>Ga0208511_100001_pt1 | contig 943553 bp, 880 predicted proteins | sample LakWasMet39_LOW7_2_FD_183879 | JGI IMG/M metagenome (GOLD analysis project Ga0208511, IMG submission 183879) | Freshwater sediment methanotrophic microbial communities from Lake Washington under simulated oxygen tension - Sediment Metagenome... | ecosystem: Environmental > Aquatic > Freshwater...
TTAAGCAAGAAGCATCATCTTATTAGTGTGAAATAAGGTTAAAATAACGCTTTAAACTGATTAATAAATTTAATTTGACGGATATTGCCATGGATAAAACTTTTAGAATTGCCCCAAGTATTCTTTCTGCGAACTTTGCCAAACTTGGTCAAGAGATTGAAGATGTGATTACTTCAGGCACAGACATCGTGCATTTTGATGTTATGGACAACCACTATGTGCCTAACTTAACTATTGGCCCATTGGTTTGTGATGCCATTCGCGAAACTGCAAAAAAAGTAGGCGCGTTGATTGACGTGCATTTAATGGTTAAACCTGTTGACCGTATTATTCCTGACTTTGCAAAAGCTGGTGCAAACATCATTACTTTTCACCCAGAGGCTTCAGAGCACATTGACCGTAGCTTGGCGATGGTACGTGATTTAGGCTGCAAATCAGGCCTGGTGTTTAACCCTGCTACTTCATTAAGCTACTTAGATCACGTGATGGACAAAGTAGATATGATTTTATTGATGTCAGTGAACCCTGGTTTTGGTGGTCAGAAATTTATTCCTGAAACATTAGAAAAACTAAAATTAGCACGCGCTAGAATCGACGCATACTACGAAAAAACAGGCCGTCAAATCTGGCTTGAAGTAGATGGTGGCGTAAACGCACAAAACATTGCAGAAATTGCACGTGCTGGCGCGGATACATTTGTTGCTGGCTCAGCAATTTTTGGCTCACCTAAAGACACGGATGCAAATCGTTACAACACTGTTGTATCTGAAATGCGCGCATCTTTGGCGACTGTAAAATAAATACAGCCCATTGAATCGCCTAGCGAGAGTGCTAGTCACATGATATTGGGCTAGGCGATTTGATGACTGTGTTTTAATCCAGCGTAAAGATGAAGTAAAGTAAATCACCATGGGGTTTAATGTCAAAGCCGTCATGTTTGATCTTGATGGCACATTAGTGAATACTGCGCCCGAAATTGCGTTTGCGGCGAATCAAATGCTTAGTTCGTTAGATTTGCCAAATAAATCACCAATACAAATAGAGCGTTATATTGGTGAAGGTGCGCAAATGCTGATTAAGCGATGTGTGATGAGTGAGTCAGGTGTTGAGCCTGATGATGATTTGCTTAACGATGCACAAGCTTTATTTTTTGAGCATTATGCCAATAACGTCACGCGCAGCCAGCCCTATGAAGGCGTGCTGGAAACCTTAAGGCATCTAAAAGATAAGGGCTTTAAGCTAGCATGTGTGACGAATAAACCAGAAAGATTCACGCATCCCTTGCTTGATGCGACAGGGTTGGCGGAGTTTTTTGAGGTGGTTGTTTCTGGTGATACTCTGCCAAAAAAGAAACCCAGCCCGATGCAATTGCATCATATCTGCAAAAAATTTAACGTGCTGGAAGCTGAGACTATGCTGGTTGGCGACTCAGAGACGGATGTTGTAGCAGCACACGCCGCGGGGTGTTATATTGTCACTGTGCCGTATGGATATAATCAAGGTAGGGCAATTGACGAGCGTTTGGTAGATGCAACCATTGCGGATTTACCGGATTTACTTAATTTATTAACCTAGTATCTCTTATTAATACATAACTTCAAATATGATGAACGTAACCGACGATCATTTTTACAATCAGATTCTTAGTGGCTTTTTCTGTTGGCGATGCTCTTGGCAAAGCTAATTTAATAGTCATACAGCAGCGTCAATCATAAGTGATTAAGCTGCTCCACTTTAAAAGAACATGATGATAAAGTCTTAGGAAGTTTATGTTAAACACGATTAATCAAGATGAATTTAATGCCTTGGCAGCACAAGGCTACAATCGAATCCCTTTAGTACTCGAGACCTTTGCCGATCTCGATACACCGCTATCCCTTTATTTAAAACTGGCAAATCAGCCGTTTTCATACTTGCTTGAGTCTGTGCAAGGCGGTGAACGTTTTGGCCGCTATTCAATCATTGGCTTGCCTGCAAAAACACGCATTGTTGCCTATGGCAGAAAAGTACAAGTGCTTGAGGGCAACGCGGTGGTGGAGTCGGTAGAGGATGCAAATCCGTTAGACTTTGTAAAAAGTTACCAATCACGCTTTAAAACGCCACCTTATGAAGGGTTGCCCCGATTCACTGGCGGTTTGGCTGGTTATTTTGGCTACGAAACCGTACGCTATATTGAGAAGCGCTTAGCCGATAAGGTAAAGCCAGATGCGATCAATGTCCCTGATGTTTTATTGATGGTCTCTGAGCAGTTGGCGGTGGTAGATAATTTAAGCGGTAAACTTTACTTTATTGTTTATGCTGATTCAGCGGAACCTAGCGCTTACGAGCAAGCTAAGCAGCGCTTGAGTGAGTTAGTGAAAAAATTAAGAAATACGGTCACGATTCCAAAATCAATTGCTACAGATAAAACTGAGGCGACTTCAGAATTTGGTGAAGATAATTTTAAAACAGCGGTTAAGCGTGCTCAGCAGTACATTCTAGATGGCGATATTATGCAGGTGGTGTTATCACAGCGTATGTCACAGCAGTTTTCCGCACCGCCATTGTCGCTTTATCGTGCACTACGTAGTTTAAATCCATCACCATATATGTTCTATTATGATATGGGGGATCACCATGTAGTGGGTGCGTCACCTGAGATTCTAGTGCGCCTTGAAAACGGCACGGTGACAGCTCGTCCAATTGCTGGCACAAGACCACGTGGCAAAACTCGTGAACAGGATATTGCTCTGGCTGAAGAGTTGTTGGCTGATCCTAAAGAACGTGCGGAACATGTACAGTTGATGGATTTAGGACGTAATGATGTGGGTCGAGTCGCCGTGACTGGCTCTGTGAAAGTGACGGACAATATGATGATAGAGCGTTACTCTCACGTCATGCATATTGTGAGTAATGTAGAAGGCAAACTGAAACCGGGAATGGACGCGATTGATGTGATTAAAGCAACGTTCCCGGCGGGTACGGTGAGCGGCGCGCCTAAAGTGCGTGCGATGGAAATCATTGATGAGTTAGAACCAAGCAAACGTGGCATTTATGCCGGTGCTGTAGGTTACTTGGGCTTTAATGGTGACATGGATGTGGCGATTGCTATCCGCACTGGCGTCATTAAAAATAATATGCTTTATGTGCAGGCGGGTGCAGGCATCGTGGCTGATTCTGTTCCAGAAAGCGAATGGATGGAAACTCAGAACAAAGCGCGTGCAGTGTTGCGTGCTGCAGAGCTGGTGCAAGATGGACTTGATGTCAGTTAAGAACATGTGATGAAAAACGTTGCCACTCAATATCGGCCATCAACTTTTAATACAAAGTTGACGATCTTTATTTTAGTGGCAATTGCTTACTTTGTAACGGCTTGGCTTGGCTTGATGGTGCCTTACAAAGAGTCTGTGGCAACTTTGATTTGGCTTCCAACTGGCATCGCTGTCGGTGCTATCATGCGCTGGGGAAAAGTTAACATTCTCGCTGTTTTCATTGCTTCATTTCTGGTTGAGTTAACGGTTCTACCTCTCTCTACCAGCATTTTGGTTGCTATTACAAATACGCTCGGCCCCGTTCTCACAGCATACCTTCTACCCAAATTTCATTTTAATCATCACTTATATAAACAAAAAGATATTCTGCTGATGATTCTCGTGGCGCTGCTTGGCATGTCGATATGTGCCACAGGTGGTGTATTCAGCTTATATGTCACTGGGCTAGCGACTGCTGATCATCTGTTAAATATTGGATTTATCTGGTGGCTAGGTGACAGTTTAGGCGTTTTGTTGGCACTGCCCTTGGTGCTCAATATCGGTAGAAAAGGCACATTCTCTTGCGATAATAAATGCTACCAGTTGCTGGCTTGGATTATTCTGTTTGTCTGTGTTGAGCTCATTATCGTGAGTTCGGTTCCTGATTTAAATAAGCAATTTATTTTATCCATGTTCGTGATTTTGCCCATGCTGATCTGGGCATCGATGAGTTTTGGGATTGTCGGTGGCTCTTTCTTTGTGATTGTTTTATCGAGCATTGCTGTGTGGCTTACTTCACAAGGTGCAGGTAATTTTTATAGCCACAACATTAGTGAAGGCGTGTTTTCACTTTGGACATTTATGGTTGCCTTAGTGGTGACCATGTTGTTAATTTCGGCCTTACAGTCCGAACGTAATTTAGCACTTAAAACCATACAAAAACATGACAAAAAACTACGTGCAGTGATTGATGGGGCGTTCGATGCTATTCTCACTATAGATACTGCCGGGTTATTAGTTGAGTTTAACCCAGCGGCTGAACGTATATTTGGATATAAAAAAGACGAGGTTATTGGTAAGTTGATGTCGGAATTAATTATTCCCGCAAGATACCGTACGGCACATCATGCCGGACATCAACAATATGTGATGTCCGGTGTGAAGCATATCTTTAATCAGCGCATAGAGTTGGTGGCGATGCGTGCGGATGGTAGTGAGTTCCCGATAGAGTTAACGCTCACTGCCTTAAAAGATGCCGACTTGTCTTTAGTGACAGGGTTTGTGCGCGATATTTCTGAGCAGAAAAAAGCTAGGCAGGAAATCGAGAATTTTGCTTATTATGATGCGCTGACAGCTCTGCCAAATAGGCGTTTGTTGATTGATAGGTACCAGCACGCAATACTAATTGCGCAACGAGCAAGCACTTACTGTGGCTTGTTATTTATTGATTTAGATAAGTTTAAAACACTTAATGATACAAAAGGTCATGATGTAGGCGATCAGTTGCTGATTGAAGTCGCAAAAAGAATACAAAATACCGTCAGGGCTGGCGACACTGTTGCGCGACTTAGCGGTGATGAGTTTGTGGTGATTATTGAGAATTTAGATGCTAGTGCTACAGTGGCCTACCAGCAGGTGAGCGAAGTTGCACAAAAGCTATTGGCTGAACTTAATAAACCCTACTATCTAAGTTTTTTTGAATTTGTTACCAGTGCAAGTATTGGCATCACGCTGTTTAATGATAATCAACTGACCTTTGAAGATCATTTAAGGCATGCAGATACTGCGATGTATTTATCTAAAGATAGTGGTGGTAATACTTATCGTTTCTATGATCAGTTGACGCAAGAAAGCATAGAAAAAAGCTTTGCATTAGAGTCTGCCCTTTCATTAGCGCTTACAAATCAGGAGTTATATTTTAACTACCAGCCTATTGTGAACGTGGATAAGCAGGTGGTTGCGGCTGAGGTGTTATTAAGATGGACTCATCCAACGCTTGGTAATGTAAGTCCTGTCGAGTTTATACCGATTGCAGAAAAAACGAATCAAATCATTAAGATCGGGCACTGGGTTTTAGCTCAAGCATGCCAGCAATTAAAAATATGGGAGTCAGACCCAGTTTTAAGCCAAATCAAGTTGTCAGTAAATATCAGTGCTAAACAGTTTTTATATATTAATTTTGTGCAAGAGTTGCGCGAAATTTTAGCGAAAACCGACATCAATCCTGACCAGCTTAAGTTGGAGCTTACAGAGACGGCGGTAATAGATAATATTGATGATGTGATCAATAAGATGAAAGTATTGAAGCAGATGGGCGTCAGAATCTCTTTGGACGATTTTGGGATTGGGCATTCATCTTTGGTGTATCTCAAAAAACTGCCAGTTACACAAATTAAGATCGATCAATCATTTGTGCATGATGTGCTGACTGATTCTAATGATGCTGCGATTATTCAAATGGTATTGGCTGTTGGTAAAACCATCCATTGCGATATTGTGGCTGAGGGTGTTGAGCAGATTGAGCAGTACGACTTGTTAAGAAGTTTTGGCTGCGATTATTTCCAAGGTTATTACTTCAGCAGGCCTACTGACGTAGCTAGCTTCGAGAGGCTAGTGATTAACGGCTAAGTTTTTGATTGCATACCGGCGTGATTCCGATATGCAATCTTGTGTGTAGTCAATATTTGGCAATATTGCGGCTAGCGATTTGCTACCCAATCACCAGATTTCCCCCCATGTTTTTCTAGTAACTTAATATCTGCAATCGTCATCCCCCGATCCACCGCTTTACACATATCGTAAATGGTGAGTAGGCAAGCGCTTACTGCGGTCAACGCCTCCATTTCTACGCCAGTTTTACCATAGGTTTCTGTGGTGACTTCGCAACGGATACTTGATAATGTTTCGTTGACATCAAAACTCACGGCAATGCGCGTGAGTGAAATAGGATGGCACAGCGGGATGAGGTCAGATGTTTTTTTTGCGGCCTGAATCGCAGCGATTCTGGCGATACCAAGTACATCCCCTTTTTTACTATTTCCTGTTTGGATAAGTGCTAGCGTTGAAGGCAGCATGTTAATGTGACCTGTTGCAATCGCGATGCGATGAGTTTCGGCTTTTTCGCCAATATCAACCATATGGGCTTGGCCATTTTGATCAAAGTGGGTAAGTGGGTTTGTCATATTGTCAGTCTCGGCGAGTGAATGTTTGGTGTAAGAAACAGGTTAGATTGATACGATATAATTTACGTAGCATTATGAAACATTCGACTACAAACGTTATCATAGTAATAATGAAATTAAATTTATCACCCATTATATTATTAGTTGCTTCAATTGTTCCGACTTCACTGGTTTCGACTCCGGTTGTTACCGCTTCGTTAGCTGTTGCTTCACTCGCATATACACATCAAGTTCTTGCCAATGAGTTGCCAGATTTAGGTGATGTCTCAGCAACAGTGCTGTCGCCGTTACAGGAGCAGGAAATCGCTGAGCAGATTATGCGCCAGGTGGCCGTTAGTGATGATGTGCTCAGTGATATTGAAGTGTCAGATTATTTGCAAAGTTTAGGCGCACGTTTGGTGGCCAATGGACCAGATAAACGACAAAAATTTAATTTCTTTGTGGTACAGGATCCCTCCATTAATGCGTTCGCGATGCCTGGCGGTGTCGTAGGTGTGCATACTGGATTAATTCTGGCCTCTAACACGGAGTCTGAGCTTGCGAGTGTGCTTGGGCATGAAATTGGTCATGTGACGCAACGGCATTTGGCGCGGATGCTAGCCTCGCAAAAATATGACACCTTTAAGAACTTAGCAGGTATTGCATTGGCGCTATTGGTGGCAAGGTCAAATCCACAGTTAGCCTCTGGTGCAATGACCACCGCATCTGCAATTGGTGTACAAAATCAGCTGGATTACACACGAGATTATGAACGTGAAGCTGATCGTATTGGTTTGCAAATTTTAGATTCAGGTGGTTTTGATGTCAGAGCAATGCCACAGTTTTTTAAAACTTTGCAACGTGGCTCTCGGTTTGCTGAGGGTGGTGCACCTAGTTTTTTAAGAACACACCCACTGACCTCAGAGCGTATCGCTGATGTGGCGAATCGGGTTGAGCAAATGCCATATAGGCAAGTTGCAGATGGCCTTGAGTTTCAATATGTTAAAGCTAAGTTGCGCGCGATGCTGGGCACGACACAGACTGCTATTGATTTGTTTGAGCAAAATATTAGTGAGCAGCGTTATGCAAATGCCGCTGCAGAGCATTATGGGTTGGCAGTTGCTTTGTTGCGCAAGAGTGCGTGGGCAGCGGTTGAAAAAGAGCTGGCTTGGCTTAAAAAAAATGCTACGCCACATCCGATGATAGAGAGTCTGGCGGCACGTCTTGAAGTGGCCAGAAACAAGCCTGCAGCGGCAGCTGAGAAATATGCATCTGGATTGCGTGCTTTTCCAGATAATCGCGCTTTAATTTATGGATATGCAGAACATTACCTTGCAACAAAGCAAGCCATACAAGCAATTCAGCTGGTTAAATCGAAACAGGATTTGTATGTGGATGATGCTTATCTATATGATTTACTAGCTAAAGCTTACAGCATGCAAAACAAGGTGCTACTTAGCCATCAAGCACAGAGTGAGGCTTATTATAGAAAATATGACCTTGTGCGCGCTATAGAGCAGATGGACTTAGCCGCGAAAGCCAATGATGGTGATTTTTATCAGCAGTCTATTGTTGAGGCGCGTTTAAGACAGCTAAGACAAATGATGGGTGATGAGAAAAAGCCAAAACTTTAGGAGTCATGATGCAACGTAGAAGTTTCTTACTTGGTATGTTAACTATGATTGCATTGACCCCTATTAAAGTGTGGGCAGCGCTATGGAATCGCCCTGCTTTTGAAGCTGTGAAAATTAAGGATGCAACGCAATACTTGAATGTTAGTGAGGAAATACCAAGTGACGATATTGTAATTGTTGCGCCAGAACGTGCTGAGAACGGTGCGGTAGTGCAGATTGAAATCAGAAGCAATATTCAGAATACGGAGGCGATTGCTATTTTTGTTGAGAATAATCCAACACCGTTGATTGCTAATTTCATGTTTGGTGATGGTGCAGAGCCATTTGTGGTGACTCGTATCAAAATGGCAGAGACTTCTGATTTAAAAATAGTGGTTAAAGCAGGTAGTCAGTATTTTACAAATGCTAAAAACATTACGGTGCTAGAAAATGGTTGTGGCTAGCTTGCTGATGTCAGCAAGATGCCAACTTTTAATGCCTGTGTATAAAGTTTTGTGTGCAAAACTTGGTCAAGTGAAAAGGAGTTGGCATGGATAAAAGTATGAAGATGCGTGCTCAGCTTAAAGGAGACTTTACTGAAGTTAAGGTGCTAATGAGCCACCCGATGGAAACTGGGCGACGAAGAAATGATGCTGATGAGCTAGTGCCTGCCCATTTTGTGCAATTATTAACGGCGACCTTAAACGGTAAGTCTGTATTAGAAGCGCAATGGGGCACAGGAATTGCCAAAAACCCATACCTGACTTTTAGATTAAAAGGGGCAAAATTGGGTGATGTTGTTGAGGTGACGTGGCATGATAACTTAGGTGAAACCGCGACACATAGTATTGCTGTCACTCAAGCTTGAGCTAGTAAACTCGCTCATTTCAGTTTAGGATATTTGACATAAATCTCTGTATCAAGTTTTATACTCTATTATTTTGATAAATAATACTTATCATTATCATTTATATGATATATTGGATTTATTAAAATAACGCTCTATAATTCGAATCTTGAATTTATAGCTTTTTATAACCACTTTTTAACTACTAGATAGGAAAAAACGATGTCATTAATTAATACACAAGTACAACCATTTAAAGCGCAGGCTTTTCATAACGGTAAATTCATTGAGGTAAGTGACGAAAGCATGAAAGGCAAATGGTCTGTTGTGATTTTCATGCCAGCAGCGTTTACTTTTAACTGCCCTACAGAAGTTGAAGATGCTGCGGACAATTATGCAGAGTTCCAAAAAGCGGGTGCAGAAGTTTATATCGTCACAACTGATACACAGTTCTCACACAAAGTATGGCACGAAACATCACCAGCAGTTGGTAAAGCTAAGTTTCCATTAGTAGGTGATCCAACACACCAATTGACACGCGCATTTGACGTGCATATCGATGAAGAAGGTCTAGCATTACGCGGTACTTTCGTGATCAATCCAGAAGGTGTGATTAAAACTGTTGAAGTACACAGCAACGAGATTGCACGTGATGTAAAAGAAACACTACGTAAATTGAAAGCTGCACAATTCACAGCGGCTAACCCAGGCCAAGTTTGCCCAGCTAAATGGCAAGAAGGCGCTAAAACATTAACACCATCATTAGACCTAGTAGGTAAGATCTAATTATTGGCTTAAGCAAGGCAATGCTGCGCTAACGAGCAAACATCTCTTAGCGCAGTGAAATAACAAGGGCATTATTCAAAAGATAATGCCTTTATTTTAGGTAAAAGTTGGTTGTGCAGAATCATGACCAAATGAGAATTTAAAAAAGAGAGCAATCATGGCATTAGAAACTGGTATTAAAACCCAATTGCAAACCTACTTACAGATGTTGCGTGAGCCTATTGTATTGGCTGCATCATTAGATGAAACAGCAGGAGCGCAAGAGATGCGTGAACTGTTGGAAGAAATCGCGAGCATGTCGGATAAGATTACACTGACAATGGAAGATGACGCGCGTAAGCCTTCATTTGCTGTCAAGCGTGGTCCTACACATACCGAAGCGAGTAAAGCAGTAGGGGTGCGTTTTGCTGGTATACCAATGGGCCATGAGTTTACCTCTTTAGTGTTGGCGCTACTTCACACGGGTGGTCACCCGATGAAGCTAGAGGCTGAAAAGATTGCACAAATCGCGGCAATTGAAGGCAGCTTCCACTTTGAAACTTATATTTCACTGAGTTGCCATAACTGCCCAGATGTCGTGCAGGCAATGAATATGATGGCGGTGATTAATCCAAATATTACCCATGTAATGATTGATGGCGCGCTATATCAAGATGAAGTAAAAGCTAGGGACATTATGTCTGTACCAACCACTTACTTAAATGGTGAGGTGTTTGGTGCGGGTCGTATGGAGCTGGACGAGATTTTGCCAAAAATTGATGTTGGTGCAGTTGCGCGTGAGGCGAAAAAATTAGATGCCCAAGCCCCTTTTGATGTGTTGGTGGTAGGTGGTGGCCCAGCAGGTGCGTCAGCAGCCATTTACGCGGCACGTAAAGGCATACGCACAGGTATAGTGGCAGAGCGTTTTGGTGGTCAAGTGATGGATACGCTTGGTATTGAAAATTTTATTTCAGTGAAAGAAACCGAAGGGCCAAAACTAGTGATGGCATTGGAGGAGCATGTCAAAAGTTATGATGTGGATATCATGAATCTGCAGCGTGCTGTTTCACTAACAGAGCCTGGTAAACACGGTAACAAAAACGAAGACTTGATCGAGTTGAAGTTGGAAAGTGGTGCAACCTTAAGAAGCAAATCGGTGATTCTTGCCACTGGTGCGCGTTGGCGTGAGCTAAACGTACCAGGTGAAAAAGAGTATCGGGGTAAAGGGGTCGCTTACTGTCCACATTGCGATGGTCCATTGTTTAAAGGCAAGCCTGTTGCGGTGGTCGGTGGTGGCAACTCAGGTGTAGAGGCTGCTATTGATTTAGCTAATTTCGTCGGCCATGTGACATTATTGCAATTTGATACTGAGTTAAAAGCAGATGCAGTGTTGCAGAAAAAACTACGTACATTGAGCAATGTCACCATTATTACCAGCGCGCAAACAAAAGAAGTCACTGGTGATGGTAATAAAATGAATGGGTTGACCTATACAGACCGTGTCACTGGTGAGTCTAAACATTTAGCGCTAGATGGTGTGTTTGTGCAAATTGGTTTAGTGCCTAATAGTGATTGGTTAAAAGGTACTTTGAACTTGAGTAAATATGGTGAAATTGAAGTGAATCATCACAATGCAACATCGCTACCAGGTGTGTTCGCAGCTGGCGATGTGACGACTACACCATACAAACAAATCATTATTGCAATGGGTGAAGGTGCAAAAGCTTCACTTGGCGCATTTGATTATTTGATTAGGCAATAAAGTTAAACAGTAGTAAAAAGGCGGCTCTAAGCCGCCTTTTTTATTAGTCTTTGGTTTTGCAGGTACTAATGCCAAGTAAGCCATAAGCTGGGCAAAAGTTAAAGAGAGCAGTGGCTAGCGGTACTATACCAATCCAAGCCCAGACAGGCCCATTTGCGAATAATACCCATGCGATTAAAGCTAGCCCTGCAATAATTCGTACTATACGATCGACTCCACCAATGTTTGCTTTCATCATGCAGCTCCTATAAGTGAACACTCACTAAAAAGTACCGAATGTTTAGTGTACGCTCAACTTGCTATGCATGAAAGTGGTATAGAGCCGATGGCGATTACTGTTTATGGTTAGAGATGCTAAGCGCTACTGCTTCAGCCACTTTAATACCATCAACCCCAGCTGATAATATCCCGCCCGCATAACCGGCACCTTCGCCACATGGATACAAGCCCTTGGTGTTAACACTTTCTAATGTGTCATCGTCACGCTTAATACGGATAGGGCTAGAGGTGCGTGTTTCTACCCCTGTCAGCACGCCATCAGCTAGGTCAAAGCCTTTTACTTGCTTAGCAAACTCAGGAATGGCCTCACGGATAGCGGTAATTGCAAACTCTGGCAGTACAGATGCCAAATTGGTGAGATGTACACCTGGTTTGTATGAAGGTGTCACTTCACCAAACTGGGTAGAGGGTTGGTTCAATAAAAAGTCACCAATTAACTGCCCTGGCGCATTGTAATTACTGCCGCCCGCGATAAAGGCCTGACTTTCTAATTGACGCTGTAGCTCCATGCCAGCCAGCGGATGATCTGGATAGTCTTGTTCAGGCGTAATGCCGACCACAATCCCCGCATTGGCATTGCGCTCATTGCGGCTGTACTGGCTCATGCCATTGGTCACTACGCGGTTAGGCTCAGATGCTGCGGCAACTACCGTGCCGCCAGGGCACATGCAGAAACTGTAAACGGAGCGGCCGTTTTTTGCATGATGCACGAGTTTGTAATCGGCTGCGCCAAGTTTGGTGAGTAAGTCCTCACTGTAGCTCTTGCCGTATCGTGCTTTGTCGATGAGTGACTGTGGATGTTCGATACGAAAGCCAATTGAAAATGGTTTGGCTTCAATATAAATGCCACGTTTATATACCATTTCAAACGTGTCACGCGCGCTATGGCCTACCGCTAACACCAAGTGATTCGTTGCAAGACGTTCACCAGTTTGCAATACGACTGCTTTCACTTCGTTATTTTCAATTTCAATGTCGTCAACACGGCTCTCGAATCGAATTTCACCGCCTAATTCAGTAATCGTTTTGCGCATTTCTTCAACCATCCCCACTAAACGGAATGTGCCGATATGCGGGTGGCTTACATACATAATTTCTTGTGGTGCGCCTGCTTTTACAAACTCCTGAATCACTTTGCGGCCATAATGTTTAGGGTCTTTGATTTGGCTATAAAGCTTACCGTCTGAGAAAGTGCCCGCACCACCCTCACCAAATTGCACGTTGGATTCTGGGTTAAGTGTACTTTTACGCCATAGGCCCCATGTGTCCTGCGTGCGTTTACGCACTTCTTTTCCACGCTCTAATACAATCGGTTTAAATCCAGATTGCGCTAAAATTAGTGCTGCAAAAATACCTGCGGGGCCAAACCCCACAATCACTGGCCTTAATTCAGGTGGGGATGAGGTCGTTGCAACATATTGATAACTGGTGTCAGGCGCAGTTTTAATGTGCGCATCTTTGCGAAACTTCGCTAATATTTTTTCTTCGTTTTTGACTTCTACATCAAGACTGTACACATATAAAATAGCATGCGATTTGCGTGCGTCTACGCCGCGTTTAAATATATCAAAGTGAATCAAATCACTTTCTGGAATTTCTAAACGCTTAAGCAATGCTGCTTTAATTTCATCGGCTTGATGGATGAGCGATTGTGCGTTTTCAATCGGGAGTTTTACTTCAGTAATGCGTAACATAGGTGGTCACTTTAATAAGGGGAGTGTTTATCTGCCAATAGTGAGATTTTACAGGAGATTGAATCAAGCGATAAAGCGCTGATAATCGCCTGCTATATCATGTCCATGAGACTTAAGTTTCAAGATTCAATTGTAATAATTTTTTTAGCATAGGCACGGTCACAGGCTTCTTTTCAGTCAGCGACCAAACATCCAGCGCATCCAATACAGCCATCAGTGTTGGTAAATCACGACGCAGATAGCGCAGGCAGTAATCAACCACCTCATCTGGCAATTTTATGCCACGCTCTTTTGCATGTGTTTTAAGCGCTTGAGCTTTTTCTTCATCGGTCAGTGGATGCAGCTGGTAAACCAACCCCCATGCTAGTCTAGTGGCTAAGTCATCACGTAGATTCATTTGTGTGGGCGCTGCAATACCGCTGGAAATAAGAATGCCGCCTGACGCGCGTAGTTGATTGAATTGGTCAAATAGTGCGATTTGCGCATCCTCATTTAATAAATGGGTATCGTCTGCGATAAAAAGCGGTAATTCGGACTGTGCCGCAATGCGTTGGCAGGCTTGCAAAAGGTGAGACTTCCCACTGCCTTGTGCACCCCATAAGTTAATAAAACGCGCTTCTTCTGCGTAAGTAAGTGCTTGCTTCAAGCTGTGAAGTGCTTCAGCATTTTGACCCACAATAAAGTTATCCAACGTTGGCGGTGCCAAAGGCTGAATATCGAGCAATAATTGCTTGGTCGGAGATTGGTAATGATGATCCGTACTGTTCATGCGGCTAACCTAAGTAAAATCGACTGCTAAGATATTGTTGTTTTGCGTGTCTGAAGCCAACGGCAATCGCGGCTGATACAGGTAGTGCTAGTAGCACGCCTGCAAAACCAAATAGCTGGCCACCTGCCATGAGTGCAAAAATGACAACAAGCGGGTGAAGGCCGATACGATCTCCTACTAGCCATGGCGTAAGTGCCATGCTCTCAACGAGTTGGCCCAAACCAAATACCACTAACATTGGAATAAGGTCGGCGAAATTGCCAAATTGTAATACACCGGAAATCAGCGCTAATGTTAAGCCTAACCCAAAGCCCAAATAGGGAATAAAACCCAGTAAGCCAGATAATATGCCGATAGGCAGTGCAAACTCGAGTCCTGCCATCCATAAACCAGTGGCGTAAAATATACTCATCAATACCATGACGGTGAGTTGTCCACGTAAAAACTCAGCCAGCACAGCGTCAATTTCAGAGGCAATTTCTTGTGTTTTGGCAATCAGTTGGCGTGGCAGTAATGCACTAATTTTCTGCATGAAGATATTCCAATCCAGTAGCAAATAAAACAGTACCAGTGGAATAAGTATCAAGTTGCCGAGCCAGCCAATCACTGCCATGCCGTGATTGCTTAAGCTAAGCGCAATGTTTTTGGCAAAGTTTCCTGTGGTTTTCCAGTTTTCGGTGAGAATGGCTTGAATCTGTGCTGGGTCAATGTCGGTGCTGACGCCAAAATTCTTTTGTAACCAAGGTTCAAGGTTGGCTTTTGCTGCATTTAAGTACACGGGAATCTTTTGTGAAATTTGTACAAACTCATGCTGTAACAATGGAATCATGATTAATACAATCATGATTAAAACTGCTAGCAACAACAAAAGTACCAGCAATGTGGCAATGCTACGGCTTGGTTTAAATGAAAACTTGCTTTGATGTCCTCCTAATTGAAGGGCTTCAATTTTGTTAACTAAAGGGTTGGCAATGTACGCCAATATTGCCGCAATTAAAAAAGGCGTAAGGATTGGGCCTAGCAGATAAATAAGGCCGAAAACCGATAAAACAGCCACCAGCCAAACGGTATTTGTGTGTTTGTTCATTCTGCGCTTTCAGTAAAGTGTGGCTGATTTGGAAAAGCCTGCGTTTTCAGGCTTTCAACATTTCAGATAACTAAGCATTTCGGTTAAAATAACATTATAACGATAGAACATACTTTTTGTAGAAAGCGAGAACCCCCTTGAGCGCCAATAATTCAGATAAAACTTCAATTAGCTACCGCGATGCTGGTGTTGATATTGAAGCAGGCGATGCGTTAGTTGAACAGATTAAACCGTTTGCCAAACGTACGATGCGCCCAGAAGTGTTGGGCGGTATTGGTGGTTTTGGCTCATTGTTTGCCGTGCCGAAAAAATTTAACGAGCCGATTTTAGTATCAGGCACTGATGGCGTAGGCACAAAGCTTAAGTTAGCGTTTGAGCTAAACAAGCACGATACCGTCGGTATCGACTTGGTTGCCATGAGCGTGAATGATATTTTGGTACAAGGCGCTGAGCCACTTTTCTTCTTAGATTATTTCGCATGCGGTAAATTAGAAGTTGGTGTTGCGGCACAAGTGATTAAAGGCATTGCGGAAGGCTGTGAGCAATCTGGCTGCGCATTAGTTGGCGGTGAAACTGCAGAAATGCCAGGTATGTACCCTGCAGGTGAGTACGATTTAGCAGGCTTTGCAGTAGGCTGTGTAGATAAAGCTAATTTGATTAACGGTACGACAATTGCCGCAGGTGACGTGGTGTTAGGTTTGGCTTCAAGTGGCGCACACTCAAACGGCTACTCACTGATTCGCAAATTGATTGAGAAATCAGGCATTGATTTTGAGTCTGATTTTCACGGTAGAAAATTCAAAGATGTGGTCATGGCACCAACACGTATTTATGTGAAATCTTTGTTAAAACTCATTGAAGCAATGCCAGTAAAGGGCATGGCGCACATTACAGGTGGCGGCATTACTGAGAATATCCCACGTGTATTGCCAGAAGGTTTAACCGCTGAAATCCAAGCATCTGGTTGGGAATTACCACCGTTGTTCCAATGGTTGCAAGCACAGGGCAATATCGTTCCGAGCGAAATGTATAAAACGTTCAACTGCGGTATTGGCATGGCGATTATCATAGCGAAAGAAGACGCTGCTGCGGCTAAAGCATTGCTAGAGGCTGCGGGTGAGACAGTGTTTGAAATTGGTCACATTCGTATACAAAATGCAGGTGAAGCGCCAACCATTGTAGTTTAGTCTATATGTTGATTTAACCCATTTTAGAAAAAGCGGCTTGGTGTATAACAAAAACTTGTATAGCAAAATTAGGTCTGATGCGTTGAGCGTGATGTGTCTTAAAATTAAGGAATTTTAGTGATGAATCGAATCAAAGCATGGAGCTTGTTATTTAGTTTGTTAATTGGCGCGGTAGCGCTAGCACCACAAGTTGCTGTATCTAAAACGAAGGCTGCTAAAGAAAATATTTCAAGCAGCCCTTTGCCTAAACGTATTCAGGCCACTTATGAAGTGACTAAAAATGGCGAGCCGTTTGCAAATGTGCACGAGCTATTTGTGGTTACTAAAAATGCTTATACGGTAGAAAGTACAACCAAAGGGTTGGGTGTTTATGCCTTACTTGGTGAGCGTAAGTTAAGTAGCGTTGGTGTGATCACTGCAAAAGGTTTGCAACCAACGCATTTCGAATTACACCAAGGCAACCATAAAAAGAAATCATTATTCACAGACTTTGATTGGGCAAAGCGCAGTCTGGTGATGACAATTAAGGGTAAGCAGGAAACGGCCGAACTTAAAGCTGGTACTCAAGATTTAGCGAGCTATGCATACCAGTTTATGTTTATGCGGGCATCGTTAAAAAATACGATTACCGTGCCACTGACCACCGGCAAGAAACTCAAGCAGTATCAGTATAAAGTGAACCCCGAGCAGAAAATCATTGATGGTGCGGGTGTGCAGTATAAAACCCTGCATTTGACACCAGCAGAGAAGGACGCATCAGAAACCAAAGAGCTTTGGTTGGCAACAGAACATTATTACGTGCCAGCGCGCATACTGATGATTGATGATGACGGCCATAAGTTAGAGCAAACCTTAACTGAATTGCGTATCGAATAGTGAGCCTAATGGCTGGGCTGTTTAACTAGTGACTAAACTATAAGACACTAATCTAAATTAACCAAGCAACTAAATCTAATCGTAATTAAGCCTTTAGTCACTACCATTAGTCACTAGAATTTAAGTAACAACAATTTAAGTAACAACAGAAAACAATACAAAGAGAATCAATATGACGCCTAATTTAATTCGGCAAGCTGCAATCGTTTTATCTAATCTACTAACCTTTAGTAGCCCTGCTGATGCGAAGTTAAGTGAATTTTTCCGTAACAATCGTGATTTAGGTACCAAAGAGCGTGCATTTGTGGCGGAAAGCGTTTATGGGGTTTTACGTCGCTTGCGTTTTCTAAGCACAGTCACGGCTAACGATGAAAATGACCCTGATGATGCGCGTAAATTGATTTTAGCTTGGCTATTGCGCGTACAAGGCATGAGTATTCGTGAGCTAGAGCCAATGTTGAGCGAGCAGCAAAAAGAATGGGCACATCTCATCAAAGCCAAGTCTACAGATAATTTACCATTAGCTGTGCAAGCTGACGTGCGTGACTGGCTGTGGGACAAGCTAGTTGCACAATATGGTGAGGCTGAGGCGTTAACCATTGCGCGTAGCATGCATGAGCAAGCGACGCTGGATTTACGTGTGAATACGATTAAAGGCACGCGTGACGAAGTGATGGCAAAATTTATTGCTGAAAATACCTCAGGCGAAATGAATGTGACTAAAACCCCTTACTCACCGATTGGCCTTCGTATGCCCAATCGCTTGAATATTGGCCGTCACGTTTTGTTTACTGAAGGCAAGATTGAAGTGCAAGATGAAGGTAGCCAGTTATTGGCACATTTGGTTGCTGCTAAGCGCGGCATGATGGTGGCTGATTTCTGTGCTGGTGCTGGCGGCAAGACTTTGGCCATTGGCGCATTAATGCGGAATACAGGCCGTTTGTATGCATTTGATGTATCAGAAAAGCGCCTACATAATTTAGGGCAGCGTTTAAAACGTTCAGGATTAAGCAACTTGAACGCACAAGTCATTAGCAGTGAAACTGATCCTAAACTAAAACGCTTAAATGGAAAATTTGACCGCGTGCTGGTGGATGCACCTTGCAGTGGTCTAGGCACTTTGCGTCGGAATCCTGATCTTAAATGGCGCCAAACGCCACAAGATGTTGCCGAGCTTAATGTTAAACAAACCAATATTTTAGCGCGTGCCGCTAAGTTAACTAAAGTGGGCGGGCGTTTGATTTACGCAACTTGTAGTTTGTTGCGCGACGAGAATGAGCAAATTGCGGAGCAGTTCTTAGCAACACACCCTGACTTTAAGCTGATGAATGCGGCAGAGATTTTAGCGCAACATCAGATTCAGCTTGATACTGGCGATTACTTGAAGTTATTACCGCACTTACATAATACGGATGGTTTTTTTGCAGCGGTTTTTGAGAAGCTAGATGCCGCAAGTGTTGCAAACACTGATACCCCAGCTGAGAAAAGTACATCAGAAGAAGCACCTGATTTGGCGGTAGCGCCAGAAAGTGTGGAGGATGTAAGCGCTGCAGAGGATGAGCCAGTGAAAGCTAAGGTTAAAAAAGCTGCCGTTAAAAAGACTACAGATAAAGACGCACCAGCTAAAAAGTCAGCATTGAAGAAAGCGCCGAAAGAGGTTAAGCCAAAATCTGTAAAAGCCAGTGCGGCAAAAACAAAAGCGGTAAAAGCGTAAGTCATCAAGGGTAAGATTTAATCTTACCCTTTTTTATTTTGTAAAAAATTATTGGCGGACTCTTCCAGTTTATGTGGTTGATGATACGCTTGTGCATTAGCAACGCATTTTTCATAATAGTTGCTGATGGCGTGATCAGTAAAAATTTGACTGAATTAGTTAGGCGTTTAACAGAAGTTGTTGTTGATCAGTGTCTACTCATTTCTGCATCCCCTGTAGCAGAACCTGTCACTATCATTTTATAAAGGCTCTTGTTGCATGAAGTTACCCAGCCTCAATCTTCAGATCTTACTTGCTGCCATTATCGGCGTTGCGGTAGGAATGTATTTTCATTCATTAGGCACTGAACATCAGCTGGTAAAAGTCGGACTCTATACTGCTGGATTAGCCGGTACATTGTTTATTGATCTGCTTAAAATGATTCTGATACCACTGGTGTTTTGCTCAATCTCAGTGGGAATCGCTAATTTACGCGCGCATCAGCAAATGCATCGTGTTTGGGTCACAACGCTTATTTACTTTACAGCCACCATGATGATTGCGATTAGCTTAGGGTTATTGGCAGCCAATTATTTTAAGCCCGGTAGCGGCTTACATATCACGATGTTTGCAGACGCCATGCAGGGGTTTGAAGCAAAGCAATTGCCTCTACCTGAGTTCTTTGCACAGTTCTTACATGGCTTGTTTATGAATCCATTTGAGGCCTTAGCGAAAGGTAATGTGCTCGCTGTAGTGATGTTTGCACTTATTTTGGGAGTAGCTCTGGTGGTAGGTGGTGATCGCTTCAAACACTTACATCGACTATTACAAGAAGCGCTAGACATTACAATGCTGATTGTGCGATGGGTCATGTATCTAGCACCTCTCGGTATTATGGCACTTCTGATTCGGTTAATCGCAGTGCAGGATGTGATGATGCTGAGCATGTTAGGTAAGTTTGTTGCGGTCGTTGTCGGCGTTACCTTATTGCATGGTGTGGTGGTGTTACCTCTTGTGCTATATGTAGTCACACGAAAGTCACCATGGTGGTTATTTCACGGCTCACGTGAGGCTTTGTTGACAGCATTTGCGACGAGTTCAAGCTCTGCCACTTTACCTGTGACGATGCGTTGCGTCACACAACGCTTACATGTAAAGTCAGAAATTGCTGGCTTTGTGGTGCCTTTGGGAGCGACCATTAATATGGATGGCACTGCGTTGTATGAAGCGATTGCCGCGCTGTTTATTGCTAATCTGGTTGGTGTGGAGCTAAGCTTTGTGCAACAGTTAATCGTATTTCTTACTGCAATGATTGCTGCAATGGGTGCGCCAGGGATTCCTAGTGCAGGGATGGTGACCATGGTGATGGTATTGCAATCAGTAGGTTTGCCAGCTGAAGCCATCGCGATTTTACTTCCTATTGACCGCTTATTAGATACTTTGCGTACTACAGTGAATGTGCAGGGTGATATTGTGGGTAGTTTAGTTGTGCAAAAGCTTACCCTGGAAGCGCCGAGTAAAGTTGATGTTGCCAACTAACAAGGTCACCAAACGTTTCTCCATACATTGCGTGTGAGTCATAGCTCAATTAAGTGATTAGGCGATCAGATGATATGCGCAGTAGAACCTCAAACCTTATGATCAGATGCTAGGCTGTTCACATTGATGCTGTTTGCTTAAAAATGGCATAATCCGCTGTTTGGTGTTCGGGTGTGATGAAATCATTTCGGGTGCCGATGTGCTGCCTTCGTGACTTTTTTCTAGTTTTAATAATAACGTCGCAAATGAGTGTGTCGGAATACATGCCGTTTTAAGCGATTTTAGTGCATAGTGGTCGGCATCCAGCTCTAAGTCACGCGAGTAGCTCATGTTGAGCATCAGTGCTGGCAGGCCAGCGGCAATGCTGCTTACGTCGCCGGTGATGGCAATGACGATAATGCCTGAGATGGTGCCTTGTAAGGTTTGTCTTAATGCATGACGTCCTTTTACGTGGCCTAGTTCATGGGCTAGCACTGCAATAATTTCATTGTTATCTTTAGCGAGCGCTACTAATTCATCGGTCATGATTAAATAACCACCAGGTAATGCAAATGCATTAGCGCCAATGGTAGGGCTTTTTCTAAAGGTAAGCTGATAACTTGGACAGTCTCTGGTTTTTAAACATAAATCTTTTAATGCCTCTTGAATAGCTGATTTTTTTGCATCAGATAGTTCTGATGCAGTGAAGTAGCCTAGTTTTTGATGGTCTAAAGCTTCAAGTGTTTGTTTGCCTAGGTCTTTTTCAATGTTTGGCGGTGTTGCTAACGCGGCAAATTTTGCTGCAACTGGCACGCCATACTTCAATAGTAATAAGCTTGATAGCACGATGCCTATGAGTGCGAAGATGACGATTAATAGGTGTGACTCCGCATAATGGATTGCCCGCCATAAATGATGCGAAGAATTTTTCGGTAGATGATGTTCTAAATCCTGATAATCAGTTTCTAGTCGGCTACCATCAGATAAATCAATGAGACGTCGTCCTGTGCCAAGCTTTGCTTGAATATGGCAATCTTTGATGAAGAAAATATGGCGGGTTGGCGATGCGCCACTGATATCTGTAGTGGCATTAAAAGTAAATGCATCATCAGTGATACTCACCAGCACCCGCTGTGCACGGGGGCTGATGCCATCAAAGTAATCTGCATCAAACTGCATCGGTTGCGTATTAGCCAAAAGAAAGATCTACATCAAACATTTCGGCAATTTCTTCGCCCATAGCGCGTGACATTTCTTTTTTCTCACCTACAAATTTATCCCAATCTGTTTCGCCAATTAAGGCTAATCGCTCAGCACGATAACGTGCCATTCTAATTTGCGCCCACGGTGTAGCTAAGCCTAATGTCAAGAACAGAATAATGGTATTGGAAAAATACAACCATGCTAAGTCACGCATGCGCTGATTGCTACTAAAAGAAATATGCTCCAGTGATGTGCTGTTCCAGATGATGTTGGTGATTCTGGATTTTATATAAGCAGTGATTAAGAAAATCATCGCCATATAAAATAATGCAAGGCCAAAAAAAATGGCATATATCATAGGGCCCAGCATCGCCGCATAAGGACCAAACATTTTTTCAATAGGGTTTTCTTTTTTAACAGACTCGCCAGCTTTGGATTCGGCATCTTGAATTTGTGCTTCATATTGTTTCATTTGCGCTTCAAACTCAGCCCGGTCTTCTGGGCTTAAGTCTTTCAGGTAGTCTGCTGTGGATTGCTCCTCTGCTAGGTATGCCTCATTTGAATATTCTTCTATTGGCATTTCAGCGGTATTCGCTACTTTGATAAAACCTATGTCTGCTGTAGCGGTATGTGTTTGTAGAATCTGTTGTTGGTTAATGCTGACAGTCTCATGTTTGTTAGTACTTGCTAAGCTACTAATGCCAAAATAGATGGCTAAGCTAATCGCTAATATCACTCCAATTAGTTTCAGGTAAACCATGTAAAAGTCTTTGACTAAAGCTTGCATCTGGAAGCGGCTCAGGCCGAACTTGTGATGATTAAATGCAAATTGATTAACACGTTGTGCGACAAATGGTAAAGCAAGCCCTAATGTAATGACTACTAAAACTGGATACACAATAAACGCGAGGGCAGCCTGAAGGTAGCTACCATCAAAGTCAAACCTTAAACCACGATGGCTAGAGTTGCGCGCATTAAATGTTAGTCCACGTACTACAATCCATGGTAAAGCTAATAAGAACGCAATCAATAGAACGACTGCTGCAATTGGACTAAAGCCAGCAAGCACTTGATAGAGCACAAACAATACAACGGCAATGATGCGTCCTTTAAGAATCGCAATCGGACTTGCATGATAATCAAAGCCCACGCCGTCAATCAGCGTATTGTGATAGAAATATTTATTTCGACGCACCTTCGCCCATGCGGAATAAATACCTAAGGTGACGATGGACAAGAGTAAATTGACAATCCAAATACCAAAATACTCACCTGCTCTGCCCGTAAACACAACAGGCGTTTGACGATTTGACATTGATGCTCCCTTATTGATTATTTTTTATCATGGACACATGCTTAATCTGTTGATTAAACTTATTACTTCATAAGCAAGTAATACAAATGGCGGTCAAATAGTAGCATTCAACTTATTGAAGGGTAAAGATAAATGTCGCAAATTAATGGCAATTCACATGTTCCGTTTATGCTGGTATCACGCAATTAAACAGGACAACTTAATTAGAACAATAACGATCACGCGTTGATATAGTTAAATACTTTGCGAGGAGTGGTGGCTCGTATTGCGTTGACTAATCCAGCCGATGAGCAAGGAGTAAGCCGCAGGGACCACCACTAAAGTAAGTAGCGTGGATGAAATCATGCCACCTATGATAGCAACTGATAGCGGCTTGTTTGTTTCAGAGCCTGCGCCTAAACCCATTGCAGCTGGTAGTAGCGCTAAAATGATGGTGAGCGAGGTCATTAGTACGGGACGCAGGCGCACTGGGCAAGCCTCGCTCAACGCTGCATTAATATGCACTTTGTTAATTATTTGGCCAGTATCCCTTACCTTATCTAATAGTTGATTGGTTAAATCTACCAATAAAATAGAATTTTTAGCCACTAAACCTATTAATAAGACAAGACCAATCATGGAGTACATGTTGAGACTGTCACCTGAAATAAGCAGCGCAATCAAGCCGCCGATAATTGCTAGCGGTTGCGCTAGCATCACCAGTAAAGGCTGAACAAACGAATTGAACTGGCTAGCTAACACCATATAGAGTAAAACAAAGGCAAGAATAAACACAAATTGGATGTTTTTAAACGTCTTGCCGAACTCTTCAGCTTGGCCTGTGAGTTTCAAGGTGTATTCTGGCGGGACGATGGTGGCGGCAGTCTCTTTAACTAAATCTACCGCTTCACCCAACGGCATGTTTGGGTTTGCATAAAAATTTACAGCGTATTGTAGATCATAGCGACCAATGACAGCCGGGCCGAGTTCTTGATTGAACTTAGCGACAGCATCAAGACGTACAAGCTCTCCACTCTCACTTCTCAGGTAAATTTTACTTAAGTCTGTGACGTTGGTTAAATCTCCTTCAGTGGCTTTGATGCGAACATCATAACGTTGCCCATCACCTGCAGCTTCATTAAACTTGGCCACATTAATACCACCAGCATAAAGGCTGACTGCAGTCGCAATCTCCTGGGCATTAAGTCCTAATGTGGCCGCACGTGCTCGGTCTATTTGTACGTCTAATTGTGGTAAATCTAGCTGAACATCTAAATCCACTCGTCCAATTTCTGCGTTGTTGCTTAACGATTGCTGCAATAGTTTAGAAATTCGACCAAGTTCTTGTAGGTTGTTACCTGTTAAATTGAATTGGAGCTTCTCAGAACGTTGCCCACGCACCACTGATGCAGGTGCTGCTAGTGCCCGTGCACCTGGCACCTGTTCCAGTTCAACTTTAAGTTCTTTGATTAAGGTTTGCTGACTTTTTTCCCTTAACTCTTTAGGCTTAAGGCGCACGTTGATTCGCCCTTCATTAACTTGCCCACGAGAGCCAGTGCCTATTGATGAAAAGTAGCTATCCACCTCATCGGGATAATTCTTTAATATAGTTTCAACCATCTTGAGTCTGGAGTCAGTGTAGTCAAGGCTGGAGCCTAAGGGTGTTTTAATGCTGATACCAAAACTGCTTTCGTCAGACTCTGGCACAAAGTCTTTTTCTACATATTTAAGCGTTAGATAGCCAGATGCTGCCACAAAAATTGCGGTGAATATCAGCACAAATCCTCGATGTCTGAGTGTCACGTTTAGTAGCTTTTTATATTGGGCATCTAGATAATCTAAGCCACGTCCTGTTAGGCGGTATGCAGCATTTTCCTTATGCGTGACGCTTAAATAACGAGAGCAGAGCATCGGTGTCAGGGTGAGTGAGACAAATAAAGACACGAGCACACCGAATGTGACGACGACGGCGAAAGATTTAAAAAACATCCCAATGACGCCATTCATGAATATCACGGGCGCGAATATACAAACCAGCGATAGAGACGAAGCCAATACGGCAAACACCACTTCATTACTACCGTTTTTAGTGGCTTGTGAGCGGAATAAAGCCACTTTGCCAGGGTTTTTCATATCTTCAGGGCTGAGCGCCTCACCTACTTCCCCAGACATGTGTCGAAGAATACTTTCACGCACGACAATTGCATCGTCCACCACTACACCAATCAGCAGGAGTAGTGCCAGTAGTGTCATGCTATTGAAGGTATAGCCGGCAAAGTACATCACCGCGATTGCACCCAATAGTGAAACTGGAATTTCTAGGCAAATCATCACGGTGGAGCTAAACGAACGCATAAAAATCAGCACGATTAATGCGGCAAATAAAGTGCCTTCCACTAAGTGCTCTTTGAGTGATGCCACCATTTGATTAATGAAGATGGAGTCATTAGTTGAGATTTCCAGGCTGAGACCAGGCGGTAGATTTGGTCGAATATCTTGCTCAAGTCTACGCTCAACTTCTTTAATAATTTCTACCGTATTGGCATTGGCAACCTTCACCATACCTAGGCCTACCGTTGGCTTTCCGTTGTATCGCGCAATTTGGCGATTGTCGGTGAGGCCATCTTCAACATCGGCTACATCTTTTAGCCGAATCGGGACGCCATCTTTAGTGGTAATAATTAAATTGGATAAGTCGTTGATATCATGAAACTCAAGGTCGAGTTTTAGTAGCTGCTCAGCTTGTGAGCTGACCAAAAATCCACCTGGCAATTGAATATGCTCACGGTTAAATGCACTAATGAGGTCAGTCGCAGCAAGCTTATAAGCAGCCATACGCTCAGGATTTACATTGACGCGAATCACCCGGTCGCGGCGCCCACCAATAGAGACTTCTCCCACGCCGTTAATGGTTTCAAACTTCTTCTTTAATACATTGTTGGCATAAAGATTGAGTTGCTGGATTGTACGGTCACCACTTAAAGCTAACCAAATGACAGCAGATGCATTGGTATCTACCTTCTGCACAGATGGCGGATCGGTATCATTAGGCAGGCGGCGCAGTACTTGGTTTACTTTAGACTGTACCTCGTTATAGGCAACATCGATATCTTTATCCAGAGAAAACGTAATACTGATACTGGAAACCCCAGGTGACGATGATGATTGAATATGCTCAATGCCTGGTGTAGTGTTGATAGCAGACTCAATGATGCTGGTGATGCTGGTGTCAACTACATCGGGATTAGCACCACGCAGTGTAGTTGTGACCATGATGATGGGGAAATCAATCGCTGGTAGGCGATCTACACCGATACGGTTATACGAAATGATGCCGAACAGCACGATGACGCCAGATAGCATCCAAGCAAGCACATGGCGTTTAATAGAAAGTTCAGGTAGCGTCATGGGGTATAAGTATCAATGATTATGATGTTGCTGCGGTTTTATTGGCAATTTTGACCTGTGCCTTGTCTGTTAAAAAGCCGGCGCCATCTACGGCAACGACATCATTCACATTCACCCCCTCTGTAATTTCAATCAAGCCGCTTTTACGTAAACCGGTTGTGACGATAGCTTGATGAGCGATGTTGTCTTTAATGATGTAGACGACCTGTCCAGCTGGACGCAACACTACGCTTTGTTCTGGCACCATCATCGCAGAAGCGCGCTCACCTAAAATCACACTTGCATTCACGCTGGCACCAGCTTGCCATCCTGCCACATTTTTCACATCGGCAATCACCATAATAGTACGATTACTTGCCGTAATGAGGGGTTTAAGTTCACGGATGACTGTTTCAACAGGCGTGTCGCTTGTAGGTGTGGTAAGTCTTAACTTTAAACCGGCTTTAAGTTGCGTTCCCACGCGTTCTGGAAAGGGAATGTAGGCACGTAATAATTTATTTGAAATGATTTGTACGATAGGGTCGCCTACGTTGACATACTCACCAGTGTCTACAATCTTATTTTCTACCACACCGTCTGTGGGGGCAAATATTCTCGTTTTTCCAGTGCTGTTGCGTATGGTATTGATACGCGCTTTGGCTGCCACTAATTGCTCTTTAAGTACCCGTTGGTCAGCTACACTTGTATCAACAGCATTTTGTGAAATAAATTTTTTATCAACTAAAGCTTGATTCCTTGTGACTGTTTTTGACTGATTATTTAGCAGTGCTTCAATGCGTGCTACCTCCGCCTGCGCTTCTCGTTCTTGTAGATTAAATGCTGTTGGGTCTAGTGTGGCAATAAGCTGCCCTTGCTTAACGCTATCTCCTGGGCTGACAAATACCTTGATGATACGTGCAGGAACCTCGGCCTTAAGTGTTGGGTCAACCAAGCCTTCAAGTGAGCCGATGCCCTCTTCCGTTATTTCCACAGGTGCATCCTGCACAGCCGAAACGGTCACCAAAGTAGGTTTAGGACCATTTTTATTAGCTTCTTTTGCTTTGTCTTCACTTGCGCCACATGCAATGAGCATGCTGGCAAAAAAAGTGACTAAAGTCAGGCTAAAAATTCTTTGCATAAGTTGATTGTTTTTAATGATGATGGTGTGTTAATTTTTGCCAGTCAAAAAATGGACCAGGGTCAGTTTTTCTGTCTGGTGCAATATCTGAATGACCTACTATAGCTTGAATTGGATAGCTGTTGTTGAGGCAATCCACTAATTTATTGAGCGTTTGGTACTGAATGTCCTCAAACGCTTCGAAATCAGACCCTTCAAGCTCTATTCCGACCGAGAAATCGTTACAACGTTCACGTGATTGCCAATTGGATTTTCCTGCATGCCATGCTCGGTTCAGGCATGAGACGAACTGTATGAGTGCGCCATCACGTCTTATTAGAAAATGTGCTGATACTTGATGGGTATAAATACCTGCATAATAAGGATGCTCATCGGGATCTAGCCGGTTCGTAAAAAGCTCAATGATGCCATTGCCGCCATATTGGCTTGGTGGGAGGCTGATGTTATGAATCACAATCAAACTAATTTCTGCATTAGGGCGTGCATCAAAATTAGGTGATGCGATTTGTTGCGCATGCGCCACGAAACCATCATTATTTATAGCGTAATTTTCCATGATTGCTAATTTTATGCTGACTTCAGTTTAAAATGCCAACATTAATGAAGCGATGCTTCAAATAAAAGGAAATTTAAATGGTATTTTTAGAACTGTTAGTGATGCTTATTGTGATTTTGATTGCCGCTGAGGTGTTTACCAATGCACTTGAGCATTTAGGTGAGAAATTGGGCATCTCAGAAGGCGTAACAGGATCTCTATTCGCGGCGGTGGGCACTGCGTTACCAGAGACCTCAGTACCTTTACTTGCGCTGTTAGCGGGCACACAAAATGCTGCGACTAACGAAGAAATTGGTGTGGGTGCTATCTTGGGTGCGCCTTTGATGTTAGCAACGCTTTCTATTTGCCTCATGGCAGTTTCAGTATGGCGCCGGAGAGGTACACAGGGGCATCTAAGACCAGAGCGTACTGGGTTAGCACGTGATCTTAACTTTTTTATTATCGCATTCAGCTTTGCTGCGGTTGCTATGTTTGTACCGCACAGTCTAAGTGTTGTGCGTTACGGTTTGGGCTTTTGCATGGTACTAATTTACTTTGTCTATGTCATGTTGACATTACGTGCATCAAAATCACTTGTTGAAGACGGGCACGCGACTGAAGCTGGTGGTGAGATGTTCTTATGTAAGTTGGGTCTACCTAACAATATGGTAGTTATCTCTGTGCAGTTGTTCTTGGGTTTGGCGCTACTAGTGGCTGGCGCTAAGGGCTTTATCGGTGGTGTAGAAGAAGCTTCTCATTTGCTTGGTATTTCAGCATTGTTACTCTCTCTGTTGATTATTCCAATTGCAACTGAGCTCCCAGAAAAAGTGAATAGTATCTTATGGATACGCAAAGGTAAGGACACGCTAGCGTTTGGCAACATTACAGGTGCGATGGTGTTTCAGGGCACATTGCTACCAGCGATTGGTATTATGCTTACCCCTTGGGAGCCTCGTCGTGAAGTATTGTTAGGGATTGTCTTAACACTAGTTGCGGCGATATGGCTACGCTACTTGGTGCAAAAAGGTGGATTGCGTGTTTGGCACTTGTTAGTGAATGGCGCTATCTATGTCACTTATCTGTTCTTGGTGTTGGCATAGAACGTTGATTGTCTTGCTAATGCTGCGCCCATGTTGGGTGCAGCATTAGTTTGGTCAGTTTGATGAATTTAGTGATCTTCTGCATCGGACTCTAAGTCTAGGTCACTATCTTTGGTGAGACCAAGTTTCGCAAGCCGATAGCGTAATGTGCGGAATGTCACGCCTAGCAGTTTGGCAGCAGCCGTTTTGTTGTTATTCGTTTTATCTAGGGCCTGAATAATGGCCTTTTTTTCTACCTCTTCAAGGTAGTCAGTCAGATTGATTTCATTGGAGTGATGACTGTCAAACATAACATTAGGAATGTTAGTCGGTGCATCTAGACTTCCCTCCGTCAGTACGTCCTCAACGTTAATCGTCTCTCCATCACATAGTGCAAGCGCACGTTCTAGCATGTTTTCTAATTCGCGCACATTGCCTGGAAATGCTAGGCTAGAAATATAAGTGTGTGCTTTAGCGTCAATCTTAGGTGTTGCGATATCTTGAGCTTGGCACAGCTTATTGAGTAACATTTCGGTGAGTAGCGGAATGTCAGTAGGCCGGCAGCGTAGGGCTGGCATCTTAAGTTGAATCACGTTAAGCCGGTAATACAAATCTTTTCTAAATTGGCCTGTATCCATCATTTCGGTTAAGTTTTTATGCGTCGCACTAATAATACGTACATCGACGGCGTCTTCATTTGTACCACCTACCATCCGGACTTTTTTCTCTTGAATCGCTCTTAGCAACTTTACTTGCATTGCAAGCGGCAAGTCAGCAACCTCATCTAAAAATAATGTTCCACCGTTAGCGGCTTGAAATAAACCTTCTTTATCTTGATTTGCTCCCGTGAATGCCCCTTTTTTATATCCGAAGAACTCACTCTCCATTAAATTTTCAGGAATAGCACCACAGTTAACAGCAATAAAGGCACCATCGGCACGCGAGCTGTTTTGGTGGATAAGTTTAGCCGCCAGTTCCTTTCCGCTACCAGATTCGCCGCTGATGTAAACCGGCGCTTGGCTACGAGATACTTTTGCAATCATGTTACGCACGTATTGAATTTGCTCAGAATTGCCAATCATTTCTAAGGTGTTAGGTGTGTTTTGAGCAGTCCTTGCACTCAGCTTGAGCGCAGACTCAATCACGGGGCGTAGTTGTTTCAGTGAGATTGGTTTGGCGAGATAGTCAAAAGCACCAGCTTTGAGTGCAGAAACAGCATTGTCCGCACTGGCATGAGCGGTAATCACTGCTACTGGTAAGCCTAGGTGAAATTCATTAATATAGTTAACAAGGTCAAGACCAGTGCCATTCGGCATTTGCATGTCAGTTAAACATAGCGCGTAGGAGCGTTGCTTGAGCATGGCCTTAGCCTCCTCTAAACTACTTGCGCTATATGTTTCAACATCCATACGCTCTAGCGTCATCGCAAGCAGTTCGCGAATGTCGGTTTCATCATCTACAATTAAGCAGCTAGGTCTTTGTTGCATACTAAAATATTGCCCTTTGACGGATTGCGGTATTAGTTGATTGTTTGTAATTGAAGAATAAAGGCACTGCCTGAATCTAGTTTTTGGTAACTTAGGCGCGAACCATTTGCTTCTGCAAGTTCACGTGAAATGTAGAGGCCTAAGCCATTTCCTGTCGTTTTTGTTGTGTAAAAAGGTTCAAATAGCTTGTTACGATTCTCTTCTGCAACACCCTCACCATCATCAATGATTTCTAAGTTTAAACCAGCTCTTCCATTTTTTGCACAGTTTAACTTTAAGCTACCCACCTGTTTCTGGCTATGCTCCCAGCCATTTTTACACAAATTCCACAAAATTTGCATCAAATGGCGCTGGTCATAAGCAATGAATAAGTTGTCTTTAAATGATGGTATTTGAAAATGTGAAGCAGGTATCTTTTCTACAGCACAGAATTGGGTATAAAAATCGAGAATGAATTGGTTAAGCGATAACCTTTCTTGGTTGGTGCGGTCACGGCGATTGAGCTCAAGCACATCTTTGATGATTTGATCAATGCGTTGGATATTGTCCGCAATAATTTGCAACATCCGTTTGTTCTGTACGTTAAAGTCTTCTTCTTGTAGCAACTGATTGGCATGGCTAATCGCGCTGAGTGGGTTGCGTATCTCGTGTGCGATGTTGGCTGTCAGTCGTCCAAGTGCTGCCAATTTTGATTGTTGTGCGGCGGACTGTATTTGACTCCAGTCTTGAATAAAAATAACGGCACCGTACAGACGACTGTCATGGTTAATTGGCTCTAATCTTAGTTTTAACTCTTTATTGTTAATTGAAATGATGAGGTTTTCACTGATGTTCTCTGCATGCATCCATCGTGTAAATACATGCGCGATTTCTATCGCACTATCACTGAGTTTTATGGTTTCTTCATCATCCACTTTTTTACGCGTAAGTAGTGGCATTGCTTGTGAGTTGTGATGGTGAATATTCAGAAACTGGTCAATGACAATCACCCCATCCTGCATTTCTTCGGTGATAAGCGCATTTACCTGTGCCAAGTTTTCAAGATCAATCCCACGCGCAGAAGCCAGCGCTTCACTTTGCGTCATGCGTTTAGCAAAGCTATATCCCAACCAGGCGGTCGCAAAGCAACTCAAGCTCAGCATGGCGGGTTGGCTGTACCCTGAAATAGGCAACATCCACTTGGCTATTTGATAACTTTGTTCTAGTAGTAAGCCGATGGTAGCAATCGCTGCATAAAACAGCGCTAAGCGTCCATTGCTAATTAGGCTGGCTGTAACGATGGTGATGATTAATAGTAGCCCTAAACCACTTTGTATGCCGCCTGCAGCATGCATAATGAAAATGATAAAGAATATATCAATAATAATTTGTACTGGGTTGAAAAAGACCAGAGCCGATGATCTGACAGGAGCGACAAGCAGTAAGGTGAAACTGAACAGGGAGTAAGCTAAGGATAAGCTAAAGAATAAAGAGGCATCTTGGGTTTCTCCCCAGTTCTCTTGCCCAACATATAAGGAAAATAATACAAAAATTAAGCTTAATATGAGCCGAAAGACATTGATAATACGAATCGTACGCGCTTGCAGTGATAACTCACTCTGTGCGGTAATATTTTGATAGAGGATATTATCATTCATCGTTATTTCTTGCGCTTGATGTATGGCTTAAATTTAATCGGCATCGGTGCTATGAAGCATCTGATTTGATATGCGCTTTGGTACAGTAAAATTTACCATCAACTAAAAATGCCTCAGAGCGCGGTAAGTGCACATGGCATTGATCACACTCCACCATATTCTCAATATTGGTTTCTTCCTGATTTTTCTGTGCTGGGGATTTATTTTGATTGGTACTTAAGCCACGTTTAATCAGTTGAATGACTAACCAAATGACGATACCCCAAAAAATTAGCTTCCACATAATATAAAGTTGCTCTTGTCTTGATCATTAAATTTAGATTGTAACTAAAAGCGCCAGTTTCGTTTGATTTTTCATGAATATACGTTTACTAGCTCTAGCTGCCTCAATTAAACAGTTGGAATAAGTGTATTGTGTTTCAGCTGTCATATCTACACTCATCATCAAAATCTAAGCCATCAGAGGGCTCAGTAGTAAATCCAGTAGAAAATACAAACCTGATATACTTAAGCCTAAACATGCAATTCGGTTTGAGCATGACATTCGCATCACAGTATAAAATACCAATCTAAAATATGGCGTTTAATTTTTAACATGGCAACACCCAAGGAACTCTCTGACTTTCTCGCAGCGACAGAGCGGCGTGCATTTAAACAGACGGCTTATGCGGTCAGAGATGATCATGCTGCGCTTGATATCGTGCAGGATGCTATGATGAAACTGGCGGATAAATACGGCGCTCAACCTGTTTCAGAGTTCCCCATGCTGTTTCAGCGTATTTTACAAAATACGATGCGTGATTACTGGCGTAGGCAAAAAGTGCGTAACCTGTGGACCACCCTTTTGTCATCATTCGGCGGCAGTGCTGATGACAATGAAGACCGTGATCCACTGGATACGATAGACGTGGGCGATGATAGTGACGAGCCTTCAGTCCAAATTGCACGTAGTCAAACAATTGCATTGATAGAGCGGGCATTAGAAAAACTACCAGCACGTCAACGTGAAGCGTTTGTGCTGCGTTACTGGGAGGAGATGGACGTGGCAGAGACGGCGGAAATTATGGGATGCTCCGATGGTAGCGTTAAAACACATTGCTCACGGGCGGTGCATGCTTTGGCTGTGGAGTTACGTAAGCAAGGGTTAGATAAGCTGGGCTTGTCGAATGTTACCTTAAATGGACCTAGATAATGGCTCGAAAAATAGGAGCGAGCAATGAAAATCGATAACAACAAACATATAAATCAAGAAGCATCTTTGGACGCAAACGTAGAAGATCAAATAGCACGCAATATTGTTGAGTTGCTAGATAGTCGCGCGCAGAAATTACCCGATGAGCATTCGTTGCGTTTGGCAGAAGCACGTAGCCTAGCGATAGGTAGATTAGTCAGTCAGGAAGCGCAATTGGCCGCTAGCCATAGCATCCACCGGAGTGGGCACACCTTGCAATGGTTTGGTGGGCGTTTCGGACATTATTTTGAGCAGCATCGCATTTTTTCCACCTTGTTGGTGGTGTGCGTGATGTTGTTAACTTTTTTCGCTGTACAACAGTTTAGTGTTAATCATCAAATAGAAAATAGCGATGCATTCTTGTTGGCCTCTGACTTGCCACCAGAAGCATACGCAGACAAAGGATTTACTGCATGGCTGGATACCAATTGAGGCTTAAAAGTTTAGTTTTTGCGTTCGCGCTGTTTGTCTCTGGCGTTTCAGTCGTTAAGGCAGCTGACGTATCTTGGGCTGAGCTTAATGATGCACAGCGACAAGTGCTAAATCCACTGGCTTCTGAGTGGGATACGTTGCGCCCATGGCAACGTGAAAAAATGCTCGATATCGCCAGTGACTACCCGAAAATGAATCCTGACAAACAAGCTTTGGTTAAAAAGCGCCTGACTAACTGGAGCCGGATGACGCCTTACGAGCGTGAGAATGCTAGAAAAAGGCATCAGCAATTCAACGCCTTGTCTGTTGATAAAAAAAGTGAGCTACGTAAGAAATGGCTAGAGTACCAACAGCTACCTGAGTCTGAGCGAGCTAAATTACGAGCAGAATCGCCAGATACCTATACTGATGCAGATTTGAACTAAACATTCGGCGCTGTTTTTTAATCACAGTTTATACTGTATTTAAAAAACAGCGCCGAAGTATCTATTGTATGAACCCTCAACAACACGCCACTATTTTGTCGAAAAACCAAGCCCCAAGTTTAATTAAGTTATGCGCATGCATGGTCTATGAGCTGCTTACTATCATTGCACTGTGCATTGTATTTGCAGGGATATTTTATGGCATATTCGGTGACGCAACTGAAGGTGTTAGACGACTATTTCAGCAGGTCTTTTTGTGGGCGATTTTAGGAATCTACTACCTCTGGTGTTGGACTAAAAGCGGCCAGACAGTAGCTATGCAAGCTTGGCATATCAAAGTAGTGACTCAAGATAATGCACCACTTTCTATGCAGATGGGGTTGAGGCGCTATGTGCTAGCTAGCTTAAGCTTAATGTTATGTGGTCTAGGCTTTTTGTGGGTAATAGTCGATAAGGATCGGTTGTTTTTGCATGATCGTTTGCTTAAATGCAAGATCATCATTGCCTAATACCATATCAATCCCCCCCCTTAAGATTTGCTAATGTGTGATTGGCTTTAGTTTACCTACGGTCGATTTGTCTTAACATAGCAAGCCCAGCTAACAGGAATAGTGCTGTTGGTGTAATAGCACTGAATGCAGGCGCCCAGTCGTTTAGCAAACCCAGATGAACAAAGGTTCGGTTAAGAATCTGGTATAAAACACCAAGCATGATCCCGATAAATATTTTAGTGCTGGCGCCTGTTGCACGTTGCTGTATAAATGCAAACGGTAGTGCCAATATCACCATGACTAGGCTGGCAAGCGGATACACTAACTTTGCCCACAGTGCCATTTCATAGCGTGTCGTTTTTTGCTTGTTAATTGATAAATGATCAATATATGCATATAAGTCCCATGCAGACATTTTCTCGGGGAGCACTAATAAAACATTCAATAGTTCTGGGCGTATCAGTGACCGCCATGTTGCCTTGTCTAGATGCTTGACGTAGTTGTTGTCTTTTTCAAAATGGGTTTGTGATACAGATTTCAAATGCCATTGATTATCTTCAAAAAGTCCTTTTTCTGCATGGCTCACAGTGCGCAGGTTGAACTGATTGTCGAACTCATAAATATGAATGTTCAACAACGTTGTATCGGCCAATACTTCTTCTACATTTACAAAGCTGCGCCCATCTTTGACCCATAGTCCTGACATGAAGTCTTGCACAATCACAGAGTCTGTAGCCCTGATGCGCAGGCGCTGTGCCATTTTTTCACTAAGTGGCGTAATGAGTTCGCCGATAAGAAAAGTGATGAGTGTAAATATTAAACCCACTTTTAGTAGCGCAGTGGCAAGGCTATAAAGCGAAATGCCGCTCACCCTCAGCACAACTAACTCAGAATGTCGCGCAAGCTGGCCTAGACTGTACATACAGCCAACAAGCACCGCTACCGGCATCACATCATAGATATGGCCAGGCGCGCTAAGCATGACAAATAGTATCACTTTACCTAGGCCATAATTGCCCTGACCTAGACTCTCAAGCTCTTGTATCAGATCAAAGAATGAAAACATGGCAATGAGTGCCAATGTAATGAGCAGCACATTGACTGTAATTTCTTTGAGTAAATAGCGTGTAATGATTTTCATAAAAAGATCGCTGGCTAACTAGTTAGCTTGATAAGGCGGATGAAGGACGTTTTTTTAGCCAGCGCATTGAGAATATACTCGGGAGTATCGGTAGTTGGCGTCCGCGTCGATAGAACATGTAAATGGTGAGTAATAAAAAGAATAAATGCACGGGCCATAAGCCAATCAGTGTGTTGAGTTTTCCTTGAGCAACCCAAGCCTGAAAGATGCTCAGTAGGTTGTTATAAATGATGTAAATAATTAATGCGAGTACAAAGTTAGCTGAGCGCCCAGCACGAGGGTCCAAGGCGCTTAATGGTATAGCAAGCAGGCATAAAATCAATGCGGAGATTGGAATTGCGATGCGCCATTGTAACTCTGCATTATTGGTGCTATTGATTGAGTCGACTAGCTCACTTGTGGGCTTTGATTGGGTGCTAGGAGGCCTTTCTTTAGCCTCATTCGCTTCAATACGAATCGCATACTTCTCAAATGCTGTCGTCGAGAACTCTGCACTACCCCTTGAGCCCTCATAGCGTTTACCGTTTTCCATTAGCACAAAATTATCACCGTTTTTTTCGGTGTAGCGACTACCTTCAGCAGCAACAATGACGCCTAATTTCTGATGTTGTAAGGTTTGTACAAAAATGTTTTTGACGACGTTGCCTAGCTCATCAAAGCTTTCCATAAAAAATACACGCTCTCCATTGGCTGATTCTTTAAATACACCCGGACTAATGGTGGCTAGGTCATCACGCGACTCTAGTTGAGTTCTGTAGAGCTCACCTTTACTTGTGGCCCATGGCATGACAAAAAGGCTAAGAATCAGAATAAACAATATCACAGGAAAAATGAATGTCAGTACTGGACGAACCCAGTGGTTGAGACTAAGCCCACCACTAAACCAAATGACCATTTCTGAATCACGATACCAGCGGGATAATGTCATTAATACCGCTAAGAACAATGCAAGCGAGAGTACCATAGGTAGAAATTTCACCATGTTAAAGCCTAACATGGTGGTGATTGCATCGTTAGGCAGAATGCCTTTAGCTGCAAGGCGAACTAAGTTGCCAGCACGCTGTGCGATAACAATTCCAATTAAAATAAGGAAAGCACCTGCTGCGGTTGAAATTAATTCTTTTATTAATGAGTGCCTAAAAAGCATATGATGGACTGAAAACCAATTTATTTACGACTATGAATTACGTGTAAAACACGCGATAATTTAATCAAACTTAACATGATGAGTGATTTACTAACATTTGATTGAATTTATGCTGATTGCTAAAGCTCTATTGTAGAGTAGTTAACTTTAATGCAGCGATGAATCTGTTTTAAATCTGCACTTTAAATCTGCATTTAGGCAAAAAATTCAATGCAATAACAACAATATCAAGGATGTAATACTATGGAATTTAGCATAAAAACGAGCGTAGCGGAAAAACAGCATCATCATTGTGTGGTTGTTGGTGTGTATGAGGGGCGTGAATTGTCAGATGATGCACAAAAAATTGATGCATTGTCGGGTGGGTATGTGAGTAAGGTGCTTCAGCATGGAGATTTAGAGGGTAAGCTAGAGTCGACCTTGATGTTGCATCAAGTGCCGGGAGTGCAAGCAGATCGTATTTTGTTAGTTGGTTTAGGCAAAAAAACTGAGTTTAAAGAAAAGCAGTACTGCAAAGCGGTACGTGCTTCAGTGAAGGCTTTGAGCACAATTAGTGCAGATGAGGTGCTGATAATGTTGGCTGAGTTGTCGGTCGGTGAGATGACAACACGTAAGAAAGTGTCGCATCTTGTAGAAACGGCATTAGATGCTACTTATCGCTTTGAGGCAATTAAACGCAAAAAAGAGGCTTCAGAAGAAAAAGAGTCAAAAAAAGGCATTAAAGTATTAAATATACAAATAGCCGATGCGACTGACCTTGCTGAGGCTAAATCTGGTTTAGTGGATGGTAAGGCAATTGGTGATGGTGTCAGTCTAACTAAAGACTTAGGTAACTTACCGCCAAATGTCTGTACACCTACCTATCTTGCAGAGCAAGCACAGGCGTTAGCTAAGACTTACGGATTAACTGTTGAAGTGCTGGAGCGTGAAGCTATGCAAAAATTAGGCATGGGTTCGTTTCTAGGGGTTGCGCAAGGTAGTGAAGAGCCACCTAAATTAATTGTATTGCAACACTTAAAAGGTCATCAAGATCAGAAGCCTGTGGTGTTGGTTGGTAAGGGTATCACTTTTGATACGGGAGGTATTTCATTGAAGCCTGGTGCTGAAATGGATGAGATGAAATACGATATGTGCGGCGCAGCGACGGTACTCGGGTTGTTCAAAACAATCGCAGAAATGGACTTGCCGCTGAATGTCATCGGGGTGATTCCAACCTGCGAGAATATGCCTGATGGTCGTGCAACAAGGCCAGGAGATGTGCTCACTAGCATGTCAGGTCTAACCATTGAGGTGTTAAACACTGATGCAGAGGGGCGTTTGATTTTATGTGATGCATTAACTTATGCAGAACGCTTTGAGCCAAGCGCCGTAGTCGACATTGCAACACTCACAGGTGCATGTGTGATTGCATTGGGACATCATGCAACTGGTTTGTTCAGTAATAACGATAGCCTTGCTAAAGAGCTATTGCAGGCAGGTGAGCAAGCGCTAGATCGTGCATGGCATATGCCAATGTGGGACGATTATCAGCCACTATTGGATAGTAATTTCGCTGATATTGCCAATATTGGCGGCCGAGCGGCTGGTAGTATCACTGCTGCTTGTTTCTTATCTCGCTTTACTAAAAAGTATGATTGGGCACATTTGGATATCGCTGGTACCGCTTGGAAGTCAGGTAAAGAAAAGGGCGGTACTGGTCGGCCAGTGCCTATGCTGACCGAGTTTTTACTTAGCCGTGCGCGTAAGAGTAGCTAGTTGTCGTTACAAAGCGAAGTATTAACAATGGCTATGAAGCATGACTAAAATCGAATTCTTTTTTAACGTTCCAGACAAATTAGCTAAGGTTGCAGATCTTTGTAGTAGAGCAGTTGTTAAGGGACGTAAACTCACTGTTTTTACGCCAGATGACGCGATCTCCATGCGCATTCAGGAAATGCTTTGGCAACACTCGCCAACAAGTTTTTTGCCGAGTGCTTGTCCGAAAGCGCCTGATGAGAATGATGCTCCAATTTTGCTAGATAAGGATGGAGAGCATCTTTTACAGGATGATATTTTGATTAATTTAAAAGTGGGGCATCCACCATTTTTTAGTCGATTTAAATATTTGGTTGAGCTGGTTGGTGTGGATGAAGAGGATAAGGCCTCCGCACGAGCAAGGTATAAGTTTTATCGAGATCGCGGCTATCAGATCAAATCGACTGATGAGTCTGCTACTTAGATTGTTAGCAAATAGGTGTGGTTGAGAGGATGTTAATTTAAATGCAAGAACATGATGATATTCCACTGTTAACAGAGGTGCATGCTTTGCCGGCGCAGGCTTTGTCTACTACATTTAATGTCACCCCCGACTTAATTGCAGCGATTGCAGCCGAAATCAGGCCACAAATCGTGAGTGAAGTTGAGGCGTCAATCGCACAAAAGATTAAAGAAGATGTGCGACAAGCATTGTTAGAGCACCTGCCAAATCAATCAGCTAACATAGAAGCAAATCAGACAGATGCCTTGAGTGAATTGACACAACAGAACAATCAATTTGTTCAGCAAGTACTACAGTCGCAACAAGACGCAGAGAGTACATTAAGGAACCAAATCGGTGCAGAGTTGATGAGTGCGAAGCAAGCCATCATGGAGCAAACGTCTGTGTTTGTGGATAGAACACGTGCTGACTTTGCAACAGAGATACCAAAGATGGTGCATGCAAATGTAGATATCATTAAGGCAGATTTGGCGCAAAGCTTAACGCAAATGCAATCGCAAGTCGTGATTGATGTGCAGCAAAACTTAACTGCAACACTGCCTAAATTAGAGCAAACCTTAACCGATGAGTTGCAGGCATCATTGCAAAGTTTAGAAAGAACGACAGTAGAAAACGCTGCACATGAGTTGCAGGATAAAATTTCACGGCTACATGAAGATATACTCGCTCAGCATAAAGCTAATTTGGCGCAAGATTTGGCAAGTATTTATAAAGAGCTAACGCAGCATACGCAGTCCGAGTTAAGTATTTATTTGGATGCGATTCAATTGCAATCGCAGCAAGCACTTCAGCAGAAGCTAGGGGATACTTTCCCTGCGCTTTATGAAGAACTCTCTAATCAATTAACCGCAACGCTAAAAACAGATTTTCTGGCACTGGCTGAGCGTGCTAAAAATGATTTTATACAAGGCCTGAATGCAGAGTTGCCTAGTACAGAGCAAGCTTTGGCTAATAAAGTGCTAGAGGTGTTGACGGCTGAAATGCCAAGATTAGAGCGTGAGTTGGCTACAAATATTAAGACTGAAATTGTAAAGACTGTTGAATCTGTACGCTTGGTGTTTTCCGCCTCTTAATGGATGCAAGGCTTAAAGTCATGATGCTTCAGCCTTATTTAAAACATCCCATTAACTGCGCACGCGATTGTTCTTGTCGGCTTCTTTCTAGTCAAAGTTAAGAGTTAATCAGGGTTTCGTAAGCTTCAGCAGAAAGCAATTGTTCAGCGTCTTTGTCATTGTCTGCTTTAAACTTGAATATCCAAGTGTTATAAGGCTTGTCGTTGATTTGTTCTGGTGAATCAATCGCAGATTGATTCACTTCCACCACTTCTCCGTTAATCAGTGCGTGTAGGTCTGAACCTGTTTTGACTGACTCTACCAAGCCGCATGGCTGCTCTGCTGTTAATCGAGTACCTATCGTGGGTGCTTCAACAAATACAATGTCCCCAAGTAGGTTTTGCGCATAATCTGTGATGCCTGCTTCCCATAGACCATCTGCTGTAGATTTTACCCACAAATGTTGAGGACTGAATAACAAAGATTGTGGCGTTTGCATGCTAGTTGCTCTGTGTTTTTTAATTAATATTGACTTAAATTTTAACGTAAATTGGGCCAAAATTGATTTATTTTTAATCACGACGATGGTTAACTGAATTATCCTTAAAAATAATGATGACAAAGCTAAAGTTTTTATATAGTATTGTGCTGTAACTCCATGAGATATAAGCCATTATGAAAAGTACGTTGCGAAAGTTTATTCTAGTCTACATCAGCTTAGCGCTTAGCTTAGCGCCTGTGGCCGCGGATGCCGCAACTGACAAAAAGCATAGGCAGGCTTCAAAGCAGTCCAAATCTTCAAGTAAATACAAAGCGGTCAAATATAAATCTAGTTCTATCCGTGTCAAAACTCGCTTGCCTGCTCGCAAGGCGATTGCTTCCGTTGATCATTACGATGGTACTACTCCCCTGAAATTAGCATCTGCCAAAGCGTTGGTGATTAATCAACTGACGGGTGAAGTCTTGTTTGCCAAAAATACTAATTTACCTACACCAATTGCATCTGTGACCAAGTTAATGACTGCAATGGTGATGTTAGATGCGCATTTGCCGATGGATGATTTGCTTTATATCTCGGATGAAGATGTGGATTATCTTAAACATACCACTTCAAGATTAAGTGTCGGCACAATGTTAACGCGTGGTGAGTTGCTACAATTAGCGTTGATGGCCTCAGAAAATCGAGCAGCGTCTGCGCTAGGGCGTAATTATCCAGGCGGTCCCAATGCATTTGTAAAAGCAATGAACCAAAAAGCAAGATTGTTGGGAATGAATGCGACAAGATTTGTCGATGCAACAGGTTTGGATAGCAATAATGTATCAACCGCAGAAGATTTGGTAAAAATGGTGGATGCTGCATATCACTATCCTGAGATTCGTCAGGTAAGTACGTTGCCATCGCAGGAAATTACGTTGTATGGACGCCAGAATCCGCTTAATTTTGTGAATACAAATGCTTTAGTGCGTGGCGGTAAGTGGGATATCGGCTTATCAAAAACTGGATTTATTAACGAAGCTGGTCGCTGTTTAGTGATGCAAGCGCATATTTCAGGTCAACCAGTGATTATTGTATTGTTAGACTCGGTAGGAAAACTTACCAGAATTGGTGATGCTAACCGTATTCGTAAGTGGGTGGAAAATAACGAGGCCGGCTCTCTAGGGACCTTTGTGAGTGGTTAATCCATATCGCGTAATAAGGTTTAGATGATAGAGTACTTTGAAGTACTCAGATATAAAAAATGCCAGTCAGTGACTGGCATTTTTTGTGGTTAAGCGACAGTAGCGTTATACGAATCTTATTGTGATTACGCTTTCGGTGGCACGTATCCGCTTGCCGTGTCTGCACCGTCGCCGAAGAAGTACTTTTCAGTTTGCTCTGCCAAATACTTACGTGCTGAAGGGTCAGCCAAACTTAGACGATTTTCATTCACAAGCATAGTTTGCTGCTTTAGCCATACCGCCCAAGCTTCTTTTGATACGCTCATGTAAATACGTTTTCCCAACTCGCCTGGGTATGGAGGGAAATCCAAGCCATCTGCCTCTTTACCCAATTTAATACAATTAACAGTACGTGCCATGATTGTCCTTTTGTTTAATCTAATCGTGATTGCTTAAACCGTTATGATAGCGCATGTTAAAATCTATTCATTAAACTATTAACAATTTAACGTGACGTAATCAATTTTTTAGAAAGTCTATGATGTTAACACCTTCCAATAAGCCTGCAGAACAGTCGCAAAATTCTAAACATTTAGCAACCAGCCCATTTAAAGGAAAAACTGGTATTCGCCGTTTGATTAATGCATTTGGCTATTCCCTCGAAGGATTTAAAGCAGCGTTTGTTCACGAGGATGCTTTTCGCCAAGAGGTATTTCTCGCGATTGTTTTGGTGCCCCTTGCTGTTTATTTAGGTGAAAGTCCCGTTGAGCAAGCTTTGTTGATTGCGAGTGTGTTGTTGGTATTAATCGTTGAGTTGCTTAATTCTGCGATTGAGGCGGCGGTGGACCATACCTCTACTGAGCATCATGCGCTTGCAAAGCAAGCTAAAGATATTGGTAGTGCTGCGGTATTTATTGCGTTGCTGATTGTCGCGGTGGTTTGGGGTTTGGTGTTATTTGCTTAAAAAAATCAAATAAGCACAAACCTAGCCTGAGTTTTACTAGACTATGTTTGTGCTTTTTCATATCACTAGGGTTAATTGGTAGCTAGAAGTCGCCACGTAGCCCAAATAATATTGATCGTTGACCTTGCATAGAGATGTCTTTTAGAAAGGACGCATGGTCGCGAATTTCTTGGTTAAGTAGGTTGTTGGCTTTTGCAAATAGCTCTAAATTCAATTTGGTTGGTAGTTTGTAAGAAACAAGTGCGCTGACATTGGTGTAGCCATCAGTTTTTAACTCGTTCTCAGCGGTGCGATCTTGCCCAAATGCCTTCAGAACATCCAATCTCGCACCAATGCTATTGTGCTGATAGTGTAGACCAGCACCTAAGCGTAATGGCGCAATTCTAGGCAGGTACTTGTCATTACGCTCATCTTTGGCGTGAACGTAGTCGCCAAGTAGGTTCAAGTTGAGATGGTCGGTAATGTTGAGTTTTGCTTCAGCTTCTAAACCTTTAAATATGGCGGGGACTGCCATAAATTTCGCTTCTGGTAAGAGCTCACCGTCAACATCAATCTCATTCTCTGTACCAAATAGCCCGATGAAGTTGCTAAATCTGGTGTAATAAGTGCCTACACTAAATGAGTTTTTTGCATCCTTCCAGCGTAGTTGGGCATCAATGCCATTTGAGCGCTCTTTCTTAAAGTCTGCATTGCCTACTTCAAACTGTCCAGTGGCAACATGAGCACCATTAGCATATAGTTCGAAATAGCTAGGTGCACGCTCGTTGTGAGATAGATTGCCTGTGAGTGACCAGTGGCTATCAATACTATATAAGCCACCGAGTGCGAAACTGTTTGGGTTGAAGCTGTTTTGCTGCGCCGCACCAAAATTGGCATGAGTTTTAGCGTCTACCGCAGTGTGGCCCAGTCGACCGCCGAAGGTGACTTTGTGTTGATCGATGGCCAGTTCTTCATAGACGTAGAGCGCTTGGTTTTGTGTATTGACGCTAGGCACAAAGGCTTCATCGCCTAATGCTTCGAAATTTGTGTTGTTGAACTGATAGCCGACTACACCGTTTAATTGTCCAATCGGGAGATGACCTAATTCAACACTGCTTTCAATGCCTCTGTTTGTGAACGTGGTGCCTACTTCGCCATCTTCCAGTTCGCGATGCGCATAGTCAGTATGGGCGATACGAAATTTAACGCGATTAATGATGCCGCTTAGGTCTGTAAACTCGCTCGCCACATCCCATCGGTCGCTCTGCATGTCGATGCGGACATTCTCTTCAGCCACTACGCCATAATTATTGTTCAGCGTTGAAAATGAGGCGCCGATATAGCCATTATCAAAGGTTAAAGCTGCACCTAATGCGCCACCATCACCTTTTGCGCTGCTGTTGACTAATTGCCCACGATTCTCACGGGCAGGGCCGCCAGGCTGCTCACTTTTACGACGAGATACGGCATAGCCTGGAATGTCCAAATCGCTGGTTTCACGGGTATATGCATCGGCATGAATCGCAAATTGGCCGTTGCCGATGTCAATCACTGCAGCACCATTCCGTGTGTTGTCTGGGCCACCAAACCTTGCTTCTGCACGTCCAGTAATACCATCTAACTGTTCTTTAGGGATGCGGTGGTCAATCGCATTGACCACGCCACCCATTGCACTGCCGCCATATAGTAAAGCTGCGGGGCCGCGTACTACATCAATTTGCTCAATGATGAGTGGGTCGATGCCTACGGCATGGTCAAAGCTTAAGCTCGACGCATCTAAAATGCCAATGCCATTCTGCATGATACGCACACGCTCGCCATCTAGTCCGCGAATAATTGGACGTGAAGAATTAGGGCCAAATTGAGTTGCGCTGACGCCTGGAATGCCACTAAGCGTGTCGCCTAAGGTGCTTTCTCGTTTCAGCGATAGCTCTCGCCCACTCAGTACGGATACCGGCACAACTAGTGAGTCGGAGCTAACACCTAAAGGGTTGCCTGTCACGGGGACTGTAGGTAAATCTATCGTCGTATTGGTGTCTGCTGCAATGGATGGTGATGCAAGTGTCATTGCTACAGCAATCAATATAGGTCTAAATACAAATGTGTTAAGCACTTGTACATTAGGAGCGTAATGCATATTAATAACCTCAAAAATAAAAACGAGTAATCAGCAGGCGGATAACGTCTGCAGTCATTTATAAATTAAATACTCGCTATTTGAGGTGGCGCTCTTGCTGCGTAGGGGCTTGATGAGTAGTGCTGAAAAGGTGTCTGTTGGCTCAGTGTCGCATTTAAGGTAGTTTGGCAGGATGGCGTTGTTAGAGAGGCAGGTAATACGCCACTAGCGATCTTTGCATAACTAATACATTGAGCACATTGCTCGGCAACTGTATTTTTTTGCTGCGAGTTTTCATCACTCTGCGAATGTTTGGCGCCATCAGTGATGTGACTAATTTCGTGCGTGGCAACGCCTATCTGCGTGAAAGCAAATACAAGGATAAGCGTTAAATTAACGAGAAGTCTTTGCAACATAGTTGCGTATTTTAGCAGGTTTTTAGTATTTGTTTAGTTAAAAAATTAGTGGGTGCTGCAAGATTCAGGCGTACTTCATATTCAAGTCGTTAAAATATCCAGATGTAAGCCTAATTGATGAAGTGATTAATTTGTCTGTTGCTTACTAAACCTTCGTTTTAATACTCCCCAATTTTAAACATGCGCTTATAAAACTATTCAACTTCAATACAATCTACTTATACTGTTAACAGAACAATCAATTAAAGAGATTTTGATAATGAGCCTAGAAACTAACGTGACGCCCAAGACTATTTACCTAAAAGACTATACGCCAGCCCCCTATAAAGTAGCGCATGTAAACCTCTCATTTGAATTACTTGAAGACAAGACAATCGTGCAATCAGAGGTGCAATACATTAAAAACCCTGAAAGTGAGTCAACAGTTCTCATCTTAAATGGACAAGATCAAACGATTCTCTCTGTTGATATTGATAACATTCCATTTCATCGCTACAAAGTTGTTGACAATAAAATGACCATCGCCGATGCGGGTGATCAGTTTACTTTGAGGATTCGTTCAGAAATTGATCCGGCCTCTAATACTGCGCTGGAAGGGCTGTATAAATCTCAAGGAACCTATTGCACCCAATGTGAAGCTGAAGGTTTTCGCCGCATTACTTTCTTTCAAGACAGGCCTGACGTGCTAAGCACCTTTACCGTGCGCATTGAAGGAGATAAAAGTAAATATCCAGTACTGTTATCTAACGGCAATTTAATCGATTCAGGCGAGCTCGCGAACGGGCGCCACTTTACGGTTTGGAATGACCCGTTTCCAAAACCTTGTTACCTTTTCGCTTTAGTTGCTGGTGACCTTATTCGCATTGAAGATTCGTTCAAGACCATGTCTGGACGTCGTGTTGATCTGCATATTTACGTTCGCACTGGTGATGAGAAGCAGTGTGATCATGCAATGCAATCGCTTAAAAAATCCATGAAATGGGATGAAGAGAAATACGGCCGTGAGTATGAACTGGATTTGTTCAATATCGTAGCCGTGAGTGACTTCAATATGGGTGCGATGGAAAACACCTCGCTCAACATCTTTAATACAGCATTGGTACTTGCGCATCAGGAAACCGCGACTGACTCAGACTTTATGAGTGTTGAGGGTGTAGTTGCGCATGAGTATTTTCATAATTGGACAGGAAACCGCGTCACTTGCCGTGATTGGTTTCAGCTCTCACTCAAAGAAGGATTTACGGTATTCAGAGACCAAGAGTTCAGTGCAGACATGAACTCGCGTGCGGTGCAGCGTATTGATGATGTGAACTCCTTACGCCGTCTGCAATTTTCAGAGGATGCTAGCCCGTTAGCCCATTCTGTTCAGCCTGATCAATTTATTGAAATTAGCAATTTTTACACCAAAACAGTGTATGAAAAAGGGGCGGAGATTATCCGCATGCAGCATACGTTGCTGGGAGAAGAAAAATTCCGCAAAGCGACTGACCTTTATTTTGAACGCTATGATGGACACGCTGTTACCTGTGATGACTTTGTGCAGTGCATGGCAGACGCTTCTGGACGCGATATGTCTCAGTTCTTTTTATGGTACAAGCAAGCAGGCACGCCGACTTTAAATATTACTAGCCAATACAATGCCGCACAGCAGACATTCACTCTCACATTGAAACAATCTCAGCCTGATACATCAGGACAGACCGATAAAAAGCCATTGCATATCCCTGTTGCGGTTGGGTTGTTGAGCCAAGAGGGGGCTGAAACGCAAGCAACAAAAATTCTTGAATTGACCGAACGTGAGCAAAGCTTCACTTTCAATCATGTAAAAACGCGCCCTGTTCCGTCTATTTTGCGTGGCTTTTCTGCTCCTGTGAAATTAATCACAGACTTAACTGATGATGATCTTCGTCTATTGCAGTTAAAAGATACGGATGGCTTCAATAAGTGGGAAGCAGGTCAAACGCTAGCGCTCCGAACTATTGAGCGTGTAATGGCAAACAGTGAAGCTAATATCTCACAATATGTAGATGATTTTGGCATGATGATTGACCAAGGTGTTAGCGGAAACGGCGATAAAGCATTGCTCGCGCGTGCGCTGACATTACCTGCTATCGCATTCATTTCACAAACGCAGGAGGTGATTGACCCCGCAGCCATCGATCAAGCGCGCACGCATATACTTAAAGCAATTAAACGGGCACATAAAGATGCACTCGTGCGCTTGTACGAACAGAATAGAAACACGGGTGAGTTTGCGATATCACCAGAAGCAATGGGGCGCAGAGCGTTGCAAAATAGCGTGCTTGAATTGTTGACCGTAAGCAATGGTACTGGATGTGCTACGCGTGCCAAGGCGCATTATGACCATGCAGATAATATGACAGATATTGTCGCCGCACTATCTTGTCTTTCAGACAGCACACAGCCAGAGCGTGATGAAGTGTTTGCAGATTTTTACCGTCGATTTAATGGCTACCCGCTCGTTGTGGATAAATGGTTTTCACTGCAAGCGATTGCGAACAGAAGTGAAATATTTGATGATTTTGCCAAGTTACGTCAGCATCAAGACTTTAATATTAAAAATCCTAACCGAGTACGCTCGCTTTACTCAGCATTCGCCATCAATAATCCTGTGAAATTTCATGATCCAAGCGGTCAAGGCTATGCATTGTTAAGGGATGTTATTATCGAGCTAAATGAAATTAACCCACAAATTGCTGCGCGTCAGGTAGTGCCACTGCGTGAATGGAGGCGTTACACCCCCACATTACAGTCGCATATGAAAGAGGCGCTGCAGTCGATTATGGATACCCCGAATCTTTCTAACGATGTATTTGAGGTAGTGAGCAAAAGCTTGAAAGGGTGATTTTACTAATGCCCTTGTACCTCATATAGTATCTATCAATACGATATGAGGACGGGATTGAAGATAATAAATTTTTACATCCATATCCTAGCAACTCCATATCCGTGCGATTCATCATGTAGTGCATTTGTAGTGAGGTGTTGGGCTTATCTATACCTGGCGTTAAGCATGTAAATAAAAAGCCTTAGTGGTTACACTAAGGCTTTTTGTATGACTTAACTGACAAACTCAATGACTTACATATTTTGTCATCTAGTTAAGGTTGATTTTCAGATTAAGCAAAATTTGCTGATGCGAAATCCCAGTTAGCTAAAGATGCTAAGTATACCTCTACAAATTTAGCACGAGCATTACGGTAGTCGATATAGTAAGCGTGTTCCCATACGTCAATCGTTAGTAATGCTTTATCGCCAGTTGTTAGTGGTGTACCTGCAGCACCCATGTTAACGATATCTACAGAGCCGTCAGCTTTTTTAACAAGCCATGTCCAGCCAGAGCCGAAGTTGCCAACAGCAGACGCTTGGAATGCTTTTTTGAACTCGTCGAATGAGCCCCATTTCGCATTGATAGCATCAGCTAATGCGCCAGAAGGAGCACCACCGCCGTTTGGTTTCATGCCATTCCAGAAGAAGGTATGGTTCCAGATTTGAGCTGAGTTGTTATAAATGCCACCAGAAGATTTCTTAATGATTTCTTCTAGACTTGAGTTTTCAAACTCGGTACCTTTAATCAGGTTGTTTAAGTTAGTCACGTAAGTTTGGTGATGTTTGCCATAGTGAAACTCGATGGTTTCTTCTGAAATGTGCGGTGCAAGTGCATTTTTCGCGTATGGTAAAGCTGGTAATTGATGTTCCATGATAGTCCTTTGTTCGTGAAAAAGTCTAAACCGTTATTTTGCCATAATAACACTGTAAATTAGTAGGGTATTATTGAATTTGGCTATTTTTTCTTGGCTCTAGGGTGAGCGCTGTCGTAAATTTTAGCGAGATGCTGAAAGTCTAAGTGAGTGTAAACCTGTGTTGTGCTGATGTTGGCATGTCCCAGCATTTCTTGCACTGCGCGCAAATCTTGGCTTGATTGTAAAACATGGCTGGCGAAGCTATGGCGGAGGAGATGCGGGTGCATATTAGAGTTAACACCTTGTTTAATCGCCCATGATTTGACTCTGTACTGTACCGCGCGCGGTGTTATTCTCCGACCCTGTTGGGTGATAAATACCGCTTGCGCATCCTCTCCGTCAATCGCAATCAGTGCACGTGATTGTAGCCACTTTTGTATGGAGGCCGCCGCATGGCTCCCTAATGGAATGATGCGTGTTTTATTACCTTTACCGGTAACCTCTATCGTCCCCTCGCTAAAGTCTAAGCTGTTGATGTTGAGGTTAACTAGTTCGGCAAGGCGTAATCCTGACGAGTAAAACAATTCCAGAATAGCGTGATCTCGAATATCTAAAAAACTGTCGCCTTGAATATCGACAAATTTAACAGCTTGGTCTACAGATAGCGCTTGCGGTAAAGTTTTGGCGGCTTTGGGTGCGCGCAGCCCAACAACTGGGTTTTTTGTATGTCCGTGGTGATGGATTAAATAGTCATAAAACCCTCTCCAAGCAGAGAGTGCGCGAGCAATACTTTTGCTACTTAAGTTTCGTGCATGCATCTTACCAATGAAGCGCCTGATTTGCGTATGATCTAGTTCGTTAAGGCTGGCGCCCTCAGCGAGAGACTCTAAAAGCAGAATGTCTCGTGTGTAATTTTTACAGGTGAGCTGACTAAGGCCGCGTTCGAAAGTGAGATGCTGAATATATTGGTCTAGATGAAGCACAGATTAATGAAGATAAGGCTTATAGGTTTAATGCAAATAAGTGGTTAAGCAAAGTAGCGGCGACAAGCTCACCAATGTGCTCTAAATAGAGGGTTCCCATGCCAGTTTTGAAGCGGTCTTTGTCTTCTGCACCCAAGATGAGTACGCCAAACGGGCGTTGATCTGCTGCCTTTGTGCCTAGTGGAATAATCGCAAAAGACTGCAATTTACTGTCAAGTAAGTCACCAAGAATTTCAGGTTTAGTGCCACAGTATGGCTGGGATAAGGACATGACCCATTCGTTAAATGCTTCGCTTACATGGGTGAATGTAGGGTCTTGCACGATTGCACTGTTACTTGGTTTAACCCAAATGCGTATCAGTGAGTCTGTGACGGCGAAATCAAGTTTTAAGGTTTCTGCTATCAGTTGTTGTAGTACTGTGTAGCTTTGTTGATTGAGTAATTTGACACTCAATTGGTGAACTTTTGCACTGGTAGCATCATTCTCTTCTGCATGCACAATCATTTGGGCCATCATCGCTTCAATGACACGAATTTTGTCACGCTGAGCTAGTTGCTGACGCTCTGTCAGTGATATGACGCCATTACCATGTGGATTTGGCAGCGTAATCTCTGTGAGTAATGTGGCATTTTTCTCGAAAAAGTTTGGATGATTACGTAGGTAATCTTTCACTTGCTCTGCAGAAACCACCTCATGTTGATTGTTTGTCATCATCGAACCTTATTTAAATATTATTTATTATATCGTGTCTAAATCTACTTCACCTGTAAATACGGTGATTGCAGGGCCTGTCATCATGACAGGCGCATCGGCACCTTGCCATGCTATGCTTAATTCTCCACCCCGGGCAGATACCTTAACAGGGGAGCTTAATTCGCCTAACTGTATACCAGCGACCGCCGCGGCACAGGCGCCCGTGCCACAGGCAAGTGTTTCACCAGAGCCGCGCTCAAAAACCCTCAGTTTAATATGGTGCTTATCAACAATTTGCATAAAACCAACATTCACACGTTCAGGGAAGCGCGGGTGGTGTTCAATCGTGCTACCTAAAGGCAAAACGGGTGCTGCTTCTACATCATCAACAACCAGTACTGCATGCGGGTTGCCCATTGATATTGCAGAAATGTCTAGGCTCTGGTTGTTAACATCCAGTGAATAGCGTTTGGCTACAGACTCGGCAATAAACGGAATTGAGTCAGGTTTAAATCTTGGAGCACCCATGTTCACAGTGACCAAGCCATGCGCTTCTAATTTGGGGGTGATAATGCCACTGGCGGTTTCAACACTTATTTCAGATTTTGTGGTTAATCCTTGATCAACCACAAATCGGACAAAGCAGCGTGCTCCGTTGCCACATTGCGAGACTTCGCTACCGTCTGCATTAAAGATGCGATATTTAAAATCAGCGACCGTTGATGACTCAACCAATAATAGCTGATCAAAACCAATCCCGAATTGGCGGTGGGCGAGCTTGTTGATCGTGTCTGCAGAGAGTGAGATTGATTGAGTGATGCCATCAATCACCATGAAGTCATTGCCAGCGCCTTGCATTTTTGTAAATTTAATTATATTGGCCATGTAGATATTGTAATGAGAATATATATGTAGAGGTGAAAAAGTCACATTTTATATGTAAGCGCAATCAGCTTTTAACTAGAATCTTTGCATTTTTTAATTGATCAACGTAATTGCTGAACTTGTCGTTCTTTATTTTTGACTTTCATCGCTTATATGAATGAACCAATTCTACTGTCAGCTATCACAGTGAGTTGGTAATGTATTAATAGTAAGTAATTTTTTCATATAAATATTAATTCAGGTACAATTCACCTCCCTCAATACTTGCTTCAGCCTTTAGTAAGTATCTTATAAACTTTTTTCTTTTCAAGGCAGATAAATGAACGAATATCTTTTTACTTCAGAGTCAGTATCTGAAGGACATCCTGACAAATTAGCAGACCAAGTATCAGACAGTATTTTGGATGCGATTCTGGCACAAGACCCAACCGCGCGCGTAGCTGCTGAAACTTTAGCCAATACCGGTTTGGTTGTGCTGGCGGGTGAAATTACCACAACAGCGAATGTTGATTATATTAAAGTGGCACGTGACACGATTAAACGCATTGGTTATGACAATACCGAGTATGGTATCGATTATAAAGGTTGTGCTGTATTGGTGGCTTATGACAAGCAATCGCCAGACATCGCACAGGGTGTAGACGGCGCGCAGGATGATCCGCTAGACCAAGGTGCTGGAGACCAAGGTTTAATGTTTGGTTATGCGGTAGATGAAACCCCGCAATTGATGCCTCTGCCAATCTGGTTAAGTCATCGTTTGATGGAGCGCCAAGCGCAATTGCGTAAAGACGGTCGTTTACCATGGTTGCGCCCAGACGCGAAGTCACAAGTGACTGTGCAGTATGTGGACGGCAAGCCATATAAAATTGATACCGTATTGGTTTCTACACAACACGCACCAGAGATGAGTTTGGAAGCTGTGCGTGAAGCGACGATTGAGGAAATCATCAAACCTATGTTACCTAAAGACTTAATCAAAGGTGACATCAAGTTTTTGGTCAACCCAACAGGTCGTTTCGTTGTAGGTGGCCCACAAGGGGATTGCGGACTCACTGGTCGCAAAATCATTGTAGATACATACGGTGGTGCAGCGCCCCACGGTGGTGGTGCTTTCTCAGGAAAAGACCCTTCTAAAGTAGACCGTAGCGCAGCTTATGCAGGGCGCTATGTTGCTAAGAATATCGTGGCTGCTGGCTTGGCATCACGTTGCCTAGTGCAAGTAAGTTATGCAATCGGTGTAGCCAAACCAACTAGCGTGATGGTGGAGACTTACGGTACAGGTAAAGTATCTAACGAAGTGCTGACTCAATTAGTGTTAGAACATTTTGACTTACGACCAAAAGGTATCGTGCAAATGCTAGATTTGTTACGCCCTATTTATACGAAGACAGCTGCTTACGGACACTTTGGTCGTGATGAACCTGAGTTCACATGGGAGCACACCAATAAAGCTGCTGCGTTACGCGCAGCCGCTGGTCTTTAGTCTTACTGTTTTTCTGCTAAAGCCATTGAACAAAAGTCCCGCCTTGCTTGCTACAAGGCGGGTTTTTTTATTCAATAGCGACTAGATTTAATTTAAAAAATAATCATGAAGTAATCGCAGCAATAGTTGAAAGTAATTCATCTATTCTAGTTATAATAGTGTTAATTAAATGATTGTCATCACATGTTAAAAGTCGTTTCTACAAAGCAGGTACGTTTAGGTATGTTTATTCATGAGCTGAAAGGCTCTTGGATAGATCATCCTTTCTGGAAGAAGGCTTTTAAACTAGAGGATTCGACAGATTTAAAGAAGTTACATGCTAGCGCAATTAAAGAGGTTGTGATTGACACTTCTAAAGGGCTAGATGTTCTGCAAGAGGTTGCATTAGATAAGCCTAATGAGCAGCAGTTGCCTATTTCTAAACCGATTGAAGAGCCACAGGCTATTCATCAAACGGCACAGGTTAAGCGTGTGACGGCAGCTGAAGAGCGAGTGCGCGCTAAACAAGTCATTTCCGCTTCAAGAAAAGCGGTCACTTCCATGTTCAATGATGCCCGCATGGGTAAGGCCATCAAGGCTGAAGCTGCGATGCAATTCGTTGATGATATTGCTGACTCTGTATCTAGAAACGAGGGCGCGCTCATCAGTTTAGTCCGGCTCAAAAATAAAGATGACTACACTTACATGCACTCGGTAGCCGTTTGTGCATTAATGGTCGCTTTAGCCAAAGAGTTAGGCATGTCTGAGCCAGATGTTAAGCAGGCAGGATTAGCTGGGCTATTGCATGACATTGGTAAGGCCGCGGTTCCGGTTGATGTCCTTAACAAGCCTGGTGCATTGACTGATGACGAGTTCTCTATGGTTAAGTTGCATCCAGAGCGCGGGCACGAGTTGTTGATTCAAGCAAATATAACGGACCCTGTCACGCTAGATGTGTGTTTGCATCATCACGAGAAAGTAAACGGCACTGGATATCCACATCGTTTGCAAGGCGATGCGATTAGTTTGTTTGCCAGAATGGGTGCCGTCTGTGATGTATATGATGCAATTACATCAAACAGACCTTATAAAGAAGGCTGGGAACCAGGCGTGTCTCTGCAGCGCATGGCGCAATGGGCTGGGCATTTTGATGATGTCGTATTTAAAGCGTTCGTGAAAAGCGTAGGGATATATCCTATTGGCTCTATGGTGAAGTTGAAGTCTGGGCGCTTAGCTGTTGTGATCGATCAAAGCCCCAAATCTTTATTAACACCGATCGTGAAAGTATTTTTTTCAACCAAGTCTAAAACAAGGTTGCCAGTAGAAATCTTAGATTTATCTAAAGGTAGTACCAATGATGCCATTGTCGGGCATGAGGATCCCACGTTTTGGGGGGTGCATGATGTTGATAAATTATGGGCCGAGTAACAGGCTGAATCTCGATATAAAACAGATGCTTGATGCAAATAAAATTGCAGAAAATCCGCATTTGCGCTAAAAATAATATCAAGTATAATAAGTTCTCTTCTGAGGGGCGTTGCGAGACCTGTTAACCATACAGGCTCCCAGGCTCAGAAAACTGCAGTAAACGACGCTCACCAATATTAACCGTGCCGGGCACGGGATATGGGTGAGATAGATATCTTCCAATAAACACCCCTTCCCCCCGGTCACACATTCAAGGAAAACACATGAATACTGTGACTGATTTTAAAGATTACGTAATTGCGGACATCAATTTAGCGGCTTTTGGCCGTAAAGAAATTGCGATTGCCGAGACAGAAATGCCGGGCTTAATGGCAATTCGTGAAGAGTTTGCTAAAGCGCAACCACTCAAAGGTGCTCGTATTACGGGTAGCTTACACATGACGATTCAAACAGCTGTGCTGATTGAAACCTTAAAAGACTTAGGTGCCGATGTGCGCTGGGCGTCTTGTAATATTTACTCTACTCAGGACCACGCAGCAGCAGCGATTGCTGCAGGCGGTACACCAGTGTTTGCAGTGAAAGGTGAAACACTGACAGAGTACTGGGATTACACACACCGTATTTTCGAATGGACTGATGGTGGCTACACCAACATGATTTTGGATGATGGTGGCGATGCAACTTTGCTGTTACACCTTGGTACCCGTGCAGAAAAAGACTTATCAGTGATTGCCAATCCAACTTCAGAAGAAGAAACCTGTTTGTTTGATGCAATTAAAGCGAAATTAAAAGTTGATCCAACATGGTACTCAACACGCTTAGCACAAATCAAAGGTGTTACCGAAGAAACCACGACAGGCGTACACCGTTTGTATCAAATGCATAAAGAAGGCAAGTTGGCTTTCCCTGCCATTAACGTGAACGACTCAGTGACTAAATCTAAATTTGATAACTTGTACGGCTGCCGCGAATCTTTAGTGGATGCAATCAAGCGGGCAACGGATGTAATGATTGCAGGTAAGATTGCTATCGTGGCTGGTTACGGCGATGTAGGTAAAGGTTCCGCACAAGCATTGCGCGCACTATCTGCTCAAGTTTGGGTCACTGAAATCGACCCAATTTGCGCCTTGCAAGCAGCGATGGAAGGCTATCGCGTGGTAACGATGGATTACGCAGCTGAACATGGCGATATTTTTGTGACAGCGACGGGTAACTACCATGTGATTACGCATGACCACATGGCTAAAATGAAAGACCAAGCAATTGTTTGCAACATTGGTCACTTTGATAATGAAATTGATGTTGCTTCACTTGAAAAATACACTTGGGATGAAATTAAGCCACAAGTTGACCATGTCATTTTCCCTGATGGCAAAAAAATCATTCTGTTGGCAAAAGGTCGTCTGGTTAATTTGGGTTGTGGTACCGGTCACCCAAGCTATGTCATGAGTTCTTCATTTGCTAATCAAACGATTGCACAAATCGAATTGTTTACGCAAACAAGTAAATACCCAGTAGGTGTATATACTTTACCTAAACATCTGGATGAAAAAGTAGCTGTATTGCAATTGAAAAAATTGAATGCACAATTGTCAACACTTACTGATGAGCAAGCTGCTTATATTGGTGTGCAAAAACAAGGTCCATTTAAGCCTGACACTTATCGCTATTAATCAAAACTGCTTAGTAGTTTAAGCATACAAAAGGAGTTGCCACATGAAGTTGTTATTGGTTTGGATATTAAATGCGTTGGCCTTGTTAGCTGTCGCATATTTGTTGCCCAATATTCATGTGGCAAGTTTTTTGACTGCCTTGCTCGCGTCTTTCGTGATAGGGTTAGTCAATGTGTTGATTAGACCATTGCTTGTGATTTTAACCCTGCCGATTACCGTTCTTACATTAGGTCTGTTTATTTTAGTGATCAATGGAGTCTTGTTCTATGCCGTAGGGCAATGGCTACAAGGTTTCCATGTTGACACCTTAATGGCTGGCATTCTGGGTGCAGTACTTTACAGTGTGCTTTCATGGCTACTAACTGCAACACTGATTGATGATAAATAATTACTAAAAAGAAATAGAAATGAAACCGACTGCTAAAAAGTTCGACCTTAGTTTTGAGTTTTTCCCACCTAAAACAACAGAAGGTATGGATAAGCTGCGCGAAGCACGTGCGAAGTTAGCCAAATTTAATCCAGAATTTTTTTCCGTTACATTTGGTGCGGGTGGATCTACCAGAGATAGAACCATGGATACCGTGCTGGAAATTCAGCGTGAAGGCTATCAAGCCGCACCGCATATCTCCTGCATTTCATCCAGTAAGTCAGAAATTCGCGAATTGCTACAAGCTTATCAAGCGCAAGGCATTAAGCGCCTAGTCACCTTAAGGGGCGACATACCATCGGGCGAAGTCAGTGCTGGCGATTTTAAATACGCTTCAGAGTTGGTTGCATTTATTCGTGAAGAAACAGGCAATCATTTTAGTATTGAAGTAGCTGCATATCCAGAGTTTCATCCTGAAGCGCGTACGCCAGCGGCTGACTTGTTAAACTTGAAACGAAAAGTGGATGCAGGTGCTAACTCAGCGATTACTCAGTATTTTTATAATGCGGATGCATATTTCCGTTTTGTTGATCAATGTGACGCATTAGGCATCAATGTGCCTATCGTACCTGGCATAATGCCGATATATAACATTACACAGTTAGCGCGTTTCTCTAGTGTTTGCGGTGCTGAAATTCCACGCTGGTTGAAAATGCGTTTAGAAGAGTATGGAGATGATATGGTGTCTCTTCGTGCTTTTGGTATCGACGTTGTCAGCGAGTTGTGTGAAACATTGTTAGCTTGGGGTGTGCCAAGCTTGCACTTCTATACATTGAACCAATCAAATATCATTAGTAATATCATAGAGAATGTTCAAGACTAGAGCATCTTGGAAGACTAAAGCAGCTTCCTAGGTAGCTGAGTTTAGCTAAATATTGCGTTAAAGATTGCACTCATCTTGTCAGAGTCGACTGATGAGTGCTTAATCTTTGAGTATAAGTTGTCAGCTAAATGTATTCGCATTAATGTAATGTCGGCTTTTGTTCGTTGAGCAACACATCTTCAATAAATAAATACTCTTTTGTTTTATCTGGGCCAGATTTACTAGCGCCCCATGTCGTCATCAGCACAATCCAGCGCATTTCTTCAATGCCAATCGTCGCTTGCGGTAGATTCATGGCGAGTTCTAATACTAGTTCTCGTTGGGATGTATTCAGTATCTTTGCTTGTACTAGAAATAAAATAAAGCCAATACTTTCACCAGAAATCTTCTTCAGTTCTATTTCTGTGAACACTCGGCTATTGGCTGCATCTGCCATTTGAAATAACTCAGGCTTACCAGTCATGGACTCTAACTGATTAAACCAATCGCAAGCACCATTAATGTCTTCCTCGTCAAAGCCTGCAGCAAACAGCTCTCTTGTTAAGGTGTTGTTGTCAGGCCTAAATTGCGTGTCAATGTAGTTTTCGAACATGTAAACCAAGGCTTCAAACATAATTATTATCCTTTTTAAATGATTAACTTAAATGAAATGGTTTAACTGATATTTGGAATTAAAAACTACATAATCTTTTGATATTGTCCTCCTGATAGACTGGTCACTTTCCCTTCAAGTTCCAGTAACATTAGCATGGATGAAACTTCGGCGACCGTCAAGCCTGTTAGCGTCACTAAACGCTCCAAAGGTGCGGGGTCGAAGCCCATAGCGTCGAGCAGCAGTCGTTCTGTAGGGCTTACAGAGGTGTTGTCGGTTTTCTGATGTTCGTGCGTATGACGTGCTGTTGCAGTTGAGGCAGTGGCGTCAACCCGAGATTGTATTTTCAACTCTTCAGTAATGTCTTGTAAGCAATCCACCAACTTGGCACCTTGTTTAATCAGTTGGTGGCATCCTTTAGACATCGGTGAGTGAATTGAGCCCGGAATCGCAAAGATCTCTCTGCCTTGCTCTGCTGCCATTCTTGCAGTGATTTGAGAGCCGCTTTGGATATTTGCCTCTACCACCAGGCAGCCAAGACTTAGGCCACTGATAATGCGGTTTCTTTTCGGAAAGTTCTGCGGTTTAGATGGTGTGCCTAATGCAAATTCAGACACAATCAGACCATGCTCAACAATTTGGTGTGCGAGCTCACGGTGTTTTGCTGGATATACAATATCTAGCCCTGTGCCCACGACTGCAATTGTTGCGCCATTTGCTTTAAGTGCACCTCTGTGGGCTGCACCATCAATGCCTAAAGCTAACCCACTGACAATACAAAGGCCATGATGGCATAAGTCATAAGCAAATGCCTCTGCGTTTTTCTCGCCTTGTATAGACGCATTGCGGCTACCAACGATAGCGATACTTGGCTGATTCAGTAGCGCTAGATTTCCTTTGGCATATAAATAAGGCGGAGGGTCACTAATTTCGAGTAAAGATTGAGGATACTCATTGTCCGCAAGTGTGACGAGGTGATTGTTAGGAGATAGCAACCATTGTGCAAAGTCGTCGAAACTGTCTTGGTCAAAGCCCTTGTTAATCAGACTGGCAATGTTGGCAGAAACAACTTCTTTTAGTTGAGATAGGCTTGCGGAATAGACATTCACTGGACTCCCAAAAGCTTTGAGTAGGCTGCAGTAGGTTTGGGGGCCTATGCCAGAAATGCTACCCAAGCCTACCCATAGAGACTTTTCCGCAATCTCTTCGCGATTAATCGACATGCCTTACTATGGGTTATGTATAGAGTCTAAGGTGTTAATTGGCTCATTCGCTTGCATGACTAATCCGTAAGAGATTCGGTCAAATACGCGAAAAACCATCATCAAGCCTACACGTTCATCTGGAAGTTTAATGTAGCCAGGTTCGAGTGCTATTGGTGCACTTTCTTTTTTCTCTTTTTCAAAGTTGACAATAGTTTTGCCATCTTCTCCGCTTGAGACGTCAAAGTTAAGTTCTTTAAGTTTTGGTTTAGCATTTGCCTCGGCCTTAGATGCTTTTTCTTTATCAGCTTTTGTTGGCTCAGGGTCTTTAATGATTCTGCCATAACGGCTGATTGCCAATACGTGCCCGACTTCTACGCCATCTTGTGAGCCACGGTTAATCGATACGATGCTTTCTGGACCAGCCTCAGCTAAGCCACCATAAATTTTAAGTAAACGACCATTAATCTGAGTCTCAGGCGCGCGCGGCGTGAAGTTGGTAATCACTTCGTCGCCGCTTGGTACCAGTCTATCTTTGACAAAAATTTCTTCTTTAGCTTTCACGACTTCTGCCGTGGCTGGTTTTCCAAACTTTTTAACTCTTAGGTCGCCTAAGTAAGTTGCTTCAACGCCTAACACTTCTTTGCTATCTGGGTCAATTAACGAGTCACCTGGGCGATAAATGAACCAGTTAAGATCAGCGTCCTCTTCAATCTCATTAATGTAGACGCGCGTGCCTGTGCTTAACACAACACGATTGTCTGGTCCGGCAATGATTCTTGGCGATTCTGCAAGCTGGTCTTTTTCAATAATCAGTGGTTGACTTAGAAACGGTGTGATGACATTGAGCGGTATAGTGGAAATAGCTGCCTGATCGAGTGGTTCAACAACAACGCCGGGTTCTAATGTGATGGTTTGGCGTAACAGTTTGAGTTGCGGTTGCCCACTGCTTAAATCTAGTACGATGACATCGCCAGGATAAATTAAATGCGGATTTTTAATTTGGCTACGGTTTAATTGCCAAACTTTTGGCCATAACCATGGGTCTTTAAGAAAGCGGGCAGATATCCACCATAAGGTATCGCCTTTGACAACAACATGGCGGTCTGGATGACCTTCTTTTAGTGCAATTACTTGTGCATTTAGATTGAAGCTTAAGCAACAAAACATGAGCAGCGTTATAATATTGCGAAACATATGTTGATGACCTCGGTCAAAAGTGCTTTTAAAGACATGCGATAGTGTGCAAAACGCACTGGGCACACCGTGAATTTACGTTAAATTTATCACGTAATTCATTAAAGAATCAAGCTTTTATAGAAAAAGCTGGTGATTCGAGTTTTTTTGAATTTTTGAACACGAAATATTAAAGAGTTTTTTATGGCAATTTTAGATATCCTTAATTATCCTGATCCGCGTTTACATACGGTGGCTAAGCCTGTAAAAGAAGTGAATGCGACTGTGCGCCGATTAATCGATGATATGGCTGAAACGATGTATGCAGCGCCTGGTATCGGGTTGGCTGCAACACAGGTTAATCAGCATATCCAGTTGCTGTTAGTTGACACGAGTGAAACCAAAGACCAGTTACAAGTGTTTATTAACCCCAAAATACTGGAGCGAGATGGTGAGCAGGTTTATGAAGAGGGCTGCTTGTCGGTGCCTGGCATCTATGAGAGTGTTACCCGTGCGGAAAAAATCTTAGTAGAGGCTTTAGATAAAGATGGTAAGAAATTTATTTTAGAGGCGCATGGTTTATTAAGCGTGTGTATTCAGCATGAGATGGACCATCTGCTTGGTAAAGTGTTTGTTGAGTACTTGTCTCCGTTGAAACGTAACAGAATTAAAAATAAAATGCTCAAGCAACATCGCGGCAAATAGATAAATCAAAGGTTAATGCATTGAAAATTATTTTTGCGGGGACTCCCGAATTTGCAGTGCCCGCGTTGGCTGCCTTAATTGCGGCAGGGCATGAGGTTGTGATGGTGTTAACACAGCCAGACCGTCCAGCTGGTCGTGGCATGAAGCTCAAGGCCAGTCCCGTTAAGGTGCTTGCAGAGCAGCATCAGTTGTTTGTGTTTCAGCCAGAAACATTAAAGGATGAGTCTGTTCAAGCGAGAATTGCGCAGACGAATGCGGATGTGATGATTGTCGCAGCCTATGGATTAATTATTCCAACGGTTGTGTTGCATATGCCAAAACATGGCTGTTATAACATTCATGCTTCATTGTTGCCGCGCTGGCGCGGTGCTGCACCAATACATCGATCTATATTGGCTGGCGACGCCGAGACTGGCGTGACGATCATGGAGGTTGTGCCTGCGTTAGACGCTGGGGCCATGGTGAGCAAAGGAGTTGTGCCGATTACTGAAAGTGATACAACACAGGGCTTGCATGATGCATTGGCTGCTATCGGAGCTAATTTGATGGTAGAGGCGATGCATGTATTAACCCAAACGGGGCATTTAGACAGTACGCCACAAGATGAGACTTTAGTGACCTATGCACATAAGTTAGAGAAAGCAGAGTCTGCAATTGACTGGCGAAAAAGTGCTGTTGAAATATCAAGACAAGTGCGTGCGTTTAATCCATTTCCTGTAGCACAAAGTGTTTTGCGTGGAGAGGTTTGCCGTATTTGGATGGCAACAGTTGCTCCTGAGGTCATCAGTGAGGAGCGCTTACTTGATGTTGCGCCTGGCGAGGTGCTAGGCGTGCATGACGGGATTTTAGTTGCATGCGGCGAAGGTGTGTTGCGCGTTGCTGAGCTTCAGGCGCCTGGCAGTAAACGATTGAGTGCTCAAGCATTTATACAAGGGCATGCCTTAAAAGCTGGGGATCGATTTACCTCTAGTCTAGAGGATTGATTTTTGTAACATTGTCACCACTTTATGTAACAAGAGTACATAAATGAGGATGAAAACATGCTTGGAAATTGGTTAAAAACAGCGGTCTTAATGGCAGCTATCGTTGCCTTATTCGGTATGGTAGGGGCCGCCATCGGTGGCGCAGGCGGTATGATGGTTGCGTTGCTGCTTGCGGGTGCCATGAATATCTATGCTTACTGGTTCTCAGATAAAGCTGTATTGAAGATGTATGGGGCGCAAGAGGTGACTGCGGACAATCTGCAGTTCCGAAGTTACTATCAAATGGTGCGTCAGTTAGCAGAAAATGCACAGTTGCCGATGCCTAAAGTCTATATCATCAACGAATCTCAACCCAATGCTTTTGCTACTGGACGTAATCCAGAAAATGCTGCTGTGGCTGCAACAGCCGGCATCATGCGTATTTTAAGCGAGAGAGAGCTGCGTGGCGTGATGGCACATGAGCTTGCGCATGTGAAGAACCGAGATACTTTAATTTCAACCATCTCAGCAACTGTCGCTGGTGCAATTGCTTCTATCGCCCAGTTCGGTATGTTATTAGGCGGAGGCCGCGATAACAATGGAGAGCGTAGTTTGAATCCAGTCGTAGGAATATTAGTGATGCTACTAGCACCATTGGCCGCATCGTTAATTCAGATGGCTATTTCGCGCGCACGAGAGTTTGAGGCAGATAAAGCCGGTGCAGAGATTAGTGGCGACCCAAAAGCACTGGCTAGTGCATTGGAGAAAATTCATCATTATGCACATCAGGTGACAAACCAAACGGCAGAGGCTCACCCAGAAACTGCGCAGATGATGATTATTAATCCATTATCTGGTATCTCATTTGATCGTTTATTTAGTACGCATCCTAGCACTGAAGATCGAGTGACAAGGCTGATGGCAATGGTAACGCACTACTAACTAGTTTTTCATTAGTAGTGCCTTTTCACCTCACCTTATATCGGCTAATCACTAGCTGATATTTTACTTGGGTAGTATAAACGGAAGCTTCGTATACGCTGTCACCACCGTCAAGTTACCGTTTAGTGCTTATCTTTACCTTTTCCGTGACCATTGCCACGTTTGTGGTCATGATTGTCTCTACCGTGGTCATCATAGTCTCCACGATGATTGTCACTATGACGTTCGCGATAACGAGGTGCGAAGTCGTCGCGATACCAGCCGTCTTGAACGAAGTAAACTTGGCGACCGCAGGCGTTGTATCGGTTGCAATAACGCTTCCAGTTTTTATAATGACCTGGTGGAACGCGTAGATACATAGGCTCATAGACTTCTACGTGGCGATGCACAATGATAGGTTCTCTGTAGATTACCCGCGGTTGTGGATATGGATAGTCGCCAATATCAATCTGTCCATAAAATCCTGGTTGTCCTACACTAATTGATACCCCTACGTCAGCTGCAAAGACTGTGCTTGTCGAGCCAAGCATCAATCCAGCAATAAGGATGCGCTTTAAAATGTTAGTTCTGTTCATGAATAACTCCTTGTGAATCGAAATCATACAACGCACTGGCGTGGCTGTAAGATGACAACATCTTAACAGCTTAACCCTAATTGAGTGGATATCAAGTAAAATCAGTGTTTTAGCAATTATGAATAGAAACTAATTTTGTATATTTCTCAACAAATCGCTGCCGATGCTGTTCATCAAGTATTTTCAGGGCGAAATCTCACTACAGCGCTGCCTGCGTCACTGTCTAACTTCCCGAATGCTACGCCGCAACAAAAAGGCGCAGCGGCTGATTTAAGTTACGGTACGTTGCGCTTCTATGGTGAAATAGATGCTTATTTGAGGGCGTTACTTGAGAAGCCGTTAGACGATGAGCGTATTCATGCCTTATTGTTGGTGGCAATTTATCAGTTGGCGCATGATAAAGCGGATGCGTTTACGGTAGTCAATCAAGCTGTACATGCGGTTAGTCAGCTAAAGAAACCTCCAGTCAAGACTTGGGCAAAGGGTTTGGTGAATGCAATCTTACGTAACTTTTTACGACAAAAAGAGCAATTAGCTGCCAAGTCGAAGAATAATGAAGTCGCGAGTTATTCCTACCCTCAGTGGTGGATTAGTAAATTGAAAACTCAATATCCAAATGATTGGCAAGGGATGTTAACGGTAGGTAATCAGCATCCACCGATGAGTTTGCGTGTGAATGTACAAAAAATTAGTGCCGTAGATTATTTGCAATTGTTAGTACGCAGTGAAATTGATGCTGTGCAAGTTGGTGCGCAGGCAGTGGTTTTGACTAAACCAATTGCCGTTGAAAAGATACCTGGGTTCACTGATGGAGTCGTGTCTGTGCAAGACTACGGCGCGCAATTAGCTGCGCATTTAATTGATGCTCAAGCTGGAGTGCGTGTGTTGGATGCTTGCTGTGCACCAGGTGGTAAGACAGGGCACATTTTAGAGTTGGCTAATGTACAGATGACGGCTTTAGATAGTGATGAGGTGCGTTTGCAACGGGTGCAGGGTAATTTGGCACGGCTAAATTTAAAGGCGAATCTATTGGTTGGCGATGCTTCTGCAACTGATTGGTATGATGGTGTGCCTTTTGATAGAATTCTTGCAGATGTCCCGTGTACTGCCTCTGGTATTGTAAGGCGTCACGTTGATATCAAATGGTTAAGGCGAGAGGCTGACATTGCATCTTTTGCCGCTCAACAAGCTAAAATTTTACCAACGTTATGGCAGATGCTGGCAAAGGGTGGTAAATTGCTTTACGTCACGTGCTCTGTTTTTAAAGAAGAAAATCAAGATCAAATTGATCAGTTTTTAATGAAGCATTCAGATGCCACCCAATTGTCGATTGATAATGTACTTGATAGTACGCATCAGAATATTACACATATGCAGGGCCAGCTAATTCCTTCTAATTCACATGACGGTTTCTTTTATGCACTACTGCAAAAAAATTAAGGTCATTTTTTGCGTAGTCGCATTGGTGTTGTTTTCAAGTTCAGTGCTTGCTGAAGGCAGTAGTTTACGCCTTAGAAGTGCAAATTTAACGGTGTATGAAGATGATTATTTGCTGAATGCTGATGCGGAAATCAACTTTGGCTCTGAAATAGAGAAGGCGATTCTTAAAGGTTTTGTTTTCAATTTTTTGATTGAATTTCAGTTGCTGACGCCTAAAAAATACTGGTTTGATGATGAAGTTGCGACAGTTGTGCAACATGTCAGCCTAAGTTATCACGCACTTACTCGCCAATACATCGTGATGCGAAATGACCAGCAGCGTGCCTATGCAACTTTGGATGAGGCGCTTGAGGATTTGTCGATTATTCAGGATATGAAGGTTTTTCAGGAAGCTGATGTTGAAAAGGGTGAGCGATATCAAGCAGTTTTACTGATGCGCTTAGATCAGAAAAAACTACCTAAAGCCTTACAAATAGAAGGAATGACTTCAAGCGAGTGGAAAATTAGTTCGCAACGTTTTGAGTGGACGCCTAATTTATTCAAATGAAATACATTGTATTTACAAGTGCACTACTAGGAGGCTTGCTGCTGTACTTGCTATCAAATGCAAGTGCTAATACTGCGGCATCTGGTGAACACTATACGCTTTTGGTTGCATTAAACATTGCCTTGGCTGTATTGCTGGTCTTGTTGATTGGTGTTCAGCTGTTTAGTTTGTATCGTAATATCCGTCAGCGTGTGATGGGGAGTCGCTTCACGCTTCGTTTGCTTGGCTCGTTTGCACTAATGGCGATTATTCCGGGCTTGATTGTGTATCTGGTGTCTGTTAATTTTTTAACACGATCGATAGAGTCATGGTTTAACGTCAAGGTGGAGTCTGCGTTAGAAGGTGGATTAAATCTTGGCCAGACTGCGCTTGAGATTATGTTAGCTGATGTGAAGGAAAAAGGCGAAAGTATGGCGACGAGCTTGGCATTTCAGCCTGCCAATACCCACTTCTCCATGCTCAACGATTTGCGTGAGAAGAGTGGGGTTCAGGACGCAACGCTTTTTACGCCACAAGGTGGAATTTTGGCGGTATCCAGTGGCGACGCCAGCAGTTTTCTGCCTGACCTGCCGAGTGTGACGCAACTTAGACAGGCGCGCCAGCGAATTTATGGCAACATTGAGCCGATTAACGGTAAAGGTTTGTATTTGCGTGTATTGATTCCTGTCAGTGTGCAGGATATTTCAGGTGAGATGCGTATTTTGCAGTTGCTACAGCCAGTCCCTAAGTCGCTAGCAACAACGGCAGAAGCGGTACAGGATGTGTATCAAGATTATCAGCAGCTGTCATATAGCCGAACGGCATTAAGAGAAGTGTTTGCACTGACGTTGACGTTAGTGATGATGCTGGCTATGTTTACTGCGGTGGCGATTGCGTTTGTGTTGAGTCGCCGATTGTCTGCACCGCTTACCGTGCTGGCAGAAGGCACTAAGGCAATTGCGAGTGGGGATTACAGTACGATGTTGCCAGCACACGGTAAAGATGAGTTAGGCGTGTTGGTGCAGTCATTTAACAGCATGACACAGCAGTTGGGTGATGCAACGAAAGCGGCTGATAGAAACCGTGCCCGTGTTGAGGCGGCTCGAGGTTATTTAGAAACAATTTTGGCACATTTGTCTTCAGGTGTTTTGGCACTCAATGAGCGGAGTGAGTTACGTACCTTTAATGAAGCTACTGTTAACATACTAGGCGTTTCTCTTGAGAGCTATGTTGGGTTCACGCCAGAAAAAATTATAGAAAAACAGCCTAATCTTTCTAGTTTTTTTCAGACGATTGCAGACAGTATTCAGCAGGAAAATCCACAGAAAAGTACACAAAAAGAAGAGGTGCAAGTGCAGATAGAGTTAGCCACTGCGCACGGTAAGAAAATTATTACATTACGTGGAACGCGCCTGCCGGATGGGGGCTATGTTGCTGTGTTTGATGATGCAACCGCGATGGTGCAGGCGCAGCGCGATGCTGCATGGGGTGAGGTGGCGCGACGATTGGCGCATGAAATCAAGAATCCGCTTACGCCCATTCAGTTGTCAGCAGAGCGCATGGCGCATAAATTACATAACAAATTAGAAGAAGCTGATGCTGAAATTCTACAGCGTTCAACTGAAACTATTGTGAATCAAGTGGATGCGCTGAAAAAAATGGTGAATGAGTTTAGTGAGTATGCGCGCTCTCCAACCCCACATTTGGAAAGTTTAGATCTCAATGCGTTAATTAGAGAGATTGTTTCTTTTTATGATGTACCCAAAATAAATGTTAAGTTAGCACTCACAAACACAGCTTGCCTAATAAAAGGTGATAGCACGATGCTAAGACAGGTCCTGCATAATCTCATGCAGAATGCGCAGGATGCATTAGCATCGACTTTAATGCCAATGATTCAGATTACAACCTCTGTTGATGATGGTATGTTGATACTCACTGTGCAAGATAATGGTGGCGGCTTCCCTGCTGAGATGATGTTGCATGTGTTTGAGCCTTATATGACGACCAAGCCACACGGTACTGGTTTAGGCTTGGCGATTGTTAAAAAAATCATCGAGGAACATAAGGGGAATATTAAAATTGAAAATGTATTATCCAATGAAGCAAATGGCTCGGGTGCTATCATTACAATTAGCATCCCACTATTACTCAATTAAACAACACACTTATTGATACAAAAATCGTATGGCATCAAAACATATTTTAGTGATTGACGATGAAATAGGTATACGCGAACTGTTGCGTGATATCTTGCAAGATGAAGGTTATCAAGTGCAGTTGGCGGAAAACGCCGCGACTGCGCGTGCTATGCGTTTGCATGAACGTCCCGATGTGGTGTTGCTCGATATCTGGATGCCTGATTGTGACGGCATTAGTTTGCTGAAAGAGTGGGCGAATAGTGGTTTGTTGACCATGCCGGTGGTGATGATGTCTGGACATGGCACGATTGATACCGCGGTGGAGGCGACCCGTATTGGTGCCTTTGATTTTCTAGAGAAGCCGATTGCGCTACAAAAACTGCTTAAAACAGTGGCTACTGCATTGAAGCATAGCGAGCAACTACCCAAGTCAGAGATGAATTTGATTAGTTTGGGTAAAAGCCCTATTGTTGTTGCCCTAAAGGAGCGTTTGGACAAAATTGCTTCTAGCTCGAGTGATGCGCCTAGCACAGTTTTGTTGATCGGGCCTGTTGGATGTGGGGCTGAATTGTGCGCGCGCTTTTTGCATAATACCAATACGCCATGGCTAGAGTTGGTTGAATATAGTCAGCTTGTGACGGCGCCGCTAGATGTACTAGCCTCTGCCAATGATGGCGTGGTCTATCTACCGGAAATTGCAGATCTTAATAAAACCGAACAAAAAGGTTTGCTGCTTTTGATTACAAAAGCTGAGAAATATAATGTGCGTGTCATCTGTGGAACTAGCCACAACTTGCAGAAATTACAAGCCGAAGGCCTTTTTGACCATAATCTGTTACAAATTCTATCCGCTGTCTCATTGCGGGTGCCTGCGTTAGAAGAGCATAAGGAAGATATTCCTGATTTAGTGGTGACGATTGCTAACTTGCAGTTTGAGCTTGCTAATGTGCCTTACCGTGAGTTTGACATTGCTGCATTAAATGCTTTACGTAATGCTAATTGGCCCGGCGATATCGCACAATTGGATGCTGTGGTACGTAATCTGATTCAAACTAGTTTGGGTGATAAGATCACTTTAGATGATGTTAACAGGGTGATGCATCAGTTTGATGGTGGGTTGCAACCTGAAACTAAGGTAACTGTTTTGGCTACAGTGAATGGAGCTAGACATTCAAGCCTAGACATAGAGACTAATCTCAATCAGCCCTTGCGTGAAGCGCGAGATGATTTTGAGCGACTGTATTTTAATTACCATATTAAGTCGGTTGCTGGGAATATGAACAAGCTGGCTGAGGTTTCAGGGCTAGAGCGTACACACTTGTACCGTAAACTTAAGCAACTCGACGTGAAAATCAAAGGGTAAGCTTCTATTTTTAGCATTGCATGCTACGCAAGCAATCGCATGATGATGCTACCTAGTCCTCTAGAATGCATGACACCATTGCGATGGATTCAATGATGAGGCATGCTTACGATAGCGTTTATAAAATAATGGCAAAAGAAAACTTACAACATATTCGTCAGTTAGTGGCACAGCAGGCCGCGCGCATGATGGCAGAAGATGGCATATCAGATTATGCCTATGCTAAAAAGAAAGCTGGGCGGCAATTAGGTGCATTGGAGAGTAGCAGCCTGCCATCTAATGCCGAGGTGGAGGAAGAGCTTAAGCTTTATAACGCATTGTATTTAAGTGAAGAGCAGCCAGAGAACTTACGTGACTTACGCAAGAATGCGTTATTTACAATGCAGATGTTAGAAAGGTTTAACCCGTATCTTACTGGGCCAGTATTGGATGGTACAGCAGGCTTGCTATCAGAAACCCATATTCATTTATTTGCGGACAGCATAAAAGAAGTTGAGATGTTTCTACTTAACCAGCAGATTCCCTTTGATGTAAACGAGAAATCTTATCGCATTATGAATGATGGTAAGCGTGATAAAAGAGGTGATGGTCGTAAAACCGTGCCTGTGTTTACATTGGAAATGGATACGGGGCTGATTAAGTTGAGTGTATTTGAGGTAGATGATATTCGTGTGCCGACCAAGCGTGCAACAGATGGCAGTAACGCTGATCGGGTAGGTATCGACGAATTAAAGGCTTTGATTGCTGCAAGTTAAGTAAGCGCTTAACTATGTGGCGTTTACTTAACTTGAATGACTGAAATCATTAACTTTTGAGAATTGCTAGTGTTTGAAATTGCTCGCTTTGGAGTTGTAACTTCTTTAGGAAAATTGCTAGTCCTTGAGCCAGCGAGCAACATCCATCGCAAAGTAAGTTAAAATGCCATCAGCCCCCGCACGTTTAAATGCCAGCAAACTTTCTAGCACGCATGCTTTTTCATCCAGCCAGCCATTTTGAGCTGCTGCTTTTAGCATTGCGTATTCGCCGCTTACTTGGTATGCAAATGTAGGTACGCCAAACTCATCTTTAACACGGCGTACAATATCTAAATATGGCATGCCAGGTTTAACCATCACCATATCTGCACCTTCTGAAATATCCAAAGCAACTTCTTGCATTGCTTCGTCACTATTAGCAGGGTCCATTTGATAAGTGTATTTATTGCCTTTGCCTAAGTTAGCAGCAGAGCCAACCGCATCACGAAACGGGCCATAAAACGCAGAGGCGTATTTAGCAGAGTAAGCCAGAATTTTGGTATGGATATTTAGCGTGCTTTCTAATGATTCACGAATCTGGCCAATGCGCCCATCCATCATATCGCTAGGCGCAACAACATCTGCACCTGCATTGGCATGAGAGATGGCTTGTTTGACTAAGACTTCAATGGTTTCGTCATTAAGCACGTAGCCTGAGCCATCAATGAGTCCATCTTGTCCGTGCGTCGTGTATGGATCTAAAGCAACATCTGTAATTACTCCCAGTTCAGGGTAGGCTGCTTTCAGTGCAATCACGGTACGTTGTACCAAACCTTCTGGGTTATAGGCTTCTGCTGCATCTAAGCTTTTAAATTGCGCATCAACCACTGGAAATAAGGCGATGGCTGGAATTCCCAATGCGACACATTCGCCAGCTGTTTTAAGTAATACATCAATACTTTGGCGTTTTACGCCTGGCATAGATGCTACTTCTTCAATGCGGTTTTCACCGTCTAACACAAACACTGGATAAATTAAGTCGTTGCTCGTCAGTACATTTTCACACATCAAGCGGCGTGAAAATGCATCTTTACGCATGCGACGTGGACGAGAATAAGGGTAGCTCATGTTTAAACCTCAGTAAAAAGTAACTTTGCCATCAGTGTGTTCGGCAGCGTTCTTTGTTGTATATGTATTCTAAATAATTGTCTTAAGCGAACACTTTTGCAAGTTCGGCGCCTGGGTCTGGTTGTCGCATAAATGCTTCCCCAACCAAGAAAGTGTGTACATTATTTTTACGCATGAGCGCGACATCTTCTTGGGTGAAAATACCCGATTCAGTGACGACGATTTTGCCTTCTGGAATTCGTGCCAATAGGCCAAGGGTCGTATCTAACGTGACATCAAACGTACGCAAATTACGGTTGTTGATGCCAAGTAGAGGGGTGTTGAGTTGCAACGCAAGGTCTAATTCCTCCCCGTTATGGACTTCTACTAAAACCGCCATACCTAAGCTGTGGGCAATTGATTCTAGTTCACGCATTTTGGCTAAATCAATGGCTGCAGCAATCAGTAAAATACAATCAGCACCCATCGCCCGTGCTTCGTAAATTTGATACGGATCTATCATAAAGTCTTTGCGTAGCACTGGTAACTGACATGCTGCACGGGCTTGTTTTAAATACTCTGGTGAACCTTGAAAATACTCTATGTCAGTAAGCACTGACAAACAAGCTGCGCCGCCTTGTTCATAGCTTGTTGCAATCTCGGCTGGTTTAAAATCCGCACGTATCACACCTTTTGATGGGCTGGCTTTTTTGATCTCAGCAATCACTGCAGCTTGTTTGTTCGCAATTTTTGTGCGGATGCTACCAACAAAGTCTCTTACTGCAATGGCAGACGCGGCTTCTGCCTGTACGGCCTCAAATGGTTTTTTGATTTTCGCGGCAGCAACCTCAAGCGTTTTAGTTGCAATGATTTTATTTAGAATATCTGACATATGCTTTCGCTATTACATTAATAAGTGAATTGGTAATAAATGTACTGGTAGTAAATGTATTGGTTTAGGAGCAAAGCTCCTAGCGTCTTTATTGGTATTTCTGGTTGTTGTGCATTACCCATCCGCCTTCATGGTCGCCTTTAGGCGCATGGTGGGTCCAGTGCATCACCCCACCTTTTGGATTATATACATACTCACCATTAAACGAAATTGTATCGCCTACTTGTAAAGGTATCCTTGGTGCTAGGTCTATATTGTGTGCAAATAACAAGGTTTGCTTAGTGTTGATTTTAACTAGAAACTTTTGGTGTTTTGCACCTTTGTTATCATCGGGTAACAGTTTGATGACAACACCAGTGCCAGTGACTTGCACATCGCTTAGTTTTGAGGCAAAAGCTTGTTCAATACTAGCATTGCTGGCCGCAGCTAGGTCTGTATGTTCTGCAATTGGAAGTTGCTGGGTATCGCTGGCGCTTGGCTGATTGCAGCCAAATAAAGTAAATGCTAAGCCAAGTGCGATGAGCCAGTATTTAGCATCAACTCTCATGCGTTTGACGTACTGATGAGCGCCTGTAGTTTTTGCATTGCCTTTCCACTATCTAACATGGCTGCAGCAGTTTTAATGCCATCTGCTAACGTAGATGCGATGCCTGAAACATAAATTGCAGCCCCTGCATTAAGCAATACAATGTCTCTGGCTGGGCCTGTTTTCCCAGCGAGTAAATCTAGAATCATGTCCTTAGATTTTTGCGCATCATTCACTTTAATACTGCTTAGGTCGTGTAAATCTAAACCAAATTGGGTCGGATTCACTGTGTATTCATGCACTTCACCATTTTTAAGTTCAGCCACATGGGTGTCGCCTGTGAAAGAGATTTCATCCATGCCGTCAGCACCGCATACCACCATCACATGCTCGCTACCCAGTTGCTTGAGCACATGCGCTAATTTAGCGGTTAAGTCTGGTGAAAATACACCCATGACCTGGCGTTTAGCGTTGGCTGGGTTGGTGAGAGGGCCAAGCAAGTTGAACAGCGTACGAATGCCAAGCTCGCGACGTATTGGCGCGGCGTGTTTCATTGCGCTATGGTGATTGGGTGCGAACATAAACCCTAAACCCACTTGATTAACTGAATTTGCCACTTGCTCAGGACTTAAGTTCACGTTAACGCCCAGCGCCTCTAATACATCTGCGCTACCGCAAGTGGATGAGACTGAGCGACCACCATGTTTAGCTACTTTTGCGCCAGCGGCTGCCGCAACAAAGGCACTCACAGTAGAGATGTTAAAGGTTTGTATGCCATCACCGCCTGTGCCACAGGTGTCTACTAGATGATTCGCATCTTGAATATTCACTTTGGTTGAAAGTGCGCGCATGACGCTAGCGGCAGCTGCAATTTCATCTACCGTTTCACCTTTAATCCGTAACGCGACCAATACACCAGCAATCTGTGCTGGCGTCAGTTCGCCAGCCATGACTTGATGCATTAAGCTTTGCATTGTCTCAAAGCTTAAGTGTTCGCCCTTGATTAATAGGTTTAGCGTTTGCGCATAACTCATTGGGTTAAGCTTTCAAGAAGTTATTTAAAAGCGCGTGACCATGTTCGGTAAGAATAGACTCAGGGTGAAACTGTACCCCCTCAACAGCAAGCGTCTTATGGCGAACGCCCATGATTTCGCCATCATCTGTCCATGCTGTAATTTCCAAGCAATCTGGCAAGGTTTCTTTTTCAATGACTAATGAATGGTAGCGTGTAGCCGTGTACGGGTTAGGGAGCCCCTTAAATACACCAATATCTTTATGATTGATGAGCGAGGTTTTGCCATGCATCAATTGCTTGGCATGGATGATGTTGCCACCAAACGCTTGACCAATACTTTGATGGCCTAAGCAAACACCTAGCAAAGGTATCTTGCCTGCAAACTCTTTGATGAGTGGTACGCTAATGCCAGCTTCGTTAGGTGTGCAAGGGCCTGGTGAAATCACAATATGGTCAGGCTTAAGTTCTGCAACCTTGGCTAAATCAATTTCATCATTACGGTAAACCAATACCTCTTCACCAAGCTCACCTAGATATTGCACCAAGTTGTAGGTGAATGAGTCATAGTTGTCGATCATTAGCAGCATGTTCTGTCCTAATTTACTTGCTGGCTTTCCATCCGTGAAAAGCCTTGTATTATCAGCACTATTTTACCAACGCTTAAAATTTACGTATAGGTAAATACGCTAAATTACTGAAAAGATATTATATATACTTGCTTGCTGATTCTACGTCGCCGCACCAATAAGGCTTGGGCATGCTTGAATTAGTAAGCGCAGGCGTAGGGCGTTGCATCTATGCTTGGTTTTTCTTCTGATATGATGGCTGCAATTAACTTCGCACTGGCTGGCGCCATGGTAAGCCCGTATCTAAAATGCCCAGTGTTTAAAAACAGATTTTTGATAGTCGGATGCGCGCCTATGGTTGGAAGGTTCTCAGGGGTGCCTGGACGTAAGCCGCTCCAGTGTTTGATAATGGGCTGGCATTTTAATTCTGGCATAATGGTTTCAGCTTTTATCCGTAACTCTTCACGCACGTCTTCTGTCACCCCGTTATCAAAGCCAACATCTTCAAGTGTACTTCCTGCCAACAAATAGCCATCTAAGCGAGGAATCATGTAGAAGCCTTCTCTGTACACCATTTGCTCTAGATTCTTAATGGGCTTGTAAAGCAATATTTGTCCACGCATTGGCTTGATGTTGAGCTTTGCGCTGGTTTCTTTCAGTAAATCAAAACTCCATGCACCAGAGGTGACCACAAATTGATCTGCACTGAGTTTCTCACCGCTTGTCGTTTGCCACTCATTCAGTTCTTGCATCTCTTCTAGAGGCATAAGTTGAGTATGTTCAAGCATCGTTACATGGTGTTGCTCTAACCATTTACGCATGCCCTGCATCAAGTAAGGTGGGCGTATTTGGCATACGGTAGGCAACCATAGTCCATCTTCGCCGCTTGGTGATTGCACACCAAAAGCGGCAGCTTTTACTGGTTGGAAGCTGAGTTGGTTTTGTGCACACCATGTTTTAGCCGCGTCGAGATCAAACTTAGGCAGCAATAAAAAACCTGACTGTGCAAAATCTGATGGAAAGCCTGTTTCGTGTTCTAGTTGCTGAGATAATGAACGGTAAAAGTTAGCGCTATTGTGCGTTAAGGTATTGACCGCCTCTGAATACAGCCATGGCAGTAATGGAAAAATAATGCCGCCGCCGGCCCAAGAAGACTCACCTGAAGTTTGGCTGGCAATTTGATTTCGCTCAACAATGGTGACGCGATGGCCTTTGTTAATTAACTCCATTGCGGTCATGCAGCCGACAATGCCACCGCCGATAATCATGGTGTGTTGTTTAGACATTTAATCCTCAACTTTTAAAGCTTTATTTGTTAGCGACACGACCCATTAATAATGCATTCTCTGCATTGGTTAAACCCGTTGGCTGTCCTAGTAGTACAACTACATCACCTTCAGCGAGCAAGCTCTCATTAGACATAGGTGCGCCTTTGGCATTGGGGCGGCGGATATTTTTAATGCTGACATCAAAGCTATCCAATTGCATATCGTCGAGGCATCTGCCAATCGCGTATGCACCTGCTGTAATGATGACCGAGTGAAGTCTAACCTCTTGTTTAGTGAGGCCTTCATTTTCTGTGTCTGAAATACCATGAAAGTAGCCCTTAAACATACTGTAACGCTCTTCACGAAACATTCTGATGCGTTTAACCACCCGATTTAATGGTACGCCAAGTAGCATCAGTGCATGCGAAGCTAGCATGAGGCTGCCTTCTAAAATCTCAGGCACTACCTCTGTTGCACCGGCCTGACGTAAGATTTCCATATTAGAGTCATCCACAGTACGAACGATGACTGGTAGTTGTGGGTAGCTTTCTTGTGCAATATGCAAAATCTTCATTGCCGCGCGGTTGTCTGCATAGCTAATGATGAGGGCTTTAGCTCTTGCAGCCCCTGCAGCTTCTAGTACGACACGTCTTGCAGCATCACCAAACATCACGTTTTCACCTGCGGCTGCTGCGTCCAACACTCTAGAGGGATCAATATCTAAGGCCACGTAAGGGATGTTTTCTTCTTTCAAGAAACGGCCGAGATATTGACCGCTACGGCCGTAGCCGCATATCACCACATGGTTATGCAGGTGTTTACTACCCTCGTCAATCTCTTCAATAATCTGGCTGCTGTTGCGGGTGTAACTGCGTGCCAAACGGCGAGCAATGCGCCCGTTGTACTGAATGAGGAATGGGGCAATCACCATAGAAAGTAACGCAGCAGCCAAGGTAATTTGTAGTGCTGGACCTTCAATCAGTTTTTGCTCTGCGCCTAACGCTAAAATCACAAAGCCAAACTCACCAGCTTGCGCCAGAATAATACCAGTACGTATCGCCACGCCGATTTCGTATTTAACGAACCGAACCACGGCGGTCACAATCACGGCTTTGAATAAAATGAATCCGAATAGCGTGAGCAGGATTACGCCGATATGGTGAATAATTTCGGTAATGTTGAGTAACATGCCCACGCTAATAAAAAATAGCCCTAGCAATATGTCGCGGAATGGTGCGATGTCTGATTCCACTTGGTAGCGATATTTAGTTTCAGAAATTAACATCCCGGCGACAAATGCGCCCAGTGCGTAAGATAGCCCTGCTGTTTTAGTTGCAAAAGCCACTAATAAAGTTACCATCAATACATTCATCACAAATAATTCGCGTGAACGCTGGCTTGCTACCAAGTTAAATAATGGGTTAATCAGCCATTTGCCTACGGTAAACAAAAATAACAACATGCCAATCGCTTTAAGTATGGCAAGCCCTAACACGTCAAAAAGATTCGCGTTTGCTGCCCCGAGTGCAGGAATCAACACTAAAACGGGAACAACGATAATGTCCTGAAATAACAGTACGCCAATACTTAAGCGACCATGCCTAGAGTTGAGGTCAATGCGTTCTGCGAGAATCTTTGAAACGATTGCCGTTGATGACATGGTAAGGGCGGCACCAATCACAAAAGCAGCGGGCCAACTGACACCAGCCAGTTTTGCAATGCACATGCTGAGCGCTAGGGTAATAAACACTTGTGCTCCACCAAGACCTAGTACTTTTTTGCGCATTGCATATAGTTGAGGTAGGCTGAACTCTAGGCCGATGCTGAACATCAGGAAGACAATGCCGAATTCTGCAAATTCACGACTCGCTTCATCATCCGGCAGCACGCCAAATGTGTGTGGGCCCAGTGCAAGGCCTACCAGAAAATAAGCGAGCATCGCAGGTAGCTGTAACTTGCGGAAAAGCGCAACAGCAAGCACTGAGCTGATGAGCAGCATGAGAATTAAAGGTAGTGTGCCGGACATATTGTCTTTATTGAGAACTGATTTTTATTGTTAAATTATTAGGTTATCTATTGTTTCACAAAGCACATCAAATCGACCAATATCTTATTCGATTTTACTCAATTTTTTGTAAAAAATATGGTGCTTTAGCAAAAACTATGCCTACAACTAATTATTTTTAGTTATTTTTGGCAATATTCCCATATTAGACATGCTTTAGGCTTTATCACTAAAGCATTCCCTTTTATACTAGTTGCTTAAATCTTTAATTGTTACAAAGTGATTACGTAAATGATTAAAGTGTAGATAAAATTTGAGTGTAGATAAATTTATGGCGCAGTCATCACAGATTAAAACCTCACAATTGTCACGCGAGCTGAAATCGGTAGATCAAACACAAACGCTAGCATTGGCAAAAGAGATTCTGCAATTAGAGTCAAGCGAGATTGATGCATTGGCGCACCGTTTAGATCATCGCTTCAGTGAAGCAGTTTCCCTGATTTTGCAATGCAAAGGGCGTGTGGTCGTCAGCGGTATGGGTAAGTCCGGACATATTGGCGGTAAAATCGCTTCTACACTGGCGAGTACAGGTACGCCGGCTTTTTTTATGCACCCGGCGGAAGCGAGTCATGGTGATTTAGGAATGATTACAGCTGGGGATGTGGTCATTGCGCTTTCCAACTCAGGTGAAAGCGATGAGGTTTTAGCCATTATTCCTCCATTAAAGCGGTTGGGTGCGAGCATTATTGGTATTACTGGAAATGATGCGTCAAGCTTGGCAAAAGCGGCAGATGTTCATTTGAGTGCGCATGTGAGTAAAGAGGCTTGCCCGCTTGGATTGGCACCAACTTCAAGTACAACCGTTGCATTAGCGCTCGGCGATGCCTTGGCGCTGTGTGTGTTGGATTTACGTGATTTCACTGCTGAGGATTTTGCGAGGTCTCACCCTGGCGGTAGTTTGGGACGCCGTTTGTTGGTAAGAGTCAGTGATTTAATGCGCACGGGTAGTGATGTACCTCATGTGCCGGCTCAGGCAAGCTTGGCTGAGGCTTTGCTCGAAATGTCGCGCAAGGGCTTGGGATTGACTGCGGTGATCGATGCTGAAAATAAGCCGATTGGTATCTTTACCGATGGTGATTTAAGGCGTGCTTTTGAGCAAAATGTAAATGTGATGACTTCTAAGATTCTTGATGTGATGCACCCAAACCCCAGTACGATTCATCAAGATCAGCTTGCGATTTCTGGGGTTGAGGTCATGGAGCAACGTAAGATTAATGGGTTGCTAGTCGTGGATGATGGTGGTTATTTGGTCGGTGCATTGAATATGCATGACCTGTTATTGGCAAAGGTGGTCTAGGTGAGTGTGTTGCAAAATAATGCAGCCCTAACCGAGCGTTTGAAAAACATTCGGTTATTGGTGTTGGATGTCGATGGGGTAATGACTGATGGTGGGCTCACTATTGGTGACGATGGCCAAGAGTATAAAACCTTTCATGCGCATGATGGCTTAGGTATGAAACTATTGAAAGCAACAGGCGTTAACTTGGCTATTATCACTGGGCGTACTTCAGAGGTCGTTAAAAAGCGTGCTGAAAGCACAGGCGTGGCGCATTTTTATCAGGGTGCGGAAGATAAGTTGGCTGCGTTGCAAGATTTAATGAAGTTGAGTGGTTTAGAAGCTACTCAATGTGCCTTTATGGGGGATGATGTTGTAGATTTGCCGCCAATGCTGAAATGTGGCCTAGCGATTGCCGTGCCTGATTCGCCAGATTTGCTACTCAAGCATGCGCATTATGTGACAAAAAAACAAGGTGGCAGAGGGGCCGTGCGTGAAGTGTGTGAGTTGATTATGCAGGCGCAAGGCACGTTTGATGGACAAATGGCGCGCTTTTTAACACAAGCTAGTATTTCTAATTAGGTTGAGAGTAGCATCTGCATGGTTAAACAGTTAATGCAATCTAGTCTCAACGGGGTGGGTGTTTAGGTATGCAGCTAGGCACGAAATCTGCGATTGTTTTCCCTTTAGCGTTGTTGCTATTGTTAGCATTGCTCACATTTTGGATAGATAAGTCGGTTCAGCCTCAGTTACCTAAGTTGGATGGCGGTAGTCGTCACGACCCAGACTATATGATGAGTAACTTTGAGACGACAAAGACTGATATCAATGGAGCGCTGCAATACAAATTAGCGGCAGCTGAGATGAAGCATTTTCCTGACGTGGATACCACAGATTTGATTAAGCCACGTTTTACACAGTTTGCTAAGGATAAACCTTATACTAAGTTACAAGGTGACACTGGTAACATTTCCAGCGATGGTGAGCAAGTTGAAGTGTTTGGTAATGTGCTGGTCATGCGGGAAGCTTTTGGTGATAAGGGGGAAATGACGGTAGAAACAGATTACCTTAAAATTTTACCAAATGAAGAGTATGCGACGACAGACCGCCCTGTGGTCATTAAACAAGCGCCTGGCACAGTTGTGTATGCGACAGGATTAATTTACGAAAAAAACCAGCAAACCGTCACTTTATTGCACAAAGTGCGTGCACATTATGAGCGGCCAGTACCGAAAGCGAAAAAAACTTTGACATCAGATCAAAAGAACATTCAGCAGCCTAAGGTGGGTAAGCCCGCTGTGACGGTTCAATCAGACAAACCAAATAACAATGCGCGCATTCGGAGACGCTATGAATAGGCAGCTTTTCATGATTAAAATTAATAGATTATTGACTCTTTTGTTATCTTGTATCTTGATGTTAGGCCTTAGTGGTCGTGCGTGGGCAGAGGCAGCAGACCGTGATAAGCCGATTGACCTTGAGGCAGATACCATGAAAGTGGATGATGCTAAACAAATTAGCACATATGCGGGCAATGTGATTTTAACGCAAGGTACGTTGGAAATTCATGCAGACAAGCTGGTTGTGCGCGAGGATAAAGAAGGGTTTCAACACAGTACTTCTTTAGGTAACCCTACTACTTTCAGACAAAAGCTGGAGGGTAAGAATGAATACATTCAAGGTAGTGCACAGCGTATTGAGTACGATGGACGTATGGATAAAGTGCAGTTATATACGAAAGCATGGGTGAAGCGCGGTGAAGACGTTGTGCATGGTGATTACATTATGTACGATGCAAACGCTGAGTACGCTGAGGTGATTGGCGGTAGTTCTCAGAACGCCACCGCTGGTACAGGTCGTGTCCGTGCGGTGATTCAGCCTAAAAACAAAAAGGCGCCTGTTGAGATTAAGCCAGTTGCTCCACCTAGTAAAGCGAAGCCTGATAGCTCTAGTGGTAGTGGCACTATTCCAACAGTAAAAGACTCAAGGTTCAGCCGTACTTTAGAAGTCAGTAAAAATGCGGGCAATGCTCAATGATTATTCAAAATAATAACTGCATGATAAGTGAACAATAATGAGCGAATTAATTGTAGAAAATCTACGTAAATCTTACGGTGCGCGCACGGTTGTGCAAGATATCTCTTTATCGATTAAAAGCGGTGAGGTGGTTGGCTTGTTGGGCCCGAACGGTGCGGGTAAAACTACTAGCTTTTATATGATTGTTGGTTTGGTCTCCCTAGATGCAGGCAGAATCGGCTTGGATGGGGCAGATTTGAGCCGTATGCCAATTCATATGCGCGCAAGAATGGGCTTGTCGTATTTACCACAAGAGGCATCGATCTTTCGCAAATTAACGGTGTCCGAAAATATTTTAGCAATTTTACAATTGCAGGATATTTCAGAAGAGGAAATGTCTGAGCGTCTAGAGTCTTTGCTTGAAGAGTTGCATATTACGCATATACGTGACAGTGCTGCGGTTAGTTTATCTGGTGGTGAGAGACGTCGTGTAGAGATTGCTCGTTGTTTGGCATCTGATCCCAGCTTTATTTTATTAGATGAACCATTTGCAGGTATTGATCCAATTGCGGTGATTGATATTCAACAAATTATCCGTTTTTTAAGCTCTCGTAATATTGGCGTGTTGATTACTGATCATAACGTGCGTGAAACATTAGGGATATGTGACCGCGCTTATATTGTGAACCAAGGACATGTGTTTGCATCGGGTGTTCCAAGTGAAATCGTTGCGAACGAAAGCGTAAGAGAAGTATATTTAGGTAAAGATTTCCGCCTATGAAGCAAGGTTTACAACTTAAATTTTCACAGAATCTATCACTGACCCCGCAGTTACAGCAGGCGATTCGTCTATTGCAGCTTTCAACGTTGGAGCTCAATCAAGAAATTGATGTATTGATGCAAACCAATCCATTGCTAGAGCGAGGTGATGACACTGAAGATGAGTATGGCAATGAAGTTGAGTCGGTGGTTGAGGGCGCCGATTCAAATGCGCAAAGTGCAGAAGCTGTTATCGATACTGATAAATTAGAATCTGACGCGTTTGATGCTGAGTATCAACAAGCTGAGCATGAGTTTAGTGGCTCAGAGCCTTCCTTATCTAGTACTACAGAGCAGACAGAGTCTGCAGAGTTTGAAGTCACAAGCAACGAGTACGCGGATACCTTCTCTGCTGAGTTTGGTGATGAATTCGATGAGTTTTCAAATGGCAGTCGCTGGGATGAAAACACCATGCCAGCGGATGATGATAGCGATTTTAAACCGCAAGAAACGTTGCAAACGAGCTTGCGTGAGCATTTGCTTTCTCAGTTAAAGCTGATGCCACTATCAGAGCGCGATCAGTCACTTGCCTTAATGTTGGTAGATAGTATCAACGATGATGGTTATTTAGAGCAGTCGCTAGAAGAAATTGCTGAGCTGATGCCTGAAGAGTTGGAGATTGATACGATTGAGCTACAAACTGCGTTGCGTCACGTTCAACACTTAGATCCAGCAGGTGTAGGTGCACGTAGTCTAAGTGAGTGTTTACTTTTGCAGCTTGAGGTGTTGCCTAAATTTACGCCACATTTAACCTTGGCTAATTTAGTTGCAAAGCATTATCTGCCGGTGTTGGCGTCGCGTGATTTTGTGAAGCTGCGTAAAGAGTTAGGCTGTGATGAATCCACCTTAAAGCAGGTGCAGCAATTAATTACCAGTTTAAACCCGCGTCCTGGCAGTGCTTTTAGTCATATAGGTTCAGAGCACTATATACAGCATGAAGTGATTGTAAAAAAAGTAAAGGGTATATGGATTGCAAGTTTGAATGACAGTGTGATTCCTAAACTTAAAATCAATCAGCTGTATGCCGGAATTTTGAAGCGTAACCGTGATAGCTCTAGTCAGTATTTACAAAGCCAAATGCAAGAGGCCAAATGGATGATTAAAAACATCCAGCAACGGTTTTCTACCATTTTGCGAGTATCGCAAGCGATTGTAGATAGGCAGCGTAATTTTTTAGAGTATGGTGAAGTCGCCATGCGGCCACTAGTGTTAAGAGAAATTGCGGATGAGCTTGATTTGCATGAGTCAACAATCTCGCGTGTGACGACTAATAAATATATGCTAACGCCTCGTGGGATTTTTGAGCTCAAATACTTTTTTGGCAGTTCGGTTGCGACAGATACTGGCGGTACTTGTTCTGCAACCGCAATTCGTGCGTTGATTAAACAGTTGGTAGACCAAGAAAATCCTAAGAAGCCATATTCAGATAATCAGATTACTGACTTACTGGCAAAGCAGGGGATTGTTGTCGCAAGGCGCACGATTGCAAAGTATCGTGAGTCAATGAACATTGCACCAGCAAGCTTAAGAAAAACGTTATAGCTTGATTGTTGAAATCTGCGCAAAAAATTGTTGTATTCCTTGCCACAGACCTAATGAAAAGTTGTAAACTGAAACTGTTCTGTAAGTCTTAATCACGAATCTCTAAGAATTAATATTTGCGGAATATTTTCAAAAGGAGCAAGTCATGAATTTACAATTAACAGGTCATCATTTAGAAATAACGCCCGCTTTGCGTGACTATGTCACAAGCAAACTAACTAAAATCAGCAATCACTTTGATCATGTGATCGATGTCAAAGTGACCATGAGTGTCGAAAAGCTGGCTCAAAAGGTTGAAGCTACACTGCATGTGCCTGGTAATGATTTACACGCAGAATGCCAAGATGAGAATATGTATAGCGCAATCGATATGTTGACCGACAAGCTGGATCGTCAAGTGGTGAAACATAAAGAAAAAAATGCGGATCATCACAAAGCGAATGGTGCAGTTAAGCATCAAAACATTGACTGAGTTTTTAGTATTTAATTCTTTTTGTTACCTTAAATATGGCTCAATTCAACGTCGCTGAGCTATTCAAAGAAACCCGCCGTAAACTCAAATTAAGTTGGGTTGCAGGACTCAACGGCGGGTCAAATACTCTCACTAGCGAAACCGTTACTAAACCATCCCTAGCACTGATAGGTCATCTTAACTTTGTACATCCAAATCGGGTGCAAGTGTTAGGTTGTGCTGAGATGGATTACCTGACCAAGTTGCCGACTGCTGACGCAGAGCGCGCAATTAACAATCTGTTTTCTACCGACTTGGCGGCAGTCATTGTTGCTAACGGTGAGAACGTAATCGATATATTATTAGCAGCGGCCAATCTTCACAACGTCCCATTATTTACCTCTACACTTCGTAGCCCCGAGCTCATGGATATTTTGAGCCACTTTTTGGCGCAAGCAATGGCTGAGACTATCAGCGTGCATGGCGTATTTATGGAGGTTCAGGGTTTTGGTGTGCTGATTAAAGGTGAGGCAGCTATTGGTAAGAGTGAGCTTGCATTAGAGTTGATTTCACGCGGGCATCGCCTGATTGCTGATGATATTGTTGATTTCTTCAGAATATCGCCTGAGCGTATTGAAGGACGTTGCCCTGCTTTGCTGCAGGACTTTCTCGAGGTTCGTGGCCTGGGGATTTTAAATATACGCGCCTTATTTGGTGATAACGCAGTTAAACCTACCAAGCCGTTGGATTTAATTATTCAACTAGAGAAAGCAGATTTGCAAACTTTGCAGATGCTGGACCGACTAAGTATTAAAACGCAGCATGAAGAAGTGTTGGGGTTAAAAGTAACCAAGGTACATATTCCGATTGCGGCCGGGCGAAATATTGCTGTGTTAGTCGAAGTTGCCGTGCGTAATCACATGCTATTGTTGCGAGGTATCAATGCAACGAAGCAATTGATGCAACGTCAACAGCGTGCAATGAAGCAACACAAGTAATTCTCTATTAGGGCTTATCAATACATGAAACAACTGATTATTGTCACAGGTCTTTCTGGGTCAGGAAAGAGTATTGCGTTACGTGCGCTTGAAGATAGCGGGTATTACTGTATTGATAACTTACCTGCAACCATGTTGGCCACGATTGCTGATCATTTAGATGCTGACCATAAACGCATTGCCATCAGTATTGATAGCCGTAGTATTGCCATTGAAACCCTGCCAGTGCATATCGATCAGCTGAAGTCAAAAAACATAGATGTGCAGGTGTTGTTTTTGGAGTCAAATGTTGAAACCTTGGTTAAAAGGTTTAGTGAAACAAGACGTAAGCATCCGCTTAGTAAAGACGCCATTACTTTGGCGGAAAGTATCGCACTAGAACGTGACTTACTGGGTGGTTTGGGTAGTCTTGGGCATGTGATTGATACTAGCTATTTGAGTGCCAATACATTGCGCGGCTGGGTGAAAGAGGTGGTGTCGATAGAGCATGCAGGGTTAACATTGTTGTTTACCTCGTTTGGGTTTAAACATGGCATACCATTGGATGCTGATTTTGTGTTTGATGTGCGTTGCTTACCTAATCCACATTATGACCCTGCTTTGCGCGACTTGACCGGGCGTGATGAGAAGGTGCAGGACTTTCTAAAAGATCATGCAACGGTGACGGATATGATGCATGATATTAGAAATTATGTCGAGAAATGGTTACCATGTTTTGTGTTGGATAACCGTAGCTATTTGACTGTGGCAATTGGCTGTACTGGTGGTCAGCATCGCTCTGTGTTTTTGGTGGAACAACTAAGTCAATATTTTAAAGATAAGCAGAAGGTGTTAACACGGCACCGCGAGTTAAAGTTAGACCAAGAGTTAAAATAAAACCAGGAATTAAAATAAACAGGATTGATAGTAAACGATGATAGGTATTTTGATTGTGACGCATGGCACATTGGGTGAGAGCCTGATCTCGTGCGCAAGCCACGTGTTGGGTGGTGAACCTGCACAAATTGCATCATTAGCAGTCGGTGGGAAAGATGACCCAAGTGTTGTCTTGCCCAAAGCACTTAATATGGTTGAGCGGTTAAACAGCGGCGACGGTGTGTTGGTGCTGTCAGATATGTACGGCGCAACACCATGTAATATCGTGGTTAAGCTTTTGCAGCCAGATATAGTTGCTGGTGTTGCTGGCGTTAGCTTGCCTATGTTAGTGCGAGCAATGACTTATCGGCATGAGCCGCTGAGCGTTGTTGTAGAAAAAGCCATTAGTGGCGGCCGTGAAGGTGTAGTGCAGTTTACTAGCCAAGAATGTAAGCGTTATGAGCAAGACTCTTCCAATTAATAGAAATTAAAAATAACTAGGTCCATTAGCATGATTAGTAAAGAGCTGGAAATTATTAATAAATTAGGCTTGCACGCGCGTGCATCTACCAAACTCACGCAAGCCGCTGGCAAGTTTGCGAGTGAGGTGTGGATTACGCGAAATGGTCGCCGCGTGAATGCCAAAAGCATTATGGGGGTAATGATGCTGGCTGCTGCAAAGGGTTCCATCGTAACGTTGGAAGCGAATGGTACTGATGAAATTGTTGCAATCGATACATTAGTGTCGCTAATTAATAGCCGTTTCGGTGAGGATGAATGAGTAGTTTGACGAACCCTAGCTTCAGTATTCATGGCGTTGCTGTATCTAGCGGCATTGCTATTGGACAGGCGCATCTGGTTTCTAATGCGTTGTTAGAGGTCGTCCATTATCAGTTACCTAAACATTTAATTGAAACTGAAATTGATCGATTTAGCGAGGCGATCGCAACTGTTAAGACTGAGTTAGAGCAAATTAATCATAGTTTACGTAAAAATGCACCAGCAGAGTTAAGTGCGTTTGTAGGTACACACTTGATGATGTTAGAAGATAAATCTTTAACAGAAATTCCTAAGGATATTATCCGAAACGAGCAGTGCAATGCTGAGTGGGCAATCAAGCTGCAAATGGATGATATCGTTGAGCAGTTTGAGCAAATTGAAGATGTGTATTTTAGAGAGCGTAAACAGGATGTTGTACAAGTCGTAGAGCGGATTATTAAAGCCTTATTGGGACATCCTAGCCAGCTAAGTACAGAGCAGCAAATGAGTGCGGTGAGTCAAGAAAGAAAACTGATTTTAGTCGCACACGATATTTCACCAGCAGATGCTATCCAGTTTAAGCAGCATAATTTTGCAGCATTTATTACGGATGTTGGTGGGGTGACTTCACACACAGCTATTTTGGCGCGCAGTCTTAATATTCCATCGATTGTTGCTTTACAGCGCGCACGTGATTTGATCAATGATGGCGAACTGATTATTGTTGATGGTCATTTGGGCATTGTGATTGTCAGTCCGTCAAAAGAGATTTTGGCTGAGTATAAATTACGTCAAGACCAGTGGGAGTTAGAGCAGCAAAAACTTAAGCGCATCAAGAGCACGAAGGCAGTCACTATTGATGGCGTCAGTATTGATTTGTTAGCGAATATTGAGGTGCCAGAGGATGTGGCGGCAGTGAAGCTTGCGGGTGCGACTGGCATTGGCCTATATCGAACAGAGTTTCTTTTCATGAATCGCCACGATACACCGGATGAAGAGGAGCAGTTTATTGCATACAAGGCTGTGGCTGAGGCAATGAAAGGTGCACCGGTTACTATTCGCACCTTGGACTTAGGTGCAGATAAACAGGTTAATTCTGATACGGTTGTGAATTGCGCAAATCCAGCCCTAGGTTTACGTGCAATTCGTTTATGCTTATCAGAGCCGCAAATATTTCATACACAATTGAGAGCCCTGTTACGTGCCTCTCATTTCGGTAATATTAAGATTTTAATTCCTATGCTTTGCACGCTATCTGAGTTGCGCCAAACTAAGCTGTTGCTAGAGCGTGCAAAACAAAGTTTACGTAAAGAGAGTCTTCCATTTGACGAAAATATTGCACTAGGTGGCATGATAGAGGTTCCAGCAGCAGCCATTAATGCAGAAGCGTTTGCCAATGAGTTGGACTTTTTATCCATAGGTACTAACGATTTAATTCAATACACTTTGGCAATTGATCGGACTGATGATTCTGTTGCGCATTTATACAATCCTTTGCATCCATCCATATTGAAATTGATTTCAATGACGATAAAAGCAGGTGCGAAACTTGGCAAGCCAGTATCTGTGTGCGGGGAAATGGCGGGTGACGCAAGATTTACTAAGTTACTTTTAGGGATGGGCTTGCAGCAGTTGTCGATGCATCCATCACATATTCTCAGTGTAAAACAGCAAGTGCTACATAGCCAGCTTGCAGAGCTAACATTACAAGCACGTAAGGTGCTAGGTTTAACAGATATAGAAAAAATTGAACTCAGCTTGATTAAATTTAATCAGATTCATTAATGAAAGGATGATGACATGAGTAACGTGATATTAGTACCAAGTAATGACGATAAGAACATCGCCACTATTACACACTTGAGCGGCATTTTATTTTCGTTTATTCCTTCTTTGATCGTCTGGTTGCTCAAAAAAGATGACAACGAGTATTTGTCGGCGCAGGCCAAAGAGGCATTGAATTTTCAGCTTACTATTTTGTTGGCGCAATTTGTAGCGGGAATTCTGATTGCAATACTAGTAGGTTTTTTATTGTTAGGCATTATTTGGCTATTTAATGTTGTTTTATGTATTGTTGCCGCCATCTCAACTAGCAATGGAGAAACCTATCGTTACCCATTGTGTCTACGTCTTATCAATTAATGTTGTACTAAATTAACGCTGTGCTAAGGATTTTTTGTGTCAAACCCATTATTACATTTTGCAGGCTTACCCAAATTTAACGAAATCAAGCCGGAGCATGTTGGGCCTGCTGTTGATGCTCTAATTGCTGAAGGGCGTGCTTTAGTTGAGGAACTTGCCACTAGCAAAGAGGCTCCCACATGGTATAACTTTGCTGTTAAATTAGAAGATCACAGTGAGAAGTTGGGTCGTTCATGGAGTCAAGTCGGCCACATGAATGCGGTGGTAAACAGCCCAGCACTACGCGAAGCGTATAACGACAATTTGGCAAAACTCACTGATTTTTACAGTGACTTGTCACAAGATGAGCGTTTATACGCGAAGTTTAAAGCGATTCAGGCCAGTATGGAATTTGCCAACCTCACACCGACGCAACAAAAAATTATCAATAACGAAGTGCGTGATTTTAAATTAGGTGGTGCTGAGTTACCTGCTGAGCAAAAAGCCCGTTTTAAAGAAGTCAGCGAAGCCTTGTCTAAGCTGAGTAGTAGGTTTGAAGAAAATATCATGGACAACACCAACGATTTTAAACATCTCGTTGAAAAGGTCACTGATTTAGCTGGCTTGCCAGAAGATGCAATCGAAGCCGCCAAAGAAGCTGCAACAGCTGATGGTAAAGAAGGTTACCAGTTTAGCCTGCACTTTCCATCTTATATGCCAGTGTTGCAGTACGCAGATAACCGCGCATTACGTGAAACCATGTACCGTGCTTATGCTACACGCGCTTCAGAGTTGAGCAAGCCAGAATGGGATAACACAGCCTTAATCAGCGATATTCTCAAGCTTAAACGAGAGGAAGCGCAAATGCTCGGCTTTAGCAATTTTGCAGAGCTTTCACTCGCCACCAAGATGGCAGATAGTCCTAAACACGTGACAGAGTTTCTCAACACGTTAGCAAAGCGCGCCAAGCCGTATGCGCAAAAAGATATGCACGAACTAATAGAATATGCCGCTAAACTGGGCATTGCCGACATGCAAGCTTGGGATGTTGCCTATGTGAGTGAGAAGCTACGTGTTGAAAAATACGCGTTCTCAGATCAAGAAGTTAAACAATACTTCCCAGAAAATAAAGTGCTGGCTGGTTTGTTTAAAGTCACCGAAACCATTTTTGGCGTACAAGTGCGCAAAGTTGATGCCCCTGTATGGCATGCGGATGCAAGTTTTTATGAAATTACGGACAGTGATAATCAGCCTGTTGCTTATTTCTACTTAGACCTCTACGCTCGCAACCATAAGCGCGGTGGTGCATGGATGGATGAGTGCATCAGCCGTCGCCAGAAAGAAAATGGTGTTGAGTTGCCAGTGGCGTATCTGACCTGCAATTTCTCAGCCCCAGTTGGTGGCAAGCCTGCGTTATTCACGCACGATGACGTCATCACCATGTTCCATGAGTTTGGTCATGGCCTGCACCATATGCTAACGCAAGTGGATGAATATGGCGTGTCTGGTATTAAAGGCGTGGAATGGGATGCGGTAGAACTGCCTAGCCAGTTTATGGAAAACTTCTGCTGGGAATGGGATGTCTTGCGCCATATGACGGCTCATGTAGAAACTGGCGAACAACTGCCGCGCGAATTGTTCGACAAAATGGTCGCCGCTAAAAACTTCCAAGCAGGTATGCAAACCGTTCGTCAAATTGAGTTCTCGCTATTTGATATGCGCCTACATGGCGAGTTTGACCCTAATGGCAAACTTACAGCCTTAGATTTAATTGAACAAGTACGTGATGAAGTCGCCGTGGTTAGGCCACCAAAATGGAACCGATTCCCTAATAGCTTTAGCCATATCTTTGCAGGCGGCTATGCTGCTGGTTATTACAGCTACAAATGGGCAGAAGTGCTATCAGCCGATGCTTATAGCCTATTTGAAGAGATGGGTGTACTTTCAGGTGAAGCAGGTAAACGGTTTAAAAATGAAGTGCTCGCAAAAGGTGGGAGTCGCCCAGCGATGGACTCATTTGTGGCATTTAGGGGTAGAGAGCCGAGTATGGATGCGCTTTTACGCCACAACGGCATGGCTTAAACCATCGTCTTCGTCGCTATAAGTTGTTGCTTCGGCCATTTTTCCGCGTTTCTATATAATATTATATGTAGTACTTGAAAAATGGCCTTGCGCCTAGTCTAGCTTAGAGGCTGATTGTCTAAAATTGATGGGCCGCGAAGGTGTATTCCTCCGCGACATTTCACTTATATTACTTGTCCAAATAAGCCAAGTAGCGTGCGCAACTTGTTGCCCACGCGCACGTGCTCTCCGCAAGTGTATTTTGTTGTACCTAATCCTGACAAACCTACAAAAACATTTGCAAAAATTATCTTTTTCATCAATTGTGTCACGTAATGTTTTGGGTCATTGTCATTGCGCAAAAATAGTTCGTTTGTGTAATTGTGTATGATAAATAAGTTGTGCTTCAGGTTGGCATGACCAGCGATGATGTGCTGTCTTGTAATTTATGTAGCTATAAACATTGTGGGCAAACAAGTTGCTCACCCTACGAGAATTTAATATGCAACACGACTTCTGGCACCAAAAATGGCAAAAAAACGAAATAGGCTTTCACTTACCTGAAGCTAATCCGTTATTGGTCGCACACCTCTTCAGCCTTAATTTGAAACATGGTTCCCGAGTATTTTTACCTCTCTGTGGCAAAACATTGGATATTGCTTGGTTACTTGCTCAAGGCTATCGCGTTGTCGGTGCCGAGCTAAGCGAAATTGCCATCCAAGAGCTATTTAAAAATCTTGGTTTAATACCAACAATTAGTCAGCTAGGTGAAGTCACACATTACAGCACCCTCAATCTCGATATGTTTGTTGGCGATATTTTTCATGTATCGCCCGATATGTTGGGGCGTGTAGATGCTGTGTATGACCGAGCAGCCTTGGTGGCGCTGCCCGCGGAGATGCGTAAAGATTATGCTACACATTTAATGGCGCTTACCTACCCAGCGCCTCAGTTGTTGGTTTGTTTTGAGTATGACCAAGCCTTGCAGGCTGGCCCGCCGTTTTCTATAGGGGCAGATGAGGTTAAGCAGTATTACCAAACCAGCTACGATTTAACTTTGCTAGCCAGCGTAGGTGTTGCGGGTGGGTTAAAGGGTAAATGTGCCGCTACAGAGCATGTTTGGCATATGAAGCCTTTACATTCGGTCTAAGAAATCTAACAAGCTATCGACCACTTGATGGCTGTGTTTGCTGACAAAGTCACTTGGCTGTATTAAGTCTGGCACGACAACCACTTTCAGTCCTGCGGCAATCGCCGCACGCGCCCCAGCCTCACTATCTTCAAAAGCAATGCATTGTTCTCCTTTCAAGCCTAATCTTTCAATCGCTAGTAGGTAAATGTCTGGGTTGGGTTTGCCTCGCGCTACTTCTTGTCCGCTGGTGATGTGGCTAAAATAATCGATGACACCAACTTGGCTTAAGCGATGAATAATGTGGTGCGTGGCGGATGATGAGGCAACGCTACAAACAATGTGATTGGCTTGGTAATGCTGGAGTAGTGTAAGGGCGCCTTGCTTGAGTGGAAAAGTATGGTTTAACTTTGCCAGTTCTGCATCTAAACCTACCATTACTTGATTAAATCGTTCAGTGCCACCTAATTGTGCTGTCATTACGCGTGTGGAATCTGGCCCTGCTAGGCCAATGAGCTCAACATATTCAGCTTGTGTGTAAGTGATGCCAACTTGTTGTGCGGCAGTCATACAAGCTTGCATGATGATACGTTCAGAATCAATCAGCAAGCCATCCATATCAAATATTGCAGCTTTAATCATAGGCTTATTTTCTAAAAAATGGACTTTACCATCATCACTTAAACTGAATGTATGCGCTATACATTTTTGGAAAAATTAAGGCATAAGAAAATACATTTAATATTTTCAGGTGCATGGTTCTCATGCATCGTCTGGTTTTTGACCCATGTGATGATGCGTGTTAGAGTTGTGCACCGCTATATGCAAACCTTTTCCGTACTTTTTTAATATCATAGGCCTATGAAACTAGCTAGCTGGAACGTCAATTCTCTTAATGTGCGCTTGCCACACGTGGTGGACTGGTTAACGGCTAATCAGCCAGATGTACTCTGTTTGCAAGAAACAAAGCAAGAGGATAGCAAGTTTCCTTACGAGGCGTTGCGTGAACTAGGCTACCATGCCGTGCATATTGGTCAAAAAACCTATAACGGCGTGGCAATTATTAGTCGTCATCCTATTCTTAACGTACAGCATAATATTCCTAACTTTGATGACGACCAGCAGCGAGTCATTACCGCAGATGTTAATGGAATACGTATTGTGTGCGCTTACATTCCTAATGGTCAGGCAGTTGATTCAGATAAGTATCAATATAAAATGCGCTGGTTATCTGCGTTAAATAGCTGGCTTAAAACGGAGCTGGTGCAGTATCCAAAGCTAGCGTTGCTAGGTGACTACAACATTGCACCTGAAGACCGTGATTGTCATGACCCAGTGGCTTGGGAAGGGCAGATATTGGTTTCTCCGCAAGAGCGAGAGGCATTTAGTCGTTTAACTAATCTTGGCTTGCATGATAGTTTCAGGTTGTTTGATCAGCCTGAAAAGAGTTTTAGCTGGTGGGATTATCGTATGATGGGTTTTAGACGAAATCTTGGGATGCGCATTGACCATATACTAGTAAGTGACTCGCTTAAGCCGCTATGTAAGGCAGCGTACATAGACAAAGCGCCACGTAAGCTGGAGCGCCCTTCTGATCATACACCAGTAGTGCTTGAGCTTAATGTGGATTAAATAACTGTTGAACCTGCTCACTAGCAGTGCTTGTATTACTAGGATCAGGTTTTTTAGCTTTTGTTGGCTCAGCGGCTTTGTTTGCGGTCAAATCTTTGTTATTGGCAACATCAGCAGGCTTAATTGTTTTTGCCGTACTAGGGTCTTTAAATCTTGATAGTTGCTCAGGTGTTTTTGGCGCTAAGTTCTTCGGCTGCAAAGTGATTTCAGGTTGTAGTATTTGCTGCGGTTGGTTCAATGGTGTATCGGTACCGCCGTCAAACAGATCTGGCAGAGAAAACTCCGCTTCTGGAGGAGGGTTCTCATGATAGAAGTACTCGTAAATGCCATTCTCATCATTGTCAGCTCTAACTCCTGTTACTGGGTCTACGCGTAGCGCCATCACTCCATCGGGTACTGGCATGTCAGTTTCTGGTACATTTCTTAGGGCGGTTGCCATATATTTAATCCAAATCGGCAATGCAGTTGAGCCGCCTGTTTCGTTGCGACCTAGACGTTTAGGTTTATCAAACCCAACCCATGTCACTGCAACTTGTTTTGGGCTATAACCAGTAAACCATGCGTCAAAATGGTCGTTTGTCGTCCCTGTTTTGCCAGCAATGTCGCCACGTCCGAGCTGTAGAGCCTTGGTTGCAGTGCCGTATCTCACAACGTCCTGCATCATTGAGTTCATGATGAACGCATTGCGGGCGTCGATAACACGCGGTGCATCTTGTTTTGCTGTAACAAACTTATTTTTAGAAATTAGTTTGCCATTATGATCCACAATTTTGGAAATTAAATATGGATTAACTCGATAACCACCATTTGCAAATACAGCATAAGCACTTGCCATTTGCATCGGTGTTGCTGAGCCCGCACCTAGCGCCATTGTCATGTAAGCAGGGTGATTCTTAGCAGAAAATCCAAACCGAGTAATGTAATCTTGAGCATAACCCTTACCAATATTCTCTAACACGCGAATCGCCACCATGTTCTTAGATTTTGCTAAGGCTTGTCTCAGGCGAATTGGACCATCAAACGTCGCATCGTAATTTTGTGGAGTCCACTCTGTATTACCTGTCTCTTCAGATGAAAAACTTAATGGTTCATCTTCAACAATGGTTGCTGGTGTGTAGCCCTTTTCTAAGGCTGCTGAGTAAATAAAAGGCTTAAAGCTAGAGCCTGGTTGGCGCCATGCTTGGGTGACATGGTTGAATTTGTTACGATTAAAATCAAAGCCACCTACCAACGCGCGAATTGCACCAGTTTCAGGGTCTATGGAAATGAGCGCAGACTCAACCTGGGGTAATTGAACCACTCGCCATTGACCTGATTGGGTAGATGGAGATGCGTTTAGAACGCGAATCACAGCGCCCACTTTTAATAGGCGCTTCTCGGGGTTTTTCTCATTAAGCATCCTGTCAATTAATGCTAGACCCTTGCCACTAATTTCAACGTCATCACCATATTTTGTATGTACGCTAATTGATTTTTCTGCAATTTTTGTAATCACTGCTGGCATGAGACCGTTTGATATTTCAATATCACTGAGCGCTTCAGTGATTAGTTCTTTGTCTGCATCCGTGTTTGGCTGATTTAATTTAAGCAGTTTCTCTGGTCCACGATAACCTTGGCGCGCGTCATAATCTAAGATTCCATCTCTGAGCGCGCTATTTGCTGCTTCCTGATTCGCTTTTCGGATGGTTGTGTAAACTTTTAGACCACTACTATAAATCTCGTCTTGATAGGTTGCATATAAGCTTTCCCTTACCATTTCAGCAACATAATCTGCTGATAAATCACGGGATTGTCTAGATGCTTTAAATCGAAGCGGTTGGTTAAGCGCTTTTTTATACACGGATTCTTCAATGAATCCATAACGAAACATATCGCGTAGCACCTCGTTCTGACGTGCGATCGCACGCTTAGGGTGGGTGTAAGGGTTATAGCCGGACGGTGCTTTGGGCAACCCAGCCAGCAATGCTGTTTCTGCTAGATTTAATTTTTCCAACGGCTTGCCAAAGTAAACTTGTGATGCTGCTGCAAAACCGTAAGAACGTTGACCAAGATAGATTTGATTGATGTACAACTCAAGAATTTTATCCTTACTTAAATTATTCTCGATTTTGATGGCGAGTAAAGCCTCATTGATTTTTGTGCCAAGGGTACGTTTGCCGTTAGGTTTGGTAAAAAAATTCTTGGCCACCTGCATGGTAATGGTGCTTGCCCCCTCGTGACTAACGCCGGTGAGATTGTTTTTGATGGCGCGAAGAATGCCTTTAGTATCAATGCCGCCATGCTGATAAAAGCGGCGATCTTCAATCGCCAATACTGCATCTTTCATGCTTTTGGGTACGTCAGTGATTTTCACGTAGGCGCGTCGTTCTTCACCAAATTCCTCGATTAAAAAGCCATCCTCAGAATAAACTCGTAATGGTAGCTTAGGTCGATAGTCCGTGAGCGTTTCAAGGGATGGTAAGCTTGGGTAAACGACTGCAACAGCAATCCCGACAAAAGCAATGGCAGAAAGCCCGCTAACAACGATAGTTAACAAAAGATAGTGCCACCATTTGTTTGGAGTCATGGGTGATTGGTTTCTTTAAACATAAAAATGTAACTCTATTATAAATTGCTATGCAAGTTGGCGCGAATTATCTGATAGATAAAGTTAAATATTTGAATAAATGAAAAATTGCTTTACAGGGTTTAAAGTTGTTGCTAGGATTTAATGTAAATTATTAGAAATGTTCGTAACTAACGAAATCAGAAAAGGAATTTCAATTTGAAATTCAGCTTTTTTACAGAATCGGTACCCCCGCTAGTAGGAATAGATATAAGCTCAACCTCAGTAAAAATGGTTGAGCTTATTAGTGATGGGCGTGGTGGTTACAAACTCGAGAATTATTCAATCTCCCCGCTTGCAAAAGACGCGATTTCTGATGGCAACGTTGGCGACCTTGAAAAGGTTGCTGATGCTGTGAAGCTAGGCTGGAAGCTGCTTGGCTCGCGTGAGAAGCGTGTGGCCTTGGCTTTACCGTCTTCTGCTGTCATTGCTAAAAAAGTCATCATGTCTGCAGATCTCCGTGAAGAGGACATGGAAGTGCAAGTTGAAGCGGAGGCTAATCAGTACATCCCCTTTTCACTCGAAGAGGTGAATCTCGACTTTCAGGTGCTCGGGCCAGCACCTAATAATCCAGATGAAGTTGAAGTGCTCATCGCTGCCGCTCGTAAAGAAAAAATCGAAGATCGTGTCGCTGCCGCTGAGGGCGCAGGTCTAAAGGTGATAGTAATGGATGTTGAGTCCTACGCTACTGAAGCTGCATACACCTTGGTCGCAGGGCAACTGCCTAATGCTGGACGTGAGCAAACTGTCATGATTGTTGATATCGGTGCGACCATGATGCACATTAACGTGTTGCACGATAATGTTCCCATTTATGCACGCGAGCAAAGTTTTGGTGGCGCGCAATTAACGCAAGAAATACAGCGACGCTTTGGCTTGTCGCAAGAGGAAGCGGAAATCGCCAAGCGTAAGGGAGGCTTGCCCGATAGTTATGAAAGTGAAGTATTGCAGCCTTTTGTTCAACTGCTTGCGATGGAGGTTGCTAGAGCGTTGCAGTTCTTCACCAGTTCAACGCAATATAACCGCGTTGATCATATCGTGCTTGCAGGTGGCTGTGCTTCTATTCCTGAGATTGACTTAACAGTTCAAGATCGCACACAGGTAAATACCATTGTTGCAAATCCATTCCACAGTATGGCGCTTAGTGCGAAGGTCAGGCCGCAGCAGGCTGCTACCGATGCCCCTGCATTATTAATTGCTTGTGGGCTTGCAATGCGAGGTTTCGCAATATGATACGCGTCAATCTATTACCACATCGACAAATTAGGCGTGAAGCAAAGCAACGTGAATTTGGTTTCTTAGCCTTGTTCAGTGCTGTTACTGCATGTGCAATTCTGTTCATGGCCTATACTATTATCAATAGTAGGGTTGACTCACAGCTGGAGCGTAATCAGCGTCTTAATAATGCGATTACAAAGTTAGACAAAGAAATCGCAGACATTAAAGATTTGAGAGAGCAGATTAGTGCAATGCTTGAGCGTAAGCAGGTTGTTGAGAATTTGCAGACTAATCGAAGTCAGTCGGTTATCGTTTTTGATGAAATTAGTCGTCAACTGCCAGAAGGCATGTACATCAAAAGTATCAAGCAGGAAGGTAAAGTTATTACCCTTGAGGGCGTTGCAGATACCAACGCCAGAGTGGCGACATTGGTGCGTAACTTTAATCAATCTGAGTGGATGGAATCTCCTATTTTGATAGAAATTAAGGCTATCACCGTAGGAGTGCAGAAACAAAACTTATTTACGCTCAAGGTGAGCTTAAAAACGCCGATAACAGAAACAGATGATGCAGGTGCTAAAGCGACAGCTGGAAGTGCGAGAAAATCATGAAGTTAGAAGATTTTAATAATATCGACATCAATAACGCAGGTAATTTGCCCGCACCTGTTAAAGCAGTGTTATTGGGGGTGGTATTTTTCGTACTATTGGCACTTGGGTATTATTTGGTGCTCAGTCCGACTCTAGAAACACTCGATACAGAAAAAGCAAAAGAAGAAGAACTTAGAAAAGTATATTTTGAGAAAAAAAGTCAGGCGATTAATTTAGAAGCATATCAGGCGCAAATGGTTGAAATTGAAAAGACTTTTGGTGCCTTGCTAAAACAACTGCCAGACCGCTCACAAATTGATGGATTGTTAACAGATATTAATCAGGCTGGACTTGCTCGTGGACTGGAGTTTGAGTTATTTAAGCCTGGTCAAGAAACGCAGGCGGAGTTTTACGCAGAAATGCCGATCTCAATTAAGGTAACAGGTGCGTATCACGATCTAGGCACGTTTGCGACTGATATATCAAAATTGTCTCGAATTGTGACATTAGGTGAAGTTTTCGTCACTAACAAAGACGCTGCCAATAAAAGTAAAGATGTAAAAGCAAAGCCAAACTCAAGTGATAGCACCTTGGTAATGGAAGCGGTAGCTAAAACATACCGGTATTTAGACGCGGCAGAGATTGCGGAAAAACGTAAAGCTGAAAGTGAAAAAGCTAAGTCTCTTAAGAAAGGTAAATAGTGGCCGTAACTTATTTTATCAAAAGAATATTTTCTCTTCTTGCTGTCACGCCTATTTTATTTTTTGGCTTACTGACTGCTGGACTGAGTGGGTGTAGCTTTGAAGACGGTGATGACCTTGATCAGTACATGCGCGATGCTACTAAAGGAGCAAAGCCGAGAGTTAAACCTTTACCAGAAGTTCAACCATATATGGTTTTGCAATATAACGCAGATGGCACGCTGGTTGATCCGTTCCGTGCACGTAAAGCTGTGAACAAGTCTAGTGTTTTGCAGCCTAATTTGAATCGTCCTAGAGAGCCAATGGAGGCTTATCCTCTTGAAAGTTTAAAGTATGTTGGTCTATTGTCTAAAAGTAAGTTGACATATGCTTTACTTAAAACGCCAGATGAGTCTGTTCAGCAAGTTAAATTAGGTAGTTATGTGGGGCAAAATTTCGGCAGAGTTACACAAATTGCGGATGGAGAAGTTCTCTTAAGTGAGATTGTGCAAGATGATCTGACTGGCGACTGGGTGGAGCGCACATCCAGTCTCGTTTTACAAGAGGAATAACCCATCAATGGCTGTCAAAAAACCACTACCATGCAATGTTGAAGGTATTACAACATATTTCGTAGTGCTTATTTAAATGCGGTCAATTTTATTGTGACATAGCATCAAGTCCTGAAAGTTCTCATGTTTTTAGGAAGTAAGATTTAAGGTGAAATAATGAAAATGAATAATTGGATATCGAGTTTTTTGCAAGCAACTATGTTGTTTTCCTTGATGTTAGGTACGACAACGCTTCTTGCTGAAGACCAGTCAGGGTTGACGAATAAAATTGAGAGTGTCGATTATTCAACCTTGCCTGGTGGAAGAGTCAGTATTCGTGTAAAGACTACGCAGCCCTTAGCAAACCCACCAGCTGGGTTTACATTAACGAGTCCAGCTCGCATTGCATTAGATTTTCCTAAAGTGGGTAATGGGTTAGCGAAGAACAATATCGCAGCGGATGCGGGAGCGCTGAAAAGTGTGACGCTGGCGCAGGGTAAAGATCGTACCCGAATGGTACTCAATCTAACAAAAAATGTTGGTTACAGCGCATCAGTAACTGGTAATGAAGTAACTGTGTTGTTACAGGCAAACGCAGTTACTAGTGCTGTCAATGTGGAAACCAAGTTTTCCGAACCTGTTCGCGGTGCAAATGCCGTTGCGATTAACAATGTAGATTTTGCGCGCGGCAAAAACGGTGAGGGACGTATCATCGTTGACTTGTCAGATCCGTCTGCTGGCATCAATATCAAGCAAAAAGGTAAATTAATTGAAGTGGATTTTATCAATACTGATGTGCCTGCCAATTTGCAACGCCGATTGAATGTTACTAATTTTAATACGCCTGTTCTTTATGTGGATACGATGAAGCAGGGTAAAAATGGTAGGATGGTGATTGAGCCTAAGGGAAATTGGGAGCAGTCTGCGTATCAGGCTGATACAAAATTCATTATTGATGTACGTCAGGTCATTGAGGATCCGAACAAGTTGGTAAGAGGGGCAAAACCTGGCTATGCTGGCGAAAAGTTATCTTTAAATTTCCAAAATATTGAAGTCCGATCAGTGTTGCAAGTGATTGCAGACTTTACAGGATTAAATATCATTAGTAGCGATACGGTGACAGGTAATCTTACATTGCGTCTTAAAGACGTGCCTTGGGACCAGGCACTCGAAATTATCATGCAAAGCAAGGGTTTGGATAAGCGAAAAAATGGTAACGTCATTTTAATTGCACCAGCGGATGAGTTGGCAGCAAAAGAAAAGGCTGAGTTAACTGCGCAGCAAGAGAAGGAAAGCTTGGAGTCAATAAAAACAGAGTCATTTACGCTTAAGTATCAGAAGGCTGAAGATTTTAAAACCATACTTAATGGTGGCGTAAGTGCCGCCGGTGGTGCTGGAGGCTCGGCACGGATGCGTAACAGAATATTGTCTGAGCGCGGCAGTGTTAATCACGATGCTAGAACAAACACCGTGTTCGTGCAAGATACGGCTAGAAAGCTTGAGGAGATTCAAGCAATTATCAATAGAATAGATGTCCCTGTGAAGCAGGTAATGATTGAGTCTAGACTGGTGATTGCTGATGATAAGTACAGTAAAGCACTGGGTGCAAGATTGGGGGTTACTCAGACTGGTAAGCCAGGTGGCAATACCAATGCAACGCTCAGCGGCTCGATAGGTAATAGGCCTACAGCAACTACCGCAACAACTATCACACAAGGTACGCATAATGGCTCAGTTCAGACAGCATTAACCGACGGAAATGTATTTACGAGTTCAGACGGACAGCCTGATTTAATGTCAAATTTGGCAGTTGCAAATGCGGCAGGTTCAATTGCATACAGTATTTATAATGTAGCTGCAGGGCTTTTATTGAATCTAGAGTTAACTGCAATGGAGTCGGATCAACGTGGCAAAATTGTTTCCAGCCCTCGGGTCATTACAGCTAACCAAAGTAAAGCGAAAATTGCAGCAGGTACTGAAATTCCTTACTTGCAAGCATCTAGCAGTGGAGCTGCTAACGTTGCATTTAAACCAGCAGTGTTAAGTTTAGAAGTCACACCACAAATTACCCCGGATGAGAAAATCATCATGGAGCTTGATATTAAGAAAGATAAAGTAGGTCAAATATTTAACGGCGTCCCTTCTATTGATACTCAAAATATCAATACGCAAGTGCTTGTTGGTAATGGTGAAACAGCTGTGCTTGGCGGTATTTTTGAGCAAATTGAACGTAATGATGTAGATAAAGTACCATTCTTTGGTGATTTGCCTTTATTCGGTCATTTGTTTAAGAAGACAACTCGCCAAAATGACAAAACAGAATTGTTGATATTCATTACACCAAGAATCGTAGATGAGCGCTTAACCCTGCAGTAGTCATGTAAGTGTTATGTAATAGCTACTAAGTTAATAGTTTTGATAAAATGCCCATCAAGAACAGATGGGCATTTTATTTTCAGGATTTATCTGTAGTACCGCGTTGGCGAAAGCTGCATGCACCACATAATAAAAATGTTGCTAAGCAATAGGGGTGGTTTTAAATTGAATAATATCTACTTTATAGGCCTAATGGGTGCCGGTAAAACTACAATCGGTCGCATTTTATCTAAGCAGTTGGATAAAGAGTTTTATGATTCTGATGTTGAGATTGAACGTAAAACAGGGGTGAAAATTCCACTGATTTTTGAGTTAGAGGGCCAGGATGGTTTTCGTAAGCGGGAAAATTTAGTGATAGAAGAGTTGTGCCAGTTGAATGATATTATTATGGCAACTGGTGGTGGTGCTGTATTAATGCCTGAAAATCGGACATTGTTAAAAAATAGCGGAAAAATTATCTATCTACGCGGCAAAGTAAATGATTTGTATCAGCGCACACGACACGATAAAACGAGACCTTTGCTCCAAGGTGGAAACATGAAGCAGAAGTTAGAGCGCTTATATATAGAGCGTGATCCAATTTACACTGGACTAGCTGATTATATTGTAGATACTGGGGCACAATCTGCACTAGAAATAACTAGTTATATTGAAGACTTGTTGAAAAAATAAATGGTAAAAAAGTAAACTGTGATGCAAACATTAAAAGTAGAATTAGCGAATAGAAGTTACCCAATTCATATTGGGCGCGGACTTGTTTCAAATGCAGATCTGATCTTGCCGCATCTAAAGCGAAAACATGTGGCAATTGTGACGAATACGACGGTCGCACCACTTTATCTTGAGCAATTAAGCGCTTCATTACAAGCTGCTGGCGTTTCTGTTATTTCAATTATATTGCCAGATGGTGAAGCCTACAAAAATAGTGAAACGCTAAATCTTATCTATGACGCGCTACTCCAAAATAGATGCGAGCGCAGCACTACACTCATTGCACTTGGCGGCGGAGTCATTGGAGATTTGACGGGGTATGCGGCCGCTACTTATCTACGTGGTGTGCCATTTATACAAATTCCTACGACCTTGCTTTCTCAGGTTGACTCTTCTGTTGGTGGAAAAACGGGCATTAATCATCCGCTTGGCAAAAATATGATAGGTGCCTTTTATCAGCCGCAATTAGTGTTGGCAGATATCGATACATTACAAACTTTACCATCACGTGAGTTTTCTGCTGGGATGGCTGAGGTCATTAAATATGGGTTGATAAGAGATCCTGATTTTTTTGATTGGCTGGAAATGCATATCGAGCAGCTAATGGCATTGGATGAGTCTTCTATTAGTGAGGCTATTTATCGCTCATGCCAAAATAAAGCAAATGTGGTCGCTCGTGATGAACATGAAACAGGTGAGCGAGCATTGTTGAACCTAGGTCATACATTTGGGCATGCGATTGAAAATGCAATGGGCTACGGTGTTTGGTTGCATGGAGAGGCGGTTGCTGCCGGTACGATGATGGCGGCAGACTTGTCTGTCCGCATGGGCTGGCTGAAGCCCGAGGATGTTAAGCGCATTTATGCTCTATTAACTGCGGCAAATTTACCTTTAGAAGCGCCAAAATTAGGCGTGGAAAAGTATTTGGACTTGATGCAACTTGATAAAAAAGTCGCAGATGGAAAAATTAGATTGGTGTTGCAACAGGGAATAGGTAAATCTGTGATTACCAGTGACTACGATGAGCAAAAGCTTAAAGAGACTTTATCACTTTCTCCAGTCCAGTAATTGTTAAGCGATTGTGACAAAGGGTTGTTGATTAAACATATGTCAATTGTACTGATTGTTTAAATGGCTTTAATGATAGATGTTAGTCTATTGGGATAACTGATGTATCTGGCTATAAACTCTTTGCCTAAAATTAAAGTAAAAACATGAACACACTCGCTCCCTACGCAGCTAACCCAGAACAATCAATAGGTCGACACTTTGAGGAGCCTGCCTCATCTACAAGGAATGCATTTCAGCGCGACCGCGACCGCATTATTCACTCTACCGCTTTTCGTCGACTTGAATATAAAACACAGGTGTTTGTTAATCATGAGGGAGATTTATTCCGCACTCGATTAACGCATAGTATTGAAGTTGCACAAATGGCACGAGGGATTGCACGCACACTTCATTTGCATGAGGATCTGACAGAAGCGATTGCATTGGCGCATGATCTTGGGCACACCCCATTTGGACATGCAGGACAGGATGCGCTCAATGAGTGTATGCGTGAATTTGGTGGGTTTGAGCATAACCTTCAATCGCTTCGGGTTGTTGATCAACTAGAGCAACGCTACGCGGATTTTGATGGATTAAATCTTACGTTTGAAGTGCGTGAAGGGATACTGAAGCACTGTTCAATTAAAAACGCTAAGCAGCTTGGTGATGTTGGCCAACGTTTTATTGATAAGACCAGCCCAAGCTTAGAGGCGCAATTAACTAACTATGCAGATGAAATTGCTTATAACAATCATGATATTGACGACGGATTACGTTCTGGTTTAATCAGCGTAGAGCAGTTATCAAAAGTCGAGTTGTTCGCACAAAATTTAGCCGAGGTAAGGACCCGATATCCAAAGCTAGAGCAAAAAAGGCTGATACACGAAACGATCCGCCGAATGATTAATACCTTGGTTGTCGATTTGTGCAAACAAAGTGCGCATAATATAGGCCAACATCAACCTGCCAGCATTGAAGATATTCGACAATTACCTCAACTGGTGGGATTTAGTCCTGATATTGCTGAGCAAAACCTAAAACTTAAGCAATTTTTACGTAAAAACCTATACCAGCACTACAAAGTGAATCGCATGAGTGCAAAGGCAGTAAGGATTGTTCGAGAGCTGTTCTCATGCTTTTTTGAAAATGTCGGGCTGTTACCTAATGAGTTTCAAATATATGCAGAAGTAGATAAAGCACGTGCTGTGGCCGACTATATAGCAGGGATGACAGATCGATTTGCCATTAGAGAGCATCGTAAACTATTTACAGTAGAAGAGTATTTGTAATTTCAATCATGAGGTTGTTAGTGCTTGCTAGTAACTTGAGTGCTAATTCCTTAATTGGATTCTTGCTTATTTTATGTACTAGTAAAGTATCAAACACTGACTATCTGATATAGGTACAAATCACCAATGTTGCAAATTTACAACAAATGTAAGTAATTGTGACAAAAAACCCAACTTTTAGTTGTAACGGTAAATATCTTTGTGCATACTACGCTCTACCTTCTTAGTGAATGCTACTTAAGTAGTAAACGTTGAGAGAGTTTGCAAACTTTTACATTCGCCTTAGTGCTTTAGCACTTAGTAAGAATGGGAAAGCCAAATGCTGGCTTCCTTTCTATCTCTCTGAGGTAGATTAAGTTAATCGAGTAATAAAAATAGTAATATTTTTTAGGAGATTTATATGAAAACAACAATTAAATTAGCAGTTGCATCAGCTCTAGTAGCTGCAGCTTCAAGCGCACAAGCTGGTATCACTATTCCAGCTGGTGATTGGACATTGGACATCGGTGGTGTTGTAAACGCTTACTACACAACTTCAAAATTCAGTGGTGATACTGGTGCTGGTGCAAGTGCATTAGGTTTAGGTACAGACCAAAGCTCACGTAACAACATCACTACAGGTTTGTTACCAAACTACCTATCAGTATCTGGTAAAACACGTCAAAACGATTTAGATGTTGGTTTCACAATCAGCATCAACCCAGGTGCTTCAACATCAAACTCTGGTGTTCAATCAGCACAACAAGAAAACCGTCAAGCATTCTTGACATTTGGTGACAAATCATGGGGTTCTATCAAATTAGGTAAAGATCTAGGTATCTATGCTTCTGATGCTATCTTGAACGACATGACATTGTTAGGTGTTGGTGGTGGTGCTGGTTCATTATCTGGTAACACAACAACACTAGGCCGTATCGGTTCAGGTTTTATGTATGCTGACTGGAAATCACAAGTTGCTTACTCATCACCAAACTGGAATGGTTTTAGCTTCACAGTTGGTTTGACACAAGGTTGGAATGCAGTTGCAGCTGAGAGCTTAAACAGTGCTTCTGGTACTGAGCGTAGTGGTGCTCAATCAGCATACGAAGGTAAAGCTTCATATGAATGGGCTGGCGACGTAGCTGGTAAAGTTTGGGCTTCTGGTATTTCACAACGTGTGTCATTAACTGGCGCAGCTGGTGCTGACCGTGCTACTGCATTTGATATCGGTACTACTGTGAATGTAGCTGGTTTTGGTTTAACTGGTTACTACGGTCAAGGTGACGGTATTGGTCAAACATTCCAATTACGTAACGGTTTTGATGCAACTGGTAAATCACGTGATTCAGACCAATGGTATTTGCAAGGTACATACACACTTCCAGGTGTAGGTACTAAATTGGGTGTTTCATACGGTGAATCTACACTTGATGGTAACTCAACTGACACATTCAGCGAAGTTCAAGACTCAATGATCACTGTTGGTGCTTACCACCCATTGACAAAACACTTAAACCTAGTTGCTGAGTACTCAGAATCTGAGCGTGAGTTAGATCGTCGTGCAAATTCGACTTTAGATGCAAAAGAAAAAACTATCTCTTTAGGCGCGATCTTATTCTTCTAGGATAAGGCAGACGTAAGTCTGTGTGTTTAAAGTAATAGCGAAACGGCAACTTCGGTTGCCGTTTTTTTATGTGTAAAATAAGATAATGTTGATAGATTTAGGCTGATTCGATGAATTTATACCCAGTTACTGTGGTTCAAGACTTTTATGATAATCCTGATGAGATTAGAAAGTATGCATTAATGCAAAAGTATACTTATCGCCATGAAATGAAAGCTGATATAGATTACGTTTTTCCGGGTAGTCGTACTAAAGAGTTACGAGAGTTAAGTCAGTCGCTATATGAGAAAGTCTGTAAAAAGCTGATTAGTGTATTCCATATTCCTGAACATGATCTGATGCAGTGGGAAATCAAAACTAGCTTTCAGATAGTAGAGGGTGAGTATGGTCATGGGTTAATACATCAAGACCAAAACACGGTATTTGCCGGAGTTTTATATTTAACGCCAGATGCGCCATTGGATGGCGGGACCTCTCTTTTCAGAAAAAATGCAACCTACAATGATGGGTTGTATTGGGAAGCTATTAAAAAAAATGACGAAAACTTTAAAAACAAAGCACCAATAGATTTCAGTTACCACTCGATGTTTGATGAAGTGGTTAGGATGAATAATGTGTACAACACGTTAATTCTTTTTGAAGGTGACATGCACCACTGTGCTAATCATTTTTTTGGGGAAACCAAAGATAATGCGCGTTTGGCGCAAGTATTTTTTATTACAAAAATAAATGCGAACAAGCAAAGCTCTTTTCCAATTTTACGCGTTAAAAATCAGGCGCTATAATTGTCATTAGATCACTTGTAATACTACTAAAGAATGTGATGATGGAGCTTATATAGGAGCGATCATCGACCGCGAAAGCAATGATGGAACTCAAGCTTAGGATACGTCAATTTGGCGCTCAATCAATTTGAAAGGTTTGTTTGCATCTAGTTCGCTCCTGCCAAAAGGTGTGGTCTGGTGCTCTGTAGTTTATTCTAAACTTATACCCGCACTACAGGGCAGCGGGGTCCAACGGTAGCTATCTGTATAAGTTCACACCTGATAGCTACGATTTTAATTCCAATTTATCTTACTCTTCTATCCCTAACTCCTGAATCTTTCTTGTAAGCGTATTACGCCCCATCCCTAATTGGTTTGCGGCTTCGATTCTCCGGCCATGCGTGTGTTCTAGCGCTTTTTCAATTAATATTCGCTCAAATATTTGAGTGCGAGTTTCTAGCACATTTTGTTCGCCACGGTTGAGTGCATCGGTCACTTCTGCGGCAAGTGCTTCTTGCCAAGAGTCATTGGTACTTGACTTGATACCATCTTGCTTGAGCTCAGGTGGTAAGTCCGCAATGTCAATGTTCTGCCCTGGCGCCATGACAGTGAGCCAGTGACATACGTTCTCGAGTTGACGAACGTTACCGCTCCAGTTCACGGCACTTAAATATTTAAGTGCTGCAACTGACGGCTGTTTTGCTTCAACACCAAGTTCGGTAGCGCTATGTTGTAGGAAATGTTTGATGAGCAGCGGGATGTCTTCACGGCGTTCACGCAGTGCTGGTAAACGCAGGCGGATAACATTCAGGCGGTGAAATAAGTCTTCACGGAATAAACCATTTTTAACGCGCTCTTCCAAGTCTTGGTGGGTGGCGGCAATAATACGCACATTCACTTTAATCGGTTGGTGGCCGCCTACACGATAAAATTGCCCGTCGCTAAGTACGCGTAATAAGCGGGTTTGTAGATCTGCCGGCATGTCGCCAATTTCATCTAGAAATAATGTGCCAGTATCTGCTTGCTCAAAGCGGCCACGTCTTCCGGCAGCTGCTCCAGTAAACGCGCCGCGCTCGTGACCAAATAATTCTGACTCTAATAAGTCTTTCGGAATTGCTGCAGTGTTAATCGCAATGAACGGCTTGTCTGCACGTGGGCTATGGCGATGCAGTGCGCGCGCGACTAACTCTTTACCGCTACCAGACTCGCCGTTGATTAATACCGTGGCGTGCGAGCGGCTTAGGCGGCCGATTGCTCTAAATACCTCTTGCATAGAAGGGGCTTGGCCAATGATTTCAGGTGTATCTTCAGCAACCGAGCTAAATCCATTTTCTGAGGCTTGTCTGGTGCTTTCCTCTACAGCGCGTTTGATAATGTCGATGGCTTGGTCAACATCAAATGGTTTGGCAAGATATTCAAATGCACCACCTTGAAACGCAGCCACTGCACTTTCAAGGTCAGAGTAAGCTGTCATGATAATGACTGGTATATCGGGGTGTCTGCGCTTCATTTCACTTAAGAGATCTAAACCAGAGCCATTCGGCATGCGAATGTCACTTACCACTACTTGTGGTTGCTCATGATCCAGTGCGTTCAGCGCATCTACTACAGAGGGGAATGTCTTGAACTCGAGATCTGTACGGGCTAGTGCTTTTTCAAAGACCCAGCGAATTGATTTGTCGTCGTCAATAATCCAAATTGGTTTCATATGCTTCTCATTTACCTATCATGCTTACGTATTATGCAAGTTGCTATTTAATTCTTAAATTATTAGTACTACTGATACATTGGAGGTTTGTGTCGCCCCAAGAAAGTTTATTGTGTTTTTGATGCTGGCTTGATTGCTGTTGTTTCAATTGGTAACAAGATTGTAAAGCGTGTATTTCCCGGTACGCTTTCGCATTCAATCATGCCATGATGTTGTGTCACAAACGTTTGTGCCAACGTTAAGCCTAAGCCTGTGCCACCTTCGCTACCTGAAACTAATGGGTAAAAGATTCGGTCGCGAATGTCGGCTGGAATGCCCGGGCCATTGTCGATAATTTCTAGTTTAATCGCGACACGATAGCGTTTTCTCGCGAGTGTCACTTGTCGTTCTGCACGCGTCTTAAACGTAATTTGGCTGTTAGGTGTTTTGCTAGACTGCATAGCCTGAACTGCATTGCGTGCAATGTTTAATACAGCCTGAATTAGCTTTTCACGGTCACCTATTAGCTCTGGCAAACTTAAATCGTAGTCACGTTTGATCAGTATGCTGCGAGGTGACTCTGCTAATAGTAGGCTACGGACGCGCTCTAGAACTTCGTGTATGTTCGTTGGTTGGTACTTTGGTACACGATGTGGGATTAAAAGCCTATCCATCAGCGCTTGTAATCGATCAGCCTCTTTAATAATGACTTGAGTATATTCGCGTAAGCTCGGCGATGGTAGCTCATGTTCTAGTAGTTGAGCCGCGCCACGGAGGCCGCCAAGCGGGTTGCGGATTTCATGTGCTAAGTTACGTAGCAACTCCGCATTCGCTTGCTGTTGTATTAGCATACGCTCTTCACGGGCTATCCTTAACTGAGCATCCATAGGTTGGAACTCTAGTATTAGGTTTGCTACAGCAGACTCTATTGGTGTGACCGTGCATGTGACAGCGAATGAGTTGTGTCTGTGAGTGCTGATGGTGAACTCATGTTCACGAAATGGGCTTTGCTCTTTAATCGCATTGTTGATTGCGAGCATTAATATTTCACAATCCGGAAATACTTCATTGATGTGCTGACCAATAATTTGAGTTGCACTAAAGGCAAATATAATTTCTGCGCCTGGATTAACATAGGCAACGCGATAGTCATCCAGCAGGATGATGGCCGTAGCTAAATGCTCTAGTCCAGCAAAGTGGTCTGGCGTTGGTTGAACCATAATAGTGCTTCACTCGTCATTTCATTGATTGCCATATCATAAGCAAGAGATAGACCAGATTCTGTGTGTCTCATCAATAACTTAATAAAACATGGCTTAATTCTAAGTGGCAAAACATAACTGATTGAATATCAATAATAAAATATTTTTTATGATTAGCATGTACTCAATCCACCATGGATTAATTTTAATCAATCATCTATTTTTAATGTATTAAGTATAACAGTATTAGAAAACAAAAAAGCCGACACTGCACCTAAATGGTGCGGTGTCGGCTATCGAGCCTACTTTATGCTTAATGATTTAGTGTAGGGAGTCTAATTCTTTCTGCAACAGCTCAATATTTTTCTTATGATTGTCTACAGTTGCCTGCAAGTCTTTCATTTTTTCTTCAAATTTTGGAACGTTTCTGAACGTTTTACCGGATGCGGTTTTGTAAACTTCAGGGTTGGACTCGCCCTCTGCATAGGCTTTTTTTGCCTCGTCTAAGGCTAGTTTCTCAGCTTCAAGTTCGTTTTGTAGAATCTCTCTGCGCTTGCCATCACGTTGATTTTGAGTGTTGGCATCGACTCTTGGAAAACTCTCTGGTGTTGGTGCACGCTTTGCACTAGATGGGCTTGTGGCTTTGGGGCGGTCATTTGAGATGGTGTTGGCATCAGGGTCTAGCTCTAGGCGAGTGGCGCCTTTGCTTTTGATGTTGGAGTAAGTGACTCGACCATCTGCATCTACACGCTTATAAATTTCAGCAAATGCATGGCTTGAGAGCGTAATGGCAATCAGTGATAAGAATAAGTGTTTTTTCATGAGGTGAGTTTATTAGAGTTAGTTAAATAAGGCAACATTGATTATGCTTGGCGTTGTTGTTAGCAAGTGATCGTTTAACGAATGCATATCGTATTAGGTTGACGCTGATATAGATGCGGCACTAATGTTTGCAATGATTACTGCTGTTGTATATGCGCAGGCAAATAAAAAGGGCGAGTAGATCGCCCTTTTTATTTAGATCAAACTAACAACACATTAGCAAGAGTAGTACAAGCCAAACTCAGCTGGGTGTGGTGTCATGCGTACTTTGTTTACTTCTTCCATTTTCAATGCAATGTAAGCATCGATCCAGTCGTTAGTAAATACGCCACCTTTAGTTAAGAACTCACGGTCAGCATCAAGTGCTTCCAACGCTTGCTCTAGTGATGCGCAAACTGTTGGGATCTTAGCATCTTCTTCTGGTGGAAGATGGTACAAGTCTTTAGTTGCAGCTTCACCTGGGTGAATCTTGTTTTGTACGCCATCTAAACCAGCCATTAGCAATGCTGAGAATGCCAAGTATGGGTTAGCGATTGGATCTGGGAAGCGTGCTTCAACACGGCGACCTTTGTCAGAATGCACAAATGGGATACGGATAGAAGCTGAACGGTTTTTAGCTGAGTAAGCTAATTTAACTGGTGCTTCGAAGTGTGGTACTAAACGTTTATATGAGTTAGTACCTGGGTTTGTAATCGCGTTTAATGCACGAGCGTGTTTGATGATACCGCCGATGTAGTAAAGTGCGAACTCGCTCAAACCTGCGTAGCCGTTACCAGCGAACAAGTTTTTGCCATCTTTCCAAACTGATTGGTGAACGTGCATACCAGAGCCGTTATCGCCAGCGAATGGTTTTGGCATGAATGTAGCAGTTTTGCCGTAAGCGTGAGCTGTGTTCAAGATGACGTATTTTTGGATTTGAGTCCAGTCAGCACGTTGTGTCAATGTGCTGAATTTTGTACCAATTTCACATTGGCCAGCAGTTGCAACTTCGTGGTGGTGTACTTCAACTGGCACGCCTAGTTGTTCTAATGTTGTACACATTGCTGAACGGATGTCGTGTAATGAATCGACTGGTGGCACTGGGAAGTAGCCGCCTTTAACGCCCGGACGGTGACCTGTGTTGCCGCCTTCAAATTTCTCGTTTGATGACCATGCGCCCTCTTCAGAGTTGATGCGCACTGAGCTACCGTTCATTGAAACATCCCATTGGATGCTGTCAAAAATGAAGAACTCTGGTTCTGGACCAAAGTAAGCTGTGTCGCCTAGGCCGCTTGATTTTAAGTATGCTTCAGCACGTTTTGCCAAGCTACGTGGGTCACGGTCATAGCCTTTACCATCAGTAGGATCTACCACGTCACAAGTCAATACTAATGTTGGCTCGTCGAAGAATGGGTCGATAAATGCGGTGCTTGGGTCTGGCATTAATTGCATGTCAGATGCTTGAATGCCTTTCCAGCCAGCAATAGAAGAGCCGTCAAAAGCGTGGCCTTCTGTAAATTTGTCTTCATTAAAGTGCGATACTGGCACTGTTACGTGTTGCTCTTTGCCGCGCGTATCGGTAAAACGAAAATCAACAAATTTAATGTCGTTATCGATTACCAATTTCATTACATTTTCCACTGACATTAGAATCTCCTATGGTGGTGTGGGTTAAAATAAAACAAGTAAAAATTCAACTCAGAAGATTAGCAGGAAACGTGCCAATCTGGATAGCGTTAAACGCTTGAATTTTAGAGGGTAAATAAAAAACGCCTTAAATTAATGCACCAATTTAATGCCTTTTATTATTTTGTGCACAAAAATGGTGCAAATGTGCATTGGTGACGAGGTTTGTATCAACAGGTTTAAGTATAATCTGAAAGATGGTTTATTATAATTCGAACAGCCGTAATGGTGTAAGAAAAAGGTGTTAACAGATTGTTTTTGGTCATGTAATTAAGGGTGAATACATCATGAGAGATATACAAGAAATTTTTGCGCTTGCAGAAAAGCGAGCAATTGAAAAACGATTGCCATATGCTGGCGCGTTGACGCCACAAGAGGCGTATGAGATTTTGACAGCCAGTGCAGGGGCGCAGTTGATTGATGTGCGCACCAAGGCGGAGCTGGAACTGGTGGGGCATGTGCCATCTGCCTTGCATGTTGAGTGGGCATTTTATCCGGGTATGGTGGCTAACCCAGATTTTGCAGCGCAATTACAGGCACAGCTTAACCAAAAGAATGTAGATAATAATGCGGTACTGATGTTTTTATGCCGTACTGGAGGGCGTTCTCATAACGCTGCATTAGTTGCTGAGTCTTTAGGGTATCAACATGCATATAACGTACTAGAGGGCTTTGAAGGGGATGCGAATGAGCAAAAGCAACGCACGCTTATTAATGGTTGGAAACATGCTGGCTTGCCTTGGACTAACTAATCAATGACCAATCATTATGTTGAGCCGTTAAATAGTGTTGACCGTTACGCGGTAGTGGGTAACCCGATTGCGCATAGTAAATCTCCCTTAATTCATGAGGCTTTTGCTCAACAGACTGGGCAGGCCATGACTTATGAGCGTATTCTTGCACCAGTGGATGGTGGTTTTGCTACAGTCATTCATGATCTTATCGCAAAAGGCTACAAAGGTGTAAACGTAACTGTGCCTTTCAAATTTGAGGCTTTGAAATTTGCACTTATCAATGGCACAGTTAATCCTTTTGCCAATAGAGCTCGGGCATCCAACACCCTGTTATTTAAGGAAAATGGGGCTGTTGTTGCTGATAATACTGATGGGTTAGGACTGGTTAACGATATCACCAAGAACTTAAAGTTTGATATTAGAAACAAAAGAGTGCTTTTGCTTGGTAGTGGGGGGGCCGCTTTTGGAGTACTACAACCCTTAGTCGAAGCAAAGCCAAGTCTTATAGTCATTTCAAATCGTACTTTTGCTAAAGCTGAAGATGCTGTAAAAATTCTTTCAGAGATTGTTGATTTAAGTAGAAGTGATACTGTATGTGTGGCTAAGCGTTTTGATCAGCTAGATGAGCTGACGTTTGATTTGATCATTAATAGCACGTCAACAGGTTTAACTGATTCTGTTTTGCCAATTCCTGACACAGTATATGCTGAAAATTGTCTTGCGTATGACATGATGTATGGTCGTGAAACGCCTTTCATGGCACAAGCGCGCCGTAATGGTGCGCAAGTCGCAGATGGTTTAGGTATGTTGGTTGAGCAGGCTGCTGAGGCTTTTTATTTGTGGCGTGGTGTGCATCCTGACACTAAGCCTGTGATGGATAAGATTAGGGCGCTAGCAAAATGATAGATTGGTTGATGAATAACAAACCTAATGCATCGTCTTTGAGTGTAGGTGGATATCTTGCACGAGCGGCTGTGCTTTTGGTGAGTTTTGTTTTGTTGTATCAGGTTTGGATATTTCTGCATATTTGCTGGTGGATTAAATTTAATCCTTCTTCTAGCGCTTTTATGGAAGATCGATTAGAGGTTATTCAAGAAAAGCGACCTGAGGCTGAGCTTAAACATAAATGGGTAGATTATGAAAAGATATCTAACAACCTAAAGCGCGCAGTCATTGCTTCAGAGGATGCAAAGTTTCTTAATCATGAGGGCTTTGATTGGGAGGGTATCCAAAAAGCCTATGAGAAAAACTTGAAAAAAGGCAAGATTGTGGCAGGAGGTTCGACCATTAGTCAGCAATTAGCAAAGAACTTGTTTTTATCTACAAAAAGAACACCTTGGCGTAAAGCGCAAGAAGCAATTATTACTGTGATGCTGGAAAAGACGATGTCTAAGCGCCGTATTTTAGAAATTTATCTCAACGTGATTGAGTGGGGTAATGGTGTGTTTGGCGCAGAGGCCGCTGCACGACATTATTACAAAACGAGTGCAGCTCGCCTAAGCAAGGGGCAGGCTGCAAGGTTGGCAGCGATGATTCCTAATCCACGTTTTTACGATAAGCATCAGTACACACGTTACCTTAATAGGCGTACGGGAACGATACAGGCACGGATGCATATGGTACCAGTGCCATAAAATAATTTAATGACGCTTTTAATTCACATGGCGAGTTGTTAATGGTGAGAGAGGTTGTATGAAGCCAATAGAGGATTTTTTTAATTCGATTGTTAGCTTACCTAGCTTGCCTAAGGTGGTGCAGGAAGTGATGCGTATGCTCAATAGCGAGGATGTCGATATTAATATATTGGCTAATACGATTGAGCAAGATGCTGTGATTGCTGCCAAAGTGCTGAAAATGGCCAACTCATCTTTTTATGGCGTCACCCGTGCCGTTAAAAATATAGACGATGCAGTTGCGATTTTAGGATTAGCTAAGATTCGTTCTTTGGTGGTTGCTTGCGGTGTTACTGGCGCTATTGCTGAGGTTCCGGGCTTGGATTTAAAACGATTTTGGCGCCATAGTTTGGTGGCTGCGAGCATTAGTCGTGAAATCGCAAAGCAATTAGGTAAAGAATCTGAAGTTCCATATATCGCTGGATTGTTACATAACATTGGCGACTTGCTGATTCACCTGGTGTTTCCAGTGACCTCTTCTGAAGTAGATGATTTGTGTATTGGTATCAGTGCAGAGAAGCGACAGGCTGTTGAGCGTGAAGTGATAGGACTAGACCATTGTCAGATTGGCGAGGAGCTTGCGATTCGATGGAGTTTTCCGCAGGAAATCGCGCGTGTGCTACGTTATTATGCAACGCCTATGGACAAAAATGCATGTGAGGTGTCACTCATTGTTTATGCGGCAGTACATGTTGCGCATGGGCTGGAGCGAGGTGATGCTGTGGATAGCATTGTTGATAGCCTCAATCTAGATGTTTCGACCTACTTAAATGTTCGGCGTGATGAGTGGGTTGCACAGATAGCGCGTTATCGTGACCTGATAGACGAGGCAAGTGCGATGATTTAGTGGCTGAGACGTAACTTGTAGATGTTAAGTTTCAAGTGTTAGGTTTGTTCCCAGTGTTAAATAACAAACCCTGATTTAGCATGCTTATTGGGCATGCTAAATCAGGGTTTTGTGAACTAAAGCATTAACTTTAGGTATTTGGCTGTATAGCTAACATTACTTTTTGCGACCTCTTCCGGCGTGCCCTCTGCGATCACCATGCCGCCGCCATCACCACCTTCTGGCCCCATGTCTACAATCCAGTCTGCAGTTTTAATCACGTCTAGATTATGTTCAATAATCACAATGGTGTTCCCTGCATCGCGCAAGCGGTGGATAACATCCAGTAATAGTTGAATATCTGCAAAATGTAGACCCGTGGTTGGTTCATCTAGGATGTAAAGCGTACGGCCTGTGTCGCGTTTACTTAGCTCTAGCGCAAGCTTAACGCGTTGCGCTTCACCGCCAGATAGCGTTGTCGCACTTTGCCCCAACGTAATGTAGCCTAAGCCAACATCTAGCAAGGTTTGCAGTTTTCTCGAAATGACAGGCTGTGCACTGAAAAAGGCGTGCGCTTGTTCTACGGTCATCCCTAGAATTTCATGGATATTTTTACCTTTGAACTGAATTTCCAGTGTTTCACGGTTGTAGCGTTGGCCTTTGCATACGTCACATGGGACATAAACGTCTGGCAAGAAGTGCATTTCAACACGAAGCACGCCATCGCCTTGGCATGCTTCGCAACGCCCACCTTTCACATTAAAGGAGTAGCGACCTGGGCCGTAACCGCGCGCACGACTTTCTGGTACACCTGCGAATAAGTCGCGAATCGGTGTAAATAAGCCCGTATAGGTGGCAGGGTTAGAGCGAGGAGTGCGGCCAATTGGGCTTTGGTCTACATCGACCACTTTGTCAAAAAATGCTAAGCCGTCTATTTCTCCGTAAGGTGCTGGTTCTGTGCTACTGCCATATAAATGCTGTGCAACGATACGATAAAGCGTATCGTTAATGAGGGTAGATTTTCCGCTACCAGAAACACCCGTGATGCAACTTAGTAAGCCAACAGGGAGCTTTAAGGTAACGTCTTTAAGGTTGTTGCCCGTTGCATGGCTCATTTTGAGCCAGCGCTCCGGGTCTGGTGCTGTACGTTTTTTGTTATAGGTGATTTGGCGTTTGCCACTCAAATATTCACCAGTAAGAGAATTTGCATTCTCTTTAATTTCCGTTGGTGTACCTTCGGCCACAATCCGTCCGCCGTGCTCGCCCGCGCCTGGGCCAATATCAACGACATAATCTGCTGCCATAATTGCATCTTGATCATGCTCCACTACAATGACGCTGTTGCCGATGTCACGTAGACGTTTGAGCGTGTCGAGTAAGCGGTCGTTATCACGTTGATGCAAGCCAATTGATGGTTCATCTAACACGTACATGACGCCAGTTAAGCCGCTACCGATTTGTGATGCTAACCTGATGCGTTGTGCTTCACCGCCTGAAAGGGTTTCAGCTGAGCGTGATAATGATAAATACTCAAGCCCAACGTTGGTGAGAAATTTTAGACGGTTGCTAATCTCTTTAACAATTTTATCTGCAATTGCTAGTTTTGCGCCAGTTAGTTCAAGTGTGTCAAAGAAAGTAAGCGCTAACTTTAGCGGCACTTGGCATACTTCATGGATGTTCTTATTGCCAACTTTTACGTGGCGCGCTTCTTTGCGTAAGCGTGTGCCTGCACAATCTGGGCAGCTTTGTGAGTTGAGGTATTTAGCGAGTTCTTCGCGCACGGTTTGTGAGTCTGTTTCGTGATAGCGACGTTGCAAGTTATTTAAAATACCCTCAAATGTATGGATTTTTTGATAGAACACACCGCGTTCGTTTAAGTATTTAAATGCGATTTCTTCTTTGCCACTACCGTTAAGTAATATTTTTTGAATTGGCTCTGGCAGTTTTTCAAACGTCGTGTCTAAATCAAACTGATAATGAGCGGCCAGACTTGCCAGCATCTGGAAGTAGAATTGGTTGCGTTTATCCCAGCCTTTAATTGCACCTGCCGCTAACGATAAATGTGGGAAAGCAACCACACGTTTAGGGTCAAAGAAGTTGATGTTACCTAAGCCATCACAAGTTGGACATGCACCCATTGGATTGTTGAAAGAGAATAGACGTGGCTCTAGTTCTGCAAGTGAGTAATCACATAATGGACATGAAAACTTAGCAGAGAACAAGTGCTCTTTCTCTGTGTCCATTTCTACAGCAATCGCTTTGCCTTCGGCTAAACGTAATGCAGTTTCAAAAGATTCAGCAATCCGTTGCTTCATATCCGCTTTGACTTTGATACGGTCAACCACGACATCCACATTATGCTTAGTGGTTTTGGCTAGTTGCGGTAACGCATCCACTTCATAGATTTTTCCGTCTACACGTAACCTTACAAACCCTTGTGCTTTTAGTTCTTCAAATAGATCAATTTGCTCCCCTTTGCGGTTAGACACTACTGGCGCTAATATCATTAGCTTAGTGTCTTCAGGCAGGGCAAGTACGCTATCCACCATTTGGCTGACAGTTTGTGCTTCTAGCTTGTTGCCGTGCTCTGGACATTCTGGATCGCCAGCACGTGCGTATAAAAGGCGCAGGTAATCATGGATTTCAGTAACGGTGCCAACGGTGGAGCGCGGGTTGTGTGAGGTTGATTTTTGTTCAATAGAAATTGCGGGTGATAAGCCTTCAATCAAATCGACATCGGGTTTATCCATGCGCGCCAAAAACTGGCGGGCGTAAGCAGAAAGTGATTCAACATAACGGCGCTGACCCTCTGCATATAACGTATCAAAAGCTAGCGAAGATTTGCCAGAGCCAGATAAGCCGGTAATCACAACCAGTTGATTGCGTGGAATATCCAGTGAAATATTCTTTAAATTGTGCGTGCGCGCACCGCGAATACGAATTAAATCCATATAGCTAAATCCATTGTACTTTTGCTTACCTATTGAGTCTGATAAAACGCCGTCAGATGACGTAATATTTTAAGTTGCAGGTAATATTTGTGAAAGAGGCGTGTCGTGGTTCATTTACCCATGTTATCAATGTTGTGTCCAAATAATGTATCTGGGCAAAAAGTCGATTGATCATATGCAATTTTGTGAAACATTCGGGTTAACATGAAGGCAACCTGCTAATATACCTACTTTTACGCATTTAGCTTAATTATTTTTCATGTCTTCATCGCAACACTCCTCATCAGACAATATGACACCAGCAGAAAGGCGCGCTACTCTTAGCTTAGCGTCCATTTATGGCTTGCGCATGTTTGGTATGTTCTTGATTTTACCGATTTTTGCTATTTACGCATCCACCTTGCCTGATAAGCCTAGTAGCTTTATGGTGGGATTGGCGCTAGGTGCGTATGGTTTAACTCAAGCCTTATTGCAGTTACCATTCGGCATGGCTTCTGATAAGTATGGCCGTAAACCAATGATTTATTTAGGCTTGGCTATTTTTGCAGTTGGTAGCTTAGTTGCTGCGCTTGCCACGAGCATTGAAGGCATTATTATTGGCCGTGCTTTACAGGGGGCAGGCGCCGTTTCTGCTGTGGTAACTGCTTTGGTGGCTGATTTAACGCGCGATGAGCACCGCACCAAAGCAATGGCGACCATTGGGGTAACTATCGGCATTGCTTTCTCATTATCTTTGGTTGGTGGCCCGATTCTAAATCAATGGATAGGCGTGCCAGGGATATTTGCCCTAACTGGTGTCCTAACCTTAGCTGCTATTGCTGTGGTGCGCTTCATTGTACCAAACCCTGTGCATAGTCATTATCATTCAGATGCCAGCGCCACACCCGCCAGATTAAAGGACGTGCTGAAGAATAAACAGTTGTTGCGATTGAATTACGGCATTTTTGCCCTGCATGCGGCACAAATGGCCATGTTTGTCGTGGTGCCGTTCGCTATTGTGAGTGCAAGCGGTTTGCATGAGAATCAGCATTGGCAAATCTATCTACCTATTGTGCTGGCTTCTTTTGTATTGATGGTGCCAGCGATTATTTATGCTGAAAAACAATCGCAAATGAAACGAGTGTTCGTTGCTGCTGTGCTGATGATGTTGGTGGCACAGTTGATGTTCTCAGTTTCTATTCATTACTTCTGGGGTATTGTTGCTTCACTCACCGTGTATTTTGTGGCTTTCAATGTGCTGGAGGCGTCGCTGCCGTCATTGATTAGTAAAATTGCACCAGCCGCCGCAAAAGGAACTGCCATGGGTGTTTATAATACAGCACAGTCTTTGGGGATTTTTGTTGGCGGTGCATTGGGTGGGTATCTCTCCCATGTTTACGGCTTTGCAAGCGTGTTTATATTTTGTGGCGTGATGATGTTTTTATGGCTATTATTAGCATTTTCAATGCAAGCGCCACTCGCGGTGAGAACCAAAATGTACACCATGGAAGACTCAGCGGAGCAGATGACTGCAGAGATGGTGGTGAGTGTGAAAAGTAAGCTCACCAAGCTGGCTGGCGTAATCGAGGCGGCAGTGCTGCCACAAGAACGTACTGTAATATTGAAAATAGATAAATCGTATGATTGGGATGACTCCCAAGTGTATCAATTGTTGAGGGGGTAAGCATGGCATCAGTAAATAAAGTGATATTGGTTGGGAATCTTGGTCGCGATCCAGAAGTGCGCTATATGCCAAACGGCGAGGCCGTATGTAACTTCAGTATCGCAACAACCGATAATTGGAAAGATAAATCAGGCGCTAAACAAGAGCGTACTGAATGGCACAATATTGTCATGTATCGTAAATTGGCTGAAATTGCGGGCGAATACCTTAAGAAAGGTCGTCCTGTCTATGTGGAAGGTCGTTTGCAAACACGTAAATGGCAAACTAAAGAAGGCCAAGATCGTTACACGACTGAAATTATTGCAGACCAAATGCAAATGCTAGGCGGCCGTGATGGTGGCGGTTCAAATGCTAGTTATGACGGCGGTATGGATCAGGGCGGTGATAGTGATTACAACCAAGCACCTCCTAGTCAAGGTCAAGCAAGACAAGCGCCCGCCGCAAAACCTGCGCCAGCTGGGTCAGGTTTTGATGATTTTGAGGATGATATTCCGTTTTAGCGACTACCTTGCATTAAATAGTAAATAAACCCCGTTAACTTTATGAGTTAACGGGGTTTTTCTTTTGTTTACATATGATTTGTCTTGGGATTGGGGTAGGTGATGCGTTGGCAGAGCAGGCTAGTGGGTGACAATAATCAGCACAGTTATCAACATTGGTTTTTCTGATTTATGACCAGGTTCATATAGTAGAAGATGGATATATACCATACCTTGCTTTTACATGATAATGACGTTTCAATGAACATATATCTTATCGTTAAAACCATTCATATCATTAGTTCTACAGTGCTATTCGGCACTGGACTTGGCATTGCTTTTTTTATGTTTCGTAGCTACTTTACTGATAATCTTCAAGAGAAGCTATATGCCGCAAAAGGTACAGTCATTGCAGACTATGTATTTACTTTCCCAGCGGTCATCACACAACTTGTCACTGGCGTATGGTTGGTTTGGAAAAGTGGTTATCATTGGACAGAGTTTTGGCTAACTGTCACTTATGCAATTTTCATTGCAGCTGGATTTTGCTGGTTACCCGTCGTTTGGATACAAGTTAGATTAAGAAATATTTTGCTTGAATGTGTAGAGAATAAAACAACTATTCCTAATCAATACGTTAAGCTTTTTAGAATATGGTTTCTACTTGGTTTGCCTGCATTTATAGGGTTAATCGTGGTATTTTTTATGATGGTGACGAAACCAATATGAATAAAGAAACTGTTGATAATGCTATCTGGTTTGTATATGACGGTGAGTGTCCATTATGTACGAACGCAGCGCTAGCCCTAAGAGTTCAGAAAAAGTATGGAAGTCTGCATCTTATAAATGCGCGTGAGGAAAAACCTCATTTCGTCTTACAAGAAATAAAAAAACGGAAATTGGACCTAGACGAAGGCATGATTATTTATGATGGTAGGCAGTTTTACCATGGGAAAACTGCGTTGTCTTTTATGGCCAAGTTCGGTGAAAACCAAGGTCTTTTTAATCTGATTAATAAAGCTTTATTTTGGTCTGAGAGCATTGCAAAAATCACCTACCCTTGGATGCGTGGATTAAGAAATCTATTACTTAATCGACTTCACATTCCCAAGATCGACAATCTAAATCTAAAGTCAGAACCGATATTTAAGGAAATTTTTGGGGACAGTTGGAGTGAGTTACCGTCTGTCATGCAAAGGCACTATTTAAATCGACCTTATAGCGATGATATTAATGTTGTTAATGGACGACTGGATTTAATGTGCTCTGGTCCAGTTAAACTTCTAGCCCCCTTACTTTGGTTGACGGGTGGAATACCACCTATAAATGCACAGAATGTCCCTGTAACGGTACATTTTGAAAGTCATAAAAACTCAAAGGCTTTTACGTTCAACCGCATTTTCTACTTTGAAAATAGAAAACCTTATCGTTTTCAATCTCGTATGTTGCAACTAGACGGAAATAAGGTTGTAGAGTTGATGAAATTTGGCATAGGCTGGAAAACCAGTTTTCATTGGGAGGATGGTTGCGTTAAATTAAAGCATCAGGGCTACATTTTAAAACTTTTTGGCCATTACATCCCTATTCCACTTACTCTACTGATTGGTGAGGGCAATGCCTTCGAAAAACCTGTGGATGATAATACGTTTGACATGCAGGTTGATGTAACTCATCCATGGTGGGGGAAAGTGTACGGATATAAAGGGCGCTTTTACCTAAAGGGTGAGGATTGATGCAACGTGTCCTGATTATTGGGGGCTATGGAAACTTTGGCAGTGTGATCTCAAAAACATTAGCCAAAGAGTCTGATATTCAAATTATTGTCGCAGGACGGTCTTTGCAAAAAGCCGAGTCCTTTATACAAACATTAGAGGCTAAAAACAAAGCAGAAGCGACTTTCATCGATATCAATAAAAACATTGCATCAGTGCTAAATGACATCAAACCTAATATTCTGATTCATACTTCAGGGCCATTTCAAGGCCAAAGTTATGATGTTGCGAAAGCCTGTATTCAAGCTAGTATTCACTACATAGATTTAGCTGATGGGCGTGACTTTGTTGAGGGAGTTAGTAGTCTTCACTCGCTCGCAAAGGAGGCAAATATTTTGTTGATCAGTGGTGCAAGTTCAGTCCCCTGTTTAACTTCTGCATTAATAGACCACTATCATGATGAGTTTAAATCGCTCGATGGTCTTGATTATGGAATTACGACAGCTCAAAAAACCACGCGCGGCTTAGCCACTACTGCTGCCATTTTAGGGTATACAGGCAAGAGCTTTCAAACAATTATCAATGGCGTACAAACAAAAATTTATGGGTGGCAGGGTCTGACAGTCAGAAAATACAAAAATCTTGGATGGAGGCTATTAGGTTATTGTGATGTGCCTGATTTAGCATTATTTCCAAAGCGCTATCCTTCATTAAAAAGTATTCGCTTTTATGCTGGCCTAGAACTTCCTTTCATTCATGTGACTCTTTGGGGTTTATCATGGTTGGTGCGTTTAGGCATTATTAAGCATTTAGAAAAATTCGCGCCTTTAATGCTGCGACTGTCATTTATGTTTGATTCGATAGGTTCTTCTAATAGCGCCTTTCACATGTCCTTATCAGGTAAGGGCCTCAACGGAGTCACCAATAAAACCATCACTTTTGAACTGCTTGCTAGATCAGGAGATGGCCCTAACATACCTTGTATGCCTGCCATCATCATGACTAAAAAACTGGCGAAGAATGAAATCAATCAGCGTGGTGCTTTTCCATGTATCGGATTTATTAGTCGCGACGAATATTTGGATGAATTAAAGAACTTCGATATCAGTTGGCAGGAAAGTAGATTTACCTAGCATCGTACTTAGTTCTTTAAGCCGTGTGATTCGAATTCACTGTTTTTTATATTTATCGTGAATGCTTAACATTAATAATATTTGAGTTGGACAAAGACCTAGCCATCTACAACTCTGGCTAGGTCTGGTCTTTATGATGCTAAAAAGTGATTAACTTAAGTCAAAACGATCTGAATTCATCACTTTCGTCCATGCTTTAACAAAGTCTTGTACGAACTTCTCTTTTGCATCGTCTTGTGCATAAACTTCTGCATAAGAGCGAAGGATCGAGTTTGAGCCAAACACTAAATCTACTCTGGTTGCTGTCCATTTAATTGCACCGGTTTTGCGATCACGAACTTCATAAAGGTTTTTACCAGCAGGCCTCCATAAGTAACTCATGTCAGTTAAGTTGACAAAGAAGTCGTTGCTTAATACACCTTCACGATCAGTGAATACGCCATGTTTAGATCCGCCATGATTGGTGCCAAGTACGCGCATGCCTCCAATTAAAGCGGTCATTTCATAAGCGGTTAAGCCCATTAATTGCGTCCGGTCCAGTAACATTTCTTCGGCAGACACAAGGTAATCATCTTTCAGCCAGTTGCGATAGCCGTCATGCAGTGGTTCGAGCACCGCAAATGATTCAGCATCTGTCATTTCGTCTGTAGCATCACCACGACCAGGCACAAATGGTACCGTGATATTCACGCCCGCATCTCGTGCAGCTTTTTCCACAGCAGCAGTGCCGCCTAGTACGATTAAATCGGCAATGCTTACTTTTTTGCTAAGATTTGCTTGTATGCCCTCTAATACACTTAGTACTTTTTGTAATCTAGCTGGCTCATTACCCACCCAGTCTTTTTGCGGTGTTAATCGAATGCGTCCACCATTGGCGCCACCGCGATAATCTGAACCACGGAATGTACGTGCACTATCCCAAGCGGTAGATACAAGCTCTGATGTGCTCAATCCACTGTTTAAGAGTTTGGCTTTGAGCTCCGCAACTTCCGCATCACTTAATGTGTAATCCACAGTAGGTACTGGATCTTGCCAAATCAGATCTTCTTTTGGCACATCTGAACCTAAATAACGGCTCTTCGGACCTAAGTCACGGTGTGTTAACTTAAACCACGCGCGTGCAAAAACTTCTGAGAAGTACGCCTGATTTTTATGGAAACGCTCAGAAATCTCTCTGTAGATTGGGTCTTTAATCATCGCCATGTCAGCATCTGTCATGATTGGGTTATAGCGAATAGATGGGTCTTCCACATCGACAGGTTTATCTTCTTCCTTGATGCTTACGGGTTCCCACTGCCATGCACCTGCAGGGCTTTTTTTGAGTTCCCACTCATGGTTAAGCAACATGTCAAAATAACCGTTGTCCCACTTGGTTGGGTGTGTCGTCCATGCTCCCTCGATGCCACTTGTCACGGTGTCACGACCCACGCCGCGTCTAGTGTGATTGTTCCAGCCGAAACCTTGCTCGTGTAACTCTGCGTCTTCTGGACTAGGCCCTAAATTAGCAGCTGTCCCGTTGCCATGCGCTTTACCCACAGTGTGTCCGCCAGCAGTCAATGCAACGGTTTCTTCATCATCCATGGCCATGCGTGCAAAGGTTACGCGGATGTCTTGCGCTGTTTTTAATGGGTCTGGGTTACCATCGACTCCTTCAGGGTTCACATAAATCAGGCCCATCATCACAGCTGCTAAAGGGTTTTGTAAATCGCGCTCACCAGAATAGCGGCTACCTTCAGATCCTGTTTTGGCTAGCCACTCTTTTTCAGAGCCCCAGTAGATGTCTTTTTCTGGATGCCAAATATCAGCACGACCACCTGCAAACCCATAGCTTTTTAAGCCCATAGACTCGTATGCCATCGTCCCTGCCAATACAATTAAATCTGCCCATGACAATTTATTGCCATACTTCTTTTTGATTGGCCAGAGTAAACGGCGTGCTTTATCTAAGTTAACATTGTCTGGCCAACTGTTTAATGGTGCGAAACGTTGGCTTCCTGTGCCTGCACCTCCGCGACCGTCTGCAATACGATAAGTGCCAGCAGCGTGCCAAGCCATACGAATCATCAGGCCACCATAGTGGCCCCAGTCCGCTGGCCACCAATCTTGGCTGTTTGTCATGAGTGCTTTCAAGTCATTTTTAACAGCACCCAAATCTAATTTTTTAAATTCTTCAGCGTAATTAAAGTGTTCGCCCATCGGATTAGTTTTAGTATCGTGCTGGTGCAAAATGTCCAGATTCAGTGCTTTAGGCCACCAATCTGTACTTGATAAACCAGTTGCTGTGTTGCCGCCATGCATTACTGGACATTTTCCTGATGTAGAAGATGGTTTGTTATCCATGATAAAACTCCTTTTCATTTTGGTGAATAATAGGCATTTTAATTAGTGGTGATCATATTACTCTGATTTTTAATTCCACTAAATTCGATGCGATGTTGCGAGTAAAGTTGCTAATTTATAAAGAGTGCTACAGCATAAGAACAATGGATGGTGTTACCAACGTTGTCCTTGTTTTACGTTTAATAAAGGTTTAAGTTTTTCTGAAATAATATTTCTCGCTCTGAATATTCTGGATCGCGTAGTGCCTATGGGACAATCCATTGTGAGTGAAATTTGCTCATAAGATAGTCCGTCGATTTCTCTTAAAGTGATTGCTAACTTCAACTCTGATGGCAATGCTTCAATCGAATCGTTGACCGTCTTTGCAATTTGCTTGTTACTCAACTCACTTTCTGGCGTCTCGGGGCTATACAAATTTGATGCTGCACTTAAATTATCCAAATCTTCAGACTCAATTGAGCAGTCAATTTGAGGGCTATGCTTTTTATCATAGAGATAGCTTCTTGCTGTATTTAAGCCAATTTTATAGAGCCAAGTGTAGAACGCACTGTCACCTCTAAAATTAGCGATTGAGCGATAAGCTTTAATGAATGATTCTTGTACAAGATCTTCAACAATCGATTGGTTTTTGATGATACGTAGAATAACTCGATACAACTTATTCTGGTATTTCTCTGCGAGCAAGCCAAAAGCATGTGCGTCACCTAATTGGCTAAGCATCACCAATTGTTCATCTATTAATTTTCCGTTAGCAATATTCACGTTAATCCCTATGCCCCAACATTGAATTTTCTTCAAAACCTTTTTCACCTACTTTTTGCCTTGGGTGCACTTATAAAAATTACACGATCACAATAAGAGGTTGAGTTCATTATAGAGTGATGCTTTTATTTGTGAAGTTAATGTTTCTGATTGTTTTGATAAGTAAAATAAATCAATGTGCTTGTGTAGCATTTGCTCATGAGGCTTGATTAATATGAATTGTGCTAGGTGATTGGTGATATGTGTTTTTGTTGGCTTTTGGATTACGGCAGATGATGATTAAGTATGGTGGGTGTTATTGCTGTAATGAGAGGTCTTTAATGTATCAATAGCCCTGAAGTTTTTATTGATAAACGTAAGTAAGTTTGTTAAATTAGGTACATCGTTTGAACGGATGTTCAAAGCAGAATTATCAAAGTAGCATGCTAGGTGAGTGGGGTCTCGAAGCCGCCTCCAAGGGTTTTGTTATTGTTTCAATCAATGATAAAACAAGAATTCCTTATAAGGGGCTGTTTCTATGTACCGCGCGCTTCATGAAGTCATCAATACGCATGCTCAGCATCAGCAACTTTTAGTTGCCCGGTCTTTGCAAGTTTTTATTCTATCTACCTTGGCATTAAGCCTCTTTAGGTAATATTTTGAAATTCGATTTCAAAAAAATCTTAGCAACTCTCCATCAAAGGACATGGATGTCGGTGTTGGTGCTGACCTCTGTATTCGCCGTTTTTGGCTACTATGTTTATACCGAAAAGCAGTTGGATGATGCCTACGAGGCACGCTATGTTTCTTATCAGTTAGTCGGTCAGTTGAGGCAGACTTCGGATGACCTTACTAGGATGGTTCGCTCATATGTCTTAACAGGTGATGAGCGATATAAAGTTTACTTCCAGAACATTTTAGATATTCGTAATGGCGATATCCCCCTTCCTGATGGTTACTTCAACTCATACTGGGATATGGTGATTGTAGGTAAGCTACCAGCACCCTCTCAAGATGGGAAAGGGGTCGCCCTTTTGGAGATGATGCATGCGGCTGGTTTTACGAAGGAAGAGTTAGATAAGCTTGGTTCAGCCAAAAAGCACTCAGATGAGTTAACCGCGCTAGAGTTTGAGGCAATGCGACTTGTGGAGTCAGCGACGACAGATATCGATGCGAATAGATTAAAAGCAGCTCAGATGCTGCTGGTTAATCAATATCATCAGGCAAAGTCTGAAATTATGAAGCCGATTAATGAGACTTTCTTAATGATGGATCGTCGCACCTTAAATGCGGTGAATCATGCTAAAGCGGTATCTTCTATTTTTCGCGCTATATTTATCTTTGTTTCGTTGTGGGCCATACTTTTTATGTGGCGAGCTTACCGAGCACTACGCTTAACATTGGGTGCCAGTGCAGGTGAGATTCATCAGCATATTTCCAGAATTGGTGGCGGTGATTTCTCTATGCCAATAAAAATCACACCGGAACAGAGTAAAAGTGTCATTGCTGAGTTGGCGAAAATGCAAGATTTACTTCACTCGCACGATGTAGAGCGTACCCTCGCTGAACAAAATTTACGTTTGAATAAAAAGCTTTTGGTAGAAGCGCAACACATTGCCCAAATTGGGAGTTGGTCATTAGACTGGCAGACGGGTGAGTTGGTCTGGAGCGATGAGATTTTCCATCTCTTTGAGATTGATGAGCATCAGTTTTCTGCCAACTATGAAGCGTTTTTAAGTATCGTGCATCCGTTGGATCGTGATGAGGTAGATTGTGTATTTAAAGCATCGGTGGCTAACCATGAGTCCTATGATATTACACACCGATTACTTTTAGCAGACGGTTCAATTAAATGGGTACATGAGCGAGGCACTTCAGATTATGATGCTGAAGGTAATCCTGTCTACTCTCGGGGTACTGTGCAAGATGTGACTGGCCGTCATTATACTGAAGCGCTGATGCGTAAAACCGAGAGTTACCTGACTAATATTCTTAACTCAGTAGAAGAAGTCATTTGGACAGCTAGTGCGCCAGATTTTAAAATAAACCATGTGAATGCAGCGATTGTGAAGCTTTGTGGTTTGTCTCAACAGGATTTGATTGAGGATGGCGGCTCGTGGATGAACCTGATTCATATTGATGATCGTGTTAAAGCTCGGCTAGCGATGAGTTCTGTTTTTGGCATAGGAAGAGTCGAGATTGAATATCGTATTGTGCTAACGGATGGATCTGTTCGTTGGGTATCGGATCGTCGGCATTTGATTTATGGCGAGCAGGGAGATTCTGCTGAGCTGGTCTGTGTTATTCGTGATGAAACCGATAAAAAACTAGCTGCTAATGCAGACCGGGAGAGTAAAGAGCGCGTTATTCAAATGTTGGAGACCAGTCCAATTGCTGTCCGTATCGCTACTTCCACAGGAGATAAGGTTCTGTTTGCGAATAAGCGTTATACCGAGTTGATTAATTGCTCTCCAGACACTGTGATGGGACGAAATCCTAAGCTTTATTATGCTGACCCGCTACAGTACGAAGCACTTTTAGCGCAGGTAAATAGCGGTCATTCTGTTAATGATAAATTGATTCAATTAATTGTCGAGAATAAAGGCCCTGTATGGGTAATCGCCTCTTATCGGCCGGTACACTACGAAGGCAGTCCTGCCATGTTGGGTTGGTTTTACGACGTCACAGATTTAAGGCAGGCACAAGATGCTTTGTTGCTCAGTGAAACGCTCGCTAAACAGTCGCTTGAAGAATTAAAGTATCAGAAATATGCATTAGATAAGCATGCAATAGTTGCGGTAACCGACGTCAAAGGACGTATTACTTACGCTAATGATAAGTTCAGTGAGATTACCGGTTACTCTGTAGAGGAGCTCATCGGTCAAGACCATGCAATCCTCAATTCAGGCTATCACCCTAAGGGCTATTTTAAAGAGATGTATCGGGTAGTGGCAAATGGCCAAGTTTGGCATGATGAAGTATGCAACCGTGCTAAAGATGGTCACTTGTACTGGGTGGACACAACTATCGCACCTTTTATTGGTGAAGATGGTAAGCCGCAAAGCTATATCTCTATTCGCACTGACATTACCCAGCGTAAGGCTGCAGAAGATAAAAGTAATTATTTAGCACTTTATGACACGCTGACCAACCTCCCTAACAGGCGGTTATTGTTAGATCGTTTAAATCAAGCGTTGGCTTCTGCTGCGCGAAGTGTACGAAACGGTGCATTGCTGTTTTTAGATCTCGACCATTTTAAAACACTAAATGATACCCTAGGGCATGATGTGGGCGACTTATTATTGCAACAGGTTGCAGAACGTCTAACGGCTTGTGTGAGAGAGGGTGATACCGTTGCTCGCCTAGGAGGGGATGAGTTTGTTGTAATTCTTGAGGTCCTAAGTGAGCATGACGTTGAAGCTGCCACTCAAGCTGAGACAATCGGTGAAAAGATCATTGGGAAGTTTATTCAGCCATATCAGTTTAAAGGGTATGAATACCACATCACTTCCAGCATAGGTATCACGTTATTTGGTAAAAATAACCTGAAGTCTGATGAATTGTTGAAGCAGGCAGATATTGCTATGTATCAGGCCAAGAAGCTGGGACGAAATGCGCTGAGCTTTTTTGACCCAAAAATGCAGGAAGGTATTCAGGCGCGCGTTGATATGGAGCATGAACTACGCAAAGCGCTGGATAAAAATGAATTCCAACTGTTTTATCAAATGCAGGTAGATGTTGCTGATCGACCAGTAGGTGCAGAGGCCTTAATTCGTTGGATACATCCAGAGCGGGGATTGATTCCGCCGAATGAATTTATCCCGGTTGCTGAAGAGACTGGCATGATTTTGGCCATCGGCGAGTGGGTGATTGATGCTGCTTGCAGACAACTTAAATGTTGGGAAACTGATGAAAAAGCACGTAACTTGACACTTTCAGTAAATGTGAGTGCTAAGCAGTTTCATCAGGTGGATTTTGTTGAGCAAATTAAGGCGGCAGTCTCACGCCATGCAGTAAACCCAATGTTGCTAAAACTGGAGTTGACTGAAAGCGCGCTTTTGGATCATGTTGAAGATACCATCGCAATCATGAATGCATTAAAAGATGTTGGTGTTAGATTCTCGCTTGATGACTTTGGTACTGGTTATTCGTCGCTTCAATATCTCAGGCTGTTGCCGCTGTATCAACTGAAGATAGACCGTTCATTTGTACAAGATATTGCAGGCAAGGGGAGCGACCAAGCGATTGTGCGCACCATTATTGCGATGGCACATACCTTAAACTTAAATGTGATTGCAGAAGGGGTTGAAACCCAAGTACAGCAGGGCATACTGTTAGATAGCGGCTGCGTACATTATCAAGGCTATTTGTTCAGTAAACCTTTGCCTGTTGATGTATTTGAGCGATTGCTTTAAAGCTCATAATCTTGCTGTGCTTGATTGGTGGAGATTGATTTGCTTCACTTGAGTTTTGCTGGGCTCAAGTTGATTGCGCCTGAGTGATGCCTAACAGCGATGTAAAACAGAGCCGCGCTGTAAAGTCAGCGTCGCTGTCTTGACATTTTTAATCTCCACGACTTTGTCTTCAGAAAGTACCGTAAATACCACTAAGTTGTATCAACTGAGCTTTAAAGTGTTAAAATTGCACAAGACGATTGGTTTTAAAGACAAAAAAGCAAAAAATTGTTTAAAATTTTGCTCAATATTCATCAGTGCCTACTGATTGTTACGTAGTGCATATGAATTTTTTATTTTTGCTAGATGCTTGTGTTGGATTGGCTATTTAGCTAGTTTAGTAGTTGCGCTAAATGGCTGATAAAGTTTGGCGAGTGCCTTGATCGGCAGCTGCCTCAATCGTTTTATTGTTGATAAGCCCGCGATATACGGGCTTTGTTGTTTCTGATTTTTGATTTTTGTTGCACCAAATCTTGTTGCAGCAAATGAGTTATCTAAATGAGCCCTATCCAAAAAATTATTACTGATGATGTGCGCATCATCGAAATCAAAGAGCTGACGCTACCGTCTGTGCTGTTGGATAAACTTGAGCCCAGTACTGCCACGACAGATAGAATCGTTAAAACACGTACGGATATTCATCGTATCTTACATAGTGCAAATGACCGTCTGTTAGTGGTGATTGGGCCGTGTTCTATTCATGATTATGATGCAGGGATTGAATACGCAAAGCGCCTGTTAACGCAATATCACAAACATATTAATGAGTTGTTAATTGTGATGCGTGTGTATTTTGAAAAGCCACGCACCACTGTTGGTTGGAAAGGCTTAATTAACGATCCGCATTTGGATGGTAGCTTCAATATCAATGCCGGTTTAGAGCTGGCTAGACGCTTTTTGCTGGAAGTGAATGAGTTGGGTTTGCCAGCAGCGACTGAGTTCTTAGATACGATTACGCCACAATATACGGCAGACTTAGTGAGTTGGGGTGCGATCGGTGCGCGCACGACTGAGTCGCAGATTCATCGGGAGTTAGCGTCTGGCTTATCTTGCCCGGTTGGTTTTAAAAATGGCACAGATGGCAATATTCGTATTGCTGTCGATGCAATTAAAGCTGCCGCAAGTCCTCATCACTTTTTATCTGTGACTAAAGAAGGCCGTTCAGCCATTATTTCTACGACAGGTAATGAAGATTGCCATGTGATTTTGCGCGGTGGTAAAACGCCTAATTATGATGCAGCAAGCGTAGACGCTGCCGCGGTTGAGTTGGCGCAGTCGGGCCTAAATGCCAAAGTAATGATTGATTGCTCACATGCTAACAGTCAGCGCCAATATCAGTTGCAAGCACAAGTGGCGGCAAACGTAGCCGAGCAGTTAAATGCTGGCGATGACCGTATCATGGGCTTAATGATTGAATCGCATCTACATGCTGGGCGTCAGGACCATGCGCCAGGTTGCGAATTGACTTATGGACAGTCGATTACTGATGCTTGCTTGGGATGGGAAGAGACATTGCCCTTACTGGATATGCTCGCTGAAAGTGTGAAGGCTCGTCGCCTTAGAAATCAGCAAGATGACGACGCGGATGAGTAAATATTCATCTGCTTGATTGGTTAAATCTGGGTGGCGTGGCCTCAATAAAATTGAGACAGATTCAGGTATAATCGCGGGTTATTTAACGTATTGAGAGAGGTGATTTTATATGCCTATTTACGATTATCAATGTAGTAGCTGCGGACACAAAGCAGAGGTGATGCGCAAAGTGAGTGCAGCAAGTGTAGAAGCTTGCCCACAGTGCGCTAAAGAGACTTTTGCTAAGCAAGTGTCTGCACCGAGTTTTCAGTTAACTGGCAGTGGCTGGTATGCGACTGACTTCAAAGGTGGTGCGAGCAAGACAGCTAAATCAGCGGACTCAGCTACCTCTGAATCGGCTAGTGAGTCAAGCGCTGCACCAGCTGCTTGCGCTACGGGTTGTGCGTGCCACTAGGCGCGGTTGAATGACTCAACGCTCATGAAAAAATACTTTATTACAGGCTTGTTAGTATTAGTACCATTGGTGATTACCATTTGGGTGCTAAAGTCATTCATCGGTGTGATGGATCAAAGCCTGTTACTGTTACCAGAAGCTTGGCATCCACATACCTTTTTAGGTCGAGATATTCCGGGCATTGGTGCCATTTTAACGGTGCTGATCGTGTTGACCACAGGGTTGATTGCGACCAACTTTTTTGGCATGCAGCTCATCATTCTCTGGGAAAAACTGCTTAATCACCTACCAGTGGTGAAGTCTATTTACTCTAGCGTCAAGCAGGTGTCTGATACTTTATTTTCAGATTCTGGTAATGCGTTTCGTCAGGCTGTACTAGTGCAGTTTCCGCGAGAAGGTGCGTGGACAATTGCTTTTGTGACGGGCACACCAGGCGGCGATGTGGCGAATCATCTGCAAGGCGATTACGTTAGCGTGTTTGTGCCAACCACACCAAACCCGACGGGCGGTTATTTTTTGATGATGCCTAAAGCCGACGTGATAGCGCTCGAAATGACGGTAGATGAAGCACTGAAGTATATTATTTCTATGGGTGTGGTTGCGCCTGTAAACAAGATTCCAAAACTTTTAACTCAATATCCAAACAATTAAATTATGATGCGTACACATTACTGCGGCCATTTAAACCGCGAACACATTGGTCAAACTGTCACATTATGTGGTTGGGCGCATCGTCGCCGTGACCACGGTGGTGTTATTTTTATTGATTTGCGTGACCGTGAAGGTTTGGCGCAAATCGTGATTGACCCTGATACCAAAGACGCATTTGCGATTGCGGAAACTGTACGCAGTGAGTTTGTGCTAAAAGTAGTGTGTAAAGTGCGTGCGCGCCCAGAAGGCACAGTTAACCCAAACTTACCTACGGGTGAAGTGGAAATGCTAGCGACTGAGATTGAGGTATTAAACCCATCACTCACGCCACCGTTCATGTTGGATGATGAAAACCTGACTGAAACCGTGCGTTTAGAGCACCGCTATATTGATTTGCGCCGCCCTGCGATGCAAAAAAACATGATGTTGCGTTATCGCGTGGCTAAAACCTTGCGTGACTACTTGGATGTGAACGGCTTCATTGAAGTTGAAACACCAATGCTGACACGTAGCACACCAGAAGGCGCGCGTGATTACCTAGTACCTAGCCGTGTGCATCATGGTCAGTTCTTTGCGCTGCCACAATCACCACAATTGTTTAAACAATTGTTGATGGTGTCTGGCTTTGATCGCTACTTCCAAATTACTAAATGTTTCCGTGATGAAGACTTGCGCGCTGATCGTCAGCCAGAATTCACCCAAGTGGATATTGAGACATCGTTTATGGAAGAAAACGATATTATGGATTTGGTGGAAGAAATGATTCGCCAAATGCTGAAAAAAGTCCAAAACGTAGAGTTGCCAGCCCAATTCCCACGTATGCCATTTGCTGAAGCAATGAGCCGCTACGGTTCAGATAAGCCAGATATGCGCGTGACCTTAGAAATCACTGAGCTTTCAGATGTGATGAAAGATGTAGATTTTAAAGTATTTGCGGGTGCTGCCAATATGGCAGGTGGGCGTGTGGCAGCCTTACGCGTGCCTAACGGCGCGGCAATTAGCCGTTCTGAAATTGATGCCTACACAGAGTTTGTAAAAATCTACGGTGCTAAAGGTTTGGCTTACATCAAGATTAACGACATCACTAAATTGAACGAAGAAGGCTTGCAAAGCCCGATTGTTAAAAATATTCATGTGACTGCGCTACAAGCGATTATTGACCGCACTGGCGCACAAAATGGCGATATCGTGTTCTTTGGTGCAGATAAAACTAAAGTAGTGAATGAAGCTTTAGGTGCGTTGCGCCTTAAAGTTGGTCACGATAAAGGCCATGTAGATGGCCGCGCATGGGCGCCATTGTGGGTAGTTGATTTCCCAATGTTCGAACATGATGAAGAAGCTGATCGTTGGGTGGCATTACACCATCCGTTCACTGCACCAAAAGATGGTCACGAAGACTTGTTAGCCACTAACCCAGGTGCGTGTTTATCAAAAGCTTATGACATGGTATTGAACGGATGGGAAGTAGGTGGCGGTTCTGTGCGTATCCATCAGCAAGAAGTGCAATCTAAAGTGTTCGATGCTCTAAAAATAAGCCGTGAAGAAGCGCAAGAGAAGTTTGGTTTCTTGTTAGACGCATTGCAATACGGTGCGCCTCCGCACGGTGGTTTGGCATTCGGTTTAGACCGTTTGGTCACATTGATGGCAGGTGCAGAATCTATTCGTGATGTCATCGCATTCCCGAAAACACAACGTGCACAGTGCTTGATGACCAATGCACCGAACGAAGTGGATGAGAAGCAGTTGCGTGAATTACACATTCGCGTTCGCTCACAAAATCCAGCGGCGTAGAGTGCACTCGCTGCACGATAACATCGTTACCTCCGCTTATTGTAGTATTCGTACTGTCTTAGCGGATGTGCCTAGTGCTCGTGTCGCGAATTGCACTTTAAAATGATTGAAGTGTAGTTTCTAAACTCAGATGGTTAGTCTTAACTCCTCTAAGACTAACCACTCAATTTGACCAATATGGTGTAAGTGCTTATGCCTATCAAATCTCTAATCCGTACTGTCCCACATTATCCAAAACAGGGTATACAGTTCCGTGATATCACCACTTTACTCAAAGACCCCATTGGCTTTCGGATGGTGGTGGATGCACTTGCGCAGCATTATGCTAACCAACATATCGATAAAATCGCAGGGATTGAGGCACGCGGATTTATTGTAGGAGCAGCATTGGCGTATAAGCTCGGTGTGGGCTTTGTGCCGATTCGTAAATCTGGCAAGTTGCCTGCTGAGACAATTGGGCATGATTACGCCTTAGAGTACGGTGCTGATCGTGTTGAGATTCATACTGATGCAATTGCTCAAGGTGAGCAGGTATTGTTGGTGGATGATCTAATTGCGACAGGCGGTACAGCTGAAGCTGCTGCCGCGTTAATACAAAAATTAGGTGGTGTCGTCATGGGTAGTGCGTTTGTGATTAACTTGCCTGATTTAGGTGGCTCAAAGCGTCTAGCTGAAAGTGATCTCAAGCCTTTTTCACTTTGCGAGTTTGAAGGCGATTAATCTCTGCTTTCATCGAGTTGCGCTAGTTACTCGTCGCGTCAAAGGTGTTAAAGTATCTAGATTATTGTTGCCGATTATTTATCGCACTTACCTACACCAATTTATTGAAATCATACTATGCCGGTCACCCAACTTAATCATTACAACCTACGCACGCCTTATGAGACGATGCTTAAACTCAAGGATTTTTATTGTGATGTATTGGGTTTAAAAGTCGGCCCACGTGAGGGGTTTACTAGCAGAGGCTTTTGGCTATATATTGGTGATACACACGTGTTGCACTTAGCGGAGTATCGGGGCGAAGGTGAGCCGTTAACCAATGTACTGACAACGATTGATCATGTGTCATTTACTTGTACTGACATGCCAGCAATGGAAGCGCATCTGAAGCATCACAATATTCACTATACAACGCGCGATTTACCAGTGTTAAACGTGAAGCAGATTAACTTTAAAGACCCTGTAGGCAATGGCATAGAGTTATTTTTCTATATGGCAAACGAAAGCGTTTAATCGGCAATCTTGCTAAGCATGTTCCCATGAGAACTATCTAGCAATATAGTTTGTCATAGGCGTATTAAAACAAAAAATCATAAAAATTATTTGGAGCGTATGGTATGGCTATGCAATTTCAAAGGTGGTTTAGTAAGGTAGTAGTAGCTATTGGCTTGTCTTTAGCTTTTATTGCTAACACGTATGCAGAGGCTGACCCAAAACTGTGGCCAGTGATGAAAGAGGCTTTCTTTGCTAAAAGAGAGATGAAGGAAGTTGAGTTCATTAAGATTGATGCGCCTAAACGTGCAGAGAGCGGTGCGCAGGTGCCAGTATCTTATAGCATTGATAATGCGGCAGCGAACGGTGTGGTAATTAAAAAGCTATATGCTTTTGTTGATGCAAATCCGATTCCACTCACAGCGACTTATCATTTAACAGATGCACTAGGTAACTTTCAGTTATCGACACGTATTCGTTTTGAGACAGATGCTTATGTGCGTTTAGTGGGTGAAACGGCAGATGGTCAGTTATATTTAGCTTCACGCGTGATTCGTGCTGCAGGCGGTTGTGGTGGCATGGTGGAAAACAATGAAGCTGAAATCCGTGCCGCGGCAGGGCGGATTAAAATGAATGTAGAAACGCCAGTTAAAGTGGGTACACCAACGACAGCAACATTCAATATTAAACACATTATGCGCACAGGTTTACAGCGCGACTTGGTTTCTCAGGGTTATGTGCCGGCTTTTTATATCAACAAAGTTGATTTCGTTTACGGCGGCAAACCATTAATGACTGTAGATGTGGGTGTGGGTACGGCTGAAGACCCATATTTCAAATTTAGTTTTATTCCAGCTACGGCTGGCAAGCTAGAGGCGGTAGCAACCGATAATGAAGGTAAAACATTTAGCCAACAATATGAAGTGAAGATATAGCGCTTAAGTTCATCTTTAATTAAGGGTTAACAATGAAAAGGCCTCCGATGTGAGGTCTTTTTTTTTAACCATTTTTATATAGTGGAAATTTTCTAGGTGGGATATATAATGCGATGTTAAAATTAGGCTGTTGAAAATTAAGGACTAATTGATGAAAAGCTATCGTAAAGAACTTTGGTTTAACCCACCTACACGCGTTGCATTTATCCGCATTACCGAGCAAATTCGTGAATGTTTACGTGAAAGTGGCGTGCGTGAGGGCTTGGTGTTGGTGAATGCGATGCATATTACAGCGAGTGTATTTATTAACGATGATGAGCGCGGCTTGCATCATGACTATACTCAGTGGTTGGAGCGTCTTGCACCACATGAGCCTGTCAGTAGCTATCGCCACAATGATACGGGTGAAGATAATGCGGATGCGCATATGAAGCGTCAAGTCATGGGACGTGAGGTTGTGGTGGCCGTCACTAATGGTGACCTTGATTTTGGCCCTTGGGAACAGATATTTTACGGTGAGTTTGATGGTAGACGTAAGAAGCGTGTGCTTGTGAAAATTATTGGTGAATAAAACCAAAACAACATCCCCATACGGTGTTGCAAATTAAAAAAGAGCACCTTACATATGATTGATATGCCGCGGCGCTCTTTTCTAACTTGCGCATTGCCTGGCTTTGTTCTTTTGATTTTATAGAGATTAAGTGAAGTAATAGTGATGAAAATACCTGAACTTTTAGCCCCAGCGGGCGATTTAGATCGTATGCGTACTGCATTTGATTATGGAGCGGATGCGATTTATGCAGGACAGCCGCGTTATAGTTTACGTGCACGCAATAATGATTTTACGATGGCCAACCTTGAGATCGGTATTAACGAGGCACATGCGCGTGGTAAAAAGTTTTTTGTGGCCAGTAACATTGCGCCACATAACGCTAAAGTTAAAACTTACATGGCAGATATGGCGCCTGTGATTGCAATGCGTCCAGATGCTTTGATTATGTCTGATCCTGGCTTGATTATGATGGTGCGTGAGAAGTGGCCTGAAATGCCAGTGCATCTTTCTGTACAGGCGAACACGGTGAACTTTGCGACGGTGAAGTTTTGGCAAAGTTTAGGGTTGTCGCGTGTGATTCTGTCACGTGAGTTGTCTTTAGATGAAATTGAAGATATCCGTCAGCAATGCCCTGAAATGGAATTAGAAGTGTTTGTGCATGGTGCTTTATGTATTGCTTATTCTGGTCGTTGTTTGCTTTCAGGTTACTTTAACCAGCGCGATCCGAATCAAGGTACTTGTACCAATAGCTGCCGTTGGGATTATAAAGTGCATGATGCGGCAGAAGACGCTACCGGTGTGATACGTCTTGATGAGTTTGACTTTAAAGCAGAGATGGAAAAATCAAGCTTGTCTGGCTGTGGCAGTTTGCCGCGCCACCCGTTAGCTGACAAAGTTTATCTGATTGAGGAAAAAGGGCGTCCAGGTGAGTTGCTCCCTATTGAAGAAGATGAGCATGGTACTTACATCATGAACAGTAAAGATTTGCGAGCGATTGAGCACGTGGAGCGCTTGATTAAAATGGGGGTGGATTCGCTTAAGATTGAGGGGCGGACTAAATCACGTTACTACGTCGCACGTACTTGCCAAAACTATCGTCAGGCGATTGATGATGCGCTAGCAGGGCGACCATTTGACTGGAACTTGCTAGGTGATTTAGAAAACTTGGCTAACCGTGGCTATACCGATGGGTTTTACCAGCGTCATCACACCGCAGAGCACCAAAACTACAAGCAAGGTTATTCAAGCTCTAACCGCAGTTTATATGTGGGTGATGTAGTGGCTTATGATGCTGAGAAAGGCTTGGCAGATATTGAAGCGCGCAACAAGTTTGCCGTGGGCGACCGTTTACAGGTGATACACCCGACTGGTAATCAAGATATTGTGGTTGAAACCATGTTCAATAAAAAAGGCGATCCGATACAAGAGGCTTCCGGTAGCGGTTACTACGTGAAACTACCAATTGCTGCAGCTGATTTGAATAATGCGATGGTAGTGAAGTATTTATAAGGTTGGTCTGTAAAATTTGGCTGTCATGGCTATACGTATATAGTGTAGTAAAACTATGTGTTTAATAAAAAGGGGAGCGATTGCTCCCCTTTTTTATTGCAGAAAAACGGATTACTTGTTCATTACATACATCGTTACTTCAAAGCCAAAACGCATTTCAGTTGCTGATGGTGATGTCCACATGATTATTCTCCACATTAAGTTAATGATAGAACTAGTATTTTTGGGCTTACAGTATTGCTAGTTCGTTAAAAACATTGTGCACTTATCTGCATATTGATGGGTTATTAGTATTCATGAATGTCACTTAAGAAAAATCATGAGATGGCACCAGTGACTTTTGGCTTATATCAACTTGTTAAGTTTTTAAGCCTGACTAGTCGATCTTTGTGTATCTAAGAGTGTGATCAGCGTTGGAGTAATAAGGGTAAATAATAGTTTACTAATTTAGTCACCAATTATGTGTTGACATATTAAATGAGAATGATTATCATTTATTTAAATTCCTGGATTGGAGTACGTCATGAGTAAGCAGTTAATTATTAGCCAGGCCAAACTGACAGGTAATGAAGATTGCAAAGTGCTTTATAACAAAGCAAAAGACATTGTTGAGCTTGAAATTGGAGACACTTCATTGCGGCTAGAGGTGCGTAATTTTTTCATGATGAATGAAATGATGCGCAAGGCAGTGGCAAGGTTGGTGATGCAAACTGAGTTGCATCAAGTGCAGTAATTTAGCGAATAAAACAAATGAGGTAATTATGCAAAAACAAGTATCAGCATTGAAAGCACCCAGCGAGCTATTTGACCCTGAGTTGCCAACGTCTAGAGAGCTAATGGCGGCCATATGTTGTGTAGCTACGCAGTATGCGCTTAAGCCGTCACATGAGTTGGCGTTATTGGCGAGTGAGTTGGCTCATAAGTTAACAGCACCTGAGTATGCAGATACCAAGCTGATTGAAGATATTGCTGAGCGTTTGGTGAAGCAATGGCAGGTAATCGTTAGTGAGTATGGTGCTGAAGACAATTGGTTGATGGCAACACATAACACATTGCAATAAGTTATATATTAATTAGATAAGGAAACAAGATGTCTCGATTTATTGGCCCACGATTAAAAGTGATGCGTGCTTTAGGGGTGGATTTACCTGGATTGTCACGTAAAACCATTGAAGCACGCCCAACACCACCAGGCCAGCACGGTAATAAAGCATCGCGCAAGCGCCGCTCTGATTTTGGTGTGAAATTACAGGAAAAACAAAAAATTCGCTTCAATTACGGGTTGACCGAGACGCAGATGCGTAGATTGATACTGGATGCGCGTAAAGGTAAAGAGCCAACAGGCGAGCGTTTGTTGCAATTGCTGGAGCGCAGAATGGATAACGTAGTTTTCCGTGCTGGATTTGCACCTACGGTAATTGCTGCAAGGCAGTTAGTGAGCCATGGTCACCTCATGTTAAACGGTAAGCCAGCGAACATCCCGTCGATTAGATTGAATGTTGGTGATGAAATCACTGTTAAGGCCAAAAGTAAGCATATCCCAATGGTGGTAGAAACTGTTAAGCAGCCATCTTTAGAGCGACCAGAGTGGCTGACTTGGGATGCGAGCACACAAGTGGTCAAGGTAGCACATTTGCCGGCGGTGAGCGATGTGCCCTTCCCTGTGGATGTGCAATTGGTGGTTGAATATTATGCTAACCGCGTGTAGCGGCTGGCAACAGAATTTGAGTTGCCCCTAACAGCGGCTCAAATGTAGTACTGCATGGCAACATGCGTCTCCTTGATCTTAACCGATCATTTATGGTTGCATTAAGTTTAATTGCTTATGTAAGTCGGCCATCTTTTTAATGTTAGTGACTCAATTGGGCTGCCATCATGAAAATTATTACTAATTTAACCTCTAAAGAACATATGAGTTTTGATATAGCAATTGTGACAGACAGTACACGCACGCAAGATGACATAAAGATTTCTAGAATAAAAAGATTGAACAGCGACAAGCTGTTTACGAATGTGAAGGAAGTAATGATCGATCACGAGGATGAAACTTATTTTTTACGGATTACTAAACAAAATAAATTGATACTCACTAAATAGGTGTGACATGAAAATTAACAAAACATTGGAAAGCGTGACAAATAATCAAGCCTCGTGCTTGCGTGTTTTATTGTCTAAGAATGAAAGTGGCCAAATTATATTTTGTGAGAATTGCAATGTCGCTGAGTTGGAGCTGGGTGCAATTAGCTTGCGTATCGATGCTAGCACTTTGCATACATTAAAAACTTTATTAGCGGATGCGGATACTAGGCTGGCATTGTATCAACAAGAAAAAGCTATTTATGCGGAACAGTCTGGTATTCACTGTAGCGTTCATTAGTAAGGCAATTAAATAAAATCAAATACATAGGTAGAAAATGGCGAATAAAGTCATTGACAAATCTAAATGATAACAATTATCATTAGCCTTTCTGCTTTGAGTGATTGATAGAGTAGAAATCGACAACAAAATAATGAGCCTGATAAATGATGCTTGATGAAAAGAAACATGAAACCAAAGTTGCAGAACCTTCTGCTGCTAGGGTGACAACAAGTGAGCTGTTGTTTTCTGGCGCGCGTGAGTTGGTGATTAAGCACGTTGGTGAAGATTATCGTTTAAGGCTTACCAATCAGGGTAAGTTAATTCTTACAAAGTAGTACTGCTTCAGCGGTGTTGCAGTTGATACGAAAAGGTTAGGAGGAAGTATAATGACAAATTCAGAGCTTGCAGTGAATACTCACTTCTCTTCGGAGCCTTTTTCGAGCAGGGTGGAAGCTGCGATTAAATCTAACATTAAACATCTGCCAATAAACACGCATATTGGTGCAACACGGGTAGATAAAAAAACAATCTCGTACAAAATGCTGGCAGCAGTGACCTTGATGCACATGGTGGCTGTGGCGGGCGCGTTGAATGCTAAACCAGAAGCAGCGGCGATTAATAAGTTAGAAACGCCAATGATGGTGAGCTTGGTGAGCCAAGTGGCAGATGTCCCAAAAGAAATAGCTAAACCGCCAGTAGAGCAAGTCCAGCCTATTAAGAAACCTGTTGCTCAAAAACCAAAAGTCGTAGAGAAAAAACTGGTAGTGAATGAAGAGGCTGTCAGAAAAATAGAGCAAGTAGAGCCAGCAGTCGTAGAGAAAAACGAAACAGCTGTGGTTGCTGAAGCTTCCCCGGCGGAGCAGCAACCATTAGCAAAAGCAACAGAAGTGACGGAGAAAGTGGCCACTGAGCAAGTAGTGGCAGAGCCCGTAATTGAGCCGCCTAGATTTGGAGCAGCCTATTTAAATAACCCTGCACCTGCTTATCCCATGCAAGCAAGACGCATGGGTGAGCAAGGTAAAGTGCTGCTTAAAGTGTTAGTGTCTCAAGACGGCAAGGCTGAAACAGTTAAAGTGGATACAAGTAGCGGCCATCATAAATTGGATCAGGCAGCGATTGAAGCTGTTAAAAAATGGAGCTTTGTACCGGCAAAGCGTAGTAACCAGCCAATTAGTGCTTATGTATTGGTACCTGTAAATTTCACATTGAATGGATAAATAGTAAAACTAATGAATATGCAGTTAATGCATGGACTAGTCGATAGATTAAGAGTGAACAGATTAAGAATCAAGCGAGGGTAATGATGCAAAACGGGTATGAGTTTAATAGTTGGGAATTTATCACGGCGGGTGGACCAGTTTCTATGTTGGTTGCCTTGATCTTGTTAGCAATGTCGGTGGCGAGTTGGTATTTAATCGTGACAAGAAGCGTTAGTGCATGGCGTATGCGTCGTGCTTATCAGATATTTTTACAGGCATTTTGGCAAGCGCCAAGTGTGGCCGTGGCAATTAAGCAAAGCCAGACTTATGCTAATACAGGGCTGGCTAGATTGGCAGAAAAAGCGATACTGGCGGCTGAGCACCACAAGATGTGTGCAATAAAAGGATCTGAGATTGTTGCACAAGATGAGTTTGTAGCACGTGCCATGAACCGTAGCATTGCAGAAGAAAACGCAAATATGGAAGGCGGCTTAACTGTATTGGCTTCTGTGGGTAGCGTATCGCCATTTGTAGGTTTGTTTGGCACGGTGTGGGGGATTTATCATGCACTTGCCAGCATCAGCTTAAGTGGTCAGGCGACTCTAGATAAAGTAGCTGGGCCAGTAGGTGAAGCTTTGATTATGACGGCATTAGGTTTGGCTGTGGCGATTCCTGCAGTGTTAGCTTATAACGCAATTGTACGTAGTAACCGTGCGTTATCTGTAGCACTTGAAAAATTTGGCTATGACTTGCATACCTTGATTACAACTGGCGCGGTCATTGGTGCTAAACGAGCACATAAGCAGGGTGCAGCTGACCAAACGATGCATGTTGCAGGTGCCGTCGCATGATAGGGTCAGGAAGCAATGTAGGCGGTGCACCACATTCAGCACCTATGTCTGAGATTAACACTACCCCGCTAGTGGATGTGATGTTGGTGTTATTGGTGATTTTTATTATTACCGCACCATTACTGACGCATGCTGTAAAAATTGATTTGCCGCAAACAAGTAGCCAGCCTGTTCCTGAAAAGCCAGAAGTGATTTCTGTGTCTATTGATGCATCAGGCAAAATGTACTGGAATGATATGCCGCTGGTGCAAGGTGAGCTGAAATTGAAGTTAAAAGAAATTGCCCAGAAAAAACCACAGCCAGAATTAAATATACGCGCTGATAAGGAAACCCGTTATCAGGTATTGGCTGAAGTGATGGCTGATGCACAAAATTCAGGTGTCAGTAAAATGGGTTTTGTAAGCGAAAGTAAGTAGTTATTTGTTGAACAAAAAGTCGTTACGTACGTATAAAAAATAAACATAAATAGTCATTAAAAAATAGCCAGCCAGTAAGTGTTGCTTGCAACCCCTTAGATAGCCAGCCAAATAGACAATCACAATCTAAGGGGAAGCTGATGAGGAATCATCAAAACGTGCTTATGCTGGCAGTCATGGTTGCATTAGCATCTATGACTGCGGTGGCAGAAGAGCAAACAGCACATTCAAAATTGGCAGATGAACTGCCTGAGGTTAATGTTCAGGCGGACGCGCCAAACGAAATCCGATACAAACCCAAGCGTGCCTCAACAGCAACCAAGACTGATGCTGATATCATGGATATTCCGCAAGTAGTCAATGTGGTGCCACAGCAGGTACTGATTGATCAGCAGGCACGATCACTTGATGATGCAATCAAAAATGTGAGCGGTATTAACATGGGTAATAACTTTGGACATACAGCAGACAGTTTGTTTGTTCGTGGTTTCGGCGGTAGTTTTTTTGGCGCAAGTTCTGGCATTTTGCGCGATGGTTTAAGATCACAAACTTCACGTAATTTCAGTATTACCACTGAGCGTGTAGAGGTTTTAAAAGGACCTTCTTCATTGCTATATGGTATTCAAGATCCTGGTGGCGTGGTGAATGTGATTAGCAAAAAACCATTATCCGAACAAAGGACAGAAATCAATTTGTTAGCCAATAGTTTCGGCGGTGGTTCAGGTTGGGTTGATTTTTCAACACCACTGAACGATGAGGCTGGCTTTCGAATTCTGGCAGAGCATGAAGGGTCTGATTATTGGCGTAACTTTGGGCAGACTAAGCGCACACTAGTAGCACCATCATTTGCTTGGGCTGGTGATAAGCTGCGGGTAAATGTGAACTATGAGTATCTGGATTTTGAAGTGCCATTTGATCGCGGTACCGTGTTTCTTAACGGCAAGCCACTGGATGTGCCTGACTCACGGCGTTTTGGTGAACGATTTGAAGTCATGGAAGGCATTTCACAATATGCTCAAGGGAAAGTGGAGTACGATTTAACTCCGAAGGTGACGTTGCGTGGATCAGTGGCTTGGAGCAATGAAATCAATAGCGATAGGCGAGTAATGATTGCCTCGCTGGCAGCGAATGGTGATGCAACCCGAACAGTACAAGGTGTTGATGATCGTGAGCGTGATAATTTGTATGCATCATTTGATGTGTTGAGCAAATTTGATATTGCCTCAACAAAGCATGAGGTGCTGGCTGGTTTTGACTTTGAAAAGTTAGATGCTAAAGACCCAAGTTTCTTTAGATTAAATACAGTGGGTGGCTTTAATGTATACAACCCTCAGTATGGTGTAATACAAGAGCCGACCACCATCACAGCTGCTAATACTTTTGCTTGGCAGAGGTCAGATACTGATGTTGAGAATAAATCGGTATTTCTACAAGATACGATTCATTTTGGTGAGCAGTGGATAGCGCTCTTGGGTGGCCGTTATCAAGAGAGTGAGCAATTTGCTTCACAACGTGATTTGCGCTTAGCTAATCCAGTTAAGGTCATTACTAATGACTCTAAGAGTGACGTTTTTCTTCCACGAGTTGGCCTAGTGTATCGGCCACAGACATGGCTATCGCTCTTTACTAATTACAGTGAGTCATTCAAGCCTAATATCTCCGTAGACGGCGCGGCACAAGGCCCGTTTGACCCAGAAGAGGGGGTTATTTATGAGGCTGGGGCTAAGCTTGATTTAGCGAATGGGGTGAGTGCTACTGCAGCAGTATTCAACATTATTAAAGAAAATGTTCTGGTGACAGAAGGTGGCGTTAGTCGCACGGCTGGTGAAGTGCGCTCACGCGGGCTGGAAATCGATGTCGCAGGAAAACTATCAGATCATTGGGATGTAATTAGCACCTACGCTTACACCGACACCGAAACTTTAAAGGATGCTGCAACGGCGAATACGGTGGGTAAACGCCTTGTTAACTCGCCCAAGAATATGGCAAGCCTTTATCTAAACTATCGCACGGGAACCCCATCTGCTGGCGGACGGTGGACGTTAGGGGGCGGCGCACGCTATGTTGGTGAGCGCCCTGTCGATAGCGTCAATAGATACTTTCTTGATGCTTATACAGTTGCTGATGCATACGCCGCTTATCAATGGCTGGCGGGCAGTCATCTTGCAACTGTGCGCCTGAATGTCAAAAACCTTTTTGATAAAACCTACTATCCAGGAGCCAATGGCGGTGTAATCAACAGCACAGGTGGTGGCAGCATCTTTTTAGGTGAGCCGCGTCAAGTACTACTACAGGCTGGTGTTGAGTTTTAAAGCGTACTTTTTACCTTTACAAATTCGAATTAATGGGCATTCATTATTTTTAGGAAATTCATCATGAAAACAAAAAAATTATCATCTATTTTAGTTTTGGGGCTCTTTGCCCTATTCCAGGCGACTATGGCTCAAGCGCATTTTATTTGGCTAGAGCAAGCAGATGGTCAAACAAAGTTATATTTTGGCGAATACGAAGGTGGCTTACGTGAAAAAACAGGAGGTAAGCTAGATACGATTGCTACCCCTGCGGCCACGACATTAGATAATAAAGTACTGCAAGTAGCCGCTAAACGTGCAGAAAATTATATTGCTATCGAGGGTGCAAATAATCAAGCTGTGCTTGCACATGAGTTGGGTATGAAAGTAAAAGATTTAACTAAATATTATTATGGCATCGTTAAGCCTATGTACTACGCGCGACATGGAAATGGCAATGCAGAAGCGGCCTCTAGCCATGCTTTAGATATTCAACCGATAGGTAATAATAAAGTGCGTGTTCACCTCAACGGTAAGCCCCTCGCAAAAGCGAAGCTAAAAGTGATGGCACCTAATCAATGGTTACAAGAATTAGATGCTGATGAGAATGGTGAAGCTACCTACAATATGCCGTGGGCAGGGCTATATGTGTTAGAGGCTATTTATTTGGAAGCTAAGCCAGGCGAGTTTCAGGGGGATAAATATGAAAATATCCGCCATGTGAGTACATTATCTGTGATGAAGAAATAATTGAATAACAAAAACTCAAATACCTAGATCTTAGATGTTAGGGGATTGGATGAAGGTGACGTGAGTAATGCACGGCACCTTCATTAAGTGTACTACGCCTTCATTAAAGGCATTTTTCTTGACTCAACCTAAACGTCACTGACCACACAGCTTAGCACTTATAGCCTCGCAAGATGTGCTAACGCATATATCAGATAGCACGAGTTGCGGCGTCTATATGTATGCCAAACTAGAGGTGGTGCAACTCTGATCTTGCTTTTTTTATTACTTGCATCGCCGCTGAAACGCCTAGGCTTGCCATGATTACCGCTACCACCAGATCAGGCCATGCACTGTTGCTTCCCCATACGCCTAATGCGGCTATCATGACGGCAATATTGCCGATGGCATCATTTCTGCTGCATAGCCAAACCGATTGCATATTGGCGTCTCCATCACGATAGGCATAGAGCATCATGGCAACGCTTAAATTTGCAAGCAGGGCGATCAAGCCGATTAGTCCCATTGTGTATGCTTCTGGTATGCCACCGTGCATGATAGACCATAGGGTGGAAGCCAGTACCAGTAATCCAAAAATGCCCATCGTTAGCCCTTTAAACAGCGCGGCACGTGCACGCCATGCAAGGCTCATAGATAGCACTGCTAAAGATATCCCATAGTTCATGGCATCGCCAAAGAAGTCGATGGCATCTGCCATCAATGACACTGATTGGGCATTGATACCACTGAGAATCTCTACCATAAACATGGTGGCATTGATGACTAACGCGATCCAAAGTATCTTCTGATATTTAGGGGTTAGCAGCTTGGGGTTGCTGCATTCGTGATTACAACAATCTTTAGCCATAGGTTTCGTTCCTAGCAATGATCTTTCAAGCGGTATGATGGGGTGATGCTGATGAAGATATTTTATATTGGCATCCAACTAGCTGTCAGCATATTCTGAAATGATTAGATAACGGCTGGTATTCGTTAGAGAATAGACAAGGATTGTTTTGCAATGTTTAGCCGAATGCTTGAGTGATGCTAGGCATTCGGCACATCAATAGATGTAAGCTTGAGACCGCCAGTTGATTAGCGACCTCATGAGCGTGATTATTGATAGCGTAGCGCTTCAATAGGGTTGAGCATTGCGGCTTTGCGGGCAGGGTAAAAGCCAAAGAACACACCAATGCTTGCAGCTACGCCAAAAGCAATGGCGACAGAGTTTACCGAAATAATGATTTCTGCTTTTGTGATGATGTTCACCATGATGGCGCCACCAACGCCAATGGCAATGCCAATCAGGCAGCCCACAATCGAGATGACGATCGCTTCCAATAAAAACTGCAATAAAATATCGCGCTGACGTGCACCAATCGCCATCCGAATGCCAATTTCACGTGTGCGCTCGGTCACTGAAACTAGCATGATGTTCATGATGCCGATGCCGCCTACTAGCAAAGAGACAGAGGCAATTGCACCCAGCAGCAGAGACATTGTACGCGTGGTTTCAGCCGCGGAGTTTGCAATCGCAGTGAGGTTACGGACAGAAAAATCGCTATCTGAGCCTTCTCTAATGTTGTGGCGTTGGTTAAGTAGGCTGTTTAAGCCTTGTTCAACCATTGGCATCGTATTATCAGACTCAGCTTGCACCATAATTTGACGAACACTACCTGGCAACTGGTTACCAAAGAGTTTACGTTGCGCGGTGGTGAGTGGCACGATAATCGTATCGTCCTGATCGCGGCCGTCAAGCGTTTGGCCTTTGCTGTCGAGTACACCCAAAATGACAAAAGGGCTTTGTTTGATGCGGATGGTTTTACCAATAGGGTCGATATTGTCACCAAAGATATTTTGGACGATGGTTTTCCCAACCAAGGCAACGCGGGTGGCTGAGCGAATGTCTGATTCAGAGAACGCATAGCCGTCACTGAGATTCCATCCGCGAATGTCCAGATAGCTTGGTGTAGTGCCAATGATGTCAGTGTTCCAGTTGTTACTGCCAAATACGATTTGTGCTTTACCCATCGTGACCGGTGCAACACCCACTACACCATCTAAATCTGATATTGCGTTGGCATCTTTGACATTGAGTGAGGGGGCATTGCCAGTCGCGGATCTGGCCCCGCCAGCAGAGGGAGGGCCAGATAACACAACAAATAAATTGCTACCCATCGCGCTGATTGAGCGTTTGACGGCAGCTTCAGCCCCTTGTCCAATCGCCATCATTAATACAACAGCACTCACGCCGATCACCATGCCCAGCATGGTGAGAAATGTGCGTAAACGGTTGGCACCCATGGCATGCCATGCTTCGCCTAGCATTGCAGTAAACATTAAATAGCCTCACTTATTATATTGTTTGTAGGTGTGCCGAATGTCTCAGTCGTTCCAATTTCTCTAGTCCGCGTGTCCTGCACAATTCTCCCATCTAAAAAACGCACTTGGCGGCTGGCGTGTTCGGCAATGTCAGTTTCGTGGGTGACTAATACAATCGTGATACCTTCTTGGTTGAGCTCAGAAAATAGCGTCATGATTTCTTCGCTAGTGACGCTATCCAAGTTACCAGTTGGCTCATCTGCTAAGATTAGGCTTGGTTTGTTCACCAAGGCGCGCGCAATCGCAACGCGCTGTTGTTGACCGCCAGAAATTTGATTGGGGCGTGAATTCAGGTACTTTGCTAAGCCTACTTTTTCTAACAGGAGTTTGGCTCGAGCATGGCGCTCAGTTTTATCTACGCCAGCATATACTAGAGGCAAAGCAACGTTATCTAGCAAGCTTGAGCGTGCTAATAAATTAAAGCCTTGAAACACAAAGCCTATGGTTCTGTTACGCACTTGTGCTATGGCGTTTTGTTCCATATTAGCAACTGGGTGGCCATCTAACACGTACTGACCTTTGCTTGGTTTATCCAAGCAACCAAGAATATTCATAAAGGTAGATTTGCCAGAGCCAGATGGACCCATGATGGCGACATAGTCACCATTTTCGATGCGTAGATTCACATCTTTTAGTACGGGAAATGGTCCAGCGGCTGTTTGGTAGTCTTTATATAAGCCACTGACTTCAATAACGCTTTTTTGCATGGTTTCAGCTTCCACCTAGAACATTCTTGGGCCGCGCGCGTTACCGCTTGCTTGTGCTGAACCATTGCTTTGTAATTCAGAGACAATCAGTTGGGTGCCGACATTGACACCTTTGGCTAGTAAGTCTCTGCCTGTAATCTCTGTAAAGCGGCCATCTGTGATGCCTAAACGAACCTTGATAGGGGATGGCTTGTTATCTTTCAGGATATAAATGGTGCCCGTGTTCAGATCATCACCTTTATTTCTTTTCTTACGAGCTCCTCCGTTTTTAGCCATCTCACCTTTGGGGCTATCTGCGCTGTTTTCGTCTAACTTGGGTTTATAACGTAGCGCTGCGTTTGGCACTAGCAAGGCTTGCTCACGTTTGGCGACACCAATGTTGACATACGCTGTCATGCCCGGAAGTAGCAGTTGGTCTTGATTGTCTACTGAAATCACTACGTCGTAAGTAACCACATTTGAGGTGTTAACTGGGTTTAAACGCACTTGTTTAACCACACCTTCAAAATTTCTATTCGGAAAAGCATCCACATTAAACTTGGTCATTTGCCCAACTTTAATGTTACCGATATCAGCCTCAGCAAAGCTGGAGTTAATTTGCATTTTAGATAAATCTTGTGCGATCTTAATCAGGGTTGGCGTTTGAAAGCTTGCTGCAACCGTTTGCCCAACATCTACCACGCGGTCTACCACCACACCAGAGACTGGTGAGCGGATAATCGTGAAGTTTAAATTGGTTTGGTCGCGTGCTAATAAGCCGCGTGCGCTATCTAATTGCGCCTTTGCAGACTTCAATACTTGTACGGCAGTATCGAGCTCTTGTTTAGATACAAACTCTTGTGCATATAGCTCACGCATACGTTTTTCATTCGCTTGCGCTAGCTCAACGGATGCTTGATTGTTGCGCACGCTTGCTTGAGATTGGCTGATTTGCGCCATGAATAAAGCGTTATCCAGCTCTAGCAATACCTGATCTTTTTTCACCTCATCATTAAAGTCTACATATAGCTTTTTAACGATACCTGAAATTTGTGTACCTACACTAACGAGCGTTACTGGGTTCAATGTACCGTTAGCTGATACCGTTTGTTCGATATCACCCTGTGTGATTTCAGCTAATCTGTATAAATCAGCAGGATTGATGTTGCGTGTGCTTTGATAGTAATAATAGGCGCCCGTAGCGAGTGCGATTAACACAATGATGAGGATTATTTTATTGAGTGATTTCATGGTGAATATCGTTAGTTGGTGTTGGTGGTAGTAGGCATTGAGTCGAGTGTTGCACTAGGTAATGATTGAATCATGGCATGGTCTAAAGAGCCCATGGCTTGTGCTAGTGTTGCACGCGTAATGTTGGCATTTAGCACAGCCTGAATTTGTTGTTGCCTAGCGCTAGCAAGTGCACTTTGCGCATTTAGGGTGTCGATAATATTGCCTACCCCTGCTTTGTAGCGCCCTAATGCCACGCGGTAAGACTCCTCCGCGCTGGCAACTAATATTTCAGTTGCTGAGACAGACTCAAGTGCGGTGCGCAAATTCTGATAGGCGCTCCACACATCCAGTGAAATTTGCAAACGTAAACGGTCGCGCTGTGCTGCGCGTAAGTCTGCAGTAGCTTCAGCGGCACGTATTCTGTAGGTAGGCGCATAACCATTAAAGAGTGGAATTGCGACGGTAAAACCTAAGGTGGAGTTGTTGCTGGTGGCTAACTGAGAGCCATCTTGCAGGCTGTTAGACATAGAGATTGAAATGGTTGGTTTTGCCGCAGCCTTGCTGGCGTCAATGCTGGCTTGTGCAGCTTTCAGTTGTGCCTCGCTAGCAATCAGATCTGGGCGACGTGTGCTTGCTTGTTCAATGAGTGAGTTAACGTCATTGAGTATGTTGGCCGATGGCTTTGCAGTATTGCTGACTAATGATATTTTTTGATTAGCTGGTAAGCCCATCACGTTGGCTAAATTACCATAGGCAGTTTGTAAGTTGCCTTCACTAGTAATGCGCGTCAAGGTCAGTTGAGCATAGGCAGTTTGCGCTTGTAGTTTATCAGCGGGGGTAGATACGCCTGATTGATAGCGAGCCTCTGCTGCTTTAAAGCTCTCGCTGCTCGCACGCTCAGCTTCTAATGCTGCATCCACTGCGGCCAAGCTTGCTTGTACTTGATAAAACGCTACTGTGGCAGAGAGTAAGACACTTTGCACTGTGCTACTTTGGCTGGCACTAGCAGATAAAAGTAATTGGCGTGCATTCTCTAGGTTGGCATTACGGTTACCAAAATCATACAACAGGTAACTCGCCACCAAACTATTACTCAAGTTTAGGTTGGGATTACTACGTGTAGTTGATGCTGGGTTGAGCACACTGTTGTTGACCGAAATATTATCGGTGAGCGATGGCAGATAGGCAGACTTTGCAATGCCTAACTGTGCTGCTTGTACACGAGCACTTGCCCACACCTCCCGTGTTTGCGGATTGTTGCATAGGCTTGCATCTGCAACCTCTGCCAATGTCAGTGGTTTTTCAAGGCTTTCCCCACTCATCAACCCATCACAAGGCGACCCTTGGTACTCGTCAGCTAGTTGTTGCAGCGAGAATAGATTGGTTTGCAAAGGGTCATTGCGTGTAGAGTTTTTATCGGTATACCAAACGCCACCTTCGGCGAATGCATGGTGAGTGAGTAGCATTAAGCTAAGCACAAAAAAGCGTTTTTTCATTTGATGTTTAGGCACAATTTTTTATATAGGCTGATTTCTAGAACGTTAAGATTCACAATCGAGACTTTTAAGTGACTGACCTGAAAATTACACCTAAGAGACTAGCACTATTTAGGGGCTTCAAGTCATTGAAAAGTTCGTATTGCGTAATGGTTGCAATTGTAAATGAGAACAGTTATCATTAGCAAATGAATTGGGGTTGAATGCAAGGACTTTTACACAGTTTTACATTCAGTTCGTGTATTCCATATTTCTAGCCAGTCAACGTTCAGTTCTCTAGCCAACCACTGAGTTATTTTATAGGAGATTTATCTTGAGTATTGAGGCTTAAGTTGACGGCAATTCGAAAGGCAGCAATAGGATGCCTTTCGGCAAATCTGTAGTTTTAAGTATTACAAAATAAGTAAGTGAAACATGTAAAAAAATAATTTAACAAGCACGTCAAGCCAGCCAACGGTATTTTCCTCTAGCCAGCCAGATATTTTGAATCAAGAGGAAAGTACCATGAGTTATATTCGTAGTCGTAAACACAACCCCGCCCGTATCGCTGCGCTAGTTGCTGCAACATTGTCTTTTGGCGCAAATGCTGCAAGCGAAACTAATGAGGCCGCAGATCAACTTCCAGAAGTGAATGTGACGGCAACGCCAGAGGTGCCTTTTAAGGCTAATACGTCAGCTAGCTCTAAATTTACAAAGCCGTTAATCGATACCACACAAACTGTGCAAGTGATTAAAAAAGAAGTGCTACGTGAGCAAGGTGTCATTTCATTGACAGATGCTTTACGTAATACGCCAGGTATCACCATGCAATTGGGTGAGAATGGCAACACTTCAGCAGGTGATACTTTCTCGATGCGCGGTTTTGCAACACAAAACTCATTGTTTGTAGATGGCATTCGTGACCTAGGTGCAGTAACGCGTGACGTGTATAACTTAGAGCAGATTGAGGTGGTGAAAGGCCCAGCAGGTGCAGATATCGGTCGCGGTGCGGCGTCTGGATACGTTAACTTAATCAGCAAATTGCCAAGTTTGGATAGTGTGAACATGGCGACCATTAGCTATGGTACCGCGGATAAAAAACGTGCAACGATTGATTTAGGCGAAAAGCTAGGAGACACAGTAGCCGTTCGTTTGAATGCAGTAGGTTTTGATGGCAATGTTGATAAGCGTGATGAAGTAGAGAACCAGAACTTCTCAATCGCACCTTCTATTGCTTTTGGTTTAGGAACACCAACTCGTCTGTATTTGTACTCACAACACGTGCGTCAGGATAATGTCCCTGACGGTGGTATTCCAACCATTGGTATGAGTGGCTTTTATAACGCATCTACCTCTTTAAACGGTGGTAGAAAAGTAGACCGTGAGAACTTCTACGGTAGCGATAATGATTATGAAAAAGTAGATGCAGATATGTTTACTGCTAAATTTGAACATGATCTTAATGACAAAACGACAGTACGTAATATTTCACGCTATGGCAAAACCAATATGGACCGTGTTGCTACAGGTATTAACACCGGCGCAACGGGCTTGGTTGCAGTCACTGCAGATCCAGCAACTTGGACAGTGAATCGCTCACGTCAGCGTATTGATCGTGATGATGAAATTTTAGTGAATCAAACTAGCCTGAATACTATGTTTGATCTTGCTGGGTTCAAAAACACATTCACGGGTGGTCTTGAGTTTATGTATGAAAGCCAAAAAAGCAAAGGCTTTGGTACTACTTCACAGACGGTGAATGGTGTCACTTATGCCGCAATTAGCAACCCAGCAGCTAATTTGTATAACCCTAACTCAAATGATTTGTTAGGTATTCCATATGCGATTCCTGGAACCGACACTGATGGCAGAACGATCACCGCTGCAATGTATGCTTTCGATACAGTAGATATCACAGACAAATGGCAAGTGAACGCAGGTTTACGTTACGAGCACTACAATACTAAAACTGATGGAGGCACGATTGTCACTGCCACTAACCAAGCTCAGTTTCCGGGGTATGCGGTTGGATCAATTGCGCCAACAAAAGGCAGTAACTCTGATAACTTGTTAAGTTGGAAAGTGGGGGGGCTGTATAAGCCAGCACCTAATGGCAGTATTTATGCGTCATATGCAACTTCATACACGCCACCAGGAAGTGCAAACTTTGCACTCTCTGCAACAGCCAACAATCAAAACAATGGTGCAATGGACCCACAAAAAACTGATAACGTGGAGTTGGGCACTAAGTGGGACATACTCAATAATCAACTTAACTTAACTGCGGCAGTATTTAGCACAGAAAATAGCAAACAAGCTTCATTTGACGATCAGGGGCAGGCTGTACAAAACGGTCGTACCCGTGTGAACGGTATTGAGTTAATGGCAGTCGGTCAATTAACTAAGGCTTGGCAGTTGTCTGCGGGCATTACTGAAATGCGTGCAAAAGCACTAGACCAGCAAAATGATACAGGTGTTGTAACTGATGGCGTGCGCTGGACACCAGAGACAAGTGCAACGGTATGGAGCCAATATAGTTTTGGTGATTTTACACTTGGTGGTGGTGCACGTTATATGGGCGAGCAAAAACGCCTAGTGACGAAAGTCGATGCTTCCACACAAAATATGCCGGAAATTCCATCTTATTGGGCAGCTGATGCAATGGCATCTTATAAGGTGAACAAGCAACTTAATTTACGTCTCAATGTGTACAACATTTTTGATAAAGAATACATTGAAACGTTGAACAACGGCGGCGGTCGCGTGCGTCTAGGTCAGCCACGATCAGCCTTGTTAACAGCTGAGTTCATGTTCTAGTCATGTAAGTCTTCAAGCCCGCCAGTTAAATGCTGGTGGGCATTTTTATTTTGGTAGGTTTCAATCATGATGTTACATATTCCCGAAGTATTATCTAAAGCAGATGTACTTGCCATGCGCAACGTACTTGATGCAGGTGCATGGGTAGACGGCTCAGCTACGGCAGGCGTTTTAGCGGCAGCGGTGAAATGTAACTCGCAGTTCTCGTCAGAGTCTGCGCAATATCTTGGTTTATCTCAAGCCATCGCTACTGCACTTGAGCGGCAGCCTTTATTTGTATCCGCCGCACTGCCTGATCGGATATTGCCTCCCATGTTCAATCGTTATGCTGGTGGTGGTACGTATGGTAACCATATTGATAATGCCATCCAGCGTGATCGACTCACTGGTGACCGCTTACGTACAGATGTGTCGGTCACGGTGTTTTTATCAGAGCCAGAAGATTACGAAGGTGGTGAGCTCATTGTAGAAGATACCTATGGCAGCCATGAGGTTAAGTTACCGGCAGGCGATGCGATTGTGTATCCATCAACAAGTTTGCATCGTGTCGAGCCTGTGACATCCGGTGCGCGCGTTGCTTCATTTTTATGGGTGCAGAGCTTGGTAGCAGATGCTTGGCAACGCAATATGTTATTTGATTTAGATATGGCTTTGCTTAAATTGCGAGCTCAGGTTGGAAATAGCTCAGAAATCGTCACGTTAACTGGGCACTACCATAATCTATTAAGACAATGGAGCAAATGATGGCACAGTTACCATTAACTGCTATTCCTCCAGATATTGTGAGTGCCGCAGATTACGAGCGATATGCGCAACATTACATTGAAGCCGCTGCATGGGCCTACTTACAAGGCGGTGCTGCTGACGAACTCACGTTGGCGGCTAACTGTGAGTCGTGGTCAAGTTTAAAGCTTTGGCCGCGTGTGCTATCAGATGTTGCGCATGGTCATACGCGCTGTACTTTGTTTGGTGATGCGTTGGCACATCCAATTATTCTTGCGCCAGTGGCAACACAGCGGCTGTTTCATCCTGAAGGTGAAGTGGCTAGTGTGCTTGCTGCAGGCGTGATGGGAGGAGTAGCTGTTGTTTCTACGCAAGCGTCTTTCACTTTAGAGGATGTGGCGACGCAAGCACATGGCCCGTTGTGGTTTCAATTATATTGGCAAGGTGGACGGGCAGAGACACTGGAGCTGATAAAGAGAGCAGAGACTACGGGTTACAGAGCGCTGGTGTTCACTGTAGATGCTCCAGTTTCTGGGGTGCGAAATCGTGAGCAACGAGCTGCGTTTAGCGTGCCAAGTAGTGCTGCACAGGTCAATGTTAAAACACTCACATTGCCAACATTAGCGCAAGGCATGAGTGCAGTATTTGATGGATTCATGTCGTTAGCGCCAACATGGGATGATATTGAGTGGCTGATTCAGCAAACTCATCTTCCGATTATTCTCAAAGGCGTGCTTCATCCCAAGGATGCCAAATTAGCAGTCGCAGTTGGCGCTGCAGGTGTGGTTGTCTCCAATCATGGCGGTCGTGTGTTAGACAGTGCATTAGCAACATTTGATGTATTGGCTGGCGTTGTGTCAGTCGTAGATGGCGCAGTGCCAGTGTTGATTGATGGTGGCATTCGGCGTGGTACTGACATCGTTAAGGCACTGGCACTGGGTGCGTCTGCCGTCATGATAGGACGCCCATATATTCACGCATTGGCAACTGCGGGCGCACTGGGAGTGGCTCATCTTATTCGGCTGTTGCGGGAGGAATTGGAAATCTCTATGGCACTCACTGGCTGCAAAACCTTAGATGACATCAATGTAGATGTTTTATATTGAGGTGATGCTTTAGTGGCACATGCTGTATCGCAACAACCAGAGGATTTAGGGACTTTAATAAGTATTTCGTAGTGTTGTAATTGAGTGATTTAGTAAGATTTTTAACAATATTTTGTATTAGAGAACGATTTAAATATGGAAAAAACATTAGCACAAAAAAATAGTCAACGCGGTAAAACACTTAGACTTTTAAGAAAGATTCATGGCTGGTTAGGCCTATGGGGCGCTTTACTTGGCCTGCTGTTTGGTATTAGCGGATTTCTGCTTAATCATCGCTCTGTCATGAAAATTCCTGCTGCAAAAATGGAAGAAACTGAAATTCAGTTAGCGATGGCAATGCCATTACCAGATAACCAGAAAGCGTTTGTAAAGGCCATTCAAACTGCATTGGAGATTAAACAAGACCCGATGAAACCGAGACCTAACCGAGGCGGTAACGCGGAGGGGGCAGGTAAACAGGAGCGTGGTAGCATGCAAATGAGAGAAGGTAATGCGAGACGTGAGGGTAGGCCTGAGCGTGAAAGTGATCAAGATCCCGAGACGAAAGCAGATCGTGCTGGTCACTCAGAGCGTGAGGCGAGATTTATGGATAAATCAATTAAACAGCCTGAAACGTTTAAAGTTGGCTTTCAACTGCCTAATGCTTCAATTCAGGCAGAGTATGTTGTTGGCAATCGCTTTGCCACGGTAAAACGTGAAGATGCCAACATCTGGGCCTTTATCTCACGTATGCATAAAGGGGTGGGTGCCAATACTGCTTGGGTCTTGCTTGCAGACTCAATCGCTGGCGCTATGTTAATTCTATCTATTACCGGCGTTTTATTGTGGACCAAAATGCGTGGCTCACGCCTAGCGATGCTTGGATTGGTTGGAGGTTCCACATTACTGACGGTATGGATTACCATGTCCATGATGTAAGTGACATGACACGGTAGTTTCCATTAAGTGGCGCTGGCTAGTCCTTAAGTAATTACAGGTTGATGTAATTCTGTAGCTGTTTAATCAATTCTTGTTGGTAAGTAATGGTTTCTTTTACCAGGTCGCCAATAGAAAGTACGCCAAGTACTTTATCATTCTCAACCACAGGTAAATGTCGAATGCGATGTTCTGTCATCAAGGACATCGCATGTTCTACTGTATCAGTAGGTTTGGCAGACAACACCTTGCTGGTCATCACCTCGCTAATCGCCGTAGTTTTAGATGATTTACCTTTCAGAATCACTTCCCGTGCATAGTCTCGTTCAGAAAAAATGCCTACCAGGTTTTCTCCATCAAGCACGATTAAAGCGCCAATTTTGTATTCAGCTAATATCACTAATGCATCAAATACAGGGCGGTGAGGTGCAATTGAAATGACTTCTTTATATTTTTTACCATCTAGTAATTGTTGTAGCGTCTTCATGCTAATCTCCTTTTGTGATGCGCAAAAAAGTGTCGTGCAAAAACTATAGTAAAAAGCTAAATATACACCAATAATTATTTTTACCAATAAGGGCAATCAACTATTGAGACATGTGATGTGTCCTAACTTAATGTATTGGCTCGACTTTATCAGATTGTTTAGCGCTACCTTTGAGATAGACTAAGGTTTGATTAGTACATGGTTCCCGTAAATTGATTAGCCACAATTTAAGATAAAATAGCGTTAAATTAAATAAGGGCACCAATAACAAGGGGGGCTTATGGACGTTACCAATAAAATTACAGCATCGATTTCCGCTACCTCTACACCAGTCTCTTTCGGACAAGCATTTATTTACTGGCTAAAGTTAGGGTTTGTTAGCTTTGGTGGTCCAGCCGGCCAAATTTCTATCATGCATCACGACTTGGTTGAGAAGAGGCGTTGGATATCTGAGACACGCTTTTTGCATGCACTCAATTATTGCATGGTGTTACCGGGCCCAGAAGCGCAGCAGTTAGCAACCTATATCGGTTGGCTAATGCATCGAACTTGGGGTGGCATTGTTGCTGGGGTATTGTTTGTACTACCATCATTCTTTATTCTGACTGGTCTCGCATGGGTATACATGGCTTACGGATCAGTCCCCGCCGTCGCTGGGGCACTATATGGCATTAAACCTGCCGTGGTTGCCATAGTCCTACTTGCCGCTTATCGTATAGGGTCACGCGCATTAAAGAACCAAGTGCTGTGGGCGATTGCGGCGTTAGCTTTCATTGCAATTTTTGTATTAAACCTACCATTCCCTCTCATTGTGGCTGTTGCTGCTTTCATTGGCCATTTTGGAGGTCGTTTAATTCCGCAGTATTTCAAAGTCGGCGGTGGTCATGGCGCATCTAAAAAAGATGATGGCGCTGCACTTATCGATGACGATACACCAACGCCAGCGCATGCAAGGTTCAGTTTAGCAAAAATGGTACGTATTGCTGCGGTTGGCATCGGCATTTGGCTAGGTGCAATGACGGTGTTGATAGCGCTTTATGGGTGGGATGCTGCATTTACCCAAATGGCTTGGTTTTTTACTAAAGCCGCACTGCTGACCTTTGGTGGCGCTTATGCAGTGTTGCCATACGTGTATCAAGGCGCGGTAGAGCACTATCATTGGCTTACACCAGTGCAAATGATTGATGGTCTTGCACTGGGTGAAACAACGCCTGGCCCACTTATTATGGTGGTGACTTTCGTGGGTTTTGTTGGTGGTTGGGTTTCTCAGGTATTTGGCGCTGATGCAGTTTTTGCATCTGCTTTTGTAGCGGCATCAATCGTAACGTTTTTTACATTCTTGCCAAGTTTTATCTTTATCTTCATGGGCGCACCATTTATTGAAACTACGCATGGCAATTTAAAGTTCACTGCACCATTGAGCGCGATTACGGCAGCAGTGGTAGGCGTGATTCTAAATTTAGCATTGTTCTTTGCTTATCATGTATTTTGGCCTATTGGGCTGGCTGGTGCGATTGATTGGTTTTCTATTGCGCTAACAGGGTTAGCCATGCTTGCCGTTTTTCGCTTCAAAGCGAATGTTATTTCCGTGATATTGGCATGTGGTATTTTGGGGATGCTATTTAAACTTTTGGCTTAACCTAATCGCTTGTGTTCCAGCAGGTAGTTTTGGACATTACAACATGCTGGAATACAAGCTCATGATGGATGTTATGGGGCAGACTGTTCAAGAACTTCCACAGCATCGCATGCCTACAACAATTTTTTGCAGTTGGTGTGCAGAGTAAGCGCCAACTAACCTGTGACACATTTCTTTCATATTTCTAACATATCAGTTTAATAATTCGACATTAAACTCACTCACAGTTAAACGTATTAAATAAAGTGAGGTTTGAAATGAGTAGAATATTGTGGAATATGCTAATTGAGTGCTTAAACTGGGGTCTAGTGGCCGTGTTGATTGGGTTTTATATCACAGGTATCTTTGCTTAGCGCCTACTTTGCTGGTTTAGTGTTGCCACAGCTGTTTGCTAGCCATTTTCCATCAACATTTGCTTGCTCGTTGATTGGGTTGTTTTGGATAGAACCAGCAAATTTAGTCACCCCAGTAAAGGTTTCTGCATTTGTAAAATTTCCTTCAGCAGTACCGTGACCATTTAGTTCTGCGTTCACGCATGTGAATGCCATGTGGTAGTAATGACCATTTTGCGTTACTTTATTAACCGTGCATCCCGCTTGGTTTTGAACAGCACCGGGCAAGATCTTTTGCTTTGCCATTTCTTCAGTCATGCAGGTTGTGGACTTTGCTGCACCATTTTTAATTTCTGGCACATCAAACCCATATTCCTTAGCCAACGCATTTAAGTTGTCCATTTGCGCTGCTGGGATTTGCGATGCAAAATTTAATAGGTCAGAAGTAGTAGTCACTTCCCATAGTCCAGGCTTAATAGAAACATCTGCTGCGTTGACAGAAGCGGTAAATGACGTGAAAACAAGCGTTAGTGCATATAAACTGCGGTGCATTCAATATCCTAAATTAAGCGTTACTATATTGAGAAAGCGTAATGCTCAGTTAGTTCAGCAAGGTAATCAATCATGTTATTTGTTTTAACAAATAACATTGCAAATTCACGATCATTCATTAATGATCTACTCAAGATTATTTATTCAATGTCCTTCAGTGTATGGAGTAACAGCGATATACAGTCATTGCGATAGCGCTAGTCATTCCTTAAGCCCTGCTTCAAACGCGTCAATCGGTATAGGTTTGCCAAACAAATAGCCTTGATAACAATAGCAGCCGTTATCGAGTAGTATCTGTCTCTGTTCTTCTGTTTCCACACCTTCAGCAATGACGTTCAGGTTTAATGTGTGTGTCATGGCGATAATGGTCCGCACAATCGCTTGGTCACTAACGTTGTTAGTAATTTCGTGCACAAAAGATTGGTCAATTTTTAATTGATCAATCGGTAGGCGTTTTAAGTATTGTAAAGAAGAGTAACCAGTGCCAAAGTCATCTAAAGAAAACTTAATACCAATCTTTTGTAAGGCATGCATGGTCGCAATTGTTTTGTCCAACTCATTCACTAACATGCTTTCTGTTAGCTCTAGCTTCAGTAGCTCAGGGTCAATCCCATTTTTCTTAATAGCAGATGCGACCTGTGCCACAAAGTTATCTTGCAAGAATTGTTGAGCAGTAACATTCACAGATAAAGTTAAATAGTTAGTTTGTGCTGATTTTTTCCAGGCTTTAAGTTGCGCGCAAGCACTGTCTAATACCCATTTCCCTATTGGGACAATCAGCCCAGTTTCTTCTGCGATAGGTATAAATTCATAGGGTGACACCATGCCACGTTTTGGATGTTGCCAGCGGATGAGTACTTCTGCACCCAAAGGTTTGCCATCAGTATCAACCTGAATCTGGTAATACAGCACGAACTCTTTAGCGCTAATGGCCTCATTAAGTTCACGTTCAAGCGTGACATAGGCGTTCAGGCTTTCCTGCATTTTAGGGTCGTAAAAGCAAATGCTATTATTACCATTGCGCTTAGCTTGGTTGACCGCAATATCAACTTGTTTGAGCAACTCCTCTGCATCATGATTCATGTCATGGAACAAGCAAATGCCCACACTGATTGTGTTTTGGTATAAATGTGTTTGCAATTGAAATGGCTGATTAAGATTTTGTTGAATCTTTGAGACGATACGTTCGACTTGTCCAGCTGATTCAACCGCCTTAGCACTTAGGTTCTCTAATAACACAATAAACTCATCGCTCCCAATCCGAGAGACGGTGTCACCTTCGCGCGTGCAAGATATTAACCTTTTAGACACCTCTTGTAGCAATACATCACCTACTTTGTGCCCCAATGTGTCGTTGATTGATTTAAAGTTATCAAGATCGATAAAAAGAAGCGCGCCATGCTGACCACTTCGGTTGCTGGCACTTAATGCATGTTTCAGTCGGTCTATCAGTAAGCGTCTGTTGGGTAGGTTAGTCAGCACATCATAGTTTGCAAGCTGATGAATCACTTCCTGGGATTTTGTCTGTTCGGTGATATCCATCCCTACCGACAGTAGAATAGCTTCACCTTTGTTATCGTCGTGCAGGCAGGTATGCCTCCAAGAAATGTTACGATGGGTTTTATTAGCGGCAATGAACACTGATTTATGTGCATAACTATATAGCTTGCTATTGGCTACCTCTGATAGCTTAGCTTTTAACGCAATCAACTCGCTTTCAGGTAAATCACTGTACATTTGGTCGTCTTTATTCTTACCTGACAGTGTAACCCCAAACTGGTTGATCGATAAAATACGGCCATCTACGTTAGTCGTGGCAATAATAGCCTCAGCGTGATTGAGTAATTTAGTGGCAAACTCTTTTTCTTTTGATACTTCGTTAAAAAGATTTTTCAGAGAAAGGTTTTTTTCAACTACTTCATGCTCTAGCGACTCAAGCTTATAAGATAAGTCGATAGCTGACTGGTCAAGAATATCAACTTCATCTTTTAAAAGATGCGGGTGCAGTTTTATATTGGCGCGTAACGCTTGAAAAGCTCCTTGTCCAAGAAGTGGAATAGAAGACGCAATTCTGCGTAGTCGTTTTAGCGGGATACTAAGTAGTATGTAAAGTAGTGCAAGTATTAGTACAGTAGCAACCATGGCAAATACCATCACCTGCTTGCTATTTTTTTCTACTGTTGCCAAATCATCAGCAATATTTTCAATCACAATCAACTGCATTTCATCAGCCGAGTGAGATGTTTCAAGCTTAACCAAACTTATCTCATAAACATCTTCTGCATCAACATAACGCACAGGCTTCTTTGATAGTTCTGCAAAAGAGTAAACACTAGCTACCTTAGCGATTAACGGAATCAATAGTTTAGGACTGGACGCTGCTGCAAAGTGCATTCCCCACAGCGGTTGCTTAATGCTGCTTGAGTCTGACGAAAAAATAATCGCTAAATCGGCGTTTGACGTTTTTTTGAAGGATAAAACTGTATCAGCTAGCGATGCCCCAATTGAAAATGCACCTGCCATTTCACCTTTCTGTAGGATGGGGGCGAATGCATAAATGTTACATGTGTCAGCACATGCAATTAGCCCGTTTGAAACCTCTTTGTTAAGAACGGTTTCCCAGTTTTTTTCCCATGATTTTGACTGGACTGATCGATTGGTTTTTGGCTCGTTACCCCATGTTGCAATCACATGCCCATCTGGTGCATATAGCTTGGCATTTTCAACCCCCATGTCAATCTGAAAGCTTGACCAAAAGCTCTCAAAATGATGGTAAAAGGCTGGGCTGTCATATTTCATAAGCCCGTTATTCATATTAATAAAAGTAGGCAACGTGGCAGCTAATTGCCTAATTCGCTCCACATCCATACTAATCAAGCCATTAATTTGCTTCGCATGTTTTATCTGTGCTTCTTTTCTGGTTTGTTCAAATTGTAGTAGGAGCTGGTGTTGAAAATAATATGAGCTAGCAATGCTAAGAATTGCAGAAACGCTAAACAGAATTAACAGTAGCTTCCAGCGTAAGCTAAGAAAATGCGTAGGTTGTGTCACTTGATTCTGCACGGGAGATTAAAACCGCCAAGAGCCCATTAACATCAACATGTCCCACTTACGCTCCATTTCTCGTGGGTTTGTATTGTCTAGTGATGATAGCCAACCCGTTCCATCGAGATGATGCCACTCCCCTCTTAGCATAAATGTTGGCGTTACATCGTAACGTAACCCTAGCATCCAGTCTTTTGCGAAAAACATGTGAGCAGGCAAACCTGTTGCTGCTGAGAGCTTTTTCCCATCGCGGTCACTTTTGTTATTAAAGCTGGCATCATAGCGTGCGACTGCTTGCAAAGAGGGGGTGAGTTGATAGCTACCCTGAACATAATAGCCCTCGATGACATTGCTAAAGTTCGGTGCAAAGTTTCTTGTAATAGATGACTTCATTTGGGAATACTCTGCTGTAAGCTCCCATTTTTCGTGACTGTACTGTGCTGAAATAATCTTGGGGTCTAAATGCACAAATAAATGTGGGTCAACTTCATGTGAGGCTTCCTGATAGTTAAGGTCTATATTGGCCGCAGTAAAAGCTAGGCGTAAGCGGTCATCCGGTGTTGTGTAGATGATGCGCATTAAACGTGAGGCTTTGTCAGACTCCATCTCCCCAGGTTCGTCTTTTCTGATAAATGTTGCTTCACTACCTCGGTCAACGTTTGCTTTTCCCACTACCATGTCAACATTGATTGCCCCCAAACTTCCTTCTCGATTAAAGTAAATTCCAGCACCATCGGATGAAAGCGCAATACTGCGCGCTTTGTCAAAGTAAATAGATTGCGGCAATATAATGCTGGGACGGGTAAATGCAACGTCACGCGTTGTTGTATAAAGCCCAAATGGATTTTTGACGCGACCAAGCCTAACCCCAAATTGGGTAGCTTCATTTGAGTAAACCGTATAGTCAACCAACGCGTAATCTAGTAGTAAGCCATTTTCGTTCACGTTTCCAGCATCAAGTTGGATGACCTGCGCAGAAAATTGCAAATCTGGTCTGGGGCGGTATGAAGCATTAATGCCAATTTCACGAAAGTTAAAACTAATATTATTGTCACTGTCACCATAAAACTTATTATCTGTACTTGATACGATGCCCTGGCTTGCAAAGCCATGAATTTGCACCTTCCCATCGTTAAACTCCACTGCTAATAGGGCTGTTGAGCATGTCGAGCTAAACAAAAACACTATCCAAGTAGCATAGATTCGTAACATATTAGTGCACCTCAACCATACGAATTTTAATTCCATCAATTTTTGATCTTGGAAGATAGCCAATTGCACCGGGGGTGTTGGCAATATTGGTCATCATTTGATCTATATTTGCCACTTCTCGAGGCGCTTGCCCCGTGCCTGAGTAAACCTGACGATCCCACGCAGAGCGAAGTTTATAAGGGAATGTTTCTAAAATTTCTTTTGCGAAAATGAGGTGGTGTGCATTTCGATCAGGCAATACAAACACAACAACAGGGCTGCCATTCGCCCATTGCCTTGCCTTCATGCTAAATATTTGCCGAGAAAAACTACGTGAAATATGACTTTCAACAATATTTTGATTAACAGCCAATACGATTTCTTCGTCGCTAGCTGCAACGCTACCGTTAAGCAGTAACAAAATACATAAGATAAGAGCTTTATTAAAGATCATTGCTGAATTTAAGTACGCAAATGATGCATATAACTCTTAATTAATACCAGGATTCTGATTTTGATTCTGAATAAACATCATCGAAATTAACCTTTGTTATTATTTGGCAAGTCTTATATAAGTCCAATATATCTGATACTGACATATTTTGTCTATAAATAAAATAACAACAAATTAATTGAATACTTGACATAGTTAGCCAGCTAACTATAATGATCCTAATTATGCTAGAACTAAAAGACTTACCTACTACTGGAGTGCTCCATAAATTTGCTGAGCGATATCCTGATGCGGATATCACGGCAGTGTCGAGCTTTTTGCATTTGCTAAGGGTTGCAACCGATTTATCCATCGCATTGGATACATGTTTGAGTAAGCATGGGTTGCTACAAGGGCGCTGGTGGGTCCTTATTTTGCTAATGCGTGAGGACACACACACCGCAACACCTTCTGTACTTGCAAGCAAAGCGGGCGTTACGAGAGCAACGATGACAGGGCTAATTGATGGCTTAGAGCAAGGTGGCCTAGTTGAGCGTGTGTTTACGAAAAGTGACAGGCGTAGCGTGTTGATTCACCTGACTGATGCAGGGCAAGCTAAGCTAGATGCAGTCATGCCAGATTACTACCAAAGATTAAGGCTATGTATGAAGGGTCTTAATGAAGCACAGCGTATCCAATTAGAACAGATGTTAGATTTAATTAATGCAGGCATCCCAGAGTTAACCAAGCAAAAATAATTTATTTCACAATCAGGAGTCATGATGAGTAATATCAAACAACAAATCAGCGAAATCAATCAAAAATTCGACCATGCATTTAATACCAAAGATTCAGTGTCGATTGGTGCCTTATACGATACAAATGCAGTGGTAATGCCTGCTCCAGCAGGTGAGCCTGTGATAGGCGCCTCTGCAATCCAATCATTTTTCCAAGGGCTCATTGATGCGGGCGTGATTGAGCACCAGTTAACGTTGCTGGACGCCGTTGAAGATGGCAATCTTGCTTTCCAACGCGGTAAATGGGCTGGTGCGATGTTAAATGCGCAAGGCGAAAAACAAACGTTTGGCGGTAATGTGCATTTGGTATACCGTAAGCAAGCGGATGGCAGCTGGAAAGCAGTAACACATATTTGGAACTAAGCAGTTAACGGACGCCAATCATTAGGGTATGAAAATATATGGGAAATAGTACAAAAAATATCATTAGTGCATTTGTTGCACTAATCGTACTCACCATTATTTGGGGCTACAACTGGGTTGTGATGAAAAGTGCACTGCAATATGCAGGCCCATTTCAATTTGCTGCCCTGCGTGTTTTCTTTGGTGCGATTGTACTATTTGTTGTGATCTATGCTACTAAGCGACCCTTGGGTCTAAAAGAGTTCCCAACGATGCTGGTGTTGGGTTTGCTACAGACTGTGGGTTTTACTGGTTTATTGATTTGGGCCTTGGTTGAAGGCGGTGCAGGTAAAACAGCTGTACTCACTTACACGATGCCATTTTGGGTGATGCTGTTTGCTTGGCCAATGCTGGGTGAAAAAGTACAAGGCTGGCAGTGGTTGGCAGTCATCTCTGCCGTATTCGGTATGGTGCTGATATTCGATCCTTTACATATCAAAGCAGATGGCTTCAGTATGTTCTTGGCAATTGTCTCAGGTGTTTCTTGGGCACTTTCAGCCATTATTTCTAAAAAACTACATCGACGTAGCCCGCATCTCGATTTATTAAACCTGACAGCTTGGCCTATGTTGTTGGGCTCGATTCCTATGATCGCAATTGCGTTTATCGTGCCAGCCGTCCCTATTCAATGGACAGGTTACTTTATCGGTGCTGTATTGTTTAATGTGTTTCTGAGTGGTGCGTTGGCTTGGTTGCTGTGGTTGTATGCCTTACAAATTTTACCTGCTGGCATGGCCAGCATGGCATCAATGCTAGCGCCTGTCATCGGTGTGTTGGCTGCATGGGTACAGTTAAATGAAGTACCTAATCAGATGGAGTTGATTGGCATGGTGTTAATCGCACTATCGTTAGTGATTATTTCATTTATTAGTATTAAAAAGCATGCGCCTGTTGATCCAGCAATTGGGCAAGAGTAAACACCTGTAAATAGAATCTGAGTATTTGGTGCTTACTAGGCCATTAACCTCAATCCTCTCTCTGAAAAGCCTGTAATTTGGGTAAACGCATGTGATAAAATCAGCCTTATTTAGTTGGAAATTAGGATCTAAACATGGCAGGTCATAGTAAGTGGGCAAATATTCAACACCGCAAAGGTCGCCAAGACGCAAAGCGCGGTAAGATTTTTACTAAAATCATTAAAGAAATCACGGTCTCAGCACGTCTAGGTGGTGGTGATCCTAATATGAACCCACGTTTACGTGCGGCAGTTGCGTTGGCAAAAGAAGAAAACATGCCATCAGATAATATTACACGAGCGATTAAAAAAGGTACGGGTGAGTTAGAGGGCGTTAGCTACGAGGAAATCCGATACGAAGGCTACGGCATCAATGGTGCAGCCATTATTATTGATTGCTTAACTGACAATAAGCAACGTGCAGTGATGGATGTGCGTCATGCATTAAGTAAGCACGGCGGCAATCTGGGCACCGATGGCTCGGTGGCTTTTATGTTTAAGCACTGTGGTAGCTTAGTGTTTGAGCCTGGCACCTCAGAAGATAAAGTAATGGAGGTCGCATTGGAAGCCGGCGCTGAAGATGTGGTAACCAACGATGATGGCAGTATTGAGGTGATTACGCCACCAGCTGACTTTGTGGCGATTAAAGAGGCGCTCGAGGCAGCGGGTCTCAAGGCAGTAATGGGTGAAGTGACAATGAAACCTGATGCCGAAGTGATCTTTACTGGCGAAGATGCGGTGAAAATGCAGAAAATACTGGATGCACTGGAAGATTTAGATGATGTGCAGGATGTTTACACCTCTGCTGTGATTGAAGAGTAACTCTGAATGTTGATAACAACTGGGTGCATGCCTTGAGTGTTACTAGAATTCTCGGTATTGACCCAGGCTTAAGGTTAACGGGTTTTGGTGTGATTGAAAAAGTAGGTGAAAAAATCACCTACATTGCTAGTGGCACTATCAAAACCGCTAGTGGTAAAAAGAGCAAGGTGGAAGGCGACCCAGAGCGTGAAGAGTTGCCCGCCCGCCTCAAAATAATACTCGATGGCTTGTTCGAGGTGATTGATACTTACCAGCCTAATCAGGTGGCCATTGAAAAAGTATTTGTGAACGTTAACCCTCAATCCACTCTGTTGCTTGGGCAGGCCCGTGGTGCTGCGATTAGTGCTGCGGTGATTCGTAATTTAAGCGTTGCCGAATACACTGCCCTACAAGTGAAACAGGCGGTGGTAGGTAATGGGCATGCGCAAAAAGAGCAAGTGCAAGAAATGGTAAAGCGCCTACTCAAGTTGCCTGCTACACCAAAACCAGATTCGGCTGATGCGCTTGCTTGTGCTATTTGCCATGCGCATGGTGGTCAGGGACTCGGCTTAATGGCTACTGCAGGTTTCCGTGTTCGCGGTGGGCGATTGGTTGGATGAGAAACTCAATTTCAGAGCCTAGTCCCACTAGCTTCACCAATTCCCTTTTTTGTTATTTCTGTGCCACGCGACCTATGTTTCTGATAGCTACGCTGATGGCTTGTTTGATAGGCCTAGCTGCGGCTATTAATTCAGGAGTTGTGTTTCAGCCAGTGCTTGCAGTCGCAACTTTAGTGCTAGCGCTTACGATGCATGCTGCGGTAAATGTAATCAACGATTATTTTGATGCATTAAACGGTACAGATGCTATTAATCACGAGAGGTTATATCCATTCACTGGCGGTAGCCGCTTCATCCAAAATGGTGTGATGACGCTAAAACGAACAGCCTATTTAGCCTACGCATTGCTGTTTACTTCAGTATTAGGTGGTTTGATATTAACTTATTATGTGAACTTGGGATTGTTAGTGCTGGGCATGGTGGGCGTGTTGATTGGTTGGGTATATTCCGCCACCCCATTTCGCTTAAATAGTCGTGGTTTAGGTGAGTTCTGCGTTTTTTTAGGTTTTTTAGGGCTTGTTGTTGGTGCTGATTACGTTCAGCGCCAAATCTTTTCTCTAGTGCCAATATCGGCAGGTGTTCCATATGCTTTGCTGGTCACCAGTTTGTTATATATTAATCAGTTTCCAGACCGTCATGCTGATATGGTTTCTGGTAAGCGCACTTTGGTCGTTCGATTAAAATCCGAACACGCTGTATGGGTTTATTTAGTCGTAATGTTGATGGCATTGGTATGGTTATTCGGCTCTGTCTATATGAGTATATTTCCAACTTCAGTGATGCTATCAGCGATGCCTTTGTTCTTCTCATTGCACGCATTTTATGTGCTGCACCAGTTCCCAGAAAAACCAGCGCAGTTGTTGCCAGCAATTAAATCTACACTTGCTTCTATGCTCAGTCATGCGTTACTGTTAACCATTATTTTGTTATGGAATGCATCATGATTGGTCGATTAAGCGGTACCCTATTAGAAAAAGCACCTCCGTTGGTTTTAATTGATTGCAACGGCGTGGGTTATGAGTGCGAAGTGCCAATGAGTACTTTTTACAATTTGCCTGCCTTAGGTGAAAAGGTGGTGATGCTTACCCACTTTGTGGTGCGCGAAGATGCCCAGTTGTTGTATGGCTTTGGTACAAGTCAAGAACGTGCGACGTTTAGACAATTACTTAAAGTGAATGGTATTGGCGCCAAGTCGGCATTGTCTATTTTAAGTGGGCTATCGATAGATGATTTAGTGCAAGCCGTGGCGCTACAAGAGCCAAGCATGCTGACCCGTGTGCCGGGTGTTGGCAAAAAAACAGCAGAAAGATTGCTGCTAGAATTAAAAGATAAATTCACGATTGATGGTGTTGCTGCCATGAGTGAGCATCAACCGAAATCTGCAACTAGCGATGTGCTTAATGCATTGCTAGCGCTTGGTTATAACGAGCGCGAGGCAGTTGCTGCAGTGAAGTTGCTGGATAAAGAAGTGAGTGTGACGGACGGGATTAAACAAGCATTGAAATTACTTTCCAAGTAGTATGCGTGATGAGGCTAGAGCGTGCTTTACTAGTGGGCATGTTGTCAATATGCCCGATATTTTTGAGTATTTAATATGATTAACACCAACCAAATTGCACGCATGACCTTAATATCTCTACTGATAGTAGGATGTGTTTTAGTGCTTTATCCGTTTATGCCCGCTATGCTGTTTGCTGCCGTGATTTGTGTGTTTACTTGGCCTTTATACCAACACATATGGCGTCTATTAGGTAAGCGAGATACTCTTGCATCCCTAACAATGACATTGTTGTTGCTGGTCGCGCTAATCTTACCAATGGCTTATTTGGCTGTGAATTTGGCTGATTCAGCCACAGTGTTACTTGATGAAGCACAATCTGCCTTGCAAAGTTTACAACCTGCAGCGCCATCGTGGCTAAAGGCCCTGCCAATCATCGGAGAGCAGTTAGCTGAGTCCTGGCAACGTGCCCTTGTCAGCCATGAAGAGCTAATGCGTTTGCTAGACCAATATTCAGAACCAATCCGAGAGTTTTTGTTGCAGGCTGTGCAATTGGTGATGGGTGGTTTTTTGCAGTTGGTATTGGTCGTATTTGTCGCATTTTTCTTTTATAGAGATGGTGCGCGTTTATCCGATGTTATTACAGCAATTGTGCGTAGGTTGGGTGGTGAACTAGGGCAAGAAATGCTAACGTTATCATCCAGTACAGTGAAAGGCGTCATGCTAGGCGTTTTTGGTACAGCATTAGCACAAGCCAGCGTTGCATTGTTTGGATTTTGGCTGGCGGGTGCGCCAATGCCCTTGTTATTGGCGCTAGCTACCTTTTTCTTATCGGTGATTCCAGTTGGTCCGCCGTTGGTGTGGGGTGGTGCTTCACTATGGCTATTTAATCATGGCGATCATGGTTGGGCGATCTTTTTACTGATTTATGGCCTGCTTGTGATTAGTACGGTGGATAATATTATCAAGCCAATTTTAATTAGTCATACATCACGGTTGCCACTGCTGCTTGTTGTGCTCGGCGTGCTGGGCGGGGTGTTAATGTTTGGGTTTATTGGTATTTTTTTAGGGCCAACCTTGTTAGCGGTTGGTTTGACGCTCGTTTCACATTGGGTAGTGTTGCAAAATAAGAGAGCAGATGAAGTGGTATGATAGAAACTGATCGTTTAATCGCCCCGGATGTTGTCAATCCGCAGGAAGAAGCGCTGGAGCGCGCACTGCGCCCCAAAGTGCTGGATGAATATATCGGACAAGAAAAAGCGCGTGCGCAACTGGAGATATTCATCAATGCCGCACGTGGACGTAGTGAAGCACTAGACCATGTATTGCTGTTCGGCCCACCAGGGCTAGGCAAAACAACGCTGGCACATATTATTGCCAAAGAAATGGGCGTCAATATGCGCCAAACTTCTGGCCCTGTACTTGAACGTGCGGGTGATTTAGCCGCGCTACTGACCAACCTAGAGCCAAATGATGTGCTGTTTATTGATGAAATTCACAGGCTCTCACCAGTCGTTGAAGAGATTCTATATCCAGCAATGGAGGACTACCGTCTAGATATCATGATTGGTGAGGGCCCTGCTGCACGTAGTGTCCGTTTGGATTTGCCACCATTTACCTTAGTGGGGGCAACCACCCGTGCCGGTATGCTCACTAATCCGTTGCGGGATCGTTTTGGTATCGTGTCGAGACTAGAGTTTTATACCTCTGAAGAGTTAGGCCGTATTGTTCAGCGCTCCGCAGGCTTGCTTGATGTGGAGATGGTTGACACAGGCGCCCTTGAAATTGCGAGACGCTCACGTGGCACCCCACGTATTGCTAACCGACTATTGCGTCGTGTGCGTGACTACGCCCAAGTGAAAGCCGATGGTAAGGTGAGTGCCACTATTGCAGATGCCGCTCTTAAAATGTTGGATGTCGATAAACTTGGCTTTGATGTTATGGACAGAAAGTTACTGTTAGCCGTATTGGAGAAATTTGGTGGCGGGCCTGTTGGGCTAGATAATTTAGCCGCCGCCATTGGTGAAGAACGCGATACGATTGAAGACGTGCTGGAGCCTTATTTGATTCAGCAAGGCTTCCTGATGCGTACCCCACGTGGGCGCGTAGCAACCAGTCAGTCGTATCAACATTTTGGCTTGCCAGTCCCTGGCGCTATCGCTAGCGGTGAGTCGTGGCAGGAGCAGTAGTGATGTCTTTAGGTAAGTTTAGTTGGACTGTGCGTGTGTATTATGAAGATACGGATGCCGGTGGTGTTGTCTATCATTCCAATTATTTAAACTTCATGGAACGTGCCAGAACCGAGTGGTTGCGTGCCTTGGGGTTTGAACAAACTGAGCTAAAAGATGGTCACGGTATTATTATTGTTGTACACAGCCTGTCTATCGCTTTCAAAAAGCCAGCGTATTTTAATGACATGCTTGAAATTCACTGCGATATCATTAAAATCGGCCACGGTAGCATCGAGTTGGCGCAAACAATCATGCGTGATGGGGTGTTGTTAATTAACGCGCATGTGAAGGCAGCTTTTGTCAATGCAGCAACATTTAAGCCTCTAGGTATTCCAGCGCATATAAAACAAGCCATGCTTGAAAAGGCTTAGTTTGAAAAGATTAGCCATATTCAATATTGCACTATTTTGGATATTCAAATCATGAGTAATGCAGTGAATCATTGCAGTACGACATAAAAAAGCAGTAGATAAAAAGTGGAGAAGTTATGAACGCAAGTAGTGATATGTCCTTCTTTAGCCTGATTGCAGGCGCAAGTTTACCCGTGCAGCTCGTGATGCTGATTTTAATCATCACCTCATTATTCTCATGGTGGTATATCTTTATTAAAGTTGCCACGATTAAGCGTGCTGAGCGTGATGCAGAAGATTTTGAAGACACCTTCTGGAGTGGGGGTGACCTAAATAAGTTGTACGATGTGATTACTGCTAATCGTCGTAAACCACAAGGCATGGCGAGTATCTTTGAAGCTGGTTTTAAAGAATACGCACGTCATAAGCAGCAAACACGTATGGATGTATCCGATGTAATGGAAGGCTCTCGCCGTGCGATGCGCGCAGCGTTTAACCGTGAGATGGATGAGCTTGATGCACATTTGCCATTTCTCGCATCTGTTGGTTCAGTCAGTCCATATATTGGTTTGTTCGGCACAGTGTGGGGCATTATGAACGCATTTAGAGGCTTGTCTAATGTCGCCCAAGCAACCCTTACACAAGTGGCGCCTGGAATTGCTGAGGCCTTAGTTGCAACAGCAATTGGCTTATTTGCTGCGATTCCAGCAGTGATTGCTTATAACCGATTTGCAAGTTCAGTGGATAGGCTTTCAGTGCGTTATGAAAGCTTTATGGAAGAGTTTACCAACATTCTACAACGTAAGTCTTAACATGATGATTCAATTGGTGATTACTTTGGAATTGATTTCAATAGAGGTTTCTCGATGAGCAGAACTCGTAAACGCCGCATGATGAATCAAATCAATGTTGTCCCGTACATCGATGTGACTTTAGTTTTGTTGGTAATCTTTATGGTGACAGCACCCATGACTAACCCAGGAGTGGTTGAGTTACCCGGCGCGGGGCAGGCACTTAGTCAACCAAAGCTTCCGCCAGTCGTTGTCACCGTTAAGAAAGATGGCAGCATCGAGTTGGATAGCAAAACCATGCAACGTGATGAGATGTTGGTCGCGGTACAAACCACATTAGCACAATCACCTGAGCGCACTGTTGTGATCGCAGCTGATAAAAACGTGAAATATGAAGATGTCATTGGTGTCATGGATCTGCTTAAAACCAATAAAGTAGACAAAGTTGGCTTGCTTCTTAAGCCAGTTTAAAGTGTTTAGATAATTTACTCTATGTTACGTCAGCGCGAAAACCCAGATTCATTTAAAGCCGGTGTTTTATCCATTACTGTGCACACCATCTTATTGGGCGCTTTGCTTGTGTCATTTAATTGGAAAACAACACATCCCGTTAGCATTGCTGAGGTTGAGTTGTGGGATAGTCTCCCAGCTGTAAACATGCCCAAACCACCGTTGCCAACGGTGGAGCCAGAGCCTGTTGTGAAAGACGTACCTAAGCCTGAGCCCAAGCGAGAGCAGGTGGTTGAAGCTAAACCGCAAATAAAGCCGGAACCAAAACCCGAGCCTGAAATTGCGATCAAACAAGAAGTGCCCAAAAAGCCTGTTAAAAAAGACCCACCTAAAGAGCCTCCTAAAAAAACACAGCAAGACGATCAATTAGCTAAGTTGCAAAAACTATCGATGTTAGATGCGTTAGAAAAACCGAACAAACCACCAGTAGATGATGCTTTAAAAAAGCTACAACAAGAAAGTCTGTCTGATGGAAAGCCTTTGGGTGAACAAAAAGCTAGCGCGGCAAAAGCTGGTGTTGTGGATGAATTTAAAGCGAAAATTCAGGCAAAAATTCGTAATAACGTGAATAAATCCCTATGTGGTGATGCTAATCTCGAGTTAAAGTTTGATATTGCTCTGCTACCTACCGGTGAGTTAGGTTCGTCACCTAAGTTGACTAAATCTAGTGGTAATCCCGCATGTGATGAAGCGGTTGAACGCGCTATTCGTGTGTCAGAACCGTTGCCATTGCCTGAAGATAAAGCGTTATTCTCTCAGTTCCGTGCATTAAAGTTGACTTTCCGCCCCAATGACCATTAGGCATTAATGGGTAAAATGTAAGCAAGTGTAAATGCTCTGGCATCTATTGTAGATTACAGTAAAATTTGATGAACTATTTAATACCTCACTGACCATACGCTATATGAAAAAATTGCTTAATTTATTTCAGGCAACGTTGTTGTCTGTAGCCGTAATCATGACATCTGCAATGATGCCATCGACTAGTCACGCCGCATTAGAAATTGAAATCAGCGGCGGCAATGCGCAACAACTCCCTATCGCAATTGTGCCGTTTAATCAGGACAATGTTAAAAATCAAGAAAACATTGCTAATATCATCAGCGCAGATTTGCGCCGAAGTGGCATGTTTAGGGTGTTAGAAACCGCAGGTGTTGCGAGTAAGCCTAGTGCTATTTCTCAAGTTAAATACAGTGATTGGGCTGCTTTGCAGGCACAAGCGATTGCAGTTGGTAAAATAGAATCCTTACCTGGCAATCGTCTTAAGGTGAGTTTTCAGTTAGGTGATGTGCTAAAACAGACTCAGTTAGCAGGTATGGATTACAACATTGCGCCAAATCAATTACGTATGACTGCACATAAAATAGCAGACGTCATTTATCAAAAGTTGACAGGTGAGTCAGCCATCTTTGCTAGTCGCATTGCTTACATTAATAAGTCCAAAGGCCGATATGCTTTACAGGTGGCTGATGCTGACGGTGTTAACCCACAAACGGTTGTTTCCTCAAACGAGCCGATTATTTCGCCTGCATGGTCGCCAGATGGTAGCAAGATTGCATACGTCTCGTTTGAGAAGAAAAAACCAATCATCTTCGTGCAATCGCTCATGACAGGTCAACGTATAACATTAGCAAGCTACAAAGGTAATAATAGTGCGCCTGCATGGTCACCAGACGGCAGTAAACTTGCCATTGTGTTAACGCATGCAGCCAACTCCCAACTTTATCTGATTAACGCTGATGGCAGTGGCTTGAGGCAGTTGACTAAGAGTAGCGCGATCGATACCGAGCCAGTCTGGTCACCAGATGCTAAATGGATATATTTCAGCTCTGATCGTGGCGGTAGCCCACAAATTTACAAAGTGTCGTCCATTGGTGGCGATGCGCAGCGGGTCACCTTTGACGGCCCTTACAATTTAAGCCCACGCTTCTCTCCAGATGGCAAGTCGCTAGCGATGATTCGAAATGATGGTGGAAAATTCCGCGTCGCGTTGCAAAATCTAGCGACAGGACAAGTGCAAATCGTCAGTGAAGGCTCTCAAGATGAGTCTCCAAGTTTTGCGCCTAATGGGCGTGTGGTACTATATGCCACTAGAACGGGTGGTCGTGGTTCACTTGCTGCAGTGTCTGCAGATGGTCGCGTGAGACAGCGTTTGAGCGAGTCCGGCGGCGATATTCGCGAGCCAGCATGGGGACCGCTATTGAATTGATATGATGCAATACAGAAAGTTTGTTTTTACTAAAGGAGAAGGTAATGAATAAGGGAATGTTTAATAAAAAAGTGTTAGGTGCTTTAGTGCTAGCAGCAATGTTATCTGCTTGTAAAAGTACACCAATGACAGACAAACCAGCAGGCGTTGAAGATAAAAGCCCAGCTGGTTCATCACAGTCTGCTAACGGTTCAGCAGATACTTCTGGTGTTAAAGAGGTTGTCATTGATAGCAATGCTAACAATGACAACAATCCGCTTAAAGATCCAAACAATATTTTGTCAAAAAGAAACATCTACTTTGACTTTGACAGCGATACAGTGCGTGCAGAGTTTCGTCCTCTAATCGAAGCACATGCTAAATACTTGCTTGCTAACAGCAATGCTAAATTAGTATTGCAAGGTAACGCTGATGAGCGCGGTACACGTGAGTACAACGTTTCATTGGGTCAACGTCGCGCAGTATCAGTTAAAAAATCATTTAACTTGTTAGGCGTTCAAGACAAGCAAATCGAAACAGTGAGTTTTGGTGAAGAAAAAGCATCAGCAAATTGCGCTGATGAAGCTTGTCATCAATTGAACCGCCGTGTTGATGTTGTTTACGAAAACGACTAATTCTTAGTTACTAATTTTAAAATTACTAAGTTTAAAAATGATGAAAAACCTGATTCTGTCTAGCGTATTTTTAGCAACGCAATTATTTTCAATGAGTGGTCACTCTGCATTGTTTGATGATGAAGAAGCGCGAAAGAAAATACTGGAAGTTGAGAAGAACTTGCAAAGCCAGAATCAGGCTACGCAATCTGCGCTCCGTGATTTAAAACAATCAAATGAGCAGCAAGATGCCGTCACCAGAAATGGTTTAGCTGATATGCAGTCGCAGCTAGATGCATTAAAGCAAGAGAATGCAAGACTGAAAGGCGAACTAGAGGTCGCTAATCATAAAGTTGAAACCGCACTTCAACGCCAAAAAGACTTATATACAGACATTGACGAGCGCTTACGCAAGTTAGAGTCTGCCCCAGTGGCTGAGGTCGCTGCGCCTCCAGCGGTTGTTGAAAAGAACACACAGGAATACCAGTTGCTAGAGTTGGCCAATGGCCTGTCAAAAGAATCCAAGCATAAAGATGCTTTTAAAGAGTATGACAAGTTTTTAAAAGACTACCCTAATAGCAGTCTTGCACCTGAAGCAATGTATGGTTTGGGCTACTCGCAATTTGCACTAAAAAATTACAAATCATCTATTGCAACACAGCAAAAGCTGATTGACACCTACCCAGATAGTCCAAAAGTACCTGATGCAATGTTCAATTTGGCAAATAGTCAGATCCAACTGGGTTTAGTGCCAGGCGCTAAAAAAACATTGCGTGATTTAGTGGCTAAATTTCCAAACAGTGAGTTGACGCCAACTGCGCAGAAACGCCTAAAAGCACTTGAGGCGATTCGATAAGTATTTAAAATAAGTAAATAATCTAAAAGTTGTTTATTTCTCTATATTTAGGCAAATAAAGCTTTTAAGTTAAAATAGCGCCAATCTCTGTATTGGCGCTATTTTTTTGCGTTATTAATTGTTAGTGTGCAAAGTATTTGATGAAACTTAAAATCCACGAAATTTTTTACTCCCTACAAGGTGAGTCCTCGCGTGTGGGCTTGCCTACCGTATTTGTGCGCCTTACTGGCTGCCCAATGCGTTGCGTGTATTGTGACACTGCCTATGCTTTTAGTGGCGGCAATAATATGGAAATTGATGACATTCTTAGTAAGGTCGCTGAGTTTGGTACGCCATATGTCACCGTGACTGGCGGTGAACCGTTGGCGCAAAAAGATTGCCACGTATTGCTCAAGGCGCTATGTGACCAAGGTTATAGTGTCTCTTTAGAAACTGGCGGTGCTATTGATATTGGCCCCGTTGACGCTCGTGTATCAGTGATCTTGGATATTAAAACACCAGATTCAGGTGAGCTTAAAAATAACTTATGGGCTAATCTCACACATCTTAAAAAGACCGATGAGGTGAAGTTCGTGCTATGTAGTCGCGCAGATTATGATTGGGCAAAGGACCTGTTGGTGAAAGAGCGATTGACCGATAAATGCCCAGTACTATTTTCACCAGTCTATAGTCAATTAATGCCGTCAGACTTAGCGGATTGGGTGTTGGCCGATAAGCTTCCTGTCCGTATGCAATTGCAGTTACATAAGATATTGTGGGGCGAGGTGCCAGGAAAATGACAAAAAAAGCTGTTGTACTATTGTCCGGTGGCTTAGATTCAGCCACCGTGCTAGCTTATGCTCGAAATCAAGGCTTCGAGTGCTACTGTTTAAGTTTGGACTACCATCAGCGACATATTGCAGAGTTGTTCGCAGCTAAAAATGTTGCCAAAGTCATGGGCGCAGCCGCACACAAGACTGCGCAGCTAGATTTATCTCTATTTGGAGGCTCGGCGCTGACTGACGATGCTATTGCAGTGCCAGAGAGCGCAACAGAAGGTATTCCAATTACTTATGTGCCAGCACGTAATACCATTATGCTGTCGCTTGCGTTGGCTTGGGCAGAAGTGTTGCAAGCACAAGATATTTTTATTGGCGTGAATGCGTTAGATTATTCAGGTTATCCAGATTGTCGCGGAGAATACGTTAAAGCATTTCAGGATATGGCTAATCTGGCGACTAAAAGTGCCGTGGAGGGTAAAACCATTACCATCCATGCACCTTTGATTGATATGACTAAAGCCCAGATCGTTAAACTGGGCACAACATTAGGTGTAGATTACGCCATGACGGTTTCATGCTATCAGGCTGATAGTGAGGGTGAAGCCTGTGGTTTGTGTGACTCGTGCCGTTTACGTCGCGATGGCTTCTTGGCCGCAGGGTTAGCGGACCCTACACGTTATCAATTGCATTTATAAACCGCGCAGGCAAACTATTTATATATAAATCATCAGTTGATTAATAAATGTAGATAAATAGCTTGCCAAAAGGTGTATAAGTAACGTAAAATCCGCGCCTTTCTGCTTTAAATTTTTCAAAAGAGAACAAAGATTATGGTTATTATTCGTTTAGCTCGTGGTGGCGCGAAAAAAACTCCTTTCTACAACGTGGTTGTAGCTGATTCACGCAATCGTCGTGATGGCCGCTTTATTGAGCGTGTTGGTTTTTACAACCCATCAGCTAGCGCAAACGCTGAAGGTTTACGTATTGATTTAGCTCGTGTTACGCATTGGCAAAATAACGGCGCGCAATTGTCAGAGACGGTTGCACGCTTAGTTAAATTCCACGCTAAAGGTCCAGAAGCTGCTATTGCTGCTAAAGCAAAAGACGCTGCTAAGGCTGAAGCTGCTAAAGCAAAAGCTGCTGCTGAAGAAGCTGCAAAATTAAAAGCAGCCGCTGACGCTGCTAAGGCAGAAGCTGACGCTCAAGCCGCAGAGGCTGCTGCTGCAGCTAAAGCTGCCGAGGCTGCCGCTGCTGAAACACCAGCTGCTGACGCTTAATTTAAAAAGCTTAGGTAATTTACCTAAGCAATTAAAATGGCTGTGAATAACATGGTAGTAATGGGGCGCATTGTTGCGCCCTACGGCGTTTATGGTTGGCTCAAAGTGTTGCCAGATACAGAAGCAATCGATGGTCTGTTTGATTATGACACGTGGTGGCTAGGTAAAGGCGACGACTGGCGCGAAATGGTGGTTGAAACTGCTAAGCTTCACAATGATGTCATCGTTGTGAAGCTACAGGGCATTGATGACCGAGATGCTGCTTTTGCATGCAAAGGTAAGCAGATTGCCGTGCCAAGAGAGCAGTTGCCGGAGCCTGACGAAAATGAGTATTACTGGTCAGACTTAATCGGGTTACGTGTTAAAAACAGTCAAGGTGTTGATTTTGGTTTAATTACTGAAGTGTTTGAAACAGGTGCAAATGATGTACTTGTCGTAAAACCAGATGTAGTGGAACCTAATGTAGCAAACGCAGATGCTGATAAACAGAAACCGCAAGAGCGACTATTGCCGTTTGTAGCAACGGTCGTGCTGGAGGTGGATTTAAAAGCTAAGACGATGTTGGTTGATTGGGACGAAGACTTTTAGTCGTTTCGTTAAAATTAAACCGTTTAAATCATGGCGTTTAAATTTGATATTGTGACCTTGTTTCCCGAAATGTTTGATGCTATCACTAAACATGGCATTACAAGCAGGGCATTACAACAAGGTATTTATGAGGTTGGCTTTTGGAATCCACGTGATTTTACTAGCGATAATCATAAAACCGTAGATGATAGACCCTACGGTGGTGGTCCTGGTATGGTGATGTTGGTGCAGCCGCTTGAAAAAGCAATTGGCGCAGCAAAAGCAGCACAGACGACTAATCAGGTTGATGAATATTGGGTGGTGCATCTGTCGCCAGCAGGAAAGCCGCTGACCCATCAAAAAGTGATGGAGTTAAGCAGGAAGCAAGGCTTGGTATTGCTTGCCAGTCGATATGAAGGTGTCGATCAGCGTTTAATTGATGCTGAAGTAGATGAAGAAATATCGATTGGGGATTATGTATTAAGTGGTGGTGAGTTGCCTGCCATGGCATTGATGGATGCAATCATCCGCCAGTTGCCAGGTGCGCTAGGTGATAGTGATTCTGCAATTGAAGATTCATTCGTAGATGGATTGTTAGACTGCCCACACTACACTAGGCCAGAAGAATATAACGGCAGACGAGTACCTGATGTGTTAATGTCAGGTAATCATGCCAAGATTAAGCAGTGGCGTTTGAAAATGTCATTGCAAAGAACTCGGGATCAACGTCCCGATTTATTGGCCGCAAGGCCGTTGACGAAAGAAGAAGCACGGCTACTAAAAGAACTTGAGTAGAGTTTTGATAAGTAGGAACAAGTTTCTTCACAATTAAAAGGAACTCCGACGGGCAACCGAAAGAGATAAATAAAGATGGCAGATATTATTAAAATGTTGGAAGAGGAAGAAATTGCCCGTTTAGGCAAAACGATTCCTGAATTTGCTCCAGGTGACACTGTAGTGGTTGGCGTAAACGTAGTTGAAGGTACACGTAAACGTGTACAGTCATACGAAGGCGTTGTTATCGCTAAACGTAACCGTGGTTTGAACTCATCATTCATCGTACGTAAAATCTCTTCAGGTGAAGGCGTTGAGCGTACATTCCAAACTTACTCACCATTAATCGCTTCAATTGAATTGAAACGTCGCGGTGATGTTCGTCGTGCGAAACTGTACTACCTACGTGAGCGTTCAGGTAAGTCAGCACGTATTAAAGAGAAGTTAGTAGCACGTGACAGAGAAGTTTTAGCGCCAGTAGAAAAAGCGTAATACTTAGTCTGTGTGAAACACATTAAAAACCCCAATTGATGAAAATCATTGGGGTTTTTTTTGCGGATAATATCGTTATACGTTGATCCCCTACTGTAAATCATATTCATGTGAGGTTTGCATATCGCTAGCTTTGGTTTAACATAACGTGATGAAAACCAACTCTCCTGACGTTAATCATAGTGCACTCATTAATGCGCCGTTTGGTCAGGTATCTATTACTGTACGCCATCAACAGTTAATGATTAAGTTGCTTCCACAATTATCTAACGCACAGCAGTTGCCAGACCATGACAAGGTAACACTAGAAAAAACATCAACACACTCGCTTGTGAGTATGGCTTGCCAGCAGATCATGCAATATTTACAACAGGCAAATATAACCTTCAGCTTACCTACTAACCAGCAGGGTACTGTATTTCAAAAGCGCGTTTGGCAGGCGATCTACGATATTCCCTGTGGGCAGACTAGAACTTACACCGAGATAGCCCAGCAAGTTGGCTCTGGCCCACGCGCCGTTGCAAATGCCTGCGGCGCCAATCAGCTGCCTCTGGTTGTTCCATGTCATCGAGTGCTTGCTAAAAGTGGCTTAGGTGGCTTTATGCAAGGTGAGCGTGATGGCTTGTTGATAAAGCAGTGGCTTTTGCAGCACGAGGGTCTGATGTCTGTTGGAGTGCTAAATGAGTGAGCGCATGCTTGCACCTGATGATGCGACGCAGATTGATGTTTTTATTGATCATCTCTGGTTGGAGGATGGTTTATCAAAAAACACGTTAGAAAGTTATCGGCTAGATCTAACATCATTTGCAGGTTGGGTGTTGACGCAAGATAAGCAGCTATTAACGGTAGATAAAGCTGATGTTCAGCAATACTTGGCGGTAAAGTTCCCACAGAGCAAGCCGCGCAGTATTAGTCGCCTAATCGCCAGTTTAAGACGTTTCTATCGTCATTGTTTGCGTGAAAATGCAATCAGTGATGATCCTACGGTGCAAATTGAGTCACCTAAATTACCGCGTAGCTTGCCCAAAAGCCTGAATGAAGAAGAGGTGGAGGCGCTGCTCAACGCGCCAAATTTGAATGAGCCTGCAGGGGTGCGAGATAAAGCAATGCTTGAGCTACTTTATGCCTGTGGCTTGCGCGTGTCTGAGCTAGTTTCCATTAAAACAACGGAAGTAAGTCTTAGTGATAGTGTCGTACGTGTGACGGGGAAGGGTAGTAAAACACGCTTAGTGCCGATGGGTGAAAATGCAGTAGAGTGGATTTCGCGGTATTTAAAGGATGCTAGGCGGGAGATTATACAAAAGCGCTTATGTGACGCATTGTTTGTCACCAACCGTGGTGATGCAATGACGCGGCAGGCTTTCTGGTACATGATTAAACGTTATGCCTTGCTGGCGGGGATCACCAAGCACATGTCGCCACACGTATTGCGACATGCGTTTGCAACACACTTGCTCAATCATGGGGCTGACTTAAGGGTGGTGCAGATGCTGTTGGGTCATTCGGACATTTCGACGACGCAGATTTATACGCATGTGGCGCGAGAGCGGTTGAAGCGGTTGCATAGTGTGCATCATCCAAGGGGTTGACGTTTCCTGCCTCTCCATTTAAGGGAGAGGGTTTGGGAGAGGGTAAAGAGGTGGAGTTTGAGCTATGTCGGGGGTAGCCCGACAGCTAGTTACTTTTTTATGTGAATATCCAATATTAAAGTTTTATTGTTCTTTCGATAATTACTCCCAGCGCCTTCAAACCAGGCAATACCGTAGGCTTAGCCACTTTAATCTTCACGCTTAGCGCGTTAAATTCTTTCAAAATCAATTGGCATAGGTGTTCTGCAAGTTTTTCTACTAATTGGAAACTATTTTCTTGCAGGGTTTCACGTATACGGTTAACTACAGCGCCATAGTCGATGGTGTCGTTTACATCGTCGCTTTGGCAGGCTTTGCTGAGGTCGTAGCCGATTTCTATGTCTAGGATAATGGTTTGCGGGGTCATGCGCTCCCACGCTGGTACGCCTAATTTGGTTTGTACTTTAACTTCGCTTAAAAAAATGGTGTCCATAAAGCCTTATTTTCTTGTCGTCATTCCCGCGAAGGCGGGAATCCAGTAATATCTTGAATATTAAACCACAATTTATTAGTAGTTGTGGGTATCACACATAGATTCGCGCCTAGCGTGGATGATAGTAAAGAGAGTTTAAATGAATGAATTAGGTTTTATTCCTGTCACGCTAGTGCCAGTTGTTTGGATTGTTGCGGCTTATTTGCTTGGCTCAATCGCTTTCGGGATTTTAGTCAGTAAGTTATTTGGTTTGCCAGATCCGCGTACAGTAGGTAGCGGTAATATTGGTGCGACAAATGTAGCGCGTAGCGGTAAGAAGTCAGCAGCCATATTAACTTTATTGGGTGATGTCTTTAAAGGTTGGTTTCCTGTGTGGCTGGCTTTGCAGTCTGGGATGACCATGTGGGTGGTGGGTGCGGTAGGTTTAGCCGTGTTTTTTGGCCACCTATATCCAATTTACCATGGTTTTAAAGGGGGTAAGGGTGTTGCGACGGCATTAGGGGTCATGCTGGCTATCTCGCCCATGCTTGCTTTGGCGGCATTGTTGACATGGGTGCTTGTGTTTGCAATCTCGCGCTACTCATCACTTGCTGCATTGGTTGCTGCTGCACTGGCACCTGTGTATGCGTGGTTTATATTAGCAAACGCAGATAACGCGATTGGTATTTCCGATTATGTGCTCATGGTGTTGGTGATGTCTATTTTCTTGATATGGCGCCATAGAAGTAATATCAAAAAGTTGTTGGATGGTACTGAGTCAGGGTTTGGTAAAAAGAAATAAAATAATCACGCAGAAAAGTCATTATCACTAGTCATTACACTTTTAGTCATCATTCTTGGTTAGTGCCGTGATGACTAAGGTGCTTGTAATTCACTCAAATTCCAACGTGGCTTTACACTAAAGCTATAATTTTTATCTGCATTGTTTTGTGTGTCTTGCATTGCTTTTAGTCGCATTGCGCCAGCAAATGCAATCATCGCGCCGTTGTCGGTGCAAAACTCTAAGCGTGGGTAGCTTACTTTACATAATTTTCGCTTAGTCGCTGCGTTTAGTTTTTCTCTTAGTTTTGCGTTTGCACCAACGCCACCAGAAACAATTAAATTATCCAAGCCAGTTTCTCGTAATGCACTCATGCATTTAATTGTTAGCACTTCTGTCACCGCCTCTTGAAACTCGTAAGCGATATCTGCTTTAGTTTCTGCATCTAAGGGTTGATGTTGGTTCACTAGTGTTAATACTGAGGTTTTTAAGCCACTAAAGCTAAAGTTTAAATCGCCACTGTTGAGCAGTGGGCGAGGTAACTTAAAGCGAGGTTTTCCCGTTTTTGCTAGATTCGATAGCGCTGGGCCGCCCGGATAGCCAAGCCCTAATAGCTTTGCTGTTTTATCAAAGGCCTCACCTGCGGCATCATCCAATGTGTCGCCAAGCAGCTCATATTGGCCGATCCCATCAACACGCATCAGTTGACTATGCCCACCAGAAACCAATAAGGCAATAAATGGAAACGCAGGCGGGTTGTCTTCTAATAAAGGTGCTAATAAATGGCCCTCTAGATGGTGTACGTTAATGGTGGGAATTTGCAGACTAAACGCAAGTGACTCAGCAAAGCTTGTGCCTACTAATAGTGCGCCAGATAGCCCAGGGCCTTGTGTGTAGGCGATAGCGTCAATATCTTGTAATGTTTTATTGGCCTCTTTAAGCGCAAGTTCACTTAATGGCAAGACGCGACGAATATGATCTCGTGATGCAAGTTCAGGAACTACGCCGCCATATTCAGCATGCATCTCTACTTGTGAGTGTAGTGCGTGCGATAATAAGCCATTGTCCGTGTCGTATAAGGCGATACCTGTTTCGTCACACGATGATTCAATGCCTAAAACTAACATTTATTTTGGTCCATTTTGATCTTAAAGTGCATTTTTATAACACAAAGCTATAAAAGTAATTGAATAAAAGTAATTATACGATTAAAATGGTGGACTTTTCTCAAGTTTATAAGCCTTTGTTTGGCGGACTTGAGCATCACCTAATTAAATTGTTGCAGATAAGAGAGAACGAATGTCTAGTGTACGCGTAAAAGAAAATGAGCCGTTTGACGTTGCTCTACGTCGCTTTAAGCGCCTAATTGAAAAAACTGGTTTATTGAATGATCTTCGCGCTCGCGAATTTTACGAGAAGCCAACTTGGGAACGTAAACGTAAAGCTGCTGCTGCTGTTAAGCGTCAATATCGCCGCTTGATGAAGCAAACTTTACCAGCAAAATTGTACTAAGAAGCTTTCATGTCGTTAAAGGCTCAGATATCTGAGGACATGAAAACCGCGATGCGCGCTAAAGATAGCGTGCGTTTGGGCGCAATACGTTTATTACAAGCGGCTATCAAGCAGCGTGAGGTGGATGAGCGTATTGAGTTAGATGACAGCAATGTAATTGCTGTGATTGAAAAAATGCTCAAACAGCGTCGGGATTCTATTGCAGCGTATGAGTCAGCTAATCGTCATGATTTAGCTGATGTGGAAAAGTTTGAAGTCACCGTGCTGCAAACATATTTACCACAGCAACTGACTGAAGATGAGATTAAAGCCATCTTAGAGAAGGTTGTGGTTGATTCAGGCGCTGCTGGTATTAAAGACATGGGCAAGGTAATGGCGGAAATTAAGCCGTTAGTCGCTGGTCGTGCTGATATGGGTAAAATTTCTGGTTTGATTAAAACTCGTCTAGGATGACCCGTAGCGATAGATGCAAGTAGACATTACAAGGAGCGATAAGCTCCTTTTTTGTTTTTAAAAGATTACGCTAGAATGGCTAGCAAATTCTATTAATGTAGTTATTTTAGCTAAAGCAGACACTTTGATCCCGGAAAGTTTTATTCAAGAGTTGCTCAATCGCGTTGATATTGTCGACGTGATTGATAAAAGTGTGCCGCTAAAAAAAGCAGGTGCCAATTATTCTGCCTGCTGCCCGTTTCATAACGAAAAATCCCCTAGTTTTACGGTAAGTCCTACCAAGCAGTTTTATCATTGTTTTGGCTGTGGTGCACATGGTACTTCTATTGGGTTTGTGATGGAGTATCAAGGGCTTAGCTTTGTTGATGCGATTCATGATTTAGCTAAAATGGTGGGTATGACCGTGCCGCAAGAGGTGCGCGATAACGACAAGCCTGCGCCTAAAGTGGTCGTTGGCTTGCAAGACGCATTACAAGAAGCGGCCAATTTTTATAAAGCTGAATTAAAAAAATCACCCCGTGCTATTGAGTATTTAAAGGCGCGTGGACTGAGTGGTCAGGTCGCGGCTAAGTTCCAGGTGGGGTATGCGCCCGCTGGTTGGCAGAATCTACAAAGTGTCTTTCCGCATTATGACAATGAGGCATTAACGGTGGCAGGTTTGGTGGTAGAGAACGAGCAAGGCCGTCGTTATGACCGCTTCCGTGACCGCATCATGTTTCCGATTCATGACCAAAAAGGACAGGTCATCGGCTTTGGTGGCCGCGTTATTAATCCAGAAGATACCCCTAAATATTACAACTCACCAGAAACGCCATTGTTTCAAAAAGGGCATGAGTTATATGGCTTATTTTTGGCGCGCAGAGCGATTAGAGATGCGGGTCGTGCCCTAGTGGTAGAGGGTTATATGGATGTGGTAGCGTTGGCGCAATATGGAATCGAATATGCAGTGGCCGCACTTGGTACTGCCACAACCCCTTACCATATTACAAAGTTGATGCGCCAAGCGGATGAGATTGTATTTTGCTTCGATGGTGATAATGCTGGTCGTACTGCGGCATGGCGCGCAGCAATGAACGCGCTACCTGCACTCACTGATGGTTTGAAGCTATCATTTTTATTTCTACCTAAAGAGCATGATCCTGATTCTTACGTACGCGAATTTGGTAAAGAAAAGTTTGAAGCTGAAATTAAATCCGCAATGCCGTTGTCTCAGTATATTCTGCAGCATTTAAGTGAGAATAATGCACTGCAAAGCCAGGAAGATCGCGTGCGTTTCCTGAATGAGGCAGAGCCTATTATGCAGCAGATTAATGCGCCACGTAGTGCAATGTATTTGCGTAAAAAGGTTGCTGAGTTGGCACTGTTGTCGCCTGAGGAAATGCAGGCTTTGTTAAAACTGCCAAATTTAAATAAGGCACCAGTGCAGGCTAAGCCAAAGTTGACACGCACTACAGTATCGCTACAAAAGCGCTTTGGGCTAATGTTGTTGATGCATCCCAATCTTGCGCTGCAAGAGGATTTGAGGTTATTGGATGAGCGAGATGATGCGGATGTTTTGTTACGGCAAGTGATTGAAACTTGCCTGATGTATCCCCATTCTAAACCTGCGGTGTTGTTACGTGAGTTGGAAAGAAAAGTTGACGCTAGCATTTTGCAAGAGTTGCAGCGTGAATTAACGTTATTGGACGATACGCTTGATCAAGCACAAGAGATTGTGGGTGCCCGCCAGCAGTTGCAGGCAGTGCGCACGCAGCGCCAAGGCGCGTCATTATTGGCGCGAATTAGTGAAAAACCTTTGAGTGCTTTAACTGCCGATGAAATTGCGCTATTGAAATCTGTTGGTAGTAAACCCCAGCCAAAATAAGGCTATATTCTGTTATAATGCACGGTTACGGTAATCTTATTCGCCATGTGTGATGCATGCATCATGGCAGAGCTAAAATTTTAGAGGTAAGACATGGCAAGACCAAAGAAAAGTGATCAACAAGCTGAAAAAAATGCTGAAGACTATGTTCGCCCAGAGCTACAAGAGGTCAGCGCTGAAGAGCGTCGCATTCGCCTTAAAAGCTTAATCGTATTAGGTAAGGAGCGCGGCTACCTGACTTATGCCGAGATTAACGATCACTTGCCTGATGACGTTCAAGGCTCAGAGCAGATTGACGGCATTATCGGCATGATTAATGACATGGGTATTCAGGTGTATGAAGAGACACCTGATGCCGAGGCGTTGTTAATGTCTGACGCACCTCCAGCAGTGACTGACGATGACGCGGTTGAAGAAGCTGAGCAAGCACTTGCCACAGTAGACTCAGAGTTTGGTCGTACTACTGACCCTGTGCGTATGTATATGCGCGAAATGGGTACAGTTGATTTACTTACACGCGAAAGCGAAATTGAGATTGCACGTCGTATTGAAGATGGCCTCAAACATATGGTGCAAGCGATTGCTGCTTGCCCTACCACGATTGCCGCTTTGTTGGAAATGGTGGATAAAGTTGAGCGTGATGAATTAAGCGTCGACGATTTAGTTGACGGTTTGATTGATGCCGATATTGGTTTAGATGATGCGATGACAGAAGAAACTCCAGAGGAAGAAGAGCCTGAGAGTGATGACGATGAAGATGACGGCGATGAAGATGGTGCGAAAGCTGCTGCTATCTCTGCAGAAGCATTAGCTAAACTTAAAGAAGAGCTACTTAAACGTTTTGAAGTAGTGCGTGCAGCACACCAAAAAATGACAGTGATTTTACCGGTTAAAGGCTCTCAAGATCCTGAGTATTTAGCATTGTTGTCTGAAATTCTTGTTGAGTTAACGGCATTCCGTTTTTCACCAAAACAAGTAGAAAGCTTATGTGATCAAGTGCGTGGTTTAGTTGAAACGGTACGTGGTCACGAGCGTAAAGTGCTGGACTTCTGTGTGGAAAAAGCTGGTATGCCACGCCCATACTTTATCAAATCATTCCCAGGCAACGAAAGTAACCTAAGTTGGTTAGAAGAAGAGCTTAAAGCTGATAAGCCATACAATGAAAAGTTAGCGCGCTTTAACCATTCAATTTTAGATCAACAGCAACGTATTATTGATTTAGAAACCAAAGTGGGTATTTCAGCGAAAGAGCTGAAGGAAATCAATAAACAAATGACCACAGGCGAGGCGCGTGCTCGTCGTGCTAAGCGTGAAATGATTGAGGCAAACTTACGTTTGGTGATTTCTATCGCTAAGAAATATACAAACCGTGGCTTACAGTTCTTAGACTTGATTCAAGAAGGTAATATTGGCTTGATGAAAGCCGTAGATAAGTTTGAGTACCGTCGTGGTTTTAAATTTTCAACCTATGCAACATGGTGGATCCGTCAGGCAATTACACGCTCTATCGCTGACCAAGCCCGCACTATCCGTATTCCTGTGCATATGATTGAAACGATTAATAAAATGAATCGTATCAGCCGCCAAATCTTGCAAGAGACTGGTATTGAGCCGGATCCTGCATTACTCGCTGAGAAAATGGAAATGCCTGAAGACAAGATTCGTAAGATCTTGAAAATCAGTAAAGAACCAATTTCAATGGAAACGCCAATTGGTGATGATGAGGATTCTCACTTAGGTGACTTTATTGAAGACAGTACGACATTGGCGCCAGTAGATGCCGCTGTTTATGCAAGTTTACGCGATGCGACAAGTGAAGTGCTGGAGTCACTAACACCGCGTGAGGCAAAAGTACTACGTATGCGCTTTGGTATTGAAATGAACACAGACCATACGCTAGAAGAGGTAGGCAAGCAATTTGATGTAACGCGTGAGCGTATTAGACAAATTGAAGCGAAGGCGCTGCGTAAGTTGCGTCATCCAACTCGTTCAGAAAGATTAAGAAGCTTCTTAGAAACTGGACAAGATTAGTTTAAAATAACGACTTCAAAAGTTTAGGCCCCCTAGCTCATGCTTGGTTAGAGCAGCGGACTCATAATCCGTTGGTGCTGTGTTCGACTCACAGGGGGGCCACCAAGAATAAAAGGACTCAGAGAAATCTGGGTCCTTTTTTATTGTGAGAATGCATGCCTAATGTTTTAAATATTTTGAACTCAAACTCTCATCACATGGTTAAGCACGAAATGATTGAACCAAGATTTATTTAAGTTGACTTATCAAAGTTAACTTTTAAAACGTGGTGTTAGATGAAGCCTTTGGTTCATGTCGTATGGTTTAAGCGTGACTTGAGAGTACAAGATCATGCGGCTTTATTTGAAGCTTGTCAGCAAGGGTTGGTGATCCCCATTTTTACTTGGGATTCATGTGTTTGGAATAGCGGTGATTATGCAACTCAGCATCAAATGTTTGTTAAGGAGTGTTTGGTTTCACTGCATCATGATTTACAAGCAATTGGATTGTCACTTATACAAATCAATACGGGCATTATTGAGACTCTTAACCATCTCTCAAAGTTTTACTGTATAAATTTACATAGCCATGAGGAGACAGGAAACAATAATAGCTACCAGTTGGATAAAGCTGTTGCGTCCTGGTGCAAAGCTCAACATGTCAATTGGATTGAGCATCCACAAAACGGAGTAGTAAGACGCTTAAAAAATAGAGATACTTGGACTTCTATTTGGGAAAAGCGCATGACTGCCTCAATAATACCCATACCATCACAAGCAAATATGGCCGCTTTGCCATTAGATACCATTGCAAATAGTGATCTTTCCTACATTAGGCATATTCAATCAGATAAACACTCAAGACAAAAAGGTGATAGAGAAGAAGCATTTAAATTGTTGCATACCTTTTTAAATGGGCGTGCCAGTCGATATCGCGGTGGGATTTCTAGCCCAATATCTTCGGAAAGCGCTGGTTCTAGAATATCACCCTACTTAACTTGGGGCGTGCTAAGCATGCGCGAAGTGGTGCAGTCTGTGCGCCAACAGAAACTCAATATTGAAGAGAATCCATCCACTTATCCCAAAGGATTGTTAGCAGGATTAGTTGGTTTTGAAAGTCGTTTGCATTGGCATTGCCATTTTATGCAAAAGCTAGAGTCGGAGCCTGCGATAGAGTATCAAAACCTCCATGCTGCCTTTCATGACTTTCGAGATGAGAGCTATTCAAGTGTAGAATCACAAGCGAGATTAGTTGCTTGGAAAGCAGGAAAAACAGGATGGCCTTTGGTAGATGCTTGCATGGCAATGTTGAAAGAAACCGGATGGATTAATTTCAGAATGCGTGCGATGTTGATGAGCACTGCTAGTTATTTGTTATGGTTACATTGGCGAGAGACTGGTTTGCACCTAGCGCGTGAGTTTTTGGACTATGAACCAGGCATACACTGGCCTCAAGTGCAGATGCAATCAGGTACTACCGGCATCAATACTTTACGGATTTACAATCCCATCAAGCAAGCAATAGATCAAGACCCAGAGGGAGTGTTTGTTAGAAAGTGGCTGCCAGCGTTAAGGTGCGTGCCTAATAGTTGGATTATTCAGCCATGGCTGATGCCAGAGTCTCTACAGCTTGAATATGGTTGTCGAATCGGTATTGATTATCCTGCGCCTCTGGTTAGTATTGATCGGGCATTTAAGTTAGCAAAAGCAAACTTTAGCCAGCTTAAATTGACTTCAAAGGACTATCAGCAAACAGCAGTAATTATTAAAAAACATGCGTCTAGAAAAAGATCTTCTCAAATACGCCCAATACAAAATAATAAATTCTCCCGTAAAAGACCAGCGAACAGTTTGGTCCCACTTCAGCAAGATTTGTTTTAATTTTATGATTGGTTGTTCGACCTGATGGCTTTGTATATGAATCCATCAGGCTACCATTGCAATGCATAGCTTTTAGAACTATCTAATTTTAAGACAGTCTTATTCAATAAGGAGATTGCTTAAGGTAAGTGATTGAATTTAATCGATAGCTACCTGAATGCTCCTGACTGTAATGTTAACTGTAGCTAACGATAATTGATGATGAATCTTTCAATGTGCTTGCTGATAGCAGATGAGAGAGAGGTTTATCATGAGCGGGATGAAAATAAACAAGGTATTTGTCGGCGAAGCCTTGTATGGAGAGGGTAACGAGGTTGCCCATGTCGACTTAATTATTGGTCCACGCGGCAGTCCAGCCGAAGTGGCTTTCTGTAATACACTCACTAATCAAAAACGCGGTGTGAATGGCTTATTGGCTGTACTTGCACCTAATATGATGGCGAAACCAGCCACTGTCATGTTTAATAAAGTGGATATCAAGAATGCTAAGCAGGCTGTGCAGATGTTTGGTCCGGCTCAATGTGGAGTCGCACAAGCAGTGGCTGATAGCGTTAAAGAAGGCCTGATTCCACTTGATGAGGCAAATGATGTATTCATCTGCGTTGGAGTTTTTATTCATTGGGATGCTATTGATGATAACAAAATTCAGGATTGGAATTACGAGGCGACTAAACTTGCATTGAAACGAGCCATCAACGAGTTGCCTTTACCTGAAGAGGTAATGATGCAAGATGGAATGGTACATCATCCATTAGCTGCCCACGACTATCAGAGGGTAGCTAATGAGCTCAGAAGACGTGCATGACCTTTACTCTAAGCGCAGTTCTTATAGGTACTGAAAGTGCCAATTTGGGCTAACTTTCTGGTCATCACTGGGTTGCTTTCTCATTTGTGTTATATTGCGAGATAGTAGCGATTGATGCATTTGGTAAGGTGACAAAGGTCAGTGATCGTTGTTAAGTGCGGTGACATAGGCGAGAATGTTCACCAACTTTTGGCTACTGATAAGTAGCTATTTTTTTATATATAGAACCTATGATTAATGATTCAAACCAGCTAAATAGTAAGTTATGCCTACGTTGTATCCATTATTTCATTACGTATGAGCCAAACTTCCCTTACGGCTGTAGAGCTCTGAGTTTTAAAAGTAAGCGAATTCCATGTAATGAAGTGTTTGAAGCGTCCGGCAGCAATTGCTTGATGTTTATGAAGAGGCCGTTAACACAGTAGTGTTTTGTTGGTAAATAATACTAAAAGATATGATAAGAAATCAAATACTCGATGTAACAAAGCACGGTGATACGTTAAATGAGCGGTTAAGTCATTTGCACGAAAGAATGCTTGAGTCTGTGCCTATCGTGGATCGTATAGGATGTGCAATTTATGATGCAAAAGAAGACATGTTAAAAACTTTTGTGAATAGCACTAGGCAAGGAGTGCCAATTTCAGGTTATGAAATTAAGCTTGGTGACAGTTTTTCTCTATCGGATATTGCATTAAGTGGACGCCCTCGCGTCATTGACTCCATTCAAGAGTCAATTAAACCAAGTAATCAGCATTCAGCTTGGCTGCTAGAGCAAGGCTATCAATCATCGTTTACCATTCCGATGTACGACCAAGGTGTGCTTTTAGGATTTCTATTCTTTGATTCAGTCGCACATGCAGCGTTTACTCCTCAAACGCAACGCGATTTACTGTTGTTTTCAAGCTTGATTAATATGACGTTATCTACTGAGATGACTGCATTGCGTACTGTGGTTGCCTCTGTTGAGATGGCGAAAGAGCTAACAAATCTGAGAGATTTTGAGACGGGTGCGCATATCGAAAGAATGGCAAGGTACTCGAGAGTGATTGCAAAAGGAATGGCTAATAAGGTTGGCCTGACCGATGAGTTTGTTGAGCATGTTTACCTATTTGCACCATTGCATGATATTGGTAAGATTGGTATTCCAGACAAAATTTTGCTAAAAGAAGGTAGGCTAGACCCCGACGAGAAAAAAGTCATGCAAACGCATGTTGATATAGGCATTGAGATTATTGAGAAAATCCTAGGCGATTTTAATTTACAACAGCTTGCTGAGTCTAAGGTGATGCGTAATATTGTCGCATTTCATCATGAGTTGATGGATGGCTCTGGATATCCTAGAGGAATTAAAGGTGATGCTATTCCGATTGAGGGGCGTATTGTCACGACAGCGGATGTACTAGATGCCTTGGTGAGTAGTCGGCCATACAAGCAAGGCTGGTCAATAGATGATGCATTCGCTGAGCTAAAGCGTATGGTAGATGCTGGAAAATTAGATGCAGATTGTGTTGATGTTTTGCTTGAGCAACGCTCGGAAATACAAGCGATTGTGAATAACTATCAAGATACACACCACTAAAAAGCATCATTTAGTCCTAATCTATTAGTTACATATCATACTGATATCGACATAAATGCTTTTTTAATATTTGTGAAACTAAGTCGATGCACACTTTAGGGTGATTGCAAAACTATATTCCCCCGTGGATACTAGTTTCGAGGTGTTGTGATTCATTAGTATTAACCAGTTGTATAGCTTTAATATTTTTTCGATTTGTTTGTAGCCCGCCGTCAATGGCGCCTATAGGTGATGTTTACGAATGAGTTAAACTTGCCTTAATGTTGATTTGTTAGCGGCATATGATAAACGCTAAATTAAACGCTATTAAGCCAATTTCAACCCTAGCTATTTATCTAGCGTTAGTGGTGTGGGTCTCACTTTGTTTGATAGCACTGTGGGCGGTAGTGAATCTCAATCTTCGCGATGCTGAAAGAAGCTTCACCGAGCACGGTGAAGACTATGTCGACAAACTCAACAGAAATATGGTGAGCAGCGAAACAGTCTTAAAAGGGTTTTCCGCTCTTTTTGCGGCGATTGGCAACACTAATCCTGAAAAAGTCTCGGTGTATGTTAAAAGTGTGATCGAGACGAATGATCAGATTTTTGCCTTAGAAATCATACAAAAAGTGGGAAAGAAGCAGCTACAAGATTTTATTGTCAGTAAACGACTTGGTGGAAATCCTAGTTTTACTGTTAAATCATTTTCTTTCGGCGATAACAGGGGCTGGGTGCCGCCTCAAGACAAGCTGTTTTATTATCCAGTTATTTATATGGAGTCGCTATCATCAGGCTCTCAAGAAATTCTTGGTCTAGATGTATCAAGTGCACCTTTCCTTGAGAGTGCTGTGACTCAAGCGATAACACTCCGCCGCCCTGTCGCTAGCCATCCATTCAGATTAATTCAAGGAAATGTTGCTTATGTAGTGTTCTGTCCAATAAAGTCAGAAGAGAACATGATTGTTGATATGATTATTGACACAAGTAAGCTACAGAGACCAAGTGACAATCTAATGCGAGATGGTTTTAGTGCAACTGTGTACCATCGAGATTTTAGTGCACAAGATCCTAAAGGTCATTTGTTTTCGGTATCAGGGAGCACAAGAAGTGCGATAGAAACAGCCATTTTCCCATTGTTTCGGCATCAAAAATCATTAGCAACGATGGGAGAACCTTTCTCGATTTTAATGACTAGGCAGGCTGGTTGGACTGATTTAAGTCTCAAATTGATAGGGCTGATTGCATTACTGTCGTTTGTATCTTCCGCAATTTTATACATTTATTTACGTTCAGTTCAACGAGGGCGACTCGAGCATATTAATCATCAAAATCTTTTATGGAAGCTAGCAAATCAAGATGGCTTAACAGGTATTCCTAATCGGATGTTAATGATAGACCGTTTGGAGCAGGCTATAGCGGTTAGCGACAGAAGTAGCCAGTATGGAGCTGTCATTTTCTTAGACATCGATAATTTTAAAGCGCTTAATGATACTAAAGGACATGATGCTGGGGATTTGCTGTTGATTGAAGTTGCCAAGAGAATTAAACATTGTATTCGAGATGTGGATACGGTGGCTCGTTTAGGCGGGGATGAGTTTATTGTCATTCTAAGTGAGTTAGGCATTGAGTTCGCTGAGTCAAATGCAGCTGCTACACAAGTTGCAGATAAAATTAGAACGGTGGTAGAGCAGCCTTGTCGATTACAACTATTTGATTATCAAGTAGCAGTTAGCATAGGCATGACATTGTTCAAAGGTAGTGAAAAGACTATCAATCAATTACTGAAGGCTGCTGATGATGCCATGTACCAGCAAAAGGCAATGCACCACCATTGAGTGAAGTAAAGCCGATTTCAAGTTAGCAAGTAATTTCCATTTTTCCATTCCGTTTGTATTGATTTAGATATGCCAATCACCGTAATCGTTTAGTGATGAAGTATTGGGTGACATGTGTTGATTGCCGACAGACAAAACATGTCACACTGTGGTATTTTAGGCATAATTACACTTGTTGAATAATCAAAGATAAATTAAGAATAATATGAAAGCAATGATACTAGGCGCTGGTAAGGGAACAAGAGTCCAGCCAATCACACATGAAATTCCTAAGCCAATGATTCCTTTGGTAAGAAAGCCTGTGATGGAATATCTGATTGAATTGCTTAAAAAGCATGGGGTTGATCAGATTATGGTGAACACTAGTCACTTAGCCCCGATTATTGAAAATTACTTTAGAGATGGTGAGCAGTTTGGTGTAAGCATGGCCTACTCTTATGAAGGTTATGTGGAGTCTGGTGTTGCTATAAGCTCGCCAGTAGGTTCTGCTGGGGGTATGAAGAAAATTCAGGACTTCTCAGGTTTCTTTGATGAAACATTTATTGTGCTTTGTGGTGATGCTTGGATTGATTTGGATATTAGCAAAGCACTGGAGATTCATCGCCAGAAAAAGGCGATTGCCAGCATTATTATTCGTGAAGTGCCAAATAATGAGGTGTTTAAATATGGCATCGTTGCGCTGGACGAAGACGATCGCATCTTACAGTTCCAAGAAAAGCCAGATCCAAAAGATGCAATTTCAAATCTAGCTAACACAGGTATTTATATCTTTGAACCAGAGATATTTGACTATATTCCTTCAGGTGTTGCTTACGATATTGGTGGCGAATTATTCCCTAAGCTTGCGCAAGAAAATTTACCTTTTATCGGAATAAACTTACCGTTTCAATGGTTAGATATCGGCAATGTGCAAGATGTTTGGACAGTGACCAGCCAGATATTAAACGGTGAAGTGAAGGGCTTTAAAATGCCTGGGCGAGAAGTGAGGCCGGGCGTGCATGTAGGTATTAATTTAAGTGTTGATTTTGATCAGGTCAACATTACCCCACCAGTTTATATCGGTGGTAGTACCAAAATTGAAGCTGGTGCGACGATTGTGGGCCCTGCAGTATTAGGTGCGAGCTGTGTGGTAGAGGCTGGCGCGGTGATTAAGAACTGTATCGTAGAAGATTACACACGGCTGACTAGTCAAGCTAATTTAGAAGGCAAAATTATCTTTGGTAGCAAGTGTATTGACCCTATTATGGATACACAGGTGGATATTGCAGAAGCGCGCTTAGAGTTTATGATTGAAGATGCTCGCAAGCTTGTTGAGGCTGACGAAGCATAGTTCTAATGGTAAGTGAGCGCATACTTTCGGCAATCATGCGGTATGAATTTACTGGTGATTTCAGTTGTCGAAAGTCTGCGGTCTTCATTAAAGCAAGTTAGTAGTTTGAACGTCTAAAAATCTCGCCTTGTGGTTTTAAATCGAAGGCAATGCAAATCCGTTCTTCATTCGAGTTAAATGGAATCGTGCGATGAAATAGCGACGATGGGAACAGCACAATATCGCCAACATTCGGCGATGCAACGCCCACTGGAAAATCATCGTGTTTTTGTGGGTAGTTATCACCATGCAAGCCATATTCAAAACAGCCTTCCAGCGGGTCTTTTTTGTCTTTAGGTAATACCAAATAAACGGCCCCGCTAATCCATCCGACTTCATGAATATGCCGATCTACATAACCAGCCCGACGTAATCTTACATACCATGAGCTGGTGAACTCAAGCTCTTCAGGAAAAGATTTAATCAGTTCACAGTCAGCCCCTGCGAAACGATTTTTATAATGAATAAACTCTTGTTTAACTAACTCACCCAGTTTTCTAAATGAAGCTTCTGGGCGCTTAAATAAATTGCCAGCAGATTGTTTGCCGTTAATGATCATCCCCTGTGCGCGTACTTCAATCGCAGTATTGTCTATATCGTTAAGTAGATCTTTTAGAAACTGGCTATTTGGCTCTGCAAGTTCCGTGATGCTATTTTGGTAAACAAAGTCAAAGCCGTTTTTACAAAAGTTATAGTGATCTTCTACGCCGAAGTTGCGTGCATAGTGCGAGGATAGCGTGGCCAAAAACGGAGCATCATGTTTTTTATGCGTGCGCACAATCTCGTCTAACTTTGTTTTAAAGGTGTCAAAGTGTTCCGCTTTGTAAGTGCAATATAAAGCACGCTCCTGCCAATCATCTAAGCGCGACCGTTCAAAATAATCAACAGCCTCATCAAACCGGTTAGCAAGGTATAAGAACTCGCCCATATTGTAATTAGCACCAGCATGGTCTGGATTGAGTGTTAGCGTGTCCAGATAGCTTTTAACAGCATCTTCCATATTGCCTTGATCGCGCAAGCATTCGCCTAGGTAATTATGTGCGTCTGCATAGTTAGGAAATAGGCGAATCGCATGATTAAAATGTTGAATTGCATCATCCAGTTTGCCTTGATCACGTAATGCTGTTCCTATATTGAAGTGACCACGTGCATCTTCGTGAATATTTAATGCGGTCTGGTAGTTCTTGATGGCTTCTTCTAATAGCCCCTGCTTTTGTAGCAATGTTCCTAAGTTACCGTAAGCCTCGAAAAAGTTAGGCTGCAATGAAATGGCTTGCTGGTAGTGATGGCTTGCTTCCTCTAGGTTACCAATATTGGAAAGTGCGATGCCTAAATTGAAATGTAAGTCTGGAGTGTTAGGTTGAATTAATAACGCTTTTTTATAACTTTCAATGGCAGCCTCTGGCTTAGATAAACCGTCTTGAGAGATACCTAGTATTTGATACAGAATAAAAGTATTAGGGTAGCGTGCCACCAGTTTTTTAGCTGCTTGTTCTGCTTCTGCTAGCTTACCTGAATTAAATAAGTGCAGGACAGGTTGCATTTCCATTTGGCTAGGTTGTGGGTGGAAGGGAGCTTGCTTTGCCATGATTTGTCCTAAAAATATATCAAAACCCGTCAGTTGTAATCGTCAAGTTATTCGTCTTGTTGTTGTAAGCGAGCAGCCATTTTACGTAGAAACCTCATCGCTACCTTAGGTTCGTCCAGTAAAAGTGTTTCAATGTTGTCAGTGTCCATCGTAATGACTTCTGCATTGATGGAACTTACTTTGGCCTCTGCGATTGTTGGTGTATTTGTTAGCATTGCCATTTCGCCAAAGTATTCGCCACCATGAACCATGCGTAATATTTTATTATTTTTAATGATTTCCACTTCACCTGTCACTAAGTAATAGAGATGACTGGTGGCTTCGCCATGTTTAAAGATAATGTCATCTTTTTCATATACCTTTCCGTAGCGCTGCATCAGTTTTTTTACATAGTGAGATTGTGTAGCAATGCTTTGTTCGGATGACTCATCAAACAGCCCTTTTAGTAATAGAACATCTTTTTTTCTTAATGTTGCAATGAGCTCGGTCCCAAGTAAAAACACTGCAAAATTTACATACAGCCAGGTAATAGAGATGAACAGGTTTTTCATGCTCCCGAATACAGAGCCATACGATTCATTCATCGATAAAAATAAGGTAAAGGCTGGTCGCATCAATAGCCAAAGGATTGCCGTGAATAAAGCGCCAATCAAAATATGCTTAATATATAAGCGTGCAGGGAAAAAGACAAAGTAGAAAACACTGATTAACAGAGTGGTGAGGCCGAGAGATGTTAATGTAGCTAACATTTCATATTGTAAAAATCGGCTACTTGCACCTAGGAAAACAATGACTTTCTCCAGCATTAGTCCTGCAAATGTAAATAAAAAGAACAGTAGTAGCATGCCGATAATGGCAAACATATCTTTTACTTTTCTTTTGATAAAGGAGGGCGCTTCGACTAAACTGGCGATGCTATAGAATGCTGCACGCATTGCCCCTGCCAAAGGGGTGACTGTCCAAAGAAGTACAAAAAGACCTAGAGCCCCCCACGCTGCTTGATGTCTTGCTGTGCTGTAGACTTCCGTCATGATGGAGTTGCTGAGTTGCGGCACCAAATTGCTGGTGATGATCGCAAGTTTAACAATTGCATAGTCAGAGCTAAAAATGAGCTGACTAAACAAAAAAAACATAAGCAATACTAAAGGAATTAATGCAAACATTGCATAAAAAGATAATGAGGCTGACAAGCCTAACGCGTTATGTCGCTGAAAAGCTTTAAACATTTCATGAAATACAAACAATGGCGTGTTGTATCTTTGGTTCGCATAAACCTCGCTAGGCATGCTAATAGCTTTTCGCAGGTTATCTCGTAACGCTAAGTTATGCTTTGGGCTGAAAGTGATTTTTTTCATGCAAGGATGCGTAAAGTCAATACCGTATTAACGGGTGTGATATTCAGTATGTATATTCGTTAACATGTAAATGTAGCAATCTCTAAATCTATTTATATTGAGAAAGTATAAGTGAGCACAACTCACTCAGAATCTTAGCACTATACCTTCTCATCATGATGCTACACTCTAGCTTAAATTTTTGAACCTTTCTGTCGCGGCGACTAATGCTGAGGTTGTGCCTGGCTCCATCGCTGAATGTCCAGCATCATCAATTAAATATAATTCTGCATGAGGCATGGCACGTTTAAGTTCCCATGCAGTGATGGGCGGACACACCATGTCGTAACGGCCTTGAACGATAACAGTAGGCAGATGAGACAAATTATTATTTGCTTCATCAAGTAAATCACGATTGCCTACAAAACACTGATGTTGGATGTAGTGAATTTGCACCCTTGCTCTCGCCAACTCGACCGAGCCGTTTACGGCTTGATCGCTCGATGCTCTTGGTAACAACGTCATGATGCTACTTTCAAACTGGTTCCATTGAATGGCCGCAGGAATGCTAACTGCAGTATCATCTGAGAAAATGAGTTTCTCATATGCTGAAATAGGATTAGTTCTTGATTCAGTTGGTAGGAAATCACACAAAACTTGCCAAGGCTCAGGATAAAAAGCTTTTACATCATTTAAAAACCAGTTGAGTTCAGTGGTGCGGCTTAAAAAGATGCCGCGCAAAATTAACCCTGTTACATGTTTTGTGTACTTCGAGGCATAGGCAATGCCAAGAGTACTGCCCCAAGAGCCACCAAATACTAACCATTTGTCAATGCCAAGCGTAGTTCGAATTAAATCAATATCATGCACTAAGTCGTCAATTGTATTATTGACGATGGATCCTAGTGGCTTACTGCGGCCACAGCCTCGCTGATCAATGAGGATTATCTTATAGTGATTAGGATCGAAAAATCGACGCTGAGATGGGTTGCATCCACTACCAGGACCGCCATGTAAAAACACAACAGGAACACCATCTGGATTTCCACAAACTTCATAATAAACTTCATGCAAAGCATCAACTTTAATCATACTTTCTTTAAATGTATCAATTTCTGGATACAAGTTGTAAATGTTGGTTTGCATGGATATATTTTTCTTTCTAATTGATTTTAAATGATATTTTATTAATTTTGCGCTGTTGGTTAAGTCGATTTATAACGATTAATTTTAATATGTGTGTCTATGTTAAGTTAAATGTAAATAAATTGTAAATAATGTATTGCAATTCATGATTTACTGGTTTATAGTTTCGTCCATGCACATAAAGTGTGCTGCAAATAGATTCAAAAAACCTAGTAAAAATTTTGAGGAACATCAAAAGTTTGCTAGTTACATTATGAATCTATTTATATAACCTTAGTAGTTTAACTTTGGAGATTAATATGCAAATCAATAAAATCAAGTTAGCACTTGGCTTGGTAGCAGGTATGGCGATGCCTTTAGTAGCATCAGCAGCTGCAGATCAAGAAGCAGCAATGAAAGACGCGAACAACTGGGTTCACCCACGTGGTCAACACAACAACCAAGGTTACAGTGCATTAGCACAAGTAAACAAAGGTAACGTTAAAAATCTTAAAGCAGCTTGGACATTCGCTACTGGTGTAAACCGTGGTCACGAAGGTTCACCAGTTGTTGTTGGTAACATGATGTATGTACATACAGCATTCCCAAACAACGTATACGCTTTAGATTTAGATAACAATCAAAAAATCGTATGGTCATACTTCCCTAAACAAGATCCATCAGTACAAGCTGTATTGTGCTGTGACAACGTTTCACGTGGTCTTGGTTTCGGCGATGGTAAAATCTACCTACAACAAAACGATGGTAACTTAGTAGCTTTAGACGCTAAAACTGGTGCTAAAGTATGGTCAACATTGATCAACGATCCAAAAGTTGGCGCTACAAACACTAACGCTCCACACGTAATCAAAGACAAAGTATTAACAGGTTGTTCTGGTGCTGAGTTCGGCGTACGTTGCTTTATCGCTGCATACAACATCAAAGACGGTTCTTTGGCTTGGAAAGCATACTCAACAGGTCCTGACGCTGAAGTGTTAATCGGTGCCGACTTCAACAAAGATACACCTGAGTATAGCGCATTGTCAGTTTACCAAGACGTAAACGGCGGCAACAAAGAAGGCGGTTCTTTCAAAAGAATGCCTGCTGACCAATTAAAAATTGGTGAAAAAGAACTTGGTACACGTACATGGTTGAAACCACAAGCAGTTAAAGATGGTTGGCAACATGGTGGTGGCTCTGTATGGGGCTGGTGGCCATATGATGCACGTACAAACTTAGTTTACTACGGTACAGGTAACCCATCAGTTTGGAACCCAGATGTACGTCCAGGCGACAACAAATGGTCAATGACTGTATTCGCACGTGACTTAGACACTGGCGTTGCAAAATGGGGTATGCAAATGACTCCACATGACGAGTGGGACTACGACGGTATCAACGAAGTAATCTTGTTCGACAAAGGTGGCAAAACATACGCTTGGCATCATGACCGTAACGGCTTTGCTTACACATGGCATGCAGGTACTGGTAAATTACAAGCTGCTCAAAAAGTTCACCCATTCGTAAACTGGGCAACTGACATTGATATGAAAACTGGTGTACCAAACAAATTGGCATCAGCTTCTACTCACCAAGACTACAATGCTAAAGGCATCTGCCCAGCTGCATTGGGTACTAAAGACCAACAACCAGCTGCATACTCACCAAAAACTGGTTTAGTATATTCTCCATTGAACCACGTATGTATGACATACGAGCCAGTTGAGTCTAAATACGTTGCTGGTCAACCATGGGTTGGTGCAACATTAACAATGTTCCCAGGTCCTGACGGTGTTATGGGTGGTTTCGCTGCTTATGATCCAATGACAAACAAAAAAGTATGGTACAACAAAGAGAAATTCTCAGCTTGGGGTGGTGCTTTAACTACTGCTACTGACTTAGTGTTCTACGGTACTTTAGATCGTTGGTTCAAAGCTGTTGATGCTAAATCAGGTAAAGAACTTTGGAAATTCCAAGTTGGTTCTGGCGTGATTGGTAATGCATTCACATACGGTCACAAAGGTAAACAACACGTTGGCGTGCTATCAGGTATCGGTGGCTGGGCTGGTGTAGCGATGAACCTTGGTATGACTACTCCAACAGACGCTTTAGGTGCTGCTGGTGGTTATGCAGAACTAGTTAAATACAACGCTGCTCCTGGCGGCGGTGCATTGAATGTGTTCAGCCTATAATTAATTGTTGAAAAACAATAAAATTATTAGCTAAAACATAAGCTAGTACTATACGTAGTAAATAAAAACACCCCGACTCGTCGGGGTGTTTTTTTATTGAACAACTGTTTAAAATAATTGTATATATTGATATCCAATGACGGATAGATAACTAAAGCTCAATGTAAAAGCTTACTCGTTCTATTAAGACTAATGCGTGAATTAGAAATATTTGCTACTTAATATATAAGTGGTTGGAATTAAATGTAAGTGACTACGTGCTAGCGTATGAAGAGTTAGCGTTGATTTGACTTAAATTCATGAAAATCTGCTGTTTCATGCAGGGGCTATGATGTATAGTCATGAGTCAGTTTTGTAGGTCTGAATAGTGTAGAACTTTTAATTAAGTTCGTACTCTATTACTAAGCGCGGTGAAGTAGAGGCCGCATTTTTATGATAAGGAATAAAAATGTTTAAAAGAATGAAGTTGCTTGGTCTTTTCATAGGTTTTCTAGCAGTAGGTAATGTGCAAGCAGAAGATTATTACTCATCAGGTAGAGCTGGTGAAGTGCAGCGTGTAGATGATGGTACAGAGTTTAAAGTTTGTGCAGACCAAGACAACTTACCTTACTCAAATAGCAAATTAGAGGGATTTGAAAATAAAATCGCTGAGGTCCTCGCTCAAGATCTAAATAAAAAATTAGCCTACACATTCTGGTACGACAGAATGGGCTTTATCAGAAATACTTTAAGTGCAAAAAAATGTGATGTGATTATGGGTACAACCTCAGATTACGATGCATTAAGAACATCAAAACCTTATTACCGTGCAGGCCATGTGTTTGTATACAAAAAAAGCAGTGGTATGAAGATCACAGGCTGGGATAGTCCAGACCTTAAAAAATCAACAATTGGTATCGTAGGCCAAAGTCCTGCAACGATTGCACTGAATGATTATGGTTTAATGCCAAATGCAAGACCATATCGTATGCAGCGTGACCTTAACTTGCCGCCTAGTTACTTGATTGATGATTTAATAAAAGGTGATATTGATGTGGCGATTATGTGGGGCCCGATTGGTGGGTATTTTGCTAAACAATCAAAAGAGCCATTAGAAGTTGTGATGGTGCCTGACTATGAGTTAGTCAACGCTAAAGGTAAAACTAACTGGAATATCTCAATTGGTGTACGTAAATCTGATAAAGAGCGCTTGGCGATGATTGAGGGTGCGCTAGAGCGAAACAAAGACAAAATTAACAAAATTTTAGATGATTATGGCATTCCACATATGGCTGTTGTTGAAGGTGATAGCATTATGAAGGTTTATCGTAAAGGAAAAGAAGTTAATAAAGAAACTCGCGGTGACGCAATCCCAAAAACAGAGTAAAATACGCGCTTATTTTGCGTTGTTGAGTCAACCGATATATAAATAACTACGTTAAATGATCATACGTTGACGAATGCGCTTAGCATGAATAAGACGTAACTCATTTCATGTGAATTAAATTAGGAGATAACATGTTAGGCAATAAAACTTTAGCGTCAACATTATTAGTTTCTATGTTGGCATTAACAGGCTTAGTATCTGTGAATGTGCAGGCTGCAGACATTAACCTAGTAGCAACGCAAGATGGTGCACCTTTAAATATTAAAAAAGAATTATTTGATACGCCAGAAGCTAAACAGTTCTTAGCGACAGGTAAAAATCCATACATCGGTAACGAAGCTGCAATTAAAGCTGGTAAAAAGAAATTTAACCTGTACTCATGTAATGCATGTCATGGTGGTCATGGTGAAGGTGCTATTGCCCCAGGTTTGACAGGCGCCACAATGAAATATGCTAAAAATCTTACAAACAAAGGTATGTTTGAAACAATTTGGCACGGTACTAACGGTGGTATGGGTGCTAAAGGTTTAGGTTTGATGGTTCCAGAAGATCCAACAGAAGGTTTGAAGCCTGATGATTTGTTAAAGGTAATTGCGTTTATTCGTAGCAATAGCAAAATTAATGGTAATGAGTAATTAGTAGTATTTACTTTAAAAAAACGGTCGCAATCGCGACCGTTTTTTATTACGGCATAAATGCGTTATTATTAAACTTTTTATAATAGATAGAGTGAATGATGAATAAACATTTATTATTAGTTGCCCTCATCGCAATGCTAGCTTCATGCGGTCAAGACTCAGGCACAAAAGGGGAGGCTGATAAAGCTGAATCTGGTGCTGACATTAAAATGATGGATTTGGTAACAACACAGGATGGTTCGCCATTAAAAATAGACGCTAAATTATTTGATACGCCTGCGGCAAAAGAGTTTATTGCGACAGGTAAAAATCCGTATATTGGTGTTGAAGCTGAAATTCAAGCAGGTAAAAAGAAATTCAATTTATATTCTTGCGTAGCTTGTCATGGTGGCCACGGTGAAGGTGCTGTAGCCCCAGGTTTGCAAGGTCCAAACTTTAAGTATGCTAAAAATGCAACCAATAAGGGCATGTTTGAAACGATTTGGCACGGTACAAACGGTGGTATGGGCGCTAAAGGTTTTGGTCTGATGCAGGCTGACCCACCTGATGGTTTAACTGTAGACGAAACATTAAAAGTTATCGCATGGATTCGTAGTAATTCAACGATCACTGGGAACGAGTAAGTTATATCAAGATATAAAAACGCTTACTGAGATTCAGTAGGCGTTTTTTTATTTTCAGTGTTTAATAAAAGTGAGTGTAGGGAGTGCACAATGGGTAATGTGGGAACAGAACAGCTGCATCAAATCGTCATCGTGGGTGGTGGGGCTGGCGGTTTAGAGTTGGCAACCAAATTAGGTGATAGCCTGGGACGGAAAGGTAAAGCAGCGATTACTTTGGTTGATAAGTCAAAGACGCATGTTTGGAAACCATTGCTACATGAAATTGCGGCTGGCAGTATGAACCCAGAAAAGCATGAGCTAGTGTATTTAGCTCAGGCTCATTGGCATCATTTTAAATTCAGGCTAGGCAGCATGGATAGCTTAGATAGAGCTAAAAAAGAGATTTCAATTGCGCCTAACTATGACGAAGATGGCGTTGAAGTGATACCCCGTCGCACTATTAAATACGATACCTTAGTGATTGCAGTAGGAAGTACGACAAATGATTTTGGTGTAAAAGGTGCACGAGAACACTCAATTGCTTTAGATACGCAAGATCAGGCTGAAAAATTCCATAGGCGTTTACACAACGCATTATTGCGTGCACAAACGCAAGCTGAACCTGTGCAGGCTGGGCAATTGGAAGTTGTGATTGTAGGGGCTGGCGCAACCGGTGTTGAGTTGTCTGCAGAATTACATAATACAACGCGCGAATTAGCTGCATATGGACTTGATAAGATTGACCCTGACCGCGACGTGAAAATTTCATTAATTGAAGCTAGCGACCGTGTATTGCCAGCGCTACCCGCTAAGCTTTCAAACTCTGTAGATCTAGAGCTTAGAAAATTACGTGTGCACTTATATATGGGTGAACGTGTGACTGAGGTCACTAGCAAGGGGGTGCAAACACACAGTGGCCGTTTTATTCCATCGGCACTCGTAGTTTGGGCTGCGGGTATCAAGGCGCCGGATTTCTTGCGCGAAATTGATGGTTTGGCAAGCAATCGAATTAACCAGCTTATTGTTAAGCCTAGTTTACAAACTACATTAGATGACAATATTTTTGCTTTTGGAGATTGTGCCGCATGTCCATGGCTAGGACATGGTCAAGATGCAACCGTGCCACCTCGTGCGCAGTCTGCTCATCAGCAAGCTAGTATGTTAGTTAAAACACTAAAATATCGTGTTGCTGGTAAAACAGACTTACCAGAATTCACTTATCGGGATTATGGATCGCTCGTTAATTTAGGTAGCTATACTACCGTTGGTAATTTGATGGGAGCGCTATCCGGAGGTAGCTTGTTTATTGAAGGGTTGATTGCACGAACGATGTATCAATCACTTTATAAGCTGCATTTGATGGCACTACACGGCTTCTGGAGCATGGCATTGCAGACATTAGCCAGAATGATTGCAAGACGTACAGAGGCGCACGTGAAGCTACATTAATTATGTAGCTTAGATAATGTAGCTTAAGTAAAAAAACGGATGAGAGAATAATTTCCTCATCCGTTTTTATTTGTGTATCAAAAATGATTTTGTTACTAGTTAAGATATTTGTAGCGCTTATTAATCATCATCATGCATAGGCTCACAAAAACACCAAAGGCAATCACAATAATATTAATTGGGATCTGAGCTTTTACCATTAATAGATAAGCGCCTAACATGAGTAATATGCCGATATGCTCGTTGAAGTTTTGTACGGCAATTGAATGGCCTGCACCAATTAATTCGTGCCCGCGGTGCTGTAATAATGCATTTAGAGGGACAACAAAGAAGCCTGCAAGCGCGCCAATCACAAATAATAGTACTACTGCCAATTGCCAGTGTTGTACAAAAGCCATTGCCACTACTAGTAAACCCATGACGATGCCTGCGGGGAGCACTTTAGTGGATTCCTCTAACTTAATATAACGAGCAGCAACCACTGAGCCAGCGGCAATACCAACAGCAAGTATTGCCATTAGCTGTGTTGCTTGCTCTAAGCCAAAATTGAGTGAGCTTGCTGCCCATGCGATGACAACCAACCTTAATGTCGCACCAGCTCCCCAGAATAAGGTTGTTACTGAAAGCGAAACTTGTCCGCGAGTATCTATCCATAAGGCTTTGAACGAGTGCCAAAAATCGTAAAGCATGAAAACTGGATTTTTCTTGGGTAGTTTGTGATCGATAGGAAGTTTGGGAATGTAAATGTTAAATATTGATGCAACCATATATAGCAGCGTGATGATGATCATTGCAAACGAAGGGTCATGACTTGCCATACTACCGCCGAGTAGGGCGCCTAAAATGATTGCAATTACAGTAGAGCCCTCCATCCATCCATTAGCGCTCACTAGTTTTTCTGGTGGAAGTAGCTCTGTCAGTATGCCATATTTGGCAGGGGAGTATGCAGCTGCGCCAATCCCTACAATACCATAAGCATACAGTGGAGGCATGCCTACCAACATGGCAAGACTGCCGATAAACTTAATGGCATTGGCAATAAACATCACGCGACCTTTTGGTAATGCATCAGCAAATGAACCTACAAATGGAGCAAGTACAATGTAGGAAATCACAAAGAATTGCTGTAGTAATGGTGTATGCCAATCAGGTGAGTTTATCTGGGCTAGTAGTGCTATAGCGGCAAACAGTAGTGCGTTGTCAGCCAAAGCAGATAAAAACTGTGCTGTGAGTAAGGTGTAAAAGCCTTTACACATGTGCATTAGAAGTTACCTTTAATGAAGCGAGCATACTGATTGCCGAGCATATTGTTACAAATCATAGTAAACCTATAAAATTTCCGCCGCGAAGTCAGCCAGACGTGAGCGTTCTCCACGTTGTAGTGTGATATGTCCGTTGTGGCTCCAGCCTTTAAAGCGATCAACCACATATGTGAGCCCTGAACTGCCTTCTGTTAAATATGGCGTATCAATTTGTGCAATGTTACCCAAACAAACTACTTTAGTACCGGGTCCTGCTCTGGTGATCAGGGTTTTCATTTGTTTTGGTGTTAGATTTTGCGCCTCATCAATAATTAAAAACTTATTTAAGAAAGTACGCCCACGCATGAAGTTTAATGATTTGATCTTGATGCGGGTGCGAATTAAATCTTGCGTTGCAGCACGTCCCCAATCACCAGCCTCTTCATCACTTTTATTCAGTACATCCAAGTTATCTTCTAAAGCACCCATCCATGGTGTCATTTTCTCTTCTTCAGTACCAGGTAAGAAGCCAATATCTTCACCAACCGGAACGGTAACGCGAGTCATGATGATTTCAGAGTAGATTTTTTTATCCAGTACTTGGGTCAATGCAGCTGCTAAGGTTAATAGTGTTTTACCTGTACCTGCCTGTCCTAGTAAAGACACAAAGTCTACTTCAGGGTCCATGAGCAGGTTTAATGCAAAATTCTGTTCGCGGTTACGTGCGGTGATTCCCCATACATTATGTTTTGGTAGCAAGTGATCTTTAACAACTTCTAGTACTGCAGTATCTTTATCAATCGTGCGCACAATAGCATGGAATGGTTTTTCAAACTCGTAATAAACAAACTCATTGACTAAAAAGGTTTTGCACAGTGGGCCTGTTAGTCGGTAAAACATCCGGCCAGACTCCTGCCATGATTCCATTGCTTTGCTGTGATTGTCCCAAAAGTCCGCAGGCAACTCTTTCATGCCGCTGTAAAGAATGTCAGTGTCTTCTAAGACTTTGTCATTAAAGTAGTCCTCGGCTAACACACCCATTGCTCGAGCTTTAATGCGGATATTGATATCTTTGCTGACGAGTATAACTTGTCGATTGCTATGTTGTTTTTGTAAACACAGTACCACGCTGATGATTTGATTGTCAGCTTTACTACCAGCGAGTCCAGGCAGATCTATATGCAGTTGGGTTGTTTGTAAGAATAAACGACCAGTGGCTTGTTTGTTTCCGTTAAGTGATAGAGGGCATCCTAGCTCTAGGTTTGTTAAGTCTGTACCAACGATTTCTTCTAAACTACGGCTTACTTGCCGAGCATTACGTGCAACCTCTGTAAGCCCTTTTTTGTTGTTGTCTAGCTCTTCCAATGTGACCATAGGCAAGTAAATATCATGCTCTTCAAACCTAAACAATGACGAAGGGTCATGCATCAGTACATTCGTATCTAGAACAAATAGTTTGGATATGCCAGTATCTTTTTTAGCCATAAAAGACTTTCTAATAGTAATGAATGTAATGGAATTGAATTAAGTTTAAGCAAAATTTGGTTAAGAAAACTTACTTAATGCATATACGTGTATTACTTTGCTTTGAAATATTGATATTCGGTTATATCGGAGATACATATCTATTTACTTACATTAATCTAAATGTAATTGAAGCTATAGTGAACCTATGAAGCTTAGCACTTCTGCGGCATGGCCATCTACCTTAACACCACGCCATTCTTTAATTAAAACGCCATTTGGGTCGATGACAAAAGTACTACGTTCAATACCTCTTACTTGTTTGCCATACATGTTTTTCATTTTGATGACATTAAACAGTGAGCAAGCGACCTCTTCAGTGTCTGCCAATAACTCAAAAGGAAAGTTAAATTTTGCTTTAAAGTTTTCATGTGATTTTAAGCTGTCACGTGAAACGCCAAAAATTTCAGTATTTTTTATTTGGAAATCTGCATATATATCTCTGAACTGCATGCCTTGAGTTGTACAGCCTGGCGTAGAGTCTTTAGGGTAAAAGTAAATAACGAGATACTTGCCTATGAAATTAGAACGTTGGAATGTTTTCCCGCTAGTTGCGGGTAATTGGAAATCAGGTACAGGTAGATTGAGCATAAGAAAATTGTTCGCTGATGTGAAACTTACCTACATTGTTGATAAAAAGCCCCATTAAGGCAAGCCTATATGTCATGTAAATGCTAATAATATTAAAAATATTTATTTTGTATTAGATTGTTCTCGGTTTATGCCGCGCGGTGAGCGGTATTAAGCGTTTTGGGGAGGGTGATGACAATGGTAGTGCCACCGCCGTGTCTTGATGTGAATTGTAATGAGCCACCTAGTACATCACAAACTTTAAATGCGAAAGGGATCCCGATGCCTGTACCAAATCGTTTGGTAGTGGGCGCACTCATGGCGCTAGGGTCAGGTGTGAATGGCATCCCGCTACCGCGATCCATTAAGTATAAATTGAATTCACTCTGCGTGATTTTGAGTGCGATTTCTATGGGTGCATTTTTACTGGATGCATCAATAGCGTTAAGCATCAAGTTGTAAATGACCTGTTCTAAAAGATGGTGGTCAGTAAAAATTTCATCGTTATAAATCGCGTTAGATTTAGGCCAGTTGGGTAACGAGAGTTGAATGGATTTCTCTGCGACTTTTTGCTGTAATGGAGTAAGTGCTCCACTGACAATTTCATGTATGTTGGTGTCGGTTGGCTGAGGCTGCAATGGGTGTAGATACGCTAATAATGCACCAGTCCAACGCTCCAGACGATCGACGGTGTTAATGATGCCGTTAATCGACTCTTGTGTTTCAGCATTATTATTGGGGTCATCCATCACTTGCGCTGTAGCGCGGATGCTAGCAAGGGGGTTGCGAATGTTATGCGCTAGCATTGGCACTAGAAGGCCTTGCGCTGCCTGTTTTTCGGTACGAATCAAGTTCTCTTGGCTAGTGAGTAATTTGTCAGCCATCTCGTTAACTGCTTTAGATAAAGAAGCTAGCTCTTCAATATTTTCATCTGGGGCTTTATGTGTCAGATTGCCTGCACTGATTTCAGTTGTGGCGTGAAGTAAACCTTCAATAGGTCTGACGATAGAGCGTTTGAGAAACACGCGTGAAAATAACAAAAGCAAAATGGCTAATAACAGGGGGGTGAATAATAAATAGTTAGACTTCCGCTTACTATTTTTAAGTTGAGTATCTAATTCAGTTTGCTTTTGATTCAAGAGTCGTTCGGTACTAGCAAGCAAGGACTCATAACGGTTAAATAGCCCAGCTTCTAAATCTGTGTTGAGTATTTTTTTAAGATCGTCGCTGTTAAGGTGTGCATCTTGGTCAAAGAGTGCAGATGTCTCAGAAACAAAAGCTTGATAGCCAGCGTGCAAGTCATGAATGGCCGCTTTTTCTGCCTCGCCTACGGCCAGTAGCTGTAATTGTTTGAAATGGCTTTCCACAGAAACCGTAAATTGGTTGTATTCACTGCGTGCTTCTGGGTCATCTAAGAAGTAAGCATCAAATAGCTCTTTTAGTTGGCGGTATAAATCACCACGTGTTTGCTGCATTTCTTGAACAAGTGAGTTAATGCGATTGGACTCTTGGCTGGATTGGTCTTGAAGTTGAATCCCAATCGCACCAATTGAGGCTACCAAGAAAATGAGTAATATAAAAGCAAGCTCATGGATGAGTAAAAGGTCTTTAAGAGAGGTCTTTTTTTTAGCCACGGCAATATTAAGTTTGATGGTTATTCGAGTTTAAATGGCACTGGAACAGTAATGGTGAAATTGCTACTTCTTAATGCTTCTGGCGGTGTCGGGAATGGTAAGGCTTTTTCTACCATTTCAAGTGCTTGTTTATCGAGTACCTCGTAACCACTAGATTGTATGACTTTTTTTGATTTAAGCTTGCCAGTACCATCCAATTCGAGCTCAATAATGGTCTCACCTTGCCATCCTCGCATTTGTGCAATTTTTGGATACTTCTTATGTTTGCTAATGGCATTCCATAGTGCGTTACCATATCGGCCTGTTGCATTGTCAATATCTGCTTGGCTCGGTGCTGGGGGTGGTTCTTTCACTGGTTCGGCTACTGGGACGGTATGTGTGGGTGCTGGGCGTTCTGGTGCTGGCTTTACTGCAAGAACTTCTTGTGGCGGTGTTATGACGGGCGTTTCGACGACCGGTTGCGATTCCTGAACTATCGGGCTGGGTTTATCTTTGATAACTGGTTTTGGTTCAGGTTTTAATTTAGGCTCAATCTTGGGTTGAATAACTTCAGGCTCTGGCGGAATTTGTTCTGGCTGTGTTTGCGTCTGCGGTTCTGCTTTTTTAGCTAAGCTAATTTCTAGTACCTCAGGTTCTTTTACATCATCGAGTTTGATATTCGGGATGATGAGCGCGAGTAAGCCATGCAAAAGTACCGAGCAGATAATAGCCCATACGATTGTGTATTCCTTGGATGAGGGTTGGATTACAGCGGAATTCAAAGAGAAAAAGGGCCTAGTGAATAGTGGTTGAGTTAAAAAAGACACGAAATTATACAACAAGCTATCTTGATTGCTAGTGTGCTATTTGACGGATTGTATGTTGACGATAGTTTGGGCTATTCATATTTTTTGAGCTCAGTCATTTAATAAATCATCAAAGTTAAACAATACCATTTAACACTTGTACTTGCACCATTGCTCCAGCTTCTAGGTTGCCAACAGTTTCATCTAACACAATAAAGCAATTGGCTAACGACATTGAGCTTAATAGTGCAGAGCCTTGGGCGCCAGTCGGTTTTACTCGCCAATTCCCATCAGTATCCGCAAATAATATCCCTCGCTGAAACTCTGTGCGACCAGTCATTTTTTTTATTGCTTGAGTACACTGCACACTAAACATGGGTAATGGCACTGGACTGGATTGCCCCATAAGCCGTAGCAAAGCATCGCGAACAAACTGGTAAAAAGTCACCATGACGGCAACTGGATTGCCAGGTAAACCAAAGTAATGCGCACTGCCAACCTTACCATAAGCAAGTGGCCTGCCTGGTTTCATGGCAACCTTCCAAAACATGACCTGACCGTGTTTTGCGAGCAATAGCTTCATATAATCAGCCTCACCCACAGAGACGCCACCACTTGTGATAACCACGTCAGCTTGAGATGCGGCGCTGAGTAAGGTGTTCTCAAGGAGGATTGGATCATCTGCAATGGCTCCCATATCCATTACCTCAACACCAAGTTTTGTTAGCATGCCAAATAATGTGTAGCGATTACTATCGTAAACTTGCCCAGTTTGTAGTGGTTGGCCCACGCTTACTAATTCATCACCAGTAGAAAAGAACGCCACTTTTAACTTGCGATAGGCGCGCACTTCTGCAATTCCTAAAGATGCGATTAATCCTAAGTCAGCTGGGCGCATTAAGTGTCCGGTTGCAAGTACGGTTTGCCCTAGTTTTAAATCCTCTCCAGCATAACGAACATTCGCATGCGGCTTGGGTGCTTCGATAATGTTGATGAACTCGCCATCAACGACGGTTTTCTCTTGTACAACAACCGTATCAGCTCCTTTTGGTATTGCCCCACCTGTCATAATTCTAACGCACTGGCCATCTGCAACTGTTCCTTCAAAAGCTTTTCCTGCAAACGCAGTACCTATCACCATTAAACGTGATGCAGAAACATCCGTTGCTTTAAGTGCGTAACCATCCATCGCTGAATTATTGTAATTGGGCACGTTGGATGGAGATGTAATGTCTTCTGCCAACACGCGGCCTAAGCTCTCAGCTAAGGCCAGTGTTTCAAACGCTGAAACAGGGTTTAGGAACTGTTGAATAAATTCACGCGCCTTTGCGACAGGCATCGCATTAGGATCATAATCATCCATGCAGCTAGGATTGCTGACTAAATTTTTGAGTGAAGTTTCGTTAATCATTTGGAGTGAAATCTGCTGTTTATAGAGGTTGATGTGATGGGTGTCTAATATTGAGATGTATAATTATGCGTATTCGGTGTGTATTTAATCTTTGAAAGGTTTGCTCATTTTGATTCTAGCTTGATAATGTCTTCTGGGCTGTTTAAGTTTTCAAAAGCTGGATTGTCTACACCGAAGTCTACCTCCGTATACCTTTGACCTTTTTGCCATGCACTTACTTTTCTATTACCCTCCGCTAAAAAAGTTTCTAAACTAGGGAGTAGTGTTTTTTTGCACAAACAAAATACTGGGTGAGTTTTGCCACCACAGGTTGCAACTGCGATATCAGCACTATCTTTAATCAGCGCTGTTTTCAGCGCTTGAACTAAGTTTTCTGGTAGCAGGGGAGAGTCGCAGGGTACGCATAGAACTAAATCATTTGTCGCATATTTTAAGCCTAGCTGGATGCCTGCAAGTGGCCCAGGAAAGTTTGCAACTTCATCTTGTAGTACCCGATAACCTAGTGCACTGTATTCAGTCAATTCTCTATTGGCGTTAATGATCACCTCGTCCACTTGCGGTGATAATCTGGAAATGACATGCTTAATCAGTGGTTTAGAGTTAAATTGAATTAATCCCTTATCGACGCCACCCATACGTGTAGCTCGCCCACCAGCAAGAATGATGGCTGAAACAGACATTAACCGCCGGTGTGAGACATGAATCTTACAACGGCTGGTTTTGCGCGCTGTAAGTCAAAGTCATGTCCTTTAGGTTTAATTGACATGCTGTCGATAATTGCCTGAATCAGGGGGTGGTCGTCATTGGGGTGGTTGCGTAAAAGTGGCATGAGGTCAACTTTATCTTCCTGACCTAGGCATAGATATAGCTCACCTTTGCAGGTGATGCGCACTCGGTTACATGCTTCACAAAAATTGTGTGAATGTGGTGAAATGAAGCCAATTTTTGTTTTACTGTTAGCAACTTGCCAATAACGTGCTGGTCCGCCTGTGGATTCTGTACTTGCAACAAGTGAATACTTGCTTTGCAATGTTTTTAGAGTTTCTGCGTTGCTAACGAAAGTGGAGTCTCTCGCATGATTCACCTCACCAAGTGGCATTTCTTCAATAAATGAAATGTCAATTTCTTGATCAATTGCATAATCGACTAAGCTCTGAACTTCATCATCATTGGTTCCGCGCATCAGTACAGTGTTGAGCTTGATGTTATCAAAACCAGCTTGTTTGGCAGCTTGTATACCACGCAACACTTTATCTAGCTCGCCTGTGCGCGTGATTTTTTTAAAGCGGTCGCTATTCAGGCTGTCTAGACTAACATTAACTCGTTTAACTCCAGCTTGCTTTAAGCTGAAGGCTTGTTTTTCTAATTGGCTACCATTTGTAGTAACTACTAACTCTTTTAGCTTTTTAAGTTTGCCCACTTCTTCGAATAGCCATAGCGCATTTTTGCGGACTAGTGGCTCGCCACCAGTGATTCTTACCTTGGTTACACCTAGATTAACAAATGCTTTTACCAGTCTTGCGCACTCTTCTAGGCTGAGCACATCTTCGCGTGGCAAAAAGGTCATTTCCTCGGCCATGCAGTAAGTGCATCTAAAATCGCAACGGTCTGTAATGGAAAGCCGAATGTAGTCAACCTGACGACCAAATTGGTCAATCAGCTTATCAGGGTAATTAGATGTTGAATAAGGCACTTTTTCAGTCACAACTTGTCATATTGAGTAACATTTTACATGTATATTATAGTAGCATTATACAATTGTAATGATAGTCGTTTTGGAGACATTAGCTTGCCTGATTCAAACACACCACAAGAAGATATGAATGCGGTAATTAATCGTTTAATTACTGAACACCAACATCGTCCTGGCGCATTGTTACCTTTGTTGCATGCGATTCAAGATAGTATTGGTTATGTGCCTGAGGCTGCTTATCCACAGATTTCTAAAGCGTTGGCTTTATCTGTGGCAGAGGTGCACGGTGTAGTCACATTCTATCACCATTTTAGAACACACAAACCTGGCCGTAATGTGATGCAAATTTGTCGTGCTGAATCATGTCAGGCAATGGGTAGTGAGGTGCTGGAAGCGCATGCGAAAAAATGTATGAATATTGACTATCACCAAACCACAGAAGATAACGCGATTACGCTAGAAGCTGTGTATTGCTTAGGTAACTGCGCATTATCACCATCAGTGATGATGAATGATGAAATTTATGGACGAGTGTCTCCATCTGATTTAGATGCATTGATTGCGGAGGCAAGAGCATGACAACAAAGATTTATATTCCACGCGACTCTAGTGCTTTGTCAGTAGGTGCGGAAAAAGTGGCAACTGCTGTTGCCGCGGAAGCAAAAAAACGTGGTTTGGATGTAGAAATCATACGTAATGGTTCACGTGGGCTCTACTGGCTAGAAACTATGGTGGAGGTGTCAACTCCTGATGGTCGCGTTGCATATGGTCCAGTTAAGGTGAAAGACGTACCTTCACTGTTTGATGCTGATTTTGTCAACGCTAAGCCTCATGCTTTGCATTTGGGTCTAACAGAAGAGATCGATTGGATCAAAAAACAGCAGCGTCTAACGTTTGCACGAGTAGGTGTGACTGATCCAGTATCTTTAGATGATTACATCGCACATGATGGATACAACGGTTTGAAAAATGCACTAAAACTTACTGGTGCTGAAATCGTTAAAACAGTGACTGACTCAGGCCTTCGTGGTCGTGGCGGCGCTGCATTTCCTACTGGTATTAAATGGAACACGGTTTTAGGCTGTGAGTCAGAGCAGAAATACGTGGTTTGTAATGCTGATGAGGGTGACTCAGGCACATACTCTGACCGTATGATTATGGAAGGTGATCCTTTTGTGCTAATCGAAGGGATGACGATTGCTGGTGTCGCAGTGGGTGCAACTCAAGGTTATATCTATCTACGTTCAGAATATCCTCATGCATTGGTTACACTTAATCAAGCGATTGAAGCCGCAAATAAAGCAGGCTATTTGGGTGATAATGTGTTGGGTAGTGGTAAGGCTTTCCATCTGGAAGTGCGTCGCGCTGCGGGTGCTTATGTCTGTGGTGAAGAAACTTCATTGTTAGAAAGTTTGGAAGGTAAGCGCGGTTTGGTACGCTTTAAACCGCCACTGCCAGCGATTGAGGGTTTGTTCGGTAAACCAACGGTTGTGAATAATGTAATTTCACTTGCATCAGTGCCTATTATTTTAGATAAAGGCGCACAATTTTATGCTGATTACGGCATGGGTCGCTCACGTGGCACCTTGCCAATTCAACTTGCTGGTAATCTTAAGCACAATGGCCTCGTAGAGTTAGCATTTGGCGCCACCTTGCGTGAGCTGTTATATGACTTTGGTGGTGGCTCCGCTACTGGTAAGCCTATCCGCGCAGTGCAGGTTGGCGGACCTTTAGGTGCATTTTTACCTGAAAGCCAGTTTGACACGCCTTTAGACTACGAAGAATTTACCAAAATTTGGGCGGTACTTGGTCACGGCGGTATTGTCGCATTTGATGACACGGTCGATATGTCAAAAATGGCACGTTATGCATTTGAGTTTTGTGCGGTTGAGTCTTGTGGCAAATGTACCCCATGCCGCATTGGCTCAACACGTGGCGTTGAAGTGATTGATAAAATCAGATCAGGTAAAGACCACGCCAAAAATATTCAATTAGTACGAGATTTAAGTGACACCATGCTAAATGGCTCATTGTGCGCGCTAGGCGGCATGACCCCTTATCCTGTACTTAGCGCACTTAATCACTTCCCGCAAGACTTTGGACTACCTGCTGAAACGCAAGCAGGTTAGGAGAGAATAATGGACGAAATTAAATACAACCCGAACATCGATTACGGTACGCCTTCAAGTCAATCCGCTAAGCAAGTGACGCTGACGATTGATGATAGAGAAATTACGGTACCCGATGGCGTTTCTATTATGCACGCAGCTGCAGTGGCTGGCGTGATGGTGCCTAAGTTATGTGCAACCGATAGTCTTGAGCCTTTTGGTTCCTGTCGATTATGTTTGGTAGAGGTGGAAGGTCGCCGTGGCTATCCAGCGTCATGTACCACACCAGTGGCAGAAGGCCTTGTTGTACATACACAGACGCCAAAACTTGCGGATATTCGTCGCGGTACAATGGAGCTCTACATTTCAGATCACCCATTAGATTGTCTCACTTGTGCAACTAACGGTGATTGCGAGCTACAAGATATGGCTGGCGCGGTTGGTTTACGTGAAGTGCGTTATGGCTATGATGGTGAGAATCACTTAGCTTCAGTGAAAGATGAAAGTAACCCGTATTTCACATTTGACCCAAGTAAATGTATTGTCTGCTCACGCTGTGTACGCGCTTGTGAAGAAACACAAGGTACGTTTGCACTGACCATTTCTGGGCGCGGTTTTGAGTCTAAAGTTTCTGCTGGTAATAAGAGCTTCTTAGATTCAGAATGTGTTTCTTGTGGTGCTTGTGTACAAGCTTGCCCGACAGCTACGCTGATAGAAAAAACAGTCATAGAAGCAGGCACGCCAGAGCATAGCGTTACAACAACATGTGCGTATTGCGGTGTAGGTTGTAGCTTTGATGCTGAAATGAAAGGCGAAGAAGTCGTTCGCATGACACCAAGTAAAAATGGCGGTGCGAATCATGGTCACTCATGTGTGAAAGGTCGATTTGCATGGGGTTACGCAACCCATAAAGACCGCATCACAACACCTATGATCCGTAAGAGCATCAAAGACCCTTGGCAACAAGTGGGCTGGGATGAGGCAATTAACTACGCAGCAAGCGAGTTAACACGCATTCAGAAACAGTATGGTAGCGATGCCATTGGTGGTATTACCTCTTCACGTTGTACCAATGAAGAAGTTTACGTGACGCAGAAATTGATTCGTGCAGTATTTGGCGTGAACAACGTAGATACATGTGCTCGGGTTTGCCACAGCCCAACTGGCTATGGTTTGAAACAAACATTGGGTGAATCTGCTGGTACACAAACATTTGATTCAGTGATGCATTCTGATGTGATTTTCATTATTGGTGCTAACCCAACAGATGGTCACCCAGTGTTCGCTTCACAAATGAAACGTCGTTTACGTGAAGGTGCTAAGCTTATTATTGCTGACCCGCGTGAAATTGACTTGGTGGCTAATTCTCCACATATTCGTGCGGACTACCACCTCAAATTACGTCCAGGTACTAACGTTGCCTTAATTTCAGCACTAGCACATGTGATCGTGACCGAGGGTTTGGTACAGGAAGCATTTGTTAAAGAGCGCTGTGAGTGGGATTCATTCGTAGAGTGGCGTGATTTTGTCGCTAAGCCAGAAAACTCACCTGAAGCATTAGCTGATGAACTAGGTGTTGATCCTGAAGTTGTTCGCTCTGCTGCAAGGTTGTATGCAACAGGCGGTGATGCTGCGATTTACTATGGTCTTGGTGTGACAGAGCATAGTCAAGGTTCTACCATGGTGATGGGTATTGCTAACTTAGCAATGGCTACCGCTAATATCGGTCGTGAGGGTGTGGGTGTTAACCCGTTGCGCGGTCAAAACAACGTGCAAGGTTCATGTGATATGGGCTCTATGCCGCATGAGTTCCCAGGTTACCGCCACGTAGCAGATGATGCAACACGTGCGCTGTTTGAAACGGCTTGGGGTAGACCTTTAAGCAAAGAGCCTGGCTTGCGTATTCCAAATATGTTGGATGAAGCTGGTGAAGGTAACTTTAAAGGACTGTATTGTGTTGGTGAAGATATCGTTCAGTCAGACCCTAACACACAGCATGTGACTCACGCTTTAGAAAATATGGAGTGCGTGATTGTTCAGGATTTATTCCTAAATGAAACGGCCATGTTCGCGCACGTATTCTTCCCTGGTGCTTCATTCTTAGAGAAAAATGGCACATTTACTAATGCTGAGCGTCGTATTTCACCTGTACGCAGAGTGATGCGTCCAAAAAATGGGTATGAAGATTGGGAAGTCACCACTAAATTATCTGAAGCATTAGGTTACCCGATGCAATATAACCACGCCTCAGAAATTATGGATGAGATTGCAGCGCTAACGCCTACGTTCCATGGTGTAAGCTTCAAGAAACTAGATGAAATGGGTAGTGTGCAATGGCCATGCGATGATGAGCATCCAGATGGAACACCGATTATGCATATTGATGAGTTTGTACGTGGAAAAGGTAAGTTCTTTATCACACAATATGTACCAACGACTGAAAAAGTGAATGCGAAATTCCCGTTGATACTAACAACAGGTCGTATTTTGTCTCAATACAATGTTGGCGCGCAAACACGCAGAACTCAAAACACGGCATGGCATCCTGAAGATATTCTTGAAATTCATCCGCATGATGCAGAAGAGCGCGGAGTTAAAGAGGGTGATTGGGTAGGAATTGTGAGCCGTGCTGGTGAAACAGTGCTGCGCGCTAAAATTACTGAGCGTGTACAAGTTGGTGTTGTATATACGACATTCCATCACCCTGAATCTGGTGCAAACGTAATCACTACTGACAATTCAGATTGGGCGACTAATTGCCCTGAGTTCAAAGTAACCGCAGTTCAGGTATCAAGAGTGAGTCAGTTATCAGATTGGCAAAAACATTACAAAACATTTAGTGAAGCACAAATTGCTTTTGCAGGTAAAAAAGCAGAAGCTGCAAAAGTTAGCTAGGAGTTTAGGCTGTCTCTAATATTAGATGCATCTACCAGTAGGTTCGAGGTTGAGCAGTGGCAGAATGGGAAGCTACAGCTAGCCTCGGATTGTTTGGCAGAAGAAACGCCAGTTGCATTAGTTTATAACGGCGTTTCTCATGCTGTCATGTTAGCAACAGCTCAAGACTTGGATGATTTTGCATTAGGTTTTTCCTTGTCTGAAGGCATTGTAGAGAGTGCTAGCGAGTTATACGATATCGATGTTCAAGTGCGTGATAACGGTATCGAGTTGCATTGTGAAATTGCAACCGAACGTTTTGTACAGCTTAAAGAGCGTCGCCGCACATTAGCGGGCAAGACTGGTTGTGGTTTATGTGGCGCAGAAAGTTTGGCTCAGGCTGTACGTTATCCTGAGCGGCTAACTTCTCAATCTGTATTTGCTGCGACAAACATTATGCGCGCTTTACAGTCAATGCAGGCAAGGCAGGTGTTGCAGCAACAAACAGGCGCAACGCATGCCAGCGCATATGCTTTAGCTGATGGTACGTTGAGTATTGTGCGTGAAGATGTAGGTCGACATAATGCCCTGGATAAGCTTGTTGGAGCGCTCGCGAAAAACAGTGCTGAATCTGAGCTTATTCGTCATGGATTTGTCATCACTACGAGTCGCGCCAGTTTTGAAATGGTTCAGAAGACAGCCAGTGCGGGTGTAAGTTTGTTGGTTGCTGTGTCAGCACCTACAGGCTTGGCTGTGCGTGTGGCGAAAGCGTGTGGTTTAACCTTGCTAGGTTTTGCTAGAGAGAATAGGTATGTGGCTTATAGCCATGGTGAAAGAATTTTGAAACAATAATAGATAGAAAAGCTAGCGTATATGGATATTAAACGTTTAATTTCAATGGCGAATCAGATCGGTGATTTTTATGAATCGTATCCGAACCAGAGTCATGCCCAAGAAGATATTGCTGGGCACCTCAATCGTTTTTGGGCTTTGCCTATGCGTAAACAAATAGCAGAATATGTGAATGTTCAGGGTGGTGAAGGTTTGCACCAAAAAGTTCAAACTGCAATAAAAGCACACCTGCAGATATAAATACTGCGTTATGACTAACTTAACAAGATTTATTTGAACTATCTAAAATATTAATCTAGCTAGGTTAGTTGTTGATGGAATTAATTGGTGCTATCCAGCAGTGTTCTGTACTGTCTTGGGTTGTCGCTGATAAAGCCTAAAGCTTTCTTTTCTGTCAGCAGCTCTCTTTCCTTGCCAAACTAACTTCCATTCATCACTAGGTTGCATTCTAGCTAAACCTCTTTCATCTTGAATCAGATAAAAGTCGCAGTTGGATGATTGGAGGCTACCAATAAACTCTAATTGAAAATTCGTGTAGTAGTGTAGTAGTAGGCTTTGTGACTGGCCAACATTTAGTGTGTTAATGCAGGTTGTGCTCATAGGTACCGATTTTTGTAAGCTATTAAATACAGGCAGATAGCTTTTAGCGTTATCAATCCATGGTAGCCACAGAGTCATCAATAGTCCCCATCCAAACGTCATACCTACAGCCCAGTTAGTGACTGCAGCACGGTTACTTTGCCTTGCTCTGACACATGTAAAAATCCAGATGCTCGTGATGATGATGGCAAGTGTTAGGCTGATGATATCAAGATTGGCATTATCGGCACCAGATAAGAACTGCATTCGCTCTTTGAGTTTAGCAGGGTAGCCTAGTACCATCGCAACCCAGCCTAGCCAAATAAGTGAGCCGGCTAATGCAAATAAAGAGATACCAAACCAGTTGAGCGCTGATGCCGCGCCTCGCTTAAGATGGTCAACACTACCAGCGCCTATTGCAACCAAAGGTAATAGTAAGGTCAGTGCGTTAATGTCTTTATTGTCGGCGCCAGCCCCTAATAAAACTAAGCTGCAACCAAAGAAAACAAGTATTAGTTGGAATCTTGGTTTAATAAGCAACTGGGCACGATAACGCCATAGACTCCATAACGCTAATGGTAGTGCAGGCCATGCGTACCAGATTAATATCTTAAAGAAGTAGAAGTAATGGTAGTGATTGAAACTGTTAAGTTCAGCATGAATCCATGCTTGGAATAAATCAGGGAAATAGACTACAAAAGGCACTAGCCACAAACCAATGAGTGGTATTGCAGCCAAAAATGCCGCGCTAAAAAAGATAGCAAAACTTTTTGTACGCCAGTTGCTAAATGCTAGTCCTAAAACTAGCCCTGTAACAATTAAGATTAGGACGGGTAGTAATCCTTTAGATAAAAAGCCAATTGCAATCGCTGCGCCCATTAATAGGCTTGCCCTCCATGGTCTGCGTTTGCAGAGAGCTAAGGCGTAAAAGCCTGTGGCTGTGCTTGTGAGTGTGGCAACCTCTGCATTGAGGCTGTGTGCATTTAAAATAAGGCCGATAGTGCCTATCATGATGAATGTTGCATAACGACCTACACCACGAGTCCATAATTCTCGTCCAGCCATACCTACCATGAGTAACGTAATAGACATCCATAATGCATTAATCAAGCGTGCGCCATCATGTATCTTTAATAGAGGGCTCAGTAGTTTTGCGCTAGCTGCGGCAGATAGATGGTAAAGCGGAGGTAAGTCAATTAGTGTTTGATTTGCCGCTAAAGGCGCTACTAAATGACCATTATTTAGAATGTCTTGAACGATGCTAATGCTTGATGTCTCAAGTGGTTTCCATGGGGTGTGACCAATTAGACCAAGAAATATCCAAATAATAGATAAGAGGATAAGCAGTTGAGATTTTGCGTTCTCGCCAATGCGTGCTCGGGGCGTAGACATGTTGCCTTGCCAGTCGTGATCAAGTTGAAAGCGCATGTTGGTTAACTCAGTATCTGCATCATTGAAGTGTACTCATTTTATATGAGCAAGCGTGTTGGATAAACATCATAGTAAAACAAAAGGCAGCCTAAGCTGCCTTTTGATGAACGATAATCTGCAAGCAGAGTCGTAAACTTTGAATTACATACCGTATTTTTTACGGAATTTATCAACACGGCCAGCCGTATCAAGAATCATTTGTTTACCAGTGTAGAACGGGTGTGATTTTGAAGAAACTTCAATTTTAACTAATGGGTACTCTTTACCATCAGTCCACTTGATCGTGTCTCTTGCATGGATAGTAGAGCGAGTTAAAAAAGTAAAGTCAGCACCAATGTCTTGAAACACAACTTCACGGTATTCTGGATGAATTCCATCTTTCATAATAATAGCCTCTTATTGATTGCCGAATGATACGGCATATGTTGCAAATTTTTGCGTTAACTCAGCATTATATTTACATTGCTGAAGCTATGCAAGAAAAATTGTTTGGTGTAAAGGGGTTAGCCTCTACGCATACTGTCAAAAAAATCCGCATTGTTTTTAGTTGACTTGATTTTGTCTAGCAAGAACTCCATCGCCTCAAGGTCATCCATTGGGTAGAGAAGTTTACGCAATACCCAGATTTTCTGTAGCACGTCTTTCTCAATTAGCAACTCTTCACGACGTGTACCGGATTTATTCACATTGATCGCAGGGTATTGGCGTTTTTCAGCCATGCGGCGATCTAGATGGATCTCCATGTTGCCTGTGCCTTTAAACTCTTCGTAGATGACGTCATCCATACGTGAGCCGGTATCAACTAGCGCAGTCGCAATAATCGTGAGTGAGCCGCCTTCTTCAACATTTCTGGCTGCACCAAAGAATCTTTTAGGACGTTGCAATGCGTTGGCATCTACACCACCTGTTAGTACTTTGCCTGAAGATGGGATGACTGTGTTGTAGGCGCGTGCTAGGCGGGTAATGGAGTCTAGTAGGATGACAACATCTTTTTTGTGCTCCACTAAGCGTTTCGCTTTTTCTAGTACCATTTCTGCTACTTGTACGTGACGAGTGGCAGGCTCGTCAAACGTGGAGGCAACCACCTCACCTTTGACTGAGCGTGTCATTTCTGTCACTTCTTCAGGACGTTCGTCAATTAACAACACGATTAAAATCACATCAGGATGGTTGGCAGTAATGGCATGTGCAATATTTTGCATCATGACTGTTTTACCACTTTTTGGGCTGGCAACCAGTAGGCCGCGTTGCCCTTTGCCTATCGGTGCAATCATATCAATGACACGGCTAGTGATGTTTTCAGCACCTTTAATATCACGCTCTAATGTCAGCGGAATCGTTGGAAATAAAGGCGTTAAGTTTTCAAATAGAATTTTATGTTTGGTGTTTTCAGGCGCTTCACCATTGACCATGTCTACTTTAACTAAAGCAAAGTAGCGCTCGCCATCTTTAGGGATGCGAATCTCACCTTGAATGCTATCGCCAGTATGCAAATTAAAACGGCGAATCTGTGATGGTGATACATAAATGTCATCAGGACCAGCTAAATAAGAAGTGTCTGGTGATCTTAGAAAGCCAAAGCCATCTTGCAAAACCTCTAAAGTGCCATCTCCAAAAATGCTTTCGCCTTTTTTTGCCTTATTTTTGAGAATAGCAAAAATCAAATCTTGTTTTCGCATCCGGCTGGCATTGTCGATTTCGTTGGCAATGGCCATTTCTACTAATTCTGTAACGGGTAGATGTTTGAGGTCTGATAGATGCATGAGGTCTCGCTAGAACAAGATGAGTGTAGAGATAATGTAAGGCTTTAGATTTAAATGCCAGAGGCTTAGTTTTGTTGCCTGAAGGGTGTGGTGCTTGGTTTTAAAGTGATATTTGTTTAAAACCAAGCGCTTGATTTATGCTTAGCGTAATGTGTTTAGATGTTGCTGTCAATAAAAGCTGTCAGTTGTGATTTAGATAATGCACCAACTTTTGTTGCTTCTACATTGCCATTTTTAAATAACATGAGTGTTGGAATGCCACGAATACCATATTTAGGTGGAGTTTGTTGGTTATCATCAATGTTTAGTTTAGCAACTTTGATGCGGCCAGCATATTCTTTTGAAATTTCATCCAAAATTGGCGCGATCATTTTACATGGGCCACACCACTCTGCCCAGTAGTCGACAAGAACTGGAATTTGCGATTGTAGAACATCTTGTTCAAAACTTGCATCGCTTAGGTGTGTGATGTGTTCGCTCATAGAAAAAACCTTTAAATAGAATATAACTAATAATACTTGAAAATGTGTATCGTAACGAAAAAAAATGCTTTAGTGAAGTCTAAATTGTGCCGATTAAGATTTAAATTCTACAATATTTATGGTGCAGTTAACACGTGAATACTATTTGAATAGTCGCAACAAGTATTTTTTAAATTGATGGATTAAGTTGGCAGGTCTCTATTTAGTGAGTATTCAATGAATGATATTGAACTGAATGCGTTCAAAGTCATGTGTTCTTTCAATTAATTTATTAAGCATGACTTGCTCGCTTTTTTGATTGTAGGTATATGTCAGCTGGCGTCCGTTAATGTAAGTGCCTCTTGGTGCGATGATTGTTGCAACTTGTTTTACGGCTACAATTTCTGGCAGCACTAGTATGTTGCTGATCGCGCTGTGTTGAAATGTCTGCGCAACAGCACTCTCCGCACATGGTGCAATTAGTTGAACCCCGATGTCTAGGCGATCTCTAGTGCCACAGTTGGCCCATTTGACAACGCCAATAGACCATTGTTGTTCATTTTTTCCTCTGAGCGCAATTAACCCGCCAACTTTGATATTTTTTTCGGCATTATGGTAACGTCTAATCGATATGCCAGTTGCACTGATATTTAATATTTTCCAGCGTGATGGGGTTGCGTGAGACGCATTGAGTGCTAGGTTACTATCATCATTGGTGATGCTTGTCGCAGTGATGATGTTGTGAATTTTATCGATACCAGCAACAATCTCAATGTCGCCATTTTTGGCGGATCGACTAAAAATACGTTTGGGTGATATTCCCCAGTTGGTAATGAGGTACGCAAGTAGTGCGATATAGTCATTATGGTTTGCATCTGGGCTGATGCTTCCATTCACTGGGGATGTGCGATTTTGAAGTTTGTTAAGGTCTTCATGGATGTCACGAATAAGGTCTATGGTGTGTAGTAACAGTTCGGAGTCTGGGTTGGGGGCTGTCTTTTTTTTACTGTAGGGGACTGGAGGTGCGTCTGATGTTAAATTGATAATAAATGCACCTGAGCTATTTTCTAGAGGTTCAATCGCTGTGATTCTTGCAGTGCTGACATGATGAGCTAAATAATCTGCAATGGCGCTGATGTCTTGTTGAATGAGGTGATGTGGTTGCGCAAGGCTCATTAGTAACGTGTGCTTGTACGTATCTTCTATGGAAGTAAGTAGGTGCGCATAGGTTTTTATTGATAACTGAGCGGGCTCGTCAGCGATCACTGTATGCATGATGCCTAGCTTAGCTGCGCAAAAGTAAAGCTGGTGTAAGTCGCTCCAGATGAAGCTAGGTGGAGTCTGGTAAGTTTGGTATTGAACTAATGCGTGTTGTGCGATTGCATGCATTGCTCGCTGAATAGCGATGGCTGAGTTTTTATCTGTACGTAGTTTAATGAGTTGATTCTGTAAGTCGATTAAGACTAGTTTGTAGCCGTAGCCAAGTTCTATCCACAATGATTCGCAAGCGGTTGCTGCAGATTTTGCTTTATCTTCAAGGGGTAGCGTTGCGTTAATGTAGTCTGTAGCTAACACGTTTGTGGTTTTGATGACTAAGGTACGATAGCAGTCCAAGGCTTGCATTCTTTGGCTAGGAGAAACCTTCTGCCGATTTAGTGTTTCCAATTCATTATGTAGATGCGTAGCAATATCAACTGCGTCTTGTGTATTAAGTTCTTGTAGTAGCTGATGTATTTTCTGCGGACGTGTTTCGGCAATAAATACAGGATGCTCTAATAACGCTGGAATGTTGAGATTTAATGCCATATTATTTTTTTGCAATCAATTTATATGTGTGGATGATTGTATGATATTGCTTATGTGAATATTGTTATAAACAGTACGTATGCTTAGCATACATCTAAAAAAGTGTTTTTGCTAGCATGGCTATCTTTGGTACTAAATAGTATGTTGTTGTTTTTATGGTGAATTTATGAATAAGTTCTTATTGGGTTTATTAATGCTGCTACACAGTTGTTTTTCGTATGCTGATGTCGCTGCGAAACCTAATTTCTTGCTTAAGGATATGTCTGGGGTTCAACATCAGCTTTCTCAGTACAAAGGGAAATGGGTATTAGTGAATTATTGGGCAACGTGGTGTCCGCCATGTCTGGAGGAAGTCCCAGATTTGGTCAATCTTTATGATCAGCATCAACAAAAAGATCTTGTCATTTTGGGAGTGGTGTTTGACTACAAAGATGTGCAAGAGGTGAATGAGTATGTCGACGACATGTTAATGTCTTATCCGATAGTGCTGGGTGACGATAGTGTTGTCGAGCAGATTGGTGCGGCGGATGTCATGCCAACCACCTTTATTTACAATCCTAAAGGAAAGTTAGTGAAAACAAAGCGCGGAATTGTGACAAAACAATATGTGGAAAATCTGATGAAGTCTGGTAATGCGCGTTAAGTCTTATCAACTTGCTTGGGTTTGCCTTATGCGCAGTTTGTTGACGTACGCATAAGGTTCGCTAGTCTTTTTATCTAGTGAGGTACAGGGATACTGTTGCCATTGCTATCAAGTACGTTTAATTGATTTTCGTCAGCGAAGTGCATTAACTGAGCGTAACCTTCAGGGTTAACGGTTTTTAGTTTTAAATCTACGGCGAGGCAACGTACGCCATTGACCACACGTGGTTTTAAGTATGGTGAATATTTTAGTTTGCGATCTTCACCAAAGGTTGCGTAAGTGCTACACATGCGATCCACCCAGTCACTAGGACGGAATGGTTTGCCTGCACGTGTGTTGCCTTCAATGATAACCTCTAGTTGCTCTGGAGCGTTTGTGTGTTCTGTAGTCATTTAATATTTACCTGTGGTTGCGCTACTTCAGCAGCGTAGGAATTGGTTGCATTATATCATTCCCAGCCATGATGAAAATACGACTTGTTTTGAAAGCCTAAGAATCTATTGAGATACTTTTGGGGATGTTTGTAATGATGCTCGGTAATTTAGCTTATCTGTCAGCGTTTCACTCAAACACCTCGCTACGTAAATAAAGTAAGTAGCGAGGCCGATCTGATGTTGCGTAAGCTTAATGCACATGCCCACCAAACTTTGCCTTAGTCTATGGCATATATTCGAATACTTTTACTACGGTAGTCACACCACTAACATTGCGCGCAATTTCTACTGCAGCATCAGCTTCTTTCTGTGTGACATAGCCTAGTAGATAAACAATACTGTTTTCAGTAACGACTTTAACGTGATTGGCGCTAAAACGATTCTCAGTAACAAATTGTGTTTTAACTTTTGAGGTTAGGAAAGAGTCATTTGCGCGAGCGCTTAATGATGTTTTCGGCCCAATCACTAATTCATTTGTAAGGCTGCGCACACTTTCTGTGGCCAAAATGATATTGCCTGCTTGGGTTTTTGCATTGTCATTAGGGACTTCACCTGTTAATAGTACATTGCCTTTAAAGCTAGTGACGTTGACGTGCGCCTCTTCACCTAAGGTGTCGTGAATTTTCTTGACCGCTTTTAGTTCGATATTTTGATCTTCAACATAGATGCCTGAAGTCCTTCTATCTGCAGCCATAACGCCAGTTGCTGCTGCGCCACCTACTACAAGAGGTACACAAGCGCTGATTTGAGAAGCTAATGCTAATGCAGCGAATAGTTTAATGGGTAGTTTCATAGTGAACGTCCTTTTATGGATTGGTAATTGAATAGAGAGGCTAGCTGTCTTTTAGAAGGCATCTTTTATCCATTCTACTGCGGTTGCATCAAGCGCATGTAATAAAATTGCGTCAAAACGACACGCGTGATTGCCGTGTGTTTGTAAATAAACTTCTGCAGTACGAGAAAGTTTTTGTTGTTTGCTCGGTGTAATGCTCATTCCAGCGCCTCCGAATCTTGGATTGCTTCGTAAGCGAACCTCAACAAACACGAGAGTTTTTCTGTCACGCATGATAAGGTCAATTTCTCCATGCACGCAACGATAGTTCTTCTCTAACAGAATAAGTCCGTTCTTTTGCAGAAAAGTTGCAGCAAGCTGTTCGGCCGCATGGCCTTCTATCATATGTTTAGCTTGTTGTTTTTCAGTCATGCACTTTAGTATAACTACTCTTTGGTAATGCCTTCGTAAGTATACCTGGCCATTGACGGCTGACGCGTAATGGCAGGAGGGTTTATGCTGATTTGGCCAGTTAGTCCATTAATGATCACTTCTTTTTCGCTAGGATGTTGCGTGGCAACGATTATCGATAGCGCATCTACACCTAATGCATACCAGCGTAATAATTCGTTCGAATTTAGTTGAGTGATGCTGTTTTGGTGTTTGGTGAATTCTGCATTGGGTTGCAATAAAAATGGAATCTCTACAAAGCGCACTGCGTGTAATGCAATATCGGTAGATGTATCATGTAAGTTAGAAAATGCGACGGTAGGAGTGCCTACATTAAGGAATGGTTTGATAATCCGCGCGTCAGCCGCAGGTAGGGCTAAAAGTAGCATGTCGTGCGGTTTTGCGCTGATTTTTGTTTGAATGTCGAGTAAGCTTGGATCGTTGACCGCAAGGTGCTTTGGCAATGTGATGATGTTGAAGTTGTCGTGGTTTTCATTCAAATTAAATGCTTTTTGCCATGCAGCACTAAAGTGCTTGAGTAACGCAACCGAGTTTTCGTCTTCAGTTGTAAGAATTGCAATATGGCTAATCCCGTTGCTGGTAGCAAATTTTACAAGTTGTTCAGCCTCGTTATTTAAGTGCAGGCCTATTGTTAGGGTTTGCTGCTTGTTTGCATGATATTGAATAGAGTTTGCTTCATCTGCTTCGGAATCAAGTTGTAGTGCAATATGATAAGGGCTTGTTGTTGGTGCTCCAGTATTAATGTCAGTATTAACGGATGGTGAGTCTTCTTCGTTTATATTCGTTTCATCGTTTGTCAATCGACTGATGTGAATAGTGTTATTTGCCTCCTGATGTGAAAGCGCTGTTTGTAATCCAAGTTTAAAAGCCTCCGCTTTGGCGCTATCTATGTCGGAAGTTGTTTTAAATGTAATCACAATCTCACTATCTGATAATAGCTTGAGTATTTGTTTTGCCTTATGTATATGTAAACTACTAGAGAACGCGACTGCGGGATGATCTTGATAGCTGATTTTCCAAGCTTTTAAGCTACTGCTTAGGTCTTGATGTTTTGCGGCTAAGGCTAAATCAACCCAGCCTTGAAAGAGGTCATCAGTGTTGTTTCCGCGAATAGCCACTAGCTCGATTTGACTTAGTTTGCTAAGTAAATCCCATATTTGCTTGTGGTTGAGAGCTGTTACATCTTTTTGCTGCGAGGATGGTGTTTTCGCTAGGGCTATGTCAACCTCTAATAAATGTATTAGGGCTTGTTCTGTGTCTTGTAGCTGTGCAAAAGCTTTTGCCAAATGCTGATGCAAGCTGATTTTTGCTCCTGAAGCGAAATGTGCCTCAGCTTGTAGTGGTAGTAATAACTGAAGTGTTTGATCTAATGCTTGGTTGTAATAGGCAATTTCACCTTGTAACAGCTTTGCGTAAGGTGAGTTGCTAGGTATTTTTGCCAGCGCAGTCATGGCGCAGGCGGTATTAGCCTCTTTGAGGCAGGTTTCGCCGACCAAAAGCTGCGCTTCAGCTTGGCGATTGGAGGTGCTGATTTGCGCTGCGGCTAAATTTAAACTGCTAAAAAGCAGGCATGTTGCTAAAATGATGTTTATTAAATTATTGGTCATTAAATTTTGTATCCTATAGGCATATTATATGTTGTCGCAACGCCAATTGGAAATCTGCAAGATATTACCTTGCGAGCGTTGGATACACTTAAAGCTGTTGATGCGATTGCAGCGGAAGACACGCGCCATACATCTGGCTTGTTAAGTTATTTTGGTATTAGCAAAAAACTAATTGCAGTGCATGAGCATAACGAGCATCAATCAGCAGAAAAGTTATTGTCACAACTCAATGCTGGCGAGAGTATCGCACTGGTGACCGATGCTGGTACGCCAGGCATTAGCGACCCAGGCGCGGTGGTGGTGGATTTAGTGCGTAAAGCTGGGGTGAAAGTGGTGCCAGTGCCAGGCGTGAGTGCCGTGATTGCAGCGCTGTCAGCCAGCGGCATTGTGCAAAATGGTTTTATGTTCCATGGTTTTTTGCCAGCAAGTGGCGCTGCGCGACGTAAAGTATTGGAAACACTAAAAACACAAACTGTGACATTGGTCATTTATGAAGCGCCACATCGCATTGTTGATAGTATTGCCGACATGTGTGCGGTGTTGGGTGGTGAGCGCCGTATCACTTTTGCACGTGAGCTGACCAAAACTTTTGAAACGATTTACAGTTGCAACCTCTCAGATGCCGTCGCTTGGCTGGAAGCTGATACTAATCAGCAGCGCGGAGAATTTGTGTTGTTGATAGAAGCTGCTGCCCTTAAAGACGCAGAAGAAATGCCTGAAGAGACTGTGCGCATATTAAAGTTGCTGTTGGCGGAGCTTCCGCTCAAGCAGGCAGTTAAGCTGGCCACGGAAATTACCCATGAAAAAAAGAATGTTTTATACGAATTTGCACTACAGTTAAAACAAGAATCTGAATAACCGTAAGTACTATTGAATTAGAGCTATTGAACATGAATAATCCTATGCACTCACTTACCATTACACGTCCAGATGATTGGCACTTACATTTAAGAGACGGCGGTGCGCTTAAAGCGGTGTTGCCTGATACGGCAAGGCAGTTTGCACGAGCGATTGTGATGCCGAACTTGCGTCCGCCAGTCACAACCACTGCGCTAGCAATTGAGTATCGGGAGCGCATTCTAAACGCGCTACCAGTAGGCGCAAACTTTGAGCCATTAATGACCTTGTACCTCACAGATAAAACTACTGCCGAGGAAATTGAACGCGCTAAAGCAAGTGGCATAGTCCATGGGGTAAAGCTTTACCCTGCGGGCGCTACCACTAACAGTGATTCTGGTGTGACGAACTTAGGGCACTGTGTTGCGGCGCTGGAAGCGATGGAAAAATTGGGTGTACCTTTGCTGACGCACGCTGAGGTGACCGATAGTGATGTTGATGTGTTTGATCGCGAGCGCGTGTTTATTGAGCGCAATATGATTCCATTGCTTAATCGATTCCCAAACTTAAAAGTCGTGTTTGAGCATATCACCACTCAAGATGCCGCTGATTTTGTATTGCAAGCACCAAGTAACGTAGCGGCAACGATTACTGCGCACCATTTGTTGATGAATCGTAATGACATGTTTAAAGGCGGGATTCAGCCGCATCATTATTGTTTACCAATTTTGAAGCGTGAAGAGCACCGTGTTGCTTTGGTAAAGGCGGCAACTTCTGGAAACCCTAAATTCTTCTTGGGTACGGATAGTGCGCCACATGCTAAGCATACAAAAGAGGCAGCCTGTGGGTGTGCAGGTATGTATACAGCCCATACCGCAATGGAGTTATATACAGAGGCGTTTGAAGCAGCTGGCGCTTTAGATAAGCTGGAAGGTTTTGCAAGTTTCTATGGCGCAGACTTTTACGGGCTAGCTCGCAATACTGAGCAAGTGACCTTGGTAAAGGAAAGTTGGAAAGTGCCCAGTAGCTTGCCGTATGAAGGTGATGTATTGGTGCCGTTGAAGGCCGATCAGATGCTGGGTTGGAAGATGATTTAACGCTTTATCTTTTACATCTTGTTATTTTAGGCCTTCTTAATTGAAGCTAAGTAAAGGCTCTCCACCTTGTCGCGAGCCCACTGGGTTTTACGTAAGAATTTCAAGCTTGATTTAATACTAGGATCATGACTAAAGCAATTGACGGGGATGCGTTCTGCGAGCGCTTCCCAGCCGTAGTAATCTACCAAATAGGTCACGATGGCTTCTAATGTAACGCCATGTAAAGGGTTGTTGTGTTGAGTGCTTGTCATAAGTGTATTTATAACATTAATTCGCTTAAAATATATTCAAAAAGTATATTGATTGACAGTATTAAAACTACTTGGTAATGTGAGCTTAATCTGTTGAATTAAATTCGAATTATGAATGTAAATACTTCTTTATCTGGCATGTACACTGCGCAAGCTCGCTTAGACGTAGCTGCGAATAATATTGCCAACCTTGGTACGGATGGCTTTACAAGAAAAGAAGTCGTGCAGGCTGATTTGCCTGAGGGTGGTGCTAAAGTTGCAGATATTAGAAGTGCTGCGCAGTCTGGCAATAATTTAGAAGCTGATATGGTTGAGCAAATTAAAGCCAGAAATACTTACATGACTAATTTATCCGTATTTAAGTCCAATAATGATATGTTGATGGGTACTATCATTGATATTAGTGCTTAATTAGTATTCGGTTGTTGCATTTTTAAGTTTGGAGCTTGGTATGGATGTATCAGGAATAGCAGCGGCGGCATCTAATCTTGCACAGTACAAAACTGCCACTGATGTGCAATTGGCTGTTTTTAAAAAAGCTATCGACATCAGTGCTCAAAGCTCGTTGCAGCTCATTCAAGCAGCTACACAATCTTTACCTAATAATCCCCCAAATCTTGGTAATAGTATCGATACTTTCGCTTAGCTAAATATGATTAGCTTGATAGATAGTTTCTTTTTATTTATTTAACGATTGTGCTTATTTTGTCGGGCGCTTAAATAACTTGGCTTTAAGTTTTAAGTGCAAATGTTGCTTCAACACATTAATCCCCCTTTTATATTTCCTAGTGCTCAGGTCTTGCTCAGACTTTTTTGCCGCTGATTCGTCAGGCAATAAACTCGGATAGTTTGTCTTGCTGCATGCTAAAATACGCATGAAGCTGGCTAGACAGTCGCCGCTCACATTTAACTTGCCAGTTTACTGGCTTAGTTAATGAGGGGGGAGGAAAGTCCGGGCTGCATAGAGCGGGATGACGGTTAATGGCCGTCCGTTGAAAGCCGCAAGGTATAAGGCGAGGAATAGGGCCACAGAGACGAGCGTATTAAGTTACGGTGAAACGCGGTAACCTCCATTCGCAGCAAGACCAAATAGGCTGGTATTGGCGTGGCTCGCGCTGCCAGCGGGTAGGTTGCTTGAGCGTGCAAGTAATTGCACGCCTAGATGAATGACTGTCATGCGTTGCAAAACGCAAACAGAACCCGGCTTATCGGCCAGCTTCACTCTTTACTTGCCACTTCAGTGGCTTATCGCACCAATCTTGCAGCTTTAGTTGCTTAGGTTGGTGGTGATGCCCTTTTACACTTTGCTTGCCAGTTTGCTGGCTTGGCAAATTGGGAAAGCCAAATACTGGCTTACGGGTAGTCAATAGGAGAAGCTCTTCGCATTGAACTTACTGCTTCAGCGGTTAGTGAAATGGCGATGACCCTTGCGCTTATTACGGGCTTTGTATCAAGTTAATCAATTTTTAACTTCCACTTGGCAAATAAATTTGGCAAATACATAGCAACGAATGTATTTTACGCCATCAATTTATTAATATTTTCTATGTGCTGCACATTGTTTGTTAGGTGTTCTTGGCTGTGAATAATATTCTGAGAAATCGCCTCTATTTTTAATCTGCCCTCCTGAGCTCCGTGTTGGCTTGGTCTCTTGCTGTCACCGTACTAAATCTGCTTAATTAATCATCAAAACATTTAAATATTATCCCTTAATTACAATTCAAACGCTTTCATCACTATTCTAACAATCTACATTCACACAGTTTTGTATGTGCTTAATTTATAACGATTTTATTTTTATCATCAAAATGCGCTAAGTCCTTGACGTATAAAGAAAAAATAGCAAAAAAGCGCTTGCATTGCATAATTTTTTTATCTATAGTGCATATTAGTGGGGAAAAGTGGGTTTTTGTGGGGAATTGCTCATTGCTCTGTTGTTGTCAATGAAGTGTTGGATGGGGTTGTAAATATTAGCTCGTTAGATAACTACTAAGGGTTATTTGATTGGTAAGGCGTTTGAATGAGGTTAGGCAGTTCCCCATTTTTTATATTTGAAATTGTTTGTTTGGGCTCGATAGGGCTTTAAGGGAATAACAGGCGTATGTTTCGTGGTGCTACATCATTAAGTTTGGATGCTAAGAGCAGGCTGGCTGTGCCAACAAAGCACAGAGAAGCATTGCAGCTTGAGTGCGCCGGCAACTTGGTGTTAACTGCGCATCCTCATCGTTGCTTGTTGTTATATCCACAGCCTGCTTGGGAGCCGATTCAGGCAAAAATGATGGCATTATCATCGTTTGATAAGCAATCAAGTGCGCTACAAAGATTGCTGGTTGGCTTTGCTGAAGATATTAGTTTAGATGGCGCTGGTCGTTTGTTAGTGTCGCCAGTATTGCGTGATTTTGCTGGTTTAGATAAAGAAGTGATGTTGGTTGGCCAAGGTAGCCATTTTGAATTGTGGAGCATGTCTGCTTGGCGTGCTCAGTTAGAGCAAGTAATGCAAAGTGACAGTTTTGCAATGCCAGCAGAATTAGAGGGATTTTCGCTGTGATTAAGGGCGTGAACAGCGCGCCCACCAAAGCATCATTGTCTTCAAAAAAAGCGACTTCGAAAAGCGCTGATAAGTTAGAAAAGTACCCACAAGAAGTGTCAGCATCAAATTCAAATCAAAGTCAAAGCATTGGGGATGAAGCTTCTTCTGTAGGCGCACATATTACTGTGTTGCTGAATGAGGCTGTGCATGCTTTAGACATTAAGCCAAATGGTATCTATGTAGATGGTACGTTTGGGCGTGGTGGACATTCCAGAAAAATTTTAGCGCAGTTGGGTGATGGCGGGCGTTTGATTGCATTTGATCGTGACTTGAGTGCTATTGAGTCAGGCAAAGCAATAGAGGATCCTCGCTTTATGCTGGTGCATAGCCACTTTGCTGCTATGCAAGCGCGTCTGGCTGAGTTGGGTGTAAGTCATGTGGATGGGATTTTATTGGATCTTGGCATTTCGTCTCCGCAAATTGATGAGGCTAGCCGTGGATTTAGTTTTAGGTACGATGCGCCGCTTGATATGCGCATGGATCAAAGTAGTGGTGAAACAGCGGCAGAGTTTCTTGGCCGTACAACAGAGCAGCAATTAGCGGAGGTTATAAAAAATTATGGTGAAGAACGGTTTGCTAAGTCGATTGCAAGGGCGATTATTACGGAGCGCAATGACGGGCGTGCCATCACCACTACTGGGCAGCTTGCCCAGGTCGTGGCAGGTGCAGTCACGCGCTTCGAGCCAGGGCAGAACCCTGCAACGCGCACATTTCAAGCTTTACGGATTTTCGTCAATAAGGAGCTTGAGGAACTATCGCTAACGATGCCGCAATGTCTTCATTTGCTAGCACCACATGGTCGGCTAGCGGTAATTAGCTTTCACTCGCTTGAAGATCGCATGGTGAAGCAGTTTATTCGAGACCAAGAGAATCGTGATGACTTGCCTGCTAACTTCCCTGTGCGTGCGGCTGATTTGCCTCAGCCCAGGTTGAGAAGTGTGGGAAAGGCAGTGAAGCCTAGTGATGCAGAAGTGAAGGCTAATCCGCGTTCGCGTAGTGCAGTGTTACGTGTGGCGGAAAGGACGTCGGTGGTATGACGCGCCTTAATCTCATTTTATTTTTTGCTTTGATGTTTTCGGCATTGGGGTTGGTCAATGCTCAGCATCAAGCGCGCAAATTATATATAGAGTTAGAGCATTTAAATCAAACTGAAAAACAGTACGACCAGGAATATGGCCAGTTGCAATTGGAGCAGAGTACTTGGGCGATGCATTCGCGCATTGAGCAGATTGCTGCTCAGCAATTACAAATGCAGGTGCCTGATGCGAAAAGGATACAGGTGGTGAGCTTGGTGTCTCGTTTGCCTCTGATTCAATCGATTAATCTGCAAAATGGGGTGGCACGTTAATGGCAATGCACGCACCTTTAGTCGTTGTAAAGTTACCAGCATGGCGTCGTCGCTTGTTGCTGGTGCTTGTGCTGCTAGGGTTTGCTGCTTTGCTAGGTAGGGGTGTGTATTTGCAAAGCTTCCATAAACGCTTTTTGCAAGAAAAAGGTGATGCACGTTACAGTCGCACGTTGGTGCTACCTTCTCAGCGCGGAAAAATTACTGATCGTTATGGTGAGTTGTTGGCAATCAGTTCTCCGGTAGAGTCTGTGTGGGCTAATCCGTCAGATGTGCAAATTACTGCAAGCCAAACAAAGAAGCTGGCAGATTTGCTGGGTTTGAAGAAAGCTTCTGTTGATAAGAAGTTGGCTAACAATACGCGTGAGTTTGTATATTTGAAGCGCCGTGTATCTCCAGAGTTGGCTGCTGAGATTATGCAGCTTGGTATTTCTGGTGTGTATCTACAACGTGAATATAAGCGGTATTACCCTGCGGGCGATGTGACGGCTCATTTGGTGGGCTTTACTGATATTGATGATAAAGGTCAGGAAGGTTTTGAGCTGGCGATGAATGATGCGTTGTCAGGTAAGAATGGCAGCCGCAAAGTGATTAAAGACCGTGCCGGTCGAATTATTGAGGATTTGGAAGCAGTGAAAGTGCCACAAGATGGCGCGGATATCACCTTGTCTATTGACCGTAGGATTCAGTATTTAGCGCATCGTGAGCTGACAAAAGCAGTTGATAAGTTTAAAGCAAACGCTGGTGCAGCGATTGTGTTGGATGCGAAGACGGGTGAAGTGTTGGCGATGGTGAATGTGCCTACATATAACCCAAACAACCCTGTCAATATTCAAGGTAAAACACGTAACCGTGCAATTACTGACATTTTTGAGCCGGGTTCAACCATGAAAACTGTCACGGCTGCGGCTGCATTAGAGGCTGGAAAATTTACCCCGGATACCGTGATTCAAACAGCGCCTGGTTATATGAGCATAGGTCCCGCAACCATACATGATGCACATCCTCATGGCGCGATGACGGTGTCAGAAGTGATTCAGAAGTCTTCAAACGTTGGCGCTGTGAAAATGGCGCTTTCGCTTGAGCCTCAATATTTATGGGGGGTCTTTAACTTAATCGGTTTTGGTTCTAAGACCCGCATCGGTTTTCCTGGAGAGGTTTCTGGAAAGTTACGTGATTACAAAACTTGGCGACCTATTGAGCAAGCGACGATGTCTTACGGACATGGCATCAGTGTGACGTTGTTGCAAATGGCAAGGGCGTACACAGTATTTGCAAATGATGGTGAGCTGAAACCGGTTTCTTTACTGAAGTTAAAGGATGTGCCAGTAGGGACTCAGGTATTTAGTGCCAAAACTGCAAATGCAGTCAAAGATATGTTGGAGCTAGTGGTCTTGCCAGGAGGCACTGCTTTAAGGGCGCAAGTGCTCGGTTATCGTGTTGCAGGCAAAACCGGTACTACGCATAAGCTTGGTGATCATGGCTATGAAAAGAATAAATATGTAGGTTCGTTTGTAGGCATGGCACCAGCTTCTAATCCACGTTTGATTATGGCTGTGATGATTGATGACCCAAGTAGTGGTGAGTATTTTGGCGGCACGGTTGCTGCGCCGGTATTTAGTGCCGTCATGGCAGACGCCTTACGTATGTTATCCGTACCACAAGATGCACCAAATAATAATGTTGTGATTCCTAGTGGTGTTGAAGATGTAAAGGAAAGTATATGACCTTTCTTACATCATTTAATCAATCATTTACCTTAGTGACGGCAGATAGCCGACAAGTTGTACCTGGCGCCTTATTTTTGGCGTATCCGGGTGTGCATAGTGATGGTCGCAAATATATTGCGCAGGCAGTTGCTGCGGGTGCTAGTGCTGTACTTTGGGAAAGCCAAGGCTTTACTTGGGATGCTGCTATCAAGGTGGCTAATCTTGGTGTGAGTCAATTGAAAAACCAAGTGGCAGAGATTGCTGCTGAGTTTTACCAATATCCATCGCGCAAGCTGGGTGTAATAGGTGTGACCGGTACTAACGGCAAAACCTCAGTGAGCCAATGGATTGCGCAGGCCATGCAAGCTTTGGGTGAGAAAACGGCAGTTATTGGCACCATAGGCAGCGGTTTTACCGATGTTAGCGGCAACGGCTTAGTGGAAACCAGTAACACCACACCAGATGCGATTTTGTTGCAAAAAATGTTGGCAGATTATGCCAATCAAGGTGCTGTAGCGGTTGCGATGGAAGTTTCATCGCATGGCTTAGATCAAGGCCGTGTGAATGCGATTGAGTTTGATTTTGCCGTTTTTACTAACCTGTCGCGTGACCATCTGGATTATCACCAAACGATGGACGCTTATGCGAGTGCGAAGCGTAAGTTATTTGATTGGCCAAGTTTACGTACTGCGGTAGTGAATGCTGATGATGATTTTGGTAAAGAGGTGGCGGAGTCGTTGCGTGTAAGTGGTAAGTCATTAGTGACTTACGGTTTGATGCAGGGTGATGTACGTGCGGACACGCTGACGTTGAGTGCTAACGGAATTAGTATACAGGTGATTACGCCGCAGGGTGTGGCAGTGCTAAGCGCGCCAGTATTGGGGCGGTTTAATGCTTATAACTTGCTAGCAGTGCTGGCAACCTTATTGGCGCGCCAAGTGCCATTAGGTGACGCGATATCTGCTATTGCACAGATTAAGCCTGTGGCTGGACGTATGCAGCAATTTGGTGGAAAGGATAAGCCGTTAGTGGTAGTGGATTATGCACATACGCCTGATGCTCTGGAGAATGTGTTAGTGAGTCTGCGTGAGCAAACGCAAGGTAAGTTAATTTGTGTGTTTGGTTGCGGTGGTGATCGTGACGCAGGTAAGCGTCCGCTGATGGGTTCGATTGCTGAAAAGTATGCACACCATGTGGTGGTGACTAGTGACAATCCGCGTAATGAAAACCCTGCTTTGATTATTGAGCAAATCGTTAATGGTATGACGGTGTTGCCAAGCATCGCGCCTGATCGTGCAGTTGCGATTCAGCAGGCAATTAAGTTTGCGAATAAGGATGATGTTGTGTTGCTGGCGGGCAAAGGGCACGAGGATTATCAGGAAATTGGCGGCTTAAGAACGCCATTTAGCGATATTGCCGTTGCGCAGTCTGCATTATTGAATTGGGGGCCTGATCAGGCAATGGCGGTGGGTGAATGATGATGTTATCAGAAGCAGCAGCGGCATTAGGCGTAAAGCACGTGGGTGCTGATGTGCAATTTACCTCTGTGGGTAGTGATAGCCGCAATATTGTGGCGGGTCAGTTATTTGTGGCGCTTAAAGGTGCGAACTTTGATGGAAATACTTTTGCAAAAGAGGCACTAAAACTGGGTGCCGTGGCTGTGCTGGTTTCTGATAAGACCGTGCAAGTTGAACCTCGGATGGTCGTTGCGGATACGAGACTGGCCTTGGGTGAGTTAGCTAAATACTGGCGCGGAAAATTTAACGTTCCTGTGGTTGCAGTGACAGGAAGTAATGGCAAAACGACCACCAAGGAAATGCTGACAGCTATTTTAAGCGTTGCTAGTCAGGGGCGTGAGTATGTGCACGCGACCTATGGCAACTTAAATAACGATATTGGTCTGCCGCTGACCTTGCTCAAAATGAACCCAAGTCACCAATATGCTGTGCTTGAAATGGGCATGAACCATTTAGGTGAAATTGACTATTTAACACATATTACCAAACCCGATGTGGCGTTAATTAATAACGCAGGCATAGCGCATATTGGTGAGCTAGGCTCGCGTGACAATATTGCCAAGGCAAAGGGAGAGATTTTTGCCGGATTAAAGCATGACGGTATCGCCGTGATTAATGCAGATAGTCATTATGCTGGGTACTGGAAGTCACTAAACCCAAAAAGAAAAGTAGTGACTTTTGGTTTGAGTAAAGCAGCAAATGTAAGTGCACACTATCAGGCAGGTGAAGGTTTTAGCTTGATGACATTGTCTGCGCCAATTGGTGAACTAAGCGTTAAGTTGAAGGTGCAAGGTGAGCATAATATTAGTAATGCCTTAGCCGCAAGTGCAACGGCTTATGCCTTAGGTGTCTCGCTTGCTGATATTGGACGTGGCTTAGAAAGTTTCACAGGCGTATATGGACGCTTGGAGCGTAAAGCAGGTGCCAATGGGTCAGTTGTGATTGACGATACGTATAACGCGAATCCAGACTCAATGAAAGCGGCTATTGATGTGCTGGCGAAGCTAACTGGCAAAAAACTGTTGATATTAGGTGATATGGGTGAATTAGGCCCAGATGCGAAAAATATGCATACAGAAGTTGGGGCTTACGCCAAGGCCGCAGGCTTAACAACACTTTATTGTTTAGGTGATTTAAGTGTAGAGGCCGTGCGAAGTTTTGGAAGTGGTGCTGAGCATTTTGGCTCCCCTGAAGCCATCGCTCAGGCTGTATTGCCACAACTTGAGACGGGCGTCACTGTGTTGGTTAAGGGTTCGCGTTTTATGCAAATGGAGCGTGTGGTGAATTTGTTAGTGGAAAACAAGAAGTAGCGAATTGGGAGACAAAAAATGTTACTAGAACTAGCACAATGGTTAGCACATGATATTCGTGGGTTTAATGTATTTAACTACATTACCTTGCGTGCAGTTTTAGCCACGCTGACTGCTTTATTGATTTCATTGATGGTAGGGCCAACCTTAATTCGTAAATTGACCCAATATAAAGTTGGTCAGGCCGTGCGTGATGATGGACCACAAACGCATTTGATTAAAGCGGGTACACCAACCATGGGTGGCGCATTGATTTTGGTGTCAATCGCGATATCAACTTTGTTATGGGCTGATTTAAGTAATCGATTTGTTTGGGTGGTGCTGTTTACGACACTAGGTTTTGGCATTATTGGCTGGGTGGACGACTGGCGCAAAGTGGTACACCGTAACCCTAAAGGCTTATCAGCTAAAGAGAAGTATTTTTGGCAGTCAGTGGTTGGTTTAAGCGTTGCTGTGTTCTTGCAGCAAACAGCTGTTACACCAGCAGAAACGACCTTACTGATTCCATTCTTTAAGAATCTAGCCATTCCACTGAGTGGCTTGGCTTTTATTGTGCTGACCTATCTTGTGGTGGTTGGTAGCAGTAACGCAGTGAATCTCACTGATGGTTTAGATGGTTTAGCAATTATGCCAACCGTGATGGTGGCGGGTGCGTTAGCGATTTTTGCGTATGTGACTGGCCACTTATATTTCTCTAAATACTTAAGTATTGCTTACGTGCCAGGCGCAGGTGAACTGACAGTGTTCTGTGCTGCCATGGTGGGCGCGGGCCTAGGCTTCCTTTGGTTTAATGCATATCCGGCTGAGGTGTTTATGGGCGATGTTGGCGCGCTTGCATTAGGTGCGGCCCTAGGGATTGTTGCGGTGGTGGTACGTCAGGAAATCATCTTATTCATTATGGGTGGCGTGTTTGTGATGGAAACTTTGTCGGTAGCAGCGCAGGTGACTTATTTTAAATATACCAAGCATAAAACCGGTACGGGTAAGCGCATATTTTTGATGGCGCCGTTGCATCACCATTACGAGCAAAAAGGCTGGAAAGAGACGCAAGTCGTAGTGCGATTCTGGATCATTAGCATGATGTTGGTATTAATTGGTCTTGCGAGTCTGAAAATCAGGTAATTAGTGAAATTAAACATGCAAATTGCGTTAAAAGACAAAAATGTATTAGTGCTTGGCCTCGGCGATACTGGGTTGTCGGCATTGCGCTGGCTAAATAGCCAAGGCGCCTGTTTGTCTGTAGCAGATACTCGTGCAGTGCCGCCTGGGCTGGATACACTGAAAGTGGAGTTGCCTGACGCGATTGTGTATACCGGTGCGTTGAAACCAGCTGTGTTTGACGGTGTGGATTTGATTGTGATTAGCCCTGGTGTAGCACTGAGTGAGCCTGAAATACAAGCTGCGATTGCGCGTGGTGTGAAGGTGGTTGGGGACGTTGAATTATTTGCGCAATATCGTCCAGCCAGTGCTAAGTTGATTGCGATTACAGGTGCTAATGGCAAAACCACAGTGACTACCTTGGTTGGTGAAATGTGCAAGGCTGCTGGTTTAACGACTATTGTCGCTGGCAACATTGGTTTGCCAGTACTTGATACCTTAAGTATGGAAGCACCAGATGTTTATGTGCTGGAGCTTTCTAGCTTTCAGTTAGAAACAACCAATAGTCTGTTAGCGGATGCAGCCACCATGTTGAATTTATCTGAAGACCATATGGATAGATATGACAGCATGCAAAGTTATGCTGTGGCTAAAGCGCATATTTTTTACCAAGCAAAATTACAGGTATTAAACCGCGATGATGCATGGAGCATGATGATGTCACGCGCTAAGTTGGCACAAGTGACATTTGGCTTAGATGCACCAGAAGATGAACAAAGCTATGGGATTAGACAATCGGATGGTGAGGCTTGGTTGAGCTATGGCAAGCAAGATTTGATGAATGTTAGCGATCTTAAAATCGCTGGTTTGCATAATGCAAGTAATGCGTTGGCTGCTATGGCACTTTGCCGTGGCATTGGTTTGGAGTTTGCGCCGATTATTCAGACTTTATATAACTTTAAAGGTTTGCCGCACCGTGTGGAGTGGGTCGCCAATATTGATGACGTTGATTATTACGATGACTCAAAAGGCACTAATGTTGGAGCAACCTGCGCAGCCTTATCAGGCTTGTCGCAAAAAGTTGTGTTGATTGCCGGTGGTGATGGCAAGGGGCAAGACTTTTCGCCACTTAAAGAGGCAGTGAGTGCTAACGCACGTGCGGTAGTGTTAATTGGTAGGGATGCGCCGTTAATTGACGCCGAGCTGTTATCAACTAATGTGCCGTTGTATCACGCGGCGGATCTGCCAGAGGCCGTGACGATTGCTAAGAAAATGGCACAAACGGGTGATGCCGTACTGTTATCTCCAGCCTGCGCCAGCTTTGATATGTTTAAAAACTATGTGCACCGCGCAGAAGTGTTTGTGGCAGCAGTGAAGCGTATGGAGCAGGCCATATGATTACCACGATGCTAAACCGTGACCGCATCAACTCCCCTAGCTACGATCAAAGCTTGCTTTGGGTGACATTGATTCTGCTAGGGATTGGTTTAGTGATGGTGTATTCAGCATCGATTGCAATTGCTGAGTCAGATAAAGCACTTGGTTATAACAGTAGTTATTACTTGGTACGTCAAACGATATTTTTGATCGTGAGTTTAACCGCTGGGTTTATTGCATTTAACGTACCGATGGCGTGGTGGCAAAAAATGGCGCCGTATTTGTTTTTGTTGGGTTTGGCATTGTTGGTATTAGTATTGATACCAGGTATTGGCAAGGTGGTGGGTGGCAGTCGCCGTTGGTTGTCATTGTTTGTAATTAACCTACAGCCCTCTGAGTTTATGAAGCTATTCGCCGCCATGTACGTGGCAGATTATACCGTGCGTAAGGCTGCGGTGATGGATAGCTTCACCAAAGGCTTTATGCCAATGCTGTTTGTGATGTTGCTTGTTGGCGGCCTGTTATTAAATGAGCCTGATTTTGGTGCGTTTGCTGTGATTGCCGCAATATCAATCTCCATTTTGTGGTTAGGCGGTATTAACGCAAGAATTTTTGGCGGCTTGATTGTGTTGCTAGTGGTTGGTTTTGTGTTCCTGATTTGGAGCTCACCTTATCGTCTAGAGCGTGTGATTGGCTTTATGGATCCATGGGCAGATCCATATGGTAAAGGATACCAACTCTCACATGCATTAATCGCCTTTGGTCGCGGTGAGTGGTTTGGTGTGGGCTTAGGTGCCAGTGTGGAGAAATTACTTTATCTGCCAGAAGCGCATACAGACTTCTTACTAGCGGTGATTGCTGAAGAATTAGGCTTTATTGGTGTACTAACTGTGATTGGCCTATTTGTATGGATATTAATGCGTGCGTTTGGGATTGCTAAAGAAGCAATTGAAAATGAACGCTACTTCTCGGCTTTGTTGGCACAGGGTTTAGGGGTCTGGATTGGTGTGCAAAGCATTATCAATATGGGTGTGAACATGGGCTTGTTGCCAACCAAAGGCTTGACGCTACCTTTAATGTCTTTCGGCGGTAGTGGTATTTTGGCGAACTGCGTTGCACTTGCCATATTGCTACGTATTGATTTTGAAAACCGTCGACTTCAAAAAGGGCTGCCAGCATGAGTAAGGCAACAACTAAAACTTTGATGGTAATGGCTGGCGGTACTGGTGGCCACGTGTACCCTGCGATGGCAGTGGCTGATACGTTGAAAAACGAAGGCTGGAATATCGTTTGGTTGTGTACGCAAGGCGGCATGGAAAATAAACTGATTGCGGACAAAGCTTACGATAAAGCCATGATTACCATGCAAGGTGTGCGTGGCAATGGCATATTGGGTTGGTTGTTATTGCCAGTGAAGTTGGTAAAAGCATTTAGCCAGAGCTTGAAAGCATTAAACCAGTATCAACCAGATGTGGTGTTAGGCATGGGTGGTTTTGCAGCGTTTCCAGGTGGATTGATGGCGAAATTGCAAGGTCGGCCATTGGTGATACATGAGCAAAACTCAGTAGCTGGTTTAACGAATAAAGTATTGGCAAAAGTGGCTACAAGGATTTTAGCTGCATTTCCCTCAGCATTTGGACAGAAAGCGCTATTGGTAGGTAATCCTGTACGTGCGGGTATTTCAGCGATAGCAGCGCCAGCGCAACGTTTTGCAAACAGAACAGATGCACTAAGGTTGTTGATTGTGGGCGGTAGCTTAGGTGCGCAAGCGTTGAATGAAGTGATTCCGCAAGCACTGGCAAAATTACCAGTAGACCAACGTCCGCAAGTGGTACACCAAGCTGGCGTGAAGCATATTGAGGTATTGCAAAACAATTATAAGCAAGCTGGTGTAGAGGCAGATGCGCGTGCTTATATCGACGATATGGCAGCCATGTATGCATGGGCGGATTTTGTGATTTGTCGATCAGGCGCGTTAACCGTGGCTGAGGTTTCCACTGCGGGCTTGGGCTCGTTGATGGTGCCTTTCCCTTTTGCGGTAGACGACCACCAAACAGGCAACGCCCAATACCTAGCAGATGCAGGCGCCACAATATTGGTGCAACAAAAAGAATTGAGTGTAGAGAAGTTGACGCAGATATTAAAAGAGTTGAATCGTGAAAAATGCCTAGAAATGGCTAAAAAAGCACGCGCATTAGGCAAACCAGAAGCCACCGCCGATGTTGCAAAAATTTGCGTACAAATGGCAGTGCAAGGAGGTGCGAAATGAAACATAAAGTAAAAAATATCCATTTTGTTGGGATAGGCGGCTCAGGCATGAGCGGGATTGCTGAAGTGCTCATTAACTTGGACTTCAACGTTAGTGGTTCTGATTTAGCCTCTAATGTAACGACCAAACGCTTGGTTGCCTTTGGTGCAACGGTTTACCAAGGTCATGAAGCAGGAAATGTGAAAGATGCTGATGTGGTTGTGGTGTCATCTGCGGTAAATGAAGCCAACCCCGAGGTTAAAGCTGCACGAGAGAAAAAGATTCCAGTGGTGCCGCGTGCGCTCATGCTTGCGGAACTCATGCGTTTTAAACAGGGCATTGCCGTGGCGGGCACTCATGGCAAAACGACCACGACTAGCTTAATCGCCAGTATCTTGGCAGAAGCAGGCATGGATCCAACGTTTGTGATTGGTGGAAAATTAGAAGCAGCCAATGCTAATGCTAAGTTAGGCACTGGTGAATATATTGTTGCTGAGGCAGATGAGTCGGATGCTTCATTCCTTCACCTAACACCTGTGATGGCAGTGGTCACCAATATTGACCAAGACCACATGGATACCTATGAACACAGCTTTGAAAAACTAAAAAGTGCGTTTGTAGAGTTTTTACAGCAATTGCCGTTCTGGGGCATGGCAGTGGTGTGTGTAGATGATGCCAATATCCGCGAAATACTACCACGCGTGACTAAGCCAGTGATGACCTACGGCTTGAGTGAAGATGCGCGCATCCGTGCTAAGAATGTGCGTGCCGATGATGGCAAGATGCACTTTACCGTACAGCGCATTAACGGCGTGACCACCGAGTTTGATGTGACCTTGAATTTGCCAGGTAACCACTATGTATTAAACGCGTTGGCCGCGATTGCGATTGCCAGTGAATTGAATGTGCCAGATGCTGCCATCATTAAAGCCTTAAAAGAATTTAAGGGTGTGGGTAGACGTTTTGAGCGCTATGGTGAAGTGCCAGCAATGCCACGTAATGAAGCCAATCATGGCACGTTTACATTGATTGATGATTATGGGCACCATCCTGTAGAGATGCAGGCGGTGATCGCAGCTGCGCGTGGCGCATTCCCAAACAGACGTTTAGTGATGGCATTCCAGCCCCATCGTTATACACGTACTAGAGATTGTTTTGAAGACTTTGTAAAAGTGCTGTCTAGTGCCGATGTTGTGTTGCTAACAGAGGTGTACTCAGCGGGTGAGGCACCGATTGTTGCAGCCGATGCGCGCTCGCTAATACGGGCGATTCGTGTCGCAGGCAAGGTGGAGCCTTTATTTGTAGAAACGACAGATGAATTGCCACAAGCCATTTTAGATGTTGCACATGCTGATGATGTGGTGATTGTGATGGGGGCGGGTTCGATAGGTCAGGTTGCATTAAAGACCAAAGAGTTGCAGTTGAATAAGGTATCGCAATCAAAAGGAGTAGCTGCTGCATGACTCAGCACACAGGAAAACTGCTTTTAAATGAGCCATTGGCGCGCTATACCAGTTGGCGCGTCGGAGGACGTGCGGATCAACTTTATATTCCAGCAGATTTGGAAGACTTACGTCATTTTTTACAAAGTCTGGATGAAGCTGAACCAATCTACTTTATAGGTTTGGGATCAAACTTATTGGTACGAGATGGTGGTGTGCGCGGCACGGTAGTGTTGATGCATAACGTGTTAACTACACTACAAATGGATGGCGAAGCTGTCTATGTAGAAGCTGGTGTGACTTGTGCCAAATTAGCAAAATTTTGCGCTAAAGAAGCTAGGCAAGGCGCTGAGTTTTTTGCGGGGATCCCAGGTACTTTAGGTGGCGCACTAGCCATGAACGCAGGCTGTTATGGCAGTGAAACATGGAATGTAGTGAAGCGTGTAACGACGATTAATAAGCGAGGTGAGCTTAACACTCGAGATGCAGCTGAGTTTATTCCGAGCTATCGACATATTGATATGCCAGTGTCAGATGAGTGGTTTGTGGCAGCATGGTTAAGACTAGAGCATGGCGATGCGCAAGAGTCGGCACAGAAAATTAAAGGATTGCTAGCAAAACGTCTTGCCGCTCAGCCATTGAATCAACCAAGCGCTGGTTCTACATTTAGGAATCCCCCGGGTGATTTTGCGGCAAGGCTAATAGAGGCGAGTGGATTAAAAGGCTACATCATTGGTGGTGCGCAAGTGTCTGAAAAGCATGCCAATTTTATTGTCAACATTGGCGGTGCAAATGCTTTGGATATTGAACTGCTGATTCAGCACATGCGAGAAACTGTACTAGAAAAACAAGGGGTTGCACTTCAACAAGAAGTTAAAGTGCTAGGCGAATTAGAGGTAAGAGAATAATGCAGGGTTTTGGAAAAGTAGCAGTGTTGTTAGGTGGTAAGTCTGGCGAGCGTGAAGTTTCGCTTAAAAGTGGCGCGGCTGTGCTTGCAGCATTGCAAAGACAAGGGGTTGATGCCCATGCGTTCGACCCTGCCACAAGACCATTACACGATTTAGAGTCATTTGATTTAGCCATGATTTCATTGCATGGGCGTTTTGGTGAAGATGGTGCGATGCAAGGGGCTTTGGAGTTGTTAGGTATTCCATACACGGGTAGTGGTGTGATGGCATCCGCGATTGGTATGGATAAATGGCGCACCAAAATGATGTGGTCAGCAGCTGGGGTGAGCACTCCAGCATTTGAAGTAGTGACTGCAGATTCAGATTTTGACGCGATTGAAAAAAAACTAGGTTTACCTTTGTTTGTAAAACCAGCCAATGAAGGCTCCAGCATTGGCATTAGTAAAGTAAAGCAGGCAGGTGGCCTTAAAGCTGCATATGAGTTAGCAGCTAAGTCTGACCCCTTAGTAATTGCTGAGCAATTTGTTGGCGGTGGTGAATACACCGTAGGTATTTTGGGTAATCAAGCACTCCCGATTGTGCGCATAGTGCCAAAAAATGAATTTTATGATTTTGAAGCTAAATACTTGCGCGATGACACAGAGTACAGATGTCCATCTGGCTTGAGTGCAGAAAAAGAAGCACTTATCCAGCAAGAGGCATTGCTTGCATTTAATACGATAGGTTGCCAAGGCTGGGGGCGTGTAGATTTTTTAATGGATGAGGCAGGTAAGCACTACTTTTTAGAGGTGAATACTAGCCCAGGGATGACAGATCATAGTTTGGTACCAATGGCAGCGAAAGCCGCTGGTATTAGCTTTGATGAGTTAGTGGTGAAGGTGTTGAGGTTGGCGCATGTGGGATAGGCCTGCATTACTCAACTGGATAGCAAACCTACTGTACGCATTAAGTATGGTGGCGGTGTTATATGCAGTGGTGTATGTAGTCGTGCATTTGCCGATTTTTCCACTTCGAGAAGTGAAGGTGGATGGAGAGCTGCACCATGTAAGTCGTGAGCAGGTGAAACTGATTGTAGCAAAGCATTTAAAAGGCAATTTTTTTACGCTGGATTTAATTAATGCACGCGATGCGTTTGAAAAATTACCATGGGCCCGCAACGTAAGTGTGCGTCGTCGCTGGCCAGATAAATTGGAAGTGGTGATTGAAGAGCATCAAGCGCTTGCACGTTGGGGTAACACTGCATTGGTGAATATGCAAGGAGAGCTATTTCATGCGGCTTCTAGTAGTGATTTGCCAGTATTTTATGGCCCAGACAATGGCGTGATTGAAGTGGCATCGCAATATGATGCTTTAAGCCAAGTATTGAAAACCGCTAAGTTAGAAGTGGCTACGTTAGCGCTAACACCTAGACGCGCATGGCAGATTACAACAACCAACGGCATCGTGCTTGAACTGGGTCGAGTGGAGATGCAAGCAAGGCTAGAGAAGTTTGCCAATATTTATAGCAGTACATTGGTTGGCTTGAATAAAAAAATTGCATATGTGGATTTGCGTTATCCGAGTGGATTTGCGGTGCGCAGGCCCACCGAGGCGATTAGTACAGAAAAAGAAAAAATTGCGAGTGTAGCAAGTGACCATCAAGCAACAGATATTGCCAGCAAAAAGACGGCTGACATAAAAGGTATTAATAGCGAAGCAATAAAAAAACGCACGGGAACCGTGACCTAATTCACGGAAGGGATGAAGAATGAGCAGAATAAAAGAAGATAAGAATTTGATTGTAGGCTTGGATATCGGCACATCTAAAATTGTGGCGATTGTTGCCGAGTTGCAGCCAGAAGGTACCTTAAAGGTGATTGGCTTAGGCCAGCATATTTCACGCGGTCTTAAAAAAGGCGTGGTCGTGAATATTGAATCTACGATGCAATCTATTCAGCGAGCTCTAGAAGAAGCTGAGCTGATGGCTGACTGCAAAATCAATAATGTCTATACCGGCATTGCAGGCAGCCATATCAAGAGCCTTAACTCACACGGTATGGTCAAGATTAAAGATGCTGAAGTCTCTCAAATGGATGTAGACCGTGTGATTGAAACCGCGCGCGCGATTGCATTGCCAGCAGACCAGCAAATTTTGCATATTCTCACTCAAGAATTCATTATCGACGGCCAAGAAGACGTGCGCGAGCCATTAGGCATGAGCGGCATGAAGTTAGAAGTAAAAGTGCATATCGTGACTGGTGCCGTCGCTGCCGCCCAGAATATTGTGAAATGCATTAAGCGCTGCGGTATTGAAGTGAGTGATTTGATCTTACAGCCTTTGGCTTCAAGTCTTGCAGTGCTGACAGAAGATGAAAAAGAGCTAGGTGTTTGTTTGGTTGATATTGGTGGCGGTACTACCGATATCGCAGTATTCAAACAAGGGGCAATTCGCCATACCGCTGTGGTGCCAATCGCTGGCGACCAAATGACAAATGATGTGGCGGTTGCTTTTCGCACACCAACACAATCAGCAGAAGATATCAAGATTAAGCACGGTTGTGCATTACGCCAACTAGCAGACCCACGTGAAGTGGTGGAAGTGCCAGGCGTAGATGGTCGTGATCCACGTCAGTTATCAGTGCAAACCTTAGCTGAGGTGCTAGAGCCAAGAGTAGTAGAGCTTTATGAGCTAGTGTTGAATGAGTTACGCCGTAGTGGCATGGAAGACATGATTGCATCAGGCATCGTCATCACTGGTGGTTCAGCGATGATGCGCGGCATGGTGGAGTTGGGTGAAGAAATATTCCATATGCCTGTACGTTTAGGCATGCCACGTTATGTCGGTGGCTTATCTGAAGTGGTGAGCAATCCGCGCTACGCGACAGGTGTGGGTCTAGTGTTAATGGGTAAGCAACAGCTAGAGCGCCATTTAACTGGACAAATGGAATCAAGTTCATTTGGACGAATTTTAGAAAGAATGAAGAGTTGGTTCCAAGGTAACTTCTAAAGTTACCTTAGTAACAAGTAGTTTTTAAGTAGTCGGTAAGTGTTTAGCAGTGAAAAAGTAGTAAGGCAGAAGTAACAGTTAAAGTGAACGCTAAAAAGAGGAGGCAGTAAAATGTTTGAAATTATGGAAAAAAATTCGCAAGAAGCCGTGATTAAGGTCATTGGTGTAGGTGGTTGCGGCGGCAACGCGGTTGCGCACATGATTGAAAAAAATGTGGGTGGCGTTGAATTTATTTGCGCGAATACTGATATGCAAGCTTTGAAAAAGAGCCAAGCAAAAACAGTATTGCAAATTGGCGAGGCAATGACACGCGGCTTGGGCGCAGGTGCAAAACCTGAAGTAGGCCGTGAAGCAGCATTAGAAGATCGCGACGCAATTGCAGAGCTGATTGAGGGCGCTGATATGCTGTTTATCACTGCGGGTATGGGTGGTGGTACAGGTACAGGCGCTGCACCAGTGATTGCACAAATTGCTAAAGAAATGGGTATCTTAACGGTTGCAGTGGTGACTAAACCTTTTGCATTCGAAGGAAAACGCACTAAAGTCGCATCTGATGGTCTAGATGAATTATCAAAGTATGTGGATTCACTGATTGTGATTCCTAACGAGAAATTGATGGAAGTGCTGGGCGAGGATGTGCCGTTCCTAGAAGCATTTAGAGCAGCTAATGATGTGTTGCACAATGCGGTTTCAGGCATTGCCGAAATCATCAATTGCGCAGGTATGGTGAACGTTGACTTTGCTGACGTACGCACTGTGATGTCTGAAATGGGTATGGCTATGATGGGTTCTGCATTAGCAACAGGCCCAGATCGTGCGCGTATCGCGGCTGAGCAAGCAGTGGCAAGTCCATTGCTTGAAGATGTCAACTTAGCTAATGCACGTGGCGTTTTAGTGAATATCACCACTTCAAGTGCTTTCAAAATGAAAGAGTACTACGATGTGATGAACACGATTAAAGCATTCACAGCAGAAGACGCAACCGTGATTGTAGGTAACGTATTTGACGACAGCATGGGTGATGGTTTACGCGTCACCATGGTGGCAACAGGTTTGACTGGCGCACAACGCCGTCAGCAAAAACCAGAGTTGCGTGTGATGCCACAACAAGTAGTACGTGATGGCACCACTAACCAACCGATTTTTGTTGGTAACGCAAACATCACTACTGATGATGAAGCGCCAGCAGTGTTTGGCTCAAATAGCCGTCGTGCGCAAGTTGAAGCAATGAAAATGTCAGGGGTTGAAGAATATGACATCCCGGCATTTTTACGTAAACAAGCTGACTAATTAACATCGCACTAAGGGTTAATACTGATAGGGCAATGTAGCCAGCGAAAGGCTGTCGCCTTGAATTATGTTATTATTTAATTGATTCGTAAGGCAAATAGTTAGGCTTTAAATGTTGGCTAGTGTGCTGTACAGAAACTTAGAGAATGGAAATTGATTAGGCATGTTAAAGCAACGTACACTTAAAAAAGCGATAAGCGCCACAGGCGTTGGGTTGCACAATGGCGAAAAGGTTACTCTTACCCTCCGCCCAGCTGCACCTAATACTGGTATTGTTTTCAAACGGGTTGATCTGCCTCAACCTAATGAAATCTTGGCAACTCCTGGCGTAGTGCATGACACAAGAATGTGTTCTGCGCTAGAGTCCAATGGCGCACGCGTTGCAACAGTTGAGCATGTGATGTCTGCACTTGCTGGTTTGGGTGTAGACAATGTGTATGTAGAGGTTGATGCTTCTGAAATTCCAATTATGGACGGAAGCTCAGGCCCTTTTGTATTTTTATTGCAAGAAGCGGGTATCGTTGAACAAGCGGCCGCTAAAAAATTCATACGGATTAAAAAGACGGTAGAGGTCAAAGAAGGTGATAAATGGGTCAGGTTTGAGCCTTATCACGGCTTTAAAATTGACTTTACGATTAATTTTAACCATCCTGTATTCGAGCATTCTGGCAACAATGTCAAAATAGATTTTGCTGCCGATTCTTATATCAAAGAAATCAGTCGTGCACGTACATTTGGCTTTATGCACGAGGTTGAATATTTACGCTCGAATGGTTTAGCGCGTGGTGGTAGTTTAGATAACGCGATTGTATTGGATGAGTATCGTGTATTGAATGATGATGGTTTGCGTTATGACGACGAATTTGTTAAACATAAAGTGTTAGATGCGATTGGTGATTTGTATATGTTAGGCCATCCAATATTAGGTGCTTTCTATGCTTATAAGTCAGGTCATTCATTAAATAATCAATTGTTGCGCGCACTCATGCAAGATGAAACTGCGTGGGAATATACAACTTTTGAAAAGCAAGAGGATGCTCCAGCAACCTTCTTGTCTCAGCCTGCACAATTGCAGGCAAACCCTGTGTATTAAAATTGTTAGACAAAAGTCACTGCGCTTAAACAGTCAAGTAAGATTAGTCATTATTAAGAGGAGGCGTATATGTTAATGATTCGCCTGATATTCGTTTTATTAGTGATTACCGCCATGGTGTTGCTAGGCTTGTATTTATTATCAAGCGACAAAAAGTATCTGCATTACTTCAAACAAACCATTAAATATACGTTCTTCTTGGTCATTGTCACCGCTGTATTCTTTGTGTTGCGTCGTATTCTTTATGTTTAGCCTATTCAAAAAACGATTAGACCTATTTCCATCGCGATATATTAGTAAGATTTGCTTAGCCTTGTTGCTACTATCAGGCAACGTTGCGGCAATGTCGGACCAAGCGTTGTTTGAGCACGCACGTGACGCCTATGCCAAAAGAAATGAACTAGCATTGGCTGAAGATGTTAATCAACTTAATGAACAGCAGTATATATTGGCGCCTTATGCCGCCTATTGGCTAATGTTGCTTAGGTTAGATCAAGCTGATAATGCCGAAGTGCAAGCATTTCTTACGCAGTATGCTGATATGGCTTTTGTGGATCGTTTACGCGGTGAATGGCTTAAGAAACTAGGAAAGAAGCAAGAGTGGTCATTGTTTTTTGAGCATCACCAGAACTTTAAACGAGCTGATACTGCAGTTGAGTGTTATGCATTGTATGGAAAAAGTCAGCTTGAGCATCAAGATGTGGCTGCCCAAGTTAAAAAAATCTGGTTGAGCTCTGCAGACCTGCCAAGTGGTTGTACACCACTGTTTGACGCAATGCAGCAGGCTGGGATGTTAGCTAATAGCGATATTTGGGCAAGATTAAGGCTAGCCTTGCATGATGGACAGTTGAATGTTGCTAAGAGCATTATTTCTCGCTTGCCATCATTTGATAAAAACAATATTGAACTGCTGGAAGTAGCAAAGCAAACGCCTAAGCTGTTACTTACTAATAAAACAGTGACGGTCAGAATTAACAACAAGAAAACTGTTTTAAAGACACCTTCGTTTAAAGCGCGAGATGACATAGAAGTTAATCTGTATGCGCTTGATGTGTTGGCACGTAGCAATATAGACGATGCAGTCGCCGTCAATTTGCAACTTCAGCAGCAATGGTCTAAATCTGATGCGGCGTTTGCATGGGGGAGAGTTGCTTATCATGCTGCACGTAAGCATCACCCTCAAGCGCTTGAGTATTATGCAAAAGCGCGTGAAGCTTCGTTAGATAAAGAGCAGCTAGCCTGGATGACACGCGCAGCTATGCGCGCACATGATTGGGATGTGTTGTTAGAAGCAATTAGTAAGATGAGCGCTGAGCAGCAGCAGGAAGGCGCATGGCGTTATTGGAAGGGCCGCGCGCTAAAGGAAAAATCCATATTGGTTGAAGCCAATAAAATATTGGGCCCGCTATCTACTGAGCGGCATTATTATGGCTGGCTGGCGCTTGAGGAGCTGGATAGCGTGATGAATAGCCCACAGTTGCAATATACCCCAAGCGAAATAGAAGTGACGGCCATCGCTAGCCAGCCAGCGATTAAGCGCGCATTTGAGTTGCAAAAACTGGATATGCGTTGGGAGGCTAAAGCTGAATGGGTATGGGCAACCCGTGATTTTGACGATAAGCAGTTACTTGCTGCGGCAGAGTATGCGCAGCGTCAGAAATGGTACGATGTTGCGATCAGTACAGCAGATAACACTAAGCAGTTACATGACTTTAATTTACGTTATCCAATACCATATCGTGATTTATTTAGAGCAGCCGCTGTCAATGAGAATGTAGATGAAGCTTGGATTTATGGCTTAACTCGTCAAGAAAGCAGATTCATGCATTATGCAAAATCTGGTGTAGGTGCCTCTGGTTTAATGCAGTTGATGCCAGCGACTGCAAAATGGGCAGCTCAGCGTATGGGATTAAGTGATTACACCCATGACATGATTCACGATTTAAAGTTTAATGTTGGCATTGGTACTTACTACATGCGTTATACCTTAGAGGTGATGAATGGTCAGGCGGTGATGGCAACAGCGGCATATAATGCTGGGCCGAGTCGTGCACGGCGCTGGATGGCTGACGAACCCTTAGAGGCGGCCATTTACGTAGAGACTATCCCTTTTGGTGAAACTAGAAGCTATGTACAAAAAGTGATGGCAAATGCGCAGATATACGCGCCAAGATTAGGTCTTCCTGTACAAAGCCTGAAGGCGAGAATGGGCACTGTTCCTGGGCGTATCACGTCCGAAGTGATTTTGGCGGATGTGGAGTAATGGCTCAGCATATGTAGAGGCTCTGTCAATAATGAGTGAACAGTTTAAATTGAATAATGTGAGCAGTAATTAATAATCAAGTCATTGCCATATCACCAAAGTTCGGTAGATAACTGGCGATGTTTTAGAGCGAAACAGAGAAGTCAGAAGGATAGTCATGCAATTAAAAAAAATATGTGTGTTGGGTGGTTCTGGGTTTGTTGGTAGTGCTATCGTTGCTAAGTTAGATGCTGCAGGATACCAAGTCACAGTGCTAACGCGCAGAAGAGAAACTGCCAAGCATCTATTTTTGTTACCTAATGTTAATGTGGTTGAGTGTGATGTACTGGATTACCACGCACTTAATGCCGTACTGAGAGGCGTTGATGCTGTGATTAATTTGATTGGTATTTTGCACCAAAGTCGTCGTTTAAGTTTTAATACTGTTCACCACCAATTGCCAGCGCAACTTGCAAAGATTTGTGCTGATTTAGGTATCAAACGCCTCATTCAGATGAGCAGTCTACGTGCGGATGAGAATGCCCCAAGTCAATATTTGCGCTCAAAAGCCGCTGGTGAAACTGCACTAAAAGCACTGCAAGATAAAATTAACATCACAATATTTAAGCCCTCCATTATTTTTGGGCGTGGTGATCAATTTACTAATCTTTTTGCGACATTGATTAAATTACTGCCAGTGGTGCTACTTGCAAAACCTAATGCTAAGTTTCAACCTATTTGGGTAGAAGATGTTGCCAGCTGTTTTGTGAATAGTTTAGAAAACAGCGATACTTATGGTCAAACCTATGAGTTGGCTGGACCTAAAGTGTACACATTCCGAGAGTTGTTGCAGCAGATCATGGTTGTGTTGGCAGTTAAACGCACGATTATTGGCTTAAACAGTACGCTTTCATATTTGCAGGCATTGATAATGGAGTTTCTGCCGGTTAAGTTAATGTCGCGAGACAATATCAAGTCAATGGAAGTCGATAGCGTTAGTCAGCACCCACTACCTGCAATTTTGGCAGTAGAGCCAAGTGCATTAGAGGCGGTGTTGCCAGAATACTTGGTAGATCGCACAGCGCGTGGCGCTTATGATCGCTTCCGCAGCGTGGCGGCACGTTAACTTAGCCCCATTAGCTTGGGCATGTTAACTTAAGCAAAGTAATGGACAAAGTAATGCAAACCTACATTGTCGGTGGAGCGGTTCGTGACGAGTTGCTAGGCTATCCTATCAAAGATAAAGACTATGTCGTCGTTGGTAGCACGCCAGAGCAAATGGTGGCGGCAGGCTTTAGACCAGTAGGTAAAGATTTCCCCGTATTCTTACACCCTAAAACGCATGATGAATATGCACTTGCACGTACAGAGCGTAAAACTGCAAAGGGCTATAAAGGATTTGTCGTGCATGCGTCGCCAGAAATCACATTGGAGCAAGACCTAGCAAGACGTGATTTAACAGTGAATGCTATCGCAAAAAATGAGGTGGGGGAGTTTGTAGATCCCTTCCACGGCATTGATGATATCAAGTCTAAAACACTACGTCACGTGAGTGATGCTTTCGTAGAAGATCCAGTACGTATCTTACGTATTGCGCGTTTTTCTGCGCGTTTAGCAGATTTTAATATAGCTCCAGAAACCTTAAGTTTAATGCAACAGATGGTAGATGCTGGTGAGGTTGATGCACTCGTAGCAGAGCGCGTATGGCAAGAGCTTGCCAAAGGCTTAATGGAGAAAAAACCTGCGCGCATGTTTGAAGTGCTACGGTCGTGTGGTGCATTAAAAAGGATTATTCCCGAGTTGGATAATCTTTGGGGTGTTCCACAGCCACCTCAACATCACCCTGAGGTGGATACAGGCGTTCATGTCATGATGGTGCTTGATTATGCGGCACAACAAGCTTTTTCATTGCCTGTGCGCTTTGCTGCGTTAATGCACGACCTTGGCAAAGGAACTACCCCTAAAGAAATGCTACCACGACATATTGGGCATGAAGAGCGTGGGGTGCACTTGGTGAAAGAGGTATGTAAACGCTTACGGGTGCCTAATGACTGTAAAGAACTTGCAGTGATGGTGGCTAAATTTCACGGTAAGTTATATCAGTCATTAGACATGCGTCCTAGTACATTATTAGAGTTTTTAATCCAGCTAGATGCAATTAGACAGCCAGAAAGATTCAACGGGTTCTTACAAGCATGTGAGGCAGATTCACGTGGCAGAACTGGGTTGGAAAACTGCCCCACGCCAGCGGCAGATTTAATGCGTAAAGTGTTAGATGCTGCATTCACTATCGATGCAGGCGCTATCGCCAGTAAACAAAGTGATGTGGAAAAAATCAAGATTGCAATTTTTGAGGCAAGAGTCGAGGCGATTAAGCGTGTGCTTTAGGTAAGTATCCAGTTTGATCAATTATGTAGATGCGAAAGTGGAGTATATTATTTAAGTAGCTTTGGCTTTGAGGATTTAATTTCAAGATTGATTTTATATGCCAAGTGCATTCTGAATAAAGTATTTTGCTACATAGCCTACTAGGCCAAAAGTTAGGCCAAGAAATAGAACAAATGCACCAAACTTACCGGCCTTTGATTCCCAAGCCAAGTGGCCAACAATAAATAGCATCAGCAACATTAAACCACCTACACCAAACGTCATACCGAATTCGGTGATTTGTGCTTCAGTAAAACCAAAAATTGTACCTTCCAACTTTATCTCCAGTCTATTTAAGCTAACTATGATATTTCGTGAGATGAAAAATCAAAATATTTTGTAAGTAAGGCAGTGAATACAGCATCACCGCGCTGCAGTTTATTAAAACAGTGAGTTTGTATGTCACTACAAAAGATTGCTTCTTGTGTTTATGGTTAAAAAGTTTCTGTGCTACATATGCACTAGGCCAGCCACCAATTAAGCTTAACCAGTGCAGTGTAGACTCTGGCGTCCGCCAAGCCTTCTTAATGGCGGATGTTTTATCTTGATAATAGTACAAAAAAAGTAATAAATTAGCGCCAAATAACATCAACGTAAAAGTAACGGGTAGCACTCCTTTGAGTGTTCTTTCAATGACTAATATAAAAAATATCAAGATGAATGCTAAAAAAGGCGAACTTAATTTCGTCGGCTGTTCAATCCTGTTAACGTTTGCTGACTTGTTAAGATAAGCCACATGAGTGGCACGAAATCTTCCTCTGTCATCTTTGATTAACTCGTAACTAATTTGCTCATTAACCTCGGGTCTTTTATTTAAACGATGTATGTCTGAAATATGTAGGAACACATCTTTGCTATCACTTGTTGCACGAACAAATCCAAAACCCTTGTCGTCTTGCCATTTAACGATTTTTCCTTGATAACGCATTATTAAATGACGTTATAGAAGATTGGGGAGTTGTTGCTCAATAAATTCGGTAGGCTTGCGTTTGAAGCCACTTTTAGCATATTGGTTCCATCTGCCAATAATGTAGCAAATAATTAGATTTGCTTGCGCTTCTGCATCATTCTTATGGCCAGTCTGTGCTTCAGCAATGCGTAAACATTGTTTTAGTGTGACTTCAATGCGGTCGTAAAGTTGGTTGATGCGCAATTGTAGCTTGTCATCTTCATTCACCAACGCATCACCAATCAGCACGCGTGTCATGCCAGAGTTTTTTTCTGCAAATACCATGAGCATGGTCACAATGCGTTGTATTTGTCTGAGGCCTTCAGGCTCCTCTGCGCTGATTTTATTAATCAGACCGAAAATAGTTTCTTCAATAAACAGAATCAAACCTTCAAACATTTGTGCTTTATTAGCAAAGTGGCGATAAAGTGCAGCCTCAGATACTTCTAATTTTGCGGCTAATGATGCTGTGGTGATTTTTTCTCTTTTTGGAGATTCCAGCATTTTTGCCAAAGTTTCTAAAATTTGTTGTTTACGTTCGCCTGCCATATGATTTTCCTAACAAATGATTTTTTAATTATAACTTAATGTGAGTAAGTGCTAACACTGACGATAGTCGATAATCTACAAAATTTGGTTTATGTAGTTTTTTAGATATCCAAATTGTTTTCATCCCTAGGCGTTTGGCTGTCATCAGTGCGGGAAGGCTATCTTCTAGCATGACACAGTCACTTGCTTTGGCGTTAATCGTTTTGAGTAAGCGTTGAAAACCACGTGCGGAAGGTTTTGCATGAAATTGAGTAGACTCCACACTAAAAACAATTTCAAACACATCTGCAATTCCTAGGAGCTCGAGTACTCTGATGGCGTAACTTCGTGGCGCGTTAGTGAATACCAACTTACGGCCTGTGAGTGAATTTAACATGTGTTTGAGTCGTTTAGTCTGAATGACCATGTCGGGTAGCGTCGTTAAACGGTGCGTTTCATGTAAGAAATGATGTGGGTTTGTGCCGTGATGCCGCATTAACCCTTTGAGGGTGGCGCCATATATGCGCCAATAATGCTGTCGTAATGCATGCGCGTCGGGCTCGCTCAGTGATAGTTCATCCATGATGTACTGTGTCATGGCGCGGTTCATGACAGGAAAGATATGCGCACTTGCATTATGAAGTGTGTCGTCTAGGTCGAAAATCCAGATTCTGCTCATGCTTGGCGCTAATCGATTATATGAATCGGCACAGGTTGCGTTGCGATACCTTTCACCACGCATACTCAGGTTAAGTATTGCTTGAGATCATCTGTGCCTGATGTTTATTTTGCTTTAATCAGCGTGCCTACACCTTCGTCGGTTAATACTTCTAACAATAAGGCATGCTCAACACGACCATCAATAATATGCACGGCTTTTACACCGCTGCGCGCTGCATCTAACGCAGAACTAATTTTAGGTAGCATGCCGCCTGATAGCGTACCATCTGCCACCATGTCGTCAATTTGCCTTGGGGTTAAGCCAGTGAGCAGCTCACCATTTTTATCTAGCACGCCAGGTGTGTTCGTGAGTAGAATCAATTTCTCTGCATTGAGTATTTCGGCAAGTTTACCTGCAACTACGTCTGCATTGATGTTGTAAGTTTCGCCATCAACACCTACTCCGATAGGTGCCACTACTGGGATAAAGTCACCAGTGTCTAAAAAATTAATGATGCTAGGGTCAATCGCTGAAATTTCGCCTACTTGTCCAATATCAATCATTTTCGTGGCGTCATCTTTATCTGCCATTAACAGTTTGTGTGCATGAATGAAATTGCCATCCTGACCTGTTAAGCCCACCGCTTTCCCGCCGTGGCGGTTGATTAAGTTCACAATTTCTTTATTTACTTGTCCACCAAGCACCATTTCAACAACATCCATGGTTTCTTCATCGGTGACGCGCATACCCTGGATAAACTCGCCTTTTTTGCCTAGTTTATCAAGCATTTCGTTAATTTGAGGACCGCCGCCATGCACGACGACAGGATTCATACCCACCAGTTTCAGCAGTACCACGTCTTTGGCAAAGCACTCTTTTAAGTGCTCATCTGTCATCGCGTTACCGCCGTATTTAATGACAATCGTTTTGTCGAAAAAACGTTTGATGTAAGGCAACGCTTCAGCCAGCGTCTTTGCTTTTTTTGCAGCAGTTGATTGGTTTAGCATGAGTTTTCCGTGAACTTAAAGTGAGGTCAATTTGTTTCCGTCATTGTAACTAAAATTTGTTTACAATGTTTTGCTAAACACCTTAGATTTACGTTGGTAATTGTAAAGTTTTTGTTTCTCCGTCGGCAGTTTTTCAACGCCTTGTTCAGTGAAACCACGCTCTAAGAACCAGTGCTCGGTACGTGTAGTCAGGCAAAATAAACTTTTAAGCCCACGTTGCTTGGCAACACTGGCGCAGTAATAAAACAATTTATCACCACGACCACCACCGCGGTATGCTGGGTCTATGGCTAGGCATGCGAATTCGGCGGTTTTTTCTGATTCAAATGGGTAAAGTGCTGCGCAACCAATAATACGATTGTCATGCTCCATGACGTGAAAATGGTCAATTTCCATTTCCAGCCGCTCACGGCCGCGACGCACTAAAATGCCATCGTTCTCAAGCGGTTCAATTAGTTTTAGGATGCCGCCAACATCATCAATGTTGGCTTGTCGCATACTCTCCAGGCTGAGTTCGGTGACCATGGTGCCGATACCATCCAGCGTGAATAATTCTTGGATAATCGCGCCATCAATATGGCGACTAATCATATGAGTTCTTGCGACGCCATGCTCACAGGCGCGCACTGCTGCCGGTAAATAATAGGTGACGTCCTCAGAGATGTTAATCGCTTGTTCAGTTTCGCGCACATTTCTTAATAAATTTTTAGCCTTCTCTGCCGTCATCTCACGTAATAACTCACCACGTAAGTTATGCACACCTTCTGAGTCCATCAAGAAAATAAGCTTGTCAGCATCTAGTGCAACCGCGGTGCTCACGGCCACATCCTCTAAACTTAAGTTAAATGCTTCGCCTGTAGGTGAATAGCCAAGCGGTGATAGCAATACCATCTCGTTGTCATCTAAGCGTTTTTGAATGCCAATTGCATCCACTTTACGTACTTCACCCGTGTGTTGAAGATCTACACCATCATGTACACCCAGTGGTTTTGCGGTGACAAAGTTGCCACTCGCCACGCGGATATCTGCACCAGCCATTGGTGAGTTGGCAATGCCCATCGATAATAAAGCTTCAATTTCTACACGAATTGCACCATTGGCTTCCTTTACTGCTTCCATCGCTGCATCATCCGTCACACGTAATCCATTGTGGAATAGTGGGGTAATACTGTCGCGCTTAAGTCGTTGCTCAATTTGCGGACGTGAGCCATGTACAAGCACTAATCTTACTTCTAGGCTGGCTAATAGGTTGAGGTCATGTGAGAGGGCGATAAATTGTTGCTCGCTTACCACCTCACCACCAAATGCAATCACAAACGTCCTTCCACCAAAGGCATGGATGTATGGGGTGGCTGAGCGAAACCATTGCACAAAATCTCTAGCGCTGGTGCTATTAACTGATTCTACTTGTTTTGCTAAATGTGAGGGTGCATGCTCATTGACTTGATTCTTATTGGTTTCATTTTGTGCGAATGTGGCATCGCTCTCTGCGTAAAGATTCGCAGGAGTCGTTTCTAGCGCGACTGCGATTTTACGTAGCAATGATTCAGAAACACCTAGCTCACCACGTTCTATACGAGATAGATTGCCAGCATCTGCATCAGTTTTGAAGGCTAGTTGTTGTAGCGTTAAATTGAGTGATTTTCGTTTGCTGCGAATGCATTGACCAAGTGACATGATTAGATACCAGTTTAATTTGTAATATTTACATTAATATAGATTAAAATTGTAATTAATACAAATTAAACGTGTCATTCACGCATCTTTGATGTGTGAGTCGATTACATGTCGATATGATTAAGCATGCTTTTTAGCGCAAATGCGTTGCATCACTGCTGGTCTTGGTTCCTGCTCATCTCCTTGTTCAAAACCAATAATGCTAAGCAGAGGTGTGTAAATGTTCAGTAACTCATCAGGCAGTAAAAGAAAGTCGGGGTTGCTCGGTTTGCCGTGGCGTTCATTGCCGATCATGAACGTTTCGTAAATGAGTACACCGCTAGGGTTAAGTATATCCGCAAGTGTGGTAAGCAAAGGCCTATGCAGGTAGCGACTAACGATAATTCCATCGTAACTGTGGTTGAATTTTGGAAGTTCGCTAGTTTCAAGGTCAAGAATCAAAACGTTGATATTCTCGACATCTTTCATGCGTGAAGTTGCGATTGGGTCACGGTCAATTGCATCAACCATGTAACCTTGCCCTGCCAGCCAGATGGCATGACGTCCATTGCCACAGGCCAGATCTAGTACATGCCCCTTGCTTTTAATCTGTGGTGCATACTTGATTATCCATGTGGAGGGGTTTTCTAGCATATTGAGCCTTAAGTTATGTTGTGTCGCTTAATTGAGCTTTAAGTGTTACTTGCTGTCAGTCTGATGCAAATTAATAAATGATGGTGCAGTGAAGAGTATTTATCCGATAAACTCTAGTGGCAAAATTACAATCTACATCATGCTGAAGGTAAACAATGAACAAATTTTTGATGATTTTAGTGTTGGTCCTTATTTCAAGTAAAGCCTTTGCTGAGTGGACAATGATTCAAACAAATGATGACGGCAATATGTTGATTGATTTTGAGACGCTACAGAAAAGCGAAAATTTAATCACAGTTTCAACCTTAAATGACTATTATGTGCAGCAGCCTAAAGGTGAAATGTCATCTGAATGGCTAGAGCTACACGATTGTAAGAACAAGCAGTTCAAAGCACTCTCCATTAAATACTATGCTGAAAATATGGCAAAAGGCAGCATCTTGGCCACTTATCGCTTACCAGAAGCAGAAATTGCATGGTCTGCTGTGGTGCCTTATAGCATTGGTGAGGTAAAAGCCAACGTAATATGCAGCCGCTAACGGTTGCAAGCAATTGTATTATCAATATTGATGGCTTGCTAGAAGTCACCCCATACTAATTGCATGGCAGCAATAGCCGTTAAAGCCGCAGTTTCTGTGCGTAAGATACGTGGGCCAAGTACGATGGATTGAAAATGATGTGAGGTTGCAAGGTCGATTTCCTCTTGACTCAGACCTCCCTCTGCACCAATCAGTAACTGTATCTCACCCGTTGGCTTTTGAATCTCAGTTAAACGCTTTGCGCCTATCGGATTAAGTAGGATGCGTGTAGTGCCGACGCTGGGATTTTGGCTAAACCAGTTTTCGAGTGATATAGGCGTCAACACCTTAGGCACATACGCGCGTCCAGATTGCTCACATGCCGAAATGGCAATGTTTTGCCAATGTTCGGTGCGCTTTTCTGCGCGCTCGGCAGAGAGTTTCACCACGCTACGCTTGCTGGTGATGGGTTGGATATTTTTTACGCCAAGCTCTACTGCTTTTTGAATGGTGAAATCCATTCTATCTCCGCTGGAAATCGCCTGTAATAACGTGATGTTAAGTGGGGATTCGTTATGCACTTCACTTGCATGCGTAATGATGGCCGTTACGCTATTTTTTTTCACGGTGGTCAGAGTGCAGTCGTAATTATGTCCGTCACCGTTAAACAAAATCGCATGATCCCCTTCAGTGAGACGTAGTGCCCGTGTTGCGTGGGCTGCAGCACTTTCTGAAAGTTGAACGGTTTCATTGAGTACCAAAGGCGAGTTGGTATAAAAGCGCAAATTAGCCATAAAGCGGGCGACTCCAAAAGTAAAACAAGATGTAAAACAAAAGTGATAATATAAACATTAACGTTGTCACAGTAATAAGTATAACGAAATAAGGAGAATAAGATGGTCAGCTTAAATCCCCCCGTATGTAATTTTGGACAGCCTGCAGTGGATTTTAATTTATTAGGTGTAGACGGTAAGCGATACACGCTGGCAAATAGCGCAGGTAAAAATGGATTGTTAGTCATGTTTATCTGTAACCACTGCCCTTATGTGAAAGCAATCAAAACGCGCTTGGTTGATGATTGTCGCGAGCTGTTGAAGTACGGTATCAACACTATTGCGATTCAAAGTAATGATACCGAAAACTATCCTGAAGACTCTTACGAGCGCATGATGGAAGAAGCTAAATTGTTTCATTTTCCTTTTCCTTATGTGCTGGATGAAACGCAAGAAGTCGCTAAGGCGTATGGCGCAGTATGTACGCCAGACTTTTTTGGGTTTAATGCCGATCTTGAGTTGCAATATCGTGGTCGATTTGATGCCGCAGGCCGTCGCCAATCTGATGAAAATCATCCGAGAGACCTGTTTAATGCGATGAAGTTGATTGCCGAAACTGGTGAAGGACCTAAAGAACAAATCCCAAGCATTGGCTGTAGTATTAAATGGTTCCCAGAGGAGTCTATTTAAACGCCAGTCATGAGTCATGATGTCGTGGATTATATTTCCCCAGAGACAGTATTCACGCTAGATGAGTTGTTTCATGAGCGGGTAAGGCGCTCACCTAACGGTATTGCCTACCTTTATTATGACGAGCAAGCTGGTAGATGGTGTGAGCTAACCTGGTTAGCGATGTTGCAAGAGGTGATTAACTGGCAGCAATCTTTGATGCGCGAGAAACTTGCCGTAGGCGACCGCGTTGCGATTATGCTCAAAAATTGTCCTACTTGGGTTGTTTTTGATCAGGCTGCATTAGGATTAGGTTTAGTCACAGTTCCATTATATGTGTCTGATAGACCGGAAAATGTCGCGTACGTGTTGCAAGACTCTGGGGCCAAATTGCTGCTGGTCAACAGCACGGATGATTGGCATCCAATTGATCAGTTAAACGTTGATTTTACTAGCCTTCAGCGTGTGGTGACCTATAAGTCCTTGTTAAATGACGATAATGACCAACGCATCATTGGTTTGGATAAATGGTTGCTGTCCTCAAGCTCCAATCAGTTCAAACATTTAGTGTCTAGTGCAGACGTGCTAGCAACGATAGTATATACCTCAGGTACAACGGGTAAGCCTAAAGGGGTGATGCTCACGCACGGCAATATTATGCAAAATGCATGGGGTTCATTGGGTGTTTTTACCGTTTACCCGTATGATGTTTTCCTTTCATTTTTACCGTTATCACATGCACTGGAGCGGATGGCTGGGTATTGTTTGCCCATCATGTCAGGCGCCAGCGTTGCGTTTGCAAGGTCGGTGCAACAGTTGCAGGAGGACTTAGCTAATGTTCGCCCTACTATTATTGTGACAGTCCCTCGGATTTTTGAGCGTATTCAGTTTGCATTGCGTGGTAAGTTGGAAAATGGCCCTGCTTATGCAAGGTGCTTGTTTGAGTGGGCCGTCAAAGTAGGATACAGCCGTTTTGAATATGAACAAGGGCGTCGTCGTTGGCATTGGCCACATTTGTTTTGGCCACTTTTAAAAACACTGGTGGCGAGTAAGTTGCAAGCACGTTTAGGTGGTCGGTTACGCTTGGCTGTTGCAGGCGGTGCGGCACTGTCAGCGGATAGTGCGCGAACTTTTATTGGTTTAGGTGTGCCGATTGTACAGGGGTATGGTCTTACTGAAACTAGCCCCGTGATTAGTGTGAACCATGCGGAGAGTAATCTGCCCAGTAGTGTTGGGCATACTCTGCAAGGGGTACAAGTTCGGTTAGGCGAGTTTGATGGCTTGGAAGTGCGTGGTCCCAATGTCATGCAAGGATATTGGAATAATCAAGCAGCCAATGAAGCGATATTCACAGACGATGGATGGCTAAAAACAGGAGATGTTGCCAAGATTGATGAGACAGGCCGCATCACGATAACTGGGCGCATCAAAGAAATTATTGTGCTTTCGAATGGTGAAAAAGTACCGCCTGCCGATATTGAAGCGGCAATCTTGAGAGATCCTTTATTTGAGCAAGTAATGTTGGTTGGTGAAGGTAAACCGTATTTAGGGTTGTTTGCTGTGGTAAACCGCGAGCAATGGCAGGTCATAGCGAACGAGCATCATTTGCCTAGTGCATGGCCGGACACGCTAAATCATCGCCAAGCAAATATTTTTGCGCTTAAGCGTGTGGCCGCACAAATGAAAGCTTTTCCTGGTTATGTAAAAGTTAGAAAAATTGCCTTGCTGCACGAAGCGTGGACAGTGGAAAATGGTTTGCTAACACCAACCTTGAAAATTAAGCGTCATCTTATTTTGCGACAGCATCAAGTGCAGTATGCACAATTATATGAGCGCTTTAAGTTAGCATAAGTGTTTTTAAGTTTTATAGCTAAGTGTTGTTCTGAGTGGCAGGGCTGACTTAAAGTTGATTTTACAAAATAAAGGATTGATTGTGACGCATGCAGTGACTGAAAATAGAAAATTACGCTGGGGTATCTTAGGTGCAGCACGTGTTAATGAGCGCCTGCTCCCAGCCATAGTTGAGGCATCTAATGCGCAACTTGTTGCGATTGCTAGTCGCCGTGAAGGTGCTGCAAAGGCTACTTTAGAAAAATATGCTCCATGCCATGTGAGCGCCGTACAATGTTATGACGATATGGATGCGCTGATTGCAGATACCAATGTAGAAGCCATTTACTGCCCAATGGCCAATCATGAGCATGCTGAATGGGCGCTGAAGGCAATTAATGCGGGTAAGCATGTGCTCATTGAAAAGCCGATGGCGCTTACTGTCGCTGATATTGAAAAAATTGAACAAGCTGCGCTAAAAAACAATGTAAAAGTGATGGAGGGCTTTATGTATCGCTTTCATCCGCAACATACGCGTATTCAAGAGATTGTTGCATCGGGCCTGATTGGTGATGTGCTATCCGCACGCGCTAGTTATTCATTTTTAATGCGCCCAGCGCGTATGTACCGTATTGCCAGCGGTGTAGCACAGGGCGGCGGCGCAATGTGGGATATCGGTCCGTATGCAATCCATTCTTTGCGTTGGGTAATGGGTTTAGGCGGTGGTATAAATAGTGCGAAGCCTGCAGAGCCAAAGTCAGTGATGGCACATGCGAAATTAAATGAGGCCGGGGCGGATATCGTTACTAGCGGTGTATTGGATTTTGGCCAAGATGCAGAAGGTCGTGCGTTATTTGGTCATTTTGATGTGAGTTTTGAACGTTCGCGTAAGTCTGAGTATGAAGTGATCGGCACTAAAGGCTGGGTGAAATGCCACGCTGCATGGGTGTTCCAGAATGATGTGCCTGTTATTTCATGGGCAACAGAAGATGGAAAATATGCAGAAGAACGCTTCGCACCAAGTAACCACTTCAATCTAGAAATTGAACACTTCAGTAATTGTGTATTGAACAATCAGCCAACCCATTTAACTTTTGCTGATGCTAAAGCGAATTGTCAGGCGATAGAGGCTGTGCTGCAGTCTGTTGCTAGTCAGCATTTGGTTAAAATGGGCTAAAATTTAGCGCTTTTTTGCAGTCGGTATTTGAAAGTGGGGCTTTGTTGAAAGTCACCACTTTTCTTACGTTGTACTTGCCGAAAAGCGCTATCTAAGCAATAATTTAGCTTTCACGTAAAAGCAGTTAAATTTACTGTATTTTTGAAAACTTCAATTAAGGTTTATGAGGTTTTGCGCAAAACGCTATCTTTATAAGTCCTCAAGTATTAATCATTAGGGAGAAAACAATGGCAACACGTAAAGACCTAGCTAATGCAATTCGTGCGTTATCTATGGATGCAGTGCAAAAAGCTAACTCAGGCCACCCAGGTGCGCCTATGGGTATGGCTGAAATCGCAGAGGTATTGTGGAATCACCACTTGCGTCACAATCCAACAAATCCAAACTGGGCTGATCGTGACCGCTTTGTGCTCTCTAACGGCCATGGCTCAATGTTGATCTACTCATTGTTGCATCTAACAGGCTACGACTTGCCTATGGATGAAATCAAAACATTCCGTCAATTGCATTCAAAATGTGCTGGTCACCCAGAATACAGCTATGCACCAGGCATTGAAACAACAACAGGTCCATTAGGTCAAGGTATCACCAACGCGGTTGGTTTTGCAATGGCTGAGAAATTATTGGCTAACCAATTCAACAAGCCAGGTCACGACATCGTTGACCACTACACATACTGCTTCTTAGGTGACGGCTGTATGATGGAAGGCGTGTCACACGAAGCTTGTGCTTTAGCTGGTACATGGGGCTTAGGTAAATTGGTTGCTTTCTGGGATGACAATGGCATCTCTATCGATGGTCACATCGAAGGCTGGTACACAGACGACACAGTTAAACGCTTTGAAGCTTATGGCTGGCACGTTCAATCAGTAGATGGTCACGATTCTGACGCTATCGACGCAGCGGTTAAAGCGGCTAAAGCAGTGACAGACAAACCATCATTGATTTGCTGTAAAACCATCATCGGCATGGGTTCACCAAACAAATCTGGTTCACATGACTGCCACGGTTCTGCATTAGGTTTAGAAGAAGTTGCTGCGACTCGCGCTAATATCGGCTGGCCACATGAGCCATTTGTGATTCCTGCTGACGTTTACGCTGGATGGGATCAAAAAGCGAAAGGCGCTTCAACAGAAGCAGCTTGGAACGAAAAATTTGCTGCATACGCTGCTGCATTCCCAGCTGAAGCTGCAGAGTTCAAACGCCGTATGGCAGGTGACTTGCCAGCTAACTGGAAAGAAGCAACTGATGCGTTCATCACTGCAACTAACGAAAAAGCAGAAGGTGTTGCAACTCGTAAAGCTTCACAAAATGCGATTACTGCACTAGCACCAGTATTGCCAGAGTTCTTAGGTGGTTCTGCTGACTTAACAGGTTCTAACCTGACAGCGGCTCCAAGCTTCAAACACGTATCTGGTAAAGAGCCAGGTAACTACATCTCTTACGGTGTTCGTGAGTTCGGTATGTTTGCAATCATGAACGGTATGGCATTGCACGGTGGTCTATTACCATTCGGCGGTACATTCCATATGTTCTCAGACTACGCTAAGAGCGCATTACGTATGGCTGCATTGATGAAACAACGTACGATCGCTGTTTTATCACATGACTCTATCGGTCAAGGTGAAGATGGTCCTACTCACCAACCAATCGAAAATACATCAGGTTTACGTTACATCCCTAACATGGATGTATGGCGTCCAGGTAGTTCAACAGAAACTGCTGTTGCTTGGGTAGCAGCTGTTGAGCGTAAAAATGGTCCAACAAGCTTAGTATTAAGCCGTCAAAACGTGGCTGGCATCAAGCATGATGCAGCACAGTTAGACTTAATCCGTAAGGGTGCTTATGTGTTCTCTGATGTGGCTGGTAAAGCAGACGCGATCATCATCGCAAACGGTTCAGAGTTAGAGTTGGCTATTAAAGCTGCTGCTGAATTGAATGCTGCTGGTACTAAAGTACGTGTAGTTTCAATGCCATCAACAAACGTATTTGACCGTCAAGACAAAGCATACAAAGACAGCGTATTAACTCCAGGTGTTAAACGTGTAGCGGTTGAAGCCGCTCACTCAGACTTCTGGCGTAAATATGTAGGTCTTGAAGGCGCTGTTGTTGGTATCGACACATTCGGTGAATCTGCACCTGGTGGTGTATTAATGAAGCATTTTGGCTTTACAGTTGAAAACGTAGTTGCAACTGTTAAATCGGTGCTTTAATTCGCTAGTGTGACCAAGCGGTATCAGTTTTTAAGTTTGGTCAGTTAGTATTAAAAAGGCACCTCAATATTGGGGTGCCTTAATTTTTTATAGCGCTAGTTTTTATAGCGGATGTCTAGCTTTAAGTGGTAGATGAATTTAAGCTATGTATGCTTTAACTGGCTTGCAGTTAATTGAAAATATTTAGGAATTATCATGGCAATTCGAGTGGCAATTAATGGTTATGGTCGTATTGGACGTATGGTGTTGCGTGCAGTGTATGAATTAGGTCGCAAAGACATTGAAATTATTGCAATTAATAGCGCAGGCTGTGATGCCGAAAGCAATGCGCACTTAACGCGTTACGACAGTGCACACGGCAGATTTCCATTTGATGTAGGTGTCGATGGCGATGCCATGATTATCAATAGCCAGAAAATTAAAACATTTTCAACACGTAATCCAGCTGAACTGCCATGGCGTGACTTAGGTATTGATGTTGTACTAGAGTGTACAGGTGCCTTCAATAGTAAAGCTAAAGCACAAGTGCATATCGATGCAGGTGCAAAAAAAGTGTTGTTATCAGCACCAGGCGATAAAGATGTTGATGCAACTGTAGTATATGGCGTCAACCATGATGTCATTAAAGCAAGTCATACCGTAGTATCTAACGCATCATGTACAACCAATGGTCTTGCCCCAATGGTCAAGCCTTTGAATGACAAAATTGGTATCGTCAACGGATTGATGAATACGATACACTCATATACGAACGATCAAGTGTTAACTGATTCACATCATTCAGATATGCGTCGTGCACGCTCTGCTACTACTTCGCTAATTCCAACGAAAACAGGTGCAGCAGCAGCGGTAGGATTGGTGTTGCCAGAGTTGAACGGTAAATTGGATGGTTTTGCGATTCGCGTACCTACCATCAATGTGTCAATTGTTGATTTGACGTTTACACCATCACGTCCAACGACAAAAGAAGAAATCAACCATATTATGCACGAAGCGGCTAACAGCGGCGCGCTTAAAGGTATTTTGTCCTACAACGAAGCACCGTTGGTGTCTATTGATTATAACCACACCAATTTCTCATCAAACTTTGATGCCACTTTAACTAAGGTAACTAAAGATGGCATGTTGGTTAAAGTCTGTGCATGGTACGACAACGAGTGGGGTTTTAGTTGCCGTATGCTAGATAACGTCACCGCTATGATGGCTGCTAAATAAGGAGATTTGTCATGAATGTAATCAAAATGACAGATCTGGATTTAAACGGTAAGCGTGTATTAATCCGTGCAGACCTTAATGTACCTGTGGCTGATGGGAAAGTGACTTCAGATGCACGTATTACCGCTTCAATGGCGACGATTGAATTTGCCATTAAAGCAGGCGCTAAAGTGATGGTGACTTCTCATCTAGGACGTCCTGAAGAAGGTGTTTATTCAGAAGAAAACTCATTGCAGCCAGTGGTGGATGTGATTTCAGCTAAGCTGGCAAAGCCGGTACGACTAATCAAAGATTGGGTTGATGGTGGCTTTGAAGTGGCAGCGGGTGAGTTAGTTGTATTAGAAAACTGTCGCTTTAACAAAGGCGAAAAGAAAAGTAATGATGAGCTGTCACAAAAATATGCACAGTTATGTGATATTTTTGTGATGGATGCTTTTGGTACTGCACATCGTGCAGAAGCAAGTACACATGGTGTTGCAAAGTTTGCACAAGTAGCAGCAGCGGGCATCTTGTTAGTGAATGAGCTAGAAGCTTTGACTAAAGCCTTGCTGAATCCAGCGCGTCCAATGGTGGCGATTGTTGGTGGTAGCAAAGTGTCAACTAAGCTGACCGTGTTGGAGAGTTTGTCCGAAAAAGTGGATCAAATGGTGGTGGGCGGAGGTATAGCTAATACCTTCTTAAAAGCCTCTGGTTTTGAAGTGGGTAAATCATTGTGTGAAGATGATTTAGTGCCTGTGGCACGCACCTTAATGGACAAAATGTCCCAAAGAGGCGCAGCAGTGCCAGTTGCGGTTGATGTAGTCTGTGCTAAGAAATTTGATGCAAATGAGCCAGCCATCAAGAAGGACGTGGCTGATGTGGCCGCAGATGATATGATTTTTGATATTGGCGCGAAATCTGCTAATGAATTAGTAGAGATCATTAAAAATGCAGGGACTGTGGTTTGGAATGGTCCAGTGGGTGTGTTTGAGTTTGATCAGTTTGGCGAAGGTACTAAAACAATTGCTAATGCCATTGCAAATACAAAAGCATTTACTTTAGCGGGTGGGGGCGACACGATTGCTGCTATTCAAAAATACGGTATTGAAAGTAAAGTAGATTATATTTCAACAGCAGGTGGTGCCTTTTTAGAGTTTTTAGAAGGCAAAAAATTACCAGCGGTTGAGATTTTGGAATTACGTGCTAAAAGTTAACTAGCCCGAACCTTTAGTATTGAATGCATGACTTTAAAAATGGGGCTATCAGCCCCATTTTTATTTTGAGTTTGTTATTTTTAGAGAAATTAAGGTAAAAGTTTGACATTACGTAAAACAAAAATTGTGGCAACACTAGGCCCATCCTCTACTAGCGAGGAGATGCTTGCGCGCATGATTACCGCAGGCGTTAATGTTGTACGATTGAACTTTTCACACGGTAGTGCAGAAGATCACATTAAGCGTGCAGAAATTGTGCGTAATATTGCAATCAAACTGGGGCGCCCTGTTGGTGTGTTGTGTGACTTGCAAGGGCCTAAAATTCGAATTGGTAAATTCGAGCTTGGTAAAATCACGTTAAAAACAGGCGATATCTTTATTTTGGATGCTGATTGTGAACTAGGTAATCAATACCATGTTGGACTAGATTACAAAACACTCCCGCAAGAAGTGTCAGAAAATGCCATATTGTTGCTAGATGATGGCCGCATTACTATGCAGGTGGATAGAATCAAAGGTAATCAAATCCATTGTGTCGTATTGAGCGGCGGTGTTTTGTCCAATAATAAGGGCATTAATCGTCAGGGTGGAGGCCTATCCGCAGAGGCTTTGACTAAAAAAGATAGGGAAGATATTAAAACAGCGGTTGCATTAGAGGCAGATTACATTGCCATCTCATTTCCTAAGTCTGCGCTAGATGTAGAGCTTGCAAGAACCTTAGTGCGGAAGGCTGGGGGCACGGCAAGCATTATTGCAAAAATTGAGCGCGCAGAAGCAATTAATGATTTAGAAGCGATTATAGATGCGTCTGACGCGATTATGGTGGCACGAGGGGACTTGGGTGTTGAAGTAGGCGATGCCGCGGTGCCTGGTTTGCAAAAACGGATGATTCGGATGGCACGTGCACAAAATAAACTAGTAATCACAGCGACGCAAATGATGGAGTCTATGATTACTAGTCCCATCCCGACACGTGCAGAAGTTTCAGATGTAGCAAATGCAGTATTAGATGGTACAGATGCAGTAATGTTGTCAGCAGAGACTGCCGCTGGACAATATCCTTTAGAAACAGTAGAAGCTGTGCATCGTGTAGCAATTGAAGCTGAGAAAGAATATTTTAGTCAGCATCATGCGCAAAAGCTTGATCAAGTGTTTATTAAAACGGATGAGGCTGTTGCTGCCGCTGCCATTTACACAGCTCAGCACTTAAAAGTGAAAGCAATTGCAGCACTGACGCAATCTGGTAATGCTGCACAATGGCTATCACGTGCGGATGCAGAGGTGCCAATTTATGCATTATCACCAGATAAGCTAGCACGCAGAAAGCTTACATTGCACCGTGGAGTCTATCCATATCCGATTGAGCAAGCCGATAAGAATAGGGATGAAATCATTGCAGAGATGGAGCAAGTGCTACTCAGGCAACGCGTTGTGGCTGAGGGTGACTTGGTGTTGTTAACTTTTGGTGAGCCTATCGGGCATCCTGGCGGCACCAACACATTGAAAATCATTAAAATTGGTGAGCATCGAAAACATTAAATCTGGACATCTCACCAGCATGCTGATCAGTAAGTATCTGTATTAACTGGCTTTCAAGCGGACTTGGCTAGTTTATATCAATATTTTTACGATCAATTGGTCTTTTTAGAATTCATCAAAATTAAAGTACGTTTATAATAGGTACTTAGCTCAACTTACTCATTAATATAGTCATCATCACACATGAATAATCCATTATTAGAAACCAGCATTAAAAGTCTAAAACGTATTCACCAAGGTAAAGTCCGTGATATTTATGACATTGATGCTAATACAATGTTGCTGGTGAGTACGGATAGGCTCTCTGCATTTGATGTGATTTTACCTACAGGCATTGCCAACAAAGGTGCAATGCTCACGCAGATGGCCAATTTTTGGTTTGATAAGTTGCAAAATGTAGTACCTAACCATTTAACTGTAATCACCCCTGCGAGTTTGGTGAGTGACCCTGCGGAAAAAGCACAATTAGCTAATCGTTCAGTCGTGGTTAAAAAGCTAAAAGCATTACCGATAGAGGCCATTGTGCGTGGATATTTAGTGGGAAGCGGCTGGAAAGAATATAAAGCGAAAGGCACGGTGTGTGATATCCCATTGCCAGCTGGTTTACAAGAGGCATCGAAATTGCCCGCACCATTATTTACACCATCTAGTAAGGCAGCAGTGGGTGAGCATGATGAAAATATCAGTTTGGCGCAGTGTGCTGAGCTCATTGGTGCTGACATGGCTGAGCAAGTAGCAAAAGCCGCGATAGCGCTTTATACGCAAGCAGCTGAATACGCACTTACACGCGGTATTATTATTGCGGACACTAAGTTTGAGTTTGGTTTGGATGAAAATGGTGTGTTACATGTGATGGATGAAGTACTAACACCCGACTCGTCACGTTTTTGGCCTGCTGAGAGCTATGTCGTGGGTAAAAACCCACCAAGCTACGACAAGCAGTATGTGCGTGATTGGTTGGAAGCCAGTGGTTGGAATAAAACACCGCCTGCACCAGCCTTGCCAGCAGATGTTGCCAGGAAAACAAGCGAAAAATACATGGAGGCCTTTGAGCGACTAACTGGGCAGCCATTAACGCTTGAGTAAGCGTTTAATGAAACGATTGTTGTATTAGGCTGCTGTGCTAAATAAACTCAAGTCATTGGCTAGGCAACTCAAAAAAGAGCTTGCAGTCTATCGATTAGTCTTAAAACACCCACAAACACCTTGGCTGGCTAAATGCCTGCTGTGGCTGGCTGTGGGTTATTTATTGCTACCGTTTGATCTTATTCCTGACTTTATTCCAATACTAGGTCAGTTAGATGAGGTGATTATTATCCCAGCGTTGCTTTACTGTGCATTGTTGTTGATTCCTAAATCTGTGATTCAAGATTGCCGCGAGCAAGTGCAACAAGCTGACGTATCAGAAAATAGTTAGGCATCCTACACTTTGTTACGACTTTTTTCTGTGCGTTCTTTGTGGGCTTGCTATAATTGCGCCTCAAAATTCATTAGTAGTATTTATATTTAGGAATAGACCATGTCATTAAACCAAGTGCCAACCGGTAAAGATGTCCCTAACGATTTCAATGTGATTATTGAGATTCCAATGCAGGGTGACCCAGTAAAATATGAAGTAGATAAAGAAAGCGGCGCAATCTTTGTTGACCGCTTTATGGGTACTGCAATGCAATACCCAACCAACTACGGCTATGTGCCACACACATTATCTGATGATGGCGACCCTGTTGATGTGTTGGTGATGACACCTGTGCCATTGATTCCTGGCGTGGTTGTGCGTTGCCGTCCTTTAGGTGTGTTGCTGATGGAAGATGAAGCAGGCCTTGATGCAAAAGTATTAGCGGTGCCTGTTGATAAAGTGTGTGGTTTATATGGTCATTTGAAAGCACATACTGATGTATCAGAATGGCGCTTGAACATGATTGCCCACTTCTTTGAGCATTACAAAGATTTAGATAAAGGCAAATGGGTTAAGATTAATGGCTGGGGCGATATCGAAGCAGCTAAAAAAGAAATCTTACAAAGTGTAGAGAATTACAATAACGCACAAGTTAAACCAGCGTTCTAAGTAAATTACAGAAGCACACTGGTCGGACAAATAAAAAGGCAGCTTAGGCTGCCTTTTTTGCGTCTAAAATGGATTAAGCGGTGACAACACCAAAAAGTTTGCCAACCCCAGCAGTCGCAGCCATGGCGATTACGCCCCAGAATGCTACACGCGCAATGCCAACCGTTATATTTGCTCCACCAGCTTTTGCTGCAAGCCCGCCAAGTGCGGCTAAAAAGACGAGTGATGTGGCACCCACGTAATTGGCAATATTAGACTCTGGTGCAAAGTAGGTGACTAATAGCGGCAATACAGCACCAACCGCAAAGGTGGCGGCAGAGGCAACAGCAGCCTGCATTGGTTTGGCATTCATGGTGTCTGTAATGCCAAGCTCATCTCTTGCATGGGCGCCAAGTGCGTCGTGTGCGGTAAGTTGAACGGCTACTTCATGCGCTAACTCTGCAGATAAGCCACGCTGCATATAAATACCCGTTAACTCTTTCAGTTCGCTTTCGTGGTCATTTGCTAGCTCCAAGCGTTCGCGCGCAAGGTCTGCGGCTTCGGTGTCTGATTGTGAGCTGACAGAAACGTATTCACCAGCGGCCATCGACATTGAGCCAGAGACTAGGCAAGCAACGCCAGTCATCAATATGCTGTCATTAGAGGCACCAGCTGCGGCAACGCCGATGATTAAGCTGGCTGTTGAGATAATCCCATCATTGGCACCTAGCACTGCTGCGCGTAGCCAGCCAATACGGTGAGAGCGGTGAAATTCAGAGTGTCGCATGAGAATATGCATGTAAAGTCGAGTTAAATATAATGTTACTGTATTACAAGGCTTATTGCGTGATTTAAATACGTGCTTTCAACTGGTGCTTAGAATCATGAGCAGAAAGATGAAGATTTTCTATGCAAAAAGGCGACCTAAGTCGCCTTTATTGGTAAGTACTTATCGTGATGGTGCTTGCAGTAGTGGTACTGACAGTACCTGTAATTACAATAGCGGTACGATCAGTAAAGCCACAATATTAATAATCTTGATCAGTGGGTTTACCGCAGGACCTGCAGTATCTTTGTATGGGTCGCCAACGGTATCGCCAGTTACTGCGGCTTTGTGAGCATCAGATCCTTTGCCACCGTGATTGCCATCTTCAATATATTTCTTAGCATTGTCCCAAGCGCCGCCGCCAGTACACATGGAGATTGCCACAAACAACCCTGTGACAATCGTTCCCATCAGCAAGCCTCCAAGTGCGACAGGGCCTAGTAGTAAGCCAACGGCAACAGGTGCTACTACAGGTAAGAGAGATGGAATCATCATTTCTTTAATCGCAGCAGTCGTGAGCATATCAACCGCTTTGCCATATTCTGGTTTTGCTGTCCCCTCCATAATGCCTTTAATATCACGGAACTGGCGGCGTACTTCTTCAACCACCGCGCCTGCCGCACGACCAACTGCTTCCATCGCCATTGCAGCGAATAAAAATGGAATTAGGCCGCCAATAAATAAGCCAATAATTACCATTGGGTCACTTAAGTCGAACTTAACATCAATACCAGCGCCTTCAAGTTTGTGCGTGTAGTCTGCAAATAACACTAAAGCAGCTAAACCTGCTGAGCCAATCGCATATCCTTTGGTGACTGCTTTCGTTGTATTGCCAACGGCATCCAATGGATCTGTAACCTCTCGCACACTACTTGGTAACTCTGCCATTTCAGCAATGCCGCCTGCGTTATCAGTAATCGGGCCGTAGGCATCTAACGCTACGACGATACCTGCCATACTCAACATCGATGTTGCTGCAATGGCAATGCCGTACAAACCGCCTAAATGATAGGCAGACCAAATGGCAATACAGACTGATAACACTGGCCAAGCGGTAGATTTCATTGAAATACCGATACCAGCAATGATGTTGGTCGCGTGTCCAGTGGTTGAAGCCTGTGCCACGTGCCTTACAGGTGCGTAATCTGTACCTGTGTAGTACTCTGTAATCCAAACCAATGCGGCAGTTAACACTAAGCCTACTGCGCATGCGCCAAATAGCTGGTTGGCAGAAATAACCAAGTCACCAGCAGTCAACCCGTTAGGGAACATTTTGGTTGTAACAAAGTAAAATGCACCTAATGATAATAAACCAGCAACCGCAAGCCCTTTGTATAAGGCAGGCATCACGTTTTTCATGCCTGGAGATGCTTTCACAAAGAAGCAGCCAATGATAGAAGCAACAATAGAAACCGCGCCTAACATGAGTGGGTAAAGCACACCGTTTGCACCATCGGTTGTAATCAATAAGCTACCTAATACCATCGTCGCAATAATCGTCACTGCGTAGGTTTCAAATAAGTCTGCTGCCATGCCAGCACAGTCACCTACGTTATCGCCTACATTATCTGCAATCACGGCGGGGTTGCGTGGGTCATCTTCTGGGATGCCCGCCTCAACTTTACCTACTAGGTCAGCGCCTACATCGGCCCCCTTGGTAAAAATACCACCACCTAAACGTGCAAATATAGAAATAAGAGATGAGCCAAATGCAAGCCCAATTAACGGATCTAAGTCTGTTGCAGCTTCACCACCCAAATAGGCATAAAAGCCTGTCACACCTAACAAGCCTAGGCCTACCACTAGCATGCCTGTAATCGCACCACCTTTAAATGCCACATCAAGTGCCGGAGCGATGCCTTTGGTCGCGGCTTGGGCAGTACGCACATTCGCCTTCACCGAAACGTTCATGCCAATAAAGCCGCATGCGCCCGATAGCACGGCACCTAAAACGAAGCCAATTGCCGTAGGAGTGTTTAGGAAAATGCCAATTAAAATAGCTAGGATAACGCCAACGATGGTGATAGTTTTGTATTGACGGGCTAAATATGCGGCAGCCCCTTGTTGAATCGCACTGGCAATCTCTTGCATGCGTGCATTGCCTGCTGGTAAACCTGAAATCCACTTACTCATTACTGCACCATACAGTACCGCCAATATCGCGGCGCCTATGGCAATCATTAGTTCGACTGACATGACTTCTCCCTATCTAAATTTTTATTAAAACTACAAAATAAAACTAGTGTGAAAACGAAACCAAGTGCTAAACATCTGTTGCAGGTAAAGCTTAAGTTGAGGTTTAATACTCCTTGAAATTTGTAAATGAATTGTAACTTAACCTCATTATTGCACTATTAGGCTAGGCGAACAATAGAGTTGCAAGATAACTATTGATGAACCAGTTCTATCTTGATGCAGACAAGCTATTTGCTTGCGTTTTTGAGTAGTTTGGTAAGTGACTCACCTAGCGATGTACCAGATAGTTTGACCTCTAGTTTTTGTAGCTGATGAATGGCCTCGGTGCTCAACGATTTTGTGAACTTAGGCACAGGAAGAGGGCTAGATTTTGCTTGCACTTTTACCCGAATTGCAGTAACTTCGTACCCTTGCTTTTCTAGCTTAATCAACAAGCTAGGGATTAAAAGTTTAATTTTTGCAGCAACCGCGTTGTTGTTTGCATATACGGTGAATTGATTGTTCTTGATGCTGCTGATGTGGCTAAATTGGGCCATGTTGTCAGGTGCGATTTCCACCCAAAGTTTTTGGGCCGCCTGTGACTCTAGGGTTCGTTTATTGAGCTCAATTAACTCTGGCTGCTTGAGTAATGTATTAAATCTTTGCATAGTGCGATTGTAAGGTGCTGGCAGGGATTAGGGGTAGTATGAATATCATTTTGGTCTCAAATAATATGGCAAAAGCCAGAACGCTCTCAATACTGCAAGTCAGTATGATTGTGTTTGCACTGGTGATGTTGCCAGTACTCACTGTGCTTATGTTCATTGTGCCACAGGAGCCAACTGCACAACAGGGTGTTAAGTCATTGATCCCACATCATTTGAGATTTTCTTTTAATAACCCACAAAAGCATCTTGATGCCTATGCTGTGCAATTAGGCGAAATGCAAGCACGCATGATGCGTTTAGATGCCCAAAGTGAGCGATTAGCAAAACTGGCGGGTGACAAAAAGAACATCCGTAATAACAAGGTGGAGCCGTCTTCAACGCCTAAGCCAAATTACACGCCAACTTCAAGTCTTGGGCCGACTCTCGCCACCCCTATCCTTAATACAGTAACAGGTGCAAATCAGGGTGGACCATTGGTGCAAAGTGCACCACTGACAGAGGTTGAACTACAAAATCAGATTGCTGATTTAATGGCGCAGATAGAGTCTAAAACAGAGTATTTAAGTGAAATAGAAGCGAAACTTCTGCAGCAAAGTGTGTTGAAAAACACCTTGCCTAATAGTAGTCCGGTTGATGCAGCATTTAATTCCTCTAGTTTTGGCTGGCGCCTCGATCCGTTTAATGGACATCGTGCGTTTCATGAAGGGTTAGACTTCACAGCCTCTACAGGAACTGCGATTTACGCGGCAGCAGGTGGAATTGTATCAACATCAGAGCAAACGCCTGATTATGGTAAAATCGTCAAAATCGATCATGGTTCTGGCTTGGAAACGCGTTATGCACATGCCTCAACATTGTTAGTTAAAGTCGGGCAACGCGTGGCAAAAGGGCAAAAAATTGCAGAAGTTGGCAGTACCGGCAGATCAACAGGCCCACATTTACATTATGAAATCAGATTAAACGGTAATCCTCTGGACCCAAGAAAATATCTCAGTGCATCGCGCTAATGATGAGCCCTTGAAATAATAAAAATAAACCCCATTAAATTCCTTATGATTTATTACCTCACAGCCATTTCAAGTTTACAATCACACTCTTAATTTCAATTATTACTCAATTTAAAGTTGTTTATCCTCTAGCGGAAAGTCTTTCATTTCATGATATCTACGTTGTTCAAAAAATTATTCGGTAGCCGTAACGATAGGCTAGTTAAGCAATATGCACAGAAAGTAGAGCAAATTAATGCATTAGAGCCTGCGATGCAGGCCTTAAGTGATGATGAGCTACGCGCGAAAACAGAAGAATTTAAGCAACGTTATACCAATGGTGAGTCTTTAGAGAAGCTTCTTCCTGAAGCATTTGCTGTGGTTCGTGAAGGTGGGCGCCGTGCCTTGGGTATGCGTCATTTTGATGTGCAGCTTATCGGCGGTATGGTGTTGAATGCTGGCAAAATTTCCGAGATGCGTACTGGTGAGGGTAAAACATTGGTAGCAACCTTGCCTACCTACCTGAACGCCATCACAGGTAAAGGCGTACATGTCATTACTGTGAATGATTACCTTGCAAAACGCGATGCGGAGTGGATGGGTAAGCTATATAACTTTTTAGGCTTATCAATCGGTATTAATTTATCGCAAATGCCGCATGACGCAAAGCGTGATGCATACGCCGCAGATATTACTTACGGTACTAATAATGAATTCGGTTTTGACTATCTACGCGATAACATGGTGTATAGCCGTGAAGAGCGTGTGCAACGTGGTTTAAATTACGCCTTAATTGATGAAGTCGATTCGATTTTGATCGATGAAGCACGTACACCATTGATTATTTCAGGTCAAGCGGATGACAGTGTTGCGCTATATAAACAAATCAACGATGTTGCTGCCAAACTGATTCCACAAAAAGAAGAAGAGGGCGAAGGCGACTTCTGGGTAGATGAAAAAGCGCAGAATGTGGTGATGTCTGAACAGGGCCATGAACACGCTGAGGCAATCTTGGCGGACGCAGGCTTATTGGCGGAAGGCTCAAGTCTGTACGAGGCTTCTAACATCACCTTAGTGCATCATTTATACGCTTCTCTACGTGCACGTAACCTTTATCATCGTGATCAGCACTATGTGGTGCGCGATGGCGAAATTGTGATTGTGGATGAGTTTACTGGCCGTATGATGTCTGGTCGTCGTTGGTCTGATGGTTTGCATCAAGCCGTAGAAGCTAAAGAAGGTGTTGAGATTCAAAAAGAGAATCAAACTTTAGCTTCGATTACATTCCAAAACTATTTCCGTATGTATAACAAACTGTCTGGGATGACAGGTACTGCGGATACTGAAGCTTATGAGTTTAACCAAATTTACGGTTTAGAAACTGTTGTGATTCCAACGCACCGTCCGATGCAACGTAAAGATGCAATGGACAAAGTGTATAGAACATCTCGTGAAAAATATGAGGCGGTGATTTTAGATATTAAAGATTGCCAAAGTCGCGGGCAACCTGTGTTGGTCGGTACGACGTCAATTGAGAACTCAGAGTTGATTTCTCAATTATTAACTGAGGCAAAGCTAGAGCATCAAGTGTTGAACGCCAAGCAACATGAGCGTGAAGCACATATTATTGTGCAAGCAGGTCGTCCAGGTGTGATTACCATTGCAACTAATATGGCCGGTCGTGGTACTGACATTGTCTTGGGTGGTAACCCTGAGCCTGAAATTTCAGCAATCCATGCTGATGAAACATTAACCGATGAACAAAAAGCGAACAAAGTGGCTGAAATTAAAGCCGCTTGGCAAGTAGTGCATGATGCCGTATTAGCTGCTGGTGGTTTACATATCGTAGGGACAGAGCGTCATGAATCTCGCCGTGTAGATAATCAGTTACGCGGTCGTTCAGGTCGCCAAGGTGATGCAGGCTCTAGCCGCTTCTACTTATCGTTAGAAGATCAGTTATTGAGAATTTTCGCTTCAGATCGCGTTTCAGCGATTATGGGCAAACTAAATATGCCAGATGGCGAGGCGATTGAACATCCGTGGGTAACGCGCGCAATTGAAAATGCACAACGTAAGGTCGAAGGTCGTAACTTTGATATTCGTAAGCAATTACTTGAATTTGATGATGTATCTAACGATCAACGTAAAGTGATTTATGAGCAACGTAACGAGTTGCTTGAAGCCGTGGATGTGGGCGATACGATTAAAGCGATGCGCGAAGATGTGATCGCTGCAATGATTGCGACACATATTCCACCAGATAGCGTTGAAGAATTATGGGATGTGCCAGCGCTAGAGCGTGAGTTAAAATCAGAGCTTGGTTTAGAGATTGCCTTGCAAAAAATGCTGGAAGAAAACCCAGACTTACACGAAGAAACATTACGTGAGCGTATATTTGCAGCGGCTAATGCGGCATATCAAGCAAAAGAGGATTTGGCTAGCCCAGACATACTGCGTCAGTTTGAGCGTTCAGTGATGCTACAAAGCTTGGATAATCACTGGCGTGAGCATTTAGCTGCGTTAGATCATCTGCGCCAAGGAATTCATTTGCGTTCTTACGCGCAAAAGAACCCTAAGCAAGAATACAAACGCGAGGCATTTGAGCTATTTGAGGGCTTATTAAACACCATTAAATCAGAAGTGACCAAAGTGACAATGTTAGTACAGGTGAAAACTGAGGCTGATGTAGAAGCGGTAGAAAAACCAGTCGAAGTTGAGAATGTGCAATATCAGCATGCGGATTATGATGAGGCGTTAGCAGCAGACGGACCTGCGGATGTTGCTGAGACATCACAACAGCCTAATGTGCGTGATGGCGTTAAAGTGGGTCGTAATGACCCATGTCCATGCGGATCAGGCAAAAAATATAAACAGTGCCACGGCGTATTAAGTTAAGAATAGGGTTAGACATGTCAGAAAATACAGAAGAGATTCAATCCCCTTGTATTGGGGTTTGCAGCATTGATGATACGACAGGTTTTTGCCACGGTTGTTATCGCACGAAAGACGAAATTAAAGCTTGGTGGAACATGGCGCCAACCGAGCAAAAAACTTTACTCTCCGCGTTAGATGCACGACAAAGTGAGATGGTTAGTTTTGATGACTAAATAGCAATGCTCTTTAACTAGAGCCTATGCTGATGTGCATTAGTACCAAGGATAACCCCTTGACCTCTTAAGTCTTCTAAAATCCCCAATCCAAACTGCATGATTAACGCTGGTTGGGGATGCTTTAACTCTTCTGCCAGTAATTTAAGTGCTTGCTCTGCGGTCATGCTCTCTTGCTGACATAGTGTCAGCAATCTAAAGGTCATCGGGTTTAGTGCTATAAACTTAATATCGTCATCGATATTTCGATACACTAACAGCTGAGTAGGTTCTTTAGTATCAGGTTTGTGCTTTGGCGAAATCTTGTGTACCGCATAATCATATTCCAGCAATAGCATGGCATTGGTAAATACAATCTTGTGCTTAGCTAGGTCACCATCTGCATCTATATTAAAAGCCTCGTCTGTGATGCTCGGTAAAGTACTGAGATACAGTTCTATCCATTCGTAATGGCATAGTGCTTCTAAGTAAACAGGTCGTTGTTGAGGTGAGGCTTGGTTAGTCTGCTGTAGAAAAGTGATAAACTCTTGCGGAATTTTACGAAAAAGCGGGCTGTCTGCAGCATAGTCTTTCAAAAAACTTTTCACTAGTTTTAACCAATTACGCTTACCAACCGTTTTCCGAGCAACAGGGAAGCATGCAGATACAGACTCATATAAGTTGTTAAATACAATTTCATCGTACACCGCCATTCTCTCAGGCGCTACGCCAACAGGTATTGGTTGTTGGTGAGGGTCGCGTATCCGTGATGTAAACGTTTGCTGGTATTGTTGGAAGCTTAGTAGGTTATCAGACATTGCGAAGTTTCTTCTATGTCGTCAGTTCTGCTAACGACATAGTGCAAGCTCTGACTGTGCGTTGAATTGCCTGATGTTGTAGGTCTGCAATTTTGTTTACTTCCGCCATTAATACCTCTAATGCTGGAATGTTGCTATCACGTTCAAGTAATGTAGGGAACATGCCAAATAAATCATAGGCATCTTCAAGTAGCGCCCAAACGGGGTCGATGACATTTTCGCCATGCGTATCAATGAGTAAATCTGCTGATTGTTGATAGTGCCCTGCGATGTGGCTGTAAATAATCCGTTCATGTGGAATGCCACGCAGAAAAGTATGCGGATTAAAATTAAAATTCACGCTATTAACGTAAATGTTGTTAATGTCTAAGTGTAAAAGACAATCTGCTTCACTGAGTACTGCGTTAAGAAAGTTAAGTTCACTCATTTCTGAGATGGGTGCTGCTGCATAAAATGAGGCATTCTCTATACCAATACGACGGCCAAGGATGTCTTGCGTTTGACGGATGCGTTTTGCTACATAGTGCACAGCCTCTTCGGTAAATGGGATCGGTAGCAGGTCATATAAATAACCTTGTTTACCTTGGAAGGCATCTGTGCAGTAACTTAAGTGTTCAGTGTAGGTATCGATGTTGTAGTGGTTTAAAAACTGCTTAACCTGACCTAAAAAATCAATATTGAGTGGGCTGATGCCGCCTAGTGATAAGCAAAGGCCGTGGCAAACGATAGGGTATCGTGCCGCAAACCAGTCCAACTGTTTTGTAGCTTTGCTGCCAGCTTCAATCCAGTTTTCTGGTGCTATTTCAACAAACTGAATGTTAGAGATTAATTGCTGGTTATACAGTGATTGAATCTGGGGTATTAGCTCTCGCTTTAACCCCAGTCCTGCGCCATGAATTTGAGATTGATTAATATTAACCAATGGATTCATCATACACAATCTCTAACGAGTATTGCTTATTTCTTCTCACCACCACATGAGCCTTCTTTGGCTTTTTCACCACCGCAAGTGCCTTCTTTCATTTTCTCTGCACTGCCACATTTGCCAGTACCGCATTTACCATCTTTCATTTTCATTTCTATCGCTTTTTCAGCGGTACCACATTTGCCAGTGCCACATTTACCATCAGCAGCTTTTGCATCATGTGCGTCTGCTACTTGATAGCCTGTAGCAAGTGATTTTAATGCAAATGGGTTTTCAGCTGCATTCACTGTTGTTGCAGCAACTGAAAGCGCTAATGCACCACCAATAGCTAGAGAAAGAGTTTTTTGTGTTTTGTTCATCATCATTTCCTTTAGATTAAATAGTAAATACTGTTTGTGTTTCAGCCAACTAATACTACGGAGACTGTTGCGCTACTGAGAGTGTTGATTCGACTTTAGCTTTTCAACAATTCTCGTTTTTGCATCTAATGGTAGTTGAATAGCGCTATCGTTTTCTATGTTGGTTCTAATCTTACGCAAGCCAACAAGCAATACATTCAATTGTTTCCTGAATCGATTGCATGCACCGCACATCATAAGATGCAGTCTTAGTTGCATAAGTTCATACCAAGACAAAGGATGGTCTAGAGACTGAGAGATAAGTTGGCTGGCTTGTTGACAGGTAAGCATATGATTACCCTACCCCTTCACCCAATGTAACTCTAAGCATTTTCTTAATCCCATCCTAGCTCTATATAACATTACCCAAGCATTGGTCGGGGTAATATCTAGTTCCTTACAAATATTTTCATTTTCCATTTCATGTACATCTCGTAACATGAAAATAGCTTTTAGCTTCTTCGGTAGCTTTTGCATGCATGCATCCAATACGCTTAAAAATTGGCTTTGTTCTAGTGCATGGTCAGGCATGTCAAAGGATTGTGGCTTGTCTAACCAATGGCCAGTTTTATCGAAAAAATCATCCATACTTTCATTAGACGCATCTAAGTCGATGATGTCAGATACAGGCTGTTCACGGATGAGTTTCCGCTGCATATCAATGATTTTATGTTTGAGTATGCCAGTGAGCCATGTGCGTATAGATGAATCACCTTCAAAGCTATTATTTTTGATGGCTGCGAGCATGGTTTCCTGCACAGCATCTTCAGCTTGGTGGGTGTCTTTTAAACGCGCTAGGGCAAAGCGATACAAATAGTCGCCGTGGTCGTTGAGCAAATCGTTGACATTGTTGCTCATATTAAGCCGCTGCTCTTTGCTGTAACAGGCCCAAGTAGTGTGCTGAGTCTAATGGTGTGTTGTTACGTTGAGATTGCCAAATAGTTTCAGCAAGGCAATCTAATATATCATGTTGTGCCATGTGCTGATCGCCATGTTTCAGTTTGAGTTTTTCATAAACCTGTCCAATGCCAATTGGCTGGTTAATCGATATTTGCTCAATGACAGATAAGTGTAAACTCAAGTGTAGAAATGGGTTTGTTTCCCCTTGTTCGGGAAAGTATTGCTGTTGCATATAACGTTCAGGCGCATCTAGTATGGTGTGGTACTCAGGGTGCATCTGCATCACTTCCACTGCGATTTTTTCCAAGTCAGAAAGTGTTGAGTGCTGTTTAAATTTAGCCCACGCATCAAACAAAAATTGTCTGGCTTGGTCGCGGCTGGGATTATATAAACTCATAAGATACCTATCGTGCTGAAAATAATGAAAGAACGGTAGAGTAAGGCAGTAGTTGGTTCTGCCCATCAATACAGGTAATTTCACCGTTACCGTAAAAGCCTAATAATGGCATATTTGGGAATTTCTGCGTAATGACTTTTAGGTCGAGATCTTCTCCGTTATACAAATATGGACCGCGACCTAAACAAGAGAATAACAATCCAAAGTCTGGGTGGCTACCCAGCTCATTTGCCAGTGTATCTGCTGTTAGCGCCATATCGGCTTCAGCCGTGGTTGCATCGCGTAGAGCCCAGCTTACATAGTGACCAACAGGCAGTGCATGGGCGAGTGTAATGCTGCCATTTTCCTCATCATAGCTAATGATAGACGTTTGATGATAGTTCCCCTGAGCAATTGCGTCTGCACTCTCAGCATAAACAGCCATCATTAAATGTAGGGGAAATGCTTCTTCGGTTTTATGATGATTATTCCAAGCTTTTTGTAATGCTCTTAGTGCTTTTTGTTTACCTAATATTTCCAGATCAAACTGCTTGCTTGCATTCACTTGCTTTGGTGTACTGAGTAACATTAAACCGTGAGAGGCTTTTGTTGCCATTTTTACACCAGATAAAAACATCTCGATATGGCCTTTTACATCACCTTTTGCATTTTGCCATACTGAAAATGGCCCATGCCCCGTTGCGTCGCCAGATATACCACCATAACGAATATGATGATTGAGCCATGTGCTGTTAATCGCGCTGGGGGCGGCCATTGTAAGTAGCGGTTGTCCGGCATCGTTATGTTGCGCCAGTGCTAACTTGATGTCACCGCCAAATACCATTGCTGCAGCAGCGGGTGTGTCGAGCACCCAGTCTTCTTCAGTAAATATACCTGTTGCTGAACAGCCAGCCACTTGCGTACAACCAGCCACTTTTGCCGCAGCCATAATGGCGGCTTGGGGGTTACTTGCAAATTCTGAAGTTAGCAGCAATAAAACGCCATTGGCAGTGGTGATGCCAGCTTTGCTCATTGCATTGTTAACGGCCTGACTAGCCTGCGCTGGAGAAGCTTGGCGACCTAGCACAATGCTGGTAGCGACTTTCATCTTTTTGCTGATTCAGTTGTCTGTGGCAAGTGATATTCTTTTGCCTGATACTCACATAGGTCTTCTATACAGCAATCTGCACATTTTGGTTTGCGTGCAGTACATACGTAACGACCATGCAGTATCAGTAGGTGATGTGCATCCTGCATAAATTCTGCTGGAATCGTTTTAATGTATTTTTTCTCGACGTCAAGAACGGTTTTACCCGTAGCCAGTTTGATGCGATTGCCTAATCTAAATAAATGCGTATCCACGGCAATGGTGGGTTCGCCAAATGCCGTATTTAAAACGACATTAGCTGTTTTGCGGCCAACCCCTGGCAATGCTTCTAAAGCAACACGTGAGTGTGGCACTTGGGATTGATGTTGATTGATGAGTATCTGGCACGTAGCTAACACATTTTTGGCTTTAGCATGATACAGACCGATAGTTTTAATGTAACTCTCTAGCTTGATTAAGCCAAGTGCCAACATGCTTTCTGGTGTATTGGCGACTGCAAAAAGTTTGTCGGTTGCAAGGTTAACGCTTTTATCGGTTGCTTGTGCAGAGAGCATGACTGCAATCAGTAACTCAAAGTGACTACGGTAGTTCAGCTCTGTTGCTGGATTAGGAATGGCTAGCTTTAAGCGTTTAAATATCTCTAAGCGTTTTTCAGCATTCATTTCATGCGCCTGGCAGATTAAGTGTTAAGTGCAGGGTGAAATTCAGCCTCTGTCGTGTGGCCTTCATGGGTGCTGTCTTTTGCTTTATTTCTGATGTCAATCCAGTTACGTGCAGCGATGAGCATGCCTAGGCCTAAAAATGCGCCGGGCGGTAGAACTGCCAGTAAAAATCCATGGTAATCAGGAATAACCGTCAAGACGAACTGCTTGGCTGATGGCCCAAATACTAAATCTAAACCTGAAAATAATGTACCCTTACCTATGACTTCACGCATCCCGCTTAGCAAAGCCAAAACTAAGGTTAACCCTATTCCCATCATCAATCCATCTAAAATAGATGGTATAGGCGCATTCTTAGCTGCAAATGACTCAACGCGAGCTAGCACGATACAGTTCACAACGATCAATGGGATAAATATACCCAATACTTTATGTAGAGGATGCGCAAATGCATTAATTGAGAGGTCAATAACGGTCACTAGGGCGGCAATTACCAAAATAAAGACAGGTACTCGAATTTCATTAGGTACATATTTACGAACAGGTGAAATAGCACCGTTTGCAGCCGCCATCACCAAAACCGTTGCCAAGCCAAGGCTCACACCGTTCACCACAGTGGTTGTGACAGCTAGCGTTGGACAAAGACCTAATAATTGGACAACACCAGGGTTTTGTTTCCAAATTCCATTCAGGGTGATTTCTTTATAAATGCTCATGAGTTGTCCTTACCTTGTAGTGCTTTATCTGCAATATTATTTTCTAATAATCTTGATTTGTTCTCATTAAAAAATTGTAGTGCTTTTGCAACGGCTTTTACCACTGCGCGAGGTGTGATGGTTGCGCCCGCCATGTATTCAAACTTCCCGCCATCTTTGACCACTGCCCAATCTTTGGCAACAGTTTTCATCAAAGATTCATTGTTGAATTGCGTAATCCAATCATCACGCTCAATCTCAATGTAATCGCCAAGTCCAGGTGTTTCTTTATGCGTAAGTACACGTACACCGCTAACCGAACCGTCGGCACGAATTGCGATTAGCAATTTAATATCACCGGCATAACCATCATGCGCAATTGCTTCTAAAATAACACCTACAGGCTCATTCCCTAATGTGGCGATATTAGCTTTGCTAGGAGTACGATTACCAAGTAGTTGGTTTGGCGGAATCACCAATTCTGTTTTTAATAAATCGTTGTCGTAAACGTCATGCGGTAATATTTGTGAAAAAAGGGCTAGACGTGCTTCAGCCTCGCTCGCTTCGATGGGCGCACGGGTGATCAAGAAAATATAAGCAAGAATCGCCGTGCCTACTAATGCAAATGCAGTAAGCGTGCTCGCAGTTTTAAGGGCGTGTTTAATTAGGGTGTCTGACATTGTTATTCCTATTGCTTATGTCCGAATACTCTTGGTTGCGTATAAGCATCAATCAACGGCACGCACATATTCATGATCAATACCGCAAACGCTACACCATCAGGATAACCGCCATATACGCGAATCAAATACGTGAGTACAGCGGCACCTGCTGCAAAATATAACTTGCCTTTAGGCGTGGTTGGACCACTTACCGGGTCAGTAATAATGAAGAATGCGCATAGCATTACTGCGCCACTCATGAGGTGAAATCCCGGATTAGCAAAGTGAGTGGGATCAACGATGTTAAAGATAAGGGAAATTAAAGCCATCGCGGCAATAAATGCCGTAGGCAGGTGCCAAGAAATAATACGTTGCTGGATTAAATATAAACCACCCAGTAAATAGCCCGCAGTGACAAACTCACCGCCTTTTGCACCAAAGTGCCCGAAAATAGGAGTTGCTGAGATATCTGCAATCTCCTGTTTAAGCATCAGTTGTGTTTTTAGATAATCCAACGGTGTTGCTGAAGTGACTGCGTCCAATTGAACACCAGCTGGTAAGACATTGCTGAAGATTAGCTTTAGTTGATCCATCATGCCTAGCGGAGCTTCTGCCAATGCTAATGGTGTAGGCCATTTAGTCATGATGACCGGAAAAGAAATCAGGAGCACTGCATAACCTACCATCGCCGGGTTAAAAGGGTTGTAACCTAGTCCACCATATAGTTGCTTAGCAATGGCGATGGCAAAAAACGTGCCTACCACTACTAACCACCAAGGTGCAAGAGGTGGTAGCGCTAGCGCCAATAGCCATGCTGTCACAATCGCGCTAAGGTCAGAAAGGCTAGGCGCAACTGGGCGTTGTCTTATTTTCAGAATAGCAGCTTCTGTGATTAAAGCTGTCACAGTCGCCAATGATAATGTCACTAATATTCCGCCGCCATATACCCAATAATAAGCAATAATGCCTGGCACAAGCGCGAGTAATACTTTTAGCATAATGATGCTAACGGTAGGTGCGTCAGTAATGTAGGGTGAGCGGTTCAAGAGTTCTATCCTATTAATAATTCAGCTAATCACAATTAATGAAGTATCGCCATTAATCAGGGTCTTTAGCTTCAACCATCTGCTTTGCTTTTGCGCGTATGGTTTCAATTTCAGAGATTTCTGCTTTGACTTTTGGGCTGAGGTCCTCAGTGTTTTTGGGCGCAACCCCAGCCTGAGCTGCGGCTAGTTTTTGAGCCTTAGCGCGCTCAATGGCCGCTGCAATTAATGCTTGTTTGTCTTTTTTAGCCTGCTCATCACTGACTGTAGTTGTAGGCTCAGGTTTGTTTTCGGCAATTGTCGGTGCCTCTTCACTACCAGTTTTTGTTGCATCAGTCTGTGCAGCGGCTAATTTAAGTGCTTTCGCTCGCGCTACCGCTGCAGCAATCGCAGCCTTTTTGGCTTCATCAGCTTCAGCGCTACTAGCAGGCCTTTCTTTATCCGCTTTAACCGGCTCCGCTTTAGGTTCGTCATTTTTTGCACTAGCCGCACGCTCTGCATGTTTTTGCGCACGCTCTAGTTTTTCGCGTTCAATACGCGCTAATCTAAACTCATTGCGTTCACGCGCTAAATCTGCAGCCTCTTGCGCTTTATCTGCTGCGATGAGTTCACTTTTTGCATAGCGATAATATTGTACTAGTGGGATATTGCTCGGGCATACATAAGTGCAGCAGCCGCATTCAATACAATCAAATAAATGATAGTCACGCGCTTTTTCTAAATTATCTGACTTAGCAAACCAGTAAAGCTCTTGTGGTTGCAAATTCACCGGGCAGGCATCTGCACAACGTGTACAACGTATGCAGGGCATCGCAGGTGGTGGCGGGGCAAACAGGCTTGGGCTAGCAGCAATAATGCAGTTAGCCGCTTTTGTGACGGGTACATCCGTGCTTGGTAAGTCAAAACCCATCATAGGCCCACCCATGACAAAATGAGTGGTATCTGTTTTTGCACCACCCGCTGCTGCAACAAGTAGCGGTATGGGAGTGCCTAGCAAAACTTCAAAGTTTTGAGGAGTTTCAACATTACCTGTCACCGTTACAACGCGACTGACGCTAGGCTCACCAAATGTGAAGTATCGATAAATAGCCAATACAGTGGCCACGTTAAATACTTGGATACCTACCTCAGTTGAGCGCTTGTGGTGCGGCACTTCTATCCCTAGTAGCAGATGAATAAGTCTGCGTGCATCACCACTTGGGTAAAGTGTAGGTACAGTTGTTACCGTTGCATTAGTTAATGTCTGGCTAGCTAAGGTCATTGCGCTAGTTGCTTCAGGCTTGTTATCTTCTATGCCAATCATCACTTTAGTGGCGCCAAGCAAGTGTTGGACGATTTCAATCCCTTGGATAATGTCGTGAGCATGCTCTCGCATTAGCATGTCATCGCAAGTGATGTAAGGCTCACACTCTGCTGCATTAATAATCAGCGTGTGAATTTCTGATCTGCCATCTTTGCGCAGCTTGATGTGGGTGGGGAATGTAGCTCCACCCAGACCAACAATGCCAGACGAACGTAAGCTGGTGATTAGCTCGTTGATGGCTGTGTTTTTCCAGTCAGTCGGCTTTAGTGGCTTCCATTCATCTTTGCCATCGGGCGCTAATGTCACGCACATGTCTGGCAGGCCAGAAGGGTGTGGAATCACGGCATCTTCAATCGCGGTAATCGTGCCAGAGGTCGGTGCATGTATAGCTGCTGACACAGTACCCTCTGCCTCTGCAATCATCTCGCCTTTTAATACATAGTCGCCTACTTTTACTTTTATTTTTGGGATGTAACCTACGTGTTGACGTAGTGGTAAGGTTAGCTTTTCTGGAATTGGGAGTTGCGCAATCGGCCGAGTGGTTGATTCATGTTTGTGACCGTCAGGATGCACGCCACCATGAAATTTATACACTTCATTAGTACTATCTGAAGTGAACCCTTTGATCAGTTTACTAGCGAATTCAATGATGTTATTCATGATGATGTCTTGCCTTGGCTCTCAGGCAATGCCTTGATTGGAAATACCGGATATTTCCATTTCCAGTTATCAGGGGTTTCTGCTACAGGCTCCATCGTGATGCAGTCAACAGGGCACGGCGCTAAGCACAATTCGCAGCCAGTACATTCAGACGAGATAATCGTATGCATATGTTTAGCTGCGCCTAAAATCGCGTCGACAGGGCACGCTTGTATGCATAAGGTGCAACCAATGCAGGTGGCTTCATCAATAAAGGCGACAGATTTTGGTTTGGGTAGTCCATGCTCAGCATTGAGCGGCTTGTACTCTACACCAAGAAGATCAGCCAGCGCATGCACACCAGCATCGCCACCAGGCGGACATTGGTTGATGTCTGCTTCACCATTAGCAATTGCAGTTGCGTAAGGTTTGCAACCAGGGTAGCCGCATTGGCCACACTGCGTTTGGGGAAGTATGGCGTCAATGCGCGCGACCAATGGGTCACCCTCTACTTTAAAAAGTAAGGCCGCAATGCCTAACAAAATGCCGAGCACTAAAGCTAGCCCAAGCATGATGTAGATGGAGGTTAATAACATATCGCTAGTTTTTGATGATTGAGTTAAATAAAATGGCTTAATATTTTAATGGACAATGGTGTAGGTTCGGTTGATAAAAGCCAACCATTTGCACGATCTCTTATTGTTTGAAAGGGTTAGTATTTGTCTAGCCCCATAAAGCCCATAAAGGCCAAACTCATGAGGGCCGCCGTAATCATTCCGATTGCTGAGCCTTTGAATGCAGCGGGTACGTCTGCCCCTTCTAAACGCTCACGCATAGAGGCAAATAAAATAAGCACTAATGAAAAACCCAGTGCACCGCCTAGGCCAAAAAACAAAGACTCTAAAAAGCTATGGCTTGCCTGTGCATTAAGTAAGGGGATGCCAAGCACGGCGCAGTTGGTTGTGATAAGCGGTAGAAAAATACCTAAGCCCTGATAAAACGCAGGGAAGTTTTTCTCCATGACCATTTCTGTAAACTGCACTACTCCAGCAATAATCACAATAAAAGAGAGCGTTCTTAAGTAGAACAAACCATTTGGCTCTAGTAAGTAATAGTTGATGCCCCAACTGGTCATTGAGCCAATGCTAAGAACAAATGCAGTAGCTCCTGCCATGCCGATAGAGGCTTCTAATTTCTTAGATACCCCCATGAATGGACATAGGCCAAGAATTTTCACCAACACGATGTTATTTACAAACACGGTGCCAATCAAAATCATAATGTAGTGATGAAAATCAAAAGACATATTCTAAATATGGGTTTTCAACGATAATTCCTGAGATTATACCGTGTTTGTTACTCTGGCAAACAGTTAAAGCCTCACTTGCTAGCGGTTGGACGTGTAAATGGTGCAATTAGTTTTAACTTCGAGTTTTGTGAGTCATTAAGCGCTGTTGGTAGCGAGATAATATGTTGAAGTCATGAGTATTCTTTTAATCAGAATGTCACGGATTTAATATAGTGTCTTGAGGTGAGTTTGTAAGGAGGTTTGATGCGTACCCTGCTTATTTGTGCGTTGGTAATGTTTTGAAATTAACGTGTTTTAACTTTAGGTTGAAATGGCAGTGGGCAAATGTTTCTTTAAATTCATCAGTAAATCAAAATTGTGCTTAATAAATAAAGAAAATTCTAGAACAATCAGGTTAAAATATAACATTATGAATCAGGTAGATTTCCTATGTTGCAAGGCAGTTTAGTTGCTATTGTTTCGCCCATGTTTGAAGACGGGCGTTTAGATATCCCATCTTTAAAAGCACTGATTGATTATCATATTGATCAAGGGACAGATGGTATTGTGATCGTTGGTACTACGGGGGAGTCTCCTACTGTAGATTTTGACGAGCACTGTTTGCTGATACAAACAGCCGTCACACAGGTGAATGGCAGGGTGCCTGTCATCGCAGGTACTGGCGCTAATTCAACAAAAGAGGCCATCGTGCTGACACAAAAGGCAAAAGAGTTAGGCGCAGATGCATGCCTTCTTGTTGCGCCTTACTACAATAAGCCTACACAAGAGGGTTTATACCAGCACTTTAAAGCTGTCGCAGATGCTGTCAATATCCCGCAAATTCTCTACAACGTACCTGGCCGTACTGGCTGTGACGTCAGCAATGATACAGTGTTGCGTTTGGCGACACATGCCAATATTGTTGGCATCAAAGATGCTACTGGTGGTATAGAGCGTGGAACAGATTTGCTTTTACGTGCACCCAAAGAGTTTGCTATCTACAGTGGCGATGACGCAACGGCATTGTCTTTGATGTTGTTGGGCGGGCACGGTGTGATTTCAGTAACAGCAAATGTAGCCCCTAAATTAATGCACCAAATGTGCGTATCCGCATTAGCTGGCGACGTAAAAGTTGCCCGTGAAATTAATGCGAAACTCTTTGGGCTACATCAAAAATTATTTGTTGAGGCTAACCCAATCCCTGTTAAATGGGTCTTGTCCGAGATGGGTATGATTAAAACTGGTATTCGATTGCCTATGGTCACTTTATCAACTCAATATCATGAAGTTTTGCGTCAGGCATGTGAGTCTGCACAAATTTTATAACGAACAATAGCGTTTTAAAACGAGGTTTGAATGAAACAAGTTAATTTTAGCTCAGGCGCTTATCGTCTAAGTATGGTGAGTAAAGCAAAGTCTGTAGTGTTGCCTTTATTTTTAATGGTAAGTTTAAGTGCTTGTGACTCTATCCCTTTTATAGATACAACTTCTGATTATAAAGGTGCAGGTCGTTCACGCCCCTTAGAAGTGCCTCCAGATTTAACTGCAAGTCCAGTAAGTGATGCTTATGCCGTTCCAGGAAGCGCAAGCTATTCAAGTTACAGCCAGGCGCAAGAAGGTCAAGAAGCCGGCGTTGAAAAAATATTGCAGTCGCCAGATGGTGTGCGTATGGAAAAGTCGGGTACGCAGCGCTGGTTGGTGGTTAATGCACCAGCAGAAAAAATATGGCCGGTTATTCGTGATTTCTGGACAGAGATGGGCTTTGCTGTTCGTGTAGAAAACCCACAAATCGGCGTGATGGAAACCGAGTGGATTGATTCTGAGGCGATTAAAAAAGATGACAAGATTGGTACACTCGATAAGTTTGATAAATGGTTAGATAAACTATCAGGCTTCGCAGATAAGAAAAAATTCCGTACCCGATTAGAGCATGGTGGCAATACAGGTACGACAGAGATTTTTATGACGCATCGTTCAGTAGTTGGTGCGCCTGACGATGGAAAAAATCGTATCAGAACACAGTTAGGTGAGATTGAAACAGGCTACAAAGCAGAAGCAGCGAGTAACCCTAGAGGTGATGCATTTGATGCGGAGTTGGACGCTGAACTATTACGTCGCTTAATGGTGAAGCTAGGCGTGGAAGAGCAAAAATCCCAAACGATTCTAGCTGATGCCGCAACGATTAAACACGCGGAAGTGGTTAAAGAGTCTGATGGTAGCGCAAGACTATTGCTCACTGATCAGTTTGATCGTGCATGGCGTCGCGTAGGCTTGGCATTGGATCGCGTTGGTTTCGTGATTGAGGATAGAGATCGCTCAAATGGTCTGTTCTTTGTTCGATATGCAGATGTTGATATCGATGATACCCCTAAGAAACAGAAGGGTTTATTTGAAACGCTTAAATTCTGGGGTGACGATGATTCCAAAGAGCCAGAGTCAGCTGCTAAAAAAGAAGATAAGAGCATTGTTGATAGCTTGAAGTTCTGGGGTAGCGATGATAAGCAGAAAACCAATCCAGATCGTCAATATCGTATTAAAGTGAGCGATGGTGAGTCTGGTGCTGTGGTGACGGTTGTCGACAAAGATGGTGCGCGCGTCCGAACGACAACAGCAAATAGAATTATCGCCTTGATGTACGAGCAATTGCGATAAGTAAGAATAGGCGGCTTAGGCCGCCTTTCTGCTAAATAGGTACAAGGAAAGTTGTGATTGTGTAATTCTGTGCTTATCCCTCACTTTTCTGTATTTTGTTGTTCTTGGGCATCCATTAGATTAATGCATGCCCGAGTTTATTTAAGAAAGTCTAAAAATGCGTTTTGCTTCGCTCGGTAGTGGTAGCGCTGGCAACGCGCTAATCGTTGAAGTGAACGATACGCGGCTAATGCTGGATTGTGGATTTAGCATTAAAGAAGCAACGAGCCGCCTAGCGCGCTTGAATTTAAGCCCCGAGGGTCTTACAGGTATTGTGCTGACACATGAGCATGATGACCACGCAGGTGGCGCATTCAAGTTTGCTGCAAAACATAATCTCCCCGTTTGGCTAACCTATGGTACGCTCAAGATGGCTGAGCGTTATTTTCCTAATCAACATAACCTGCAACTTCATGTGATTGATAGTCATACTGCGTTTGGTGTGGCGGATGTTGAGGTGCAACCATACCCGGTGCCGCACGACGCGCGTGAGCCTGTGCAATTCGTATTTGGTGATGGTCATCATCGCCTGGGTGTATTAACCGACGTAGGGCGTACAACTTTGCATATTGAGCAGCAACTTAGTGCTTGTGATGCGCTGGTACTAGAATGCAATCATGATGGCACTATGTTGCGTAACGGGCCTTATGCCGCCTCTTTAAAGAGGCGTGTAGGAGGTGAGTGGGGGCATTTGGAGAATGCTGCTGCTGCAGAGTTACTCGCTAAGTTAGATCGATCTAAATTACAACACCTGATAGCAGCGCATTTAAGTGCAAAAAATAATACGCCATTCTTGGCTAAGTCTGCTTTGGCTAACGTTTCAGGGTGTGAACTGGATTGGATTGGTGTGGCAGATCAGATGCTTGGGTTTGATTGGCGCCAAATTAGTTAGGTTTTATTAAAGCGTTTGCAGTCTGGCGTTGATGCTGCTCTTGAAATTCTATCGATAACAGCCAAAAAAAAGCCGACTTGCGTCGGCCATTTTTAATACTTTATTGAGTTAACAATAAATTATTGTGCAGCAGCAGGAGCAGCTTCAGCAGCTGGTGCTTCAGCAGGTGCAGCTTCAGCAGCAGGAGCAGCTTCAACTGGAGCAGCTTCAGCAGCTGGTGCAGCTTCAGCAGGAGCTTCAACAGCTGGTGCTTCAACAGCAGGAGCTTCTTCAGCAGCTTTTTCACCACAAGCAGTAACAGCAAGAGCTAACAATGCAGCTAATAAAATAGAACGTGTCATTTTAAATTTCCTTAAGAGTTTAACTGGTTAAAAAACTGTTTTCGATACTACTCAAAAATTGACTAATTAGCTATATCGAGTGGCGCAAATTCTAGCAGGAATTAAAAAAAAAAACACTACATTTCAAAGATTAACCTTAAATATAGTAAAAAAGTTCCTGCTTTTGTTAATGTTTATAAAAAATGCTTATTCAACACGAATAAAAATTTGATTATTTTCGTATGAGCGTCCATTTGTACTGCTTAATATTGTTCGGCTTATTTCATCCTTTTCTTGCATGATACCGCCTATGTTGACCCATTCATTACGTTCCACCGTCACAGTGGATGTTAGCTGCTCGAACTCTAATCTTCCATAGTGTTTAAGTTTCGAAAAGGTAGGTGTGATATCAAGCTCAACTTGTCTACCAATACTGCGTGCTCGTACTGTGAATCCTGTGCCTATCTCTATAAACTCAGTATTGGTTTGCTTAACCGCATAACGTTGAGTAAGTAACACCCATTCGCTCGTATATGGCACAGACTCACCAATGCTGATATAGGCAGGCGCACCATCTGCGACTTGAATAAACTGTTCACTACTCTGTTGTGATCGGGTTTGATTGTTTTCTAAGTTTATATTAACGCCGTCTCTTCCATGTCTGGAATCATTACCCGTTACTATTGTTGCGTTACCGATGCGGGTGCGTCCTTTGACAGAAGTATTGTTAGAGTTCTCTATCATATTATTTTGACGCTTAACTCTAATTTTAAAACTCTCACGCACGCTGTCGAGTATCGCGATTGCTTGTTCAACATCTGCCATTGTTTTGCTATCAGTACGGACAATGAGTTGGTTTTGTATGGCAGAAGTCGTGCCATTGTTCCCTACAATAGCTTGAATGTTGGGTAGGATCTCTTCAGCGAAACGATGGTGTAGCTCGAATATTTTGAACTCTGATGCTGCGTAACTCATGAGTGAAATACAGAGCAAAATCAGCGTGAAAACATGTTTGAGGGTAAATTTCGATATCATGATGGATGTCCTTGCGAAATTACTTCATAAACCTAATGGTGTAATACTCACGATGTCTTCAATCGCTTCTTTTAACTCATCGAATCTTGTTTTTAAAGCTTTAACTGTGGTCACATCATCATAAGCGAATTTAAAGCGTGCTTGGTCAATGTGTATGCGCTTAATGTAGTGTTTGCCATCAGCTAAAATAAAGCAGTCTTTTGCATGTTTTGCAGACTGATTCGTTACATGCACAGTCATTTTGTGACCAAAGGTTTTAAGTAGGCTAAGAAGTCGCGGGCATTTATGATGTAGGTGAGCGGTATCTTGTAAAATAATTGATAAATGACTTGCGATATGTTGACTTAAGAATTGTTGCAATAATTCATAGGTGGCGATGCTAGAAAAGTCACCGTGAGCTAAGTTTTGGTCAAAAATTAATAATTCATGCTCAGCGCTTTGTATCATGAGTCTAACCGCTTCATTATACAAATGCTCCCCGATGATGATTTGATTAGGCGTCAGTGTTTGATTCTCGTCCATGGCTCAGTAGTAGGCGTTATGTTTTATTAAAGTAAAGGTAACCCGCAATATACCAATCATGCAATTGTGCAATGAGTGATGACTCAATCTCACCAAATTGCGCAATATCTTCTACAGCTATTTTTCGGTAATCAGCTAATGTTTTTAGTAATGGCGTCCATTTGGCCGAAACGCTCATAGATTCGCCATTCAAATAAAAACAATGGTCAGTAAATAGCATTTGGCTTTTTAAGTCTAAGCTAATGCCGTAGCGCATCAGGTTTTCATTAAACTTTGGTAAAGACATTTTTTTATTAGGATTAAAAATAACATCTGCTTTGGGTTCTGATAAATAGGTTCCTAAAAAGGCTGCGACTTCTTGCTCTGACCATTGAATGGTTTTTAATATATTAGTCACCTTGCTAATCATGCTGCTGCTGATTTCAGCAGGGTGCGCTTGTAGGGTCAGGTCAGCATCCTGATAAATACCAGGTAAAGCATTGCCTTCTTTATTGAGTGTGTCTTGCATAAAGCCAAGAAACTCTGTGGCTAGTTCTTGCACTTTAGGGGCACGAAAGCCAATGGAATAGGTCATGCAGTCTGTATCACCATCAGATACGGCAATTCCCCAGTGCGCTAGGTGCGGAGGTAGGTAAAGTAGGTCGCCCGCTTCAACTAGCCATTCTTGCGCTGTGTCAAAGTTTTTTAAAATGCGTAGCGGTGCACCTTCTACTAAACTTAAATCGGTTTGCTCACTAATACGCCACAACCTTTTACCTTGACCCTGTAACAAAAAGACATCGTAACTATCAAAGTGTGGGCCTACCCCACCGCCATCTGGCGCGTAACTCACCATGAGGTCATCTAGTCGCGCATGTGGAATAAAGTTGAACTGCCCTAGCAGTTCAGCACCTTCAGGTAAGTGATGGTTCACACTCTGTACTAGCAATGTCCAGCGGTGCTTTGGGTCTGGCTTTTCAGGTAAGTTTGCAAAGTCATCTTCATCAAAAGGACCATGTGTTGCGTGCCATTTTCCTTTGATTTCTTCCACGATGCGTGATTGTACTTCTTCTTCGCATGCTAATCCCGCGAGCTCTTCCGGGCTTAATAGACCTTTAAAGTTTGGAATTGCATTCTTAATCAGTAAAGGTTTTTTATGCCAGTAGTGTGTTAAAAACTCAGTCGCTGTGATGCCGCCAAGTATTTGTAGAGGTTGGTTGTGATTGTTCATGTGCGGATTTAATTAAAAACTCAGTCGATAATTATGCCATTGCATTACTATACAGGTGAGTATATATTAGTAAAAAAATGTAAAAATAAACCAATCTGTTGCAATCTAGTATCTCGAATCATCGCTATATTATTTTTAAGGATTATTAATGATGAACGCTCCTGCTGACTCTTCTGTTCAAACATTTCATGGTGGATGCCCGCATGATTGCCCAGACACCTGCTCAATGGTGTACACGGTTAAAGATAAAAAGCTAATTTCAGTGACTGGTAATAAATCTCATCCGATGACGCGCGGTGGATTGTGTGTGAAATTAAAAGATTATGAAAAGCGTCACTACCACCCAGACCGTTTACTTTATCCGCTAAAGCGGTCTGGCCCAAAAGGCAGCAAGCAATTTAAGCGTATCACGTGGGATGAGGCGCTAGATGAGATTACGAGCAGGTGGAAAGCGATTATAGATACGGATGGTCCGCATGCCATTATGCCAAATAGTTATTTAGGTAACCAAGGGTTAGTGCATGGGCTAAATGGCGGTGATGCATTTTTTAACCGCATGGGTGCAACGGTGTGTGAGCGTACGTTCTGTGGTGAAGGTTCTTGTACAGCTTGGTTGCTAACGGTAGGCCCTACCGCGGGGGTGGACCCAGAAAGCTTCGCACACGCTAAGTACATTGTGATATGGGCGTGCAACTCAGTGAGTACTAACTTACACCATTGGCATATTATTCATGAAGCACAAAAACGTGGGGCTAAAGTTGTGGTGGTGGATTCTTATGCGTCTAAAACTGCCAAAGAAGCCGATTGGCACATTGCACCTAAACCAGGTACCGATGGTGCGTTAGCCATGGCCATGATGAATGTGATTATTAGTGAGGGTTTAGTCGACCAAGACTATGTTGATCAGTACACCGTAGGCTACAAAGAGTTGGCTGAGCGTGCTAAAACTAGAACGCCAGAGTGGGCAGCGGAAATTACTGGCATTTCAGCAGACGATATTCGAAAATTCGCACGCGAATACGCGACAACACCGCCAGCAGCAATCCGCCTAGGCGTTGCGCTAGAACGAAGTTACGGGGGTAGCCAAGCGATTCGTGCTGTGACAAGTTTGCCTGCGCTCATTGGTGCATGGCGTCATGTCGGTGGCGGAGCATTACAGTTTCCAGTATGGGAGCATCCTTATAAATTTGACGTGATCTCACGCCCAGATTTAATTCCTGAAGGAACGCCTGTGGTGAATAACCTGCAATTAGGTCGCGCACTTACCGGTGAGTTAGACCTTAAAACACCGATTAAATCGATGATGGTATGGAATACTAATCCGCTTACGCAAGCCCCTGAGACTGACAAAATAGTCAAAGGTCTGGAGCGTGAAGACCTGTTCTTAGTCGTCGCTGAACATTTTATGTCGGATACCGCCGCCTATGCAGATATTCTACTGCCAGCTGCAATGGGAGCGGAGATGGAAGACATGGTGCTCTCATGGGGGCATCTGTACCTGACCTACAATGAAAAATGTATAGACCCACCAGGTGAGGCGATTCCGAATAACGAGATTTTTAGACAGTTAGCCAAGCGCATGGGCTATACCGATGATAATTTCCAGTGGAATGATACCCAGTGCCTAGAGAATTATGTGGATTGGAACTCACCTACCTGTGACGGTATCGATTTAGATTATTTACGCCAGCATGGTTTTGCCCGATTAAAAGCTTTTGGTGATAAAGATACACGCGCACGTCATGCCAAAGGTGAGTTTCCTACCGCTACAGGCAAATGCCACTTCTTGGTGGAGGGGGCAAAAAACTTTGTCGCAGGACCTTTCCGCCAAATGTATGATGGTTTTCAACCGGGTGAAGATTTAGATAGCTTGCCAGATTACGTACCATCTCGTGAAACGCCAGCAACGAATCCTGAGCTCGCAGCTAAATACCCTTTGAATATTATTTCACCGAAGAGCCATGGATTTTTAAACTCATGCTATGCCAATGTGACAGAAAAAATTAAGGGTCAGGGCGAGCAGTTTGTGATGATAAATCAGCTAGATGCTGCCGCACGTAACATTAAAGAAGGTGATGTGGTGAAAGTGTTTAATGACCGTGGTGCGTTTGAGGGGCTGGCGAGAATATCTGATGATGTGAATGCAGGGATTGTGGTGGCTACGCTTGGTTATTGGCGGCAGTTGAATAATGGGACGGTGAATTGTATTAGTTCGGCGGAGTTTGGGGATATGGGACACTCGACCACGTTTAGTGATAATTTGGTGGAAGTGGCGTTGAGCTAATCATTAAAGCGATCAATGCTTGTGATATGTGAACAGTTAAGTAACTGATATTCATCTCCGAAATTCAGTTACTTAATTATTACTTCACCAAGAATGTCACTAACTGCGGGTGAAACTTTGCCAGTTCTTTTAGCTATATTGCAATATAAAATTGCTTCTAATAAATCGATTGGGAAGTCTTTTGCAGGCTTTGTGTCATCGAATGCCCATTCAAAATATTTCATAACAAGATTATGTAGTACACGAATGCTAAAGTACCAATTGGTTTCAACAGTTACGCCTGGTAATTTTTCTTGAAAAAAGAATTGATACCATCCGACTTCATTTCCAGTATGAACTTCAGTAATACGTCTTTTTTGTGCTGCCTCTGGGGTTAATGTGAAGTGTTTGCTGCCATTCACTAAATCTCTAACAGTGTCTAATACAAATCGCATCTCTGACGGGGATTGGTTGGGCTGTCTTTTAATTCTAGATGGGTTGAGACGGTCGTCACTTTTAGGCCAATCATGAAATAGATGCCATGCTGTCACTAAGAAATTGAACGTATTGTAAGAGTTATGCCAATCATTCTGCAATCTTATAGATTCAAATTTTAATTTTTCAAACATATCATTGCTTGAGTATATTCCTAAAGTGGGACCATCTCTACCTTCAATTGCTTTGCTCATTGATATGCCTTAATAGTCATTTTTCCGTTGGATATTACCACGTTGTATATTGGTCGCTCTCGCGCGACAGGCGAGTTACTTTCTTTTGCTTGTCCAAAAGAAAGTAACCAAAGTAAATGACACCCCCTCCCGCTTGTTTCCTGTGCTGTGCAGTTCTATGGGCGGCAATCGGAAACTCACTTCGTTCAAACAGCCGCTTGCCGAAATCTCCCATAGAACTGCGCAGCACAGGCGCGGTAGCAGGGGAGTTAACGTCAAGACCAGTGATGTTTCATCGTTGCTTGTTATATTTATAGCTCTCTCAGTTCCGTCATTCCCGCGAAAGCGGGAATCCAGTGGCTTTGATGAGTTTTGGAGATAGCAGGTAATGCAGTAAAATCACGTTATGAATATTTACTCTCTCGCACGTCCTTTATTATTTCAGTTTGATGCTGAATCTGTTCACGACTTTACTTTAAAAAGCTTAAAAACTGCTGAGCGGTTGGGGGTTTTAAAGTTATATGCATCTCCGCCTATTTGTCAGCCTCGCACGGTGATGGGCATAACATTCCCTAATGCGGTTGGTTTGGCGGCTGGCTTAGATAAAAATGCTGCGGTGATTGATGGCATGGCGGCATTGGGATTTGGATTTATTGAGGTGGGTACGGTGACGCCTAGGCCACAACCAGGTAACCCTAAGCCACGTTTGTTCCGCGTGGCAGAGGCGCAAGGCATAGTGAATCGCTTTGGCTTTAATAACCTAGGGGTAGATAACCTGATAGAAAATGTTAAAGCGGCTAAATATCAAGGTGTGCTTGGCATTAATATCGGTAAAAACTTTGATACGCCCAATGAAAAAGCAGTGGATGATTATTTGATTTGTATGCGTAAAGTCTATGCGTATGCGAGTTATATCACTGTCAATATCTCCTCACCTAACACCAAAAACTTACGCGCTTTGCAAGAAAAAGAGGCGCTGTCTGATTTGCTTGGTACATTAAAAGCCGAGCAATTGAAATTGGCTGAACAATTTGGCCGTTACGTGCCTGTTGCTTTAAAAATTGCACCAGATTTAGAGCTGGCACAGGTGAATGAAATTGCAGATTTGTTAATGGCGTATAAAATTGATGCGGTCATTGCAACCAATACAACACTGTCTCGTGAGGCTGTGCAAGGGCTACCAAATGCTGCGGAAACAGGTGGTTTGTCTGGTGCGCCAGTGCGAGATAAATCGACGGTAGTGATTCAGCAATTATCACAACGATTGCAAGGCGCTTTACCCATTATCGGTGTGGGCGGTATTTTGAGCGGCACTGATGCGATAGAAAAAATTGCGGCTGGCGCTAGCTTAGTGCAGTTATATAGCGGATTAATCTACAAAGGGCCACAGTTAATTCGTGATGCAGCACAGGCGCTTGGTTAGTCATCTAGCTTTTGATTAGTATGACATTGCCTATTTTATATTCTTATCGACGTTGCCCCTATGCCATGCGCGCCCGCATGGCGTTGATGTACGCTGGTATTGCAATAGAAATACGTGAGATATCATTACGAGATAAGCCTGCACACTTATTAGCGGTATCACCTAAAGCTACAGTGCCCGTGCTAGTGTTGCTAGATGGCGCTGTGCTTGAGCAAAGTCTAGACATTATGCACTGGGCTTTACAGGAACGTGATGTTGACGGGTGGTTGCTAGCCGACAGTGAGCAAACGCAGCAACTCATTACAGAGAACGATACAAGTTTTAAACAAGCTTTAGACCGTTATAAATATGCGATTCGGTTTCCTGAGCAATCGATGGAAGATTATCGGTCACAAGGTGAAGCTTTTTTGGCTAAGCTGGAACAGCGACTGACTCAAACAAACTTTTTGATGGGTGAGCAAGTTAGTTTAGCCGACATTGCAATTTTTCCCTTTATTCGTCAGTTCTCTGCAGTGGATGCTGATTGGTTTGCATCTACACCTTATGTCAGGCTGAAAGCTTGGCTGAGCTTACTGGTTGAATCTGAGTTGTTTAATAGTATTATGGGCAAATACCCAGTGTATTCTAATGCTCCTAATTAGTTCGCAATCCATCATACGACTCATTAATTAGCACTAAGTATATTGATTAATTAGATTCAATTTTCCAGCCGGGCAGGCGCCACTCGAAGTAAATCGCTAATATCCGCAGTAACGTCATGAGTGCTGCTGGAATAAAGATACAAATCCAAGGTGCAAGGTTAAATTGGTTAAGTAACAATACTAATAAGCCACCTAGGAATGCAATGACTGCGTATGGTTGATAATCGCTGAATGCTTTGGGGATTTCGTTGCAAAAGATGTCTCTCAGCACGCCGCCAAACACCGCAGTCATCACCCCCATCAATGTACACACAATCACAGGGAGTTGTTGCTGTAAGGCGATTTGGGTGCCTAGTGCCGCGTATAAACCTAAGCCAAGTGCGTCAGGGATAAGAATGGCACGCTCTGTGAGTTGAATATGCTTATTACGCATAAACAGCATTGCCAACATGCAGATGAGTAGCATCAGCCATATCCAGTTGGCATGCTCCACCCAGAAGAATGGACGGCGATCAAGTAGAACATCTCGCAACGTCCCACCGCCGAACGCGGATACACCTGTTACGACAAACACACCAAAGGCATCTAGTTTTTTTCTAGCACCTGCAATAAGACCAGAAAGTGCAAAAGCAGATGTGGCAGAAATTTCAATCACCACTTGTAGTGTAGATGCGTTGACATCAATCATAGATCAAATGACTTCATAACAAGTGGTCACATCCGTATGCTTAATGTAAAACAAGCTGTATCGTTTTATATGATTCACGAAACAGCTTGTCATCGCGTCGCTTATCAGATTAAGTTGTTGCTAAATCCTTAGCTTCGTTTTGATTGTTTTCTTCAAATACAAGCGTAACTTCATCTTTATCATTAATATCAACATGTACACTACCGCCATTGGACAGTTTGCCAAACAGCAACTCGTCAGCAAGTGCTTTACGAATGGTATCTTGAATCAATCTAGCCATTGGGCGCGCGCCCATGAGTGGGTCAAAACCCTTTCTGCCGAGGTACGCTTTCAATGCATCGCTGAATGTTGCCTCAACTTTTTTCTCATGCAATTGATCTTCAAGCTGAATCAAGAACTTATCAACAACACGGATAATAATGTCTTGCGACAACGCGGTGAACGAAACGGTCGCATCCAGTCTGTTTCGGAATTCTGGTGAGAATAAACGTTTGATATCCGCTTGTTCATCTCCAGCTTGTTTCGCTGTCGTAAAGCCCATGTTGGATTTAGACAGACCTTCAGCACCAGCATTAGTGGTCATGATAATCGTGACGTTTCTAAAATCTGCTTTGCGGCCATTATTATCTGTCAACGTACCGTGATCCATCACCTGCAATAATATATTGAATATATCTGGGTGTGCTTTCTCAATTTCGTCCAGCAACAACACGCAATATGGATGTTTGGTAATCGCCTCTGTCATTAGGCCGCCTTGCTCAAAGCCTACATAGCCAGGAGGCGCACCAATCAAGCGTGATACCGCATGACGCTCCATGTATTCACTCATATCAAAGCGAATCAGCTCAATGCCCATAATGTAAGCCAGTTGTTTTGCGACCTCGGTTTTACCTACACCAGTAGGGCCACTGAATAAGAAGCTACCAATCGGTTTGTTGTTTTGACCTAAGCCACTACGTGCCATTTTAACGGCAGAAGACAGCGCCTCGATGGCTTTATCTTGACCAAATACCACGGCTTTTAAGTCGCGCTCTAGGGTTTTAAGTGCGTTACGATCATCAGAAGAAATATTTTTTGGCGGAATACGCGCAATTTTGGCAATAATGTCTTCAATTTCTTTATTGCCAATCACTTTTTTCTGTTTAGATTTTGGCAAAATGCGTTGCGCAGCACCAGCTTCATCAATTACATCAATTGCTTTGTCTGGTAAGTGACGGTCGTTGATGTATTTGGCTGATAATTCAGCAGCAGTGGTTAACGCGGCAGCCGTGTATTTCACGCTATGATGTGATTCAAAGCGTGATTTCAGCCCTTTAAGAATCTCGATGGTCTCGGCAACACTAGGCTCAACCACATCCACTTTTTGGAAACGACGAGATAGCGCGTGGTCTTTTTCAAAAATACCGCGATACTCTTGATAGGTGGTTGCACCTATGCATTTGAGAGAGCCATTAGATAATGCAGGCTTCAGTAAATTACTTGCATCCAATGTGCCACCACTAGCGGAACCCGCGCCAATCAATGTATGAATTTCATCAATAAATAGAATAGCCTCAGGCTTCTCTTCTAATTGTTTCATCACTGCTTTAAGACGTTGTTCAAAGTCACCACGATATTTTGTCCCAGCCAGCAATGCGCCCATATCAAGTGAGTACACCACTGCATTGGCGAGTACGTCTGGGATATCTTTTTCTACAATACGGCGAGCTAAACCTTCTGCAATCGCAGTTTTACCAACACCAGCTTCACCTACAAGTAGTGGATTGTTTTTACGACGACGACATAATGTCTGTACGACACGCTCTAGCTCAGATGCGCGACCAATGAGTGGGTCAATCTTGCCTGCTGCCACTTGTAAGTTCAAGTTGAGAGTGTAGTTCTCCAGCGCCCCATTTGGTGCGGCCTCAGCTTCAGCTTCTTGCTCACCACCTTCTGGCTTAGCTGTCTCACCTACTTTTGAAACGCCATGAGAAATAAAGTTAACGATGTCTAGACGTGTTATACCTTGTTGATGCAGGAAAAACACGGCATGTGAATCTTTTTCACCAAAGATAGCGACTAGCACATTGGCGCCTGTCACCTCTTTTTTGCCAGATGACTGTACATGCAACATGGCACGCTGTATCACACGTTGAAAGCCTAGCGTAGGTTGTGTATCAACATCATCTTGTCCAATAACAGTCGGGGTATGTTCTTCAATGTATTGATTTAATTCGGTGCGTAATGTTTCTAATTTTGCCCCGCATGCGCGCAAAACCTCTGCCGCGGTTGGGTTATCAATCATTGCGAGTAGCAAATGCTCAACCGTGATGAGCTCGTGACGCTTTTGTCTTGCGTCCATAAACGCCATGTGCAAACTAACTTCTAATTCCTGCGCTATCATCTCGGTACCTAACTTTCTTTTATGTATCTCTCTTACATTTATGCCATTTCAATGATGCACTGTAATGGATGTTGCGATTTTCTTGCATGGCTAACAACTTGATTCATCTTTGTTTCTGCGATGTCCTGTGGATATACACCACATACACCAGCGCCCTCAGTATGTACTTTGAGCATAATTTGCGTTGCTTGTTCACGGCTTTTGTTAAAAAAATGCTCAATGACCTCAACAACGAACTCCATTGGTGTGTAGTCGTCATTTAACAGTAGCACTTTAAACATGGGGGGCAATTTTGGTTTTGCAACTTCAGGCTTAAGTGCTGTGTTACTTTCGTGCGGTTTATTTGCCATAGTATGAATCTATTTTGAGCCAAACTGTAAAAAATTCAAGTGTAATTTGATGTATCTTGATGTGATCGTACTACGTAGTTGCAATAATCAATTGCAGAGACTAAGGGAATATTTTGACGCTTTTTACAATTCTATCTTGAGTTTGCAGTATTTCGAGTCGGTGAGCGCCAATTTTAAAGCTAGTATTAGGCTCAGGAATGTCTTCAAAATGTTCAAGAATCAAACCATTGAGTGTACGTGGCCCATCTAAAGGTAAATCAAGATTTAATTTTTTATTGAGGTCGCGTAATGTGCTGGTGCCATCAGCTAGCCAACTACCGTCTTCTTCTTGATGATAGCCACTGCGACGTGAAGGTAACTGTGTACTAAAGTCGCCAATTACTTCTTCTAAAATGTCTTCCAACGTGACCAAGCCTTTTAGTTCACCATATTCATCAACGACTAGCGCAATACGTTCGTGATTTTCTTGGAACTGTTGAATTTGCGTAAATAGAGGCGTGCCTGATGGTACGAAATAAGAGTCATCTATCACCTCGAGTAAAGCTGCCTTATCAAAATCATCTCGTTGATGATGCTCGCGTAACTGGTTGATGACTTTACGTACTTGCAAAATACCAATGATTTCTTCAGACTCACCTTGTCGCACTGGTAAGCGTGTGTGCTGTGTGTTTGTGATGTGATTTAAAATATCATCGATCGATGCGTCAAAGTTAATGCTTTCAATCATGGTGTGAGCTGTCATGACATCATCTACCGTAATTTTTTCTAGCTCAAATAAATTTAATAAAATTGTGCGATGCTTCTTGGGCATAAAGTGGCCAGCATCTGTGACTATGCTACGCAGTTCATCCATGGTGAGTGACTGAGTTGGAGCGTCGAAGTTAACTTTTACTCTGAGTACACGCAATAAGCCAACAACGAATAAATTAACAAACCATACGATAGGGTAGAGTGCTTTAAGCAGAGGATACAATATATAGCTGCAAAAGAAAGCAAGTTTTTCTGGGTATGCAGCTGCAATCACTTTAGGAGATATTTCACTGAAGACTAAAATCGCAAATGTCACTGTCATCGTGCCAAACATCAATGTCCACTCACCCTCACCAAACAACTCTACGACGATAATGGTGACTAAGGTGGCCGATGCCGCGTTGGCAAAGTTGTTACAAAGCAAAATGACACCCAAAAGTTTGTCAGTTTTAAGCAACAAAAATGTTGCGAGCCTTGCACCACGATGACCTTGATTTGCTAAATGTTTTAAACGATAGCGATTGACAGACATCAGGCTGGTTTCAGCCAGTGAGAAAAATCCAGAAATTAAAAGCAGAACGGCAAGCGCGCCAAGCTGCCAAGAAATAGGTATGTTGTTCAAAGTATTATTTGATGGTTACTACGAGGATGTAGTGTATACGTGATGGGGTATTAGAAGCAAGTGCTGTAATTTTGACTTACTTCATCTATGCTTGATGAGTGATGGAGCAGCATCAGTATCTTGTTGTTTTGAATGGTAGGTGATTAAATCCGCTACAGCATCTTAATTCAATCAATATTAAGTCGCTGCAGCGGCTGAGTGTTACTTAAGCAAACTCTGATGGGTCTGGTTCAGCAACAGCTTCTTTTTTCTCGCCCTCTTTCTTTTCAACATCACTCATTAAGTTGGCACGGCTAATACCTAACCACATGGCAATCGGGCAAGCCACCAATACTGAAGAGTAAATGCCAAACAAAATACCAATAGTAAGCGCCAATGCAAAGTTGTGTAGTACTTCACCACCAAACAACAACATCGATAACACCATGAGTTGTGTTGAGAAGTGTGTAATCACGGTACGAGACATGGTGCGTGTAATCGCGTTATCAATCACTTGCGTTACACTTGCTTTACGCATTTTGCGGAAGTTCTCACGGACTCGGTCAAACACCACCACAGACTCGTTAACAGAGTAACCCAATACTGCGAGTACAGCGGCTAGCACGGTCAAGTTGAATTCCCATTGGAAGAATGCAAAGAAACCTAAGATGATAATCACATCATGCATGTTTGCGATAATGGCCGCAACAGCAAAGCGCCACTCAAAGCGCATGGCTAGATAAATCATGATACCAGCGATTACTAAGAGTAAAGCTAGTGAGCCTTTTTCATATAGTTCAGCACCGACTTGTGGGCCTACAAACTCAATACGGCTCATCTGTACTGAGCTATCTACTGCTTTCAAAGAGCCTAGCACTTTGTCAGAAAGTTGTGCGCCGGTGAGGCCTGCTCTTACCGGTAAGCGAATCAATACATCACGACTAGTACCAAAGTTTTGCACTGTGGCGTCTTTTAAACCGATACCGTCAATTGTTGTACGAATCTTATTGAGGTCAGCCGCATGAGGGTAGTTCACTTCAATCATGGTGCCGCCAGTGAAGTCCACACCAAAATTCAAACCTCTAGTCGCCAAAAAAACGATGGCAAGAATGAAGGTGATCATGGAGATGGCCGTCGTTAGGCGGCCATAGCTCATGAACGGGATGTCTTTTTTTACTCTAAAAAATTCCATAGTATCTGCTCTATTTTTTGACTGAGGGCGCTAGTTAACTGGAGCGCTTAACCAATTGAAAGGTGAGTTGTTTTACGACGGCTACCGTAGATCCAGTTAACAATCGCGCGAGAAACGACCACCGCACTGAACATCGAAGTCAGAATTCCAAGCACATGCACGACTGCAAAGCCTTTAACAGGGCCAGAGCCAAATAGGAACAGTGCAATACCTGCAATCATTGTGGTCACGTTAGAGTCTAGAATCGTATCCCAGGCGCGATCATAGCCAATATGGATTGAAGCCTGAGGTGTATTGCCGCTGCGTAGTTCTTCCCTGATACGTTCGTTAATCAGTACGTTAGCATCAATCGCCATCCCTAATGTTAGCGCTACTGCAGCTAAGCCAGGCAAAGTGAGCGTTGCTTGCAACATCGACAATACGGCAACCAATAACAGTAAGTTGATGCCTAGTGCCAATACTGAAATTCCACCAAATGCTACATAGTAAATAATCATGAACACAGCAATCGCTGCAAAGCCCCACAGTGTAGAGTGCATACCGCGCTTGATGTTTTCTTCACCCATACTAGGTCCAACAGTACGCTCTTCAATAATATCCATAGGTGCGGCTAGCGCACCAGCGCGTAATAGAAGTGAAATGTCGGTAGCTTCTTGAGTGTTCGCCATGCCTGAAATTTGTACGCGACCGCCACCGATTTCTTCATTAATCACTGGTGCGGTGACTACTTCAGTGTTGCCTTTTTCAATCAGTAAAATGGCCATGCGTTTGCCCACGTTCTCACGTGTTACTTGTTGGAACACGCGCGCACCGCGAGCATCGAGCGTGACATTAACGACAGATTGTCCAGTTTGATTATTCACGCCAGGGCCTGCATCGGTGATGTAGTCACCTGTGAGTACCACGTTCTTCTTCACTAAGATGGTGCCGCCTTCGCGGTCTTTAAATGCGTCAGTACCCATTGGCGCTTGACCTTGTGCTGCTTTTTCCAAAGTCATGGCATCAGATTTTTCTTCATCAACTAGACGGATTTCAAGCGTAGCCGTGCGACCTAAAATCTCTTTCGCTTTCGCTGTGTCTTGCACGCCAGGTAGTTGAACCACTACGCGGTCTGCACCTTGCTGTTGGATAATCGGTTCGGCAACACCTAGCTCGTTAATACGATTATGCAATGTTTGAATATTTTGCTTTAGTGCAAACTCCTGAATGCGTTTTTGTTCAACAGCATTCAATGAGGCACTCAACACCATGTTATCGCCGTCAACACTGTCTTTAAGCGTGAGGTCTGGATATTGATTGCTAATAATTTTCTTTGCTTTAGTAAGTTCAGAAGCGCTAGTAAAACGAATCTGTACGGTTTGTCCTTCACGCGTCACGCCTGCATATGAAACGCGCTCTTTACGTAAAGCTGTTCTAAAGTCACCTACAAAACGCTCAGCAGCTTTGTCTAAAGCTGCTTTCATGTCGACTTGTAGAAGAAAGTGCACGCCACCTCGTAAATCTAAGCCTAAGTACATTGGTTTTGCGCCAATACTACGTAACCATTCTGGTGAGCGAGATAACAGGTTTAGCGCTACTGTGTAGTCACTACTTAAGTTTGCCTGTAATACATCTTTGGCCTTGATTTGCGTGTCGGTATTTGCAAAGCGAGCCTTGACGCCACGTGCATCCAAGTAAATGCCGTCGTATGCGATTTTTTCTTGTTGAAGAATCTGTTCTACTTGCGCTAGTAAAGCAGGGTCAACTTTACTTGTGCTTTTTGCAGGGGTGACTTGAATAGCTGGTGACTCCCCAAACATATTTGGAATGGTGTAAATTAGCCCCATCAGAATCATGAAGACAACAAAAATGTTTTTCCACAGCGGGTAGCGGTTCATAGTCAGACTCTAGTCAACGGTTTGCAATTGCTTTGTAGCAATTGCAAAGTGTTTAATAAATTTGTAGATAGATACTTTGAATTAAATACTTTTAATCGTACCTTTTGGCAATGCACTTTGAATCGCATGCTTTTGAACGGTAATTTCAGTATTCGGTGCAATTTCAACAGTGACAAAAGCGTCGGTGACTTTAGTGATTTTCCCAACAATACCGCCAGAAGTAACGACTTCATCTCCTTTTTGCAAAGCGGCAATCATGTTGCGTTGCTCTTTAGCTTGTTTCATTTGAGGGCGAATAATCATGAAGAAGAACAGCAGAAAAATCACGATTAATGGCAAGAAGCTAGTGAAGTCTGTGGCAGGTGCTGTTGCAGCATAAGCATTTGAAATAAACACGATATAACTCTCTTAAAAAATAAACTTAAAATAATCTAAAAATCAGCCTTTAATTCTAGCACATACTGTATGTGAATGCAGATGGTGCGAATATGGGCTCAATTAAATCAGGATAAACTCCTGCGTTTTGTAGCAAACTCTTGCTTGAATGTTTCGAATGTGCCTGCTTCAATTGCTTTGCGCATGCCAGTCATGAGTTGCTGGTAGTAGTGCAGGTTGTGTATTGTATTTAGTCGCGAACCTAAAATTTCACCAATTCTATGTAGATGATGCAGATAGGATCGGGTGAAGTTGCGGCAGGTGTAGCATGCGCAATCCGCGTCAAGCGGATTGGTGTCGTTCTTATAACTTGCATTTTTAATTTTAACGTCGCCATACTGAGTGAACAGCCAGCCATTCCGTGCGTTACGTGTAGGCATGACGCAGTCGAACATGTCAACGCCTTGCGAGACGGCTGCCACTAAATCTTCAGGTGTACCTACGCCCATTAAATAACGAGGCTTGTCTTGTGGCATTTTGGGTGCAGTATGCGCCAAAATGCGTAGCATGTCCTCTTTGGGTTCGCCAACTGAAAGGCCGCCAATTGCATAGCCATCAAATCCGATTTGCTCTAAACCTTCACGTGAAATATCGCGTAACTCTTCATGCATGCCGCCTTGTATGATGCCAAACAACGCATTGGGGTTGCCCTCGTGGGCTTGTTTGCTTCGTTTTGCCCATCTTAATGAAAGCTGCATAGAGATATCCGCTTCTTTAAGCGTCGCAGGGTAGGGGGTACATTCGTCAAAAATCATGACGATATCTGAATTGAGTACGCGTTGAATCTTCATGGATTCTTCTGGTGTCAGAAAGCATGAATCGCCATTGATTGGTGAGCGAAACTTAACGCCTTCTTCTGAAATCTTGCGTAAATCGCCTAGGCTCCAAACCTGAAAGCCACCAGAGTCTGTGAGTATCGGTTTGTCCCATCCCATGAATTTATGAAGCCCACCATGTGCCGCAATGACTTCTAGTCCTGGACGTAACCATAGGTGGAAAGTATTCCCTAGAACGATGTGCGCATCGATTTCGGTGAGCTCTAGCGGAGACATCGCTTTAACTGTACCGTAGGTGCCAACTGGCATGAACGCAGGCGTTTCTACTTTGCCGTGCGCTAGTTCTAAAGTGCCTCGGCGTGCGAGACCATCTTGCTTGTGTAAGGTAAATTGCATGGTGGTGCTAAAAGTTTTGAATGTCGCGATACTAACATAATATGTTTAGTTTGTAGGCTAGCCAGTTTGTGTGCCTGCATACAAGATTCAATATTGAGTTGCTTATAATGAGTCTTAGTGAAAACTATTTTAATCGAATATACTCAAAGATTAAGTGTTAAATAAATAACGGAGGATATATGAAAAATACGATGATTTTAGGTTCATGCTTACTGGCCTTTGTGCTTGGGGGATGCGCCAATATGACTGAAACGCAAAAGGGTACTGCTAAAGGTGCTGCGATTGGCGCTGGTACTGGTGCCGTGATCGGTGCGATTGCTGGCAAAGGTAAAGGTGCTGCGATTGGTGCTGCTGTTGGTGCGGGTGTGGGTGCCGTAGCTGGTAATGTATGGACTAAACGCCAAGAAGAACAAAAAAGACAAATGGAAGAAGCAACGGCAGGCACTGGCGTAGGTGTGACGCAAACAGCGGATAACCGTCTAAAACTGGATATCCCTAGCGATATTTCTTTTGACGTGGGTCGTGCTGATATCAAGTCAAATTTCAGAACCGTGCTAGATACTTTTGCGACTAGTTTAGTGAAAAATCCAGCAAGTAATGTAACCGTTATCGGCCATACAGATAGCACTGGTAGTGACGCTGTTAACAATCCATTATCATTGAATCGTGCTGCAAGCGTTCGTGACTATGTTGTCGCACGTGGCGTACAGTCAAGTCGAATAGTGATTGATGGTCGTGGTTCTCGCGAGCCTTTGGTGTCTAATGATACTGCTGCGAATAGAGCAAAAAATCGTCGCGTAGAGATTTTCGTCGCAGAGCCCGCTAATTAACAAACAATTTAATTTATTAAAAAATTGTGATTTAAAGTACTAAACAAAGCCGGCAAATATGCCGGCTTTGTTTTTGAAGTCGATATTTTTAAGAGGGTGATCGGATGTTAAAGTGAGGGCTAAATTGAGATTCTCTAAAGGGTTAACCCAAATTTGATTTCAAGTATCACTACAGGCTTTGTTATACTAATCAAAATTAAAGAATTATCATATATAAAGGTATGATACGAAACATGATTGAATCAAAGCAAAAACCATCTCGTCGTAATTCAGATTCGCCATCTTTGCGTGAGCGAGGCATTTATTTGCTGCCTAATTTATTTACCTCGGCTGCTCTGTTTGCTGGGTTTTACGCGATTGTACAGGCGATGAACGGCAACTTTGAGCTAGCTGCAATTGCAATTTTTATTGCGATGGTGATGGATGGCCTGGATGGGCGTGTTGCGCGTATGACAAATACGCAAAGTGCTTTTGGTGCGGAATACGATAGCTTGTCAGATATGGTGTCGTTTGGTGTGGCGCCAGCCCTTATTTTGTATGTTTGGGCACTGAAACCTTTAGGTAAGCTAGGATGGCTGGCTGCTTTTATCTATTGTGCTTGCGCAGCACTTAGACTTGCGAGATTTAACACTAAGCTAGATGATGTTAATCAAGATAAGCGTTATTTCCAAGGCTTGCCTAGTCCTGCCGCTGCTGCTTTGTTAGCAGGTTTTGTGTGGGTGTCTTATGAGTATGGCGTGAGTGGTCGTGATGTGTTTTTTGGTGTACTTAAAATGAAGTGGATGGCGTGGTGTATCACTGTATTTGCTGGAGCTTCTATGGTGAGTGACCTGCGTTATTACAGCGGTAAAGATATTAATTTAAAAGCTAGTGTGCCATTTTTTGTGATTCTAGGCATTATGTTAGCGTTTGTGCTTATTTCATATAGCCCACCAGAGGTGTTGTTTTTGATTATGACTCTCTATGCGCTTTCTGGGTATGCAATGTGGTTACGAGGTAAGTTTACGTCAATGACTGCACCCAAATAACTGGCTATATTACATAAGATTTATTGATCATCATGATAAATAAATTCAAATACTTAAGCACTTGCGAAACGCCTTAAAAAACATTATATTGCTAGTACTATGTTCAATTTAAATATTACATTTACTCAATACGCACTTCATTTTCATGCAAGTGCAGTTCTGCTGCGCAATTTATTTGCGTTACGTCTTCTTAGTTTCCTGCGCTAGTGCGCAGACTAAACACACTCAAAATTTAAGTATTACTTCGCGCATTCACTATTTTAAGTGAGTTGCCAGCTACCAGCCTGTTATTTAAAGCGGTGATAGGCTGAAATAAAATAAAACTAAGGTAATTATCATGACACAAGACCAAATTATAATTTTTGATACGACATTGCGTGATGGCGAGCAAAGCCCAGGCGCAGCAATGACCAAAGAAGAAAAAATCCGCATTGCACGCCAGTTAGAAAAGTTAGGCGTTAATGTGATTGAAGCTGGTTTTGCTGCAGCAAGCCCAGGTGATTTTGATGCGATTCACGAAATTGCAAAAATCATTAAAAACTCAACTGTCTGTTCATTAGCACGAGCTAGCGAGAATGATGTGCGCCGTGCTGGTGAGGCAATTAAGCCTGCCGCTAAAGGACGTATTCATACCTTTATTGCCACCAGCAAAATCCATATGGAAAATAAACTTCGTATGACAGAAGACCAAGTGCTTGAACGTGCAGTGCAGGCGGTGAAATGGGCATTGGAATACACGGATGATGTCGAGTTTTCAGCTGAAGATGCAGTGCGTTCAGAGATGGACTTCTTGATTCGTGTGTTTGATGCAGTGATTCAAGCTGGCGCAAAAACGATTAACGTGCCAGATACAGTAGGCTACTCTATTCCTGCACCATGGGGTGAACGTATGCGTGAGTTGATTGCACGCGTGCCAAATAGTCATAAGGTGGTGTGGTCAACACACTGCCATAATGACCTTGGCATGGCGGTTGCAAACTCATTGGCAGCTGTAATGGGGGGGGCGCGCCAAGTTGAATGTACGATTAATGGCTTGGGTGAACGTGCGGGTAATGCAAGTTTAGAGGAAGTGGTCATGGCGATAAAAACACGCAGTGACATTTTCAATTTGACAACAAGTATTGATACGACACAAATCGTTCCAACCAGCAAATTGGTTTCTTCAATTACAGGGTATCCTGTACAGCCTAACAAAGCGATTGTGGGTGCAAATGCCTTTGCACATGAATCAGGCATTCATCAAGATGGTGTGTTGAAGCATCGTGAAACTTATGAAATTATGCGCGCTGAAGATGTGGGCTGGAATGCTAATAAATTAACCTTAGGTAAATTGTCTGGTCGCAATGCATTTAGAACACGCTTGAAAGAATTGGGTATTGAGCTTGAAACTGAAGACTTGTTAAATGCCGCGTTTGCACGTTTTAAAGATTTAGCAGACAAAAAATCTGAAATTTTTGATGAAGACTTGCATGCTTTGGTGAGTGATGAGTTCGTTTCGGAAGCCACAGAGAATTATAAATTGGTGTATTTGCAAGTCGCATCGCAAACTGGAGAGGTGCCACACGCCTTGATTACAGTGAGCGACAACGGTAGCGAGAAAAAGGCTGAAGCTGATGGCGGTGGCCCTGTAGATGCATCGTTTAAAGCAATTGAGCTTATTGTGAACAGCGGGGCTGAATTGTTACTTTACTCAGTGAATAATATTACTAGTGGCACAGATGCACAGGGTGAAGTGACGGTGCGTTTATCAAAAGGTGGCCGTATTGTTAATGGGCAGGGTGCCGATACTGATATTGTTGTGGCCTCTGCGAAAGCTTATTTGAATGGTTTAAATAAATTACACAGCAAGCTAGAGCGTGCGCACCCACAAGTGTAGTTTGTGAATCTAGATGTGTTGTTGAAGCGAAGTCGGGTGAATCCATGAGTTTGTTAGGGCAAATGAAACTTCAAGCACAACAGTCGCTTGAAGAAAAAAACAATCAAGTCAAACTAAGCGCTGATTCGCTCGCTTTGCGTAATGCAAAGCTTAAAGAGGTATTTGATTATTGGCGCGAGTTCTCTGAGCTCATTAGAGTCATTGAGCCGGATTTTTCGCACGTTATTTCATTACCAAGTATAGGTGATTTGTCTGGACTGAAAGTGTCCGAACCTTTTGCTGAATATCGATACAGGCTTCTGAGTAATGAAACATTCTCTGATGATATTAGCCATGTTTCATTGTTTTATTTTTACAAAGCCCCTCAAGTTTTTAAGTTTGAGCGTGAATTAGGGATTGCACAGCGCATTAAAGATGTATTGTGGCGCTATGGGATAGTGCATACCGCGGAAGACGTAAAAAATGAGCATGCACGTGTTGCGGCTGTGTCTTTTATTATCCCTTGGCAAGTAAAAGGCTCAATATTTGTCACGCCATTGCCTGATTCAAATGTATTACACTTTTCATTAAAGAATATTGCAAAACTAGGCGAGATGGAATTAGAGATGCCGTTTGATCAAGTCGATGCGACATTCTTAGATGAGCTTTCTAAGTTGCTACTTGGGCAAGAAAACTCTTTCTGGAAGCTTGCTAAGTTTTAGCAGTATGACAATATGCACCTGAATATGAGTCGACAATCACTGTTGATTGTTTTAGCGTTGTTTTGTACCTATTTTATTTGGGGCTCAACATACTTAGCCATTCGCTTTGGGATAGAAAGTTTTCCACCATTTTTGATGGGTGGTGTTAGGTTTACTGTTGCAGGCATCGTTTTATTTGCTGTGATGCGTTATTTGGGGGCGGCAATGCCATCTAAACAAGAGTGGCTTGGTGCCGGCGTGGTTGGCTTGTTATTGCCTGCATTAGGTAACGGGACAGTGTGCTATGTACAACAAACGGTCTCTTCAAGTGTTGCTGCATTGTCTATAGCAACAGCGCCTATTTGGATGGCAATCTTTTCTTCTATTTGGGGACATAAAATCACGCCTAAAGAGTGGTTAGGCATTGCTATCGGCTTAGTTGGTATTGTGTTGTTAAATTTAGGCGGTAGTTTTGATGGTGATTTGATGAGCGCTTTTCTGCTGATATTTGCAGCCGCGAGTTGGTCTTTTGGCTCTGTGTGGGGTAAGCATTTAGCGATGCCGGAAGGACTGATGGGGGCTGCTTGTCAAATGCTTACTGGGGGGCTAGTGTTGTTGATAGTAAGCGCTTACGCTGGGGAGTCTTGGCCTGCAGAGGTTTCAGCAAGGTCTTGGGGCGCTTTATTATTTTTAATCGTATTGGGCTCACTAATTGCATATAGCGCATACCAGTACTTGCTAAAAACAGTGCGCCCGTTAGTAGCAAGCAGCAATACTTTTGTTAACCCTCTCGTGGCATTTGCTGTAGGGGTGTGGTTTGCTGCTGAGCATGTGACTATGACTGAAATGATTGCGCTCGGTGTGATTTTAGTGGGTGTTTTTTTAGTACTTTCTGTAACGAACAATAAAGATATTTAATATGAAACAAGACGTAGATTTAAAGCAAAACCTAGATTCAAAGCAAAATCTGGCACTGTTTGACTTAGATAATACTTTGCTTGCTGGTGATAGTGATTATAACTGGGGTTTGTTTTTAATTAATGAAGGTCTGTTGGATGGTAAAACTCATCAGGCGCGTAATGATCAGTTTTACCAAGATTACAAGAACGGTAATTTAGATATTTATCAATTCCTAGAGTTTCAGCTGAAACCGCTAAGTGAGCATCCTAAAACGTTTCTAGATGCTTTGCATTTGAAGTATATGGAAAAAGTCATCCGTCCTATGATGACTCAAAAAGCACAAGAGTTGGTAGATGCACACAAAGCAGCGGGAGATTTATGTGTTGTGATTACAGCAACTAATAGTTTTGTTACCAAACCAATTGCGACTGCGTATGGTATTGAGCATTTAATTGGCACAGACCCTGAAATGATTGACGGGCAATATACCGGAGGTGTGCAGGGTGTGCCAAGTTTTCAAGAGGGGAAAGTGACCCGCATTAACGATTGGCTAAAGGCGCGCGGTCAGCAATTAGGTGATTTTAGTAAGAGTTACTTTTACAGCGACTCACATAATGATTTGCCATTAATGAAACTCGTGACCAACCCAGTAGCGGTTGATGCAGACCCTACGCTTACTGCTTATGCAATCTCACATGAGTGGCCACAAATTAGTTTGCGAACTTGAACGCGAGCTAAGATTTCAGTTTTTAGTATGAACTTGATTAGTGTAAGTCATACTCACTAATCAAGTGATCAATATGCTAGTGGCCAAGAAGTATTTGTGAAACAAATTTACTACCGATATAGGCTAGTACAAGTAATAAGAAACCAGCTAAAGTCCAGCGGATTGCTTTAAGTCCGCGCCAACCATATTGATATCTGCCAAACAGCAGGCTTGCATAAATAAACCAGCTGGCTATCGAAAAAATAGTCTTATGGTTAAATTGCATTGGTTTGTGAAAAATCTCTTCAGAGAACCACATACCGCTTGCTAAAGTAATCGTGAGTAACACAAACCCAAAGCCAATCATTTTAAATAACAGGCTCTCCATCACCATTAGTGGTGGGAAATTTGGTAGTTTAATCAATGTGGTTTTATGGTGCAGATTCCGCTCCGCAATGGCCATTAATAGAGCATGAAGTGCTGCGAAGGTGAATAAGCTATAGGCAATCATCGCCACCCAAATGTGAGCGAGGAAAAGGTGGTTGCCTGACTCCGGCAGAAAGTGAGTTTCTGTAAAAAAAGCAGGTAGCAGCGAGAAAATCGCGGCAGGAGGAAGCACAAAGGCCTGTAGGCTATAAAGTTGATGGTTGCGGTCTGTGACCCAATACACTAAAACTGTTAGCCATAGAATGGCTGAAATTGATTGATAGAATCCTAAGTTGAACCCTACTGAAAAAATACTTTGATGGAGTAGCCATCCGTGAATTAGCAAGCCTAAAGCAATCATCGCAGAGTGAAGTTTTAACGCATTCAGTCTCACAGAGGCGTTGTTTTCAGGTGTTTTAGCCTCTCGCCAAAAATCAATAGCAACGGCCATGTAAATGAAGGCAACGATGAAGTAAGGAATTAAATTCTGCATAGTGCAATTATGGCGCAATTAGGATGTAAATATAATAGCTGATTTTAATAAATATGGGATTTGTGTTGTAGGGCTGAGTATTTAGTTATTATCAACTGTCAATATTCGGCTTTACATTAGGTATTTTCGACTATCTTTGATTTGAAAATGTATTGATAGGATAGGCCTGTCGCTTGATGTAAAATTGAACCTTAGATTATTAGTAAGAGTATAAATATGCTAGAAAATTTGACTGGACGCCTGCAAGGTGTCATTAAAAATTTACGTGGGCAAGCACGCTTAACAGAAGAAAATATTGCAGATGCGATGCGTGAAGTACGTATGGCCTTGCTAGAGGCAGACGTTGCTCTGCCTGTGGTGAAAGATTTTATTGCTGCAGTTAAGTTGCGGGCACAGGGTAAAGAAGTTCTACAAAGTTTAACACCAGGTCAGGCTGTGATTGAGGTTGTGAACGATGAACTGACGTCGCTGATGGGTAAAGCGAACGAAGGTCTGAATTTAGCTGCTGTACCTCCTGCTATTATTTTAATGGCAGGTTTGCAGGGTTCAGGTAAAACCACTACCTCTGCAAAGCTTGCAAAATTATTAAAAGAACAAAAAAAGAAAGTATTGTTAGCGAGTGCTGACGTGTATCGGCCAGCTGCGATTGAGCAGTTAAAAACGCTGGCCAAGCAGTTGGAGGTTGAGTGTTTTGACAGTAACGCGAATCAAGCGCCACTTGATATTGCCACTGCGACTTTAGATTTTGCCAAACGTGGATATTACGATGTAGTGATTTTCGATACAGCAGGTCGCTTAGGTATTGATGAAGCCATGATGGCCGAAATTAAAGCGTTGCATGCTTTCTTGAATCCGATTGAAACCTTGTTTGTGGTTGATGCCATGCAAGGGCAAGACGCCATTAATACGGCAAAAGCCTTTGGTGATACCTTACCCTTGACGGGCATTGTTTTAACGAAGCTAGATGGCGACTCACGCGGTGGTGCTGCATTGTCGGTGCGTCATGTCACTGGTAAGCCTATTAAATATATTGGCGTCAGTGAAAAAGTGGATGGTCTTGAGCCATTTTATCCGGATCGTATGGCGTCGCGTATCCTTGGCATGGGTGATGTGCTCGGCCTGATTGAGCAGGCGCATAAAAACGTAGATTTGGCTGAGGCGCAAAAACTAGCTGATAAGGTTAAGTCAGGTAAGAATTTTGATTTAGATGACTTTAAAGCGCAAATGTCACAAATGCGAAAAATGGGCGGCATGGGCGCGCTGATGGATAAAATGCCATCGCAGATTGCGGGCATGGCTGCCAAAGTGAACCCAGATGATGCAGATAAGAGCATTCGACGAATTGAAGGCATTATTAATAGCATGACCCCGCTTGAGCGTCGTAAACCTGAAATTATTAAAGCAACACGTAAAAAGCGTATTGCAGACGGTTCTGGCGTGCAAGTACAAGAAGTGAACCGCTTATTGAAGCAGTTTGAAGAAACACAGAAAATGATGAAAATGTTTAGCAAGGGCGGCATGGCAAAAATGATGCGTAGCATGGGTGGCTTTATGGGCGGTAAACTTCCTGGAATGCGTTAATGTCTTAGATTGGATAAATTGGCGAATTTGCTAACTCTTGTTAAAACAGTCTCTTACGCAAAACCGTCAATCTTTTTACAAAATAATTAAGTTATTTGCAAATTTGTCATTGACCATCCCTATAGTTTCTAGCATAATGGCGACCTTTCGTAAGTAGCACAATTAATTACGAAATGAATGGGGTGTTAGCTCAGCTGGTAGAGCAGCGGACTTTTAATCCGTTTGTCGTGGGTTCGATCCCCGCACACCCTACCAAGATATATAAGGCTTAATCAGAAATGATTAAGCCTTTTTCTTTTGTATTGACGCTTCATTGAATATCATTATCTAGTTCTTACAGCTTTTTAATTTGGTTGCTAAACATCAGTGAAACCTGACAATACGAAATCTGAATTGCACCCTCGTAACCCACATCGGGAGCGTTACGACTTTGATCTGCTTGTTCAGGCTAGCTCAGCATTGGCTCCTTATGTGAAATTGAACAAGTATGGTGATGCTTCTATCGATTTTTCTGATGCTAAGGCTGTTAAGGCGCTGAATCAAGCGTTGCTCAAACAGTTTTATCAGGTGCTTGTTTGGGATATCCCTGAGCAGTATCTTTGTCCGCCAATTCCTGGACGTGCAGATTATTTACATTACATCGCAGATTTGCTTGCAAGAGATCATGCTGGTGTTGTGCCTCAAGGGACATCAGTGCGTGTGCTGGACGTAGGTGTGGGCGCCAATATGATTTATCCGCTGTTAGGTACACGCGAGTACGGATGGCGTTTTGTAGGGGCGGATATTGATGCGAAGGCTTTGGATAACGCACAGCAAATTGTGAATGCGAATTCGCTCTCTAACGTGATTGATCTGCGATTGCAACTTTCAAAAGCATCAGTCTTTAAAGGTGTCATTAAGCAAGGTGAGAAGTTTGCACTAACAATGTGCAATCCACCTTTTCATGGGTCTTTAGAAGAGGCGCAAGCTGGCACAGCGCGTAAGTGGCGTGGTTTAGATAAGCATTTTGCTAAACGCGGGTCAAATGAAAAGTCTCCAATGTTGAATTTTGGCGGGCAAAATGCCGAGCTCTATTGCGAGGGTGGTGAAGAGGCCTTTGTTGCTACCATGATAAGTGAAAGTAAGCTGTTCGCAGGACAATGTGTTTGGTTTACTACCTTGATTTCAAAAGCGGCGAATTTGCCGAGTGTTTATCGTGCACTTAACAGAGTGAATGCATTAGAGGTAATCACGATTGAAATGTCACAGGGCCAAAAGAGAAGCCGTATTGTTGCTTGGACATTTTTAAATGCCAGCCAACAACGGGCTTTCTAATTTTATATATTACAGCTTGCTTGAAATAATCCAGGGTGATGGTTTTTCACAAAATTTGCAAAGTCATCTGGGGGGAGCGGTTTAGAGAAGAGGTACCCCTGAAACATATCTGCGCCATACTGACAGCATAGGCGTGCTTGTTCTATTGTTTCAACGCCTTCAACAATCACATCGAGGTCTAGGCTTTTTGCTAGGGTGATAATCGCTTTTAATACGCGACAATCTGGTGGGCTATCGGGTACATTTTGTACAAATGAGCGATCAACTTTTAGGATTGATGCAGGTAGCCATTTTAGATAGGCCATTGACGAATACCCTGTACCAAAATCGTCAATCGCGACGTTGACGCCGAACGTTTTGAGCTTGTTTAGAATAGTGGATGTTTTGTCAAAGTCTGACACTAAAACACCTTCCGTCACTTCTATTGATAGACAGTTGCCAGTTAAGCCTGCGTTGTCTAAATCTGATTTAATTGAGGTCTGAAAGCTTTCGTCTTTTAGCGATTGCTCCCCTGCGTTAATCGCTAAACAGAAGTCTTGATCTACTATGTTATTTGACCGCCACGCGGCTAATTGCTGACATGCTGAACGTCTACTCGCTGAGTCTATTTCAGATAAAAATCCTAGCTCCTCTACATCGTCTAGAAAGGCGATTGGTGCTAGGAGAGGTGGTTAAAATAGGGCAGGATTGCACTCTATTTAAACCCGGAGATAAGGTGTTTTATGCAGGAGAAATCACGCGCTCTGGTTCTAATGCTGAGTATCAATTGATTGATGAACGTATTGTTGGGCATATGCCAAAAAGTTTAAGCTATGAACAAGCCGCTGCACTACCTTTAACCTCTGTCACCGCTTGGGAGTCTTTGTTTGAGCGATTGGAAATCGCATTGCAGTCTTCGTCCAATCAAGGTAAGTACATATTAATTATTGGTGGAGCAGGAGGTGTTGGCTCTATAGCGATACAACTCGCTAGTAAACTGACTGGATTAACAGTGGTGGCCACAGCCTCACGATCAGAGACTAGCCGGTGGGTGCGTGATTTAGGTGCGCACCATGTTGTGAATCATCAGCAAGATCTTGTGCAACAAATGGCCGAAATTGGTATTTCACAGCCTGATTATATTTTCTGCTGCAATGATACCGATGCATACTTCCCTGTGATGGCAGAACTGATTAAACCACAAGGGCGCATATGTTCTATTGTAGAAACGATGAAGCCTGTAGAAATGAGCCTACTTAAGAACAAAAGCGCCACTTTTGTGTGGGAGATGATGTATACACGCTCTATGTACCAAACTCTAGACATGATAGAACAGCATCATATTTTGGATCGCGTTGCCAAGCTGGTGGATGACGGACAAATAAGAACCACCATTAACGAAACCCTATCACCTATTAATGCAAATAATCTTCGTCAGGCGCATGCTCGGATTGAAGCAGGTGCAGTCATCGGTAAGATAGTATTAAGCGGTTGGAGATAATTGTCATTTACTTTTAGTCGTGATGAGTTTGACGAATTAAGTAGTAGCAAGCCAAACTCTGTGTGAACGCTTAGCGACACTTCATGATTTTGCTTAAGCCTCATTCATGAACACTGATAGCGCGATACTCAAAATCAGGTACATAATGAACTCACTCGAACAAGACATGATGTCGGTTCAAAAAACAAAACTTTGGAGATTATTATGTGGACAACACCAGCAGCGACAGAAATGCGTTTTGGCTTTGAAGTAACAATGTACGTAATGAACAAGTAATCTTAATTCTTCTTAAGTGCAACAGAACCCAGCTTAGTGCTGGGTTTTTTTATGAACTTACAAAGCATCTCTTTTTAAAATAGAAAGGCTTGTCATTCCCATCGATTAGATTGATAATGGCAAAGAACGAACGTTTGTTCTTTAGTGGGTGAACAATTTAAACAGGATATTGACATGACTGATTTCAACCAAACTCAAGCCTTTGATTTAGACAAATTAGGCCAGTTGCGCGATTATTTTGCAAGCTATCACTCCTTACCAAGTTATAGCTACATGCAGCAGCTTCTGAATATGCGCTCTAAAGATACCATTTCTAAGTTGATTGCACGCTTAAAGTTGATGGGTTTTCTTGACGTCGCCCCTGACAAAAAGCTAAGCCCAGGTAGAAGGTTCTTCGAGCGCCCCCTATCCAATAGCACGGTGCAAGCTGGTGCTTTCAGTGCTACGCATCACGAAGGTGGGGATTACATCACTATCGATGAGCATTTGGTTAAAAAACCATCCATTACTGAGCTAATTCCAGTTAGAGGTGATTCTATGAAAGACCTAGGCATTATGGATGGCGATACTGTAGTCGTTGAGAAAAGACCCACCGCGAATATCGGAGATATTGTAGTCGCCATTATTGATGATAAATTCACGATTAAGACGCTTGGAAAAGAAAACAATCAATTTGTATTGATTCCTGCCAATAAAGAATTTGAAACAATCCGTCCTAAAGAGCAGTTTTATATCTATGGTGTGGTCGCTGGGCAGTTTCGCACTTACTAATAATATCAATTTGGTTGATAATAAATAGTGACGTCATAACAGTAGATATTGAATGCGATGAACCTATTTTATTCTGCCAAACAACTTGCGTCTGACTATAGATTGTTTCAGTTGCGACAACAACTCGCTATTTTGTTTTGTCTGATACTAGTAATGCCTCTTAATGTGAGTGCCGAGCTTATTAGTGGGCGTGTCATCGCAGTTGCAAGCGGCGATACCATTACCATATTAAATTCAAACAACACAAAATATAAAATAAGACTGTCTGGGATTGATGCGCCTGAAAAAGCCCAACCCTATGGCATAGCGTCTAGAAAGTCATTATCGGATTTAGTAAATGGCAAGGAAGTTGATGTGGAGTGGTTAAAGCTTGAAAAAAAACATAAACGTGCTGTAGGTAAAGTGCTTCTAAATGGCGTTGATATCAATCTGGAGCAAATTAAATTAGGCATGGCTTGGTTCTTTCTTCATTATCAGAATGAACAGCCATCACAAGATCGCATAGATTATGAAAATGCACAAATCTCAGCAGAAGAAAAGCAAATAGGACTTTGGGTCGATAAAAACCCTACACCGCCTTGGGAGTTTAGAAAACAAGGTAGAATTAATTAGCATAAGCTGATTGCTGAAGCATGGTGTTTTGATTAAAACCCAATCATGTAATTAAAGTAAGCTGTTGTTGACCCAGTACTTTGGAATGGCAATTGTTGGTAATAAACATCACCTAAAATACGTTGATTTTTAGACACTGCATAATAAGCACCTGCAGAAGCTACTGTTCTGGTGCGTTGAATGCTGTCGTTGAAGTTCTCAGAAGTCAGTCCACTAATGCCTGTTGAGGTGCCGGAGTATTTGTCTACGCTATGTTCTAAGTCGTGCTCAATACCCAAGCTTGCCGTTAGCGTAGCTTTAGACGTAAGAGCATAATTGAGCTTTAATCCCACTAGTCCAGTTATTGAGCGATCAGTTAGTGAGGCATAGCTTAAAGGCGTACTAATATCACTTTCAGTGTAAGAATCTTGTTTGATGGAGGTGTGGCGTAATGCAAAATAGGGACGCACCAATGTTTTATCTTTGTAACTAAATGCATAACTTAACTCACCTACATAACTTTGCGTATTCAGGTTCGTAGATCCAGTACCTAATTCTGATGTGCCAATCACATTACGAGTAGTTTTAATGTTTTTGTCTTGATAGGCATTGGCCAGTTTAACCTGATAGCCTAGGCTATTAGCATGTTGGTTCCAAACTACAAATGCACCCATCAAGGGATTCTTATTAGACACTTTGATACCTGTGGGCGCTGTGCTGTTTACATTCTGGTCAAAGAATCCACCAATACGGACATTAGGTGTGGCTTTATAACCTAATACCAATACTGCACTTGTGCTACTTGAATCTGGGTTGTCGACTGCGGTGAATCTGCCACCTCCAGAGATACACATCCCTTTAGAGTCAAATAAATTACAGTCATATGTGTTCATGTTTGCAAAGTTGCTGGAGATAGCAGCTGCGTTGAAAACACCCCTTAACTTTTGGGCTGAGTTGCGAATTGAAGCTTGAGTGTCAGTCATTGATGGGCCAGCTAAAAACACCAGTAAGTCCCAACTATTCGCAAGTAATTCATTAGCAACCAAACTATAGCGATAGCCACTATATGTGCCATTGATTCCAGTTACACTAGATAAAGAACTAAAGCCTTTTAATACATTTAAGTAGCGATTTGCTGTAATCGTAGAAGCGTTAACACCAGGCACCAAAGTTGTCCCGGCATTGCCATAAATATTGAAGGCCATTCCACCTAGTTGACTAGGTGCCGATAGTTGGCCATAGGTTGAGGGATTCTGAATAATGATGTTGTAGCTAAGCGGTAAATAACCACTAAGCGTCACTGGAGCTGATAGTGAGCCACTCTGCCCCTGCAAGTTGTTAAACACATTGATCGAAGGTATAGGAGAGGAGTTGTTTCCAATGCTACCAAAGCCACCTGTAATACTCCCGACATTGGTCAGAGAGGTAATTGTTCCCTGGTTAGAGATGCCGTATCTAACCACTCCAGTGATCTGTCCAAAATTGACGACACTTACATTTCCACCTGCCTGATTCCATAACCCCCATTGGTTATAGGTATAAATAGAGCCATTATTGACCAAGGATGCTGATGTGGAAGTGCTCAGCACAACAACTGCTCTACCATTGACGCCAAATCCCGCATCGTTAGAGACAGTGACGCCTGAGTTAATAGTGACATCAGCACCGGTGTTCAGCGTGAGGCCTTTTATATTTGAACCATTACAATTTGCAGATACAACTACCGTAGAGGTGACGGTTACTCCTCCATTACATAATGCATAGGCTTGCTCTGTGTGCATGGATGCAAGAAAAGCAAACATCCAAAGATATCTACTATCTGCGTTATTTGTTAGTATTTTGATACTGGCGCCTTGACTTAAAGACAAGCTTAGCGCTTGTGTATGCATTAATGCATGAGTAAACCATTGGGTAAATCTTAATTTATTTGATAATTGGTGATTTAACTTGGACTCAATAACAGCTTGAGACTGGCTTATAGCTAACACTTGATCTTTTAAAGATGTCAATTTTTCAATACTGATTTTTCTTCTAGGCTTGGCTATATTACCAAATAGCTTTAACAACATGATTATCTCCGGAGATGTTGTCAATATACACTTGAATGTAATTTTCTTAATTTAATTTGGCATCTATTTAGTTGTGTGATTCAAAACTATTCGCAAAGACTACTGAAATCTAATAGATGAGGGGGTATTAAAAGGAACACTGCCACAATAAAAGGCTGCTATGGTGCGTTAGCGCATGCGGTAACAATAGACGATAAAAAAGTGGGTCACCTGAAACAAGTGCCCACTTCTATATCTGTTTGGTGCGCCCGAAGAGATTCGAACTCCTGACCCCTTGGTTCGTAGTTTTGATCTTAAATAATATGTTTATATAAATCAACAAGTTGCATTTTATCGTCTGTAGCAAAAGTCACGATAAAGCATAGTAAAGCATCTTGGAATCACGCAAATGTCACGCAAGAATTAAGTAGGTGCGAATATGCTGAATGTTTACGAAAACAGGTGCTCATGTGTAGTTCGTATATTATGTTTATGCATATTAATAAAATCAAAACCCCAGACTAAAAGTCTGGGGTTTATTACCCGTACGATACGGGATTAACATAAGTTCCTTAAAAAGATGTAATTAAATACACTCTATTTCTACCCGTCTCCAGACGGTTTAATCTATTTGGAACTTAGAAATATTATAAGGGTTTTTTTCAAATAATTCAAGATTATTGTTTAACTAACATAATGATTCTATTGATAAATCTAGAGTATATTTAATTACTTTTTTACAGCAATATTTACTTTTAAATGTGTAAAAAATATTATTGATGGGTGATCATTATGAAATTAAACTTTCAACTAGATAGTCACAGTGGGTATTAATGACTTCGGTAATCGTTTCAATGATTGGTTGTTTCGTTTCTTGTTTAATGCGTTCAGATAACTCAGGCAGCGCCTTCTTGACCTTGCTGACTAAAATATTTGCTATTTTCTGTAATGCTACAAATGAAATGTCGCAATCATTTGCAAACTGCTTCCATTCAAGTCTTGTAATCAAGGAGAACTGATTTTCCCCACCAATTGATTGCGCTAGCTCGAAATAGTCATATGCGCGACCGCATACCAAATCATAGAATGGTGCCACTTTCATACCTTGCTCGACCAGGATGTTATTTTTTTCATCAAGCTGATGGTGATTGATCAGAAATGAAATGTTTTTCGCATGTGCGTCACTATTTCCGATAATGTAGTTAAAAAGTAGCCACAAAAGAATTTGTTGTTGAGCTATAGCTGGTACTTTGCATATATTGGATAATTGCAACAGATCTTTTATTGTCGCACCCTGAGGGCCATCTCTATACTCCTGTTGATATTTAAGATTAGGGGGTAAGTTTAACGCCTGGCAACCATCAATTTGATGGCTTCTAATGAGTTGACCTTCCCAAGTCCAGACTCTGTCATAGCGCTTTATTAAAAAAATTGGCGTTGGTAAATTTCTGAAACTAGTATCAGGTACGTTTAATCCAATTCGACTCGCTAGTTGCATGCAAAAATATTCATTGGCAGCAATGTTAGGATGTGGGCCGTCAACATTATCAGGTTTTAAAATATGAGATGTAGGTGCGGAACTTACTGGTAGATATAACTTGTCATTTTTATCAATATATATGCCTAACTTGTTTTGCACCCCTGCAAGTGACATTCTCGGGATCATATTCCACATCATTACTGGTGTGTTATTTACATTTGCCTCTTCAATTCGGGTATCTAGTTCGTGCTCGCTGATTTCCTGATAATCATATTCTATTGTGAACCGATTATTAGCTTCCGTGATAGTTTCTTCTGGCAGGGTTAGGATTAGTGCTCCAGCACAATCTTTTCCTATCTTGCTCAGTATTCCGAATACATTGTATTTGCTTACTTGATAAACTTGTGACATCCCTTCCAGAATATTTCCTTCAGGCAATAGATTACTAAAGAAATTACGTACTGATGCCCCGCTTGATAATGTACTCAATGGTAGGTGCGGAGAGAATGCATAGCCGCTTGTATTCCATACATCAGTGTAAGTTAGGCTAAAAGTGTTATTTTCTTCACTCAATGTGGCTGCGAAGATATCATCAACCCAAATATTCAGTGAATTCATATTTATTCCTGCACGAATATTTTAAGCCCAAGCATATTGGCAACTTGAATTGCCTTGCCTAGGTGAGCGCTAGATTTCCCTGTTTCAAGAGCTTGTAAGAATGGCACGCTAACACCACATAATGGTGCAGCTAAATCCATTGTAAGTCGCATCTCTTTGCGTCTTTTTCGAATTGCTTGACCTAGAGTGTGAGTAGAATCAATTTCAAATAATTTGGAGTTCATATTTTTCATTTACGCATTTTCAGATGCTGGTTTTATTTGTGGCGGAATAAATTAAATATATACGTTCGAATAATAATAGGTGCTTCTAAAGAAAAGTACAATAAATATATTCGTTCGTATATATTTGTATGGAGTTTATAATGATGGTAATAAAATATATTCGAACAGATAATAAAATATATGTTTATGCTCTAGGCGATTTTCAATTAAGTATGCAAGCAGAGAATAAAGTTTGATTAATTATTATCGCGACCATTGCGGAAAAAGGTTTCTGGATATTCATATGATGCGTTATATATAAATTTTATTGCATCGAATTTTAGTCAATCTTTATCTTGAATGTATAGCTTGAAGGTTAGATAGCGAAAGGTCCTTCACTGAAAGGAAATGTAAGGTGAAGGCTATCAGAGATAACAGACTAAGCCAATTGGTTGTCAGTCTGCAATGCGGGACAAAGCCGACATTCAGTTTAAAGATTAAAGATTAAAGTTTCAGTAATCTGATTAGAGATTACTTATAAAATCTTGGAGATTCTGTCTAAAAAACACCTCTGAGTTAATCTCAAGAAAGTATTGGTAAGTTTCTATTTTAGGATTATGTTAACGTTTAATTAATTAAAACTAGTATTTAAAATAATTAGTTTATGAGTTATCTGATAAATCTTAATTTTATTTAGTTAATCGTTGTTCTCTCGATGCTTGTTTTAATACTTAAAATTAAAGTATAGTAAATATAAAGGTTCATAGATTAATCATTACCGGAGTTGAAAATGGATAGCAAATTAAAAGGTCATCAGGCCGAAAATTCTATTTAAGACTGGCTCGGTTATTGGTGCAGGGTCAATATTCACAATACAAGCCTAAATTTTTATAACAATACTAAAGTAGTCCCAAACATAATAATGATCAAAAAAATTCATCTAAATGCCAATTGGCAAGCATTCCTGACTCTTTATTTTTTCTTTTTCTATTTTTCAGGCATTACACATATTCTGCTACAAGTGACAGATTCAACGATTTTTGTTGGACTAAGGCAGGCAATTTATATGAGCTTGTTATGGGTGATTCCAGCATTACTGATTCCCAATAAGACCAAATTAATATCAAGTGTAATTGGTATTATTCTTTGGTTTACATCGTTAGTTAGTCTAGGCTACTTTTGCATCTATCAACAAGAATTCTCTCAAAGTGTAATTTTCATTATTTTTGAATCAAATCCAGCTGAATCTTATGAGTTCATCGCTCAGTATTTCAAATGGTGGATGTTGCCAGTATTTGTTGTTCATACAATCGTTAGTTTTTTACTTTGGCGTCAAGTTAAGCCAACATTTATCCCTTTTAACCGCGCGCTATTCATTAGTCTATTCATTTTAATATTTTTGTTTGGTATACCAGTTTTAAAGAATTATGTGATTAAAAAGGCACAATGGAGTGATGTAGTTTATAAAATTGAAAAGAGTTTACAACCTGCTCAACCATGGCAGTTAATTATCGGATATCTACATTATCGTGAACAATTAGCGACGATGGAGGCTATGCTTGAGAAGAATAAAAGCTTACCTCCAGTTAAAAATCTTAAGGATAAATACGGAGACCTTAATAGCACGATGGTATTGGTAATTGGCGAGTCTACCAACCGTCAACATATGAGTTTATATGGATATAAGCGTCCAACCACACCTAGGTTAGATGCGATGAAAAATGAACTATCAGTATTTAAAAACGCATTTTCGTCTCGGCCATCGACGATTGAGTCTTTAGAGCAAATTCTCACTTTTGCTGACCAGGAAAATCCAGACTTGTATCTCACTAAGCCAACATTAATGAACATTATGAATCAAGCTGGCTATAAAACGTTTTGGATAACCAACCAGCAAACTATAACAAAGCGCAATACGATGTTGACGAACTTTTCTAAGCAAATGGATGTTCAATTTTATATGAACAATTCAAGCGCACAGAATTCAAGACAATACGATGAAAATGTTTTAGAGCCTTTACAAAAATCTCTAAATGATAGTGCCCATAAGAAATTTATTGTTGTACATCTCTTAGGTACGCATATGAAATATAAATATCGCTACCCAGACGATTTTGCTAAATTCAACTCTTCTGAAGGATTAAATAAAGAGCTTAATCAGAAAAAAATAGATGTCATTAACTCATACGACAACGCCGTTTTTTACAACGATTATATTGTCACTTCTATTAAAAAAATGATGGAAGCTAAACAAGAGCGAAGTTTTATGGCTTACCTCTCCGATCATGGTGAGGATGTATATGACACGCCACCGCATGACTTTCTTGGACGAAATGAAGGAAAACCTACACTTTCGATGTATGCCACACCTTTAATAATGTGGGCATCACCAGCATGGCAGCAAAGTTCAAATGTGAATTTAAATATAAACCTAAATATGCCCTATAGTCTTTCAAATTTCATTCATACTTGGTTTGACGTTGCAGGTTTAAGTTTTGATGATCTCGTTATTAAAAAAAGTATCGTAAATTCAGCATTTAAACAATCTCCAATACTAATTGGCGACCCTAATGGTAATGCTGGCCTAAAGATGCTGAAAACTGAAACAAAATAAGCTTCGTAGATTTCGTATGTTTAATAATATTTAATATTTTCTATAAATATCAGTAAAAAATGTATTTTCAATGTGCGCTATGTGGTTTGAGTTCAGGGCTACTCAGAGATTTACAGGTGTCTTAGAAGCATATGGAGACCATCAATCAAGCCCATTCGCTCAAGCTGGTTTAAGGATGTCTGTTATACCCAACTTCTTCCAAGTAGGTGCCACCTTGGGAAGACAACTCAACGGTGTAAATGATAACCAGTGGCTATCTTTTGGGTTTCGCATTACGCCAGACAAACTATTCTGACACCGATGAAGTGGAATTGAAATTGCAACTGTCAGTCTGCTTAGCGGATTCAGTGTAAATGCAGGACAAAACCAGTAATATAGCTTTGACACGTCTACTTCAAAAACACATCATTTTAGTCGTTCAATGAAGTTTTGCTATTCATAACAAAAGCATTTCTATGCTAATGCATCGGCATCTTAATGTTAGTTCAATTATTCTATCACTAACAGCAGTAAAACATACTCATCATCGTTTAATACACCATCTCCAATGTGTTTGGTGCAAATCACAAATGAATCTTAATATATTTTCATGTTAGACTAAATTTGACTTTGTGCTTACAAGTGGAATTTATTCATGTACGAGCCGATACTACACCCACCAATACCTCCTGATAGATTCATTATTAGAGTCCTGCGACATGTCGCAGTTGCAGTTGCAGTTTTAATTCTTCTGGTTTCAATTGTAATTGGAATGGCTGGTTATCAGTATTTTGAACAACTTTCTTGGCGCAGTGCATTTTTGAATTCAGCGATGCTTTTGGGTGGAATGGGACCGGTAGATGCGCCTAATACTGATGGAGGTAAACTTTTTGCAGGGCTGTATGCACTTTATGCTGGCTTGATATTTATAGTCGTTGCTGGACTTATCCTTGCGCCATTAGTACATAGGGTGATGCATAAGTTTCATTGGGCAGAGGATCCGTAAGTTTTATAAAAATTAAATAAATTGCACATATGTAGATGCTATTAGGTTTTGTGTAAACTGAGGATACTAATGTGTATCAGCTGAGTGACAGGTTTGCGGGATTCAGCAGATATTGTATGCATTTTTCCTTATTCTTAAACTCAATATTTTTGAAAGCAATTTAATATTCATATGTATAAGCTACTTATTTTACTGGCTTGTCTTTTAATCCTATTGCAGGCTAATACTACTTTTGCAGAAAGCAATCGTTACAAACAGTTTCCACAGACAGCAGAAGGCACTGGTAAAGTATTTATGGGGCGCGAAATTGCGCATGTAATGGGTTACCAGGGTGCAGGTTGGTTGGAGCGTGAAAGTCGAGAAAAAGAAGAGCGCACAGATGTACTGATTCAACAACTCCAGTTAAAAAAAAGCATGGTAATCGCTGATATTGGGGCAGGTACTGGCTATTTGTCGCGCCGTTTGTCTGAAAAAGTAGGTGCAAATGGCGTTATTTACGCCGTTGATGTACAGCCAGAAATGATGGGTAAGATTAAGGCACTTGCTAAAAAACACAATAATATTCAACCCGTTTTATCTCAAGTTGACGATGTTAAATTAGCAGAAAACTCTCTTGATATGGCCATTATGGTCGATGTATATCACGAACTCGAATATCCATTTGAAACTATTCAAAGCCTGTTAAAAGCGCTAAAGCCTCAAGCCCAGCTCATTTTGGTGGAGTATCGTGCTGAGGACGACAAAGTCAAGATTAAAGAAACACATAAAATGAGCGAGGCACAAATTATTAAAGAACTCACCATCCATCCGCTCAAATGGCAGACAACTATTCATAGTTTGCCTTTACAGCATATCGTTATATTTACTAAGCAGTAAATATTTAGCTATTTTTAACCAACGAAAATTATGCCAATAAAATTGGTAAGCTTTTTGCTCGACTGAGCTTTTCTGAGCGATCTCTAGAAAACGGGTGAAGTCCAGTTGGCTTCTATAATTGACCGTCTGCTTTGCGGATATTTCTGCCTGATTGAATTTATTCAATTATCTCATTTACTCCGCCCCAGAAAGCCGATGTCATATCATGACACCGAATCATTTTGTCTTAATAGGACTTTTAAATAATGACTTATCACTCATTGTCAGTTCGAGTCTACCTTAACTGACACCTTGAAGTATCATGATTGATTGTCAGATGAAATTGAAATGGCAAAATTTGACAGGATGTAAATGCATGCTATAGATCTTAATAGGCAGTTAACTATTAAGGAATATAAAAGTCATGACAGGACAACATGTAGGCTATATCAGGGTTTCCAGTATTGATCAAAATACCATCAGGCAACTGGATGGTATCAGTCTTAACAAGACATTCACTGAAAAATTGTCAGGTAAGGACACAAAGCGCCCCATACTTCATGAATGTCTTTCCTACATCAGGCAAGGTGACACATTGCATGTACATTCTATTGATCGATTAGCACGTAATGCGAAAGACTTGCTCAATCTGGTTGAACAGATTCTAGCAAAGGGGGCGACCGTCAGTTTCAATAAAAACAATCTGGTTTTCTCCCCAGACTCTAAAGACCATATGGCCAAGCTGCAACTCACCATGCTGGCTGCATTTGCCGAGTTTGAACGTGAACTTATTCGTGAGCGCCAACTGGAAGGCATTGCGATTGCCAAGGCAGATGGTAAGTATAGCGGGAGGCGTAAAGTTACTGATGAAGTTATTGAAAAAGCTAAAGCCAGGACTAAAAATGGGGAACCTCTATCCAGAGTTGCCAAAGAGTTAAATATTTCTCGAGAAACACTCTATAAATACGGCGTTAGATCTGCGTTACCATTTGGTAACCATGTTAAAGATTAAGTATGCAGATAACTTGTTAGTCTTAATTTTTAGTAAAGGTTGCACTAATTAAATGTTTTGATATTTTGAATTTACGGGCTAATTAATAGGTTGGCTCTAATAAATATTTAAATCACTTAAGGAAACATTTATGCGCTTATTACTGGCAATATTTTTACCATTCATTTCATTTTTTACTATTGGTCGACCATTTGCGGGGTTTGTATGTTTATTTCTGCAGGTCACCCTTATAGGTTGGATACCAGCTGCTATATGGGCAGTGTTTGCATTAGGTCAGTACAAGACAGATAAAAAGATAGAAGGTGCACTTTTACGTAACCCAAGAAATCAATCTTTATCATAAGACAAAGCCAATTATCACGCACTAGTATTATTAGGTGCGTGATAAAATTTTGTTTGTTATGATTGAAGAGTTAATCTAATAAGTTTAGCCAAAAAAGTATGTGTTGCTTAACTCTCGTATGTCAGATAAATCCGCAAAGCTGTCGGTCAACAATAGCAAGATAAGCGACTGCCACCGGCCCACAGCGGACATTCATATTGTAGATTTAGCAGAGCCTAGTTTTGAAACTGACCTGGAAAAGGAATCACGAGATTTTTTTCTAAAAACTCAATGAGAACTTTCGTTTTAGTCGGTAAATGTCTACGGGAAGGATAAACTGCATATAACGTTTGGTCTCTTCCTGGTGCAAATTCTGGTAAGGCTAGAACGAGTTCACCCGCTTGCAGCTCTCTATGCGCTTGCCAATAGCAAATCATACCGAGACCTAGACTATCTTTAACCGCCTCTATTAAAGCTTCGCTATAGTTTGTTTGAAAAGTGCCACTCACGCGCTGATGTATGATTTTTCCACCAGCTTTAAATTCCCAGTTGTAATTTTCGTTTAAAACAATGCAGTTATGATTGGCCAAGTCTGCAGGTGCAGTCAAAGGCGGAGCTTTGGTAAGATATTCTTTGGTGGTACAGAGCACTTCGGGCGACGGGCCTAACTTTTTTGCTACCAGCGTAGAATCGCTCATTTGGGTGCCACGAATAGCCAAGTCTATTCCTTCCGCCACAATATCCAGCACTTTGTCTGAAAGCTCAAAGCTAATTTTTATTTTTGGGTATTGCTTCAGAAATTTCAGCATCAAAGGCGTTAAATAAAGGCGGGCAAAAGAGGCTGATGCTGTGATGCGAATTAACCCTGCGGGCTCAGTTTTTTCGCCCCAATCCATTTCATAATCATCGACTGTTTCTAATAAATGCTGCGCTTGTGAATATAGTCGATGCCCCTCATCCGTGTGCTGGATAGTTCGGGTAGTTCTATGAAATAAGCGTACGCCGAAATCCTTTTCGATTTGTGTTAATCGTTTACTGATTACCCCTGGTGTAGTCCGGTTTAATCCAGCGACTAAGGTTAAGCTTTTTTTCTCAAATATTTGTACAAATATCCGCAAATCATCTAAAGAATTAAACAAGTTGACTCCACCTATTATTTCCAAAAAAGCACAAATAATATTCTATAACGAGCATTTATTCCAATATAAAAACAAGTCATCATGGCGTCTAACTTGAGGAGATCCATATGTCAGTGACCAACATGAGTGATTACGAAGCCATTACTAGACTAGTTCAGCATTATATTGATGGTGCGGTTTCTGGAAAGGGAAGTGATATGAAACCTGCCTTCCACGACGATGCCACAATTTTTGGTTATGTTGGGCCGGACTTATTTGCAGGCCCGATTCAAGGTCTTTACGATTGGAACGATGAAAACGGACCAGCCAAGGGTTTAATTTTCCGTATTGCGAGTATTGATATTGTCGATACCATCGCAAGTGTGCGCGTAGAAACAGATAATTGGACCGGACATCGATTTACAGATTTTTTTAACGTCTTGAAGTTAGACGGAGAGTGGAAAATCATGAATAAGATATTTCATTTACACCAGTAATTTCCCAACATACAAACCCGGAGGCAATTATGGCATCGTTATACTCACCAGAACATCGTGCATTACAAGAGGAATTTAATACAACGAAATTAGCCGATTTATTGGATAACGGTTGGATACACGAAAAGATTTCCGAGGATGAAAAGAATTTCATTAGTAGTCGCGATATGTTTTTTCTTTCAACTGTTGACCCTCATGGTATGCCCACGGTTTCTTATAAAGGTGGACCAACGGGATTCGTAAAAGTGTTAGATGAGAGTACTTTGGTATTCCCCGGCTTTGACGGCAACGGAATGTTTTATTCAGTTGGTAACATTGAAGCGCAACATAAGGTTGGCATGCTTTTTATAGATTTTGAAACACCGCATAGAGTCCGTGTACAGGGCACAGCAAAGTTAATAAGAAAACATGAACTGATGGAGGAGTACACAGAAGCCAAATACTTAATCATGATCAGCGTCACTAAAATCTGGGTAAATTGTCCACGCTATATTCATAAATACAAAAAAATCGACCAATCCAAATATGTACCTGAGCCTTGCAAGGTTACTCCCATACCCACATGGAAGCGTCTGGATATTGTGCAAGATGCAATAACTCCTGAAGAAAAAGCGATCGCTGAATCACAAGGGCTTGTAGACATTAATGAATACGAAGCGAAGGTGAAACGTGGGGAAGGTTAATATTTTGAACAGCTGTGAATAAAGTGCATGACTGCTTTGGGCCGATAGATGAAAGCTAAAAACCTTAACTTAACGGCAGCTTTGTCCCGCTTTGCAGCCAGCCAGAGAGCAAATAGCAAAATAACTAGTTAGTTAAACTAGCTATGACCTATTACGGCCATTAAAGCAGCAGATAGACTAAAAAATCATAGTAGTCCATATGCTGCTTTGTTTAAAACATACCTGTAATTTAGTTATTTATACGTTTAAACAAACTTTCAGCATGAGTTCTAGCCAAAACATCATCCTCTGGCTCTATTGGTGGCAATTCGACCCCACCCTCACCAGCAGTAAATAATGCTCCTCCCACATCATCGTCATACGACGAACCATTCTCATGAATTGCATAATATCTATCTTGAGTAAGGTCGTTACCTAACAGCTGTGAAAGATAGATCCAGGTCCAACTGCGAAGATTATGATTCTTATCATAAGATTCCATTAGCTCTCGCATCGCTCTAATGTTCCCAAACTCTGCAGCAGTGGTCAGCCAATGATGATGGTCATCATATCGACGTAAGCTATAAGCAATCTCAGCGACTCTCATTGGGTCAACATCAACATCACGATGTTGATCATTAAAGAATGCATGGTCCTTAAATTTTTCAGCTAGATCAAGTTTTGCTAAATCATAGCCAAGCCGAGCCGCCTCACGAAGATGGAACTGATATTTTTTCTCTTCAGCAAGCTGCTTAAAATAATCTAGTGCAAACTCTTTTTCTGCACCATTCAACTCTCGCCCTGACTGCATTTGTTTATACCAATAATCATTACTTATTCCATCATCATCGTCTTCATCGGACTTCTGAAGATGTAAAGCAAGCGCGTAATGAGCAAGTGGATTTTCCAACTTCGCTGCTGCCTCTAATGCTTGCAATACTTCTGGTGTAACTTCCTGATATGAATAATCGGACTCCCAGTCATAATCTTCTGGGTAATCTTCATTTTTTAATTCAGCAATTATGTCTGCAAAGGTTAATGCGCCAATGTGATGTTCGTCCATCACTAAGGGTAGTGTTGAAGACAATATGCTTTCATATCCAAGCGCTTCCACACGTTTTTTTATTAGAACTCGATTGAAAGAGCTAACCTTACCCGGATTCTTGCGTTGAATAAAAATTGCTTGATGGGTTAAGGATGCATAGGTGTTAAAACCCAAAGCGGCTGCCAGCAACTCATAAAAATGAGATCGCTTAACATGAGTTTGAGCTAGTTGCTCTAGTGTTTGATGCGCTGAGTAAATGATGTTCTTGATTGTCATGATAAAACTACCTTTATAAATGTGGACTCTGGGTAGCGCACACGTTTAAAACCCCAGTGTCGATTTACAGGGTTAGTTTTACATCATTTAAATCAAGTAATTTGAAGTGCCGATTTTTACTCGTGTGCAAGTATGGCTGGCGCCTTATTTAGATAATAGCGCACCAGTTTGGTTTTTGTCTATGGTGCCACAGTTAATTTGATTGAACTTACACCCTTCAGTAGGCATTTCACTTCAACTTTCTAACTACTTAAACATCAACGTATCTCATTCAGAAGCTGTTTTATCTGCAGATGGATCTTGCTGACTTAAATTTTGATACTTATATTAGAGAAACCGTAACTAATTTTAGTCATGTCAACTTAATATATAGCCGAACTTGCGCTAAATAATTTTCATGATAGCTTATACATTTTAGATATAAGGAAACCTTATGGAAAAGCCTTTAATTGCTGGGCTTCTAATTATTATTGTATTTTTAATAATCACGCCGTGTTTTATTTGGATCAATAATCGCTTTAATAACTATGAAGAGTTCGATGAGCTAGAAGAGAGCGCTCTTGTAATACTGAGAATAAAAAAGCAGCTATTACATGAGTTACTTAATTGGGTAAAAGACAACAACTTGAATGCAAAGCAGATCCAGGAAAGGTTAATGGTGAGCCCTAAGAGAGCTGCAGATATCATTTACCAGAGAATCGATCAATTCACGGTTGACTCTCTAACCAACTTTGTTCTCAGAACTGGTAAGACTGTGACAGTTACAATACGGGACAAATAATTAATCTAAAGCATCTCTGTATAGCTGCAATAACATCAATGTCAAAAAAATTACAATAATTGAAGGCAGACGTGATGCAATTGAGCGCAACTTGTTCATCGCATTATAAAATGAATAAATTATCTGCTCAGCTTGAGGTTATTGCGGGAAAGTCTCCATCTGAGTTAAGTGTTCTACCAGACCCATTGGCGATCGATTATTCATTAAATCAAGGTTAAATTTGACAGATTAATTTTCTATGAGAAAGTAATTTTATCGCTTACTTTTTTATGGAAACAAATATGTCACAAAATTTAACCATGATTGATCATGCAATTAAAGACTGTCGCAGTATATCTGCAATGTTACATGATGCTGCTGATGGAAGGGCTTTGGCATGGCAATCTTTTGAAGAATTACATCCAAACATTTCTCAGGAAGAGTTAATGGGAAAATTTAGAATAGAGGCGCGATATGGACATATTCATATTAAAAACAAGCAGTCTTTTTTTAAAAAGTATATTTTTCCATTAATTGCATTTTTAATCATAGTAGCCTGCTAAACCTTGGTATACCTGCGGAAACTACGGGACATCTAGACAGGGCGGTACGTTGACAAAATTCTATTAATATTACAAGGTCAAATTATGCAAAACTACCTAGTTATATATGACGAAAATGGTGAAATTGTGAATTTTGAATTCATCAAGAAAACCCTATCTAATTTAAATCGTTTTAATGAGCTTCTTCCGGAAACTAGAGGATTAGTACATAAATTAATTAATGATGGTTATAGATATGAAACAGAAAGACTGAAAGTTATATCTGAAGATTTTTTTGGTGCATGGCAATTGTCCAGCACAGAATTAATCAGCCATACCAGCAAAGAAATTTGTATCGAATACCTTATGCTATTTAAATCTTTATGGGTTATGGCATGGCCATCAACTTCTCTAGATATTATAGAAGAGTACGGAACTGACTGGGAGCTAGAAATTTTTCGGGGTGAGTCACCATCTCTTGAGGAAAAAAATATTCAGGGAATTTCTTGGACTTTAAGGAAGAGTGTTGCCGAAGAGTACGCAGTTAGGTACCACGATGGCGTTGTTCTGACTGGTAAAATAAAATGGGATGATGTTTTATGGATTTCTCCTGATGAGGATGAGGTGATTGTGAGTTCATCTTGGCGGAGATAGACTGGCTCATAAGGCTTAATGATTGCGTAAATTGCATGTCAACATGGAGTTATATTACCAAGCTAGCACCATATTTACGTAGCCATTCTTTACGCTCAAGATAATCAGGCATCACTTTATCCACTTCATTCCAGAATGCATCTGTGTGATTTGCCTGATGCAAATGGCACAACTAATGTACCACAATGTAATCAATAATTTTAGGTGGTGCCATCATGCACTTCCAATCGAAATTCAGAACACCATTGACTCCACAGCTTGCCCATCTAAATCCCATATTTTTGACTTTGATGCCTGTTATTTGTACATCAACTTTGAGGGGGAAATAAGCTACTCTGTCTTTAAATCGTTCCTGACCTTTATCTGTAAATAGGCCTCAAATGCATGTTCGGCGGCTTCAATCCCATCTTTTTCAATTAATGTCCTATCCAGACAAAAGCGACCTTTTTTTAAAAGTAATGCAGCCCCTTGATTTCTCACCAAAGCCAGCCGATAAGAGCGACCCAGATATAAAAATGTTTCGCCATTGACCCATTCACGGGCAACCACACTGGCATTTAAGTCTTTCCACTCGGCCAAGTTACGGTAAATCCACATGCGCTTACTTTCAACCACAGCATCTACCATTTCGGGGCTATATACCTTGTGCTTGGAATTGATTACGTAGTTCTTCCTGACGCTGGTCGAATAAGTCACTGGCACGCTTAAGGAATAATATGCCGAAGATGTATTCCTTATATTCGCTGGCATCCATGCTGCCGCGCAGGTCATCACAGGCGGTGAGTAAGAGATTTTCTAAGCGGGGGAGCGTTAATTTAATTGATAAACCTTGTTTCTTATTATTATTTATTACGGTAGCCAACAATTGAGTGGTATTTATTGCAAAATCATCCAGAAGGAAGAGTAGCAGGGTGGTAGGAAGTAATCAATGTAATCGCTTATAAAAGGCTGGATTTTATCTTTGTTGAAAGAAAATGAGGTGTCGATGTTCTGATTGAGGTAAGTGTGCACTTAATTTTTTAAGGTTTGTTTTGTTCGATGTGTCACACTTCAAATTCAGATAAATATTTATATAAAACATTAGGTTAAATTATTGGTTACTGAAGTTATACACAACAGCCAAATTAAATACTGCGCGTTAAAAAAGATCACAATGTCGGAAATAATAAAAAACTGTTGGGTATAAGCTAAAACGGGATTGACCTAAAAATAGAATGATAGTAAATTTTACACACCGTATGAGATATACCACGTATCGTCATATAGCGTCACCAGATGACGCATTTCAAAATTTGTGGGCTTTTCTTTCATGGCTTTATTTTTGGAAGTTAAAAGCAGCTTAGCAGTTAAATTTTTACAGTAACAGATTAGGAGACTTGGTTTTTCCTAGATCCTGTTCGCCTGAATATTTTAAACTGCATCAAAAAGATATTAGTTTTAGAAAAATACCTCAATAGTTGTGCATACAGAGCATTCACAACTTTGAGTATTTCTTTTGATCGTCTCAAGTCTTCAAAACAGCAAACTCATTCTTTGCATAGTCTCCAGCAAAACATTTTCAAGATTTTCATTTAGATTCAGCCTCCCAAATCTTTTTGATAATAACTAAGGGGGAAGTGTTGCGCGTTCATGCGTGGTGCGGTTGTTGGGTAGGGAATTATTTTCCCAGCAATGCAAGAATCTTACATGTTAATCAACAATTTTTTTGGAGTTTTTTATGCTTAGCGATACAAACGAATTTTTGCAGTGCTTGAGCCAGTATGAAGAGCAATTAGCTAATGATAATCACAATTCAACAAGAACCAAGAGATTAAGAAGGTCAAAACTCGAAGCTTATCGGCTTGAAATTTTGCAAAAGAAAGTTGCTGGCAAGAGCTTTCAGCAGATTGCGGATTACCTGTCGAATACACATAAAGTTGCATGCAACAGGACAACTGTCTTTGACTTTTACGTTCGCTGCATCAGTGAGTAAATATCATGGCTAATGAGAATGAGTTTATAAAGCGTGCACGTCAACTTGTTTTGCGGCGCTTACGCTATGGTTTGCCACGTAAAATTGCAAAAGAAAAAGGGTTTATTGCTTCACTTGGAACGGCCAGAGATTATTGTTCATGCATAAGTAATTATCTCGAATGGATAGATGACAATTATATTCCGGTTCATGAACAGGATCACAGGCAGCACATGGTTGCCTATATTCAGGAATGTGCAGAAATCTATAGTCAGAGTACTTTGAACCAGCACCGGCAGGCACTAGCCAATTTGTTTCAAATAAAGAATATACCTCAGATAAGAGCATTAAAACTTAGAGATTATTCGTCAAGAAGCTATACCTGGAGCGAGGTTAAACAAATTATTAAACATCAGAATGATAAAAACTCCCTTTCCACCTTGATTGCATATTCTGCAGGTCTCCGTGCCCATGAGTTAGTCACTTTGAGGTTGGTGTTGGAACTCCCGCGTTCCGATAGGCGCGCATGGCGACAGGATCTATTTTCTGGGAGTGTTGACTCGGTAATTTACGTGGCGACAGGTAAGGGTGGATTGCGGAGGTATGTTGCATTGCCGCGCTATCTTTCGATTGCATTGGAAAGAAGTCGTTGTGAGCCAGTAACTGTTTTTGACCGTGGAATAAAGTATACCAAAACTTACAATATAAACTTTGGACAAGCATTTTCACAATCTTTCACACGAGCTTCAAAAAAGGCTTTAGGTTTGAGCCACGGTGCCCATGGCTTAAGGCATAGCTATGTAAAACGTAGGGTTAGTAAATTACTTGAACTTGGATACAGTCTTTCTGACGCCATGCTTGTTGTGAGCCAAGAGGTAGGTCATTTTAGGCCACTTATCACAACCTGTTACATGAGGTAGCTGATGATGGGGTCAGTGCTTATTTTGCCAAGAGTAATACGTGCCTCAGATGCTCCGGCTTACTTGGGGATAGATAAAAACAAATTCAACAAGATTGTGAGACCTTACATTTTGGCTGTCCGCTTAGGTGAGCATTCAATCGGATATGATCGGCTTGACTTGGATCGTTGGTGGGAGGATTATAAGCATCGCTACGGACGGTCAAATGCTGAACAATCAGAAGGAGATTTTCAGATATGGCCAAAAGAAACATACCTGGTCTCCAGTTCCGTAAAGGTGTCTGGCACGTCGATAAAGTTATCGACGGCAAACGAATTTGCCAGAGCCTTGGAACGGGTGACCAGCAAGAAGCAGAAACAATCCTAGCGCAGTTTATTTTTGAAAGTAGAAAAGCCAAAATTTTTGGCGTAAGACCTAAGCGCATCTTTAGAGAGGCTGCGATCAAATATCTGGAAGAGTCTGAAAATAACTCTTCCATTGAAAGTGATGCATGTCACCTAAAAGCCCTTGATTCATTTATTGGCGATTTGCCATTAAACCTCATTCATGATGGGACGCTGGCCCCGTTTATTAAGGCTAGCAAATATGTAACTACCGTCCGTCATGAAAATGGCGTTGCAATTGAAACCAAACGATTACGCAAACATAAAAGCATCAACCTTGCGTTATCGGTCGTACGGCGAATATTGAATCTTTGTGCACGCAAGTGGCGGGATGATGATAATGGGTTAACGTGGCTAGAGTCGGCTCCATTAATTACTTTCTTGGAGACCTCAGATGAGCGAAAGGCTTATCCTGTGTCTTGGAAGGAACAAAAGGCGTTGATAGCAGAGTTGCCAGGACATTTGGCATCCATGCTGTTGTTCAAGGTCAATACAGGATGCAGGGAACAAGAAGTCTGTAAGCTGCAATGGGATTGGGAAGTGGAAGTGCCTGAACTTAATACATCAGTATTTATTGTTCCCGCAAAATTTGGTGGGCGCAATGGAAAGGGGGGTGTTAAGAATCAGGAAGATCGTGTTGTAGTTTTGAATCGTGTAGCCAGTTCAGTCATCGAAGCGCAGCGAGGTAAGCATCCAATTTATGTTTTTCCTGTTGATGGGAAGCCAATGCATAGAATGAACAATAGTGCTTGGGACTCAGCAACTGCAAGGGCGGCAGAGAAGTTGGCGCTAGAAGAAGGTAAGCCTGTAAATGAGGAGTTTTTTCATCTTCGGGTGCATGATATAAAGCACACTCTTGGGCGGCGACTCCGGGCAGCAGGCGTTTCTAATGAAACACGAAAGGTTTTGTTAGGACATACGAACGGAGACATTACGACTGACTACTCTGCTGGGGAGATTGGTGAGTTGATATGTGCTGTTGAAAAAGTGTGTGATTCGGGTGTGAACTTGCCAACATTGACGCTATTAAGGTCGGCGAAAATGAATGGTCACGCAAAAGTCACGCACAAAAGAAAAATGGGTTAGATGAAATTCACCTAACCCATTGACTTATATGGTGCGCCCGAAGAGATTCGAACTCCTGACCCCTTGGTTCGTAGCCAAGTACTCTATCCAGCTGAGCTACGGGCGCGAAAGCGTGCATTATACTCGAAGCTGAAAATTTATCCAGCAAAATATTCACACTTTTAAAACTTGGCGGAGAGCGAGGGACTCTACGTCCTTTCTGCCAAGTATTTGAAATGTAATCATTTTAAAACAGGCAGTATATTACCACGTGTCCCACCTTTGTGTCCAACCGATTTGAAAAAATGCCCGTTAAAAACGGGCTTTAAAACACTGGTTAAATTTAGTTAATCAAAACTTGAAAATGAGCTTGAACTAAATGTGTCATTAGCTGATAAGCTATCATTTGAAAAACCAAAGAAATTACCACCCACGTCAATTTGACTGTCTTCAATCAATGGCAAGCCTGATGCAAAATTAACCTCCACGGGTTTTATTTCAGTATTTGCTGAAAACATATTTATCAAAAATGAAAACATATTAGAACTCCTTTTAAAAAAGTAATCTCAGGCTATCATTCTGCAAAACCTTAGTCAAATCAATTAGATATAACCACTCCTTCGTTTTAGATAAATCATTATGCCTGCCCACAGGCATAATGATTTATCAGGGGGAGCCGAAACAATGAGCCGAAAGAACGCAGTTCGTCTTCGAGCGAAAGCTACTTCCAAAAGTAGCGTTTGTGCGTGGGGGACTTGTCCCGTGTCCCGTGCGAATGCAAGGGCAAGTGGGTGAGTTTCGGCAGAACAGTCAGCCACTTGCCCTTGCATTCGACGCTACACCCAATGCAGAAAGGGACACCTAAATAAGAAAGCTCAAAAGTCGTCCAGACTTTTGTTTGCGTGCCTCGTCCAGAGGTGATAGCAAATTTGAGATTTCTAGGTCTATTCGCTTCTCCATTTGGGGAGTGGAGAAAAGCAAAATGAATTGAGGTTGCTATACATATAAACGTCTTTGGAGATTTATATGAGTAGCAACAAGCAGTCAGGCATTGAAATAGCACTTGCAAACGAGATTGAGGTTTTAAAAGGACTTCAAAAATTCGGCTGGTTAAGAAGTAAAGATATTGCCTCTTTAATATGGCAAAAAAAAGATAAGCGATTTTCAAATCGTGAGCCTGAATTTTGCAAACCCATTAGTTCGCCAAGTGGTTTGCGAATGGCACAAATTACTTTAAAACGGCTGAAATATAAAAAGCTAATTTTGTCTGCCACTACTCCTGATAATTCAACTATTTATGCTCTTTCTCAAAAAGGAGCTAATCACTTAAATGCTGTTGGTATTGACACGGTTTCGGGTAAAGATTTATTGCGATTTTTTAGCTTTGAACAATATCGGCATAGGGTAATTTCCAATGAAATAAGCATATCTGGCATATTGCAGGGGTTCAAGGTATTCACGGAACGAGAGATTGCACAAAACAAGTGGTATTTTGAGAAGTCTGGCTTTAAAGGTAAAAAACCTGATTGCTTGATACAAGGCAAGGAATACGCTTGGTGGGTCGAGGTTGAGCGAAGTAGAAAAAACAAAAAAGACTATGCTTTCCTTTTAAGTTGGTTGAACTCAGTTTTTGGGAGTTGTAAAAGACCTCACGAAAAGCCAACCTTAACTAGCCAAGTTAGTCTTCAAAAAATCGTCTTCATATGCACACCAGTCTTTGAAAAAAGACTTATTGCAGACCTTATTAAAATAGGTTGGAGCGAGGAACAGGTGTTTTTAAGACTAATATTTTCAAGGTCGCTATACCAGTTTAGGCAAATTGTTTTTTTGTAATTAGGAGCAACCAAAAATGGGGTTGGTTGCATTTACCCTTATTCAGCACTTAATAATTAAGTGGCAAAAACGAGGTTCCCCAACCTCGTTTTTGTTATTCCAATTTAATAATTGTTTCGTCGCCACTGATATTGCGAACCTTTAATCTTAAAGGCTTTTGGTTTGTTGAAATTTTAGCGTCCCAAAATGCTTTTGTTTTAGTGCCGTCTTTAATTACATAGCCTAGCTTATCTATTTTAATTTCAGTTGTTGAATGCCACTCACCCTCTTGATTTTTGCAGTCTAATGAAACCAACTCTATTAGCTCCAAGCCCTCTTCGCTGATTACGATTGGGACAAATTTTTTCTTCTTGGCTTTTGTTGCTTCTTCCTCGTCAGCGTCTTCGTTTTCAACTTCCTCAGCTTCCTCAAACAAGTCAGCTTTTTTGCCTTGTCCTTTTTGATTAAATGCCTCTATTTTTTGTATTAGCCTATCACTCACGATTTGATTTAACTTAACGGTGTGTTCATTACCACTATTTGTTAAGGTATATGTTATTTGGTCTTCAATCACAATTTCGTGTAATAAATTTTTTAGGTCTTTTAGCTCAACTTCAATTTGAGTTGCGTTGTTGTCTTGTATAAATTTTTGCAATTGTTTAGGCTCGTCAATATCTATGTAATAAACAATGACCTTTTTTGCCTCAATCTCCAAATTTGGTAGCTCTTGATTGATAATTTTATTGATTGTTGGAATGTCCAACACTTTTTCTTGTGTGTTAAGAAGATTGGGCACATAAACAGGCACTGTGCCCGTGTTAGCCTCCAATATTGCACCAAACCAAAAGTTGCTTAATTTAGGTACATTTTTTTGCAGCCCAGGGATAAGTTGTGCCAGCTTTTCCATTGTTTGTTGAGGGTTTCTAAACAAACTAACACCGTCTTTGATTTCTAAAATTTTAAAATCAGCGTTTCCTTGAATTAGTCTATCTCGAATGGTTTGAATGCTATTTAAGCCAATATCAACGTGAATAAAGCTTCTACCTAAATCGTTGGCTACCTTTGCTGACACACCACTACCACCAAAAAAATCCGCAACAATCATTTCCTTTTTAGACGCAATTTCAAGGAGCATGTCAATTAAACCTTCTGGTTTTTGCGTTGAATAATCAACTCTCTCCTTTGAGACATTCAAGACAGGTCGGCAACTATATTCTTTAATTGAACCGTCTTCTAAAACTCTATAAATAACTCCCGATAAGGTATCTGTTAATATTGTATCAACGTAAAATCTTCCATTTTCGTCAGTCATTGTTCCAATAAATTGTTTTTCTAAATATTGTCTTTCTTTAATTGTATTAATTTGGAAATTATTAGGGTTGTTAGTATAAAAATAAATAGCGTCGTGCTTTCTAGCAATTGACGCCTTTTTAGAGGCTCCACCACTCCTGTAAGCCCATATAATCTCGTTAATAAAAGCGTCTTCACCAAAAACCTCGTCCATCAAAATCTTTACATAATGACCGATATGCCAATCTAAATGTACATATATGCTCGCTGTTTCCGACATGATTGATTTAATAGCTTGAAGATTTTCATACATCCAATTTAAATAATCTTCTTTTTGCCAAATATCGCCGTACATTTTCTCTTCAAAGGCTTTTAGGTCTTCAATCTCCATTTCTTGCTCGGCTATTGCTATTTTTTCAGCAAGCTTGGGGTTTCTTCTTATATAAACCTTTTTCGCGTAATCAGCCCCACTGGCAAAAGGTGGGTCAATATAAACCAAATCAACTTTAATACCTTGGTCTTTAAGGTAAGCACAGGCAGAAATACACTCGCCTCTAATGACTAAGTTTTTAGTATCCGTATTGCCTACTTCTTCAACTAACTCAGTTTCGTAGTAAGGCATGCCCCTTTTTATACGGTCATAGACTTTGTTATTTTCACGGTATCTCAACACACGTTGCGTTCTCGTGATATTGTCTAAAATCGCTTGTCCCTCAACAGTGTTGGGGTAGTAGGGAATGTATTTGATTGGCATTTTTATTCGCTAAAAAATTGTGTAATTTTATTATTAAGATTAACAGTGTTTGCAGTTATATCAGCACTACCTTCAAGATAGATAAAATCAAATCGTTGATAACCGAATTTGTTTTTATTGAGCTGTAAAAAGTCATTTTCAATGTATGTTCTTTTTTTCTTAAACGTCGGGTCATTGGCATACAAAGTGCCTTTCGTCTCAACCATTAAGATTTTGTTGATTTTTTTATCAGCATTTCTTTTTACAATTAAAAAGTCTGTGGTGTATTTACCAACGCTCTTCCAGTAACTACCATTTTTTGCATAGCAATCAATCACAAACTCGGTTAAGCCACGTTCACCGTTATAATAGATTTCAAGACCTCTTTTCTTAAACTCTTCAAGCTGAATTGCTTTTTCAAAAATTACGAGCTCTAAACCACTGCTCCCACTCGCTCCAAAGTTATAGGGTAAGTAATGATAAGTAATATCTTTTGCTTTTATAGTTTCTGGCTGCACTTTTTTAGATTTGAAAGCTTCGTAAGGCTCAACTTCGTCGCCCATTCCATTACTTTCTAACAATGCTTTCTTTTTCTCGTAAGCTGCTTTTATTTCTTTCTCGTCAAAATCTGTGCTTGCACCAGTTTTATCAAGTTCAAGCACTTTTTCACACTGCTCTTTACTTGGTCGCAAGTTGGCGTTGTTTTCAACGGAGGTGAGTTTATGGGCAATTAAAAGTTCCGCCTCATGTGGCACGTCTTCCGTTGTGGTTTTGAGCGCTCTCTTGATATTAAATGCAAGTCGTATTTTTGATTGTATGCTTTGCAAGTCATAAAGCTCATTAAATAAGTAAACTCCATTTTTTTTATATGTAATTTTTTCAAAAATGGGTGTTAGTTGTGCGTCAAAATTTAAGAGTTGCTTTTGTTTAATTAAGTTATAACCTTCTCTTGATATATCAAAAAGCCACTGTTGATAACTTGCAAGCTGATTGCCAGTTTGGTTAACAATTGAAGTTGTTCCGTCGTCCAAGTTCACAATGTCCGTAGTGGTTATGATTGCGCCTACGGTGAGCTGGTCAATACTATTTTTTAAGTCTAGTAATTTTTGAGCTGTATTTTCGCTGTCTTCCTCGTCAATAGATTGATAGGTTACTTTCATTTGATAAAAATCAATTTTGGGTAATTCTAGAATCTCCATTCGTGAAGTTCTGTGCACCAAATCGCTAGTCTTGTTCTGGTTGGCACTGTTAAGCTCTTCAATATCAATATTCTGCTCTTGTTTAAGCTGTTTGTTTAAGGTGTCTGCATTATCCTGATTGAGCCAAATAATGGCTGTCTCTGTTTGGTCTTTATCAACTTGTCTTAGACAACGGCAAGAGGTTTGCAATACCATATTCTTAGGACTATCACCTTTTTGTGAGAGTATTACAGCTGATAGCGTGGGACAATCCCAGCCTTCTTTACCCACCTGAACCAATAAAATATATTTTTTGTTTGAGCTTGGTAAATTTAAAGAACGGAACTCAAATTCGCTCCCTACTGGTTGAGGGTAAGCCTTGTTACCTTTGTGAAACCTTAAAATTTCATTGCCGTTTAGACCCAATTCATTCATTAAGAATGGGTAAACTTCTTGCTCTAATATCTCAATACTACTGCAATAAATTGCCAGCTTTGGAATTGCACCGTTGCTAAACTTTTTATCTGCAAACTGAGTATTAAAGTCTTCAATACCTCTTTTGATAATTTCAAGACGCTCTAAACCATTACCAATTTTTACAATCGGTTTTTTTAAGAAGTTTTTAACTGCGTCGATTAAAGGGTAAAAATAAACCGTATTGGTGATTTGAGAAAATTTAAATTGAATATCACCTTTGCCTGCTGATATTTTTTCTGCTTTTTCCAAATAAGGTGTGCCTGAAAAACCCAAGACTGTGGTGATATTGCCTTTGTCTTGCCAGTAATTAACTACTTGGCGAAGCTTAATATCGTCCGTTTGAGCGTGGTGCACTTCGTCAATTAAAATTGATAAATTAGGAATTTGACCAAACAATTTTTTTAAATCGTTGTGCGTATCTATTGTTTCGTCTTCAATACTCAATTCTGTTTGATTGGTAAATTTGAAGCTATCTAAAATAACCTTTTCAGCATTAACTACAAACACTTGTCCAAATGGGCTGGGCAAGCACGCATTAACTTTTTGTGCATTAGGGTTGCGTGCTTTGTTACTTTTCTTTGCTGACTTTTGCTCGTCGAGAATATCAAATTTTAGGAGTTTTTTAAGATTGCTGGCCGAAGGCTCAGAAATGACCCAAGAAGGGTCAAAGTTCTCAATCGTTTTTAAGCTTGGGAATATTGAAGATTTAAGACCTGACGGAATTAGCACTAAAAAGTTATGGGCAAAGGTTTTGTTGGTTGGCTCATTACTTGCAAAATATAGGTCAAGGTATATGAACGAAGCCATTAAGAATGTCTTACCAGCCCCCATAGGTAAGCTTAATAAGTAATCGGCATAATGCACTTGGTAGAAAATATCTTTGGCAATTTTAATGTAGTCGAGCTGCTCTTTTTTATCCAAAATGAGCTGTTCTAACTCCGGCAAAATTGATTTACCATTTTCTTTGGTAGTAGCAAAACAATATATGGCAAAAGCGGGCTTGTTTTGATACAAAAAGTCTCGGGTCTCTTGATTGATATGTAATTTATTTAATTCAACATTCTCAATAAAAAAACCTTCGGTAAACAGTTGCCACAAAGGCTTATTTTCACCTTTAATTTTTAAAAATAAGTAGGTTTCTATCGCTTCAATTTGAGGTGTGCGAAGCTCCCCTTTTTGCTTAATGTAGGAGACAACTTCTTTAATTGCACAGTCATTCGAAGCTAGCCAATTATTTTTTTGTCTTTGAATTATTTGGTGAAACATTGGCTTTTACTGGTTAGTTGAATTACTCAAACTATAAAGCAATTTCACTTTGCTATAAAGCAATCATTAAAAGGAGTTCTTACAGATTTTGTTTAATATTTTTAACTTTTTTCAATAAAGTTTAAAAAACGTTCCTTTTACTAAATGCAATTAATTTTGATTGCTTTATTTGAAGGGTAATATTATGAGTAACACAACATTTTCGTTTGAACAACCAAGAGAGCTTGAAGACGTTTCTTTAAGGCAGTCAAAAAATAACCTATGGTTCATTGACCCATACGGTTATTTTTCCCTGCCAAGGGTAATCCGATATGACAGAAGACTGTCAAACAGTGAGTTTCGTGTGCTAGTTGCAATTGCGTCTTATGTTTTCCAAAACAACTCTGTCTTCCCCAGTCGGGAGGCAATTCAAGATTGCACTGGAATGTCGCCTACCAACATTTCAAGGGCTACTAGAAGCCTTAAGAAATACGGTTGGATATTGAAGACCAAAAGAGCTTACAACTCTGTGGTTTATGAATTGAAAATTCCACAAGATATTCAAATCAGTAAATCTTAATTGAACTGTAATGTTAAATAAATTTAAATTTAAATTAACAGTTAACGGCTCGTAAGAGCCTTTGGAATGACCCAGCTCTGCTGGGTCTTTTTTGTTTTTAAAATTCATAATATCAAAGCAGAGCCAACAGTTTTTTTCTTATTTATTTTTTTATTTAATAAATTCTTATTACTTTTTTTATTAAGTGGTTCTATTTACGGTGTCACTACGATACTACCGAAGTGTCAATTAAGCCTCTTATATCAAATCTATATTGATACCTCAGTAGTATCAAAACTAAGTTTAAAAACGTTTGCTATACGTCACAGAAACATTTCTTTTGAAATTATTGTGTGGAGGTCATTATGGCGAACAGGTTGGACTTTTATGGGAAGCTAACAAACAATATTATTACGGACCTGCAAAAAGGGGGTATTCCGTGGGAGAAGCCTTGGTTTGTGAGTAAGGCTGTAAATGTAGCAACTGGTAAGGCTTATCGTGGTATCAATCAACTTAATTTAGCTATGGTTTCTGCTGATTTAAGTCTCAACTCAGCAGATATGCGATTTATAACATTCAACCAAGCCAAGGCGAAAGGTTGGAACATAAAGAGAGGTTCAAAAGCTGTGGCAGAGGTAGTTTACTTTTCAGTCATTGAGAAGGAAGTTAATACTGCTGAAAATGAGCAAGCAGAAGACGGTTCAGTAAAGTTCCCATTATTGAAATACTCTTCTGTATTTCACGCTTCGCAGGTTGAAGGCATTCCTAACCTTGAACCAACGCCAAGTTTTACATTTGAACCAAATGATATTGCAGAAAAAATAATCAACGCTTCAAATGCCAAAGTAATACAGCATTCCAGTAAAGCTTATTTTTCAAATGCAGATTACATTGCCATGCCAAGCCGTGAGAAGTTTAAATCGTTGGAAGGATATTACGGCACGTTACTGCACGAGTTAGCTCATTGGACTGGGCACCCTAGCAGATTAAATAGGGGTGTATTCAACTCGTTTGGCAGTGAGGAGTATGCGCGTGAGGAGTTGGTTGCTGAATTAGCCTCGGTGTTTCTATGTGCAGAAACGGGGATTGAACACGTAAGCGGTAATCACACCGCTTACATTCAGAACTGGGTAAAGGTTCTGCAAAATGACCCTTTGGAAATAAAGAGAGCCTCTTCAAGGGCAATGCAAGCTGTTGAGTATCTGCTGAATTTAGCAGGTCTTAATAGTGAGTAAATTAGTCAGGAAATTTTAGTCCCTTATTCTAAGCCCCGAAAGGGGCTTTTTTAGGCAAATTAATCTATCAGTTTAGGAATTGGAAATGGGAATTTAATTTTCTGTATCTCCTCATTCAAAGTCTCTAAATCAGGTCTCTCACCATAGACTGCGTCCATACCTTCTTCTTTATGCCCTATCAATGCTTTGCGAGCATCCAGAGAAACCCTATTATTTTTACACAAATCAGTGAATGTGTGGCGAAACGAATGAAACACTTTCTTTCTGTTTGTAATTCCAATGGTATCTCTCAAATAACGCATAAACCATTTTCCCCAATTTACACTACGCTTGGTGGAACTCTCCCTTAAACTTAGTTTATTAAAAATAAAGGTGTCATTTTGGGCTTGAACAAACTTTACAAAACCAGCTTCAATAAGGTCATTATGAAGAGGAACGTCGCGAGTGGAATTTTCGTTTTTCAACTGCGAAACTACATTTCCCTCTTCGTCATGTTCTTTGATTTCAAGGTAGTAAATATCGTTTCTTTTTTTCAAATTCGCTACCCTTAACTGGCAAATTTCCTCTTGTCTAGCACCAAGGGCATATGCCAAAATAGGTATCCAAACACTTGCCTCGCCTCCGCAACCTAACTTACGCTCACCTAAACTGTATATGGGAGAAGTAAAAATACTAGTTAAATCAGCTTGGTCAAAAGAAAATCGGTCTTTGCCATTTTTCTTTCTTTTTACAATCTCAATATCAAAAGCATTGATATCTAAAATATGATTTCTATATGATTTTGAAAAAATAGTTTTGAGGTATGAAATGCGTTTTTTGATAGTCGTATTTGTGATTTTATTTTCAATTACCAATGACTGTTGATATGCCAGTGCGTCCTCATAATTGACTGTATCAATTGGTTTGTTTTTCACAAATGTTTTAAATAGGTCAAACTCACGTTTGTAGCCTTTAATTGATTCGGCTCTCTTGTTGCTGGAATATTCCCAAAGCTCATAAGTAGCTTGCCAGTTTGTTTTTGAAGGCTTATAAACCTCGTCAAGCTTAACAGCTGTATCAGTCTCTATCCAAGTGCTGTTATCACGTTCGGCAATGAACTTACCAGCTTCCTGCTCTCGAATTAGATATTCACGTGTTAACTTCTTTTTCTCTGTATCTGTGAGGTTGTTAAAATCAATACCTGCATTAGCCGCAATGAAGTAGGCAAAGTCATAAAACAGCTCAATATTTTTATAAGTTCTTATCGCTTCACTTTTTATCTTGAAAGAGCTACCAAGTGAAATGCTATTCCGATAACTCTCATTGATAAATTCTGAGCCCTCACCATAAACAAGGCGTATATCTTCGTCGCTGTTTAATACTTGGCGAAGAAAGGTTTTACCCAATTGCTTTTGGTTGCTTTCGGTTAAAACAAATTCAATTAAATTTGTTTTAAGGTCAGGTGATATCGACGCAGTAGATTTTTTTGAGAGGAGCTTTTCTTTTTCGTCGAATTGGGATTGATAAAAATGATTTATCTCGTCCCTCAATAGGCGAGCCTGTTTGAAGTCTTTTGTATTAAGAGACTGTTTGACAGTTATTTTATTGAAGTAAGGTATGAGTGCTGTTGGCACCCTGCGACGATAGTAATAAACGCCGTCTTCAGATAGTTTTAGATATGGAACGGACTTCATTGTTTCAGTCCCGTGTTCCGCTTTTGTGTCCAAGTTAGCAGTCATTTAGTCATTGTAAATCAAAAACTTACAATAAATCAATAAGGTAGGACACAATGGCGGAGAGCGAGGGATTCGAACCCTCGATACAGATTTAAGCCCGTATGCTTCCTTAGCAGGGAAGTGCCTTCGACCACTCGGCCAGCTCTCCGTTTACTTCAATTACGCTTCTTACGAGGGCGTGATACTACGCTAAACGCTTTTAAAAATCAACGTTAACTTGCAATTATGCTGCTTCTAATTCAAATGCTTTGTGTAAAACACGCACGGCTAGCTCAAGATATTTCTCATCCACTACTACTGCAATCTTGATTTCAGAAGTTGAGATCATTTGAATGTTAATACCTTCTTCGGCCAGTGTACGGAACATTTGGCTTGCAATGCCTACGTGTGAGCGCATACCTACGCCTACGATAGATACTTTCGCAATTTTATCGTCGCCACTAATTTCACGTGCGCCAATATGGCCTTGCACTTTGTCGCGCAGGATGCTGAGGGCCTTGTTCATTTCATTTTTATGCACAGTGAATGTGAAATCGGTTGTACCATCAGCACCTGTGTTTTGGATAATCATATCCACGTCTACATTTGCTTCAGCGATAGGGCCCAAGATTTGGTAAGCAATACCAGGTTTGTCCGGTACACCTAATACAGTGATTTTGGCTTCGTCGCGGTTAAAGGCAATGCCAGAAATAACGGGTTGTTCCATTGTATTTTCTTCCTCAAATGTGATTAGTGTGCCATCGCCTTCTTCTTCAAAGCTTGATAGCACGCGTAATTTAACTTTATATTTGCCTGCAAATTCAACTGAGCGGATTTGTAGCACTTTGCTGCCTTGTGAGGCAAGCTCTAGCATTTCTTCGAACGTGATTTTGTCTAGGCGGCGTGCTTCAGGCACTACGCGCGGGTCTGTGGTGTATACACCATCTACGTCTGTGTAGATTTGGCACTCATCAGCCTTTAATGCAGCAGCTAGCGCAACACCTGTGGTGTCAGAGCCACCGCGACCTAGTGTGGTGATGTTGCCATTGGCATCTACGCCTTGGAAGCCCGCGACCACGACCACATAGCCATCATCAAGATCTTGTTTAATATTGTGTTCATCAATGCTCAAGATGCGCGCTTTGGTGTGCGAGTCATCAGTCAGAATTTTAACTTGTGAGCCAGTGTAGCTTTTTGCTTTAATGCCTAGTTCCATCAGTGCTAGCGCTGTCATGCCGATAGTGACTTGCTCACCAGTTGAAACCATCACATCCAGTTCACGTGGATCAGGGTCTGGCATGATTTCTTTAGCTAATGAGATAAGCCTGTTAGTTTCGCCAGACATCGCAGAAACCACGACGACAATTTGGTGGCCTAGTGCTTTATAGCGAGCAACACGTGCCGCCAGACTTTTAATACGCTCTGGATTTGCGACTGATGTGCCGCCGTATTTTTGTACAATAAGTGCCATAAAATATTCTTTTAACCTTATTAACTGTATTAACTTTGTTTAATTTTAACAGCAACAACCTGTTAGGTAATGCGGTCAGCGCGTTCTCTGGTGATTGAATAGCTTTTTACTGTTATTCAATCAACAAGCCAATCATCACCGACTTGATACAAAATCTATCGTAATGCTCAGTGTGTAGGCTGCATAACAACACACTAGGACATTTGTTAGCATTGCTAGTGGCACTAGTTTTCAAAAATTACTGACACTAGAAAAGCTAAGTATTTCTTTTAAGACGCTTTACTTTTAACCCAATCAGCTACACTTGCCAGCGCTTGAGGTAATTTGCTTGCGTCAGTGCCGCCTGCCATTGCCATATCTGGCTTACCGCCACCTTTGCCACCTACTTGACCTGCAACAAAGTTGACTAGCTCACCTGCTTTAATCTTGCTAATTAAATCAGCTGTCACACCAGCAGCTAGGCTTACTTTACCATCGCTTACACTGGCTAACACAATCGCGGCTGATTTAAGTTTGTCTTTCAGCTTATCCATCGTTTCGCGTAGTGCGTTTGCATCTGCGCCATCTAATGTTGCAGATAACACTTTGAAACCTGCGACTTCAATGGCTTGCGTTGCTAAGTCATCACCTTGTGAAGACGCTAGTTTCGATTTGAGTCGTGCTAGCTCTTTTTCTAATGATTTTGCATGATCACTTAGTTGTGCAACTTTAGCTGCTAATTCAGATACTGGTGCTTTTAAGTCGTTTGCTAAGCTTGAGATGAGTGATTGCTGTGTGTTGATGAGATTTAGAGCACCTTCGCCAGTGGTCGCTTCAATACGGCGTACCCCAGCGGCTACGCCACCTTCAGATGTAATCTTGAATAGGCCGATATCACCAGTGCGGCTTACGTGAGTACCACCACATAATTCGCGGCTTGAGCCAATGTCTAGTACGCGAACTTCATCGCCATACTTCTCGCCAAATAGCATCATCGCGCCAGTTTTCTGTGCAGACTCTATGTCCATTACACGAGCTTGGCAGGCAGCGTTAGCTAATATTTCTGCGTTAACGATTTGTTCAACTTTTGCGATTTCATCATCGGTCATCGGCGCAGTGTGCACAAAGTCGAATCTTGTTTTACCTGTATCGACTAAGGACCCTTTTTGTTGTACGTGCTCACCCAACACTTCACGTAGTGCTTTATGCATCAAGTGAGTAGCTGAGTGATTTCGCATCGTGCTGGTTCTGGCTTGTGTGTTGACACGCGCAGTTACTTGGTCACCAACATTTAATGACCCTGTTTTTAACACGCCATGGTGACCGAATACTGCCGCTTGAATCTTTTGCGTATCTTCAGCTTCAAAAATACCGTTTGCACCACGTAACTCACCGCAATCGCCGATTTGACCACCAGACTCAGCATAGAATGGCGTGTTGTCTAAGACCACAATGCCAGTTTCACCTTCTTTTAATGTAGACACTGCGACGCCATCTTTATATAAGGCGGTAATGTTTGCATTGGCTTCTAACTTGTCATAACCATGGAAGCTTGTGGCAACGCCGTCGTATTCAAGGTTGGTTGCCATTTTGAATTTGCCCGCAGCGCGCGCTTGTTCTTTTTGGCGAGTCATTGCTGCGTTAAATGCATCGGTATCAACGGCAACGTTACGTTCACGGCAAATATCTGCTGTTAAGTCGAGTGGGAATCCGTAAGTATCATGAAGTTTAAATGCTGTTTCACCATTAAACACTGCAGCGGTATTGGCAAGCTCAGTTTCTAGAATTGCCATACCATTTTCAATGGTTTCAAAGAAGCGATCTTCTTCTTGTTTTAAAATCTCTGTAATACGTTCTTGGTTGCTTGTGAGCTCAGGATAAGCGCTGCCCATTTCATCCACTAGATCCGGCACGATTTTGTGGAAGAACGCGCTGCGTACACCAAGCTTGTAGCCATGACGAATTGCACGGCGAATAATACGACGCAACACATAACCACGCCCTTCATTACCTGCAATCACGCCATCCGCGATTAAGAAGCTACAGGCGCGGATATGATCAGCCAGCACTTTGAGTGATGGGCTACTCAAGTCTGCCGTTTTAGTTTCACGCGCTGCTGCTGCGATTAAGGTCTGGAATAAGTCGATTTCGTAGTTGGCGTGTACGTGTTGTAGCACGGCTGAAATACGCTCTAGGCCCATACCAGTATCTACCGATGGTTTTGGCAATGGGTGCATTACACCAGCTTCATCACGGTTGAACTGCATGAAAACGTTGTTCCAGATTTCAATGTAACGATCACCATCTTCATCTGGGCTACCTGGAGGGCCACCAAAATGGTGAGCGCCGTGGTCATAGAAAATTTCGGTACATGGTCCACATGGGCCAGTGTCACCCATCATCCAGAAGTTATCAGATGCGTAACGCGCGCCTTTGTTATCGCCGATCCGAATGATGCGCTCTGCAGGCACGCCGATAATGTTATTCCATATAGCATAAGCTTCGTCATCTTCAGCGTATACTGTGACAGTTAGCTTGTCTTTAGGTAGTTTGAATACGTCTGTGAGCAACTCCCATGCGTATTTGATGGCATCTTCTTTGAAGTAATCACCAAAGCTAAAATTACCTAACATTTCAAAGAATGTATGGTGACGTGCGGTATAGCCTACGTTTTCAAGGTCATTATGTTTACCACCAGCGCGTACGCATTTTTGGCTTGAAGTGGCCCGTGTATAAGGGCGCTTATCAAAGCCTAGAAAGACGTCTTTGAATTGATTCATCCCGGCATTGGTAAATAATAGGGTAGGGTCACCGTGAGGCACTAGTGAGCTTGAACTCACAATTTCGTGGCCTTTGGAGGCGAAGAAATCAAGAAATGCTTGGCGAATTTCGTTGCTGCTTGGTGTGCTGCTAAGTTGTATGGTCATAAAGTTTAATTTTAATAGCTTGTTTAATCGTTATCATTAACGGTTAGTATTTTTTTAATCAGTTCGAAGCCAAAACCACGGCTTTGTAAAAATCTTGCTTGTTTTGCCCATTCTTCACGACTTTGTGGGTAGGCCTTGAATTTCTTACGCCACACTTCAGTCGCGTTATTTAACTCTGTTGCTTTTAATGATTCTACTGCATCCGTAATTAAGTGGTCTGCAATCCCTTTTTCACGTAACTCATGCGCTATCTTTGAGCTACCAAATTTGGCTTTTCTTGCGTGAATAATTTGTTCAGTAAATCGTGCATCTGAAAGCCAGCCTCTTGCCTTAAAGTCATCTAATAGCGCAGGGATATCATCATTTTCTTTTGCATAAGTTTTGAGTTTTTTGCCAAGCTCGACATAGGAGTACTCGCGCTTGGCTAAATAATCTAAAGCACGCTGACGCAGTGATTTAACTACAAAGGTTTTAGTCATCCTCGCTACGTGGTGCAGTCATTGCTTCGCTTAATGATTTAGCATTAGCACGAATCTTAGCCTCTAGGTCTGCAGCAATTTCTGGATGCTCACGCAAGAACTCTTTTGCATTTTCCTTACCTTGACCAATTTTTTCGCCATTGTAGCTGTACCAAGCGCCTGCTTTTTCAATCAGTTTAATATTAGCGCCAAGCTCGATGATTTCACCAAAACGAGAAATGCCTTCGCCGTACATGATGTCAAACTCAGCTTGTTTGAACGGAGGGGCTACTTTGTTTTTAATCACTTTTACGCGCGTTTCAGAGCCTGTGACCTCATCACCTTTTTTAATCGCGCCAGTACGACGAATGTCTAAGCGTACAGAAGCGTAAAACTTAAGCGCATTGCCGCCTGTTGTTGTTTCGGGGTTGCCAAACATCACGCCGATTTTCATACGGATCTGGTTAATGAAAATCACCAAAGTGTTAGTGCGCTTGATGTTACCTGTTAGCTTACGTAGTGCTTGGCTCATTAGGCGTGCTTGTAAGCCCATGTGTGAGTCACCCATCTCGCCTTCAATTTCTGCGCGTGGGGTGAGTGCTGCCACTGAGTCAACGACTACGATATCTACTGAGCCTGAGCGCACGAGCATGTCTGCAATTTCAAGTGCTTGCTCACCAGTGTCTGGTTGTGAAATTAACAGATCAGGTACATTTACACCTAATTTAGCTGCGTATTGTGGATCCAGTGCATGCTCTGCATCAATAAATGCGGCAACGCCGCCTAGTTTCTGCATTTGTGCAATGACTGAAAGGGTTAGTGTGGTTTTACCTGAAGACTCAGGTCCGTAAATTTCTACGATACGGCCGCGTGGTAGACCACCGATACCTAAAGCAATATCAAGACCGAGGGAGCCAGTTGAAACGGCTTGAATATCTTCGCCGATATCACTATCTCCCATGCGCATGATAGAACCCTTGCCAAATTGTTTTTCAATTTGTGAAAGTGCGGCAGAGAGTGCTTTAGCTTTATTATCATCCATTGGGTTTTTACCTTTATTTTGAAGTGCTTAAATTAGCTTTCAATTATTCCATATTTTACAGTTTAGCGTAAGTCTCATAGGTGCTTAACCATGTGTATTTATGGCAATCATGACGAATAAATAATAATCTTGCTTGTGAAGTCAACGCGATCTTTTGTTATTCGTTATGTGTAAGCTTAGTTGTGTAATTTTAAGGAGAGTGACAATGAAAGTATTTCGTTCATTATTAGTGGCATTAGCGATAGGCGCTGCTACTTTGTCTAGTGCTCAAGCACGTGATTCTGTGAGTTTGTCTATTAATATCGGTGGCCCTGGTTATTATGCATATCCAGCGGTAACGCACTATGTTGCACCGCAAGTTGTGTATTATCCAACGCATCGTATTTATCACGGCGCACCCTATGCCTATCAGCCTTATCCGGCTGTTGTGTACAGAGGTGGACATTATTATTCAGGGCATCGTCACCATCGCGGACATGGTCATCATCATGGTGGTGGTCATCGTAGATAGTGTGTTAGGCTAGTTTTTCAATAAGCCCTGTTAGTAGAAAAGCGGTGGCTTGTTGTCTAATCTCAGAGCGGCTGCCTGAAAATTGCTGAGTACACGCGAACATGGGTAAATGAGTGCCTACCCATGCGAAGCATACTGTGCCAACTGGCTTTTCTGGACTGCCTCCATCTGGCCCCGCGATGCCGGTAATGCTAGCTACAATATGGGCATGGCTATTTTTTAAAGCGCCTGCTGCCATTTCAGCCGCAGTCTGTTCGCTCACAGCGCCAAAGGTTTCTAATGTTGTTTTAGAGACGTTTAGCATTTCAATTTTGGCGTTGTTGCTGTAGGTGACAAACCCTCTATCAAACCATGCTGAGCTACCTGCTGTGCTGGTCACAGCTTGGGCTGCCATGCCACCTGTGCATGACTCTGCCAGCGCCAATAGGTAGCCATGTTGCTTAAGCTTAATGCCGAGATTGATTGCTAAAGCTGAGTGGTTATCCATTCCAAGACCTTTAGGCAAGATATAGCGTAGATAGCAGCTAGTAAATCATCCAACATCACGCCAAATCCGCCCTTTACTTTAGCATCGCATTGATGAATTGGAAATGGTTTCCAGATGTCAAATAATCTGAATGATAAAAATGCAACTAACCACCACTGCCATTGATTAATGGTGAAAGTGAGCACTAACATTATAGCGACGATTTCGTCCCAAACAATGCCACCATGATCTGATACGCCTAGTGCCTGACCTGTTTTCTCGCAAAAATAAATTCCCACTAAAAACAGCAGGGTGATTAATGTTAATTGCGTTGTTAATGTGTAGGTGTGAATCAGCCAAAATAGTGGTAGTCCAACCAATGTGCCAAACGTGCCTGGGGCTTTCTTGGCAAGGCCGCTACCAAACCCTAGTGCAAAAAAGTGGGCAGGATGTGAGATTAACAATTTGAACGTTGGGTGTGAATGCTTGTTAACCAAAATGATCAAACCCTTTTTTAGTAATATTTAATATTTTTTGACGATGCGTAATAATGAGATCTGATTGTGGCGTGGTTTCACCAATTAAACTGAGCGGTAGCTGTAACTGACTACTTAATTGATGAATACAGTCACGTTGCGATTTAGGTGCGGTAAAAAGCAGTTCATAGTCGTCGCCTCCTGCCAATATGCACTGTTGTATGTTGCTATCATTTAGATGTGTACGTAAATAATCGTCACAGTTAATATTTTCCAGAATAAGCTTCGCACCTAAATTGGATGCCTTAAGTATATGACTTAGATCTGCGGTTAGGCCATCAGAGATATCAATACAGCTATTGGCAACACCACGTAATGCTAGCCCTAATGCAACGCGAGGTGCTGGTGCGTTTAGCGCATTAATGCAATAAGATAATGTGGGTTCCGTCAGCGCGATTTTGCCTTGAAGGTGAGCCAGCCCTAGTGCAGCACTGCCTATCAACCCCGACACCCAAATATCATCACCAATTTGAGCCCTACTACGCTGAATTGCTTTGCCTGTTGGAACTTCCCCCATGATTTGTATGCTTAGGGTTAATGGGCCTTTTGTCGTGTCGCCACCAATTAAGTCAATATCAAAGGCTTGCGCGCATGCGAAAAATCCTTTGGAGAACTCTGCAAGCCATGTTTCGTTAACTTCAGGTAGGGCAATGGCAAGCGTTGCCCATTTGGGCAGCGCACCCATGGCGGCCATGTCTGAAACATTAACCGCTAAAGATTTCCAGCCAATACTATAGGCAGGAGCATCGTGAAAGAAGTGAGTGCCCGCTACCAGCATATCTGCTGAAATTGCAAGCTGTTGACCTTGCGCTACACGAATTAATGCGGCATCATCGCCCACGCTTAAGTCTGTATGTTTGGTATTGCGTGTGAAGTATTTCGCAATTAAATTAAACTCGGACATTTTTGTTGTGCAATAGTGTGTGTTAGGCAGTTGGTGCTGATTTTGGTCTGAATGCTTTGACGATAGCTTCATTGGTTTCAATTCTTGGCATTGGGCTATCTGGTGTGCCAAGTAAGTCTATACAGTATGGAACTGCAGCAAATATGCCATGTACTAGCGTGTTCCCGGCCTCGTCTTTTAAGCCTTCCAATGTTTGTGCAATCGCTTTAGGTTGCCCGGGCAAGTTAATAATTAAACATTGCTTGCGAATGACAGCAACTTGCCTAGACAATATAGCTGTCGGTACGAAATTTAAGCTTATCTGCCGCATTTGTTCACCAAAACCAGGCATTTCTTTATCGGCTACTGCTAGCGTTGCTTCTGGTGTCACATCACGTAAGGCAGGGCCTGTGCCACCAGTAGTGAGAATGAGCTGGCAATCTTGAAAGTCCACTAAATCTATTAGTGTAGATTCGATCTCGTCTTGTTCGTCTGGGATGAGTCGAGCCTCAAGTGTAAATGGTGAGGTAAGTGTTTGTGTTAGCCATGCACGTAGGCTTGGGATACCTTTGTCCTCATATTCTCCACTACTTGCACGGTCGCTAATTGAAACTAATCCGATTTTAATGAATTCTTTGGTCATTTTTGTGTCACTAGTACTTAAGCAAGACTGAATCATACCATTACCAAACTCAAAGGATATTTTATGCCAGCTATTCGTGCCAAAAATTCATATGGAAATTTAGCAAAGATGATGTTGTTTTCCCTCGCTAGTCTGGGTCTAGTAATGTTTGCTCATCAGCTATATGCCGCGGATCAGAACCCATATGAGCAAAATTATAAAAGGCAGAATATGAATGATTTGAAATCATTGCAAACTAAGCCTGAGACTAAGATTTTTGTAGGTAATCATAAAGATGATGACAATATCACCATGTTAGAAGACGGATATGATTTGATGGGTACATCAGGCTTTTCGTCAATGGAGGCGTCATCAGACCTAGCCTTGCAACATGCAAAATCAATTAAGGCCGATATTGTCATGGTTTATCAAAAATATGAGTCAGCGCAAGCATCGAGCTCAAAGTTACAACTCATTAAAGAAGCTGCGAATAAAGGTGGAGAAATTGACCCAAAAGATTTGGAAGATGGGCCTACACAATATCTATACCATGCAAGCTATTGGGCAAAATTGCCTATGCCTTTGTTTGGTGTGCATGTTATTAAGCTCAAGCAGTCCAGTGCTGATGAAGATACACCTAAAGAACTGCCTGGCTTAAAAGTGATAGCAGTGATTAAATCATCTCCAGCATCATCAATGGGGCTAGTTCGAGGTGATACCCTACTTAAGCTCGGTGATGTTAGCTTAAAAAGCGCTGATGACTTATTTCTAGCAGTAAAGCGTTATGCTGGTCAAAAAGTGCAAGTTGAGTTTCAGCGAGGCGATATTGATATGAAAAATATCGCACAGCTAAATGTTCGCAAATAAAACCAACTTATTAAATTGGACCTGATTCAGTTAGTTTAAGTGACTGAGTGCTTTCGGATATACCACTTTACTAGGCTGAATGAAGATGGCTCTATATGGGATTTTAACTCAGCCTGTGTAATGAGGCTGAGTGGTTTCTAATATTAAACTGAGTGAAATAAATCAGCGCCTATACTGACTATTTTTGAATGAGAAAAACAAAACCTTCTTCATTTTTAAGCTCTTGTAACAATGTGAATTGATTGTTTGCTACTAGCGTACGTATATTACTGATTGTACTTTCTTTACTAGTAATCACTTTGAGTATATCTCCGCTTGGTAAGGCATCTAGTGCTTCTTTTGTGCGGATAGTTGGAATTGGGCTGTCTTCATGGCGTACATCAAGAACGGAATTGAAATTTATAGTCATGATTATTATCACCTTGTTTGCTACATACTGATGCAGAGATTAGTGCAACAGTATGCGATGGACTCTAAGTGTTGCGAGATTGCCTAAATATTCAGCAAGTCTAGCGCTTATGCTTCAGACTCGTCTTCATCTTTAGGAGTTTCATTGCTAGTAATGTCACGAAGTAGTTTAAAAATTTCTCTGCTACTTTTAGGAGGTTTGTTTGCGAGATGTTCTTTTTGCGCATTACGAATAAGTGCGCGAAGTTGCTGACTGTCAGTAGTTGGATGCAGTGCCATAAACTCAGATAATGCATTTGCGTCGCTGATAAGTCGATCGCGCCAGCGCTCTAGCCCGTGGAAATAAGCGTTTTCAGCGGTATTTTTGCCTTCCCAACGAGATAGTTGCTCGATAATCGGCGCAGTGTCAACTTCACGCATCAGGCGTCCCAGATATTGACGATGACGGCGTATTGCACCATTTGCAGTAATTTTTTTGGTATCCATCACGGCCGTGAATAGCTCTTCAGGCAGGTTAAGTTTGATGAGTCTATCTTTGGGAAGCTCGGATAAGCGTACACCAAGCGCTTGTTGCGCATCTGCCTCGGCTTTAAGTTTTGTTTTACTCGTAGGCAAGTCTGCATCTAAATTTGCATCGTTGCTTAATTCTGTGTCTATTGTTGTCTTTTTAGGTTTCATGCTGAGGTATTATATCAGTTATGCAGTTGAGTTATTAACGTACATTTTTTTATAGTAGAAAGCGTTATGTCAGATTCGGGTTTTAGTTATACATTAGATGAAATTAAGCAGATGTCAGAAGACGTGCTTAAAGTTGCCAAGACACTTGGCGCGAGTCAGGCCGAGGCTGAGTTGAGCTTGAGTATTGGACAAAACGTTTCCGTGCGTATGCAGGAAGTTGAGCATATTGAATATAACCGTGATAAAGGCATGTCGGTCACTGTTTATTTTGGGAAACAAAAAGGTCATGCCAGCACTTCAGACTTGTCTCCACAAGCCCTCAAAGATACTGTTGCTGCTGCTTGTAATATTGCTAAATATACAGCAAAGGATGATTTCTGTGGATTGGCTGATGCTGATTTGATGGCTAGCAATGTTCATGATCTCGATTTGCATCACCCGTGGGATCTGTCTGTCGATGAAGCGGTTTTAATTGCTAAACAATGTGAAGAGGCCGCTTTAGCGGTAGATACACGGATTAACAACTCTGAGGGAGCGAGTGTATCAACAGGCACTGGATTTTTTGCTTATAGCAATAGCCATGGATTCACTGGAGGCTATCCGAGTTCACGCCATGGAATTAGTTGTTCGGTGATTGCTGAGTCCGGCGATAGTATGCAGCGTGATTATTGGTATGCCACAGCACGTGCACCAGAAGACCTGCAATCAGCTATAGAAATTGGTACGCTTGCTGGTGAACGTACGGTTAAGCGTCTAAATTCTCGGAAAATAAAAACTTGTCAGGTACCAGTGTTATTTGAAGCACCGCTAGCAAGCGGTTTAATTTCAACGTTAATTAGTGCAGTCTCTGGTGGTAACTTATATCGTAAATCTTCATTTTTGCTAAACAGCTTAGGACAGCAAATAGCATCACCTTTATTAAACATTAATGAAGAGCCTCATATTAAAAAAGGTCTAGCAAGTAGTCCGTTTGATAATGAAGGTGTGTCGACTATGTCGCGTCAGTTGGTCAAAGATGGCGTTTTACAGGGCTATGTGCTTTCTAGTTACTCTGCTAGGAAGCTGGGCTTGAAAACTACTGGCAATGCTGGCGGTAACCATAATTTAATCGTGCAGTCTGGAGGGCTAGATTTAGCTGGATTATTAAAGGAAATGGGCACAGGCTTGCTCGTTACTGAGCTGTTGGGTCATGGCCTGAATATGGTGACTGGTGACTACTCGCGTGGTGCAGCAGGTTATTGGGTGGAGAATGGCGTGATTGTGCATCCTGTTGAAGAGATTACGATAGCGAGCAATATGGCTGAGATGCTGAAAATGATTGTGGCGATTGGTAACGATGTACTGATACAAGGTTCGAAACAAGTAGGATCTATCCTAATTGAGCGCATGACTGTGGCGTGTGAATAATGCGCTTCAGCGCATATATTCCACGGACAAGACACTTGCGGTTTAGGCGTGTGAATAATGTGCTTTGACGTATGAATAATGCGCTTCAGCGCATATATTCTACGGGCAAGCCATATGCTAGCTTAGCGCATAAATCCACGCAAAACCTTTACCGATTTGAGCCTGTTAGTAGTTCGCTTTCGCATTTCCCTTAGGACTTTGTAGTAAGCTGCGATGTCAAATGCTAGCTCTGTAGGCATTTACTTCATTTTCACTTTCCAAAAACTAAAAAGCCCACTACGTAGTGGGCTTTTTAGTTAAGTGACTATTTACTTCTCTTCTTCAAAGAACTCGTCTTTAATCAGATCTGTTGGCACTAAACCATCTTGAATCAGGCTTGCACGTCTTTGTAGATAAGCGTCACGCATGAATGCATATGGGTCAAGGGATGCATCATCCACTAAGTCTTTTGCATCAAGTAGTTCTGTACGTTTGTCTATAAATTGTGCGGTACGCAATTGGTTATGCAGGCGAATCTCACCAATATTGTGTGTGTAGGTGATGGGGTCTGATGTTGTTGTGTCAACAATTAAGCCAGCCGTATCACGAACGCTCGATGGGCCGACGAACGGCAACACTAAGTAAGCGCCAGATCCAACGCCCCAGTAGCCTAACGTTTGGCCAAAATCTTCTTTGTGAACAGGAATTTTGTCCATACCGGCTACATCAATTAAGCCAGCTAAGCCAAAAGTGCTGTTGATGACAAATCGACCTGTTTCGCTAAATGCGTTGGCAAATTTAAACTGAAACAAATTGTTCAGAATGTTGGTGACTGAACCTAGATTGTTGAAAAAGTTATTAACACCTGTGCGGACAGGTGATGGTGTCACCGTTTTATAAGCAGTTGCGACAGGTTTGAAAACTGCTTTGTCTGTCACATCGTTAAACTTATAAACACCACGGTTAATGCTTTCTAATGGGTCTTTATTTGCCTGAGATGCGCAACCAGTCACCATCATAATAAGTAGACAGGTGGCGAATAAAGAGAATATTTTTTTATGCATTTTTATGTTTCTTATTGAATGACATTATCGAATGTGGGGCCATTATACCAATTTATTTACAACTAAATATGGATAGCTACTCATGCAGATTGTTAACGTTTGTAAATTAAACTATTTGTTACATTTATGCAACAAATATTCAGCGATCTATTTAGCGCCAAATTCATGATATTTGCGACAATATTACTGCAAATATCTTTTAGATTTATCTTATCAAGCACTAGTTAATTGTCATGTGTTTATATAGCCCCAGTACTCGTTCGCGTTGAGTGGCGTGGTCAACAACTGGTTGGGGATAGTCTTGTCCAATGATGATTTTGATCGTGGATTGTCGCTCTGCTGACATAAGCCACGGCGCGTGAATTTCTTTATCATTACAGTTTACTAATTCAGTGACATATTTGCGAATAAATTTACCATTTGCATCAAAGCGCTCACTTTGGGTGATTGGATTAAAAATTCTAAACCATGGCTGAGCATCGCAACCGGTCGAGGCTGCCCATTGCCAGCCTCCATTATTAGCACTGAAGTCAAAATCAATCAGTTTTTCTGAGAAGTAACGTTCACCCCAGCGCCAGTCTATGAGTAGGTCTTTGACTAAAAAGCTGGCAGCGACCATCCTGAGGCGATTATGCATAAAGCCTGTATTATTGAGTTGTCTCATTGCAGCATCTACAAGCGGATAACCCGTTTTTCCTTCACACCATGCAGTAAAGAGCTTTGTGTCGTTAGGGAATGGGATAGCCTCAAATTCAGGTTTAAAGGATTTGCCTGTTTGAAGTTGTGGGTGGTGGTGCAGTATTTGGAAGTAAAAATCACGCCAGATGAGCTCCGATGCCCAAGTTTCTGCCCCTAGTCCACCGATTTGTAATGCGGTTCTTGCTAGTTGTCTAATCGAGATTGTGCCAAAGCGCAGATGCACCGATAGATAAGATACACCTTTAATTGCAGGATAGTCTCGTGCTTCTTTGTAATGTTTTATACGATCCACAAAATCTGAAAACAGTGATGCCGCTCCACTCATACCTGTAGGAAGGCGCATATTGGATAAGTTCGTGCGTTGGAAACCTAGTGACTCAAGATTTAGTAAGGTTTCTGGTTGAGTTTTGGCCAGGTTATTTAAGTAGGTATCTACTGGATAAGGTCTAAGATAAAAGTCGTTAACGTTTTTTAGCCACATATTTTTGTATGGAGTGAATACACTATATGGCTTGTGAGCCATCGTTAAGACTTCATCTTTTTCAAAAATAACTTGGTCTTTGTAATGATGGAAATTAATGCTATTGGTTTGTAGTTGTTGTGCTACTTTGTTGTCACGTGTAATCGCACTAGGCTCATAGTCGTGGTTGGTGAATACCGCCTGCACTTCTAAAGTAAGTGCTAATTGCGGAATCTCATTGGCTGCGCTGCCATGCAAGACGATTAAGTCTCCTCCATTTTTTTGAAGTGAGGCTTTGAGCTCTTTGACGCTTTCCCAAATAAACTCTACGCGTCGGTCAGCCTTATTGGTTAGCTGATTTAATATATCCGTGTCAAAAATGAAGGTGCAATAGACTTGTTGTGATGCCTTGAGTGCGTGGTAAAGCGCTGCATGGTCATAATCGCGTAGATCGCGACGAAACCAAACAAGAGATTTTGAGTATTGCATGCGGGGTAAGCCATTCGTTAAATTACAGTGATTTTACCCCACTTGCAGCTACGCTGTTGAATGACGTTAATGCGCCATTGAGTTTTGTTTAGCTTCTTGCACCCATCATATATTTTCCGGGTGTTGCTGGTTTGGCTTCGTTGCTTGAAGGGGTAAGTAAACCAAGTAACAGCTGTAGATCCAGTGATAAAAGAATTAGTTCCTCATCACCAAGTGCGTCGACCTGCTCAAAAACTTCCGTCGCATATTTTGGGTCTTTAATCAGTTTGGCTGGGTTGACTGCACCAATTATTTTTCTAGCCGCAACAGAGAATTTTGACAATACAACTAAACATTGATTATCCATAATGATCCCAGAGAATTATTCTAAAAAAGTGCTGATCACTTAACAAATGCAATTTTATGGTGCATTTGTAAGTGAAATTAGGCGCTTATATGATTGATACTCTAATACAAAGCATTAAGCATGCCAGAAGCTTAATGCTTTATTCTCGATGGTAGGGATGATTTTGAATTACGGAGTGTCCACGGTAAAGTTGTTCGCATAGTAGTACGCGGACAAAAGCGTGGGGTAGGGTGAGTTTGGATAAACCCCAAAGCCAATTGGCTTGTTGCTTAAGGCTGGCGTGAACCCCATCTGCACCACCTACAACAATACTGATATCTTTACCTAGTGTTTGCCAAAACTTCATTTTTTCCGCAAGTTGAAGCGTGGTGACCTCTTGCCCACGTTCGTCGCAGATAACTAAGAAGTCTTTGCCGGCGGCTTCAAGAATTCTTTTTGCCTCGGCCTCTTGGACAACCGCACTGTTTTTACCATCTGCGCGTTTATCAGGTTTGATTTCAATCATTTCAATGCTAAGTTCGCGCGGCATGCGCTTAATGTATTCTGCACAGGCTGTTTCTACCCAGCTTGGCATTTTGTGACCTACAGAAATAATCCGAAGTTTCAAGTGGCTTAAGTGATGGCTAAAATATGATGGAGGGTAATACTTTGATGCAAGTAACGTGCGTCCCTGCACCAAGTGGCACAGGGTGTTTTAAATCACTTACACTGGTTTAATGTGGCTGCGGCGTGATTCTGCCTCGCCCCATAATTGCTCAAGATTATAATAAGCGCGCGTTGCAGGTACCATGATGTGGACAACGATATCGTCTAAGTCGACCAGCACCCATTCGCCTTCTTTTTCGCCTTCAGTACCGCGAATCGCGAAGCCTTTTTCTTTGATTTTTTCTCTGACGTTATCTGCAACAGCTTTAGCCTGGCGGCTAGAGTTTGCTGAAGCGACTATCATATAGTTTGTCATGCTGGTGAGCTTACGCACATCCATCACGCTGATATCAAAACCTTTAATATCTTCAATTGCATCAACTACTGCGTTTTTCATGGCCTCTAAGTCTAAATTCTTAGAAGCGGCTTTCGGGGTGTCTTGTGTCATTTAAGCGGCCTGTGCTGGTATTGCATTGCGTTGAGATTTTATGCGGTTTTCTTGATCCACATAAATTAATGTTGGGGTAAATTTTTCGAGCTCAATTTCACTGTAACTCGCGTAACTTGCGATAATAATAATATCTTTAGGGTCTGCCTTGTGTGCGGCAGCACCGTTCACCGAGATAATGCCAGAGTGGCGTTCAGCACGAATCGCATAAGTAGAGAAACGCTCACCATTGGTGACGTTGTAAATACTGATTTGCTCGTATTCGTGAATGTTTGCCGCTTCTAGCAATTCTTCATCTATCGCACAGCTACCTTCGTAGTGTAGTTCAGAATGCGTGACGTGTACGCGGTGCAACTTAGATTTAAGCATGGTTCTTTGCATGTGCTTAACCGATTTTCAAAAGGGATTGCATTATAGTCTTTTCAATCACTTAGCGCAAAAATCAATATTATCAATGAGTCTTGTGCTCCCTAGTTTCGCAGCAGCTAAGACAACAAGTTCGTTATCTTGGTTCGTTGCGAGCTTTAATGTGCTAGCTGTGCGTACTGATATATAGTCTACTAGCCAGCCTTGTTGCGTGAGTGTTTGTGATGCAGCCTGCTCTAAATCTGTAAAGCGGGTATTGCCTTGTTTGACTGCGTGCACAATGTTAACCAGACACTGGTATAGTTGTGTCGCTTCTGCTTTTTGAGCTGGTGTTAAATAGCCGTTACGCGAGCTCATGGCTAGCCCGCTTGCTTCACGCACTGTGTCGCCGGCAATAATCTGAATTGGTAAATTAAATTGTCTGACCAGCTCTTTAATCACAAACACTTGCTGAAAGTCTTTTTTACCAAATATTGCAATTTGTGGCATCACCAAATTAAATAATTTCATCACAACGGTGGCTACCCCTGAAAAATGACCCGGGCGTGAGGCGCCACATAGCTCTGCTGCGACAGGTGGCGGAGTGATGGTCATCGTTTGGTTCAAATGCTCACCATCAAAATCTGGATACATTTCTTGAACACTGGGAATAAATACAATATCAGCACCAGCATCTGTCAGTTTTTTGCAATCGGCTTCTAGTGTGCGAGGATAGTTGGCTAAATCTTCATTAGGGCCAAATTGAAGTGGATTCACAAAGATACTTGTGACTACAAAATCCCCATGTTCTTTGGCAAGGCTAATAAGCGCAATATGACCATCATGCAAGTTGCCCATGGTTGGGACGAACGCAATGTTATTTTGTGTTTTTAAGGAGCTTCTGAGTTCTTTAACAGTATGGATGCGTTGCATGGTTCTTTGCTAAGTAATAATTTAGTAACTATGCTCAGGTGTTGGGAATGTTTTGCTTTTGACAGCGTTGACATAATTGCTAACAGCCTGCTGAACACTATTCGTTTCACATAAAAAATTTTTCACAAAACGAGGTGCTTTAAATTCATGAGGTTGTTTGCTGGCTGCGCCATTATAAATACCAAGTAAATCTTGGATAACTAGTACCTGCCCATCACAATCTACACCAGCACCAATGCCAATGGTAAGTGCTTTGATAGATTCGGTGATATGTTTAGCCAACGTAGCTGGTACCATTTCTAGCACAATTAAACTAACGCCGGCATTACTCATGTCGATGGCATCTTGCGTGATTTGATGGGCGCTTTCTTCTGTTTTACCTTGGATTTTGTAGCCGCCTAGTTGATTCACAGATTGCGGCGTAAAGCCTAGGTGCGCACAGACTGGAATGCCTCGATCAATCAGATAACGTGCTGTTTGGACACGATCACCGCCACCCTCAAATTTCACCATTTGTGCGCCTGAGCGGATTAACCATAAGGCATTTTTGTATGCAGCTTCGTTATCGTGCTCATAACTACCCACAGGCATATCTGCAATAATCAAGGCGTTAGGTGCGCCAGCTGCAACACTTTTGGTGTGGTAGGTCATGTGGTGCATGCTGACATTAAGGGTGTTTTCAGCACCCTGTAACACCATGCCGAGAGAGTCGCCCACTAATAAAATATCAACCCCTGCATGCTCCATTAATTTCGCAAATGTAGCGTCATAGCAGGTGAGCATGGCGATTTTCTCGTCACGCTCTGCCATTTCATGTAGCCTGGTTAATGTCATGTACGTTAAGCTCAAAGAATTATTCAAAGTTTGGATTAAAGAACTCGCGTTGTCCTTTAATCTGCATGATGCGATTTAACAGTAAATTGAGTGAGCTGTCATTTTTAAGAATATTTAATTTCTCATTATTGACAACCAGCACTGGTGAGGCATCGTAGTTGTGAAAGAACTCACTGTAGGCATTTGCCAGCCGTTCTATGTACTCTCGTGGAATGTCTTGCTCGTAACTCACGCTACGTTCTTCAATACGCTCCATTAAAGCATCTATTGGTGTTTGTAGATAAATCACTAAATCTGGTTTAGGTGCCTTCAGTTGCAAGTGTTGGTAGATTTGATGGTAGAGCGCGTACTCTTCATCGTCTAGATTTAACCTTGCAAAGATTGGATCTTTTTCTAAAAAAAAGTCTGCCACAATTGGTTTGGCAAACATATCTCGCTGACTCAGGTCTTTGATTTGATTCGCACGCTGAAACAAAAAGAATAGCTGCGTAGGCAAACCATAGCGTTGTGCGTCCTGATAAAAACGAGGCAGAAAAGGGTTGGCTTCTGCTTTTTCAGACAGGTAATCGACTGGAAATTTATCAGCTAACATTTTTGCTAGTGTGGTTTTACCACTGCCAATGGGGCCTTCAACAACAATATATGGAAATTTATTAAAAATGCTCATGTTTTAACTAGAAGATGGTAATTTTTTGATACCTAACAACAGGTCAGGTGTCATGAATGCAGCTATTTTGCCATGATTCGGAATGAAAATATCTGGTGCGATTTCAAATAATGGCAATAAAACAAATCCGCGCGTATGCATGCGAGGATGGGGTAGGGTTAGTTTTTTAGTCTCTAGCGTGACATCTTCATACAGCAATAAATCACAATCTAATACCCGTGGTGCATTAACGTAAGGACGCTCTCTACCTGCTTGATTTTCTATGTCGAGGATGGCATCTAGCAATGCTTCAGGCGCTAGTGAAGTTTCAATTTCGGCCACTGCGTTAATAAAGTCTGGTGCAGTGACAACACAATCAACAGGTGCTGTTTGATAAAGTGATGATTGTTTTATAAGGCGAGTGTCGGGTAGATGGCGTAAAGCGATGAGTGCCTGTTCTACCTGCGCTTTTGGATTTTCTAAATTGCTCCCTAGTGCAACAAATGCCTGTTTCATCATGATTCAGATGGCGCGTTGCCGCTAGGTTTTTTACGATTTCTTTTTCTACGTTTTTTAGGGGCAGTATCTGCTTCCAACATTGCTTGACGCGTTTCGTTGTCTGCCTCTGCAAAACTTGTCCACCATGTGCCTAACTCTGCTGGTAGTTCGCCTGATTCACAGCGCAATAGTAAGAAGTCGTAGCCTGCGCGATAGCGTGGATGTGTGAGTAAACCAAAAGGGCGCTTCCCTGAACGCTGTTCAAAGCGTGGTTGCATGCCCCAAATTTCTTTCATCGTTGCAGTATAACGATTATGAATGGCCAGTTTCTCCGCTTGTGAGGCAAGCACTTCGCTCATTGCCATGTGTAGTGCAGGTATCGGTGGGTTGCCATCATTTTTATACACTTCCCAAGTGGCTAAGACCTCATGCCAAAGCAAGGTGGCAAATAAGAAGCTTGGGTTGGCTGATTTGCCAGACAAAATGCGATTGTCTGTGTTTTGTAGCGCAAGCATAACAAAGCGCTCACCCATTGGTTGTTCTAGCACCACATCTAGCATCGGTAGTAAGCCATGGTGCAGGTGTTGCTTCCGCAGTGCTGCGACGCTTTCAATTGCGTGGCCAGATAGAAACAGTTTGAGCATTTCATCAAACAGGCGGCTAGGGGGCACGTCTTCTAATAAGTCTGCCATTTTTGCGATTGGCGCCATCGTGGCTGGGTCAATTTGCAGTCCTAATTTGGCTGATAACCTGACGACGCGCAACATACGCACAGGGTCTTCGGCGTAGCGTGTTTCTGGCTTGCCTATCATGCGTAAAATACCAGCTTGAATATCTGCAAATCCTTGGTGAAAGTCTAGTACTTCTTCGCTGGTTGGGTCGTAATAAAGTGCGTTAGCGGTAAAGTCTCGGCGTGTGGCGTCTTCCTCTAAGCTGCCAAATACGTTATCGCGGATGATGCGGCCGCTTTCGTTGGTATGTGCGTCACCCTTAGCTTCGTGATGGCCGCGAAATGTAGAAACTTCGATTGTTTCATCACCAAACAATACATGTACTAATCTAAACCGTCTGCCAATGATACGTGAACGTCTAAATACACGGTTTACTTCTTCAGGAGTCGCATCAGTTGCTACATCAAAATCTTTAGGAACGCGTTTAAGCAGCAGGTCTCGCACAGCGCCACCAACAATATAGGCTTCAAACCCTGCTTTTTGCAGACCTTCAATGGTTTTTATTGCGGCATTACTTAATAGTTTTCGGTCTATCTGGTGCTTTTTGAGTGCAATGATCGTAGCGCCGTCTGTATTGTTACCTTTTCGTTTGGTTGATTTCTTTGTGCCTAAGATTGGGCGTGTGTTCTGTTGTGATTTTGCGTTCTCTGGTTTAGCTCGTAGCGCTGCTTCATGCTCAGTTTTTGCTAATTTTGGCTTAAAGATTTTGTTGAACAGTTTTCTTATCATGTTGAAATTATAGCTTAACCTAGTATTGAATCTAAAATTATTGATTTTAAAATCAGGAGGATTGATAAATCATCCTGATACAAAAGCGAATGTTATAAAAAGTGCCACTAGATTGAGCATAAGATCCTGTAATTAAAGAATCAATACGGTATTAAGCGTGCTCGTTTTTCCAGAGTACGTCAGTAATGCCGGCTTCTTTGTTAAGAATACGGCACATCACAAATAATAAATCAGATAGGCGATTTAAATATTGCAATGAAATCTCGGTCACTTTCTCGTTACGGTGCAATTCAATTAACTTGCGCTCCGCGCGGCGACATATAGTTCGAGCTAAATGGCAGAAAGCAGCGCTTTTGCTGCCGCCTGGTAATATAAACTCTTTTAATGGGCCTAACTCGCCGTTGAGATTGTCAATGGTCTCTTCCAAACCATCAACACAAGCTTGTTGTAATAATACGTAGCCTGGAATACAGATTTCTCCACCCAGATTAAATAAGTCGTGTTGAATTTTTGTGAGGGCGGCTTGTAAGCGTTGAGAGACAGGCTCTGACAAGATTAAACCAATCACTGAATTTAGCTCATCTACATCACCCATTGCATCAACACGGATGCTATCTTTGCTGATGCGGCTGCCATCACCTAGCCCTGTTGTGCCATCATCGCCTGTGCGAGTGTAAATTTTACTTAATCGATTACCCATGATTGAATCCTTTTACGCGTGAGTTTTTGTATATTTGATGCTAAATTTTTGCAAAGTGACATTGAAGATTTAATAATCTCAACGGTTTATAATATGCGCATTGTAACTGATGACCGCCTTAACGATGACCGATCAATCTACCACGCATCACATGAAGCATAGGCCGATAGCAGTATTTGATTCAGGCGTGGGAGGCATCTCAGTGTTGCAGCATATTCATGCGCTGCTGCCTAATGAACAATTACTGTACGTTGCTGACAGCTTACACGCTCCTTATGGCAACAAAAGTCCACAAGAAATTCAATCACGTTGTATAAATATTACAGATTTTTTAATCTCAAAAAATGCCAAAGCAATTGTGGTCGCCTGTAATACAGCGACGGCAGCAGCCATTGATATGATGCGCGAAAAATTTACTTTACCTATTATTGGAATGGAGCCCGCGGTCAAGCCCGCTGCAGAGGCTTCACGAAATGGCATTATCGGTGTGCTTGCAACCACAGGTACTCTAAAAAGTGCCCAGTTTGCAGGGTTGCTAGAAAGTTATGGACGCAATGTAAAAGTAGTGACACAGGCATGTGTCGGCTTGGTGGAGTGTGTGGAGCGGGGTGAGTTACAAACCGAGAATACTTTAAGGTTGGTTAAAAAATATTGTCAGCCATTGTTAGAGGAGGGGGCTGATACTATTGTACTTGGCTGTACACATTATCCATTTGTTCGACCATTGATAGAGCGCGTAGTGGGTGACAATGTCACCTTGATTGATACTGGTGCAGCGGTGGCTAAACAGTTGCAGAAACGCTTAGCAGGACTCGACTTGCTTTCTACTAACCCAGTGTTGGCAGATGTGAAATTTTGGACAAACAGCCAGGCCTTTGATGCTGAACAGGTAATTGAGGCTTTGTGGAAGCAGAAGGCAGATGTTGGTTTTTTATAACTTGATATCGAGAGTAAGTTGATGGTTCTTTTACTTTAACTCACTACCTATCAAGTTAAAGTAAAAGAATATGCATGACCAAGATTTTGATGTCAGAGATATTAAAACTGTTGAGTGTCGATAAAGCTCTACTTTAAATTAGTGGTGATGACCAATAACTTCGCCAGCTTTTAATTTGTATTTTGTGCCGCAGTAAGGGCAGGCAACATGACCTGTTTTTGCTACGTCTAGAAACACACGCGGGTGAGATGACCACAGTGCTATCTCTGGCGTTGGACAATGCAGTGGTAAGTCTTTGGCTGAAACTTCGATTTCTTTTATATCAGACATTAAAATATCCTTATTTCACCATTCCCACTTTTGCGGGAATGGTGGTGCTAGTGTTTATACTAAAGTTAACCAATCTGCGTGTTTTGCAGATTTGCCTGTCACTACATCAAAGTATAGTTTTTGTAATTGTTTAGTAATCGGGCCAGCAGTGCCTGTACCAATTGCGCGGTTATCTAGCTCGCGGATTGGCGTTACTTCAGCGGCTGTGCCTGTGAAGAATGCTTCATCAGCGCCATATACTTCGTCGCGTGTGATGCGTTTTTCAATCACTTGGATGCCTAACTCAGTTGCTAATTGCACAATGGTGTCGCGCGTAATGCCTTCTAGTGCGCTAGTCAGGTCTGGTGTGTATAGCTTACCGTTGCGAACGATAAATATGTTTTCGCCTGAACCTTCTGCAACAAAGCCGTCAACATCCAGCAACAAAGCTTCTTGATAACCATCTTGAGCCGCTTCTTGGTGAGCCAAAATGCTATTCATGTAGTTGCCGTTTGCTTTGGCTTTACACATAGTGATGTTCACGTGGTGACGTGAGAATGATGATGTCTTAACGCGAATGCCGTTATCTAGGGCGTCTTGACCCATGTATGCGCCCCATTTCCACGCAGCTACGATGACATGTGTAGACAGTGTTTTTGCAGAGATACCCATTGCTTCTGCACCGTAAAATGCCATTGGGCGCATGTAAGCAGACTCTAAATTGTTGTCACGTACCGCTGCTTTTTGTGCTTCTATCATTTCTTCTTTGCTGTAAGGCATTTTCATGCCAAGAATATGCGCAGAGCGGAATAATCTGTCTGTATGTTCTTTCAAACGGAAAATTGCAGTACCTTTGTCTGTTTTGTAAGCGCGAACACCTTCAAATACGCCCATGCCGTAGTGCAAAGTGTGTGTTAAAACGTGAGTGGTGGCATCACGCCAGTTCACCATTTTACCGTCATACCAGATTACGCCATCGCGGTCTGCCATACCGCCAGAAGTTGCTGCAGGGTTAGCCATGCTGAGTCCTTAAAATGCTTGAAATTTGCAAAAGTAATATTGTAAACGAGTGCGGACTTGGTTTGCAGTAATTTATAGCATTTACAGATAAATTTATCATGCAAGGTGTTGAATTTATTGTGCATGGTAGAATCTTTATCTATTAATGTTGCTACAAAAGGTGTGATTCAGTGAATAAATTCATGAGATTAATATTGCTTGCGCTTTTCATGGTTGTTTTAGCAGGATGCAACGCGGCAAATAATGAACAAAAGTTTAATGCGACGGATATTACAGGCGTGGATTTTGGTAACACGCTTAACTTGACTGACCATACTGGCAAGCCGAGATCATTAACGGATTTTAAAGGTAAGGTGGTTGCCTTATTTTTTGGCTATACCCATTGCCCTGATGTGTGCCCAACAACACTCACTGACATGAAGCAAGCAATGAAGTTGCTTGGTGGGCAAGCAAATGAGTTACAAGTATTATTTGTAACTTTAGACCCAGAACGCGATACGCAAGCGTTGTTGGCCGAATATGTGCCAGCATTTGATGCAAGTTTTATTGGTTTGTATGGCACGAAAGAGCAGACTGCATCCGTGTTAAAAGATTTTAAAATCTTTGCGGCAAAGGTTGAGAATAAAGGACGTAGCGGCTACACCATCGATCATAGTGCGGGCGTCTATGTGTTTGATAAAGCTGGCAAGATTCGTCTATATGTAGATTATGGTACTAAGCCAGATGCGATTGCGAGTGATGTTAAGCAATTGTTGTAAAACTAGCTGTAAAACTAATTGAATAGTCTTATATAACGTGTAGCTTTGGCGACCATGCTTTGAGTTCTTTTTCTGCCGCTTTGTAATCGGGGAAAATACTTGCGACTACCGCCCAAAACTTTGCAGAATGATTCATTTCTTTCAAGTGTGCCAGCTCATGACAAACCACGTAATTGATAATGTGAGGTGGCGCTTGCAATAAGCGCCAGTTTAGCCGAATCTCTTTTCTTGAATTGCAACTTCCCCAGCGTGAGCGTGCATTTGACAGAAATAATGGGGGTGTAGGCACACCTAATTTGGTGGCGAACAGTGATAAGCGTCTTGAAAAATCAGTGAGCGCTTGTTTTTTATACCATTGCAGTACTTTTCTCTCTACCACGCTTGGTTCATCGTGATTAGGCATCGCTAGTGCTAAAAATCCAGGGGTATATTCAACTGCTCTTGAGCGAATATCTGGTTTCGTCACAAGGATAATTGGGTTGCCCAGTAGTAACAGTTGATTACCATCTTGCCACTGCATCGGTGGTTGTTGATTCTCGCTGCGAGCTTCTAGCTTTTTAAGAATCCAATCCGCTTTCAGTACAATCAGGCTTTCTAAATATGATTGTACGATGCGCTTGGGCGCGTGAATCACCAAGCCATCTTGTGTGATTTTTAGACCAACGGTGCGGCGCTGCCTACGTTCTAGTGTGTAGTGAATTTGCTCGCCGGACGGCAACTTAATGGTGTGGCTCATGCGTTAAGCGTTGCCATTTCAGATTCTATCCAATGTTCAACTTGGCTATTTAATGCGTCAGTTTTTACATCGGTGGTTTGAATCGGTTTGCCAATGTGTATCTGAATCACGCCAGGTTTTTTGATAAAAGAGTTTTTAGCCCAGAACTCGCCTGCATTGTGCGCGACTGGAACCACTTGCGTTTGTGTATGGCTGGCAAGCCAAGCGCCACCAATGTGGTACTTTCCACGCTCACCTGGTGCTTTACGCGTACCTTCAGGGAAAATTACGACCCATAAGCCTTTTTCTAACCTTGCTTTACCTTTTGAGACGAGCTTTTTGAGCGCTTCGCGGCCTGCGCTACGATCAATCGCAATCGGTGATGACATGGCTAAGCCCCAGCCGAATATTGGAATCCACAATAGTTCACGTTTAAGTACGTAAACTTGAGTAGGGAAAATCGCCTGAAAAGCTAGGGTTTCCCAAGCTGACTGATGTTTTGCCAAAATGATACTAGGTGTGGTGGGGATATTCTCTAACCCTTTAATTTCATGGCGAATATTACAAGTAATGCGCAGCCACCAAATCATGCTGCGCGCCCAGCCTGAGATGAGAATATTACGTGTTACAGGGTGTAGCGGCATTGAAAGCAATGCAATGAATGTAAAAATTGGCGCAGTAATAATCTGCCCGAGTAAAAATAGCGTGGAGCGTAACAGCAGCATGGTTTAAGTGTTTTCTGAAATGATATGTTGCACTGCTTCGCTCAGGTCTGCAAAAACGAGGGTGTTGGCAGGTAAGTCATTAGATTTTAACGTATCCTCGCCTTTACCTGTGCGTACCAAAATTGGCTGGCAGCCTGCATTGGCAAATGCTTGCAAGTCTCTGAGAGCATCACCAATACCAATGACTTGGCTAAGATCGACAGAGAAACGTTTGCCAATTTCCTTAATCATGCCAGTTTTTGGTTTGCGGCAATTGCAGTTCTCATCAGCGGAGTGCGGGCAATAAAATACCGCATCAATACGTCCGCCTATCATGAGGAGTTCGCGGTGCATTTTGTCATGAATGCTATTGAGGGTTGCCATGTCGAACAAACCACGGCTAACCCCTGATTGGTTAGTTGCAACGACCACCCTAAACCCAGATTGATTCAATAGCGCGATGGCCTCAAGGCTGCCGGGGATTGCAATCCACTCATTAGGGTTTTTAATGAAATTGGCGGAGTCTTGATTAATGACGCCGTCGCGATCAAGGATGACAAGTTTCATATTTATTTACACTCCGTCATTCCCGCGTAGGCGGGAATCTAGGTAATTCAAAAATCTAGTATTCTTACAGTAATCTATCATTCCTGTACTTCACTTTGACTGGATTCCCGCCTACACGGGAATGACGATTCGGAAAATATAGTGATTAACTGGCCAGTTTAGACAAATCTGCAACGCGGTTCATGGTTTGATGCAATGTCGCTAACAAACCTAAGCGGTTTGCTTTTAGTGCTGCATCTTCTGCATTCACCATCACGTTGTCAAAGAAGTCATCTACAGGCGCTTTTAATGCCGCCAGTGCTTTTAATGAGTTGGTGTAGTCGCCAGTTTCAAACTGTTTGTCTGCTTCTGGTTTTACTGATAGCAGTGCGTTATTCAATGCAATTTCAGCGGGTTCTTGTAACAAGCTTATATTTACTTGCGCTTGGATCTCACCTTCCACTTTTTTCAGTATATTGCTGACGCGCTTATTAGCAGCCGCTAGTGCTGGCGCTTCGGCAAGCTCAGCAAATGTGCGTACAGCAGTAAGACGTTGGGGAATCTCACTGAGCAGGGCAGGGTCTAGTGAAAGCACTGCGTCTACTTCTTGAGCTGTCGCGCCATTTTCACGCAAATTAACGCTTAAACGGTCAAAACAAAATTCTTTGATGGCTTGTACGGTTGCTGCGGTATTGGCTGCATCATGCTCAAATGCTGAAAGCACATCTTGAATCAGTGGTTCAAAGGCTAACGATAGTTTGCCTTCAATTAGCATGCGGATGATGCCCAACGCTTGTCTACGCAAAGCAAATGGGTCTTTGTCACCAGTCGGTTTTTCGCCAATGCTAAATAAACCAACTAATGTTTCAAGTTTATCTGCCAATGCAACGGTGATACCTACTTGATTGCGAGGTAAGTCATCGCCCGCAAAGCGTGGTTTGTAATGGTCCTCAATCGCAAAAGCGACTTCGTCATCTAAGCCTTCATGTTGTGCATAGTAACGCCCCATAATGCCTTGTAATTCAGGGAATTCGCCTACCATATCGGTAATTAAGTCAGTTTTTGCCAATTGTGCGGCTAGGCCTGCTTTTGCTGCTAAATTAGCACCACCCAGTTGTTTGCCAATGGCAATAGCAATAGCACTTACGCGCTCTGTACGCTGACCTTGTGAGCCAAGTTTGTTGTGGTAAACCACTTTTTCTAAGCTGGTGATACGTGATTCCAATGTCTTTTTGCGATCTTGGTCAAAAAAGAACTTGGCATCGGCTAAGCGCGGACGCACTACGCGCTCGTTACCACCAATCACTGCGCTTGGGTCTGCTGGACAAATATTCGACACAATTAAGAACTTGTTGGTTAATTTGTCATTGCTGTCTAGTAGTGGGAAGTACTTTTGATTCGCCTTCATGGTAAGAATCAAACACTCTTGCGGTACTTCTAAATAGATTTCTTCAAACTGACCAAGCAATACATTTGGACGCTCTACCAATGCAGTGACTTCATCCAGTAATGCATCATCGTCAATTGGTTTAAGGCCTTCTTTAGCGGCCGCTGTTGTGAGTTGGCGTACGATTTCAGCACGACGTTCAGCAAAGCTGGCAATCACTGCACCTTCTGTTCTAAGTTGCTCTGCGTAGCTGTCCGCGTTTTTAATCACAACATTGGCTGATGCCGCCTCAAAGCGGTGGCCTTGTGTTTGATTGCTTGCATTTAGGCCTAGTACGCTAGTGGCGACGACATCACTGCCATGTAGTGCGATTAAGCCATGTGCTGGGCGCACAAAGTTAACGCTACTCCAGCCATCAGCGAGTTGGTAGGTCATGACTTTAGGAATAGGTAGTTTCTGTATGGCTTCTTCAATTGCTTTTTGTAAGCCATCGTTAAGCTCAGCACCTTTTTGCGTCACTTCTAAAAACAAGGCTTCGTTTTTGCCATCCATTTGTTTGGTTAGCTGTGAAACTGCAGCTTCGCCTAAGCCCATGCCGTTTAAGCGTTTAATCAGGGCAGGGGTGGCATTGCCGTTCGCATCTAAACCTACACTCACTGGCATAAGCTTTTGCGAGATTTGCTTATCTTTGGCTTGCGCTTCAATGGAAGTGATGTGCGCAGCTAAGCGGCGTGGTGTCGCAAAAGAAGTAACAACGGAGTTATCAGTAGATAAGCCCTGCAACTTCAATGTTTCAAACAAAGTGCTACTGAATGATTCCCCCAGCTTTTTAAGTGCTTTTGGTGGTAATTCTTCTACAAATAGTTCTACAAGTAAGTTTTGTTGTGACATGATTAAGCAACCTTCTTATCTTTTTCTTGTTTTTCTTTATCAAGCTTTGCTAATACTTCATCTGCCCAGTCTTTCGGTGCCATTGGGAAGCCAAGTCTAGCGCGGCTATCTAGGTAGCTGGCTGCAACAGTACGGGCTAAGTTACGGATGCGGCCAATATAGCCAGCACGTTCTGTTACCGAAATCGCACCGCGTGCATCTAATAAGTTAAAGGTATGTGCGGCTTTTAATACTTGCTCATATGCAGGTAGCGCTAATTGATTTTCCATCAAATGCTTGGCTTGTTTTTCATGGGCATTGAATGCGGTAAATAAGAAATCAGTATCGGAGTGCTCAAAGTTGTAAGCACTTTGCTCTTGTTCGTTTTGCAGGTACACATCGCCATAACTTAAGGCTTTACCATTTGAATCCACAGTCCAAGTCAGGTTGTATACATTGTCCACGCCTTGCAGGTACATGGCTAAACGCTCCAAACCATAGGTGATTTCACCAGTAATTGGTTTGCAATCAATGCCGCCTACTTGTTGGAAATAAGTGAACTGTGTGACTTCCATCCCATTCAGCCAAACTTCCCAGCCTAAGCCCCATGCGCCCAGTGTTGGGTTTTCCCAGTCGTCTTCTACAAAGCGGATGTCGTTCTGTTTTAAGTCAAAGCCTAGCGCTTCTAAAGAGCCTAAATAAAGCTCTAGAATGTCTGCGGGTGCTGGCTTTAACACGACTTGAAACTGGTAGTAGTGTTGTAAGCGGTTTGGATTTTCGCCATAACGGCCATCTTTAGGACGGCGGCTTGGTTGCACGTAAGCTGCTTTCCATGGCTCAGGGCCTAATGAGCGTAAAAAAGTGGCGGTGTGCGAAGTGCCAGCACCGACTTCCATGTCATAAGATTGTAGAAGCGCGCAGCCTTTGTCGCTCCAGTATTTTTGCAGGGTGAGAATAATCTCTTGAAAAGTTAAAGCCATGATGTGTTCGTTGAAATTGGCGAAAAGTGCAATTTTACTTTGTTTTGTAATCTTGCAATAGGTTTTATCTTGACGACATTCTGTTACGTTTCCATATGAGCAGTAATAAGCCAAAACATACGGTCAGAAATAGCCAGTTGCCCCAATATACGTAAGGGGTTGTGCCGGTGTAGCCTTGCGCGTATCCGTCTAGTGAAGTTTGCACAAAATGTGGCGCGTGTGCTGTGAGATAGCCTTTTTGGTCGATAATTGCGGTTGCACCGGTATTGGTGGCGCGTAGCATCATGCGTCCTGTTTCAAGCGCACGCGCTTGAGAGAATTGTAAATGCTGATCTGCAGCATAAGACTGACCGTACCATGCGTCATTACTGACGTTAACTAATAGCGAGGCTATCGGTAACTGACGAATAATCTCTTCACCAAATACGTCCTCGTAACAAATATTGACTGCTACTTTTTCACCAGCAACGGGCATTGGCTGTTGATATCGAGCCCCACGCGATAAGTCACTTAATGGCATGTTTAGCCAATCTCGATATATCCAGCCAAACGCCACTTTCAGTGGAATAAACTCACCAAATGGTACAAGGTGAGATTTACGATAAGTGTAAGTGCCCGCGCCACCGTAACTAAGTACGCTGTTAAAGTATTCGCCATTTTCGCGTTCGACCATCCCCACCAAAATATCCCCTTGGTTTCTATGTGCGTGGGTAAGTAGTCTGGTTTTGAGAACATCTGGAACTTCACTGGCTAGCACGGGTAGTGCTGTTTCTGGCAGTACAATTAATTTCGCATCGCTACTTTCTACCATGGCAAGGTATTGTTGCAGGGTGTGCTCAGCAATTTCAGGTGCCCATTTTAGAGACTGTTCAACATTCCCTTGTAATAGGCTGACACTCAATGGTTTATCTGTAGGCGTTGTCCATTCAATCTGCTTTAACAAATAACCTGACAGTATTACTAATAAGACGCTAGCAATCACCTTGCTTTGCCAAACTTTTCTAGCTTGTCGATTTGCCAATAAATATCCAATTATGCTGGCGATAAATGTTGTGATCAGCGTTACTCCATACACGCCAATAATAGGCATGTAACCAGCCAGTGGGCTTGCGGGTATTTGGCTGTAGCCCATTGTCAACCATGGGAATCCAGTAAATATCCAGCTTCTTATCCAATCTGCCAATGCCCAAAATACAGGAATAGCAATAACTAGCAAGCCTGGTTGTTGTTTGCATATTTTTTTACTTAATAATCCGACAATACCCGGAAACAAAGCCAAGAATGATGCAAGTACAAATGTTGAGAATCCTGCCATTAGACTAGGCATGCCGCCATAGGTATGCAGGCTAATATATATCCAATAAATACCAACGCCAAATAAGCCTAAGCCATAAGTAAAGCCTGTGATAGCAGCTGATTTTGGTGAGTCACTTAATACGATGAAATAGATAACACCAATCAGGGAAAGTATGCTGGCTGGGTAAAAGTAAAAAGGGGCAAAACCTAGTACGGCAAAAGCGCCTAATGTAAGCAGTGCAACTGTTTTAAACAATGAGTTAGATATAGGTAATCGCATGTTGCGAATTGTAGCTTGTTACAGCTAGAGGTAACAAAAATTAATATTTAAGTTGTGTTTAAAAGTGGCTTATGTTGACATGTTAGCTAGATAAGACATATATTTCTTTCGCTAGTGAAAATATTTAAATTAATCGTACTCATTTAAAAATGGGGCTTGAATTTATTAACTTTAGGACATGGAGAAATGCATGAGTATCGCGTCGGAATTTAAACAGTTTGCCTTAAAAGGCAATGTCATGGATTTAGCAGTGGGTGTCATCATTGGCGCTGCATTTGGGAAGATTGTCGATTCTTTAGTGGGCGATATCATTATGCCGCTTATTGGAAAAATAGTGGGTAACGTCGATTTTAGTAATATGTTTATTGCTTTGGCGGCAGTTCCAGAAGGTAACGCAGGCACCTATGCGGCATTAAAACAAGCAGGTGTGCCGATGCTAGCCTATGGTAATTTTTTAACGATAGTGATTAACTTTATTATCTTGGCATTTGTTATTTTTATGCTGGTTAAGCAGATGAATCGTATGAAAAAGGCAGAACCAGCGCCAGCACCTGCACCAACTGCTGAAGATATTATTTTGTTGCGTGAAATTCGTGATGCTTTGAAAAAATAGAAATCAATACTAATTGAATATTCAAATAAAAAGCGCCACAAGTGGCGCTTTTTATTTGATGAAACTCTACTGTTTCAATGGCACTTCATATTGCTGGGTAGCTTCAGGGCCTTCACTACCATCATTCTTTAAAAACGCAACCATCACGACTTTGTCATCAATAAAGTCTAATTCTGTTGTTTCATAATATGAGCCATCTGCCGCGGTATTAATAAAGTGATATAACCAAATAGAGGCCACAATTTTGCCTGTGCCCTTTACTTTTACATCGTCTGCTTTAGCTGGCTCACCAAACTGCTCAATGATTTGTGCTTTTGTAAACTGATTGATTGACTTTACAAAGTCCTGTTCCATTGTTGGTATCGCAGTTGTTGCACTTGCCACTTCCTCTGCCACTGCTGTTTGTATCAAGAACGATTGCGCAATAAACAGCCAAACAAATACTAAGTATTTCATAACGAGCTCCAGTAAAATTGGACTAGGGGATTTAAATTCATCACAACATGAAGCTATGAAATAAATCTTAGTACTTAGTTCCCTATGTGGTTAATTTTAAATGGAATGTTTTGGCCTGAATTTAGTGTTTATTGAGTAACGCTGGCGCTAACGGGCTCTATAATGGCTGATACTAAAATGCTGTGAAGACGGCGGCTGTCTGCACGCAAAACTTTGACATGAATGCCGTTAAAACTTACTTCTTCATTGCGTTTTGGTAGGTGGCCGAACTTGCTGACAACTAAACCGCCAATCGTTGAAAACTCTTCGTCGCTGAACGATGTGCCGATAATTTCATTAAAATCTGCAATTTCTGTCAATGCCTTTACGCGGAACTGACCATCTGCATTTTGAATAATATTGTCCTCATCTTCATCGTAGTCGTACTCATCTTCGATGTCACCGACAATTTGTTCGAGTACATCTTCAATGGTGACCATGCCTGCTACACCACCGTATTCATCTACTACAATCGCGATATGGTTGCGGCTACTACGAAATTCTTTAAGTAGCACGTTTAAACGTTTAGCTTCAGGAATAAATACTGCTGGGCGTAGCATGTCACGAACTTCAAAGTCATCACCTGCGTAGTAACGTAGTAAGTCTTTTGCAAGCAAAATGCCGATCACATCGTTTTTATTGCCCTCTATAACAGGAAAGCGTGAGTGAGCAGTTTCAATGACGTTGGGGATAAAGACTTCAGGAGGGTCGGTGATGTCGATGACATCCATCTGTGAGCGCGGGATCATAATGTCGCGCACTTGCATTTCACTTACTTGCAACACACCCTCAATCATGGCGAGAGAATCCGCGTCCATTAGGCTGTTTTCGTAGGCGCTGTGTAATAGTCCTACAAGCTGTTCGCGGTCTTCAGGTTCCCGCAATAAAAAATGGCTTAAGCGTTCTAATAAACTGGGTTTTTCCGAGTCGGTTGCCATTAGTTGGCGTCCTATGTAATGAGATAGGGTGAAGCATACCCTAATTTCGTGACAATTGCAGTCTCTAAGCCTTCCATCAGTTCGGCTTGAGGGTCGGTTTCATGGTCATAACCATGTAAATGAAGAATGCCGTGTACTGTTAAATGCGCAAAGTGGGCATCAAGACTTTTTTGTTGCGCTTTAGCTTCAGCTTCAACTACTGGCGCGCAAATAATGATGTCACCCATCAGGTGAGGATCTTCAGTGAGGGGGAATGTCAGCACATTGGTGGCATAGTCTTTGCCACGATAAGTGTTGTTGAGCATTTTCCCTTCCTCAGCATCCACAATGCGGATTGTGACTTCGGTATCTACTCTTAGGGCGGCTTTTGCCCATTTGCGGAATTGGCTAGCAGTTGGAAGATTGCTAGCCTGGCTTGCATATTGGATAGTGGCGGCTAATTTAGGCATCTCTAATCTTATTTTCTCTCTTAGTCGCTCTTCGATTGTAGGTCTGTGCCATCGGTGTATGGAAACTTCACATGTCCATACCGCACCACTAAAATAGCCAATGCAATCAATAATATTGAGCTCGAAAGCGCGAACATCGTCATTGCGTCTAGCTCTTTAATATCAAGTACCAAGAATCGAGCCAACGCGATAATGCCAATATATAGTGGATATCTCACTGGTAGCTTTCCAGCAGTTAGGTAATGGCTAAGCATGGACATTACTTCAAGATATAAGAATAACAGTAGCAAGTCGCCCACGTGGATGCTACGGGCATCCCAAATGTTGATAATTGCCTGAAGCACACCTAGTATGGTGGCGAGGCCAATCACAATCAATACTACTTGCTCAACGGCACTCAAACCCTTTTGCATGATTTTGCTATATTTATTAGGTGTCATTTTTTATCCCAAAATTACCTGTAGTTGCATATTGTTTTTTTAATTATACCTTGCCAAATCTTAGCCAAGTATCACCAGATTTTCTAGGCATCATACCGTATTACTCTCTACGTTGAGATTCGTATTCTTCATAGGCATTCACGATTTTCTGTACCAATGGATGGCGAACGACATCACCAGACAGAAAGTGCGTCATCGCAATGCCTTTGATATCTTTTAAAACCTTTTGCGCCTCAACTAAGCCACTTTTCTGATGGCGCTGTAGGTCAATTTGGGTGACGTCACCAGTAATCACTGCTTTGGTGCCAAAGCCGATACGTGTTAAAAACATTTTCATCTGTTCTGGTGTTGTATTTTGCGCTTCATCCAAAATAATAAAGCTTTGGTTTAACGTGCGTCCTCGCATGTAGGCTAAAGGGGCCACTTCAATTGCACCGCGCTCAAACATTTTGTTCACTGTATCGTAGCCAGCTAAGTCATATAACGCATCGTATAGTGGGCGCAAGTAGGGGTCTACTTTTTGGTTTAAATCGCCAGGTAAAAAGCCTAGGCGTTCACCAGCTTCAACCGCTGGGCGCACTAGCACAATCCGTTTAACGCGGTCACGGGTCATGGCATCTACTGCGCAGGCAACTGCTAGGTAAGTTTTACCAGTACCTGCCGGCCCAATACCAAACGTAATGTCATGGTCTTGTATTTGCTGAAGATAAGCCACTTGGCGCGGCGTACGGCCATGTAAATCGCCACGTCTTGTCATCAGTACTGGCATAGCGGTTGTGGCAACGTCTTCAGGTTTGAGCTTGTCTATTTCGACTAGACCTAGTTGAATATCTTCGAGCTCAATCGGTTTTTTTGCACGGCTGTAGAAGTTTTCAATTAGTTGAGCGGCAAGCCGAACGTTATCAAGCTTGCCACTGAAGTTAAATGTGCTGCCACGGCGATTAATGTTTACCTCAAGCGCAGTTTCTATTTGTTTGATGTTTTCATCAAGCGGCCCGCAGAGGTTAGCAAGACGAACATTATCTTCAGGAGTTAAAGTAATTTCCATGGTTATACGATCTCGCCAATTAAGCGTCTTGGGTTAGAAACGTCGGTAATTTTCACATTCACAAACTGATGAATCAAGTTTGCATCACCTGCGATATCGACCACTCGGTTATTGTCTGTCTTGCCAGCTAGTAAGCTAGTATCTTTCCATGATGTACCTTCAATCAGTACGCGTTGTGTGGTGCCTAGCATAGCCTCGGAAATAGCTTTAGCTTGCGCTTCGTTAATTGCTTGCAGCTTGTCTAAACGTGCTAATTTTGTTTCTTGTGAGGTGTCGTCTTTTAAAAACGCAGCAGGTGTACCAGGGCGAGGGCTGTACAAAAAACTAAAGCTTGCATCAAACCCTACATCCTGCATGAGTTTTACTGTCGCTTCAAAGTCCGCTTCTGATTCACCAGGAAAGCCAATAATAAAGTCAGACGTAAACGTTAAGTTAGGATTGGCAGTTTTAAGTTTGCGGATAATCGACTTGAATTGCAATGCAGTGTAGTTACGTTTCATCGCCATCAGAATACGATCGCTGCCAGCCTGTACTGGTAAGTGTAATTGCGTAGCAAGTTTTGGTACGGTGGCAAAACAGTTAATCAAGCGCTCATTCATTTCGTTAGGATGGCTGGTAGTAAAGCGAATGCGCTCAATTTGCGGGATTTCGGCAATCGTTTCAATCAACATAGCCAAGTCAGCCTCCACACCATCATATTCTGTAAGGTAAGCATTGACGTTTTGACCTAGCAACGTAATTTCTTTTACGCCTTGTTCTGCCAACTGCACAGCTTCGGTCAGAATGTCTGCAAATGGCCGAGAGACTTCTTCCCCGCGTGTGTAGGGCACAACGCAGAAGCTACAGTATTTGCTACAGCCTTCCATAATGCTTAAAAACGCACTTACACCTTCCACGCGCGGTGGTGGCAAGTGGTCAAATTTTTCAATTTCAGGAAAACTGATATCTACTTGAGACGTACCGCTTGCTTGCTTGTTTTTAATCATCTCTGGTAGGCGGTGTAAGGTTTGCGGACCAAATACAACATCTACGTATGGTGCGCGTTTGATGATGTTGTCACCTTCTTGTGACGCCACGCATCCGCCCACACCAATCACTAGGTTTGGGTTTTTCTCTTTAAGTGGAATAAAGCGCCCAAGGTGGCTAAACACTTTATCTTCTGCTTTTTCTCGCACAGAGCAAGTGTTCAGCAAAATCACATCTGCATCATCAGGGGTCAGTGTTTCTACCATGCCATCTGACGCAGACAACATATCTGCCATCCGAGATGAGTCGTACTCGTTCATCTGGCAGCCGAAGGTCTTAATAAAAACTTTTTTAGGTGTATTCAAGGCGTTATCGTCAAAGCGTAAAACATGATTTTAACGTATTTGCTCACTTGCCTCACGCAAAGTTGTTGACTACAAGGTAAAATGATTAACTTAATGAATAATTAGCTATTTAAAACATGCAAGCACTCCCAATTTTTATCAATATCACTAATCGGTTATGTATTGTGATTGGCGGCGGCGATGTCGCCACGCGCAAAGTTAGCATGTTGTTAAAAGCAAATGCTGCAATTACTTTAGTTTCACCAGAAATATGTCATGAACTACAAACGCTGGTAGATGATGGCAAAATTCAATGTATTCAATCTACCTATCAAAAACAGCAACTCGACGGTGCATGCTTGGTTGTGGCTGCAACAGACGATGAATCGGTTAACGAGGCGGTTTCACTTGATGCAAAGTCATTGAATATTCCAGTTAATGTCGTTGACTCCCCAGCTTTATGTACGTTTACGATGGGGTCTATTATCGAGCGTAGCCCAGTCGTGATTGCGGTTTCTAGTGAGGGTAATGCGCCTGTATTGGCGCGTTATATTCGTACTAAAATTGAGACTATGTTGCCCGCTGGTTATGGACGTATCGCGGGCATTGCTGGTGAGTTTCGCGATAAAGTAAAAGCAAAGTTTACTACTACACAAGCTCGCCGCCGTTTCTGGGAAGATGTACTACAAGGCCCATTAGTTGAACGTGTTTTATCAGGCCAAGAACGATCAGCGCGTGCTTTATTGCAAGGCTTAATCGATCAGGAAAACGTCACCACGAATAAAGGCGAGGTGTTCTTGGTTGGTGGCGGCCCAGGTGACCCTGATTTGTTAACATTCAGGGCGTTACGCTTGATGCAACAGTGTGATGTCTGTGTCTATGATAAGTTGGTGAGCCCAGAAGTGATGGAATTGGTGCGCCGTGATGCGGAGCTGATTTACGTAGGTAAATCGCGTGACCAGCATACGCTTCCGCAAGAGGAAATTAATGCTTTGCTTGCTAAGCTAGCATTGCAAGGTAAACGCGTACTTCGTTTAAAAGGTGGCGACCCATTTATATTTGGTCGTGGCGGCGAAGAAATTGAAACGCTGATGGAGCATGGTGTTCCATTTCAGGTAGTACCAGGCATTACCGCTGCGAATGGTGTTTCTAGCTATGCTGGAATTCCGCTGACGCACCGAGACTACGCACAAGCTTGTTTGTTTATTACTGGGCACTTAAAAGATGGTAGTCTAGATTTGGATTGGGAAGCGATGGCTAGACCAAGACAAACTGTTGTCATTTACATGGGTTTAGTTGGCTTGGCGCAAATCTGCGAGCAACTAATTAAGCACGGTGTTTCTCCTGATATGCCGGTTGCCGTGGTGCAGCAGGGCACAACGCAACGCCAAAAGGTTGTGACAGCAACACTGGCAGACCTATTTGAAAAAGTGACTGAAGCGGGGTTAAAACCGCCATGCCTCACGATTATTGGTGAAGTGGTACATCTGCGTGAGAAGTTGGCTTGGTTTGAGCCTGGCGTATAGCTGCTTTATTAACAGAGAATTTTGTTAACTGTCTATCTAATCAAATGGTTAGTTGATTAATTATTAGCTTGGCATGTAAGTGATTTTTGTTGTATGTTAGTTTTTAATCGGGATGCTGAGGCGAGCTTCTAAGCCTCCTTCTGGCCGGTTGATCAGCTCTAACTTGCCATGATGTAGTTTAGCAATACGGTCTGCAATCGCTAGCCCTAAGCCGCTACCCCCGGCATTGCTGCGTGCAGTATCAAGCCGCTCAAATGGGCGCAATATTTTTTCTAAATGGGTTTCTGGAATACCCGGCCCATTATCAAAAACGCTAATCACAATACAGTCTGCGAGGATTTGGCTGCTTACGCGCACTTGTCCGCCCCCATAGTTATAAGCATTGCCAACGAGATTGTCTAGCAGGCGTTGCATAGCAAGCGGTTTAATTGGTACTTTGTAAGTGGGTGCTAATTGGATGACTAAATCTCGTCCTGCCCGTTCTTGTCTATCATGTAATCCTTGCAGCAAAGTATTGATATCGACCATCAATGTTGGCTCACCCTCCGTGCCGCGAACAAAGTCTAAGAACTGATGGATAATGTTATCCATGTCTGCAATATCCTGCACCATGCCAGACTTCAGATAGCCACAATCTTTCTCCGGTAGCATTTCTACCGCAAGTCGCAGTCGCGCTAGGGGTGTGCGAATGTCGTGAGAGACACCAGCAAGAATCAGTGTTCTTTCCGCGTCTAGCTCTGCTAGTGATTCCGCCATTTTGTTAAAAGTAGTGCTTACTTCACGTAACTCCGTCACGCTATCTTCGGGGAGTTTATCAGGGCGCTGGCCTTTACGTAGTTTATCGGCTGCGCTTACTAGTAAATTAAGCGGCTTGTTAATGCGTGCGGCTAGTACATAGCCACCAGCTAGAGATAAACTCAATACTAGGCCAATCCAACCCAGCCATTGCCAAGGAAATGAGCGCTCTACGTGTACGTTTGGGATGACCACCCAAAAGTCATCTTGATCAATGCCAAAACTAACCCATAACCCATCAATGCCATAATGATTGGTCGTAATAATGGTTTGTACACCTAAGCGTTCACGTATTTTATCAGCGACCATATTAATAAATGGGTCGTCTGGCAGTGGAGCAATTTCTTCCATGAAGTCTGCATAATAAATACGCACACCTTCTTTTCCGGTTAATTCTGAAAGTAATGCTAAACGAAGGTTTTCTTGAGATGCAATTAAAGATGCACGCGTATAGTTAACAACAGTGACTGCTTGTAATGCCGTTGCCTGCGCGCGCGGCTCTCGTTCAAAGTATTCAAAAATCTTTAAAGATGCAAACTGACCTATCGCTAAAAGCAGAGCGATGAGCAGCATAATTCTTGAGAGTAGTTTTTTTGGTAAAAGACGCAATGGTATTGGCTTTGGTAATAAAATTGAGCATTAAATCAGGCAATCCAAGGCATGCAAGAAAGCCTGTTGCCTTGTTTTCGACTAATTATCGGCTTCGCCATCCGGTATAAATACGTAGCCAAATCCCCACATGGTTTGCAAATAGCGAGGGTGAGCAGGATCGGGCTCAATTAGCTTGCGTAAACGCGATACTTGTACGTCAATGCTGCGATCATAAACATCCAGTTCACGTCCGCGCGCTAGTTGCATCAGTCTGTCGCGTGATAAAGGTTGGCGCGGGTGATCCACAAAAACTTTTAGCAATGCAAATTCGCCACTGGTAATCGCAATCGCAGTCCCTTGGCGGCTCAGTGAACGTGTGGCTGCGTTGAACACAAAGTCGCCAATCGTAATGTTCTCTGCAGCATTCGCAGGTGCGCTAGGCACTAAACGCTCATGTCTGCGCATCACCGCATTGATACGTGCTAATAACTCTCTTGGGTTAAATGGTTTTGGCAAATAGTCATCAGCACCCATTTCCAGGCCGATAATTCGATCTACCTCGTCGCCACGCGCTGTTAGCATCACGATCGGCATCATGGTTGCACTGCCACGCATTCTGCGGCAAATGGATAATCCATCCTCGCCTGGTAACATTAAATCTAGCACTAATAAATCAATAGCATCGCTGTTTAGAATACTATCCATCTCTTTAGCGTCATTTGCAGTTTTGACGGTAAAGCCTTGTTCTGTGAGATAGCGTTGCAACAGTTCACGTAAACGCACATCGTCATCTACGACTAAGATTTTTTTATTTTGGTCTGCCATGATTATGTTTAAACCTTAATTTTTTAATAAAATGATATTGAATGTTATTCAAAACAATATTATTTTCAATAACTGTAAAGTGTATGCTAAATTTATATTTATATTCAATATTATGTGATTAAACTTTAAAATTTATTGATTGTCACATGTCACAGATTGTAAAAATTTACAATTTCTTACAATTTCATCGTTAAATGAAACATTCAATTAACAAACGTGCTTCATGATAATGCAACTTAAATTGTAATGTTCAACATTGGAACCTTGATTCTTTGGATTTGATCTTGCTAAACAATATGTCATCGACCAAGTATGCGTGCCTAGTTTTATGCATGGGATTAAGCTTTTCGTTAAGCCTAAATGCTGAAAATAGAAATAGTTTGTCAGCAACCGCTGACAAATCAAAGCGTATGGTAGAAGATGAACGTTTTGCTGAGGATGACGGCAGAAGCGATGGTTACCAAAAAACGCTTAATTTAAACTTCAGTCCAGAGCGTAGAGAAATGTTGCGTAAGGCGCTTGAAGAGTATGCGCGCTCTATTGATCCGAGTCATGATCAAATTGAAGAGCGCAGACGTGCAATGCAAGAAAGCATTGAGGCACGTTTTTTTGAGGCAGATACCAATAATAACAGCACAATAGACCGTCAAGAGGCGACAGAAAAGCTGCCGCAGATCGCAAGACATTTCAACAGTGTTGATACCAATCAGGATGGCGTCATCTCATTAAATGAGCTAGTTGAGGCGCAAGCGAGAATCTTAGAGCGCCGCAGAGCGGCAGAAGCTGCAATTCAGTTGGAAAAGCAGAAAAAAATGATTGAGGCGGAAGCGCTAGAAGAAGCTAAAGCCAAAAACAAGCAAGCAACTAATATACCGAAAAAGAAGTCACTGTAGCGTTAATTGGTTTCAGTCTTTAATCCACTTCTAGTGTTCGCCGACTATCAGCTGACACTCATGCAGTAATCTATATCCTCAGTTTTTAATTTAGTCTTTATACCGTTGCACTCTGCATTCGTGCATAATAAGTGTCAATGATTAATCAATCTGGTGTTTTTGTATGGCGTTAAGGCTCGAAGTTGCAGAGAGCATAGCCAAGCTTGCTGCTGATGCATGGGATGTATTGGCGGGAGGTGTGCCACTACTTAGCCATGCTTTTTTAAGTGCTTTTGAAACGTCAAATTCTGTAGGCGCTGGTACTGGCTGGCAACCTTGCTTTTTGCTGCTGTACGATGATGCCCAACTAATAGGCGCTATGCCGCTATACGTTAAATACCATTCTTATGGTGAGTACGTGTTTGATTGGGCATGGGCCGAGGCATATGAACGCAACGGTTTATCCTACTACCCTAAGCTTGTTTCAGCCATTCCATTTACGCCAATCACTAGCTCGCGGCTTCTCGCAAACCATTCTGATACTAAGGCGTTGATTGTCAATGCCTTGTCGCAAATAATGCGACAAAACAAAATGTCATCAGCGCACGTATTGTTTCCCGATGATGATTCTGCAGAGTGGTTTAAACAAGCCGGATGGATGCAGAGGCAAGGCGTGCAGTTCCGTTGGCAAAATCTGGATTACTCTGATTTTGACGAATTCTTAAGTCAATTAAGTCACGATAAGCGTAAAAAGATTAGGCAAGAAAGGAAAAAAGTCACAGACTCAGGCGTGATATGTCTGCAAGTTAAGGGGGGGGGAATTACTCCCGAACAGTGGAATTTTTTCTATCAATGCTATGAAAATACCTATCGAGAGCACCGATCTACGCCATATCTGACAAGGGAATTTTTCACAACAATCGGTAATAGTATGCCGCAGAATATCTTGTTGATACTGGCGTATTTAGAAGATAAGCCAATCGCAGCTGCATTAAATATTTACGATGAAGTAACGCTGTACGGTCGATACTGGGGATCGATGCAATATGTTCCCAATCTTCACTTTGAGCTTTGCTATTATCAAGCACAGATATTTTGTATTACAGAGAAAATTGAATTTTTTGAAGGTGGTGCGCAAGGAGAGCATAAGCTTGCGCGTGGATTTAAGGCTAGGCCCACTTGTTCTTTTCACCAAATTGCAAACCCAGACTTTGCCGTTGCTATTGAAGATTTTGTAGTGCAGGAATCAAAAGGAGTTGCAGCCTATGCTAACGAGCTTGATGAGCGTGCGCCATTTAAGTCCAAAGACTAGGGGCATGAATAAATACTGGTTCATCATTGATGAACAGTCCAGATAGACCAGTATCTATTCGAAATGAGCTTTTTACATGTAGTTTGTTATTACGGCTTTTTCTCATCTTTTGAGTGGTGATGACCTGCACCTTGATGCGCTGCTTTACGTTCCGCACTGTCAATCTTACCGTCTTTATTTGCATCTAATTTTGTGAACATTTTTTCAGCACGGGCTTGATGTTTAGCCATAAATTCGTCACGCGATATTGCGCCATCATTATTGGTATCTGCTTTATGACAGCCCTGTTTTCCATCTTCGCCACCATGATGATCAGCGTAAGCCGTTTGTGTAAGACCGAGTAGCAAAGTAGTTGTGAGTAAAATCTGTGTCATTTTCATAAAAAATTCCTTTTAAATTACAAATAAGCGATTGCTGGCTTAATTAACGTTACAGTAAGTATACTGTTGACACGCGATTGATAGAAAGATTTTGTGAGGGTTTATTAATTTAAGATTAGTGCATTCACGATTGTTAGTCGCTAGTATTTTGTATTCAAACTAGAGTGCCATTCGATACAAGGTATGAATGATAAAGCAGGAGTTTTATGATTAGATTGTTATACAGCAGCCAAGCAACACAAAATATTACAGAGCAGGATATTGCTGAAATATTAGAAAAGTCTCAGAAAAATAATCAAGAGGTTGGTATCACAGGCGTTTTGTTATATGGAGGTCATTTATTTATGCAGGTGCTAGAGGGTCCTGAACAGGCAGTGCTTAAAAAATATATCACCATTTGTGAGGATAATCGTAACAGCCTCAATAAGATTATTTATATTTCATATGCTGATAAAAGAATGTTTGGTGATTGGTCAATGGCGACCATTCAGTGTGATCAAATCGGCTTTCAAAAGATATTTGATTTAAACTCAAGAGCAACAGAAACCATCGCGCCTGAAAGTTTTAGGGAAACAATGCGTGACTTTTTGCGTAGACTAAATAGTGCAAAAAAAGATCATTAGATATTCTCATAATGCCCCATCATGAATGCTGATCTCAAATAAAAACGGCTCCCATGATGTGGAGCCGTTTTTATTTGAGATATATGATAATTGTTAAACCATTGCGCTACTGCTGTATAGCATATCAATATCCATAATAGGCGTACTCTTGCTATTTAAGCGTTGAGCAATTTGTTTAAAGGCATTAGAAGCTGGTGTGAGCGGGAATGCATCAATGACTGGACGACCAAGTTTCGCAGCTTTCCCTAAATGTACATCTGCTGGAATCGCACCAAAGAACTCTAGTTCAATTTGCATAAAACGTTTAGCAACTTGCGCGATGTTCTTAAAAACTACTTCTGCCTGTGCATCATTGGCGTCATCCACAATAATCCCAAAAGAGCGCCTGCCAAGTTGGCTACAAATACGTTTAATGAGGGTGTATGCGTCTTTAATTGACTCTGGTTCACGTGTGAGTTGAATCAAAATGTCGCTGTCATTCAGCGTTTTTAATGGCAGTAAGTCATCGTTATTTAGTGTTGCATCTACTAATACAATTTCGTAATGCAGTACTAACTCATCAAATAACTGATTCAATACTTGGCCGGCATTGCTGTTAAGCGGAGTGCTTATCTGGTTTTTAGGTAATAGTTTCGCAACAGCAAACTCTTGCTTAGTGTTTTTGATCGCTGTAGATAGTAATGCAGATGTCTTAGCAATTTCGTATAGTGTGGATGTTTTATCTACTTCATAGCTAGCTTCACGCGTAGTTTTAGATGCATGCACAATTAGTACATCATTGCCCTGAGCACGGATAGATGCTGCTAGGTTAATCATCATGCGTGATTGATCTGTCGCAGATGCCGAAATAATAGAGACGACACGTGGTTTTGGTGCAGCCATAATGCGGCGTAAACCTGCCGCTTGGTCATTCTTAAAACTAACCACGGCTTGTCTCTGTAGATAAAGTATTTACAGATTTTCTTGTGTTACCCATGATAAAAGGCAACTCTTCATTTTTGAATTGCAACGAACGGCCGTCTGCACCTATTTTTAGTGCTTTCTGAATCAGATAGCTCTTATTCGCAAGATGGATATCTTCAGGCACACGCTGACCATTCGCTAAGTAATAAAGCTTTAACTTACCTCTGATAATAACGTCTAGTACTCCACCAATTGTCACTGCTTCATCAAGCTTCGTGATAATCGTACCATCCAAACCTTTGCCTTTATAAGCTCTAATCACATCGGTTAATGTTTCACCAGTGCTAGTTGCGTTAAGGCATAGCAGCTTTTTGATGCGAGCATTAGTATTAGATAACATGGCAATTTGTTCTGTCACCATTGTGTCGCGCTGACTCACGCCGACTGTATCAATTAAAATAGTACGTTTGTTTTTTAGCTCGTTTAAAGCAATCTTAAGGTCAGCTTCATCTTTAACTGCATGCACCATTACGCCAAGAATTTTTCCGTATATTCTTAATTGCTCATGACCACCAATACGATACGCATCAGTTGTAATTAAGCCTAAGCTCTCCGTGCCGTGTTTCATGACATAACGCGCAGCAAGTTTAGCAGTTGTGGTTGTTTTGCCAACCCCAGTTGGACCAATTAATGCAAAGATGCCGCCTTGATCCAGCATGCCAACTTCATTTGGAATGCTATCTAGATTTTTGCTCAGAATAGATTTAACCCAGGCTAGTGCTTTTGCTTCATCAAGATTCGCCGGTAATTTTTCCGATAACATTCTAGCTAAAGCTGCACTGAAGCCAGAAGACAGCAATATATTCATGATTTGTGTTTTTGTTGGGTACTGCTGTTGCACATTGCTCCAAGCAATAGTGGTCAGCTGTGATTCAAACACATCGCGCATACTGCGCATTTCGTTCAAAATCTCAGTCATTTTTTGGCTAGCATCTAACATGGATGCTTGCATAAACGTATCTGGTGCTGAGGGGGCGTTTGTTGGTGTAACTTGTATTTGGGCTACTGATGCCTCTGGCTCCATCATGTTTGGTACAAAAGGCTGGGCCTGATTAGTATGAAAGCCTTCAATCTTTTTATTAATAACTGAGATTAATGCCGATGGGTTATCTTCACCAAAACCCTCTGTATGGTTGCGATAAGATGCCTCCATGATGGCTGCATTATCAACAATCGCGTCTAGATCTTCTTCCTTCAACGCAGTGATTCTATTTCCGCCCTCTACGGCACGGTTAGATAGAATAATGGCATCCTCGCCAAGTTCCATGCGCACTTGTTTTAGTGCTTCGCGAGAGTTTATACCAAAAAATTGCTTAATATTCATACTAAATTCTAACTAGGAAATTTGTTCAGCCGATTGACTAGCCAGCAGAACAGATGTGTGTAAATGCGCCTGATCGCGATCTTTTGAATAGTTGGTCAACATACCCAGCACGGCGCTGTCATCAAATCTGAAGCGCGTCAGCATCATATTCGTGCTGCTCAGCTTCACAACCTGCATATTGCTTAGGCTTTCCAGCAAATCGGCAATCTCTTTACTGATGCCTAAAAGGAACATGGCGGTCGCTTTATCTGAACTGATGAGTTGTTTAGCCATCATCAAATAGTTGAGATTTGCGTCCTTAATTTCAGACATCATATCCTTTACATTCATTTTGCTTCCTAATTCGTTGTTTCTATTAAAAAAACCGTGTTGCAATTGGCTTGGTGAAATGTAACTCTTTAGTCTGATTCAACCAATGGGCAGTTGTCTATTTGTTTTGTAGGTTTTTGTCTTACATCTATGTGCTGTGCGATGTTCACCCAGAAGCTATTTATAAATAACCTTAGATGAACAACCGACATAAATATGCTATACATCTGAGTTATCGGTACACGTATCAATGCACTGGTTTAATTGATGTTTGTATCGATACTATAAAGGATAGTAATTAAGATAATGAATATTTGAATTTAGCAGAGTGATAGAGTCCAAGCAGTAAGCGTTAATCACAAATGCCGGGCAAAAAAATAGCGCTTCTGCAAAAAAGCGCTACTAAACTTTGAGAGAGTATATATTGCTAAACAACATATGCTTGCATATTACAAGGCAATAATTAATGAAGTATTTCATATGGTTAACGAATTGTTTCATTGTGAAATAATTCGTTAGTGTTGGCTATTATAGATTCTGGACTAATTTCAAGTGAGTAAAATACCCAACCTCACGAAAGATGCATCCTAATCAAGGCGTGGTTAATTAAGGTTTTTCGTTGAAACCCATATTTATAGATATTTATAGAGGTTTGTAAAATCTAAATAATTTTTTTACGTCAAAGTGAAGTAATCCAACAATTGCTGTGTTTGGTATTCTTAGAGGTTCGCGGTAGTATTTGGCTGATATAGGTATTTTTTAAATCCTACAAATAACTGCCTAATTTCTGAAGTATTACCTAATTCTGAAGTAGCATCGTGAATAGACTGATATTTAAGGCCTATCAAATCTTTAAGTTTTTCTTGGTTTAACTCATCTACACCTTGTTTAACATATTGCCCTAAAACAAAATCAATAAAAGCAGATTGTTTATCAGCAAAATGTTGATGGATGATATCTGTTGCGCTGTTAGCTCTAGCTTTACGTGTCAGCGGTTGTAGCGCAAAAGCAACATGTGCCAGTACATCAAATAAATCACTATTTTCAGCATCTACAATACGCTGCATTTCTGCTAATACTTCTTTATTAAAACCTTTCTCGCTTAAACCGTCTAGCAATTTTTTACGCGTTTCTGGGTTACTCCAAATATCACGTAGCGCATCCTCGTCTTTAAAGAACTCAGGTAATACACCAAATAAGCTTTCTAAGAACTGTGCGGTGGATATAGGTTTGCCATCAGCACCCCAAAAACTCGTCGCCATCATGTGTTGAATTTGGCGCGTTTTTCCATCTGAAAGTTTAATCAGTATCTTCTCTGGTTTGGGTTCTGGTGTGTAAGATGCTTTTGGTTGTTCAACTTGATTAGGTTTGGCCACACTTTCTATTGGTTCTGTTGGCTCAATCGGATCAGGTTCGCCATCCCACTTAGGGTCGCTAAAGTGGTGGTGCGCTTTTACAAAATCATAAATTGTGAAGTAATCTTTGCCATCGTATAGGCGAGTTCCACGACCTATAATCTGTTTAAACTCAATCATACTGTTTACTTCACGCATCAGTACGATATTGCGCACATTACGTGCATCAACCCCTGTTGAAAGCTTTTGCGAAGTGGTGAGGATAGTAGGAATCGCGTTGTCATTATCTTGAAACGCTTTTAAATATTGGTCCCCCAGCGCACCATCAGCAGCGGTTACTCGCACGCAATAGTCAGGGTGGTTGCTGGTTTTAATCTGGTTAATATAATCACGCACTTCCAGTGCATGTTCTTGCGAGGCACAAAACACTAAGGTTTTCTCGCGCTGGTTAATTAAATCCATAAACAGCTTCACGCGATATTGTTCACGCGCTGGGATTTTAATAATCCGATTAAAATCGCTTTCTTTATAAAGCCTGCCAGGCTCGGCCTTGCCTTGTACCACCACGCCATCGCCAGGTGTATAGATATACTCATCCATCGTCGTGGCGATTTGTTTCACTTTAAATGGCGTTAAAAAGCCATCATTAATACCTTCTTTCAGTGAGTACACATATACAGGCTCGCCAAAGTAGGCATAAGTATCCACGTTGTCTTTACGTTTTGGCGTGGCGGTTAAACCTAGCTGAACCGCTGGGGAGAAGTATTCCAAAATTCCGCGCCAATTACCTTCATCATTCGCGCCACCACGGTGGCACTCGTCAATGATAATAAAATCAAAAAAGTCGGGTGGGTATTCGCCAAAATTAAAGTTTTGTGGGGAATATGGTTCGACAAGCTCACCACGAACGGAAGTGATATCACTAGAATTTAATTCATCCTGTTCACCCTGAGCCTGTCGAAGGGTCATAAAGGTTTGAAAAATGGTAAAGAAAATATTACCGTTTTTTGGTACGCGGCCTTTTTTACTGATTTCATCAGGGGCAATGCGCACCAGGGCCTCTTCGGGGAAAGCTGAGAACGCGTTATACGCTTGGTCTGCCAAACCGTTGCGGTCAGCCAAAAACAAAATGCGTGGTCGGCGTGGCTTATCGCCATTGAGCTCACGGCTTAAATTCCAACGGCTATAAAACAACTTCCAAGCCAACTGAAAAGCAATAAAGGTTTTACCCGTGCCAGTGGCAAGCGTTAGCAATATGCGCTGTTGATTATTCGCAATCGCCTCAAGCACCGCCTCAATCGCGTTATGTTGATAATAACGCGCGCTAAAATAACCGCCTTTATCTTCAAACGGAATTTCAGCAAACTTATCGCGCCAAGCGTTTTTCTCGGCAAAGGATAATTGCCACAACTCATCTGGGCTAGGGTATTGCGCAACATCTGCCTCTTTACCCGTGTGCATATCGATACCATAAATGCGTTGCCCATTGGTGGCATAAGCAAAACGGCTATTCAGTTTTTTGGCGTAAGTCTTGGCCTGCGCTACGCCTTCGGTATAAGGTTTATCCCAAGCCTTGGCTTCAATCACCGCTAACTTGTGGTTTTTATACACCAACACATAATCGGCAATCTCTTGCTTGCTACGCTTGCCGCCACCCTGCAAACGCCCAAGTGTAATGTGCTCACGCCTGATATAACTGCCATCCACCACGCCCCAACCAGCGGCCTTGAGGGCTGGGTCTATATGTTCCGCACGGGTTTCGGCTTCATTCATACGTAGGGCTTAAATTCGTTACTATCTTTAGTGAGCAATTGCATCAACTTAGGGTGAATAAACAATTTTTCTTTAGTCACAGGCGCTTCAATCAACACACCAATTTCGACTAACTGCTTTAAATATTGCGATGCTGCTTGACGCTTTGCGATTCCAGCTTCAGCTAAGCTACTAATACGACAATAAGGTAATTCAAAAATCAAACTTACTAATTCGTGGCTATACACTTTCGGTAGCTTATCTTTTACGTACTCCACCGTATGCTCAGATAAAGCTTTAATCGCGGCAATTTTAGCGGTTGTCCAAGTGGCTGTTTCTTCCACACCCTTTAGCACATAAATAATCCAAGCCTCCCAATCTTGTTCTCGGGTCACTTGCAACAATAATCTGTAGTAATCCGATTTGTTCTGAATAATATAGCGGCTTAAATACAAAATCGGCAGTGTTAGCAGACTCTCTTGAATCAAAAACAAACTATTCACAATACGGCCAGTTCTACCATTACCATCCGTAAATGGGTGAATCGCCTCAAATTGATAATGTGCCACTGCCATACGAATCAAAGGGTCGATTTCTACTTCATTGTGAAGAAAGCGCTCCCAATCTGCTAGCATAGTCCTCAATATATCCTCACCCACGGGTGGTGTGTAAATCACTTCACCAGTTTTATGGTTACTTAATGCAGTCCCAGATACTTTACGAACATTCATCTGCACACCTTTTATTTGCGTGCAAATTTCTTCTACTGTACGTGTATTAAGCGGGTGCTGATTGAGCGCTTGAAACCCCTCAAACAAAGCACGGCTATAGCGTAAAGCTTCTTTTGTGGCTGGGTCAGCTTGATCCTCATTACGTAAATGTTGGAAAAGCTTATCCGTAGTAGTGACAATATTCTCAATCTCAGAACTCGCACCAGCCTCTAGCAAAGGCAATGTATTAATTAATACTGATTGATTAGGAATTAACTCTGCTGCCTGCTTTAGTTCAGCTAAAGCTGCGCGCGCAGTAATACACTGCTTTAATATTGCCTTAGTCTCAATATCCGCTTTAGGTGGCAGAGTAGGTAAAGATAAATAAGGTTGGTCAGGTTGCCAAAGTTGTGGGTTCATGCTCATAGCCTTATGTTTGTATTTCTAAGTTTTATCGACACATTCTTAGTTTATGTCGATGCAATCGACACGTCAATCTTTTGTGTCGATATTTTTCAATTTTATCGACACATATTAAGGGTGTGTCGATCATATAAACATAGTCGAAATATGTATAAAAAATTGATTTTTCTGATCAGGCCGTATGTAACATGTTCAAAAAACCACATTTCCTTATCACGTCAAGCAGGATGTGTCGGAATTTTTTAATTTTATCGACACATTTTCGGGGTGTGTCGATGCGATCGACATAATAAAAAAGTTACTAGGTAGTAACTTTTTACAACTCTCCAGCAAAAGCCTGCTGTAATAGTGATTTTTTCAGCTCATCTAGGCATGCGATTTTGCGTTGGTAGAGAGCTTCTAGGCGTTGGGTTTCTGCGCTGATTAACTTTGTTTCAGAGGCAATTTTCTTTTGTACTTCAAATGATGGGGTGCGAATTTTAAGTGATTTCAAATCTTTAAAATAAATAGCTGACACATTTGTTGTACCACTTTTAAGTGCATTAAGCTCATCAACAACGTCCTTGCTTGAGAATGCAAGCAATACATATGTAGCATCCATATCACCTTTAAACCTTACTCGCATGATGTTATTGTTAAATAAAACTGGATGCTCTGAATTAGGTTCTGACACGTAAATACATGACTTACCTACCAGCTCATAACTATTTCGTGTGTTAAAAAGAAAATCGCCATCTTGAAGTGAGAATTTCTTGATCTCTTCATCTGTGGCATCAACGCAAGTAAAGCTGGTGAAGTCAAAGCGATTATCACGTGTAATATTGTTCATCTTTACATAAGGGTAGGCTTTATCAGCACCTTGTTCTCGACTACTCTTTGTAAGCCCGATTACATTGCTTTCAATCAACTCATCAAAGGCCATTTCTTTCCAACCCTCACCGCGCTGAGTGAATACCGATTGCAGGTGGCTTTCAAACAAGGCGCGGGCGTTTTGCAGGTTTTGTTCTGCATTTGCGCGCGCTTTGGCAATGCCCTCAAGCGCTTGGTCGAGTATGGCTACGATACGTTGTTGTACTTGGATTGGTGGAACATTTATTATGACGCTTTGAAGTTTTTGAATTGATAAAGTATCAACAGTTGCACCATTGCCAGTCTCAAGCTGCTCAAAAAAATGTAGAGATTGTAGCCATAGATTTACGAATTGGCTGCTTGTGTCTGATGTACGCTTTAACCAAAGTACGCTTGCGTCTTTAAAGTAAAAACGGTCGTTATTTCTAACTATATATGCGTTGCCAATTGTTCCAATGGCTGTAATCATAATGTCGCCTTCATTAGGCGCGCTATATTTCTGAATCAAATCAGTATAGTGTTCTTCAGTAATATAAAGCTCGTTATCTACGAAACCATTTATTGATAGCTGAGTTATTTCGCGTCCACGATAAAAAGGCACGCCTTCGGATTGCCAATCAGATTTCAATACCCGCTTGCTTGAGCCTATTTGGTATAAGTCACCCAATCGTAATGCTTGCCAACTCATAGCAACGCCTTAATTCCTGACAACACTTCTGCACTCTCCGCATCCAGTTTGGCAATTTCTTCCATAATGGCTTGCGGGCTGCGGTGCGCAATTTCTTCCTTACCGTTTGGGTTTTTTACCGATAAATCGTACCCTTCGACTTCGCTCAGGGCGAACGTATTGACTGACCAGCTTTTTGGCGAATCCGTAAAGGTTTTTTGCAAGGCAATAAACTCAGCCAAATCCGCATCATTCAGCGGGTTGGTTTTACCCATGTTGCGGCCTGGGTCTAGCTGGTAAAACCATGTGTTGCGGGTAGGTGCGCCTTTTTCAAAAAACAGCACCACGGTTTTTACACCTGCGCCTAGAAACGTGCCTCCTGGGCAATCTAGTACGGTGTGCAGGTTGCAACTCTCAAGCAGTAATTTACGCAAGCTGACTGAGGCGTTGTCAGTATTGCTTAAAAATGTGTTTTTAATCACCACTGCCGCACGGCCGCCAGCGCGTAGGCTTTTAATAAAGTGCTGTAAAAACAAAAAGGCAGTTTCACCCGTTCTAATGGGGAAGTTTTGTTGCACCTCGGCACGCTCTTTGCCGCCAAACGGTGGGTTGGCTAGAATAATATCGTAACGGTCTTTTTCTTGAATGTCGCTAATGTTTTCAGCCAGCGTGTTGGTATGGATAATGTTGGGTGCTTCTATGCCATGCAGAATCATGTTCATAATGGCAATGACATAGGCCAAGCTCTTTTTCTCTTTGCCAAAAAAAGTATCTTTTTGCAGCGTTGCTAAATCACTGGTCGTTAAGTTGGGTTGGTTGCGTAAGTAATCAAATGCTTCGCACAAGAAGCCAGCGCTCCCAACTGCTCCGTCGTAAATGGTCTCACCAACTTTTGGGTTCACTACTTGTATCATGGCACGGATGAGTGGGCGAGGGGTGTAGTACTCACCGCCGTTACGCCCAGCGTTGCCCATGTTTTTAATTTTGGCTTCGTACAGGTGTGAGAGTTCGTGCTTTTCTGCTTGCGTGTTAAAGCTGAGTTCATCAATGCGTTCTATCACTTCACGCAGGTTATAGCCGCTTTGGATTTTGTTGTTAATTTCACCAAAAATCTCACCGATTTTATATTCAATGGTGTTTGGCCCAGTGGCGCGCTGCTTAAAGCCTTTTAGGTAGGGAAATAACTTAAGGTTTACAAAATCTTTAAGATCGTCACCCGTTAAAGCGTTGTTGTGGTCAAACTTGCCATCAGCGGTTTTAGGCGCTGCCCATGTGGGCCAGCGATAGGCTTCATCAATAATAAAGTTGTAAGGCTTATCTACAAAAACGGCTTCCATCGCTTTTTGTTGTTCAAGCGCATCCAGATACTTTAAAAACAAAATCCATGAGGTTTGCTCAGTGTAGTCTAGCTCGCTAGTGGCCCCTGCGTCTTTATGCAGAATGTCGTCGATATTTTTGAAGGTTTGTTCAAACATGAGCGCCTCAGGTTTTTAATTATTTTAGGAGCTAGATTAGTCTATTTAAGGCTGTAGTGCCGAAAATAAAAAAGCCACACCCGAAGATGTGGCTTTTTTGGTTATGGTGGGAAAGAGGGACTTGAACCCTCGACCCCAGGATTATGAATCCTGCTCGAAAAAAATTCATAAAAACGTATGTAAATCAATAACTTACAAATATTTATTTTTCAACCAAAATTCATTCTTAAATTCTCATTTTAGTTATATTTTTGGGGATAATTTTAGGGTTTTTTAGGACAAAACACAGGACTAATAATCCTGTGCTCTTGTATCATTTGGCTAAAGTTTATGACTTCAAAAGCTATGATTTGCTAACTGCTAGCCTCACAATATCGTTACTAATGTAGAATGGTATTTATGAAACCATTCTTAAAATGGGCAGGCGGCAAATACCGATTAGTAGATCGTATTAAGTCAGCCTTGCCACCAGGTAATCGCTTAATTGAACCATTTGTAGGTTCAGGAGCAGTATTTTTAAATACTGACTACAAATCCTATTTACTAACCGATTCAAATCCAGACCTTATAAATCTATTTAAATATTTGCAAAAAGAAGGTCAAAACTTCATAAATTATTGCAGTTCTTTTTTTACACCAGAAAATAATAATGAATTAACTTTTTATCAATTCCGTGAAGAGTTTAATGCCACAACAGATCTTCGTAAAAAGTCAGCATTATTTGTATATTTAAATCGTCATTGCTTTAATGGTTTATGTAGATATAACTCAAAAGGTGGATTCAATGTTCCCTTTGGCAGATATTCAAAACCTGCAATTCCAGAAGAGGATATGTTTTCCTTTTATCAAAAATCAGCAAATGCAATTTTTGAAGTGGCTGATTTTAGAGAAACTATGAAAAAAGCTAAAGCTGGTGATGTAATTTATTGTGATCCGCCTTATGTGCCTTTATCTGCAACTTCAAGTTTTACAAGTTATGCAAAAGGTGGGTTTGGAATTGAAGAGCAGAATGATTTAGCTGCAATAGCTAAACAGCTTCAATCAAAAGGTATAACGGTTGTGATTTCTAATCATGATACTGAATATACAAATGAAGTTTATAAGCCTGCTGAAATTATCAAGTTTAATGTTCAAAGATTTATTTCAAGCGATACAAAAAACAGAAATGCAGTAGGTGAGTTACTAGCAATATTTGGGTAGTCAGTTGTATGATTCACTTTCAAAATAACAAATCAACTCTATATCTTGGTAATGCAATAGAAATACTTAATGGATTAGAGGCAGAATCAGTGGACATGATTTTTGCTGATCCTCCATACAATCTCTCAAATGATGGTTTTACCTGTCAGTCAGGTAAACAAGTAAGTGTAAATAAAGCTGATTGGGATAAATCAAAAGGATTTGATTTTGATTATGAATTTCATAGTCTATGGATAGAAGCTTGTCATAGAGTTTTAAAGCCTACAGGGACATTATGGATTTCTGGTACTTACCATTCAATATATGCATGTGGATTTGCATTACAGAAACAAGGCTGGCATATCATTAATGATATTGCATGGTTTAAACCCAATGGACCACCCAATTTAGCATGTAGACAGTTTGCAGCTAGTCACGAAACCCTGCTATGGGTAAAAAAGAGTGCGAAAGCAAAACATACATTTAATTACACAGATTTGAAATATAGCATCTGGGAAAACGATAACTTTAAGAAACCAGAAAAACAAATGAGAAGTGTATGGGCAATTAATACATCACCTCAAAGTGAAAAAAAACATGGCAAGCATCCAACACAAAAACCCTTAGCACTACTAGAAAGAATAATTCAGGCATCTACTAAAGAAGGTGATTTAATTTTAGATCCGTTCTGTGGTTCAGCAACAACAGGTGTAGCTGCATTACAATCTAAAAGAAGATTTATTGGTATTGATTTAGAAGTTGAATATCTTGATAAACTTGCAATACCTAGACTAGCTAGTTTTATTTGAAATACTAATGGAACAGATTTTATGAAAAATTTAGATTTTTATAGCAAAGTGCTTAATTGTTATAGCGATGATGAAGTTTTTAATTACTTTATTAAAAATCTAAAGCCAGGCATTTTGCTATGGGGTTATTTTGTAAATTGGGAAAAAGTATTTCAAAACACAAAGAAAATTGAGATAGCTCTCAATAATTTGAATTACTTAATTGGCAAAGAGGATTTTGATAAAGAGTTTAGGTATTTATTAAAAGAAAATCCTAAATTAGCAAAAGTGATTCCTTCACTTGCTGTTCGTGATGGTAGTAATAGCTCTAAATTTAAAATCTTGATCGACTATTCAACCAAAAAATTTGTATATGAAGATTATGACTTTTCAAATCCAAATCCTACTGAAAATGATATTGAAACATACCTAACTTTTGTAAAAGAGTCAGGTTTAAAAGAATTAATTACTTCACAAAAAGTAAAGAATCTCGTTGACTACATGATAGGTGTTGAAGCTGGCCTAGATAGTAATGGTAGGAAAAATCGTGGAGGTAAATCAATGGAAGCTATTATTGATTGGTTTATTCAAGATCACTGCAACAAACATGGGTATGAGTATTTAAAAGAAGCAAATGCAGCAAAGATTTATGAGAAATGGAAAATTGTTGTTCCAGTAGATAAGTCATCAAGAAGATATGATTTCATAGTTAATAATGGGAAAGAGCTTATTATTTTTGAAACTAATTTCTATGGCGGTGGTGGTTCAAAACTTAAATCCACTGCTGGTGAATACAGAAACCTATTTGACACACTAGATAACAAATTTAAATTTATATGGATTACAGATGGTGCAGGATGGCTTACAACAACAAGACCATTACGAGATACATTTAATCATAACGATTATATTTTTAATTTAACCATGCTTGAGCAAGGCATTCTTGATTCACTGATTTAATCTCAACGACAAAAGACTTTAATTAATGGCTTGTATAAAAAATCATAAACAATCAGATCTTATAGTAAAAAATTTGCCAATAAGTCAGGGTGGTTTTGGCCGACATAAATGTGCATCGTGTGCATATGAAATGGGGTTAATAAATGGTAAGAAAAAAATATTAAATTTTGATTTGGAAAGTTTTATTTCAGGGCTTGAAGAAAGTCAAAAGGTAGGCCGAAGACATAAAAGTGCTTTAGAGGCATATACATTAGGTTTTTTTCATGGGCTGGGTGGAGCTAATAATCACTCAGCGATAAAAGATAAATTAAATATGGCCTCCCAAATGAGGGATTTCGGACTATCCATGATAGCAAGGGGGCTTCTAAATGTAATCTATGCAGAAATTACTGCTCCTTTTTCTCATGCAATGGGAGTTGTAAATATCGCTAATGGATTTGAGATTCTAATAAAGTCTAAAATTGTTGAGGAACACCCTTTGCTGGTATTTGAACAAATTCCTAAGGAATCAAAAATTCCAGATGGAAATATTAAGTTTGAAGATTTAATAGAGCATGGAAAAACAATTATGTACTCTGAGCTTCCAGAGAGATTATGGGCGACAACGGGTTACAAAGTTAAGGATTTGGATTTATATAATGAATTTGGTAAAGTTAGAAATAAAATTATTCATTTTTCAGTACCAAAAAAATCGTTACAAGATTTTGCAATAAGGTTTACTTTTACTGTAGTAGAAAAAGCTGTAAATGATTGGTGGGATACAACTATTCTAGAGTATGTTCAGGATCTTGATTTAGGTGGAGAAGCTCATTTAGAGGTAATGGAGCATGTTAAACGGTTAGATTTGAAAATAAATTATCGTTTAGATGTTGACGGAAACTTTGAAAAAATTAAATGATTTAGCAAGGATATTGGATTTATTCAGATACTTTTTTATTGACTAGTGATCGAAACAGTGACGACTCTCCACCAGCACCAGGTTTAAAGTTGTCATTATTAAAGTCATCATCTTTTATGTCAATAGAGTTAAATATAGTTAAAAAATCATCTTTAGACGGAACATTTCCAGGAGATGTGAGTTTCAAATAGGCAATTGGCAAGAATCGCATCAAAGCACGATAGCCATTATTTCTGTTAAGGATCAATAGTGAGCCTTTGTAATTCCAAGCTTTATCCCATCTTTCACTTACCGCTGTAAAATAATTCCAAATCACGTCGGTGATAGCATAGTCTTTCTCTTCAATAAACATATTCCCGAAGATGACTTTTTTCAGTTGAGCATCATCTAGAAGTGGAGGTTTTTTGTTTTGTAGGTATATATTTCTATCATTTTTTGGGTTGGCAGATATTAACTTTAGCAACGGTTCGATAAATGTGGCTTGGCTTAATGTTTTAAATCCACCGTTGGTAGTAGTTCCTAGTCTTTTAATTCGGCCCTGAAATGGGCTGTCTTCATGTGAATCTAAAGTAACGGCTATATCATGACATGTCTTTTGAGGACTTCTATGAGTGGCTAATTCAAATAAGTCATAAACTAAACTCTTACTCACTTTTGTTTGTTCAAGATTTACAGTACAAAAGATTTGTGCTTGTGTAGCAATGTCTATATCAACAAATATACTTACATTTAAATCAAAATCATCACCATTGTATTTTCTCAAACCTTCAATTCTATGTTGACCATCAAGAACTTTCGCAATTTGGTTGAAGTAAATAACTTCATCTTCTTCATCTTCAGCAGGCTTATTTGATAAAGTCATTTTGCTATTTTCTTCATCAAAAAAAGCACACTCGCCTGGCACAGATAAAATAATTGCAGTTGGGAAGCAGGCATCCTCATTTGTTACATATTGTTCAATGTCCGAAACTCTTTTTTTATCAACAGGCCTTTGAATTCCAAGATATTTCTCAAAGTCACGGTTGTCGTCCATCATCCTTCTAACATCAGAGTATGTAATTTTACATAAGTCTTTATGGCTGATTGATGCTATGAAGAAATCACCAATTCTTTGAGTGACTTTAATGCAAGGGAAAGTTATTCCCTGTTTTTCTTCAAAATTGCCAAGTTTTTTTGTGCTTAAATCCATAATATTAGTTTTTCCCAGGCTGATAATTATCTGAGAATTTTTTAGTACCTTTTCTCAAAAACTCATAGGCATTTGGTGAGTTCAAGGCTTTACTTATTGTGGATGAAACTACATTCAGTCCGATTACAAACATAAAATAAAAGTAAGATAGGTTTATCATTACTTCAGGAGAAAAACTAGTATTACTATCAATTTTTCTAAAAGCATAAATAAATGCGGAAATAGCTAAAAATACTAAAACAATTAATAAGTGCGATGTCTGGTTTGGAAAGACATGTTTATCTCTATCATCATCTGAGGTGGTAGATGGTTTATTATTCAAAGCTACAAAGGCAATAGAAGATAACATTGACCCACAGAATAAATATAATTGTCCATCTTGCAGACTTAGCTTGATGGCCTCATCAAAATTGTTTTGCTTTGTCTTGAAAATTGCAATACTCAACAAAATAGGCCATGAAGAAAAGAAAAGCTTTATCGATAACTCTTTAAGAACTTCAAAAAAGTTATCCCAAGTTGACAGTGCCAGCCCACTTATTATCGGAATTCTCCATACACCTAATCTAATGGAGTTTATGTCGATTACTTTGGTAAGGATTGCAATTATTAAAATAGGAAGTAAGTAAATTACTCCTGTAAAAATTAACAAGTTGCTGAAAGAAAAAGTATCAATACCAAAAAATGACATATAAAATTATGTTGAGTTTTAGAGATTTGAACAATTCAAATTGCTGCTCATTTACCAATTTCCTATCACCACATGCTGTTATTGTTAATTAAAATCTCTAACGACATCACTCTATAGCCTCAGCTATCAATATGTCAACCAATGCTAACCACTTGTAAATTAATCAATCATCAAAATTGTGGGCTAGTTACTTCTAATTAATTTTGAATTGTGATTATTGTATGAGAACTTAAGGGGTGCCACTCTGGGATTTGACTATCCATTGCTCCATTTTCTAAAATTCGATGATGTGCAGCACCAGGAAGCATAGACGGGTCTAATGGATTCAAAGCATTAGGATTATGATAAACATCCATACCTTCTATCCAGGTTTCATGATAGGTATCTGAATTTACTTTAACCTCAAATGGTTTTGGATCGCTTGCATTATGATCAAAGTCATATATAAATCCCTTTCTTATTAATGTAACTTTTTCAGAGCCAAATCCTGCTATTAGTCCCATGCGATTGAACTTTGAAATTGTGGCACTAGAGTTGGCTATTACTGCACTTATATTTTCCGATCCAGGAAGATTAAAAAAACCAGAAGCAATTTCTTTGTTTCCCCAAACATGCTTAGTTACTTTTCTTGGAATGATAGTTAATTTACCACTGTTATCTTTTTCCCAATCATGATCATATCCATATAAATATATTGAGAGGCCAGTCTTAGACATAGTCATAGACATAGGGGCATGAAAATCTTGTATAGCGAAAACAAGTGGTCTTCCTTGAACATTAGGATTCTCCCAATATTTTTTATTGAGTTTTGCTGTCAATGGCCCAGCAAACTTAATTGGAACAAATTCTCGTATATAGGCGAAAGTATTATCTTCAGTATCTAATGGCGGTATTGGAACGACATTTCCAGATTTATCTAAGGTTGGATTTACAGTAGTTGCCTCTATAAATAATTCGCCTAGTAAACCCTTAGCATTAAAATCTGGTACGGCTTGAGATTTATCAAATGTATAGCCAGCTTCAACTAGCATTGCAAATATATAAAGCTCCCACAATCTTGCATCAAATCCAGTGGTTTGAAACTGCTCAATAAAATTCCCATCTGCATCTTCATGCCATCTCATCATTGGATTGATAATCCCAACCGCTGGAGAATAGCCTTCTCCAATTGATATGGTTAAAAAATCGCTATTTAATTTATTAATATTTTTAAGATGATTGAAGAAATCAGTTGGCTTGCCTTTTTCATCTCCTTGAATTCTAGCTTTTGCAATATCTGCAATTATTTCTTCTGCTTTTATTTTTGCATTGTTTAATGTTTCTGTCTGTGTGTCAAAAAAATCAGAAATCCCCACACAGCGATATCGCTCTTTTAAATCTTTAGCAAGAATAATTGCACCAAAATCTTCATCAGATCTATCAAGAATTAGAACTATTAAAATACTTTCGCTATTAAGCTCTAACCATCTGACTTCTTCAGAAAAATATATCGTTTGCGGCTGACGACAATAAGCAGCAAGTGCATTAAAACGAACTTTAGAAATATCTTTCATAATAAATTTAAACTTTAATTGGACGTGTAGACTGGTTTAGTTGAAGAGTTAATAGAAAAGAAAAGTAGTTGTAAAAAAATGGTAATAAGGTTAGTTATCATATTCAAACAATATAGTTTGTTATGGCTTAAACAATTCTTCTTGGCCTTCAATAAATTTCTTAGTCAATTTGTATCTTTTACCTTGTGAAGTTTCGCTGATTTTCTCATCATCAATTTTTGAGATTACCGTGTTTACAGTGTAGCCATTAACAGCTTTAACCACTATTTCACCAGTTTCATCCAATTCTCTACAAATCTTTAATACACACTGAATTATCGTTCCATGTTGAAAGCTTACTTTTTTAGATAAAACATCATTTTTGAACTCAGTATCAGCCATATGAAAGCTGATAGGTTCGTCTTGATAAATACCTTTCCATTTGTATTTGCCTTCTCGCAATACAGGGGAAATAATCTCAATCTCAGCATCTTCAACTACTTCAACAGGTAAATCATTAGTGCTTAATATGTATTTATAGAAATCAGCTTTAGGGATTATCTTTTCAGGTTGAATAGGCTTGTCATCAATAGTTAATGCATTGATACCTAATTTTGTAATCTTTTCATAACTATCTAATTGCTTATACAAATTAGATTTTCTAGTTAAAATCTTAAAGTCATTATTGATAGATATAGCAGCTTCTTTAACTGTTTTATCATTAGTATTACCTTCTGCAAGTTCTCTTTTCAATTTTTCAATATTGAGAAGTTTTTCTTCACGGTCTAATTTTTTTAACTCAATATCAATTTCATCATCTTTTGATTGATATAAGGTGGCAAGCCCTATAATAATTAATATGATTGTAAGTATTATTTGTATTTGAGCTTGATTTTCTCCTAGTGCTTTCCATTTGTTTATTAATCCCCCTTCTCTTAATGCTTCAGCATCTAAAGAGAAATCAAAACCTAAACTATTTTTAACTTCATTAATTAGAGCTAATAACTCAGCTTCACATTTATTACGGATAAGTGCATCCATAGTATGAGAGTTATCATTGAAATAATAATGAAGTTCAAGCTTATTAGCAGTTTCCATTTAAGTGCTCAATATTGTTTTGTTAAACAATATCACAAAAAATAAATGTGATTAATTTTTAATCACATCAAATAATTCCATTTGTAGACTTGATTATTGATTTTAATTTCATATAGTTAAGTTATGAATATCTACCTAATTTATTAAAGTGTGTTTATTCATAAGAAAATGAATGAATTAAAACTAACTAAATAAGGAAAATATATGATTAAAAATAAAAAAACAAACATTCAATTAATAAAAAGAACAGCTATCAATTGGCTGTTCAGCAGAAAATTTTTCAATAAATATCTAGTAATAGAGGACTCTTTAGGAGAATTGCCATTAGACTTTGTGAAACAACAATCTAAAAACCTGCTTAAATTAAGTAAGTAAAATTTACGAGTAAAGCAAGGTTACACAACACAAAATCCACCAGTGAAAGCAAGGTGGATTTTTTATTTAATAACTTTTAAGGCTTATCATTCTATTACTTATGGTTTCCATAGTTTTTTAATCAAACTCTGTAATAAATATCAATTGATGCCTTCAATATTTTATTAATGACAATAAAGGACTTACAATCTTTTGCATGCATTATCTTGAATTAAATTAGATTAATTATTCAAAAATGAAATTAAGTAATCAAGTTGAAAGTTTGCTAAAACTACAAGAATGGAAAAAAGAAGAATATGAAAAAATCAATAAAAGTCTTTATTAGTTACTCTCATAAAGACGAGGAGCATAAAGAAGCTCTTAACGAACATCTTGCAATGTTAAAGAGAAACAATATTATTGATACATGGCACGATAGAAAAATTAGCCCTGGGCAAGACTGGTCAAAAGAGATTTCTAAAAATTTAGAACAGTCGGAGTTAATTTTATTTCTTATCAGCCCAAGCTTTTTAAGTTCAGATTATTGCTTCAACTTGGAAATGAAGCGAGCAATGGAAATGCATAAAGAAGGCAAGACTCAGATAATACCTATCTTGATCCGAGCATGTGATTGGTCTGAAAGCGAGCTTTCTGCTTTCCAAGCAGTACCTAAAGATGCGAAGCCCATAACTAGTTGGTCAAATCATGATGAGGCTTGGTTGGATGCCATTAAAGGTATCAGGCAACATATTTCAACTTTTAATCCTATCCAAACATCAACTGCACTAACTGAAACTCATTCAGAACTTGCAGCATCAGATGCAATTTTAGAATGGACTGAAGATACAGAAATTATATTTACACACTCTCGTGCTACTAAATTAAAGCTTAGTGACATATACATTTCACTTGATATGGAGTTGGAGAAAGTAACAGACTCAAAAGATGTGGATATTGCGAATAGTGAAATTCTTTATAAAAAGCCGAATCGTTATTTGGTTTTTGGGGATGAACAACAAGGAAAAACTAGTTTATTAAAACATGCTTATGTAGAGTTTCTTAAATTAAAATATATCCCAATCTATCTTGATGCTAAAGAAATCAATCAATCAGATATTAAAAAATATTTGGTAGCAGCAGTTAAAAATCAATATAGTCATTTGGAGTTAAACGATTTTTTAGCAATTTCTAATAAAGTATTATTACTTGATAATTTCGATGAAATCAGCTTAAACACAAAATACAAATCTAGTTTTATTGACTCCATAAATGAAGTTTTTACAACTGTAATCGTAACTTGTCACTCTTCATTTAGATATATCTCTCCTGAGATTCAAGAGCTAAATAATTATGAAAGCTATGAATTATTGGGATTGGGACATGTAAAACGATCTGAGCTTATTGAAAAATGGGTGTCTTTTGGAATAGAGGAATCAATAGAAGAGCACGAGTTATTTGATAAATGCGATGATATAAAAGCTAGATTAGATACTGTTATTAGGAAAAACATTGTACCGTCTAAGCCAATATATATATTAATGCTTTTACAAATGTTTGAAGCATACTCACAACAAAACTTAGAGTTATCTTCACATGGTCATTGTTACCAACAATTAATTTATCAAGCTTTTGATCATGCAAAAATACCCAAAAACGAATTTGATAGATACATTAATGTTTTAACTGAGTTGGCATGGGTTCTTCACAAAAATAGTGGGGCTTTAAATCAACATCAATTAGAAAACTTCTTCAAAGAGTATGAGCAAACATATCTTCCAGTTGATAGTGTAAAAGTAATCAATAAATTGAAGTCTAATTCCATATTAGTGGAAAAAAATTTCAATATTCAATTTAAGTATCCTTATCTTTTTTATTTCTTCGCCGCAAAGAAAATAGCTGAATCATTTTCAACTAATAAAAGTGTTCAAGATGAAGTTAAAAAATTGGTATCGGCCCTTCATCGTGAAGATTATGCAAACATTCTAGTTTTTGTAACACATCATACTAAAGAGGCTTGGGTATTGGAGGAAATTCAAAGCTCATTAAACCTGTTGTTTGTAGACCAAGTGCCAGCGACTCTTTCTAAAGATCAATTAGGATTTATGGATGAATTTATCGCAAAAATTCCAGAACTTGTTATGGAGCAACGAGTTATTAGGGATGAAAGATTAAAGCGAAACCAAAACTTAGAAACAATGGATAAAGAAGATTTAAGCAATGAAGAGCCTGATGATATTTTAGCAAATATTAACAAAGTCTTTAAAGGTATGGAAATTTCAGGACAGATTATCAGAAATAGACATGCGACTCTTACTAGAGAAGCAATGTTTGATTTGGCGAGCAATGGAGTTTTTACTGGACTAAGATTTCTAAACTTTTTCATCCATATTTCTGATATTGCTAAGAGTGAGGTTATTAAATTTATAGAACAAAAACTTAAAGAGCATCCTAATCTTACGAATGATGAAGTTCAGGATTTCGCAAAAAATACTTTTTTGTTAATGACCTACGGTGTAATTAATGGCACGATAAGAAAAATAGCATCTTCCATTGGCTCAAAAGAAGCGACTGAAATTTATGCTAGCATTCAAAAAGAGAATCAATCTCCTGCTTTAATTCTACTTAATCAGGCTATTGAGCTTCATTTTAAAAGAAATCTTGAAATTCAATCTGTAACAGCTACTTCAGAAAAAATAAAAAACAATCCTGTCTGTACTCGTATTTTAAAAGAAATGATTATTCAACATACATACATGTTTCCCGTTGATTATAAAGAGAAGCAACAACTCTCAGAGCTACTAAATTTGTCAGTTAAAGGACAAAGACTATTAGATAGAGAGAAAAGGACTAAGGCCTAATTCACTAGATTGCCTTAATACTCAATCCACCAGTGAAAGCTAGGTGGATTTTTTCATTAATCAACCCTGTATGTTGCCAAAGGATTTAATGACACTTAAATCTAACTTTTGGCAACAGTATTGAAGTGTTGCCAAAATGTTGCCAAAAAAATTAATTTAGAGATAAAAAAAGGGCTCCCATCGCTGGAAGCCCCGTAGAGTGGTGGTGAAAGAGGGACTTGAACCCTCGACCCCAGGATTATGAATCCTGTGCTCTAACCAGCTGAGCTACATCACCTTTTAAATCGGTTGCTAAAAACTTAGCAAGGGCGCAATTCTAGTGTTTTAGTCGTGAATTGTCAAAAAAAGTTTGGTAAAAAATGCGGTTATTTTCATTAAATCGCACATTTTTTTTAAGCGTTACCAAACTGGGTGTTTAAAGTCTTATAAAGCTATGATTTTTGCATCATAGCGGTATTCACTAGTTAGGCTTAGACGTTAAATCTAAAGTGCATTACATCGCCATCTTGCACAATGTATTCTTTGCCTTCTAAGCGCATCTTTCCAGCTTCTTTTGAACCTAGCTCGCCTTTGTTTTTTACATATTCATCATAAGCAATAACTTCTGCGCGAATAAACCCACGCTCAAAGTCTGTATGAATCACGCCAGCCGCTTGTGGTGCTGTAGCGCCTTTTTTAACGGTCCAAGCACGTACTTCTTGCACGCCAGCGGTGAAGTAGGTTTGTAGGCCTAGTAAATCATACGCTGCGCGGATGACACGGTTTAAACCTGGTTCATCTTGACCTAGTTCGGCTAAAAACACAGCTTTATCTTCATCATCTAGTTCTGAAATTTCACCTTCGATTTTTGCGCAAATGCAAACCACTGGAGCGCCTTCAGTTTTACCTAGGGCGACTACTTTGTCTAAGTAGGGGTTGTTCTCAAAGCCTTTTTCATCCACGTTGGCAATGTACATCACAGGTTTCACTGTAATCAGGCATAGTGGTTTGATAATGTTGAGTTCATCAGCATCTAGGCCAAGTGTGCGCACTGGTGCGCCTGTATCTAAATGTTTTTGGATTCTTTCGCAAAGGCCTGCAAGTGCAATGGCGTCTTTATCGCCGGATTTAGCTTTTTTGCTTTCGCGTTGTAGTGTTTTTTCAACGGTTTCCATATCAGCTAGCGCAAGTTCGGTGTTAATCACTTCAATATCTGAAAGTGGGTCTACTTTGCCAGCCACGTGCACAACGTTGCCATCGTCAAAGCAGCGTACTACGTGAGAAATCGCATCCGTTTCACGAATGTTAGCTAGAAACTTGTTACCTAAACCTTCACCTTTTGATGCGCCAGCCACTAGGCCAGCAATATCAACAAACTCTACAATAGCTGGTTGTACACGTTGTGGTTTTACAATATCAATCAACGGTTGCATGCGTGTATCTGGTACCTCAACAATGCCTACGTTTGGTTCAATCGTGCAGAATGGGTAATTTTCAGCAGCAATTCCTGCTTTGGTAATTGCATTAAATAAAGTTGATTTTCCTACGTTAGGTAGGCCCACGATTCCACATTTCATATTTTCCCAATCATCTTTAACGCAATCATTGCGTTATGTTCGTCTTCATTGATTCGCCATACTATTAGTACTGTTTTCATCTTTTCATCCTAAACGTTTTATTTTTGCGTTGAATCTGAATGGAAAACAGCCTCTTAATGTACGGTTATTTATTTCTTTGTATGCAATTTTAACATGGCACTATCAAATTCGCCTGCGAGCAATAAATCTACTAATTTAGTGCTATCAATAATGTTATCTTCAATCGCGGCTTGTTCATCTTTGGTAGGTGCTTTGAGCACAAAGTTAACTACTTCAGTTTTTGATCCGGGGTGACCAATACCCACTCGCATGCGCCAGTAGTCTGGCGTACCTAGTGCGGCATGAATATCACGCAAGCCATTATGGCCACCATGCCCACCGCCAAATTTCATTTTAGTGCTACCAGCAGGTAGGTCTAGCTCATCATGAATCACCAAGATTTCTTTGGGCGATATTTTGTAGTAGTTGGCTAAGGCCGCAACAGCTTTGCCACTTGCGTTCATAAACGTGGTTGGTTTAATCAACCAAGTGTCTGAGGTTGGGTTTAATTTACCTGTAAATCCAAAAAACTTAGCATCAATTGCCAACTTGCTATTAGTGGCCGTAGCAAGTTGATCTATCCACCAAAAACCTGCGTTATGGCGCGTGGCTGCATATTTTTCGCCAGGGTTGCCTAGGCCTACAAATAATTTAATTCCGCTCATGTCGTCACTTTAGTTAATATATTTTTTGAGTGCATACGTTTCAACTTACACCTAAAAAAAACGCGCACTTTAGTCAAAAAGTGCGCGCTATTTAACTAGCTTACGTAATTAATACTTAAGCTGCTGGAGTTTCAGCTGCTGCATCAGCAACGCTACCGCGTGTTTTAGCGATAGAAGCAACTGCTGCGTCATCACCGTGCGCCAATTGTACAAATTCAACACCTTTTGGTAGTTTGATTTGTGACAAGTGGATTGAGTGACCAATTTCCAATGATGCAACGTCAACTTCGATAAACTCTGGCAAGTCTTTTGCCAAGCAGCTTACGTCAGCTTCTGTTAGCACGTGAGCAACAATACCACCACCTAATTTAACACCAGGCGCAACATCAGCGTTGATGAAGTGGAATGGCACTTTAACGTGGATTTTTTCAGTTGCGCTAACGCGTTGAAAGTCAACGTGTTGAATTGTGTTACGCACTGGGTGCATTTGGAAGTCGCGTAATAATACGCTTTCTTTTTTACCATCAAGAATTAGCGTTAATACTGAAGCGTGGAAAGCTTCGTGACGGAATTGTAAGAACAATTCTTTAGCGTTGATTTCTAGCGGGAATGCTTCTTTACCACCACCATATACTACACCAGGCACAGAGCCAGCATGACGTAGGCGGCGGCTCGCACCCGTACCTTTAGCGTCACGTTTTACTGCATTGATTTCAATAGCCATTTTACTACTCCTAAATTTACTGCTTTACTACAATGAATCTGCCTTCCGCGACCAGAAGGCAGGGTGAAAAACTTTAGTCCATAAATAATGAGCTGACAGAATCTTCACAGCTAATTCTGCGAATAGTTTCTGCTAGCAATGCTGCTGCGCTCAATTGACGGATTTTTTTACAGTTTGCCGAGTCATCTTGCAACTGAATTGTGTTCGTAACGACTAGTTCATCAAGCTCAGAGTTCATGATGCGCTCTGCAGCGCCACCTGACAATACGGGGTGAGTTGCATAAGCGACTACTTTTACTGCGCCATGTTTTTTTAATGCTGCCGCTGCTTCACATAGTGTGTTTGCAGTGTCTACCATGTCATCCATAATGACACAGGTGCGGCCAGCAACATCACCAATGATATTCATGACTTTAGCTACGTTTGGTTTTGGACGACGTTTATCAATAATCGCAAGATCAGAGCTGAGTTGTTTTGCACAGGCACGCGCACGCACTACACCGCCAACATCAGGAGAAACCACCACGAGATTCTCATGTTTTTGTTCTAGCAAGTCTGCCAATAAAATTGGAGTTGCATAGATGTTATCCACTGGGATATCAAAGAAACCTTGAATTTGATCTGAGTGCAAATCCATCGTTAGTACACGATTAACACCAACGCCAGTAAGCATGTTAGCCACTACTTTAGCGGTAATGGCAACACGTGCTGAACGTGGGCGACGATCTTGGCGTGAGTAACCAAAGTATGGGATAGCAGCAGTAATGCGGCCAGCAGATGAGCGACGAAGCGCATCCACCATGACCATTACTTCCATTAGGCTATCGTTGGTAGGGTGGCTGGTGGATTGCAAAACAAACACATCACGACCACGCACGTTTTCAAGTAACTCAACCATGACTTCGCCATCGCTAAATTTACCTACATGCGCTTGACCAAGTTCAATACCTAAGTGTTTTGCAACTTGCTGCGCGAGCACTGGGTTGGCGTTGCCAGTAAAGACCATCATGTTGCCGTTAGACGCCATTCGATTTCCTATCGTGCCGGCTCATCAAGATTGACCAGCTAACTAATAAAAAAAACTCACTAAAAAATAAAAGCGTGTAAATCAAATAATCTACACGCTTCTACAAAATTTGGCTGAGGAGGAAGGATTCGAACCTTCGCATGCCGGAATCAAAATCCGGTGCCTTAACCAGCTTGGCGACTCCCCAATATTTAATCAGCTATTTACTTAATAAAAGGGTGCTGATTCAACCCTTTTGCAACAAACCCAAAATACTCTTTCGGTTTTTGTTGGTAAATACTATTTGCAACTTCCTGATCAGCCACTTCTAAAAAGACCGAAGCACCTGAGCCGCTCATTCTAGCATCTCCGTACTGTTTTAGCCAGTCCAAGCATGCTTTTACTTCAGGATAAATACTACAAACTACTTTTTCCAGTTGATTTGTAAACCCATCGCGGATGTTTCCTAACGCTAAGTTTTCAGTGCTTAATTTCACTATCTCGGAAAAGGCGGCTATTTTCTTAGGAATCGTATTCTTTGTCAATTGATTATTAGAAAATATTTGTGCTGTTGATACGTGAACGCTTGGAGTTAACACTACATAATAGGCATCATGTAAGGTAATCGCTTGTAATTGCTCGCCAATTCCTTCAGCCCAAGCATTGCTGCCATAGATGAAAAATGGTACGTCCGCACCTAGTTGCAATCCGAGTGCTAATAACTCCTCTCTTGGTAGGTCTAGTTGCCAGCGTTGATTGAGTGCGAGTAAGACGGTTGCAGCATCTGAGCTGCCACCGCCAAGTCCACCACCCATCGGAATTTTTTTATCCACTAAAATTTCTGCGCCAAGTTGGCAGCCTGTGTGTTTCTGCAGCAGTTGGGCTGCACGTACACATAAATCATTTTCTTCTGGAACACCTGCAATCTCATTCACACGTTTAATTGCGCTGGTGTTGGTGGTATTTAGATAAATGGTGTCGTAGTAGTCAAGTAATCTAAAGACCGTTTGTAATAAGTGATACCCATCTTCACGTTGTCCAGTGATGTGTAGGAATAAATTGATTTTGGCGGGTGCTAAAAAGGCTTCGAAGTCATGCATAGCTTGCTAAGTTAGTTCTATTAAGTGTTTGTCAGTGTTGATTGAGTGAATCTCTAGCGCTGAATGTTATCCCAATTTTCCACCAATAGTTTAAGGTTAACTTTGTCACTTTTGAGAAAGATTTTGCCTGGTAGCCAGTATCCATTTAGTTCCGCGTAGTTTGAGAACTCAATTTTCCAGCCATCTTGACTAAGTGTAGTTAGTAAGCCTTGTTCATTCCATGTGCTTGCTAAAACAGGCCCTCTTGTTGGGCGACCTAGCGACCAGTCGGCAAGGCCGGTCAATGGGAGTGACCAGCCAAGCGTATTGTGCGTCAGTGTTTCTGCGTTTGCAGCAGAAACAGCTTTGCCATTTGCATCGGTAAGTGTGATTTGGTTGTTGGATTTTGTAATTTGCGCGACTTGGCTACCAAGTGGTGAGAATAATGCAATATTGTCATCACCCGATGAATGGAGCCACTTTAAGCCACCTGAAAACCCTTTGCTGTCGGTTTGTACGCCGATTCTGCCTTGAAGCGTGAATTGCCGTATTTCTGCATTGGTTTGCAAATGTTTTTGATGGCGGAACGTTGAGTCAGCGCTCATCTGTACTTGATTGGGCGTGATTGCACAAGCTGTCAATAAAGTGACCAAGCTTAAGATTAGAAAACGACGCGTCAATTGTATTGATCTGACTAAAATAGATTGAGTGCTGTTGAGTATGGTTGCTACAACACTCAAGATTTAAATTTATTTGCAGTGATTAACAGGATTTCATTCTCAGGATCTGCAGTCAACGCATCATTCCATATTTTTTTAGCTTTTTCATACTCGCCTTTTTGCCAGAGAACTTCTCCTAGATGTGCTGCAATTTCAGGGTCTGGATTAATATTGAATGCTTGTTCTAGATATTGAATTGCTTTATCTAAGTTGCCTTTGCGGTAATGTGCCCAACCCAAGCTATCTAGCATGTAATGGTCGTTAGGGGATAGTGTTAATGCCTTTTCAATGAGGCTGATAGCTTCTTTAAGTCTGATGTTGCGATCAGCAAATGAGTAGCCAAGTGCATTGTACGCAGCAGCAAAGTCTGGTTTTTCAGCAATTGCTCTGCGTAACTCTAGCTCCATGAGGTCAAACTTTCCTACTCGCTCTGCAGCAAGTGCGTAGTCGTAAACTAGCTCTGGAGTGTTCGGCAGATTTTTTACGGCCTTATCTAGAAGTTCAAAAGCATCTTGATGGCGCTTTTCTTTGGAGAGCAAAGCCGCTTGCGCTTTAATGACTAGGATTTGTTGTTCGACATTTAAGTCCTCTAAATTGTCCAGTAATTCTATGGCTTTGTCAGTTGACTGCGTGCGAGCAATCACGTTGGCTAAGTTAAATTGTGCCTCAAGGTGGCGTGGTCCTGCCGGAACTTTGTTGTACCAAGACATTGCGGCGACATCATGCTTTTGTTTTTCAGCAGTTTGACCAAGGTACAGATAAATTTGGTCTGTATCTTTGAAGTTATTGTCAATTGCTTGTTTGAAGTACTTCTCAGCTTCGTTGTAGTCATTTGCTTGGAATGAAAGTAATCCAATAATGGCATAAATTTCGGCAGTGTTGTTCTCTTGAGAGTTTTTAGAATGGTCGAGTATGGCTGGGAACTCAGCTTTTGCAGCAGCGTATTGTTTCTGATTAACTAAAATTTTTGCTAGGTTGATGCGAATCTCATTTGCATCAGGTTGTACTTTTAAATATTCATAGTAAAAAGCAATCGCTTTGTTTGGTGATTGACGAAAGAGAACTTGTCCTTTCAGTAACGCTGCGATTACCCAGTTAGGGCGGGTATCTTCTGCTTTTGACAGCGCATTAAGCGCTACCGTATCTTGGTTAGCAATGTATGCTGCCTGTGCAACTGCGAAATTAGCTTCGGCTAGGGTAGGATAGGGTTTGGCTAGAGATTGCACTAGTTTTAATACAGCATTTTTGTCAGGGCTTCTATTAAGTAGTGAGTTAATAAATAAAAAACCACCAGCTCTAGACTCTTCTTTTACTAATAATTGTGCTAGGTAAGGTTCTGCTTCATTTAGTCTACCAGTTGCAATCAGCATTTCTGTCATTGCTTGCTGAGCTTCTGTTGAAGTTGGATCTAGTTCTGCCCATAATTTGACGGCTGGAACTGCTAAATTTGGAATATTTGCATAGGCTGCAATTTTTGCTGCACGCTCGGCTAAGCGAGGATCTTGTTCTGCACGAGCTAAATCGTAAAAAATAGCGCCTGCTGTACCAATTTCGCCACGCTGCCCTGCAACTTCACCAACTAGGTATTTATAAACAAACTCCGCAGTCAGTGTTTTCTCATGAGGTGAAGCTGGCTCATTAGCACTTGCTAATGTATCTGAATGATAACGGTTTGGATGATTGCTTGCGCAACTAGCCAGACCTAGCATTAGCATGCATAAGGCAACGTTCACCGCGGTTGTAATTGGGGCGGCTTTTTTAAGCGGTGTGTTCAAATCTAGTTTTTTTGTCATCAGGGTATGTGAAACCATTTTATAAAATTGATTGTTTACGCTATATAGTAAATTACGCGTTTATAGTTTGCATTAGTTTTAATGGGTTTAAATTAAATATTTACCCAGAATTACTTTATATTTGCGATGCATCACTGAATGTGTCTATCTAATCATTAGGTTAACACTGTATCATGCCTCGTTGCTTCTTAGTCCGTGACAGCGGCTGCAAGTTCCGACATAATTATAGATTGACTATAGCGCAAGTGAAATGAACTGTCGCCTGTAGATTTGAATCTATAGATTTGTTTTATCTGGGTCAGGCTTTTTATAATATTTTTATAAAATTGGTAATAACCGTCTGTATTTAAACGAATGTTTTAATTGAGTACCTATGAATAATTTTACAGTTGAGGCAATTGAGCTTACGCGGCTTTACGGAGGTCGCGAAGCAGTAAGTAATGTTAATTTCACCTTAAGTAAAGGCGAGGTTTTGGGGTTTCTGGGCCCTAACGGAGCTGGTAAATCTACCACCATGAAAATGCTCACTGGCAATTTGGCGCCGAGCCATGGCAGTGTCAAGATTTGTGGTATCGATATGATAGAAAACCCAAAAGAGGCCAAGGCGCTGATTGGGTACCTGCCAGAAATGCGTCCTTTATATAAAGAGTTGACTGTAGATGAGTATTTGACGATGGCAGCCAGACTGCATCGTGTGAGTGCTAAGCACATTAAAAAAGCAGTCGAAAATGCTAAAGAGCGTTGTGGTTTAACGCATATGAGCAAACGATTGATTGAAAACTTATCAAACGGTTATCAACAACGTGTTGGTATTGCACAAGCGATTATTCATAGCCCAATGGTGGTGATTCTTGATGAACCAACTGTGGGCCTAGATCCAATTCAGATTCGTGATATTCGTACATTAATTCGTGAAGTTGGCACGGATCATAGCGTGATTATCTCTACACACATTCTGCCTGAGGTAGAAATGGTGTGTGATCAGGTACAAATTATCGACAAAGGCAAGCTTGTTTTTAATGGTTCGATTGATGTGCTTAAACGTCAACGTGTTGGTAATAAACTACTTATCGGTTTACGTAACCCACCAGCGATTGAAGAAATTCTCAGAATATCTGGTGTTTCAGAGGCTGAAAGCTTAGCTAATGGCTTGATTCGTGTACGTTATGCAGAAAATGCAGAACCAGCAGAGGCGATTGTGCAGGCAGCTGTTCAGCAAGGTTGGGGTTTGCATCAAATTGCACCAGACCAAACCAGTTTGGAAGACGTGTTTATGCAACTGACTTATCAAGAGCAAGTTGCTGTTTAGTTTGGTTCAGTTGAGTCACTTTTCAGTATAACAATCGGTTATTTAAGGTTTTATTTATGATTATTAATGTCGCAAGAAAAGAACTTAAAAGTGTATTTGCCTCGCCGATGGGGTGGGTGATTTTGTCGTTGTTAATGTTCGCATTTGGTACGCAATACCTGAATGCAGTGAATGACTATTTTGCCGTAATGTCAGGAGCGATGCGTCCAGCTGAGCGTACTGGTGTTACCCAGTTTGTGGGTCAGTCTGTTTATGGCTTAGCTTCATTTATTATGTTATTCGCGGTGCCGTTATTGTCTATGAGACTTATTTCTGAAGAGCGCCGTAGCCAAACGCTGCCGTTCTTATTCAGTGCCCCTATTTCATTGACTGAAATTGTGGTGGGTAAGTTTGTTGGTCTAGTGGCATTCTTGAGTATCTTGATTTTGTTTATTGGTGCAATGCTGTCGACGCTTAATATTTGGGCTGATATTGATTTTGGCTTTTTATTAACTAACTCGCTTGGTTTGTTGCTAATGGTGGCGGGCTTCTCTGCTTTAGGTATTTACTTTTCTAGCTTAACGCAACAGCCTGTTATTGCTGCCATTTTAACGTTCATCGCACTATTTGCATTGATGATGTTAGACCGCTTTTTTGGGGATGACCCAACCAACGTTTTAGGTAGCTTATCACTCACACGTCACTTTCAGTCGTTTGCTAGCGGTTTGATAGATAGTGCAGATATCGTCTATTTTATTTTATTCGCAGTGACATTTTTAACCTTAACAGTGCGTCGCTTAGATGCTGACCGCTTACGTGGTTAATTGGAATTTTTGATATGAACATTAATCGTAAATTACGTTTTCAGCTATTAGTACAAAATTGGTTTTTTGTCGTATTGTTTTTAATGCTTGTTGTGTTGCTAGGCTATTTTGCTAGCGAGTATCGCGTAGCAAAAGATATTACACAAGCGAATCGCAATATTTTGACGCAGGGCAGTGTGAACGTGCTCAAGCAGATGAAAGCACCAGTTAATATTACTGTATACGCGACTAAAGATGACGCCTCAAGCGGTGATGTGTTCCGTAAAGGGATTGTGGACTTTGTGGCGCGCTACCAACGTGATAAAAAAGATATTAGACTCAAATTTATTAACCCTTCTGAAGAGCCAAAACTAGCACAAGATGCTGGTGTAAAAGTGGACGGTGAAGTGGTCGTCGAGTATCAAAAGCGCGTTGAACATATTACACCACCATTTGCAGAGCAAGAGTTTACTAACTTGTTAGTCAGACTATCTCGTACTAATCAGCAAGCTGTTATGTATTTAGATGGACATGGTGAGCGCAACTTGATTGGTGTTAAGAATCATGATTTGGGCGAGTTTGGTAAACAGTTAGAAACCAAAGGGTTTAAATTTGCTAACCCAGATTTAACGATTGCACAGGCTGTACCTAGTAATGGTGCGATGTTAGTAGTAGCAAGCCCACAAGTCGATATCAGTGAGATTGAGGCGCAAAAAATTAAAGCTTATCTTGAAGCTGGTGGTAATTTGCTTTGGTTGCTAGATGATAATGACTTTAAAGGTATGCAGAACGTTGCTGACTACTTGGGTCTGCAAGTATCCCCTGGTGTCGTGTTAGATATGGCCTCTGCTCAGTATGGTGCAGATGCGCGCGTTGCGTTTGCGAGTTTATATGGTGAGCATCCAATTACGACAAACTTTATGTTGCGTACTTTGTTCCCAGAGTCTCATGAAGTGAGCGCGGTAGGTACTGATGAAAACGGATGGAAAGTAAGCAAGTTAGTTGAAGTGGCGCCTAACGGCTGGTTGTCCTCTGCGAAGTTGGCAAAAGGTGCAAAACCTGTTTTTAATGAAAAGACAGATAAGCGTGGCCCAATCAATATTGGTGTTGCACTAGAGCGTATCTATGGCAAAAAAGGTCAGCGTGTAGTGGTGATGGGCAATGCTAACTTCTTATCTAACACCTTTATTACTAATGGCGGCAATTTGGATTTAGGCGTGAATATCGTTAACTGGTTAGCAGGTGATGACAACCTGATTACGATACAGCCGATGCCTTTGAAAGACATCAATGTTTCAATTCCCGATACTGATCAAGGTCGTTTAGTTGCTTGGACTGTATTCCATAGCTTCCAATATTTTATTCCGCTTGGATTCATGATTGCAGGATTATATTTCTGGTGGAAGCGCAGAAGGGCTTAGTAGTAGAGAGCTTTAATCTAGTGTTGTAATAAGTGGTTGAGGGAGTGGCATGAAAAAACGTTGGTTATTAAATCTAATTTTACTTGCAGTGGTGGCGAGCCTAGTAACATTTTTGTATGTTCGTCCTAAAACAGAGGCCAATAAAGGGGCTGAGTACGAAGTTTCAACGTACAAACTGGCTGAGTTTAATGCCATTGCGATTGAGTTTCCAGCTAAGGCTGCTGTCACTTTTGAAAAAATAGATGGATACTGGCGTTTAACTGCCCCCTATAAAACACGTGCTGACCAGTTGTCTGTGCAGCGTATTCTGGCCATTATTGCAGCTAAAAGTCGTGAAAAAATTGTTTCAGATGATATGGCTAAGTTTGGATTGGTGAACCCTGCACTTAAATTAAAGTTATTTAGAGATGCAAATAGTGCTGAAGAGTTTTTATTTGGTACTTATAATCCACTTACTGACGAGCAATATATTCTGCATAAGAATACGGTTTACTTAGTATCCAACACTTATGCTGAGGCAGCTTCTACTCAGGTGATTGAAATGGTGGATAAAGCGCCATTAAAACCTACAGAGAAAGTGGCAGGTTTTGATTTTAGCCGACTGGAACAATGGGAAGCCTCTAGGCTAAATGTAGATTTGGTGGACGGTCAGTGGAAAGTTTCTATTAAAGAAGCTAAGCCATTACAAAATGAAATGAACGAATGGGTAGATTACTCATGGATACACACGCTAGCTAAATCCGTTGAGTTATATACTCCTGACCGTAAAACCGTTTATCCTTCATTTGAAATCAAATTGGCAGATGGCAGTAAAGTGCATTTTGATAAGATTCAAGAGTCGCCAGATTTACTTTTGGGGCGCCCGGATGAAGGCATCATGTATACATTCCCATCTGACTCGGGTTTTGTGATGTTAAACCCGCCAATTAATGTACCAAGTATGTAATGTGTCATTCATTCACTTAATTTTTCTCATTTAAAAAATCCCTCACTGTACTGTCGTATCGTGAGGGATTTTTTCTAGGAAATTACAGTTATGCCAGAGTTACCAGAAGTTGAGACGACAAGGCTGGGATTGCTGTCGCTTTTAGATCAGTCCGTAGCCTCGATTGTGATTCGCAATCCATCACTACGCTGGCCTATTCCAGCAAACTTACCAGAGTTGTTGCATGGGAAAACCCTACGCGCGTTAACGCGCCGAGCTAAGTATATTCTTGCACATTTTGATCATGGTGTTCTATTACTGCATTTAGGTATGTCTGGACGTATTTGTTTACTGGCCAATAACGAACCAGCGCAAAAGCATGATCACTTTGATATTGCATTTAATGATGGGCAAGTGCTACGCCTACGTGACCCTAGGCGATTTGGTGCGGTGTTATGGGCTGGTGAGCAATATGAGCAACATAAGCTACTCAGTGTATTAGGCCCTGAGCCTTTGGATGATGTGTTTACAGGTAAGTATTTGCAGCAACACATGCGCACACGCACGGCAGCCATTAAAACTACGATAATGGACAGCCATTTGGTAGTAGGGGTAGGTAATATTTACGCAAGCGAGTCTTTATTCCGTGCAGGGATTGATCCTGCAACACCTGCGAATAGGCTAAGTTTGAAGCAGTGTGAAAAACTCGTGAGTGAAATAAAGGCGACATTAAGCGATGCGCTTAAAGCCGGCGGTAGTAGCTTGCGGGACTTTTTTGGCACAGATGGCAACCCAGGATATTTTCAGCAACAGTATTTTGTTTATGGTAGAACTGATGAGCCATGCAGAGTATGCGGCAAGCCAATTTTAAATATTCGCCAAGGGCAGCGCTCCACGTTTTATTGTGGGGTTTGCCAAAAGCGCTGAGGTATCATTAGATTTATAAAAACCGGTCAGCGTTGATGTGACCTTGCCGCATGCTCATGTAAATATCCAGCTGGTTTTTCTGGACTACCACCGATTTTCTGAGGAAGTAGTGAGCCTAGGATCATCGCAATAATACTTACTCCCAAGCCGATGAGTTGCGGTGGAATTAAGCATTTTTCACCTACTAAGACTTCAATCAATACCCAAGTACTAATACCCCCAATGATGGCAGCTAGTGCGCCTTGTGAGGTGGATTTTTTCCAGAATGCGCCGAACACGAGTGGCACAAATGCCCCAGCCAACGTAATTTTGTAAGCGGACTCTACCATCCCAAAGATTGAACGTTCAGAATTGAGGGCGTAGATTAACACGCATAAACCAAAGCTTAATAGGCAAATACGCATGACCTTAAGAAAGCCTCTGTCACTTAAATTGGGCATGTAACCTTTGACGATATTTTCTGCGAAGGATACTGATGGTGCTAATAGTGTTGCTGATGAACAACTCATAATGGCAGAAAGTACCGCACCAAAGAAAATGACTTGTGCAAATAGCGGCGTGTGTTCTAACACTAAATAAGGGAGCACGCGCTGAGAGTCTTCAACGACCAGCGCACCAAAGTGTGCTGGATCAATTAACGTGGCTGCATAAGCAATGAACATTGGCACAAAGGTAAAGCAGAAGTAGACCGTAGCGCCTAGAAGAGAGCCCCATAATGCGATGTTTGCACTTTTTGCAGAAGTAATACGTTGGAATACATCTTGTTGAGGAATAGAGCCTAGCATCATGGTCAGCCAGCCACCAAGAAATGTCATCCACACCCAAATATCTGCACCTTTGGGGAAAAAGTCTAGTTTCCCCGCTGCACGTGCGTGTTCTACCACTGGTGCAACACCGCCTGTCATGCCAGAAACGATACTACCTATATAAAGCAGCCCGCCAATCACTACAATCATTTGTACAAAGTCTAGCACTGCTACTGATAGCATACCGCCGAATGTTGTATAGGTGAGCACGATAGCTGTGCCTAATATCATCCCAGTTTCTTCACTTACCGCACCATCGGTAATGATATTAAAAATAAGGCCTAGTGCTTTGATTTGTGCAGCCACCCAGCCTAAATATGAAATGACAATGGCAATGGTTGTTAGTACTTCAACTGAGCGGTTGTAACGCATGCGGTAAAAATCACCGAGGGTGATAATGTTGAGTTTATAAAGCTGAGTAGAAAAGAAAAAGCCTGCAATCACTAGGCACATGCTGGAGCCGAAGGGGTCTGCAGCAACGCCGTTTAAACCGTCTGTGACAAAGGTGGCAGATACGCCGAATATTGCCTCAGCACCAAACCATGTGGCAAATACAGTCGCCATAACAACGGGTAGTGGCAGATGGCGCCCCGCAACTGCGTAGTCTTTAGTGTTTTTTACACGTGTGGCGGCAACTAATCCTATCGTAATCGAGATCAATAAGTAGAAGACGACAAACCAAATCAGCATAGCGGGATCCTACAGTTTAATATTTATGTGTCTAAAATTGAGGAGCGGTTAAGTAAATAGGTACGTATCTTTAAAACCTTAAGTCCTTACATTTAAAATGACTGAGGGTTAGTGAATAAAGTAAGTACCTGCAATTAATAAGACCTCTACAAGCGCCAAAGCTACAATAGCAATCACTAGCCGCTTTTGCCATGTTGCTTGTTGTTGCTGTGCTTTGATCAGTTGTTCTATCGATGTTCGCAATGGTACTTCTTGCTCAGCTTGGTTGGTTTGCATTAAAAACTGATGCGCTAGTCTAGGCATTTGCGGCATCGTTTTAATGATATGTGGCAGTTCATTTTTAAAGTTTTTGAACATAGAGCGCCATCCAATTTGCTCATTCATCCAACGGGTTAAAAAGGGCTGTGCACTTTTCCATAGATCTAAATTAGGGTCTAGTTCTCTTCCTAAGCCTTCGATATTGAGGAGAGTCTTTTGCAACATAATCAGCTGCGGTTGAATGATGACACCAAAGCGACGTGCCATTTGAAATAAGCTCAGTAGCGTACGTGCAAAAGAAATGTCTTTTAGTGGCTTGTTGAAGATGGGTTCACAGATCGCTCGGACTGCGGTTTCTAGCTCTTCACGCTTGGTGTCTGCTGGCACCCAGCCAGAGTCAATATGAGCTTGCGCAACATCACGATAATCTCGGTTAAAAAAAGCTAAGAAATTGCGTGCAAGGTAATATTTATCTACATCATTGAGCGAGCCCATAATGCCAAAATCAAGCGCGATGTATTTGCCATCATCTGCGACCTGTATGTTGCCTGGGTGCATATCCGCATGAAAAAACCCATCGCGAAACACTTGCGTGAAAAATATTTCAACCCCATCTCTCGCTAGTTTCGAAATATCAATTCCTTTTGCAATTAACTGGTCGCGCTGGCTAATTTGCGTGCCATGCATACGTTGCATGACCATCACCTCTTTACGGCACCAATCCCAATGCACATCTGGCACAATTAATGTGGATTTATCTGCAAAGTTACGACCAAGCAGGCTACAGTTTGCTGCCTCAAGTGTTAAATCTAATTCACTTTCGGTATGTCTTGCAAACTCTGCAACAATTTCGCGAGGCTTTAGTCGTCTAAACTCAGATGAGATACTTTGTAACAACAAAGCCACGGTATCCATGAGCAGTAGGTCGTGCGCGATGGTTTTCTCAATATTTGGCCTTAATACTTTGACGGCAACTGGTTCACCATGTGGTAAGTGAGCAAAGTGCACTTGCGCCACTGATGCGCTTGCAACAGGAGTTTCATCAAACTGTGAAAAACGCTGTGCTAAAGGCTCATTAAACGCTTGTGTAATGATGGCTTCTACTTCTGCAAAACTAAATGGTGGAACTTGGTCTTGTAGTTTTGCTAACTCATCAGCAATGTCTGCGGGAATTAAATCGCGGCGAGTCGATAGCATTTGCCCAAATTTAACAAAAATAGGGCCTAGTGTTTCTAAGGCCAATCTAAGGCGAGCGCCGCGCGGGGTTTTTGTATTGCGCCAAAACAATAAGATGCCGATGACGGATTGCAGAGGTTTTAGTTTGCTGTGATTCAGTATGAGCTCATCTAAACTGAAACGCAGGGTAATGAAAATAATATAAAAAAGCCGAAAAATCCGCATAAGTTATTTAGCGCTATCTGTAACTTGGTTGTGTGGGGTGGGGCTGATTTCGTTCATGTGGATTTCGTTTGCTTTGGAACTGTTTAGTTTTGTGTCACTAATTTTGGCAAGCTTTTGTAATCTTTTTTCAAAACGCTCAACATCAGAGCGCAAACGATCGACTTCACTATTAAATTGGTCAACATGTCTTTTCTTAGCGAGCATCGGCTTTTCTTCTTGCCAATATTCGCTTAGCATACTGGCAATGTTAAAACCCGCATCTTTAAGATTTTGCACAGAGCTTCTTGCGAATGATCCGATTTTATTGGCAGGTACATCACCCACCAGTTTGCTTAAGTCATCTTCATAATCCCAGCGTAAATGAGAAAATACTTTGGCTAATGCAGTTGCAAGATGGGTGTCGCCAGTAATCTCAATTTGTAATTTAGCCGCTTCATCTTTAGCAAGCAGTCTGAGTAGCAAGCTAGGTGCTATGTTAATGCATGCATCAGGAACATTCGTCTCACCAGCTACGGCTAGGCTACCATCTTCTAAAATGACCAGGTCGCTACTGACGGGTGCAATTGTGATGCGTACAGATTTACCCGCGAATGGTTGCAGCAAACTACAAGCCCAAGTGTTTTGTGCTATCAGATGCTGCAGAACGTGAGTACTCATGCTTTTAAACATTAGGTTTTATAGCCTTTATGTAGCGCCACTACACCAGCGGCCAAGTTGTAGTAATCTACTTTGCTAAGACCTGCATCCACCATCATTTGTTTAAGTGTTTCTTGATCAGGATGCATACGAATAGATTCAGCAAGGTATTGATAGCTATCTGCATCTTTTGCAAGTAATTTGCCCATCAGCGGTAACAGCTTAAACGAGTAAACATCATAAGCTTTAGATAAGGGCTGCCATACTTTTGAGAACTCAAGTACCAGTAAGCGACCGCCCACTTTCAGTACGCGTTGCATTTCGGCAAGCGCTTTATCTTTATGCGTCATGTTGCGCAAACCAAAAGCAACAATCACACAGTCAAAGTATTGATCTGGAAACGGTAGTTTTTCTGCATCACATTGCATGGCAGGTACATTTAGACCAGCATCTAACATACGATCGCGACCAACACCTAACATAGACGCGTTAATGTCTGTCAGAATTACTTGACCCTCAGGCCCTACTTTTTGCGCGAACAGTTTAGATAGATCGCCGCTCCCGCCTGCAATATCGAGCACTTTGTCGCCAGGGCCGACGCCACTGATGCTGACTGCAAAACGTTTCCAGCTACGGTGTAAGCCCGCAGACATCACGTCATTCATCAAGTCATACTTATTGGCGACAGAGTGGAATACTTCAGCGACCTTTTTTGCTTTCTCAGTCTCTGCAACTGTTTTAAAGCCGAAATGTGTATTTTGTTCTGTTGTCATCACAGTATTCTCTTAAGATAAGTTTTTGCGAGCATGCCCAGCGGCACTTAATTTGCCCAAATACTCTAACCAGAGTGACTCGTAATTCCGTGCCAAATCATATAGGTAATCCCATGAGTACAAGCCTGTATCATGGCCGTCAGTAAACACTAGTTTGACTGCGTAGTTCCCAACAGGGTGAATAGCTGAAATGTTGACATCTTCTTTACCGATTTGCAGTACTTCTTGTCCATGCCCGTGGCCACGCACTTCAGCAGATGGTGAGTAAACACGTAAGAACTCGCAAGACAACATACATTCAGTATTGTTATCAAATTTAATCTCCAGCAAACGAGATGTTTGGTGAAGTTTAATATCAATTGGGCGAGGCGCGTTTTGTGTGTTTTCGCTCATGGTATGCTTAACTTCGTCAAAAAATAAGATGATAACAGAATGAGTTAGTTTGCTGATAATCTAGTACGTAACCGTTCATATTTAATAATTAACCGCCTGTCCGAATTCTATTCAGTAATGTAGACAATAGTGCATGCTTTTATTTGCATATTGAATTAACAGTGATAAAGTAACACTACCTAAAAATGGTTTGAGGACCATCATGGCAGATAATAAATTAGCACATCATTTTGAAGTATATTCCCAGTGGCGAAAGGCGCTTGTCGACACGATTTGTGACTATCGTAGCTGGCTAAACGAGCAAGAGCTCAATGATGCGCAGGTCGATCAGAGAATTCAACAGTTGTTGGACAGGCTACGCGAAGATAAGTTGAACGTTGCATTCGTTGCAGAGTTTTCACGCGGCAAGTCCGAACTGATTAATGCAATATTCTTTGCAGGGTACGGCACGCGCCTGTTGCCCTCAAGCGCAGGTCGTACGACCATGTGCCCAACAGAATTGCTGTACGATAAGTCTAAGCCAACCTCAATTATGATGTTGCCGATTGAGACACGTCTTTCTGATGCAACAACCTCTGAATACAAACGCTATCCGGATGAATGGAAAACCGTTACTTTTGATGTTGACTCTAACGAGAGCATGGTCAGTGCCTTTAAAGAGGTGAGTAGTACCAAAGCTGTTTCGTTAGTAGAGGCCGAGAAATATGGACTGTATGATCCAAACAGTGCAGATGACGCTCTAAATATCAATAAAGATGGCACAATTGATGTGCCATGCTGGCGTTATGCCATGATTAACTTCCCGCATCCACTCCTAGAACAAGGTTTGGTTATTTTAGATACGCCTGGTTTGAATGCGATTGGTACCGAACCTGAGTTGACATTAAACATGTTGCCAAATGCGCATGCCGTATTATTTATACTGGCTGCAGACACAGGTGTCACTAAATCGGAAATAGATGTTTGGCGTCAATACATCAGCGGCACGCGTTGGAAACAAAAAGGACGTATAGCCGTATTAAATAAAATTGACGGCCTGTGGGACGAGTTAAAAGACGAAGAGGAAATTCAAACAGAGCTTGCTAAACAAGTAAAAACCAGTGCAGAGTTATTGGGTTTGGAGCCGAGTCATATTTACCCAGTATCTGCTCAAAAGGGCTTGCTTGCTAAAGTGAATAGCGATGAAGCTTTGCTTGTTAAAAGCCGTGTTTTAGAACTGGAAAAAGCGTTATCGAATGAGTTGATTCCGGCTAAAAAGGAAATTGTGCGTGACAATACTCAAAATGAAATTGAGGACTTGATTACCAATTCTCATGTGATTTTAGACGCAAGATTTTCTGGTGTTAATGATCAGTTACTTGAGTTGCGCGGACTGCGCGGTAAAAATGAAGACGTAGTCGAGCACATGATGAACAAGGTCAAAGTTGACAAGGAAAACTTTGAGCAAGGTCTGCAACGCTTTCAGGCATTGCGTAGCATCTTTTCGCAGCATACTAATCGTTTGTTTACCTTGTTGGGCATGGAGTCGCTAAAAGTACACGTGCACTCCACTCGTCAAACCATGATTGAAGCAAGTTTTACTAAAACCATTCGCGTGGCGATGGATAACTTTTTTAGTGAGCTTAAAACGAGATTGATCTCATCTGATGTGCAAATTGATGAGATTAAGCAGATGATGGACGTCATGTATGAAAAGTTTTCAAAAGAGCATGGTTTACGTAAGTCTGAGCCACCAACTTTTACTACTTTACGCTACCAAAAAGAGCTATCTAAATTAGAGCGTGCTTATAAAGAGCAATTTAATACTGCATTTAATATGATCGCTAATGAGAAGATGACGCTCACTAGCAAGTTCTTTGAAACACTAGCGAGTCGTGTTATTCATGTGTTTGAAGTGGCTAACCGTGACATTGAAAATTGGTTGAAAGCAGTGATTGCACCGATGGAGTCTCAAGTGCGTGAGCATCAGTTGCAACTGCGTAGGCGTTTAGAGAGTATCAAGCGTATTTATAAAGCGACTGATACTTTAGAAGATCGTATTGCGGAATTAGAGGCGATTGAGCGCAGTATCCAAGCGCAACTAGATGACTTGAATGTGTTGCGTATGCATATGCGCAATGCACTTGCATTTCAGCCAGAGCAAGAAGATGCAGCGGTTGCTGCATAAGTAATTGAAAAGATAAGATTTAGACAATAAAAAAGGCTGCATTCGCAGCCTTTTTTATTGCTTGAACCTTTTGGGTTCGCGCTATCTGACTTAGCGATTAGCTAGCATCAGCGTTTTCATTTTTAGCATCGCTTTTTGCTCAATTTGGCGAATGCGCTCTGCGGATACACCAAACTCATCAGCAAGTTCGTGCAGAGTTTTACTGTCTTTTTCTTGTAACCAGCGTGCTTCTACTACGCGACGGCTACGTTCATCTAAATGATTAAGTGCAGATGCTAAGCCTGTGGTTTCTGCCATTTCAAACTGTTTAGCTTCTAGTGCTTCTGGCGGTGTTAAGCTCTCATCTTGCAAGTAAGCAATAGGGCTGTAATGTTCTTCGCTGTCATCATCAATATTGGTCTCTAGTGAGATTTCGTGACCATTCAGACGAGATTCCATTTCAAGCACTTCTTCAGGCTTTACATTCAGCTCGTGTGCAATATGTGCAATCTCGTTAGGCTGCATGGTGTTGATGCCAGTTTTCATGCTGCGTAAGTTAAAAAATAGCTTGCGCTGTGCTTTAGTGGTGGCGATTTTAACTAAACGCCAGTTGCGCACGATATATTCGTGGATTTCTGCTTTGATCCAATGCATCGCAAATGAAACTAAGCGTACACCACGCTCAGGGTCAAAGCGCTTGACGGCTTTCATTAGCCCGATATTACCTTCTTGAATTAGGTCGGCTTGGGGTAAGCCATAGCCCATGTATCCACGTGCGATACTCGCTACTAAACGTAGATGCGAAACAATCAACTGACGTGCAGCCTCAAGATCATTTTCTTTTTTGAACCTTACCGCGAGTGAAAGCTCTTCTTCCGCAGATAGAATTGGATAGGCTTTAATCGCTCTAGAGTACTGTTCTAGGCTGTCAGTTGCTAATAATGCAGGTACTGTTAAAGCATTGGTCATTAGTTGGTAACCCTCCTTGATTGAGTTATTTTAGCACTCTCTGTTTGAGAGTGCTAGTGTCAGAAAGTTCAAACCAAGTATTTGTGTTTTTTGTGAAATTAAAGTTGGTAACCGTTGCAGTTGCGAGTAAAGTGATATTGTATCTGACATGAAATCTATGTTAAGCGAGTGAAATAACGTAGGGCTGTCCGGGAAACTGGATGTCACCTGGAGGGGCTAGGTGCGAAAGCACTGAGAGTCATGCATACAACGACCACTAAGGTGGTCGTTGTTCCTTCTTCACTGTACATAGCTTTCACTTAACGGCGGTTAAGGGGGCGGCGCAGCACCTTAATTCAAATGTTAGCTCTAAAGGAAAAATTATGTATACCAAAATAGCTGCTCTATCCCTAGTATCTTTACTAACTGCATGTGCTAGCCCATTTTTTGACGTGGGCCGCACAGAATCAGTTCTCCCATTGAATCGAGCTTGGGTCGATGGCGAAATTGTAGAATACGTCACGACCGATATATCAGACGCGAATATGGCGAGAATGATAGGGGTAAACTATGTGCCTCGACTAGCTGGAGCCGTACGCTCACAATCGAATCAATCTATTGTTGAACGTGTCTACAAGTTTGCTAACGAAGAGCAGATAAGCATTTTTCAATCTGCACCGAATCCAGTTGGTGCGGACAATAAGGATAGAAACTACAGCCCACTATGGCAAGTAGTACAAGTTCGATGGAAAAAGCCATCCGTCATCCAGGAAATCAAATCTGAGGAGGCTTTACTAGCCGCGCAGGAGCGCGGCGAGGTGGAGTTGGAAAACACCAATATTGTGGTCAATTGCCCGGTCATACGCAGTGCAGCGGGCCATAAGCTAAAAGGTGTACGTTGATGTCTACATTCACCCAAGCTGGACGCCTAACCTACCCATAATTCAGGCGTTGAACGAGTGCTTCGCGCATTAACACGTCTTATGGATGTTAGCGGGATCTAGCAGAAGCTTGGACTCCGACGCCTCTTAGTAATCTAAATATACAGATTTTCCCCTAGCCTTATCTCTGAAAGTGTAGAAATAGGGAGTACTTTGAAAGAACTCCAATCCTATCGCAATATAAATTTAAATAGGTAACTTCTAGCAACTATTAGCGAATGTCATTAATTATTCATGGTATTCATATTGTTTGCAGAAGCGCATTATTTTAAAGCCGCAGGATATTTTCTCTGAACAAGATTAAGCAAGCATGGACCAATAATTTTGGAAATTTGGTGTCTATATCTCGCGAATATTAAGTAAAATTTTGCATATAAAAATCTAATCGCTGCATAGGAGAGAAGATAATTAACTAGCCTAAGATCGGTTCTTTTATAAGCCTCGAAGAACACCTCTGGACCAACGATTAACTGCTTTTCACCTAATCGAGCATGAATGGTTTGATATGCCAGCTCACAGTTAATATCGCCTTCGGATTTATCCAACTGCTGCAGGCTGACAAAATCTAATAGTCTTTTTTGATTATGGTGTATTAGGAAGTGAATTTCGGCCAGACAAAGTGGACATTCTCCATCATAGTAGATGGTTAATTTTGAAGAAATCGCTTGAAGAGACTTTAAATACATACATTATCCAGCAATCAAATATCTTAAGTAGAGCGATAATGCGGTGGTTAAGTTCTTTCACTCTTAGCTATTAATGACTCTTTCAGCAAGTTTGTAGCCACTTAACCAAGCACCCTGGATCTTGCCTCCGCTTAGCCAGTCACCACATAAACCGATATTGTGTATAGCATCAAAATGATAGATGTCTGCTGATTGTGAAATTGTCCGGAACTCTTTCTGCAGATAGATATGCAACGCTACAACTTTGTATATAGGTTATACTTTTTTCAATACTATAAACTAATAGAACTAGATGAAAATGAGCGGTTTTAATTCTAATAAAACTTTGCCGAAAAGGGCAGTAACAGCAATCAGAAAACGATTTAGCCTTATAGAAGACAAGGCTGACGATAGCGTAATTGACGAAAGTTTACGCTCTGGTGTGGAGTTGAGAGGCACCAATCTATGGGTGTTGATGTTTGCTATTTTAATTGCATCAATAGGTTTAAATGTTAATTCCACGGCAGTGATCATTGGCGCAATGCTAATTTCTCCATTGATGGGGCCAATCATGGGTATTGGTTATGGTGTTGGCATTTATGACTCGCAGTTAATCAGAAAATCATTCAGAAATCTTGGTATTGCTACTTTCATTAGCTTGTTAGTGTCGATGATCTATTTTCTGTTAACACCACTTTCAGATGCACATTCTGAACTGCTTGCAAGAACCACTCCTACCATATGGGATGTGTTAATTGCTTTCTTTGGAGGATTAGCCGGCATTATAGGCGCTACTCGTAGCAAGAATTCAAACATCATCCCTGGAGTAGCTATTGCCACAGCACTAATGCCACCGTTATGCACTGCAGGTTATGCATTGGCGCATGCGAACTGGCACTTCTTTTTTGGAGCATTTTATCTATACTCCATTAACTGTGTTTTTATTGCTTTTTCTTCGATTTTGATCATCTGGGTGCTTCACCCCTCACAAAAGAAATTTGTCGATGATAGAACAGAGTCTCGGGTCAGGCGCGCCCTGTCTGCTGTAGTTATTCTCTCAATGTTGCCTAGCATCTATTTGGCAGGTAATTTAGTGAAGCATGAGGTTTTCACAACTAAAGCTAATCTATTCCTTAATAAGGAGCTTACATTTAATCAGTCCCATATTGCCGATAGGAAAATTAATCCTGCAAAAAAGAATATTGAAATCACACTAATCGGCGAGCCTGTGAGTCAATCACAACTTAAAGAAATTGAAGCGCGTTTTGAAGGATATGGACTGGTTGGTGCGTCTCTCACTGTGCATCAGACAAAAAATGAGGTGGTTGATGTAACCGCTTTAAAATCAAATATCGTCAGTGAGCTGTATAAAGAAAATCTCTACAAGCTAGAAGAAAAAAATACGCTTATCCAAAACTTACAAAGTGAATTACAGAAAATTGATACTAGCAAAGCACAGTGGAGAGACATTGCAGCAGAACTACACGCTCAATATCCTCAAGTTCGCGAAGTTCTTTTTTCAGAGGCTACGCAATGGAAAGCTAATGATAATAGTGTTGATGAAAAAATTATTGTGCTGAATGTTACAGCTTCAAGCAAATTAACCTTAAGTCAACAATACAGAATTACCCAGTGGTTAAAAGTACGTGTTAAAACTGATAAGGTTAAATTAATCGTTGAATGATCAATCATTACAAGAATATTTTATTACCTTACAGATACATCTAGATAGGCTGGAGCAATCAACTCGTGAATAGCTATGAACAGTCAACCGGACGTTTATAAAGCAATTTTATTTTAAGATTCGTACTCAACGAGTTTGGGCATTAGAATTAGCTCTTATTGAGCGCTATCAATTAATCGAGTAGGTCCTTTTGTGGATTAACTAAATTCAGAGGCGATGGCTATACTTGTATATGAACTGTAGATGTAGGGAACGCAATTTCTGCTCCTTTCTTTTCAATAATATTGCCGATTTTCAACAGTACATCTTGTTTGATTTCATGATATTTCTCCCATGCCGTTGTTTTGGTAAATGCATAGATGAAAATATCCAGAGAACTTGGTCCGAATTGATTAAAGTTAACCATTAATGTTAAATTTTTATCAATTTCAGGATGGGCGATGAGCATCTCTTTAACATCAGAGGTGATACTATCTATTACATTAAAATCTCTGTAACGAATACCGATAGTTTCGTGAATCCGACGATTTGTCATCCTCGATGGATTTTCAATCGCTATCGTCGAGAAAACGGAGTTAGGAACATAGATTGGGTTTTTTGAGAACGTTCTTATTACCGTCATTCTCCAACCAATTTGCTCAACGGTTCCTTCAATTTCACGATCAGGGCTACGTATCCATTCTCCGATTTTAAAAGGTCTATCTAGAAAAATAATCAAGCTACCAAAAAGGTTGGCTAACATATCTTTTGCAGCAAAGCCTATGGCAATGCCGCCAATTCCACCAAATGCCAATACTCCAGAAATGCTATAACCCATCGATTGCATGCTAACCAAAGCTGCAGTAATCAAGATGGATATCTTGCCGAGATTGCTAATTGCGGTAAGCGTTGTTGTATCTAATGTTTCTTTAGATTGATGTTGTTTATTTATATAATTAGTTTGTAGTTCATTAATGGCTTTTATAAGAAACCATGTAATTATCCCCACAACTCCAATTTGGCGGATAGGCGTCACTAGACTGAATATGGCTGCGCCAGACTGTTGGTGAGCAATATCTGCTGCAAAAGCAATCCCCAGTAGCCAAATCAAAGCCCTAAGAGGGTTATTTGCCGCGACAAGTACAGATTCATCCCAAACATTATTTGTTCGTAATGCTTTAGCTTCCAATCTTTTTAGCAACTTTTGCACTAGATAACTTAGCGTAATTGTTGTTAATACAACTACGAATATTTGGATAATCCACCATTTATTATCAGTGATGAAGTTGATTATCTGTGTGATGTAAATGCTCATGCGATTCCTGATCTGATTTAATTCCCTAGTGCCTCTGAAAAGCCTTCAGATACCAATTGCTCCATAGTGTAAAATCCAGCAGGCCTTCCATAAAGATTTTTAATTGCGTATAGAGCACCTTGTCCAAATGCGGCTCTACTAATAGAGTCATGGGTTAATCGTAGTGTCTGGTTTGGAAACCCAAAAATAATTTCATGCCGACCTACAATTCCCCCAACGCGTATTGAGTTAACATGCTTTTCTGGATCTAAATCTAATAATTCAGCTATTCGAATCGCAGTGCCTGAAACTTCTTTTTTATCATGAAAGTGCTCTTCTATCACCTCAACTCCCGCATGTGGAGCTAGTTTGCGTAGGATTTTCCCCGCGATAATAATAAAGTTAATACCTAGAGTGATGTTTGGCGAATAAAGCACTGCTGTTCTTTTGCTGGCATTCTTCAGACAAGCTAGATGGTGCTCCTCATATGCTGATACTGCTGAAATAATGCCGATTTTATTTTCTGCCAAAATGTCAGCATAACTAAGGCAAGCATCTGAACTGGAAAAATCAACGATGAAATCAACTGGTTTTTCTTTAATAAGCTTCAGCAGATTAACCTCATCAGAAATATATATGGGAATATCCTCTGATAATTGCTCATTTAGGTGAGTATTACTTCCACGAATAACCCAGCATAACGTCACTGAAGGATCATTGAGAAACTGGTCAGCCACCTCTTTGCCTGCTTTACCCAGCCCAAACATGCCAATGCTAATCGTATTATTCATAGATTTCCTAGATGGAATCCATTGGAGAGTAGAATGCATCCCTTGGAACGGAGCTTGTTTCTAAACGGATGATTTCTGCGATAGCCTGCGTTGCTCTTAATGGCTGCATAGTAGATTGAAAAATTCTTTTTGCGTGCTTCGTCCACCCATCAAAAAGGCGGTCATATTCGCCCTTGAACATCAGATAAAGCGGTGCATTCATTGAAGATTCCTTGATAATTACGCTCATTTCTGACACTAAACTAGTGTACCTGTGGAATCCTGCATCGATCACGAAGATGCTGCAAGACTTATCTTTGATTAGTTCGCTACCTTGCCCTATCATCGCAATCAGAGAGACACTCTCTGAATTCCAACCGACTTTCTCAAAGCCTGAACTTATTTGATTTGTTAAAGCGAAGTCTTCTGAAATGAGTAGTAAATTTGGCATGCTGATCCCATACTTATAGTTGAATAGAAGAGGTAGCATTTTTGCTATAGTTTTATCTATAATGGTCGAAAAATGCATTTGTACAAATATAGATTAATTTACTATTGTACAAATATATCTATATCAATACAATGAGTAATTAATTAACACTTCTTAAAATATATCTTTCCTAGATGCCGTCCATAAAAGAAATACTGCTTGCAATACGTTCAGCTAAACTTGCGGATTTTGATGCCTGGCGTGGAAGGCTAGTTGTGTGGTCTGCAGCTGCAGCTGCAGGGTTTATCGTAGTGTTATTTACAAAGCTTACCGAACACGCGAATGACTTTTTCTTTTCATTACAAAAGTCTGAGTGGTGGCTTCCACTAATTATCACCCCACTAGCGGGGATGGCAATTGTGTGGATAACGAGACGCTGGTTTGAGGGCGCAAGCGGCAGCGGCATACCTCAAACTATTGCTGCATTAAATAGCGTTGAAGCTCCTTCCTCGAAATTAGTATCGTTAAAAATTGCGATTGGTAAAATCTTACTCGGTACAGGAGCGCTGGCTGCAGGATTCTCTTCTGGAAGAGAGGGACCATCCGTTCAGGTTGGCGCAAGTGTGATGCATGCTTTTAGCCGCTTTTTGCCGGCCGGATTCTCTGTAAATCCAAGACATCTTATTTTGGCTGGTGGCGCAGCTGGGATTTCTGCCGCATTCAATACACCACTAGCAGGTATCGTATTCGCCATTGAAGAGCTTGGCCGGAGGTTTGAACAAAAGACTAACGGTATAGTCATTACTGCAATCGTACTATCAGGCTTGGTTTCTATCTCATTACAAGGCAATTACACATATTTTGGTAACCTGTCAGTTGGAGTCATTGACAGAACAATCATCATTCCAGTCATTATCTGTGGTCTAGTTTGCGGCGTACTCGGAGGTATTTTTAGCAGAACACTGCTAGAGGGGTCGGGGAAGATGGACGGTCGACTCGGATTGTTTCGTCAACTGCATCCTCTTTGGTGGGCGGGGTTTTGCGGCCTAATGGTTGCGCTATTAGGGGCGATTAGCGGTGGTTCAGCACATGGTTCTGGCTATATTTCAACTCAGGAAATGCTCAATGGAAACATCGCAGAAACTTGGCTGTATGCTCCTGTGAAATATCTAGCTACGATATTTACTTATTTAAGTGGGGTTCCTGGTGGTATCTTTGCACCATCACTTTCGATTGGTGCTGGCATTGGTAATGATTTATTGCCTTTGGTTGGCCAGCAACATGCTGCAGCCGTTTATGCGCTTTGCATGGCCGGATTTTTGGCTGCCGCCACCCAAGCACCTCTCACATCATTCATAATCGTAATGGAAATGATAGATGGACATGAGATGATCATTAGTCTAATGGCGGTTTCAATGATTGCTTCAATTACTTCCAGAATTTTCAGTAAGCCGCTGTACTCAACGCTCGCGAAAAAGTACAACGCAAATTAAAAAGCTGAAATCATGCTTTAAATTAAGTATGTTTAATATCTTTGAAGTGTAAAAGGAAAATACAAAGCGAATAAGAAACGGCCCACATCTTAATGTGGGCCGCAGGAAGGAATGACACATTCCTAAGTTATAAAATAACTTAGTGACAAATGTAAATGTTAAGGCTAACTAAGTCAATAAATTACTGTTTGTTTTCTAGTGGCATACTAAAAATATTTATTGTATACGTAAGTTATCAATCAAAATTAAGTATCCTTGTGTAAAATTAAGCTGATGTTTTAACCTAAAAATACGAAAACAACTCAATCATGGATACCCTTGAAAATAACACCAATTCTAAAATCCAAGCACTTGAAACACTTAAGTTGTTCCGAATTATTTTCAAGTCAGCGAATCGTCATTTTCATGAAATAGAAAAATTAGCTGGAATTGGCGGAGCTTCATTGTGGGCGCTTGCTGAAATAGTAGAAGCGGATAAATTAAAAGTGACTGAGTTAGCCACTAACATGTCAATCCACCAATCTACAGCTAGTAACCTTCTGGATAAGCTTGAATCGGAAGGATATATTGCAAAAGTCAAAAGCACCACTGACCGGAGGGTGGTTTATCTAATAGCAACCGATCAAGGACGGGAGGTGCTTACAAAAGCACCACTTCCCCATCGAGGCATACTTCCAGATGCTTTGATGCGCTTGGATCCCAAAGTGCTTTCAGAGCTTCACCATCACTTGATGGATTTACTAAACGGTATGGATAAAGCACAAATTAGCGCTGCTTTTGAACCTCTAGGCAAAAGCTGACTTGCTACTGAGTTTCAAATATATTTAGATTAAGTATTTTGAAATTTATGTGAAGGAATTAATTAAGATGCAACTTTGGCTTGGATTACTAATTTGCATCTTGGTGATAGCTTATGCTGGTTATTACCTCTCACGCTACGGCGATATCATTTCAGAAAAAACAGGTATTTCTGCGAGTTGGGTTGGATTGGTTCTACTTGCAACGGCAACCTCGTTGCCTGAGCTTGTAACAGGTATTTCCTCTGTAACGTTGGTGGATGCGCCAAACATTGCGGTTGGCAATGCGTTGGGGAGTTCAGTATTCAATTTAGTCATTTTGGTGATACTGGATGCACTTTACAAGCGCGAGACTCTATACAGCATGGCAGCTCAAGGACATATTTTATCAGCGTCTTTAGGTGTTTTGTTAATTGCCTTTTCTGGATTTAGTTTGTTGCTTGATGCTGCTGGGATGAGCCCCGTTTGGGGACACATCGGACTTTATACTCCATTTTTTGTGCTTATCTATTTTGTATCAGTGCGCGCCGTACATCGATATGAACAGCGGACGCTTCATGAATATACCGAGGTGTCGTCAGAACGGTATCCGCAAGCAACCCTAAAGAGTGCAATTTTCGGCTTTTTATTTGCAGCTGTTGCTGTCATAGCAGCAGGTATCTGGCTATCTTTTATCGCAAAGGATATTACTGAATTAATGGGCTGGGGGCAAAGCTTTGTTGGTACGTTATTAGTTGCTGCCGTTACCTCTGCCCCTGAGATAGTCGTGACAGTATCTGCATTGCGTATTGGTGCGCTTGACATGGCAATTGCCAATTTATTAGGTAGTAATTTGTTCAATATCGTTTATCTGGCTGTGGATGACTTGTTTTATACAAAAGGCTCCCTACTAGCTAGCGTAGAAAGTTCACACGCCATTACAGCTTTTACTTCCGTGATGATGAGTGCATTAGTCATTGTAGGCTTTGTTTTCCGCCCTCAACGATGGGCTATATTAAAGCTCACATGGATAAGTTTCGGCCTGTTTCTGCTATATATTCTTAATGCATGGATACAATTTCAATATGGGCAATAGATTACTTATCAGGGTAACGAGATGACACAATTGAATATATGAAAATCTATCAGCACCATTGGCACACAATATCGGCAGATGACGCAGCGCTCCAACTTGAGAGCAATCAGCAGTGTGGCTTAAGCGCAGCACAAGTGGTTGAGCGTATGGCGCGCCACGGACCGAATGCACTACATGAAAAGCGCAGACGTTCACCTTGGCGTATGCTACTGGATCAATTTACTGAATTCATGATTGTGGTGCTTATTGTGGCCGCCATTATTTCTGGAATTGTAGGGGATGTAGGCGACACTATTTTCATAGTCGTGATTGTCATCCTTAATGCCGCAGTTGGTTTTGTGCAGGAGTTTCGCGCAGAGCGTGCAATGGCAGCATTGAAACGCATGTCAGAAGCGAGTGCGCGTGTGCTACGAGATAGTGAAGTACAGACTGTTAATGCTTCCGCACTTGTTCCTGGCGATATTGTGCTATTGGAAGCTGGTAACGTTGTGCCCGCCGATTTCAGGTTGGTTGAAGCTGCTCAGCTCAGGATAGATGAGTCAGCATTGACTGGTGAATCTGTGGCGATTGAGAAACAGATATATCCTATCTCCATCGCAGAAGCCCCATTAGGTGATAAAACCTGCCTTGCTTATAAAGGGACGATTGTGACCTACGGTCGAGGACGCGGTTTGGTAATTGCGACTGGCATGCAAAGTGAGCTAGGTAAAATCGCAACCTTATTGAGTGAAGGGGATGAGAGTAAAACACCGTTACAAAAACGTCTGACTGATTTTGGTAAATGGATATCTATTGCAGCACTCACAGTCTGTCTCATGGTATTTGCAATAGGCATGATACGTGGGGAGCCACTTCTACTCATGTTTATGACCTCGGTGAGCTTGGCTGTGGCGGCGATTCCTTCTGCATTACCCGCTGTGGTGACGATCTCGCTTGCACTAGGTGCGCATAAAATGGTCAAGCAGCATGCTTTGATACAAAGCCTACCTGCTGTTGAAACGCTAGGCTCGGTCACTTTCATTTGTTCTGATAAAACAGGCACGCTGACTCAGAACAAAATGCACGTCACCTCACTCTACGCAAATGGAATGTATGCGGATAATGAGCAATGTAAATCATTTAAGAATGAGGTAGACCTACTCGAAAACATCAATAGTCCTTGGCGTATATTTTTTCAGGCACTTGCATTAAGCAATGACGCATATCTTGATCACCATAAAAAAATACAGGGCGAGTCGACAGAGGTTGCACTTTTGCGAGTTGCACAAGAGGCTGGCTGGCAAAAAGAAACGCTAGAAAAGGAGTCGCCTAGATTAAAAGAGCTGGCATTTGATTCTGAACGTAAGCGTATGACTACTTTCCATTACAATACTGACGGTGTTATTGCTTATTGCAAAGGCTCCCCAGAAACATTGTTATCTCAATGCACGCGCACCCTTACCTCTAGTGGTGAGCAAGCGATAGATCAGGCTGCATTATTGCAGCAAGTTGAAACTATGGCTGAGAATGGATTGCGTGTATTGGCTTTTGCGTACCGCAGATGGTCTACCCTGCCTGACAGCGAACAGCCTGACGAGTTAGAGCACGATCTTATTTTTATTGGATTTGCTGGGCTTATCGATCCACCGCGCAGTGAAGCTAAACAAGCTGTTTCATTATGTAAATCTGCAGGTATTACCCCTGTCATGATTACTGGAGATCACCCCGCAACGGCCAGAGCTATTGCATACCAACTTGGCATATTAGCTGACAAAAACGGCAGAGTGATAACTGGTGCCGAGCTGGTCAATTTAGATCAGCATGCTTTTGAGGCAGAGGTAAAGCTGGTGAGCGTTTATGCTCGAGTTGATCCAGCGCAAAAAATTAAAATTGTTCGTGCGCTACAAGATAAAGGCGAAATTGTTGCGATGACAGGCGATGGCGTGAATGATGCGCCTGCACTCAAATCTGCTGACATTGGTATTGCCATGGGCAAAGGTGGCACGGATGTGGCAAGAGAGGCTGCACGTATGGTGTTGCTGGATGATAACTTTGCCAGCATCGTCAATGCTATTCGTTATGGCCGACGCTTATATGACAATGTACGTAAGTTCGTTCGCTATGCAGTCACGACTAATTCTGCAGAAGTGCTGACTATTTTTATGGCTCCATTTTTAGGGTTGCCAATACCATTATTGCCAACACACATACTATGGATCAACCTTATTACAGATGGTTTGCCTGCATTAGCACTCACAGCAGAGCCTGCTGAGCGTGGCGTAATGCAACGCCCACCTCGTCCACCTCAGGAAAGTCTATTCTCCCATGGGATGTGGCAACACATGATATGGGTGGGACTGCTGATGGCTGGACTTACTTTATTGGCGCAGGCCTGGGCTTATCACGCTGGCTCATCACACTGGCAAACAATGGCATTTACGGTCATCACCATTTCTCAGTTAGGCCATGTCATGGCCATACGCTCTGAGAAAGAATCACTATTCAGCATAGGTGTTTTCTCCAACAAACCATTAGCAATTGCGGTTGTTCTTACCTTTTCACTACAGATGGCAACGATATATGTGCCAGCATTAAATCCTATTTTTAAAACAGAGCCTTTGAATATGAGCGAACTTGTTCTTTGCTTAGCACTGTCTAGTGTTGTATTCTTCGCCGTAGAGTTAGAAAAATGGCTGATTCGGCATGGCCGGATTTATCAAGGGCAAACGCATTGAGTTGAGTCTGCTAGTTTCTGAAGATAGTCAATTCTCTACATGATTGATGAGGACATGCCACACTCAAATCAGATAGATGTCTTTTAATCATCCAAAATTACATTTCAAAATAAGTTATCGGAATAACAGCTATGTCACATCAAGATAAGTCCTCAACAGATAAGGACAATGGCGTCATTTATGCACCTTGGGAGCGTGCATTTAGTCGGGTGCTCACCCCATTTGAAGAATTTATCCATAGACAGACAACAAGTGGCCTTCTGCTAATGGGCTCTGCGATTATCGCGCTAATTTTGGCTAATGGTGCTTTTGCAGAGGCATATCGGCATCTCATCCATACTCCTATTAGCCTAAATGTAGGTAGCTGGGTAATGAATATGAGCATGCATCATTGGGTCAATGATGGCCTAATGGCGTTGTTTTTCTTTGTCGTTGGCCTTGAATTAAAACGCGAAATTATGGTTGGTGAATTGTCTGATCTACGACAAGCTGCACTACCCATCATCGCAGCTGTAGGTGGCATGGTAGTACCTGCACTTATCTATCTCGCATTTAATCATGATAGTCAGGCAGCCCTAGGCTGGGGAGTGCCAATGGCAACTGATATCGCATTTGCAGTCGGCGTCTTGGTATTGTTGGCTAGTCGTGTGCCTAAAGCACTGATCACCTTTTTAGTTGCTTTGGCGATTGCAGATGACTTGGGGGCAGTGCTGGTGATTGCGCTATTCTATACACAGGAGTTGGCTTTGAATTGGCTGATGGTATCGGCTGCGTTAGTAATCATCTTAATGAGCTTCAATTATGCCGGTATCCGTAAAGCAATGCCTTATTTTATTATTGCATTGTTACTTTGGTATGCATTGCTTCAATCAGGCGTGCATGCAACCCTCGCTGGGGTGATAGGGGCATTTACTGTACCAGCAAGATCCAAATATGACCCTAATTTATTTGCAGATCTTATTAACGAGCAAATTGACCGTTTTATAGCGAACCGTCGTCAAGATGATAGTCTGATGATGAATGAGAAACTCTACGCTATAGTGCAGAACCTGGAAGTCAGTGTCCAGGGTGTGCAGACACCACTGCAAAGACTAGAGCATATCTGGCATTTGCCAGTCGCTTTTATCGTAATCCCGATATTCGCTATTTTTAATGCTGGCATCCCATTGCAGTTGGGAACACTTAGCGAGACATTCGCCCATCCTGTCACGCTAGGTGTGACATTAGGACTTGTGTTTGGCAAGTTTATCGGTATTACTGGTGCATGCTGGATTGCACTGCGTTTAGGCATTGGACAGCTACCTTCTGGCACACGTTTTAGCCAAATTGCCGCTGTGTCTGTGCTAGCGGGCATCGGGTTCACCATGTCAATTTTTATTGCCGAGCTTGGTTTTGCTAATCAGCCAGAATATTTGTTAATGGCTAAGACTGGAGTTCTGACAGCTTCTTTAGTAGCCGGATTAGTGGGGTTTACTTGGCTGTGGTGGTTAGGGCGTAAAACCAACAAAAAATATTGACTAATTAGTCACTTATGTAGTTATCAGCTTAATCCACATAACTCAAAATTTCCAGAGGCAACAATTGGGGATGAACTGCGCTATATTCATATATAGCGTTTTAATATGCAGCCCAATATAGACTTCCCTAAGAATCTTTGTAAGTTAAATTTTCGTGACGTTGTTTTTTTAATTTACTACGCCAAAGACTTAATTTATGACGTAGCAATATAATGATGAATACACCGATTTAAGCGATATTTTTACAAAGACTTTGCACATTAAATGCTGGCGATGAGCCGTCCTTGTATTGACCTGGGTAGATCGTTAGGTGAGGGTAAGGAAGCTCGATACCTTGTTCATCAAAGGCAGCCTTGATACGTTTTAGAAACTCTCGCCTTACGCCCCATTGTTCCAATGGCATCACTTTAAAACGACATCGAATCACTACTGATGAGTTATCAAGTTGTTCGATCCCCGCCATCTCAATACCTTCTAAAATTTTGAATTGAAAGTTGTCGTCTGCACGCAGGTCTTCACCTACTTTTATCATGACTTGCATGACAGTATCAACATTTTCTCGATAAGCTACACCCACGTCTATCACTGCCTGAGCAAAGCCTCGACTCATATTGGTGACAGTCGATATAGTGCCGTTTGGAACGAAATGCACGTTTCCACTGTAATCTCGCATTTTAATATATCTAAGTGTAACTTCCTCTACTAGTCCAGCCTTACCTCCAGCATCAACTACGTCACCTTGCCTAATCTGATTTTCGAGTAGCAGAAAAAACCCGTTGAAGTAATCTTTGATCAAGCTTTGTGCCCCAAAACCAACGGCTACCCCCACTACACCTGCTGCTGCCAAAATTGGTGCTATGGAGATACCAAGTTCATGTAGGATTTCAACAATAGCGATCATTGCGATAATAATGGTGGCGATGTAGCGAAAAACTCGACCCACAGTATCAATGCGTTTCAACTCCTCAGCATCATCTACTGCTCGATCTCTTAAGTGAAGTTTAAGAGTCATAATCAGTTTAGCGCTAAGTTTCATTAAAGTTGCTGCAATCACTAAAATCAAAAAAATACGAAGCGCTGTTTTAATGAGAGCCCATAATGCTGAGGGGTCAGTCAAGCCAAAAATAGTTATTATATTTTCCATAATTTCTCCTATCACTAGATTTTGTAAAGCTGCATTTCTGTCTAGATATATAGTGCTTAAGCCATAGCTTGTTATATAAGGTACTAAATTAAGTGACTAAGTTATGAATTTAACTTCAGGTACGTGTAAACAGCTATCTAATGTTACATAAGGCTTTGTCTATTGAGGTTTGCTCAGTGTAATTCGTTTTTCCTCATGTTAATTCTGATTGATTTTATGTCGGTATTCTTTAAGTCTGTAGCCAATAAAAGCCTAGTGGTGGAACTTCAAGGATATTGTCATGAAGCTCTATATAGTCTCCACTGTGCAGGTCCTTAGCCACGTTATGCTGAAAAAATCCCTTTTTACTTAGTGCTTCGATATTAAGCGGCTGTGGTTTGCTATCAAAATTGCCGATTACCAATATGCGTGAATAGGTGTTGATGTTATCGAATCGCGAGAATACGAATAGGTGTGGGTTTTCAACTTCTAGTAGTTCACGATTATTATGGTCAGCAAACGCACTAATTTCTTTGCGCACACAAATCATCTTTTTTAGACCGCTGAAGACTTTTTGCTCAATACTGCCATGTATATTGCGCAAACCAGCTTTATCCCAATTCATTTTAGGCCGGTGTACCCAGCGGCTATCGTTTTGCTTATGTTCATCAAGCAGATAAGAAATATCGTTGAGTGTGCCGATTGCATCGCCATAATATATAAGTGGGATGCCACCAAATGCGAGAATCATGCTGTGCAAAAGTAAAATAGTACGAATAGACTCTTGTATAGCAATGGGGTCGTTTGCTTCAATTGCTGACTCAAGACCAGCTAGCGATGCTAAAGAGCCAGCAATTCTGGCGTCACCACTTCTCTTGTTGATACCAAAAGCAACACCTCTGGCTGATGATGCCTTGTGATTGCCAGTATAGTAATCCACCAGAAATTTTCGATGTAATCTAGGATCGTACCCTGCGAGGCGAATATCATTATCATCGAAACCAAGGCCAATATCATCATGGCAGCGTGCATAGTTTAGCCAGGTTGCTCGTTCCAATTTATCTGGAATACTCTTAATGCCAAGGTTTAGCAGGGTGGCTTTTTTTGTTGCTACTGCATCCCATAATAACGCCATAAGGGTGGCGTTATAAGCGATCTCACACTCTTTAGCATTAATCGCATCCTCTCCAAAGTATTTAATCACCTCTACAGGCGCCACAATTGCCTCTGCAATAAACAGTACGCCAGGGGCTGTGACTTGGCAACAATCTTTCATCAGTTGCAAAATAAGGTGTGCCTCACGTTCGTTTTGGCAAGTACTGCCGATTTTCTTCCACAGAAAAGCCACGGCATCTAGACGTATAATGTCTGCACCACGATTAGCCCAGAATAAAATAATGTCAACCATTTCGATAAATACGGCTGGGTTTTTGTAGTTGAGATCCCATTGGAAGTTATTGAACACAGTCATCACCCATTTTTCCATGTTCGTATCCCAGGTGAAATTACCAGGTGACGTTTCAGGAAATATTTCAGGCATGGTTTCCTCAAACATGTCAGGTATCTCACGGTCGTCATACACATGGTAATAGTCTTGATAGGCTTTATCACCAGCACGTGCTTTTATCGCCCATTCATGCTCATCAGACGTGTGATTAACTACCACATCAAGTGCCAGCAGCATGCCACGTTTTTTCAGGTTTTTGACTAAGGCTTCCAAGTCATCCAGAGAGCCCAAATCAGAGCTTATTTTTCTGAAATCACGTACCGCATAGCCACCATCACTTTTATCTTTTGGGCAGTCTAGGATTGGCATGACATGTAGCATGTTGATGCCTAGATCTTGTATATAGGCCAAGTGATTTTGTAATCCAATCAAACTGCCAGAAAACTCTTTGCAGTAAAGCGCATAACCCACCCACTTTTGACTTAGAAACCAGTTGTGATCTTTTTCACGTGCCAGATCCAGTTTACGTAACAATTGTGGTCTGGCCATGTAAGAGCGTGTGAGTATTTTAACCAATTGGTGCATCTGATGCTTGAAGTCTGGGCACTGACCATAAAGTTGATGAAACAACGAGTAAATTGCATAAAAATTAGCCCCCAACCTTATGTAGAAGTGTTGTAGGTTCTTGTCTTTTATTTCTTTCTCTAGATCGATTAGAATGTCATTGAGCATTGAATGAGAAACTTGTTCATACATGACTGAGTTCCTGTTCTTTTAATGTGACTTTATCCATGCTGACACTCATGCCATAATGATTAAGTCCTTCGATAATGCCAGCCGCATAATGCCCATTGGCAAAATAAATGTGCTGCTGATCCCGCAATATTGCAAGTTCTGGGCTGTGGTTACCTACCACTATGGCGCGAGTGTCACCAACTAGCATTTCCGTGTCATTGCCAGAATCACCAGCGACTAAAAAGTTTTCGAGTGGCAAACCCCATTTATAGGCCAAATAGCGAATTGCGTGACCCTTAGATGCTCTGATAGGCAATACATCAAGAAACTCCTCATGAGAATAAATCAACTGCGCATGAAGTTTTAAATCATGCAGGTATTCGTAGATTTCATTGAGAGGCGGCATACTATCTGGCTTGGCAATATAGCTTAATTTGAATTCTCGTTGGTTTTCTGGTGCCTGTAGTTTTAAACCTGAAAATTTGGATAATGCTTCGGCTAGTGAGTCTTTACGCCACATGTAACGTATATGTGCAGCCCAGCCTAAATCAGGCACCAGTTTTTTACCATAATGTATTTCTGAACCTACAGACGTGATAAGAATATCAGGAATCTTGACCTGATTTTTTTTCAGTATCGCAACAGCACTTTCGATACTGCGACCAGTTGCGATACCGAATGCCAATTTCGAGCGATGTGATTTTATCCAACTGGTGAGCTGCTTCAAAGAACGCTTGTCCCCAAGCAGGGTGTTGTCAATATCACTGATAAGCGCCTTTTTAACCAATGGCATGTAAGATTTTTCAGCATTGAGAATAATTGCATGTTGTCGACGGAGGCGTTTTTTATCACGACGCAGTAGTCTGCGTACTTCTTTCATGTATTTCTCTACATGAGCAGCCCAACTGTAATGTCGCCATACACCAGCAATTCCATTCTTAGAAAATTGACGCCAACGTTTTTTGTCAGCCAGCATATATAACAACGCATTACGGATTTCTTCACTTTCGAGTGTGTTGACTACTAGCCCATTGCGACAGTTGCCTACTATGTCGCGAGGCCCCCCATCATCTGGCGCTACAAAAGGTAGCCCGCTGGCAGCTGCTTCTATCAGCGTCAGACCAAAAGGTTCGGTGAATGCAGGATTTACAAACACACCACGGCGTCTCGCGACTAGTCGATAAAATTCTGGTACTTGATCCTGTGAAACAAATTTTGGGATGGCGACCTTGCCCCATAGATCATAGCGATCGATATCGAAGAGCAAGTCAGTCATCACTTTTTGTTCTGAGTCTTCTAACTGGCGGATGTCCTCACGCGTACCAGCTACAATCAGTAAGTTTGCGGCTTGTTGTAGTTCCTTGCTTTTTCCATATGCTTCAATCAAGCCTTTGATGTTTTTACGTGCGTCTGGTCTGCTAATTGAAAAAATGAGCGGCTTTTCTGGCTCTGCCAAATATTTATCCACCAGCTGTTTTGTATCATGATGAATAGCTTTACGTACCAGCGGCGAGAATCTGGAGGTGTCAGTGCCTGGAGGTATTACCCTGAATCGCACGTGGTTAAAGTTGTTATAAAGTCCATATTGCTGATCAATTTCCTGCTGAGTGCTAGTAATAATAAGCGAGGCATTTTGAATGACTTCCTCTTCAGAGGTGATGCGTCGTTGGAAATTGAATTGCTTTTCTAGTGCATGCGGTTTACGCCCGCTAGCTAGCATACGCTCAAGCTTTGGCCGGCCTAGCGAGTGTCCAGTGTGAACTTGAGGGATACCAAGCAATAGTGATAATTGCTGGCCAACATATCCTGCATCTGCATAATGGGTATGAATAAGATTTGGCAATCGTCCTTGTTCACGCAAGAAATGTAAGCATTTATCGACCACCTGATCTAAATGCGGCCACAACAGTTCTTTACGTATATAGCGCTTTGGGCCGAAAGGTAGGCGGATAATGTTCGCACCTTCACCTAAATCTTCGCAGGGTTGTGCGTAGTCCTTGCTGACACTCGCATCATCGATCAGGCGCGTCAACAGGTCTACTTTTTCTACTTCATGGTGTTTTGCTAGTGCGCGTGCCAACTCAATCACGTAAGTAGTTTGCCCGCCAGTGTCGGCATCGCGTCCAAGCTCCATGTTGGAGCCACGAATTAAGCCATGCATGCTAATCATTAGAATATATATTGGATTTTCCGATTTATTCAATTGACTTGTAAGCGGTGAAATATTCATAGATTCCATGCCTGTTTGAACGGAAAATAGAAATCATACTGTTGTGGTGCACCGCCTCTAATGCCACAGATGGCTGCAGCAAATTGGTTGGCGCGCTGCATGGCAATTGGCATGGCCCAGTCACGTAACATTCCAATGATAATGACTGCGGCAAAAGCATCGCCAGCTCCTACAGTATCTACGATTGTTTGCACTTGTGTTGCAGGGCCAGTACTATATGTTTCATGCTGGCTATTAATTAGCCATGAACCCTTTTCACCGCAGGTTACCAGGAGATACTTTAATTCGAATTGGTCTAATAGGGATTTAGCTTTAAGTAGAGGCGTAGATGCATCTATTTTAAAATAGTTGGAGACAACTTCCAGCTCATCTTCATTCATCTTAACAATATCTGAGCGCATTAAAGAGCGTCTAACAGTGTGTTTGCTGTACCAGGGATGCCTCAGGTTAATATCAAAAAAACGCGGACATTTGCTATCACTTAGAAACATATCTAGAGCCAAGCGTGATGGCATACTTCTTTGCGCTAGTGTACCAAAGTACACTAGATCGGGTTTTATTGACATAGTAATCATATGGGCTATCCCAGAATGAATATGGTCGTAAGCCTGATCAGGCAAGATTGTAAATTTGTGGCTACCATTCTCTATGTGAACCTGTACTTGCCCAGTGGGATAGTTATGATCGCATTGAATCCCCATGCTATCCATGCCTAATCTATCCATTTCGCTAAGCAGATTGCCACGTAATAAATCATCACCAGTTCGACTTATCATTACAGGATGCAAATCAAAAGCCTGTAAGTGTCTAGCAACATTAAATGGTGCGCCACCAAGCACACTTTGATCAGGGAAAATGTCGGCAAGTACCTCGCCGAATAAGATCACATTTTTTTTAACTAACGACTTGGGCTGTAGGTTATCCAATATCAATGTTTCTCCATATTAAGCAGGTAAAACATAAACGGCTTGAAAGTGCCAGTGTTATTTATGAGTGTTCTGCTCGAGCCTTATGTCCTTGAGCTCGCTGAAATGTCTATTCGCTGAACAGAAGAGAGGTTGATTTCACCCAGCTTGTTTCATGTCCTAGTTTAAGAATTTTTTAATGATTAACAAAGTTAACTTGTTAACAATCGAATACATGATGCCATTAAAATTAAATTTGTACAAATGTAATTTTGTTGAAATGTACTTATCTGCTTTATTAATTAAATTAAAAATTAGTCATTAGTTGCCCAATCTGTTACAAAAATTGGTACATCATTAGATAATGAACTTTTTAAGTTTAATGTGTAGAGTAAAAAGATGTTATGTAAGAAATTTTGAATTGTATTGGCATATTAGGTACTACTGTGCTGATCATTACCTTAATGGCTGAGATTACTTTTGTATTTAACAAAAAGCTTGGTCTGCTAGCAAACGCCCTCACAAACTATAATGTTGATGTAGCGTTGATGAAGCTAACATCGCTGTTTCATCGGCATGGGGGTTTGGTGCGCCTAGGCTTGCTGATCAGGCGATTCGTCATGAAGAATTAGATTTAGCGATGATAGGTCGCGCCCACTTGGAGAACCCAAACTGGTCTTACCAGGCAGCAAAAGAGTTAGGAAAGGAAAGTCCTGCATGGGTGCTTCCTCCACCTTATGCGCATTGGTTATCTCGATATAAAAGTCCGACAGCAGACTAAGTATTTTTTATTTAGATAGACGGGTGATTGTATTTACTCACCCCTTAAGTTTTCGACTGAAGCGTGCATTACCGTTAATTTAACGATAAGGTTGTTCATCAAGGTGTGAGAGTTCAATTTCATACTGAAAAGATTAACTCATTCATGATTTTACTGACTTGTCGTTCATGATGAGTAACAGTGCTGGATTTGAATGGCGGTGTAATATAGACACATGAACAAACAACTGGTTGAGTTTAACTGAATAATGAGACTATTATGTGGACAGCACCAGCAGCGACAGAAATGCGTTTTGGATTTGAAGTAACCATGTACGTAATGAATAAATAATCATTACTTATGTTGCGAGATCACCCAGCCTAGTGCTGGGTTTTTTTATGACTGCGCTAATTACAATTTCATTCATTCAGCATTTATTAGTGCTGTCAGTCACTTAAGATTCATATCCCCATCCATTCAACCATATCATTCACAGAAATTGTGGCGTCAACATTAAAGCACTAGTTAGCATCCGTAAAAGCGAACCAAAGACTGGGCTTCATGCTTAAATGCTAATGTTTTCAACAGTGGCAATAAGCAGGTAATCTTATTTTAATTTGCAGATAATGAGTGAGTTGAGCCTTTTTTGCTACAGTTCAAGGGTTGAGTATTGAGCGATACATTTGAAGTTAATGGGTTTATGGAAGCGGCGCTAAGTAAGTAGTGAAGGCAAAGATAAGATTTTATTTAACTTTGACTCAATCTTTCACTTTGGCATATCTGTGATATTTGTTCCAATTTATGATGAGTGGCTAGATTGCAACACGATTAATCAGTATCTTGTTAAAAAAGCGTTAGTGATTATGTTCATGCCTGTAAAAGATGGTTGCAGGAAAAGCCTGGATATTCCAGATAGAAATTTTTATGTTGTTTTAAAAAGACTTTTTAGAAATATGGTTGTCAGAATCATAGATGACAAATTCACGATTAACCTTTACTAAGTAAAGACATACTAATGCTGATTAGTGTGTGTAAAAACTTTGAAATCACTCAACCTAGAGAATTTCTTGTAATCTATGGTGTTGTGGCAGCGTAGTTAGTAGCATCATTAAAGAAAAGATGTATCACTCATGTTACCAAGTTATGTACTATTGGATTTAGAAACCACAGGCGCTACTCCATTAAAGGACCGTATTACCGAAATTGCACTGATTAAATATGAGGGCAATCAGGAAGTGGCAAGATGGCAAACGCTAGTGAATCCAGAAGTTCCAATCTCCAGCTTTATTCAGCAGCTCACAGGCATTAATAACGAAATGGTGGCTAATGCACCAACCTTTAAACAAATTGCAGGCGAGTTGCTGGATTATTTAAAAGACAGTGTGCTGTGTGCGCATAACGTTCGGTTTGATCATGGTTTTCTTAAGAATGAATTCAAGCGTGTTGGTATCGATTTAAGGCAAAAGGTACTGTGTACCGTGAAGCTCTCACGTAAGCTTTACCCTCAACATCAGAGCCATGGGCTTGATGCAATCATCGCAAGGCATGCACTTGTTTGTGAATCTAGACATCGGGCCATGGGCGATGTGGAGATGATGGTGGGTTTTTTAACAGCAGCCAACCAAGAGCTTGGTAGTGTTGCTGTTCGTCATGCAGCTGAAGCTTTGCTCAAGGGTTCTAAAAGCCTGCCGCCTCATATTGATGCCAATTTGGTTGATAGCCTTCCGGAATCACCAGGCGTTTATTTGTTCTATGGGGATACAAGCCTGCCTTTATATATTGGCAAGAGTGTCAACATTAGGGAGCGCGTGTTATCCCACTTTAGTAGTGACCATGCCTCTACAAAAGAGATGCGGATTAGTCAGGAAATTAAACATATTGAGTGGATAGAGACGGCAGGAGAGTTCAGTGCCTTATTGCTTGAGTCCAAACTCGTTAAAGCGCATCAGCCTATTTACAATCGACAGCTAAGACGAGAGCGGCAGCTTTGCTCATGGCGTATCGCTGAAGACCATACACAATTGCCGCTTGTCACTTTAGTGCAGTTGGATGAAGTTGAGCCAGTAAACTTAGGTCAATTATTTGGAACGTTTAAATCAAAGCGACAGGCGATAGAGGTGTTACGCAAAATTGCAGAGACTCATCAATTATGCCCAAGGCTATTGGGGCTTGAATCTGGCAAAGGTGCCTGTTTTGCTTATCAGTTAAAGCGGTGTAGAGGGGTGTGTGCAGATAAGGAAACCTCAGCATTACATTTTTTACGTTTGCAACAGGCCATGACTGCACATCAACTTAAAACATGGCCGTTTAAAGGCAAGATTGGCATTCATGAAACACATCGTTTCAATGATAAATCAGCACTGCATTTATTCGAGCATTGGATTTATTTGGGGTCGGTTGAAGATGCGTCAGCATTAGACGAAATAACAACTACTAAATCAGAGATGGTTTTTGAGCTTGATACTTACAAGTTGTTATTAAAAGAGCTCAATAAGCCTAAGTCTAGGGTGAATCTTATTGAGTTTTAATCGACTAGGTTTTAGTACAAAACAGACTTTTACAATTAAAAAAATGTAAACGACTTTAATATTAAAAAATGTTTTGCGGTTCTTAATTTTAAAAGTCGTTTACGTACAAATATCACTATTTCCAATTTTATTTAGAAATTTTTAGTGCTTTAAATTTAATCTGAGTAGTTAACAGTCAATGACTTTAATTTGCTCAGATAGCCTGATAAAACGTTCAACGGGTGTTACCCATACAATGCCATCCCCGACCTGTCCTGTATGGCCTACTTCTACAATAATCTGTAAGACGCCTTCGAGTAATTCATCCGGAACAATCATCTCAATATGAATTTTAGGGCTGTAATCAGTGAGTTCTTCTCTGATCCCTTGTGCTGGTTTAGCCACATGGTGGCCACACCCCTCCACTTTACTAATCGTCATTCCCGGAAAAGCCTTAATATTGCGCAGGGCTGAACGAATTTTTGGCAAGCGATGCGGCTGTATAACCGCTTTAATTTCTTTCATAACAGAAACTCCTTTATCTTTTGCATGATTATCTTGTGCATTATGCTTCGATTCTTGATTCTTCAAACCTGCGGTATAGGGTTGGCACCACAACTAGTGTAAGCAATGTAGAGCTGATTAATCCGCCAATGACTACAATAGCCAAAGGACGTTGAATTTCAGAGCCAGGGCCTGTAGCAAATAGGAATGGCACCAGCGCCAACATGGCTACCGTAGCTGTCATCATGACTGGCCTAAACCTTTGTTTACAGCCTTCCACAATCGCTTCGATCTGACCTCTACCTTCATCACGTAGTGAGCGTATGTAGGATACTAATACTACGCCATTGAGTACGGCAATACCCCATAAAGCAATGAAGCCAACGGATGCTGGTACAGAGAGGTACTCACCAGTAACCAGTAAAGCAAAGATTCCACCAATAGAAGCAAAAGGCAAAATCATGATAATCATCGTTGCATATCTGACAGAGTTAAACAGTAAAAACAGCAAGAAGAAGATTGCCGCAATGGTCACCGGAACGATAATCATCAGATGGTTTAATGCACGCTCCATGTTCTGGAATTGCCCACCGTATTCGAGATAATAACCGTCAGGCAGCTTGAGCTGCTTATCTAGCGTTTGCTGTAACTCACCAACAAAGCCGCCCAAGTCACGGTCTTTTACATTAATCGCTACCACAATACGGCGTTTGCCTAATTCGCGGCTGATTTGTGCCGGGCCGTCTTTAATTTCGATATTGGCTAAGTCTCGTAATGCGACGCGTGAACCATTTGGCGAAGTTACCAGTATATTGCCAATCGCCTCGGTGTTATCCCTAAAGCTTTCAGGAAAGCGAACAGCACCAGAGAATCTACGTTCACCTTCATAAATCTCGGTAGCAACTTTACCGCCAATTGCAGTTTCAATAATGTCGTGAATATCAGACGCATTGATGCCTTGGCGTGCAATTGCTTGCCGGTTGATTGTGATATTTAGGTATTGCTGTCCTGATACTTTTTCAACACGTAGATCGACAGCACCTGGTACTGTGCTGGCGATTCTGGCAATTTCATCGGCCTTGCTTTTGAGCTTAGCCATGTCATCACCAAACACTTTCACTGCCACATCTGATCTCACACCAGTTAATAACTCATCCACACGATCTGAAATTGGCTGTGCCATGACAATTTGTACACCAGGTAGTCCTTCAGATAACACTTCAGTCATCTTGTCTGCGATATCATCCTGCGTCCAGCCTTCAGGCCATTCGTCTCTTGGCTTGAGGCTGACAATTGGTGTAGATTCGTTCTGAGCCTGAGGATCAGCGGGGCTTTCCCCTCGTCCAATACCTGACATTGCAGATTTAACACCCGGTACTTTTTCCATAATCAGCCGCATTGCCTCATTTTCCATCTTGATAGACTCTTCAAGTGAGATATTAGGTACACGGTTAATACCCGGCACAATAGAGCCTTCTTTCATTTCAGGAATGAATGAGGTGCCAAGTAGCGGTACAACCATTAACGATACAACGAACACTGTTGTTGCCGTTGCAATGGTTTTTTTATCATTGGCTAGTGTCCAGTTAAGTAGCTTCAAGTAAGGGGTTTTAATCGATTGAATCAGCTTAGTGTCTTCACCAGATCCACCCTTAAGAATGTAAGAGCAAAGTACTGGTGACAAGGTTAGTGAGATGACGAGTGATACAAATAGAGCGATTGCAATCGTCAGTGCCAAAGGTGCAAACATTTTGCCTTCCATGCCCTCCAGTGTCATCAACGGCAGGAATACTAAAATGATAATACCTACCCCAAACAATACTGGCGTGCCGACTTCAGTGGCGGCTTCCAGCACAACACGTACTTTGCTCTCACCTTGTCTGTGCCCTAAATGGTGGAATGCATTTTCAACTACCACCACAGAGCCATCGACCATCAGACCAATCGCTATCGCCAAGCCACCCAATGACATCAAGTTTGCCGAAATGCCGTAGTGATTCATCGCCATAAACGTAATCAGCGGTGTCAGGATGAGCGTTGCAACAACAATCACGCTAGAGCGCACATCTCCCAAAAACAGGAACAGAATAAAAACGACTAGCACGATGCCTTCTATCAGTACTTTAGTGACTGTAAACAGCGCTGCATCGACTAATTCGCTGCGGTCATAGTAAGGCGCAATCTGTAAGCCATTTGGTAACATGCCTTTATCATTGATTTCTTTTACACGCTCTTTAACTCGGCTTACCACCTCTTTGGCGTTGCCTGCTCGCATCATAATGACAATGCCACCCACCGATTCGGTATAGCCATTTTTCATTACTGCACCAACGCGCACTTCATGCCCAAGCTTGACTTCTGCCACATCTCGCATAAAAACTGGTACACCGCTCTGCTCTTTTAGAACGATATTACGGATGTCATCCAGATTTTCAATCAAACCGACACCGCGAATTAGATACTGCTCGGCAAATTGTGGTAAAACACCGCCGCCACTATTGGCATTGTTTTTAGCTAATGCAGTATAAATATCTTGGAGTTTTAGGCCATAGTGATTCATGCGATCTGGGTTGACCAGTGCCTGATATTGTTTAACATATCCACCTTGTGAGTTGATTTCTGCAACCCCCGGAATGCCACGCAATAGCGGCCTGACTACCCAGTCCTGAATAGCACGACGCTCCGTTAACTCTTCAACAGAAAGCTCTTTTTCACCATCGCTAGGCTTATCCAATGTGTATTGGTAGATCTCACCCAGGCCTGTTGCTACAGGGCCAAGAATTGGAGTTACGCCCTGAGGCATTTTTTCCATCACCTCCATCAGCCTTTCCATGACCAGCTGGCGAGCAAAATAAACATCGGTGTTATCTGTAAAAACCAACGTAATTAAAGACAAGCCATTGCGATTAAGTGAGCGCATTTCTGTCAGGCCCGGTAAGCCAGTCATCGAAATTTCTAAAGGTACAGTGATAAAGCGCTCAACTTCTTCTGGTGACTTACCAGTTGCTTGTGTCGCAATCTGTACTTGTACATTAGTAACATCTGGAAATGCATCAACAGAGAGTCTTTGTAATGCGAACACACCTGCAATCATTAGTGCGACTGCAAATACCATTACAATCAGTCGCTGCTTGAGCGCAGCACGAACTAGAGATTCAATCATGCGTTACTCCAATTCTTTGCGTTTACGTTCATTGTTAACATGGAATGCGCCATCAGCAACCACGACTTCTTCCTTAGACACACCATTCACGATTGTCACCATACCTTCATGTTCTGATCCCAGTTCAACTTCACGTAAACGGAACTTGTTTGGGGCCAGTTGCACGTAAACATAGGTGGTATCGTTTTCTCTGACAACGCTTTGTAAAGGCAATGCCAACTTTTGTTCAGGATGGGATTGAATCAGCATTGATACCAGCATGTCTGGCTTAATTTCACGATTATCGTTTGTCAGATCAGATCGTACTGTCACAGTTCTGGTTTCAGGGTTAACCACATCACCTTCGTAAATAAGCTTGGCTTTATATTGTTTATTACCCAACGCTGGAATCTCAACCACGACTTCTTCATCAACTTGAATCAAATCTATCTGCTGTTCAGGAACTTCAGCAACTACCCAAACATGAGAAAGATCCGCGATGATAAATAGCTCCTCCGCTGGCTGAACCACTTGCCCTAAGTTAACTTTGCGGTTAATGACCGTACCAGAAATGCGTGATACCACATTGCTGTAAGAACGAATCTGTCCTGTTTGGGTTAGTTTTTCAACCGCGGACTCGCTCATTCCCAATACCAATAACTGGTCACGTGCCGCATTGAGTTCAGCTTGTGCCGCACTGAGCTCTGCTTCTCTACGTTGTAGTTCTGCCGCGCCAATCACGTCAGCTTCTTGCAGCAAGCGTGCGCGCTCTACGGACTTAGTTTGCAAGCCAATCTGCTGAGCAGCTTTGATATACACTAGTTGGTTTTGTGCTAACTCGGTACTGTTAAGTGTTGCTAGCACTTGCCCGTTTTTAACATTTTGGCCAAGTGTGGCCTCAATATCTTTGATGCGGCCAGTCACTGACGCCCCGATTCTCGCCATACGCTGTTCATCTACCTGTATTGTCCCAGGTACGCGTAAAGTCCCACGCATTTCGATATTGCCAACTGTATGTAACTGAATCTGCTTTGCTAATTGCTCTGTAATTTCCACAATATTTGGATCAACTATCGTAGCTTCAGCTGGCGTTTCTTCTTTTTTTTCATTACATCCTGCTAATAAAAAGCTAGCTGTCAATAAGCTAAGAAGTAGCTTTTTTGTTGGTAAAGGGTTTGAAAACATAGATGTAGCAGTCATTAGGATTTAACCTCCAAAAGTTCGTAGCCAAGCAAACGTTCAATTTCTAGCATGGTATTAATATATTCGTAACGGGCAGATAAGTAGTCTTTTCTCACAACACGTTTGGTACGCTGTGCATCAAGGTAATCAAGTATCCCGCGTTCACCAAAACGGTAAGCAGCTTCAGCCACCTTTAGTACTGACTCAGCCTGAGATAGCAGGCCTTGCTCAAATGCTGTGACTTGTTGCTGTGCAATTAAATAGCGCTGATAAGCTGACTCAATATCACGTTTAATCGCTAACTCACGCTCATTTAAAACCGCATTGACTTCCCTGACCTCAGCTGCTGCCTGTGCAATAGGGCCACTACGCTGGTCCCAAACCGGCAGTGGTATTAGAATGCCCAGTCTCAATTGGCGTAAATCAGGGTCTTGTTCAATGCCTGCCCTAACTGTTAATCCAGGGTTACGTAATTGCTCCTGCAATCTCAGGTTTGCCTCAGAAGTTTTGATAGCGGCACGGATCTGCCTCAACTGCACAGCGTCATTGATTAAGTCACGAATCTCGTCAATGCTCGGCAAACTTGAGCTTAAGGGTAACCCACCACTGAGGTGATAGTCCTCTGGGACTGCTGCGCCAATTAAACCGCGAAGATAAGCTTTTGCTTCAACAACCCTTACTCTTGCAGCCTGGAAATCTCGCTCAGCCGCCAGTGCTTCAGTATCTGCTTTAATGAGTTCATATTTTGGAGATTCACCCACGTCAACACGTAACTTGACGCGCTCTCGAATATCTTTTAGTAAGTTACGATCAGCCTCAGCAATTTCTAATACTGCCTGACGTTGCAATACATCATAAAACGAACTCTTTACACGTGTACGGACATCCGTTTTTGTAAGCTCAATGCCAAGCGTGGCTACTTCAACGTTCTTCTCGGCTACCTCTCTTTTAGCATTACGCACACTTGGAAAGTCTAAAGGCTGTGATATCGCTATGCCCCAGTTACGTTTATTACCTTGACCGCCAGGTGTTATGTAATTTGAAGGGCCAGCGCCAATTTCAAATTGTGGGTTAGCATAGGTGCTTGCTGTGATGACCGATGCAGTAGCGGCGTCTTCACGAGCCTTTGAAATATTGATGGATGGATTTTGTTCTGTAGCAATTCTTACAATCTGTTCCAAAGTGAAACTTTGTGCTGAATATGCTGTGTGGCTAAACATTAAGCCAGACAATAAAAAAATAACGGAATTTAAGTATCCCTTTTTTGAGCTTTTTAATCGCTCACTTGCACTAAAACTATGCATAAACAGTTTTCCTGAATGAAAATTGGTAACCAGTTAATCGTGATTAACTGAATTACAAAAATTATTAAGATTGATTTTGCGCTGTACAACACACATGCCTATCGAATAGGCATCGTGCTGATAAGCAACGGCAGAGTATGACTATGCCTGCAAGCCTAATGGTTAAGCTTGCAAGAATTAAGCCATCTTTAGATGAAGTGCACGGGAGGTCTTATGTGAACCAACTGGGTTGGCTCTTGATAGCTTGCGCTATCGAAGTGGTAAACAGAACTTTTTTTCAGAATTTGATGATAGATAACCCTGGAAATAGCGATGTCATCAATAGAGTCACGGCTATTATCTTTATCAAGTTGCACGACTGTTGCAAAGTCCTTGCTCTGTGTATCAAAGTGATTAACAGCCAAATGCTGATTTAAAACAGATACCAAAACTGCTATTAATCCTATGATGAGTAGCAGTTTTTTGAAAATTGTTTGAATCTTTTGCATTTGTGATTAATTTGATTTTTATCAGAAAGGTACTTTTGCACGCCTAAAGCGATCAGAAGCCATATTAAAAGCTACAACTATTGTAATGAGCCTGTATTTATTTAATAAAGATAGGTACTTCGCAGCGATTTTATTGGTTAGCTAGTAAGGTCAACAAAGGATTATATTACATTATTGCTAATTTCTTAAAACGACCAAGGGATATCATTTCAAGATGACGTTCGAAAATGGATGCCTAGTCATTGAGCTACCGCAGTATCACCATCAAGTTAATTTTAAGGTGGCTTCGCAGAATTTAGCGTCGCTATTTCTTGCTTGAGGGCGCAAGGCTATTTCAGTAGTTAGCTAGTATTTATTTCTAATGTTAAACTTTATCGGTGAGGACGACCTTGCTGTGATGACCATGAGTGGGACGACCCAGTATTTTTGTGAGGTATTGAAATGAGTTGGACTATTCTGATAGTGGCAGGGTTGTTAGAAGTAGTATGGGCTATCGGCCTAAAGTATACCGATGGATTCACAAGGCTTTGGCCAACCGTTGTGACTGTATTGGCAATGGTGTTGAGCGTTTGGTTACTTGGAGTTGCAATGAAAACATTACCTGTGGGTACCGCCTATGCTGTCTGGGTTGGGATTGGCGCAATCGGCACTGCGATATTAGGAATCTTCCTGTTTTCAGAATCTGCAAGTATCGGTAGGTTGCTTAGCTTGTTACTGATTTTTGCTGGTATTGTTGGATTGAAATTATTTACGTCATAATCGGTTTAGAGAATCACCCAGTTAACACTATAGTTTCTGATGCGTAATGTATTTCTAGCAATAAAGTATCAGATGATGATGTTATGTTTAGCCATTGTGAACAAACACTCTTAACGCCCTTGTTGATGGCGCCTCTATTTTTAAGCTAATAGGTAAATGAGATATATCTTAAAAATGAGCTTTGAATTTGATTAGGGAAAAAACTGATGATATTACCTAAAATACTAATCTTTATATGCGCTTTGGTTTTATCGATGAGCGCATATGCGGAGAAAATCAACATCGCTGCAGCGGCTGATCTTAAATTTGCCATGGATGAAATTGTGGCGAAATTTCGAGAGGCCAACGCTAAAGATGATGTTGATGTGATTTATGGTTCTTCTGGCAAGTTTTATACGCAGGTTCAACAGGGAGCGCCTTACGACCTATACTTTTCTGCGGACATTGCTTTTCCTCGCGAATTAGCGAGAAGTGGGTTCAGTTTTTCTGAGGTGATTCCATACGCTTTTGGGCGCATTGTGCTTTGGAGCGCCACAATGGAAGCCAATAAAATGTCGTTAGATAGCCTGACAAGCTCTAAAATCAGCCACATTGCAATTGCTAATCCCAAGCATGCACCTTACGGTAAGCGTGCTGAAGAAGCACTACGTGCCAGTCGCTTATGGGAGAGGGTTGAACCTAAATTGGTCTATGGGGAAAATATTGCCCACACTGCGCAGTTTGTGCAAACGGGCAACGCCCAAGTGGGGATCATCGCTTTATCTTTAGCGTTGAATCCAGCGCTTGCAAATAAGGGTGGGTATTGGCTAATTCCAGATACGTTGCATGCGCCACTGGAGCAAGCTTTTATCATCACCAAACGCGCACAAGGAAATGACCTCGCTAAAAAATTTGCTGATTACATGCGCAGTAGTGCAACGCGTACCATCATGACAAAATATGGCTTTGTACTGCCTAACTAAATTGCTGGTCAATCAATAGAATATGATGCATCTAACACCTAGTGATATACAAGCCATATGGCTAACCATCAAGTTAGCAGGGGTTGTTACGCTGATTTTATTGTTAATCGGTACCCCTATCGCCTGGTGGTTAGCTCGCACTAAAGTGTGGTGGAAACGACCAATCGGCGCCGTTGTCGCATTGCCCTTGGTGTTGCCGCCCTCTGTGTTAGGTTTTTATTTATTACTCGCAATGGGCCCCAATGGACCAGTAGGGCAATTTACCCAAGCGCTGGGTATTGGGCATTTACCATTCACTTTTTGGGGCTTAGTGATTGCTTCTATTTTTTACTCCCTGCCTTTTATGGTTCAGCCACTGCAAAATGCTTTTGAGGCGATAGGTGAGCGTCCATTGGAAGTTGCTGCAACATTGCGCGCCTCGCCGCTTGATGCATTTTTTACAGTTGCCGTACCCTTAGCACTACCGGGATTTATCACCGCTTCTATTTTGACTTTTGCGCACACCGTTGGTGAGTTTGGTGTGGTGCTGATGATAGGGGGCAATATTCCTGGTGAGACCCGCGTGGCCTCGGTGCAAATATATGACCATGTGGAAGCTTTGGAGTATATGCAGGCGCATAGCCTTTCAGCAGTAATGTTGATATTTTCTTTTGCGGTATTGCTGTGTGTATACACATGGCGACCAAGCGCGAAGAGAGTAGGCTAGTATGCAGGGCATTGAAGCACGTTTTAAGCTAGACTGGCCGACATTCAATCTCAATGTCGATTTGCATTTACCTGCGCGCGGTGTCATTGCTTTGTTCGGCGATTCTGGGTCTGGTAAAACTACATTGTTACGCTGTATTGCTGGATTGGAAAAAGCGCCCGAAGGACGCCTGATTGTGAATGGCGAAATTTGGCAAGATGAGCGGCATTGGCTGCCTACTCACAAGCGTGGCTTAGGTTATGTGTTTCAAGAGGCTAGTTTGTTTACTCACCTTACCGTCATGGGCAATCTTTTATACGGCAAACGACGCATACCAGATGACCAAAAAGTGAGCTTAGATCAAGCCATTGAGCTGTTAGGTATTTCACATTTACTTGATCGAAAACCAGATCGACTTTCTGGTGGCGAGCGTAGCCGCGTGAGTATTGCGCGGGCGCTTGCGGCTAATCCTAGTATCCTGTTGATGGATGAGCCGTTAGCCGCACTAGACTTGAAGCGTAAACAGGAAATTATTCCTTATCTGGAGCGCTTGCATGAAGCGCTAAAAATACCTGTCATCTATGTTAGCCATTCCGCTGATGAGGTGGCTCGGCTAGCTGATTATCTTGTTGTGATGGAAAAAGGCCATGCGCTGGCTAGTGGTTCCTTGGCTGACACACTGACGCGACTCGATCTGCCCATTCATTTAGGTCAAGATGCTGGTGTAGTGTTGGATGCAACAGTGGTAGAGGTCGATCAGTCGTGGCATCTAGCACGCATAGCCTTTGATGGGGGTAGCCTTTGGACGCATGATCAGGCATTCTCAATTGGTAAGCGGGTGAGAGTGCAGGTGTTGGCAAGAGACGTGAGTTTAGCCACAGAAATACCAAGCCAAAGTAGTATTCAAAATGTGCTCCAAGGCTTCGTCGATGCAATTGCTGACGACAATCACCCCAGCCTTGCGCTAGTGAGAGTGAAGGTTGGGAATGTGATGTTGCTGTCTCGTTTGACCAAGCGTGCTGTTTCGTCATTGGGAGTTGCTACTGGTCAGTCCGTATGGTTGCAAGTTAAGTCAGTTGCGCTGATGGAATAGTTGGTGCTAATCATCAGTTTCAATACAAAGATTGGGATAGGCGTAACTTTATATCGGCAGCATCATCGTGGTGCCCCAATATACAAAACGACTATTCATTCAAAACCTCAGTTAGTTTTAGTGCCTCAGGATATTTACCATCTGATGGCTTGCCCATCATAGGCAATAAATTGCCCTGTTGTGTTGAGGTTTGATTGTTCAATCACCTTGCGTAAGCCAGTAACACTTGTTTTAGTGTTGATTAATGCATTGCTACCGCCCATTTCGGTTTGCACCCAGCCCGGGTGTAAGGTGACGACGGTAATGCCTAACGGTTGTAAGTCTATCGATAAGCTTTTCATCACCATATTCACTGCCGCTTTTGAACTTCTGTAAATATAACTACCACCACTGGTATTATCATCTAGGCTACCCATTTTGCTAGACAGTGTGGCAATTTTTTTGAGCTGGCTATTGGCAAGCTGAGGCGCAAAAGCCATTGCCATTTTCAATGGCGCCATACTGTTCACTTTAAACGCATCTAGCCAATCGTTGGTATTGATATCGTCTGTGCTGCTATCTGGGTAAATACCTGCATTATTGATGAGTAAATCTATTTTTAAATCTTTTAGCTGAAACGCTAAAACATCAATTTGAGCAAAGTCGGCAACATCCAATGGCAATATTTGTATGTTTGCATGTGTTTTTGCCAATGCTTGTAATGCACTTGCATCTCGTGGTGAACGGCAACATGCTAATACCATCCAGCCGTCACGTGCATATTGGCTAGCGAACTCCAGGCCAATGCCACGGTTGGCGCCAGTGATGAGTACTTGATAGTTTTCTGACATAAACGACTCCTAGGCGTTAATTGATTTGATGTAAGTTACTCAAAAGTGTTTGTTGATCATGTTGCTGTGTTTGAAACTTATCTTGTTGTTTAATTCAAACTGTTTTTAAAAACGCTGTCTGTGCCTACCCAAACTTAATCTCACTGAGTGTTTTTGCTAAATAATCAAATACGATTCTCACACGCTCTGCCACAGGGCCTCGCTGTGGACGGTACACATAAATACCCCATGGGGCAGGTGCTTGATCTGCCAATACAGAAACGAGCTGGCCATTTTGGATATATTTTTTACATATAGCATCAGGAAGCTGACCGTAACCGACGCCAGCAAGCACTGCCGCTAGTTCTGCCTCGATGTCATCTGAAATGAAGGCTGGCGCGCTAGGAAAACAGTCAGGCTCATTCGCAAAAGACCAAGGCCACATTCTGCCTGTATTCTGGTCAATAAGTCCTGTGTATGGCATTCCACATAAATCGTTGACTTGATTAGGAATGCCGGTTTTTTCTATCAGCGCAGGCGCGCCTACTATATGAAATTTAATCTCATTCACACGTCTTGCAACATTTCTGTTGTTGCTGAAAAAACCGATACGCACCCCAATATCCATTTGATCAGCCACGACATTATCAATTAGGTCGGAGAATCTAAGGTCTAGCTGAATGTTCGGGTACTCTTTTGCAAACGCAGTGAGGGCTGGTAGTAAATATTGGCGTCCAAATGTGCTTGGCATCGTTATTTTAACTGAGCCTTCTATTGCTTTCGGTGCATGTGTGTGCTGATTCAGCTGGAAGAGTGCATCCACTTGCTCAATCACACCTTCACTTTTTAGTGCCATTTGCTTACCAAATTCGGTAATGGTAGTGTTACGTGTGCTTCTGTAAAACAGAGGTTCACCAACGCGTTCTTCTAATTCTTTGATGGCGCGAGTGACCGATTGTGGTGAAATGCCTAGACGGACTGAGGCTTCTTTAAAATTGGCGGATTCTGCTACTGTTTTGAATATACGTAGCATTTCTAATTGATTCTGCATGAATAAGTAATCCATAATTTGGAATTATCAATTCCAAATTATTCCATATAATGATAGTTAACAGTATGAGATAGTGCTATTTTTGCATTTATTGTTATTTAGCATTAAACGATAATTGCCGTATTAAGTTTATAAAATCAATATTGAAACAACAAATTAGAGGGTAAGCCATCATGATTATTTTGAATATCAATGGTAAAGAAGAGAAGCTAGACGTGTCTGATGATATGCCGATATTGTGGGCATTAAGAGATGTCATGCATTTGACTGGTACCAAGTTTGGTTGTGGTATGGCGCAATGTGGTGCCTGTACGGTTCATTTAGATGGGGAGCCGATTCGTTCGTGTATTACGCCTATCGCTGCTGCAGTTGGTAAAAAAATTACCACGATTGAAGATATTCAAAATGATAAAGTTGGCCAAGCGGTGCAAGCAGCCTGGAGTGAAGTGGATGTGGTGCAGTGTGGATACTGTCAATCTGGCCAAATTATGGCCGCGACAGCTTTGTTGACTAACAACCAAACACCAACTGATGCCGATATTGATGCAGCCATGAGCGGAAATATCTGCCGTTGTGGCACTTATCCGCGTATCCGTGCAGCGATCCACGCTGCGGCAACTAAATTAGCTTAAGGAGATATTCATGACTGCACCTTTAAATATCTCTAGACGTACTTTTATTAAAGCCTCAGCGCTAGTCGTTGGTGGTCTTGTGATCGCGTTTTCAATTCCTCAAGCTAAACGCTTTTTACTGCCTGGCGCAGCGAAAGAAACTGGCAATGCGGGTGAGTCAAAGCTCCCAGCACCAAATGCCTTTTTACGGATTGGTACCGACAATACAATTACTGTGATGCTTGCCCATAGCGAGATGGGGCAAAGCATTTGGACAACATTGCCTATGTTGATTGCAGAGGAGTTGGATGCCGATTGGAGCAAGATTCGAGTAGAACATGCTTCTGCATCCCCTGCATATCTTCATACTGCTTACGGCATTCAAATCACGGGTGGATCTTCTACCACTTGGTCTGAGTTTGACCGCTATCGTCAAGCTGGCGCGCTGACGCGACAGTTATTAATTGGTGCCGCTGCTGAGCAATTAGGTGTTCCTGCTGCTAATCTTAAAACAGAAAATGGTTTTGTCATTAGCGGCGACACGAAAATTAGCTATGGCGATCTCGCTGAAGCTGCAACCAAGTTAGAAACGCCGAAAGCCGTTACGCTAAAAGACCCTAAAGATTGGAAAGTGATCGGCAAGGCGACTAAACGTCTGGATGGCCCGGAAAAAATTAATGGCACTGCGGTATTTGGGCAGGATGTTCATTTCGATGGCTTGATGACTGCCATGGTGGCGCGTTCACCAGTATTTGGTGGCTCAGTAAAGTCTTTTGATGCAAGTGCTACCAAGCAAGTCAAAGGTGTTCAGCAGGTGGTGCAAGTGCCTACGGGTGTTGCGGTGGTGGCTGATAATTATTGGGCAGCAAAACAAGGCCGTGAAGCACTGAAGGTCGAATGGGATTTAGGTCCTAACGCAGGCCTTGATTCAAAAGCGATGCTTGAGGACTTTAGAATCAAAGCGGCTAATCCTGGCTTGGTTGCAGCACAATTGGGTGATAGCAAAGCTACGTTATCTAAAGCTGATAAGTTAATCGAAGCTGAATACGCATTGCCCTATTTAGCACATTCACCGATGGAGCCGCTTAACTGTTCAGTCCGTATTGAGAAAGATGCTTGTGAAATTTGGACAGGCACGCAAATGCAAACAACAGACCAGCAAGCCGCGGCAAAAATATTAGGACTTAAGCCTGAGCAAGTCAAAATTCATACGCTTTTCTTAGGTGGTGGTTTTGGGCGACGTGCAAATCCAGCGGCTGACTTTGTGTCAGAGGCGGTGCAAGTGGCTAAAGCGGCAGGTGTGCCAGTCAAAACAGTGTGGAGTCGTGAGGATGATGTGCAGGGTGGTTATTATCGCCCGATGTATCTGCACAAGGCTAAAATCGGTGTGGATACCAATGGTTTTCCAGCAGCTTGGGAGCAAGTGACGGTAGGTCAGTCAATTATGTTAGGGACACCATTTGAAGCTTTTATGATTAAAGATGGCGTTGATGCTACCTCCGTAGAGGGCATTGCAGATTCACCGTATTTGAAGCAAATTCCTCACTATCATGTGAGTTTACATACCGTGAAAACTGGTATTCCTGTGCTTTGGTGGCGTTCAGTTGGCCATAGCCACTCTGCATTTGTGATGGAAAGTTTGATTGATGAGCTTGCACATAGTGCGAAAAAAGACCCATTAGATTACCGTCGTGCGCTTTTGAAAGATCACCCACGTCATTTAGCTGCACTTAATTTAGCCGCTGAGAAAGCCGAGTGGGGGAAGCCATTGCCTAAAGGGGTTTCAAGAGGAATTGCCGTGCATGAGTCTTTTGGCAGTTTCGTTGCGCAGGTCGCGGAAGTCTCTGTTGATCAAGGCGCAGTGAAAGTGCATCGTATGGTGTGTGCCATTGATTGCGGTCTTGCAGTAAATCCTGACTCTCTAAAAGCACAAATGGAATCTTCGATTTCTTTTGGCTTAGGAGCTGCCATGCAAAGTGAAATTACCTTTAAAGAAGGTAAGGTTCAGCAATCTAACTTTCATGACTATCTCGTGATGCGCATGAGCGATATGCCCAAGGTTGAAGTACACATCGTGCAAAGCACTGAAAAAATGGGTGGCGTTGGTGAGCCTGGCTTGCCGCCTGTTGCCCCTGCGGTGACGAATGCAATTTTTGCGGCTACAGGCAAACGCATCCGTCAATTGCCGATTGGCAATCAGCTGGCTTAATCCCTTGAAATCAGCAGACTTAGAAGTATTAGACAGAGCGCTTGATTGGCTGAATGACGGATATCAGGCGCATTTGTTTACCGTAGTAAAGACGTGGGGCTCTGCGCCACGTTTACCTGGTGCGGTGCTGGTGGTGCGAGAAGATGGGCATTTGATCGGCTCAGTTTCTGGTGGTTGTATTGAAGATGATTTAGCAGATAAAGCGCGCAATCGAACGTTGCCCACGCAACCAACAATCATGGAGTATGGCGTTAGTCGTGAAGATGCACAGCGCTTTAGAATCCCATGCGGCGGGCAATTACAGATATTTGTAGAGCCATTGAATGGCGTAGCTCAGTTGGAACCGATTATTCAGAACCTACGTCATCGTAAACTGACCAAACGCTCTGTAAACATTAGCACAGGGGAAATTAAGCTTACGGAAGTATTGCCTGAAGGAGCGCCGAGAATAGAGGACGATTGGTTTCATACCTACTTTGGCCCGCAATGGCGCTTATTGATTATCGGCGCTAATCAACTTGGCGCTACGCTAGCAAGTATGGCGCAAGCATTAGATTTTGATGTGTTGGTATGTGAGCCACGCCAAGAAATTCGCGATGAGTGGCATGTAGAAGGCGCGACTTGGGTATACGGAATGCCTGATGATGTGGTGCTCGATATTGCCCCAGATGCACATACGGCGATAGTGGCGGTGACGCATGATCCTAAGCTAGATGACATGGCGTTGCTTGAAGCATTAAAGTCTGATGCATTTTATGTAGGCGCACTTGGTTCACACAAAAATCAGGAAAAGCGCCGTGAACGTTTACGTATGTTTGATTTGAGTGAATCAGAAATTGCAACGATGCGCGGCCCAGTGGGGTTACGCATCGGTAGCCGTACACCAGCCGAAATTGCTGTTGCCATTCTTGCTGAGTTGATTCAAGTGCGGGCGCAACAGACGACGATTGGTTTGGTAAACCAAGTAAGTTGCGCAGCTTAGCGTTTTAAATCTGCGGGTATATCAATGTCCGCTAAAATTCCCGCATCCTTGCATGGCAGCATATAAACTGCATCTGGATATCGTTTGATAATAGCGCGCGCCCCTTCATCACCATGTAGGTTTTCTAGTTCGCTACGATATTTGGCAGCAAAGCCAACAGGGTGGCCACGTTGGCCCTCATAGGTAGGGATGACAATTGAATGATTAGTATGATTTGATAGCTGCTCAGCAACGGCGCTAATCGTAGCAGGTTTAATATATGGCATATCTGCCAGAGCAATCAAAAAACCGTCTTTTGCGGCTTCAAACTTAGATGAGAAACGAATGGCCATCGCTAGGCTATCTGCCATGTCTTGCTTATTCTCTTCACATGCCACAATGTTAAAGCCGATAGTGAGTAATAATTCAGCAAGCTGAATATTTTCTGCGCGCACCACTGCAATGCTAGTTGGCATTGCCTCAATCAGATTCTGAGCAGAGGCCACTGCGATTGGACGGCCATCTGGCAAAGCTTGTAATAGCTTGTCAGACGACCCGAATCGACGTGAAAATCCAGCCGCTAGTAATATGCCTATCATTGATATCATCCTTTTCATGACTTAGGGCTTTATTGCGCTTTTAAGAGAAGGCGCAGTTAATATGACTAAAAAATATTGTACTTAAAGATTAGTGTTCTAGCATGACGTAGGTCATGCTGGCATATCGCGAGTGATAGTATAGTGTCGTTAGACGTGAATAGATTTTACGTGTTTATTAAGGGTGGATTTAAAATTTATATGGCGATATTACTCAAAAGAATTACCAATATACTTACCATTGCTGCCACCATACTGATGGTGCTTGGCTTAATTTATGTAGTGGTTAAAGATAAGCCGATTGGTGATTTTATTTCGGAAGTTGCTCTATGCTATTTAGCCATTTCTGCTTTTAATTATCTCATGTTTGGCGCTGCCACTTTGTGGCATCGAGACATTAAAGCTGCGCAGAGTGATGGCAAGTGATTTTATCGACAGCGCTTTACTCAATAAGCTTTAATATTTAACCAAGCTTTTAATACTGGCTTTAAGTTTTAACATAGGCTTTAAGTTTAGCTAAGCCCCATCGTTTTTAGTTTGCGATAAAGCGTGTTGCGGCTGATGCCAAGCTTGCGTGCTACCGCGGAAATATTGCCAGACTCAGCCTGCATGGCAAGTTCTATTGTGTGACTTGTTACGGCACCTAAATCTAACGATTTCGAAGGTGAGTCATTGATGTTTGCCAGAAGCGGCGTGGATATCTCATCAATAAAATCTTGGGTCAGGTGCAGTGTGCTAATAGGCAATCCATCTGCTAAAGCTAATGCCGTACGCAGGACATTATGTAACTGACGGATATTGCCTGGCCATGAATGTGCTTTGAATATCACCATGACTTCAGGGGTGATTTCTATGTTGCCAGCTTGTTCTATATGCAGAATGACATCAATCAGTGCCTGCAAATCAGAGCGTTCTCGCAAGGGCGGTAGTGCTACGCTCAAGCCATTAAGTCGGTAATAAAGATCGCTACGGAACGCGCCGCTATCTACTTTCTCTTTTAGTTTTAAATTGGTAGCACTAATCAGCGAAAAGTTAACTGGAATCGTTTTTGTGCTGCCTAACGGTGTCACGGTACGCTCTTGGAGCACCCTTAGTAACCTTGCTTGTAACGAGAGTGGCATATCACCAATTTCATCCAAAAATAAAGTACCGCCGTTCGCTTGCTCAATTTTGCCAGGGCTACCTTTACGCCGCGCACCCGTAAAAGCACCTTCTTCATAGCCAAACAATTCCGCTTCAATTAAGCCTTCTGGTAATGCTGCACAATTCACGGCAATCCATGGGCCTTTGTGCTGTGCGCTCGCTTCATGAATCGCACGCGCAAATAACTCTTTACCAACCCCCGTTTCACCCTGAATCAAAATAGGGATGTCTCGTGACAGCACTTGTTTTATTTGTTGTATAGCACGTGAAATTTTTGAATCACCACTATCTAATAAATCCAGATTGGCAGCACTGGTTCTTTTGACGATAGCAGGAGGTGTGGTGCTAATCCGTTGTTTTTTATGCAGCAGTTCTACTTGTACATAAATACGTGCACCATTATTTAACCTTAATGGAACGATTAACTTATCCGCGCTCCCTGTCTGTCTTAATAGGCTTGTAAATGGAATATCAAACAATTGATCGAAATTAATTTGAGGATAAGCACGCCCATTTTTTGTATTAGATGCGTTTGTGTTTAAGCTGAGTTGAAATTGACCACTTCTATTGATCGCGACCAGTTGACCACCTTCCGTAAAAATGGCGACGCCTTCCCATAGTGTGCCGATAAACTCAGGGCGAGCATGAAAATGTAGTACCACATCACCTTGGTGGCTTGCTAAGAACAGTCGATTCTCAATCATCTGCGCAGACATTTTTATCAACGCTAAGGTATGTTGCTGTGATGTGTTGGAGTCATTAGAAACGTCTAATGTGGCAATCAGTTGATTCTCAGCACCAAAAATAGGGACGGCAGAACAGCTTAATGAATGATGATATGCCATAAAATGCTCGGCACCTTGTACTGTGAGTGCTGATTGCTCAATTAACACAGTACCAATCGCGTTTGTGCCTCTATGGTCCTCATGCCAAGATGCGCCAGCAGACAAAGCAATGCGTTGCTCTTCATTCAGAAAATGATGCCCGCCAAGGCTATGCAGAATCACGCCTTCATCGTCCGTTAATATCACTACGTTACGTGTATGTGCGATTTGCTCATTGAGCGTTTCCATCTCAGGTTGCGCAAGCTTCAGCAGTTGCTGATTTTGCTCGCGTTTCAGAGCAAGTTCTTGTGCAGTCACAATTTCCAGACTTTGTGGCGAGTTTGTGTCGATACCATTTGCCAGACAACGCCTCCATGAGCGCTCAATCGCTTCAGCAATCGCCCCTTGTTCTACATTGCCATTGCTCAAAAACTCTTTTCTGGCTTGCAGTATGGTTGGGGTTTTATCTGTTGTGGCATTGCTCATATTGTTGGCTACTTACCTTAAATGATTGAACACCTGTCACGTGACAGATGTTCAATTTTGACACAGTGTTCAAAGTTAAATGCATTCAGCATGGAAGCAATATCTATTTCCATGAGATTTTTAGTTTATTGATTTTAAATAATATTTTTATGAAAATTTATTTAAACAGTGGCTTTTTATTGTGTTGGCATGCCCATTGCAATATTAGCACTGTTACCAATGTCGTTTCAATGCATGAAATTAGTAATACGTAACTTAAATAATTTTTATAATTTGGGGATGCAAAATGAATCATCAATTTAAACGTAGACTTGGCTTGAGCATCGCTTTAAGCGCTGGTCTATTTGGCATGTTAAGCACACCAGCTTTTGCTGCAGATGAATTATCAACACTCATGAATGATGATAATCAGTGGGCACATCCACGTAAGGATTTTAGCAATACTGGTTATAGCCGTCTAAGCCAAATCAATAAAGGCAATGTGAAAAACATGAAACTTGCCTGGTCATTTGCAACAGGTGTTAATCGTGGTCATGAAGGTGCGCCATTGGTGATCAATGGTGTGATGTATATCCATACCGCGTTTCCTAACAACATCTACGCACTAGATTTAAATAATAATCAAAAAATTCTTTGGTCTTATTTTCCTAAACAAGATCCATCAGTACAGGCTTTACTATGTTGCGATAACGTAAACCGTGGCTTGGGTTATGGAGATGGCAAGATTTTCTTGCAACAAAATGATGGTCTTTTAGTCGCGTTAGATGCTAAAACTGGTAAAAAAATATGGGATACGCAAGTTACCAATACTAAAGAAGGCGCATCAAATACCAATGCACCACATGTGATTAAAGACAAAGTGATTACAGGCTGTTCAGGTGGCGAGTATGGGGTGCGTTGTTATATCACGGCATATAACATTAAAGACGGTGCTTTGGTATGGCGTGCATATAGCACAGGCTCTGACCAAGATGTATTGATTGGTGATGATTTTAATAAAGATAACCCGCACTACAGCGCGTTATCACTTTATCAAGACGTTAACGGCGGCAATAAAATTGGCGGTTCATTCCAAGCTTTACCTAAAGACCAATTGAAATTCCCAGAGAAAGATCTTGGTATTAAAACGTGGCTCAAACCACAAGCAAGAAAAGATGGCTGGCAGAATGGTGGCGGCCCTACTTGGGGTTGGTACTCATATGACACGAAATTGAACTTGATGTACTACGGTACAGGTAACCCAAGTACATGGAACCCAGATGTGCGCCCTGGCGATAACAAATGGTCGATGACGATTTTTGCACGCGATGTAGATACAGGTATGGCGAAATGGGGTTATCAAATGACCCCTCATGATGAGTGGGATTACGACGGTATGAATGAAATCATCCTGTGGGATTCTAAAGGAAAAAAACTTGCTAGTCACTTCGATCGTAACGGTTTTGGTTACACGTTTGACCGTACCAATGGTTCATTGCTAGTTGCTAATAAAATGCATCCGTTTGTTAATTGGGCATCAAGTGTTGACCTTAAAACTGGTACACCAATAAAAGATCCTAAATTTTCAACTCACCAAGATTACAACGCACTAGGAATTTGTCCTTCAGCGTTAGGTGTAAAAGATCAGCAACCTGCGGCATTCTCACCAAAAACTGGGATGTTCTACGTACCGCTTAACCATGTTTGTATGACTTACGAGCCAGTTGAGTCTAAATACGTTGCTGGGCAGCCTTGGGTAGGTTCAACCTTAACCATGTTCCCTGGACCAGATGGCGTAATGGGTGGATTTATGGCTTGGGATGGCTTAAAAGGTAAATCAGCTTGGTACAAAAAAGAGCAGTTCTCAGCTTGGGGTGGCGCACTCGTTACCTCTACTAACTTAGTGTTCTACGGCACATTAGATCGTTGGTTTAAAGCGGTTGATGCTAACTCAGGTAAAGAGTTATGGAAGTTCCAAGTAGGTTCTGGTGTTGTTGGTAATGCCATCACTTACGGCCATAAAGGTAAGCAGTACGTAGGTGTATTGTCTGGCATTGGTGGCTGGGCTGGTGTGGCGATGAACCTAGGGTTAACTAATGCTACTGATGGCTTGGGTGCTGCTGGTGGTTATAAAGATCTCGTTAAGTACAACGCTGCACCTGGTGGTGGTGCAATGAACGTATTTAGCCTATAACATTTAGTCATAAGGATACCATTATGTATAAATTATTAAATAAAGCAGTATTGTTGAGCGCCTTAATATTGAGTGCTCAAACGGCAAGTGCGGCGGATCCAGCAGAAAAGCTTGCACAAAAAAGTGGCTGCCTCATGTGTCACGGCATACAAAATGCCATCATTGGGCCAGCGTACAAAGATATTGCGACGAAGTACAAAGGTGATGCATCTGCTGAGGCTAAATTGATTGCCAAAGTAAAAGCTGGCGGGGGAGGCGTTTGGGGAAAAATGGCAATGCCGCCTAATAGTCCTCAAGTCAAAGATGATGACATCAAAACGATTGTGAAGTGGATTCTTACACAGGCCTAGCTGTTAAGTATCCGTCATAAGTAAAAAGGGCTAACCATTAGGTTAGCCCTTTTTTTATCATCAACCATCAATCATTAATATGGTTACGCTGCTTCGTTACCTCAGACACCACGCGTTGTTAGCTTCATCTGAATAGATAGCAGCATGCATGACAAACTATTGCTGACTATTCAATATTGGTTACGGGTTGCTCTGCACCAATCACACGGTTTCTGCCGGATTGTTTTGCTAAATAAAGCGCTGCATCAGCACGCGGTAAAACACTATCTACTGATTCCCCATACAAACGCTCTGCAACCCCTGCACTAAAGGTAATCAGTACGCGCTCGTTGTTGTGCAAGAAAAAGTTTTTGGTTAAATCGCGTTGTAAGCCAGAAACAACCGTCACAGCATCTTTCTGGTTTGATCCCGGTAGTAAAATAACAAACTCTTCGCCACCGTAGCGAGCCAGTACATCAGTGCTACGTAAGATACTTTTAACCACTTTAGATAAATGAGCGAGCGCCTTATCACCAGTGGAGTGGCCCATGGTGTCATTAATTTTCTTAAAGTGGTCAACATCCAACATTGCAAGCGAAAGTGGTGTGCCGTGCCTGTCAGAGCGTTCAAATTCACGAATAAGAGCCTCATCCATACCGCGTCTGTTTAATGCCCCAGTTAAGAAGTCTTCGTGCGCTGCCTCGCTAATATAATCAAGCTTAAGTGTGAGTTCGTTGATTTTCTTTTCAGCTTCTTCTGCCTTTTTCTGTGACTCTAATAGGGTGACATGATTGGCTTTTGCTTCATTGTTCATTTCGCCAATATCACCCACTAAACTTTCCAATATAGTGTTGAGCTCAGAAATGTCTTCTACTGCATTGATTTGGGCATGGTATTGCTGAATCTTGTTTTGGTAGTTGCCTGTAGAGGTGGTAATGTCAGCTAGTCGGCTAACAAAGGTGCTCACCATGCTTCTGAGCGTTTCTTTGGCTTCAATCAGACCTGGTTTAATCTGAGATTGCTTGAAAATAAGCTCTTTCAGGCTACTTTCAGCGTTATAGACAGTATCAATTTTGAGTGGTTTGGAAACAATTTCTTTAACAATGACAATTTGAGCATGTAACCATTGATCTTCAATCGTTAAATCAGCCATGCTGGCAACAAGTAAGCGCAGTATTTCAATCAGCGCCTCCTGCATCCTACGTTGTGCATCTGTTTGCATTTCTGCTCGAAGCAGGGTTGACCGTAAAGCACCATTGAGTTGGTTAATTTGCTCAAGTGTGTGAGCGGTTTCAGCTTCTTTAATTAACTCCTCAACACGATTAGTTGCGCTCGGTGAATCTGTAAATTTCGGCAGTACAAGAATTCTAACGGTTCTGATTAATATGTCGCGCCAAGCTGTTGCGACATCTGCATGATTGACATCGCTTTTATCAGTGAGGGGATCAATGGATGCAGATACATCATTATTTTTAGATGATTGGCCATTGTGAGTTGGTTTTGCCGTGCTGTTAGCAGATATTTCAATATCAGCAGCTTTTCCTTCACCCCAAGACGTAATGAGTGTCTGAACTTTTTCTGCCAGTTGAGATGAATCATTTGCAAAATTCGAGATAACACGATTCAGGCTATCTTTTTTAGATGCGGCGGTTATTCCTGTGTGATTTAAGTCTAGTTGTTTGAGTAAGTAGCGTAGGAGTGTGCCCCACTGAATGTTACTTTCGTTTTCAGCATCGCTAGAGATAAGTGCACGAAGTTGTTTATCTAAATTAACAGCATCATGTTTGTCGATTAGACTTGAAATTCTTTTTGCAACTGTTGCGTATTTAGCGTTTTCTTTACTTTTTTCTAGCAATACCTTGTTGAGCGTATTGCCTAAAATTGCTTTGCTATTGGCAGAAGCCACGCCAGCAATTTCGTCATAAACTAGTCTGTAGTTCTCTGGAGTAGGTGGTCTTTGGCTTTTTGACAGCTGAATTAAAGTCTGACGAGCGATTTCAAGAGATGTGAGTTTTTGTTCCATAAGATCCGCGCTGATTAATCCTTTTGGGTGATTGTTACATGTTGTTTAACTTGTAACAAGCTGTCATCTTACTATGGTGTCAATTTAACCACAATTATTTAGCTTAACTATGATAGTTCGCCACTCAGCGCCAAGAATTAGCAAAAATATAGACAAAAAAAATGACCCGATAAAGGGTCATTTTAAATGGATTCTTTAAGTACTAAACCTTCTGAATGTTAGAAGCTTGTTTACCTTTTGGTCCGTCAGTCACGTCGAAAGATACGCGATCGTTTTCTTTCAAACTTTTGTAGCCGCTATCGTTGATAGCTGAGAAATGTGCGAATAAATCGTCACCACCTGCGTCAGGAGTAATGAAACCAAAACCTTTAGAGTCATTAAACCATTTTACTAAACCTGTTGCCATATCTTATTCCATACTTTTTAAAAAAGGGAGGCACCCTGAAAGTTCGGGTTTTTAAATACTATCAATCCACGAAAGACCAAAAAATTAAAAATTCAAACGCCTACATTGCTTTTTACGGACAATTTGGGAACCTGTCAAGCACATTTTGAAATATATTTATAGGGTAAAGCTTGATAGTGATAAAAATCAGGTACTTATTTAACTGTTTAGCTTGCTAAATTAAGCTTGTAGGGCTATAGTGCGCGTGCGTTAAGTAGTGCTTGCGTATACAATTTTTATACACACTATTCCCAATGTTTTACGATTGCATCAACTTTTGATTAGCTTGTTGCTTTAACACGGGTCTTACATGATTTTGGAGCAAAGCAATGGCAAAAGAAGAGTTAATTGAAATGAGTGGCGTGGTGATGGAAATATTGCCGGACTCACGTTATCGCGTGACCTTAGATAATGGTCACACCTTGGTTGCTTACACGGGTGGCAAAATGAAAAAGAATCATATTCGTATTTTAGCAGGCGATAAAGTCACGCTTGAGTTGTCTCCATATGATGTTAACAATGGACGCATCACATTTAGACATATTGATAGCCACCATACTTATACCCCTAGAAAAAAAACGTATTAAATACAATTCGTTTGTCATCATCCCTGATAGCTGATACATTTATCTTATGCTAAGAGGTTTAAATAAAAAGCTGTTGTGGATAGTGGTGGTTTGGTTTGCAATTCTGCAAGCATTTACCCCTTTTATTCATGCCCATGTTCAGGCAGACACCTATGCCTACGGACATGGTTTGCATATGCATGATGACGGTTTGCTTGAGCTTCACGATACTGTACACACCCTTAAAAATGTCAGCGATATAGAGACTATTGGGGTGGATAAGGCTTTGATTAAAAATATTGAGGTATTGCCTGCCCCTTTGTTTTTAATGCTTTTTATCATTCCTCTGTTAGTTTTTTCTGTACGATCCTACCGATATGAGCGCACAGCTCATGCCTGCATTTCCCCTTATTTAAAGTCTGTCGCTGGGCCACGTGCCCCACCTCTACTCTAAAAAAACTTGAGTATTAACATTCGTGTGAATCACGAATGATTTTCTGTTTTTTAGGAGTATGTCATGCCTATTTTTTGCCGATACTGGCTAGCGATAGCATTCTCTGTCGCTAATTTCAATATATTGCATGCTGAGCCAATGCGCATGGAAGGTCAGTCTGCGCCTATCTCTTCAGGTTCAGATAGTCTTGAGGTTCGTCACCTTGATACGCTGAGTGTGAATCAAAGCTTAAGTTTATCTGAGGTGTTAGAGAAGACTTTTTTGCGTAACCCCATGCAGTCTACTTTACAGTCCAGAGACGCTTGGGTGACTTCTAAGCAAACGCTAGCGCATGCCATGCTGCCCTCAGCACCTGCGATGAGTGTAATGCATCAAAATGATGCTTTAGGCGGTAGTCGTGGTGAGCGTGAGTGGCAAGCGGAGTTGGAGTTGCCAGTATGGATGCCGACTCAGCGTGATAAGCGTTTAAAAGTTGCTGATATGAGTGGCAGCACGTTGACGGCTAGTCGTGAAAGTTTGAAGCTACAGGTGGCTGGTTTGCTGCGTGATACGCTTTGGACGCTCGCTTTGAATGAGGGCCATTTAGTGCTTGCAAGGAATAAGTTGGAGGTTGCTCATCAACTTCAGCAAGATGTGCAAAAAAGATTCTCAGCCGGTGAGGTACCTAAAACTGATGTGATGTTGACGCAACAAGAGTCATTGCGTGCAGAACAGGAGCACTTACGCGCTGAGGCTGAGGTGATGCATGCACGTCATCGTTATTATGTACTGACTGGATTGCGCGAGATTCCCGCCGATTTTGTAGAGCAACAATCTACGTTAATTGATTATCAGCAATCCCCAATCTGGCTTGAAGCTCAATCTAAACTGAGTTTGGCACAAACTGAACGAGAGCTTGCACAAGTTGAGGGGCGTGAAAATCTACAGGTGCTGTTGAATATGCGTAGCATTAAGGGGGCCTTTGATGTGGCCGCTAATGAAAGTGTTGGGGTCAAATTGCGTATACCTTTTGGCGGTGATGCGAGAGCTGCACCGATTAAGGCTGCGGCAGAGCAGGGCGTTGGAAATGCCTTAAGTGAGCAGGCGGCGCTTCAATACACATTAGAAACAGCGATGCATGAAGCTGAGCATAATCTAGAGGTCAGTCGTGCTGAGTTAGCATTGGCGAGCAAGCAATATATGATTGCTGATGAGAGCTTGAGGCTTGCACGCAAAGCGTTTCAATTGGGTGAGACAGATTTGGTGAGTCTGCTGAGAGTTCAAGCGCGCACTTTTGAGACCGAGCGAATATTGACCAGTCAGAAAATACAAGTGCAGTGGGATGTTGCCCGTTATAACCAAACAGTAGGAGTGTTCCCATGAACTATTTTTTATCATTAATCAGCATGTTTGTAATTTTCATTGGCAATGTAAACGCTGCCGATGTGTTGATGAGTTTGGCGCAGCAGAAAAGTTTAGGTGTGGTGGTTGCACCTGTCGGTAAAAATAACCTATTAAGTAGCCGTCGCTTTCCCGCTGAGATTGTAATTCCTGTTGGCCAAGAGCGCATAGTGAGTGCCCCGCAGTCAGGATTGTTAGATCAGATGCACGTTGCTGCTGGACAGACCGTTAAGAAGGGGCAGGTAATTGCACATTTAATTAGCCCGGATTTGTTAGGTTTGCAGCGTGATTATTTACAAGCGTTAACACAAAAAAGACTCGCTACCAAAGCTTTAGCGCGCGACACGGAGTTGTTGAAGGATGGGATTATCGCCCAACGTCGACATCTAGAAACCGAAAGTGCGCATGATGAAGCTAGCGCTAATTTAGCTCAACGTAAGCAAGCGTTAAAGTTGGCTGGTATGAGTGATGGAGCTATCTCAAAGTTAAGCCCATCAGCAGGTATGATGAGTGGACTGAGTTTAGTGGCACCAATTTCTGGCCAAGTATTAGAGCAAATGGTGACAACGGGGCAACGTGTTGATATGGCGATGCCGATATATCGGATTGCCAAAATGTCGCCGTTGTGGCTTGAAATTCACGCCCCACTGGAAGGGTTACCGTTTGTAAAAGAAGGGATGCAAGTACAGGTGCCTAAATTGCAAGCGAGTGGACATTTGATCGCAGTGATTCGTAGTGTTAACAAAGCAGATCAGACACTGCATTTACGTGCTGAAATTACAAAAGGTGCGGAAAAGTTATCACCGGGGCAGTTTGTTGAAGCTGAAATCAACCTAGGCGGTCAATCGCAATATTTTAGTGTGCCAAAATCAGCGCTTGCAAGACAAGGAGCGAGTGCTTTGGTCTTTGCACAGACTCAAGCCGGTTTCAAACCAATTAAAGTGACGATTATTTCTGAGCAAGGAGATGATGCTGTAGTCGATGCGCCCTTTGTTGGTACAGAGAAAATTGCAGTGAGCGGTATCGCTGCAATTAAAGGTACTTGGTTGGGATTAGGGGGTGAATGATGTTAGCTAAGCTGATTCAGTTTGCGCTGACGCAACGTTTGTTAATGATGATAGCTACAGTTGGTTTAGCCGCTGCAGGGATGTTTGCTTATCAGTCATTACCAATTGATGCGTTTCCTGACGTTTCTTCGACACAAGTTAAAGTGATTGTTAAAGCACCTGGTATGACACCAGAGGAAGTAGAAGCGAGAATTACCGCACCCATAGAAGTTGAGATGTTAGGAGTTCCACACCAAGTAGGGCTTCGTTCAGTCGCTAAGTATGCGCTCACTGACATTACGGTAGACTTTGAGGACGGAACCGACATCTATTGGGCTCGTCAACAGGTTTCAGAGCGTTTAAGCGCAGTCTGGGCGAATTTACCTGACAACGCCTCTGGCGGTATGGCACCAATGACAACGCCTTTAGGTGAGATGTTCATGTTCACTGTGGAAAGTGATGAGCTGAGTTTGCAAGAACGTCGTAGCTTGTTGGACTGGGTGATTCGCCCACAGTTGCGCACCGTTGCGGGTGTGGCTGATGTAAACGCTTTGGGTGGATTGGTTCGTAGTTTTGAAATCGTACCAGACAACGCACGAATGTACGCACGAGGTGTGGCGATAGATCGCTTACAAGAAGTGCTTCAGACAAATAACCGAAACGGTGGTGCAGGACGTTTGAACGATGGCGAGGGTTCTTTGCTAGTGCGCTCAGAAGGTGGTTTTAAAACTATTGAGGATGTTGAAAATACTATCGTACGCACAGATCAGGGCATGTCAGTTAAAGTGGCAGACGTTGCTACTGTCCGTATTGGATCTATTACAAGGTATGGTGCTGTCACTAGTAATGGTCATAGTGAGTCTGTTCAAGGCTTGGTATTGGGCTTGCGTGGCGCAAACGCACAAAAAGTGGTTGAAGGGGTAAAGGCCAAGTTGGCCGAAATTGCACCGCAGTTGCCTAAAAGCGTCAAGATTAATGTATTTTATGACCGAGGTAGCTTGGTTGAGCGTGCCGTTAATACGGTAACGAAAGCATTACTAGAAGCAGTTGTACTGGTGCTGATTTTGTTGGTGTTATTTTTAGGTAATTTTAGAGCTGCACTGACCATTGCTTTTATTTTGCCACTTTCTGCGTTGTTTACTTTTCTATTGATGCGTAGTTTCGGCATGTCAGCTAATTTAATGAGTTTGGGTGGGCTCGCAATTGCAATTGGCATGCTGGTAGATGCCGCCGTCGTGGTGGTAGAAAACGTCGTCTCTCATTTGGCAGATAAAAAACAGGCAGGCGCTTTACCGCGCATGCATATTATTTATCGTGCGGTGCGAGAGGTCAGTGTGCCTGTTACCGCAGGTGTGCTGATTATTATTACTGTATTTTTACCACTACTCACATTGCAGGGATTAGAGGGTAAGCTATTTACACCAGTCGCGCTGACAATTATGTTCGCTCTAGCTGGCTCGCTTGTATTGTCATTGACGGTAATTCCTGTGCTTTCTTCCTTTTTGTTAAAAGAAGTCAGCCATGATAATCCTTGGTTGGTGCGTAAGGCATTAGCCATTTATGAGCCAGTGTTGATTTGGTGTTTGGCACATGCAAAGGTGATTGTGATTGCTGCGCTGGTGATGCTTGCATTCAGTGGTGTCGTGTATACCCAAATAGGTAAAACTTTTATGCCTGTGATGGATGAAGGTGACATTATTATTGGGGTGGAGAAGTTGCCTTCTATCAACCTTCATCAAACTATCATCACCGATATGAATGTTCAGCGTGCAATTTTAAGCCAAGTGCCTGAGGTGAAAGGCGTGTATTCCCGTGTAGGTTCTGATGATTTGGGACTAGATCCAATGGGGCTAAATCAAACAGATAATTTTCTTGTACTAAAACCGATGAACGAATGGCGCATGACAACAAAAGATGCACTGATAGATGAGTTGCGTAAAGTGATGAACCAGTTACCTGGTTTGGCTTTTAGTTTTACCCAGCCTATTGATATGCGTGTGAACGAAATGATTTTAGGTGTGCGCGGTGATTTGGCGATTAAGATTTTTGGGCCAGACTTACCTATGCTTGATGCTAAAGCACAGCAGATTGTTAACATCTTATCTTCTATTCCGGGTAGTCAGGATGTATACACGCCGCAAAATAGTGGTGTGCAATATTTACAAATTAAAATTGATCGAATGGCTGCAGGTCGTCTAGGTTTGAGTGTGACTGAGATTGAATCGATTTTGCTGGCGCAGCTTGAAGGTAAGCAGTTGGGTGTGGTGCAAGAGGGGCAAAGGAGAACGCCAGTGTTGATTCGCGGTAGCCAAGACTTGCGTGCATCGCCCACAGATTTTGGTAATTTAATGCTGACGCTAGCTAATGGTACGAATATACCGCTCTCGGCGGTGGCTAGAATTGAGCGCGAGGAAGGGCCTGTAAAAGTAGATAGAGAGCATGGTGCGCGCCTAGTGGTGGTAACAGCCAATGTACGCAACCGTGATTTGGTGAGCTTTGTAGAAGAGGCTAAACAGCGTGTGCAAGCTGAGGTGAAGTTTGATGAGGGCTATGCGGTGAAGTTTGGCGGGCAGTTTGAGAATCAGCAAAGAGCTTCTGCGCGCTTGGCGATTGTCGTCCCAGTGGCGATTGGATTGATATTCCTATTGTTGTTTGCAACGTTTGGGTCAGTCAAGCAGGCACTACTAATTTTATCCAATATTCCATTTGCGATGATTGGGGGCGTACTCTCGTTGTGGCTTTCAGGTGAATATTTATCCGTCCCAGCATCGGTAGGTTTTATTGCTTTATTGGGGATTGCGGTTCTTAATGGTGTTGTGATGGTTAGTTATTTTAATCAGCTACAAGCGCAAGGGATGGCAATGGTAACGATTGTGGTGGAGGGCGCAAAGCGTAGATTAAGACCTGTATTGATGACTGCGAGTATTGCTGCCTTTGGATTGGTTCCTTTGCTGTTTGCAACAGGCCCTGGCTCTGAAATTCAACGACCTTTAGCGATTGTGGTGATTGGTGGGTTGGTTAGTTCAACACTATTGACGCTAGTGCTGTTGCCAATTTTTTATCGTAGATTTTTTAATGGGGTTGCAAAATGAATCTGGATACCATTCCACAAGGCCTGTTAATACTGATTGCTCCAGTGAGTTTAGAAGAAGTTTTAGTCGATTTGTTGTTACAAAAAAACGAGATATCAGGATTTACTTCGAGTAATGTTAGCGGGCATGGAAGACACCATGCTGAAAGCAGCTCGCAACTGAGTATGCTAGAGCAAGTTGCAGGTCGCCAAAAACGAGTGCAATTGATGATGCATGCTAGTATTTGTGAGTTACAAAGCTTAGTGGCCGAACTAAAGCAAACGTTTAGTGATGCTGGCATGCACTACATATTGATGCCAGTCACAGAAGCACAATCTATATGAAGTTTGATGTAAGATAGCCATGTGAATATAGTGGGTATTTTTCTTTTTTATTGATTAGAAATTGTCTTACATAATGAATGAAGGCTAAGCCTATCCTGCCTCTGCCAGTGGTTTTATATAAAAATCTGATGAAGTTTTTATGGTGGCTAGATAGTCAGTTGCGGTATCCAGCAGTAAAATTGTAGTCATTATTTATAAAATCAACAATGTAGAGATTAATATGCTGACTGAAACAAAAGAAACCATACTCATTGTTGATGATGTCGCAGAGAACTTGCATATATTAAGTGAGTTATTAATGCCATCGTACCGTGTGTTAGTGGCTACCTCCGGGCTAAGTGCGTTGCGTATAGTGGAAGCAGCCCCTAAGCCTGATCTGATATTGCTAGATGTCATGATGCCAGAAGTTGATGGCTATACCGTACTGAGTCAGTTGAAACAGAATCCTGCTACTCAAGATATTCCTGTGATATTTGTCACCGCGCTATCTGAATCTGATGATGAAGAAAAAGGCTTGAGGCTTGGTGCTGTCGATTACATTGCTAAACCAATTAAGCCGGCAGTGGTGTTGGCACGTGTACGCACGCAGCTAGATGTGAAACGCGCACGTGAGTGGCTCAAGAGTGAAAATGATTTACTTGAGGCTGAAGTTGCTAAGCGCATGGCAGAAAACGACCTCACGCAACAAGTCAGTATCCGAGCACTAGCGCATCTAGCTGAAATTCGGGATCCCGAGACCGGCAACCACCTACGCCGTACGCAAAACTATGTTCACTGCTTAGCTTCTGGTTTAAAACAACGTCCGAAATATACAGCTTTGATGACAGATCGTTATATTGATCTGCTTGCACGCTCAGCCCCTTTGCATGATATTGGCAAGGTGGGTATTCCTGATTACATTTTACTTAAACCGGGCAAGTTAACAGAAGAAGAGTTCACCATCATGAAAACCCATGCTAAGTTGGGCAGTGATGCGATTCAGAAAGCGGAGGATGAAATGAGTATGCCTTTGCCGTTTTTACTAATAGCGAAAGAAATTGCGCATTGGCATCATGAGAAATGGGATGGCAGTGGCTATCCTGATGCTCTTGCTGGGCAAGATATTCCTTTATCCGCGCGCATTATGGCGCTAGCTGATGTTTACGATGCGCTTACCTCTGCGCGCCCTTATAAAGTTGCAATGACCAGCGAAGCAGCTCGCGATATCATCGTTGCTGGTAAGGGTAAGCATTTTGACCCAACACTTGTTGAAGTATTTCTTGAGAATCTTGATGAGTTTGTTGCCATTGGCAACCGCTTTGCTGATGTGGATTCAGGCGTAGCTTAAAATTAGTTGTTTTAAAATGTCCACTAGGCACTAGGCGATGAAAAATAAGAATAATCTACTCCCTACAAATTTCATCGAACATACTGTTCCTCGAATTAAAATTATTAAACCAGTCGTCGTTTATGCTGTACTTGCAAGTGTATGGATACTTTTTTCTGATAAAGCCTTAATGCAGCTCTTTGAGAGCTCAGATCTTGTCGAGTTGTTTAGTATGCTAAAGGGCTGGCTATTCGTTGCGGTGACTAGCATTCTGCTTTATTTAGTTCTCGACAACCTTCAAAAATACTTGCTTCAAAAAAACTCACAAACTGATCAGCTTGACGTTGCCCAGATAAAAAAAGCTCGCCTCGATATCCTAAAGCCTGTCTTTGTTTATGCGCTGTTATCTGGTGCTTGGATACTCTTCTCAGATAAGTTTGTGATGAGGTTGTTTACTCAGGCGGGCCAAATAGAGTTTGCCATGAGTGTTAAAGGCTGGCTTTTTGTCGCGATTACCAGTGGGCTGTTCTACTTCCTGTTGAATGTTTGGTGTGAAAAAGTAGTCATGAGAGCAATTAGTGATGAGAAAAAAAGAAGTTTCTCACCTGTTAATCACATGTATTCATCTTTTGCTTTACTCACACTGATTGTTCCACTCATTGGTATTAGCTTTTTTAAATTACAAGCACCACAGCTTGAGAATGAGGCAATCAGCGATTTAAAGGTAATTGCCAACCTTAAAGCGGATCAAATTCAACATTGGATGCTAGAGCGTTCTGGTGATGTTGATATTTTATTAGCATCAGATGGTTTAATGAGGCAGATTCAAAAGTTTTCACAAAGCCAATTTGATCCACAACGCGCCAAGCAGATTAAGCGTAGGTTTAATACTTATATTCAATCCTATGGGTATGACAATCTTATGCTGGTTGATCAGCATGGTAAAGTTTTAGTCAATACCAGCACAGAAAATCCAACGCTACACGTTAATCAAGCATTACTTACTTCGGCGGTTAAACAGCAGTCAGCAAAATATAGCAATTTGATGCTTGATACTGATGGTGAGGTGTATTTAGATTGGATTGCTCCCTTGCCAGCGATATATGTGAAAGATCAACAACATGCGGTCGCTATTGTATTAAGGGTTTCAGCTAAGCAATTTTTATATCCATTAATTCAGAGCTGGCCTACAGCTAGCACATCAGCAGAAACCTTATTGGTACATCAACAAGGCGGTGAGGTTGTTTTTCTTAATCAGTTGAGGCATCGGCAAGATACAGCGCTTAAGCTCAAATTTTCAACTAAAGAAGCTCCTCTACCAGCTAAATTTTCTTTAAGTAATACTGGGGCCGGTACTATAAAAGCTAAGGACTATCGCGCCCATAATGTCATTGCAGCCTATGTGCCAGTAAAGGGAACAGATTGGCGTCTAATCGCTAAAATAGATGAAGACGAAGTTTTCGCACAACTTTGGAACAGCTTGTATTGGATTAGTTTAATTGCTTTCGCAGGCATTTCCGCCATGATGATGACGCTGGTGATGCTTTGGAGGCAGCAACAGCGCGCTCAACAGTTGGTTATGTTGGCAGAGAAAAACCAAAGTAACCAATTGCTTGCAATGCTTGCAGAGAACTCCTCCGATTCAATTTATATTAAGGACATTGAAGGACGCTACTTGCTGGTGAATCCAGAAGCTGCAAAAGTGCTTGGTGGTAGTGCTGAAGATATTATTGGTAAGACTGATGCTGACATCCTCCCCGCTGAAGTGGCCAAAAATTTTAGAGAAAACGACTTACTCACTATAGAAAACATGGTGTTGCAAACCTATGAAGAAGAGTTAGTGACGCTTCATGGTGTTCGTACTTATCTGGCTTCTAAAGGTCCTATGCGTAATGCTCAAGGCGAGGTGGTGGGTTTGTTTGGTATCTCTCGCGATATTACAGAGAGAAAAGATATTGAGGATAGTTTACGCGATAGTGAGCAATTACTAAAAGAAGCGCAAAGCATTGCTAAATTAGGTAATTGGACCTTAGATCATCACACGGGTAGGTTATTCTGGAGTGATCAGGTGTATGCCATATTTGAGCTAACGCCTCAGTCTTTTGATGCTACCTATGACGCATTCTTAGCGGCTATCCATCCTGATGATAAAGAGCATGTCGATACCGTTTATCAGCACTCCATCACTCATCATACAGGCTATGAGGTGGAGCATCGGATTATGATGCATGATGGTCGTGTTAAGTGGGTGCAAGAGCGTTGTTTTACCTTGTTTGATGAGCTAGGTAAGCCTTTAACCTCTCATGGTACCGTACAAGATATTACTGAACGTATCCAAGCTGAAGCCGCTGTTTCACGTGGTCGTGATTTGTTGTTCAAAGTGATTGATACTGCGCCCGTTAGAGTGTTTTGGAAAGACCGTGATTTACGTTACCTAGGATGTAATACTTTATTTGCTAAAGACTCAGGTTTAGCACATCCACAAGACTTAATTGGTAAAGATGATTATCAAATGAGTTGGGCTACCGAAGCCGCCTTGTATCGTGCAGATGATCAGGCAGTGATGGACTCAGGGGTAGCCAAGTTGTTTTATGAAGAACAACAAACCACTAAGGATGGTAATGCGATTTGGTTACGTACTTCTAAAGTCCCACTGAAGGACGAGGATGATAGCGTAGTCGGTATTTTGGGCGTGTATGAAGACATCACTCAGCAGAAGCTAGCGGAAGCAAAAATTAAGCGTTTAACACAGCTTTATGCAGTGTTAAGTTACTGCAATCAAGCCATTGTCCGTAGTGGTCATCAAGATGAGTTGTTTGAGCGTATTTGTCATGACACGGTTGAGTTTGGCAGTTTAAAAATGGCATGGATAGGTTTGATTGATGACGAAAGTCAGTTGATTAAACCAGTCGCAATACATGGTGATTTACATGATTACATGGCAGACGTACATATTTCAATAGATGCTGATAGTCCGTTTGGTCAGGGGCCGACTGGTACAGCCGTACGTGAAAATCACCCAGTTTGGATTCAGGATTTTATCAACGATCCACGTACCACTGCTTGGCATGAGCGTGGTGAGCATTCTGGCTGGAAATCGTCTGCTGCATTACCCATTAGTTGTAACGGTATTACCATAGGCGCTTTTAATATTTACGCCGGTGAAGTCAATGCGTTTGATCATGAGGTGCAATCCTTGCTCATCGAAATGGCAAACGATATTAGTTTTGCGCTAGATGCGTTTGCCCGCGATGAAGCACGTAAAACGATTGAGCTCGCATTACAAGCATCAGAAGAGCGTTTGCAGCTGGTGTTGCGTGGCTCACGAGATGCCCCTTGGGATTGGAACCTTGCCACTAACGATTTGTATTACTCTGACCACTGGTGGTCTATGTTAGGTTATCAGCCTAATGAACTTACTGTTGGTGCAGGGTTATGGCAACAGATTGTGCATTCTGATGATTTAGACTTGGTTAATCAGGCTTTTGACGAGGTCATTAAAGGTAGTTCTAACAGCTATGAAATTGAGTTTAGAATGCGACACAAAGATGGACATTATGTGCCCGTGTTGTCTCGAGGCTTTATTTTGCGTGATGAACATGGCACACCATTGCGATTATCAGGTACCAACTCAGACCTTACTGAACGTAAACAGGCAGAAGCCGAGCGCGAGCAAGCGGCAAGCTTGCTGGAAAAAATTACGAATCGTTTGCCAGGTATGGTGTATCAATACCGATTGCGTGCGGATGGCAGTGCATGCTTCCCATATGCAAGCGAAGGGATTCAAGAGGTTTATCGTGTGAGTGCAGAGGAGGTCATGAATGATGCATCTTCAGTGCTTTCGATCATTCATCCTGATGACTATGACGGTGTTGTCAGCTCTATTCAAGCATCAGCAAAAGCATTAACGCCATGGCGTTATGAATATCGCGTTAAATTTAGCGATCAAACCGTGCGCTGGTTATCTGGTAATGCAATGCCTGAAAATGACTTTGATGGCAGCGTACTTTGGCATGGATTTATTGCGGATGTCACCGAACGAAAGGCCAATGAAGAGCAAATTCGCAAACTTTCACAAGCGATAGAACAAAGCCCAGAAAGCGTGGTGATTTCTAATACACAAGCTCAAATCGAGTATGTGAATCAGGCATTTGTAGATGCTACGGGGTATAGCAGAGAAGACGTGATTGGAAAAAACTCTAATATATTGCACTCAGGACAAACGCCAAAAGCCACCTACGAAGAGATGTGGGCAAAGCTGAGCGAAGGATTGGCATGGAAAGGAGAGTTTGTTAATCGACGTAAGGATGGCTCTGAGTACTACGAGTTTGCGATTATTACTCCGCTACGAGCTGCAGATGGCAGCGTCATCAATTATGTCGCAGTTAAAGAAGATATTACCGAGAAAAAACGTGTTGCGGTAGAGTTAGATCAACATCGTAATCATCTAGAAGGACTCATCCAAAGTCGTACTTTTGAGCTCAGTCAGGCGCGTGAGCAGGCAGAAGCCGCTAATCACGCCAAGAGTACTTTCTTGGCAAATATGAGTCATGAGATTCGTACCCCAATGAATGCAATTATCGGGTTGACCCATTTATTACGTCGCGCAGGCGCAACGCCACAGCAAGTAGAGCGTTTGGATAAGATTGATGGGGCAAGCCGCCATCTACTCACCATCATTAATGACATTCTAGATCTCTCCAAAATCGAGTCTGGTAAACTGGTGCTTGAGACAACGGACTTTTATTTATCTAGCGTGTTAGATAACATTGATTCGATTATAGGCGAGAGCGCGCGTGATAAAGGCTTGCAGGTTGAAATAGACCGTGGTGACGTTCCACCACTGTTACGTGGAGATCCTACGCGTTTGCGTCAGGCACTATTGAACTACGCAGCGAATGCAATCAAGTTTACGGATCAAGGCAAGGTGAGTTTAAGCGCTAGGCTACTAGAGGATAACGGGAACGACTTCCTCGTTCGGTTTGAAGTGCGAGATACTGGTATAGGCATTAGTCCAGAACGTGCCAATAAGTTATTTCAAGTGTTTGAGCAGGCTGATACTTCTATTACTAGGAAATATGGTGGTACTGGCTTAGGGCTTGCCATTACGCGTAAATTAGCCAATATGATGGGTGGCGAAGTTGGTGTTGATAGTGAAGTTGGCCAAGGCAGTACATTTTGGTTTACCGCAAGACTGCAACGAGGCCAAGACTCTTCAGCCTCAACATACGGCACTTCTGTATTAAGTGATGCTGAATCACAGCTCAAGCTAAATCATTCAGGAGCCAAAATATTATTAGCAGATGATAGCGCGATTAATCGAGAAGTCGCGGTAGAAATGTTACGTAACGCCGGCTTGATATTAGATACAGTGGCCGATGGCGTAGAGGCTGTTGGCAGAGTAAAACAGCAAAAATATGATTTGGTATTAATGGATATGTTTATGCCGAATATGGGCGGTATAGAAGCAACGCAACTAATCCGTACATTGCCTGATTATGAAAAAACACCGATTATTGCCATGACTGCGAATGCGTTTGATGAAGATCGTAGCGCCTGTTTTAACGCCGGCATGAACGACTTTATTGCGAAACCAGTCGAGCCGAAATTGTTTTATACGACCTTATTGAAATGGCTTCCAGTTAAGCAGATAGAAAGCGGTGATGTGATTGATACAGGAACAAATCAAGAAAGCACGGCGATATCTGATCTATCAAGCATGGATAGCAACATTGTGTTGACACATGAGCACAGTGCCGTAGCTCAGGTGGCGCTGGAGCAACTGCGCACCATGTCAGGTTTAAATATATCCAGAGTGCTTGAAGCACTGCGTGGCAATGTCGAGAAATACCTTAGCCTATTGGCGGAGTTTATCAACTCACATGCTGACGATGCCGCGCAACTAGAGCGCTTGATTAGCCAAAGTGATTACGTTGCGGCAAGGCATGCAGCACACGCGCTAAAAGGCGCTGCCGCCACATTAGGGGCAGATGGTCTAGCTTTGTGTGCGGGTGAGCTAGAGACGTTACTGCGCGAAAGCCAAGGCACCACTCTGAGTTTAGAAACTGTTGTGCCTAAAATTGAATCTCTCAGTAATGAACTCATTAAAATTGCAGCAGTATTGCCAACTATGCTTCGACCACAGCATCCTGAGGGCGTTGAATTAACCGGCGTCGAGATACCGGTCGCCCTCTTAAAATCGCTTGATACAATGTTAGCTGAGAATGATGCGGCAGCAGTTGTATTGTATGAGCAGCATGCCGATACTTTTAAAGCCGCATTAGGTGCGTCATCTTTAAAATTAGGGCGTGAGATTAAACAGTTTTCGTTTGAAAGTGCACGTGAAATTTTAAAAGAATGGCTTTGAATCTGGGCGAGTTAATCTTATTTAAGCATTCTTTGCTTTAGTTAAAATCGCATATATCTCATCTTTAAGATGTAACTTTTCTTTTTTCAAAGCCTCTATCGCCTCATGGCTTGCAACTTCAATAGCGGACTCAATATTTTTAATTTTTTGATCAAGTTCGTTATGGCGGTTAAATAGGTTCGTAAAATGCAAGTCGCTATGTTTTAGCGTTGAAATTAAATCGCGATATTCTGGAAACATGGTGAGGCTCCTTAATAAATACTAATATCCAATCTAGACAATTTCATTGTAAATAAGGCTGTGATTAAGCTTATTGACTTATGTCATGAAATTGGTGACCTAGCGTAACAGCATAGGTAAATGAATATTTTGCTGTTAGTTGGAGACTAACACGCGGGCTGCTCAAGTTGATTGAATATTAGAAGTGAGGGGTTTTTTTGATTTAACTGTCTAACGACAGCTTGAAACGGTGACCACACAGAAAAATATGATATTTTTATGGAGCAGAAAAGAAAAAATCCTTATAAGTTTTCACTTATAAGGATTTTAAAATATTGGCGGAGTGGACGGGACTCGAACCCGCGACCCCCGGCGTGACAGGCCGGTATTCTAACCAACTGAACTACCACTCCTTGAACTTAATGTATTAATAAATTAGTACATATTTAAACTAAAGCTCAAATTTTCGTCAGTGCAAATTTTTGGTGGGTGCTAACGGGGTCGAACCGCTGACATTCGCCTTGTAAGGGCGACGCTCTACCAACTGAGCTAAGCACCCTGCAGCACTAACGAAGGCCGCATATTACAGAGAATGCGGCATGTTTTCAACACATTTTTGAAATAATTTAAATAAAAAGGAGTTTTTTTGAATTGTCTCAATTAAGTCACGTTTGGGATGTGCGTTTTGATGCTCTTTTGTCGATTAATCGAAGTCGCTATCAAGTTTGATTTGATTTCGGCCAGCAGATTTTGCAACATACATCGCATCATCTGCACGTTTGAGTATTTCGTCCTCATTTAGCTCATGATGAATAAATACAACGACCCCAATACTAGCTGAACATATATGTTCTATTTTAGATTTGGTATCACCTGTATTTAACGATAGTAAATATGGTTGTAATAATGCTTTACGGATTTTTTCGGCAATACGGTTGGCCTGATGTATAGATTTCTCTTTATTTTTGCTCAAGGTGTTGAGTAGGACAATAAACTCATCGCCACCAAAGCGTGACACTGTATCAACTTGGCGGACGCAATTTTTGATACGCACTGCAACCTCTAACAGTAATGCATCACCAAACGCATGACCATAGGTATCATTAATCGGTTTGAAGTTATCAAGATCTAAAAACATGAGCGCACAGTAGCGGCCATTGCGTTTGCTTGATGCCATGGTTTGGCCTAAACGGTCTTTAAGCAAGCGTCGATTTGGGAGCTTTGTCAGTGCATCATAAAACGCGAGTTGACGCACTTCGTCTTCTAGTTTCTTGCGGTCTGTAATGTCTAAATTATGTCCCTGAAGGTATAAGAATTTACCACTCTCATCCTCAATAGGCGTGACTCGACAATAAAAGTCCCGATAAACACCATCATGCCGTTTTAATCTAAAGTAATGGTCGTGGCCAGTTTTCTTTTCGAAATCAACTTGCCAGATTTTTTGAGCCTCTGCGATATCTTCCGGATGTACAACAGAGGTCCATTTTTCTATGGTTAGGCTATCTTCTGGATTTTGGCCTGTAAAATCAAACCATTGCTTATTGGTATAGGTGAATGAGGTGCCGTCAAATGCCCACATGTGGATATTGGTGTTATTGAGCAGAATCGATAGTCTTTGTTCACTTTCTGCGAGCGCTTTACTTCGATTGGCTAGCTCAGAAGTGCGTTGTTTGATTCTCTCCTCAAGTGTCTCCTGATTGAGCAAAATTTCGTCAGTTGCGCGCTTAAGCTTATTTGTCACCACTTTAATGTGTTTGATAAACGGGTTGAAAATCAGCATGGCTTCTAGTGAAAGTAATAGCAGTGTGAGAATCCATAACGCAGTCTCTGCTTTTTCGAGCTGCTTGATGGATGCTTCGCCCTCTAGCTGATATTGGTGCACGGCTTTATCCAGTGAGGAAACTAAAGTCGTTGGTGCTGTGTTGGTAATGTAGCGTAGCGCTGCGTTGTCTGGGCTTAGCTTATCGCTATCTGTAGCGAGCAATGCACGTACGGTATTGATGTAAGTTCTTACTTGGTTGTTAAGCGAATAATCACCTTCAAAATACATGGCGCTTACCGCTGGAGACATTGAGGATGGTAGTCCCATTACTTTATTGCCATAAAGTAATCCATGATGCGAGATTGCCATTAACTCAATAGATTCTTCCAGTTTTGTGCGAATAGACGCACGCTCACTTGCATGTGCTGTCACCAATAAATTGGCGAATAGGGCTGTGCGTTGGCTTAGCATCCGTTGACGCCCACTAATATTAACGACTGCAGCGGTACTTTCTTGTTCAGAGATGACAAGTTTGAGGCTGTACCAAGCTGCAGTGGTGAGTGCTGCAACGAGAGATAGTGCAAGTACGTAGCGCCAAGTGAGGGCTTGCGCGATACCTAAGTCATCTTTGATGTGTGTTTTTGTGAACAAGTATTTTCTCAGTTCTTGTCACTGCATATGACAATTGACTATAAGCCAAATTTGCAAGTCAAAGAGGAGATATTTGAGTATCCACCGGTGGTTTGAAATGCAGACTCTAGTACTTGGTTCAACTCTAACAAAATTGTCTATACAGGTAAAGCGACCTTATTGGGTATATGCTTGAATAAAAAAAGGTTTTAGAGATATTTAGATATTAGTGCGATTGGTTTTGGTAAGTTGAGTCGAGTTTTATGTTTTCAATACTTTTTATATACTGATATGCATCAGTTAAGAGATCTGATGCATTTTTTTAAATGGCACATGTATTTTAAGCTTGATTTAAGCTTAGACGCATAAAGTGATACTCACCATTTAAACAAAGGAGTTATATCATGAAAAAATCAATGAATACATTGGCCTTAGTGTCGGTCATTTCATTTGCTTTATTATCGCCATTAGCGTTTGCGGATGATGATGCCCAAGAAATTGAAGCAATCGCTAAAGAGTTAGGTCTAATTACATTAGAGCAGGCGAAAGCAAAGGCGCTTGCTGCAAAACCTGGTGCAGTAGAAGATGTTGATCTAGAAAATAGAAAGTTTGGTAAAGGCTGGGATTATGAGTTTGAAATTGTTGATGCTGATGGGCGTGAGTGGGAAGTTTTAGTAGATGCTAAAACTGGCGCAGTTAGAGATGTCAGCCAAGAGTGGTTTTAAGTGAATAACTTGCGTGGGGTAAATCTAATTTCAACCCGTAAGCCGCCCAGTGCCGCTGAGCGGCTGAAACTTAGGTTTGCTCCATAGCTGTTGGCAATGTCATAGACAATAGCAAGCCCTAAGCCACTGCCAGCAACAGATTCATCTGCTCTAAAACCACGCTGAGTGAGTGCGTTTAACTCATGAACAGGGCAGCCTGGTCCGTCATCTTCAATTACAAAAATTGGTGCATCGCCACCCGTGACGGTGAGTGATACATTACGTTTACACCATTTACAGGCGTTATCTAACAAGTTGCCGAGTATCTCCATTAAGTCTTCGCCATCACCATTAAACTTTGTTCCCTCGATGACTTCCCAAGTGATATTCACAATCTTAGTTTTATAAATCATGCGCAAAGTATGCGTCAGTTGAGCAATCTCGGTTTTCAAATCTATTTGCTGCATAGGGCGGATGTCGCCCATTAAACGAGCACGTTTTAGCTCTCTCTCGATAATTTGGTCTAGCGAGTTTGTTGCTGCATAGATAGACTCACGGATTTGTGGAAGCCCTTCAATTTCTGAACGCTCTGCAGTTTGATTGAGTAGTGTTAGTTTTGTTTTGAGGGCGTGAGCCAAATTACCTAGAGACTCTCTGGAACGTTTAGATTTTTGCTGGATAGATTGAAGCAGATGATTAAGCTCTGTAATCAGTGGCGCAATCTCTACAGGACCTTTAGAGGTGATCTGACTCGCTTCGCCACGCTCTAGTTTAGCGATATCGCTTTGAATTATTTTTAACGGCAAGAGCGCATGCTGAATAATCAGCCGCTGTATTGCCAATAAGATGATGAGGCCCAGTAATGAGATTGCAGCGTATATCAACTGGAAGTGCTCAATGCTAGCTTTTAAGGGACCTAAGTTTTCAGCAACTGCAATACTAATGGCTTGTCCTTGTTTTTGATATCCAGTGGCAACAATCAGTAGTGATTGTGCTTCAGGACCTTTGCTATATAGTAGCTTTTGTTCATCTTTTGCTAGGTTTTTAATATTCAGATCAGTATCCCATAGCGACCGTGAAATGAGGCGCTGGTTACCAGTAATTACAACATAATAGTGTCCAGAGAATGGTCGCTGGTAGATAGCACTTAAGCGTTGTGGGTCAATTTCAAGTTGGTTGGATGCATTAAATTGGGCACTGGCGAGCAAGCTCTCACCCTCATGTTGCAAGCGTTTGCTTAATTGATCTTCGCTTAGTTTGTTGATTGCGTAACTTACGACTAGCCATTGTAGCGAGAGTAATAACACTAGGCTAAATGTCAGGCTCCAAGATAGTCGACCTTTGAGTGAAAGCATTACGAAGCCACTCCAAACACATAGCCTTGGCCGCGCCTGGTTTGTATTAAGTGACTACCAATTTTTTGGCGCAGACGATTGACATAGACTTCAATCACATTGCTGTCTTTATCTTCATCATATTCATAAATATGTTCAGTTAACACTGATTTAGAAAGAATGTGTCCTGAATGCAGCATAAAGTATCTTAACAATCTAAACTCAATATTCGTCAGGTTGCATTGCTCACCGTGATTGAAGATGACTGTTTGCGTTTGTTCATTTAATTTAAAGTGTGCTGTGTGTAGCGTTTCTACCGTATTACCGGTGCTACGTTTTAATACCGCGCTGACTCGTGCAAGTAGTTCTTCGATCTGAAATGGCTTACTTATGTAATCATCTGCACCCGTGTTAAAGCCAGTCACTTTGTCTTGCCATCCGCCTCGAGCAGTAAGAATAATGACAGGCGTGGCCACTTGTGCACTGCGCCAGTTAGCTAGTATTTCTAGCCCGTTGCGTTTCGGTAAACCTAAATCTAGTATGACCAAGTCGTAAGGCTCTAATTTACCTTGTATTTCAGCCTCTATGCCATCAGTCGCTATGTCTGTTGCATACCCAGCACGCTGAAGACCAGCTTGAAGATGTGGACCAAGGGTTGCGTCATCTTCAACTAAAAGTAGTCGCATCGCTTAATCCTCAAGCTCTAGCTTGATGAGTTTTCCAGTTTTTGCATCAAGTTTGATTTCCCAAACTTGGCTTTGAGCATCGAGAATTTCTATCTCGTAAATGTGTGTGCCTTTTTTTTGTTCTAGTTCAGTTTCGAGCACCTCCCCAGGTTTGATGGCTTTTGCTAACTTCGTGATTTTTTCTAGAGGGAGAATTTTTCCTGCGCTTAAGAGTTGTCGTGCCGTTTGCTGATTGATATCAGCATTTGCATCTTTGTCAGTCAATATAAGCAAGCTGGTGAACAGGCTGCCAGCTGTGATGGCTAATACAAATAGATTAAATTTTTTCATCATAATGTGTTGTTTGCATGAGGATATTACCCCTCATAGAAAAACTTCGACTGAAAGATAATGGTAACGTATTGTGCATTAGAAAGCTTAACTTAAGCTTAAATTGTCAGCACCATGTTAAGCATCAATCAATATAGCTACTGGAAATACCGCTAGGTACTTAAAATAAATTAACTTAGAGACATGCGATAGTGATTGCATGCCTCTTAAGGTAACGTTTGCTGGCTGGCTGGCTGGCTGGCTGGAGGGATTAATTGATTTTGTAGCTGGCAATTGCACGTGACACAGCAATATAGGAGCCTATCCAGCCAATAGAGATTGCAGAAATAATGACTGCTAGGAATAGTTGAGTATCAAATAACGTTACGCTGAAATCATTGCTATATAAATGGGCGATTTGCGAAATGGAGAGATTAAACGCCTGAATAATACCGATGAGCATGAGTACCGCCATTAAGCCGCCAAATAGTCCATAAAGCGCACCAGCATAAAGGAATGGCATGCGAATAAAGCTACGTGTAGCTCCGATAAGGTTGCTCACTTCGATTTCATCTTTTTGCGTTAATATCTGCATACGCACCGTATTGCCAATAATCACTAAAAGTACGATTGCTAATAAGCCAGCAATCATCGAGATAAGTTTTTTCCCTAGGCTCAATAACGATGAAAGACGTTTCACCCACTCTGTATTGAGTAATGCAAGTTCTACACTCGGTAAGTTTTGTAGTGTATCTTTTAGTCGAATCAAGCTATCAGGGTCTGATGATTTTGCTTGAATAAAAAATGCGTCTGGTAACGGATTTTTACCTAATTGAGACACAGCATCGCTAATCTCTTGGTTGCTTTTTGATTTAGTTTGTAACTGCTGCCATGCCTCTTCTTTAGTGACTAAATGAAAGTTTGCAATACCCTGATTTTTTGCTAATTGGCGTTCAACTTCTTTGATTTCATCAGTATTCGCATCCACTTTTAAGAATAAGCTAACCTCGGTGTCTTTTTGCATGTGGTCAGTGAGTTTTGATAAGTTATCTACCGCCAAATAGAACAGGCTTGGCAGGCACATGGCGACACCAATCACCAAACAAATCATGAACGTTGAGAGCATGTTGTTATGCATGCGGCTAAGCACAAGTTTAAGTGTCTGTATGTGTTGATTTAGCCAGTTGTTCATGATGTGAAGCGCTCTACAGAAGATGGTGCTTGGTCTAAGTGAGGTTCTTTAAGTAAGTGCTCAGTCAGCGAGCCTTGGTTGATATGCATGACTCTATTTTGTCTTGCGCTCATACCCAATGCATCATGTGTGGACATAATGACCGTCACCCCAACCTGATTAAAGGCATAGAAAATCGCCATAATGTCAGCGGCATAACTAGCATCTAAATTGCCAGTAGGTTCATCTGCCAGTAGTATTGAGGGGCGACTGACCACTGCACGTGCGATGGCTAAGCGTTGTTGCTCGCCGCCAGACAAAGTAATTGGCATCGCCTTTTCTTTATTCAATAAACCTACTTTATCCAGTGCCGCCCTCACGCGCTTGGCCGCCTCTTGTCCAGTAACACCATTGATATGTAATGGTAAAATGACATTCTCAAAACAGTTTCTGTCATACAGCAGTTTATGATCTTGAAAAATCAACCCAAATCGACGGCGTAGAAATGGGATAGCCGATGGTTTTAGCTGGCTGACATTTTGATTTGCAATCAACACCGTACCGCTGGTAGGGCGTTCTGTTGCAGCAATCAGCTTTAACAATGTACTTTTACCAGCGCCAGAGTGCCCAGTTAGAAACACAAACTCACCAGCATCAATATTGAAACTAATGTTTTTGAGTATCTCATCGCTACCTGGGTAGCGTTTGGTGACTTTGTCAAATTGAATCATGCTGGTATTTTATTCTTAATATTGCAGTCTTTTGGAAATAGTTTTACGACTCAATCATCGCATCAATAAATTCATTGGCATTAAATGGTCTCAGGTCATCAATGGCCTCTCCAATCCCAATGTAGCGAATTGGAATAGGTCTAGCCTGTGCGATTGCAGCAATCACACCGCCTTTTGCGGTGCCATCCAGTTTACTTAAAACCAAACCAGTCACGCCGAGCGCATCATCAAAGATTTTCACTTGAGACACTGCATTTTGCCCAGTATTTGCATCAAGCACGAGTAACACTTCATGAGGTGCGCCAGGTAAGGCTTTGTCCATCACACGTTTAACTTTTGCAATTTCCTCCATCAGGTGCATTTGCGTAGGCAGGCGACCTGCGGTGTCTGCCAACACGATATCAATGTTTTTTGCACGTGCGGAGTTGATGGCATCAAACATGACTGCGGCAGGGTCACCACTGGTTTGGGCAACCACATGTACATTATTGCGCTCCCCCCAAACCTGTAATTGTTCACGCGCGGCCGCTCTAAATGTATCGCCCGCGGCAATTAGCACACTTTTGCCCTCTGATTGAAACAGCTTAGCTAGCTTACCAATAGTTGTCGTTTTGCCCGCACCATTCACGCCAGCCAGCATGATGATAAATGGTTGGTGATTACTCGTTTCTAATGGTTTCTCTAGCGGTGAGAGTAGGTCTGATAATGATGCTTTAAGAGCAGCTTTAAGTTGCGCTGTGTCGTCTAGGCTTTGGCGTTTTACACGGCTTTTGATGTCATCAAGTAAATGTTGAGTTGCGTTAATACCAACATCAGAAGTTAATAAGATTGTTTCAAGTTCGTCATAAACATCAGCATCAATTTTCCCGCCACCAAAGAGGCTGGCAAGCTGATTACCTAACTGACTTCTGGTTTTTGCTAAGCCTTGTTTTAAGCGCGTGGCCCAACTTTGGCTTGGCGTCGCATCAATAGGTTTGACTTCTGGCGTTGTGGTTGGCTTGTCTTTTTTAAAAAAATCGAACATAAATTTTTAACTGAGTTTAGTAACACTATTTTAGCTTAATTTTGCTTCAGACAAACCAGTTCATTTCATGTATGTTGATGAATTATTATCACCTTTTAATCTTGCATCACGGCTGTTTAGATAGCTAATTTAGAATAATGCCAGTGAATTATCGAGATATGGGCTAGGCTGAACTAACTCAATGGTATCCTTGTCACAAAAGCTTATTCTATGAGTCGTTTGAATTTATGTCAGACTTAGTGCTTATTTAATCATACTGACAAAAATAACTGGAGATAAATCCTGTGCGTAAAACATGTTTTTTAATACTTTTGCTAGTCATGCCAATCACTGTTTTTGCCAATCCATCTATTAAAGAGTTTAAGTTGGATAATGGCCTTAAGGTGATTGTGCAGGAAGATCACCGTGCACCAGTTGTGGTGTCGCAGGTTTGGTATCGAGCTGGCAGCTTAGATGAAGTAAACGGAAAAACCGGTGTCGCGCATGTGCTTGAGCATATGATGTTTAAGGGTACAAAAAAAGTACCCGCTGGCCAGTTCTCACGTTTAGTCGCTGCAGCAGGTGGTAAAGAGAATGCTTTTACCAGTACTGACTATACCTGTTACTTTCAACAACTTGAAAAATCACACTTACCACTTTCATTCAAACTAGAAGCTGACCGCATGGTGAATTTGCAGTTGAGTGAAGAAGAGTTTGCCAAGGAAATTAAAGTCGTAATGGAAGAGCGTCGCTGGCGTACTGATGACAAACCACAGTCACAAGTGAATGAAGCGTTTCAAGGTGTTGTGTATCGCGCACATCCATACTCGCGCCCTGTTGTTGGATTCATGAATGACTTGGAAAATATGACGGTTGAAGATGCGCGTGAGTGGTATAACAATTGGTACGCGCCTAACAACGCAACATTAGTAGTGGTGGGTGATGTGAAAGCGGATGAAGTGTATCAGCTAGCAAAACAGCATTTTGGTAAATTGAAGCCTAAGGTATTACCTGTACGTAAACCGCAAGTAGAACCTGTGCAATTGGGCGAGCGCCGCGTAGTGGTGAAAGCGCCAGCAAAATTACCTTACTTATTGATGGGCTTTCATGTGCCACCTGTGACTAATCCAGCGTTAGATTGGGAGCCGTATGCCTTGGAGGTGTTGGCTGGCGTTTTAAGTGGTAACCCCGCAGCACGACTCAACCAAAGCCTAGTAAGAGACTCGCAATTGGCAATCGATGCAGATGCTGGCTATGATTTACTAGCACGTGGTCGTCAAAGTCTATTTTCGTTAGATGGCACGCCTAGTGATGGTAAAACCGTGGTTGAGCTGGAGCAAGCGCTATTGCAAGAAATCGAAAAAATCAAAAAAACAGGTATTTCACAAGAAGAGCTTGATCGCGTTAAAGCGGGTGTGATTGCTGCTGATGTTTATCAACGTGATTCCATGTTTTATCAAGGGATGCAGCTAGGTACGATAGAAACCATTGGTTTCTCATGGAAAATAATAGAAGACTATCCTAATAAATTGCGTGCGGTCACTGCTGAACAAGTACAGGCTGTGGCAAAAAAATACCTGCACAAAGATAACCTGACGATTGCGACATTAGACCCCCAACCGATTGACCCTAATGCAAAACCTCAGGGTAAGCCACACGTACATTAATTAAATATCACACTTTAATTTTTAAGAATTTTTAAGGTAAAAAATAATGAGTTTGCAATTGATAAAAAGAATAGTCACATCAGGTTTTTTAATCATCAGTACAGGTTTTATGTTCGCTACAACAAACGTGCAGGCTGCTGTGAACATTCAGCAATGGCAAACCTCTGCGGGTTCAGAGGTTTACTTTGTAGAAAATCATGATTTGCCTATTTTAGATATCAGTGTGAACTTCTCCGCTGGTAGTGCACGCGATACTGCAGAGAAGTCTGGTGTAGCGGGCATCACTCGCTACTTAATGACATTAGGTGCGGCAGGCATGACCGATGAAACAATCGCTAATAAATTTGCAGATGTTGGGGCAGTATTAAGCGGTAGCTTTGATGCTGATCGGGCTGCGTTATCGTTACGTACTTTAAGTAGTGAGCGCGAGCGTCTGCAGTCGCTCAATGTGTTTACACAAATTCTACAAAAGCCTGACTTTCCAGAGTCTGTACTAAGCCGTGAAAAAGCGCGCATTATCTCTGGCTTACAGGAGTCTGCGACACAGCCAGAGAGCATTTCCAATAAAGCGTTTATGTCTGCCTTGTATGAAAATCATCCTTACAGTTTAGATGAAAGCGGTGAAATCGATACTGTAGCCAAGATTAAGCGCGACGACTTACAAGCGTTTTACCAGCAATATTATGGTGCTAAGGGTGCTGTGATTGCCATTATTGGAGACTTAACGCGAGAGCAAGCAACGCAGATTGCAGAAAGCGTTAGTGTTGGATTGCCGGCAACGCCTGCACCAGCACCGATTGCACAAGTCACAATTTCGGCCAAGTCAAAAGAGCAGCGTATTGCCCATCCTGCCTCTCAGTCACATATCTTGTTAGGACACACAGGCATTAAGCGTACTGATCCAGATTTGTTTCCGCTATATATTGGCAACTATATTTTAGGTGGTGGCGGTTTTGTTTCCAGATTAACAGAAGAGGTGCGTGAGAAGCGTGGTCTAGTTTACAGTGTGTATAGCTACTTTATGCCGATGGCTGAAGTAGGGCCGTTTCAGATTGGCTTGCAAACTAAAAAAGATCAGGCCGAAGCTGCACTGGCGTTGGTGCATGAAACATTGGAGAAGTTTATTAAAGATGGTGTTACCGAGGCAGAGCTAAAGGCAGCCAAGGCCAATATCATTGGGGGCTTCCCGATGCGGATTGATAGTAATAAGAAAATTCTAGACTATTTAAATGTGATTGGTTTTTATAAGTTGCCGCTTAACTATTTAGACGAATACAACAAAAGAGTGGAGAAGGTGACCGTGGCACAAATTAAAGACGCTTTCAATCGCCGTCTGAAGCCTGAAAATTTTGTCACAGTGATTGTTGGTGACCCAAAAGCTCAGTAGTTTTCAATTGAGTCTGGCTAGCTTAGGTATATGCAGTAGTTAAGATTTGATTCGCTAAATTTGAAGTAATTTCTGTTAACAATGACTTCAAATGAGTGCCGATTGAAATTGGTAGTAAAATGCGATTTTATTGCAATCCGTAGCACCGCATTAATATGACCGAGAAAAAATTAAATACAGTACGCATTAATGCGGGGGAATGGCGGAGCCGTTTGCTTAAGTTTCCTGACGCACAAGGCTTACGCCCTACGCCAGAACGTGTGAGGCAAACTGTATTTAACTGGCTAGGGCAAGACCTCACAGGTCAAACCTGTTTAGACCTGTTCGCAGGTACTGGTGTGATGGGCTTTGAAGCTTTATCCAGGAATGCTAAGTCTGTTGTGATAGTTGAAAAAACTGCGGCAGTTTATAAAGCGATTTTAGACAATAAGACCATGTTGAAAGCCGATGCTGCACAAGTACTTAACATGGATGCTTTGGTATTCTTAGATAAAAACCAGCAATTATTTGACGTGGTGTTTCTAGACCCCCCTTACCATCAAGGTTGGCTGGATAAAGTATTATTGCAATTACCCAAACACTTGAGTAAACAAGGCGTGGTCTATGTTGAGGCTGAATATGCTTTGGCAGATAGTGATGTTTGGCAAGTATTTAAACAGAGTAAAGCGGGTAATGTTTTTTATCATCTGATAAAATTGTGCTATGACACCAATTAAAAAACGAATCGCTGTTTACCCAGGTACTTTTGACCCGATCACCTTGGGCCATGAAGATCTTGTGCGTCGGGCTGCTTATTTGTTTGATGAGGTGATTGTTGCTGTAGCTGGTAGTACCAATAAAAATACGTTGTTTGATTTGCAAGAGCGTGTAGCGCTGGCAAGCGACTTGTTTGCTTCCTACTGCAACGTGAAGGTGGTTGGCTTTAGCGGACTGCTTATGCAATTTGTGCAAGATCAGGAAGCGCAAGTGGTGATTCGTGGGTTACGGGCCGCTTCAGACTTCGAGTATGAATTTCAGTTGGCAGGGATGAACCGTAAACTTTATCCTAAGTTAGAAACCTTGTTCTTAACACCCTCGGAGCAGTATATGTTCGTCTCTTCAAGTTTGGTACGTGAGGTGGCTAAGCTAGGTGGTGCGGTTGATCAGTTCGTATCTACATCAGTTGAAGATGCGATTAAGAAAAAATTAAAAGTGAGTCTCTAGTTTATGGCATTGATGATTACCGATGAATGTATCAATTGTGACGTGTGCGAGCCTGCATGCCCCAATAGTGCAATTTATCAGGGTGAAGAAATCTATGAGATCAACCCAGATTTATGCACGGAGTGTGTAGGGCATTACGATAAACCGCAATGTCAGCAGGTTTGCCCGATTGATTGCATTCCGCTAGACCCCGATAAAGTAGAATCCAAAGAACAGTTGTTGAATAAATATCATCAATTGACGGCAGCTAATTAAATACTAAGGACAGCAAATGCGCATGCTACATACTATGCTTCGTGTTGGTAACATGGAGCGCTCAATCAAGTTTTATACTGAAGTGTTAGGCATGAAGTTGTTACGCCAACATGATTTTCCTGATGGTAAATTTTCACTAGCGTTTGTTGGTTATGGCGCGGAAAGTGACCATACTGTATTAGAGCTTACCTATAATTATGGTGTTGAAAGTTACGATATGGGTAAAGCCTATGGACATATTGCGATAGAAGTGGATGACGCATACCAAGCCTGTGATGCAGTACGCAATGCTGGCGGTAAAGTCGTGCGTGAAGCTGGCCCAATGATGCATGGCACCACGGTGATTGCCTTTATTGAAGATCCAGACGGTTATAAAGTCGAATTTATTCAGGCGGGTACCTACTGAGGTAAACCTTGCCCTGTGAAGAATTACGTTGTTGCGTAGTGCTCAGAATGCTCATTAAATCTGCGTAGATCCGCTTCTTGTGCTCCTTGCGGTTAGTCGTTCATTCACAATCACCAGTATTGGCAAGTTAAGTTTGTTCTGATAAACCAGTTTGAAAGGACATAAGATTGACGCAAGGTGTTTGGTGTTTATACCTGCTGGAATGTAGGAACGGTGCTTACTACGCAGGGATTACCAATGATTTGGCATCAAGATATTCTACTCATCTGGCAGGTAAGGGCGCACGTTATACTCGCGCCAATCCGCCTACCAAAATACTAGCCTCCAAGCCATACCCAGACCGCTCTACTGCAAGTATTGCCGAAGCAGAATTAAAACGATTACCCAGACATAAAAAACTCAATTTCTTTGCGGGTATGAATGATGGATAAAGTTGCTTTACTAAAAGCTGTTCAGGCTGCACAAGCAGGAAACTGGAGTGATTCACATCAAATTGCACAAGACTACAGTGATGCTACTGCCAACTGGTTGCATGCGGTGCTGCATAAAATTGAAGGCGATGAATGGAATAGTAAGTACTGGTATGCGCGTAGTGCTGGGCGGAGTTATGATGACTTTGTCGATGCAGCTTCAGAACTCTCTGCTATCCATCAAAGTTTATTGTAAAGATAGACTATAGGTGCATTGTTGTCGTGTAACTAATTGAAATGATCCTGTGGGTTCATATAGAACATGCGCTTCCAACCCTGTGGTTCAGTTGTCATGTTTGTGGGTTTGGGGATTAATGACACGACGCTATAGTGCAAATGTGGTGGCTTGCCCGCAGCATTTCCTGAGTCGCCTACCTGACCAATCACTTCTCCTTGTGATGCCCAGCTTAATGGCGTTGTATTTATTGCTTGAAGATGGGCGTAATAATGAACCTGCCATTGAGGGCTGAGTACAGCCACTACCTTACCGCCCATGTCGATATTACCTGTGAATATGACTAACCCGCTAATGCTTGAAATCACTGGTGTGCCGTGTTTTGCAAAGATATCGATACCTTTATGCGCACCAGATTTCCCCCAAGGGGAATGCCAGAAGCTATGCTGGTTCCAATCTAGAGGCGTGGCACCCTTTACAGGGATGATGCCTTTGGGCTTGATATTACAACTGATAATGATGATTATAAAAAATAATATACATAGTTTTTTCATATAATTAACGCTTGAATGGTGCGGTTAAAAAATACCCATGTGAATGAGTGGCAGTGTGATGCAGGCATGTATGTTGATGAGGTCCAGTCCTTCCTGTTGTGAACGAAGGACTGGATGTTTATTTAGTGACTATCTTGTGTTAATTGTTATCAAGGCTACCAATTTGGTACCAATCTACTTTTCTGGTCACCACCATCGTGAGTGCGAGTAAGCCAAACACTAAAAGTGTGCCCATGAGCAGTGCGTTATCCTCTGAGGCTAATATGCCGTATAAGGCACCATATAAAGTAATGAGCATGGTGCTAAACATAAAGCCATGCATCTTGCTTTTTAGTACATGGCTTAAGTAATAGCCAAGTAAAATCACACATGATGTGCTTGCAGCAAGGTAAGACCAAGCAAAACCAATGTGCTCTGAGAATGAAATCAGTAATAAGTAAAATAGCGCCATACTCAGACCCACCAATGTATATTGGGCTGGATGGATGCGTAGTCGTTTTAGAATTTCAAAGATAAAGAAGCCTGCAAACGTTAGGCCGATGAATAGTAAGCCATATTTAGTTGCGCGGTCGGCCTGGCTGTATACGTTAATTGGCTCAACAAAACTGACAGAGAGCGATTCAAGATGGTTGCCAGCATCTGCAATTGATTTATTAGAATCGGCATTTCCGCGTTTAGTTAATGTATTGTTAAGCGCCGCTTGATTGCTACTTGAAAGTGATGATATCTCCCAATGCGCTTCAAACCCTGCTGGTGTAATCTTTTGTGTTGCCGCATCTGGTAAAAAGCTACCACTGAAATGAGGATGCCTCCAGCTGGATTGCAGCGATATCTTATTGTTTTCTGCAATAGGAGAAAAGCTGAAGTTTTCCATGCCGCGTAAGTTAAGATTAAATTCAAATGGAATGTTTTGTGCTACATCTGCTGTAATGACGCCAATAGTTGCATGTATGCCGTTTCCTAAAGATTCAATACTGCTACCTTGCTCAAATTTTAAAGCTTGTTTGTTCCATGTGAAATTTGGCTGGCCAGTAATCCCACGTGTATCGCTAATGCCTAATGCGATGTATGCGGGCTGAAAGGTAATCTTTCCATGCTCGTGTGCAGGATATATATTGAGATTTGCAGGGAGGTTGAAGTTGCCTTTTACCTTGCCGCCCAGCTGATACATTAAGGCTTTGTAGATGCCTAACTTTTTATACTCATTAGAAAAACCACCTGTAAGCTCAAGGTTTTCTGGTAGAAAGTAGGCAACAGAAGGCGCTCGTTTACTGATAGGTTTTAATACTTTAATACCAGCGGCATTAAATTCCTCGTTGTACTCTATGTATTCCTCTGTGTATGGCACAGCGAGTACAGGCCCAATAATAGTTTGTGTGCCAGCGGAGCTTTGCGCAATATTTTGCTTTACACTTTCTTGCCTACTTTGACGTTCAATAATGAGCGAGTTAACGTAACTTACCGCCCACGACATAAGAACAGTCAGTAAGAAAATGCCTAATACTTTTAAAAAAAATGGTTTATTCATGATGTGCTCCTGATGTTTTCTGGAGCTTCTAGAATAGAGTGCTAACGTGAAGTGTTAATGCGCTTGTGTGAAGTGAATGTGAAGTGGGTTTAAGTTAGAGCGTAATTGTTGCTTTAACGCCACCCTCTTGGGCGTTACCAACTGTTAATGTGCCGCCATGCAGTAGTATGACTTCTTTGACAAAATTCAAACCCAAACCTGTGCTTTTCTGACCCGCGTTGGCGGAATATTCAGGGCGTGGTAGCGAGTAAAACTTATCAAATATTTTATCAACGGCAAATTCAGGTATGCCTGATCCTTGGTCTTTAATGCTAAACACTAGATGACTTAATGCTGGGTGACTTAATACTAAGTGACTTGGTTCTCGGTTTAATTGAATGCTGATCGTACTTTTGTTTGGGCTAAAATCCAGCGCATTTTCAAGCAAATTATTGATTGCCTGGCCTAATAAGAAGCGGTCACCCTCAAACACACCATCATCACTTGCAAGTAATTCAAACTGAATATCACGCTTGGATGCTTTGTCTTTGAGTAGCTGTATTTGGTCTGTGATGAGGTCTTTAATGTGTAAGGCAGTGCGATGCACGAGCTGTTGCTGATGCTCAAGCGCAGCTAAACCTAAGATGTTTTGTATCATCTTTTGCAGGCGTTGCGATTGTGTTTGAATGTTGCCTAGAAAGCGTTGTTGGTCAGCCGCTGGCATATCAGGAGACATTAATTCACTTGCTGCCTGAATCGCGGTAATTGGGCTTTTAAGCTCGTGCGTGATTTGATGAATAGCATCTTGCACATGCTGTTTGCCATCTAGCTCATGGCGCATAGATTGCATCGCGTTCGCTAACTCGGCAAGTTCATCATTGCTAGAGCTAGGGTTGCTTGCTTTTTTACCTTGAGCCACTGCAATTGCGTAGTCTCGTAGCCGATGAATAGCGCTAGTAAAGCGCCATGTGAACAGCATGCCTATAGCGAGTGATAGCACAAACAGCAATAGGCCCCAGCGCATAATTTTTAGTTGCGCACGTTCAATAAACGGCAATAAAGTACGGTTAGGTTTAGCAACAGTGAGCGAGCCGATGATTTTTTTGCCATCTTTAATGGGCGCCGCAATGTACATGATGCTATCTCCATGTTCATCGCCAGCAATCACAGGGCTGGATCGTACGCCATATTTTCCGCGTAACGTAAGATACACATCATTCCAGCGTGAGTAGTCATGCCCTAATGCAATATTAGCAGAATCATAAATCACAATACCTTGTGTGTTTGTAATGTAGATACGGTAATCCGTAGAGTTTTTGTGTACGCCCCAAATGTTGGCAGTATTCGGGTTATTTAGATATGCTTTGATCGCTTGAGAAAAATTGCCAGATTGTATTTTCCCAGTTTTAACTTCATTACTTGCAAGTGAGGCCAATACGTTAGCTGTATCTACCAAGGTGTTTTCCATGGCTTGTCGCACACCTGGTTTAACCTCATCAACAAAAATGGTTAGCACAAACCAAGCAGCCAAACCCACTAGTAAAAAATAGCCTAGAAATATTTTCAGGCTGATGGTCATTTTAAAAGGTAATCGCATCATTAGTTAAGCAAGCTATAACCCATGCCCCTGTGCGTGACAATCACGTCAGACTCAGCACTCACTTCGCGTAACTTAGCACGCAAGGTTTTAATATGGGCATCTACCGTACGCTCTAACGTATTCTCTGCATTTACCCACACAATATCCATCAACTGATTGCGAGAAAACACGCGCTGTGGCTGGTTAATCAGTGTTTTTAGTAATAAAAATTCATAACGAGTCAGATCCAAAAATCTGTCGTGATATTCAATGCGGTTAGCTAACGCATCTACTACAAAGTGTGAGGTGTTTTTTGCTGGTTTAGCCATCTCAGCATGGTGCTCAGTCCGCCGTAAAATTGTTTTTACGCGGGTGACTACCTCACGCGGGCTGAACGGCTTAGTCACATAATCATCTGCACCAATCTCCAAGCCAACAATTCGGTCAATCTCGTGATTACGTGCTGTGAGAAATAGCAGTGGGATTTGTGAAGTTTCACGGATTTTTTTGCAAACATCAAAGCCAGACATATCGGGTAAACCAACATCTAGCAACACAAAGTCATAGCTGTGACGATTAAGCTCAATAAGCGCATCACCGCCAAGCGATTTATGTGTGGCTTGCATGCCGATTTCTTTAAATGCGTAAATCAGCGTTTCCGCTATAGCAGGCTCGTCTTCTATGATTAGCACGTGTGACATACGGCTATTTTAGATGAGAAACTTATTTTTATGTGATTTGGTTGTTTTTGTTGGTAGAATCAATCTGAGCGTACCTCATGCTTATCTTATCCTTAATCTAATCAAGAAATTATTTAATCAAACATCTAACTTAATTGTTAGTACTGTAGAGATGTAAAAGCCTATGGAACATAACGTAACCCTCATTACTACTATTGCTGCTGGATTTGGCCTTGCTTTGATTTTTGGTTTTATTGCAGAGCGCCTTAAACTATCAGCATTAGTCGGATATCTGGTGGCTGGTATTTTGATTGGGCCAGCGACCCCAGGGTTTGTTGCTGATGCACATATTGCTTCTCAATTATCAGAAATCGGCGTGATGTTGCTTATGTTTGGCGTGGGACTTCACTTTTCAATTGAAGATTTAATGTCTGTGAAGCGTATTGCAATACCTGGGGCTATCGTGCAGATGACGATTGCTACGCTTCTCGGCATGTATGTCTCTAGTGCTTGGGGATGGACCTTTGGTGAAGGATTGGTATTTGGCCTGTCGTTGTCTTGTGCAAGTACCGTTGTGCTATTGAAGGCACTAGAGTCCAGAAACCTGATGAAAAGCATCAACGCCAAGATTACGATTGGCTGGCTAGTGGTGGAAGATTTAATTACGGTATTGGTACTGGTGCTCTTACCGCCGCTAGCGAGCTTGCTCGGTGGCACTGCATTAGGCAACGAGTCTGTTTCCATTTGGCAAACGATAGGGTTGACTCTCCTACAAGTCGCTGCATTTATCGTGATCATGCTAGGCATAGGTAAACGGCTATTGCCTTGGATGTTATGGCACATTGCAAAAACAGGCTCACGTGAGTTATTTACACTTGCGGTGATATCCGCTGCGATAGGCATTGCTTATGGTGCTTCTGCACTTTTCAATGTTTCGTTTGCGTTAGGCGCATTCTTTGCAGGCATGGTGATGCGTGAGTCGGAATTTAGCCATAGGGCAGCTCAGGAGTCGCTTCCATTAAGAGATGCATTTGCAGTACTTTTCTTTGTATCAGTTGGTATGTTGTTCCAGCCTTCTATTTTGATTGATAAACCGATGAGTGTGCTGGCAGTGGTTGCTGTGATTGTCGTTGGAAAATCTGTGGCTGCAATGGCGATTACCTTAGCGTTTCGTTACCCGCTTAATACTGCATTGGTGGTTGCGGCGAGTCTCGCACAAATTGGCGAATTTTCATTTATATTGGCAGGGTTAGGCGCTTCCCTTGGTATTCTTCCTGCAGAAGGCATGAGTTTAATTCTAGCTGGTGCATTAATTTCAATTGCAATTAATCCGTTGATATTCTCAGCGATTAATCCATTTAAAAAGTGGCTAGTTGGGTTGTCTGGTCTAGCCAGTGATTTGGAAAAACGAGTAGACCCTTTTGCTGAGTTGCCAATGAGCACTGAACGTAAGTATTTAGAAGGTCAAGTGGTGCTCGTAGGGTACGGTCGAGTCGGGCGTAGAATCGCTCAGGAATTGACAGCGCATGACATCCCTTTTGTGGTTGCAGAACAAAACCGTGAAGTGGTTGAAGGGTTGAGGAGAAAAGGGATACCTGCAGTTTCTGGTAATGCATCAGAGCCTAGTGTGTTAATTCAAGCGCATATTGCCAATGCATCAATGCTTGTGGTCGCAACACCAGATACCATTGATGTACGTAAAATGGTGGACACAGCCAAAGCACTGCGCCCTGAGATTAGGATTGTATTAAGAACTCATAATGAAGATGAGTCTGAGTTATTGCGAAAAGATAACTTAGGTACTGTCTTTTATGGCGAAGAAGAGTTGGCGAATGGTATGTGTAAGTTTATTGTGGGCCAGTTTGCACCTAAATGATGATAGCGGTTGGTCTGATAGAAGGCGGCAGTGGTTGATGTGATTTCGATTAATCAAACAAAAAGGCCTGCATTAGCAGGCCTTTTTATTAAGCAGGATGGTCTTATTTACTCGACTTTATTTATCCAAAAAAGTCTTTGGCTTTATCTACCCAGCTTTTATTTTTTGGGCTGTGCTTGCCAGCATCTGCCTGTGTGCTTTCTTCAAACTCGCGTAATAGCTCTTTTTGGCGTGTAGTTAGTTTTACAGGTGTTTCCACCACTACATGCACCATTAAATCACCGTGGTCGCTTGAACGTAGTGGTTTAATGCCTTTGCCACGCAATCTAAATACGCCACCAGTTTGTGTTTCAGCAGGAATTTTCATCTTGGCTGAACCGTCTAGTGTAGGCACTTCAATCTCTCCACCAAGCGCTGCCGTGCTGAAGCTGATTGGCATTTCACAATGCAAATTGCCACCATCACGTTGGAAAATCTCGTGTGTTTTTAGGTGAATCACGACATACAAATCACCTGTTGGGCCACCGTTGACACCAGCTTCCCCTTCGCCACTTAAGCGAATTCTGTCGCCTTCATCCACACCTGCTGGGATTTTGACTGAGAGTGTTTTGTTTTGCTTAACACGGCCAGCACCATGACAGCTAGGACATTTGTCTTCTTCTTTAATGACTTTACCTGTGCCGTGGCACTTAGGGCAAGTTTGTTGAACAGAGAAAAAGCCTTGTTGCATACGGACTTGACCATGCCCAGCACACGTAGGGCAAGTAACCGGTGATTTACCTGATTTTGCGCCAGTGCCGTTACATGGGTCACATTTCGCCTGTACTGGTATGCGGATTTTAGTTTCACTGCCTTTGGCTGCGTCTTCAAGCGAGATTTCCATGTTGTAGCGTAAATCTGCACCACGATACACATTGCTGCGTTGACCGCGTGCGCCACCACCAAAGATATCGCCGAAAATGTCGCCAAATGCATCGCCGAAACCAGCACCACCAAAGCCAGCTCCGCCTCCACCCATGCTTTGGTCAACGCCAGCATGGCCGTATTGATCATACGCAGCACGTTTTTGGTCATCAGAGAGCATTTCGTAGGCTTCTTTTGCCTCTTTAAACAGATCTTCTGCTTTTGGGTTGTCAGGGTTGCGGTCAGGATGGTACTTCATCGCAAGTTTGCGATAAGCTTTTTTAATCTCTTCTTCAGAGGCATCCTTGTTGACACCTAGGACTTCGTAGTAATCTTTTTTAGCTGCCATAAATTTAGTCTGTAGTAGTTAGTTGGGACTTGCTTGTTAAATGGAAAAGTCGTTAGCATCTCTTGACGCTAACGACTGTCGACCATAAGCTAGCGCTAAAATTAGTCTTTCTTCACTTCTTCAAACTCTGCATCCACTACGTCACCATCCACAGTTTTTTCACCTTCTGGGCTTGGTTGAGCACTTTCAGTGTTAGCTTGCGCTTGTTGCTCAGCGTAAACTTTCTCGCCAAGTTTTTGTGATGCTGCAGTTAATGCTTCTGTTTTTGCTTCAATTGCTGCTTTATCGTCTGATTTTAATGCTTCTTCAACGTCTTTAATTGCAGTTTCAATCGCTTCTTTTTCAGCAGCGTCTAACTTGTCACCATGCTCAGTGAGTGATTTTTTCACAGAGTGAACCATGCCGTCTGCAGCATTTCGCGCATCTACAAGTTCGCGTAATTTGCGGTCTTCTTCAGCGTATTTAACTGCATCTTCTTCCATCTTCTTGATTTCTTCTTCAGAAAGACCGGAGTTTGCCTTGATGGTGATTTTATTTTCTTTGCCAGTCGCTTTGTCTTTTGCAGAAACATGCAAAATACCGTTAGCATCAATATCAAACGTCACTTCAATTTGTGGCATGCCACGTGGTGCTGGTGGAATATCGCTCAAGTTAAATTGACCAAGTGATTTGTTAGCAGACGCCATTTCGCGCTCGCCTTGTAACACTTGAATTGTTACCGCGTTTTGGTTGTCATCAGCAGTTGAGAACACTTGTGATGCCTTGGTAGGAATTGTCGTGTTTTTCTTGATGAGTTTAGTCATCACGCCACCTAGTGTTTCAATACCTAATGACAATGGTGTTACGTCTAGCAACAACACGTCTTTCACGTCACCTTGTAACACACCACCTTGAATTGCAGCACCTACTGCCACTGCTTCATCAGGGTTCACGTCTTTACGTGGCTCTTTACCGAAAATCTCTTTTACTTTTTCTTGCACTTTAGGCATACGACTTTGACCACCCACTAAAATTACGTCGGTGATGTCGTCGATAGACACGCCAGCATCTTTAATCGCAGTTTTACAAGGTGCCATCGTGCGCTCAATCAAGTCATCAACTAATGACTCTAGTTTTGCACGAGTGATTTTTACCACTAAATGTTTAGGACCAGTTGCGTCAGCAGTAATGTATGGCAAGTTCACTTCAGTTTGTTGAGCGCCTGATAGTTCAATTTTTGCTTTTTCAGCAGCTTCTTTTAAGCGTTGTTTTGCCAATAGGTCATTGCGTAAATCTAAGCCATTTTCTTTTTTGAACTCATCGGCCAAAAAGTCGATTAAGCGGTTATCAAAGTCTTCACCACCTAAGAATGTGTCGCCGTTGGTTGAAAGCACTTCAAATTGATGTTCGCCATCAATGCTTGAAATTTCAATGATAGACACGTCAAATGTACCGCCACCCAAGTCATATACCGCGATTTTACGGTCGCCCTCTTGTTTGTCTAAACCGAAAGCCAATGCTGCAGCAGTTGGTTCGTTGATGATGCGTTTAACTTCTAAACCAGCGATACGGCCAGCATCTTTAGTCGCTTGACGTTGGCTATCGTTAAAGTAAGCAGGCACAGTAATTACAGCCTCAGTGACTTCTTCCCCCAAGTAATCTTCAGCAGTTTTCTTCATTTTACGTAAAACTTCAGCTGAGATTTGTGGCGGAGCCATTTTGCTACCGCGCACTTCAACCCATGCGTCGCCGTTATCAGCTTTAGCAATGGTGTAAGGCATTAAACCGATGTCTTTTTGTACTTCTTTTTCTTCAAAACGGCGACCAATTAAACGCTTTACCGCATATAGTGTGTTTTTTGGGTTAGTCACAGCCTGGCGTTTTGCAGGAGCGCCCGCTAAAATTTCGCCATCTTCTTGATACGCAATGATAGATGGTGTTGTACGTGCGCCCTCTGCATTTTCAATCACGCGTGGCTTGCCACCTTCCATGACCGCTACGCAAGAGTTCGTTGTACCTAAGTCAATACCAATAATTTTTCCCATGTTTATGTCCTTTTACTTTTAATTTGATTATCCGCATTTAATATGTCTAAAAGCAGATTAATTCATAACCTTATTTGCTAGATGGTGATTGTTTTTTTTAATTCAAGTGTTTTTCTAAACTCAAGCGCTATATTTTAAAAATAATTATCTAGCCACCATCAATTATTTAGCCACCATGACTAGCGCAGGGCGCAGCACGCGGTCGTTCAATGTGTAGCCTTTTTGCAGTACACTAGTTACAGTGTTAGGTTCTCCACTGTTTTCTAACATTGAAATTGCTTGATGTTTGTTTGGGTCAAACTTTTCACCCACTGGATTGATTTCAGCAATGTTAAATTTTTCAAATACGCTCGATAATTGTTTTGCAGTGAGCTCAACACCATCTTTGTAGCTTTGTACTTCTGTCGCCTCAATTGATAGCGCTGCATCTAAGCTATCTTTTACTGCCAATAGTTCACCTGAAAATTTTTCTAAGGCAAACTTACGTGCTTTATCAATATCATCAACCGCACGACGGCGAATATTCTCACCTTCAGCTTTTACATATAGCACGCTTGCTTTGGCTTCTTCTAGTGCGGCTTCTAGTTCAGCAATTTTCGCCTCAGCGCTTTGTGCTTCATTTTCTTTCGCTTCTGTCGGTGTAACTGTAGGTTCAGTTTGCGTGCTCTGATCTTCTTGCATATAGTTCCCCATTAATATAAGTAATTAACCTTTTTTGGAATGTGGGGGATGCCACTTTTGATTTCAAGTGTTTTGTTTAAATTTAAGTTGATTGTTTGTATAGGCGATAAGTTAGTTTCATCTTATTTTCTAGCCAAAACAAAGGTTAATGGTGACTTTTATCAGGATATTAATATTTAGAGTTACTTCTAAAAAATTATCCTGGATTTAAAATATGATGGCTTATCCCCTATAATGTCGCTTATGGAACATTCAAAAAAACTGGTCACAATTTTAGTGCCCAACTACAAAACACTAGAAATCACAAAAATTTGTATGCGTTTATTACGTAAATATACAAATTTTGATCAAGTAGAAGTGATTGCCATTGACAACAACTCGCAAGATGCCTCTGTTGAGTACTTGCGTAGTCTGCCTTGGATTAAGCTAATAGAGCGTACGCCTGAGGCTGATGATACCGTACCTTTGTCACACTCACGAGCATTAGATCTTGCCTTAGCGCAAGTGGCCACACCTTATGTGTTGTCTATTCACACCGATACGTTTGTGAAGCGTGCAGATTGGCTAGAGGTACTGTTAAAGCCTTTTAAAACTAACGCTAAGTTAGCAGGTGTAGGTTCTTGGAAGTTAGAGTCTAAGAACTGCCTACAACGTTGGGGAATTAGGTTCGAGCAAGCATGGAAAAAGTGTTTGCATGATGTGTTTGGCTATCAAGGCTATAACGCAAATCGTTTAGATGAAAGTAAGTACTACTTACGCAGTCATTGCGCGATGTATCGCACGGATGTAATTCGTGAGCTGAATACCAATTTTTCAGATGGCAATGTGACTGCGGGAAAAGTCATGCATGAAAAAATGGTGGCAGCAGGTTACGAGATGTTGTTTTTAGATTCGCCTAGCTTAGGGATGTATGTTGACCACTTGAATCACGCTACGTTGATTTTTAACCCACAATTGGGCACTAGCAAAAAGAACATGCAAGAAGGTGCCAAACGCATCCGTAATAAGATGCGTGGTATCGATGGTGCGGCTATTTTAGCAGATACGTCGTTAGACCTTTAGGAACATAGGTCATGACACAAACAACTAATCTGGTTAGCTTGGCCTATTATCTGCCACAGTTTCATGAAATTGAAGAGAACAATCGCTGGTGGGGTCAAGGCTTTACTGAGTGGCAGCAATTAAATGAGGCGAGTACTTATTTTGATTGGCATCGCTTACGTAAGCCTGATACACCATTTGGGCAGTATTCCTTGCTTAATCCTGATGTGCTTGCGTGGCAAAACGATATTGCACAAGCGCATGGTGTGGATGGTTTTTTGGTGTTCGATTACTGGTTTGGCCAAGGTAAGAAGTTGCTGGAAAAACCTATACAAATGGTATTGGACCAGCACGTTCCATTTCGCTATGCATTTTGTTGGGCTAACCATACTTGGTATAACAAGCGCGAGAATATTACGCTACAGCCACAGCTATACTTAGGTGCTCAGGACTATACCGATTATTTCATGCAGTTATTGCCACACTTTCAGTCAGGGCAATACATAATTATTGAGAATAAACCAGTATTCTCGATATTTAATCCGAAAGAAATTCCCGATTTAGACGTATTTTTAAACACTTTTAATGCGTTGGCTAAGCAGCATGGCTTTGCTGGAATTTATTGGCTAGCTGACAATACAGACGATAGCAGTGTTTGGGCATCACATTTTGATGGGTACACTAAATCTGCCACGATCTTTAAATACCGTAAAAAAAATAGATTCTGGTCATATTGTTTAGAAAAATTGACACGTAAGTTTCATCTACAAAATTTGGGCCCATTTGTTTATGACTATGAGGCACTCGCAACCCGCTATAGCAGCTTATCTCAAGACAGCAAACAAGTGCCAGTGGTCTTCACTGGATGGGATACCAGCCCGCGCCATCTTAAACGCGGTACGATTTTAAAAGGGTTTGATATTGACCAATTTAAAGCACATTTGGAAGCGATAAAAACCCAATTACTAACTCGCTCTCAACATAACTCAACACAGGTTGTCTTGATTAAATCATGGAATGAATGGGCAGAAGGTAATGTGATTGAACCTGATGACCAGTTTGGATTTTCACTGCTAGAACTTTACCGTGATTTTGCTAAGTCACTTTCACGTGACCTGAATGCTGTAGAGAAAAGAGGGTGAAATTGAGCGTTTATAACAAAGTCATACACTTAATCGCTAAATTCAGACATTTAAGATATAGGCTAGTTAACCAGCCTGTTCATGAAAATGGCAAGATAAAAGTGACTTACTTATGTCCTGATGCTGTCAGAGCATCAGGCGGCACTAAAGTTATTTACGCGCATACCTCTATCATTAACACGTACTGCACAGACATTGCTGAGGCGCAGATTTTTCATGCTAAAAATCCAAAGTTTAGGTGTCATTGGCATTTTGAAAATTTAAAGTTTAAAGACAATTATATTTTTGATAACAATCATGAGCTTTATATCGTTCATGAAATGTGGGCAGTACGTGAGGCCGCCATCCTTGCTAATAAGGGAATCAACTACGGTATTTTTGTACAAAATGGTTATTTAATTAATCGCAAAACACATTTTGAAAAAGCAAAAGTTGCCTACGAAAATGCACGTATCATTTTATGTGTGTCACAAGATATTTATGATTGTTTGGTTTATCTGTTTCCTCACGCCAAAGACAGAATCAAACGATTACATATCTCAGTGGATGCAGAGCTATTCAAACCTGCTATTACGAAGCAAAATGTGATTACTTATATGCCGCGTAAACTCAAAAAACATGCTGAGTTGGTTTTATTTTTCTTAGCTGCACATCTACCAAAAAATTGGCGCATAGAAGCTATTGATAAAATGGGCCCAGCAGAAGTTGCAACTAAATTAGGCGAATCAAAAATCTTTATGTCATTTAGTGAGTTAGAAGGTTTGGGTCTTCCACCAATTGAGGCCGCATTGGCTGGAAACCTTGTTGTTGGTTATACGGGTCAAGGCGGTAAAGAATATTGGCATCCACCGTTATTTGAAGAGATTGCTAATGGCGATATTCGAGGGTTTTCGCAAGCCGTGCTTAATGCCATTCAGCGTCTAGATAATGGAGAAATTGACGTGCAGCAGTGTTCTGATGCTAGATCACGGTTGGCGCAGCAATATCATGCAGAACTTGAGCGGCAAGATTTAATGGAATTGACACAAATGTTTACGCAAGAGCTTCAATCACAAATGATTAGCCGGTAGCTGACGATGATACTTTTAAATAGATTGCCCCAATTAATGATGCGCAACCAATTAAGTATGCTGTTAATAGGCGCTGCGGTTCTGATTGCCTCATGGATTATTTATTCGCAGCATGGCTGGGTAACATCCGACTCCATTTTATATTTCGAAATGGCACGTTTGATTACTGATGGGCAATGGCAAGCTGCTACCAGTATGTTCAAATGGCCTTTCTATCCTAGCCTGATCGCCTTGGTACACATGGCGACAGGCCTATCTATACAGACTAGTGCACAATGTTTAAGCATTGTTTTTTTTACAACGAGCCTATGGGCACTGATTAAAATCGTTACCCAGCTTGGTGGTAATCAACGAGCACAAATATTGGCTGCCTTGATGGTATTCGGCTCTACCTATATCGTTGGTGACATTATGCCTATGTCCACCCGTGACCAAGGTTATTGGGCGTTTATGTTATTGGCATTGTTGCAATTGATTGTATTTTATAAACACGGAGCCATTAAAAATGCGCTTGCTTGGCAGGTGTTGGTTTTGGTTGCGACATTGTTTCGTATTGAAGGTGCTGTTTATATACTTGCATTACCTTTAGCGTTATTGGTGTTACCTAAACCTAGAGATAACGTTAATACTATTCATCTGTTATTTCGTGCCTATGTGTTCTTTATGTTACTGGGAATATTAGGCCTGCTCGCAGTGGTTATGTCTAATAGCATTAATTTAGATGCGTTAGGTCGCTTAAAAGAGTTGCTTACTGGCTTCTCTGATATTGAGCAGAATATTAAACAAAATTTGATTAATCGCGTGGATATTATGCGCGATCAGGTCATTGGTGAGCCATTTAAGGAATTTGCTTGGTTTACTTTTTTACTTTCACTTTTCAGTATCAGCGTAATTAAGTGTTTCTTTGTTGCGGGTTTGTCGCCAGCAATTCTTGCATTATCACATACGCATCAATCACGAGATTTACTGGATAAAGACACATTTAAGTTATTAAGTTTCTTTGCGCTAATTACTTGGGTGGTCGCATGCTTAATTATATTGAAAGTGAATATTCTGTCGGGGCGCTATGTAGTTCTATTCGGATTTGTGCTTATCGCTGTTGCGAGTGTCATTGCAGAAGCACATTTACAGCGTTGGAAGCATGCTACATTTAGTATTAAAGCAATACTGGTGGGCTGTGCCATCATGATATTGTTGGGCTTTATTAGTAATGTGTTGCCCAAGCGTGATGGATACCACTATGAAATTAACGCCGTGGAGTATGTGCAGCAGTCGCTTGCCGATAGCAAACAACAGTCTGTACTTTACACCTCAGAGAAACAGAGGTTTTATGCACAAAAGCCTTATGAAGATAGAAATTACGATGAGTGGCAATATTTAGTTGAGCGTATTGAAGATGGTCGTGTTAATGAATATGAGTTTGTGGTGATTAACCTCAACATAAAAGCGGATAGTGCAGCTAAAGAGACCTATTTGCAAACGCACTTAACTCAATTTAAACAAGACAAAGTGTTCTATGGGTATAAAAAGAAAAAAAGAACATTTGTCTATCGTCGCATACCTTAACTCAATGCTAAGTTCAATCTGGCTCAGTCATTTATTAATGTGGTGGATTGTCTAAAAACGTTTTCATTGTTTTCTGAAATACTAGTGCTTGTTTGCTAGTTAATTTGGCTTGTTGAATATAAGCGTCGGTTAGCAATTGCCAATTTTTCTGACCAAATTGTTCGTTTAGTTTGGCATAGCGTGTTACATGGCGAAAGCTCCGCAAGCGCGTGTTAAACCATAGTGCCCATGGATAAATGCGCATATCAGCAACATCAATCAATCCCATTTCTTCTTCTGGTGTTAGCACGATATTGCCTAAATGTAATGAGCGAAAGTGCACGCCTGAACTGTGCAAACGTGCAATAAAAGCACCTAACTGCACAATATGTGCGGTGCTTAACTCTTCACTCATGAGTAACTCTTTAAGTGTTTTACCAGGTAATGGCATGTATTCAACAGCGTAAGTTTGCGCGTTGTTTTTCTTTGGTTTAAATACAATAGGGGCAGGTAGTGCGCTAAAAATAGCGTCATCTGCTAATAAGTAAGTGTCGACGACATTTACGGTGGGTATGCGCAGATGATGTAGGCGCTTAGCATTTGCACAAAAGCGTTGTGCATAGCCATACCACCTAGCAATGCTCCATTGATTACGCAGTCTGAATAATTTGAGTATATTGCCATTGGCAAGCTTTAGTACTTTGAGACCTCTCGGGTCAAACTCAATAATCTTTGCACCTTCTAAAGACTTTGCTGACAATGACGATGAGTTACGCATAAGTTTTAATCTGTGAGTGTCACTAACCGTGACGATGTTTAGACGATAATTGCAACATTATACAACTTGCGTTGGTTTGTTAGGTTTTAGCTGCAAACTTTAGCCTCAGCCTTAGTGTTAAGTCCTAGATTAGAAATGGTTGTAAATTAGATTGAGTTTAAGTTGATAGTGTTTCTAGTACTTTGAGAACCTCATCAACACTAGGAATCATATTAATGTTACCTAGGTTAATGGCGGGGGCATTGGCACCTGCCATGACGCCCGTAAGTTCAGGATTAGTATCCGTATAGATGGCAACAGTAGGTGTGCTTAAAGCTGCACTTAGGTGAGATAAGCCTGTGTCCACGCCGATTGCATAGCGTGCTTTTGAAATTAGGCTGGCCAATTGTGCAATTCTGAGCTTAGGTAACACAACCACATTGGTCGCTGCACTGGCAATTCTTAGTGCGCGCGTATATTCAGCCTGGCTGGCCCAAGGTAGTAATAGTTTTAACTGTTGTGCTTTAAGTGCAGATGCTAAATTAATCCAATGCGATTCTGGCCATAATTTACTGTCTCGGCTGGTGCCATGTAAGCCAATCACATAAGGGCTGTTAATCTCAATGTTAAGAGATTCGATCTCTAAAAGAGGGGCTTGAATGCCGTAGTCTGGTGCGCCGTTGGGAACAATGTAACCCAAGCTTTGTGCCACCAATGAGCGATTGCGAGTCACTGCATGCTGTTGGTATGAAATATTGTAGGTGTGTTGATAGAAATGGCTGGCAAATGATTCACGTATAGAGTGTTTATCGTACCCATATCTTGACCCTGATGCACCGCAAGCAATGATTGCACTCTTTACCAAGCCTTGTGTATCAATGATTGCATCATAGGGTTGTGCTGATAATAAATGCTTACATTCGCGTATTTCATGCCAAGTGCTTTGTTTTAATAGATTCTTCCGCCAGCGCCTGATTGCTACGTGGTGAATGTTCTTCACTTTTGGGTGTAAGCGTGGAATGTCAGCAAATGCTTCTTCTACCACCCAATCAATATGCGCATCAGGGTGATGATGCAAAATATCATTGATGACAGGCAGATTGTGTATGACATCACCAAGTGATGAGGTTTTAACCAGCAAAATACGTTTCATGGTGATATTTTCGCATACAATTCTATAAATGAAATTCGCTTTTATTATCTTTAAATATTTTCCTTATGGTGGTGTGCAGCGCGATATGTTACGTATCGCCCAAGATTGCATTGCACTAGGTCATGAAGTCACTGTTTTTACTGGGCAATGGCAGGGTGCTAAACCAGATAATCTAAAAGTCGTGGTATGCGAGAGTAAGGGTTGGTTAAATCATCAAAAGCATGAAAATTTGATTCAAAATATTCAACAAGAAATAAACGACAGCCATGTAGATTTAATCGTAGGGTTCAATCGAATGGCTGGTTTAGATGTGTATTTTGCAGCCGACTCTTGTTTTGTAGCCAAAGCTTATGATGAGCGGCCTTGGTGGTATCGCTACACGCCTCGGTTTAAGTGGTTTCAACGGGCAGAAGATGCTATTTTTAATGTGAACGGACACTGTCATATTTTAACGCTGACGCAGGCTGAGCAATCCTTATTCCAACGTTGGTATTACACCCCCGATTCACGTTTTCACTTAATACCACCATTTTTATCACCACTGCGTTTTGGTATGCCTCGTGATGAGTACGGTGACGTGGATATGGACAAGCGTCAAGTATTGCGCTCTGATATGCGTGCAAGTTTTGGCTTTAAGGCTGAAGATCTGGTTTTACTATTAGTTGGCTCTGGCTTTAAAACTAAAGGCGCTGACCGTGCGGTGCTGTCCGTTCATGCCTTGCCTGTTGCGTTACGTCAGCAGGTGAAGCTGTTGATTATTGGACAAGATTCAGCGCAGCATTTGAACAAGCAAATTGCAGAGTTAGGGTTAGTGTCGCAAATTAAAGTGCTGGGTGGGCGTGATGATATTCCTCAGTTGATGCAAGCGAGTGATGTGATGATACATCCTGCAAGACGTGAGTTAGCTGGCCACGTGCTGTTAGAGGCGATGGCTTGTGGTTTGCCTGTTATTACTACCGACCAATGTGGTTATGCGTCTCATATTGAACAAGCAAAGGCTGGCGTTGTATTAAAGTCACCATTCACGCAGGATGCTCTTAACACAGCTTTGCTTGACTTTCTGCAAGGGCATCGTCAGGCTTACCAAGAGACTGGACGACGCTATGCGCAGCAACTCATGCAGCGTAATCCAGGGCAAGCGGAGGCGCGCATACTGACTAATATTGTAGATACCATGAAAATATCACCACTTAAAGTAGCGTCGGATACGAACAATAAAGACCTTTTGTTATGGATTGCGCCTGAGCATGATGCCCAATTAAAAGGCATGTCTTTTAATGATTTTATGGCGCTGAGTGGTTTTACGGTACGCGCTGCTGCAAATCGTAAAACCATGCGAGTAGGTATTAAAGACCGCTCATACTTTGTTAAACAACATGGTGGCGTGGGTTGGAAAGAGCTCGTTAAAAACTATCTAAGTGCAAAGCGCCCTGTGATAGGTGCGATGACAGAAGTGCATGCGATACAAACGCTCACTAACTTAGGTATACACACAACGCCAATGGCAGCCTATGGTGTAAGCGGACGGTGTGCAGCTACACAACAGTCATTCTTGCTCACTGAAGACTTAGGCGACATTGTTTCATTAGAAGACATATGTAAAACATGGGTGACGAACCCGCCTAGCCAAACAGAGCGCCAGACTATGTTGATTGCTGTTGCTAAGTTAGCCAAGCGTTTTCATAGTGCAGGTTTAAGTCATCGCGATTTCTATCTGTGTCATATTGCACTTCAGCGTAATGTAATTGTTACGGAAGATACTGAGTTTTATTTGTTAGATCTACATCGAGTGCTGCATCACCAGCCTGTTCATGGCAGTGCTGTGCGCAAAGACATTGCCGGTTTGATATTCTCATGCATGGATTACGGCTTTACTGCGCAGGACTGGGATATATTTAAGGTGCACTATTTGCCGCAGGATGCAAAGTTCTGGCAACAAGTTGATAAGCGTGCACACAAGTTATACGCCAGGTTTAACAGTGATAAGTTCCAGAAGCGAGTGAAAGCGGAGAGAGACGCTGTAGATTACTAAGCGGTTACTTAATCTTTAGGCGCATTCAATTTCTGCATCGCATGTCGCCTTGCTTTGTAGCGGTTATATTGCCATAAATACTGTTCTGGTTTTTGGGCGACTTGGTGCTCAATTGCTTGGTTTAATAAGGTAGGCGTAGCGATTGTATCTACTTTATTAAAATAGATATGATAGCCACTTCCGTTGCTGAGTCGTTCTCCGAACACCATCATTACCTTAGCGCCAGTTTTTTCTGCTAATTTACTTGCTAAAGTCATGGTGTAGGCGGGTTTGCCAAAGAAGTCAGCCCACTCGCCTTCGCCCTCAGCGGGGATTTGGTCAGGCAGTATGCCAATTGCTTCGCCGCGTTTAAGCGCCTGCATAAGCTTGCGTACACCGTTAGCATTTGCTTCAGCAAGCGTTACGCCTGTGCGTGATCTGCCTTTTACAATCAAATCCTGTAAAAATTTTAACTTTGGTGCTCGATAAAGTACTGTCACTGGGTGCTTAGCGCCGTAGCAAATAGAGGTTATTTCAAAGCAACCTAGGTGAGGGGTTAAAAAGATAAGACCTTTACCCAATGATAATGCGGCTTCTACATCCTCCCATCCGTCAATTCCTTTGACTAGGCTAGATAGCTCGGACTCACTTTTCCCCCATATCGCTAGGGACTCTAATAATGACTTTCCTGTTTCTGTGATGTTTGCGTTAATCAGTTGTTTGATTGCATCTTCATTTTTACATAAACCACTTTGCACAATATTACTGCGTTGTATACGTGCGCTTTTGGTGTTACAGAAATACAGTATCCAACCAAGTGCTTTTGCAATTTGGTGGATAAAAGGCAGTGGTAAAAAAGCTAAGAGTTTGCTAAAAAATATGAGCATATGGTTAATGTATTTAATCACCGAGCAGTAGTGATGGGGTTGGGGTGGCGAATAAAAGCTAAGCGCTATTATTACATGAAATTTGATATGATAATTTTCAACTAGAATTCATCATTCACAATTGCCATGAATAATCACATGGAAAAAGTAAACCTAGAAGTTATAATCATAGTGATGTCATCAATTTATGTTTGTTGTTTTCTTGAGTTGTAAAGTACAAAACGACACGTGAAGACCCATAATTAAACGTTTTGGTGGTAAATTGATTTCGACGTGCGCTTGGATTGTAACTAACTTGTTTTAACTACTGAATTTAACGCTAAACTCCCAAAACTATCATCATTTAAGTCACTAGCTTGCAGCAAATTTTACTAAATAATTCAGAGCCTATCCTTGTTGATGAGACTGTTCGAACAGTCCCGCATCAGCGCATAGTGGTGCGTGGCGTCTGGAACGGGCAAGCAGTCTTTGCTAAAGTTTTTTATGGTGCTCGTGCCAAGCAGCATTATTTACGAGACTTGTCTGGCGTTAATTATTTGGCAGCAGCAAATATTTTAACGCCATCCCTGCTACACAAAGACGAGTCTAGTGTTGATGGTGCATTGGCCTATGTATTAATTTTTACCGCGATTGCTGACGCTGTGAATACAGAGCAGTTATTAGCTACATCAAGTCATCAGCGCAGATTTGATTTGGCGGTCAAATTGGTGAAGGTCGTAGCAAGCCATCACCAAGCTAATTTGCTACAAACGGATTTGTACCCAAAGAATTTTTTAGCTACAGCTGAGCATGTTTATACGATTGATGGAGATGGTATACGCCATTATGCAAAGTTGGATCAAAAAACTGCTTTGCAAAATCTGAGTTTATTATTATCGAAATTTGATGTTTTAGATATTGAATATTGGATCGACGATTTATTGGCTGTTTACGCACAAACTCGAGATTGGAAGACCTTTCCGCATCGAGCCACTGTGCCGGGGTTGGTTAATGCTTATCGTCAAAAAATTGCATCGATGTATGCTGATAAGAAAGTGTTTCGCCAATGTACCGATATCAATATTCATCAATATCGACATAGCTTTATCGCTTGGGCTAGCGCTTATTCAAGTTTACCTATTCCTTCGGAAATCAAGCAACTCGATGCCTTAATTGCTAAGGCTAACTTGCTTAAAGACGGCAACACGTGTACGGTAGCGTTGGCTAAAATTGATGATACGGACGTGGTCGTTAAGCGCTATAACATCAAAAACGTGACCCATCGCTTAAGTCGAATGTTCCGCCAAACACGGGCTTCCATTTCTTGGGCAAATGCCTATCGGTTAAATTTTTTGGGGATTAATACCCCTAAACCTATCGCGTTGATAGAGCAGCGAGATTTTTACTTAAGAGGAAAAGCTTACTTTTTAAGTGAATATGTAGAGGCGCCAGATGTAGCGACCTATTTTGCACAGGCTCAAGATCCTGCGGTGAGTGATGAGGCTGTTAAAGAGATTGTCCAGTTGTTCTATCGCCTTTATTTGCTAAAACTATCTCATGGCGATATGAAGTTCAGTAACATCAAAATGTTGGGCACCCGTCCTATGTTGATAGATTTAGACAGTATGCAACAGCATCATTGCCAATATTTTGCATCAAAAGCCCATGCAAAAGACTTGCGGCGCTTTATGCGAAATTGGAAAGATGACACATCCCTGTATAATGCGTTCTTACAGGCTTTTAAAGTGGTTTATGTAGACCATTCACCGCTCAAAAAAGCGAAAATTTTAAGTGATTGAATTTTATTTACATGAAATTCGACAATAATTTAGTAGAGTTAACTCAATGATTGTATTAGGTTTATCAGGTGCATTAGGGCACGACGCTTCAGCGGCCATTTTGGTCGACGGTAAAATTATTGCAGCAGCGGAAGAAGAACGTTTTATTCGCGATAAGCATGCGAAAAATAAATTTCCGTATGAAGCTGCAAAATTTTGTATGAAGCAAGCTGGTATCAAACCAGAACAGGTTGATATCGTTGCTTTCCCCTATGCGGAAATTCCATTAAGTACGAGTGCGCGTTGGCATTACGCTAAACGTCACTGGTACGCGCCTGATCGCGCGCTTGATGCCATTTTTAACGGTAATCGTCGTTTCCGTCGTAATCGTGATAAATCATTAAAGTTAATGGCAGACTTAGGCTTAACTAACGCTAAGTTCGTGCCAGTTGAGCACCACTTGGCGCATGCTTCAAGTGCTTATCATTTGAGCGGTTTCAAAGAGAAAACAGCGATTGTTGGTATCGATGGTAAAGGTGAGTACGCAACCACATTCTTTGGCTATGGTGAAAATGGAAAGATTCATAAAATCAAAGAGTTTTACGATCCTGACTCATTAGGCGGCATGTATGGTGCGATTACCGAGTATCTTGGGTTTGAGATGCTGGATGGCGAGTTTAAAGTCATGGGCATGGCACCTTATGGCGATGCAAGTAAATATGATTTATCTAAACTGGTGACGTTTGAAAACGGTGATCTACGTGTCAATACTGAATTAGTGAACGTGGTTGGCTTACGCCGCTACAAAGAGAATGGTAAAGGTTATTATTTCACACCTGAGTTGATTGAATGGCTAGGTCCTAAGCGCCACGGTGATGAAATTGACGATCCGTATATTCACTATGCAGCTTCTGTGCAAGCGTTGTTAGAAGATGTTGCACTAAAAATGATTGATTATTACCTCGGTGATATTATCAAGGAAACTGGCCGGATTGCGATGGCGGGTGGCGTTGCACTTAACGTGAAATTAAATCAACGCATTATTGCGATGCCTCATGTTAAAGAGTTGTTTGTTCAGCCTGCGTCAGGTGATAACGGTACTTCCTTGGGGGCAGCTACTTATGCGGCGCACTTAGCTGGTGATTCAATTCAAAAAATGGAGCATGCTTACTTAGGGCCAGCTTTTACATCAGAAGAATGTGTCGCGGCATGTGAGGCACATCCGCAGAAGCCAGTCTTTACCCGAGTTGAGAATGCACCGCAAAAAGCTGCTGAATTGCTGGCGAGTGGTAACCCATTAGCATGGCTACAAGGCCGTATGGAGTTTGGTCCACGTTCGCTTGGTTGCCGTAGTATTTTAGGCGACCCAAGTTATCCTGGAGTGGCTGATAGAATCAACGCGCAAATTAAATATCGTGAGCGCTGGCGGCCATTCTGCCCAAGTATGCTGGATCGTGTTGCGTCTGATATTTTGCAGACTGAGCATCCTGCGCCTTATATGACGTTTACGTTTGATGTGGCGGAGCATTGGAAGTCACGCATTCCAGAAGTTGTGCATGAAGATGGTACTGCGAGAGCTCAAGTCGTTACAAGAGAAACTAACCCTCGTTACTATGAGTTGATAGAACATCTTGAGAAGTTACGTGGCGTGCCTGTGGTGCTAAACACTTCGTTAAATCGTCGTGGTGAGCCTATGATTTGTTCACCGACTGATGCGTTGAATATGTTTTATGGTTGCGACCTAGAATATTTGATGATGGAAGATGTTTTAGTGACTAAAAAATGATTTGATGTAAATTAAGAAGGTCTAAATTGACGTCAAACAAAAGCCGCTTATTAGCGGCTTTTGTTTGACGATATGCCTTAGTTTAGCGATAATCGGGGTTGATGTTTATCTTTACTTAGTAAGTCATTTTTATTATTAAGTTCCGCTAGTTAAGTCAGTTATCTGAGTAGAGTATCTAAAATTATGAAACAGTCCCATATAGAAGTTACTGAACGTATTATTGAGAAAAGCCGCCCAACGCGCACGGCCTATTTGAACCGTTTGGATGATATCGTTAATCGACCACGTGGTGCAGACCGTCTGGGTTGTGCAAACGTGGCACATGCTTTTGCTGCAATGCCAGCGAATGATAAATTGCGTGTGGTGGTAGAAAAAGCACCTAATATCGGTATTGTTACCGCCTATAACGAGATGCTTTCCGCGCATCAGCCTTATGTTAACTATCCTGATATTATTCGTGATGAAGCACATAAATACGGTGCGACTGTTCAAGTGGCTGGTGGCGTACCGGCGATGTGTGACGGCATTACCCAAGGTGAGCCAGGCATGGAGTTGTCGCTATTTAGCCGCGATACGATTGCGATGGGTACTGCGATTGCACTTTCACATGATGTGTTCGATGCGGCATTGTTATTAGGCATCTGCGATAAAATCGTGCCAGGTCTTTTGATTGGTGCGTTGCAGTTTGGACATTTGCCTTGTGTATTTGTGCCAGCCGGTCCAATGAGCACTGGTATTGATAACACGACTAAATCTAAAGTACGTGAGCAGTATGCACAAGGTAAAGTCGGTCGTGAAGAGTTGCTTGCTTCAGAGTCGGCGGCGTATCATGGTGCTGGTACCTGTACGTTTTACGGTACTGCTAACAGCAACCAAATGTTGATGGAAGCCATGGGCTTGCATGTGCCTGGTGCTGCTTTTGTGCATCCTCACGAAGGGTTGCGTGAGTTGCTCACGCGTGAATCTGTAAAAATGGTGTTAAATAACATCAAAAGTAAAAACTTCACGCCGATTGGCCGCATGGTGGATGAGCATGTGATTGTGAACGCAATGGTTGCTTTGCTGGCTACGGGCGGGTCTACTAATCATTTGATTCACTGGGTCGCTATTGCGCGCGCAGCAGGCATTATTATTGATTGGACTGATTTCTACCATTTAGCTAAAACAACGCCACTATTAGCGAGTGTTTATCCTAATGGTAAAGCAGACGTGAATGAATTCCAGTCTGCTGGCGGTCCAGCATTTGTGATTCGTGAATTGATCGAGGCTGGTTACATGTTCCCTGACGTATTAACCGTTGCGCACGGTGGTTTACGTGAGTACGGTAAATTGCCAGTGAAAGAAGAAAATAAAGTAGTTTGGAAAGATTTGCCAAAAGAAAGCAGTGATGAAACGATCGTGCGCACAGCGGCATTCCCATTCAGTGAGTCAGGTGGCTTGCGCTTACTTAAAGGTAATTTGGGTCGTAGTGTGATTAAAATCTCAGCAGTGCCTGAAGACCGTCACATCATTGAAGCACCAGCGATTGTATTTGATGCGCAGGAAGAGTTATTAGCCGCGTTTGACCGTGGTGAGCTCGAAAAAGACTTTATTGCAGTGGTGCGTTTCCAAGGCCCTAAAGCCAACGGTATGCCAGAACTACACAAGTTAACACCGCCGATGGCTGTGTTGCAAAACAAAGGGTTTAAAGTGGCTATTGTGACCGATGGCCGTATGAGTGGGGCATCAGGCAAGATTCCAGCAGCTATCCATTTAAGCCCTGAAGCCTCAGCAGGTGGTCCACTAGCTAAAGTGCGTGATGGCGATATTATTCGCCTCAATGCGACTGTAGGCATGGTGAATGTGCTGGTTGATGAAGATGAATGGGCAGAGCGTGAAGTTGCCGAGCTTTCTGATAGTAAGCGTCATAGCAACTCACACGGTTTTGGTCGTGAGTTATTTGGTGGTATGCGTAAAAACGTACTATCAGCCGAAGAAGGCGCAGTCACCTGGTTATAACCTTGCAAATCAAACGATAACGTTGTTGCATCTCGCTTGCCGTACTAGTTGTACTGTCTGCGCTCATGCGCCTAGTTATCCTTTGATTATCAAAGTTTTTGAACGCGTTTGGAAATATAATTAATTTTGAAACGGTTTCTAGTTTTGCAAAACTTTAAAACACTGGATTCACGCTTGCGCATGAGTCCAGTAAAAATAAATTAACATCATAGGTAGAAAAAATGAGTACATTAGATTTAGCTAATCACGGTCCAGTGATTCCAGTGATTGTGATTAACAGAGTAGAGGATGCTGTGCCAATGGCAGAAGCGCTACTTGAAGGTGGTATCAAAGTGTTAGAAGTAACGTTGCGTACCTCATGCGCATTAGCCGGTATGGAGCAAATTGCTAAACACGTACCTGATGCAATTTTAGGTTCAGGTACAGTACGTAACCTTAAAGATGCGCAAGCTTCTAAAGATGCTGGTTGTCAGTTTGCAGTTAGCCCAGGCTATACCAGTGAACTAGGTCAATACGCACGTAAAATCGGTTTGCCATTATTGCCAGGCGTTTCTACTGGCTCAGAAATCATGATGGCGAATGCTGATGATTACTACTTCTTAAAACTATTCCCAGCAGTTGCTGTGGGTGGTATTAACTTGTTAAAAGGTTTTGCTGGTCCATTCGGCGATGTGAAATTCTGTCCTACAGGTGGTGTTACTGTTGAGAGCGCACCGCAATTCTTGGCCTTGCCTAACGTAGTCGTTTGCGGTGGTACATGGTTAACACCAGCCGATGCAGTTGCACGTGGCGATTGGGCACACATTACTAAGTTAGCCAAAGAGGCGAGTGCTATTAAAGCAGCTTAGGTGAGCAGTCTGAAATAGTGAGTTAAATTCACTAAACAGTTATATCAGAAAGCTATCATCGGGCTTTGTACTAAGTTTTAGTGCAAAGCCCTTTTTCATTAAGATTCAAAGTTTGGATAGAATTTGCAAATAGATATCAAAAAATATAAAACCATTGTATTTGATTGCGATGGCGTGGTGCTCGACTCTAACGTAGTTAAAACTGAAGCCTATTTTAGAACAGCAAAGAGCTTGGGTGCTACCGACGCTCAAGCGCAGGCCTTAGTTGATTATCACGTGCGATTAGGGGGCATTTCTCGCTATCATAAGTTTGATTACTATCTGCGTGAAATAACGCATCAGCCCGTTACAAAAGAAGCCATTCAGATATTATTAGATGAATTCGCTCGAGAGCTTGAAGTGGTATTGATGGAGTGTCAAATAGCTGAAGGCTTAAGTGCATTGCGACAAGCTACACCAAAAGCGAGTTGGATGATACTATCAGGCGGAGATCAGCAAGAAATTCGCACCTTGTTTGCAAAGCGTGATTTGGCAAAGTATTTTGATGGTGGCTTGTTTGGTAGCCCTGATAACAAAGATACGGTGCTGGCACGTGAGAAAGAAAACGGCCATTTGCAGTTCCCTGCTCTGTTTATTGGAGATAGCAAGTATGACTTTGAAGCAGCAACACGTGCGGGATTAGATTTTGTATTCCTGAGTGACTGGACTGAGGTGGCCGATTGGCAAGCGTACTGCCAAATGCACCAAATTCATGTGGTGAAAAACTTATTAGCTTTAATGTAAGTAATTAGGCGAATCCTATTAGCTAAATCCTAATAGCCAAATCTAAGTGAGCTTAACTTACGTCTAGTCTGGCTTTGGCGCCTACTCAGCTTTGGGTAATGGGAATCACTTTTTTGATGACATCATTGGGCTTGATGTTCACCAGGCAGTTTAGGTGGCCGAGAGGGCACTCACGTTTGAAGCATGGACTACATGCTAAACCTAGATATTCAACTACTGCGTTTGGGTGCATCGGCGGTGTGTGGTGAGGGTCAGACGATCCGTAGATGGCAATCAGGTGCTTGTCTAAGGCTGCGGCAACGTGCATCAGACCTGAATCGTTGCTGATGATGCTGTCGCACATGGCCATCAGGTCAATCGCTTCGCCAAGTTTGGTTTTTCCGCCAAAATCAGTACAGCGGTTTTGCGTTATCTGGTTGATAGCGGAGGTGACTGGAATGTCTTTTTCTGAACCAAATAGCCATACTTGCCAACCTTGATTTAACGCTTGATTCGCGACCTCTGCGTAGTGCTCAATCGGCCAGCGTTTTGCCTCGCCGAACTCCGCACCAGGGCATAAACCTAGTATCTTGCTTGTTGGCTCAGTCAAACCAATCTTATTTAATATCGATAAAGCATTAGTTTTACTATATTTCAGCGTCGGAATAGGTATTGGTGAAGTTAGCGTTTGCGCTCTGCTTAGACCTAAGTTTACAAAGCGCTCTACAGTTTTCTTTAGTTTGGTTTTGTCCAGTGGCCGAACATCATTAATGAGGCCATAACGCATTTCACCTAAATAACTCGTTCGCTGTTTAATATTGGCAGCCCAAGGGAGCAAGGCAGATTTGAGTGAGTTAGTTAAAACAATGGCTTGTGTGTAGCCTTGGTTTCTCAGTGATTTCCCAAATTTTATTCTATCAAAAAATGCTAGTTCACCATGCTTGAACGGTAGTGGAATCTTGCCGGAAACTTCAGGCATGCGTTCTAGTAAAGGCAGTGTCCAAGCAGGAGCTGCAACGTCGATTATGCAATCTGGGTGGTTGCTTTTTAGTACTTTAAACAAACTTTGCGCCATCACCATGTCGCCGACCCAAGCGGGGCCAAGTATTAGAATTTTGTTGGTTGTGTTTGTCATTAATGCGTTAGCGTTGATGCTGGTGTTCTGGTATTTTTACAGGAGAGTATTAACTATTCATTTTTTTAATGATGTTACTGGTACTACGGCCAGCGACTAAGTCGATTAGCGCGATTTCACCACCCCAGGACTCAACCTCTTTTCCACCCACTACTTGGTCTGCTGTGTAGTCACTTCCCTTTGCAATCACATGAGGTTTAACCGCATTAATTAAACTAAGCGGCGTATCTTCATCAAATAGGATAACTGCATCGACAGATTCTAACGCTGCCAGTACGCGCGCACGATCATTTTCATGCACAACTGGGCGGGTTGGTCCTTTAATCGCACTGACTGAGCGATCGGTATTTAATCCTAAAATTAGTTTATCGCCGCGTTTCTTTGCTGCTTCTAAATAGGTGACGTGGCCAGCATGTAACAAATCAAAGCAGCCATTGGTAAATACGATTTTTTGATTAGCTTTTTTCCAAGCATCTACTTTTTGCATAAGATGGGGTAAGTCACACACTTTATGCGCTTGCTCAGAAGATTGCTCACTGGCTAAAGCTTCAATTAAGTCATCGCGGCTAATGGGCACTGTGCCTACTTTACCCACAACAACGCCTGCAGCAATGTTGGCAAGTTGCAATGCTTCTAATGGGCTGAGTGCGTGTATGAGGCCTGCGGCAAGGGTGGCAATCACAGTGTCACCTGCGCCAGAAACATCAAACACTTGTTTGGCTGTGGCTGGTAATAAGTGGCTGGTGTCATCAATCAATGAAATACCCTCTTCACCACGTGTAACCACTAAAAAAGCTAGATCCAGCGTATTTTTGAGTGCTGTTGCTTTATCAATTAAGTTGGCATCATGGATAGAAACAGCGCAAGCCTCTGCGGTTTCTTTTTTGTTTGGTGTAAGCGCTGTGGCGCTTTTGTATTTGCTGTAATCATGCCCTTTAGGGTCAACCAGCGTGGTAATACCTTGTGCATTACACATTTCAATAATTTTCTGGCAAACGTCGGTGCTCAGTAAACCCTTGGCATAGTCAGACAAAATGACGACCGCGGGTTTAAGTGCAATTTCTTCAGCAATCGCATGTAATAGCTGCGAATTCTCGTTTGCACTGAATGTGGTGCTGTCTTCCTGATCTAAGCGCATCATTTGTTGATGCCCGCCTAAAATTCGGGTTTTGGCGACGGTCGGGCGTTGGTTTGAGCGAATGACGTGATTGATATTAATTTTTGTATCAATCATTAAATTTAGCAGAATATTAGCTTCATTATCTGCACCAACGCAGCCAATGATATGTGTTTTGATGCCAAGTAAGGATAAATTGGCGGCCACATTCGCGGCGCCACCAGCTCTATCTTGTTGTGACTTGATTAATACGACCGGAACTGGCGCTTCTGGAGAAATACGGTTTACTTCTCCCATTAAGTAACGATCTAGCATCACATCGCCAATAACTAGCGCATGCTGATTGAGATTACCGAATTGTTTAACAGTATCGAGAAGTGTTTGTTGGGTCATGGTGGATGAGATTATACATCTATCAATGTTATATTCGTTTTTGTCATTGCTACCAAAGCAGATGTTTGGTGTCTTCTAAGTACATAGGGATTTCAATGTAGGTTGTCATCCCTATGTTAAGTATTTTATTCAGACTCTAAAATCTCACAAAGTGAATGCCCAACAAAGATATGTGCTTCTTGAATGCGCGCAGTCACGCTAGATGGGATAACGATATTGTAAGTGCATAGATTATTCAGTTTGCCGCCAGTGCCACCAGTTAAGCCGACTGTTGTTGCGCCAATAGCGTTTGCAGCCTCTATGGCACTGACAACATTTGCGCTATTGCCACTTGTAGTAAGGCCAATTACCAAGTCTTCTGGGCGACACAGTGCTTCGATTTGCCGTGCAAAAATGTAGTCGTAGCCGTAATCGTTGCCAACCGAAGTGAGAATAGATGTATCAGTTGTTAACGCAATAGCAGGCATCCCTTTACGCTCTTTTTTAAATCGACCCACAATTTCAGCGGCAATATGTTGGCTATCTGCTGCACTGCCACCGTTACCCATTAGTAGAATTTTCCCACCATTTTTAATGGTGTTCTGCATGGCGATGCCTACATCGCTAATGAGTGGAAAAAGTTGCTCTAAGGCATTGAACATCGCCATATGTGCAGCGTGTTCGCCTTTGAGATAATCAACATACTTATTAGTCGTACTCATTAGCAGTATTTATCCTCTTGCGTTAAGTAATTTTGCACATAGTCACGTACGCCATCTTCTAGGCTGTGAAAAGGGTGAGTGTAACCTGCGCTTGCAAGTTTGCTCATGGCGGCCTCTGTGAAGTACTGATACTTGCCTTGTAAGTCTTGCGGCATGTCGACAAAGGTAATGTGTGGCTCACGATTCATGCTTTGCATGACATTGGTCGCCAAGTCTTTAAAGCTACGCGCTTTGCCAGTACCAATATTGTAGATGCCATTGGGTACGGATTTCTTAGCTAGTGCAGACTCAAGGAAGTAGTTTACAACGGCAGCGGCGTCTTTGACATAAACAAAGTCACGCATCTGCATGCCGTCTTCAACCCCTGCTTTTGTGCCTTTAAATAGCTTCATCGTGCCAGTTTCGCTGAACTGATTGAAAGTGTGGAATGCTACGCTTGCCATCCTTTCTTTGTGGTACTCATTTGGACCATACACGTTAAAGAACTTAAAACCTGCCCAATTGGGCGGTGTCGGTAACTTTTTGTTAACCTGACGCAATGCCCACTGGTCGAAAAAGTGTTTTGAATAGCCATAGCCATTTAGCGGGCGAAGGTTCTCTATATTTGCATCGTCATAACCCAAATTACCATCGCCATAAGTGGCAGCTGAGCTTGCATAGAAAAATGGGACTTGGTGGTTAGCACACCAAGTCCATAGGTTTTGTGAGTATTGAATATTGGTTTCAACCAGTTTGTTGAAGTCGCGCTCAGTGGTGGCGCTGATAGCCCCCATATGAATAAGTGCTTCAATATCCGTGCGACCTTTACTGTCCGCACCCTCAAGCCAAGACATGAGCTGGTCTTTATCTAAATAATGAGCGTATTGGCGATGTGTAAGGTTTTGCCACTGCTCTTCATGCGTGATGCGGTCGACAATCACGATATCATCACGGTTAAGCTTTGTGTTGAGATGCCATGCGATGATAGAGCCTATCATGCCGGCGCCGCCAGTAATTACAATCATGGATTAATACCTAATTCATTAATGCACTGCTAAAAATTAAGCAGCGTCAGTAAAATTATAAAGCATTGAGTATAACGCTTATTGATTATTGGCTAAACTTTCTGCCCTTAATTTCGTCAGTTCAGCATCTTTTTTAGCCATATTCGCATCCCACTCAGTGCTCACCCAGCCTTGCAGGTTCTCTAGAGCAATGGTTGTCATGGCGTGTATCCAAGCATCGTTCTCATTGAGCGCCGGAATGTAGTGATATTCTCCGCCGCCGTTGCTTTGGAATATATGTTTACCTTCTATGGCAATTTCTTCTAGTGTTTCTAGGCAGTCGCTAGAAAAGCCAGGACAAATGACATCAATACGATTTACTTTGGCTTTACCCAAAGATTCCAACATATTTGCTAAGTAAGGTTTTAGCCATTCTTGCTTACCGAAGCGAGATTGAAATGCGATGGCATATTCATCCTTATTTAACCCAAGGGCCTCTGCTAATAATCGCCCAGTTTTGTGGCATTCGCAGTGGTACATATCCCCTTTAAGTAGATGGAATTTGGGTACACCATGAAAGCTCATGATTAATTTGCTGGGCTTGCCATTGATGCGCCAATGCTCGCACACGCTTTGTGCTAATGCTTCAATATAAGCCGGGTGGTCGTGATAGTGTTTAATGGTGCGAATCGCTGGCACATTACGTGTTTTGAGTAGTGTGCGCCAAACAGCATCTAATGCACTTGCTGTGCTGCTTGCAGCATATTGTGGATATAAAGGGAACACTAATATACGGTCACAATGTTGCGCTTTTAGTTTTTCAATTGCACTTGCCATCGAGGGGTTGCCGTAACTCATACCCAACTCTACCGTGAACGGGGAGTTGATTTTTTGCGCCAGAAATCCACGTAGCAACAGTGTTTGTTTTTTTGCATGAACCATTAAAGGTGAACCCTCACTAGACCATACACTAGCGTATTTTTCAGCTGATTTTTTGGGGCGAATCACTAAGATAATGCCATTTAAAATAAGCCACCAAATCAGCCTTGGAATTTCTACGATACGGCGATCGCTTAGAAATTGACGTAAATAAGGTCGTAATGCTTTTGCAGTAGGCGCATCTGGCGTGCCTAAGTTTGCAAGTAGGATACCTACTTTGAGCTGGTCTCCATGGTCGTACTTTGGTTCTGGGTTGTAATATGACATGTTATCAATCTATTTATAATGGATTTAGTATCAACTTCTTAAGTAGAGGCTGTTTTGATTGTTTACTGAGAAGAGAGTGCATTTGACAATAACTTTGCAGTGACATCGACAATAGGAATCACTCTTTCGTACGCCATGCGGGTTGGGCCAATCACGCCTAGTGTACCTACGACTTGCCCATCTGCTTCATAGGGTGCGGTAATCATGCTGCACTCGTCCAGAGGTAAGTAACCACTTTCGCCGCCGATAAAGATCTGTATGCCTTCTGCACGTTGGCTATTGTCTAATAACTGCATCAGGCTAGTGCGGCGTTCAAAAATCTCAAACAACTTGCGCAAGCTTGTCACATTGGTAGATAAGTCGTCCACTTGCAATAGATTGCGTTCACCTGCAATCACTACGCCATCATCATCTGTCTTCTTGCTGCTTGCTTCGAGTGCAGCGGTCATCAGTTGGTTCATGTCATTCTGCATTTGCTTAAGTTCAGCATGTAGTTTTTGCTTAACTTCCTCGAATGTATGACCAGAAAAGTGTGCGTTAAAGTAATTGCCTGCTTGTGTCAGCTCACTTGCACTAAAAGGTTTTTCAGTGAGGATAATGCGATTTTGTACATTTCCATCACTGGTCACAATGATGACCAATATTCTTTTGTCTGAAAGTGTCAAAAACTCCAAGTGCTTAAATGCAATTCGTTTGCGTTTTGGTGTCATGACGACGCCTGCAAACTGAGTCAGTTGAGATAGCATGTCTGCTGCATTTGCAATCAGCTCGCTAGGGTTGGGTGAGGATAGGCCACTTTTAAGTTGTTGCAGAACAATTGAGTCTAGAGGTTTTACCGTCAGGAGAGAGTCTACAAACAAGCGATAACCTTTTTGTGTCGGTATGCGACCTGCTGAGGTGTGTGGGCTGGCAATAAATCCAAGCTGCTCTAAATCACTCATTACATTGCGAATGGTCGCAGGGCTGACATCTAGGCCAGAATGTTGCAGTAGGGTGCGAGAGCCAATAGGTTGACCATCACTAATATAATGTTCAACTAAGGTTTTAAGTAAAATTTGCGAGCGTTTATCCACAACTCAAATTATCAGGTAGTTAGCTTAATTAGGCAATCTTATTAAATTGTTCAGGCTATTTCTTTTATAGGAAATAGGCGTTTTTAAAATATAAAATCTATCACGCCAGTATCAGTTTTAGTCTATAAGTGAATGAATGGCAGTCATCTTGAGATGTTTTGGATAAATTCATGACTTAATACACTTTTTGTAAATATATTTTGTATCTAGCTTTGCTAAGATTTCCTGACTATGTTTTAATTCTGCCGTGCAGACAAACTTTAAAAAAATAGCGCTTATCGGCAAATATATGAACGTATCGGCTTTACAGTTGATGCGGAGTGATTTGGCTGATTTAGCACAGCATTTAGCCGCCAAAAACCACGAAGTCTGGATTGAGGCCAATACAGCATATCATGCTCAACTTACTGAATATAACACCTTAACCTTGGATGAAATTGGTCAAGCAGCTGACCTTGCGATTGTCATGGGTGGTGATGGCACTATGCTCAGTGTAGCTCGAAGTCTAATTGATACGGAAGTTCCACTGGTCGGTATCAATCGTGGTCGCTTTGGGTTCTTAACTGACTTGCGTGCAGAAGATATGCTGGTTGAAATAGATCGCATGCTTGCAGGTGATTTCATCAAAGAACCTCGCATGTTGCTTTCTACGGACGTGGTAAGAGATGGTCAGATTGTTTACAGTAGTCATGCACTTAATGATGTAGTGATTAAAAGCGGCTTGCGTTTAATTGAGCTGGAAATCGAAATAGACAATAAGTTTGTTTATAAACAGCGCAGCGATGGTTTAATTATAAGCACGCCAACAGGCGCAACTGCATACGCACTGTCGGCAGGTGGTCCAATTTTACACCCCAATTTAGAGGCAATTTCACTGGTGCCAATTTGCCCGCATACATTGAGTAACAGACCAATTGCAGTGAATAGTGCCAGCAATATCGTGGTGACTGTCGTGCAGTTTGATGAAGCGCAAATAAGCTTTGATGGACAGTTCCAGCTAGGCTTGGAAATTGGCGACAAAGTGATGGTGCGGCGTGCGGAAAAAACAATCTCGTTACTACACCCAATAGAGTATTGTTATTTTGACATGCTCAGAAACAAGCTTAACTGGGGTTGATGCAACAGAAACTTTTAAAAGTTTCTGTTGCCGCTTGTATTCATGCCGTTTTTCTTCTCGTAGGTGACTAAGTTTTTACATTCGATATAGGCAAAACTAAACTATTTTAATTGTATTAATGCTAGCCAATATTGCTTAAAGCCCTGTCATTTCGATATGGCCATAAAATGGATTAATTGAATTATGCTACACACGCTTTCAATTCGAGATTTTGTCATTGTTGATCGGCTTGATCTTGATTTTCAATCCGGATTTACCGTGCTGACAGGTGAAACCGGAGCAGGTAAATCTATTTTAATCGATGCGCTATCCCTTGCATTGGGTGCGCGTGGCGAAGGTGGTGTTACTCGAATTGGCTGTGATAAAGCTGAAATTAGTGCAAGTTTTTCATTGCAAAATAACGATGATGCTTTAACTTGGTTGGCTGCGCAGGAAATTGCCCACGATGAGCCTGAGTTGTTACTGAGGCGTGTCATTTATGCTGATGGACGTTCGCGCGCTTTTATTAACGGCACTTCAGCAACGATGCAGCAACTCAAAGAGTTGGGTGAGTTTTTAGTTGATATCTACAGCCAAAATGCCCATCATTCTTTACTCAAGCCTGCAACGCAACGCCAAATTCTAGATGAGTTTGGCGGCTTGTTTGATGTAGCCACTCAAGTTGCTGAGCAATATAAGCTTTGGCACCGCTTACACGTCACGCGCTTGGCACTGGAAAAGAACGCAGAAGCGTATGCGGATGAATTAGCGCTATTGCGAGATAACGTGCGTGAGTTGACTGCATTAGCATTTAATGCGGAAGAGTGGGCTGCGCTCCAGCATGAGCATATGCTTCTTTCAAATGGCGCTAGCTTAATTGCTAGTGGAGAAGCTTGTGTAGAGTTACTCAGTGAAGGTGAGTTGTCAGCGTTAAACTTGTTAGCGCAAGTGCAGCATCATCTGCAAAGCATGCATACCTACGATGCTAGTCTGGGTGAGGTCACCGAGTCTGTTGATTCGGGCATGATTCAGCTGCAGGAAGCTAGCAGGTCTTTAAATCGATATATTCAGCGTATGGAGTTGGATCCTGCGCGTTTGAGTGAGGTGGATGCGAGAATTCAATCGATTCACTCCGCGGCACGTAAGTATCGGTCTCGCGTAGAAGATCTACCAGCACTACTGGAAAGCTGGCAAGCTAGAATGTTAGAGTTGTCTGGTATTGCGGATGACGGTGCGCTTGCGGAGCAGGAGGCCGCGGCATTTGATGCGTATAAAAAACAGGCTGAGAAACTAAGTGCAGGTAGAAAAGATGCTGCATTAACCTTGCATCAAAAAATTACAGCAGAGATGCAGCGCTTATCCTTAAGCGGAGGGCAATTTTTGGTGGAGTTGGCGCCAGTCGCACCAAGTGTTAATGGCTTAGAGCAGGTCGAATTTTTAGTGGCTGGACATGCCGGCGTCGCGCCACGTCCCTTAAGTAAAGTGGCTTCAGGTGGCGAGTTGTCTAGAATTAGTCTGGCGATTCGTGTGGTGACTGCGCAGCAGGGTAGTGTGCCAACCATGATTTTTGATGAAGTCGATGTTGGTATTGGCGGCGGAGTGGCTGAGGTGGTTGGTAATTTGCTCAAGCAATTAGGTGAGCAACGTCAAGCGTTAGTGATTACACACTTGCCACAAGTTGCAGCACTTGGTAAGCACCATTTGCGTGTAAGTAAATCTCAGGAAAATGGTCAAACTTTGAGCACTATTAATTCGCTGAGTGCTGCTGACCGCATAGAGGAAATTGCGCGAATGTTAGGCGGGATTGAAATTACCGAAACAACAAGAGAGCATGCGAAGGAGATGTTGTTAAGGTAATTTGTCGCTATAGTTGTGAGTGGCCAGTTGCTTACTCTTTACTTTCACAAGGCTGTTTGGTACAAACGCCGTAAATAGTAAGCGAGTGATCCTGCATGGTAAAACCCAGTTTTGCGGCTGCAGTTTCTTGCCTCTTCTCAATTTCAGGATCGTAAAATTCTTCAACACGACCACATTTGATACAGACGATATGGTCATGATGTCCCCCGCTGTTGAGTTCAAACACAGCTTTTCCGCTTTCAAAATGGTGTCTGACTAACAGGCCTGCTTGTTCAAACTGAGTGAGTACGCGATATACAGTTGCTAGCCCAACATCTTCACCAGAGTTAATCATGATTTTGTAGATGTCTTCAGCAGATAGATGGCGGTCTTTACTATTTTCAAATAGGTTTAGTACCTTGAGTCGCGGCAAGGTTGCTTTTAATCCCGCATTTTTTAAATCTTTTTGATCTTGCATAATTTTAGATTGTTCACAATTAGTAAAGTTGGATGTTTTTGCTTGAGGCGCTACGTGGTATATTAACGCCAATTCAAATTAAAGTCATGATATGCGTTATTTTTCTACTTTACGTTATCTAGTTGTTTTGCTGGCGCTACTGTGTTCTGCATGTGGCACTGCATTGCCAAGCATTAAGCCATATAAGCTAGATGTCCAGCAAGGCAATGTGGTGACATCCAAAATGCTATTGCAATTGCGTCCTGGTATGACGAAGTCACAAGTTCGCTTTATTATGGGTACGCCACTTATTCAAGATAGCTTTCACGGTAATCGTTGGGACTACGTGTATCAAATGCGAGAGGCTGGAAAGATCACTGAGCAGCGTCGCGTTATTCTTGATTTTGAGAAAGATTTGTTAAAAACTGTGCGTGGTGATGTGATCCCAAGTGGTAGCAGTAAATCCGAAGGCGCAGACACAAATCCTAATACTGGTACCCGGGTAGTCGAGCCCTATAAGAAGCCAGAAGAAAAAAGCTTAATCAATAAACTGAAATTTTGGGAAAAAGACGATGCTGCACAAGCTAAGTCTGCTGTAGAAAAGGAAAGTGTCATTAAAGACGCTGGCGCAGAGAAGAAAGATGCTGGTGCGGAGTTAAGTGCGCCAATGATAGTGCCAACTGAAGCAGCTTCCGATGTTGATGCCTCTAGATCAATGCTTGCGGTTCCTTTAGAAGTGCCTGTTGCACCATCTCCTGTGACGAATGTGGTGGATGCGCCTGTCGTGCCTATTGCTGAGGAAAGTCAAGCAGCAACTTTATCCAATGAGGCTGTAGTGTCGAGAGGGACTGATGTTGCTGGTGATACTTTGTCTCCGAAGGCTGAGCCAGCGGTGGTTGTGCCGCCAGTTGTTGATCAACCTGTTAACTCACCATTTTATGACTCACCGTCAGGAATGTTGTTTGATCGTCAGTTACGTTCATTAATTGAAGATGAGTTGGAATCAGAGGTGGCTGCAGAGATTCCTTCAACCCGTGTAGGCAACAAAACAGCACCAACACCAAAAGGCTTGCCGCCAGAGAATGAGCCTAGTTTTTTTGATCGCATGTTGGAAAAGATTGGTTTTTAATCTTTTTTAGAAGTAATTTATAGAATTTGATAGGTTGTTGATATGGGTAATCCGTTAAAAGTTGTCATTGCTGGTTGTTCTGGACGTATGGGGCATGCTTTGTTGGAAGGTGTGTTTGCGGATACTGAGTTAGTGTTGCATGGTGCTTTAGATCGTGCGGATAATGCTCACTTTGGTCGAGATGTTGGTGAGCAATTGGGTCGAGTGTCAGGTGTTAAAGTGGTTTCTGATATCGATATTGCACTAAAGGATGCTGATGTGCTGGTTGATTTTACGAGACCAGAAGCAAGTATGATTTACCTTGCTGCATGTCAAAAACATGGTGTGAAAATGATTATTGGTACGACAGGGTTTTCTGCTGAAGAAAAGAAAGTCATCGAGGCTGCTGCAAGAAATATTTCAATTGTGTTTGCACCGAACATGAGTGTGGGGGTGACGTTGCTGATTAACCTGGTTGAGCAAGCTGCCCGCGTGCTAAATGAGGGTTACGATATTGAAGTGGTGGAAATGCATCATCGACATAAAGTAGATGCGCCATCTGGAACAGCTTTGCGTTTGGGTGAGGCTGCTGCGCAAGGCTTAGGTCAAGATTTGAAAGATTGTGCAGTTTATGCACGCGAAGGTGTGACCGGTGAACGTGAGGCTGGCAAAATTGGTTTTGCAACTTTACGTGGTGGGGATGTGGTTGGTGACCATACTGTTGTGCTTGCTGGTATTGGGGAGCGTGTAGAGCTTACCCATAAAGCGAGCAGTCGTGCTACTTTCGCGCTGGGCGCATTGCGCGCTGCCAAATATTTAGCTGATAAAACATCTGGCTTATACGATATGCGAGATGTATTGGGCTTACGTTAATAACGCCAAATGGTGCGAGTCTATCGTCACTTCTACATGGTTTTACTCAGCATCCTTGGTGCTGTATTTGTTTGGTCTGCGATTAATCCTGCTGATAGGTTAACATGGGTGCTAGAAGTGACCCCTGTAGTGATTGCATTACCCCTGCTGTTTTTTACTTATCGCTCCTTTGTTTTTACTCCCCTAGTTTATGCGTTGATCTTGATTCATGCGCTCATCTTATTGGTTGGCGGACATTACACTTATGCTGAAGTGCCTTTATTTAATTGGTTGCGTGACACGTATGAACTCTCACGTAATTATTACGATAGAGTTGGTCACTTTGCGCAAGGTTTTGTGCCTGCGATGGTCGCTCGTGAAATCTTATTGAGAAAGTCTCCATTGGTGGCTGGTCGATGGCTATTTTTCATTGTGAGCTGTATTTGTCTCAGTATCAGTGCCTTTTATGAGTTTATCGAGTGGTGGGTAGCGGTCTATGAAGGCGGCGCTGCGGATGCTTTTTTAGGAACACAAGGCGACGTGTGGGACACGCAGTGGGATATGTTGATCGCATTGGCGGGGGCTGTCACCGCGCAAGTGTTTTTAGTAAAAGTTCATGATCGGCAGATGATGAATGTCTCACGTTGACATTGATTAGTCGGAATTTTTTCGCTATAATTCGTTAATTCTGAAACGGGAAGAGTATATACAAGCTCCTCCCGTTTTGCACATCTGCCATCTGTTCATGATGGACTAAAGATTAGAAGTTTTTAATGTCGTAAATTTTAATTATCGTAAAACCGAGGAGTTATTGTGTCACAAAACCTGCCCGCCATACTTGTACTAGCAGATGGAACCGTGTTTCGTGGCATGTCGATCGGAGCTTCTGGGCATGCTGTAGCTGAAGTTGTGTTTAATACTTCGATGACAGGCTACCAAGAAATATTGACAGACCCATCATATACCAAACAAATTGTGACACTGACTTATCCGCATATCGGGAACTATGGTGTTAACAATGAAGACGTCGAATCTGGCAAAGTTTATGCCAGTGGTTTGGTCATCAGGGATTTGCCACTAATACACAGTAACTTTAGAAATACACAGTCTTTATCTCAATATTTAGTCGCTAATAACGTGGTGGCGATTGCTGATATTGACACGCGTAAATTGACAAGAATTTTGCGTGAAAAAGGCGCACAAACAGGCGTAATCGTTGCTGGTGAGTCTGATGAGGCTACTGCACTTTCATTAGCGACTCATGCAATTGCCGGCTTCCCTGGCTTGGCTGGTATGGACTTAGCTAAAGTAGTGAGTTGTGATAAACCATATCAATTTACTGAAGGTGAGTGGGCCCTTGGTCAAGGCTTTGCTAAAGCGCCCCAAGAGCAATTTCATGTGGTTGCATTTGATTACGGCGTTAAACGTAATATTTTACGTATGCTGGTTTCACGTGGTTGTAAAGTGACTGTTCTGCCTGCACAAGCAACTGCAGAAGAGGCGTTGGCGCTTAACCCTGATGGCGTGTTCTTGTCAAACGGCCCTGGAGATCCTGAGCCATGTGATTATGCAATTTCTGCAATCAAAACAATTGTAGATAAAGGTATTCCGACTTTTGGTATCTGTTTAGGGCATCAACTGTTAGCGCTTGCTTCAGGCGCTAAGACGCTTAAAATGAAATTCGGACATCATGGTGCGAACCATCCGGTCCAAGATCTTGATACGAAGCGTGTGTACATTACAAGTCAAAACCATGGTTTTGCAGCAGATGCCGCTAGTTTGCCAGCGAATATCAAAGTAACACACGTATCGTTATTTGATGGAAGCTTGCAAGGGATTGCGCGTACGGATAAGCCAGCATTTAGTTTTCAGGGGCACCCAGAGGCTAGCCCTGGACCAACGGAAATGAGCTATCTGTTCGATAAGTTTATTGAGTTAATGCGCACCAGTAAATAAAATTCATTCGCCTATCTTTTAAGTTAAGGCTGGTGAGTGGGTTTTCACAAAAGAGCGAACTGAGATAGTGAAAAGCTGCCCACCTTTTGATTGCTGTGGTTTTTTCAGCAATAGTAGTTTTTGTATGATATTAGGCGTTACACAGATTCGCATGTGTTGATGCAAGATAAATTCGATAACAAGATAAATTCGTTAAAAAGTAGATCTAATGGCAAAACGTACAGACATAAAATCAATTCTTATCATCGGTGCTGGTCCAATTGTAATTGGTCAGGCTTGTGAGTTCGACTACTCAGGGGCGCAGGCGTGTAAAGCGCTGCGTGAAGAGGGTTACCGTGTTATTTTGGTTAACTCTAACCCTGCAACGATTATGACCGATCCTGAAATGGCGGATGCTACCTATATCGAGCCAGTCACTTGGCAAGTGGTTGAGAAAATTATTGAAAAAGAACGTCCAGACGCCCTGTTGCCTACCATGGGTGGTCAAACAGCGCTGAACTGTGCTTTGGATTTAGATAAGCATGGCGTGTTGGCTAAATTTAACGTTGAGCTAATTGGTGCTTCAAAAGAGGCGATTGATAAAGCGGAAGATCGTCAGAAATTTAAAGAAGCCATGACCAAAATTGGTTTGGGTTCTGCGCGCTCTTCTATAGCACACAGCATGGAAGAAGCATTACAGGTGCAAGCCAGCATTGGTTACCCGGCGATTATTCGTCCATCATTTACCATGGGTGGTAGTGGTGGTGGTATTGCTTATAACCGTGAAGAGTTCATTACGATTTGCGAACGTGGTTTGGACGCATCGCCAACTAATGAGTTGTTAATTGAAGAATCCCTACTCGGCTGGAAAGAGTATGAGATGGAAGTGGTGCGTGATTCTGCTGATAACTGCATCATTATCTGTTCAATTGAAAATCTGGATCCAATGGGTGTGCATACAGGCGACTCTATCACCGTAGCGCCAGCACAAACACTGACAGATAAAGAATACCAAATTATGCGTAACGCCTCACTGGCAGTGTTGCGTGAAATTGGCGTTGATACTGGTGGTTCAAACGTTCAGTTTGCAATTAATCCAGATGATGGCCGCATGATTGTGATTGAGATGAACCCGCGCGTGTCTCGTTCATCAGCGCTTGCTTCAAAAGCAACAGGTTTCCCAATTGCTAAAGTGGCCGCAAAATTGGCTGTAGGCTTTACCTTGGACGAGTTGCGTAATGAAATTACCGGCGGTGCAACACCTGTGTCATTTGAGCCAAGTATTGATTACGTAGTGACAAAAATCCCTAGATTCGCCTTTGAAAAATTCCCACAAGCAGACTCTCGCCTCACAACGCAGATGAAGTCAGTTGGCGAAGTCATGGCTATCGGTCGTACATTCCAAGAGTCGTTCCAAAAAGCATTACGCGGCCTTGAAGTTGGTGTGGATGGCTTGGACGAAAAAACAACGGATCTAGATACCATCACCAAAGAAATTGGTGTGCCTGGTCCTGAGCGTATTTGGTACGTTGGGGATGCGTTCAGAATGGGCTTGAGTGTTGATGAAGTATTTAATATTTCCAAAATTGACCCATGGTTCTTAGTGCAGTTGAAAGACATTATTGACCGTGAGCAAGCACTAAAAGGCAAACATATTGCTGATTTAGATAAAGCGGCTTTATTACAACTGAAGCGCAGGGGCTTTTCTGATAGGCGCTTGGCTAAGTTATTAGATACTGACCAGCATGCTGTGCGTGCATATCGTCAAGCATTGAGCGTGCGCCCTGTGTATAAGCGCGTAGATACCTGCGCAGCTGAGTTTGCGACGAATACTGCCTATATGTACTCTACTTATGAAGAAGAGTGTGAGTCCAAACCTACAGATAAAAAGAAAATCATGGTGTTAGGTGGTGGTCCGAATCGTATCGGCCAAGGTATTGAGTTTGACTACTGCTGTGTGCATGCTGCATTTGCAATGCGTGAAGATGGTTATGAAACCATTATGGTGAATTGCAACCCTGAAACAGTTTCTACTGATTACGATACTTCAGATCGTTTGTACTTCGAGCCAGTCACGTTGGAAGATGTGTTAGAAATCGTTGCACTAGAAAAGCCAGTGGGCGTGATTGTGCAGTACGGTGGACAAACACCGCTTAAGCTTGCGCGTGATTTAGAAAAAGCTGGTGTGCCAATTATTGGCACAACGCCAGATGCAATTGATAAAGCTGAAGACCGTGAACGTTTCCAGAAAATGTTGCAAGAATTAGGATTAAAACAACCACCAAACCGTACAGCCAGAACGCCAGAAGAGGCTATTCGTTTGGCAATGGAAATAGGCTATCCTTTAGTAGTGCGTCCTAGTTATGTGCTAGGCGGCCGCGCGATGGAGATCGTGCAGGAGCAAAGTCAACTTGAGCGCTATATGCGTGAAGCTGTTAAAGTTTCTAACGAGTCCCCAGTATTGCTTGATCGTTTCTTAAATGATGCGCTTGAAGTGGATGTGGATGCGTTGTCTGATGGGCAAGAAGTGATTATTGGCGGTATTATGGAACACGTTGAACAAGCGGGTGTTCACTCTGGTGACTCAGCATGTTCATTGCCACCATATAGCTTGTCAGCTAAGTTGCAAGATGAGCTACGCGTACAAACCAAGCAAATGGCAAAGGCGTTGGGTGTGGTTGGGTTAATGAATGTGCAGTTTGCGATTCAAGGTGAAACAGTATATGTCCTTGAAGTGAATCCTCGTGCATCTCGAACAGTGCCTTTCGTATCTAAGGCATGTGGTTTGCAGTTGGCTAAGGTTGCTGCACGCTGTATGGCAGGCCAAACACTTGCATCGCAAAATGTGACGCGAGAAATTATTCCGCCATTCTATTCAGTCAAAGAAGCCGTATTCCCCTTTATTAAATTTCCTGGCGTAGATACGATTCTAGGTCCTGAAATGAAATCAACAGGTGAAGTCATGGGGGTAGGCAGTACTTTTGCTGAGGCCTTCTTGAAATCACAGCTTGGCGCTTCAACTAAGCTACCTGAAGGTGGTCGCGCATTTATTAGCGTGCGCAAAGAGGATTACCTGAAAGTAGTGGAAATTGGTCAGCAGCTTCATCAGTTGGGTTTTGAGTTAGTCGCTACAAAAGGCACAGCCTCGGCATTAGTTGAGCATGGCTTAAAAGTGCAAGCAGTTAATAAGGTGGCAGAAGGTCGTCCACATATTGTTGATATGATTAAAAATGGTGACATAAGCTTTATTGTGAATGTGACTGAAGATAAGCGTGCTGTTGCAGACTCATATGAAATTCGTCGCACAGCGTTGCAAAATAAAGTGACTTACTACACGACCATTGCGGGTGCTAAAGCAGCATGTATTGGTATGGCGCATATGCAAGAGTTGCAGGTAGAATCATTGCAGAACTTGCATAAACAGCTAAGCTAAAATAAACTAAAGCTAATTAGTATATAATCAATTTTACTTTTGAAACCACGCTCATGTGAGTGTGGTTTCTTTTTTATTCGAGGGTGTAGTATGGCATTGAGTCAATTTCCGGTAACTATTCGCGGTGCAGAATTGTTAAAAGAAGAATTACAGCGTTTACGTGGTGTTGATCGTCCAAATATTATTCAGGCAATTGCAGAAGCACGTGCACAAGGTGATTTATCAGAAAATGCAGAATATGAGTCAGCAAAAGAACGTCAAAGTTTTATTGAAGGACGCATTGCTGAGTTAGAGGCAAAGCTGTCTAACTTGCAGATAATAGACCCGCAAACATTAAATGCGGAAGGCCGTGTTGTGTTTGGCGCAACAGTTAATATTGAAGATTTAGATTCAGGTGATAATAAAACTTATCAAATTGTTGGTGAAGATGAAGCTGATATTAAGAATGGTAAGATTTCAGTAAGCTCACCAATTGCACGTGGTTTAATTGGAAAATCTGCAGGAGATATTGCAGAGGTTTCAGCACCTGGTGGTGTAAAAGAGTATGAAGTGCTAGATGTGCTGTATATCTAAATAAAGGTGACGCTGTGGCTTATCGACTATCTTTGATTTTTATTGCTTTGTGGGCAGGTGCTTTATGGAGCACTGGCATGAGTGCATATGTGCTGTTTGATAGTCTACAAGACAAGCAGTTGGCAGGTAGTCTTGCTGGGAAGTTATTTAATGTTGTGACATATATCGGCTTTGCGAGTGCATTTTATTTGCTTATTCATCGCTTGGTGCAGTTTGGTACATCAGCACTTAAACAGTCGTTCTTTTGGGCTGTTTTTGTGATGTTGCTATTGGTGCTGGCTGGTCACTTTGGTATTCAACCTATATTAGAAGGGTTGAAATCTCAAGCTTTTCCAGCGGATGTGATGCAGAGTGTATTTGCGGATAGGTTCAGAAACTGGCATGGTGTTGCCAGTTTAGCCTATGTATTTGAATGTGTGCTTGCGATTGTGATGGTACTAAAAGCACGCTAATGCTTGATTGCTAAACAGTTCAAACAAATCGGCCTACTTCTTGGAGCAGGCCGGATGTATTAAAGTTTAGGAATTACCACTTTAGCACTTTCTTTGATAGTGCTGCTTGCACGGTAGAATACCAGTTGTTTCCCAATGTGATGCACAGCAATAGCATTAGTAAGTTTGCAGACTTCATCAAACATAGCCTTCCGTGCCTCACGGTCATCCCCAGCTACTTGCACTTTAATGAGTTCATGAGCATTTAAGTTAAGTTCGATTTCTTTAACTACATTTTCCGTTAAACCGTTATTGCCTATCATGACAACTGGGTTTAAGCTATGAGCAAGGCCTCGTAGGTGTGCGATTTGTTTGGTACTTAGTTTCATATTTTTTAGCAGTATTAATTAGTTAACTATTTTAACACGAAGCAATGTTTATTTGATGGCAAAGTATCAACAATGAAACCTACACGTACCAGTAAAGCTTGGATGCAAGAGCATCTAAACGACCCTTATGTAAAACTTGCGCAAAAAGATGGATATCGTGCACGAGCAGCATATAAGCTCATGGAGATAGATGATAAAGATAGGTTAATCAAGCCTGGCATGACGATTGTGGATTTGGGATCTGCCCCGGGCAGTTGGTCTCAAGTTGCTGTGCAGCGCTTAAAAGGACACGGAAAAGTAATTGCGCTTGATATATTGGACATGAGCCCAATTGGTGGCGTGACCTTTTTGCAGGGCGACTTCCGTGAAGAGTCAGTGCTTAGATTGTTAGAGCAAACATTAAATAATGTGAAAGTAGACCTTGTAATTGCAGATATGGCCCCCAATATCAGTGGAGTAAAAGATGTGGATCAGGCTGGCGCTGCTTATTTAACAGAGTTGGCATTGGATTTTAGTCAAGAGTGGTTGAAACCAAGTGGAAACTTTTTGGTCAAGGTATTTATAGGTGCAGGTTTCGAAGAAATTTTGCAAAATATGCGTCAAATGTTTGATAAAGTAGTGACTCGTAAGCCAAAAGCATCACGTGATAGAAGCAGTGAAGTTTATTTGCTAGGAATAGGTCGTAAACCTTAAAAAATTGGGTTAAACTGCTTTTATAAGACCTAAAATACTTAAGAAATTTAAGCGTAGTAGTTGTTGATAAAAGGATAAAGATTTTGAACAACGTGTTTAAGAATGTTGCTATTTGGTTAGCAATCGCCATGATACTGATGGCGGTATTCAACTTGTCTGGCGTAAAGGGTAACGCCGACGACCAAATTGTATATTCACAATTTATTCAAGACGTTAAAGACGGACGTATTGCCAAAGTGCAGATAGATGGCCGCGTGTTGCGTGGCACTACCCAAGAGGGTAAAAAGTTCAATACTTACGCACCTTCTGATCCTTGGCTTGTATCTGACTTACTTAAATACAATGTTGCGGTTGAGTCTAAACCTGAAGAAGAGCAATCATTGCTCATGAGTATTTTTGTGTCATGGTTCCCGATGATTTTACTGATTGGTGTTTGGATATTCTTCATGCGCCAAATGCAAGGCGGTGGTAAAGGTGGTGGCCCATTCTCTTTTGGCAAAAGTAAGGCTCGTCAATTAGATGAAGGTAACAACCACACAACATTCGCTGATGTCGCAGGATGCGATGAGGCTAAAGAAGAAGTATTTGAGTTAGTAGAATTTTTGCGTGACCCATCGAAATTCCAGAAGCTAGGTGGTCGTATTCCACGTGGTGTGTTAATGGTAGGTCCTCCAGGAACAGGTAAAACCTTACTGGCGCGTGCCATTGCGGGTGAAGCTAAAGTTCCATTCTTTACGATTTCAGGTTCAGATTTCGTCGAAATGTTTGTTGGGGTTGGTGCGTCACGTGTGCGTGACATGTTTGAAACTGCTAAAAAGAATGCACCATGTATCATTTTTATTGATGAAATTGATGCGGTTGGTCGTAGCCGTGGTGCAGGCACTGGCGGTGGCAACGATGAGCGTGAGCAAACACTCAACCAAATGTTGGTTGAAATGGACGGCTTTGAAGCTAATTCTGGCGTGATTGTGATTGCGGCTACTAACCGTGCTGATGTCTTGGACAAAGCGTTGTTGCGTCCAGGCCGTTTTGACCGCCAAGTAATGGTCGGGTTGCCTGATATTAAAGGCCGTGAGCAGATTCTATTAGTGCACATGCGTAAAGTGCCGATTGATCCTGATGTTAAAGCAGATATCTTGGCACGCGGCACGCCTGGTTTTAGTGGTGCGGATTTGGCAAATCTTGTGAATGAATCAGCATTATTTGCTGCGCGTCGTAATAAGCGCACTGTAGATATGCAAGATTTTGAAGATGCTAAAGATAAGATTTTCATGGGGCCTGAGCGTAAGTCGATGGTGATGCGTGAAGATGAGCGTCGTAATACCGCTTACCATGAGTCTGGGCATGCAGTAGTTGCTAAGTTGCTACCAAAAGCAGACCCTGTGCATAAAGTGACGATTATGCCGCGCGGTTGGGCTTTAGGTTTGACATGGCAGCTACCAGAGTTTGATCGCATCAGTAACTACAAAGACAAAATGTTGGAAGAGATTTCTATTCTGTTTGGTGGACGTATCGCTGAAGAAATTTTTATGCATCAAATGTCTACAGGTGCCTCAAACGATTTTGAACGTGCGACAAAACTAGCGCGGGATATGGTGACACGTTATGGTATGAGTGATGCTATGGGTACGATGGTCTACACTGGAAGCGAGCAGGATTCATTTTTTGGTAGCATGAGCTCTAAAACCGTTTCAGAGGCGACACAGCAGAAAGTTGACGCTGAGATTCGTCGCATCCTTGATGAGCAATACAACATAGCGCGTAAGTTGCTTGAAGATAATAGCGATAAAGTTGAAGCAATGACGGCTGCTTTGTTAGAGTATGAGACGATTGATGCAGACCAGATTAATGACATCATGGCTGGTGTACCTGTGCGTGAGCCAAAACCACGCCAAGCTAAAGTTCCTCCAGCGAGTGATGCAGGTTCTTCTGGACCAAGTGCGGCACCTACAGGAGCGCCTCAACATAGCGCGAATACCTAAGTTAATTAAATTGCTAATATAGGGGTTGACTTAGAAATGAGTTGAAAAGGCTAGATTTAATCTAGCCTTTTTTATTGGCTGAAATTGTGAATAACTGCATCAGCGTTGATTCATATTTTAGGTTTAGTTTAATCGCCATGCTTAAACTGTTACCAATGACTTTACGCGCTAACGGCTTTTATGCGGATTTAGTATAATTAGCACATGCAGACTCAATATCTATTTAATTGCGGTAAATATCAGCTCAACTTAAATCGACCTCATGTGATGGGGATTGTTAATGTGACACCTGATTCATTTTCTGATGGCGGTAAATATTCCAGCACTGATCTAGCTGTAGAGCATGGTTTAGCATTAATTGCAGAAGGTGCTGATATTTTGGATATTGGCGGGGAGTCTACAAGGCCTGGTGCGCCACCTGTCAGTCTTGATGAAGAGTTAAGACGAGTGATGCCTGTTATCGAGGCATTAGCTGCGGTATCAACTGTGCCGCTGTCGATTGATACCTATAAGCCAGAAGTCATGCGTAGCGCGATTGCTGCAGGTATTGATATCGTGAATGATGTACGTGCGCTACAAGAAGATGGTGCTGTCGAAATCGTTGCTAATAGTGATGTTGGCGTATGTTTGATGCATATGCAGGGTATGCCGCAAACGATGCAGTTAGCACCAAGCTATCAAGATGTTGTGAGTGAGGTGGTGCATTTTTTATCAGACAGAATGCATGTAGTGACTTCGGCGGGCATTGCGATAGATCGTATTGTATTAGACCCGGGCTTTGGCTTCGGAAAAACCACTGCACATAATATTGCATTAATACAACATCTAACAGAGATTGACGCTATTGGTAGGCCTTTGCTGGTAGGATTATCGCGTAAATCCGTATTAGGAAAAATTGCTGGTGGCGATGAACAGCAACGTTTGCATGCTGGGCTTGCCGCTTCGGTAATATCAGCAATGAAAGGTGCTAAGATTGTGCGCGTACATGACGTGAAGGCGACAGTTGATGCACTTAAAATTGTCACGGCTGTGATGCCTGTTTAATGTGCACATTCGTTAGCAAGTTTTTTAAAGAAAATGGTTGGAAGAAATAGTGATGAGTAAAAAATACTTTGGTACAGATGGTATTCGTGGACGTGTAGGCGATGCATTAATTACGCCAGAGTTTGTCATGCGCTTAGGTTATGCAGCAGGGCGAGTGCTGACCAGTATTGATAGTCATTTAGCTAAAGGGGCGCACCCTGCTGTGTTAATTGGTAAAGATACTCGTATTTCTGGCTATATGCTTGAAGCAGCATTAGAGGCAGGCTTGTCAGCAGCAGGGGTAGATGTTTTATTGACAGGACCTATGCCAACTCCAGCAGTTGCTTATTTAACACGTGCGTTGAGAGCGCAGGCTGGTATTGTTATTTCCGCATCTCATAATCCTTATTATGATAACGGGATTAAGTTTTTCTCAAGCCTAGGTACTAAGTTGCCAGATGATGTTGAACATGCAATCGAGGCTGCGCTTGATGAGCCAATGCAAGTGATGGAATCAGCTAAGCTTGGTAAGGCGCGTCGTATTGATGATGCAGCAGGTCGTTATGTTGAGTTCTGTAAAAGTACTTTTCCTAACCAATTAGATTTGCGTGGATTAAAAATCGTTTTGGATTGTGCGCATGGTGCTACTTATCATGTGGCGCCACCTGTGTTTCATGAGCTAGGTGCGGAAATCGTTGTCATTGGCAACCACCCTGATGGCTTGAATATTAATGAAAAAGTGGGCTCTACTCATCCACAAGCGCTGCAGGAAACGGTAGTTAAGCATCAGGCAGATTTGGGTATTGCTTTTGATGGTGATGGTGACCGAGTAATGATGGTCGACCATGAAGGACGATTGTTAGATGGGGATCAGTTGCTTTATATTATTGCCGCAGCGCGTCAGCAGGTTGGTCTATTGCAGGGTGGTGTGGCTGGCACGTTGATGACGAATTTAGCTTTGGAACATAAGCTTGCCGCGATGAATATCCCTTTTGGGCGTGCAAAAGTAGGTGATCGCTATGTACTTGAACTACTAAACCAAAATAACTGGCAGTTAGGTGGTGAGAATTCTGGGCATATCTTAACTTTAGATAAACATAGTAGTGGGGATGGCATTATCGCCGCCTTACAAGTGTTGCACGCAGTGATTCAGACTGGTAAAACTTTAAGCGAGCTAGGTGCGGACTTAACACTTTATCCGCAGGTGTTAATTAATGTAACGACTAAGCAAAAAATCGATTTGGATAATGCGTTGATTCAAGATGCAGTGAAGCAAGCTGAAGCGGAGTTAAAAGACTCAGGTCGTGTGTTGTTAAGAGCATCAGGAACCGAGCCAAAAATTCGCGTGATGGTTGAGGGTGAAAATCAGGTTCAGGTTAAAGCGTTAGCCCAAGCCATTGCTGACGTAGTGAACCAGGTTGCATCTTAATCTAGATGTATCAGTATTTTATCGCTTGGTAGGCTACAGTGACTTTATCAGCACCCAGATAGGACTGCTTTAGTTGTAGACATCTGATTTAATATTTCATTTACTTGTTGGGTTAAACCTAACTATTTTTATGTTCAATTCAACAAAGCTTCATTTGTTGTTCATCAATTCTTCATATTTCAATGACAAGCTAACTCCAGTTTAACTAACATTGGAGGTGAATGATGACATCTAAAATGCGATTGTATTTACATCGTATGCATCAGTTAGATAGCAATGTATGCGTAGCGGTTAATCATACAAGCCGCTATAAACTGGTGCGTGATGGTTTTAGAGTGGTGAGTCGATTGGGCGACGGTGTGTTCTGGTATGTGCTGATGATTACAATCTTAGTGATCAAGGGCAGTGATGGTTTAGTCCCAGTGTTGCATATGGGTTTGGCTGGGTTGTCTGGCACGTTGTTATATAAGTGGTTAAAAGGTAAAACCTTGCGTCCTCGGCCTTATGAAGTTAGACAGGATATTTGGTTAACTGGAACGCCGCTCGATAAATTTAGTTTTCCATCAGGGCATACGTTACATGCAGTTGTGTTTAGTGCGGTAGCGATAAGTTACTACCCACAATTATCTGTCGTGTTGTTGCCTTTTACGCTAATGGTTGGGTTGTCTCGTGTTGTTTTAGGGCTACACTATCCTAGTGATGTATTAGCAGGTGCTCTTATTGGTGTCACGTTAGCGATGCTGTCTTTTCTAATAATCTAGTCGGATGCAACATCTGTGATCTGGTGTTTTAATCACCAAGTCATGATAACTGGTTTGGTTTTATAAAATATTGCACAGGTTGCGGGTGCGTTTGGCGTAAGTGATTTAAACATGCTTCACGCCATAGTTCTAATTGATCTATGCTGACATTTTTTAGCTCAGCTTCATAAGCAGGTTGGTTTCCGTTAAGTACTTTGCCAATATCAGCTAACGCTATCTGCGTTTTTGCTACGTAGTAAATGAAATTGTGATTAACACTTCGGTCAATCACAAGTGCTATCCTGTGAATCATCTGAGGCAGTTTTATGCTTCTTAATAACCTATCACCCAATGCAAGACGCTTAATGGCAGTGCTGGTGATGTGTTCATCACAGTTAAAGTGCACTGAAATAAATCTCGTTATGATGGTGCTGTGTTTTTTTAGCAATCTATGTGGTGAGGTGTTGAGCAGTGGTGCTAGATAAGCATCCATTGCCCATTCAGAAGTGATGTGTGTAAACATTGTGTTTTTAAACCACATGGCTTCATGGGCTGGCACAAAATGATGATGCGCAATCACATCAATATATAAATGACTGGCATATCCGATTGCAATCGCAATTTCTTCGTCAGATTCAGCGTTGTTAATCAGATGGTGCGCGTTTTCCCATAAGTGGGTTTTTTTGAAATGTTGATGAATCAGCGCTAAGTCAGGGATACATGCGCCAGCCATTACTAGATCTGGGAATTTTTTAATCGCCCTTTGCAATTTTGGGTCTAATAGTGGCATTGCCCATAATAGTGATTGCGCAAAATAAAGATGGGTAAACAGGCCCCATGCATTTGCATCAGCAGAATATGCAAAGCATGGAAGCCACCAGTAATATTTTTTAATGCATTCTGGTATTTTCATATCGGCCACTGTGCCAATGAGATGTGATACTAATATGACATTGTGATGATGTTTTTATGCAGTGGATGGAGGATGTTGTTGTATCTGCTTGTTCATGAAACTGTCATACAGCGTGTTTATATTGTTGATGACGGAATAGAATTTATTAACAAATAGGTGAACAACGCGTATGAAGATACTATTCATTTCTGATGTATATTTCCCACGTATCAATGGCGTATCAACTTCTATCAGAACCTTTGTTGAGCAAATGCAAGGCTTGGGACATGAAGTGCATTTAATCGCACCAGACTATGGTGTTTCCTCTCAAGATGAAACTTGGATCAAGCGTATACCAGCACGCAATATTTATTTTGATCCTGAAGACAAGCTCATGAAATATGGAGAGGCAATGCAACGTTTACCGGGGCTGCGTCGTGAAAAGTATGACATTGTGCATGTACATACTCCTTTTGTGGCTCACTATTTAGGGCTTGAATTGGCGCGCGAGTTAAATGTACCTTGCGTGGAAACTTATCATACATTTTTTGAAGATTATTTGCATCATTACTTGCCATGGATACCTAAACTAATGGCGCGAGGAGTGGCCAGAATGATTTCTAAGCGGCAATGTAATGCTGTTGATGCAATCGTTGCACCATCTCAGCCTATGCTTGATGTGTTACGCGGATATGGTGTAAATGTGAGTGCTGAAGTAGTCCCTACAGGCTTGCAAATGCAAAGCTTCAAGGCTGCTGACGGTAAGGCGTTTAGGCAAAGGTATGGGATTTCTTTGGAGCGGCCAATGCTCTTGTATGTGGGTCGTGTTGCGTTTGAGAAGAATATTGCATTCTTGATTGAAATGGCAAATGTATTAGTTAAAGAGGTGCCTGATGTATTGCTAGTCATCACCGGTGAGGGGCCAGCTGAAGCAAGCCTACATAAACTAACACAGCAACTTGGAATCTCAAATAACGTTAAATTTATCGGGTACTTAGATCGTGAGCGTGAGCTAAATGCTTGTTATCAGGCTGCAGATGTATTTGTGTTTGCTTCAAAAAGTGAAACGCAAGGACTTGTGCTACTGGAGGCTATGGCACAAGGTACACCAGTGGTAGCGATTGCTGAACTTGGTACAGCATCAATATTGGTGAATGGTGAGGGCGCGCTGATTGCACCCGACAATATTAACGGGTTTGCAGAGAAGGTTAAGCATTTATTGATGTACCCTGAAGAGCGATTTGAGCTTGGTGTTCGTGCAAGATCCTATGTGCTCGCTAAGTGGACTGCGTCAATACAGGCAGAGCGCATGGTGCAGTTCTATGCTGATATTATGCATGCAAAAGCGTCAGCTAATAAGAATAGCCAGCTAACCATTACGCAGAAACACGTTGTGATTGATTAACTGATAATTGTACACGCTAGCGTAGGTGGAGATTAAATAACAAAGGCCAACATTGTTGGCCTTTGTTATTTACGTAAGAATTTACTTGATTTGACTTTTACTAGCTAACTAGATGGATGAAGTTAGCTAGCTAGTAAAATATTTAGCCGAACTTACCAGTAATGTAATCTTCAGTTTCCTTACGGGTAGGACGTGTAAAAATACGGTCAGTTTCACCATGTTCGATCAGTTCACCTAAGTACATATAGGCTGTGTAGTCAGAAACACGTGCTGCTTGCTGCATGTTGTGCGTTACGACAAGAATCGTTAACTTATTGCGTAGCTCACTCATCAACTCTTCAATATTTGCGGTTGCGATTGGATCTAATGCTGAAGTTGGTTCATCAAACAGCATAATCTCAGGGTCGGTTGCCAAGGCACGTGCAATGCATAAACGTTGTTGCTGACCGCCTGATAAATTGAAGGCTAGGTCTTGCAGCCGGTCTTTTACCTCATTCCATAGTGCAGCACCTTTTAATGCTTCTTCTACTTTATCGTCAACCACACGTCTGTTTTTCTCACCACGTACACGTAAACCATACGCCACATTTTCATAAATAGATTTTGGAAATGGGTTAGGTTTTTGAAACACCATGCTAATGCGCATGCGTACTTCAATTGGGTCAACATTTTTTTCTAAGATATTAGTGTTATCTGGATGCATGATAATTTGACCATCGTACTTATTGCCAGGATACAAATCATGCATACGATTAAAACAACGTAAAAAAGTAGATTTACCGCAACCAGAAGGTCCAATTAGTGCTGTGATTTTATTTTCATATAAAGGCATTGAAACGTTTTTAACTGCATTGTTGCCACCGTTATAAAAAAAACTGAGGTTACGTGCTTCAGCTTTTACAGGTGTAGTTGATGTCATCATGAGAATTTAGATTCCTATTGATATATATTGAGATAGTGAATGAATTACCACTTAATGTTTTTACGCATTTTGTAACGCATTCTGATGGCAAAGCCATTCATAATCAGGGTGACTAGAATGATAATCACACCTGCTGCAGCTGCGTTTACATGAAATGCCTCGCTTGGGCGTGATAACCAGCTAAACATTTGAATTGGTAAGACCGTAAAGCCCGATGACAGCCATTCGAAGTTAAGGAACGGTGCTGATGTTGTTACTGGGGATGGCGGCAAGAACGCAATGAAGGTGAGCGCGCCAATTGTGATAATAGGTGCGGTTTCGCCAATAGCCCGTGCCATACCGATGATGACGCCAGTTAAAATACCGCCGAAAGAGTATTTAATCACATGGTCATACACTACTTGCCATTTGGTTGCGCCCACTGCGTAAGCTGCTTCACGAATCGCAATTGGGATGCTTCGAATTGATTCACGGGTTGCAACAATCACGACAGGTAAAATCAATAAACCTAGTGTTAAGCCTGCTGTCACGATACTTTGGCCTAAATCTAAAATGTACACAAATAAGCCCAGCGCTAATAAGCCGTAGATAATAGAAGGCACTGCTGCTAAGTTTGATACGTTAATTTCAATTAGATCAGAGAACCAGTTTTTTGGCGCGTACTCTTCAAGGTAAATAGCAGCCATGACACCCATTGGCACTGCTGACAAAAAAGTCACCAGCATCACGAGTGATGAACCAACTAATGCAGATAATAATCCAGCACTAGACGCGCGACGTGATGGAAAGTCCGTGTAAAAGCTTAGTGATAGTAACTTAGGGTAACCTTGAAGAATTAAATCAATAAAGAGCGTTAATAGCGTAATAAGACCGACCATTAAGCACAGTAAGCCAATGATAGAGAAAATATAGTCATTGAGTTTGTGCCGTTGAATCATGGCACGTACTTCTTGAAGATTTTCAGGGGATTGATTGTTCATTTTTAATATCTCTCGCTATATTTCTTGCGTGTAATGTGGCCAATAATATTGAGTGTCAATGTCATTAGCATCAACACTAAGCCTGCTGCAAAAATACTTTGGTAGCCAATACTGCCATGCGGTAAGTCACCCATCGCAACTTGCACAATATAAGCAGTAATCGTGGCCGCGGCATCCATCGGGTTAAACGTTAAATTTGGCTGTTGACCAGCGGCAATAGCGACGACCATTGTTTCACCAATCGCACGTGATATGCCTAAAATGTATGCAGCAACAATGCCAGAAACTGCAGCAGGAGTGACCACTCTGATCGCGGTTTGAAAACGCGTTGCACCCATCGCGTAAGAGCCTTCTCGCATACTCATTGGTACTGCACGCATTGCATCCTCAGATAGCGAGGCAATGTATGGAATAATCATAATGCCAATCACAATACCTGAGCTCAGCATATTAAAAGTTGGCAAGTCTGGCATGATTTTTTGTAAAAGAGGTGTGATAAACAGCAGTGCAAAAAAACCGAACACAATGGTTGGTACGCCTGCGAGTAACTCTAGGATTGGTTTTACTGTTTCACGTACACGATGCGACGCAAACTCTGAAAGGTAAATGGCGCTAATGGTGCCGATAGGCACCGCGATTACCAGTGCAACTCCTGTCACCGTGAGTGTGCCAGAAACTAAGGGCAATATGCCGTAGCGTGGATTTTCAAACAATGGTGTCCACACAGTGTCCGTTAAAAACGCTGTAACAGAGACGTGTTCAAAGAACCCATAAGATTCATACAGCAGAATCCCCATAATTGCTGCAGTGGTTAACACGGCAGAGAATGCTGCTAGCATTAAAATAAATTCGATTACGCGCTCTTTTAGATGGCGAGTAAAATTTTTTGATAAACGATCACTAATTTGAGGCGTTAATGAGTTATTTAGCACTTGGGTTACCGTATTCACGTTATATATACCAGCTAGTTTATATTATTTGTAAAGCGACGATTGTTTGAAATACACATTTATCAGTGTCTTCAAACAATCGTCAGCCAAGCATGTTATTTGATACGTGCTAGCAATTCTTCAATTTTTACACCTACTTCAGCTTTACCACCAAACCCTGTACCTGGTTTTAGTGCTTTCCAGTGAGTAATCACTGCTTTTTGCTCTTTAGCTGGTAGTGCAACGTATTTTACTTCCTCAATTAACGGTTTGCTATTTTCAAGGTAGTAGTTAACAAATGCCTTTACTTCTGGTTTGAACGCTGCAGCCGTTGCATTGACATAAATAAAGATCGGACGAGCAAGTGGTTGATAAGAGCCGTCTTCAATTGATGCTTTTGAAGGTAATACTGCAGGTTTTCCTGCTTTTTCGATAATTGCTACGGCAGTTAACTTGTCTTGGTTTTCTTCATAGTAAGCGTAGCCAAAATAACCAAGCGCACCTTTGTCACCTACAACACCTTTAACCAAGACATTGTCATCTTCAGAAGCGGTAAAGTCACCACGGCTTGATTTTGCCTTACCTACGATTGCCTCTGTGAAGTAGTCAAAAGTACCTGAATCAGCACCTGGACCATATAATTTAACTGGTGTATTAGGCCACGCTGGGTTTACTTGGTTCCAAGTCTTTACTTTACCCTGAGCTGCTGGTTCCCATAGTTTTTTAAGTTCAGCTGCTGTCATTTTCTTAGCGAACTCATTTTGCGGATTAATCACGACAGTTAAAGCATCATAAGCGACTGGTAACTCAATAAACTGTACACCAGCTTCTTTACAAGCATCAATCTCTTTTTGCAAGATAGGGCGAGAAGCATTTTGTACATCAGTTTCACCGCGGCAGAATTTCTTGAAGCCACCGCCGGTACCTGAAACACCCACTGTGACTTTAGTTTTTGTTGCTTTTTGAAACTCTTCAGCAACTGCTTCTGTAATTGGGTAAACTGTGCTTGAGCCATCGATTTTAACGATTTTTTCAGCAGCAATTGCCATGGTTGGTAGTGCAAATAATGATGCAACTAAACCGGCTATTGATGAGTATTTAGTAAACTGGGATTGCATGTGTTGCTCCTTATGAGAGTAGTCTGTTGTTAAACTTTACGTATCATATGAAGCTAATGTGACAATATAATGACAAAAAATAAATTAGCAAAATGGTCCAATAAAAAAAGGCTCGAATAGAGCCCTTTTTTACAGTCAGTACTAACTATATGTGTGATGGGTTACATAAAACTGCGGCCTAAGTGATAGCTTGCTGCAGCCATTAAGCCTGCGCATGGAATGGTAAGCACCCATGCCCAAACAATCCTAGAAGCTAAGCCCCAGCGTACCGCAGAGGCGCGGCGAGATACCCCTACACCTACGATTGCACCTGTAATGGTGTGTGTGGTTGAAACTGGAATACCAAGCGATGTCGCTAAGAATAATGCGATAGAGCCAGAGGTTTGTGCGCAGAATGCGCCAGTTGGACGAACTTTGGTGATGCCCATACCCATGGTACGTACAATACGCCAACCGCCCATCAATGTACCTAGGCCCATTGCTAGCTGACATGAAATCACTACCCAAAACGGCACATGAAAATCTCCATGTAGGTAGCCGTTTGCAAATAGCAGCACGGTGATAATACCCATCGTTTTTTGCGCATCGTTCGCGCCATGACCTAGGCTAAATAGAGAAGATGAAATAAATTGCATCTTGTTAAAGCGGTTCTCTGTCTTGTAAGGTGAAGACCTTTGAAATAGCCACAGCACAATGACTGAAAACAACATGGCCAGTATCATACCGAACAAAGGTGACAGGACGATGGCAACACCGGTAGTGATTAATTTGCTACCGATAATAATGCCTTGAGTACCTGCATGTGCAACACCAGCACCTAGCAAGCCACCAATCAATGCGTGTGATGATGATGACGGGATGCCAAACCACCAGGTGATGATGTTCCATGCAATTGCACCAACTAGCGCGCCAAATATTACTGCATTGTTCACAATGTTGGGGTCGATGATACCTTTACCAACGGTGTCAGCGACATGTAAGCCAAAGAACAAGAATGCACTAAAGTTGAAAAATGCTGCCCAAGCAACCGCAGCCTGCGGTGTGAGTAAGCGTGTTGAAACCATGAGTGCAATAGAGTTGGCTGCGTCATGGAAGCCGTTCATAAAGTCAAATATGAGGGCAACCACCACGAGAAACGCCATGATGAGAATTGCGTGATCCATTGTTTACCCCTTAGATGCGCTCAAGTACAACGCCATGGATTACATCTGCAACGTCTTCACAGCTATCAACTGCTTCTTCAAATAGATCGTAGAGTTCTTTTGAGCGGATTAAGGTACGAGCATCATCTTCTTCAGCAAATAAACGATGCATGCCTGAGCGCATTACGTGATCAGCTTCACCTTCAATGCTACTGATTTCTTCACAGGCCTGTAAAATGCGGCCAGAATTTTTCATGTCTGGCAACATACTTACTGCTTCACGCACTTTTTCAGATGCACGTAACAGAATTTGGCCTAGGGCTACCATTTCAGGGGTAAATGCAGTGTGACCGTATATTTTTGCGCTTTGTGGGATAGCTTCCATATAGTCGATGATGTCGTCTAACGCCATGGCAAGCTCACGAATTTCACGGCGGTCAAATGGTGTAATAAATGTTTTATGTAAAGAGAGTAAAATTTCTTTTGTATATTCATCCGCTTCAGATTCGATTTTTCTAATTTCAGCAAAATGCTCATCGAATTTTTCGCTATCTCTTACTGCGGCCATCATGGCTAGTACTTTTGACCCTTTGACAGCACAGTCTGCTAGGCTGTTGAAAAGTACAAAGTAATTGTCATTACGTGGTGAAATTGCAGCCATTAATCGACCAAGTGCAGCATTTGCCATAGTTTTTTAACTCCCTTATTTGTTACAGTTTTGTTACTTTTAGATTAAAAATTCTTGAATATCGCAAGTTTAACCGTCTAGGCCGAAATCTGCGAGTATTTATATGTATTTAATAGAACTTTTTTGAGGGTCATCAATAACTTTTGTATTTGATAGAAATGATTAACAGCAGTGAGACGTCAATTATATTTTGTTGTTTTATGAATAGTAAGTGCTCGTTAATCCTGCAATATGGCGTGGTAAGCCTTTGCTGTATAATGACGTTTTTTAGCAACACGTAAGCATTATGGAAGCAGAACAACTCAATATTATTGCTAATCGCTTAAGCGATTTAGGCGAGCGTAACCTTGCTCTTCGGGGGTATCTTTGACTTTGAGACTAAGAGCCAGCGTTTAGAAGAAGTGAATGGGTTATTAGAAGACCCGAAAATTTGGGATGACAATGCCAAGAGTCAGGCACTAGGTAAAGAAAAACGTAGTCTTGAAATGGTGGTAGAGACCCTCACGCATGTGCAATCTGGGCTTAAAGATGCGCAAGAATTGTTTGAGATGGCGCGTGAGGAAAATGACGACGACACTTTACTTAGTGTCGAGCACGACTCGCTTGCACTCGAAAAACAAATTGCCGAGATGGAATTCAGGCGTATGTTTTCTGGCGAGTTAGATTCTGCGAACTGTTTCATTGAATTTCAGTCTGGTAGTGGTGGCACTGAGGCACAGGATTGGGCCAATATGTTGTTGCGTATGTATTTACGCTATTGCGAGCGCAAAGGCTTTAAGGTCGAGGTGTTGGAAGAATCTGAAGGCGATGTTGCAGGTATTAAGGGCGCATCGATTAAAGTATCTGGCGATTACGCTTACGGTACGCTAAGGACTGAGAACGGTGTGCATCGTTTGGTGCGTAAATCTCCATTTGATTCTAATGCTAAGCGACATACAAGTTTCGCAAGTGTGCAGATATTTCCTGAAGTAGATGACTCGATTCAAATCGACATTAACCCTGCCGATTTGCGAGTCGATACCTATCGTGCCAGTGGTGCTGGTGGGCAGCATATTAATAAGACAGATTCTGCGGTGCGTATCACGCATATTCCCACCAATACGGTGGTGCAGTGCCAAAATGATCGTTCGCAACATCGTAATCGAGAAGAAGCGATGAATATGCTGAAAGGTGCGCTTTATAATTTAGAGTTGAATAAGCGTAATCAAGAAAAACAAGCGCTTGAAGATGCCAAAACCGATATTGGTTGGGGTCATCAGATCAGGTCTTATGTGTTAGACCAGTCACGTATTAAAGATTTACGTACTGGTGTGGAAATTGGCAATACGCAAGGCGTGCTGGACGGCGACCTTGACCCATTTATTACCGAAAGTTTGAAGCAGGGAGTGTAGTGTGAGTAACGTGCAAAATAATGAACAAAATAATCAACAGATGAATGAAGTGCCTGCCATTGATGAAAATCACGTGATCGCGGAGCGCCGTGAGAAATTAAAAGCAATCCGTGAAAATGCTAAATTAAATGGCAGTGTTGCTTTTCCTAATGACTTTAAACCAGAGCATCAAGCGGTAGCGTTACATGCTGAATTTGGTGGTTTTGATAATGAAGTGCTACAGCCGAGAGCTGTGCATGTGAGCATTGCTGGTCGTATGATGCTGAAGCGCGTGATGGGTAAAGCGAGCTTTGCCACGGTGCAAGATAGCACTGGTCGCATCCAATTGTTTGTGTCTAAAGATAACTTCACTGATGAAAATAGCGAAGCCGTTTATGAGTCATTTAAGCATTGGGATTTAGGCGATATTATTGCGGCTAAAGGTGTGTTGTTTAAGACTAAAACGGGTGAGCTTTCAATTAAAGTCTCTGAGCTGCGTCTGTTGACTAAATCTTTACGTCCGTTGCCAGAGAAGTTTCATGGTTTACAAGACCAAGAAGTTAAATATCGCCAACGCTATGTTGATTTAATGGTGTCTGAAGAAACACGCGCAACCTTTATTGCACGTAGCAAAGTGGTTTCAGCGATTCGTAGCTTTATGCTTGAGAATCAGTTCTTAGAAGTAGAAACGCCAATGTTGCACCCGATTCCTGGTGGTGCATCAGCTAAGCCTTTTATTACACACCACAATGCATTAGACATGCAAATGTATATGCGTATTGCCCCTGAGTTATATCTAAAGCGTTTGGTGGTAGGTGGTTTTGAGCGTGTGTTTGAGGTGAATCGTAACTTCCGTAACGAAGGCTTAAGCGTACGCCATAATCCAGAGTTCACCATGATGGAGTTTTATGCGGCTTATACCGACTACCTTTGGTTGATGGACTTTACCGAGCGTTGCATCCGCACGGCGGCAATTGCTGCTTGTGGTACTGCGGTATTGCAGTACCAAGGTCGTGAGTTAGATTTAAGCAAACCTTTCCAACGTTTAACCATTGTTGGCGCCATTCAAAAATATGCACCGCAATACACGCTTGAGCAATTGAACGATGCAAGCTTCTTGCGTGCAGAAATACTGAAATTTGGTACTAAGCCGTTTGACCATGCTGGTTTAGGTGCATTGCAACTTGCCTTGTTTGAAGAAACAGCTGAAAGCCAGCTGTGGGAGCCTACCTATATCATTGATTATCCTGTTGAAGTATCGCCTTTAGCACGTGCATCAGATAAAAACCCTGAAATTACAGAGCGTTTTGAGTTGTTTGTGACAGGGCGTGAAATTGCAAACGGGTTTAGTGAGTTAAATGATGCTGAAGACCAAGCCGCACGTTTCCATGCGCAAGTGAAGGCAAAAGAGGCTGGCGATCATGAAGCGATGTATTACGATGCTGACTTTATCCGTGCGCTAGAGTACGGTATGCCGCCGACAGGTGGCTGTGGTATTGGTATTGATCGTTTAGTGATGATGATTACGGATAGTGCAAGTATTCGTGATGTAATTTTATTCCCACATATGCGTCCTGAAGCTTAAGCATGAATATACTTTAAGCTATATCGAGTAGTTTTACTTGGGCCCCGATTAGTGAATGCTAATCGGGGCTTTTTGTTGCATAAAAACAACATGTGAATCATTTATTTTTATAAATTTAGTTCTGTCATCAAACTGTCATACAGCTATCGCAAAATCCCTCCTGTTGAAAAAAACGCAGTAAATAATTATTAAATTAAGAGGAAATTTAAATGAACTACAAATTACGTAGCTTGGTGGCAGCGACTATCACAGGTTCACTTATGTTAGGTCTTGCACAGCACGCTACAGCAGATTCTACTACTGATATTGTCAATGCGTTAATTTCTAAAGGGGTGTTAACCGAGGAAGAGGGGGCGTTGCTTACCAAGGGCCGTGATAGTGAAATTGATACACAGAAGAAGAAAGAAAAGAAATTCAACACTAATAAAGTAAATGTTCGTGGTTACTTACAGGTGCGTAATACAAGTATGTTTGGTGGTGATGAAGGTGTTAACTTGTATTCAGATAGGTCAGTTGGCGATGATCGATCTCCAGGCGGCGATAAGAACTTTTTAATTCGTCGTGCACGTGTCGTGTTTTCTGGTGACCTAGGTGAGCGAGCAAGTATCTATATTCAACCAGATTTTGCAAGTAGTCCAGCCGGTACATCTGGAACTGGTAATAACTTTGCTCAACTTCGTGACGCTTACGGCGACTTGTATTTAACTAAAGATCGTGTACATAGAATTCGTGTTGGTCAGTCTAAAGTGCCATATGGCTTTGAGAACCTGCAATCTTCACAAAATCGCTTAGCATTAGACCGAGCAGATGCATTAAATAGTGCAGCTAAAGACGAGCGTGATTTAGGTGCTTTCTATTACTACACGCCAGTTGCTACACAAGAGTTATTTGACGACATTATGAAACAAGGTTTAAAACACTCTGGCAACTATGGTATGTTTGCTTTAGGTGCATATAACGGTCAGGGTGCAAATAATAGAGATGTTAATGATAACTATCATGTTGTTTCTCGTTTTACTTACCCATGGAAAACGGAGAGCGGCCAAATTTTTGAAGCGGGTATCCAAGGCTATCACGGTCAATATAGCCCAGTTACTGTTGAGGGTTACAGAAAAACTGCGGGTGCCGGTACTGTTACACCAACAGTGGATTCAGAAGGTCGTAATGGATTTAAAGATGAGCGTGTAGGTATTAGCTTTATGATGTATCCACAACCTTTTGGTTTGCAAGCAGAATGGAACTGGGGTAAAACGCCGGGCTTGGATATCAATCAAGGTGCTAATGGTACGATTGAACAAAAAAGCTTAAACGGTGGTTATGTACAAGCAATGTATAAGATTGATAACTTCAAACTTCTAGATACAAACGGCACTTTAATTCCATTCATTAAATGGCAATATTTTGATGGCTACAACAAAGCAGAAAGCAATGCTGCACAAAATCATGTTAATGATTGGGAGGTTGGTGCTGAGTGGCAAATTGCACCTGAAGTTGAGCTTGTTGCTTACTACCATAGAATGAAGCGTACTAATTTAGTGAGGGGTGTTGCTCAAACTGCACCTGCTGGTCAAGCAGGAACAGATTATGCAACCTTCAATGCAGATGCATTACGCGTGCAGTTGCAATACAACTTCTAACATCATTGGATGATGATTGTTGAGTAATTTATTCGCTTACTTTTCAATTTAAATTATCTTTGATGTTCTAAAATAACCACCTTAAATATTTAAGGTGGTTTTTTATTTGGTGGATTTTATGAGGCATGTGTTAAAACATTATTTCTTGATTGTTACGACCTCTTTATTTTTGAGTGTTAACAGTTATGCAGATAGCATTGAAGATGGGCGTGTTTGGCTTAACATTCTGGCAAATGGGGCAACAGGTATCGATAAGTTGCGCTGGTATATGGAGCTACAGCCACGGTGGCGTGAAGAGGGTTCGCGTTTAGACCAAACATTATTACGTCCTGCAATTTATTATAAATTAACTGAGCAGAGTAGTCTGTGGGCAGGCTATGCCTATGTAGTAACAGACCCTGCACGTAAATCTGCATTTGAGGAGCATCGTGTATGGCAGCAATATCTATATCAGTTTGCACCTATTCGCAATATATCTATACAAAGCCGTACGCGTTTTGAACAGCGATATATTGAAAATTCGGATGATACAGGGCATAAGTTCAGACAAATGCTCAGAGTTGTAACACCGTCTGGTGTTCATTCCAAATTGAGTTGGGTGTTTTATGATGAGTATTTTGTAAATCTTAATCATACAGATTATGGTGCGCGAAAAGGTTTTGATCAAAACCGTGCATTTTTAGGTGGGAATTGGGCGCTTAATCCCGATACTAAACTAGAGATAGGTTATTTAAATCAGTACGTCAACACTAAACAAGCTGATCTTATGAATCATATATTTTCAACCACCCTCAATTTTTCATTTTAGAGCTTAACTGAAAAAATTTATCTGTATTTAAATGCGGTCATTGATGTAGTAATAACCGCACTCTAAATGTCTGTAACACTTCAATTTAATAATTTGCGTTACCACTCCCAGTTGAGAGCTTGTTAATGTTGAAGTCAGTACATGTTTAACTAAAACACTTTTTCATTTAATTGATGATCGTCACAGTTTAATCATGTTTTTTATTCATTAAGTTCATCATATACAAATGTTTAGTGTAAATATTTCTCCATTCTATAGTCCAAGCATCACTAGGTTTTTGGTATTAAATTGATTGTCGCTCATTATTGTTTTGCACCAGTTTGTACGATTTGCGCACTGTAAAAGTGCGTATTTTGAATTCATTATGTTTAGTTTTGATTGAAAAATAGCTGCTTATTACAGCTACTTTGAGTATATACGCCAACTGTAGCCATGTTTCTTAAAGTTGGAATGAGAATTGCTATTTATTCATGTAAGTAATCCTGTTTTGTATTGAATAAGTCTTAGTTGACTTGGTTTGATTGTAGCGAGGAGTGCATCATGAATAAACATCTTTCCGCTTTATTATGTACTGTATTGGTTCATTTGTTTTTTACAGGCATAGCATCCGCATTACCATCCTCTGAGATGGTGAGTAAGCTCAACGCACAAGTTTTGCGCGTACAGGTTAAGCACAATAATGGCAGCAACGGTTTAGGCTCAGCGGTAGTGATTGCTAAAGGCCAAGTGGTGACAAACTGCCATGTGGTGACTGATGCGCATGATGTTGAAGTGATTGTGAATGGTATCGCACATGTTGCTACTGAAGTTAAGCCTGATTGGCATCATGATTTATGTATTTTGACAGTCTCTGGCTTGGATGCGCCTGTTGCAAAGATTGGTGCCAGCAAGAATCTTAAATATGAAACCCCAGTTTTTACTATTGGCTATCCTGATAAAACAACTGAACCAGTGAATACCTTTGGCGTAGTGAAGGGAATGTTTCCCATGGATGATAGTGTCGTGATTCGTGCGACCAGCCCATTTAGGTTGGGTGCCAGTGGAGGTGGTGTATTTGATGATACTGGCACGTTAGTGGGAATTATTACTTTAAAAAGCCGTGGTGACCAAGCGCATTATTACTACATGCCAGTAGAGTGGGTACAAGCTTTAATGGCTAAGCCTGCTCAGGCTTTGGGCGCTAAAAGCGAAAAACCTTTTTGGGCACTAAGCGATCATCAACGGCCTTATTTTATGAAGGTAGTTCAACCTTACCTCTCACATGATTGGAAATCATTGCTGACTGTTTCTAGTGCGTGGGTAAATGCTGAGCCTAATACTGCTGAGTCATGGTTTTATTTAGCGATGGCTGAATATGAAACTAAGGCTTACGATAAGGCAGAGGCGCATTTTAATAAAGTATTAGCACTGAATGAAAGCCATCGCCAAGCCGTTGAGTATTTAAATAAAATTAATGAAAGAACTGCTGGTATTAACGCTTCTCTCAATAAGTTGGCGTTATTATCTGACTAAATACTGGATTATCAACTTAATCAATTAATTATTCAGAAGTTTGCGGTAGATGTAATGCTGGCTTTATTTCAGCATTAAGTGCTTTTAGGTGACGGTACAAGATGCGTGTTTCTAGTAGGTTCCACACGCGTAACATTGCTTCTATTGTATCAAACGGTTTGGTCAAAAAGTCTTTGGCACCTAGTGCCAAAGCTTTTCTTTTTGCGCTAATTGTTGCGTCTGCTGTCAGCACTAATACTGGTAAATACTCATCTTTAGGGATATGACGTGATAGCATTTCTAGCACTGCATAACCGTCTAGTTCTGGCATCATTAAATCAAGCAAGATTAAATCAGGTTCAAAAGCTTTATATAGATCTAACGCGCGTGTAGAGTCTGCGGTACTGATGACTTGATGAAAGCCTTCCCTTGATAACAGATCCTCTAGTAGTTTTAAGTTAGCTTCTGCATCATCTACAATTAAAATCTTGGCATTTAATATATCAGCCTCGTTCATTTTATTTCCTGACTGTGGATTAACTCTCTTATTTGTTTATTAAACAAGGCGACATCAAGTGGCTTGGTCATGTAATACGCTACACCTGCGGCCTGCAAACGGCTTATTGTGTCGGGCAATGCGTCAGCACTTAAGATCATCATCGGGATATCTTTTAGGCGAGGTTCTGACATGACATAATGCACGAGGCTCTCTCCTGAACCATCTGGCAAGTTTAAATCAATTAACAACACCGATGGCTGCATCTCGTTTAAATATTGTTTAGCATCTTTTATTGTGGATACACAATGAATGCGTAAATCGCGTTGGCGTAAAATAATTGCTTCAACGAGTGCACGGTTGCTAATGTTGTCTTCTACATAAAGAATTGAGTGTTTGTTCGATAGATTAAGTTGTTTTGAATTTTCTGATTGTTTGGAAAGGTTGTTCGTTTCTGTATTGGCCTCGCATGCTGCAATCTCAACCCAAAATAAACTTTTATCATCCGCAAGATGAATGCTTCCATGCATGGCCAGCATAATCTGCTTAGACAACGCCAAGCCGAGGCCAGTCCCTTCCACTTTGGTGTTTTCCGCACCTAGTCTATCAAAAGGGGTAAAGACTCTTTCCCTTAACCCGCTTGGAATGCCTGGGCCGTCGTCTTGCACCTCAATGACAATGTGATGATCACGACGATAGGCATTTAATTGGATAACAGAGCTCACTGGACCATATTTAAGTGCATTGGAAAGTAAGTTTAATACAACTTGCAGTAACTTCTGCCGGTTGGCCATTGCCCATAGGTTTGGCGCAATTGCACATTTAATTTCTATATCCCGTATTTTACCTATCGGTGCAATGTAGTGAGTTGCCTCTTCTAATAAGCTACTCATCAGTGTAGGCGCTAATTCTAGTGAAACCTCACCAGATTCAATTCTTGCAATTTCTAGCACCTCATTAATCAGCTTGAGCAAATGTTGCCCCGCACCTTTAATGAGTGAAACGCTGTCACGTTGTTTTCCTGGCGACAGGTCTTGCTCCAGTAACTGAGCAAACCCTAAAATCGCATTCAATGGTGTTCTAAGCTCGTGGCTAGTTCTTGATAAAAACATGCTTTTTGAGGCGCTAGCTTCCTCTGCTTCCTGCCTTGCCTGCATCGCGTCGCTGATGTTTTTGGCTAGTAATTGCGATGCATGATCTAGCTCATCAGAAAGTTGCCCCAATTCATCTCGGCTACTTGAGGGTAAATCTAGCGCTTCTGCTCGTGCCAAATGTCCCGCACTATCTCGTAGCAAGCGCACACGTTTGACGATGGTGCGTGAAAATATCCACACGGCAACGAGAGAGCCTATGATGCCTGCAATCGTGGCAATGAGCGTCGCTGAAATACTTTGCTGACGTTGTAGAAAAATTTCTTGCTGATCTTGCTCTACCAGCAGCGCTTCTTCTGCGTTAAGTGCTTCAATTTCATTTCGGAGCTTATCTAGTGTGTCAACTTGTGATTTAAATTGTGTAATTAACCTATCAGAGGCTATTTCTGAATCATGGTTTGACAGCGCTTTTAGATCTGCTAGATTTTTGGCCACTAGCGGTACGATGACGGATAAACGATGTTTTTGCTGATTACTTTCTAAGCGATCTTCTAATGTGTCGATAATCTCTGGCAGTATTCTTTCTGCTTCATAGAAAATGTTTAAAAAGTGTCGATCACCAGTAAGCAGATAGTCTCTCACACCTGTTGATGCTTCTAAAAGCTGGGAGTGTACTGTTTGAATGTCGCGTTGATTTTGTAAAGCATACTTTAGTTTGTTTTGTAGCATGGTTGATTCTAGTTCACGGATATAGAGTGAAGCCAACGATGCTAACAATACAGCCAAAGGCAGTGCAATCACGAACACACCTTTAAAACCAAGAGGTAAATCTTGCCATGCCTGCGCTGCCCAGTGCAGGGGGCGCAAAGTTTTTTTTACTTTATCTGGGGCGATTTGCTTATTCATCATCAAAATTATTGGGTATGCTAAAGTTGATTGCTCATTAAGATTTCTAACCTATTAAGATTTATAACCAAGTTCAACTGCCTTCACCGCTGCCTGTGTTCTGTCTTTGACACCAAGCTTATTTAAAACCCGTTCTACATGTATTTTAGCCGTGCCAGATGCAATGCCAAGCTTGATGCCTAACTCATTATTGCTTAAGCCAGCTGGAAGTAGCGCTAAGATTTCACGCTCTCGCGGTGTTAGTTTTTCTAGTATTGATAAATCTGCTTCACTGCGCGCTGGGCCTTGGTGTTGAGAAATGGCGAGTGCAATGAGCCCTGATGTTGCTTGTAAGGCTTCTAATTCGGCTTGGTTGAGTACTAGCTTCTTACCTGATAGTGCTATCACGCCTTTACCATGCTGACCTAACGCGATCGGGATTAAACACTCATGATGCTGTACATCTGCATGTGTCCATAATTGTGTATTTTTGTTTTCATAGACAGCAAATTGAACGGGATTCTTTAGCATCATGGCGAGGATCCCCATCATCGGAACTCTCGCACCTACTGGTAACGTTTGTCCAATTTGGGTGTATATCACTAACTTGCCGGAATTTTCGATTGCCAAAACTGCATGTTGTGCTGAGAGTAAATGACAGAGTGAATGCAGTAGGTTATTAGCTGCGTTTACACTCCAGCCATAAGTAAATAATTGCTGACCAAAGTTAAGATATAAGCGCAAGTGTGTGTCGTTAGCCTGTGTTTCTTTTAGGCTTTTCCTAAGCGCACGGGCGCTACTGGGCTGATTGATGTTTTCATGTAGGTCACTTGGCATATGCTGATAAGTATACACCGTTATACCTATAACGGTAGATTTTTCGTTGACTAAAACCGTCCATAATGCACTCTATCAACAAAGCAATTAAAAGAACTTAAACGAACGTAGCGTAGTACTCTAGGAGAAAAAAATGAAAGCTTTAAATTTAGTAGCAGTTGTTTCTTCAGTAGTGTTATTAATGGCAGGCGCAGCACATGCTGATGAATCTTATAAAAATAACACGCACAACCATCACTTTATGGCGAAAAGACCATATCAGCAAGTCATTGCTAATAGTGATCAGAGAAAAGATCAACAATGGGAAGGTGCAACATTGATTGATGATGAAGTGAAGGGTGATATTGGTTCAAAAAACCGTAACACAATGCGCTTAAATATGTTGAGTAAACGTGCGTACTAAAATAGTGTCACTGAATAGAGATAGAATAAATTGGAGAATGTCATGAAAAGTAAAAGTTTAATCACACTAATGTCTACAGCAGTTTTATTGGTAGCGGGTTCAGCTTATGCTGATGAGGATTACAGTCAAATTAACAAACAGAATTTGTCTAAACGTCCATATCAGCAAGTGCCAGCAGCTACTGAATACAATAAAAAAGATGGTTTTGAAGGTGCAACATTAATTAATGAAAATGCTGAAGCTGACGGAAAGCATAAACAAATGCGCCTGAATATGCTGGGTAAACGCCCATATCTAGAGAAAAATACAGATTAATGTCATGGATATGTCATATTAAGTTTTTAAGCTTGCCCTGCCTTTCTCAGAGAGGTAGGGCTTTTGCGATTAAAAACAATTAATGTAGTATTCTTTAGCGTTATATAAATCTTATAAGCTGATTTTTATCATTTGAATAAAAAGGAATTAAAATAAAAAATGGATTTATTTAAAGAATTTAAAAACGACTTTCCAGCTAGCATTGTGGTGTTTTTTGTAGCGCTACCCTTATGTTTAGGTATTGCACTTGCGTCTGGAGCCCCTCTATTTTCTGGTGTGATTGCCGGTATTGTTGGCGGCATTGTGGTGGGTATGTTTAGTGGTTCCCAGCTCGGTGTAAGTGGTCCTGCCGCTGGCCTGGCTGTGATTGTGCTTACTGCGATTGGAACATTAGGTTCTTTTGAGGCGTTCTTACTGTCTGTGATGGTCGCTGGTGTGATTCAGTTTCTATTGGGATATTTCAAAGCTGGTTTCATTGCTTACTTTGTACCCTCATCTGTTATTAAAGGGATGTTAACGGGTATTGGCTTGTTAATCGTACTGAAGCAGATACCACATGCATTAGGTTATGATTTTGATTATGAAGGCAGTGAGTCTTTTGAGCAAGCTGGAGGCGGCAACACGTTTACAGCATTAGCAGATGCATGGAATCTACTTACGCCGGGGGCATTACTAATTGCGGCAGTGTCTATGGTAATCCTAATTCTATGGGATACAACGCTCACAAAGAAACATCGTTTATTTGAAATACTGCAAGGGCCGATTGTGGTGGTGCTGGTTGGTATTTTATTCAATTATCTATTTCAAACTGGTGTGCTCAATTTCTCATTGGCTGAAAATCAGATTGTTCAGCTACCCGTTGCCAATAACCTTGGTGAGTTTGTTGGGCAGTTCACTTCACCAGATTTTTCACAAATTACTAATATTGAAATATATAAAGTTGGTTTAGTGATGGCGATTGTGGCAAGTTTAGAAACACTATTGTGTGTGGAGGCTACTGATAAGCTAGACCCCGTAAAGCGCATTACACCAACGAATAAAGAGCTGAAAGCACAAGGTATTGGTAATGTGTTGTCTGGCTTGGTAGGTGGTTTACCTATTACGCAAGTGATTGTGCGTAGTTCTGCAAATATCACTTTTGGTGCAAAAACTAAACTATCAGCGATTTTGCATGGTATTTGGCTGTTATTAAGTGCTGTGACGATTGCTGGTCTATTAAATATGATTCCTTTAGCAAGTTTGGCGGCTATTTTGATTATGGTGGGTTATAAGTTAGCGAAGCCATCATTGTTTTCACATATGTATAAATTGGGCTGGGAACAGTTTGCGCCATTTATTGCAACAGTTGCCGCTATCTTGCTAACAGATTTGCTGACTGGGATTGCGATTGGTTTGGTGGTTGGTATCTTCTATACCTTGCATCATAGTTACCGTAATTCTCATTATATGAAAGAAACCAAAACGACCGAAGATGGCCGTGAGGTTCATCACATAGTATTAGCTGAAGAGGTCTCATTCTTTAACAAGGCGAGTATTTTACAAGTGTTAGAGGCGATACCTAAAAATGCAAAAGTGATTATTGATTGCTCTAATTGTAAATCGATTGCGTATGATGTCGTCGAGTTCATTCGTGATTATCCACTTCACGCAAAATTAAAAAACATTGAAGTAGAAACAATTAATTTTATTCAGCCTAAGTATTAATGAATATGAAGGTAAAACTTGTTAACAACGATCAAATATAGGAAATAAAAAATGTATAAACACCCATTACTTAATCGCGACTTAATGACGCCAAGAGAGGCTTTAGATATTTTAGTGGAAGGTAATGCTCGTTTTATGAATAACTATTCAGACGATAAAGACTTTCAAAGTTTGCTGAATATCACTAAAGACAAGCAACATCCTTTTGCATCTTTTTTAAGTTGCAGTGACTCCCGTGCACCAGTTGAGCTTTTGTTCGACCAAGCTTTAGGTGATATTTTTAGTGTACGTTTGGCAGGTAACATTGCTTCTGATAAAGCCATTGGTAGTTTGGAGTTTAGTTCTAAATATCTTGGCAGTAAATTAATTGTAGTCATGGGCCATACTAGTTGTGGCGCCGTTAAAGCTGCGTGTGATGATTTTAAAGATGGCCATATTGGTGAAATTATTAACTTTATCAAGCCATCAATTCGCCATGAGAAGTCTATAGTGAATATTGATGATAGAACTTCCAAAAATCCGGATTTTGTAGAAAAAATTAATGCACTGAACGTAAAGCATCAGATTGATACGATTATTCGCCAAAGCGATATCGTGAATGACATGATTGAAGCTAGACAAATTGCGATTGTTGGGTCTATTTACGATCTTGCTACAGGTAAAGTTAACTTTTTAGAAGACACTTATGTTGGCTAATATTTAGCACGTAAAAAAGCCGCCAGTTGGCGGCTTTTTTACGCATAAGCGATGTGACGTGAGCTCTACTCTTTGTTGAATGTCAGTAGTTGTTCTGACTATTTCTTAGCGATGACCTTCTTTTGCCATGTTAATGCTGTATTTTGGAATTTCTACCACCAGGTCTTCTGTGCCAACGACGGCTTGGCATGAGAGCCTAGAGTTAGGTTCTAAGCCCCATGCTTTATCAAGCAAATCATCTTCTTGCTCTGTAGATTCGCTGAGTGATTTAAAACCCTCACGTACGATGACATGGCATGTTGTACATGCGCAGGCTTTGTCGCAGGCGTGATCGATATCAATATCATTGTTTAATAAGACATCACAGATAGATTCGCCAGTTTGTGCTTCAATAGCAGCGCCATCTGGACATAGTTCTACATGTGGCAGAATAATAATTTGTGGCATGTTGGTTTTCTCATATTACTGTCGTTGTCATTGGCTTTAGATTGCATGTGTTTAATGGCATGCGCAACATAAGCTGCATTAATCAGTGCGACATTGTTTTCAAAGTTATAAATCTAGATTTTCTAAACTCTTACCAGCAAGTGCACGACTCACGCTCGCGTTCATGCGGGCTGCGGCAAAGGCTTCCGTTGCGTGGTTGAGTGTGTCTACGGCTTGGTTAATCGCAGTAGCATCGTCTGCCGCTGTTAGTTGTTGTAGCTTGTTAATTTCCAACTCAATTGCTTCAACTTCGGCAGGGCTAATCAGCTTGCTGTCTATCGCTAAAGCGGCAGTGACTGAGCTGATAATTGCACCAGCATTCACTCTTGCTTCAGCAAGCATGCGCGCTTTTTTGTCTTCTTCTGCGCTGTTAAATGAGGCTTTAAGCATGCTGGTGATTTCATCTTCTGAGAGTCCGTAAGAGGGCTTCACTGCAATGTGTGCTTCGATTCCTGTACTTTGCTCTCGGGCGGATACTGATAATAAGCCATCTGCATCTACCGTAAATGTGACACGAATTCGTGCCGCCCCTGCTGCCATCGGAGGTATACCACGCAATTCAAAACGGGCTAAGGAGCGACAGTCGCTGACCAGTTCTCGCTCACCTTGCACAACATGAACGCTCATTGCAGTTTGACCATCTTTATAAGTGGTGAACTCTTGGGCACGTGCGATGGGTAGTGTGCTATTACGATGAATCACTTTTTCTACAAGCCCCCCCATAGTTTCTAAGCCTAAAGAGAGTGGGGTAACGTCTAGTAGCAATAAATCATCGTCACTCTTGTTGCCAGCCAAGATGTTTGCTTGAATCGCGGCGCCCAATGCAACCACTTTGTCAGGGTCTAAATTGGTGAGGGGCTCTTGTTGAAAGTATTCTTGTACTGCGTGTCTGATATGTGGCATACGCGTAGCACCACCGACAAGTACCACACCATTAATATCTTCAATGCTAAGCTTGGCATCACGCATGGCTTTGCGTGTTGGAGATAAGGTTTTACTCACTAAGTGTTCGGTGACTTCAATCAATTGAGAGGCTGTAAGCGTCACATCTACCAATGTACCATTACTTAATTTACAAACAATTTGTGCTTCAAAGTTATCAGTGAGCCACTCTTTGGCTTGCCGAGCTTTTGTGAGCAAGAGTCTAGTATCTTCTTCTGTGAGTGGTGAAAAGTTTGCATTGTTTTCGCGTACTTTATCTAACACCCAGCAGTAGATGCGATGGTCAAAGTCGTCACCGCCAAGTGCTGCGTCGCCATTGGTAGCAAGTACCTCAAATACACCTTTAGATAAGCGCAGGATAGACACATCAAATGTGCCGCCACCTAAATCGTAAATGACAAAAGTGCCTTCTGCTGCATTGTCTAAGCCATAAGCTACCGCTGCAGCCGTTGGTTCATTGAGTAAGCGTAATACATTTAACCCTGCTAAACGTGCGGCATCTTTGGTGGCTTGGCGTTGCGCATCATCAAAGTAAGCCGGCACAGTAATAACAGCACCCACTAATTCACCGCCTAGTGATTTTTCTGCACGGGCTTTAAGAGATTTTAAAATTTCAGCTGAAATTTCAACTGGTGTTTTAAGCCCAGCTCGAGTTTGTAGTTGTAAGCTTCGAGTAGTGGTTGAGTCAGTGCCTTCAAAAAATCGATACGGAATATGCGCTTTATTGGCGATGTCGTTTAAACTACGGCCCATAAAACGTTTGACTGATGTAATGGTATTGATTGGGTCTTCGCTTTGGTGCGCTTGTGCCTCGTGGCCAACGACAATGTCACCATTAGGCATGTAGCGCACAACAGAAGGCAGTAAAGCATGACCGAAATCATCTTGCAAAACGGTGCTCATGCCACTACGAACAGTGGCAATCAGTGAATTGGTAGTGCCTAGGTCGATGCCTACAGCAAGTCTGTGCTGATGTGGTGCGGCACTCATGCCTGGTTCTGAAATTTGGAGTAATGCCATAAGTTTACTAGTTGCTTATCTATTATTTGCTATATTTATGTGATTGCTATGCTAATGATATAGCTGTTTAATTCGCTAACTTTTAATCATCTAGATGTATTTAGTCATCTAGCTGTGCTAGTCATCTAACTGTTCGATGACTTGGTCAATGTCTGCACAAACTTTATCAATGAAGATAAGTTTACGAGTGACTGCTGTTGCCGAAGTTAGATCTTTCTTAATGTCCAGTAGCTCATGTAGCTCATTGACTAATAAATTAGTTTCTAATTTCAACTCGCCTGCAATCTCATCTAACTCAGTGATGCTACGTGCCATTTTTGCATCTTCAATGCGTTCACGCCACTCCATTTGCTGCATCAAGAACTCGGTAGCCATCGCAGTATTTGTCTCTGCGATGGCATCTATGCCATGCTGTTCTAGCATGTATTTAGCGCGTTTGGCAGGGCTTTTTAACACGCTGTAAGCTTCATTAGCTAAGGTTGCTAGTTGCATGGCTACGAGTTTTTCTGATGCTGGCGCACTGACAAATCGGTCAGGGTGGTTTGCAGATTGAGTTTTGCGGAAATTGCTTTCTAGCGTAGTTACATCAAGGTCAAACTGTTCTGCAATAGCAAATAGTTTAAAGTAGTTAATTGAGGTGCTCTGCATGTGCATCTATGTTTAAACAGTAAAGCTCTCACCACAGCCGCATTCATCTTTAACGTTAGGGTTGTTAAATTTGAAGCCTTCGTTCAAACCTTCTTTAGTAAAGTCTAACTCTGTACCGTCAATGTAAACCAAGCTTTTTGGATCAACAATTACTTTAACGCCATGGCTCTCAAAAGCAACATCCTCTGGCTGCATATCATCTACGAACTCTAGTGTGTAAGCCATCCCTGAACAGCCTGTGGTTTTAACGCCCAAGCGTAGACCTACGCCTTTACCACGATTTGCAAGAAATTTTTCAACGCGGCTTGCCGCTGTTTCTGTGAGTGTAATTGCCATGGTGCTTAAATTGATCCTTTTAAACTACTATTTTATACCACAAAGCCACGTTACTTTTTTTAACATGCTTTTTAGTGCCAGCATTAATAAGCGTCATTAGTTCAGCGCCGATATTTCTCGGTTAATGTCACTAGCTTGTGTGCCATGCTTCTTGCATAGCATGCTTATTAAGCCGCTTCTTTTGCCGCTTGCTTAGCTTTAATATCTGCTACGGCAGCTTTAATTGCATCTTCTGCTAGTACTGAGCAGTGAATTTTTACTGGAGGCAATGCAAGCTCTTCTGCAATTTCAGAGTTTTTAATGGCATAAGCCTCTTCAATGGTTCTACCTTTTAGCCATTCTGTGACTAATGAGCTAGAAGCAATCGCAGAGCCGCAACCATAAGTTTTGAATTTTGCATCTTCAATAATGCCGCTATCATTTACTTTGATCATTAGCTTCATTACATCACCACAAGCTGGTGCACCTACCATGCCAGTACCTACCTGTGGATCGTTTTTATCTAGTGAACCAACGTTACGTGGGTTCTCGTAGTGATCTAATACCTTATCTGAATATGCCATTTTGGTTCTCCTGTGATGAATTAAAATGCATCGCAAACTCTGCGTTGGCAAGCCTTGCCGTACTATTCGTACTGTCTGCAGCTTGCCGTCTTGATTTTGCTTCGCTTTTTAATTCATTTAATAATATAACTACTAAAAAACGTAGATTTACTTGTATGACTAAGCGGAAGTGCATGAAGTTTAGTTTTTCTAAACGAATGCGCTGTCACCATTAGTCAGTGAAGCAAAGAATATTTTTCTAATGCGCTGCCCATTCTACTTTTGACAAATCTACACCATCTTTAAACATTTCCCAAAGTGGTGATAGTTCTCTTAATTTATCAATTTTGCCCTTCATTAAACTGATGGTGTAATCTACATCTTCATCTGTTGTGAATCGACCAATTGAAAAACGGATTGAGCTATGTGCTAATTCATCACTACGGCCCAGTGCACGTAACACATAGCTAGGCTCTAGACTGGCTGATGTACATGCTGAGCCGCTAGAAACTGCGATGCCCTTTACCGCCATAATCAGTGACTCACCTTCAACATAGTTAAAACTAATGTTTAAATTATGTGGTATACGTTGCTCTAGGTCGCCATTGACATAAACTTCTTCAATATTTTGCAGGCCATTAAGTAGTTTATCGCGTAAGCGACGGATACGAATATTTTCTTCATCCATTTCCTCACGTGCAATACGGAATGCTTCACCCATACCAACAATTTGGTGTGTTGCCAGTGTGCCTGAACGCATACCGCGCTCATGACCACCACCGTGCATTTGTGCCTCAATACGGATGCGTGGTTTACGACGCACGTACAGTGCACCAATACCTTTAGGGCCGTATGTTTTATGTGCACTAAAGCTCATTAAATCTACTGGCAATTTTTCTAGATCAATATGTACTTTGCCCGTTGCTTGCGCAGCATCCACGTGAAATATAATGCCATTTTCACGACAAATATTACCAATGGCGGTGATGTCTTGTATCACACCGATTTCGTTGTTCACTAACATGACAGAAGCTAGCACTGTATCAGGACGAATAGCCGCTTTAAATTTATCTAAATCCAGCAAGCCGCTTGGTTCTGGGTCTAGGTAAGTGGCTTCAAAGCCTTGACGTTCCAGTTCACGCACAGTATCAATGACCGCTTTATGCTCAGTGGTCACGGTAATAATATGCTTACCCTTGGCTGAGTAAAAATTAGCAGCGCCTTTAATAGCAAGGTTGTTAGACTCTGTCGCACCAGATGTCCAGACAATCTCACGAGGATCTGCGTTGACTAATTTAGCGACTTCTTCACGAGCGTTTTCTACCGCTTTTTCTGCTGTCCAGCCATAAGGATGGCTACGTGAAGCAGGGTTGCCAAAATGTTCTGTAATGTATGGAATCATTTTTGCGGCAACACGAGGATCGACAGGCGTAGTGGCTGAGTAATCCAAATAAATTGGATGAAGGTCATGCTCTGAGCCTTTCAATACTTGCATTTCAATTGATGCTGACATTTCTTAATTATCCTTACCTGTTACGTTATATATATTGTTAGCGCTGATATTGGCTGCTTATGCGGCAATACTAGTGAGCTGTTTTAATCTCAAAATTTCATTCTTAAGCGTTGTTAAAAAGTCTGTTACCTGTAATAAGGTGTTATGAGCACCAAAGCTCACACGCACCGCGCCGCGTGCTAAATCTGGCGCAATTCCCATCGCTAACAACACATGGCTGGGCTCGGTGCTGTCACTCGAGCATGCTGAGCCACTAGCCACTGCAAAGCCTTTGCGGTCTAATGCTGTCACTAATGTTTCACCTTCAATGCCTTCTAATGCAAAAAAACTGGTATTCGGTATGCGTCGTGCACTACCACTAAATACTGTGACATTGAGTAATTTTAATCCATGCTCGAATGCATCACGTAACATTTGCGTATGACTGTTAAAGTCTGCCAAGTTTGCAACGGCAAGTTCACATGCCATCCCAAAGCCAACGATTGCGGCAATATTTTCTGTGCCACTACGTAAACCACGCTCCTGGCCACCGCCATGTAATAGTGGCTGTATATCAACACGTTTATCTAAAATTAATGCTGCTGCGCCTTGTGGGCCATGAATTTTATGGCTTGAAATCGTCATCGCATGCACGTTTAAATCAGTAAAATGAACAGGTATTTTACCTAGGCCCTGCACCGCATCTGTGTGTATAAAAGCGCCTGCCTTACGTGAGATTTCCGCAATCTCTGTCATGTTTTGGATTACGCCTGTTTCGTTATTGGCGAGCATCACTGACACAATACTGGTTGTTGTTTCAAGCGCTTGCTGTAATTGAGCAATATTTAATATGCCATTTGCATCTACGCCAATTTCACTACTTAACCATCCTACTTGCTGTAACGCTTTTGCCGGACGAGATATGCAAGGATGCTCAATGGCGCTATATAGAATCTGGCTTCCGACTTGGTTAGCGGCAATCCCTTTTACTGCAAAGTTGTTCGCTTCAGTACCTGATGCGGTAAAAATCACTTGCGACGCATATGCACCACAAGCTTCAGCCACTTGCGCTCTCGCGTGTTCAACTGCATCTCGTGCTGACCTACCGAATATATGGCGGCTTGTTGGGTTGCCACTTTGGTTTTGCATCCATGGCAACATGCTTTCTAGCACACGCTGATCAAGCGCTGTCGTCGCGTTGTGATCTAAATAGATGCTAGACATGGCATTAACCTAATCAAACTTTAGTTAGCAACCGCGGTTGCTGTATTAATCGCTACACTTTTCTCGTGTGTGTTAGCTTTTTCATGAGTACCACTACAGTTGCGCGGCGTGATTAACACTTTTTGACCACTTTGCTGTGATGCGACCATGTCTGCTAGCGTGACACCTGCTAAGTATTCTAAAATTTTAGTGTTTAACGAAGACCATAAATCATGCGTCATGCAACGACCTTCATCTCGGCAATTTTCATGGCCACCGCATTGTGTAGCATCAATTTGTTCATCGACTGCATTAATGATTTCAGCCACTGAAATATCTGCATAATTTTTAGCCAAATTATAGCCGCCACCTGGGCCACGGATACTTTTGACTAAACCTTGTCTGCGCAAGCGACTGAACAACTGCTCTAAATATGAGAGAGAGATATCTTGGCGCTCACTAATACCAGCGAGCGTCACTGGTTTAGTTTCTGGTGCGTCTTTTGTCTCGTTGATCGCTAGGTCTAACATTGCTGTGACAGCAAATCGACCTTTAGTGGTTAATCGCATAATATTCTATATGGGTATGTATCATTGATGAACGAATTGTATAATTCCTTACAAATTTAGTCAACTATTATGCGGTTCAGTTCAACGCTTCCTGAATTAATTTAAAAACGGTCTAATCATTGCATGCTAATTGTATAGCTAGCTTAAGTTACGGCTTGCTATTTGTTGGGGGAACATTAAAGGCTTCAGCTACTTCTGTATCGCTATGTTCGTCAGTATTCAGGCGTGCTAGCTGAGTTTGCAGTTCAGTAATCGCTTGATCTTGTTTCGATGCATGATCAAGCAATGAGTGTATTGCTTTAATCATGGGGTCATTTTCATCATTACCAACTGCATAGGCCGCAAATCCAATTTTTTGTGCGGTTTCTTCGCGTTTTTTTGATTTTTCTTCCTCTAAAATACGTGCAGGAATACCCACCGCAGTTGCGTTTGCGGGCACATCTTTGACGACAACAGCATTGGAGCCGATTTTTGCGCCTTCACCAATTGTAATAGGGCCCAGTACTTTAGCGCCTGCGCCAATGACGACACCTGCTTCCAATGTTGGATGACGCTTACCTTTATTCCATGAAGTGCCACCTAGCGTAACACCGTGGTATAGCGTACAGTCATTGCCAATAATCGCTGTTTCACCGATGACAACACCCATTCCGTGATCAATGAAAACACGACGTCCGATTGTAGCGCCTGGATGAATCTCGATCCCCGTGAACCAGCGACCTAAGTGTGACAAAAAGCGACCGAGCCAGAAAAAATTAGCCTTCCATAGCCAATGGCTCAGGCGGTGCATCAATAAAGCATGTACGCCAGGGTAGGTAGTTAAAATCTCCCAATGTGTGCGAGCAGCAGGGTCGCGCTCGAAAACGATAGAAATATCTTCTTTGATGTGGTCAAACATGAGGTTTGGCAATGGATTTAAATAGGACGTAATTATGCCATAAATCAACAATGGTTGACTAATTTACTAGGGCTCTGGGGTCAGCACGTTTTTCATTAATTTAGGATCAGTATGTAAGGGTGCTAAATCCATTCACTGGCTAGCGCTGACCTGCATGATGGCTATATTTAGCATTGCTTTACTTGGCACTCGTTGTCAGTTGCAATGCCTAGTTTTTCGTTAAGTTGGTTTGCAGCGTCTTTGTCTAATTGATCAAGAAGGGTGGCTGTCTTGATTGCCTCATCTTTGTTACCAGATTCTGCCGCTATCATGCCTAAATATAATAATGCGTTAGCATGATATTTGTTGTCAGCATAAACTTGTCCGAAATGCTCCTGAGCGTTTTTAGTTTCTTTAAGGTTGTATTCGGCAATGGCTAAGTAATTGAGTGCTTCGCTTGTTTTTGGCTCTAGTTGTAACCATTCTGTAGAAAGTTTTTTGAGTGTTACCCAGTCTTTGGTTTGATACGGTTGAATCACGCGCATGAAATAGGGGCGTTTTTCTTCAGGGGCATCCCAAAAAGGTAATTCACCTTTGGTATTAATGGCGATTTCAGGTTGTTTTAACAGATTTTTAATCCATTCAACTGGCATATTGTAATAAAACGCGTTCCGACCAGGACTTTTTAGGGTGATGATGCCTACTAGTTTGCCATCATCACTGAACATAGCGCCACCACTAGCGCCCAATCTAAAATCATTCGTAGTGCGGATAATCACGCTATCATCCATTGGGTATAGCGCTTTAACTGCACCGTAAGTGGTGAGCGGTCTAGGAGAGTTGTTGGGAAAGCTGATGGTGAAAACGGATTGCTCATATTGTAAGCTGGTACTTTCACCTAGCGTTGCAATCGTTGTGTTTAAGCCATCAAAGCCGACAATGCACAGGTCGTGTTCCCAGTCTGCCTTTAGGCTAACGGCACGGTGGCTTTCACCAAATTTAATCACATTAATCGCATGGGCATTTGCCACAACATGGCAATTGGTGACTACTTGGTCTTTAGCGACCACAACGCCAGAACCTACACCATAGTGGCCGTTAGGAAGGATGACGCGAATTTTTACAACGCTAGATTTGAGTGCATATACCAAGCCGTCTGGCGGCGCCGCGACTGCAAGGTTTATCGTGAAAGTAAGACTAATGCTGAGTATGAAACCAAGGCCAAGTGTCAGTGTGCGCATCAGTGAGTCTCCAAAAGATGGATATAAGTAGTACCATTTTGGTAAGAGAATGTTGGTGATGAAAAGTTCTATTTTGGCATGTAAACCAATTGCTTAGTATAAGTTAAGCTTGTACGCTAGTGTTTTTACCTAACATCCACTGGTATGTGCTGTTATCGCTGGAGTTCCGTTGCCATTGTATACGTACTGCACAGCACACGCTGAAGGGGTGCTGGCTGATTCAATTCTCCAGCCTGCATCTCCGCCAGGGATGGCGGAATTGCCAAATCCGTAAAAAGTTAGTCCATTGTTTTCAATGGGAGCGTTGCTTAGATAGCATCCCGCGGTTGGGACGATAAAACCTTGTTGCAGAACGCCTATGCCATCGCACCATCGGTCTGGATAGCCACTCCAAACTCTAACATCAGTGCCATCTGCCAGTTGGATCCAAGTGATATTGGGTTGCTGACCAGCCGAGCCCATCCCTTTTATCATCACTTGACCTTCTACAAGGTGCATTGAACTGCGCACTGACCCAGCTAAGCTTTGTATAGATGCAACTCTTGCATCTCTATTTAGATTAATGAACCTAGGCAATGCTGTTGAAGCCAGAATCCCTAAGATGACAATGACCACAACTAGTTCGATTAGCGTAAAGCCACGTTGTCTAGAAACGTGGGCGCTAATATTGTTTTGTGGAATTCTAATTAAATTTTTAATAGATTTCTTATACATATTCCCAATAATGTATTGATCAAGTACATGTTGTCATTATCAAACACTTAATTAATATAAGGTTATTGTGGTTGCAAATGTATACTTTTTTATTCTAGTGTACTGGCTGGTTTAGTATTTGTCGTGTTTTTTTGGCGTGATTGATAAAGTTAGGATCCCTCTTAATAAATTGACTTCTTCCTTCTCTAGTTTTGCACGAGCGTATATGCGGCGTATGCGCTCACTGAGCTTTTTGGGAGCAGTTGGATTTAGATAACCAATTTTGATGAGCGTGTCTTCCAAATGTGCATAAAAACCTTCAAGCGCCTCATTGGTGGCGAGTTCTGGTTGGTTTGTTGGACCCTCTAGTTTGCCATCTAATATAGCCATGCGGATTTCATATGTCATGACTTGTACTGCTGCAGCAAGGTTGAGTGAAGAGTATTCTGGGTTTGCCGGAATCATCGCGAGTAGTTGGCAGCAATCAAGCTCTGCGTTTGAAAGACCACTCATTTCTGTACCAAATACAAGGGCAATGGGTTGATTGTGTGCGATAGACACCGCACGCTCTGCGGCTTCACGCACGTTAACTAGCTCATGAGAAATTTGTCTTTTACGTGCGCTCATGCCGATGGCTAATACACAGCCAGTAAGGGCCTCTTGCAGGCTAGTGCAAACTGTTGCCGTTTCTAGTAGGTCAGCAGCGCCAGTAGCAAGTGAGGTGGCTTGTGGGTCAGGAAAGTGTAACGGATTAACCAAATATAAATGGTTTAAACCCATGGTTTTCATGGCGCGTGCTGTAGAGCCAATGTTGCCAGGATGACTGGTTTGGCATAAAACGACACGAATGTGATTGAAAATATTTTGTTTATCCACTTGGCTGGCCTAATTTGTTAAAAATTATTCACTTAGCGAACCTTAATTTGATATAAGAATTTGGTATTAAGGTCGATAAAAGCTAAAATAGCATTTTATCAGCTCTTTTAGAAAATCTAGTCATGCATCCAATGCTATCTATCGCAGTAAAAGCCGCTCGTGAAGCGGGACGTATCATTAACCGAGCCTCGCAAGACGTAGGTTCTATCAGCATTCAAACTAAAAACTATAATGATTTTGTCAGTGAAGTGGACAGGTCAGCCGAGCAGGCGATTATTGATGTATTAAAAGATGCGTATCCTGACCATGGTTTTTGGGGTGAAGAAAGCGGACATGATAATCATGAAGCTGATAACATTTGGATTATTGACCCATTAGATGGCACGACCAACTTTTTACATGGTTTTCCACAATATTGTATTTCAATTGCTTTGCAGCAAAAGGGTGTGCTTACTCAAGCGGTGATTTACGACCCAGTGCGTAATGATTTGTTTACCGCAACCAAAGGTCGTGGCGCATTTTTAAATGACAAGCGTATTCGTGTGACTAACCGTAGTAAATTGCAGGACTCACTCATTGCAACCGGTTTCCCATTCCGTGATTTTACGCACTTAGATACTTACTTGGGCATGTTAAAAGACATGATCAAGAAAACAACAGGTATCCGCCGTCCAGGTTCGGCTGCATTGGATTTGGCTTATGTTGCAGTGGGTTGGGTGGATGGTTTCTTTGAAATCAACCTATCACCTTGGGATATTGCTGCAGGTGGCCTGATTGTGCAAGAAGCGGGTGGTATCGTAGGTGATTTTGAGGGTAATGAGAGTTGGATTGAAACAGGTAACATTGTGGCAGCAAATCCAAAAGTGTTTGCACAAATGTTACAGACATTGAATCCTCACCTAACAGATGCACTGAAGACGCCTAAAAACGCTTAACTCTTTGATTTCAATGCGCCTGCCAGGCTTTGGCAGGCGTTCTCAATAGATTTAACGCTATGTTGAATTGTTACAAAAGCTGATTACCATCATAAAATCGCAGTAGAACCGATGTCTCTAACCTAATACTGAATTAGCTCAGTTAAGTTTGGTTGGTTTGAATTTTATTACTTTGCGTAGGTCTTTTTAGCCATGTGATTTTGAATCATTGGCTTTACTCTGTAGGTTGTTTCTGCATTAACGTTAGCTTGTTATGATCGTTTGATGTGGATGTCATCTCAGTAGATGCATTCATATACTCAATATCATCAAGATAAATATTGATCATAGTATTAGACTATTATTCAGTAGGCTAACAAATAAATCTTATAAGCGTGCTGTTAATCTAAAAAATTATCCTGTTTGCAATGGAACTTCAATATGAATAATAAAGAGAATAAAAATACTAATTTGATGGAACAAGTGTTCGAGCAGTATGCGCATCATGATGATGCACCAAGATTAATTGCAGAGTTGTTGGCGCAGATTCGCCCAGAGAAGCCAGAGCAAACTGATTCCGCGATAAAATCAATACAAGCATTGTGTTATTTATTAAGCACGGATGCAGAAAAAGCGCGTCAGCTCAGAAGTGCCATTTTATTACTGTTAAGTGCGTATAACCCGATTTCACTATTTTTAATTGCACGCCATTCAGTGTTTACTGGATTTTTTTCTGAGATGCGGAGAAGAATCTCGCACAAGATTCTGCCAGAGGCGATAGATGATAGTTATTTGGTTGATCTATTTGCAGTTTTCTTCACAAAGACGACTGATGAAATCTGGGTGAGTGCTGTGCCAGATGATGTGTGGTCGCAACTGATTAAAGTGATGCGCTTTGACTTAGCCGATAAAGCGCTTAGTTTATCTTGCCAGCAGAACTTGTTTGCGGCATCGCAAGTGCTTTCTTACAGAACCGCTGCACTTGGATTAGAGCCGGAGTTGTTGCGAAATTACCCTGAGCTAGAGCAACATAGTTCACCATTTGTCATGCAGCAGGCTGAGTTGGCTGAGTTTATGGGGGCGCAAGATGTAGATGATGCGCACACAGATATCAAGCATATTTTGGTCATGTTAGATCAATGTAAGGTGATTGTTGCAAAAGTCAGAAGGAACAGTGCACTTACCGGGACGAGTATTCATCTAACGCAATTGTTGCAACGCATACTAAGACAGATTGAACGACTAGAAGAGCTACTTGGTATTTTGCACTGCTTTCAACATGACCAACCTGCAGACACTGTGATTGTAAAATTGTTTAAGGACTTGGTTTACAGCGAGTGCCATAAGAATGACCTTCATGAGTATTGGCAAGAAAGCATGGAGGTCATGGCCGTCCGTGTGACTGAAAATGCAAGCCGTGCTGGTGAGCATTACATCACGGAAAATCGTAGTGAGTACTTTGCACTGATGCGCTCAGCAATGGGAGCTGGGGTGATTATTGCCATGATGGCAATGTTTAAAATTGTGATCGCTAAACACCACTTTGCACCGTTAGCTGAAGCTATATTCTTCAGTTTGAATTATGGCGTTGGTTTTATGATAATACACATCTTTCATTTTACGGTGGCGACTAAGCAGCCGGCGATGACCGCAGCTGCCATTGCTGCCACAATTGATAATGCTTCTGATGGTAAAGCTAAAGATATGCATAATTTAGTAACCACAGTGACGAATACGATGCGTAGCCAAGCAGTAGCAATTTTTGGTAATGTGGTAGTCGGGATTCCAGTAGCCATGCTACTTTCTTGGGTTGTGCTTTATTTTTCTGGGCAACACTTTGTGACGCCAGAAAAAGCAAATAAATTATTAAGCGAGATTCATCCTTTTACTAGTGGAGCATTCTTTTATGCAGCTATTGCGGGTGTTTGTTTGTTTTTATCGGGCTTGATTGCTGGCTATCATGATAATTTGGCGGTTTATAACAAGATCCCTCAGCGCTTAAAAGCGATTAAGTGGTTACAGCGTCTTTTGGGGGTGGAGCGTTTAGCGCGAGTTGCGCATTACGTAGAGCATAATTTAGGGGCGCTTGCAGGTAACTTCTATTTTGGCTGCTTATTAGGAGGCATGGGGGCTTTTGGGTTGTTGCTGGGGCTGCCAATTGATATTCGGCATATTGCGTTTTCCTCTGCCTTTGTGGGGTTTGCCAGTTTTGGTTTGGAATTTATGCTGACTTGGCAGGCAGTTGCTTATGCGGCATTAGGGCTTGCCTTAATTGGGTTAGGTAACTTGATGGTGAGTTTTGGGTTAGCGCTGTATGTGGCCATGAAATCCAGAAAAGTACGTTTTAATGATTGGCGACTATTGTTGCGTCATTTAGGTAGTCGGCTCAATCAACATCCTGCTGAGTTTATATTTCCACCAAAAAATGTAGCGCCAGAAGTATTGGTTAAGCAAGTTGAACCAGAGTAGGTTGCTACCGTGTAGCCGCAGAATAAGCCGATTAGGTTTGATGAATGACAGGTTTTCGTTCGCCTGCCATTGATCATGATTTTAGCTATTAAAAACTATCCCAATGTCCATTAACAGCATCAGCAGCTCGGATTTTATGGAGATATTGCTGAGGAATGTTCGTCGGTAGTTTTGCGATTCGATGCATACTAATGACATTATCTGTCTGCTTAAGGTGATGCTCATCCAGTTTAAATACACTCACCGCATCGGCTAAAGCGCTTGCTTGTTCTAGTAGTGATTGTGCGGCAGCGGTTGCTTCCTCTACCAGTGAGGCATTTTGTTGCGTCACTTCGTCCATGCTTGTCATGGCTGCGTTGACTTGGTCTATCCCAGTGCTTTGTTCTATAGATGCAGCGGCGATTTCACTAATGATGTCTGCAACCTGTTTAACTGAGGCGACGACTTCTTCCATGGTTTTACCTGCGTTTTCCACTTGCTTTGTTCCTTCGTAGGTTTTACTAACAGAGTCGTTAATAAGCCCTTTGATTTCTTTAGCCGCACCAGCTGAGCGTTGTGCCAAACTTCTTACCTCACCAGCGACTACCGCAAAACCACGACCTTGCTCACCAGCTCTTGCCGCTTCAACCGCGGCATTGAGTGCGAGAATGTTAGTTTGAAATGCAATGCTATCAATTACGCTAATAATGTCTTCAATCTTGCGTGCACTTTCATTAATAGCGGTCATAGTAACGACAGCGTCTGAAACGACCAAGCCACCTTTGACGGCAACTCCTGAGGCATTTAATGCCAGTTGATTAGCGCGTTTGGCGTTATCTGCATTTTGTTTAACAGTAGAGGCTAGTTCCTCCATGCTGGCTGCAGTTTCCTCTAAACTGGCCGCTTGTTTTTCGGTGCGTGCAGATAGGTCATTATTGCCTGAGGTGATTTCTGCTGCAGCGCTGTTAATAGTTTCAACAGATGATTTCACAGTGGCAATCGGACCTACAATCATTTCTAGTGTTTCGTTAACACCTTCTACTATCTTTCTGAAATCACCTGAGTGTGTATTTGCATCAACACGTACTGAAACTCTTCCGTCATGTGCTGCATCAGATAGTGTATTGATATCAGTGACTAAGGCGTTAATCGAGGTGATGCAGGTGTTGAGGTTATCTTTAATGTGATTGAAGTCACCATTGAAATTTTCTGTTATTTTTTCTGGAATATCACCACGTGCGATGAGTTCTAAGTGATTGGCGGCCATATTGAGTGGTGTGACAATAGCATCTAGTGTCGCATTGAGGCCTTCAATCACTTTACGGTATTCACCAAGATGCTTTGTGCTGTCCGCACGAACTGTTAATGCACCAGCCTCTGCACTGCTTGCTAATAAGCTTGCATCAGACACGAGTGCTTTGATGGCAAGCCCGCAAGCGTTTAGGTTGTTTTTGATGATGTTGAAATCGCCTTGGTAGTCATCAGTGATTTCTGCAGGAATATGACCTTTAGATAAGTTGTCCACATAATTTGCCGCCATGGTGAGTGGGGTGATGATTGCGTCTAGTAGCTCATTGATGCCACTACTAATATCTCGAATCACGCCTGTTGGTAATGTATTAGTGTCGATCCTCTTACTGAGGTTGCCTGCAACCGCTTGTTGGATAAGCTCTGCTACATTTTTTTCCGCAATCACTTCCGCAGTGCGGTTGTTCCATTGTGTCATAGTACCTAATGCATAACCGTCGGTTTCATCATATACAGGATTAATCACTAACTGCAGGTGTTGATCCGCAATCGTGGTGTCGATGACTTTCTGTTCATTTTGAATGCTAGAGAGCGCTTCACGATCTGTAGCATCTTCCAAATATTGGTCTAGGCGTTTGCCCAGCATGGACGATGGAGAAAAGTCTGGATGATGCTTTTGGATGCCAGTGCTCATGTTGCTAAATAGCGTTTTTGCTGCATTATTAAGATAGATGAGTCTGTTATCTTGATTTGATAACGTGACGGCAATCGATGCTTGGTCTAGCGTCGATTTAATACGATGGATACTGCTGACAGTTTCTTTATGGTCGAAATCAAGTCTGGTTTTGAGTGCATGGTAAGCATCGACAACATCGGTTAGCTCGTCTCTGTGTGTTGATCTAGGCACTAGCTTGTTGTTCATCTCCTCAGCGCTTTCTCGCAAGTTACTGCCAATCGCACGCAAGCGTGGAATAATCGAGCGATTGAGGTTCCAGCCAAGTAATCCACATATCATGAGTGCGACAATAATAAATGCAATCGCGTAATTTCTATGCTTGATGTAATTAAGTTGTGTCGTTTCATATTCAGTGGCAACACCAGCATAGTGCAGATTAATCAGTTGGTTGAGGCTTTCAGTCAGAGGGTCAATCGCTTTATAAACATCGGAGGTATTGAAGGTCATCAGTCGTTCTATGTCATCAGAGCGGATAATTCCTTGCAGTAAAACAGCAGATTCTAATGCTGTATCAAATAGCGGTTGAATTTCTTTCGCTAATTGTGACTCTGCTTCGTCATGAGGGCTTGCTAAATACTCTTTCCACTGCTTATCTAATACTAGCAGCGCTTGGTCAACATTAGCTGCCGCGTCGCTGGATGCAATAATGCCTCTTTGTAACTTCTGAGCAGTGCTTACAATATTGTTGCTGTACATGTCGTTGATGATTTTTAATTGTTTTAATGGCAATACTCTGTTCTTGTAAACGTTTTCTAAACCATTGTTACTTTCTTTAATGCCAGAAACACCACTAAAGCCAAGCATACAAGTGGTGAGTGCAACCATCATAAAAATACATGCAATTTTATTGTTAATGGTGATGCGATTACTAAACTCTCTCACTCTTCTTAATATTGCCGTATGCCAACGCTCTTCATGTTTGATTGCGCGGTAGTGCTCACGTGCTTTTTCAACTTGCTCAGAACTTGCTTTTTTGCTTACAGAGATATAGCCAACCACTACTCCTTTTTCGCGGATAGCTGTGACGCATGAGTAAACCCAAAAGTGGTCACCATTTTTACATAGGCCAAGCTCTACACCAATCCATGGTTTTTTAGCTTGTAGTGTCTTCCATATATCAGTCAGCACTTCTGATGGCATATCTGGGTGATGGAGGATGCTTTGCTTTTGTCCAATTAAGTCTTGCTCACTAAACCCGCTCACTTCCATAAAGTCGCGGTTGATATAAGTGATTTTTCCTTCTAAATCAGTTTTTAAGACGATGGAAACTGATTCGTTAATCTCACGTTCACTTTGCGTTAATGTGATATCTTTTTTCATTACACACCTTTTATTATTTGAGTAACTAACAATTGAATAGATCTGGTTGATGACGATGGCTTGGCAATTTCTTTGTGCTCGCTAATGTGTCGTCATGGTTGATGTGGTTATGCTGCCATTTCCACCATAGATTCTTGTGGGCTGCGCCGCTCTATGAAAAGGCTATTGCCTGAAATGGCCTTGGCTTGTTTTTTTGCATTGACGCACGCGGTTGAAACCTCGTGGTGTGAGTGATAAAGCGTGGAGTCAACAATCAGCGCACCAATAGAAAGGCTAATAAATGGATGAAATCGTTGATCACCTTGACGGTCTTGTGTAGTGATCCCGCCATTTGTTTGATCTTGTGCTGAGTAAAATGATGGGAATGTTTTTGCAATATGAGATAACAATGTATCGCAACGACTTTCCCAATTTCTGCTTTGAAACAACACGATAAAATCATCACCGCCAATGTGCCCAACAAAGTCATACGGGCCACAGGCATCTGAAAGTAGCTGACCTGTTTTCTGGATGACTTCATCGCCTTTTTTATAGCCATACACATCATTAAAAGGCTTAAAGTGATCCAAATCGCAATAGCAAGCAACAAATGGCGTCCCTGATTGTAATAAGCTATCAATTTGCTCACTAATCGGTACATTGCCAGGCAATAAAGTCAGTGGATTAGCGTAGCGTGCAGTGTCTATCTGCATTTTAGTAATCAACCTAAGTAAGTCGTGACCACTGGCCATGCCGATATATTGGGTATTTTCTGTAATGATGAACCCAGCAGAAAGATGGTGAGGTTTGCTTTGCAATATTAAGTCGCTGAGGTCTTTAAGACTGGTATCTTTGTCTACGATGAGTGCAGATTTGTCCATCATCATTTCACATGGGCGCTGTCCATATAATTCCCTGCGAAAAGGACGTGCATAATCGTTAATCATGACTGAGCGATTGATTAGCCCAACAGGCTTTCCATCCAGTACTACAGGGATAGAGTAAAGCTCTGCATTTTCGTCGAACATTTTAAACACATCTTCGTTATGGCATTGGGGGCCAACAGGCGCCATTTGTTTCAGCAGTTTTTCGACAGTCGCTCTATTTTGTAATAGATTCTCACGCTCTATTTCAAATCTAACCAGTTGATTAGTGATATCTGGTGATGCCTGATGTAAAGGATCGGCATGCGGTCTAGCAATGTGATAACCTTGGCTGTAGGCGATACCTAAGTCTCTAATTGCCATCAGTTGTTCATGGGTTTCTATTCCCTCGGCGATCACTTTGGCGCCTGATTTAGCAGCAATCTCTTGAATTGATCGAGCAAACTGCATTTTCACTGGGTCTAGATGAATGTTTTGCGTGAAATGTTTGTCTATTTTCACGTAGTCAGGACGAATCTCAGACCATAAGCGTAGCCCAGAAAAACCTTCACCTAGGTCATCGATGGCAATTTCAAACCCCATATTTCGATAGTGATGGGTTGCATCACGCATAAGCTGGTAATCCAGTGTTTGTGCGTTTTCTGTTAGCTCAATAATGACTTGATTAGGCTGTAGACCAAGTGCTTGGATGTATTTAAGTGTTTCGCCTGATTTTGAGTATTTATGTAATAAGATATCAGGGCTAATATTAAGAAATATTTTGCCAGGTAGTTGGAGGCTGGCAAAAGCCTCTAGTACGGTTTGGCGAGCAAGGTACTCTAACTCTGCTACCAAGCCACATTTTCTCGCCATCGCAAATAAAGCCATTGGCGTGTGAAGCACACTGTTAATTGGGCCTCTGATTAGGCCTTCATAACCAATAAATTTGCTTTGCTGCATATCGAGTATTGGTTGAAAAACAGCCGTGAGCTGTTTGCCTTGAATAATGTCATGTAGGTGTAGACAGGCAGCCTCATGAGAGCATGCTGTATCAGTCAGGGTACTCATTCAAATCTCTTATTTATTAATTTGAATAGGCATGTTGACTGACCAATATGACATAAAAGTGACAGTTTGATGAATATTGCAAGTGTGCTGAGTTAGCTCAGGTGTGATGCCGAAACGTAGTATTTTTAATGCATAATTCAACTCAGTATTTAAATTTAAGCGTATTTAAAAGTCAGATTAGTCACGAGTTAAGTGCTTTCATTTGAGCGTGATAGGTTAAAATCAAACTTAATTAAAAATCTGTGAATTGTTGAATGACTATCGCACCATCTTCCAATGTTTCTGGCTCTTTAACTCCCAACGAAAGCCATACGCCTATGATGCGCCAGTACCTTGGCTTAAAGGCACAGCATCCTGATATGTTGCTGTTTTATCGCATGGGAGACTTCTATGAGCTGTTTTTTGAAGATGCGGAAAAAGCGGCTAGGTTGCTTGGTATTACCTTAACGCATCGTGGTAGCAGCAATGGGCAACCCATCAAAATGGCAGGGGTGCCTTATCATGCGGCTGAGCAATATTTAGCTAAACTCGCGAAAATGGGTGAGGCGGTTGCTATCTGCGAGCAAGTGGGTGATCCCGCCACCAGTAAAGGCCCCGTGGCACGTGAAGTAGCACGTATTTTAACTCCAGGTACGCTCACCGATGCTGCATTGTTAGATGAATCTCGTGATAACCAATTACTGAGTATTTTTCAGGCGAATGGAGTTGTTGGACTGGCGCGCCTGAATCTAGCTTCAGGTAGTTTTATTCTGAGCGAAATTGCCGTAGGTCTATTGGGGCAGGAGCTAGAGCGTATCGCGCCTAGTGAAGTATTACTTTCGGATGATTTTCAACACAGCTCGTTAAGTGCTAGCAAAGTGGCTACACGTCGCTTAAGTACATGGCAGTTTGATTTTGATAGTGCATTTGCTACGCTGACTAAACAATTTAATACTTACGATTTAAATGGTTTTGGCTGTGCTGATATGCATCCTGCGATTTGTGCGGCAGGCGCCTTGCTTGATTATGTGAAACATACACAACGCACCACTTTGCCACATATTAATGCTTTAAGCGTAGAAACGACCACCGCTTATTTGCAACTAGATGCCGCAACTAGACGCAACCTTGAAATTGACATGACCTTACGCGGTGAGGCTAGCCCCACGCTGTATTCATTGCTTAATACTACACAAACCGCAATGGGTGCACGCCTGTTAAGACATTGGTTGCACCATCCCTTGCAAGACCGTAGTTTAGTCATGAAGCGTCATGAGGCCGTTGCTGATTTAATACATACCAACCAATACATTCATATAAGACAGACCTTAAAGTCTGTGGCTGACATTGAACGTATCACGGCACGTGTTGCCCTTAAAACAGCTCGCCCTAGAGATTTATCTGGTTTGGCTGTTAGCCTACAACAGTTACCTTTATTGCAAGCGCAACTTAATCTGCAATCTGCCAGTTTATTGCAAACTTTAGCGGCCAATCTAATGCCACCAGCAGTTGTAATGAACCTGCTTGTCACCGCTATTAAAGCGGAGCCTAGTGTAGTGCTTCGTGAGGGCAGTGTGATCGCGGATGGCTATGATGCGGAGTTGGATGAGCTACGTGCGATGCAAACGAATCATGGTGAATTTTTGTTGCGATTTGAAGCGGCAGAAAAAGAGCGAACAGGTATTACTAACCTGAAGGTGGAGTATAACAGTGTGCATGGTTTCTATATTGAAATGAGCCGTGCACAGGCGGAAAGTGCACCAGCAGAGTACAGACGCCGCCAAACCTTAAAAAATGTAGAGCGCTTCATTACGCCAGAGCTCAAAGCATTTGAAGATAAAGTATTGAGTGCAAATGAACGTGCATTAGCTCGTGAAAAAATGTTGTATGAACAAGTGTTAGTGCAGCTTGGGCAGTATATCTTGGCACTGCAAACCAATGCAGGCGCTGTGGCTAGTTTAGATGTGCTATGTTGTTTTACTGAGCGTGCGATCACCTTAAACTATGTAGCGCCTACTTTTATAACAGAAGCTGGATTAGAAGTCGTGAACGGTCGACACCCTGTTGTTGAGCAGATTTCTGTGCAAACTTCAGGTCAGCCGTTTATTGCTAATGATGTGACACTTAATCCATACCGCCAACTATTGCTGATTACTGGGCCGAATATGGGCGGTAAATCTACCTTTATGCGTCAAACCGCATTGATTGTATTGCTGGCGTACTGTGGCTGTTATGTACCAGCGACTTCAGTAAAAATTGGTGAGATTGACCGTATCATGACACGTATCGGTGCATCAGATGACTTGGCGGGAGGGCGTTCGACCTTTATGGTGGAAATGACCGAAACGGCGAATATTCTACATAACGCAACAGATAAGAGTTTAGTGCTGTTAGATGAAATCGGGCGCGGCACCTCTACATTTGACGGATTAAGCCTAGCTTGGGCGGTTGCCAAGCAGTTATTAGAGAAAAATCGTGCCTATACTTTGTTTGCAACGCATTATTTTGAGCTAACACGTATTGTTGATGAGTTTAAATATGCAGCGAATGTACATTTAGATGCAGTTGAACATGGCAATAGCATAGTGTTTATGCATAAAGTAGAAGAAGGCGCGGCTAATCAGAGTTATGGATTACAAGTAGCTCAGTTGGCGGGGATTCCTAAGCCCGTTATTAGTGCAGCAAAAAGAAAATTAGCGCAATTAGAGTTAAATCAAGTCGCAAATCAAGATGCAACAGCAGTGCCGCAAGTTGATATGTTCATGATGAACGAGCAAGTCGTAGAGGTCCCATTGCATCCTGTACTCACTGAATTGGAGTCATTGCAAGTGGATGATCTCACGCCTAAGCAGGCTTTAGATCTGCTATATAGGCTAAAAGCGACTGTTAATCAAACATGAGTATAGATTCTCTGCTTTCTTGAAAGTTGGCAGACATAAAAAGCGATACGTATTAATCTTGGTGCGCATCATTGAAGTGCGTTCTATCTGGATACAAGACTGTGCATTTGCACCTTATTTGTGCGAACAATCATCACTGAAGTTATTTTCTGAATCTCCTGCAGCGCGCTATTCCATATTAAACAAGTGGTTATGCTGGTATTAAATAGTTGGCACACCTATTGCTTATACTAGATCAGTCGATTGAGTTAAGCAGCTATGTTAAAAGTAATGATTGTTGATAATAATTTGGAGCGTGTTAAACCACTCAAGCAGTCTTTGCTTGATAACGGTTACGATGTCATCGCTCATCTTAGAGATACCATCAACTTAAATGATGCATGTAGTAAATTACAACCAGATGTGGTGGTGATTGATACAGACTCACCAAGTCGTGACACATTAGAGCACATTTGTGTCATGACAATGAATGACCCTCGTCCTGTGATGATGTTTACACATGATGGCGATAAAGAGCAGATTAAATTGGCAACGCAGGCAGGTGTGTGTGCTTATGTGGTGGGTACTTTACCAAATGAGCGTTTGCAACCAGTGATTGATGCGGCGGTTGCTAGGTTTGAGGAATTTAAGAATTTACGGACTGCCTTGCAGGAGGCAAATACCAAGTTAAGCGAACGTAAAGTGATTGAACGTGCAAAAGGTTTGATCATGAAACAGCGCAACGTTGATGAAAACGAAGCGTATAGCATGTTAAGAAAAATGGCGATGGAAAAGCATACGCGCATCGGGTCTTTAGCAGCACAGATAGTTGAAGCGGCACAATTGCTACTTTAGCTGGTAACTAAGAATTTGGTGGTGGTTGAGTCCAAAAGTCCAATGAAGGACTAGTGAGCTAAATCATCCAAGCAGTAAAAAAGAGCCAATGGTGGCTCAGATCATGTAATACAAGACAAAGGCGTCTTGATAAGCAATCAACTCTTTTATTTAAGAGCTGGTTCAACTTATCAGACGCCTTTTTTTATGAATTTTTTAGATTGTTTGGATTATTTTAGGAGAACTAAGATGGGCAATGACAATATCAGTAACAAAGAAAGTAAATTAGGTCAGCAATCAAATTTGGTGGTTGATTCAGCACGTCGTGACTTTTTTAAAATGAGTGCAATGGGTGCACTAGGTGCTGCAGCGATGATGGGTTTAGTGCCAAATGGTATTCGCACACAAGCTTACGCGGCAGGTTCTGACGCCCCAGAAATTACCAATGTCAAAATTGGTTTTATTCCACTCACAGACTGTGCACCAATTATCGTGGCAGCTGAAATGGGTTTTGATAAGAAATACGGCATCAAAATTACCCCTTCAAAAGAAGCGTCTTGGGCCGCCGTGCGCGATAAAGTTTCTAATGGCGAGTTACATGCAGCACATATTCTGTACGGTATGGTATACGGCGTACAGCTAGGTATTGGTGGACAGCAAAAAGATATGGCGGTCTTGATGGGCTTAAACCATAACGGTCAAGGCATCACGCTTTCTAATCAGCTCAAAGAAAAAGGTGTGAAAGACGGTAAAAGTCTTAAGCGCTTAATCGATAACGAAAACCGTGACTATACATTTGCACAAACATTCCCAACAGGTACCCATGCAATGTGGTTGAACTATTGGCTAGCTGCAAATGGTATTCACCCAGTGAAAGATGTTAAAAATATTGTCGTACCACCGCCACAAATGGTTGCCAATATGCGTATCGGCAATATGGATGGCTACTGCGTGGGTGAGCCTTGGAATGCTAGGGCAATTTTCGACAAAGTAGGCTTCACTGTTGCAACAACGCAAGATATCTGGGTAGATCACCCTGAAAAAGTATTGGGAGCTACTGCGGAGTTTGTAGAGAAAAACCCAAATACTGCACGTGCCATGATGATGGCGATTCTTGATGCATGTCGTTATATCGATGCCGCAGAAAATCGCGCAAAAGTGGCTAAGTTAATTTCAGGTAAAGCCTACGTCAATGCACCAGAGCAAGTGATTGCAGGCCGCTTTGTGGGTGATTACGACAATGGTAACGGTAAGGTATGGAAAGATCCTAACTACATGAAGTTCTTTGATGATGGCAAAGTGAACTATCCATTCTTATCAGATGGCATGTGGTTCTTAACACAACACAAACGTTGGGGCTTGCTCAAATCTGACCCTGATTACTTAGGTGTTGCAACTAAAATCAACCAAGTAAAACTTTACTCAGAGGCCGCATCGCAATTAGGTATTAATGTTCCAAAAAGCGCAATGCGCAGTAGTAAGTTAATGGATGGCGTAGTGTGGGATGGTTCTAACCCAGCTGCTTATGCTGCATCGTTCAAGATTAAAGTGTAGGCCATGATGTATTGCACAAATAGAGTTGCGCCTTAAGGAGTTGAAATGACAAATACTACTGTAAATAAAATAATGCCTACCGCTAAATCTTTCTCTTTAAGCAGTTTAAACACGCAGGCTTATCGTTTTTTTAGATGGGTGCTACCGCCAATTTTTGGATTGTTCTTGCTGGTTGTGATTTGGGCCTTAATTTCAGAGAAAACACCAGAGTTGCCAGGGCCAATTAAAACTTGGGCCTCAGCGGTTGAGTTGTTTAGTGACCCGTTTTATGACCACGGTATCAATGATAAAGGGGTGGGTTGGAATATCCTGGCATCATTGCAACGTGTTGGTTTGGGTTTTGGTTTAGCTGCACTGATTGGAATTCCGCTTGGTTTTATCATTGGTCGTTTTGAGTTTATTTCAAGAATGACCGCACCAGTGATTAGTTTGTTACGTCCGGTCTCTCCACTTGCGTGGTTGCCGATTGGGCTTCTGGTGTTTAAAGCGGCAAATCCAGCAGCGATATGGGTAATCTTTATTTCGGCAGTATGGCCCATGATTATCAACACGGCAGTTGGTGTAGGTAAAGTGCCACAAGACTACATGAACGTGGCTAAAGTGTTGAACTTAAGTGAATGGAAAATCGTGACCAAAATACTGTTTCCGTTTGTGTTGCCTTATATGATGACCGGTGTGCGCCTTTCTATCGGTGTTGCATGGTTAGTGATTGTTGCAGCAGAAATGCTAACGGGTGGCGTTGGTATCGGTTTCTGGGTGTGGGATGAGTGGAATAACTTAAATGTTGAACACATCATCATCGCGATTTTTGTTGTAGGTATTGTTGGTTTATTGCTTGAGTTGATTCTCACGCAAATCGCTAAACGATTTAGCTACGAATAACCCATTTAAATATCCTTTAGGAACGATCATGGAAAAAGCAAACGCTGACAAATATGTACAATTAGAGCACGTGGATATGACCTTTCATACCAAAAAAGGGACATTCAATGCACTTAAAGGTATTAATCTTAATATTAAAGAAGGCGAGTTCATTTCAATTATTGGGCACTCTGGTTGCGGTAAATCTACAGTGCTGAATTTAATCGCGGGCTTGTTGCAACCATCTGAAGGCTTGTTATTTTGTGCTGGCCGTGAAATTGCAGGACCGGGACCTGAGCGAGCCGTAGTGTTCCAAAATCACTCTTTATTACCATGGCTAACTTGTTTTGAAAACGTGTATCTCGCAGTAGAACGCGTATTTAGCACCGAGACCAAAGCACAACTTGAGGCGCGCACGCATGCCGCTATCGAGTTGGTAGGGCTGTCACACTCTAGCGACAAACGACCTAATGAAATATCAGGTGGGATGAAGCAGCGTGTTGGCATTGCCCGCGCTTTGGCCATGGAGCCCAAAGTGCTACTGCTGGATGAGCCATTTGGTGCGTTAGATGCGCTCACTCGCGCTAACTTGCAAGATGAGTTAATGAAGATTATGGCGAAGTCAGGTTGTACAGCAGTGATGGTAACGCATGATGTGGATGAGGCTGTGTTGTTATCAGATCGCGTAGTGATGATGACGAATGGTCCAAGTGCAACTATCGGTGAGATACTGGAAGTTAACTTACCACGTCCAAGAGCACGTTTAGAATTAGCTGAAGATAAAGAATACAACCATTTACGTAGTGAAGTATTGCGCTTCTTATATGAGCGCCATGCTAAGAAATCGGCATAAAAGCCGCTGATTTAAATTTACTACATCAATATTATTATTTAAAAAAGGGATTAACATGAAAACCAAAACAGTATTCAAAATGAATATGGTCATGGCCTGTACTGCGCTAGCATTGGCTGGTATGGCACACTCAGCTTACGCAGCAGAGGAAGAGGCCGTTGCTGAATATACATTTTTAGATGCGATCAAAGACGGCAAGCAAATGACCAACTTCCGTTTACGTTATGAAAATGTGAACCAGGAAGCATTTAGTAGCGGTAGCAAGCTTAAGACTGGCGAAGCATTTACTTTGCGTAGTTTAATCGGTTGGCAAACTGCACCATACAAAAATTTTAGTATTGGTGCACAAATCACCGACGTACATGAGTTTAACGATGACTTTAATGATCGTAGAAACAATCTGTCAGAACACAGCAATGGTGGCGCAGCAGGTGCTGGTCTAAATAAAGCGCAATATCCAAATATTGTAGACCCTGGCTTTACTGATATTAATCAACTTTATGTGGATTGGACTGGTATCAAAAACACTAAAGTACGCTTAGGCCGCCAACAGCTCAACTTAGATAATGTTCGCTTTATCGGTGACATTGCATTTAGACAAAATATGCAAGTGTTTGACGGTGTTTCTGTATTGAATAAGAGCATTCAAGATGTGGAGCTTTTCGCAGCTCACTTTGATAAAGTGCGTCAAATTACGACCAAAGACCGTCATGGCAATATCGATATCGTGAATGCAAAATACCGCATTTCGCCTTCAGAGTCGTTGGTTGGTTACGGCTATTTAATTGATGTCGCTAACTTGGGTCAAAACAATGGTAATCCAGCCGCAATCGGTACTGCTGCACAAGGTGGTAACGGTCTTGGTGCTAGCCAAGATACGACTAAATCAGCAACTACGGATGCTAGTAGTAAAACTTTTGGTGCACGCTTAGATGGTGTACGTGCAGTTAACCCTGATTGGAAAGTATTGTACACAGCAGAATACGCTAAGCAAACAGATATGAGTGGTGGTAGTCCGTTAATCGACGCACACTATTTCAAATTAGGTGGTGGTGCGGCATACGGTGCTTGGTCTGTGCGTTTAGATCATGAAAAGCTTTCTAGTAACGATGGTCAGTATGCATTTCAGACGCCATTAGGGACTAACCATCTATTCCAAGGTTGGGCAGATCACTTTCTAGCAACGCCACGTCAAGGGATGGAAGATACCTTTGTCACAGTAGCTGGTGCTATCGATAAGGTGAAACTTTATGCTGAGTATCATGTGTTCAAGTCTGATGTTAAATATCAGTCTACCGGCGGGCGCTTGGGTGACAAATACGGTAGCGAATTTGACATCAGTGCAACTTATCCTTTCAGCGATAAGGTGTTAGGGAAAGTTGAATATGCAAACTTTAATGAAAGTGATATTTATGGCACTACTTTACAAAATGCCGCACGTAAGGGCGACAAGGAAATTATTTGGGTAACTGGTATGTACACATTTTAAGTCTTAGCGATAAGTAAAATTGCCTACAAAAAGTGCAATTAAAAATAATGCACCATTATGGAATTCCATAATGGTGCATTGGCACTGTTAAAGAGCCCATTGTAATAATATGGTTATTGTGTATTGAAAATAAGTATCTGTTTTTAATATAAAAAAATATTTTAATGAATTGTTAAAGTTGGCATGATTACTGCCTATATGTGAGCGAAACGACAATTTAGATTAATTGATGGTGAAAACATGCAAAAGATGAAATTAGTAGTAATTGGTAACGGTATGGCCGGGATGCGTACAGTAGAAGAGTTGCTGAAAATAGCACCTGATCTTTACGATATCACCGTGTTTGGCGATGAACCTTACCCTAATTACAACCGCATTATGTTGTCTCCAGTGCTTGCAAATGAGCAAACGATTGATGACATCATTTTAAATACCAGAGAATGGTATGCAGAGAACAATATCACCCTGCACACAAGTGCGCGGGTGAATAAAATCGATCGTAAAAACCGTGTGGTTTATACAGAAGACGGTATCAGTGCTGAATATGACCGACTCTTAATCGCGACAGGCTCTAAGCCGTTTATGCCACCAATCCCAGGCAACGAGTTTGAGGGTGTGTTGGGTTACCGTGATATTAAAGATACGAACGACATGATTGAGGCTGCAAAAGTCTATAAACATGCTGTGGTAATCGGTGGCGGTTTATTAGGTCTAGAAGCAGCAAACGGCTTAAAAATTCAGGGCATGGATGTAACAGTTATCCATAAAAACGAGTGGTTGTTAGAGCGTCAGTTAGATAAAACTGCAGGTGGAATGCTGCAAAAAAATCTAGAAGCTAAAGGCCTTAGTTTCTTATTAAATAAAAATACAGAGCAGTTGGTTGGCGATGAAAAAGGTCGCGTGAAGTCTGTGAGATTTAGCGATGGTCAAGAGATCCCAGCAGACTTGGTAGTGTGGGCAGTTGGTATCCGCCCAAATTACGCATTAGCTGAGTCGGCAGGTATTTATTGCAATAGAGGTATTGTGGTCAATGACACCATGCAAACTTATGATCCACGCGTGTATTCAGTGGGTGAGTGCGTAGCGCACCGTGGTATCTCTTACGGACTTGTTGCACCATTATTTGAAATGGCTAAAGTGTGTGCTACGCACTTGGCTAACTTTGGCATAGGCCAATATAAAGGATCAGTCACATCAACTAAACTTAAAGTAACAGGTATTGATTTGTTCAGTGCCGGTGACTTTATGGGCGGTGATGATACAGAAGAAATTGTTTTGCACGATGCAGTTGGTGGGATTTACAAAAAGCTCATCATCAAAAATGACAAAATCGTTGGTAGCGTGCTTTATGGGGATACCACGGATGGTTCGTGGTATTTTCAGATGTTAAGAGATGGTAAGGCCATCCACGAGATTCGTGATCACCTCATGTTCGGCCAAGATTCACTAGGTAATAGTGGTCATCAAGGCCAAGATAAAGCAGCTTCCATGACCAATGAAATGGAAGTGTGTGGCTGTAATGGCGTATGTAAAGGCACGATTGTTAAAGCCATTCAAGATAAAGGTTTATTCACGATTGATGATGTGAAGAAACAAACTAAAGCTGGTTCTAGCTGTGGTTCTTGCGTGGGCTTGGTTGAGCAGATTCTGGCATCTACTTTAGGTGGTGGTTATGCGCCTCCATCTACAAGTAAAGCAGTGTGTGGATGTACTACAAAGAGCCATGAAGAGGTGCGTGCAGAAATCCGCACCCATAAATACTTGAACATTCCAGATGCTATGCAAGGCATGGCTTGGTCTACACCAAACGGTTGTGCAACTTGCAGACCAGCACTTAACTACTATTTACTTTCAACTTGGCCACACGAGGCAAAAGATGATCCGCAATCACGTTTTATTAATGAACGTGTGCATGCAAATATCCAAAAAGATGGTACATATTCCGTGATTCCACGTATGTACGGTGGTGTAACTACCCCTGATCAGCTTAGAAAAATTGCAGACGTTGCAGATAAATATGCAGTGCCGATGGTGAAGGTAACTGGCGGTCAGCGTATTGACTTACTTGGCGTGAAAAAAGATGACTTGGTCGACATGTGGAAAGACTTAGACATGCCATCAGGCTATGCTTATGGTAAGAGTATCCGTACTGTGAAGACCTGTGTAGGTTCAGAGTTCTGCCGTTTTGGAACACAAAACTCTACCCAATTAGGCATTGATATCGAAAAAGCATTCGACCATATGTGGGCACCACATAAAGTGAAGTTTGCGGTTTCTGGATGTCCACGTAACTGTGCTGAGTCTGGTGTTAAAGATGTCGGTATTATTGGTGTGGATTCAGGCTGGGAAATTTATGTAGGCGGCAACGGTGGTATTAAAACTGAAGCAGCACAGTTTCTATGTAAAGTAAAAACCTCAGATGAAGTCATGGAGTACTCAGGTGCATTTATTCAGATTTATCGCGAAGAAGCGCGCTACTTAGATCGTACGGTGCATTGGATTGAACGTGTTGGTTTAGAGTATGTAAAACAACGTATTCTTGAAGATGCAGAAGGACGCAAAGCGGCATATGAGCGCTTAATTTATGCGTTGCAAGGTGCATCAGATCCTTGGGCTGAGCGTGTGCAAAATCGTGAGCAACATAAAGAATACGAAACTATTACTGTTTAATGCATTGTTAAAGATTAGGAAACAATATAATGAAATCTAGTTTTTGGAAATCAGGTCATACACCGACCTTGCTATCATCTTTTTTATATTTTGATTTAAGCTTTATGGTGTGGGTGCTGTTGGGGCCGTTAGCTGTGCAGATTGCGACAGACCTACAATTGACACCAGCAGAAAAAGGCTTAATGGTGGCAACCCCTGTGTTGGCGGGTGCACTATTACGTATCGTGATGGGTGTTTTAGTTGACCAGATTAAACCTAAAATGGCAGGCTTAATCGGTCAAGTGATTGTGCTTGCTAGCTTATTGGTAGCATGGTTACATGGCTTACAAACTTTCCAGCACACGTTAATGTTAGGTTTAGGACTAGGCTTTGCGGGTGCTGCGTTTGCTGTTGCATTGCCGTTAGCAAGTCGTTGGTATCCACCAGAGCATCAGGGTACAGCATTGGGTATTGCTGGTGCAGGTAACTCTGGTACAGTGTTTGCTGCATTGTTTGCACCTGGTTTAGCCGTGGCATATGGTTGGAATAATGTATTTGGTCTAGCGTTAATTCCATTAAGTATCGCAATGTTTATTTATATCATTTTTGCAAAAGACGCACCTGATGCGCCAGCAGCAAAATCGTTAAGTCAATACGTACAAATTCTTAAAGATAAAGATGCTTGGTGGTTCATGTTTTTCTACAGCGTTACCTTTGGTGGTTTTGTAGGTCTTGCGTCATCTCTTACTATTTACTTCAATGACTTATATGCGTTAGGGCCTGTGGTCGCTGGCTACTGTACCGCAGCGTGCGTGTTTGCAGGTTCGCTTGTGCGTCCTTTAGGTGGATGGTTAGCTGACCGTGTGGGCGGTATTCGTACTTTGCTTACAATGTATATATTAGCTTCTGTATTGTTGGTGGTGATGAGCTTTGGCCAGCCAACTTATCAATTGGCGTTATGGGTAATCGTGCCAACAATGGCGATTCTAGGTATGGGTAACGGTGCAGTATTCCAGTTAGTGCCACAACGCTTCCGTAAAGAAATTGGCGTAATGACCGGTTTGGTTGGTATGGCAGGTGGGGTTGGTGGTTTTTACTTAGCATCAAGCTTAGGGATCATTAAACAAGCGACTGGTAGCTACCAAGTTGGTATACTGATTTTTGCAGGGTTAGCTGCTTTGGCTGTGCTTGGTTTAGTTGGCGTTAAAACTCGCTGGCGTACCACTTGGGGAGCAGCAACAACTGCTAAAGTATAGCGCTTGTCTTAACTAACTATACTAAACCAAGTATAAAACTAGGTATAAAAGTCAACTATGTCACTTCAATTCACTGTGGGCCAATCTAGCCTTACTGGCCCTAGATCACGTAATGAAGATTATGTTGGCTTAGTAACGCCATCAGGTGAGCAATTGAGTGTAAAAGGTGCACTTTTTGCAATCGCCGATGGCGTAAGTGGCAATGCTGGCGGTGGTGAAGCTTCTGAGATGACGGTGCGTACCGTCACGACAGATTACTATGCCACACCAGATACTTGGGAGCCGCTTACTTCTCTAGATAAGGTGCTAACGGCTGCAAACCGTTGGCTCATTGCACAGGCGAATGCGAATAGTGATATGGTGGGGATGGCGACAACTTTGTCATTGCTCGTGTTGCGTGGACAGCGCTACTATGCAGCGCATGTGGGCGACACCCGTATCTATCTGCTGCGAAATGGCGTGCTGAAACAACTGACGACTGACCACGTTTGGGACAGACCTGATATGCGTCATGTTTTAAAGCGCGCAGTTGGTTTAGATCGACATCTAGAAGTAGACTTTTCTGAAGGAGCATTGCAAGAAGGTGATGTGTTTGCTTTAATGAGCGACGGCGTGTGGGACAGCGTAGGCGAGCAAACTATCCATAAGCTTTTGGGCTTATACAATAATCCTCAAATGATTTGCGATCATCTCACTAAAACGGCGATTGAAAAAGGCAGCCAGGATAATTCTACTGCAGTTGCGTTAAGAGTTACCGCATTAGGTGAGGATACCTTATTAGAGCTTTTAGCAGGTGGTAAGCATCTTACAGTGCCTGATAAATTAAGTGTGGGTGCCCATATCGACGACTTTGAAGTACTTGAGTTGATGTATGAGTCGCGAGCTAGTTTGCTGTATAAAGTGAGGCATACGACAACTAAGCAACTATTTGTATTAAAAACCCTGCAACCAGCATTAGCAACAGACACGGAGAGTTGTCATGGCTTGCTGAATGAGGAGTGGTTAGCAAAACGGGTGGTTTCTCAGTACGTGCCCCAAGTGTTTCCAGTTTCAGTTGAGAAGCGAAGCAAGCTTTATTATGTGATGAGCTGGCATGAAGGTGCAACCTTACAACAAAGATTAGATAGCGGACACCACTTTACGGTAGCTGGTATTCTTAAAGTTGGCATCGATATGATGCGCGGTATTGGTGCCTTGCATCGTCTAAATATTGTGCATAGAGATATTAAACCTGCTAATGTGCATCAAGGCAGTGATCAGCGACTACGTATCCTAGATTTAGGCGTTGCATTGAGCATGCAAACAAATAAATCAGATGTGGTACAAAATCCAGGCACACCTAGTTATATGGCGCCGGAATTGTTTGAAGGTGAAACGGCAACGCCTCAGAGTGATATTTATGCGGCAGGTGTTACGCTGTATCATTTACTAACACGTAAATATCCACATGGCGAAATTGAGCCTTTTCAGCATCCTAAGTTTGGTAGCCCTACGGCACCGACCAGATACCGCCCGGATATTCCATATTGGTTAGAAAATATTGTATTAAAAGCAATTGCAACAGACCCTAAAGTGCGGTTTGAAACAGCTGAAGAAATGCTAATCGCACTAGAACATGGTGAGTTAAAGCCTATTTTGCCACCAGTACGTACACCTTTGATTGCCCGCGCTCGGTTAGTTAAGTGGCAATGGATAGCGATTTTTTCGTTAATCTTAAATTTTTTATTGATTTATTTGTTAGTAGTTTCGTGATTAATCTAGATATAAAGGTAGGACAAAAATGAGTAATTGGGTAAGAGTTGCACCTCTTGAAGAAATCCCTAAGTTAGGCGCACGTGTTGTGCGCAGTAAAGATATTGATATCGGTGTGTTTCGTTTAGAAGATGACCGTATTTATGCTGTGAATAATAGTTGCCCACACAAAGGCGGCCCACTATCAGAGGGGATTGTGTATGGTGACAAAATTGCTTGTCCATTACATAGCTGGAAAATCAGTTTAGTCGATGGTAAAGCTGATGAGCCAGATGAAGGTACGACAGCATGTTTCAATACTAAAATTGAAGATGGCGTAGTTTATTTAGAATTAAAAGAGTAATTGATTTGATTAAGCAAACTAAAAGTACTTGTTGTTACTGCGGCGTTGGCTGCGGGGTGATTATTCATTCTGAAAATGACAAAATTATCGATGTTAAAGGTGATCCACAACATCCAGCAAACTTTGGACGTTTGTGTACCAAAGGGTCAACACTACATCTATCAGCTAAGCTGGATAATCGACTGCTGTACCCTGAGATACGCACGAATCGTGATTTACCTCGGAAGCGAGCGACATGGGATGAGTCACTCAACTTAGTGGTTGAGAAGTTTGCAACATTAATAGAAACACACGGTCCTGATAGTGTTGCTTTTTATATTTCTGGGCAATTGCTGACAGAAGATTATTATGTCTTCAATAAATTAGCCAAAGGCTTGATTGGTACCAATAATATTGATACAAACTCAAGGCTTTGCATGAGCTCAGCCGTTGCCGGTTACAAGTTAACGCTTGGCGCTGATGCTCCGCCGGCTTGTTATGAAGACATTGATCACACTGATTGTTTATTTATTGCCGGCTCTAACACTGCATTTGCACATCCGATTATTTATCGTCGTATTGAAGATGCAAAAGAGAAGAATCCTAATTTAAAAATAGTCGTCGTCGATCCACGCCAGACGGATACCGCTAAGGCGGCAGATTTGCACTTAGCAATCTTGCCGGGTACGGATGTGGCGCTGTTCAACGGTATGTTGCATGTCATGTTATGGGAAGGCATGTTAGATAACGCCTATATTGATGCCTATACCAATGGCTTTGCTGAGCTCAAAGAAACTGTTCGTGAATATACGCCTAAAATGGTGGCCGATATTTGCGGTATTAAAGAAGCAGACATTATTACTGCAGCAAAGTGGTTTGGTAAAGGCCCAACGCTTTCTATGTACTGCCAAGGCTTGAATCAGTCGGTAAATGGTAGCGATAAAAACGCAGCCTTGATTAATCTGCATTTAGCCACAGGTCAAATTGGTAAACTCGGAGCAGGGCCGTTCTCATTGACTGGCCAGCCTAATGCGATGGGTGGGCGTGAGGTTGGCGGAATGGCTAACTTGTTATCTGGTCACCGTGACTTAGCTAATCCAGAGCATCGTGCTGAAGTCGCTAGTTTGTGGGGTATTGAAAGTGTACCTGAAGTACCAGGTAAGTCCGCTGTTGATATGTTTAAGGCAGTTAAAGATGGTAGTATTAAAGCAATCTGGATTGCCTGTACAAATCCTGCACAGTCTATGCCTGATCTTAATGAGGTATTAGAAGCATTAGAAAATGCTGAGCTAGTGGTTGTGCAAGATGCCTTCGATAATACTGAAACTTGCCAATATGCTGATGTCTTACTACCAGCTAGCACATGGGGTGAAAAAGAAGGGTCGGTTACCAATTCTGAGCGCCGCATTACACGTGTTAATCCTGCTGTCATCCCACCAGCCGAAGCACGCCATGATTGGGCAATTGTTGTAGATTTTGCACAACGTTTAGAACAAAGACTCGCAAAAAATACCAAGTTGTTTCCATACGCGACAACTGAACAGATCTTTGATGAGCATCGTGAAACTACGCGCGGGCGAGATTTAGACATTACTGGCCTCAGCTACACACTACTTAATGAGCAGGGCCCGCAACAATGGCCGTTTAAAACTGGTGATGTAACAGGTAAGGCACGTTTGTATGCAGACGGTGTGTTCCAGAAGCCTGATGGGAAAGCACAGTTCCTGAATGCTACTTATAAAGGCACTGCAGATAAAACAGATGCACGTTATCCACTGCACCTATTGACGGGTCGTCTACGCGACCAGTGGCATGGTATGAGTCGTACTGGTAATGTTGCGCAGTTATTTAACCATGCAGAAGAGCCTGTGATTCATATGAGCGCTGATGATATGATGCGCCGCTCCATTAAAAATGGAGATATTGTCAGAGTGAGCAATAAACGCGGTAGCTTGGTATTACCTGCTCAAACGTCAGATGAGGTGAAACCCTCCCAGACCTTTATTCCGATGCACTGGGGTAGCCAGTATATGCATGGTTTAGGCGTTAATGCATTAATGCCTTCGGCTTATGACAAAGTTTCTAAGCAACCCGAGCTTAAGCATACTGCGATTAAGTTAGAAAAGTTAGAACTGCCCTGGCGCATGACTGTGATGCGCACGATACATAATCTAGAGGTGTTGCAAAAGTTAAAAGGATTTTTATCTCATTTTGAGTACGCTAGTTGTGGCTTGTTTGGGCGTGAGACAGAAAACCATTGTGGCATGCTCATCCTAAGAGCAGCGCACACAGAGGCACCTGATGAGCAAGTGATTCAGGACATTGATGCGCTACTGGGCATGACAGGGGATGCTCCATTGCTTAATTATCTCGATGCTAAGCGTGGCATCAGTAAACGTATACTGGTTGAAACCAACTTAGAAAATAAGGCAGAGGTCACTGGGGTTAGATTAGTGGGTGAGACCTTAGCTGCTGCTTGGCTTAAAGATGTCATGGGAACTGGCGAGTTTAGCCCTGAGCTACGTCGCTGGGCATTAGCGCCGTTAAGTGCACCGCCAGCTGGTCAGCGTAGCCGCGGCAAGATTGTATGTAACTGCTTGGATGTTGCAGAGAATGAAATTATCGATAATATTCAATTGGGCGCAGATTTGCTCACATTGCAGAATAAGCTCAAATGCGGTACACAGTGCGGGTCTTGTGTGCCTGAGTTAAAACAGTTGGTGCGCATACATGCCAAACATTAAGGCTAGATGTTAAGTCGACTCACTATATTGGCTGCTGTTTCTTAGCCTTAATGCTTTGGCTTAATAGCGGCTGTCACTAAAATAGAAAAGCGCGCTATGAGCATTCATGGCGCGCTTTTCTATTCATCGTTTCTTGATATCGCAGTGATTGCTGGGTGATAGTTCGACTTTTTTTAAAAGTGTTCTGTGACTAATTTTTTTACCATTGGCGCTAATGCTGTTGGTAAGGTAGTCATCGTGAGGATAAACTGGCGAGCCTCCTTAGAAGTTTTTCTTAAAGACTTCACTAAGATGTCTATGAATTTTGATTCTTCATAGTCGCTGTGTGTCGCAACAAATTGTTCAAGATAATGTTCAAGAAAGACTAGCACGATCACGTCTTCCAATGTTTGTGCTTCACGATCAGTGCTTAACAGTTCCTTTTTCACTAGCACACAAACGCGTTCTATCAGCGAAGTATCATATTCCAGCTCTTTTAAAATGCTTCGTGCGGTATCTGAATGGAACGTTTTTAGCGCATTTCGCCACTGATGGTATCCAGCTTTAGTCATTGGGTAGTCAGTACGAGGTGTTTTCCAACGGCCAATATGCTGACATCTCGCAGCAAGCTGCAAAGCTTCCGATGCGTTTGCTGTGTAACGATTGAGCATTGCTGTCATCCGCTGCGCATAAAGCAACTCTTTTGCATAAGTCATCCCGTCAGCAACCTCTAAGTTAGGGTCCGCCCCATTAAATGCATCGAAGCGCTCAATCGCTTGGTCAAGTTTTGATGAATTTGAGATATTCATTTGTTGAAGAATGTCCTGATGAATTGAATCTACGTTTTAACATAACCAATGAGTTAACTCTTAGTATATTTCGCTTAAGGTTTTTAACCTATTTAAATTGGAGTGATGAGTTAAGTCGGTACTTTGCTAGCATCCAGTTAGGATAAGCCATCTATGCGTTTATCGTGGCTTGCTCAATACGCCAGAGTCAAGCGCAAGGTTGAGTTAATCGTTGATCAATGATTGGTACTGGGATTGCCTGTGGTTAATATTTTTCTGATGCAGTATTGCCAGAAGGGGTATATGGCGTTTTCTTCAGCCGCTTCGCTTCTTTTAACAGTTCTTCAGCAAGCTTATTTTGCTCTTTTTGCTGCATGCATGATTGCTCAATCGCATTTTTTACTTCTAAAGTAGTGCCTCGGTTGTTGTAAACCTCGTTCACTAGTGCCTTAGCCTGCTCGTCTTCTGCGCTTTCCAATTGCTCTTCTTTTGTCTTACCTGTCTGACGAAGCCACATCATTTTTTTTGCTGCATCACCACGTTGTTTACAGTCTGCATCTACTTGATATGGAGATAAATCCCCACTTTTCGCTACAGTACTACTTGCTTTGGCTGCTTTTATTGTCTTACTGTAGTTTTGGTTAGCACAAGGGGTGTCTTGAAAACTATTGTCACAACGATACATTGTGGCAGCCGTTGTCACCTGCGTATAACATAACACTACGCAGGTGGTGATGCTAAGCAAAAATAGTTTCATATGAATAAGCAGTGGGCGTTTTTTTGTAATAAATGATACTAACTTAATTAGTGGTGGTGGCCGCCTGCACCATGTACATGTTGGTGCGCTACTTCTTCTTTATTTGCAGGGCGAACATCTTTAATGGTGGCAGAAAATACAACACGCTCGCCAGCCCAAGGGTGGTTTCCGTCAACAATCACTTTGCCGTCAGCAATTTCTGTCACTGTGTATAGTACAACATCGCCAGTTTCATCTTCACCTTCAAATTGCATGCCTACTTTTAACTCAGCAGCAGGAAAGGCACTGGCTGGTTCAATTTGCACTAGCTCTTCATCGTACTCACCAAAAGCATCCGCTGGTTGTAAGTCTACAATCACTACATCGCCGACATCTTTACCATGCATGGCTTCTTCAACTTTTGGAAAAATATTGTCATAACCACCATGTAAGTAAGCTACTGGGTCATTGCTTGATTCAAGCACGTTGCCATCAGCATCTTTAAGTTCGTAAGTCATTGTGACAACAGTGTTCATTGCAATTTGCATGGTGAAATCCTCTACCTAGGTTTTTTAAAAATAATGTTGAAATTTTAATCTATATTTTTGAAATTGCTTAAATGTAGGCAATATTTATTTTCAGGCTTGTATGTTCTTCAGGTGTTTAGCGATTAGTCTATCTAGTGATGCAGCAAAAGCTTGTCTGTCACCTTGGTTAAAAGCTGATTGCCCACTGATTTCTACACCATTACTACGCAGCTCTTCCATTAGGTTACGCATACTTAGGCGTTCCTTAATGTTGGCTTCGGTATAGAGCTCACCGCGTGGATTTAGGGCATAAGCCCCTTTTTCAACGACCTGTGCTGCAAGTGGAATATCCGCCGTAATCACCAAGTCTCCAGCTTCTAGCGCAAGCACAATGTGATTGTCTGCGACATCAAAACCACTCGGAACTTGTATGGTTTTAATGTACGCAGAAGGTGGCGTGCGTAAAAACTGATTAGCGACGAGTGTCGTCGTGATTTTTGTGCGCTCAGCTGCTCTAAATAAAATCTCTTTAATCACAACTGGGCATGCATCTGCATCAACCCAAATCTTCATCATTTATATTGCTTTAGCGACCTCTGCCGCCAGTTCTGTGTTGGCTGCCTGTGTTCGTTGTGCCTCTGCTTTGTTGACTACGTGGTGCATGGCTACGGTTGCCATTGTTGGTTGGCTGTGGTGCAAATATTGCCGCTTGCGGCATTGCTTGGTGCCTAGCCGCCTCAGACATTGGCTTTTGTGATCTAGGCTGAGTAGGTGCTGTTTGTGTACGCTTAGGTTGTTGACCTTGAGGTGAAGCACCATTTTTTTGTGGCGCCACTTGTCTGCCATTTTCTTGAGGTTTACGACGTTGGCCTTGTTGTGGGCGAGGGGCGCGTGGCGCTTCTGGCTCTGGGTTGGCTGCTGGTGTAAATCCTTCAACACTCACTCTTGGAATTTCGCGTTTAATCAGTTTTTCAATGTCTTTTAATAACTTAATTTCTTCTCTATCGACTAACGAAACTGCTGCACCACTACTGCCAGCGCGGCCAGTACGGCCAATACGATGGACGTAGTCTTCTGGTACGTTTGGTAATTCAAAGTTAACCACTTGCGGCAATTGGTCAATATCTAAGCCACGCGCTGCAATGTCGGTTGCCACTAATACGCGCATACTACCGTCTTTAAATTGTGCAAGCGCCTTGGTACGAGCGCCTTGGCTCTTATTGCCATGAATCGCAGCTGCCTGAATGTCGTCTTTGATTAGCTTCTCAGCTAAACGATTTGCGCCGTGCTTGGTGCGAGTGAATACTAACACTTGCTTCCAGTCGTGGTGTTTAATCAAGTGACTCACTAAGTCACGTTTATGTGCTTGTGGCACCATATGTACCGTTTGCTCAACAAGTTCTGATGCTGTATTGCGACGCGCAACTTCAACAAAACCTGGGTTGTGCAGTAAGCCATCGGCCAATGTTTTAATTTCTTCAGAAAATGTTGCTGAGAACAGTAGGTTTTGGCGTTGTTTTGGTAACATCGCGAGTATTTTTTTGATGTCACGGATAAAGCCCATGTCTAACATGCGGTCAGCTTCATCTAGCACTAAAATTTCAATGCCTGACAAATCAACATTCTTCTGATTGGCATGGTCTAGTAAGCGGCCTGGTGTTGCGACTAGAATATCGAGTGGTTTTTTCAGTCTAGCTATTTGCGGATTAGCGTTAACGCCACCAAAAATGACAGTAGAAGTCAGTGGTAAGTATTTACCATAAGTTTTTACTGATTCTTCAATCTGTGCAGCAAGTTCACGTGTGGGTGTGAGCATTAAGCAGCGCGGGCGGCTTTTTGCCACTTCTGCTAATGGCTTTTGGCTGAGTAGGTGCAAAATTGGTAAGGTAAAGCCTGCTGTTTTGCCTGTGCCTGTTTGTGCGCCAGCCAATAAGTCGCCACCAGTTAATACGAGTGGAATGGCATTGGCCTGAATTGGGGTTGGTGATGTGTAGCCTGCATCGCTAATTGCGCGCAAGATAGGTTCAGATAAACCTAACGCATCAAAGTTAAGTGTGTTTGTTGTTTCAATAGTCAAAGTGTAGCTCCAGCTTGGAAATTTAGCGAAGTTCTGTATGAGTGGTTGAACGGTTAAACAGCTTGAGGCTAAGTGAAAAATGCCTGACGTAGTATTTTTGTACAGTGTTCAGGTCTATTTCACGATGCTATTTATTTCGCTCGCTGACTTTTTCAGCGCTTCTATCGCCAACCTATCACTATCAAAGCAACACCAATCGAGGGAGGCAACAGTAATCATCATTTATTTGTGTGAATAAAGATGAGAGGTAAAAAGACCGCTACGCTGATTGGTTGCGTAGGGCATTAGATTTTTTGTGATTATACGGTAGATTGAAATTAAAGCTAGATAAAAATATTTGGTCAAATGCCGGATGCGAATGAAGTCATGCTAACGGCACAGGTGATGAGTGTTGTAGGTTTATACTCAGCACTTGTTGCTAGTGGTTGGCATGGTTATGACCATGCTCACGATCTAATATGCTGTAATAGTTTGAAGGTTCAAGCACTGTAGGAATGGGGTCTTCGTCAGCGTTGGGATGGTCTTTGCTGAAATGTAAGCCTCTGCTCTCTTTTCGTTCAATCGCGCTTCTGACAATCAATTCAGCAACTTGTAGTAGATTTCTGAGTTCTATGAGGTCGTTACTGATTTTAAAGTTGCTATAAAACTCATGAACTTCATCACGCAGCATGTGGATGCGGTGCAATGCGCGGCTCAGACGTTTATCCGTGCGCACTATCCCCACATAGTTCCACATAAATCGACGAAGTTCATCCCAAGTGTGCGTAATCAGCACTTCTTCATCGGCATCGGTCACTCGGCTCTCATCCCAATAGGGCAAGTTAGGTATTTTACGTGGTGGTTGATTGAGAATGTCTTCGGCCGCTGCTTTGCCAAACACTAAGCATTCCAATAAAGAGTTGCTTGCTAATCGGTTTGCACCATGTAAGCCAGTGCAAGAGGTCTCGCCTATCGCATATAAATGCTTAACGTCAGTTTGGCCTTTGTCATCTGTCATTACGCCGCCGCAGGTATAGTGTGCTGCAGGAACTACAGGAATAGGCGTCTTGCTGATATCGATACCTAATTCCAAACAGCGCTTATAGATGTTTGGAAAATGCTCTTGAATAAAGTTGAGTGGTTTGTGTGAAATATCTAGATAAACACAGTCAAGGCCGCGTTTTTTCATTTCAAAGTCAATCGCGCGCGCCACGATGTCTCTTGATGCAAGTTCAGCGCGAGAGTCATGCTCAGGCATGAATCTAGTACCGTCTGGCAGTTTGAGCAAGCCACCTTCACCTCGTACAACTTCAGAGATTAAAAATGATTTAGCATGTGGGTGAAATAAACAAGTGGGGTGAAACTGGATAAACTCCATGTTTGCAACACGGCAACCAGCGCGCCATGCCATCGCCATGCCATCGCCAGTGCTAACATCTGGATTAGTGGTGTATAGATATACTTTTCCTGCACCGCCTGTGGCTAGTACAGTATTCTGCGCACCAATTGTAATTACTTTTCCAGTGCTGTTGTCCAGCACGTAAGCGCCAAGACATGCGTTGTCATCTGCAATTGTTTGATTGGGATTTTTCACCTTATGTGTCGTAATTAAATCTACGGCAATATGGTTCTCAAGCAAGGTGATATTGGGATGTTGTCTGACTTGGTCGGCGAGCGTGGTTTGAACCGCATTGCCGGTTGCATCTGCTGCATGGATAATGCGACGGTGGCTGTGGCCACCTTCACGGGTTAAATGGTAATTGCTGTTGTCATTTTCACGCGTGAATTTGACGCCTTGTTCTATCAACCATTCAACTGTTTCTTTTCCGTGTTCAACGACTTTTTTGGTGACTGCTTCGTCACAAAGTCCCGCACCTGCGATTAGCGTGTCCTGAATATGCGCGTCTAATGAATCCTCATTATTAAGCACTGCGGCGATGCCGCCTTGCGCCCAATTGCTGGCAGTATCGTTAATGCGACGTTTACTGACCAAGCAGATCTTTTTATGATCAGCCGTCCTCAGTGCAAGCGAAAGTCCTGCTAGGCCACTGCCAATAATTAAAACATCAAATTGCTGCATAATTTACGAGGATTGAGTGGAGGAGAATTGAATTATTAGGAACTTCTGAGAGTGTATCGTGGTCATTATAAAAGGCAATAGAAATAACGTTGTAAACATAAATAAAGTAATCGTTTAATTTTATTTAAATGAAAAATTCTAAGCTGTGGAGGCGAACATAATGATACAACCCAGTAAAATTCAGGAATTAGCCCAATTTAACTTCATTCAACCTGCTAGCCAAGGTTATACTTATAGAAGTGAGAAATTTGATAATAAAATTGGACAAGCTAAAGTGGGTCTGGCAGAAGGGTTGCAAGTAGTGGCTACTGCGCCAGTTTCTGGTAATCGTGAAATTGATCACGAGCTTGTTTTGCGCGCGCAGCGTGGGGATAAGCGTGCGTTCGGACTGCTCGTTGATAAATATCAACGTAAATTGGCTCGTTTATTGTCACGCATGATTCGTGACCAAGCTGAAATTGAAGACGTGGTACAAGAGTCCTTCATTAAAGCCTACCGTGCATTGCCAAATTTTAGGGGCGATAGTGCCTTTTATACTTGGTTGTATCGTATTGGCATCAATACGGCAAAAAATTACTTAGTTTCTATGGGTCGTCGCCCAACTGTATCTACTGACATTGAAATCGAAGATGCTGAAAACTTTGATAGTGGTGATGAGTTACGTACGACAGAAACACCAGAATCTAGCATGATGACCAAGCAGATAGCACAAACCGTCAATGATACCGTTGAGGGCCTGCCTGAAGAGTTGAAAACGGCGATTACCTTACGAGAGATTGAAGGCTTGAGCTATGAAGAAATTGCCACGATCATGGGTTGCCCAATAGGTACAGTACGTTCAAGAATATTTAGAGCGCGCGAAACGATCTCGCTAAAATTAAGACCTTTATTGGATACGCCAGATAACAAACGCTGGTAATCGTATAGAAGCCAAAAGTAACAATGCATTGCTTGAGTGTGTATTAGGAGTTAATAATGAGTGAACAAATATCTGCTTTAATGGATGATGAAATCGCGGTAGAAGATGCTGAGTTTCTGATTACGTCTATCCATGTCAATAAGCAAGCTTCTCAGACTTGGAATCATTACCATTTAATTGGGGATGCGATGCGCGGAGATGTTGCTCTTCCTTCCGACTTTAAACAAAAGCTAATGCAGAAGATTGAGCAAGAACCTACTGTATTGGCGCCAAGCGCTTCACAACCCAGTGTAAATAGAACAGAAATGCTTAAAGATAAATTGCCTGCGCGATGGTCAATCGCTGCATCTTTTGCTGCTGTGATGGTGGTGGGCTGGATGGCACTGCAGCAACAGTCTCAAACTGATAGTCCATCGGCGGTGATAGAGGTGGCTGAGGTGTCAACAACGACCAATGAATCAATCCCCGCGGAGTATTTAACTGCACATCAATCATCAGCACCATCAACAAGTTCATACTATATACAATCGGTGAATTATTCAGAATGATTTTAACCAGTCGAGTTGTTTGGGCTAAATTTCTCGCAGGAATTACGCTATTTGCTTTGTGTGCGATGAGCTTGACTGGTCATGCTTCCACAGACGATGAGCTTTGGATTGTGTTGCAAAAAGCTGCGGTTGCAGCGCGTGCTTTAAGTTATGAAGGTATTTTCGTCTGTCAAACTGCTCAGCAGTCTAAGTCTGTACAGATCACACATTTATTTGATGGGAAAAACGAATTTGCCAGAAACGTTGTCCTAGATGGTGCAACCCGTGAAGTATTAAGTCAGGGTAACAATCTGATTATATACAACCAAAAAAATGAAAAAATAGTCATTGAAAAAAGACGTGGTCAGAACATGTTCCCGGCCATATTGCCGCTGAATTTTGATTCGATACGTGATAATTACACCCTGCATTCAAGTACTCAAGAACGAGTGGCTGATCGGCAAGCGCGAGTGCTATTCTTAGAGCCAAAGGATAGGCTACGTTATAGCTACAAATTCTGGATAGATAGTGAGTATGGCTTACTGTTAAAGTCTGTCAGGTTTAATCAGCGTAGTGAGATCATTGAAAGCATTGGATTTAACCGCTTGTCATTGTTAAACTCAATAGCATTAGATTGGTTTACACCGAAAATCGATAGCAAAAAGAACTACGTGATGGAGGATGAGCCAGTCATTCTTCCTGATGGAAAGCTCTCGGTTACTTGGGAGATTAAAGAGTTGCCCGCAGGCTATCGTAAAGTAGATCAGATGGTGCGTATGGTGCCGGGTAAGCCTTATCCCGTCATGCATATGATTTTTTCTGATGGTTTAGCATCAGTTTCCTTATTCATAGAGCCTACAAATAAAAGTGGTAAAACCAAGGTGGCACTCGTCACAACTGGAAGTACAAGCTTTTATGCGGGTGTTAATAATGGACATCTCGTCACAGCGGTAGGTGAAGTGCCCGAGGCAACTGTCGTGCAGATTGCAAACGCAGTGGTCATCAGTAAATAAATGTAAGGTTGGTTTTAGTCACACTATGATAGAAGAATATGCGGTAGTGCTTCATTGCAAACAGGATGTCGCGGAGTTGGAAATTGAACGCAGGACTGCATGCGGCATTTGTGGGCAAAAACGAGGTTGTGGCAATGCAACTTGGGGAAAGTTGCTTGGTCATAAAAGTCACACATTTCAAGCGCAAAATACCATAGATGCAAAAGTGGGTGACAATGTCATTGTTGGCATCGATGAGCAGGTTGCGTTGAAATCTGTTTTTTTTCTTTATGTAGTACCGTTGTTGAGCCTAATCATTTTTTCAGTGTTAGCTGAAGCATTATTTGATCACCAGTTATACGTGGTATTTGCTGCGATATTAGGGCTGTTGATTGGTTTTGTCTGGGTTAAATCACATCTGGCCGGTCGTGATAGGCATCACGCAATTATATTGCGCCAGGCGGAGGCTATGCCATCTTGTGGTGCTAATAAAGAGGTTAAGGATATTTGATCCCTGGTGTGTTAATTATTTGATTTTTAAACTAAACGAGGTGAGTGGATGATGAGAAGTTGGCTTGCTGCAATGGCAGTTATTTTGTTTTCTGCAGTGAATGTGAATGCTAAAGATTTGCCAGATTTTACCGAGTTGGCCGAAAAGCAAGGACCTGCTGTTGTTAACATTAGTATCACGCAAAGTATGCGCGCAAGTAATGTGCAGCTTCCTGGCATGTTAGGCGATGAGCAAATGCAAGAGTTCTTTAAGCGCTTTGGTATTCCTAATCTTCCTGGTCAAAATGGCGGCGCACAGCCTGAGTATAAATCTCAATCTTTAGGTTCAGGTTTTATTATCAGTCATGATGGTTATATTCTAACCAATGCGCACGTGGTGTCTGAAGCTGATGAAGTGATTGTTAAATTGTCAGACAAGCGCGAGTTTAAAGCAAAGATTATTGGTGCAGATAAACGTACTGATGTTGCATTAGTTAAAATTGAAGCAACAGGTTTGCCAAAAGTCGTGACTGGCGATCCAAACAAGTTAAAAGTGGGTGAGTGGGTAGCAGCGATTGGCTCTCCATTTGGTCTTGAGAACACCATGACTGCAGGTATCGTAAGTGCAAAAGGTAGAGCTTTGCCACAAGAAAACTTTGTACCTTTTATTCAAACCGATGTGGCCATTAATCCAGGTAACTCTGGTGGTCCATTGTTTAATCTCGCGGGTGAAGTAGTGGGGATTAATTCACAAATTTATAGTCGTAGCGGTGGTTCAATGGGCTTGTCATTCAGCATCCCCATTGATGTGGCACTAGAGGTGACTAATCAGCTGAAAGCTTCTGGCAAAGTGACTAGAGGTTGGTTGGGTGTTGTGATTCAAGAGTTAAGTAAAGAACTCGCAGAATCATTCGGCATGAGAAATACGAATGGCGCTTTGGTGGCTGGTGTTGAAAAAGGTGGGCCAGCGGACAAGGGTGGCTTAGAAGCTGGTGATGTGATTACTAAGTTTGATGGTAAGACGATTTCGAGCTCTTCTGATTTGCCTCGCGCGGTGGGTGTTGCTAAGCCAGGTAAAGCGGTACCTGTAGAAATATTGCGTAAAGGTAATGAAAAGACATTGAGTGTCGCGATTGGTGAAATGCCATCGGATTCATCAGAGTCTGTACAAGCGAGTAAGCCTTCAGCGAAACAAGATGTAGATCGTATAGGTTTGATTCTAAAGGAACTAACGCCTCAGCAAAAGAAAAAGCTTAACGGTAAGAGTGGTCTGTTAGTCATTGATGCTCAGGGCGCAGTCGCTCAGGCTGGTATTCGTCGCGGTGATGTCGTATTGGGCTTGAATAATACTGAAGTGCAAAGTCTTGAGCAGTTTAATAAGCAGTTGTCTAGTTTTGGCGCCGGTAAGACGATTGCCTTGCTAGTGCTGCGTGGCGAAAATACATTGTATGTACCAGTGAAAATTCCAGCCGCTAAGTAAATGTCATCTCACGCATAATTAAGGGCATGCATAATCTATAGATGTTAATACTTTGAATTTGCTGTAAAATCCGAGCTGTTCGGTTAACAATAAGGGCGCCTAGTGCGCCCTTATTGTTAAGGCCGTATCTGTTCTACTTGAACAGCTCGTTAGTCGTCAATTTAGTCATTATTAAAAATTAAACATGAAAAATATTCGTAACTTTTCCATTATTGCTCACATCGATCACGGTAAATCCACCTTGGCTGACCGCATTATTCACTTGTGTGGTGGCTTGGCAGATCGTGAGATGGAAGCGCAAGTGCTTGATTCTATGGATATTGAGCGTGAGCGTGGTATTACGATTAAAGCGCAAACGGCAGCTTTGGAATATAAAGCAGATGATGGGCAGATTTACCATCTGAATTTAATTGACACGCCAGGTCACGTGGATTTTAGCTACGAGGTTTCGCGGTCACTGTCAGCTTGCGAAGGCGCACTGCTGGTGGTGGATGCCAGCCAAGGAGTTGAGGCGCAAAGTGTAGCTAACTGCTATACCGCATTAGATTTGGGTGTTGAGGTGACAGCAGTACTGAATAAAATTGACTTGCCGTCAGCAGACCCTGATCGCGTGATTCAGGAAATTGAAGATGTGATAGGTGTGGATGCCTCTGATGCTGTGCGCTGTTCTGCAAAAACCGGTGTAGGTGTTCGTGATGTATTAGAAGCAGTGATTGCTAAAGTACCACCACCTGTAGGTGATGTCACTAAGCCACTAAAGGCCTTAGTCATTGATGCATGGTTTGATAACTATGTGGGGGTCGTGATGCTAGTGCGCGTGGTAGACGGCATACTTAAACCTAAAGATAAGATACGCTTGATGGCGACAGGATCTGAGCATCTGTGTGAGCAGGTGGGTGTGTTTACACCAAAATCGCTACAAAAAACATCATTGTCAGCGGGTGAGGTAGGCTTTGTGATTGCCGGTATTAAAGAGTTGGCTGCCGCTAAAGTGGGTGATACTGTGACTTTGGCTGGTAAGCCAGCAGCAGAACCGTTGGCAGGCTTTAAAGAAGTGAAGCCGCAAGTGTTTGCGGGCTTATATCCTGTTGAGTCAAATCAGTTTGAAGCTTTGCGTACCGCGCTGGAAAAGTTGAGTTTGAATGATGCGTCTTTGCTGTTTGAGGCGGAAAACTCAACGGCATTGGGTTTTGGTTTCCGATGCGGTTTCTTAGGCTTGTTGCACATGGAGATTGTGCAAGAACGCTTAGAGCGCGAATATGACATGGACCTGATTACCACAGCGCCAACAGTTGTATATGAGCTACTACTCAAAAATGGCGAGGTGCAGCAAATTGAAAATCCATCACGCTTGCCTGAGCCATCACGTATTGAAGAAATTCGTGAGCCTGTGATTATCGTAAATTTGTTGATGCCACAAGATTATGTTGGCCCAGTGATGACCTTATGTAATGGCAAGCGAGGTATTCAGCGCAATATGCAGTACTTGGGTCGTCAGGTGATGTTGAGCTATGAAATGCCATTGAATGAAGTTGTATTAGATTTCTTTGATCGATTGAAATCTGTATCACGTGGTTATGCAAGTATGGATTACGAGTTTTTAGAGTTCCGTGCGGCTGATTTGGTTAAGTTAGATATCATGGTGAATGGTGAGCGTGTTGATGCCTTGAGTTTAATTGTACATCGCAGTAATAGTGTTTATCGAGGTCGTGAAGTGGCGGCAAAAATGCGTGAATTGATTCCGCGTCAAATGTTTGATGTGGCAATTCAGGCGTCGATAGGCGCTAATATCATTGCACGTGAAACTGTGAAAGCGATGCGTAAAAATGTGATTGCAAAATGTTATGGTGGTGATATTACACGTAAGCGTAAGTTGCTTGAGAAACAAAAAGAAGGTAAGAAACGCATGAAGCAAGTGGGTAACGTTGAAATCCCACAAGAGGCGTTTTTAGCCATTTTAAGAGTTGAAGATAAATAAAAGCTATTGAAACAAAAGCCATATACAAACCAAAGTTAAAACAAATAAGAAAATAGGGTAAAACGCCATGATGTTCGCGCTTTTCATGATAATCGTATTGCTGGTAACAGGGCTAATATGGCTATTGGATAGTTTAGTATTAAGTAAAAAACGCCCAGCGGGGGTGGATGAGCCAGTTATCGTTGAATATGCCAAAAGCTTTTTCCCTGTCATTCTCGTGGTTTTTTTAATTCGCTCATTTGTTGTCGAGCCATTCAAAATACCATCAGGTTCAATGATGCCTACTTTGCTGGCAGGCGATTTTATTTTAGTAAACAAGTTTACTTATGGATTACGTGTTCCAATTTTAAACAATACTTTCTTAAAAGTTAATCAACCCGCGCGAGGTGATGTGATTGTGTTTCACTATCCACCTAACCCTTCTATTGATTACATCAAGCGTGTTGTTGGCTTGCCTGGTGATAAAGTTGGCTACCAAGACAAGCGTTTAACCATTAATGGGCGTCCAGTCGAGGTTGAAGATGCCGGTTATTACGAGTATGTCATGTCTGGCCTTAATGTCGTTGAAGCCAAGCAATATCATGAGCAGTTAGGCGCAAAAAAACATGATATTTTAGTGCATGATGTGATCGGTAGTTATGACGTAGACACAATTGGTGCTAAATTTGCAGAGGGTGAAGAAGTGACTGTCCCAGATGGACATTATCTAGCGATGGGGGATAATCGTGACAATAGTTCGGATAGCCGTGTATGGGGGTTTGTACCTGAACAGAACCTTGTTGGTAAGGCGTTTTTTATCTGGATGAACTTTGATCAGGGGTCTAGAATTGGTAATAAGATAAATTAATTTTAAGCTGTATCAACGTCAATCAGTATGGAGATAAGCATGATAAACAAATTGATGAATATGAAAAGTGCAAAAAATCAACATGGCGCAACACTACTTGGCATGCTCATAGTTGGCGTGTTTATCGTATTTGTTGCTTTAATTGTCATGAAAGTGACACCAGCTTATATTGAGTTTATGTCGGTAAAAAAAGTATTAAAATCGATGCAGGATGAATCACTAGCTACAATGACTAACAAGGAAATCAAAGACTCATTTAATAAGCGTGCCTCTACTTCCTATGTAGAGGTAGTGACCGGCGCTGATCTTGTGATTGAAAAAGGTTCGAGTGGTACGGTAGTGATGGTTGACTATGAGGTCGTCAAGCCTATTATTGGTAATGTGAGTGTGCTGATTGATTTTTCAGCCCGTAGTGATGGTAAGTAGTGTATTTTAGAAATATAAATAAGCAGCGAATTTTTGGTGGTGTTGATGTCTAAACAAGACTTATTAAAGCGCTTGTCGCATCAATTTGTGAATGAAAACTTGTTAACCCAAGCGCTCACTCACAGGAGTTACGCTGGACTCAATAATGAGCGTCTTGAGTTCTTGGGTGATGGCGCTCTAAACTTTATTATTGCCCATCAGTTGTATCAGCGGTTTCCAAAACTGGCAGAGGGCGATCTTAGTCGACTGCGAGCACAGTTGGTGAAAGAGGCAACTTTGTCAGAAATTGCCTTATCACTCAATCTTGGTGATGCTTTGTTATTAGGTGAAGGCGAGCTTAAAAGTGCAGGTTGGCGCAGGCCTTCCATCTTAGCCGATGCGCTCGAGGCGATTATCGGCGCAGTTTATCTAGATAGTGGCTTTGAAGCCGCCCAGACCTTTGTACTAGGGCTTTATGCAAATAAGTTAGAGACGATTGATCCTAAAGTGATTGATAAAGATCCTAAGTCCTTGTTGCAAGAGTTGTTGCAGAGTAGAAAAATCGCAGTTCCTGAATATACAGTGACCCATACCAGCGGTGAAGCGCATGAGCAAAAGTTCGTCGTGGAATGCTTGGTTGAGAAACATCAAATTCGCACAGTAGGTGAGGGACGTAGCCGTCGCATTGCTGAACAGCAGGCAGCAGAACTCGCTTTGCTTGCGTTAAATAAACTCCATATTGGAAAAGTTAAAAAATGACAGATATTAATCAAGAGTTTGAAGTGCAGGCTGTGACTGCTTTCAACGGTCCCTATAAGTGCGGTACGGTGGCCATTGTAGGGCGTCCGAATGTGGGTAAATCCACGTTACTAAACCATATTTTAGGCATGAAGCTCGCTATTACTTCACGCAAGGCACAAACAACACGCCACCGCTTATTGGGGATACACACCACAGATGATACGCAGTATTTATTTGTGGATACGCCTGGTTTTCAGCAAAAGCACTTAAACACATTAAACAAAGGTCTTAATAAGACAGTCACACAAGTACTGACAGAAGTAGATGTCGTGCTGTTTGTGATTGAGCCAATGAAGTTGGGCGAAGCAGATCGCAAAGTGTTGCAGTTGTTATCAGATAAAACACCAACTATTTTAGTGGTCAATAAGTTAGATTTGATGGGTGATAAAGGCAATGTATTGCCATTGATTCAAGATTTTGACTTGGAGTTCCCGTTTTCAGAAATCGTGCCAGTGAGTGCCAAGAAGAGCCTGAATTTAGATGAGTTATTAAAATCTATCCGCACTTATTTGCCTGAGCAAGAGGCAATATATTCTGAAGATGAGTTGACTGATAAGAATGAGCGTTTTCTTGCGGCAGAACTAGTGCGTGAGAAAATATTTAGGTTGCTAGGCGATGAAATTCCATATTCAGTCGCTGTGGAAGTTGAAAAATTTGAAGTGGTAGGTAAATTGCGCCGTATTTTTTGCGCCATTATTGTGGACAAAGAAAGCCAAAAACCAATGTTGATTGGTAAAAACGGCGAGAAGCTCAAGCAAATTTCCACTGAAGCCAGACAAGACATGGAAAAATTGTTTGGTGGTAAAGTGTACCTGGAAACCTGGGTAAAAGTTAAGGGCGGTTGGGCTGATGATGCCCGTGCGCTAAAATCCTTAGGCTATTAATACGCTAGTAGAGATGTAAGTAGAGACCCTATGGCCTCGGTGAGTACACATCGTCAGGATAATCAAGCCGTTTACGTGCTGCATACTTATCCTTTTAAAGAAACCAGCTTAGTGGTTGAGTTGTTTGCGCGTGACTTTGGGCGCGTAGCAACCACAGCCAAAGGCGCACGGCGCCCACGTTCTGCTATGCGCGGTATGCTGCAAGCGTTTCAACCGATGCTAGCTACTTGGTCTGGTAAATTAGAGCTTAAGACATTACACAGTCTTGAATGGAACGGTGTGCTACTACTGTTACAAGGGGAGGCGTTGATGTGTGGTTTTTACCTCAATGAGTTACTGTTGAGGTTATTGCCACGAGAAGACCCGCATGAAGCTTTGTTTGAGTACTATGCCGATACATTAAAGACCTTGGCGATTAGTCATGATTTAGCCACAACACTGCGCCGTTTTGAGTTGAAATTTTTGCAGGAATTGGGTTACGCAATCCCACTGCATGTAGATGCCAACGATACGCCTGTACTAATGCAGCAGCATTATCGCTATGAAGCCGAGCATGGTGCATACCCATTACGTGGTGCATTAACACGCCATGAAAACGGTGTGCAACTATCGGGTAAAACATTAATTGATATGTCAAACGATGATTATCGTGATGAGCAAACACAACAGCAAAGTAAGCAATTGATGCGTTATTTATTAGCGCATTACTTAGATGACAAGCCTTTGCATACGCGACAATTGTTAATTGATTTACAGGGCTACTGACTAACTTATTGAGGCAGCTCAATGCTAACTTAGTATCAGGGCTGGCATAATATTACGATTTATAAGGTTATAAAATCATGATTAAATTAGGTGTGAATATTGATCACGTTGCAACGATTCGTCAGGCACGTGGCACTAAATATCCTAGTGTAGTACAAGCGGCATTGCGTGCAGAACAATCTGGTGCTGATAGTATCACGCTACATTTGCGCGAAGATCGCCGCCACATGCAAGACGCAGACATCTTTGCATTGCGCCCACTATTGCAAACCAAAATGAATCTAGAGTGTGCAGTGACCGATGAAATGCTGGATATCGCGATTAAAGTGATGCCACAAGATGTATGTTTAGTGCCAGAGCGTCGTGAAGAGCGCACTACTGAAGGTGGGCTGGATGTGGTTACCCATTTTGACAAAGTTAAACATGCGGTACAAAAACTAAGCGATGTGGGTATTCGTGTGTCATTATTTATTGCACCTGATTTAGCGCAGATCGACGCAGCGGTTAAGACTGGTGCGCCAGTGATTGAATTGCATACTGGGACTTTTGCAGATGCCGAAATCGAGCGTGTGCAAATTGCAGAACTTGATCGTATCGAGCGCGCACTGCATCATGCAAAGGATGCGCGTTTGGTGGTTAATGCCGGTCATGGCCTGCACTATCATAATGTACATCATGTTGCGCGCATGTATGGCTTTGAAGAGCTGAATATAGGCCATGCGATTGTGGCGCATGCCTTATTTGTCGGTTGGGATAATGCTGTACGTGAAATGAAATCTTTGATGAAAGAGTTTGCACCTAAGTAGCACTCTGGTAAAAGCTAAAAGGCGATTAATGATTTTTGGAATTGGTACAGATGTGGTTGAAGTCGCACGCATTAACGACTCTGTTGCAGAGTTTGGTGATACGTTCGCAAAAAAGATTTTGGCAGAAAGTGAAATGCTAAGTTATCAGCAGTCCAATATTAAATCTCGTTTTTTAGCAAAACGGTTTGCTGCAAAAGAGGCTTTTTCTAAGGCGCTCGGCACCGGGTTAAGAGCTCCTGCCACTTTGCAGAATATCGCAGTTTCCCATGATGATTTGGGTAAGCCTATTTTAGTGCTGGCGCCCGTGCTACAAGCATTTTTAGATTCAAAAAATATCAATAAAACACACATTAGTATTAGCGATGAGAAAAATTTAGCTGCTGCATTTGTTGTGTTGGAAATGTAATGGCAGCAACTACGATCGATTTGAATGTACCAGATATTGCGCGTCGTTTTGGAGGCGTTGCTAGGCTGTATGGTGCAGATGGTTTGGCTAAGTTGCAGTCATCGCATGTTTGTGTCATTGGTATTGGTGGCGTGGGAAGTTGGGCTGCCGAGGCTTTAGCACGCAATGCGGTAGGGACAATTACTTTAATCGATCTGGATAACGTAGCGGAGTCTAATGTTAACCGTCAGCTCCATGCCTTAGATCATACCTTCGGCAAAGCTAAGGTCACTGCAATGCGCGAGCGTATTTTGAGTATTAACCCGTTCGCACAGGTGCATGAAATTGAAGATTTTGTGACTGTTGAAAATGTCAGTGTGATGCTAAATCCGCCGTATGATTATGTCATTGATTGTATTGATGATGCCAAAGCCAAAATAGCAATCGCGGCTTATTGTCGACAGCACATGCTGGGCTTAGTCACAGTAGGTGCAGCAGGTGGTAGGCTAGACCCTACACGTATTCAAGTGGCTGATTTGGCTCATGTGTCTGGTGATCGTTTATTGGCGAAAGTGCGTAACCAGTTGCGTCGAGACCATCAGTTTCCTAAAGCGACTAATTCAAAAAAATCTGATAAATTTGGAATACAGGCAGTCTATTCCGATGAAGAGGTAATTAAACCTAATAGCACTTGCGATATAGAGTCTAATGCTGGAGTGACAGGGCTTAACTGTGCGGGTTATGGGTCTAGTGTGTGTGTCACAGCACCATTTGGTTTTACTGCCACAGCTTTTGTCCTTAAAGCTTTATTAGCTAAGTAAATATAGGCTGATTTAATATCTCTGTATTTTCTTTAGCTAAGCGCGCATGATTGATACACATCGTCGCCCGATAGATGTAAATCATAAATGGGTGGATATATGAAATTAAGTGACTTCTTAAATCAGTCTTGCGCGAACCTGAATCATGCTGGTCAGTTATCACCGTTAATCTTGAGCATTGCCGATGCTGGTAAGCAGATTGCAGTTTTGGTTGCAAAAGGTAAGCTAGCCGGCGTTACAAATAAGCTTGATAGTATCAACGTGCAAGGCGAAGCCCAAATGCAGTTGGATATTAGCAGCCATGATATTTTCATCGATTGTTTATCAACCACTAAATTAGTGGTTGGTGCAGTATCTGAAGAGTTAGCTTCCCCTTATTACTTTGATGGCTACGCTGTAGATGCCCAATATTTAGTATGTTTTGACCCGCTTGATGGTTCTTCAAATGTTGCATTTGATGGTGTGGTTGGTTCTATTTTTTCTGTACTACCTGCACCCTTGAATGCTGAGCGCAGTGAGGCCATGTTTTTACAACAAGGTATTCATCAGATTGCCGCTGGCTATGTGCTGTATGGGCCTGCTACCATGCTAGTGATTACGCTAGGGGCTGGCACACATGCGTTTACCTTAGATCCAGAGACACAGGTATTTGAATTAACGCACCCTGATTTACAGATTCCAGCACATTATCCAGAGTTTGCAATTAACGCCAGTCGGCAACGCTTTTGGGAGGCGCCGATGCAGCAATATATTGCTGACTGTATCGCCGGTGAAGAGGGTGTTAGGCAATGTAATTTTAATATGCGATGGATGGCCAGCATGGTGGCGGATATCCACCGCATATTAATGCGAGGTGGCGTATTTCTTTATCCAAAAGATCGCCAAGTAACAGACCGAGCAGGTCGGTTAAGATTATTATATGAAGTGAACCCGATGAGTATGTTAATTGAGCAGGCTGGCGGGAAAGCCAGTACGGGTCGTGCATCTGTGTTAGGTTTACAACCGACACAGATTCATCAGCGTGTACCTGCAATATTAGGGTCTATACAAGAAGTCGATTTAATTGAGCAGTATCATCAGCGGTGAGGTTTTTAAACTGAGTTGTCATTAAGGGGCGTTCTATGGCGATGATATCTTTAAGGCAATTATTAGATCATGCCGCCGAGCATGATTATGGGTTGCCTGCATTTAATATCAATAATATGGAACAGATACATTCGATTCTGCTGGCAGCCAATGAGGTAGATAGTCCTGTTATTTTACAAGCTTCTGCTGGTGCACGCGGGTATGCAGGTGAGCCGTTTTTAAGGAAAATGGTTGAGGCTGCGATTGAGCAATACCCGCATATCCCTATTTGTATGCATCAAGATCACGGTGCATCACCTGCGGTGTGCCAAATGGCTATTCGGAGCGGATTTTCTAGTGTGATGATGGATGGGTCATTATTGTCTGATGCTAAGACCCCAGCTAGCTATGAATACAATGTGGAGGTAACTAAGCGCGTGGTCGAGTTTGCACACGCCGTGGGCGTTTCTGTTGAGGGTGAACTGGGCTGTTTAGGCTCGTTAGAAACTGGGCAGGCAGGTGATGAAGATGGTAGTGGTGCAGTAGGCATGTTGAGTGAATCGCAATTGCTGACAGATCCTGATGAGGCGGCGGCCTTTGTGGCTGCAACTAAAGTGGATGCCTTAGCCATTGCCATCGGAACCAGTCACGGCGCTTATAAATTCAGCAGGCCACCCACAGGAGATACACTTGCTATTGATCGCATTAAAGCGATTCATGCACGCATCCCTAATACACATTTAGTGATGCATGGCTCCTCAAGCGTTTCACAAGACTCATTGGAGATGATTAGGAAATATGGCGGGAAAATCAAAGAAACCTATGGAGTGCCAGTATCGCAAATTGTAGAAGGCATTAAAAATGGCGTGAGAAAAGTGAATATAGATACAGATATACGCTTAGCCATGACGGCAGCTATTAGAGAAAGCATGGCCTTGCACCCAGAGGATTTTGATCCACGTATCTATTTTAAATCTGCCATCTTGGCAGCACAGCAATTATGTCAAGACCGTTTTGAAGCGTTTGGAAGCGCTGGGCGTGCTAGCCAGATTAAAGTGGTATCAATGGAACAGATGGCTGCGCGCTATACCAAGGATTAATCAATGAACAGTTCGCGGCGAGGCTTGATTGTAGGTAATTGGAAACTGCATGGAACCCTTGAAGGTAATCGTGATTTATTGTTGCAATTAATAGCCAACTTTAAAGATTTGAATGCAGTCGATTTTGCAGTATGTTTACCTTATGTGTATCTGTTTCAGGCGCAACAGCTACTGGCTGGTAGTAATATTCTGTGGGGATCGCAGAATGTGAGTCAATATGATGAAGGTGCCTACACCTCTTGCATTTCAGCCGCCATGATTGCAGAATTTGGTTGTCAATATGTGATTCTTGCGCACTCTGAGCGACGAATGCTTAGGCTGGAAAGTTATGAAGTGACTGCTCAGCGTCTTTTACGCGCATTAGAGGGCGGCTTAACGCCAATTTACTGTGTAGGTGAGGCGCAAGCTGAACGTGATGCAGGGTTGGCTGAAGATACGGTTAAGAAGCAGGTGCTCAACATGTTGCACAGTTTGGATGACGATGCGTTTGCTCGTGCCAAACAATATAATATGGTTGTGGCTTATGAGCCAGTCTGGGCGATCGGTACGGGTCAACATGCAAGCCCGCAACAAGCACAATCAATGCATGCTTATATCCGGCAACTGATTGCCACCAGAGCGCCTGATTTTGCACAGCACATACGGATTATTTATGGCGGAAGCCTAAGCGCTGATAATGCAGATGCAATGCTGAAAATGCCTGATATTGATGGTGCATTACTTGGGCGCTCTGCATTAGTAGCAGAAGCGTTTACAGAAATTGGCCGTATCGCTAATGACTTAGCTTTAGAAGCGCATCAGTAAGCCTAAATACTGAACCTATAGTAAAGGCAGTAGTCATTGTTAAATGTCTCAAGCCACCCATCTCTCATTTAAAGGTAATAAATCTTATCTTCCTAGCAAACTTTGCGTGCAATGTGGACGCACCATGACATGGCGTAAGTCATGGTCTAAAAATTGGGATTCTGTTAAATACTGTTCAAACACATGTAAGCAAAGCGCAAAAAAATGATGAGAAATGTAATCGTGATATTGGGTGACCAACTCAATTTGGATAACCCAGCATTAGAAGGGTTTAACCATCAGCAGGATATGGTGTTGATGATAGAGGCGCCAAATGAGTCGACGCATGTATGGTCACACAAAGCACGTATTGCATTGTTTTTATCAGCGATGCGTCATTTTGCAGAAACCTTGCAAGGTCAGCATTATCCCTTACGCTATTTAAAGCTAGGTGATCATGATTATATTGATTTAGCCAGTGCATGGTTAGCTTTGCTATCAGAATATGACCCGCAACAAATCATCGTTTGTGAGACGGGAGATTATAGGGTTTTAAAAGTGCTAGAGGATTGTGCATCAACATTAAATAAACGGCTGATCGTGCGAGATGATACGTTTTTCTTATGTAGCCAGGCGGACTTTAAGCGTTGGGCCGGACAAGGTAAACAGTTGCGCATGGAGTATTTCTATCGATACATGCGCAAACGCTACCAAGTGTTGATGGCGGGTGAAGAGCCTATTGGTGGAAAGTGGAATTATGACCACGAAAACCGGAAATCTTTTAGTAAGGATGGCCCACAAAACATTCCAGCTGTTCCCCAGTTCGAAATAGACCAAATTACTCAAGCAGTTTTTGCTGATGTTGAGCGATTCTTTCCAGAGCACCCTGGTAAGCTGGATCATTTCTGTTGGCCAGTCACACGAGCGCAAGCACTATTATTTTTGCAATACTTTATAGCGACTAAATTAGTTGATTTTGGTGTGCATCAAGATGCAATGTGGCAAAGTGATTTAGCCTCAGGTGCGTTTTTATGGCACTCATTACTAGCCTCATCCCTCAATTTAAAACTGCTGCACCCAAAAGAAGTGATTGACGCAGTAGAGCAAGCTTATGAAAAAAACAATTTACCTTTAGCCAGCGTAGAGGGATTTGTTCGGCAAATACTAGGGTGGCGAGAGTTTATCCGCGGACTATATTGGCTAGATATGCCTGCCATGGCTCAGGCTAACCACTATGAGCATCAGCGAGATTTACCAAATTGGTACTGGACAGGTAAAACCAATATGAATTGCATGCGTCAAACCATTACGCAGACTATGCAGTATGGATACGCACATCATATTCAGCGCCTCATGGTAACGGGCATGTTCGGTTTATTAGCAGAAATTGAGCCTAAACAAGTTGCAGATTGGTATTTAGCAGTCTATGTTGATGCGGTCGATTGGGTTGAGTTACCCAATGTAATCGGTATGGCTTTACACGCGAATGGTGGAAGATTTACAAGCAAACCTTACATTGCCAGTGGCGCTTACATTAAGCGCATGAGTAATTACTGCAATAGTTGCAGTTACCAGCCAGAGATTAAAACTTCTGCAAAAGCTTGCCCTGTGACTACGCTATACTGGAACTTTCTCATCAAGCATGAGCAAGTGATGCTCAATAATCCAAGAACAGTGCTAATGGTTAAAAATCTTAATCGATTTAATCATGAAGAAAAGATATTGATTCAACAGAAAGCCCAGCAGGTCTTAGATGCACTTGATGAAATTTAAGAGTATATTGACGCTAGCTAGGTATTGATGGCTTATGTGAATTTTCATGATACTGTCATAATTGGCAACTATGCTGAATGAAATAATTAATTAAAAAATATCATGCGTTCAGTTAACTCTCCTCTCAAATTACTCAATCGAGATATCAGCATACTTGCGTTCAATGCGCGTGTGTTGAGTCTTGCGCAAAACACAGAGTATCCTCTGTTAGAGCGTTTACGTTTTCTTTGTATCGTATCATCTAATCTGGATGAGTTTTTTGAAGTGCGCGCTGCACCACATGTGGATGCTATGCGTGATAATGAAAAAAAGACAGATGTTAATGTCCAAAGCTATTTAGAGATATCTAAAGCTGCCCATACCCTAGTGGAAAAACAGTATGAAATCTTTAACACAGATTTAATGCCTGCTTTAGCTAGTCAGGGTGTACATTTGGTCTCTCATGGTGACCGCACAATCGAGCAAAAGCGTTGGGTAGCACGTTATTTTGAGTCTAATGTCCGTCCTTTATTGGTGCCGGTTGCACTTGACCCGTCTCATCCTTTTCCGCAAGTTGCTAACAAATCACTCAACTTTATTGTGTCATTAGGTGGCACAGATGCTTTTGGTCGCAATAATAATATTGCCATTGTGAAAGTCCCAAGAGCGCTACCTCGATTAATTAAACTGCCCAAAAATCTCAGCGGCAAGCAACAAAAATTTGTTTCCTTGTCTAGCATCATACGTGCGCACTTAGCTAGCTTATTCGCCGGCCGAGAAGTGCTGTGCTTCTCACAGTTTAGAGTGACCCGACACTCAGACTTAGCCGTTGATGAAGAGGATGTTAAAAACTTGCGTACTGCCCTCCGAAAAGGCTTAGTGCAACGGCACTTTGGTGAGGCCGTGAGGCTAGAGGTATCACATGGATGTGATGAAAAGTTAGCTAAATTACTCTTACAACAATTTGACTTACCTAAGCAATCGCTTTATCGCGTGAATGGTTTGGTGAACTTAGCGCGCTTGATGCAATTAGCAGATTTAGCTGAGGGTGATCATCTTAAATTTAAGCCTTATGAGCCACAAATCAGCCAGCAGTTAGTGCCAAATCAATCATTTTTCACCCAGCTTAAACAGCAAGATATTCTGATTCATCAGCCCTACGAGAGCTTTGAATCGGTGATTGATTTCTTGCGTGAAGCGGTGAACGACCCGGATGTACTTTCCATCCAGCAAACTATCTACCGCACAGGTTCAGACCCGCGCATGCTGAAACTACTACAAGAGGCTGTGCGCCGTGGTAAAGAAGTGATGGCTGTTGTTGAGTTGAAAGCCAGATTTGACGAAGAGGCAAATATTAACTGGGCAGAAGACTTAGAGTCTGTAGGCGCACAAGTAGTTTATGGTATTGTAGGGCTAAAAACACATGCAAAAATGTTGCTGGTCATGCGCCGTGAGGCAGGTGGACTTAAATATTATGGACATGTTTCTACTGGCAACTATAACCCACGCACAGCGCGTTTATATACCGATGTGAGTATGCTGACGGCCGATGCGCAGATTACTCGTGATATGGAGCATTTGTTTAGACATATCGCTAGCCAAGTAAAACTACCTCGCATGCAGAAACTGCTGGTTGCACCTTTTAATTTGCATAAACAGATGCTTGCCAAGATTAGGTCTGCCGAGCTTAGTGCAAAAGCTGGCAATGCTGCTTCCATTATTTTAAAAATGAATGCATTAACTGATGAAGCTCTAGTGAAGGCATTGGTAAAAGCAGGGCGTGCCGGTGTACAAATTGATCTGATTCTACGCGGTGCTTGTATTTTACCGATTGATGCGCCTGGACTAGAGGGGCGCATTCGTGTCCGTTCAGTCATTGGGCGATTGCTAGAACATTCCCGCGTGTTTTATTTCAAAATTGCAGAGGTTGAGCACATGTGGCTATCCAGCGCAGACTGGATGAATCGTAACATGATGCGTCGCGTAGAAATTGCATGGCCAATTACTGATGCAAAAAATCGCGGGCGTATCTTGCAAGAGTGCTGCCAAATGTACTTAGACGATAATCATGATGCTTGGATATTAAATGCCGATGGTAGTTACCAGCCTATTGCATCACAGATGCATAGTCGAACCAAATCTGGTGAGCCTGTTCGTATTTATAGCGCACAATTACAACTTTTGCAGAAATATACGGATTAAATAAACTGGTTAAATCAATCATGGCGAACTTAATCATTTGGCGACATGCCGAGGCAGAGGCGCAAAGTGAATCAGGTCACGATAGTGACCGTGCATTAACCAAACGCGGTCATAAGGATGCTGCCAAAGTTGCCAAATGGCTACATAAACACATGCCGGATCAAGTAGACCTACTGTGCAGTCCTGCGCAACGTTGTTTGCAAACTGCACAAGCTTTGCATGATTTAAACCATGCTGAAATCAAAATAGCTGATTTTTTAAGTGTGGATAGCAATGTTGCGCGCATCATTAAAGATATATCAAATCTGAGTGACACTCAAACCATCTTAATGGTAGGGCATCAGCCTAACCTTGGTTGGTTAATCAGTAAGTTTTTGGGCGCAAACGAAAGTGCATGTGCGGTTAAAAAAGGCGCTGTTTGGTGGTTAAAGCAGCGCAAAGTTGGTCACTCGTCACATTATTATATTCATGCGGTTATTCAGCCTCATTTTTAAACACTCAGTATTGTTTCTTGAGATAATCTCATCGATAGGCGTGGTAGTTATCTAGCCGCACATACTTGTATACACTAATGTTTAACTGTGTTAACTTAGTGCTGTAGGCATATTACGATGCATCTATTTGATGATCTTAATAGCTGACCTATTTATACCATTTCAGTGAGCTAAAAGATTTAAAGCGTCTTTCTAACTAAATTTTATGGATGTTTAGAAATTTTAATGATAAGGAGTACTTACTATGGTTTTAGTTAAACGTTTTTTCAGTGCCTTTCTTGCGGCTTCAATTTTATTTACAGGGTCTATTCAAACAGTGCAAGCTGCGATGATTAGTTCAGAGCAAGTGGCTGAGCAAGCTTTTACAGGGTCTGCTGATCAAGATCGTGCGCGTATTATCAGTGCATTGTCACGTGAAGACGTTCAGGTTGCGCTAGTAGAGCGTGGCATTGATCCAGTACAAGCGCGTGAGCGTGTTGCGTCTTTAACAGACGAAGAAGCGAGTGCAATGGCATCACAAATTGAAAATGCACCTGCTGGCGGTATTATTGGTGCGATTGTCTTAGTGTTCCTCGTGTTGTTGTTAACTGATATTTTAGGCTTTACTAAAATCTTCCCGTTCACACGTTCTATTCGTTAATCAAAAGCGCATTTAGCTTTAGGTAGTGTAGATTGGTAGCCAGCATGTTTCGCAATGTACTCATGCTGGCTTTCTTTTTGTTATTGAATGCATGTGCAGCAACAGGTGTGCGTGAGGCAGTGCAAAATAAAGACCTCCCTAGGCAACACGAGCTAACAAAAACACCATTTTTCCCACAAGAGTTATATCATTGCGGTCCAGCCGCATTAGCAACTGCACTCAATGCGATTGATATCAATGTGACACCAGATCAACTGGTGCCAGAAGTCTACATCCCAGCTCGTCAAGGTAGTTTACAAATTGAAATGTTGGCTGCGTCGCGTAGGCACGGCGCTTTATCTGTCAAAGTTGCACCTAGGTTAGATGCTGTTTTGAAAGAGGTTGCTGCAGGTAACGTAGTAGTAGTGATGCAAAATTTGGGCTTATCATGGGCCCCATCTTGGCATTATGCAGTGGTCGTTGGCTACAATCTTGAGCAGGAGAAAGTCTGGTTACGCTCTGGAACATTCGAGCGGTTCGAAATGACATTAAGTACCTTCCAAAGGACTTGGGCGCGAAGTGAGTATTGGGCATTCGTTGCATTAAAACCAGGTAGCTTACCTGCAAGTGATGACCCAGATGCAGTCGCAAAGGCAATCGTCGCTTTCGAAAAGAATTCAAATAAGAAAGATGCTTATTTATCCTATGATGCTGCCGTTAAGCGATGGCCCAATCATTTGGTCCTACTCATGGGGCTTGGTAACAGTGCCTATGCGCTAGGAAACTATTCACATGCAACTAGCGCTTTTCGTGAAGCAACTGCTGCACATCCTGACTCTGCAGCAGCACACAATAATTTAGCCAATATGCTGATGATACTAGGAGATGCTAAGGCTGCCAAACTTGCTGCAGAAAAGGCCCTAGCGTTAGTTGGTGCTGATCAAGCAATGCGGGTGCAAATTGTAAAAACGATTGAAGAGATAAACAGCTACACGGCTAAAAATCCGCATTAATTACATTCGAATTGCTGCCAGAAGTGATTTGATATGATTGTGCGGTCACTACAGTATTACACTTGTGTGCTGAAATGTATCACTCTTTTTATTGCCAGCATTCTGATTAAATGCGTCTTGCAGCGCGCGATTCAGGTGGATTAACCCATACCAATCGCGCGACATACAACATTACTTCATTTATTTCTTTTTTGGTCTGCCTGTTTTAATCGCAGGCACTTTGCTCATGGCGGCTTTTAATGCTGCATCTGTCATTGCAGTCAATTGCATGATGCCTGCACGTAGTAACTCGCTTTTTTTGGCAGGTTGTCCTAATTTAGTTAGGCGCTCTTTTAATACAGAGAATTGTGCGTACTCTGTTTTAGGCATAGTAAAGCTGTCACGCTCCATTTTCAGTTTAGGAGTTTTTTCTTTCACCGTTTTTGTTTTCTCAGTTTTTTTAGGCATAGCAACTGATGCTTTTACAGTTGTCTTGCTTGCTGGCGTAGTTTTTACTGTTGTAGATTTTGTAACTGTCGCTTTAGTTGGTGTAGATTTTACTGCTGGCTTTGCTGTAGGCGTTTTCGCGGCTGCTGCTTTAGTTGGCGTGATGCTTGTAGTTTCAGATTTTTCTGTACTTGATTTTAAGGCTTCAGCTTGAGTGGCATTGATTTTTGACATGGCTTTTCTCCGAATAAACGATATAAACAGTTTATACTGTTTATATTTGAACGCAAATGAATTTTTTGTGACAGTTTTATCATGCGCTAATCAGTTCAAAATGCCAGTTAATTTTCTGCCATGCTAAGGTTTCTTCGTCCAATAGATAGTGAGATTGAGGATATTTCGTTGCCCATGATTTTGGCAGTGTCAGTTTAAAACTGTTGTTGTTTAATGCTAGCTGTATACCGCGTAGATTCGGCATTTGTCGTGCATGGCATAAAATGACAGCCAGCCGCATACAGATTAGCTGCATGACAAATACTCGGTCAGAAAAGTCTGCTTCTAGTCGTTTCAGCTTCCCGCGGTGACCTAAAATAATTAAGCTTAAGCAATGCAATTCACTTTGTGAGAAGCCAACAGGTTCTGTGTGATCTAATATATAGGCGCCATGCAAATGAGCATCTACTGGAGAGATAACGCCACCGATTTCATGCAGAAGTGCTGCCCAACGCAGTTTACGCGCATGTTTAAAACGTTCACCGTCTGCAAATGTAACGTTTTCGCCGATTTTTTCAAACAATTTTTCAGCGACTTCAGCAACCGTTTTTGCATGTGTTTCATCTACATCAAACTTACGTGCTAAACGTTGGATAGAAGCGTTTCTTAAATCTAACATGTCGTTCTCACGTGCTAACATGTCGTAGAGTAGGCCGTGGCGAAGGGCGCCTTTGGCTACATTTAGCGTATCAATGTTTAAAAACTCAAACACAGCAATTAAAATTGATAGACCGCCACCAATGACGGGTTTGCGATCTTCTTTTAAACCATTCAGGCGTAGTTTGTCTGCGTAACGTGCTTTCAGTAACTCTTCACGTAACCAATATAAACTTTCTTTGCTGACAGAGTCTGCAGGTTTTCCATATTGCACTAGCACGTCGGCAACAGCACCGACTGTCCCAGATGCACCATACGCAATATCCCAATGCTGATGGTTAAAGTTTGCACCTAGGGTTTCAAAAATAGATTCAGCAGAGATTTCTGCACGTGTGAATGCTTTCTCTGTAAACTCACCATTGGCAAAGTGTTTAAGTGACCATGCAACTGAGCCTACGTGTAAAGATGCTGTATGTGTCGATTCAAAGCCATGACCAAGGATAAACTCAGTTGATCGTCCTCCAATATCGATGACTAATCTTTTTTCGTCCGATTGTGGAAGAAAGCGGCTTACACCTTGATAAATAAGGCGAGCCTCTTCAACGCCAGAGATAACCTCAACTTCAAAGCCGAGTGCTTTTTTCGCGAGTTTTAGAAAATAGTCACGGTTGTTCGCTTCTCGTAATGTTTGCGTAGCAACAGCACGCACATGTGTTGCATCAAAACCTTGTAAGCGCTCACCAAACCTAGATAAGCAACGAATACCACGTTCAATCGCCTCAGTGGTCAAGTTACGGTCTTCATCGAGGTCGCCACCCTGACGCACAGCTTCTTTAATGTACTCTACTCGTTCAATATGGCCACTATCTAGTCTGCCAATTTCAAGTCTAAAGCTATTAGAGCCTAAATCGATTGCAGCGAGTAAAGCTTTATCTGCGGGTGGGTTGCTGGATTGATTGTTCATAAATGATGAGGAGTTTTTGAGCGAGTTTTATGTAAAACAATAATACTGTTTATTTGGTGATTATAGTTTGAAACTTTAATGACAATTTCTAAATTTATTAATAATTGATAAAGTCATCAAGCATATTGCTTGAAAAATTGTGAGTAATCCCCACATACGAACTATTGTTTTTCATTCTTAACATTAGGAGCTTAATTTATGTCCACTGCGACAGCACAACAAGAAATTCATCCAAAAGAGTCAATGGCTTTTCAAGCTGAGGTGAAACAACTGTTACAGCTAATGATTCACTCTTTGTATAGCAATAAAGAAATTGTATTGCGTGAGTTGATTTCAAATGCATCTGATGCGGCAGATAAATTACGTTTTGAAGCATTAGCGAATGGTGCGCTATATGAAAATGACAGTGAGTTAAAAATCCGTCTGGCTTTTGATAAAGAAGCGCGCACCTTAACCATTACTGATAATGGCATCGGCATGAGCCGTGACGAAGTGATTGCAAACATCGGCACCATAGCGAAATCAGGCACTAAAGAATTTTTTAATGCACTCACTGGCGACCAAGCCAAAGATGCTAACTTAATCGGCCAGTTCGGTGTGGGTTTCTATTCAGCATTTATCATTGCAGATAAAGTAACATTGACGACGCGACGTGCTGGAGCAACAGAGGCTGTTCGTTGGGAGTCTGCTGGTGAAGGTGACTTTACGATTGAAGCTGCAGATAAAACCAGCCGCGGTACTGAAATTACCTTGCATTTGCGTGAAGGTGAAGATGAGTTCTTAAGTGACTGGAAATTAAAGACCATCATTCGTAAATATTCAGACCACATTACGTTGCCGATTGTGATGAAAAAGTCTGAATGGAAAGATGGCGCTGAAGTGGCGACCGATGAAGAAGAGACTGTTAATAAAGCTTCAGCATTATGGGCGCGTAGTAAAAACGATATTACAGAAGAAGAGTATCAAGAGTTTTACAAACATGTGTCACATGATTTTGAAAACCCGTTAGCCTATACGCATAGCCGTGTAGAAGGTAAGCAAGAGTATATTTCGTTACTCTATGTGCCTAGCAAAGCGCCGTTTGATTTATATGACCGTGATCGTCGTCATGGCATTAAACTTTATGTGAAGCGCGTATTTATCATGGAAGACGCTGAAAAGTTGATGCCACAATACCTACGCTTTGTTCGTGGGGTGATTGATACCTCTGATTTGCCATTAAATGTCTCGCGCGAGATTTTACAATCAAGCCGTGATGTGGATGCGATTAAAGCTGGTTCAGTGAAAAAAGTGCTTGGTTTGTTAGAAGATATGGCGGAAAACAAACCTGAAGATTACGCTAAATTTTACCAAGAGTTTGGCCGTGTACTCAAAGAAGGTCCAGGTGAAGATTTTGCTAACAAAGATAAAATCGCTGGCTTGCTACGCTTTGCCTCAACTAAGGCGGATACTGATGCTCAAGAGGTATCGTTTAAAGATTACATCTCACGCATGCAGCCAGAGCAAGATGTAATCTACTACATTACAGCAGATAGCTTTGCTGCGGCACAACATAGCCCGCACTTGGAGATATTCCGTAAAAAAGGCATTGAAGTATTGCTGATGAGCGACCGTGTGGATGAGTGGTTGTTAGGTAGCTTGACCGAGTTTGAAGGTAAGAAGCTACAATCAATCGCTAAAGGCGATTTAGATTTGGGTAAGCTCGAATCTGAAACTGAAAAAGAGATTCAGAAGAAAATCGAAGAAGAATCTAAAACCTTGGTAGAAAAAATCAAGCAAACATTGGGTAGCCAAGTAAAAGATGTGCGCGTGACGCATCGCTTGACGGACTCTCCAGCTTGCTTGGTGAGTGATGCGCACGACTTATCAGGTAATTTAGCGCGTATTTTAAAAGCGGCTGGTCAAAATGCACCAGAAAGTAAACCAATATTGGAAATCAATCCAACACATAAGCTGGTAAAACGACTTGAAACTGAATCTGCAGAGACTGTTTTTGCAGATTTAACACACGTACTATTTGATCAGGCGCTTCTCGCTGAGGGTGGTACGTTGGAAGATCCTGCTAGTTTTGTAAAGCGTATGAACAGTTTGATTAGCTAAGCTGTTGTTATAAAAAACAAAAGCCGCCAAACGTAAGTTTGGCGGCTTTTTTATTGGTGTTTAAAATACATGACTGAAATGTAACATTCAAACATCTGTCATAAAGCTGGCTCATTTTTTGCTAAAATAACAATACCATTCAATAATTTAAGACTCGCTCATATGAAAACGCCAGCCGAAACGAAAGCCAAACCTAAGAAAACCGTTAAAGCTAAGTCAGGCGCAATACCTAAACTTGCTCCAATTGATCAGGCTTTACAAAATCATTTGATATTTTCTAGCTTCAAGACTAGCGATGCAGCCACGCCTAGAGACTGGTATGACGCCGCAAGTTACACCGTGCGTGATCACGTGGTTGAGCGGTGGGTAAAAACAGCGGAGTCTTATTATCGTGATGATCCTAAGCGCGTTTACTACTTATCACTAGAGTTCTTAATTGGGCGCATGTTGAGTAATGCTGCACTAAACTTGGGCATCAGTGATGAGCTTAAGGCTGGAATGGCAACCTTGGGCCATGATCTAGAAAATACCATAGAGTTAGAAACAGATGCTGCACTAGGTAATGGTGGTTTGGGTCGTTTAGCAGCTTGCTTTTTAGATTCAATGGCAACGATGGATATTCCAGCTGCAGGATATGGTATTCGCTATGAGTATGGCATGTTCAGACAGTCCATTGAAAATGGTCGTCAGGTAGAGAATCCAGATAATTGGCTACGTTACGGCAATATTTGGGAGTTCCAGCGCCCAGAGGCAACCTACAATATTAAATTTCACGGACATGTTGTTAAGTTTCCTAATGACAGAGGTGAAGAGGTTCAGCATTGGGTAGATGCAGAGCATGTGATTGCGATGGCATACGATGTACCTGTGCCTGGATATGGTACTGAAACAGTCAATAATTTGCGTTTATGGTCAGCCAAAGCGGCGCGCGAGTTTGACTTGAGCCATTTTAATGATGGTAATTACGAAAAAGCAGTTGAAGAGCGCAACGCAACAGAAAACATCTCAAAAGTACTATACCCTAATGACACTTCTGTACTGGGTAAAGAGTTACGACTAAAACAACAATACTTTTTTGTTTCAGCCTCTATTCAAGACATTTTGCGTCGATTCTTAAGCACACATGAGATTAAAACCCAAGATGACTGGAAGATGTTGCCAGAGAAAATTGCGATACAGTTAAACGATACGCACCCATCAATCGGTGTGGCGGAGATGATGTATCAGTTAGTGGATGTACACCAACTCCCATGGGCGTTTGCGTGGGAGCAAGTCGTCAAGATTTTTGCTTACACCAATCATACCTTAATGCCAGAAGCACTTGAGACATGGACAGTAGATTTGTTTGGCCGATTATTGCCGCGTCACCTAGAAATTATTTATCAAATCAACTACGAGTTCTTACACATGGTCAATCACCATTTCCCTGGTGATCCTGAGTTGTTAAGACGTGTATCGATTATCGACGAAGATCACGGACGTCGCGTAAGAATGGCGCATTTGGCAGTTGTAGGTAGCCATACGGTCAATGGTGTGGCTGCACTTCATAGTGAACTACTCAAAAGCACATTGTTTGCTGATTTTGATCGTATCTTTCCAGGGAAGTTGACCAACGTCACCAATGGGATTACACCACGCCGCTGGTTAAATCAAGCGAACCCTGGGCTCACCAATTTGATTGAAAAAGCGATTGGCGCTGAGTTTAAAAAAGACTTGGCACAAATTAAAAAAATTACGCCATTGGCTGATGATGCCGATTTTAGAAAAGCATTCGCACAAGTAAAGCTTGCAAACAAAAAACGTCTGGCTGCAAAAATCGAAGCTAAAACGGGAGTTAAGTTGAATGTAAATAGCTTGTTTGATGTACAAATCAAGCGTATTCATGAATACAAACGCCAATTACTCAATGTGTTGCATGTGATTACCTTATATAACCGTATTCGTCGAGGTGAACAAGGAATTACACCACGTACGATTATTTTTGGTGGTAAAGCAGCACCTGGTTATTGGATGGCAAAACATATTATTCGTTTGATCAATGACGTTGCTACTATCGTGAATGAAGATGTTGCCGTGGGTGATAAGCTGAAAGTGGTGTATTACCCTAACTATGAGGTTTCTGCCGCTGAGATTTTATTCCCAGGTAGTGATTTATCAGAACAAATTTCAACTGCAGGTACCGAGGCAAGCGGTACTGGTAATATGAAAATGGCCTTGAATGGCGCATTAACCATCGGCACGCTCGATGGTGCTAACGTAGAAATTAAAGAAGAAGTGGGCGATGAAAATATTTTTATCTTTGGTTTAACTACGCCGCAAGTCGCAGAGTTAAAGGCAAGTGGTTACAAGCCGCGTGATTACTACAATAACAATCCAGAGCTTAAGCAAGTGTTAGATATGATTGCGGATGGATATTTTTCTATCGATGAGCCAAATCGTTATCAAGTGATTGTTGATAATTTGCTGAATAATGACCAATATTTATTATTAGCAGACTATGCAAGCTACATTGAAGCACAAGAGCGCGTAGGTAAACTATACCAACATCAGGATGATTGGACACGTATGGCGATACTGAATGTAGCGAATATGGCTAAGTTCTCAAGCGACCGCGCGATTGGTGATTATGCTAAAAACATTTGGCATGTAACGCCTCATACAAATGTTAAAGCTAAAAAATAATCAATCAAAAAACACTGTTGTTTCTGCTTGGTTACTTAAATAACCACTCATTGTTAATTCCGATTGTTTGTCGTAAGATTAAGCCAATATTGTGGCCTAATTTTACGATAAAGAACGGAGTAGCATATGCGTCACCTAGTAGCAATTTTTGGGTTTGTGTTGTTTACAACGCATGCTAACGCGTTAAGTGTTAATGAGTTAACCAATGCGGAAGCAAGTGGTGGCTTAAAAGAAGCATTGATTCAGGGTGCAGGTAAAGCGGTTGGTCAACTAAGTGCCGTAGATGGATTCTTAGGTAATAAAGAAGTCAAAATTCCCTTACCGGAAACGATGCAAAAAGCGGAAAAAGCTATGCGCATGTTTGGCATGGGTAAACAGGCTGATGAGCTAGTACTCAAAATGAACCGCGCTGCCGAAGCTGCGGTGCCAGAAGCTAAAGCCTTACTGGTTGATTCAGTTAAAAAGATGAGCGTTGCTGATGCCAAAGCAATTTTGGCGGGTGGGGATGACGCGGCCACACAATATTTCAAAAAAACCACTTCAGCGCCTATGGCTGAAAAATTTCTGCCCATAGTAAAAAAAGCGACAGACAACGTGCAACTCGCTCAGCAATATAACAAGTTTGCAGAAATGGGCAGTAAGTTTGGCGTTGTCAAAAAAGAGCAGGCTAATCTTGAGCAATACGTCACACAGAAAACATTGGATGGTGTTTATTTGATGATGGCGAAAGAGGAAGCTGCTATTCGTAAAGACCCTGTTGGACAAGCAAGTAACTTACTTAAAAAAGTGTTTGGTACGCTGATTCAGTAAGTTAGGCGCAAAGTAACAGAAGGTAAAGCAGGGAGACCTAGAAAAGATGAGGGTTAATCGTGTCAAGTCCCCTACTACTTTATCAACTTGAATAATGAGTAAAATCAAGTCGCCAAAACTAAGTTAAGTATTGTGCATTTATAAAATCTACTGATTAGCCATTTCTGCCCAAATCAAGGCCTCAGTTTGACAGATGGTGACCTGCGTTAAGCTCAATCCAACTTTGCATGATAAGTTTACTATCTGATCTTGATCAAAGGCTTCACAAGCAATCGCTAGCCCAAGATATGGCGCATATTTTCCGTTGTTATGTAGCAATGCTTCTACCACCAAAGGTGGAAGGTTCATCTGCTCAAGCACTTTATCCATAGGCAGGCGCAATAAAACATCGAGTAATGAAAAAATTCCTGTGATAAACAATTCATCTTGCTCGTTTTTAGAGAGTGAATCAGCAGCACATAATTCAGTAAAACGTGCACGTACTAATGCATTTTCCATTAGTGCTAAATCTAGTGGGTTGCTATTGCCACTCGTGAAAAGTAATAAGGTAAGCCACCGATAAAGACTTTGGCGACCAAGTATAAGAAGCGCCTGATCAATACTATTAATTTTGCCTGCCAAACCAAATCCAGCACTATTGATATAACGAAGGATTTTGAAAGATAAAGCAGGATCCTGTTTAAAGATTTGAACTAACTCAGTATTTTCAGCATCCTGCCGAAGAAGATTCAATAAATTAAGTATTTTAATACGTCCCGCGTCCAGCGCAGGTGCCTCCCACGCCTCCCTGTTAGTGATAAATGCCCCTTGAAAGTAACTAAAGGGTAATTTAGTACAAACATGGAACTCATCAAGCAACTTAACATTAATCGCAACCCAGTTTTTGTTCATTACTTGCTTGTTAACCTCATCAATTAAAGAATTGATTGTGGGCAAGTCATTAGCACCAATGTCGATCAAAACAAATTCGGCTAATTCTAAAAATGGCTGCAAATCAGGTAGCTTGAGATTCCCCTGCAAGCCAAAACGAAAACCTGCATTTTTAAGTGTGATAAGGCGAGTGAGATACTCACTACTGTTTTGCGTCAGCTCTTCAAGCGATGTTAGTACAAGGATAACCCCTTCTGTTGGTAACTTCTCAATGGGAGCACGCTTTAAAGAAGAAGGTAAAATTGGAATAAAAGCTAAACGTGACCCAAGTAGGCGTTTAATATCCATCCGGAGAATGCTTCCTAACAACACATCGTCATATAGATTACGCACCAACTCTGAAGACTTCCGCACGAGCTCGTTGACACTCCGAGTGAGTGTAAATGAATGCCCCACAACTTTTTGATCTTTATTTAAGACAGCTTCACGACAAACAAATGATGGCATCGCTATATTTTCCTGAACTGGCAATTGTGATATTCCCACATTCTTTATTGGGGAAAGCTTATTGAGTTCAGCAAAATTTGCCTTATCTACCGCACTTTCTCTTTTTTTTGAATCTGGAGTGATCTGATTTTTCCTACCAGTTAGAAACTTAAAAAGAGAGCTCATCATCTGTAATATTCCTAAAACTTATTTAATGCATGATTGATATCGACAAAGGCCGATTCAACTTTGAGGTATAACGTCTGTAGACTAATTAAATATCTGATAAAGAGATTTAAATCCAAGCCATTTTCGATGTCGGCGATTTAATCATCGAATCGCGGTGCCAATTTCTTCATCATTAATCGTTCTGAAGTCTCTATTTTTTTGAGAAGTGCTGTCGAATTAAACCATTTGTATTTTCATCTATACCATGCTCCCACTAATCATAGCGAGGCAAATAAAAAATATGGAATAGGCCACAACTGAAAGATTAAATTTAGGCAAACTAGACTATAAGGCTTAATCAAGCCTCGCTACAAATAGCATTACTATACCTAATGTTCCACAGCAAATCCTTAATATTGAATATTATCAATTGGTATCTGAGTAAATTAAATAGAAATACTTTTTTAATAAAGTTATTCTTGAATTAACTGCGCATATTTTTCCCGAATCTTTGCTGCTTTTGGTGCGGCGACTGCCATGCAATACGGTTGGTTGGGGTTCTTGTCAAAATAGTACTGATGGTAATCTTCAGCAGGGTAGAACACTTCTGCGGGGTTTACTTCAGTCACAATCGGGTTGGGCCAGATATTTTGCTGATCTAGTGCGGTAATCATATTAACCGTGGCGGTGCGTTGTGCTTCATTTTGGCAAAATACGGCCGAGCGATACTGCGTACCAACATCATTGCCTTGGCGGTTGGGTGTGGTGGGGTCGTGCGATACAAAAAATATTTCCAGCAGTGTTTCAAAGCTGACTATTGATGCATCGTAAGTGATTTGAATTCCCTCGGCGTGGCCGGTATCGCCATTGCAAATCTGCTTGTAGGTTGGGCTGGTGGTGTGGCCGCCGATGTAGCCTGATACGACTTTCTTTACGCCATTCAGCTGGCTAAATACGGGCTCGGTGCACCAAAAGCAACCACCGACAAATACTGCAATTTGTTCCTGACTCATGATGTAATCCTTATAATAATGCTTTGAGTGTTTAAGCTATATTTTATGCTTAGCGCTAATTATCAGCTGTGTTGTTAGTCCAAATATCAGGCTAAACATTCATTTTTTCTAAATATTTCTCATCGCCATTATCCATGCAGTTAAACGCTTTATATGTAGATTTTAATTCTTACTTTGCTTCAGTTGAGCAGCAGTTGGTGCCTGAGCTTAGGGGTAAGCCTATTGGTGTGCTAGCTGTGATGGCAGAAACCACTTGCTGCATTGCTGCGAGTTATGAAGCAAAAGCGTTTGGTATTAAAACCGGTACGCTGGTCAGTGAGGCACGTAAGCTTTGCCCAGATATCATTTTTGTAGAGGCGAGGCCGCCTGTTTATGTGCAGTACCACCACTTTTTAATTGATATTGTAGAAAGCTGTACTCATGTAGAAAAAGTACTTTCTATTGATGAGATGGTGTGTAAGCTCACAGGTAGCCAACAGCAGCCAGAAAATGCACTTAAATTAGCAGCTAAGATTAAAGCATCGCTTGCGGAAAAAGCAGGGGATTTTATTCGATGCTCTATCGGCATTGCCCCTAATACTTTTTTGGCCAAAGTGGCGTCTAATATGCAAAAACCTGATGGCTGCGTAATGATAGAGCCACATGAGTTGCCTCAGCGTTTGTTTGGTTTGAAACTACGAGATTTAAACGGGATTGGTAAGCAGATGGAAGCGCGTTTAAACCGATATAAAATTAGTACTGTAGAACAGTTGTACGCAGCAAACCGTCAGCAGTTACAAGTAGCATGGGGTAGCGTAGAAGGCGAGCGCATGTATGATAAGTTGCGTGGTTTAGAGCCTTATTACGTTAAAAATGCGCGTAGCAGTTTAGGGCACTCCCATGTAATGCCGCCTGAACAGCGCAACGAAGTTGGCGTAAGGGCGGTGTTGCACAGATTGCTACAAAAAGCCTGTATGCGCATGCGAAGTTACGATTTGCTTGCTTCAAGAATTAGCGTTAAGGTGAAGTTTAGAAATAAGCCAAGCTGGCAAAAAGAAAGTGCGCTGTCTCCAACGGATAACACTTTAAGGCTGATTGAAGCACTAGAAACTTTTATGCAGCAGTATCCCAAAACTAATGCCGAACCTTATGCGGTAGGGGTGTCTTTTTCAGGCTTAGTCACAGCTGATGAAGTTGCGAGGGATTTGTTCCAAATTGCTCCGCTAGAGAGTGAGAAAAAGCTTAATCAGGCGATAGACACCCTCAATATGAAGTTTGGCAAAAATACCATTTACTTTGGCGGTGCGCATGAGGCGTTGAAAGATGCGCCGATGCGTATTGCGTTCAATCATATTCCAGACATTGATGTTGAAAGTGATGAGTAATGCCTTCATTCATTCCTTCATTAGGGTATTGGCTAAGTAAAATCATTAGTTACAAAGCGTTAACAATTACAGGTAAGCCAATTTAAAACAATCGCGTTATCTGATCATAGTCACCATCAATTTAATTTATTTAACTAGGTGACTTAATCAATGCTAGACATAGAGGAGAAGTAAAATGCGTAATGTTAAGTTTAACCTTGTCAATGGTATGCGTGTAACGATGGCTCTGCCTGCATTAGTTGCAGTGGTGTTTGCAACCCCTGCATTAGCTACTGATCAATATATTGATACTGCACGTGTGATTTCAGTAACGCCACAGACAGAGCGTATCAATGTGCCACAACAGGAATGTCGCACAGAATATCAACAGCAAAGTTACTCTCAAGGCGGAAGCTCAATCACAGGTGCGCTGATTGGCGGTATTGCAGGTGGTTTACTAGGTAATACTGTAGGTAAAGGCAGTGGTCGTGTTGCCGCTGCTGCCGTGGGTGCTGGTGTTGGTGCTATTGCCGGTGACCGAATTGCAAATAGCCGCCAAAATGTAGTGACACGTACCGTGCCAGTTCAAACTTGTTATCAGGTAGACCAATGGCAAACGGTCAATGCCGGTTACTTTGTTACTTACGAATACAATGGTAGAACATACAACACCGTAACGACTGAACATCCTGGCCGTTATGTAGATGTGAATGTTGCTATAGCACCAAACCGATATGCAGTTTCGCAAATTAGCTACCTTGCACCAGATCATCGTCGTGACGGTCAATGGAGAGGTCACCGCGCTCATGGAAAGCAAGATTGGAAAGATAATGGACGCTATAATCGCCACGACCGGGATGATCGTCGATATTACTGAGATAGACGTTTGAATAGCGTTGATGAGTATTTAATGTAGATAGGATTTAGCTGATCACGGACCTAGTAGCAATCAAGACTACTAGGTTTTTTTACGTCATTTACTCCATACAAGTGCTGTTGCAAGTAAAATTACTAACTAACCTAATCAATTGAAAATGACTGAGTGAAGCTTACTTTAGATTGTGTATCAACTGGACCGCTGTTCTCATTGCCCCACACTAGTGGGCTGGCATATTTGCTTTCCAAAGCGCATATTAGCTATGCACATTTACCTTTAGAAGCTTTGGTTTGTGAGCAACATCACCTAGCGCCAGTTCCAGATTACCCTATTGCTGCAATTGCTGCCGCTGAAGATGGGTTGGATGTCGGTAACGCTTATTGGCTACGCGCACATCCTGTCCACTTGATGTTGCAAAGGGACAGCTTCAGTTTAAGCGAACCTTGCCCGCTTCGTGTGACTCAAGAACATGCGCAAGCGATGATGCTGACTTTGAATCAGCATTTTAAACAGGATGGTTTGAATTTTTGCTTAGGTGACTCCGGAGCATGGTATCTCACTTTGGCAGAGTCGCCTCAAATTAAAACCGCATTACCCGCCATGGCGATGGGTAAAAATATTGCACATTTTATGCCGCAAGGTGCCAATGCTAGTCGTTGGGTTTCTTACCTAAATGAAGTGCAAATGTTGTTACATGGTCATCCAGCCAATGCAACGCGCGAGCAAGAGGGGGATGTTGTGGTCAACAGTGTTTGGCTTTCTGGAGGTGGTGCAATGCCAGCGCCATCAAATATGAAAGTTGGGTTTGATTGTTTTACTGGAGATGATATTTTTTATAAAGGGTTGGCTAAGCATTCTGGTGTTGTGTATCGGGCAGTATCTACATCTTTGCAAGACGCAATTTTACAATTGAGTAAGCAATCAAGTGTGCGTTTGCAGTTGGCGTATCAGACAATGCTGGATGATAATACCTTTCAAGTGTTACTTGATGGACTCAGAACGAAAAAAATTAGCCAATTAGTGATTAATTTGGCCTGTTATGAACAGACCCTAATTGCAAGAATTAAACCAATAGATTTTTATAAATTTTGGCGAAAAAGTAAACCGATGAGCGCATACCTAACATGACTTCGATTACTAAACGTAGCGCGCCAGTAGACGTCGTCCAAAGTCTGCAGTCATCAGGGCTCTCGCCCCTAATGTCCCATTTGTTAGCCGCACGCGGTGTGTCTAATGCTGCACAAACTAGTATTCATCTAAATGCCTTGCTACCACCCCAGCAGTTGACTAATAATCAGGCGATGGCTAAGTTATTGGCAGAAGCAATTAAGGCCAATAAAAAGTTATTAGTTGTTGAGGACTACGATGCCGATGGTGCTACAGCCACTGCAGTTGCTGTGAAAGGTTTGCGTATGTTTGGTGCAAACGTAGACTTCTTAGTGCCTAATCGTTTTGAATATGGGTACGGACTCACGCCTGAAATTGTGAAGCTTGCAGCAACACAAGCACCAGACATTATTGTGACAGTAGACAATGGTATCGCCAGTGTTGATGGTGTTGCAGTTGCTAACGCCATGGGGATGCAAGTATTGATTACAGATCACCATTTACCTGGGTCGCAAACGCCAGAGGCAGCATGTATTGTTAATCCTAATCAGCATGGATGTGCATTTTTAAGTAAAAATCTTGCTGGTGTAGGTGTTATGTTCTATTGCTTACTGGGCTTGCGAGCCGAGTTACGTGAGCAAGGTGCTTACCAATCAAAACCGGAGCCCAATTTAACAGAGTTATTAGATTTAGTCGCACTAGGCACAGTCGCCGATTTGGTTAGGTTGGATGAGAATAACCGCATTTTAGTGGAACAGGGCTTACGTAGAATCCGTGCCGGCGTATGTAGTCATGGTATATCAGCCATACTTAAGGTGGCAGGGCGAGAGCCATCAAAAGTGATGGCTCAAGATTTAGGTTTTTATGTAGGACCGAGAATTAATATTGTTATATAAAATTTGACCTACTGACTGACTAAAGATAACATCTTGATAATAAATATATAAAAATATGCAAAGTGATAAATTTAACTTATACACAGTCAAGTGTAAAAATTGGCACTATTTATAACTGGTATGGCGTCCCTAAAACATCCCAAAAGTATTTAGATTTCAGCCCAAGAACATTTTCTAAGAGTAGTCTTCTGGCGCATATTTTCGATGCGAATAAAACTGAAGAGCCAATGAATGGTAAAGAAGTATTAAGAGCGTTTAGAAGTCTTGAGTACTTGGCAATGAGTGACTCATGTTGGGCAATATTACAGACTCAGCCAGAGTCGCTTTCACCTCGGCATATTGTGGATATGCTAATTTACCTCGAAGATCGAATTGAGGTTAAAAATATCAAGAATAAAAATGAAAAGGCGAGCAAAGAGAGAGTTTTCTTTGGGCGAGGGGAGATCCGTCTAAAAAACGGCGATACCGTGAGTCTGGCAATCCGAAAATTCAAGTCTCGTTTTCCATCTTCAAGGAAGGGTTATTCTGACCTTATAGATGAATCTGTGTCGGCGACAACTTTTTCATCTGTTGCCGAGTTGAACGAAAAGGTTAAAGCGGCCTACAACGAGCGGTTGAAAGAAATCCTCAAGGCGTGCGAAGAGGACATCAATCAGCATATTGAGTATGTTGATAAATTTCATCAGTTAAAGAAGGTTCCGCTGAGCAATCAATATGAAGATAGTTTTGTAAATCGTATTAGCAATGGATATAAACACGTAATTTCAAAGAGCAATTTGACGGGGCATTGTGACGCAAGACTAATAGAAGTTAGGGAATTGTATAAAGCTGATAACTTAGAATTGTTTTGGAGGAAAGGAAACAGCTTTTACCCCGCCTCAAGTGTCGAACATTACGGATTCTATAGATTTGCAAAATTGGGAAATGATGAGCAAAGGTTTTACGGAGGCAGTGCAAAACGCATTGGTGAGAAACTTTATGGGTACTTTTTACCAGCGCGTGTATTGATTGCATGTCAAATAGTATTGATGGCTGCGACCGCAGGCAATTCAGCTTCAATTAGAAGTTTGTCTAGGGAAAGAATTCAAGAAATGCCGGGTGCCTTTTATCTGGAACTCCTGAAAACAAAAACAAATAAAATTATTCGCCCAAAAATTGAAAAACGATTTAACCCATTAGCCGTCAAGGTAATTAATCTTCTCTTGCAACACGACAGAAATATTGATGAGTTTGGTTGGAAAAGAAATTCAGACAGTATTTTTTCTGTTCTACAAAACTTTGGGGAAGGTTATTTATTTGAGCTTTACAACTATGCTCCTGTCTTAGAATACTTCAAGAAATGGCATAGTCTTGAGCCTTTTCTAATGGAAGACGTGCGTGACTTGGCGGCGCAACTCGATTATGTAACACACAAAGATCCTTTCAGAACCCAAGCGCTACTCGGTCACCGTAATTTAGCAACAACAGATGAATATCTAAAAGACAACGTTATCGGCCTAATGAATAGAGCAAATGTTGCTGAGTTTATGCGGCGACTAGCGCCTTCAATTGTTTATTCAATATCGCCGGTGATGGTCAAGGATCATGGCTTTGATGCGGACAAAGTTGACATAAACTTACTTTTTCCAGTCAGTAATTACGACGATGTAACGAATGCTCATTCGGATCGCTGGCTGATGAACATGGACGGCTATCGCTTCAGTATTGATAGCGAATCAATAAAGCATTGCGCTTACCAGCTGCACTATTACAAAACTCATTTAGATGCATTGATAACTGCTAACGAGTTGAGGTTTGTGTCTTACCACTTGCCGAGAATACTTTTCTGTAGGGCGCTGTATAACCTCATTAAAGCAAGCGAATACGGGAACTTAATGCTGAAAGCGGAGGAGGTCTTTAATGGCGGTGATTGATTTGAATGCTGAGAAGCTGTTACGAGAACTAGAAGTGGATATTGAATTCTCCGGGGTTCGGCATCGTCGCATGCTCAGTGAGTCAGGGGAAAACAGCATCACTTTTGATGTGGCCATAAACGGAGCGAAGAAACAAAGGCTTCGAATAATAGATTTAAATAGCATAACCTTTGCGGGATATGGTGGTGACAGCGTGTTTCAAGAACCCATTCCTTTTAGTCGATTACCATATATTAAAGAAACGGTGTGGAATGCACTCAACGAAACGCTTAAGCGACATGACGGAAGTAGCTACATAGCTAATGAAATTAACGGGGTAATGCCTTTTCTCACGGGGGTCTATTCATACCTGTTCCGGCATGGGGTATATCGTCTCGAGCAGGTCACTAAGGAAGATGTGAAAACATGGTTATTTGATTTTATAGAGCATGATGGCTGGTGGAATCTTCTAGGAATTGGTCAGGCGCTTGAAAAGCTGATTGAAGACACAAAAAAAGACCCCTTATTACGAGCCTTTCTCGCGTCTGAATATAAAAAAGAAAGAGGATACTTCTCATTTAACAAGACCTCTGTTTCATGGCTGCTTGGCTTGCCGTTACACGGGTTTTCTTTCGGAGAGATTCAGCAAAAATTGCATAGTGAGATATTTCCTGAATTGGCGATTGAGGGGGCTGGCCTAGGCGGTAACAATACGAGAGGCAAAATGACGAGCCAAGTGTTGTACACCGTGTTTAGGAAATTAAATTTTTATACGTCTCAATTCCCGGAAGGGGTGGATCAGATTGGTTTTATACCTATCCCAGAGCCTAGGGGTATGGCAAAGAAATTTGCAAAAGCACGAACACAAGAGCGAACGGCAAATATCACCCCAGATTACGCAGTAAAACTTGTCACAGTCGCGTTTGACTGGCTCTACACCAAGTCTCCTGGTGTTATTGAATTGCTCACAATTGCACGCAAAGAAGCAGAGATTCAGGCAAAAAAAGGTAGTAGCCGCAACGCCTCAAAAAATAACGTAAGATGGGCCGTCGATAATCACTACCAAGCCATTAAGGAACAATACGGTTTTGAGTGGGATTCAATCTCGCTTGAAGGAAAAGGTGAGGCTGGTGACTCACTTAACGATATGTTGGCTGTAGTCCAGTATGCCGCATTCAATCTGATTGGCATCAATCACGGTAGGCGAAAAAACGAGTTGATTGGTGAAGGTGATAAGCCTTATGGACTGTATCTTGGTTGCGTGAGTAACAGCGAGCAACAAGCAGAGTTTGACCTCAAGAAAATCAATATCTATATCGAAAAAACTTATCAGCAATGGAAGGAGTTTTGGTGTAACAAACTTGTTTATGATTCGGTAAGTGTGTTAGAGAGCATCTATCAATTATTTAGACCCCTTAACACTCCTCCTATCGAGATTTCTAATATTGAAATAGCCAAAGAGCATAAGCTTATTCGCCGCAGGGTCTTAACCGATGTACCTGAGTGGGCAGACAAAAGTAATTGGGTCGAGAAATTTAAAAGGGTCGAATACAGTCAAGACTCTCGCCCATTCTTCAGGTTAGTTGATCCTAAAAATTCTACCTTGAGTCAAAAGTCTCATCCGAATCGCCGCCTTTTCGCCTGTTTATATCACTACCGTTATGAATTTAGTGAATTGTTGGCACTCAGGGATCATCTTGTGCATAACGACACACTCATGACTCATAAGTATGTGACCGACCCGGATACTCGAAAGCTGGCTGAGACTATGCAGGAAGCTTGGAAGAACGAACAGGACGGTTTCGACAGGGTTATGGATGAAGTGCAAAATGAATACTTCAGAGATACGCTCATTCAAATAATTAAAGGTGAGTGCGTTGGTGGACGCTGGCCAAGGCTGGTTTCCAAACGACTAAAGACTCTTGCTAAAGATGTCGACTTTGTTGCATTGAATGCTGAAGACAAAGCAGCATTTTTGACTGAAAAATTAACTCGCAAAGGCTACAAAGCGAACCCCAAATCGAATGGTGTCTGCTTCGCAGGTTCCAACAAGATCTCTGCTAGATTAGCTAATTGTCATAGTGGCGAAGGTTTGAACCAACAGGATGCTAGTCCAAGCATGTGCCATGGATGCGTACATCTTTTTACAAATCAAAATTATCTGTCAGTAATGGAAGAAGAACTGGCTGAGCTAGAAGACCGTTCAAAAGATTTTCGATTGCCGATGCCAGTAAGGATTCAGGCAGAAAAGCAGTTATCAGACCTAGCAACAATGATTCAACTGGAGCGCGAGATGGGGCAGAACAATCAACGATACTTGGCACAAAATATCCAGAATTGGACTGGCTCGGGTATTGCCAATGATTAAGAAAATTCACGCTTCTGAACAACAAAAGAAAATATCTCGTTCGAAGATTATTGAGAAGGTACGAGTGCTTAACAAGTGGTCTAAAGGAAGTCTGCCCTGGCAGACCGATGATGAAGGAAACGTAATAAGGGACTTGAATGGAGACAAGATTGTAGAGTGGTTCCCACGTAACAGCCGTCAATTCTGTGAATGGAGCAGAATGAAGTGCTCACAGGGTACGCAGAAATTAATTCCTGAGTTAAGCAGTATCAGCCGGCAAACTTTCTCAAGAGAATATAACGAAGACTTAAAGAGTCAAGCTGAGGATCTGTTCAAGGTGCTAATTGGGCTCGAGGAGAAGATGAATGCATCCTCTTCTAATGCATCCGAGATAGCCAAGTTAAAGCTCGACATTTCCTACTGGCAAGCTGTGGCAGAAGCTGAGGCCAATGCCGTATTGGATATGATGCAAAGGCTCAACGAGATTGACAAGCTATACAACAAAGCCGAGCGCATCAGAAAAAATAATGAGGAACAACTACAGGCAGAGATCAGAACTTTGAAGGCGGAGAATGCCGCTTTAAATAAAGTCGTGGCGAAAGTTACACCCTTGAAGGGCGTCGATTGATGAATAAGAAAAAAGGCAAAAGCGCGGCAGAAATCTCTCGTGATAACGTCACGAAGCTTCGCAGCTACGTTAACAAAACCTCGATCTCTGAAGTTCCCAAAAACCAGTATCAGAAATCATCAAAACAGCGGATTTGCAAAGAGCTTGGCATTACTTACTCTACGGTTGGCAGCAATGCAGGCTTAGCCAATCTATTCGATCAACTTGACAAGAAAATCGGTGCAAATAAAGCCGAAGTAACGCGGCCCAAGTCTACTGAAACACCCCAGCTTAAAGCACGAATCAGTACTTTGGAAAACCGAGTATCTTCACTGAAATCGGAAATCGAGGCATTACGTTCACAGATAAAACGATACGATCACTTTGAAACCACCGGAAGGATGGCGAGGTCGTGAGCGAAGCTCAACTCAGCTTCAGGGGAGTGGTTCAGCGCATTGTTAGCCACGGAGGTTCGGCAGGAGTCATATTCCTTGTAGAGCCTATTAACTCCGCCTTTAGGGATTTAACAAAGATCAAGCTGAATGCAAACGTTCAGAGCAAAGTCCCTGCTCTTGGTGAGGTATGGGATATCACTGGCGCTTATGACGACGACACTTCTTGTGGTGGTCAAATAATTGCTGAAGAAGCATTTCCAGTTCTTCCGTCCGACCATGCTCTCGTGGAGTTTATTGGAAAAAACCCGAAGTTTGCAGGTATTGGAATCCGAACCGCCCAAAAAATGTGGATGGCATTCGGGGATGAACTTTACGACATATTGACTCAGAAGAATGAGCTTCTTCTTCTGAGTAGAGTTAATCTGAACGACGCGCTTCTTGAGATATTATTCGAGGCATGGGAAGAATATGAAAGAGTCATTCCTGTGGTTAGGTTTTTCCATGGACTTGGACTCAACGCCAAACTTGCTAACAAGGCAGTTGAGTTTTGGGGAAATGAAACCGTAGAAAAGATTAAGGAAGACCCATACCGTTTATTGGCATTTGGGGGCTGGGGTCAAGTAGATGCAGCTGCTCGGGGAAAATTCAATGTTCTGAACGATGCAGAGATACGTCTGATAGCCGCTGTTGAAGAAGCTCTGTACCGAGCTTATGAATACAAGCACACTGCACAGGACTATCAATCTCTACTCACGCACACAGAACAGCTTCTAGGGGTTCCTCAGGTAGCAGAGAGGGCAATTAAACTGGCGCTAGCTGATGGAAGAGTTCAGGCCTTGGAAGATGCCAACCGTGGGAGCCTATATCAAATAGCAAGCGCGGCAGTTATGGAACGGTATATCCGAAATCGTATTGCCGGAATCTGCCAAGGTGAAAACCATCAGACTTTAATGTTTCAAAGATCTGTCTCAGATAAGCGTCTCGTAGAATTTGAAGCTAAGCTTACTTATCGATTGACAGAAGAACAGCGGCTAGCAATAAAAATGGTTGTTGAGCAACCTTTTGCTGTAATTGTAGGTGGAGCTGGCGTTGGGAAGACTACAGTTTTGCGTGGGATTTATCACGTGCTCCCTGAAAACGCCATAATCATTCAAGCTGCTTTGACCAATCACGCTGCCTCACGCATGAGTGTATCAACGGGCAAAAAAGCAATATCTATAGCCAAGTTGTTGTTTTCAGCTTCCGAAAATAATCTACCTGAGAGCGCCTATTTTTTTATTGACGACGCATCCATGCTCGATATGCCTACTTTTTACCGGATTTGTAAGGCTCTGCCTGTGGGCTCTAGGCTCTGCCTTATTGGAGACCAGCACCAGTTGCCACCTATCGGCCCTGGTCTAGTATTGCACCAATTAGTAAAAGAGGGTTATCCGCATATCACTGAGCTTACCAAAGTGCATAGGCAGCCCAATGAGACAGGCATAACCATAGTCGCAGAGGCTATACTGAATAAGGTTATGCCCAGTTTGGAACAGTTTGTGAGTGGAAAATCTAAAGGATTTGGAGTGTCAATTTATCCGACCTACGATACATCTACATTAATAGAGGATGTTTTAGCCGCGTACCGCGAATTTGACCATAACGGTGAAGCGCAAATAGTCGCTGCTCAACTTGAAACCTGTTTGCAAATCAATCAAGCACTACATCTTGAGAACAAGGCTTACAGAGAATATGGCAAACAAGAAACTCATACATTATTTGCAAATGATTCGGAACTCTGTGTAGGCGATAAAATCGCCTACATAGGCCACGATAACCTCACGTGTAAACTGTTCAATGGTTCCCTTGGTGTCATAACACGAATTTATGCCAACCCTGTTTGTAAATCTAATGATTCTAGGGATCTAGAAATAGTCGTGGCAGAAGCAAAGTTTGATTCTGCAGAAACGATTCAAATAACTGAAGATGACCTTAAATATATCAACCTTGGGTATGCTATTACTGCACATAAAGCACAAAATAGCCGATGGGAGCGCGTTGTAATTGTTTCCGAATTCGTTGAGAAACTAAACCCCATCGTGGACAACACATGGTTTTATACAGCCGTAACTCGCTGCGAAAAACAGGCAGTCATTGTTGGATCACAAGCCAACTTCTTATATCAAGTCGCTAAGCCACCTAGAGCTTTTTCGCGGGTTATAGGCTTGACCTTTAAAGCTGCTACGGAGGTCTTGTGAAAATCGATTTTTCAGTCGAGGAGTTGCCTGATTATGTTGACCTCGTTTTGATGATAGGTTTACCTGGTAGTGGGAAAACCGTCATCGCAAAGAAATTGGCTTTAAAGAAAGGATTGATTCACCTTGAGGCAGACCAGTTCTTTATAGACAAAGAGACTGGAGAGTACGTATTTGATCATAGTTCGCTTGATAAAGCTCATCAATGGTGTCTCGCAGAAACTAAGCGACTTTTAGAAGATGGTCACCGTGTAGTTGTTGCCAATACATTCGGTACAATCAAGTCGCGCGAAAGTTACTTCAAACTAGGATATAAGGTCGCGGTGCACACGGCGACTGGTCAGTATAAAAGCGTCCATGACTTATCTGAAAATGTTCTGAAAGAAATGCGTTTGAATTGGCAACCATATCATCTGTCAGAATTCGCTGCCAACATCGAACCAAAAATAAAAAATGATCTTCGTTACATTTGGCCAGTTTCTGTTCAGTGGGGAAAGCTACCAGGCGGCTACAAATCGCCCATTTTTTTTGATGGTAAGTTGAGGATTATCGAACCATTTACACGCTACTGTCTCGACATTGCCAAAGTAAACTCACGCTTCAAGCGGCGTGGGCAAGCTCATAAATCCGAAATCAACAATGCAAACCACGCATTGAAATTTTTAGCTGAGTTTATGCGAGTACATCAACTTGAATGGAATCAGGTGGATGACGGTTATCTGGAGAAATTTAGAACATGGTATCTAGAAAAGATTGAACAGAGCCCTCAAACACGCAATAATTTGTCTCGGATGCGTACTGTAAACATTAGACTTCGAGAAATTTATAACTTCTATCACTGGGCGCAAGAAGAGGCCTGTTTAGTTAAAAACCACATCGGCTGGGAATTAGAAAGCAAGATACGCTCGAAACTTCCCGCATATATAAAGGATGGTCAGTCAGCCTTACCGCGAGTAGGCAGTGGTAGCCTTCTGTATCCCAAGCTTTTCTCAAACGTTGGTAGTTCAGCAGATGTTATCGATTACACCGCAAGCGACCGTGACAAGGATAAACTCAAAGAGCTTTTTGAAACACAGGGAGACTCAGATTATTCCATACGTCGCAATATACTGATTATGGAAATCGCCGCATCAGTGGGGTGGCGTCAAGGAAGTATTCACTCCCTACTTATCGATGCTTTTTCAGATGAGAGGATTGAAGGTTGCGATACTAGTTTCTTGGCTGTTCAGCCTCCAGAGCAAAAGTACGGATATGAATTTGAGTTTGAGGTTCCACTTGCCTTGGCGTTGAGGATTAACCGCTACATAAAAAGCGATAGAGCGAACTTATTGGCTAGCAAGAAACTCAAGGAAGATACAGCTAAACATCACTTATTTGTCAGTTCGACCACAGGAGAACCTCTGGCAAGAAATACAATAACTGAGATTTTTTCCAGAGCTTTCACCTCTATCGGTGCCCCACAAGGCTCGGGTATTCATTCATTCCGCCGTAGTTTCACAACCAATGAAATGCGGTTCCAGATTGATTCGCGGAAACGGAAAAACCTTTCTACCGCTCCTGAGGACGTAATGTTGCCAGTGCAAAGAGCGCTAGGCCACAAAAGCCCTCTCAGTCAACAATCCTATGCAGATGCATCTCAGTCACTCACAAGAGATACCGTTGAACGAGAACTGCGTGATGAAAATCTGTACTTGAGAGCAGAGCTTGCGGAAAAAGAGCGTGAGATTTCTATTCTCGTGGCAAACTTGAAAAGAAAAGGATATCAGGAAAAGAATTGACTTAACTCAACTTTTACTTGATTTAAGACTTTATGCGTATTCTTAGTAAAAAAGCCACCTAAAACAGCCTCAAAAAGGCCATATATAACAGGTGCAAAAAAGCCACACATAATTACTAAAAACAGCCAGTCAGTTTAGTTGCCTTCAGTTGTCATTAATGGCCTATGACTAAATATGTTAATTTGAATTTAGTAGAAATACGTTTTAGTTAAATTCACTACATCCAGCCTGTCACCAAATACAGATTGAGCCAAAACTTTTCTGGCGGCAATTTCAGTTTCCATTGTGTCTCAACCTTAGAGAAGATGGACTAGGCTGTGAGTTACATAGTGCAGACGTTGGTATTTAAATCGAATTTATGTTTTAAATCAGGAAAGTTTGGATAAGACTTGTCCGCTCATCAATTAAGTATGAAGATGGGAATACCCTAAGCTGACCTTCGCCTGCAAAGGCTCTACTTCAGCTATCGCCCCATAAGAGACACTTAGAACCACATAGGCGTATCTGACTTTAAGTGCAAGTATCTTTGATAATTAGGTAAGTGGCTCACAGAATTAAGGTAATTTACTTTTTCTTCTTCCCTTTAGCCTTAGCAGCACGTGGGCTTGCACTAGCACCAAACACTTGCGGGTCATCGGGTAATTCAGCGGTTGGCGTAGAGGCCTGTGAGGACGCAGGAGGAACTGCGCCCATCGCACGCTCAATCTCTTTATAAGACTGTGCGCCTAACATTTGTTTACCATCAGCAAAAAATATCCTCAGGTTAAAACTCTTCCCAGTTGCTATCGCCAGTACCAGCCTTGCTAATTAGCCTGACCGGTGATACTTTAGCGCCTGACTTATGTTGCGGGTTTGAAGTTAGTGTTACTGATTTTCTCATTGGGCTATTGGTTGAACGTTTACCGCTGACTAAATCGCCACCCCGCAACTTGAACACATTAACGGTATCCATTAGGCTGTTGGATTGATCTACCAGTGACTCGGCAGCAGCAGCAGCCTGTTCCACCAGTGCAGCATTTTGTTGGGTGACTTCATCCATCTGTGTCACGGCCTGGTTGACCTGATCAATACCAGAGCTTTGTTCAACGGAGGCAGCGGTGATTTCAGCCATGATGTCAGTGACGCGTTTGACCGAGGTGACGATTTCTTCCATGGTCTTGCCGGCTTCTTCTACCAGTTTAGTGCCATCGGTGACTTTTTCTACAGAATCAGAAATCAACTGCTTGATTTCTTTAGCCGCTGCGGCAGAGCGCTGCGCCAGGTTGCGCACTTCACCTGCCACTACAGCAAAGCCACGGCCTTGTTCGCCGGCACGGGCGGCTTCTACAGCTGCATTCAAAGCTAGGATGTTGGTCTGGAAGGCGATGCCATCAATCACCGAAATAATGTCTCCGATCTTGCGTGAACTGGCACTGATGTCTGTCATGGTAGATACCACCTGACTCACCACGCCACCACCTTTGACGGCTACGCCTGAAGCTGCTATGGCAAGCTGATTAGCCTGCTTGGCATTTTCGGCGTTCTGTTTCACTGTTGAAGCCAATTCCTCCATACTAGAAGCAGTTTCTTCCAATGAAGACGCCTGCTCCTCAGTGCGCTGAGAAAGGTCGGTATTACCAGTGGAGATTTCACCAGCAGCAGTATTGATGGTCTCACCCGCTTCTTTGACTTGATAAATAATATCAGCCATGCTCTCAATCAGCGAATTCACTCCTTCACACAAACTCACCATGTCACCCACTTTACCTTCCAGTAAAACGCGTTTGGTCAAATCATTTTCTTTGGCTGCCGCCACTACCTCCTGAATTTCTTTAACTGAACTCGCTAAAACTTGGGCGGCTTTTGCAGCGTCAGTTACATCCGTGGCAAATTTCACCACTTTGATGACTTTGCCATTCAAATCGCGAATGGGGTTATAGCTGGCTTGCAGCCAGACTTCCCTGCCACCCTTGGCAATGCGCTTGTACTGGTTGGAGTCAAACTCGCCCCGGTTGAGTTTTTCCCAGAATGCCTTGTATTCAGGGCTGGAACGATAACCCGGGTCAACAAACAGGCTATGGTGCTGGCCAATAGCCTCGCTCTCAGTGTAGCCCATGACCTTGAGGAAATTCTCGTTGACAGCAGTGACCTTGGCATCCAGTGTGAACTCGATAACTGCCTGATTTTTGCTGATGGCTGATAACTGGCCTTCAAAATCAAGGAGCTTGGTCTTGTCATCCGTGATATCCGTAGCAAATTTTACCACTTTGATAACTTTGCCATTAACGTCCTTGATCGGGTTATAAGAGGCCTGAATCCAGACTTCTTTGCCACCTTTGCCAAAGCGCTTGTAGATGTTTTGTTCAAACTCACCACGGTTGAGCTTTTCCCAGAATGCCTTATATTCTGGGCTAGAACGATAAATCGGGTCGACAAACAGGCTATGGTGCTGGCCGATGGCCTCGGCCTCGGTGTAGCCCAGGAAATCAAGGAAGTTCTGGTTGACCTCAATCACCTTGCCGTCTGGAGTGAATGTAATCACGCCCAACGACCGACCTATCGCCGTAAGCTGGCCCTGGATTAAAGTTTCTAAATCTTTATTCTGACTGATATCGGCAGCATATTTCACTACTTTGAACGGCTTGCCGTTCAAATCGAAGATCGGGTTGTAGGAAGCTTGCAACCAGACCTGCTTACCGCCCTTGGCGATGCGCTTGTATTGACCGGCGTCAGCCTCGCCACGGGCAAGCTTTTCCCAGAAAGTTCTATACTCAGGGCTGGAGCGGTAAGCCGGTTCTACAAACATACTGTGGTGATTACCGACAATCTCTTTCTCACTATAGCCAGTAACACTGGCGAAATTCTCATTGACCGCCGTGATCTTGCCGTCCAGCGTAAATTCAATCACACCCTGGGTCTTGCTGATGGCAGAAATTTGGCCTGCTGCATCAGCATCCTTCATAACTTGAGTGGTAATATCAGTGGCAAATTTAACGACTTTGAATGGCTTGCCATTCATGTCAAAAACGGGGTTATAACTGGCTTGAATCCAAACCTCTTTACCACCCTTAGCATTCCGTTTATACACACCTGCATCGTATTCGCCACGATTCAGCCTCTCCCAAAAAGCCCGATACTCCTGACTATGACGATAGGCTGCATCAACGAATGTGCTGTGGTGTTGCCCCACGGCTTCAGTTGCACTGTAACCCAGTATATTCAGAAAGATGTCATTCGCTTTTATCACCTTACCATCCATGCTGAATTCAATCACACCTTGCGATTTACCAATCGCAGCAATCTGACCACGCAAGTCAACCAATTCTTCTATTGAAACCTTTGTAGTAGGCGCATTACGCTTAGAACCTAATAATTGTGCAAACATCATATTTCTCCCAATAACTGATTTATATAAAAAGATTTTCTATTGATTTAGTGAACAGCCACACTATCCATCAACATCATTTCTTGGCTGCTCATGAGTTGCTCAATATCCACCAGAATCAGCATTCGCGTTTGCACAGTTGCTAAACCAACGATATATTTAAGATCAATGCTGGTCACTAGGTCTGGTACATCAAGAATTTGCTCTTCTTTTAGCGCCATCACATCTGAAACACCATCTACTACAATGCCTATAACACGATCATTGAGACTCAGGATAATCACTACGGTGAATTCATCGTATTCAACTTTTCCGAGGTGAAACTTGATGCGCAAATCGACAATCGGCACGATTTTGCCGCGTAGGTTTACTACGCCTTTAATGAAATCTGGCGTGTTGGCGATTTGGGTCACAGCATCGTAACCTCTAATCTCCTGCACTTTCAAAATTTCCAATCCATACGCTTCAGCGCCTAAAACAAAAGTGAGGTATTCACCTGCTACCTTTTTTGTTACACTGGACGCACCTATAGCAACATCAGTATTTAATTCCATCATGTCAAATCCCTTTTTCTTATTGATAAAATTGACCTAAACATAACTCAACAGTTATAGAGAATAATTACCCCCTATCACCAGTTTGATTGAACCACTAAAAACTCCGTTTTTATAGCATCAGATGATTTAAACAAACATTTTCAACATCATTAAGCTCGCAAGTTTCAGGTCTAAATAAAAATTATATGGTGTACAATACCCCCCCCCCCCTCGTAATCAAACCTTAAAAAAGAAGTGGTTTTATGGTCTATTTCCAAAAATGACGTTCTCGCGGGAGTGAGCAAATATCGATGCAAATCCGACTTGATTAAGGGGCATTTGCTTTAACGAAAGGTCATCTGAAGCATGTCAGTGACTCAACTCGCACAAGCACAGGTGTTGCAGTCCAAAAGCCAGCCAAGCCCTGATGTGGCGATTGGTCTTGGGGTAGCCAGCAAGATTAGCGTTGAGTTCGGCAGTACGTCTGGCAATACATTTACGACAAATGCTGCCAACAACTCCGCAAAAACGGTTGTTATTCCAAGCGGTACCAATACCTTGCAAGGGATTGCTTCCGCCATTAACGGCGCCAATATCGGCGTGACGGCCAAGGTGATTCCTAGCGGCACCAGTTATGCACTTGAGTTAAACTCACCCACGGGTGCAACCAACAGCATGCGTATCAATGTCAGCGGAGATTCAGCATTGCAGAATTTGTTAACATACAATCCTGCAGGCGTTAAAAACTTAAGCCAAACAACCTCGCCACAAGATGCTGCCTTAACGATCAATGGCGTGGCAATGAGCAGTCCAAGCAACACCTTAACGAAAGCCATACCTGGCACCACCCTGAGTCTCACGGCAAAAGGAACCAGCGAACTAGTGGTTGCTCAAGGTTCCGCGCAGATGGCTAAGAATGTAACAAATCTAGTGAATGCCTACAATACATTGAATGCCAAACTGAGTACCTTGCAACAGGGAGAGTTGAAGGCGGATGGGTCGGCTTTGCGCACGCAAAGTCAGCTCAAAGGTATTTTGACCTCCAGTGCCAATAGCACAAATGGCGCATCATCACTGGCGCTGGCCAAAATGGGAATTACCACTCAGAAGAATGGTAACCTGGCCATCGACACGAATAAATTACAAGCAGCCATAAGTTCGGATCCTGCCAGTGTAGCCAAGCTATTCACCAATGGCGGCACTGGTATTGCCGATCATCTGGTCAGCCAAATTCAGGCGATGTTAAGCCCTGTTGGCGGGCTTAACAAAAAAGTGGCGGCTGTAAACCAGGACATTACAGCACTGAATGCGAAAAAAAGCAGTCTTGAAAAATCGCTGACTGCGCAAGCCAATGCCTTGGTTAAACTTTATTCGCAGCAGAATGCACAAGGGAGTTCAACGGCGACTTCAAGTCAATCGCCAAATGTAGGTAATTCGCTGCTCAATTATTTACCTTAGGACTTCTTGTCTTTAATACTCCAGTTAAACATTAACCGTTGCTATCAGGCGTTCTCTCCCAATGCCAGGCACCGACTCGCTTCACTATCCTGTAAGGACTGATGAGGCTGAGTTTGATTCTCCAGCAGATTACAAAAAATAATGCCGCGTAAAACCCCTCAGCAATCATTTTATTCAACACCGTCAGATGCGAATACTCAAATACTGCAACCCAAAGTGAACAGTATAACGTGGCTAATACCACCAGAAACATGCCTAACCAGTACATCCAGCGCCCAGCCTTTACGGACACCTGGTTGCCTTTGATGATCAGGGCATCCGAACGCTTGAGCAGCTGAATTTCCCGGTCGGTGACATCACGTTCTTGTTTGAAGCGATAGACTTGCTCTCGCACACAGTGCGGTGCATCAAACTTGAAACGCTTGATAAATGATGCTTCATCAAATGCCAGCGGATCATCCATGCCTGCTAAAACTGCATTTTTGTTTTCAACTTGCGATGCTAAGTGATAGTGCGCAATATGGGCAGTTTCGTAATAACTCTCACCAGCAAACCGCTCAGCATTACCTTTGACTGAGATGGTAGCCGATATAGTTGCCTGATCTAATGCACCATCCTGTGGATTAGCTGTTGATGCACTCACAGCTTCGGCCCTTTCTTTTTGGAGGGTTGAAGCTGGGCGTTGAAGTTAACGCCAGCAAAATTGTGCGCATTGCCTTCAATCGCAATATCCACCCGATTGACAGTATTGCCTGCCTTTTCCCCGCCAAGGCCAAGCGCAGCAGCAATATCTGGCACATGATGCGATGCAATATAGTTGCGAACAGCGGATTGAATCTCGGTAAGCCGAGCTTGCTGGTCTTTGGCATAACTGCGGCTGTTGTACAGGAAAGCGGCACCTCGCAGCAGGTTGCTGACCGCCTGGCATTGCGCTAAAAACTGTTCCTGATCCTCACTGCCTGTTCTTTCGCGTGATGATGTCGCTTCATTGATCCCTTGCAGGAGTGCCAGTGCTGCAGGTGAAGCTTCCACTTGGGCGGCATACCAGAGCTGATATTGCAGCAGTATATTCTGCAGTAACTCCACGTCGATGCCATTACGGCTATACATAGTGCCTTCACCAGTCAGCAGCCAGTCGATACTGACACCAAATGCCTGCTTTAACGAAAACAGAAACTCACTGCCAGGCAACTTCAGGTCACGAATGACACTGCTCAGAAAGCCAGGAGAGATACCGATGCGTTGCGCAAGCGCTTGTTGAGTCAAGCCTTCAGCCGCAGCGATGTCAGCGACCCGCTTGCCTATACTTAGCTTACTGTCTGTGGATGAATGGATTGGCGTCATAATCCTTGCTATTATTCTCTATAGTTAATAAAATACATGTAAAGGAAATAAGTTTGCTTTATCTACAATAATAATACCTTAACAATTACCAATAATATCGAATCACATAACGAGTCATCACAAAAATATGGACACAGAGCAAAAGTGGGACACCATCGACCTGATTTATGCCTTGGATAAGCTTGGTTTGAGCCAGGTGACATTGGCACGCAAACTGGGGGTCAATACCACCACTATCAACAACGTGATCCATGGCAGAACCACCTCACGCAGAATCGCTGGATTCATTGCACTGCAATTAAACACATCCATAGAACAGCTGTGGCCAGAGCGTTACCTGCCTTCTGCCGCCCCAGAAAAACCAAGCACAATACAAACCCATCAAGAGATTGGAGAACAACGATGAGCCCATGATCTTAATAAGAGGCTCAGATAGCACAACGGCTCGAATTGGGGAATCCGAGCCGTCATTAAAACTGTCAAAATTTGCAGATCGACAGTGTTTATTTTGTGCGTTATCACCCCAGTTGTCAAGTCTGTCAGCTGGGTGAGCCTTGTTTAGCTGGTTATTTAGAAGGGTTGCACTGTTTTGCTCATGTCCTATGAGTCAGGCATTGCACCTATACCATCCCTTTGAACTAAACGTACAAGGAATCGATATGCATCAAATAAAAGAAATCATCCGCCTGACACTCATCCGATTACACGACTTGCCTATTCCAGTATTGAAACAATTCAGAATATTTCTGAGCTGCTTTACAAGCCTGCCTATTCATTAAGAAAGGTTCAGTGATTTATATCATCCCACTTAATTTAGCAAAATAACTTTAATGTCTAACAGGAGGCTATCCATGAGAAATATTCGCGATGTACTGCGGCTGACGTTTGAAGCCAACATGAGCCAGCGGCAGATTCATCAGGTCCTCAAAGTTTCACGCAACGCAATCGCTGACTACTTGTGCCGCGCACAAAATGCAGGACTTAGCTGGCCATTACCAGAGGGTTTGGACGATGCTGAGTTAGATCAGCTGCTATTTCCGTCAGTTCTATCACCAAAATCAAAGCGTAAGCCTGTGCCAGAATGGCTGGAGATTCATCAGTCGCTCAAGATAAAAGGTGCCACATTAGAAAGCTTACATGATGAGTACCTGGATCAGCATCCAGACGGCATCTGTTACAGCAACTTCTGCACACAACATCGCGCCTTTGAAAAAACCTTAAAACGTTCGTTGCGCCAAGTGCATATTGCAGGGGAGAAGGTCTTCGTTGATTACGCTGGGCCTACCGTACCGATACACAATATGCACACTGGGGAAATACGACAGGCGCAAATATTTGTCGGCGTGCTGGGCGCATCCAATTATATTTATACGGAAGCGGTCTGGAATCAACGTCGCGAGAACTGGATTGCTTCACATGCGCGCATGTTTGAGCACTTCGGTGGTGTACCTGTGATGGTAGTTTGCGACAATTTAAAATCCGCAGTTACCAAAGCAAGTCGCACAGAACCAATCATTAATACGACTTATCTGGACATGGCGACACATTATGGTACCGCAATATTCCCTGCGCGTGCTTATAAACCCAAGGACAAATCCAAAGCCGAGGGTGGTGTATTGATTATTGAACGCTGGATATTATTCCGCATCCGCAAGCAGATATTTACCAGTCTGGCTGAGCTGAATGCAACTATCAAAGCACTATTGTTAGATGTTAACAACCGTCCTTTTCAGAAACTACCTGGTTCTCGCCAGAGTGCATTCGATAGTCTTGATAAACCTGCGCTTAAACCATTGGTCAGCCAGCCCTACGAGTATCGTGAATTTCTTAAAGTGCGCGCAAGTTTTGAATACCATGTCGAAGTTGATCAACACTTTTATAGTGTGCCGCATGTACTGGTACGCAAACAACTGGAAGCTATTTTAACCGCGAACACCATAGAGATTCTGCATGGTGGAAAACGTGTAGCCAGCCATGCACGTAGTTATGAGGTGGGAGGGAAGACTACGGAGTCATTACACATGCCAAGCACGCATCGACATTTTGCATTATGGGATAGTGAGCATGATCTTAACTGGGCACACGCAGTAGGTATCAGCACTCATGCGTTTTTACAAATCGTATTCTCAAAAGCACCGCATCGTGACTTTAGTTATCGCTATGCAAACTCCATCAAATCAATGTCGCGCGAGTATGGGGATGAGCGATTGGAATCAGCTTGCAAACGTGCATTAGACATTGGTGCCACTGAAACAAAAAATGTGCGCTCCATCCTTAAAAACAATCTGGATCAACATGCGACAAAACCAGTCATAGCGCAAGAAGCGGCCTTTGATCATGACAATATCCGCGGCGCTGACTATTACCACTAATCGTGATTAAAACCACTCATTACTACAAAAAAGGATAAATGATGTTAACGCAACAAACCCTAGGAAAACTCTCTGAAATGAAATTAAACGGCATGGGCAAAGGCTTTGAAGAACAGCTGTCCAGTGCCGTAGCACAAGGACTGTCGTTTGAAGAACGCTTTGGCATGCTGGTTGATCAGGAACAGTCTTTCCGAGAAAACCAGCGGCTTAAACGCCTGTTAAAAACTGCCAGGTTGAAAGCGAATGCCTGTGTTGAAGACATAGACTATCAGCACAATAGAGGGCTAGATAAGGCTCAAATGGCTTCGCTGAACAGTTCAGACTGGATTAAGCGTGGCATTAACCTGATTGTGACAGGGCCAACCGGTTGTGGCAAAACCTGGATTGCTTGTGCCTTGGGTAATCAAGCGTGTCGGCATGGGCTATCTGTACTGTTTCAGCGCATGCCATTAATGCTTGAGGAATTGCAGTTAGGGCACGCCGATGGCAGTTTCCGCAAAAGGCTAATGCTATTAGCTAAAGTTGATTTATTGATATTAGATGACTTTGGCATTGCAACCCTTAACCCTCAAAATCGTGGCGATTTGCTGGAAGTGATCGATAGTCGTTCTGGAGGAAAATCTACCGCGATTACCAGTCAAATTCCTGTTGAGCTTTTGCATGATTATTTGAGTGGTGGCAATCCTACAATAGCGGATGCAATTCTTGATAGGTTGGTGAGTGGCTCATTACGCATAAACTTAAAGGGAGATTCTATGCGCAAATTGCGTGCTGCGAAACTTTAGCTATTTAGCTGTTAATTGTAATAAAAGCCACTACCTGAGTCAAAACAGGTGGTGGCTTTTTTATGTAATTTTGAGTGGCTTTTTTGCGGTTGTTTTGAGTGGCTCTTTTGGGTAAGAATACGCACTTTAGTTGGATCTGTTTCATTTCTATCAATTAGATAGGTTAAAGTTAATAGAGTTAGCGGATGAATGCCAATAACTTTTGCTAATGCATCTACTTTTTCAACTGTGGGTGAATATAAGCCACGCTCTAATGTGCTGACATAGGTTCGACTAGATATTTCCGAGAAGCCTTCTTGTGTGAGTTTTTTAGTCTTCCTAGATTTTTTAATAGCTAATCCTAGTGATTTCTTTATGTCCATGGAACCTCCTTTTTAGAAGCTCCATCTAGCCAAAATGAACAATATATAACTACAATGTATACTGTTCATTTTGTAATTAATATTGAGAGGCACGCACATGTTTCAGACCTTCAATCATGCCAAAATTGCGTTACCTCTTTCTAACCCTGATGAAAATGCGTGGGCATATGCGGAGTTGATGATAAATGCACCGTGGTTCGTTGCTGACTGCCAAATTACTGAAGATGAAATCAGTATTCGAACCTCATATATATTATCCAATCCAATACAACTGAACGAACTACGTGCTAACCAGAATGTGGCTATTAAAGGTTTATATGTGGTGTCGCCACCGCATATAAACTCTACAGAGTCATGGAAAATGGATCAGGTTGCTCAGGTTAGTACAGGAGTAGCAATTGAAGATAATTTCAAAATGAAAATTGAGATTTATGAACTACGCAATGGGGAAAAATATTACTCAACTGACGTGAATGGTAAAGAAAATATCATAGAAGACATCAAAGTCATTTTTTCTGTATAATTTACCCATAGGTCATAAACTTAACGTCCCGCAACCGGTCTGCAGAGTCGGCAAATGCCGTGTTAAGTTTGTGGTCTTTTCTTTTTGAGATTTAGATCATGAGCAAATTGAAAAACGAGTTGCCGAAAATAGATTCACAGTTTCATGGTTCTTCGCACATCACAAAACCAGGCGACAATATATATCTCGATCTAGGGTTCCCTCCTGAAGAAGCTGCTAAGCTTTATGATGAATCACAAATCAAAATAGCAGCTGCGCTAGCTATGAGACAAAAAAAATCAAATCAATCTGGCAAGTAGCACCCTCGTCAAAAGAAGCCAACTAATAATCTAATCATGTTTCAATACTCGTTGTTTATTACAAGCAGTTTTCCAGAGTGTAGCTTCTAATGTATTAGACTCTATAGGTTGCCATTGTTTTGAGTAACCCATAGAAGTCACTACTTTCCCACTCCCCATAGGGCCTGCAAATATTGCGGTTGCATGAGATCTAAAATGCTCTTCGTCACAGTCGTATTCTACGATTTCTTTTATTGATTGGTATATTAGCCCTGAACTGGTTTTTTCTTTTTTCTTAAAATCTAACAAATGTGGCATCGTCACCTTATTAAGACCTACAGTACGTATCTTGCCTTTATTAGCATAGGCAGTAATTCCAACTTCATGACTGTCTTCTAGTTGTGTCCATGCGGCCATTACATTTGAGCATATCAACGACAGTATTAAAATCGTAAGTTTTTTCATTTTTAGCCCCTCTATGAGGTGTTAAATTTAGACAATACTTCTCAAAATGAATTCTTGTTTGAAGCGATCACTCTTTTTCAAAGATAGCAAATGGTCATAAGCTAAATGTTTAAACACTTCGTGGTGCAAACATAATAATAGCCATACCTAGCACAGCTACACCCATACCTACTAAATCCCAAGTGGTTGGTTTAATCCCATCTACAGCCCATAACCAAAAAACCGCTACACAGATATAAACACCACCATAAGCTGCATAAACTCTGCCAGCAGCTGTAGGATGAAGTGTCAATAACCATGCAAATAGAGCGAGTGAAACAGCCGCCGGAACGAGTAGCCAGGAACTTTTGTTTTGATTGAGCCACAAATAAGGGAGATAACAACCAATAATTTCAGCAAGCGCAGTGACTATAAATAAACAGATGGTTTTTAATTCATACATACAATTTCTCGCGCTACCTTTGAATAACTTCGCTATTGTTAATAGCCAAAATGATATAACATTCTTCAATGCATCTGATTAATAACAGATTAATAGCTATATTTGTCGCCTTTTCTGTTGCGTTTGCTTCGCTATGGGCGATGAGTCCAGAGGCTATTGCAGATGCAATCAAAGAAGATACTACTGCTTATTTTCAACAAGAAGTGCAGAAAGTACATCAAAACCAGGACAAGCATGAACATGCCGCTCAAAATCAGCAGTGTAATCATGGCTGCCACATGGCATTCCATTTACTGGGTTTTGCTGAAAATACCTCAACGAATGTTTTTGCATTTAACGAATCACCCGTAGTATTTTCTTACGCAAATCATCTTTTAGAAAACCCACTTCTGCAAGGGCCTTATCGCCCCCCACTCACACTCTCTCTAGTTTAGATCTTAGGGTTTCCCTACCTGGCTTTTTGCTAGATAGGGAAATGTACTAACAAATGAGAGAGGGTTTACCGTGTCAAATACATCATTTTTGGTTAAGCATAGTCGCAGTTCGTGGCTATTTCTTAGCTTTATATTTTTTGGATTCATCACCACATCAACTTACAGCTATGCTGAATCACTGACCATTGAGTCGGCGTTGGCAATGGCACAACGTAACAGTCCTGAGTTGCGCAAAGCTCTAGCTGGCCTCGAAGCGGCTAAGGGCGAGATTACAGATGCTAATTCACCATTATTTAATAATCCAACCGTCAATTTAGAAGGCGGCTCACGCAAACTCTACGATCCGAGTAATTCAGATTCAAGGCGCAGTGAGTGGAATACTGGCTTGGCCCAGACTTTTGAGCTAGCCGGTCAGCAAGGATATAGACGCCAAACTGCCAATTCAAAATTAACAGCACTGCAACAAGAAATTGATGAAGTGCAGCATCGCGTCAATGCTGAGGTCGAGGAACGTTTTGTGCAGGTGCTCGCATTACAAAAACGTATTGAAACTGAACAGCACACATTGGAATTGACCGAGCGCAATACTGGCTTGATTGGTAAACGCGTGGAAGCAGGGGAAGATAGCAAGCTTGATGGTAATCTTGCTGTCGTTGAAACTGAGCGAGCACGTAATCAAATCAATTTACTGCAAGAGCAATTGACACGTGCACTTACTGCGCTTTCAGCAACGCTACAATTACCAGAGCAACAGTTACCAACAGTCATAGGGGAGCTACAACCTCCCGCCACCACATACACTTTGGATAATCTACTGGCCTCAGTTGCAAATCGACCTGCCCTCAAAGCACTATCTTGGCGTGAACAATCAGCGCGGAGTAATCTCGATCTAGAACGTGCAATAAGAACACCTGACCTGACAGTCAGCTTAAATTACGGCCGCGATACGGTTGTTGGTGGACAAGATACTGTGACCACCCTGGGTTTTTCTTTACCGATACCGTTATTTCGTAGGAATGCAGCTGGTATTGGCCGTGCAACGACTGAATTAAATCAGGTTGAAATCGAAAAGAATACGCTTACTCGTGATGCGAGAGCATCCGTGATTGCCTCTTGGCAACGTCGCCTCAGTTTGCAAGATCGGGTGCAAAGACTAACGACAACTGTTTATCCTAAGTTAGAAGAAAATCTAAAACTCTCACAAATTGCTTTTAAAAACGGCGAGATTGCTTTGCCGCAATTGCTCCTGGTTCAGAGACAGGTCATCGATGCACAGCGCGACTTAATAGAAGCGCAGCTTGATTTACGTCTCACACAAATAGAACTTGAATATGCCGCAGGTTGGCCACTCGCCAATGAGTCAGCCAGTCAACAATAAGGATAACATCATGCCAATATCATCAATAAGTATGAAAGAAATACCCATCAAGAAAATTGCAGTTGCCGTGATATTAAGTCTTTTGCTTAGCGGTTGCGGTGCATCCAAGGCACCTGAATCAGCCAAAGACAACACAGACAACAAGGAACAACCCGCTAAAGCGACTTCTGCAGAAAATGCAGCAGCGCCTAAGAGTAAAAGTGAAGAAATTCATTTGTCCGCAGAAGAGTTACAGCAATCCAACATCACGGTTAAAAATATTCAGTTAGAGAAGGTGGCTGATCAATTGATACTCAGTGCCAACATTACTGCTAATCAAGACCGTATTGCCTTTGTCGCACCGCGTGTGGAGGGTAAATTGATTAAAGTAACGGCTAATCTAGGTGATCAAGTCAAAACCGGCCAAGCACTTGCAGTCATTGATAGTATCCAGATGGGTGAAGCGCGTGCTGAATATCGTCATGCCCAAAGTGAATTGAAATTGGCTGAAGCTAATTTTCAACGTACGGATAAGTTATACAAAGATGAAGTCGTGCCACAACGTCAGTGGCTAGAAGTCAAAAATGCTTATGAACGTGCACAAACTACCGCACGTGAGAGTGCTGATCATCTTCATATATTAGTTGGTTCATCCGATACAGGGATTTCTACTTTTGTGATTACTGCGCCATTCTCTGGTGTAGTCATTGAAAAAGATGCCGTGATGGGTGAGTTGGCAAAACCCGAAGGTAAACTATTTACCATTGCAGACTTAAGTACGGTTTGGATCGAAGCTGATGTGTCGGAGAAGGACTTAGGTAAGCTTACTGTAGGTTCACCTGCAACAGTAACAGTTTCTTCTTTTCCGGACGAATCATTCAAAGGTAAAGTCAGCTATATCTCCAGTATTTTTGACAAGCAAACTCGTACCGTCAAAGCACGTATTGAGTTACCTAATCCTGACAGAAAGCTCCGTATTGATATGTTTGCACGTGCTATGGTTGATTTAACTAGCTCACGCGAAGCACTGATATTGCCACAAGAGGCTGTGTTACTAGTGCAAGGCCAACCGACCGTTTATATACAAACCGAGAATGGTTTTGAAGCCCGCCCTGTAGAGGTTGGAGAGCAATTGAACAAAGGTGTGGTGATAACTTCGGGGTTGAAATCCGGTGAACAGGTAGTTATTTCGGGCGCATATGCCCTCAAGTCTCGTCAATTAAAATCGCAAATTGGCGATGCGGACTAAAGGGATAACATCATGCTAAATTCAATCATAGACGCTTCATTGCGTTACAAACTACTCGTCATTATTTTATTTGTCGTCGTCGCTGGCTTAGGCATCCGTGCTTGGCATAAAGTACCAGTAGACGCCTTCCCGGATGTCACCCCAGTACAAGTCAATATCTATACAGAATCGCCTGGCTTGGCTTCTGAGGACGTAGAGCAGTTACTTTCATTTCCTATTGAGTCCGCATTAGCTGGCTTGCCTAAAGTACAGGAAATCCGTTCAGTCAGCTTATTTGGGCTGTCCTATGTCGCTGTCTATTTTGAAGATGACATGGACATTTACTTTGCACGACGGTTAGTTGCAGAGCGTTTGCAGGAAGTCGCAGGTCGCCTGCCTGCCGGCTATGGTGTTCCTGAAATGGGACCCAATACTTCTGGCTTAGGTCAAGTGTTCTGGTACACGGTAGAGCGTGCTGAAGAGAAGCTAGAGGCAGTAAAACTCAAATCAGCAGATACCCTTAAATCTGACAAATCAAAAGACTTGCCGTCAGATATGGATTTGCGGACTTTACAAGATTGGTCAATACGCCTGATTTTACGCACAGCGCCAGGTGTGGATGATGTGATGTCGTGGGGTGGTCAAGAACGTCAGTATCAAATCGTGCTCGACCCTCAAGCCTTTGCAAAATATGGCCTCACTTTCAAAGAAGTACTTGAAACGGTAGGCGTAAATAATCGTCAAGTCGGTGGGCAATATGTTGATATTGGGCAAGAGCAGTTTTTAGTCCGTGGTTTAGGCTTAGTCAAAAACGAAACAGAACTTGGTCAAATAGTTGTAAAAACCGTCAATGGCACACCCGTTTATTTACGTGATATTGCTAAAATTCAGCAAGGCGGTGCTTTACGTACTGGTGCAGTGACGCGTGATGGTAAAGAGGTCGTACTCGGCATGGCACTTTCTCGTGTGGGTGAGAATGCTAAAAGTGTAGTGGATGCTGTTAAAGCAAAACTGACTACGGCTAAGCAAGCTTTACCTGAAGGGGCAACCATCAGAACGGTTTATGAGCGGACTGACTTAGTGAACAAGGCCATTGATACGGCAATACGCGCATTGATTGAGGGTTCTATATTAGTCGCCATTATTTTGTTCTTATTCTTAGGCGAAGTGCGCTCAGCATTAGTCGTTGTCGCGGCTTTACCACTGGCGATGCTAGCAGCATTTATCTGTATGGATCAGGCTGGGCTTTCTGCCAACTTGATGTCACTGGCAGGTTTGGCAATTGGTATTGGTATGATGGTAGACGGTGCTGTAGTGATGGTGGAAAACTCTTTCCGCATTATGGCAGAGCGACTTGAGCATGGTGGCAAAGTCAACCGAACTGAAGCTGTCCTCACAGCAGCAAAAGAAGTTGCTAACCCAATGGCATTCGCTATTCTGATTATTATCGTTGTTTTCCTGCCACTATTTAGCTTGCAAGGGCTTGAGGGCAAGATGTTTAAGCCCATGGCTTTTAGTATCAGTTTTGCAATGGCTGGCTCATTGATTCTTGCATTAACCTTGATTCCAGTTCTTGCTGCATTATTCCTCAAGCCTAAAGCTGAACGGGATACTTTATTGATGCGTGTCATCAAACGTCGCTACCTACCCCTTTTAGATTGGGTGCTGGCGCATAAAAAGGCTGTCGGTATCATTTCAGGCGTCTTGCTGGTAGCTAGTCTTGCCTTGTTTCCATTTCTCGGTAAAGAGTTTATGCCACAACTGCAAGAGGGCTCAATTATGTGGCGAGTAACCTCTATTCCATCGACATCATTAGATGAGTCTATTGCCATTTCAAAACGCATCGAAAAATCGCTGAAAGAGTTTCCTGAGGTCAATACAGCCATCGCCATGATAGGCCGTGCGGAAAAGGGCGAAACGGCTGATGTGAATTACATGGAAATTTACACTGAACTCAAGCCCAAAGAAGCGTGGACGAACGGCAGGTCAATTGAACAATTAGCAGATGGGATGCGTGAGAAACTAGAAAAGGTCGCGCCTAATTCGGTGATAGCGTTTACACAGCCGATTCAGATGCGCGTAGAAGAGCTGATTTCTGGTGTTCGTGCTACATTGGCCTTGAAAGTGTATGGCGGCGATCTAGCTACTTTAGATAGGCTATCTGCGCAACTCAAAGAAGTGGTGGATAAAGTGCCAGGCGCCGCAGATGTTTCATTAGAAGCCAACGCAGGTAAACCGCAAATCCGTATCACGGTGGATCGAGAAAAGTTGGCTCGCTACGGCATGAATGCAGATGACGTTTTACAAGTCGTGCGTTCTGGAATCGGTCAAGAACCTATCTCTACCCTGATTGATGGTGTTCGCCGTTACGATATTGCGTTCAAGTTAGAAGATAGTGCTAAAGCTAGCCCGGCAGCCATTGGGGCCATTCCATTACGTACACCCACTGGTGGCATGATCCCGTTGGCTGAAGTTGCTAAAGTGGACGTGGCTGAAGGTTATTCATTCATCCGTCGTGAACAGTTGCAACGCTATGCAGTGATTCAATTAGATGTCAAAGGTCGTGATGTAGACGGCTTTGTAAAGGAAGCTGAAGCTAATATCAGTCAGCAGGTCAAATTGCCGACTGGCTATTGGATTGAATGGGGTGGCGCTTTTGAAAATCAGCAACGTGCATTGACTAGGTTATCAATCATCGTACCGCTAACAATTTTCTTTATCTTTATTTTGCTTTATACAGCGTTTAATTCCTTCAAATATGCAGCAATGATTTTAGCCAATGTGCCATTTGCTGCGGTAGGCGGAATATTGGCCTTATTCATCACGGGGCAATATCTATCTGTGCCATCAGCTATTGGATTTATTGCTGTGTTTGGGGTGGCAATGTTGAATGGTATTGTGCTCGTAAGTTTTTTCAATGAGTTGCAAGACAAAGGTCTATCGGTAGCTGAAGCAGTGCGCCAAGGCGCAATGCTGAGATTAAGACCGGTGCTGATGACTGCTAGCGTAGCGATTCTAGGTTTAGTGCCGATGCTGTTATCAACTGGGGTAGGCGCTGAGACACAACGACCACTTGCAACTGTAGTGGTCGGTGGTTTGATTACATCAACTTTGCTGACTCTGTTGCTTCTACCGGTTGTATATGAGTGGGTTGAAACAAGAGCATCTCGCAAAGCCGATCAAACTACACCTGAATTAAATACTTAATATAGGGGATGAAAAATGAAAGAAATTAAAGCATTTATCCATGCTCATCGTGTTTCGGATGTGTTGCAAGCAATAAAGGAAGTCGATAGCAGTGGAATGCAAATTAGCAATTTTGCTGTTTTCCCCGTACAAGCGCTACTTCATGACACAGAATTGAAGGAAGCCAGGTACTCAGTAAATTTCGGTGAAACGGTGATTAATGAATTTAAGATCGAAATCTTATGTCATGAAGAAGCCATTGCAAGCCTGGTAGAGGTCATTCAGCGTGTTGGCCACACTGGCGATCATGAGGAAGGCTGGATCATAGTCACCGATGTATTGTCGGCCGTACCTGTTGGCAAAGTTCACAAATAAGGAGCGGGTATGCAAACTGCTCAAAGTGTAATATTTTTTGCGCTCTATCCTGCCGCTGCTGTAATGGCAGGGGGAGCCATTGCGCTTTGGCGCACGATGCCACCGAGATTGATCAGCGCAGTGCAGCATTTCGCAGCTGGAGTGCTATTCTGCGCGCTTTCAACGGAGCTTTTACCGGATCTTGTGCATCGTAAGATGCCATGGGTGACTTTGCTGGGTTTCACGCTTGGCGTTATCGTGATGCTTTTGGTTAAGCATTTTGCCGAAAATTTCGGGCAGAAAGGATTAATAAAATCCCAACAGCCAACCAGCCTGATTGTGATATTAGGTTTAGATATCGCATTGGATGGTCTGCTTATTGGGCTTGGTTTCGCTGCCGGTCAGAAACAAGGATTATTGCTAACGATTGCATTAACCCTTGAAGTGTTATTTTTAGGTTTATCAGGGGGTGCTGCACTCCAAAGCTCTGGTGCGAGTCGTAAACGCGTACTTTCTATCACGTTAGGATTTGCCCTGACCTTAATTGCAGGTGCTTGGGCGGGTCAAACTTTACTTGCCGGTGCCTCTGACCAGCTACTTGATGCAGTGCTAGCCTTTGGTCTGGCAGCGCTTCTATATCTTGTTACTGAAGAGCTTTTGGTGGAAGCACACGAAGTGCCTGAAACGAGTGCACAGACGGCGATGTTTTTTGTTGGCTTCATTTTGCTGTTAACGATTGAAATGTTTATTTAATGCTATTAATAAAAGGTGCAACATCATGAGTGAGGGTCACAAACATACTGCTGCTACACCTGACAAGGCTGACTCTTCCCCCGAGACTATTCCCAATTTACTTACCCTGCGTATTGAGAAAATGGATTGTCCGACAGAAGAGTCTTTAATACGCCATAAGCTTGAAGGTATGAAAGGTGTTGAAAGTCTTGATTTCAATTTAATCCAACGCAAGCTGACTATAAGACATCATTTGCAAGATGCTGAATCCATTATTGCCGCAGTTACGGCATTGGATATGGAGCCTGTCATCGAGAATGTTGCTAAGCCTCTATCAGGAAGTTCCCAAGCCATTTTTATCATCGACAACATGGACTGCCCAACCGAAGAAGCATTGATTCGCAATAAGTTATCCACGATGAACGGTATTACCGAGTTAGATTTCAATCTAATGCAACGTAAGCTAACGGTCACGCATGCTTTAGGAAAGTCTGATGCCATCAAGCAAGCATTAATTGCGATAGACATGCATGCAGTACCATTAGTAGCAACAGCAGTACGAGCGCAATCAGATAACGCACCTCCTCCAAATTCCCACAAAAAATGGTGGTTATTAGGCCTTGGTGGCATCGCAGCTATTTTAGCCGAAGCGATTGCATGGACTGGCGGTACAGATAAATCATGGCCTGTAGTGGCATTAGCGCTTTTTGCAATTGCAGTGAGTGGTACCGGCACCTATAAAAAAGGCTGGATTGCACTTAAGAATTTCAATTTAAATATTAACGCCTTGATGTCAATTGCTGTAACAGGTGCAGTTTTAATTGGGCAGTGGCCAGAGGCAGCCATGGTCATGGTGCTATTTACACTTGCTGAGATGATTGAAGCCATGTCGCTGGACCGTGCACGCAACGCGATTCGTGGCTTGATGGAAATGACGCCTGATAAGGCAAACATTTTACAGGCTGACGGCACGTGGAAAGAATTAGAAGCCGCAACAATTACCATTGATATGATTGCCCGTGTAGCACCAGGCGAACGCATTCCATTAGATGGGGAATTGACTAAAGGGCAATCTGCGGTGAATCAGGCGCCAATTACCGGTGAAAGCATACCGGTCGCCAAAACTATCGGTGACAAAGTGTTTGCGGGCACCATTAATGAAACCGGCTCTTTTGAATATCGTATCACTGCAGTACAAACCGATTCAACATTGTCCCGCATCATACGCGCAGTAGAGGACGCGCAAGGCAGTCGTGCTCCCACGCAACGTTTTGTAGATAGCTTCGCTAAAATATATACACCTATTGTGTTCGTTGTGGCCTTGGGGATTGCAGTTTTTCCACCACTTTTATTCGGATTGGCATGGATGCCATGGATTTACAAGGCACTGGTGTTATTAGTCATTGCTTGCCCATGTGCACTGGTTGTATCGACACCAGTCACAGTAGTGAGTGGTCTCGCAGCAGCTGCAAAAGCTGGGATTCTGATCAAGGGGGGGGTGTATCTCGAAGAGGGTCGTAAACTTAAATCATTAGCGTTGGATAAAACAGGAACGATTACACAAGGTAAGCCGGTTGTAACCGACATAGTGTCTTTGAGTGGCGAAGAAAGTCAGGCAATGAGATTAGCAGCTACGTTAGCTGGTCGCTCAGATCACCCCGTATCTGCTGCACTCAGCAATCATTTTAAATCCCAACCCACATTGGCTTTAGAAGATGTTACAGATTTTGAAGCTATCACTGGGCGTGGCGTTAAAGGACGCATAGGTAATCAGTGGTATTACTTAGGTAATCATCGTTTGGTTGAAGAGTTAGGCATATGCAATGTGGCTACAGAAGCTGCACTGAACAAACTTGAGGCCGAAGGTAAAACAGCCGTCATTATAAGCAATGAAACAACACCACTTGCTGTGATTGCTGTAGCTGACACTGTTCGAGAGTCTAGTCGTCAAGCGATTGTTGAATTACATGCCCTAGGAATTCGTACCTTAATGCTTACCGGAGATAATGACCTCACAGCGAAAGCGATTGCTAAAAGCGTTGGCATTGATGATGCCAGAGGTAATTTATTGCCTGAAGATAAGCTATCTGTCATTAATGAAGAGTTAAGCAGATATGGCACGGTAGGTATGGTAGGTGACGGCATCAACGATGCACCTGCGCTAGCTAAATCCAGTATTGGTTTTGCCATGGGAGCTGCTGGTACTGATACTGCGTTAGAAACAGCAGATGTCGCTTTAATGGATGATGATTTACGAAAAATTCCACAGTTCATTCGATTAAGTATTAAAGCAGCCGGTATTTTGAAGCAAAACATCATTATTGCCTTAAGTATCAAAGCTGTGTTTTTGGTACTCGCCTTTATGGGGGTTGCGACACTATGGATGGCGGTATTCGCCGATATGGGTGCAAGTCTGATTGTAGTATTTAATGGTTTGCGCCTGTTGAGACGGGGCTAAATAATGGTGCCAAATTTACGCAAAAACGTTAAATTTTTTTAAAGGAATTTAAAATGTCAGGTTCACATTCACATAGCACAGGAATATCAAATAACAGATGTGGCTCGCCACAGCAATGGCATCGCCATGCACATTGATAGAATTGAATTAAGGCTAGATTGAGCAAATTACTGCAATTAAATGAACTTGGGTATTAAGACCAAGTGATTAAATTGATGAGATTGAGCGTTAGTGGCTTTTTTCACAGTAATACGCATTTAGTAGGACTCCTAATTTAGAGTTAAAATATTCTAGGTCACATATTTTTCGTCTCACTCCCGGTCTTCAGAGCCGGTTAATGGAGTAGAAAGTATGTGGTTTTTATTCAAGCCGTTAAAATTGACATATTAAATTGCATAATTCGGGAGTGAAAATTGAATGAATCATTTCCATACATGCTGCCTACCGAAGGTCAACTTCAAGAGCCTCAAGTTTTAAAGTTATGCAATGTACTAAAAAAATATGATCAAAAATTAGCAATTGCTGCAGTAGCAGGAATGCTAACAATTCCAAAATTTCAAGCAAACTGCTATAGACTCGAAATCCTTGCACATCTAATTGTTGCATCGTGCTCTGGTAACGCAAAATTAACTAGTAAACACTGAGCTGGGTCCAATTTAGTAGAGGGGCAAGTCATCAGAATTATGCTGCAATTTGATTGCTAATGTAATGTTGACTGGCGAAGTCAGCAGGTATTTGGTTGCCAATTTTCGCATGTCGCCGAATGCGATTATAGAACACTTCAATGTATTCAAAGATCACACGCTTGGCATGCTCTCTGGTTTTAAAACGATAATGGTGCAAGCTTTCAGTTTTGATGGTGCCAAAGAAGCTTTCCATCGGCGCGTTGTCCCAACAATTACCTTTACGACTCATAGAAGTTTGCATGCCATAACTGGCTTGCAATGCACGATAGGCTGCGCTGCAATATTGGCTGCCACGGTCAGAGTGATGCATTAAGCCTGGCGCAGGTTTCTTCTTCCAATAGGCAGCCGTCAGTGCGTCCATCACCAACGTTTGCGTCATGCGATTATCCATCGACCAACCTACAATCTCACAGGTGTATAGATCTTTGACTGCGGCCAGATACAGCCAGCCTTCGCCTGTTGGAACGTAGGTAATATCAGCTACCCAGATTTGGTTGGGCGCAGTACAGGCGAATTGACGATCCAGTAAGTTTCTAGCGACTGGGTAGTACAGTATGGAATGCGGTCACAGGCGTTCTTCCAAGTGCACAAACCATGGGGCTTATTGGTATTGTGGCATTTGCTGCTAACCTTAGTGTTGCTGCGCTGCTTTATGCCTATCGTGACGGTGATAGCAATATGCGCAGTGTTTGGCTTTGTACGCGTAATGATGCGCTTGGTAATCTTGCCGTCATTCTTGCTGCAATAGGTGTCTTTGGCACAGGCGCATCGTGGCGTCTCTTGCATTGCACTCTGCATGGACCGTTATTAAACATGCGCGGGCTGAATTGGTTAATGGCTAGATATATACTCAGATTTAGCTTCTTAAACAGATGAAAATTCACTAATCATTACTTTATAACGATAGAATTTAGAAATGTTAAAAAAGGGCATTCTTGCTGCGTTAGTTTCTGCTTTGTTATTCGGAGCGGGAACACCACTCGCTAAACTCCTACTCAATCATGTTAGCCCATGGTTATTGGCTGGACTACTGTATCTCGGTTCTGGTATTGGCCTTACTCTTTATCGTTTTATTATTCGCGCTCCATCAGTCAGCCTGCCTAGAAAAGAAATGGCATGGTTCGCAGCTGCAATCTTAGCAGGTGGAGTTTTAGCCCCTGTGCTGTTAATGGCTGGTTTGCTTAATATGCCAGCATCTGGCGCATCTTTATTACTCAACATGGAAGGTGTTTTTACTGCGCTATTGGCATGGTTTGCTTTTAAAGAAAACTTTGACCGTCGCATTGCACTCGGTATGGCATTAATCGTTGCAGGTGCATTGGTTCTAGGATGGCCAAGTGAAATACGATTTTCTGGGATATGGCCAACATTGGCAGTGCTTGGCGCCTGCTTCGCTTGGGGTTTAGATAACAATCTAACACGTAAACTCTCTTTATCAGATGCCGCTTGGATTGCTTCTATCAAAGGATTGATTGCTGGGTCGGTCAATTTGATACTGGCATTTATACTTGGTACTACTCTGCCTTCATTAATAAATGTAGCAGGCGCAATGGTTGTTGGATTCTTTGCTTACGGCGTAAGTCTAGCTTTGTTTGTGATTGGATTACGTCATTTAGGGACAGCTCGAACTGGTGCATATTTCTCAGTAGCTCCATTTTTTGGAGCGCTTCTCGCTATCGCCTTGGGTGACCCAATTACGATACCATTGATAATCACTGGGGTTCTGATGGCTGTGGGAATTTGGCTACATTTAAGTGAACATCATGAGCATATGCACGAGCATGCTGAAGTGGAGCATGACCATGAGCACAGCCATGACGAGCATCATCAGCATACCCATGAATCATTAGCAGAAATGGCATTAACGCATACTCATAAACACATACACAAACTAATGAAACATAACCATCCGCATTATCCAGATATTCATCATCAGCATAGCCATGATTAATATGATGATAATCTCTTAGAAACCTTAACAATCGCCACAGAAATTGGTATTAAGTGTTTTGATATGGGTTTGATTAGATAAAGCGCATTTGCATTGTTGGTGGTCGGGGCAAATGGGTTAATTTCTGTCAACAAGCTTCCGTGGTTGAAACCACAGCCCAAAATAGAAATTTTTTTCCAATTAAAACGGCATATGGTCGATGCTGTCATATAAAATCTGATTAGCCATTAGGAATGGTAATTTCAAAACGGGTTGATCCATTTAATGATAAGACCTGAATCTTTCCTTGGTGGGCTTCAATAATTGATTTTGTAATGGCAAGTCCAAGTCCAAGTCCAGCACCATCGCTGACCTTCTGGCGGGAAGGATCCACTCTATAAAAGCGGTCGAATAGCCGAGGTAGATACTCCTTACCAATAGTTTCACCAAAATTTTCAATGGCAAGACTTGTTTCTTTAGGCTTGGATTGATCGATGAGTACTTTAACTGATCTGCCACGTACGGTGTGTCTGATGGCATTTGATAACAAGTTGCTTAACGCCCTGCGGAGCATTAGTTTGTCACCTTTAACTGTACCTTCTCCAGCAAGAACTAGATTGACCCCTTGTTCGTCTGCGATTGCTTCATAAAAACCAAACAGTTCCCGTACTTCTGTAGCTAGATCCACGACTTCGCTGCTTGGTATGATGAGCCCATTGTCAGCTTTTGCCAAAAAAAGCATATCAGCAATCATGCGTGCCAGCCGCTCATATTCCTCCAGATTTGAATAGAGCACTTCACGATACTCGTCTGCCGACCGTTCCTTGGATAAAGCAACTTGCGTTTGCGTCATCAAATTACTGATAGGTGTGCGTAACTCATGTGCCAAGTCAGATGAAAAGTCGGACAATCGATGAAAAGAACTCTCCAAGCGGGTCAGCATTTCGTTGAAGGCAATTACAAGATTGACCAATTCGGTTGGTACAGTGCTTGATGATAAGCGGTCACTCAGGTGGTTGGCCGAAATGCCTTTTGCTACCTCAGCCATCTTACGTACTGGAGTTAATCCTCGGCGTGCGGAAAACCAGCCTAGCACTATTGTGAGTAGGATACCTGCGGCGATTGCCAACCAGAGGTTGTGATGGAATACCTTCATGAAAGTGCGATGGTGCTCAATGTTGATTGCAAGTGCGACTGTGGTCGGTGGCAATCCGGCAATGCCAGTAGTAGCAGTTGCTGAAAGGCCGCGATAGATTTCGCCTCCTTGTTCCCACATCACGAGTTTTGTATCTGGACTGCGTGCTTGTTTAAGCAGATGCGTGGCAAATGTCGTATTTGAAGTGGTAAACAGTACTCGATGATCAGGTCCAATAACTGCGACAGAAAGATCTGGATGGCCAATTAACGCGTCAGTCAGGTGCTGCGGAACTGTTATTAAATCTGCTGGAGTGTGCACTTTAGCTAGTACATGACGGACAAGCTTCAGCTTGCCGTTGATCTCCATTAGATCTTGTTCCTCAAAGTGCGACTGCACTAGTGTGCCGATTAGCAGGCCTACCACGAGCAGTACAAAGGTCGATGCCGTAGCAAAAAACAGCGTTAGACGAGAAGTAATTGATTTTAGGCTAATCATGGTTCAGGGACTTCCAGCACGTAGCCCATGCCCCGAATGGTTTGGATCAGTTTAGGCTCAAAATTATCATCTACTTTTGCACGCAAGCGACGCATCGCAACTTCAATCACATTAGTATCACTATCAAAGTTCATGTCCCATACCTGAGATGCAATCAGGGAACGGGGTAGTGCTTCTCCTTGGCGTCGAAGCAGCAATTCGAGCAGAGAAAACTCCTTGGCGGTGAGGTCGATGCGTTTGCCAGCCCGTGTCGCTCTGCGTCGCAGAAGATCCAATTCCAGATCCGCGACCTGCAGTCGATCTGGTTCATTGTTCTTGCCTCGGCGCAATAAAGTACGTATCCGTGCCAATAATTCTGAAAATGCAAATGGTTTAACAAGGTAATCATCAGCGCCCAGTTCCAGTCCTTTTACCCTATCCTCAATCTGGTCACGAGCAGTGAGAAACAGTACGGGCATCTGTTTACCTGCTTGTCGAATTTTATGGAGCACCTGCCAGCCATCGAGCTTAGGTAGCATGACATCAAGCACAACTATATCGTAATCGTCTGTTAATGCTTGATGCACCCCATCGAGACCATCGCGCACCAAGTCCACCACGAAGCCGGCTTCCGAAAGGCCTTGTTTCAGGTAATCGCCAGTTTTCTGTTCGTCTTCAACTATCAGAATTTTCATTTTTTTCTCTTCAGCTACTAATCAACATGCGAATTGTTGCACGCACTTAGGGCCAATTACCCAACATTACAAAATTGTAATGCAACAGTCAGCTATTAGTAATATACATATCAGCATAATGGTTTTCGTTAAAAGATTGCAAGCATTGGCTTTTCAGAAACAAACGGTGTGGTGTCGGAATATGCTGCTCACCTTTCCATGTAAGGTGGAACATTGATGCTAACCATGGGATCAAGTATTTCTGTACCGGATAGCGATCGGTCAATCAACTTGATCATCCTATTCATTCTTCATTAAATGGAGGTATACATGGCAAACATTTTAGGACTTTCTAATTTGCCTTTGAGCAATGTGGATTCGTCGGTGAAAAGGGAGGCAAAATCGTTAATCCCCCTTGCCGGAACATTTTCAGAGGCCTTAGCGCGCGTCAGGGATAGGGAGCCAGCCACCACCTCTGTCAACGGATATAAAAACTTTGCGCTAGTCGTTCCAAAGTCACCCCTATCAACCTATGTGACACCTAGTCATTTTCAGTTGGTCAGTGCGCGAGCGGTTGATGAAGATAGTCTTAACGAGCGTGCATTGGGACTTCGCGCATATCGCCAGGAATTGCTTGCGTCAAATATAGCGAATGCCGACACACCAGGATACAAGGCGGTTGACTTCGATATTCAGGAAGCGCTTCGCACAGGAAAGACGGCAAAAACAGTGGAAGTGAAATACGTCATCCCTAGTCAGGGTAGTGTTGACGGCAACACAGTTGAGATGGATGTCGAGCGGGTCAAGTTCGCAGAAAATGCACTGATGTATGAGTACCACGTAGACCGCGTACGTGGACACTACAAAGACATGGAAGATCTGCTCAAAAATACGCCGTATTGACTAAAACCTTGACTGATTATACATGGTTTAACTCTCAGCCTCGTGTACTCAACATTACAAAATTGTAATGTTGCTGTCAGCTATTGGTAATATACCTACCATGATAATGGTCACAATCAAAAGTAGGCAAGTAACCAGTAACTATTGCCTTACGGCTGATATTTGCAGTTTTAAATTTTTTCTCATTAGGAGTTTTTATTATGAATAAACGCATTATTAATAAAATGATTGCCATCGTTGCAGTGAGCTGTATTGGTTTTATTTCCGCCCCCGCTTTTGCTGCGCAAGATAGTTTTCAACGTGATATGACCCAGCGTGTTATGCAAGCTAAACAGAAGTTGCAACAGGCTGAAGCAGCGAAAGGCGCTGAGCGTCAGAAGCTGATGGGTGAACACCTGAAAATGATGCAAGGTAATATGAAAAAAATGCAGGCAATGAAACCTAAAGCTGGTATGTCTATGCAGGAGCATGAGGACTATATTAACGAACATCAGAAACTGATGGAACAGATAATGGAGCAGATGATGGGCGAGCATAAGCTGATGATGGACATGGGTGACATGCCTATGGACATGGGCGATATGCACAAGCAATAAATTAAACTTTATCTCAATACGGAGTATCAATCATGGAAAAAAGAATCCTCAATAAATTAATCGCTACTGCATTTATTGCCAGTCTCGGCTTAACGGTTACATCGGCTATGGCTGGCCCTGATCTCATTCAGCAGCAACTTAACCGACAGTTTTCAGAGTCACAGCAGAAGCTGAAGGAAGCTGAAGCCGCAAAAGGGGCTGAGCGTCAGAAGCTCATGAGTGAGCACATGAAAATGATGCATGAAGCAATGAGTAAAATGCAAGAAATGAAACCTAAAGCTGGCATGACCATGCAGGAGCATGAGGACTGGATCAAGGAGCACCAGAAGCTCATGGATCAGGTGATGGGGCAAATGATGGAAGAGCATCACATGCTCATGGGTTCAGGTGATAAACACAAGCACTAATGAGTACGCTGGGCGGACTAGGTTCGCCCAGATTGATCTTGTCTAAGAAAGGACGATACAGAAATGAAACGATTTTTGATAATGACACTTGCATGCATTACATTTGGCGGTTCAGCCATACCCGTTTATGCGAATGATGCTCACCATCCCAAGGCTGATGTGCAAAAAAGCTATGCAGTGAAGGGGGAAGTAGTTGTTGTAGATAAGGCCACAGGCAAAGTTAAGTTGAAGCATGAGCCCGTCCCAGAACTTGATTGGCCCGCCATGACTATGTTTTTTGCGGTTGCTGACAAATCGCAACTAGATGTCTTGAAAGCTGGCGATCAGGTCAAATTCGAGTTCATTAGGAAAGAAGGCGGCGCGCCGTTGATAACGCAAATCAATACGGTGAAATAAGCAAGCATGGTCGGCCAGGTCGATTCCAGATTGATCTGGTAAAAAATAAAGGTGGAAGAAAAAATGAACAAACCACTGGGCTGGGTGCTGGCCTCAATGATCACAATAGTACTGTTGCCTGGGCTGGCTTGGGCAGGTGATATGCCTGATTCGTCGCAGACTTCCGCTGCTACGGATGCTGGTTTGCAGGAGTTATTGCAATGGGCCGATGCCCATAATCCAGACCTTGCTGTTATAAATTACGAAATCGAGGCGGCAGAGGGCCGCATTGTTCCGGCAGGCGCATTGCCTGACCCGGTGCTGCGTGTAGAGTTGATGGATTTTGCCGGTCCAGCCGCACCGAATGGTTTCAATGTGTTACCGAATCGGGTGGGTGGAACCAAGTACACCGTGATGCAGAGCTTTCCGCTATGGGGTAAGCGTGATATGCGCACTGAAATTGCGACGGCAGGCGTGAGTGAGGCAAAATCCCGCAGAATTGCTTTGCTTGCCGAGATTCACTCCAAGATAAAAATTGCCTACGCGCAGTTTTATCAACCTTTTCGTCTAAAAGGACTCAATCAAGAAATTCTGACATTGTTGCAGGATATCGAAGGTATCACTCGGGTTCGTTATTCTAATGGACTAGTGCCGCAGCAGGACGTGATTCGTGCGCAAGTCGAGAAAACTACATTGCGCTCCGAAATCATTACGCTGGAAGCTGAGCAGAAACAGGCCAGGGCGCGGCTGAATGCTATGGCCGGGCGGTCGCAGCATGATTCGGTGGCCGAACCTCGGGCGCTACGCCACCTGCCACCAGAGAAGTTTGATGCTGCTGTGTTGCCAGAGAAAGCTCAGCGCAACAATCCGCTGCTGCGCACTCAGGATGCGCAAATCATAGCGGCCGAAGCCAACCAGCGTTTGATAAAGAAAAACCGCTACCCCGATGTGACACTAGGGATTGCACCTACCCAGCGTGGCGGCGGTATCGATGGTTGGGAGGCTATGATTGAAGTCAACATCCCGATCCGCCTCGATACACGCCGCGCCCAAGAGTCTGAGGCCAGCGCCATGCTCAGTGCGACCAAGGAACGCCAGCAGTCTATCGCTAATAATGTAATGGGGGAGCTGCAAGAAACCATTGCAGCATACGAGGCGGCCAGAGAACAAGAGTTGTTGGTTACGAATACATTGTTACCGCAGGCTGAGCTGACCTTCCGCTCTGCTCTGGCGGGATATGAAAACAGTAAGGTGGATTTCGCCACACTGCTCGATGCGCAACGTGCAATCAGGCTTGCAAGACAGAACAAGATCAGGGCGCAGGTGGAGCAGGAAGTACGCCTAGCAGAAATCGAAAGAATGATTGGGGAAGAGTTATGAAGCGTTCGGGAATATGGGTTGTGCTGGCGCTGGTTGGCATCGCTATTGCCACAGGAGGTGGTTATTGGTGGGGATTGAAGCAGGCAGGCTCGCCGTCGGCAAAAATGCCAGCCTCCTCCTCTGTGCCAGCTGAGAGAAAAGTGCTTTACTATCGTAACCCCATGGGCCTGCCGGATACTTCGCCAGAACCTAAAAAAGACAGCATGGGCATGGACTACACCCCGGTCTATGCGGATGAAGTTCCGGCAGATTCCGCCACTGCCAATAGTGGCAAAGCGGATCGCAAGGTATTGTACTACCGCAACCCGATGGGTTTACCTGACACATCTCCTGTCCCCAAGCAGGATTCAATGGGCATGGACTACACTCCGGTTTATGCCGATGAGCAATCTTCTTCTGGACAGGTCAAGATCAGTCCTGACAAGGTACAGAAACTTGGGGTCAAGACTGAGCAAACTGCGTTGCGAGATTTGACCAGGACAGTGCGCGCCGTCGGTCAGTTTCAGCTGGATGAACGTCGATTGCATACCGTTACCACCAAGTTCGAAGGTTATATTGAGAGGCTTTACGTCAATGCCACAGGTCAACCCGTAAAGCGCGGGCAGCCGCTAATGGATGTCTACAGTCCTGAACTGGTTTCCGCTCAAGAGGAGTACTTGGTTGCCTGGAACGGCCGCCAATCGCTCAGGAGCGGTACAGAGGAATCACTGGTTGGCGTTGGTCAGTTGGCAGAAAGTTCACTTAAGCGCCTGCGTAACTGGGATATTTCCGATGCCCAATTACGGCACTTACAACAGAACGGCAAAGCTAATCGTACGCTGACTTTGTATTCACCAGCCAATGGTGTAGTGCTAGAGAAAACTGCAGTAGCGGGTATGCGCATTATGCCAGGCGAACCGCTATTCAAGATTGCCGACTTATCGACTATCTGGCTACTGGCGGATGTATTTGAGCAGGATCTTGCGCTAGTGCATGTTGGGCAGTCAGTAAAAATCGGTGTCGATGCCTACCCGGGTAAAGAAATGTCAGGCAAGATTGCTTACATTTACCCAACCGTAAGCCCCGAAACCCGCACGGCCAAAGTGCGGATCGAACTGGCTAATCCAAGCGGGATGTTAAGACCTGATATGTACGCCAGCGTGCAACTGATTTCTGGTCACGGTAAAGCCAAAGTGTTGACGGTTTCAGATTCTGCCGTGATCGACAGCGGTACTAGGCAGATTGTATTAGTGCAGCTCGCCGATGGCCTCTTCGAGCCGCGCGAGGTCAAGCTCGGTATGCGTAGTGATGGCTACGCCGAAGTACTGCAAGGCCTGAGTGAAGACGAAAGTGTGGTGGTTCGCGCCAACTTCCTGATCGATGCGGAAAGCAACCTGAAAGCGGCGCTGGGTAGCTTCGGCGGGCATAGCGCACACAGCAGCACAAAGCCTGTTGTTGCCGAACCCACTCCAGCACCAGTCACTCCGATACCCGCTACCAGCCATCAAGGACACTGACATGCTTGAACGAATTATCAACTGGTCAGTACGCAACGTATTTCTGGTGCTGCTGGCAACACTGTTTGTGGTCGGTGCAGGCGTTTATTCATTGCTTAAAACGCCACTGGACGCCATTCCAGACCTGTCTGATGTACAAGTCATTGTGTATACCGAATATCCGGGACAGGCGCCGCAAGTAGTAGAGGACCAGGTCACCTACCCGCTCACCACCGCCATGCTGTCTGTACCAAAATCCAAAGTAGTACGCGGCTTCTCATTCTTTGGCGCCAGCTTTGTATATGTAATTTTTGAAGATGGTACTGATATTTACTGGGCGCGTTCGCGTGTACTGGAATACTTGAACAGCGTCAGCGGACGTCTGCCACGCGGAGTAACGCCTACATTAGGCCCTGACGCTACCGGGGTGGGCTGGGTTTACCAGTATGCAGTGCTGGCCAAAAACCGTTCGCTGGAGGAGCTACGTACAATACAAGACTGGTACCTGCGTTACCAGTTGACCAAAGCGCATGGTGTGGCAGAAGTGGCCAGCGTAGGCGGTTTCGTTAAACAGTACCAGGTCGTGCTGGATCCACGCAAATTACAGGCTTATGGTATTTCGCCAGCGCGTATTACGCAGGTCATCCGCGATAGTAATCGCGACGTCGGCGGACGTGTGGTGGAAATGACTGAAACAGAGTACATGGTACGTGGTAAGGGTTACCTGCGCGGCATAGGAGATATAGAAACCTTGGTGGTCAAGGCAGATAAAGGCACGCCGGTATTGCTACGCGATGTGGCTAGAGTAGAACTGACAGCAGACGAACGACGTGGCTTCACCGAGCTAAACGGTGAAGGTGAAGTGGTCGCTGGTATCGCTATGGCACGTTATGGTCAGAATGCGCTGGAAGTTATCCACAACATTAAAGAAAAACTCGCCGAGATTGCGCCTGGTTTGCCTCAGGGCGTCACGGTGGAGACGGTATATGACCGTTCCGACCTGATTCACCGCGCTATCGACAACCTGAAAACCACGTTGATTGAAGAAAGCATCGTTGTCGCACTGGTTTGCGTGCTGTTCCTGATGCATGTGCGCAGTGCTTTAGTGGCAATTCTGATGCTGCCGGTTGGGGTGTTAATCGCTTTTACGCTAATGCACTGGCTAGGGCTCAATTCCAATATCATGAGCTTGGGCGGCATCGCCATTGCCATTGGCGCCATGATAGATGCCGCCATCGTCATGATTGAAAATGCCCATAAGCATATCGAGCGGGCACCGCCAGATGCACCTCGATTACAACTTATTATCGACGCCTGTAAAGAAGTCGGCCCGGCACTGTTTTTCAGCTTACTTATTATTACAGTTTCTTTCCTGCCGGTATTTACCTTAGAAGCGCAGGAAGGCCGACTATTTCAGCCGCTGGCTTACACCAAGACCTTTTCCATGGCAGGCGCAGCATTGCTGTCAATAACATTGGTGCCAGTATTGATGCTGCTGTTTGTGCGCGGCAAGATCATGCCGGAACGTAAAAACCCGGTGAATCGTTTCCTGATCTGGATTTATCGGCCAGTCATTGCCAGGATCATGCAATGGAAGAAAATGACCATCCTGGTCGCGTTATTGGTGCTGGGAGTAACTATCTACCCGCTAAGCAAGATTGGCAGCGAGTTCATGCCGACTTTGAACGAGGGTACGCTGCTCTATATGCCGGCTACCTTGCCGGGGCTATCCGTCACCAAGGCGGCGGAGATTATGCAGACGCAGGACAAGATTATCAAAAGCTTCCCTGAAGTAGCCTCGGTATTTGGCAAGGCCGGTCGCGCCAATACCGCCACCGACCCGGCGCCCATTGAAATGTTCGAGACGGTGATTAACCTCAAGCCAGAAAGCCTATGGCGCCCTGGCATGACCATCGACAAGCTGGTCGCTGAGCTGGACAAAGCGGTGCAATTGCCTGGTGTGAGCAACGCCTGGACCATGCCGATCAAGGCGCGCACTGATATGCTTTCCACAGGCATCCGCACACCAATCGGTATCAAGGTATTCGGCAAAGATTTAGGTGAAATGGAAAAACTCGCCAAAGATATTGAAGCGGTGGTCAAGACCGTGCCAGGCACTACCAGTGCTTATGCCGAGCGTATCACGGGTGGCTATTACCTGAATATCGAACCTGACCGGCAAGCATTAGCCAGATATGGGCTGGCGATCGGCGATCTGCAGGAAGTCATCGGCAGTGCTCTTGGTGGCGAAATGATTACTACCACAGTAGAGGGACGAGAACGCTTTGGTGTCATTACGCGCTATCCGCGCGAACTACGTTCCGATCCTGACACAATCGCCCGTCAGGTACTGGTACCGACTATGGACGGTGCGCTCATTCCGCTTGGTCAACTGGCGCACATTTCTCTTGATAAAGGCCCGCCAAGCATCCGTACCGAGAATGCGTTGTTATCGGCTTATATTTTCGTCGATATTAGAGGACGTGACATCGGCGGTTACGTGGCTGAGGCGCAGAAAGCCGTGCGTGAGCAGGTCAAATTTCAGCCCGGATACTACGCCACCTGGAGCGGCCAGTTTGAATACATGCAGCGCGCCCAAGCTAAGATGAAAATAGTGATTCCGCTGACGCTGCTGATCATCTTCGTGCTGCTCTACCTCAATTTCCGCCGGTTGACCGAAACACTGATCGTCATGCTATCGGTACCATTCTCGCTGGTAGGCGGCGTCTGGCTGATGTACTGGCTGGGCTACAACATGAGCGTAGCGGTAGCGGTCGGCTTCATTGCCTTGGCCGGGGTGGCTGCAGAAACCGGCGTGATCATGCTGATCTATCTTGATCACGCCTATCAGTCACTCAAGGCGCAACGAGATGCTGAAGGTAAGCCGTTCGCCGTAGCCGATCTTTATGCAGCGGTGATGGAAGGTGCAGTAGAGCGCGTGCGCCCAAAAATGATGACCGTGGTGGCTATCATGGCGGGCCTGTTGCCCATCATGTGGGGTAGCGGCACAGGTTCAGAAGTGATGCGGCGCATCGCCGCGCCCATGGTGGGTGGCATGGTGTCCTCCACCCTGCTGACCTTGATCGTGATCCCAGCCATTTATGCGCTGGTGAAGGAGTGGAGCCTTCGAAGGCAGAAGGAAAAATGAGGTGCCGGACGTGCATGCGTTTTGTAATCTTATTGAAGCGATAGAAGGCATGTAATGCTTGACCTGTGTGTTGCATGCAGGCTTTAGGATAAAAATTATAGGCTATTGGGTGATTTGGAGATAAAAAATGTACGTGAAAGTTCTGATAGCTGTATTGCTGGTTATTTCTGCATTAGCAGGTTGTGCTTCGACTGATGATTCTTATTCTGGGGGTTCATCCGGTGGTAGTAGTTCTGGTCACTCCCATTGACACGAACACTTGGGTTGTTAATTTAAGAAATGTGGCAAGCGCAGTAGTGTTAGTAACCGCCTCTGATAGTGGAATATTCAAGAAAGTGGGATAGCTGTGCAACATTTGGATAATGATGTTAGGGAGCTTACAGCAGCTGAGCGTCAACTGATTGAGGATGAGCATGCTCATATAGAACGATTATTGCGGGAATTGCGTGAGACTTTTTGCGAATTTGATAACCTGAAAGGATGCATGGGGTGTGACAAAGAGAAAGTCGCTTCGTGCCAGGGGCGACTAATCTCATTTGAATATGTTTTTATCGATTTCGTTATTGAGCACTTCAAAAACGAAGAAAAAATCATGTCCAAAATTTATAGTAACAAGGATACCAATGAGTGTTTTCGTTTGCATCAGCAGGAGCATGACAAATTATTGCGAGAGATGCAGAGCCTGATGCATAAGTTGTCCACCGAAAGTGATCGAGGCCATACGTCGGTAGCGATTAGAGAGTTTCACTATCGGATTACGGAACTGTTTGGTACGCATGCGCGCATGTTTGACGATCCCTTCATGCGACAGCCAAAGGACAATGAAAAGTAATTGGTGTACAAAGCGCAAGATGACATCCATAGATAGATATTTTTTAAACAATTTTTTTGAGAAAACAGAGATAACCAATGCCTGAAATTATTCCTAATCTGCATCCATTAATGGTGCATTTTCCCGTTGCGCTGATTAGCATTTCTGCAATCTTTCACGTGGCGGCAATCGTAACGCGGGGTAAAGCCTGTGCCACGCATTGCGCCGTTCTTGCCCATACCACGCTGTGGCTGGGCGCGCTGGCGGCGCTGCCTACCGCTTTTTTCGGTTGGCAGGCATTCAATAGCGTGAATCACGATGAGGTCAGTCACCTCGCCATGCTGCTACACCGCACTTGGGCGCTGTCTACGTTGGCGGTACTTGTGGTTTTGGCAGGCTGGGATGCCTGGCGCAGTAAGTTGCATGCGATGCCTGTCTGGTGGTTCGCTGGCGCCGTGATTGGCGCATGGGGCATGGTCGCTACCACTGCCTGGCATGGCGGGGAACTGGTTTATCGGCACGGGCTGGGAGTAATGGCTTTGCCTGCGGTGGAGTCTGACTTGACGCACGAACATGAGCATGCTTCTACCTTGGATGGCGGGGATCATGCGGACACCATGTCTCCCGGAAATATAGCCCATGAGCATTCCCACGATGACCATACGCACTGAAATTAAAGATGTGATTTATTATTTAGGTAAGATGTTTTGAAGCTAACGACCTATTCATTAAATAGGTTGATCGCTACTAGACTACTCTTGGTCTGGTTGACACTATCAACGATCTTAGGAGCAACATCCTATTATTTAGAGTATCGACAGATTGATACTTTTGTTTTCAACATGGCATCCGTAGCTGCAAAACATTTCAACAAGCCTGAAAATGAGACTGCCTTTCAAGGTGACTTAAACCAGCATCGGCCAGTAGTTGAGACATTCCTGAATGAATCTAGATTTGTCGGCATCCGTTTATTTGGAAGTGATAAACAATTAAAACTTGAATCATGGAAAACTGGCGCCAGTGGTTTGCTTATGCAAATAGGAAAACATCAGCATGTATTTTCTGATGCATATGTTATTCATTACAACAAGATCTGGGATAACGATAATCTCTACGTTCAGGTTTTGATTCCGCTTTTATCGTCAAACAAAAACACTTATGGTTACTTTGAAGGGGTATATGCCGTTGACACTGTAACGGTAAGTACATTTCAGCAGCGCCTTCTTGTTTCTTTACTGACCGTTGTTGTTGTGATCGGCCTGGCGAGTTTCGTACTTTATCCGGTCATACTTTCACTTAATCGCGAGGCTACTAATCTATCTGATGAGCTACTGCAATCTAACCTGGAATTGTTGCAATCATTGGGCAGTGCCATTGCTAAGCGAGACTCTGATACCGATGCTCATAACTATCGAGTAACCCTTTATGCTATTAGGTTGGCTGAGGCTATGGGGATGCGTAGAGCAGACATTGAAGCTTTAATTGTTGGTGCTTTTTTACATGATGTTGGAAAAATAGGTATCCCTGATCATATCTTGTTGAAACCTGGGCGATTAACCACGGAAGAGTTCGAAATCATGAAAACTCATGTTATTCATGGCAGTCAAATCATCCAGTACTCCAGTTGGCTGCAATGTGCGCATGACGTAGTTTTATACCACCACGAAAAGTTTGATGGAACAGGCTACCCCCATGGACTTAGCGGAAAAGCAATTCCACTTAATCCGCGTTTATTTGCGGTGGTAGATGTTTTTGATGCATTAACATCAAAACGTCCATATAAGGAGCCATTGTCATTAGCCGAGGCTATGGGGATTTTACGCGAAGGTTCCGGTCAACATTTTGATCCAGATATTCTTGCTAATTTCGAGAAGATTGCATTATCGGTATATGGTGAGTTTTGTCAGGCAGAACTCAGCTATTTACAGCGAATCTTGAAAATATCTGTTTATCAATATTTTAGAACAGTGCAACGAAGCATTTAATTAGACTGGAGAGCGTTTTGCATTGTAATCACGGAAATCAATGTAGTTGCCAATTGCTAAGTATGGCCGTTACTGGCAAGCCCGATGCATGTAGCTATGCGTTTTGCCGTAAGGTTTTACAACCTCGCTGGATAATGGATTGTAACCATGGTGCTACCTTGGTAAAGCCTGAGGAGTCTCCCTATTATGAACCTGTCATTCATATGGATGGATCGATGGAGCTTGTTGCAAAGCCACATGATGCTGTGGTTGATCATGATAATAAATAGAGGAGAGATTTAAATGAAAATTCATAACAAAATCGCTAGAAGCACCAAAATCATTCTTGCGGTTGGCTTGATGCTAACGCTCGCTGCATGCCATGAAGAATTCACGTTGCATGATGCAAATATGGCTATTGTCGGTAAAGGATCTATAGAAACTGATGCTAACTTTCCTTCACCCATTGCCGCTACAGTAAATGGCAAGAATTTTTCAGGTACTTGGAGCGCTACCAAGGTTTATGAACCTGATATGGCAAAAATGCATAGGCATATCAGCAGCCGTTCATACAATGAATATATGCGTGGCGATTCAGAGCATCAGCTTTCACATGGCCAGGCAAATTTAACCGCTCAAGATGGCTCGAAACTTGAATGTGATTTTTATTATCGAGCTCGACCCGAGTCAGGCGATTGCAAGACTGACGGCATTAATCTGACGGTTAAGTTTTCAGAAGGAACACATTAATTTTAGCTTCAACATAGGAGAGCATTATGACTGATGAGCACGAAACAAAACATCTTTCCAAAGGTAAATGGGTGTTTTGTGGCTTCCTTGCATTTGCCGGGCTACTGTTATTTACCGAGCACCGAGCTCACGTGCTGGGAATCCTGCCTTTTCTGATCTTGTTGGCCTGTCCTTTGGTGCATATATTCATGCACCATGGTCACGGTAATCATATTCATGATACTCAAAATAATGAAAAGTCCGAGGGGAACTCAAGATGAATGCTCCATCCGCAGTATGCAGGGTTCGTGTTGATCATGTTCGGGTTCCTGATGCAATGGCCGACCATATTGACCGTGGTGATGTTTCCGATTTTGGTATACATGTATGTTCGGCTGGCTCGAACTGAAGAGAAAGAGGCTTATGCTGAATTTGGGGATGAGTATTCAAAATATGCTGAGCGAACACCGGCATTCCTCCCTCGGTTTAATTGATCTTATTTAAGAGGTCGAATAATGAAAATGTAAATTGAGTGTATTGGCTAAATAATCAAGCTGTTTGCGCAAACATCTTTAAACACAATGTGTTCAAGCGAACAGACCGCTAGTTCCAAGATGGTAATACTTAAGTGGTCTAATGGTGGGTAACTTTAGGACAACAAAATGCTTAATCAGACAGAAATGGAGTTTCATCATGCAAACTGAACTTTTAAAAATAACAGGGATGACCTGTGGGGGTTGCACTAACAGTGTAACGCAGGCGTTGAAGGCCATTAATGGCGTGAATGATGTAGAGGTATTGCTTTCATCTGGCGAAGCCACGGTGCAATTTGACGAACGATTAACTACCTCCGATCAATTGAAATCAGCTGTGATAGCTGCAGGTTATGGCGTAGATAATGCTAATACTTCCCAGAAACCAGAAGGCAAAGGATGCGGATCTGGATGTGGATGCGGCTAATACTCACCAATAAACAACAGAACGAAAAATACAATAACACCGTGCTGTAGGAAATATTCTAGATTGCTTGATAGTGACTGAGTGCAATTCAACAAAAGGAGGTTATATGATGCATTATACAAACGGATGGATGGGTAACTCAATGGACGGTGAGGCTTGGACTGCGATTGGCGGATTAATAGTTGTTTTGCTTGTAGTCTTAATCATCATGCAGTCAAAAAAATGAAGCGCTGCGTGAATGATATTCGTGTTACCTCTCGAACCCACTATCGGATGTAGTCTAGAAGGATGTTTAAATGTTAAAAGACCCTGTTTGCGGAATGAATGTGGCAGAGCAGTCACCGGATGTGTTACAGCATGAAGGCAAGCCAGTTTACTTTTGCAGTGCTGGTTGCAAGGCAAAGTTCGAGGCTAATCCAGCCAAATATAAACTTATTTCTGCAGGTCCAGCTATAACATCACCAGTACCATCAGCGTCAATCAGTAGCTCTAGCATAATCTATACTTGTCCAATGCATCCAGAAGTTCGACAGAATCAACCAGGTTCTTGTCCGAAATGCGGTATGACGCTTGAGCCCGAGATGCCAGCCCTTGAGGAGGGGGAGAGCCCGGAACTTCGAGATTTTAAAAGACGGTTTATCTGGACGCTACCATTGACCATCATCGTCACTATTCTTGCGATGGTAGGTCATCGCCTGCAGTGGTTTGAGATGGCGACGCAAAGCTGGATCGAACTCGTTCTTACCTTGCCAATTGTTCTATGGGCTGGCTGGCCGTTCTTCCAGCGAGGGGTGCAGTCGGTAATCAATCGCAGCCCGAATATGTGGACACTGATTAGCCTAGGCACATCTGCAGCCTTTGTCTACAGCGTCATTGCCACGATAGTTCCAGGCGTATTTCCGTTATCGTTTATGGACATGGGGCGTGTGGCAGTGTACTTTGAGGCCGCAGCAGTGATTATTTCGCTAACTTTGCTAGGTCAAGTTCTTGAATTAAAAGCGCGTTCGCAAACCTCGGCTGCAATCAAATCCTTACTAGGTCTGGCACCTAAGACAGCTCGACGTATCAATGCCGATGGTTCCGAAGAGGATATCCCTCTGACCAACGTCCATGTCGGTGATACGCTACGTGTGCGACCTGGTGAAAAAGTTCCTGTCGATGGTATCGTGGCTGAAGGAGGAAGTTCAGTTGACGAGTCTATGCTTACTGGGGAGCCAGTACCTGTGACTAAACGTATAGGCTATAAGTTGATTGGCGCGACACTTAATACCACTGGTTCACTAGTGATGCGCACTGAAAAGGTCGGTTCACAGACGGTGCTGGCCAGTATCGTCCAAATGGTATTACAGGCACAACGCTCTAGGGCGCCTATGCAGCGCATGGCTGACCAAGTGGCTGGCTACTTCGTTGTTACTGTTGTAGGCATAGCACTGCTGACTTTTGCTGTTTGGGGTTTATTCGGGCCTGAACCTAGCTGGATTTATGGTCTAATTAATGCAGTAGCCGTACTTATCATTGCCTGCCCCTGTGCGCTTGGTTTGGCTACCCCAATGTCAATCATGGTTGCCACAGGTAAAGCAGCAACTCAGGGTGTACTCTTCCGCGATGCAGCAGCCATAGAGAACTTTCGAAAGGTCGATACGCTAATGGTGGACAAGACTGGCACGTTGACGGAAGGCAAGCCTCGATTCGATCGCGCCGTGGCTTGCACTGGCTATACTGAGGATGAAATACTCCGACTAGCAGCGAGCCTAGATCAGGGCAGCGAACATCCTTTGGCGGACGCTATCGTACAAGCCGCCCGCGATCGTGGGCTTGCTCTTGATAAGGTAGATGGTTTTGAATCCATTACAGGGATAGGTGTTCGAGGTACTGTTGGCAGCAAACTATTGGCATTAGGTAATACCGCACTAATGACTCAGTTAAATGTAAATATCGAACCTCTTAAAGTAGAGTCAGAAGCAATGCGTTCTGAAGGTGCAAGTGTAATGTTGCTTGCAATTGACGGCCAGTTAGCTGGTTTAATGGCTGTGTCCGACCCTATTAAAGCCAGCACAATGGATGCATTAGCTACTCTGAGATCATCCGGTATGCGTGTGATCATGGCTACAGGTGATGGCCTTACTACGGCGAAAGCAGTTGCTGCGAAGTTGGGTATAGAAGAAGTATATGGTGAGGTTAAGCCGGCCGACAAGCTTGCACTGGTTGACAAATTGCAACGTGAAGGCCGCATCGTTGCAATGGCAGGTGATGGTATCAATGATGCACCAGCGTTGGCAAAAGCTGACGTGGGTGTTGCAATGGGTACTGGCACAGATGTAGCAATGAATAGCGCGCAAGTGACTTTGGTTAAGGGCGACCTGCGAGGCATCGCCCAAGCCAGAGCCATTTCTGAGCAGACTGTCGCAAATATGAAGCAAAATCTCGGCTTTGCTTTCGTTTACAATTCGCTCGGAGTGCCATTGGCTGCTGGCCTGCTTTATCCATTTACTGGATGGTTACTATCGCCAATGATTGCTGCAGTCGCCATGAGTTTAAGCTCAGTGTCTGTAATTACCAATGCATTACGTTTGAGGCGATCATGATTGTTCAATTCGCCAATTAAAAACAATCAATCATTCTTTAAAGTTACTTACTCAGCTTAGTGGAAGGAATAAGTAATCTTGACTTTCAACGCTTAAATATACAATTTTGATTAAGCATATTCAAGTGAATTTAGGGTATTTCAAACGATTGTTTTAGACTGACTTTTGTAGGTAAACTTCCGAAGTTGAGTGACCGTTTTGGAGATTTTCCGCTTTACAGTGAACTTAGGCAAATGTCTCAGTTGGGTCGATTCCGGAAGTAGAGCCTGCACACTCGAAGGCCAGCTAAGTGGATGTTGCTGCTGACTAGTCTTGATTTACGTGGGACTGGATCGGGTCGAAACTTGCCCCATGACCCCTTAATTGGCTTGCCTCAAAGCAGTCTGTGATAAATATGAATCGGCCAATAGAGGTGATTTATTCAGGCGATTGAATCACTTGAAACTGACCATTTTCAAATACACCTCGATCTATATTCCCGTCGATATTGCGAAGCAAAAACTCGGGATTATTGGGGTTTGCTTGATAAAGTGGTATGCCTTTAGATATGTTTAGTTTTACGCCTTTGGTTTTAAAAATGTTCAATGCACGAGCCAAAGCCATTTGACCATCGAGAATGTTTTTCCTGATTTCTTCAGGGCTTGGTCGTTCAGCGACTATAGTGACCGCCCCAACTGTAACTGTAGTTAATTCTTTTCTAATATCCGTAATTATTGCGGTTGCCATAACGTCATGCCTGCTAAATTGAAGGACTCTTAGTTAATTTTATTGAATTATCAATAACATCTAACGACAATTCATCGCCCTCTCCCCATCCCATCGATGCCAACAGATCATCTGGCAATATAATAATGGCATCACCAGATCCATCACCCGCATCAACCAGAGGTATTGCCCATTTTGTTTGTAAGTCAGTATTCATAGCATCCCAATCAAACAACACCACCATAGGCAATTGCACTGAGTACTCTCTTGACTTCTACAGCACCATTTTTAGATTTAGCGAGAGATATTGGGGTATCACCCAAGGTGAGGTTTGCGCTGTTTAGCCAATAATTGGCTTTTGACTCAGAGCCAAAAGTTTCAATTGCCAGAGTTTTAATTTCGGTTAATCGAAGTTGTGATTTAGAGCTTGTCTTCATGAGCAGGATTACCTAATCCTTTTTTGAGAAATATATATCCCGTTCTTTATGAAACTTGCTTCTCATCTTTAGCTCTGGATAGAAATACTCAGTTTCATTATCAAGCTCAAGTCTTACAACTTTCTGGTTCTGCCCCTTCACTTTTTTATGCCCCACTGAAACCGACTTCAGTAAATCCATTTTCCACTGCATGGTTTTATTTACAAGCCCCGGAGTAACTGCATAGAGATTGGTTATTTCAACGTCGGATTCAGTTAATAACTGCGATATTTGCTTTTCATCAAAAAGCAAATACATAGCGCTAGCAGATATTTCATCTAATCCAATTTTATAATCAACATAGAACCATGGAGCATGTAGGTTTATGTGCGCATAAGTCCAAGTTTTTACGCCACTCTCGCTCCATGGAAAGTTAACTTCGGAGTGGGAAAAAGTTTCAATCATGATAGCACCGTAAATTTAAAATGAGCAGTATACATTGTAGTTATATATCGCTCAATTTGGCTAGATGGAGTTTCTCAAAAGGAAACCTTCATGAATATAAAAGAGTCGCTTGGCCTGGCACTGAAAAAAGCAAGAATAGCTAAAAAAGTAACACAAGAAGATTTCTCAGACATTTCCAGTCGCACCTATGTCAGTACACTAGAGCGAGGCCTTTATACTCCGACAGTTGAGAAGGTGGATGCGCTGGCTAAAGTAATTGGGGTTCACCCACTGACAATTTTGAGCTTAGCTTATTTGATTAGTGAGGAGACTACAGATGTTTCAGCGCTATTAAATTTAGTTAACAGTGAGTTAAAGGAGTTGATTTCTTTAATAGATAACTACAAAAACTGATAGTTACTAATGGATTTTTTTACAGTAATACACATAGGATAGATTGAGCGAATTACTGCAATTGGTTGAATTAATATTTTAAGACCAGGTGATTAAATTAATGAGATTGAGCGGTTGGGCGATCTTTGAATGATATTAACGTTTGTTTTTCAAAAATTCTTTTGGATAGCAATATTGATAGAACCCCTAGCACCATATCTTGGAAGAATTATAAGCCAGGTATTGATAAAGGATTTGCTTACGCTGCGGTATATCAAAGATTGATTGATAACAGACAGTATTCATTTTTATTAGAAGATAATTCTTTTTTTCAATTTTTCTTTGAGTGGGAAAATCAAGAATTAAGAAAAGCAAAACTAGCTTTTTATCCTACGCCTGTGAAAATCTCAGGGGCTTTAAATAGTCTTCTTGAAAGCGCAGAGTTGAGCGGTGTAGATCTTTTGGAAGAACTTTATTTTGGTGCTGAGGCTTGGGTTAACCGGGGAATAGATATAGTTAACACTTCATATATCAGGCTTGATTATGATAGCAAAGTAGATACTCATTCTAAATGTCATATACAAGTAGCGTCTATAAATGAAATTCGAATTACTAGTCAATATTTGATTAATCCATTTAACTTTTTTACTTGGATTACCGAGCATCTTAAATTTAAGCAGTTTGACTCAATTCTGACATCTCATGGATATTTACAAGCACTAAATTATCATCGAACACGGAATCATGACTTTCAAATGACGGAAGCTACATTCCCATACTTATCTAGCTTAAATACTTAAATTAATTTATCTCGCCCATTGCTATATAAATACAGAGCCGTTAGTTATCAATTTGAGACACGATTTGGAGTTGGACTTTCCTATTATTACGGTACCAATTGCTCTTTAAAGAATAAACTAGGTTCAAATTACTCCCAATTTTAAATTGCATTTCAGAACCACTTTGAAGTGCATTGAACCATATTGCGTCTTTAAGGTTTATCCCATTCCAGAGGGATAGCTTCAGATGACTTCCATCGCCTAGTGATTGAATATTCCTCACTTCAAAATTACCCTTAAATGTTGGAGAAGGAAAATCTCGACCCCAAGGCTCCAATTTATCAAGTTCATTTAATACATTAATATCGCTTAACTCTATTGGTAACTCATCATCAATCCATATAGTAGGTTTTAATTCTTTGTCACCAATTTGTGCATTTACCGCTTTTTCATAAGCGTCAACAAAACTATCAAACAATGATATTAAAATCGAGCCACCACCTGCTCCATGGTGGCCACCATGACTTAAAAGGAGACCAGGATACCTTTCATCAACATAAGATAGCGCCTCTTTTACATTAAATCCTGGTATTCCACGAAACGATCCAGAGGCTATCTTTATCTCATCACTTGAAGTTGAGTTTTTAACTCCAGCGCCCTTGGGTGAAAAAATCGCTGCCGGCTTCCCAAACGCCTCAACTAACCTACTTGCGGTAATTCCATGAACGCCACTATGACCATCTTCAAAAAATAAAACGATTGATTGGCCATTTTTTTTACATGCTTCTGGAATTGCCTTTTCCCTTAATTTTTTCTCAATTTCTTTTCGTAATGCATTTTCATTCTGTAATTCTTGCCAATATTTTTGAGCTTCTGCTTTAGTCTTTGCTATTAAAAACTTAAAACCCACTTCAGCCCAATCTAGTCTCCCTGCAGCTGCTACTGCAGGGGCGAGTCTAAATCCAATTGTTTCAGCATCAACTGGCCCTTGAAGTTCAGAACAAAACACTTCCCAGCAGGGCCTTGTTTTATTATTGATTAATTGCAAACCACGCTTAACAAATGTTCTGTTAGTAGAAGCTTTATCTGGTTTCATTGAAACGCAATCTGCGATTGTTGCAACAGCTACAAAATCCAAAAGGGGCGATAAGCTTGGAATCTTTTGTCTAATACCTTCTTGAATTAAAGCTGTTCTAACTTTTGCCATAGTTAAAAAGGCGACACCTGCACCGCATACATGCTTATCATAGCTTGAATCAGTTCGGATCGGATTGACTACTGCGATAGCAGATTTAGGAGGGCCGTTAGTGCCAATTTCATGATGATCAGTCACTATTACATCAATACCAGCTTCTGCAATCTTTTTTATTCTTGGTTCATCACTACTACCTTTATCTGCAGATATAACTAAGCCTGGTTTTAACTCAATAATTCTTTGTGCAACTGGCTCAGTAATTCCGTAACCCTCAGTAAGCCGATGGCTTGTAACTACATTAACTAAAGAGTCATTAACGTTGAAGTAATCAATCAATGCAGCCCACAAGACCGCTGCCGATCCAGTCCCATCCATGTCATGGTCACAGACTAATACTATTTTTTCTTCATTTTTGATTGCTGCAACTATCCGCTTAACTGCAACATCCATATCAGGTATTGATGATGGGTCTTCTATATCAGCAAGATCGTTGGAATAAAGCAATTCAACTTCAACAGGCTTATCTAATCTAGATGATAAAATTTTAGCAAGCCAATCAGGCAAACCACCTCCAATTAGTGTTGCGAAAACTTCATCATGACTAACACGAGATTTAAATATGGGTTTAGGAGGGGTTAGCATTTTTTGAATTCAAGATACATTATTGTTGTGACTACAGATTGTGACGATATTTGAATTATGATACGTAAATGACTTATTTTCTGATTAATGAATTAGAAATATTAAAATCCGAGTTTATTTATGCATCTAGTCCGTAAATGTGACTTGTGAGGTAAAGAAAACTTTTATAACAAAAAGGTATTATTTAATAAAATATTCATTCCTATTAGTAGCTCTTCTACTTCTTATTTTTAACAGGACCATGTTGGACATTTTATGACCTTAAATGGGATGCAATATAAACGTCTTAATGCCGCAGGCAGGTTAGATGATATGACACTAGGCATTCAATGCTTATTAGCAGAATCAGAGAAAGATGCTGTGGTGCTCGCTCAGCAACTGCATGATTTGAACAAACAAAGACGCAGTATAGAAGCTGATATGCAACAAAGCGCTAATATCTCTCTCGATGACATTACCGTTGCCGACCAATACTCCATTAGTATTTACGAGTCGGACTGGCATCAGGGTGTGATTGGCATTTTAGCTTCACGGATTAAAGAACGTCATCATCGCCCAGTCATTGCTTTTGCCGATGGTGGAGCTGGACTGCTTAAAGGCTCCGGACGGTCAATTGCAGGCTTGCATCTGCGTGATGCTTTGGATTTGCTCAGCAAGCATCAGCCCGATTTGATATTGAAATTTGGCGGTCATGCCATGGCGGCAGGGCTAACCATCAAAGCTGAAGACTTTAACTTGTTCAAGTTAAGTTTTGAGGCTGTCGTTAAAAGTCTACTTACCGAGGCTGATTTAGAAGCAGTATTGGAAGTAGATGGAAGTTTGAGCGCGAGTGATATGACCTATGCAGTTGCTCAAACATTAGAAAATCAAGTATGGGGGCAGGGCTTTCCGCCACCTTTATTCTATGATGAGTTTGAAGTGGTGAATCAGCGTATTTTGGCTGAAAAGCATTTAAAACTCAGCTTGAAAGCCCGATCAGGCTCATCTTCAATTCTGATAGATGCCATTTATTTTAATCAAACACAGTTCCTAGATGGTCCGATTCTAGCGGCGTATCAATTGCAAACTAATGATTACAATGGCTCTCAAAAAGTACAATTAAATATCAGGCATGTAAACGTTTAAGGCCATCATGCAAACAGACTCACACTTACTTACTAAGCAAATGTTTCATCCGGCATTGCCTGCGCGCCCTACGGATGCCCACAAAGGAACATCTGGTAGTGTTGCAATTATTGGTGGTGATGAGGGTATGTTGGGTGCAGTTTTATTGGCAGCGAGGGCTGCATTATTCTCTGGGGCAGGGCGTATTTATGCTGCAATGTTGTGCAAAACAGCGCTAACAATTGATTTTCTGCATCCGGAAATCATGATGCGAACACCCGAGAGTATTGCAAAGTTACCTCAGTTGAATGCGTTGGTCATCGGGCCTGGCTTGGGACAGTCAGACGTAGCCCTAGACTTGTTAACCTTTTGGCTTAAAAAAGAGCAGCTTTTAGTGCTGGATGCAGATGCACTAAATTTAATTGCTAAATACCCACATCTAGCTGACTTGGTGAGAGCTAGGCAAACTGACACGATTGTGACTCCTCATGTGGGTGAGGCAGCTAGGTTAATGTCTTTAAGCGTAGCAGCGATTCAAAAAAACAGAGTTGATGCTGCAATCGGATTAGCACAATCATTGCGGGTCATTTGTGTGCTTAAAGGGGCGGGTACTGTGATTGCCGAAAAAAATAAGCAGTATTGGATTAATTCAACAGGTAATCCAGGGCTTGCTGTTGGGGGTACTGGCGATGTGTTGACAGGTATTATTGCAAGTTTAATTGCGCAAGGTTTGTCACCAGTTGATGCTGCTAAGCTAGCTGTTTATGTGCACGGTGCCGCCGCAGATGTTTTGGTTGGTCAGGGAGTTGGGCCTGTCGGATTAACAGCCTCTGAGCTTTTGATTGAGGTGAGAACCCTGCTTAATCAACTCAATCAATTAATTTAATTTTTCACAATATTTTAGTTAGATATTAAAAGTATTGTATTTTAGTCTGCTCGATTAATTTACTTGCCATTTAATCCAAGTGAATAAGATGTTGCCATTTCCTTTCCCGCCAAAAATATAAGTAGATTGTAATGCTAGCTGTTTATATTCAACGGAGGCTAAAGGAGCAATTACCGGCAGTGGCATGTAGTTGAAGTCTTCACGCAATGTCAGCCCAAGCGTATATCCAGCACCTAAACGAATATTATTACTTGGGTACCACATTTTTTGGAAGGCGTATCCAGCTACTGGTTGAATCTTGCTGTGAGAATCAGCAAAGGCCATGGCGTAAATGCCATGCCAGTCACCATCCTCGTCATATCTGTATTTACCAATCCCCATGCCCCAGGGTTGTTCATTGTATCCATCAATTTTTTCTTGGCTGTAGTAATGGCGGTTGTGCCATGTATTGACTGGTAGATATAGCTCATAGCTATCAGCATCCCATGTACTAGATAATGTGTTTTTAATGTTAGACCACATACCATCTGACGGAGTCTCAGCAAATGCGTTGACAAGAGGGAAGGCTACAATTAAAACAGTAAGTGCAAGTTTTTTAATCATAGTCGATCATACTATCAATTGAGTCTGAGTCCTAATCTCTAAAAATTAAGATACAATATTGTAAGGTCGTAGCGTATTGAAATTCCGTCTGAATTGCTTTTGGATTCTCGTGATGTAGGGACATAAGCCATATACTTTTAGTTTAAAAATCTTAATAAAATTAGGGGTAGCATGCCTAGAAAATTAGTGGTTGCCAATTGGAAAATGCATGGCAACTTAGCATCAAACCGACAACTTCTAATCGACTACCTTGATCGATTAAGTGCTTTAAAAAGTGTTGATATTGTTGTATGTGTTCCATATCCATACCTTGCGCAGGCCCAAAGTATGCTGCAAGGTACTGCGATTGCATGGGGTGCACAGAACTTAAGTAAAGATGCCGTTGGTGCATTTACAGGTGAAGTTAGTGCAAATATGTTGAACGATTTCGGTGCAACACATGTCATTATTGGGCACTCTGAACGAGCCACAGCTTATTGTGAGTCTGATGAAAATATTGCGGCGAAATTTATGCAAGCTAAGGCGCATGGTCTTGTACCGATTCTCTGTGTTGGTGAAACATTGATAGAGCGCGAAGCTGGCGTGATGGAAATGGTGGTTGCAAAGCAGATTGATACTATTATTAATCTGTATGGTGCTGATGTTTTTGCAAATGCAGTAGTTTCTTATGAGCCTATTTGGGCGATTGGTACTGGTTTGGCTGCCAGTCCTGATCAGGCGCAAAGTATGCACGAATTTATACGTAATAGAATTGCAAACCATAATAAAGAGGCGGCAAGTGGCTTGAAAATCCTTTACGGGGGGAGCGTAAATCCGCAAAATGCGGTACAATTATTCTCTATGCAGGATATTGATGGTGGCTTAATTGGTAAATGTTCGTTAAGCGCGCAAGAATTTGAAGGAATTTGCCAGGCAGCATCTTAAATGTGTGTGATTGAGGTGGTAGTGCTTTTCACTTTGTATACAATGGTTTAAGTGTTGGTAATGGTTGATAAGGTAAAAAATGGAAAATATAGTATTAGTAATTCATGTGTTAGCTGCTAGCGGAGTAATTGGCTTAGTATTGTTGCAGCACGGTAAAGGTGCTGACATGGGTGCTTCATTCGGTAGTGGTGCGTCTGGCAGTTTGTTCGGCGTGTCAGGCTCATCTAATTTCATGAGTCGTGCAACCGCAGGTTTTGTGTTTGTCTTTTTTGTCACTAGTCTAACGTTGGCTTATATGGCAAGTGATAAAGCGAATGGCGGTAGTGTGGTTAAAGCGATGGTTGCTCAATCAGTTGATGGTGCTAAAGTTGCACCTGCTGCTACAACAGAAACACCTGCTACAGAGGCTGTGCCAAAATAATTATTTAGTAAGCATGCCGTCGTGGTGGAATTGGTAGACACGCTATCTTGAGGGGGTAGTGACGAAAGTCGTGAGAGTTCGAGTCTCTCCGTCGGCACCAAATTTGGTTGGTTTAGGTTGTAAATATCAGGTTTTAAGTTAGTTTGTTCTGGCTGAGATAGTACTTGTTTTTATTTGTTGCAAATTCTTTAGTGATTTAGTCTGGGGTTTGTTAGTGCTAGAAAATTATTTTCCGATATTGTTGTTTATTCTCGTGGGCTTGGCCGTTGGTGTTGGTCCGCTAATCCTATCTAAATTGGTCTCTCCAAGTAGACCTGACTCTGCAAAAAATTCTCCTTACGAGTGTGGTTTTGAAGCGTTTGAAGATGCTCGCATGAAATTTGACGTGCGTTACTACCTTGTTGCCATCCTCTTTATATTATTTGATTTGGAAATAGCTTTCTTATTCCCTTGGGCTGTTGTATTGCAGGAAATAGGTTTGTTTGGCTTTCTTGCCATGATGGTTTTTTTAGGCGTGCTTGTGATTGGCTTCATCTACGAATGGATGAAGGGCGCATTGGAATGGGATTGATTGAGTCATGAGTATTGAAGGTATTTTAGAAAAAGGGTTTGTCACCACTACGTTAGATACGGTGATTAACTATACTCGAACAGGTTCTTTATGGCCGATGACTTTTGGTCTGGCTTGTTGTGCGGTAGAGATGATGCATGCAGGTGCTTCCCGTTATGACCTTGACCGTTTCGGTATTGTTTTCCGTCCTAGCCCTCGGCAGTCCGATGTGATGATTGTAGCTGGTACTTTAGTCAATAAAATGGCACCAGCATTGCGTAAAGTGTATGACCAAATGGCTGAGCCGCGTTGGGTTATTTCTATGGGTTCATGCGCTAACGGTGGTGGTTATTACCATTACTCTTATGCGGTAGTGCGTGGATGTGATCGTATTGTTCCTGTTGATGTGTATGTTCCAGGGTGCCCACCTACAGCAGAAGCGTTGTTGTACGGCATTATTCAGTTGCAAAATAAAATTAAACGTACAAACACCATCGCCCGTTAAGTTAATGGGTCTGTTAAATTAAGAACAAAATTATGTCAGCTAAATTAGATCAGCTATTAGTCAGTTTGCAGGCAGTGCTTGGTGAAAAAGTTACCAAGCAAACTGTTGCGCTGGGTGAAGTTACTATCGAGTGCCGTGCCGAAGATTATCTCGCTGTTTGTCAGTTATTGCGTGATGATCCTGCATTAAAGTTTGAGCAGTTAATTGATTTATGTGGTGTGGATTATCAAGAATACGGCGAAGGTAGTTATGATGGCTTGCGTTATGCAGTTGTTTGCCATTTTCTTTCAGTTTCACTGAACCATCGTGTGCGCCTAAGGGTGTTTGCTAAAGATGAAGACTTCCCAGTTCTGCCTACTTTGGTTAATGTATGGTCTGTCGCTAATTGGTTTGAGCGTGAGGCTTTTGATCTATATGGCATTATGTTTGAGAATCACCCAGACTTGCGCCGTTTATTGACTGATTATGGCTTTGTCGGTCATCCATTCCGTAAAGATTTCCCTATGATAGGTAACGTCGAAATGCGTTATGACCCTGAGCAACAACGTGTAATTTATCAGCCTGTATCTATTGAGTTACGTAATAACGTGCCACGTGTGATTCGTAATGAAGGAGCGCATCGTGGCTGAGATTAGAAATTACACCATGAACTTTGGTCCACAGCACCCTGCAGCGCACGGTGTGTTGCGTTTAGTGCTGGAGTTGGATGGCGAAGTGATTCAGCGTGCCGACCCACACATTGGTTTATTACACCGTGGTACTGAAAAATTAGCTGAAAATCGTACCTACTTGCAAAGCGTACCTTACATGGATAGATTGGATTACGTGTCCATGATGTCTAATGAGCATGCTTATGTGATGGCCATTGAAAAAATGCTGGGGCTTGAAGTTCCGGTGCGTGCACAATATATTCGTGTGATGTTCGATGAAATTACCCGTGTGCTTAATCACTTGTTATGGTTGGGTGCCCATGCGCTAGACGTAGGTGCAATGACGGTATTCTTGTATGCGTTCCGTGAACGTGAAGATTTGTTTGATGTGTATGAGGCGGTTTCTGGTGCACGTATGCATGCGGCTTACTATCGTCCTGGTGGCGTTTATCGTGATTTGCCAAACGCTATGCCGCAATATCAAGTGTCATCAATGCGTAATGCTAAGACAGTAAAAGCGCAAAATGAAAATCGCCAAGGTTCACTATTGGATTTTATTGAAGACTTCACTAACCGTTTCCCAACTTATATCGATGAATATGAAACATTGTTGACGGATAATCGTATCTGGAAACAACGTACTGTTGGTATCGGTGTGGTGACTCCAGAGCGCGCTCTAGCGCTTGGTATGACTGGTCCAATGTTACGCGGCTCAGGTATTGAGTGGGATTTACGTAAGAAACAGCCTTATGAAGTCTATGCAGATTTAGATTTTGATATTCCGGTAGGCGTTAATGGCGATTGTTATGATCGTTACTTGGTGCGTATGGAAGAGTTCAGGCAGTCTAACCGCATCATTAAACAGTGTGTGAATTGGTTACGTAAAAATCCAGGGCCGGTGATTACCTCAGACAATAAAGTCGCGCCTCCAAACCGTGAGGGTATGAAAACCAACATGGAAGACCTAATTCACCATTTTAAACTATTTACTGAAGGCTTTCATGTGCCAGCCGGTGAGGCGTATGCTGCTGTTGAGCATCCGAAAGGTGAGTTTGGTATTTATATGGTGTCAGATGGTGCTAATAAGCCTTACCGCTTAAAAATTCGTGCACCAGGATTTCCACATTTGGCTGCATTAGATGAGATGACAAAGGGGCATATGATTGCTGACTTGGTCGCAATCATTGGTACTCAGGACATCGTTTTCGGGGAAATTGACCGATGAACGTAGTTTCTAACATTTATTCACCGTTGTATTTATTGTTGTGTGCATTTTCGTCATTGCAATGCGCGTCATTGCATTGTTCGGAGTAGGAACCAATTAGCATGTTAAGCCCAGAAGCAATTATTAAAATAGATTATGAGTTAACAAAATACCCTGCTGATCAACGGCAAGCAGCGGTGATGAGTGCCTTACGCATAGTGCAAACTGAGCGTGGCTGGTTATCTAAAGAAAGTATCACAGAAGTAGCCCAGTATTTAGGTATGCCTGAAATCGCAGCAATGGAAGTTGCTACTTTCTACAATATGTATGATTTGTCTCCGGTTGGAAAATACAAAGTCACTATCTGCACGAATATTTCATGCATGTTACGAGGGTCTGATGAAATCGTCAGTCATTTGCAGGGTAAGCTTGGTGTTGGTTTTAATGAAGTGACACCAGACGGTAAGTTCTGTTTAAAAGAAGGTGAGTGCATGGGGTGTTGCGGTGGCGCACCTTTGATGCACGTCAATAACACGGAAATGCATGAGTTTTTAACAACGGATAAGGTAGATGCAATTTTAGAGGGGCTTAAATAATGGTCGCTTCTAGCAAACCAGTAATCAAGACCGATTTGGCAGGGCAAACGCTAGTTACTTTACGTACGCTGACGGAAGACAACCCGGCATCACTAGATACCTACTTGAAGTTGGGTGGTTATGCAGCATTAAAACGTATCGTGACTGAGAAAGTTAAGCCTACTGATATTATTACTGAAATCAAAACATCTGGCTTACGTGGTCGTGGTGGCGCAGGTTTTCCTACAGGGCTTAAATGGAGTTTCATGCCTCGCTATTTTGATGGTGTGAAATATCTTGTGTGTAATACTGATGAGGGCGAACCAGGTACCTTTAAAGACAGGGATATCATTCGCTACAATCCACATCAGTTGATTGAAGGGATGGCGATTGCAGCTTATACCTTAGGAGCTCGCGTAGGATATAACTATATTCATGGCGAGATATGGCAAGACTACGAAATATTTGAAGCCGCGTTACATGAAGCAAAAGCTGCAGGTTACCTAGGTGAGAATCTGTTTGGTACTAGCTTCAGCTTCGATCTATATGCTGTGCATGGTTATGGTGCTTATATTTGTGGTGAAGAAACTGCACTAATCGAGTCAATCGAAGGTAAAAAAGGTCAGCCACGTTTTAAACCACCATTTCCAGCTAGTTATGGTGTGTTTGGCAAGCCTACTAATGTAAATAACACAGAAAGTTATACAAGTATTCCGTGGATTATGCAAAATGGCGGTCAAGCCTTTGCTGATTTAGGCGTTGCAAATTCTGGTGGTACAAAGTTATTCTCAGTATCAGGTCATGTTGAAAAGCCAGGTAACTATGAAGTTAAAATGGGAATGCCATTTACTGAGTTATTAGCGTTAACTGGTGGTGTTTGGAAGGGACGTCAGTTGAAAGCTGTTATCCCTGGAGGACCATCAACTGCGGTAATGCCAGCGTCAGCTATTCTCAGTGCAACGATGGATTACGATGGCTTAAGCAAGGCAAGGTCTAGTCTCGGTGCTGGATCTATGATCGTAATGGATGACACAACCTGTATGGTGAAGACATTGCATCGGTTGTCATACTTCTTTTATGAAGAGAGCTGTGGCCAATGTACGCCGTGCCGTGAAGGTACTGGTTGGGTTTATCGTGTGATTGATCGTATTGTTAAAGGGCAGGGCAAGATGGAAGATTTAGACCTGTTGACTGACATCAGTAACAATATTGCAGGTCGCACAATATGTGCACTAGGTGAGGCTGCAGCAACGCCAGTGTTAAGTTTCATTAAGCATTTCAGGCCAGAGTTTGAGTATTATATTCAGCATGGCAAGAGCATGGTTGACGGTAAATAAACTGTAAAGACGGTAAAAATACATAATGTTGAATATTGAAATAGATGGTAAATCGATAGAAGTCGAACACGGCAGCACCATTATTGATGCGGCTGATAAAGTCGGTATTGCGATTCCACGTTTTTGCTACCACCCTAAACTGTCAGTAGCAGCAAACTGCCGCATGTGCTTGGTGCAGGTGGAGAAATTTAACAAGCCATTGCCAGCCTGTGCAACACCAGTTGCCGATGGTATGAAGATTTTTACTCGATCAAAATCTGCGATTGAAGCGCAGCAAAGTGTGATGGAGTTTTTACTGATTAATCACCCATTAGATTGTCCAATTTGCGATCAAGGTGGCGAGTGTGATTTGCAGGATGTCGCCGTTGCTTATGGTGTAAGTGGCTCTCGTTATACTGAAGAAAAACGTGTAGTTTTTAATAAAAATATCGGTCCGTTGGTGAGTACCGATATGACGCGCTGTATTCAGTGCACACGCTGCGTTCGCTTCTTGAAAGAAGTGGGTGGTATGCAAGAGTTAGGCATGATTGGACGCGGAGAACATGCCGAAATTACTGCTTATGTAGATAAGAGCGTTAATTCAGAACTATCTGGCAATATTATTGATTTATGCCCAGTTGGTGCGTTAACAAGTAAGCCGTTTAGATATTCTGCCCGTAGCTGGGAGTTGACACGCAGACCAAGCATTGCTGCGCACGATAGCTTAGGTTCGCATATTGAAGTCCACGTAAAAGACAATAAAGTGATGCGTGTCTTACCTCGTGAAAAAGAAAGTATCAACGAGTGCTGGTTATCAGATCGTGACCGTTTCTCATATGAAGGTCTTAACAGCCCTGATCGATTAAAAGTACCAATGATTAAGCATAATGGTGCTTGGGTAGAAACAGACTGGAAGACCGCGCTTGAGTTTGCTGCTGGCCAGTTAAAAGATATCACTAATGAATATGGTGGTGAAGCTTTGGGTGTGTTGGTATCACCTAACAGCACGATGGAAGAGGGTTATCTAGCTAAAAAGCTTGCGAATGGCTTAGCTAGTGGCAATATTGATTATCGTTTGCGCCAAACTGATTTCAGATTAGATGGTAAACGCTTAGGCACGCCATGGATGGGCTGCAATATTCATGAGATTGAAGAGCTTGATCGTATTATTGTGATTGGCTCTAACTTACGTAACGAGCACCCGTTACTAGCGCAGCGTTTCCGCAGGGCTGTGGCTAATGGTGCTGAGTTGTCTGTAGTGAGTCCTTTGGATAACGACCCTCTAATGCCTATCGCGCACAAGGTGATTGTGCGTCCAAATGATATGGTGAATGTGTTAGGTCAAATACTTAAAGCAATGTCAGGTTTACAACGCCTATCATTATGTTTGCCTCCAACGCTAACTGCGCTCTTGGATGACATTAAAGTCCGACCAAATACCCAAGCAATTGCAGAGAGTTTGGCCGGGCATGGTAAAGACTACGATTTAATCGCACCTAAAGTCGGTATATTCTTAGGTAATATGGCCTTAAGTGACCCGCGCTTTACTGAAATGTATAGCTTGGCTGAGGCGATTGGTGGTATTACAGGCGCTAAGGGCGGTATTTTGCCAGCAGCCGCAAACAGTACTGGTATGCATATGATGGGTGTGATGCCATCAAGTACAGGTATGCACGCTCGTGCAATGCTTGAAGTACCACGCAAGGCTTATTTGTTATTGAATATTGAACCAGAGCTTGATTGCCAACATGCTGCTTTAGCAAAAGCTGCGATGGAAAAAGCTGAGTGTGTGGTTGCGCTGACCGCTTATAAGTCACAGGCATTAGACCATGCTGATATCTTATTGCCTATCACGCCATTCACAGAGACATCAGGTACTTTCATGAGTATGGAAGGTCGTGTTCAGAGCTTTGCGGCAGCAGTAAGACCTCTAGGGGAATCTCGTCCAGCTTGGAAAGTATTGCGCGTATTAGCGAACACATTGGGGTTGGATGGGTTTGATTTTGAATCTAGCGAGCAAGTCAAAGATGCAATTTTTTCAGGTGAAAAGCCTTCTGCAGTCGTTTGGCGCAGTTTGAATAACAACTTGAGAGAACTCGTAGAGATTCAGGTAAATATTAAACATGATGGCTTGCAACGTATCGGTGAAGTGCCGCAATACGAATCTGACCCAATTGTTAGACGCTCACCACCATTACAAAAAACCAAATATAACACTAAGCCTATGGCACGTATGTGTAGCCGTCAATTAGCGTCGTTAGACTTGGTTGAAGGTGATCATGTACTAGTGAAACAGGATAAAGGTAGTGCGATATTGGCTGTACGTTTAGATGAGCATGTGGCAATGGGCTGTGTGCGTGTGACAGCAGCGCACGAAGCAACAACTGGCCTTGGTGATTTAATGGGAGACATCACGGTTGAAAAGCTATCTCCACAGCAGTTACAAGACATTAATACAAACATTACGGAAGCGCGTGCCTAATGGAATGGTTATCAAATCTATTTGGTAGTTACTGGCCAGCAGTTGAAATCACAGGCTGGACTTTGATTAAAATTGTTGCAATAGTGCTGCCATTGATGGGTGCTGTGGCCTATCTTACTTTAGCTGAGCGAAAAGTAATCGGTTACATGCAAGTACGTATCGGGCCTAACCGAGTTGGTTATTTTGGTTTGTTACAACCGTTAGCAGATGGTATTAAGCTATTATTCAAAGAGGTGATTTTACCTACGGCTTCTAATAAAGCCTTGTTTTTACTAGGCCCTGTTTTGGCAATTGCTCCAGCGTTTGCAGCTTGGGCTGTTGTACCATTTGATTTGAATATGGTGCTTGCTAACGTGGATGCTGGCTTACTCTACATTCTTGCCATGACCTCAGTAGCCGTCTATGGTGTGATTATCGCAGGTTGGGCTTCTAACTCTAAATATGCGTTTCTAGGTAGTTTGCGTTCAGCTGCGCAAATAGTTTCATATGAAATTGCCATGGGCTTCGCTCTCGTTGGTGTGTTGATGTGTGCAAACAGCCTTAATTTAGGCAAGATCGTTCTAGGGCAAGAGGGTGGCTTCTGGCATTGGTACTTCCTCCCATTGTTCCCTTTGTTTATTGTTTACTTTATTAGTGCAGTTGCTGAAACAAACCGTGCGCCATTTGACGTGGCTGAGGGCGAGTCTGAAATTGTTGCGGGTTTCCACGTTGAATATTCAGGGATGGCATTTGCGGTGTTCTTCTTAGCAGAATACGCGAATATGATTTTAGTATCGATGTTGGCTGCACTCATGTTCTTAGGCGGTTGGTTATCTCCTGTACCGTTCATTCCAGATAGCTTCCTATGGTTACTTGCCAAAGTTGGCTTCCTTTTATTCTTATTTTTATGGTTTAGGGCAACATTCCCACGCTATCGTTATGACCAAATCATGCGCTTAGGCTGGAAAGTGTTTATTCCAATTACTATTGTGTGGATTGTGTTTGTAGGTGGCATGATGCAGACTCCATGGGCTCATTTGTTTCACTAGGTATTTGTTTCACTAAGTTTAGTGATTAGGTTTTGAATAAATTATGATTAAATCGATTAAACAAACATTAGGCAGCTTAATGTTATGGGAGTTGCTAAAAGGCATGGCGCTTACAGGCCGTTACTTTTTTGCACCTAAAATTACGGTTCAATACCCAGAAGAAAATACACCTCAATCAAATCGATTCCGTGGTTTGCATGCATTACGTCGTTACCCAAATGGTGAAGAGCGTTGTATTGCATGTAAGTTGTGTGAGGCTGTGTGTCCTGCGATGGCGATTACGATTGAATCTGAGCAGCGTGAGGATAATACTCGTCGTACCACGCGTTACGATATAGACCTGACTAAATGTATTTTCTGTGGCCTGTGTGAAGAATCTTGCCCTGTCGATTCAATTGTAGAAACACGTGTGTTTGATTATCACGGTGAGCAGCGCGGAGATTTGTTATACACAAAAGAAATGCTGTTAGCTGTGGGTGATAAGCATGAAAAACAAATTGCAGCAGACAGGGCGCAAGACAAAGTTTTTAGATAGATAACAAATGAATTACTAGATTTCAAATACAGTAATAGATTTACAGTGAAGCCTCATACATCGTTTAAGCACTTTTAATAGATAACCATTTAACAATATGACATTTTTTGGCTTGCATTTTCAAGACCTCGTTTTTTATACACTCGCAATTATCTTGCTGATTGCAGGATTACGTGTCATCACCACGCGCAATCCTGTTTATGCGGCACTTTATCTTGTGCTGGCATTTTTTACAGCCGCAGGGATATGGTTGCTACTAGAGGCAGAGTTTTTAGCAATTGCCTTGGTATTAGTTTACGTTGGTGCGGTGATGGTGCTGTTCTTATTTGTGGTGATGATGCTTGATATCAACTTAGATAAGTTACGTGAAGGCTTTTGGAAAGCACTACCAGTGGCTTTACCTGTCGGTGGATTAATGGCAGTAGAAATGGTCATGATCGTAGGTGCACGTAACTTTGGAGCTGATGTTGTTGCTGCTCCTCCGGCACGTTCAGCTGATTATAGTAATACTGCTGAATTGGGCCGCGTGCTATATACGGATTACTTGTTACCATTTGAGCTAGCATCTGTGGTGTTGCTAGTCGCTATCGTAGCGGCGATTGCATTGACATTGCGTGATCGTAAAGACAGTAAATCGATGGATCCTGCTAAACAAGTGCTGGTTAAAAAAGCTGATCGACTAAGAATTGTAAAAATGGATGCTGTTGTGGAAAAAAATGATGTGGTAGTTACATCAGCACAAGCTGATGATAAAGGGGCTAAATAATGGTCGGATTATCTCATTACCTCATTTTAGGGGCCTTGTTGTTTGCCATCAGTGTGATTGGTATTTTTCTGAACAGAAAAAACGTCATTATTTTATTGATGGCCATCGAATTAATGCTATTGGCAGTTAACCTTAACTTTATTGCCTTCTCTCATTATCTTAACGATATTGCAGGGCAGGTTTTCGTGTTTTTTATTTTAACGGTAGCAGCTGCAGAGTCAGCTATCGGCTTAGCGATATTGGTCGTGCTGTTTAGGAATTTACGCACCATCAATGTTGACGATTTAGACAGTTTGAAAGGCTAAGTGTTTAGCATGACTATGCAACAAATCTATCTTGCAATCCCTTTGCTTCCTTTATTGGCTGCTATTGTTATCGGCCTGTTTGGCAAGCATCTGCCTAGAGCTGCAGCGCATGTGGTAACCATTGCTGGTGTGGCAATTTCTTTTGCCTTGTCAGTGTACGTGCTAAAAGATGCGATGGTAAGTCAGCCTTATAATGAGACTGTGTACTCTTGGTTAAAAAGTGGAAATTTCTCATTTGAAATTGGCTTTCTAATCGACAGACTCAGTGCCATGATGATGGTCGTGGTCACCTTTGTTTCATTGATGGTACATATTTATACCATCGGCTATATGCATGAAGATAAAGGCTACGCACGTTTCTTTAGTTATATCTCTTTATTCACTTTCTCAATGTTGATGTTAGTGATGAGTAATAACTTCATGCAGCTGTTTTTTGGCTGGGAAGCGGTAGGTTTGGTTTCTTATCTGCTGATTGGTTTCTGGTACACACGCCCAACAGCTATTTACGCAAACTTAAAAGCATTTTTAGTGAACCGTGTAGGTGACTTTGGTTTCCTTCTAGGGATTGGTTTGGTCTTGTATCATTTTGGTAGCCTTGATTACGCGGCCGTGTTTTCAGTTGCACCTGGAATGGCAGATACCAAAATTAACCTAATTGGCAATGCTTCTTGGTCACTGATGACTGTGACATGTATTTTGTTATTTATAGGAGCGATGGGTAAATCTGCACAAGTACCATTGCATGTATGGTTACCAGACTCAATGGAAGGCCCAACGCCTATTTCCGCTTTAATTCATGCGGCAACGATGGTAACGGCAGGTATTTTCATGGTGGCACGTATGTCACCGTTATTTGAGCTATCATCAACAGCATTATCGTTTGTGATAATTATTGGTAGTATCACAGCGCTGTTTATGGGCTTTTTGGGGATTATCCAGAACGACATTAAGCGTGTAGTGGCTTATTCTACATTGTCGCAATTAGGTTATATGACCGTGGCTTTAGGTGCTTCTGCGTATTCAGTTGCGATCTTCCATTTAATGACACATGCGTTCTTTAAAGCGCTGTTATTTTTGGGTGCTGGTGCAGTGATTATGGGGATGCATCATGATCAAGATATTCGTAACATGGGCAACCTTAAAAAATACATGCCAGTGACATGGATTACTTCATTAATTGGCTCACTTGCGTTGATTGGTACGCCGTTACTTTCAGGCTTCTATTCTAAAGACAGTATTATTGAAGCGGCTAAATTCTCTACTGTAACAGGTAGTGGGTTTGCCTACTTCGCAGTGTTAACTGGCGTCTTTGTGACAGCGTTTTATAGCTTCCGTATGTATTTCTTGGTGTTCCACGGTAAAGAGAAATGGCGTGAAGTGAAACATGACGCGCATCATGAGGAAGACCATCACGATGAAGATCATCATCATGGTTTAAGTCCAACCGATGATCCGCACGAGCCAGGATGGGTTGTGAAGTTGCCATTGATTCTATTAGCAATTCCATCATTGGCGATTGGCTATTTTGCAATCGAACCAATGCTATTTGGTGATTTCTTTAAAGGCATCATCTATGTAGATGCTCACGCTCACCCAGCCATGCATGAACTTACACATCATTGGCACACGATATTCCACTCTTCGTTGGGCATGGCGATACATGGTTTAATGACATTGCCATTTGCATTAGCTGCATCAGGGGTTGTTTTAGCGTGGTTCTTCTATATGAAGCGTCCTGATATCCCAGCAGCCATTCAAGCTAGATTTAGCTTGATCAATAAAGTGTTAGAAAACAAATATGGTTTTGATAGCTTTAATGATCGGTTCTTTGCAGCTGGTTCACGCTTTTTAGGTAATAAACTATGGCAAATTGGCGACGTTAAAATCATTGATGGTGCTATGGTGAATGGCACCGCTAATCTTATTGGTAAGTTGTCTGGTGTTATTCGCAAACTACAAACGGGTTTGATTTACCACTACGCGTTTGCGATGATTATTGGCGTGTTTTTAATGCTATCTCTTGGTCTTTTAAAGATTTAATTCTTTTCTAAAGTATAAAAAATGCTTGATTACTTTTTGCAACATATCCTTAGTTTCTCCATCTGGCTACCAATATTGGCAGGCGGTTTGGTACTGTTTACTGCGAATGACAATAAACCTAACTTAACTCGCTGGGCTGCATTGTTTGGTAGTGTGGTCAGCTTTTTAGTGACTATTCCACTTTATACACACTTTAACTTTGCTGATGGTGGATTTCAGTTTCAAGAGAACTTCCTTTGGATTATGTCTTTTAACATTCATTACCATTTAGGTGCTGATGGTATTGCGATTCCATTGATTTTACTGACTAGCTTCACGACTGTGATTGTTGTGATTTCAGCATGGGAAGTGATTGAAAAGCGCGTTGCTCAATACATGGCCTCTTTCTTGATTATGAGTGGCCTGATGATTGGCGTATTCAGTGCATTAGATGCAATTCTGTACTACGTGTTTTGGGAGGCGATGCTAATTCCAATGTTCTTGGTGATTGGTATTTGGGGTGGTCCTAACCGTGTTTATGCGACTGTTAAGTTCTTCCTATATACGCTACTGGGCTCATTGCTTATGTTGGTAGCGTTTATCTACATGTTTCATCAAACAGGTAGCTTTGCGATTACTGATTACTACCAATTGCCAATGTCTTTAGATGTGCAAGTGCTCATTTTCTTGGCATTCTTTGCGGCATTTGCAGTAAAAATTCCAATGTGGCCTGTACATACGTGGTTGCCAGATGCCCACGTTGAGGCGCCAACAGGTGGTTCTGTAGTGTTGGCTGCGATTGCACTGAAATTAGGTGGTTATAGCTTCTTACGTTTTGCAATGCCTATTGCACCAGATGCTGCACACCATCTATCAGGTTTCATGATTGCATTATCACTAATTGCCATTGTATATATTGCATTAGTTGCATTAGTGCAAAAAGATATGAAAAAGCTTATTGCTTACTCTTCAATTTCACATATGGGCTTTGTGACATTAGGGTTCTTTATTTTTAATAACTTGGGCTTAGAAGGCGCAGTTGTACAAATGGTTTCACATGGCTTCATTTCTGCCGCCATGTTCTTGTGCGTAGGTGTGCTGTATGACCGTGTACATAGTCGTCAAATAGAAGCTTATGGTGGTGTGGCAAATACGATGCCAGTGTTTGCTGCTTTCGCAGTATTGTTTGCAATGGCAAACAGTGGTTTACCTGGCACTTCTGGTTTTGTGGGTGAGTTCATGGTGATCTTAGGGGCTATTCAAGTTAACTTCTGGTATGCGTTCCTTGCATCATTTACATTAATATTTGGCGCTGCTTATACCTTATGGATGGTAAAGCGCGTATTTTACGGTGAAGTCGCCAATGCTAATGTTGCAGCACTTAAAGACTTAAATAAACGTGAGTTTTTAATATTGGCGATATTGGCAATATTAGTATTAGCGTTAGGTGTTTACCCACAACCGCTTACTGATATGACCAATGCAACGGTTACTCAACTTCTTTCACATCTAGCAAATAGCAAGCTGCCAGTAGGCTTATAAGTCATGGAAAATATACGTTACGACCTCATTACCGCCTTACCTGAAATCATCCTTTTAGGAATGGCAATGCTTGTATTAATTGCGGATCTGTTTTTAAAACAGTCTAATCGGATTGCAATTTATGGCTTGTCACAACTAGGTTTGCTTTTAGCCGCTTATTTTACGGTGACAACACACGTGCCAAGTGTAGGTTATGCTTTTACGGGCACATTTGTTGATGATACTTTGGCTGATGTGTTGAAGCTGATGATTTATGTAGGGACGTCATTAATCTTTGTCTACACTAGACAATATATTCAACTACGTAATATGTTCCGTGGTGAGTTTTATGCACTAGTTTTATTCTCAGTAGTCGGCATGATGATTATGGTGTCAGGCCAAAGTATGTTGACGCTGTATATTGGTTTGGAGTTGCTGTCTCTCAGCCTCTACGCATTAGTTGCATTAGATCGCGATAATCATCGTGCGACAGAAGCAGCGATGAAATATTTTGTGTTAGGTGCTTTAGCATCGGGCATGTTGCTATACGGTATGAGCATGATCTATGGTATGACAGGTAGCTTAAATATCTCTGATATTAATCATGCGTTAATGAGTGGTGCCAGAATGCATTCAGTCTTGGTATTGGGTTTGGTGTTTATCGTAGCTGGTTTAGCGTTTAAATTAGGTGCTGTGCCATTTCAAATGTGGGTGCCTGATGTCTATGAAGGCTCGCCAACGGCCATGACAATGCTGATTAGCTCTGTGCCTAAACTAGCCGCGTTTGCTTTTGTGATCCGTCTTCTGGCTCAGGCCTTACCAACATTGGCAGTTGATTGGCAGCAAATGCTGTTAATTATGGCGGTGCTGTCGATTGTGCTTGGTAACGTGACTGCAATAGCACAAACGAATCTTAAACGGATGTTGGCATACTCAACTATCTCTCACGTTGGCTTTGTGTTGCTAGGTTTGATGAGTGCTAGTGGTAATGGCTATGTTTCAGCGTTGTTTTATATTGCTAGCTATGTGGTGATGACACTTGCAGGCTTCGGCATTATTCTTTTGTTATCACGCAAAGGCTTTGAAGCAGAAAACTTAAGTGATTTAAAAGGCCTCAACCAACGTAGCCCTTGGATTGCTTTTTTAATGCTAATCGTGATGTTTAGTATGGCTGGCGTTCCACCAACCTTAGGTTTCTACGCTAAATTCGCAGTGTTGCAAGCTGCATTACAAGCAGGCTTCTTGTGGGTGGTTGTATTTGCAGTATTGATGGCAGTGATTGGCGCGTTTTATTATCTGCGCGTCATCAAGTTGATGTACTTTGATGAGCCACAAGATAATAGTCCGATTGTTGCTCCATTTGACATGCGTGTTATTTTAAGCATGAACGCTTTGGCTTTGCTTGCAATAGGTATTATGCCGCAAGGTCTAATGAGTGTATGTTTTTATGCAATTAGCAGAAGTCTAAGCTAATGACAAATTGGGTTTTACTCGGCATTATGTTTTTAGCTGCAAATCTACCTTGGTTTTCAGATAAACTCTTTTATATGGTTCCGCTAAAGACTACCAACAAAACCAAGAATTTAGGTTGGTGCTTGTTAGAGTTAGTGATTCTTTATTTTCTAGTTGGTGCTTTGGCTGTATACGCAGAGCATGCAACTTTTGGACAAGTATCGCCGCAAGGCTGGGAGTTTTATGCGGTTACAAGTTTCCTATTCTTAGTATTTGCTTTCCCAGGGTTCGTTTATAAAGTGCTCTGGAAAAAAGCAATCTGATACTCAAATCAATTGGTGGACTAGATATTAAATTTAGTCTGCCAACATTGGCTATTTGTCCTCCGTTGAATTTTGGGTCTTTTTCAATTATCTTCTATCATAGACAACGTTCCCGGCCTTTTCTTGAGGTATATTCTCACTACTTTTCCATATCTGTAACCAAAAGGATTTTTGATGGATTTGACAGAGCATTGCATTAGCACCGAAGATTTAGCTATAGGTGATTTTCTCTGTGTTAAACGAGATCAAGTTCGCTTGCCCAATGGGAATGTAAGTCAGCGTGAATATGTCACGCATCCAGGCGCAGTGGTAATCGTTCCATTGTTAAGTAATGGCAATATCGTACTGGAGCGTCAGTTCAGGTATCCTTTACATCAAGTATTTATCGAGCTACCAGCTGGGAAGATTGATGCTAATGAAAGTACATTACAAACTGGACAAAGAGAGTTACTGGAAGAAACGGGTTATCAAGCCAAAGATTGGGTAAAACTAGGCGAGCAACACCCATGTATTGGATACTCTAATGAAGTGATTCATATTTACTTGGCAAGAGATTTGACGGCAGGGCTTTGTCATCGAGATGATGATGAATCTTTAGAGGTAATTCAACTCGCGCTAACAGATGCCATCACGTTAATACAGCAGGGTGAAATCACCGATAGTAAAACCATCGTCGCATTGTTTTTAACTGAAAAATATATCAAAAAAAATGGATAGCATGCCCAAATTGAAAGTATTAATTGTTGGATATGGTGATCTTGGCAGCGATATTGCGGGTAAGCTAACACGTTTGGGTGTGCATGTTTTTGGTGTTGCTAGGGGCCCAAGAGCAACTGCTGAGGTTGATATGATTCGGGCTGATGTTACCGCGCCTGAATCACTTGTTAGGCTGCGAGCAATTCAGCCCGACATAATTGTGTATTGTGTTGCAGCTAGTGGGCAAACTGATGCTGAATATAAGCTAGCCTATGTTGATGGATTAAGTAATGTCTTAATGACTCAGGCAGGTAATCACCAATTAAAACATGTGTTTTTTGTCTCAAGCACACGTGTTTATGGACAGCAAACCGACGATATTCTAGATGAAACAATCACGCCGATAGCCAGTGATTTTGGTGGTGAACGTTTGTTGGAGGCTGAATCTTTACTACAACAGTTGACATGTGGTACTACCATATTGCGATTATCTGGTATTTATGGACCAGGTCGTTTACGTATGATTCAATTAGCAAAAGCAACTGAGCGTTGGCCTCAACACAATAACTGGAGCAATCGAATACATCGGGGCGATGCGGCTTCGTTTGTCGTATTTTTAATTCAAAAATTATTAGCAGGCAAAACCATTAGTCCTTGTTATATCGTAACAGATGCTAAGCCAGTGAGTCAGTATGAGGTGCTTATTTGGATTGCATCGGAATTAGCATTGGGGCACCCTGAGCAACTGCCGGTAGTTGGTGGCAAGCGGTTAAGTAATCAATTAATGATGTCATCTGGCTTTCAGTTGCAATACCCTGATTATCAAGCTGGCTATCATGCCTTATTGCAGGAACTCTCCGTTGACTAGGTGCTTGTATTTATATTCAGTATTTATTCTGTTTGCGATGTTGTTCCCCAATACGCTTTTGGCCAAAGAAGACTTCTCAGTATGGCTAGAGAATGTAAAGTATGAGGCTAAGTCGCTAGGTATCTCTGATGAGACTACCGCTGATTTTACTAGCCACACAATTTTTTTGCCTAATGTTATTAAGCAAGATCGTGCGCAACCAGAGTTCATCACTCCATTCCTAGATTACTTTTCAAAACGTGTTGACGACAAAAAAGTCGCTTATGGGCGCGCGCTTATGCTTAAGCATCATGAGTTGCTTACTCAGATAGAATCGAAATACGGCGTCCCTAAGCAGGTACTAATTGCGTTTTGGGGAATGGAAACTCAGTACGGCAATGTTAAAGGAAATATCGATGTGTTGTCCGCTTTAGCTACATTGGCATATGAGGGACGTCGATCTGATTTTTTTCGAGCACAACTGCTAGATGCGATACTCATGATTGAGCTTGGGTATGTTGATATTGAGCGTTTTAAAGGATCATGGGCAGGTGCTTTTGGAAATATGCAGTTTATGCCAACTACATTTATGCTTTATGCTGTAGATGGCGATGCTGATGGTGTTATTGATGTTGTTAACTCTCTACCTGATGCATTTGCTTCTGCTGCACATTACCTTGCTAGTATAGGGTGGAAGCAGAATGAGCCTGTCATGGTGGAAGTTAAATTGCCAAATGATTTTGATTGGCAAAGCGCACAGTTGGCTGTAAGGAAGGCACCTGAAGAGTGGTCTAAGTTGGGTGTGCAAGTTTGCGTGATTGAAACAGATACTACTGATAATCTTACGTCTATGAATGTTGATACTCCCTTAGGTGGTGATAATCAAAAAACAAAGCGGCAAGTGTGTGACCAAGAACAAACAGAGACAACCCTAAACATCAAATCATCTGGAGCCTTTCCAAACGTATCAGGAATGGCCTCTATTCTCTTGCCACAAGGTTGGCAGGGTCCAGCCTTTATGGTGTTTGATAATTTTGACATTATCATGCAGTGGAATAGGTCAGTTAACTATGCATTATCAGTCGCACAGTTGGCCAAACTATTAAATCGAGAACCTAGTATCTTGGGCGGTGGCTTTGCAGAGAGTGGAGCGCTTACTTATCAACAAATGTTGGAGTTACAAAATAGACTTAATGATCTTGGTTTTGATGCTGGCGTTGCCGATGGTTTACCTGGTTTGCAAACGCAGGCCGCTGTGCGTTCATATCAATTGGAGCAACAATTACCTGCTGATGGTTACGCAAGTCCTAGTTTCTATCAAAGATTGCTACTGCACTGATTAAAGTTCAGATAACTCGATTTCACCAATCTTATTTATAGTCTTTTGCATTTGAGTCATTATTTATGTTTGCGCCTGATGTCACAATCGGCTAAAATCATGCCCTGTCTAGATTTGCTGAAAACGTGAAGGCACTTTTTATATTTTTAGGCATTAGCTAATATAAATACAGGCGGTTAGCTCAGTTGGTTAGAGCGCTTGGTCGACATCCAAGAGGTCAGCAGTTCGAATCTGCTACTGCCTACCAAATTTAAAACCACTTCAAATTTGAAGTGGTTTTTTGTTATGTATCACGGAGTGACATCAACTTTTATTGATTATTCGATTAGATAATCGATAAATTGCCGTCTTTTATCTTGCTGTGAGATAATTCTTATCTTTGTGCCTTATGTCATTTAAAGCCGCTTGCGGCTTTTATGTTTTAGAAAGAAATTGTATGCCAGTCATTCGTCTGCCCGATGGGTCGCAACGTAGTTTTGATCAGCCAGTAACAGTGGCCGAAGTCGCCATGAATATCGGTGCTGGCTTAGCCAAAGCAGCGCTAGCTGGTAAAGTGAATGATAAACTAGTAGATACAAGTTATTTAATTGAGACTGATAGTGACTTAGCGATTATCACTGACAAAAACCCTGAAGGGTTGGAGGTGATTCGTCACTCAGCTGCCCATTTGTTGGCGTATGCAGTGAAAGAGTTATTCCCTGATGCACAAGTGACCATTGGTCCTGTGATTGACAATGGCTTCTATTATGATTTTTCATATAAACGCCCATTTACGCCAGAAGATTTAATCGCCATTGAGAAAAAAATGGCGGAGCTTGCGAAAAAAGACGAGCCGGTTACGAGAAAAGTATTACCACGCGATGAAGCTGTGGCTTACTTCAAAAGCATAGGCGAGCAATATAAAGCTGAAATTATCGAGTCTATTCCTGCCGGTGAAGATGTCTCTCTTTACACGGAGGGTAGCTTTACTGACTTATGCCGTGGTCCACACGTGCCAAGTACAGGTAAGCTTAAATCATTCAAGCTGATGAAGTTAGCTGGTGCATACTGGCGCGGTGATAGCAATAATGAGATGTTGCAGCGTGTGTATGGTACTGCTTGGCGTAATAAAGAAGAGCTAGAGGCTTATTTGTTCCAGCTTGAAGAGGCTGAGAAACGCGACCACCGCAAATTGGGTAAACAGTTGGATTACTTCCATATGCAAGACAATGCCCCGGGTATGGTGTTTTGGCATCCTCGTGGCTGGAGCATGTGGCAAGAGATTGAGCAATACATGCGTCAAATGTTTAAAGACTTTGGCTATCAAGAAGTCCGCACGCCAACCGTGATGGATAAGACGCTTTGGGAGCAGTCTGGTCACTGGCAAAATTACCGTGACAATATGTTCGTGACTTCATCTGAAAATCGTGAGTACGCGGTGAAGCCGATGAACTGTCCTGGCCATGTACAGATTTTTAATAACCAGTTGCATAGTTACCGCGACTTACCTTTACGATTGGCTGAATTTGGCTCTTGTCATCGTAATGAGCCATCAGGTTCATTGCATGGCTTAATGCGTGTGCGTGGTTTTACGCAAGATGACGCACATATCTTTTGTACTGAAGATCAGGTTGAAGCAGAGGTGGCTGACTTTATCCAGATGCTTTATAAGGCTTACGGTGATTTCGGCTTTCATGATGTATTGGTTAAGCTGTCTACACGCCCAGAAAAACGTGTAGGCGCTGATGAAACTTGGGATAAGGCTGAAGCTGCATTGGCCAATGCTTTAAATAAAAACAAGCAAGTTTTTGATTTGCAACCCGGAGAAGGTGCATTTTACGGCCCTAAAATTGAATTTACATTAAAAGACAGCTTAGGCCGCCTCTGGCAGTGCGGTACCATCCAGCTCGACTTTAACTTACCAGAGCGCTTAGGTGCCGAGTATGTGGCCGAAGATAACACACGCCAGCGACCAGTCATGTTGCATCGTGCGATTGTAGGTTCAATGGAGCGCTTTCTCGGCATCCTGATTGAGAACTATGCAGGTGCAATGCCATTATGGTTAGCGCCAGTACAGGTGATGGTGCTGAATATTTCAGAAAGTCAGGCGGATTATGTACGCCAAGTAGTTGAAACTTTGAAACAAAATGGCATTCGATGCGAATTTGACTTGAGAAATGAGAAGATTACCTATAAAATACGCGAACATAGCATGCAGAAGATGCCTTATCTGCTCGTTGCAGGTGAGCGCGAAATGCAAGCAGGACATTTAGCCGTGCGTACCAGAAAAGGTGAAGACCTAGGTTCTATGCCGATTGACGCGTTAATTGAGCGCCTAAAGGCAGAGATTGAAGCTAAGGTTTAAACCCACAGGTGCACGGCTTAACTATTTGGAGAATTTGATATAGCACAGGAAAAAGAAACCCGAATCAATGGCGACATTACAGCGTCACAGGTTCGTTTGGTGGGTGTTGAGGGTGAACCCTTAGGTATTGTGAGTTTAGCGGAAGCTTTTGCAAAAGCGGAAGAAGCTGACATTGATCTTGTAGAGATAGCGCCGAACGCGGCGCCGCCTGTTTGTAGATTGATGGACTACGGCAAGTTTAAATATGCCGAGAGTAAAAGACAGCACGAAGTTAAGCTTAAGCAAAAACAAGTGGTTGTGAAAGAAATCAAGTTCCGTCCAGGGACAGATGATGGTGATTACAACATTAAAGTGCGCAATATCATTCGATTCATTCAAGAAGGTGATAAGGCAAAAATTACTTTGCGCTTTAGAGGCCGTGAAATCACGCACCAAGAGTTTGGTATGGCTTTATTGAAACGTGTTGAAGCAGATTTGAAAGAATACGCAATCGTTGAACAATACCCGAAAATGGAAGGTCGCCAAATGGTGATGGTATTGGGTCCGATTAAGAAAGTTAAGTAGTTGCTTAGGTTGATTCCAGAGTAATTGCACTAAAGAAGTAGTAAGTAGTAACCCTGAGTGATACGGCTAAACGGCATGCCTAAGCACTCTTAACCACTCTAAGGAGAACAAAATGCCAAAGATGAAAACCAAGAGCGGCGCCAAAAAGCGCTTTAAATTCTTGGGTAATGGTAAAGTGAAGCGTACACACTCTCACTTGCGCCATATCCTAACGAAAAAGACCACCAAGCAAAAGCGTAAATTACGCGGCACGGCGATCATTTCTTCAACTGATGTCAAGCGCGTCCGCGCTATGATGCCAACACAATAGGAGTAGAACATGCCTAGAGTAAAACGTGGTGTCATCGCTCGCGCTAGACACAAAAAAGTATTAAAAGCAGCTAAAGGCTACCGTGGTCGTCGTAAAAACGTTTACCGCGTAGCTAAACAGGCGGTAATGAAAGCGGGTCAATACGCTTACCGTGATCGTCGTCAAAAGAAACGCCAATTCCGTACATTGTGGATCGCACGTATTAACGCGGGTTCACGTGAGTTCGGTTTGACATACAGCCGCTTCATGAATGGCTTGAAAAAAGCTGCGATTGAAGTGGATCGTAAAGTTTTGGCTGACTTGGCTGTGTTCGATAAAGCTGCATTTGCAAAATTCGTTGAATTAGCAAAAGCAGGTTTAGCGGCTTAACCGATAGGTTAGTACTTTTCAAACTTAATTTAAGTTTGATTAAAAAAAGAGGCTTCGGCCTCTTTTTTTTGTTGTAAAATCCTACCTTGCATTTTTTACATGCAAATCAACGTATTACAAAAACTTATCGTGATCTATTGTTAGCATCACTTTGACTTCAAACGCTAATAGCATTAACCATAATTAAAGATCGAAATAACATGGCAGACTTAACGCATTTAATTGCAGAAGCAGAAGCAGACTTTATTAACAGTGCTTCAATGAATGATTTGGAAATTGCTAAAGCAAAGTATTTAGGTAAATCAGGGTCACTTACAGATGCTTTAAAAGGTTTAGGTAAGTTAAGCGCAGAAGAGCGTCCGGCTGCTGGTGCTGCAATTAATGTGGTAAAACAGGCGATTGAGGCGGCGTTAACTGCACGTAGAGAGTCAATCTTAAATGCCGAACAGGCGAAGCAGTTGTCGCAGGAGTCTATTGACGTGACGCTGCCTGCAAGAGCACAGTCCCAAGGTGGCTTACATCCTGTAACCTTAACTTTAAAGCGCGTTGAAGAGTTGTTTCACTCTATCGGTTTTGAGGTCGCGACAGGCCCTGAAATTGAAACGGATTTTTATAACTTCACCGCATTAAATATTCCAGAAGATCATCCTGCGCGAGCCATGCATGATACGTTCTATATTGATGAAGCAAATGTGCTGAGAACACATACGTCACCAGTCCAAGCACGTTATATGGAAAATGCATTAAAAAATAATCAAACGCCACCATTTAAAATTATTGCACCCGGTCGTGTGTATCGTGTGGATTCAGATGCAACCCATTCGCCTATGTTCCATCAAGTAGAGGGTTTGTGGGTAGATGAGGATATTAGCTTTGCAAATTTAAAAGGCGTAGTTCAGGATTTCTTACAGAAGTTCTTTGAACGCGATGACCTAACTGTGCGTTTTAGACCCTCATTCTTTCCCTTTACCGAGCCATCAGCTGAAATGGACATGAGCTGGAACGGCGGTTGGTTAGAGATTGGTGGATGTGGCATGGTACATCCTGAAGTATTTAAGCACGTGAATATTGATAGTGAAAAATATCGTGGTTTTGCTTTTGGTTTAGGCATTGAGCGTTTGACCATGCTTCGCTATGGCGTAAACGATTTACGTCATTTCTTTAATAATGACTTGCGTTTTTTAAGTCAGTTTAAATAACTCGACAGTTTGCAAAACGCACACTGAGTACTTAGATATTTAATCCTTAATTTAAGGTTATAAAAGCATTATGCAATTTTCAGAAAATTGGTTACGTAGTTTAGTAAATACTGACTTGGATAGTCAGGCACTAAGTCATGCCTTAACAATGGCAGGGCTTGAAGTCGAAGAAATGCAGCCTGTTGCTGCATCATTTAGCAAAGTGGTTGTGGCTAGAATTATTTCTGCCGAGAAGCATCCTGATGCAGACCGTCTGCAAGTTTGTCAGGTGGATGTAGGGCTTTCTGCACCATTGCAGATCGTATGCGGTGCAGCTAACGCACGCGCTGGCCTCATTGCACCATGCGCTTTAGTGGGAGCAGAGCTACCAGGCATTTCTATCAAACAAGCAAAAGTTCGTGGGGTAGAATCATTCGGGATGATGTGTTCATCTAAAGAGCTTGGTATTACCGCTGAAGCATCAGGTTTGTTAGAGTTGGATAATGATGCTGTCGTTGGGCAAGATATTCGTGAGCATCTAGATCTAAACGACCATCTTTTTACCCTAAAGCTGACCCCAAATCGTAGCGATTGTTTAAGTTTGACTGGTATCGCACGTGACGTTGCAGCCATTACTGGTGCAACTACCCAATTTGCAGCTATTCCATCTCTAGCTACTGAACATTCAGACGTCAAACAAGTAATGGTGAATGAATCTGTTGCTTGCCCTCGATATTGTGGTCGATTGATTACTGGTATTAACGCTCAGGCTACTACGCCTGCTTGGATGGTAAAGCGTTTAGAGCGTAGCGGCTTACGTAGCATTAGTGTGGTGGTTGATATTACCAACTACGTGTTATTGGAGCTAGGTCAACCTATGCATGCGTTTGATGCTGCTAAGTTAGACGGTGATATCAGTGTGCGTTTTGCTAAAGCTGGTGAATCTCTTGCTTTACTCAATGACCAAACCATAGAATTAAAAGCGGATGATTTGGTGATTGCTGATAAAAGTGGTGCACTTGCACTAGCTGGAGTAATGGGTGGTCAGGCCAGTGCTGTGAGCGAGACAACGACTGATATTTTCTTGGAAAGTGCTTTCTTCACGCCAGCCGTGATTGCTGGTAAAGCACGGAGGTTAGGGTTTAGTACCGATTCATCTTACCGTTTCGAGCGTGGTGTTGACTTTGGTAATACACGTAACGCAATTGAGTATGCAACGTCACTAGTGAAAACATTATGCGGTGGGCAGGTTGGCCCTATCACTGAAGTAATAGACGCATTGCCTGCACGTGACCCAGTTAAACTGAGAATGTCGCGCTTGGTCTCTGTGTTAGGTATTAGCCTTGATTCGCAGAGTGTTGCACAGCTATTAATGCAACTTGGTTTCGCATTTGAATCTGCTGACGACGTATTCACAGTGGCGCCTCCTAGCTATCGTTTTGATATTACAATCGAAGAGGATTTGATTGAAGAAGTTGCGCGCTTGCATGGTTACGACCATATTCCTGCGACACCACCAGTGGCTGCATTAAATATGCTAGCAGCACCAGAACAACATTTACATTTGAATCGGCTGCGAGATGGGTTAGTGGCAGCAGGATATCAAGAAGTCGTGACTTATAGCTTTGTGGATGAAAGCTGGGAGCGCGATTTACTGGGTAATCATTCGCCAATTAAACTTAAAAATCCGATTGCAAGCAATTTAAGTGTGATGCGTACAAGTTTGTGGGGCGGACTGTTGGATACGCTTACTTATAATTTGAATCGCAAACAAGAGCGTGCTTATTTGTTTGAAATTGGTGCTGTGTATCATCAACAGGCTGGTGCTTACCATGAAACTACGCGTATTTCAGGCCTGGCTTACGGTAGTGCAATGCCTGAGCAATGGGCTACAGCTACTGCTGATATTGATTTCTTTGATGTTAAGGCAAATGTTGATAGTTTGCTTGGTGCAGACAGCTCAACTAAGCATGTTGTTTATGAAAAAGCAGAGCATTCAGCGCTTCATCCAGGTCAGACAGCACGCGTTTTGTTAAACGGAAAAGTAGTGGGTTGGTTAGGCAAGTTGCATCCTAAATGGCAGCAGCATTATGGCTTTGCTAAAAGTACTTACCTTTTCGAGCTTGATGCAGATGCCTTGGTAAATCGCATGTTGCCCGCATACCAAGAAGTTTCAAAGTTATTACCTGTGCGTCGTGATTTAGCGATTGTTTTAGATGAGCGTGTTGCTGTACAAAGTGTGTTGAGTGCAATTAATGAAGAAAATATTCCATTGATTGCGGATGTCGCATTGTTCGATTTGTATCAAGGTAAAGGCGTACCAGAAAATAAAAAAAGCCTTGCATTATCAGTACTTATGCACGATACTCAAAAAACATTAACAGATGGTGATGCTGATACAGCAATTGCAAATCTGCTACAATTGTTGCAAATAAAATTTGATGCAGTATTAAGAAACTAACTTTTCCACGCCGCTGTATGGAAGAGTTTATTTTTTTGTTGTGCTTCAATCAATAATATTAAATAGCGATACAAAGCATTAAAAAAAACGGGAGTGTTTATGACTTTAACAAAAGCTGAGCTTGCTGATTTATTGTATGAGCAAGTTGGGTTGAATAAGCGTGAAGCCAAGGATATGGTGGAAGCATTTTTTGAAGAAGTGCGTACTGCGTTAGAAGCTGGTGATAGTGTTAAATTATCTGGCTTTGGTAATTTCGAGCTGCGTCAAAAATCAGAGCGGCCAGGCCGCAACCCAAAAACCGGTGAAGAAATACCAATTACTGCACGTCGCGTTGTTACTTTCCACGCTAGCCAGAAATTAAAAAGCAAGGTTGATGCAAATTTCGCTGTATAAATAACTTCTCTTGAGACGACTGCTTTTTTTAAAGCTCAGTCTAGTGTTGGTTAGAATGTATTAGTGAGTAGTTTTCTTAATGTAATAGCAATATGAGTGAGAAAGCCGAAAGTATGAGTGAGCAGATCGCCAAGGTGCAATTGCCACCAATTCCAGCAAAGCGTTACTTTACAATTGGTGAGGTTAGTGAGCTTTGTGGTGTAAAACCACACGTATTAAGATACTGGGAACAGGAGTTTACCCAACTTAAGCCAGTTAAGCGCCGTGGTAATCGCCGTTATTATCAACATCATGAAGTGCTACTGATTCGTCGTATTCGCGAGTTGTTATATGAGCAAGGATTTACCATTAGTGGTGCTCGTAATAGGCTTGATGATGTTGAGTTTAGTGCTAAGTCTAGTCAACATGATAAGCAAGCCACAGTAAAGCTCGATGATGGTAGTCTTTCATCAACAAATCTAGGGTCAGATATTGCTGTTTCTGCTCAGGGAGACAATAATCCTTTCGATTATGCGAAGATTAAGTCAGAGTTGCGTGAGATATTAACTCTACTACGTGCTGATTTTTCTGTTGTAAAGGCAGCACATTAATTGTTTATACGCTCAGTTAGTTGAATGGCTTTTGCGATATAATGCAAACCTTGTTACATGCGGTAAGTAACATAGGTTCGGGGCGTAGCGCAGCCTGGTAGCGTACTTGCATGGGGTGCAAGGGGTCGTGTGTTCGAATCACACCGTCCCGACCAAAAAATATAACTTTCAAAATAGTCAGCCAAGCGCTGGCTTTTTTGTATGTAGATTTAACGCTTAAATAGGCGCGAATATTGCGGTGATTTCTTGCAATTAAATATTTCAATATGGTGTATATTTTGCGCTATCGCAATAGTTTGATTGTCAGTTTTTGTTAGTAGGTAATCTAGCTTAAGCATCAAGTTTTGATAAGAATTCATGGCTTAATAGGAAATTCATGGAACACGCTACATTTGACCATAATGAAGAGCAGTATATTGTGCATAACTCGAAAGAGGTTATGCAGATTCTGAACGATTTGATTAAGCATAAAGCTATGCTCAAGGTATCGTTTAACCATGGAGCAGACGATTATCTAACAAATATTATTAGTATTGACCCTAAAGTTGGTGCGGTCTACTTGGATATTGGTGTCGATGAGGAATTTAATCGACGATTGCTTGCAAGTAGTCATGTGGTGTTCTTAAAAGAAGACGGCGTTAAAATTAAATGGACCAGTACGCAAGTGACTGAAGTAAGTTTGAAAGACGGTAAGGCCATTAAGATTGCCCTACCTAAAGACTTGATTCGCCTTCAGCGTAGAGACTTTTATCGTTTTTCTACTCCTGTTGCTAATCCCGTGATGTGTCGAATTCCAGTGCCGGATGTATTGGATCCTGAGGCTGAAAGTATTCTAGAGTTGACATTAGTTGATGTCAGTCTAGGGGGGGTAGGTGCTTTTGTCTCTTCCCCATTAAACCCTGCAATTGAAGTTGGTAAAACATTTAGTGGTTGTAAGATTGGTTTTCCGGATGTCGGCGAAACAAATCTCACTTTAATGGTTAAAAATATTACCGAGACCCACACAAAAGAGGGGATAACTAAATACCGTATTGGTTTTGTGTATGAAGATCCATCACGTGGTAATGAGGGATTGATTAATCGCTACGTCTATATTTTAGAGCGACAAGCAATAGCGTTAGCACATGGAAATTAGCATGTGCGCTGATTTGCACATGCGATGAGCTTAAGTTGGTTGAGAACTTAAGTTTTTAAATACCTAATGATTCCGCCCAAGCTAAAGCAGCAATGTGACATTCATTTACTTTGGCTGCATCGTACTGTAAAAGCTCTGCAAGTTCTAATATGCGCTTGCTATCAGCACCTTCACATGCTTCTGTTAACTGCAAGAACGGTCCATATATCCCTTCGCGGTTCAGTAGTGCCTCTGATACATTTTCCGGTAATTGAATTTTTTCCAGTACCTGATCCATAGGCATTTTAAGTATGGCATCCAGCAACGAGAACACGCCTACAATAAATAAATTATCCCTATCATGTTTGTCAAAATAGCCCTCACCTAGGAGTTCGGTAAGCCGTCCACGTGTGATAGAGGTTTTCATTAAGGCAGGAGGAGTTGAGTTTTCTCCTGCAGTGACCATTAGTAGTGTTAGCCAGCGATAAAGCTGCTTTCTACCTAAAATAGTGAGAGCATGCTGAATGGATTGAATCTCACATGAAAGGCCAAAGCCGACAGAGTTAATGTAGCGCAGTAACTTAAATGAAAGTGCTGCATCACGTTTGAATCCGTTTTCGATTTCTATGTTGTCTGAATCTTGTGTTACTAGATTCAGTAGATTTAATACGCTATCAAATGATGGATTGATGACTTTGGCTGTGAATGTTTCGGGTCTTGCAAAATAGAAGCCTTGAAAGCGTCTGAATCCAATTTCTTTGTAAGCATTGAACTGGTCTGATGTTTCAATTTTTTCGGCAATCATTTGCACGTTAGGTGCGGAGTATTTTTGGAATAGTTTATAAGCTTCTTGAGTGCTGACGCTTAGTGAGTCAATTTTAATAAAGTCTGCAAGTTCGACAAGAGGTTCTAATTGAGTGCTCAGTTGGGGATTATCTAATGCGATTTTAAATCCAAGTTTGTGCAACTCCTTGCACCGTTCAAGTACAGCTTCTCCAGCAACAACAGAGCGTAGAATTTCTAGGGCCGTTCGTTGCGGAGGCATCAGTTCGATAAATTCGCTCATGAGCATTGCTTCATTCACGTTGATAAAAGCGAGTTTGTCACCTAATAACCATTGCACATCCATATCGCCCATCGTGTTGACGAGTACGCTAGAGCAAGCCTTCAGTTCGTCTTCAAAAACTGCTTTATCGGCATCAGCACTGTGTCTGAAAAGTAGTTCATAGCCGATGATGTGTTGTTTCACATCCATAATTGGTTGGCGTCCAATAAATACTTGATCTTCCATTTTCTAGCCTTAAAGTGTTCTTATAGTCAGGTGCTAAATTGTAGAGATAACATTAAGCATGGTAGCTTTGCTTGATGCTAAATGCAGATTATAAATTCTACCTGACTAAAGCTTACTAGGTGATGTATTTGTAAAATATTTGGTCTGATATTCAGAATTGTTGTTGAGTTGGGCAACATACTTTATATTGTGTGATGTGATTTAAGAAAAGAGTGAATTCTATGAGAGTTATTGTAACGCCTACGCAACCATTTAATGACCAGAAGCCAGGTACCTCTGGGCTGCGCAAAAAAGTGAAGGTATTTCAGCAAGCACATTATCTTGAAAATTTTGTACAAAGTTTGTTTGATACATTAACTGTTCCAAACGATGCTGTATTGGTGATAGGTGGCGACGGGCGCTATCATAATAGGCAGGCGATTCAGACGATCATTAGCATGGCTGCAGCGAATGGTTTTGCTCGTGTGTTAATCGGGCAAGGTGGCATCTTATCAACCCCAGCTGCCTCTCATGTTATTCGCAAATATAAGTCTTTTGGCGGGATGGTATTATCGGCAAGCCATAATCAGGGTGGGGTTAATGGTGACTTTGGTATTAAGTACAATATTAATAATGGTGGCCCAGCACCTGAAAAGATTACAGACGAAGTGTTTGCAAAAAGTAAGGTAATTTCTGAGTACAAAGTATCAGATTTACCAACGGTTGATATTGATACGATAGGTGAGAAAAATTTTGAAGGTATGGTCGCTGGACACTCTTTTACGGTACAAGTGATTGACGCTGTTCAGGATTACGCTGATTTAATGCAGAGTCTATTTGATTTTAAGGCAATTAAACAATTGCTTGCTAGTGGTTTTGAGATGAAGTTTGACGCGATGCATGCAGTGACAGGGCCCTATGCTAAAGAGATTTTTGTGAATCGACTAAATGCACCGATTGAGAGCTTGATGAATTGTGAGCCTTCGGAGGATTTTGGCGGAGGACATCCTGATCCTAATCTAACTTACGCAGAAGATTTGGTGAATATCATGTTTGCTGGAGAAGATGCGCTTGATTTTGGTGCCGCATCTGATGGCGACGGTGATCGCAATATGATTCTAGGTCAAAACTTTTTTGTGACGCCATCGGATAGTTTGGCAGTCTTAGCCGCTAACGCAACTTTAGTGCCGGCTTACGCAACCGGTATAGCGGGTGTTGCTCGTTCTATGCCGACTAGCGGTGCTGTAGATCGTGTGGCTGCAAAATTCAATGTTCCGTGTTTTGAAACGCCGACTGGTTGGAAGTTTTTTGGTAACTTGATGGATGCAGGTAAAGTGACTTTATGTGGTGAAGAGAGCTTTGGTACCAGTTCTAATCATGTGCGTGAAAAAGATGGCTTATGGGCTGTGCTGTTCTGGCTTAATATCATTGCAGCAAAAAAGATGGGGGTAGAGGCCATTTTAAAAGCCCATTGGCTGGAATATGGACGTAACGTTTACTCACGCCATGATTATGAGGCAATTCCAACTGAGGCTGCCAATAGTGTCATTGCGCATATTAAGTCTCAGTTTTCTAGTTTGCCAAATCAGAAGTTTGGACACTATACCGTCAAGCTGTGTGATGACTTTAGTTACCATGATTCAATTGATGGATCCGTGAGTAACAATCAAGGGATTCGTATTTTGTTTACGGACGGGTCGCGTATTGTATTTAGGCTTTCTGGTACAGGTACTGAGGGCGCCACTTTGCGTATTTATCTTGAAGCATATGAGCCAGATAGTACCAAGCATCATCTGGATGCACAGGTTGCTTTGGCAGAAATGATACAAATCGCTTTGCAGATTTCACAACTTATTGAAAAAACTGGACGTATTGCACCTACTGTCATTACCTAGATTCTGATGTTAGGAGTTGGTGTGTTTTAAAATTTGAGTTGCTAGATATTCAAGCTTCTTGAATAACTAAGCCGTTATTTTAGTGAGCTTATTTTCACAAGTAACGGCTTAATCAACTTGCGTGATGGTCATTTCACCTTTGTAAAGTCGGATGTCCATTCTTCCTAAAAATGACATGCCAAGTAATATGTCACCATCTAAGCCGGGAGCAATCATTGCTGCTACATTGTTAGCATGTACGCCCCCAATCTGTACTGAGTCTAACCTTACCATGTAGCCTATGCTTTCACCATTTGCAGTGTTGGTTCTTACTGCGTTAATGCTTTTTAGGTTAAGTTTGTCTGCGACTGATTGTGATATTGCTACCCCGGTAGCGCCAGTATCAACCAGCACATTCACTTTTTCACCATTAATGAGTGCTTCTGTACGGTAATGTCCATCTAATCCGCGTTTAAGTACAACGGAGCTAGTGTTACCGAGTTTGTATATCTTGTTAGGATTCTGGATACTATCTGCTAGGTAGTAAATCGTGCCAGCTAATGCTAACCAAACCAAAATGGAGATGAAAGTGTTTCTTGACATACAGGTTATGCAAGGTTGAATGCAATGGCAATGATTGCAAAGTAAGTGAGGTGATGAAGGAGTTGGTCAAAGCCTAGTAATATCCAAAACCATTCACTATTGTTTGCTTTTAGATCAAACTTCATACTGATATTCATTTTGGCCCAGTCGATATGGTAGTGGATAATCATGTCGACAATTGCAAACAACCATGCGGATAAACCAAACCAATAGATTAGCGCTATAAAAGTGCCTGCACCATGTATAGCTGCATGGACTAAACCACCAGCATGCCCATAAGTACCCTTGTTTTTGTACATCCAAGGGGATGCTTGTAGTGGAAAGTCGCAAATGAAGTGCTTGATAAATAGGCACAACAGCGCTTCCAGCATCGAGGTTTCAAGCATTGGTGCAAGTTCCAATGCTAGTCTGCCTCGTCAATCCACGCCAGTTGGATTGCTTCTAGAATTCTTTCGCCGCATTTATCTGCGCTATCGCTAAAGCCTTCAAGATTTAATACCCAATCCATCAAGTCTGTAAAGCGAATTGTTTTAGGATCGATATCCGGGTGCTTATCATAAAGCGCTTCTGCAATTGTTTGGCTGTCTGTCCATTTCATATCACTCTCCTCAAATTTTTTTGATTATAGCCTTCTCAGCTATAAAAATCACAGGTGGAATTTATCTAGATAAAAAAATCCCGTAGCACCTCAAGAGGTGTACGGGTAAGGGGAGCGATTTTGGAGATATGCGCTTGTTTCTACAAAAGCAATTAAAGTGCCAATAATAATGTTGTTATTATTCAATAGGTTGAATTATTTAAGTTGGTGCTTGATGCACCAAATTGAACCAATTTGGCTAATATCAACCATATTGGTTTGTAAAATACATCTAGATTAAATTTTGTAAGTTGAATACTTCACTTTAACGATGAAGAGTTGGCATGTTAAAATGCTGACTAATCCCTTTTATTCAAATATTTGGAAAACTAAACACCATGTCGCAAGCACCATTTAACTACGCTAATACTTTAAATCAAGCTGATCCTGCATTGTGGGGCATGATTGAGCAAGAGGTTGTGCGTCAGCATGAACACATCGAACTTATCGCCTCTGAAAACTATACTAGCCCAGCAGTAATGCAGGCGCAAGGCTCACAGCTAACTAATAAGTATGCAGAAGGCTACCCAGGAAAGCGTTTCTACGGTGGTTGCGAATTTGTTGACCAAGTGGAGCAGCTTGCGATTGACCGTTTGAAAGCTTTATATGGTGCAGAGTACGCTAATGTTCAGCCTCATTCTGGCTCACAAGCTAATCAAGCGGTTTACTTCTCTATTTTGAAGCCTGGTGACACTGTGATGGGGATGAACTTGGGCCATGGTGGCCATTTGACACATGGTTCGCCAGCAAACTTGTCTGGTAAGTTATTTAACATCGTACCTTACGGCTTGAATGACAAAGAAGAAATTGATTATGACGAGATGGAGCGCATTGCGGTTGAGTGCAAACCAAAATTATTGATTGGTGGTGCGTCAGCTTATGCTTTGCGTTTTGACTGGGCACGTATGGCTGAAATAGCTAAAAAAGTAGGCGCCTACTTTATGGTGGACATGGCGCACTACTCAGGATTGATTGCTGCAGGTGTGTATCCTAACCCAGTACCACATGCTGATTTTGTCACGTCAACGACGCACAAAACTTTGCGCGGACCACGTGGCGGTATCATTATGGCTAAAGCTGAATTCGAAAAATCATTGAATTCTAGCGTTTTCCCGAGTTTGCAAGGTGGTCCACTGATGCACGTAATCGCAGCAAAAGCGACAGCATTTTTGGAAGCAGCACAGCCAGAGTTCAAAACTTACCAAGCACAAGTCATTAAAAATGCACAAGTGATGGCGGAAACCTTGGCTGCGCGTGGGCTGCGTATCATTTCAGGCCGTACTGAATCACATATGTTTATGGTGGATTTACGTCCAAAAGGTTTAACCGGCAAAGCGGCAGATGCTGCACTTGGTTTAGCACATATTACTGTGAACAAAAATGCCATTCCAAACGATCCAGAAAGCCCATTCGTGACCTCTGGTATTCGTATTGGTGCTCCTGCAATTACCACGCGTGGGTTTAAGGAAGAAGAAGCTAGATTAGTGGCTAATTTAATTGCTGACGTTTTAGATAACCCAACAGATGAAGCTGTGATAGCGGCAACGAAAGTGAAAGTACATGCTTTAACTGCACAATTTCCAGTGTATCAAGGCTAATTGTGAAGTGTCCTTTTTGTGGAACAGATGACACCCAAGTCATTGACTCTAGAGTGAATGACGAGGGTGACTCAATTAGACGCCGCCGTAAGTGTGGTGTGTGTGATAAGCGCTTTACGACCTATGAAACGGCGGATTTGCACTTACCACAAGTTGTGAAGCAAAATGGCACTCGAGAAGAGTTTAAGCGTGAGAAATTAAGATTGTCGTTTACACGTGCGCTACATAAGCGTCCTGTACCGACAGAATACGTTGATAAAGCACTTGACCATATCACCCAAAAAATACTTGCGCGTGGCGAGCGTGAAGTCCCTGCTAGGGATTTGGGTGAAATGGTCATGCATGAGCTTAAGATGATGGATAAAGTCGCTTATATTCGTTTTGCTTCTGTGTACCGGAGTTTTTCTGATGTCGATGACTTTAACGATGTTATCCGTGATTTAGATAAGCAAACTGTGTTGGTAAAGCGCCGCTCTACCGATAGTTAAGTCATGGCTCCAACCATCACAACTTAATATATTACTAAAGTCTTTTGTCCAACTTCTCCACTACTGACTATACCTATATGAATCTTGCGCTGCGCTTGGCCGCGCAAGGTTTATACACAACGCAGCCTAACCCAAGAGTAGGTTGCGTCATCGTTCGAGATCATCAAATTGTAGGGCAGGGCGCTCATTTGAAAGCAGGTGAACCGCATGCAGAAGTATTTGCATTACGGCAAGCGGGCGAGTTGGCACATGATGCCGATATTTATGTGACGTTAGAGCCATGCAGTCATTTTGGGAAAACACCGCCCTGCGTACAAGCCGTGATTGCGGCAAAGCCTAAACGTGTGATTATTGCCATGCAGGATCCAAACCCATTGGTAGCTGGTCGTGGGGTTGATGCCTTGCGCGCGCAAGGTGTTGAGGTTGCTGTGGGGTTGTTGGGGCAAGAGGCGTCTGCGCTTAATGCAGGGTTTGTTTCGCGTATGACGCATGGTATGCCTTATGTGCGCAGTAAAATTGCGGCCAGTTTAGATGGCCGCACCGCACTCAATAATGGTAAAAGTCAGTGGATTACAGGAGAGGCTGCGCGGCAGGATGTTCAACACTGGCGTGCACAGTCTTGTGCGATTTTAACTGGCATCGGCACGGTATTGGCTGATAATCCTAGTATGACCGTGCGTTTAGATCCAACTGCACGTCAGCCATTACGTGTGGTTGTGGATAGTCATTTACAAATGCCGTTAGATTGTAAAATGCTAGCTTTCCCTCTACTGGCGCAAAGTCCTGTGTTAATTGCTTATGCTGAAGATACACAACAGCGCTCTGCTGCTTTGATGAGTCAAGGTGCTGAGCTCATTTTTTTGCCCAATGATAAGTGCCGAGTTGATTTGCAAAAGTTATTGCTTGAGTTAGCGCAGCGCGGAGTGAATGAGGTGCTGGTTGAAGCTGGGCAAGGCCTCAATGGCGCATTGTTAAATGCAGATTTGATTGATGAGTTTGTTTTTTATTATGCCCCGAAACTGATGGGAAGCACCGCACACGGTATGTTTGCGATGCCTGAATTTACAGCAATGCAGCAAGTGCCAGATTTGCAAGTGTTAGATGTGCGCCTAGTGGGAACTGATATCCGTGTGTGTGCAAAGCCTATTGTTCATACAGCTTAGTGCTGGACTCTATTGATTGCTCTTTGTTGATTGCTCAGTTTTCGTTAGTTCAACATTAGGTAGTGCAGAATTAACACCTGTTGATGTATGGTCATCATCACGTGAGCTTAGTGGTAACGATTAAGTAGAAATGGAATCATCATGTTGATTGATACTCACTGCCATCTTGATGCAGCCGAGTTTAATGCTGACCGTGACGAAGTTGTGACCTCTGCATTGAATCATGGCGTATCAGGTATTGTGGTTCCCGCGGTGGCGCGTCCTTATTTTGATGACGTCATTAGCCTATGTCAGCGTTATCAAAACTGCGCTTACGCGCTTGGTGTTCATCCTATGTATGTTGAGCGTTCTTCATTAGATGACCTTGACATACTGCACACCTATGTACAAAACCACAATCCTATTGCCATTGGTGAAATTGGGTTGGATTATTTTTTAACGAATCCCAAAGATCACCCTGAAAATATTAAGCAACAAACTCACTTTTTTGTTGAGCAGCTTAAAATTGCACAGCAGTACGACTTACCTGTTATTTTGCATGTACGGCATGCAATAGATGAGATCTTAAAGCAATTGCGCAAATATCAAGTTAATGGAGGGATTGCGCATGCGTTTAATGGGAGTATGCAACAGGCTGAGCAATTGTTAGCATTAGGTTTTAAGCTTGGCTTTGGCGGGGCGATGACTTATACACGTGCGTTACGGATTCGTGCGCTGGCTGTACAGTTGCCTTTAGAGGCGATTGTGCTTGAAACAGATGCACCAGATATTCCACCTGAATGGATTGGATCGGCGGGTAGAAATAGCCCTGTGGAATTACCTAAAATTGCGCAGGTTTTAGCAGATTTAAGACAGGTTAATGTGTCTCAAGTGCTTGATATTACTAGTGCCAACGCCATAAAAATCATGCCAAAATTAGCTGACTTATGCACACCAGTTAATGCACTACATTAAGAAAGCCAAAAAACCGTTAACAATCAAAGGCTGTTTTTTAAGTTGTTGATTTTTAAAGATTAAATAATAGATTAAAAAATAAGCGATTTGAAAAAACCCTTATAAAATGGCATGTTACATTTTTAAGTCACAACAATTCACAAAGTTATCCACAGATATTGTGGAGAGTATTTTAAGTTTGACGGAACTTTTTAAAAGTCAACTTTTAAATTTATTAATTTTTACAAAAAAGCGTGTTAAACGCTGGAATTTCTATGCTAGTCAACCATCAGCAATACCGCACTATTTGGCCTAATTTTGACCATGAACAGCCTTGTGTTGAAATCATAGATCAGACCAAGCTGCCGCATGTTTTTGAAATTGCTAAAGTAGCAACATTGGCGCAAATGATTGTTGCTATTAAAACTATGCAAGTGCGTGGCGCACCTTTAATTGGCGCTGCTGCTGCTTATGGACTTGCACTTTCAGTACTAGAGAGCTGTTCTGATCAGCATTTGCAGCAGTCTGCTGTACAGTTAATCGCCAGTCGCCCAACAGCGGTAAATTTAAAGTGGGCAGTACAGCGTATGTTGGATGTGTTATTGGCGTTGCCAATAGCTGATAGACGCTCGGCAGCGTGGTCAGAAGCTGCGCAGATATGTGATGAAGATGTGCAACTTAATCAGGCAATTGGTACGCATGGCCTCACATTAATTAGTGAGCAGTATCAGAAAAAAGCACGTACCATTAATATTCTCACGCACTGCAATGCAGGGTGGTTGGCAACAGTTGATTTTGGTACAGCATTGGCACCTATTTATGCAGCGCATAATGCTGGAATTGATGTACATGTGTGGGTGGGAGAAACTCGTCCTCGTAACCAAGGTGCCAGTTTAACGGCTTGGGAGCTTGGTCAGCATGGCGTGCCACATACTGTTATTAGTGATAATGCGGGTGGGCATTTGATGCAACAGGGCCGAGTGGATATGGTCATTGTTGGTGCAGATCGTGTGACAGCCACAGGCGATGTATGCAATAAAATTGGTACCTATTTAAAAGCGCTGGCTGCCTTTGATAGCGTTGCCTTGGGGCATTATGTGCCTTTTTATGCTGCTGTTCCATCACCCACCATTGATTGGACGATTGAAGATGGCGTGAAAGCGATTGAAATAGAAGAACGCGGTGCTGAAGAGTTGTCTTGGATGAGTGGCAAACTTGCTGATGGTACGATAGCCACAGTGAATATATTGCCACATGGTACTCAAGTGGCGAATCCTGCATTTGATGTGACGCCTGCAAGGTTGGTCACAGGGATTATCACTGAGCAGGGTGTTTTTTCACCACAACAATTAAACACAATGCAACGATAACGGGATAGGTATTGCAATGACTGAGAATTTACAACATGCACGTGAGCAGTTGCTGTTAATCAGTCAGCAGCTTTGTGCGCTGGGTCTCAATCGTGGCACATCAGGTAATGCAAGTATTAGAGTCAATGATGCGCAAGGGCAGTTAGGTTTGCTCATTACTCCTTCGGGTATGGCGGTCGATAAAATGACGCTAGATGATTTGGTTTGGATGGATTTTTCTGGTAATGCGCAAGGGAATCGGGCGCCATCAAGTGAGTGGCGATTTCATGCAGATATTTTGCGGCAAAGACCAGAGGTCAATGCGGTGATTCATACGCATAGCGTGTTTGCCACTACATTAAGTACCTTAAGACGAGATATTCCTGCATTTCATTACATGATCGCAATGGCTGGGGGTGATAGCATTCGCTGCGCACCATATGCGCTCTTTGGTAGCCAGCAGTTATCAGATAATGCCTTGCTTGCGTTGAAGCAAAGAAAAGCATGCTTGTTAGCGAACCACGGCATGATTGCAATTGGAGAGACTGCTGAAAAAGCGCTAAGTATTACTGTGGAAGTGGAAACCTTATGTGAACAGTATTTAAGAGCGCTGCAGGTAGGTGAGCCGTACGTTCTGACCCAGCAAGAGATGGCAGAGGTGTATGAACAGTTTAAGGGGTATGGTGCTTGGGCCACGAACCCTTAATGTTCACAGTATGTTTAAAATAGTGCTTAGGTTTACTCTTGGTCTTGTGGCTTTGCAGTCATGAATAAGCGGATGAAAAATGCAGCCATTAACAGCACAAATACAATCACACCTAAACTTAATAACCCTGTAAACGTGCCAAACAAATTTGCGTACATTTTTAATCTCCTCAATAAAATATAATCACCTTGATTATTTCATTGGTAATTTTATTCGGATGAGAATTCATTTGATTGATTTATATCAAAATTACGTTATTTGCTTCAGATAAGAATGACGTTGTTCAAGATTAGCTTTGAAAAGCTTAGTGAAAGCAAGTGCGGTAAAATAAACGCAGAATTAAGAGTTTTTATTTGTAGGCGTTGGGGCTTTAAAGTAAAATAGACTCCCGTCTGTAATAATAATTTAAGTGCCTTCTCCATGACCAAATATGTATTCGTAACCGGCGGTGTTGTTTCCTCTCTTGGTAAAGGCATCGCTGCCGCCAGTCTAGGCGCAATTTTAGAGTCACGTGGTATCAAAGTGACGATGCTCAAGCTAGACCCCTATATTAACGTTGACCCAGGCACCATGAGCCCATTTCAGCATGGTGAAGTATTTGTCACTGATGACGGTGCTGAAACTGACTTGGACTTAGGTCACTACGAGCGCTTTATTAGCCAGCGCATGGGTAAACGCAATAACTTCACTACTGGCCAAATTTACGAAACTGTGATTAAAAAAGAGCGTCGCGGTGAGTATTTAGGTAAAACGGTACAGGTGATTCCACATATTACCGATGAAATAAAAGCGCACGTAAAACGTGGTGCTGAGGGTGCTGATGTTGCTATTGTTGAAGTTGGTGGCACAGTAGGTGATATTGAGTCACTACCGTTTTTAGAAGCCATCCGTCAGATGGGTTTTGAAGAAGGCAGAAACAACACCTGCTACATCCATTTGACGCTATTACCTTGGATTCCAACTGCGGGTGAATTAAAAACCAAGCCTACACAACACTCTGTGAAAGAGTTGCGTGAAATTGGTATCCAGCCAGATGTATTGTTATGTCGTGCTGATCGTAATATCCCTGATGATGAACGTAGAAAAATCGCATTATTTACCAATGTAGCTTCTGAGGCTGTAATTAGTGCGATTGATGCGGACTCTATTTATAAAATTCCAGGTTTATTGCACGAGCAAAATTTAGATGGCATCGTTTGCGGCAAGTTAGAGCTTAAGGTAAAACCAGCCGATCTTTCTGAGTGGGAGCGTATTGCCACAGCATTAGCCAATCCGAAACATTTAGTGAATGTAGCTTTTGTTGGTAAGTATGTTGATTTAACTGAATCTTATAAATCACTAACAGAAGCATTGATTCATGCTGGTATTCACACTGAGTCAAAAGTAAAAATTCACTATATTGATTCTGAAGATATCGAGCAAAAAGGTACGGCTGCCCTGCAAGGGATGGATGCGATTTTAGTGCCAGGCGGCTTTGGTGTGCGCGGTACAGAAGGTAAAATCGCAGCTATTCAATATGCACGTGAGAATAAAGTGCCTTATTTGGGGATTTGTTTAGGTATGCAGTTGGCTGTGATTGAATTTGCACGCCATGTAGCAGGCTTAACCGACGCTAACAGTACAGAGTTTAATCCGCAGGCCCAGCATAAATTGATTGGCCTCATTGATGAGTGGCAAGATGCATCAGGTAATATTGAAAAACGTGATGAAAACTCAGATTTAGGTGGCACGATGCGACTTGGTGCACAAAGTTGCCCAGTGGTGCCTAATACATTAGCAGCAAGTATCTATGGCGCAGCGGTGAATGAGCGTCACCGTCATCGCTATGAGGTGAATAACCATTATGTAGATCAGTTGAAGGCATCTGGGCTAGTGGTTTCTGCGAGAACACCAACTGAAGACTTATGTGAAATGATTGAATTGCCACAGAACCTGCATCCTTGGTTTGTCGCTTGCCAATTCCACCCAGAATTTACTTCTAACCCACGTGCTGGGCATCCGTTGTTTACAGCTTATGTGAAAGCAGCGTTGAACAATAAAAAATAATCTAGCCACTAGTCAAGTCCAGTAAAAGTATAGATAACTCAAGGTGCATGGTTTTTAGTTCAATCAGTTGTTATCTGTACTTGGTAGACGCTAATTTTTAAGGTGTTAATCGTATGAAATTATGTAACTTTGATGTGGGTCTAGAGCATCCGCTATTTTTAATCGCTGGCCCATGTGTGATTGAATCGCAACAGATGGCGATTGATACAGCTGGCCAACTAAAAGAAATTGCGACAGCGCTCAATATTCCATTTATTTACAAGTCTTCTTACGATAAAGCTAACCGTAGCTCAAACAAAACGTTTCGTGGTTTTGGCATGGATGAAGGTTTGAAAATCTTAGATCATGTACGTAGCCAGATAGGCGTGCCTATTTTGACCGATGTGCATACAGAAGAACAGGTACCGCATGTGGCTGCTGTTGTGGATGTTTTGCAGACGCCAGCCTTTTTGTGTCGTCAAACAGACTTTATCACTGCCTGTGCGCGTTCAGGGAAGCCTGTGAATATCAAAAAAGGCCAATTTATGGCGCCTGGTGATATGAGAAATGTCGTGCAAAAAGCGAAAGAGGCTAACGGTGGTGCAGATAATATTATGGTGTGTGAACGTGGCGCATCCTTTGGTTATAACACACTAGTTTCAGATATGCGTGGCCTGGCAATTATGCGTGAAACGCATTGCCCGGTGGTATTTGATGCAACGCACTCTGTGCAACAACCAGGTGGTCAAGGCGATAAAAGCGGTGGTCAACGTGAACATGTACCAGTTTTGGCGCGCGCTGCTGTCGCTAGCGGCATTGCAGGTATCTTTATGGAAACCCATCCTGATCCATCAAAAGCGTTATCTGATGGACCAAATGCGTGGCCATTGCACAAAATGAGAGATTTATTAGAGGTGTTGGTAGATTTAGACAGGTTAGTTAAAAAAGCAGGTTTTATTGAAAGTACGTTATAAGTAATAATTAGGGTAAATAATAATTAGGCTACTTCACACCAAGCCATTATTGATGCGTTTAATTGCGCTAAATTGAGTGTGAATTTTGTTTAACTGTGGCCAAACGATTTAGAACTTAGGAGAAAGTAATGAGCGCAATTGTAGATATTATCGCCCGCGAAATTTTAGACTCACGCGGTAACCCAACTGTTGAAGCAGATGTGCTACTTGAAAGCGGTGTTATCGGCCGTGCAGCAGTGCCTTCAGGAGCATCTACTGGTGCTAAAGAAGCGGTTGAGCTACGTGATGGCGATAAAAATCGTTATTTAGGTAAAGGTGTTTTGCAGGCTGTTGAAAATGTAAATACTGAAATTACAGAAGCGATTATTGGCTTAGATGCTGAAGAGCAAAGCTTTATTGATAAAACGCTGATTGAATTAGATGGCACTGAAAATAAAGACCGTTTAGGCGCAAATGCAATTTTGGCTGTATCAATGGCTTGTGCGCGTGCAGCTGCTGAAGAGTCAGGTCTGCCGCTTTACCGTTACTTGGGTGGTTCAGGCTCAATGCAATTGCCAACACCGATGATGAATATCATTAACGGTGGCGCTCACGCAGATAACAGTGTGGATATGCAGGAATTCATGATTATTCCAGCAGGTTTGCCATCATTCCGTGAAGCAATTCGCTGTGGTGCTGAAGTATTTCATGCATTGAAAAAGACATTACATAAAAAAGGGCTTGCGACTACAGTGGGCGATGAAGGTGGCTTTGCACCTAATTTACCTTCTAATGAATCTGCGATTCAATATATCTTAGAAGCAATTTCAGATGCAGGCTACGAGCCAGGTCGTGATGTTTATCTAGGTTTAGATTGTGCAAGTACTGAGTTTTATAAAGATGGACGTTACCACCTAGAATCAGAAGGTTTGGCATTGACTTCAGGTCAATTTACTGACTACTTGGCAACGTGGTGTGATAAATACCCAATCATCAGTATTGAAGATGGTATGGCTGAGTTCGATTGGGATGGTTGGGATACATTGACTAAGCGTTTAGGTAAAACAACGCAGTTGGTGGGTGATGATTTATTTGTGACTAACACAAAGATCTTGCGTGAAGGTATTCAACGCGGTGTTGCAAACTCTGTGCTAATTAAAGTAAACCAAATCGGTACATTGACTGAAACATTCCAAACCATTGAAATGGCTAAACGCGCTGGTTACACTGCGGTTGTTTCACATCGTTCAGGTGAAACAGAAGACAGCACGATTGCTGACATTGCTGTGGCAACTAATGCATTACAAATCAAAACAGGCTCACTGTGCCGTTCAGAGCGTATTGCTAAGTACAATCAATTGTTACGTATTGAAGAAGAGTTGGGTGATGCAACTAGCTACGCTGGTAAGTCAGCTTTTTATCAATTATTTAAATAATTCTAATATGCATTCGAATCGATACCTGATTGCATTTAAGCGCTATGTTTATTACGCAGCGCTCACTTATGCGTCAGGTTTTTGTTCGATAGCAAGTCATTTGAGTTTGAATAATTAAAATTGAAAGCCCTCACGCTAATTTTTGTGATTCTGATTGCCTTGCTACAATATCCATTGTGGCTTGGCAAAGGTAGCTGGTTACGCGTGTGGGACTTAAATCGTCAAGTAGCACTACAGCAAGAGAAAAACACCACTTTAAAAGCACGTAATGACACGCTAGAGGCTGAAGTGCGAGATCTTAAGAGTGGGCAGGCCGCAATCGAAGAACGTGCGCGTAGTGAGCTTGGTATGATTAAACAAGATGAAGTGTTTTATCAAGTGATCGACCAACCGTTGCCTCAAGCACTGCCAGTTCCTACACCAACACCTCAGGCTGGACAGTCCACACCAATCACTCCGTAATCGTATTTATTCTAATTTTCTTAACGCTACGCATTTCCATCAATGACAGGTGGTGTCATTGATGAGTAGCTGTTTAGCTTAATACTAAAGCGGATAGGGTAATGATTGAATAGATAGTGCATTCCCACCAACTGATAGTTGATTACTATCAACATTTTCACATCTGATTTCAGCAAGTAAGTCGTAACCGCCGTTAGGGGATGCTGCGCTTCGTACTATCTTGCCTACAGCTTCATTAGCAGCATTTAAAACATTGTCACCAGGGGCGGGTTTTGTAGTGTGATCTAAATGTACTAAGTAGGTACGGCGTTTGATGCTACCTAAGTAATGCGTACGAGCGACAATTTCTTGGCCTGTGTAACAGCCCTTTTTAAAATTAATGCCGCCAATTAAATCCAGATTTAACATTTGTGGAACAAACTCTTCTTGTGTAGCAAGTACTACATCAGGAATACCTGCTTGTATCTCTAGCCACTCCCAATGTGCGGCATCAGCCACTGTGGCATGCGATGATAAAGCACTCCAAATGGTTTGTGCATGGTTGATGTCCGTGAATATTTCAAATCGTCCATGTTTGCTTGGTAGTTTAAGTAATGCGCCGTTTTCATGTGATACTAATTCGTAGTCATTTTGAGGCACTTTAGAAAATAAGGTGTTTAGTAGCTCGCTAGCTTTAGGGCCGCTCAAGCCTATTTTAATCATTGAATCGCTTACATCTTGTATCTCTACCTTACTGCGCATCACATACATTTTTAGCCGTTTGGCAACTGCTGCAACTAATTCTGCAGGCATTTGTAAATGAATGTGGTCATGATGCGAGAATGCTAAAAACAGCGCGACCATACGACCTTTGGGAGTGCAGTAGCCAGTGTAATGCGCTGAACTACCGCTTAATAGTTTGATGTCGTTAGTGACTTGACCTTGCAGAAAACTAAATGCATCAGCACCATCGATTTGTAATAGACCTAAATGCGAGAGGTCACACATAACGGTTTCATGATCTAATAATGGTGAAATCTCTCCCGTATTTTTTGGGGAAGCTGATGTTTGAATAAATTGCTGCCATTGTTGATTGCTCATGTTAACCTTTTGTATTATTACTTAGTATCAATAGACTATTTAAAACTTATTGCTGATTATAACGTGAAGCCTATCGACCTGAATTTCAAGCCCTCATTTATTTTATCTATCGCGATATTTCTGATGAGTGTCATGAGTAGTTGGATTGTTTATGTGGTTAATCTATCTTTATCTATACAGTGTTTTTCTCTATTGCTAATATGGATAGCGGCTATTTATGCCATTATTAAAGATGGATTACTTTTGTTTCCGTGGTCACTAGCAAAACTTCATGTTAACGCGAAGAACCAGTTGAATGTGATACGAAAAGATGGCCAAGTATTGAGTGATTTATCATTAAAAGATGACAGCGTAGTCACGCCTTTGCTAACGATTGTTCATTTTCGACCTAAAAACACTACATGGGCTAAACGTTTATTTAATCAGCGTTTTTTAATTTTGGCTGATAGTGTTGATGCAGAAGCGTTTAGGCAGCTTAGAGTATGGTTGCTTTGGGGAGAAAATCGCAAGTAGTGTTCGATGGGTTTTGTCTAACGCTACTTGCGACTTGTTTTGACACTTTATTTGTTAGGTGATTTTCTAAGTAACTTCTAGGGTTACTGTTTAGATTAAGTGACTTACTTAGATGAATTTACGTTTCTTTTTTAATCGCTTGTCTGCGACTAATGAGATTGCGCCAGTGCATTTTTAACTCATTGATTGGATGTTTTGGCAAATAAGCGAATATAAACAATACGCCAGCCAATGCAGCCAACACCCAACGCAACTCAAAGCTAGCATTATCGCGGCGTGCAGGTTTTTGTTTCTTCATTGCATCAAGTATTGAAGATACACTGTCCGCGCGCACATACATACCATTAATTTCTTTGGCTAGATCTTGTAGGTACGTTTCATCTAGTTTAGATAAATAACGGTCACTTTCACCATTGGCAACGCTATCATTTCTTGAACCTATATTGGCTTCGGATATCTGTGCAATACCAGGCTGCATCGCAAAGCTTTCGTTGGCCCAGTAACCAATCAGTTGGTTGTGCTCATCAAATTTGGGGATAGGCGTGCCCTTGTCAGACCCTACACCAACTAGCAACCAGTCATCACCACCTTGAAAAGAGCTCAAGTCTTCTCGATTAAAAACATGTAACTTAGGCGCTTCTTCACCATCTGTGAAAAACACTACTTGTGCTGGTGCAGGAAAAGAGCGGATGGTTTTAGCCAATACTGGCATGCTTGCCCTGATTCTACTGTTACCTGACCAGCCTGTACGCCAGTCAAAGTGATCGATGGTGTCATTAATTGCGTCAAAGTTTTCGCATATTTCAATCGGTGTATAGAGTGCGGCAACGCTTACCCCTGCGAATAAACCAATACTGACGTTAGTGCCGCATGGCAATTCACTGACGAGTTTGTGTAATGTATCTTGTATGTACACTAAGCGTGAAACTGGTTTCCCGTTGAGTGTTTTATCTACTACATTCATGCTTTGTGAAATATCCACAGCAAATATGTAGCTGTAGATGTTGCGCTTCAGTGGAATCGTCGGGTTAAATAATGCGATGACTAACAGTGTAAATGCGGCGAGCAATAGACTTACATCTTTGCGATGACGTAAATAATTATAAATTGGATGCATAATGAATCAATCAGTCTTAGTTTTTAGTTGGATTTCACTCTTTGATTTAAGGTAAGCCAACAGGGATGTTACCCATGATTAAGCCAGGTGAGTCACTGTCGCCAACACCAGGCGTTGGATTTTCTGGCAACATTGTCAATAAACGATCTAAGTTATGACGCGCTCTCCAGTTACTACTATCTTGTCTTAATGAGAGTTGATAGGCTGTTTTAGCTTGCATCAGCAAATATTCAGCTTCATCGCGTACGGTCATGTTGGTACCTGCAATCGCAAGACCACGTCTAAAAAAGATATTGCCTAAGTTATATTGAATCGCCGCTTTTTGCTCAACCGTTGCACCATTGAGTGCTTTGTTGAATAACAGTGTTGCTTCTTTATAGCGTTCATTCTTAGCTAACCAGTAAGCCGTTGAGAATTTAGCCTCAAAGCTTTGTAAATCAGTTTTAGGTTGTTTGCCTGTGCTAACGGCTGTATTAAATGCTTCAATCTGCTGAATACGATTAAAGTAGTAAATGCTAGCAACCGCGGCAAGCAGTGCTGTGATTATGAATAGCCATGACAAGACTTTCACATTAAAAAAGTGGGTTAATTTTTTTGCTGAAAATAAATGTAGTGCTGTATTTTTGATGCTTAATGCCATGTTGTCACCTCAATTCTTTTAACGCCCAGTAGGAGTGCAATCATGATGGCTGCAATCATGAAGCATATGTTTGAATACTCTTGTCCCGGTATTTTTTCGAAATATTTAATGGGTTTCTTTTCACGATTATTAATATCGTTCATCGCAAGTTGAAGTGATTTCGGGTCTTCTGCCTCATAAGCTCTAAATGGCGTTTTGAATTTCTGAAAGAACTCATGAAGCTCAATTTGTGCTGGCAATGGCTGGTCTTCAACAGGCACATAGCTCGTATCAAAAATACTAAGTCCGCCAGGCTGACGTAACACAATCCAATATAAGCTGATATTTAAACGCTCAAACCAGTCTTTGATTTTTTGTTGTGTGTTGGCATCTACCCGGCCAGCACCATCGGAAAGTAAAATAACTGCACGTGAGCCAGAGTCTGGAATCTTGTCGAATAATCCAGCGCTACTGGTTAATCCACTACCGATGTTGGTTTGAAACAGCGCGTTACCTGCTGTTGCTTGCACGGCAGCAATCACGGCTTTTTTGTTCTCGCTGAGCGGCAACACATACATGGCAGAATTGCTAAATGTGATCATGCCAAACATGTCTTGCTGACGAGATTTTACAAAAGCAGTAATCAGCCTTGCTGCTGCCACTGATTTTGTTTCACCTACGGTTACATTGCCTGTGCTATCTGTAGAACCTGAGAACGGGTCGTCCATACTTGCGCTTCGATCTAGTACAAGCGCGATTTGTGCACCAATGCCAATACGTTCTACTTTTTGCTCAGTGGTATGCGGCGCTGCTAATCCTAATATGATAAAAATCAGGGTTAATACAGCCAATATTTTTAGAATGAGACTAATTAAATTAGATAATGGGTCGATAGGGAGCATATCCACCCAAGAGTAGTGCTTGGCGTGAGCGCGTTGTAGTAGCAAGGGTAAAAATGCTAATGGTAGTAGCCATAATACCCATGGGTGAGAAAAAACCATGGTCTAGACTCCAGCCTTGTTGGTTGTTGGAATTAATCCACGTTCGCAATCGCGGCATTGTTTTGTGAACTGCAATAGCCATTGTGATGGATTATTACCTACGCTATGTTGGGCATTAGGCTCAAAGTAAACTTGACGTGATAGCCCGAAAAATTGGGATATCTCAGATTTTAGATGTGAGAAGTTAGGATTGTTCTGAATAAACTCGTCTAAATTGTCATTAAAAACACTCATCTTTGCCGTTTGGTTAAACGATAGATGTACTGCAGAAATTGCCTGTTTAAGACCAGTTTCATTATTTGGTAGTTTCTTAATCGTGCGATAAGTTTTTGCAAAGCTTCCACCCATGCGCGGAAGCCATGCATGCTTTCCAAATATGTAGAGCAATCCGAGTAAACTTACTGCAAGTGCGATAATCGCCACTTTGAGCCATTTTCTCTCCTGATCATCTTTGATTAACAAAGGTTCAAGAAACTGGCTCATATTGTTTTCTACTTTAACTTGCCCAAAAATTGAGAGTGGCGAGACTGCAATATCTAAACTAGGGATGCGGTATTTGACTAATTGCTTTTTGTTTTTTGTATTAATTAAATTTAAATACTCAGGACCTAACGCAACATTTTTTGCGACAACACTATTAGTGAATACCTGATAAGCAAGTTTAATTTGATGCGTTGTATAGTCTTTTTGCTCAACTTTACTGTGCTCGATATTTTTTAACTCAATACCAATCACTTTGCCTCTGTAGCGCTTCTCGTAGCCGACAATTGGTAAAGAAGTTTCAATCAGTTTGTATGGGGCTTTAATTGTTAACGTGACTTCTCTTTCAATCACGTCACCAACGGTATAGCCGACACGTTTGTAAGGATCTATGGTGTTAATGCTGACAACACCTTCATCAACGTCTGGAAGGGTTTGACTATCAATCGCCAGCGCCTGCATTGAGCTAATGCTCAGAATGGCTGTAAGTAGTAGGACTCTAAAGTATTTTGTCATGATTAGTTTTTAATTGGTTTAGGCAGCTACAAATTGGTGAAAGTATTCAGTTAGTGAGTCAGCATCAAACTCACCTTCTACATAAAATGGTGGCATATCAAAGCGCATAAATAGCTCATAAATTTGATTGCGCCTATCTTCAAACGACTGCACGATCTTTTCACGCAATTCTTTTCGTAAAAATAAAGTACGTTTTTCTCCAGTTTCCGCATCATCTACATTGACTAATCCAAACTCTGGCAAGTTTTTGTATTCAGCGGAATCCCATAATACAATTGGCACGATATGGTGGCGTAACAGGTTGGACAATGCCTCTTCCAGTAAGGTGTTAGGCATGTGAAAGTCTGAAATTAAGAACACTAAAGAACGTTCACGCGGTAAATAACGATAAACTTCAGTAATGCCATTGCAATTGACTTGTGCTGGATGGAAGTCTTTTAGTGACTCAGCCATCGAAATTGCATGATGAGATTTGAACGAGGTCGTACTGATCCAGTCCTCACGCACTTTTTCATCGAAACCGATAAAGCCAAACGGGTCATGATGCTCGCTTGCTGATTGTGCAATTGATTCTGATATTTCAGCGGCTAATTTGATTTTTCTTTTTTTAGCACCAAAGTTCATGCTGCCTGATAGGTCACAGATGACATAAACAGGGGTGGCACTCTTTTGGTTAAATAATCGCACATATACTTGCTCAAGAGGATCACGTATGGTTTGACGTATATCGATACGGCGTGGATCTGGGTAAGAAAGCAACGTGGTGTGTCCACGAAACTCCATGCCCATACCACGCTGCGTACTTGCATGCCTCCCTGGATGGCGTCCGCGTGATCTCCAGCTAACGTGGTAGTCAAAAGATTTAATATTTTCAATCATAAAAATCCAACATAAAAGTCCAATGGATGGATAACTTTCAACATCAATTTTCTATTGATTTGATCGTTCAGTACCAAAAATCCAGCAGGCATTTAGTAACGGCACTACTACCTGCTAGATTGCGACTTAACTTCTTAATCACATCTTAAATTTCATACTTAAAATCTAATACCTTGAATCAAGGCGCAGAAACTGCATTAACAATACCCGATAACATTTCACGTGCAATTTCAGTACGACGCATTTCATACACTGGGCTAAACACCAAGCGGTGGGCAATCGTTGAGTGAAATACCGCATGAATATCGTCAGGTAGCACTGCATTGCGATTGTTTAACCACGCATTTACACGTGCTGCACGCAACATCATGCTCATGCCACGAGGGCTGGCACCTGAAAGCACAAGGCGGTTCATGTCAACACCAGATACTTTTACACCATAATCAAGCGGTGTTTTGGTTGCTTTCCACAAGTTAAGTGCATATTTTTTAAGTGTATCGCTGGCTTCAATGCTGCTTTGAATCACGCTCGAAAACGCGTTAAGTTCGTCAAACTGCAGCACATCCGGTTTAACTGTATCAACTAACGCATCTACGTTATGGAATTTAGTGTCAAACACTAATGCTTCCATGATTGCATCATCATTTGGTACCACAATTGGAATTTCCATCATAAAGCGGTCACGTGCCGCAGATGGAATTTCAAAAGTTTCTTCTTTTTCGACTTGATTACGGTCAGCAAACACAATCATGTGCGGGAAATAGTGTTCTGTATTAAACGCTGACAAGCTACGCTCAGCCATGACGCGAAGTAACAATGAATGTACCTGCGGACGAGCGCGGTTGATCTCGTTGAAGAAGAACACAGATAAATTTTCACCAGACATCAGCAGTGGGCCTGGGCTGACATGAGGTTTGCCGTCTTCACCAAGATAGGTGTGGTAAACCAAATCATTAGGCATTAAATCAATGGTGCCTTCGATGCGTTGGTAGCCACCACCGATGCCGCGTGTAAAGGCGCGTAATAGTGTGGTTTTTCCTACCCCTACATCACCTTCAAGCAATACGTGGCCACGCGCAAAAATTGAAGTGGTAATCAGTCTAATTGGCGTTTGTTGGCCAACCACAACTTTATTGACTTCAGACTCTAAGGTAAGCGCATGATTGCGCCAATCAGCTAGTTGAACATCACTCATCGAGAATTCCTGTATTTTTTGAAATGGTTGTAATAGAACTTAAATACATAGTAAACGTTTTTATCGAAGGGGTAAACAGATCTGTATACCCCTTTGCTAAATATATCCTAAATATTGAATTAAATCGCTAAAAAGTGAATAAAAGTATTAATAAAAGATGAATATCGCTTTCGTAAAAATGGTTTTCCAGCGAAAATAGCGAAAGTTAAATCAAGTGCTTTGATTAATCATCGCTTGATTGGGTTCAAATAGACGTTAAAAACTTATTTACAAAGTCAAAATTATGCAAAGACAAAATAGTTTCACAAAAGAAGAATTACTCAAATGTGGTCGTGGTGAAATGTTTGGTGAGGGTAATGCACAGTTGCCTTTACCGCCAATGTTGATGTTTGATCGTATTGTTTCAATTACTGAAGAAGGTGGTAAATACGGCAATGGCCAAATCATTGCAGAATTGGATATCACCCCTGACTTATGGTTCTTTGAATGTCACTTTACAGGTGACCCTGTCATGCCAGGTTGTCTAGGTTTGGACGCGATGTGGCAGTTAGTTGGCTTTTATTTAGGTTGGATGGGTGGCCCAGGGCGTGGCCGTGCATTAGGGGCAGGGGAAGTGAAATTTACAGGCCAAGTGTTACCAACTGCTAAAAAAGCAACCTACACCATTGACTTGAAACGCGTGATTATGCGTAAGCTAGTCATGGGGATTGCAGATGCAACTATGCAGATCGATGGCCGTGAGATTTATGCCGCAACAGATTTACGTGTAGGTTTATTTACACGCACGGATAATTTTTAGTTTTTAGATCATTTGTAGTTTTTAAGTAGAATAAAAAAGTTTTTAAGGAGCACGAAATGCGTCGTGTCGTTATTACGGGGTTTGGAATTGTTTCCAGTTTAGGCAACAACAAAACTGAGGTGTTGGCGAGTCTAAAGTCTGGTCAGTCAGGGATTACTTATCAACCAGAATACGCTGCTATGGGCTTACGCTCGCACGTAGCTGGATCTATCAAGAATCTCAAAGTTGAAGAGCTAATAGATCGAAAATTGATGCGTTTTATGGCCAAAGGCCATGCTTATGCATGGTTGGCTATGCAAGAAGCGATTGCAGATTCAAAGTTACCTGAAGAAATGGTGTCTAATGTTCGTACCGGTTTAATCGTTGGTGCAGGAGGCGCATCACATGAAAGCATCTTAGAAGGTGTTGATACGCTACGTGAAAAAGGTGTGCGCCGCGTAGGCCCATATATGGTGACAAAAGCAATGGCGAGCGGAGTATCTGCATGTCTTGCTACCGGTGCAAAAATCAAAGGCATTAATTACGGCATTAGCTCAGCTTGTTCTACCAGTGCACATTGTATCGGCGCAGGCGTCGAGCAAATTCAATTGGGTAAGCAAGATGTTATTTTTGCAGGTGGTGCAGAAGAAGAGCATTGGACATTGTCGTTTATGTTTGATGCCATGGGTGCATTAAGTAGCAAATATAATGACACACCTGATAAAGCATCACGCACTTATGATGCCGACCGTGATGGTTTTGTGATTTCTGGTGGCGGCGGTATTGTCGTGTTAGAAGAGTACGAACACGCTAAAGCACGCGGCGCAAAAATCTATGCAGAAGTTGTAGGCTATGGCGCTACCTCAGATGGCTACGACATGGTTGCCCCGAGTGGAGAGGGCGCTATTCGCTGTATGCGCTTAGCCCTAGAAGGCGTAGATGCAAAAATCGATTACATCAATACGCATGGTACAAGTACACCAGTGGGCGATGTGAAAGAGCTTGAGGCGATTCGTGAAGTGTTTGGTGAAAATGGCTTAAACCAAAATCCGGCTATTGCTTCCACTAAGTCTTTATCTGGTCACGCTTTAGGTGCAGCTGGTGTGAATGAAGCGATTTATACCTTGCTGATGATGGAAAATAATTTTATTGCAGCCTCAGCCAATATCGAAACTTTAGACCCAGCAGCAGAGGGTTTGAATATCGTTAGAACTGCAATAGAAAACGTTAAAATTGAAACAGCACTATCCAATAGTTTTGGTTTTGGCGGCACCAATGCCACATTGTTGCTATCAACAAAAAATCTGTAAATAACTTTTGTAGTTAACTTTTAGTGATTACAGTTGCGGAAATATGAGTACTAAAGCTAAATTCTTAAGCCTCATATTTCCGTTATTCTTTTTGGTAGGCTGTGCTGGTTTTTCTGACCACACAGTCTATATCCCCGAGCAACAAATTCAAACCAAGCTAAATGAAAAGCTGGTGATTCCTTTATCTTTGCTCAAAGTATTCGATCTTAGCTTAAGTAATGCCAATGTTAAGTTCGACCATGCGACAGGTAGGATGCATACAAAATTTGATACGCAGTTAATGAATCAACTCACTGGCAAAAAGATGGCCGGCAAGTTGGCGGTATCTGGCAACTTGCATTTAGATGCATCTACCAATTCTGTGATTTTGAACGATGCGGAAGTTGATGATTTTGTGATTGATGGTGTTGAGCCAAAGTATGCAGATGCAATGACCGGTATAGCTAAGATGCTTGGCAGTCAATTGCTAAATGGTCTTAATCTTTATACGGTAAAAGCTGACTCACTTAAAGTTGGTAAAACTCAATATTATCCAAAGGAAATGAAAGTGACTGACCGTGGCTTGGTAGTGACATTAAGTCCATATCATTAGCGTTCATACATTGCTAACTTTCTGTCATCACTGACATTAATGAGGCTCGAAAAATCTTATATACTTGATTTAACATTGAAATGTTTACTTGTGGTGAACAATTGGCTTCTTCATAAACGCCTTTAAGTATTTCTTAGCAATCATCGTAGCAAGGTCTTCATTCATTTATTCCATTCAATATTATCCAATTACCCCATCACATCTTCATGATGTTTATCAAGAATATAACGCCATGAAGTAGAAACTCAATAAGTGAGCTACATTCAGGGGATAATCATTTTCTAATTATTACGCTTATATGTGTGCTATCGCACAAAAATATCTACTTGCAGTAACGTAAACTTTATTTGCATAAGATAAGTAAATTTTTGATTTGGATGAAGTGCTCCGCCTAATTGCGACATAATTAACATCGCCTGGTAGTGCCTGATGAAGCCCAATTAATTAGAGACATTTCATCACACGACAATCCCAGTAGTCTCATCAATATTTTTGATATTCAAAGCGTGATGAAGTTAATGCTCTCGAACTTTTCCGTATTTTATTGCTTAGTACTTTCTGAAAATTAAGCAATTCTTCAGCAATCACTCAAGTTGATGAATCCTCCTCACTCTTCAGTAAGTCTTTGAAAAAACAAATTAGGCTAAAATGAATCTTGCTGATTTTATAATTGATAACATGGAATCTATTCTTCAGGATTGGCAGGAGTATGCAAACTCTCTGCCACCCGGCAAGCGTATGAATAAAACTGAATTACGGGATCATGCAAAAGTTATGTTGCAGTCGATTGTTAAGGACTTAATGGCGCCACAATCAGTCATATAAGAAGTCAATAAATCTAAAGGGCAGGTTGAATATCTTGGAAAATACTCCAAGGTGTTAGACGAAACAGCTGGTCAGCATGCAATTGGTCGGTTCGATTCGGGTTTTAGTATTCAAAACTTAGTTTCGGAATTTAGAGCGCTTAGAGCTAGTGTATTGAGGCTTTGGGAGAAAAGTCCACAAGATGCACAGTTGTCTGATCTTAATGAAATAAGTCGATTCAATGAAGCTATCGATCAAGCTCTGGCTGAGTCTGTAGATGTGTATGCTAACCAAAAAGAGCGGAATATAAGGTTGTTCGAGACCGTTTTGTTATCTTCACCAGATCACAACTATATACTTGATTTAGAAGGTAAGTTTTTATATGCCAATAAAGCACTGGCCGACCAATGTGGTAATGAAGCGCAACAGATGTTAGGCAAAAAAATCATAGAGTTTGGTTTGGTTGAAGTTGCAGAAATGGAGCAAGCTATTGATAAAGTTATTCAAGAGAAAACTGCAGTTCGTGGAGAGGTTAGATATCGGTCACAAGTAGGAAAAACTAATTTTTATGAGTATATATTAACGCCAATACTTGATCCTGAAGGTAAGGTAGAGGCGATTGCTGGGACTGAGCGTGATGTCACAGAACGAAAGTCTTGGGAGGATGCTGTATGGCATCGGGCTAACTATGACCATCTAACTGAATTGCCCAATCGAAGTCTATTCCGGGATAGATTGGAACAACAAATCAAGAATGCTGAACGTACAGGTAAGCTAGTAGCACTATTTTTTATCGATTTAGACAAGTTTAAAGAAGCGAATGATAGCCTTGGGCATGAAGCTGGAGATAACCTATTGCAACAAGCAGCAACCCGAATAAGCTCATGCGTACGTCAAAATGATACCGTCGCAAGAATTGGAGGCGATGAATTTACAGTGATTTTGACCGAGTTTGATCAAATCTTGCATGTGAAAAGAATCGCTAATAAGATGATTAAAGAGTTAGCTAAACCATTCCAAGTATATGGTAACAAAGTGAGTATATCGGGAAGTATTGGTATATCGCTCATTCCACAAGATGCAGTAAATCCCGAGGACTTAATCAGTAATGCAGATCAGGCTATGTATGCAGCAAAAAATGAAGGACGCAATCAATTTAGATTTTTCTCGTTAGTGGCGGAGAAAGAATGAAAGTTGACCAATTGAGTGAGTAGCGACGCAAGCAATTGACTTAATTCCATATTAAGTTATTCAGTGCTGATATTTATTGCTATTCAAGTATCAATGCAGCAGCGACAACTCTGCCCTCGCTCATCAATATATTATAAGTACGGCAAGCTGCGGCTGTTGTCATACACTCAAGCGCAATACCGTTTTCAGTCAGTATTTGATAGTTTTTAGGGTGTAAAAACAAATGTGTTTTGCCCGTTCCTAGTAGCACTACTTCTGGCTTTAATTTAGATATTTCTTGAAAATGATCATTATTTAACGTGCTTACATTTTCTGCATTCCAATCAAGAGTGATACTCTCTGGCATGACAATTAAGTTTTGTGCATATCGCTGTTTATTGATCTCAATATAGCTTTCGCTATAGGCCGTGATTAAGTTGTTATTTTCAGCGGTAGTTAAATGTAGTTTCATTGTCTAATTTGCCTTTATTCTCTGAGGCTTAATTGAATCAAAGCCTCATTCTAATGTAAACTAATGCCTTTCACTAATAAGCTTTTTTTAAGCCCGAATTCACGCATTATGCAGCCTTTACATAAATCTAATAAACTTAACAATGTCTGTTATGACATTCGTGGCCCTGTGTTGCAGCGCGCACGCGAGATGGAAGAAGACGGCCATCACATCATCAAGCTTAATATTGGCAATCCTGCCTCATTCGGGTTTGAAGTGCCTGAAGAGATTCAACAGGATGTGATTCGTAATATGGCTAAAGCCGGTGGTTATACCGATAGTAAAGGTCTATTCGAGCCGCGTAAATCCATTATGCATTACACGCAAAGTAAACATATCAAAGGCGTGACCGTTGACGATATCTTTATTGGCAATGGCGTATCTGAGTTGATTGTGATGTCGATGCAAGGCTTATTGAATAATGGCGACCAAATATTGGTGCCAATGCCAGATTATCCTTTGTGGACCGCCGCGGTGACATTAGCAGGCGGTACTGCGCGCCACTATCTATGTGATGAAGAATCTGGCTGGATGCCAAATCTTAAAGATATTGAGTCAAAAATCACGGCCAATACGCGCGGCATTGTGGTGATTAATCCTAACAATCCTACCGGTGCGCTATACCCACGTGAGATTTTAGAGGGTATTGTAGAAATTGCACGCCATCATGGTTTAGTGATTTTTGCAGATGAAATTTACGATAAAGTTTTATACGATGGTAACGAGCATACGTCGATTGCATCACTTGCAGATGACGTTTTGTTTGTTACATTTAACGGCTTATCAAAAAACTATCGTACTTGTGGTTATCGCGCAGGTTGGATGATTCTAAGCGGTGAGAAGAAGCATGCAAAAGACTACATTGAAGGTCTAAATATGCTGGCCTCCATGCGTTTATGTGCCAATGTGCCAGGTCAGTTGGCCATTCAAACCGCTTTAGGCGGTTATCAGAGTATTGAAGATTTAGTCGCTCCAGAAGGTCGTTTGTGTAAACAGCGTGACATTGCCTATGAGCTTCTTACTGCAATTCCAGGTGTTACCTGTACTAAACCGCAGGCTGCGATGTATCTGTTTCCGAAGTTAGATCCAAAAGTCTACCCAATTGAAGATGACCAAAAGTTCATCCTCGATTTGCTGTTGGAAGAGAAAGTATTACTAGTGCAAGGCACTGGGTTTAATTGGAAAACGCCAGATCATTTCCGTGTTGTGTTCTTACCAAATGTGGATGACCTAACTGAAGCGATTAAACGTATTGCTCGGTTCTTAGAGAATTATAGAAAAAAGCATGAATCAAAATTAGATGGAGCAAAAGCTTGAAACAGTTAAATGTTGGAATATTGGGCTTAGGCACAGTAGGCGGTGGTACCTATACAGTTTTAAAACGCAATGCGACTGAAATTACGCGTCGTACTGGTGTAGAAATTAATGTTGTACAAGTGGCAGATAGAAATTTAGCCCATGCAAAAGCATTGGCGGTAGATACTGATGTCACTGATGATGCATTTGCTGTGGTAAATAACCCAGCGGTAGATGTGGTGGTAGAGTTGATTGGTGGTTACACATTAAGCCGTGAACTTGTGTTAAAAGCGATTGCTAATAAAAAACACGTGGTGACAGCCAATAAAGCACTGATTGCTTTGCACGGTAATGAAATTTTTGCAGCGGCAAAAGCAAATAATGTCATCGTGGCTTTTGAGGCTGCGGTTGCTGGGGGTATCCCGATTATTAAAGCGTTGCGTGAAGGTCTTGGCGCGAATCGTATTGAATGGGTGGCAGGTATCATCAATGGTACTACCAACTTTATTCTGACTGAAATGCGTGAAAAAGGTCTGAACTTTGCTGATGTGTTAGGCGAAGCACAGCGTTTAGGCTATGCAGAAGCTGACCCTACTTTTGACGTAGAAGGTATTGATGCCGCACATAAGTTGACGATTATGTCTGCGATTGCTTTTGGCATGCCAATGAAGTTTGAACAGGCTTATACCGAGGGTATTACCAAATTAGAACAGGTAGATATCAAATACGCTGAGGAATTAGGTTATCGTGTTAAGTTGCTTGGTATTACTAAGCGTACCGATCATGGTGTTGAGTTGCGTGTACACCCAACGTTAATCCCAGAGAAACGTTTGGTGGCTAATGTCAATGGCGCTATGAACGCAGTGGTGGTGAAGGGTGATGCGGTTGGTCCAACACTTTACTACGGTGCTGGCGCTGGTGCAGAGCCTACGGCAAGCGCAGTCGTCGCTGACTTAATGGATGTTGCACGTTTGATCGATGCTACAAATGCACAACGTGTACCATATTTGGCTTTCCAACCAGAGCAAGTGCAGGATTTAGCGATTTTACCAATCGACGATGTACAAAGTGCTTACTACCTACGTTTGCGTGCTAGCGACAAACCTGGCGTACTTGCTGATGTGACTAAGATTTTAGGTGATCGTAGTATTTCCATTGATGCAATGCTACAAAAAGAGCCTGACGAAAACGAAACAGAAGCGGATATCGTGATATTGACGCATATTACTGTTGAGAAAAACATGAATGCAGCGATTGCCGCTATCGAAGCACTTGAAGCGATTACTGGTAAGGTAGTGCGTATTCGTATGGAAGAACTTGCAAAATAATGACTAAGTCGTGATTCCATCATAAGCTGGAATGACGGACGTATGAGAGATTAAATGAAATACATATCAACACGTGGGCAATCGCCTGCATTAAGTTTTAGCCAAATTTTATTGGGTGGTTTAGCACCAGATGGCGGTTTATATCTGCCAGAGAGTTATCCAGAATTCACTGATGCTGATTTATCCGCCATGCGGGGCATGTCTTATGCGGACTTGGCGTTTGCAATTTTGTCGCGTTTTGTCGATGATATTCCTGCCTCTGATTTAAAAGCGATTATCGATAAAACTTACCGTGCTGACGTGTATGCTTTTACTCGTGCTGGTCAGGATGCTAAAGACATTACGCCAACTTTAAAGCTGGAAGAAAACCTATATTTGCTCAGTCTTTCTAATGGGCCTACTTTAGCGTTTAAAGACATGGCAATGCAGTTGTTAGGTAACCTGTTTGAGTATGTGTTAACTAAAGAAGGTAAGACCACCAATATTTTAGGTGCGACGTCTGGTGACACAGGTTCAGCAGCTGAATATGCGATGCGCGGTAAAAAAGGTATTCGTGTATTTATGTTATCCCCACATAAAAAAATGAGCCGCTTTCAAACGGCACAGATGTTCAGCTTGCAAGATGACAATATTTTCAATATTGCCGTAAATGGTGTGTTTGATGATTGCCAAGATATGGTGAAAGCCGTGTCTAATGATGCGGAATTTAAAGCACAGTATAAAATTGGTGCAGTTAATTCCATCAACTGGGGCCGTATCGTCGCACAGGTCGTTTACTACTTTAAAGGTTACTTTGCTGTTACGCAGAATAATAGCCAAAAGGTTAGCTTTTCTGTGCCATCAGGTAATTTTGGTAACGTATGTGCAGGTCATATTGCACGCATGATGGGCTTGCCGATTGATAAGCTCGTTGTTGCCACCAACGAGAATGATGTGCTCGATGAGTTCTTCAAAACAGGTGTTTATAGCCCACGCGGTTCTGCTAACACTTACCACACTTCAAGCCCGTCAATGGATATCAGCAAAGCTTCTAATTTTGAGCGATTTGTGTTTGATTTGGTAGGCCGTGATAGTGATAAGACACGCGCGCTCTGGAGCAACGTGGATAGTGGCAACAGCTTTGATTTAAATGCAGATGGCTATTTTACAAAGATCGCAGATTATGGATTTGTGTCAGGTAGCAGCAACCATGCGCATCGTATGCAAACCATCCGTGAGACTAAAGCTAAATATGATGTGGTGATTGATACGCATACTGCAGATGGCCTTAAAGTTGCATTAGCCTATTTAAATCAAGAAACACCAATGGTGGTACTTGAAACTGCATTGCCAGCTAAATTTGAAGACTCTATTGTAGAGGCTTTAGGCCAAACACCAGAGCGTCCTGCTGCGCTTAACGGTATTGAGTCATTACCACAGAAGTTTACTGTGATGGATGCAAGGGCAGAAGACATTAAAGCCTTTATCGCTAAAAACACTTAATAAGCTGCCACGCTCAATATGTATGAGTGTACAGCTTATTAAATTAATAATGCTGGCAACCGCTATGCGGTTAAGGGCAATAAAAGTAATAGGTTTTTAATTGGGACAAACATGACGATAGCTTGGGTGGTAAGTTAAGAATGAAACAATACATCGACTTAGTGCAACACGTGCTTGAGCATGGTAATAAAAAAGAAGACCGTACTGGTACTGGCACCGTTTCCGTATTTGGTTACCAAATGCGATTTAATTTAGCCGATGGTTTTCCATTACTGACCACTAAAAAAGTACATCTAAAGTCGATTATTCACGAGTTACTTTGGTTCTTGCAAGGCAGTACCAATATCGCATATTTAAAAGAAAACGGCGTACGCATCTGGGATGAGTGGGCCGATGAAAATGGCAACTTAGGGCCTGTGTATGGGTATCAATGGCGTAATTGGCCTAAGCCTGATGGCACGCACATTGATCAGATTACACAGGTAGTCAATGCGATTAAAAACAACCCAGACTCACGTCGCCTGATTGTTTCAGCGTGGAACGTTGCTGATGTTGATCAAATGAAACTACCGCCTTGTCATGCTTTTTTCCAGTTTTATGTGGCGCCAGCCTCTCCTGACGAGGCTGATCAAAGATCAAAGCTATCATGCCAGTTGTATCAGCGCAGTGCTGACATCTTTCTTGGTGTACCTTTTAATATTGCCTCCTACGCATTGCTCACTATGATGGTGGCACAGGTGTGTGATCTTCAGTTGGGTGATTTTGTGCATACGCTTGGTGATGCGCACATTTACTCAAACCATATGGATCAACTCAACGAACAACTACAGCGTGAGCCACGTTCATTGCCAACGATGCGTATCAACCCAGAAGTGAAGGATATTTTCGGTTTTAAATTTGAAGACTTTACGTTAGAAAGTTATGACCCGCACCCAGCGATTAAAGGGCAGGTGGCTGTCTAATGACGCAGTTATCAATAATTGTTGCAGTTGCGCATGATGGCGTGATTGGTATCAACAACACCTTACCTTGGCACCTGCCTGAAGATTTAAAGCGGTTTAGAGCCTTAACGATGGGGCATCATATCATTATGGGTCGCAAGACCTATGATTCGCTTGGCCGCCTGCTGCCTGGCCGTACTACGGTGATCGTGACACGTAACGAAAATTACAAAGTAGAAGGTGCGTTGGTTGCTCATTCATTAGAAGCAGCTATTGCCTTATGTGAGGACGACGAAGAGGTGTTCTTAATAGGCGGTGCCGAGTTGTATCAAGCTGGCCTTAAACTCGCACACAAACTATATATCACTGAAATTGAATTAGATGTAGCGGGAGATGCGTTTTTCCCCAAATTAGTCTCTACCGAATGGCAAGAAACTGAACGTGAAGCGCATACATCGGAAAAAGGCTTGAAATTCAGTTACGTTACTTACTTGCGAAAGTGACTTTCGCAAGTACAGTTAAGTATTTCTGTGTAACTGATGCATCAATCAATGTGGATCAGTAAGTAACATAGCCGAAAGTGACCGCTTAAATTTCGGCTATGTAATCATTAGCATTACTGTTCTACACAATCCACGTAGTAAATTGCTTTACCATCTTCCACGTGTTTTACTAGGCCATGTACATCAGTTTCAAAGCCAGGAAAGCGTTCGTTAAATTCACGTGCGAACTTGAGGTAGCTCACAATAATCTTATTGAACTGCTCACCCGGAATCAATAACGGAATGCCTGGTGGATAAGGCGTCAGCAACACTGCAGTAATGCGGCCTTCAAGCTCATCAATCGCCACACGGTCAATTTTACGGTGAGCCATTTTTGCGAAGGCATCAGTCGGCTTCATTGCAGGTACCATGTCTGACAAGTACATTTCAGTAGTAAGACGTGCTACATCGTTAGCTTTGTATACACCATGAATTTGTGCACATAGGTCGCGCAAGCCCATACGTTCATATCGCGGGTGTTTTTGAACAAATTCAGGTAACACTTTCCACAAAGGTTGGTTCTTGTCGTAATCGTCTTTAAACTGCTGTAGTGCCGCTACCATGGTGTTCCAGCGGCCTTTAGTAATGCCGATCGTGAACATGATAAAGAATGAATACAAACCTGTTTTTTCAACAATCACACCATGCTCAGCAAGGTATTTAGTAACAATGGCAGCTGGAATGCCAAACTCATCAGAGAAGTCACCGTGAATATCTAGGCCAGGGGTGATGATGGTGGCTTTGATCGGGTCTAGCATGTTGAAGCCTTCTGCTAGATTACCAAAACCATGCCAGCTTTCATTGGCTTTTAGCATCCATGCGTCACGCTCTTCGATCCCTTCTTCTGAAAGGTCGTTTGGACCCCAGACCTTAAACCACCAGTCCGTACCCCATTCTTCATCTACTTTACGCATGGCACGACGGAAATCTAGGGCTTCCATGATAGATTCTTCGACCAATGCGGTACCGCCTGGTGCTTCCATCATCGCAGCTGCCACGTCAATACTCGCTACGATTGAGTATTGTGGGCTGGTAGAGGTGTGCATGAGGTATGCTTCGTTAAATACGTCACGATCTAGTTTGTTGTTTTCCGCATCTTGCACCAGAATCTGCGACGCTTGTGATAACCCTGCTAGCAGTTTATGGGTTGATTGCGTTGAAAATACCATAGACTCTTTACAGCGAGGGCGGTCAGCACCAATCGCATGGTAGTCGCCGTAGAAGTCATGGAACGTAGCGTGTGGTAGCCAAGCTTCATCAAAGTGCAGGGTGTCAATTTTTCCATCCAGCATTTCTTTAATTTCTTCTACATTGTATAGCACACCGTCATAGGTTGATTGCGTGATGGTCAGCACACGCGGTTTTACCGTTTTGTCGGTTGCAAATGGGTTGCGATCAATTTTTTTCTGAATATTTTCCCAAGAAAACTCGCTTTTTGGAATTGGACCGATAATGCCAAAATGGTTACGCGTAGGCATCAGGAACACTGGGATTGCACCAGTCATGATAATAGAGTGCAAGACTGATTTATGGCAGTTGCGATCTACCACCACCACGTCACCAGGCGCTACAGTTGAGTTCCACACCATTTTGTTAGATGTCGATGTGCCGTTAGTGACAAAGTATAAGTGGTCGCAATTGTAAATACGCGCTGCATTACGCTCAGAGGCCGCTACCGGACCAGTATGATCAAGTAGTTGACCAAGTTCATCTACGGCATTACACACGTCCGCACGCAGCATGTTCTCGCCAAAGAACTGATGGAACATTTGTCCAACAGGCGATTTCAAAAATGCTACACCACCAGAGTGGCCAGGGCAGTGCCATGAGTAAGAGCCATCGGCCGCATAATGCGTGAGTGCTTTAAAGAATGGTGGTGGCAGGCTTTCTAAGTAGGCTTTTGCTTCACGAATAATTAAGCGAGCAACAAATTCTGGTGTATCTTCATTCATGTGAATGAAACCATGTAATTCGCGTAATACGTCGTTTGGGATGTGGCGTGAAGTGCGTGTTTCACCGTGTAAGAAAATTGGAATTTCTTCATTACGGTGGCGTATTTCCGCGACAAACTTACGTAACTGCTCAATCGCCTCTGGCTTTTCCTCAATAAACTCTTCATCATCAATCGATAAGATGAATGCCGAAGCGCGACTTTGTTGCTGTGCAAATGAGGTCAGGTCGCCATAACTGGTAACGCCAAGCACTTCAGTACCTTCTTCTTCAATCGCTTTGGCAAGCACGCGAATGCCTAAGCCAGAGGAGTTCTCTGAGCGGAAGTCTTCATCGATGATAATGACAGGGAAACGAAATTTCATTCAAATGCCTTTAAATTTTATGGTGAGAGCGACTTTGCAAATTGCCTAGTCGCTTACTCTTACAATCTGTTTTTGTAATAACGAATACTCTTAGGATGATTGTTTCTTACTAGTTCTGTGAAGTCCTATCAACAAGCGTAAGAGCTAATACTAGATTTTTGGTAACGTCACGCCAACTTGACCTTGGTACTTGCCACCACGATCTTTGTAACTGGTTTCACAAATATCGTCTTCGTCTGCTTCAAAGAACAACACTTGTGCACAACCTTCGTTTGCATAAATTTTAGCTGGTAATGGTGTCGTGTTGCTGAACTCTAGTGTGACATAACCTTCCCATTCAGGTTCAAACGGCGTTACATTCACAATAATGCCGCAGCGAGCGTAAGTGGATTTGCCTAAGCAAACAGTGAGCACATTGCGCGGGATACGGAAGTACTCCACAGTACGTGCCAATGCAAATGAGTTTGGTGGAATAATGCAGTAGTCTGCGTTTACTTCAACAAATGAATTTGGATCGAAATTTTTTGGATCCACAATCGTGCTGTTGATATTAGTAAATAACTTAAATTCTTTTGAGCAGCGAATATCGTATCCATAGCTAGAAGTGCCATAAGACACCATGCGCTCGCCTGCCGCATTCATTTTGACTTGATTAGGCTCAAATGGCTCTATCATGCCGTGTTGTTCTGCCATGCGGCGAATCCATTTGTCTGATTTAATGCTCATAAGTATTTAAATTATAGAGGTTTAAAGTGAATCGAATTATAAGGCCTAATGGCTGATTATGATAAGTTTTTATAGTACTTAGACATAAAAAAACCTCACAGCGGATTACTAAGCTGTGAGGTCATTTTAGAGTGTTTACTACAAGCTAACTAGTTAGTGTTTATCGCCACCTAATTCAATACTGTAACGCCAGAATTGATCTTCAGATTCAAAAATGACGCTTGACTCTTGAGGGTCGCGGCTACCAGCTGGATATTGGTGTACAGGTGACTTATCTGACATCCAAGCTTTTACCACAGGGTCAACTAAACGCCATTGCGCTTCAACTTCACTGATGTGTAGGTAGAGTGAAGGGTCACCTTCCATCAAGTTAAGCATTAACGACTCATAAGAATCAATGGTTTCATCACCTTGTTGGCGTTGCGGGCCATCAATGCTGAGTGTACGCGTTGCGATATCTAAACCTGGAATCTTCGATTCGATTTCCATTTTGATACATTCGCGTGGTTGAATGTTAAGTGTTAACCAGTTTTGGTGCTGGCCTTCTACCAATTGCATCGGTGCTTTTTTGAAGCGGATTGAAATAGCAGTGTTGCCTTCGTGCATACGTTTTGCAGTGCGTACATAGAATGGCACGCCTTTCCAGCGTGGGTTATCAATGAATAATTTTAGCGCCGCATAAGTTTCGGTGACACTTTCTGTTACGCCGTCACGTGCTAATTCTTCCAAGTAGCCTGTTACGTTCTCACCATGACCGTCGCCAGCTTCCACGCGGCCTGCTTTATATTGTGCGCGGAAAGCATGTTTGTTAAGGTCGTTCACAGGAATTGGACGAATTGACTCTAGTAGCTTGATTTTTTCAGCACGAATACTCTCAGGGCTTAGGTCTTGTGGTTTTTCCATTGCAACAAGAGCCAAAGTTTGTAGCAAGTGGCTTTGTACCATGTCACGTAGTGCGCCAGTTGCATCGTAGAATGTAGTGCGATCGCCAACCCCTAGTGTTTCGTTGTTGGTGATTTGTACGTGGTCGATGTGTTCGTTATTCCATAGAGGCTCAAACATTGCGTTAGCAAAGCGTGTCAGCATTACATTTTGCAATGCAGATTTACCTAAGTAATGGTCAATACGATAGATTTGACTCTCTTTTAGGTATTTAGTGAGCTCAGCTTGCAATGCTTGTGCACTTGGCAAGTCTGTACCAAACGGTTTCTCAATCAACACACGGCGCCAGTAGTTACTTTCATCTACAAGGCCAACTTCTGCAAGCTGCGCAACAATCGGTGCAAAGTCAGTAGGGCGTACTGATAGGAAGTAAGCCAAGTTTTGTGGGAATACTGATTCATCAGACAGCTTTGCTTGAAGCTTTTTGAAAGCATCAGGGTCTGTAGGTGGGTTTGAATGGTAGTGGTTACGTGCGATAAAGCGTTCGAACACTTTTTGATCGTAACCGTTTTTGAATTTGGCATCTAACATTCCCTTAACATCGGCTTGCCATGCTTCGCGAGTTACTTCACCACGGCCAACTGAAAGAATCACCATGTGTTCAGGTAGGCGTCCAGCTGCATCTAGGCGAAACAAACCAGGCATTAGTTTGATGCGAGATAAGTTACCGCTCGCGCCAAACAGCACCAAGGTACAAGGATCTATTTTTTTTGCCATTATTTCAAACTTTCTTAAATAGGTTTTTGTAAATACTGCGGCTATTTTACATTTGCTAGATTGATTCATAATTTCGCAACTTTATGAATCACTCAGGTTAAAATAGCGCCTTTAATGAATAAACGTAATTATACCGAAAAAGGCAGCACTGTTTTATGCAAACAACACAAACACTTGAAGTTAAATCACTCACTTTAGCTAACAATCAGCATACACGTTGGTATCGATTTAATTCGCAAGATGAAATCAATCAAGCGACATTAAAGCGTATTCTTCAGGCAGCAGATGAGGCGATTGAAAAATACGGTAGTTTTTTAATTGTGCTTGCTGGAGGCAGCACGCCAAAAAGCGTTTATCAGCTGCTTGCTAAAGAAAACGCAGATTGGGCCAATTGGCATGTTTATCATAATGATGACCGTTGTTTGCCTGTCGATCATGTGGACCGTAATAGCAAAATGGCGCGTGATGCTTGGTTAAATCATGTGGCGATTCCACAAAATCAGATTCATGATATCCCAGCAGAGTTAGGTAATATTGAAGGCGCGAAAGTTTATGCGCAAACCTTGGCTGGTGTGCGCACGTTTGATTTGGTGATTCTGGGTTTGGGTGAAGATGGTCACACCGCTAGTTTGTTCCCAAACCAAGCGGTTGATAATAGTGCTGATGCCGTGCCTGTATTCAACTCACCAAAACCACCTGCCGAGCGCGTGACCATTAGCCAAAACCGTCTTGATAATACAAATGGCGTGATTTTTCTGGTGACTGGTGCTGGTAAACAAGACGCAGTGAATAACTGGTTGAATCGCGTTGCGATTCCGGCCACTTTGATTGCACCGGCTTGTGGTGTGGATGTATACAGTTTTGGTGTTGAGTTTTAATTCAAACTATCTAAAACATACACCTAAAATAATTGAAGGCTAAAAAACTAAATGATAGGGTACGAGGTTATCGCGCGCTATCCTTCAAGATTCAAAACACTTCAAATAGCTTAAAGTGTTTTGAAGTTGATACTATGTATTTTGGATCACGATGTTAGGGAACTTTCCACTGTGGTCTAAACTTGAGTTTGCGATTTTAATCGCGGCCTTGCGTGCAATTTCCTTGTAGATATTAGCCACTTTAGAGTCCGGATTTGCAATGACAGTTGGTTTTCCGCTATCAGCTTGCATACGGATATCAATATCCAATGGTAATGCGCCTAATAAATCTACGTTGTAGTCTTTTGCCATCAACTCACCACCGCCAGCACCAAAGATATGCTCTTCGTGACCACAGTTAGAGCAGATGTGTGTGCTCATGTTTTCAACAATGCCTAGAATAGGAATACTGACTTTCTCAAACATTTTAAGGCCTTTACGCGCGTCCAGTAAGGCGATGTCTTGTGGTGTTGTGACGATGATTGCGCCTGTGACGGGTATTTTTTGTGCCAGTGTCAGTTGAATGTCGCCAGTGCCTGGTGGTAAGTCAATCACTAGGTAATCCAAGTCACGCCATTTAGTATCACGTAACAATTGCTCTAGCGCGCCTGTCACCATTGGGCCGCGCCATACCATTGGTGTGTCAGTGTCGATTAAAAAGCCGATAGACATCGCTTGTATACCATGAGCTTCCATCGGTTCCATGCTTTTGCCATCATGGCTTTCTGGCCGGCCGCTAATGCCTAACATTTGTGGTTGACTTGGGCCGTAGATATCGGCGTCTAGCAAACCAACGCTTGCGCCTTCTGCGGCTAGTGCCAACGCCAAATTAACGGAGGTGGTTGATTTACCCACGCCGCCTTTACCTGAAGCTACCGCAATAATGTTTTTAACATTCGGTAGCAAGCTTACACCTTGTTGCGCTTTATGCGCGACGATTTTACTGTTGACATTCACGGCAACTCGACCGATGCCTTCAATGCCTAACAGGGCTTGTGCTACGTGATTTTGTATGTCTGCCATGACAGATTTTGCTGGGTAGCCAAGTACGATATCTAAACTGACATCATTGCCATCTATTTTGATATTTCTTGCTGACTTACTGCTCACAAAGTCTTTGCCAGTGTTAGGGTCTATGCATAGTTTTAAGGTGCTTTGAATGAGTAGTTCTGAAATTGCCATGTTGTAAATTCCTGATTTAATCTTGATTTAATATGGGGTAGTGCTACAAGTGTTGATAACTTGAGTAAATTAATGGGTTATTTTAACTGATTGTGGTGTTACCTTGTATGTTTTGCATCAAACTTTTGCATAAACTGCATACCAATATCGGTTAATTTCATCTGCATTCTTAAAAACAGTAATCATTTCTGTGTGAACGATGCGGCATTTGTTAGAATGTGGTTTTTAGCTCAATAGATTCATTTATCTCATGGCAACAGCAAATAATCCTCGTAAAATTCTTGTTACTTCAGCACTTCCGTACGCTAATGGCAGTATTCATTTAGGCCACTTAGTGGAATACATCCAAACTGATATTTGGGTGCGTTTTCATAAAATGCAAGGTCATCAAGTGCATTATGTATGTGCAGATGACACACATGGTACGCCAATCATGCTGCGTGCTGAAAAAGAAGGCATTACACCTGAAACATTGATTGCTAATGTACATAAAGAGCATTCAGCAGATTTTTCAGAATTCTTAGTGCAGTTTGATAACTACTATTCTACAAATGCACCTGAGAACAAGGAGCTTTCTCAAAGTATTTATAAGAAGCTAAAAGCTGCGGGCAAGATTTCAACCAAAACCATTGAGCAGTTTTATGACCCTGTCAAAAACATGTTCTTACCAGATCGCTTTATTAAAGGTGAGTGTCCTAAATGCCACGCTAAAGACCAATATGGTGATAGCTGTGAAGTTTGTGGCGCAACTTATAACCCGACAGAGCTGATTAATGCATATTCTGCAGTTTCTGGCGCTGCACCAGTGCGTAAAGAGACTGAGCATTATTTCTTTAAATTATCTGAATGTGAGCAGTTCTTAAAAGATTGGACGCGTTCAGGCACATTGCAAGGTGAAGCTGCTAACAAGATGGGCGAGTGGTTTGAAAATGGCCTGAACGATTGGGATATTTCACGCGATGCGCCTTACTTTGGTTTCGAAATCCCTGATGCGCCAGGTAAATATTTCTATGTGTGGTTAGATGCACCTATTGGTTACATGGCTAGCTTTAAAAAGCTGTGCGCTGATAAAAATCTGGACTTTGATGAGTACTGGGAGAAGGATAGTCAGACTGAGCTTTATCATTTTATCGGTAAAGATATTCTGTATTTCCATGCTTTGTTCTGGCCTGCCACATTAGAGTTTAGTGGTCACCGCAAACCTACACAAATCTTTGCACATGGTTTCTTAACCGTGAATGGCGAAAAAATGAGCAAGTCACGCGGTACATTTATTACTGCACGTAGCTATTTAGATCATATTAAAAATCCAGAATATTTACGCTATTACTATGCGGCTAAATTAAACAGTACGATGGAAGATATCGACCTGAGTTTAGAAGATTTTGTGGCGCGCGTGAATAGTGATTTGGTTGGAAAGTACATCAATATCGCAAGTAGAACCGCTGGCTTTATTAATAAGCGTTTTGAAGGCCTATTAAATCCATCTGCCAATAACGCTGTGGTGTCAGAAATTAAAGCATCGGCTAATGTCATTGCTGAGAGTTATGCAGCGCGTGAGTACGGTAAAGCATTGCGTGAAATTATGCGTTTGGCTGATCTTGCCAATGGTTTTGTTGCGGATAAAGCGCCGTGGGTGATGGCAAAGCAAGAAGGTCAAGATGCAGCTTTACAAGAGGTATGTTCAGATGCTTTGGAAATGTTCCGTTTATTAACATTGTATTTAAAACCAGTGTTACCAAAATTGGCTGGTGAAATTGAGCAGTTCTTAAATATAGCGCCACTTAGCTGGAGTGCTGTGGCTACTTCATTATTATCGCAACATCGTATCAATGCTTATGAACATTTGATTACCCGTGTTGATGGTAAGCAAATTGAAGCGATGACTGAGGCGAATAAAGAGAATTTACAAGCAACGCCAACACCCGCGCCACATTCTCAACAGCGCCATGCAGAGCATCAGCAAGCAGCGAGTGCAGAGTTGGCTGAGGCTGAATATATTAGTATTGATGATTTTACTAAAGTAGATTTGCGCATTGCAAAAATCGTCAATGCAGAGCATGTAGAAGGCGCAGAGAAATTGCTTAAGCTTTCTTTAGACATTGGTGAAGATAAGCCACGTCAAGTGTTTGCCGGTATCAAGTCTGCTTATGATCCAGCGACTTTAATCGGCCGCTTGACAGTGATGGTCGCCAATTTAGCGCCAAGAAAAATGAAGTTTGGCATGAGTGAAGGCATGGTACTTGCTGCAAGTGATGAGCGCGGCGGCCCGTTTATTCTGAGCCCAGATGTAGGTGCGGCGGCAGGGATGAAAGTGAAATAAGTAAAACATAAACAAAAGCCCGCATAAGCGGGCTTTTGTTTTATTGCATCGCATTTATTTGATATTGACCGTAGCGTTAGGCTCTTTGGCTGGGCGATCTGCTTTAATCGATTTTACGATGAGAAGCTTGTTTGATGCGGATGCTTGAGTGGGGCTGGTTTTCGTATTTTTGGTTAATTTTCTATCATTAGACATGAATAGTTGTTTTTTAAGTTTGGTAACGGTTGCCTCGCCAATACCGTGCACATTATCTAGCTGATTGATCGTTTTGAAATCACCATGCTGCTTACGGTAGTCCATAATGGCTTTTGCTTTGACTGGGCCAATCCCTTTGATCTGTTCAAGCTCTGCTTGTGTTGCCGTATTGAGATTAATGGCCGCAAATGCTGCCAGATTAAAGTTTAGCAACAGAAATAAAGCGAGCAGAAAAGTTTTCATAGTTTGGTGTTAGCTAACTGTTTTGCACTCTTGATGGATTGCTTCTAAGGCGGCTAGCGGGTTGGCTGCTTTGGTAATAGGGCGACCTATGACTAAGTAGCTTGAGCCAAGCTTTAACGCGTCAGCTGGTGTTACGATGCGTGACTGGTCATCTTTGCTTGCATTTGCAGGGCGAATGCCAGGAGTCACTAAACAAAAATCCTGACCTAATTTCGCTCTTAATATTTCAGCTTCGAGTGCAGAGCAAACCACACCATCAAGGCCAGCCTGTTGTGTCAGTGTCGCTAAGTTCAATACATGTGTTGCTAAGTCGGTTTGAATGCCGACTTGACTTAACGCTTGCTGGTTCATGCTAGTGAGCACCGTCACCGCAATCAGTAAGGGCTTGTTTGGCGTGTTATTCACAGCCTGTTTAGCTGCTTGCATCATTTCCATGCCGCCACTTGCATGCACGTTTAGCATCCATACCCCTAAATTACTTGCTGCGGTACAGGCTTTAGCGACGGTATTAGGAATGTCGTGGAATTTTAGATCTAAAAATACACCGAAATTTGAGCGAGCTAAGGTCTCAACAAATTGCGGACCTGCACTCGTAAATAACTCTTTGCCTACTTTTAATCTGCAAAGCGCAGGGTCTAATTGCTCAACAAGTGTGAGTGCGCTTGCACTATCAGCGTAATCTAGTGCGACGATGATTTTTGGGTCAGGTTGTTTGGGTGAGTTTAGTGATGTAGTCATGGTGTGAGTAGATTTATTAAATGGCAGTCGGTTCTGATGGGAGCGCTTCCCACGCGTTGCAAGCTGGGCACTGCCAGTGATGGTATTTAGCTTTAAAGCCGCATTGTCCGCAATGGTAAGCGGTTTTGTTGCCAATTGCATGGCGTACTGCCTGTTGCATGAGTTGCGTGTCTTGAAGGGTGCTAAGCTCTGGTTGATTGTTCTCAACAATAGCTCGTGCCTGTAGTAGTAAATCCAATGTGTTTAAGCTAGGCATTTTGATCAGTTCAGTACGTGCCAGTTTAGCGGCGTTTTCAGCACCTTCTTCTACTAAGGTAGCTTCATACAATACGTTGAGTAATGAACTGAGTTGGTATGTTTGTAAGTAAGTGCTTAATAAAGCAAGGCCTTCTGATGTTGCATTTAAAGCGCGGTAACTTGTCAGCAGTTTCGGTGCGATAAGACCTAAATATTCTGGTTGCTGAAACTCTACGCGCTTCCAGGTAGAGATTGCAGCTTTATGCTCACCAGCTTCAGCTTCTAAGTCTCCTAGCAGTACATTCGCCCGCACGCAATTCTTATTCGCACTCAGGGCTAAGTCCAGTTCAAATCTTGCGCTATGTGTGTCATTAGCGAGCTTGGATTTAACTGCCATTTCGCAATAGTAGTGTGAGATTTCAACACGGAATGGCACGCCTGAAAGACGCTCTAGTTCTGTTGCAGCCTTGATTGCACGTTCCCACTCACGTTCACGTACATAAATTTCAAGTAAAGCGCGAAGTGCTGGTTGGCGATAGCGGTCATCGTCCAATGTTTCAAAAAGCTCTTCAGCTCGGTCAAGTAAGCCAGCTTTCAGATAATCTTGTGCGAGCTCTGCTGTTACGGCAAGTTTTTGTTGTGGTTCTAGTTCTTTTTTCGAGAGTAAGTTCAGGTGTAAATGAATAGCGCGATCTACCTCACCGCGTCTTCTGAACAAGCTACCTAATGCAAAATGTAGCTCGAGCGAATCTGTATTGGCTTGCACAGCCTCTGAAAAAGCTTCAATTGCTTTATCGTGCTGATTGGTGATGAGGAAATTAAGGCCTTTAAAGTAGGCGGCGGGCAGGGCAGTTGATTCAGCTAAGAGTTGTTTAAGGTCAACGCGAGCGGCTATCCAGCCTAAGCTAAAGAATAAAGGTAATGCTAATAGCCACCAAAACTCGAATTCCATTTTATTCTACTTTATTAATTGATTAAGGATGTTGCGTTAAATGTGAGTGCTTAATACATATAGCATGCGACATTTAAGTCTGATTAAGAGGTTTAATCTAGCGTTAGCGTTATTTTACCTTAATTGTATATCCCATCATAAAAAAAACGGCAACCAAATGGTTGCCGTTTAGACTGGAACTTAAAAGCAAATGCTAGCTTAAATCCACACGTTCACGTAATTCTTTACCAGCTTTAAAGTGAGGTACATGTTTCTCAGGTACCTCAACTTTGCTACCAGTTTTTGGGTTGCGACCCAAACGTGGTGGACGGTAATTTAAGCTAAAGCTGCCAAAGCCTCTTATTTCAATGCGTTCGCCTGTCGCTAGGTTGTCAGACATTGCGTCTAAGATTGCCTTCACTGAAAGCTCTGCATCTTTCATCACTAATTGCGGAAAACGTTCTGCAAGTAGTGTGATTAGCTCAGATTTTGTCATGCTTATATGCCTTTTTTCTTGATACTAAAATAACGGGCTAATTATTTCTTGCTGTCTAACTTAGCTTTTAACAATGCGCCTAAGTTAGTTGTACCAGCAGCAGCACCGTCATCAGGCATTGGAGCAGGTTCTTTTGTTTTAGCAGATTTAGCTTTAGGTTTAGCATCTGATTTTTCTTCAGAAGTTGCGCCTGAAGGATCAGCAGACAATTGTTTAACGCCTAAAGAAATGCGCTCTTTTTCAACGTCGATTGCCAAGATCACAGCTTGCAACTCGTCACCTTTTTTGAAGTTACGGATTGCTTCTTCGCCAGTTTGAGTCCATGACAAATCTGACAAGTGAACTAAACCATCAATGCCACCTGGCAAGCCAATGAACACGCCGAAGTCAGTGATAGATTTGATTTGGCCTGAAACTTTGTCGCCTTTAGCGTGAGTTGCAGAGAAGTCATCCCAAGGGTTAGCTTGGCATTGCTTCATACCTAAAGATAAACGACGACGAGCTTCGTCGATTTCAAGAATCATTACTTCAACTTCGTCGCCTAATTGAGCGATTTTGCCTGGGTGAATATTTTTGTTTGTCCAGTCCATTTCTGAAACGTGAACTAAACCTTCAATACCTGGTTCGATTTCAACGAAAGCACCGTAGTCAGTCAAGTTAGACACTTTACCGAACAAGCGTGTGCTTACTGGGTAGCGGCGTGTTAATGCAACCCATGGGTCGTCGCCTAATTGTTTGATACCTAATGAAACACGGTTTTTCTCTTGATCGAATTTCAATACTTTAGCTTCAACTTCTTCACCTACTGTTAATACTTCAGATGGGTGTTTTACACGACGCCATGCCAAGTCAGTAATATGTAGCAAGCCATCGATGCCACCTAAGTCTACGAACGCGCCGTAGTCAGTAATATTTTTAACGATACCTTTAACAACAGCACCTTCAGCCAATGTGCCAAGTAAAGCTTCGCGGTCAGCACCAGCAGAAACTTCCATCACAGCACGGCGTGAAACAACGATGTTGTTACGTTTACGGTCTAGTTTGATCACTTTCAAATCACATTCTTTGTTTTCGAATGGAGTAGTGTCTTTTACTGGACGTACGTCAACTAATGAACCTGGTAAGAATGCCATGATGCCGTTTACAGATACGCGTAAACCACCTTTAACTTTACCGCTTACGAAACCTTTAATGATGCGGCCTTCGTTCATTGCATCTTCTAGGTCTAACCATGTTTCCATGCGTTTAGCTTTTTCGCGTGAAAGAACAGTTGAACCGAAGCCGTCTTCTAGCTTCTCAATTGCTACTTTAACAAAGTCGCCCACTTGAACTTCAAGTTCACCTTGAGCATTACGGAATTCATCAGCGTTGATTACGCTTTCAGATTTAAGACCTGCGTTAACGATCACATGATCATTATCAACAGAAACAACTTCAGCAGTAATCACTTCGCCAGAACGCATTTCTTGGCGAGCTAAGCTTTCTTCGAAAAGCGCAGCAAAAGATTCCATAGATGAAGCAGTAGAATTAGAAGTAGAAGCCATTAATTAAAATTACCTAAAATATCCCACCTAGCAGTGGGGTAGTTAAAAAGCTACGAATCGGTGCGATGCGTAGGACGATACCGAGTTTTAGAAACCCAAAGATGGAATTATAACTAAAACATTGAAAAATAAAAGACTATTTACAAATTTTTGCCAATAATTTTGATATAAATAATACTTTTTATGTACTATTTTTGGCGAAATCAAGATGTTGCGTTGTAATCTTGATTCTATTTCGAAATATGAATAGTTTTAAATTTAATTTGGATAGCCTTAAGTTTTAAGTCAAATTCTCTAAACTTAAGGTTAAATATGCATTTTTTAGCTAGTTTTAATGTTCTTATAGGCATTTAAAACGGTATTAACAGCATCTGTAATGCCTAGATTGTCAGTTTCTAGCAAAATTGCATTTTCTGCCATCACTAATGGAGCGCTGGCGCGACCTTTGTCTCTTGCATCACGTTCTAGTAGGTCTTGTAATATATTTTCATAGTTAGCTGGCTGATTTTTGCCTAGCAGTTGCTTGTAGCGACGTTCTGCTCTAATTTCAGTTGATGCAGTAAGAAATATCTTGAGTGGCGCAAATGGAAAAATCACTGTACCCATGTCACGGCCATCAGCAACTAAGCCAGGAGCTTGATGAAAGCTATGCTGTAAGTCAACTAAGGCAGCTCTTACTGATGCATGTACTGCAACTTGTGAAGCACCTTTACCCATCAATTCTGTGCGAATCTCATTTGAAATGTCATGATCGTTTAAGAGTATCTGATCGTTTTTGAATTTGATATTGAGTGTTTTTGCACATTCGGCGACGGCATTGGCATCATCCCACGCAATGTTATTTTGTTGCGCAGCAAAAGCAACAACGCGATAAAGTGCGCCAGAGTCTAAATAGGCAAACCCAAGCTTATCTGCAACCAATTGTGCGACGGTACCTTTACCTGAAGCGGATGGACCATCGATGGTAATGACTGGGATGTGTTGCGCTGGTGTTGTGTTCACTTGCATTTTATTCATTTGTAAAATTTATCGTAGCGTTAATAACAATCAATTAGATTTAATTGTTGCTTGGGTGGATGATAGCCTCATTGCAGTTAGCAATTGATGGAGAGCAACATGGCTAAAACATTTTCATTTGCGATTTTACACTTTACCGTCGCGTTTACGGTAGGTTATTTATTGACGGGTAGCGCTATGGTAGGCGGTATGCTTGCTGTGATTGAGCCTGCTTGTAACACGGTGGTATTTCACTTTCATGAAAAAGCTTGGAAAAAGTTTTCTGAAGCTGATCCTAAAATGCATGCAAACGCAGTGAAGGCTGGTTGGCTTCATATTCATTAGTTGTGAGTGATTGATCACATTAGTTGCAATGAGGCCATGTTGAGTTAGAAGCTAGATTTAGGCGATTAATTTCTTAAATTCGGCGAAATAGTTAGGGAACGTTTTAGCCACACAATTAGGGTCGTTAATGGTAATAGGTACGCCGCCTAAACTCACTAGTGAAAAACACATGGCCATGCGGTGGTCGTCATAGGTGTCAATCACTGCGTTAGGTATAAGCTTTTCTGGAGGTGTGATACTAATGTAATCAGCACCCTCTTCAACGATAGCGCCCACTTTTCGCAGCTCTGTTGCCATGGCGGCAATGCGGTCAGTTTCTTTAACGCGCCAACTTGCGATGTTACGTAAGGTGCTTGTGCCCTTTGCAAATAAGGCCACAATTGCGAGTGTCATCGCTGCATCTGGGATGTGGTTGCAGTCAATATCAATAGTCTTGATATTGGCAGCTTTAGTTGCAGTAATATGGTTATCGCCGTAGTTGATGTTGCCACCCATCTGCGCTAACGCATCTGCAAAACGTACATCGCCTTGAATGCTGTCTTTACCTAACCCTGCTACCGACACATTACCTGCAATTGCACCTGCTGCTAAGAAATATGAGGCACTTGATGCATCGCCTTCTACAAAAATTTCTTTGGGTGAGATGTAGTGGCTATTGGCTGGAATGGTGAAACTTTGCCAACCATTACGCTCAACTTGAACGCCAAATTTTGCCATGAGGTTGAGTGTAATCTCAATGTAAGGTTTGGAGATTAGCTCACCTACGACTTCAATGGTGGCTTGTTGGTTAGTCAATGGTAATGCCATTAGTAGGGCGGTTAGAAACTGGCTGGAAACATCACCGCGAATTTTAATGGATTTAGATAAGTCAATTTGAGGCGTAGCAATTTTTAATGGAGGAAAGCCATCGTTGCCTAAGTATTGAATATCGGCACCAGCTTGTTTTAAGGCGTCAACTAAGTCTCCAATTGGGCGCTCATGCATACGCGGCACACCAGACAGGACATAATTGCCACCACTGAAAGCTAAGGCAGCAGTCAGCGGACGGAACGCAGTGCCTGCATTGCCTAGAAATAAGTCAGCCTCTTTGTTAGGGAAGTTGCCGCCACAACCAGTTACGCGCCATGCGTTTTCAGCAAAGTTTTCTAGTTTTACACCTAATGTTTCCAGTGCTTCCAGCATGCGTGAGGTATCGTCTGATGCGAGTAAGTCACGAATCTCGGTGACACCATCTGCTAGTGCTGCAAGCAGTAATGTGCGGTTAGAAATACTTTTTGAACCAGGTAGGGTAATGGTGCCTTGTGCTTGGCTGCTGGCTGCGAGTGTAAGTTGTTCCATGTTTAATTCTTTAGCTTTAGGTGATTACACATTAAGTTTGTAATTTTTGAAATTTACAGTGCTTAAAAAGTTATTGTTCTTTAAGTTTTGCCCAGTTGTTGCGAGCAGTACTGGCACGCTCAAACAAGGCATGTAAAGCATCGCCGTCATCATGTTCCAGCATTTGTTTTAGTCGAGATAATTCATCTTGGTATGCTGTGATTTCATTCAGTAATGCAGTTTTGTTTGCCAAGCTAATATCACGCCACATTTCAGGATGGCTACCTGCAATACGCGTAAAGTCTCTAAAACCGCTAGCTGCAAATCCAAATAGTTGCTCTGCATTAGCGCGTGATGCAATGTCATCTACCAACGCGAAAGCGAGTAGATGTGGAAGGTGGCTGACAGCGGCAAAGATACCATCGTGTGTTTCTGCTGGCATTTCAGTGACATTTGCACCGCAATTTTGCCATAGTTCACGTACACGTTGGACTGCGTTCTGGTTAGTGTCGAGAGTCGGTGTTAATACTACGTTTTTGTTGATGTATAAATCTGCCGTAGCTGCTGTCACACCGCTTTTTTCTGCGCCCGCGATTGGGTGCCCACCCACAAACTGAGTAAATTGCTCACCTAAAATTTCTTGAGCACATGCGAGTACATCACTCTTAGTGCTGCCAGCATCAGTCACCACGGTATCTGCATGCAGGTGAGGCTTAATGGCGTTTAGAATCAGCGGTGTTTGTGCCACTGGTGCGGCAATTAATACGATGTCAGCATGCAGAAGTGCTTCAGCGATGTTGCTGGTTGCCGTATCAATGACGTTTAAATCGATGGCTGTTTGCAGACTTTCGCTAGATCGACCAACGCCTACAATTTCTGCCGAGCTTCCTGCTTTTTTTAGTGCAGATGCAACAGAGCCGCCGATGAGACCTACGCCAAAAATAACGAGTTTTTTTAGAACCTGATTTTTCAAAGCATATTCATTCTTTTATCAATATGCCTAATTGTAGCATTGAACCTTATTTCTCTGCTTTAGCTAAAGTGGATGTGTTTACTTGATCCATTCGCCGTCGATGAGTTTTTCTAGTGGTTGATAATTTTGTTTATAAGCCATTTTTTTGCTATCTCTAATCCAATAACCTAGGTAAAGGTAAGGTAGACCAAGCTCTTTAGCCCAAAGTGTTTGCCATAGCACATTGTAAGTCCCGTAGCTGGTTGCAGTATTTTTAGTTTCATAAAAGGTATAAACCGCTGATATGCCATCCCGAACAATATCGATAACACTGACCATTTTGAGTTGTTCGTTTTCACGAAATTCAACCATGACGCTTTCTACATTGGATTGGCATAAAAAGCTTTGGTATTGCTCAACATCATTTTCTTGAGGTGCTGTTTCATCTTGTATTTTTTCTTCACTATGACGAGCACGTTGATAGCTTGCGTACAGAGCATAGTGCTCTTCATGAAAGCCTACTGGCAATATGGCGGTGGTGAGGTTGTTGTGTTGTTTAAAAGCGCGTTTCTGGCTACGATTTGGACTGAATTGATCTAAAATGATTCTGACTGGTATGCATTCTTGACAGTTTTCACAATGGGGTCTGTACGAAAACTTACCGCTACGTCTAAATCCTTGTTGAATCAAGCCGCTATATACTTTTGCATCGACCAGATGCTGTGGTGCTGCAATTAAACTTTGTGCCATTTTGTTTGGCAAATAGCCACAAGTGTAGCCTGTGGTGACATAAAATTGCAGTTTTTGCAGTGGTGTATCGCTAGGTAAACTCATGGCGAAAGTATAATCCTAATTTTCAATCAAGGTTGCTAAGCTTGGTGTTTTCCACACTTAATTATCTGTCAGTTTAGTATTGATAAGCATTAGCTAATGGTCAATTTTTCTAGTCGAGTTGCAAACTCTTCACGGTTGATTTCACGTGCGCCAAAGCTGGATAAGTGTGCTGTTTTCATTTGGCAGTCAATCAGCGCTACGCTTTGCGCTGTTAGGTGCTGCACTAGACTTACAAATGCGACCTTGGAGGCATCAGTTTTGTGATGAAACATGCTTTCACCATAAAACATATTGCCTATGCGTACTCCATAGCAACCGCCGACTAATTGGTTATCGAAATAAGCCTCTGCTGAAACTGCAAACCCTGCCTCATATAATCTACAATAGGCTTCAATAATATCTTGTGTAATCCAAGTGCCAGCTTGTTGAGACCGTGTGGTAGCGCTACAGGCAGTGATAACCTCGCGAAATGCAGTGTTGAATCGAACTTCGAAAACTTTTTTCTTCAATGTTTTTTGTAACGAGTTTGATATTTTTAGCTCGTTTGGAAATAACACCATGCGTGGGTTAGGGCTCCACCACATAATGGGTTCGCCATCACTAAACCATGGGAAGATGCCTTGGTGATAAGCAGTGAGCAAGCGCGGTAGAGATAAATCTCCGCCAATCGCGACTAAACCATTGGGGTCTGTCAGTGCTTCGGTGAGCGATGGGAAGTCACAATCACCATCAATACTGGCAACCCGACCGTTGGGTAGTTGATAATATCCGTGGCTCATAAACTTTCGTCTTGTTTCTCTTGTCTTATTCGTATTATGCTAGAGGTGTAATACTTAAGTGTATTATTTTAGATACATCATTCAAGCGTAAGTTTTAAATATCTGAATTTCAAATATTAGATAATCATACATATTAATGAAACTGTTTAGACCACCTTTTTTAAGGGCTTTCGTATTTTTGCTACTTACTGTGTTTATTACAAACACTGTTTATGCAGCAGGTGTGATGTCGTCTAAACCTTTTGAAAACGTACAAGAAAGTATTGTTGTACAACATCAGGATCATTCACAAGATGCAGCACATTGCCACAATCAAGACAAAAGTGCTGATCAAGATGTTGATGTGCATAGTCGTTGTAATCAATGTCATCATTGTTTTGCTTGTTTTTCTGCGCTTCCACAAGCGCCATTAAGCGCAGTTGCTATTAAGCCTAAAATGGTTTTGGCGGTTTTATTTGCGCCAATTTATCTATCCCCAGTTACTATTCAACCGCAAAAACCCCCTATTCTTTGAGATTACAGCCTAGCGTATGAGCATAGGCTGTTTTTTAGCTATGCTCATCGTTTTAGCGCACTTTAACGAGTGTGTATCGATGTTTGTGGATTTTCACCACAAGCTTCTGACTGAATATGGAGGTTGTATGAATAGGGAACAAAAATTCTTGAATGAATTGCACTCCCCCTACAGGTTTATTGCCTGTGTTTTTACTGGTTTATTGCTCACAGGATGTGCCACTTTTTCTCAAGATGGCGGTCTGGGTGATGTGAAGTCTGTCGTTCAAAAGCATATCAAACAAGAAGTTGTTTGGCCAAAATCAGCTGATGAGCAAACGACTATCTCTACACGCGTTGATGAGATGTTGGCGAAGCCAATAAGCGTTGAAGATGCAGTACAGATTGCTTTGCTCAACAATAAATCCTTACAGAGTTTGCTTTATGATTTAGGCATTGCCGAGTCTGACATCGTGCAAGCTGGACGTTTACCTAACCCCAAGTTCTCAATGTTTTATGCACGCAATCATGGTGAGTATAAAATTGAGCAGGCGCTGACGTTTAATATTTTTTCGTTAGTGACAATGCCTAAAGTGTTGGAAATTGAGCGCCAGCATTTTGAGAAAACCAAACAAGATGTCGCGCTTAATGTGTTGCGATTGGCATATCAAACAAGGGTTGCATATTTCAATGCAATATCCACTCATCAACAGCTTGATTACAGCTTGCAGGTAAAAACGTCTGCAGAGGCAAGCGCTGAGTTAGCAAAGCGTATGAAGCGCGCTGGTAACTGGAATAGCCTTGAGCTGGCAAGGGAGCAAGGTTTCTTTGCTGATGCGGTTTTGGGTGTGCTGGAAGCTAAAAATCAGCAGATACGTGCACATGAGGCATTGTCTAGATTATTAGGGGTGTCTGTGGAAAAAATAAAACTACAGAAACGTTTACCTGATCTGCCCAAAACGACAGTTGAGTTAATGAAGTTTGAGCAAGGCGCTTTTGAACAAAGGCTGGATTTACAAGCGATGCGGTTAGAAACGCAAAACTTGGCAAAGCGTTTAGGCTTAACTAAGGTGACAAGATTTATCAACGTTTTTGAAATAGGCCCTGCCAGAGTGTTAGAAGGGCGGCGAGGCGATGAATACAAAAAAGGCGTTGATTTGTCTTTTGAGCTACCTTTGTTCGATTGGGGTAGTGCAAAGGTAGCGCGTGCCGAGGCGAGCTATATGCAGGCGGTTAACCGTACCGCACAAATGCTGATTGATACGCAATCTGAAATTAGAGTGGCCCATAATCAATACTTAGCTAGTTATGAAATTGCTAAGCAATATCGAGACGAAATTGTACCTTTGCGTAAAAAAGTATTGGATGAGAACCAGCTACGTTATAACGGTATGCTGGTGAGCCCATTTGAGCTTTTTTCAAGCGCGCGTGCTCAGGTAGATAGTGTCAATACTTATATTAAAAAACTACATGCATTTTGGCTAGCAGAAGCGGGGCTGCAAATGAGCATGATAGCGAGTGTTAATTTGATTGAGGGAAATGAATAATGGATACGCCAAAATCAACAAAAAATATAACAAGGCGTGATTTTTTTAAGTTGGCTGGGGCTGGCATTGCATTAACCGCTGTCAATAAAGTTGCCCTTGCTGCATTACCTGAAATAGTAACAGCTGAAAAAGCTAACACCCAAGCGCCATTGCATCCTGACAATGGGCGACCATATAACCCTGTGGTAACGCTGAATGGTTGGAGCCTGCCTTGGCGGATGCGAAATGGTGTTAAAGAGTTTCACCTTGTGGCAGAACCAGTGATACGTGAAATGGCGCCAGGAATGAAAGCACATTTATGGGGTTATAACGGGCAAAGCCCTGGGCCTACCATCGAAGTGGTAGAGGGTGACCGTGTTCGGATTTTCGTGACGAATCGACTTCCTGAAAAAACCAGCGTGCATTGGCATGGTCAGCGTGTACCTAACGGCATGGATGGCGTAAGCGGCTTAACTCAGCCCGCTATACCACCAGGTAAAACTTATGTGTATGAGTTTGAAGCAAAGCGGGCGGGTACTTTTATGTACCACCCTCATGCAGATGAAATGACACAAATGGCGATGGGTTTAATGGGTAGTTGGGTGACACACCCCAAAAATCCAAAGTTTATGCAAGTTGACCGTGATTTTATCTTTTTACTCAATGCCTATGATATTGAGCCTGGTAGTTACACGCCGAAAACTAACACCATGCTGGATTTTAATCTATGGACATTTAATAGCCGTGTTTTTCCTGGGATTGACCCTTTAGTTGTGAATAAAAATGACAAGGTAAGAATAAGAGTGGGAAACCTCACGATGACCAATCATCCGATACATCTGCATGGCCACGAGTTTCAAGTAACTGGCACCGATGGCGGATGGGTGCCACCATCAGCTAGATGGCCAGAAGTCACCACGGATATTGCGGTCGGGCAGATGAGAGCGATTGAGTTTGTTGCAGATGAGTTGGGTGACTGGGCTTTTCATTGTCATAAAAGTCACCATACCATGAATGCAATGGGCCACGATGTGCCAAATATGATAGGGGTTAAACAGCATGACCTTGTAAAAAAGGTTGGTGATTTATTGCCAGATTATATGGCAATGGGTGAAACAGGCATGGCGGAAATGAGTGAGATGGCGAGCATGATGGAAATGCCCTTGCCTGAAAACACATTGCCGATGATGACGGGGACGGGGCAATATGGTGCCATTGATATGGGCGGGATGTTCACAACGCTAAAAGTGCGAGAGGGACTTGCTAAAAATGACTATCAGGACCCTGGCCCCTATCAGCATTCTAAAGGGTCGGTAGCTTACGAGTACGTTGGTGAAGTGCCTGCTGTGACCAGACCACCAGCGACTGATGAGCAATCAGCAGTGGAGGTTCAGTTGCGCAAACCTTCAGGGCATTCAGGTCATTAGCATTGTCAGGGCATTAGTATTTAGCGTATGTTGAAAAATGCTAATGCCTTTTCACCAAAATACCAAAGTGCAAAAAAGAACACGGCGAAATAAATCACCGTGATGATGAGCCAAAAGAATGCAATCAAGTACATGAGCCCATCATCTTCAAGTTCACCGATGCAGTAAAACAGGATGGCTAAGCCAGGGAGGAAGTTATTGAATGGCAATACCCCAAAAGGGATTGCCATCAATCCGCCAGCTGCCAATAAGATAAAGCCACCAATTTTCTGACCACGCCTTCCTTCTGCGATTAGTGGATAGCGTGGCTTACTAATTTTTCTGCATAAACCTAAAATCTCTATGCAGACTTTAACTAGCATTCTCCAAGTTTTCTCATTAAATTCAATGGCTAATATTTTCTTTGGCAATATGGGAGATTCATGACCACGTAACAATTGCCAGCCTAGCGTGCCAAAAGCGATTCCCCCAAGTACAGTAAATGGACCTAGAGGGATAGGTTGCAGAAATGGCAGTACCAGAATGATGCAAATAAATGCATAGCCAGCTTCATCTAGTGTATCTAGCGCTTCGCCTACCGTTAAAGGCTTGTCTTTTGCTTTTTCTGCAAATTGATGCAAAGTTTGTACTAAACTTTCGTAGCTGCGCATAAGTTTTAGTCTAGATTCATGGATGGTATGTGTTTATATTGTAAGTAATAATGCGGGTTATAGTCGTTAAAAACTGATATTAAATTTATTTAGTTTGCATTCCATAACGATTGAACTATAAAAAAGCTTCTTAATCATATGATTAGCGCGTAAAATGCGCGCACTTTTATCGATTTATAGCAGATACCTTGGAACAATATTCAACAATGTTAGCAAAACCTATTCCTAGCTATCGTCCTTACTGGGCGAAGCGGTTTGGGCCTGCACCAATTTTACCGATGTCACGCGCAGAGATGGACGCTCTTGGCTGGGATAGTTGCGACATCATTTTGATTACAGGGGATGCTTACATTGACCACCCTAGCTTTGGTATGGCTTTAGTTGGCCGCTTGCTAGAGGCGCAAGGCTTTAGAGTAGGGATTATCGCGCAACCAGATTGGCAAAATGCCAATGCGTTCAAAGTATTAGGTAAGCCTAATCTTTATTTTGGGGTCACCGCAGGCAATATGGATAGCATGGTGAATCGTTATACTGCAGATAGAAAAATCCGTAGTGACGATGCCTATACGCCAGATGCCGCAGCTAATAAACGTCCAGACCGAGCTGTGTTGGTCTATAGCCAACGTTGCCGCGAAGCATATTCTGATGTACCTTTGGTGATTGGTAGTATCGAAGCGAGTTTACGCCGTATTGCCCATTATGACTATTGGTCTGACAAAGTACGTCGCAGCATTTTAGTGGATTCTAAAGCTGATATTTTATTGTATGGAAACGCAGAGCGCGCTTTAGTTGAACTTAGTCACAGAATTGCGAAAGGCGAGAATATTGCCGATATTCAAGATATCCGCGGCACTGCTTTTTTACGTAAAAAGATTCCAGAAGGTTGGAGTGAGATTGAAAGCACCAAGCTAGACCGTCCTGGTGCTGTAGATAAGCCAGTTGACCCTTATGAAATGAAAATGGGTAAATCAGACGCTAGCTGTGCAACAGATGAAGCAAAGGCTAAAACAGAGTTGCCTGATGGTGTTAAGGCAATTGAGGTTGTGCCTAACCTAAGATTAAAAGCAGCAAAGGCTGATAGAACTAAGCAAGTGGTACGTTTGCCTGCGTATGAAGAGGTCGCTAATGACCCTGTGCTCTATGCCCACGCATCAAGGGTGTTGCATTTGGAGGCTAACCCAGGCAATGCGCGTGCTTTAGTACAAAAGCATGGCGACCGTGAAGTCTGGCTGAACCCGCCACCTATCCCGCTCACCACTAAAGAAATGGATTACGTGTATGACATGCCTTATGCACGCAAACCTCATCCTGCCTATAAAGATGCAAAAATCCCAGCATGGGAGATGATACGCTTTAGCGTCAATATCATGCGCGGCTGCTTTGGCGGCTGTACTTTCTGTAGTATTACTGAACATGAAGGCCGCATTATTCAGAGCCGTAGTGAAGCTTCTATTCTTAAAGAGGTAGAAGAGATTCGAGATAAAGTGGATGGGTTTACTGGGGTGATTTCAGACCTAGGCGGACCTACTGCCAATATGTATCGGATTGCATGTAAATCTGAAGCGATAGAAAAGAATTGCCGTAAGTTAAGCTGCGTTTATCCAGGTATATGCGAAAACTTAAATACCGATCATAGTGCTTTGATACAGTTATATCGTAAGGCGCGCGCTATCAAAGGCGTGAAGAAGATTCTCATCGGTTCTGGTTTACGCTATGACTTAGCTGTGAAGTCGCCAGAGTATGTCAAAGAATTGGTACAGCATCATGTTGGTGGATACCTGAAAATCGCGCCAGAGCACTCAGAAGAAAATGTGCTGAGCAAAATGATGAAGCCTGGCATGGGCGCTTATGACGAATTTAAAGCCATGTTTGAGAAGTACAGTGCAGAAGCAGGTAAGAAGCAATATTTGATTCCGTACTTTATCGCGGCGCATCCTGGCACGACAGATGACGACATGCTGAACTTGGCTTTGTGGCTAAAGAAATACGACTTCAAATTAGACCAAGTACAAACCTTTACCCCTACGCCAATGGCGATGGCAACTGCGATGTATCACTCAGGTAAAAATCCCTTACGTAAAGTGACGGCAGATTCTGATGATGTGCCGATTCCTAAAGCAGGCAATGTACGTAAGTTACATAAAGCCTTTATTCGCTATCATGACCCAAATAATTGGCCGATGTTACGCGAAGCACTCAAAAAAATGGGGCGTGATGATTTGATCGGCAGTGGTAAGCATTGTTTGATTCCAGCCTGGCAACCACTTTCCACTAAACCTGTGACGACGGTACGCGGTGAGCAGTTGGAGCGAACTGTGCGTCCTAGAAGAACCACAGAGAAAAAACGTAAATACTCTTAGGCAATTCTGTATGAGAGTGGTGTGACTTTAAGGTGATTGATGCTTAACTTTTGTAAATCCCTCATTTATGCTTTATTGCTGTCTTTACTAAGTACTACAGCTTTTGCTGAGCAAGGGCTGTTCTGGAAAGCCGAGTCAAACTCGAGCAAGCCCATTTACTTGTTTGGTACGATCCATACTGACGATAATCGGGTCACTGAGTTCTCCCCTCGAGTGACAGAAGCATTAAAAGCTGTCGATGTTTTTATGATGGAAGTTGAACCACCTAAAGACACTAGTATTTTGCAGATGCAAGATGCTAATCTCAGCACTATCTTGAGTGCACAGGAGTTGGAACAGGTATATGTATTAGCAGATTTTCATGTGATGCATCGAGATGCCGTGTTGCGTACAAAGCCTTGGTTGTTAGCCGTGGTCTTTGATTCACCAAGGCCATTAACCCCTTACGCGCAAGATAATTTACTAATGCGTTTGGCTGAAGATTTAGGTAAGGATGTCATCGGTTTAGAAACGGCTGATGAGCATTTTTCTGTGATGGATGGCTTAACGCTTGATGAGCAGGTGGCTTTTTTACGCAAGGTGTTAAGGCGTAGTCAGAAAACTAAAGAGCGAGATTACGAGCAGCTAGTAAAAGCTTATTTAAAAGGTGATGCAGATAAGCTGAGTGCCATGAATGATAAGATGACAGGGAGTATGCTTCCTGCCGAATTGTGGGCGCGTATGCGTGTTAAATTGTTAGACGAGCGTAACTTGGCGATGGCTGAGCGTATCCTAGCTAAAGCACATGATAAAAGGTTGTTTGTGGCAGTAGGCGCTTCACACCTAGCTGGTAAAACTGGGCTTGTGGCTACACTGAAACAAGCTGGTTACAAGATCAGCGTAGTTAAATAATTACTAATCTAACCGCACTTATTGCGTCACATGACGCCCAGCTTCGTAATTGACCACTTCTGGCGACTGATTTACATAAATCAATTTGTCTGTATCAAATCCAAGCTCTTTAGCTTGTGCAATTAAATGTTGCTTAATTGGGTAGGATAGCTGTGGCGTGCGCGAAAGAATCCAGAAGTAAGATTTGTCTGGGCCGCAAATCATTACGTAGTTGTAATATGGTTTATCCAACTCAATAATGTTGTACGCGCCATAAAACGGCCCAAAAAACGACACCTTCAGTTTGCCAGTGTTAGTTTTGTCTGCATTAACGGGATCAATAAAATAGGCTTTACCCACTGCTTGTTCCCACTCTTTGGTTTTTGAATTAAATCCACGATTAATTACTTTAATTCCGCCATCATCACGCAGGCTGTAGGTCGCTGTGACATTATCTAGGCCACGTTCGAAGCTATGATCTAGTCTTGCAATCTCATACCAAGTGCCTAGATATTGGTTGGCATCAAAGCTTTCAATCACTTTTACATTGTCGGGTACACCCATGCATGAAGATAGTAGTAAGCAGCTTGAAATAAGTAAGTGACGTAATGAATTATTGAGTAGTGTCATCGTGAGCAAATTCTAATATTTTATAGTTAGTTATCTGACCATTAAGTGGTTTAAAAATTCTATTGATCATTATTTAAATCATTGACTGACATTAATCTGGTTTTAACATCCACGCAAACAGTGAAGATCGCATGACTTCTTCTGCTGTCATATCAATTGGCATTAACCAATCACGCGGCACAAAAACAGTGTAACCACCAATCATATAACCCATCGGTAAGTAGACAGCTACACGGTCACCCTGAATAAATCCATCAGGCAAACCATCTGTATTTTGTCTGGTAATTAAGCCTACCATTTCAAGCGCATGTCCAGGAATCTTTAAGGTAACGGCTTGCTGAGAGCTGCCTTTTTTATGCGGAGCAAAATAATCAGCAAAACTTTTTAATGATGAATAGATGCTTTTTACAACTGGTAGGTTTGTAAAGGGAAACTCGATCAGCGATAGCACTTTGTATATATGTTTGTGTGACACAAGGTAGCCGAGTAGGACGATACCGCCCAAACCTAACACAAGACCTAGGCCTGGGATGTAGAAATCGCCAATGATTGGGCGTACCCACCACATGGCAATTTGCTCTGCCCATGATAGGAATGTAAATAGCAGGTATACGGTAAGCCCTAATGGTAAGGCTGTCAGTAAGCCACGAAAAAAGTATTGATAGATGCGCTTCATCGTACTCCTAGTTTAAATAGTGTTACTGTTTGAGCGATTGATCAGATGCAGTTTGTTTTATCACTATATTTGCGTTATTGCTATGTTACAAACTGGGTTGGTAATAAGTGATTAATTTTGATTTTCTGCTTTTAATGCATTGAGGTCGGCTTCACTTAACCAGCGCCATTCACCAAGCTTTAAATCTTGCGGTAACTCCAAACGCCCAATTTTGATGCGTTTTAATGCCTCTACACGGTTGCTAATCGCAGCAACCATGCGTTTAACCTGATGGTATTTCCCCTCTGCTAGCGTCATGTGAATCACGTGGTCGCTGATTTTTGTGCAGGCGAGGGCTGCAATCGGAGCATCCTCATCAATTAATTGTACGCCCTTCAAAATATGAGCAATTTGCTCATCACTTACTGCGTGCTTGCAAGTTACTTCATATACTTTAGGCACCTTGTGTTTCGGTGAGCTCATGCGATGGATAAACTGGCCATCATCCGAAATCAAAATCAGCCCAGTGGTGTCTTCATCCAATCGGCCAATACATTGTACGCCTCTCTCAACCAGCGGGTGTGGGAGTAAGCTGTAGATGGTTGGGTGATGCTGAGTTTTATGCGAGCACTCGTAATTATTTGGTTTGTGCATCATGAGATAAGATTTTTCACGATAGTCCCATGCCTCACCTTTAATTGTGTAGTGCAGGTTTTCTAGCTCAAATGTTGCATCAGGGTCATCGCAAGGTTCACCATTGACCGTCACTTCTTCGTTGATGACTAGAATGCGGCATAGCTTGCGTGCTCCAAATCCTTGGTTGTGTAGAATGCGTTCGATAGAAAGTTTTTTAGCCATAGACGCCATTATAAAGCACAAACAAAAACGTCCGTACGGTTAAGTGCGGACGCTGGAATAAACTGGATTATTTCGTACAGAGTTTTGTGCTATTTAATTTAGCTACATTAAAGCTTAATCTGGTTGACTAATAGTTTTGTAGGACACAGCACCAATGACAGCGCCAATGATAGGTGCAATCCAGAACAGCCATAGTTGTTGTAATGCGATGCCACCTTCTATCAGTGCAGGGCCAGTGCTACGTGCTGGGTTGACAGATGTGTTGGTGACAGGGATGCTGATTAAGTGAATGAGTACCAATGTAAAACCAATGGCTATTGGCGCCAACCCTGCGGGTGCGCGTTTGTCTGTTGCGCCCATGATGATAAATAGAAACATTGCCGTCATGACTATTTCAATGATTAAGCCTGCCATCATGCTGTAGCCGTGCGGGGAGTGTTCAGCAAAACCGTTAGACGCTAAGCCACCAGCATAACCCTCCATGCCACTTGCAATGGTGCGAATCAGCAATGCAGCCAAAATAGCGCCTAATACTTGCGCAATAATATAGTGAGGAAGTTCTTTAGCGTTGAAACGGCCGCCTGCAACTAAGCCAATAGAAATAGCAGGGTTAAGATGGCAACCTGAAATATGGCCGATGGCATAGGCCATGGTCACCACTGTTAAACCAAATGCGAATGAAACGCCAAGGTAACCTAAGCCTAACTCTGGGATGCCAGCAGCAAGCACTGCGCTGCCGCAGCCGCCTAATACCAGCCAGAATGTGCCGATTAACTCGGCAAGTGAACGTTTTGATAATGACATAATTCCTCCGATAATATAACGATTATTAGATTTTAAATGGACAGCATGCATATCAATTGCCTCGCTAATTTACTGCAATCATGATGTGACTACAAGCAAGATTAGGTTAAACTAGCCCTTTAAATTGTAAACAATCGTCATATGTCTTTTAAGCACATCGTCTCACGCGACAATCCAGTTTTTAAACAACTTAAGAAATTTGCGGATAACGCACGAGAGCGCCGTGCTGAAGGCAAAACACTGCTGGATGGCGTGCATCTTATTGAATCCTATATGGCTACGTTTGGTGAGCCAGATTTGGTGATTATTCCAGAAGGCAAAAGTACCGTGGAGGCAACAGGGCTGATACAAGCCTTAGTCGATATACCAACCATCATGTTGCCTACTTTGATGTTTGCAGAGTTAACCCCTGTGACTAACGCAACAGGTATTTTGGCGCTGGTCAAAATACCGCAATTGCCTGCTCCAGAGATGCCAGTATTTGCATTAATGCTAGAAGACATACAAGACCCAGGTAATATTGGTAGCATGTTGCGCACAGCGGCTGCAGCGGGTGTTGAAGTGGTGTATTTAAGTACTAGCTGCACTGATGCGTGGTCACCTAAGGCATTACGAGGCGGGCAGGGCGCACAATTTGTGCTACCGATTGTCGAGCGCGCAGACTTAGTGAAAACATTGCAAGCATTTGAAGGAAATAGCTACGCCACTGCGATGCAGGGGGAGTCTCTTTACGCGCAAGATTTATCTGCACCCACTGCGTTTGTGATTGGTAACGAAGGTGCAGGATTACGTAGCCAGACGATTGCTGCCACTACCAAGAAGATTACCATTCCGATGGCGCAGACATCCTTGGGCTCGGTTGAGTCTTTAAACGCCGGTGCAGCTACGGCTGTTTGTTTGTACGAGCGTATGCGGCAAGCAAACTTAATTTAGCACTATCATGACGAATTTTAGGGTCAATAATATGCCAATCAAACTTAAACAGTTGAAGTCTAAGTTGTTCGGGTTTAGTCTGATAGAAATGATGGTAGTCGTCGCTATTTTAGGCATATTAGCGATGGTGGCAATTCCATCAAGCATGAGCAAAATTATTAGGGAGCAAATAACAGCCGCTATGCCATTGGCAGATATTGCTAAAGCACCTATTGCCGCAGCTTGGTCAATTTCTCAGGTGATGTTGGCTGATAACGCAGAAGCTGATCTACCTAACCCAGATAAAGTGGTGAGTAATTTTATTAGTGCATTAGAAATTGATAACGGCGCTATTCACATGACTTTTGGTAACAAAGCCCATCCACAAATTAAAGATAAAGTACTTACTTTAAGACCAGCCGTGATTGAAGAATCAAAAGTAGTACCGGTAACTTGGGTGTGTGGTCATGCCAAGGCACCGGAAAATATGACAGTAAAAGGTGAAAACAGAACTAATATTTCATCAGAGTTTTTACCACAACTATGCAGATAAACTTAGTTCTAATTGTGGTTCCCTGAGTTATTTGATTAACAAAGCTGTTGTCCAAGCCTGTTTAAATTTAAATGTGCTTGTTTTGATGAGTTAATGTATCTTAGCGCTTGGTTTCGTTGCAACTTCAGTCACCATTAGTTGCGTTGCATCTACTTTATCAAAGCTGTAGTGTGCATTGCAGAAGTCACAATTGACTTCAATTTTTCCTTGCTCTTCGATAATGCTTGTAATCTCTTCATTGCCTAGCATACGCAGCATGCCTGAAACGCTTTCTCGAGAACAACTGCAATAAAATTTTGTATTACTTGCTTCAAAAAGACGAACATCCTCCTCATGGAACAAGCGTTTTAATAAAATCTCTGTTGGCAGATTAAGCAGTTCATCGTCTGTAATAGTGCCAGCTAAATGACCGATACGGTTCCATGCATCTAGATCTTGAGAGCTCAAGTCTTCTGTTTGTGTGATTTGATTCATTGTTTCAGGTAGTTTTTGCAACAACATACCGGCTGCAGAGTTTCCATCGCAATGTAGCCAAATTCTGGTATCAATTTGCTCAGAACGTAACATGTAGTTTTCAAGAATAGTACTAATGCTATCGCCCTCAAGCGGTACGATGCCTTGATATGCTTGGCGCCCATCTTTGGGGTCTAGCGTAATCATAAATTGCCCATGAGCGATGAGGTCAAATAAGTTCTGCTCATCCGATACTTCACCTTTCCACTTAGCTGTGGCGCGAATACCAAACTCACAATTACACTCTACAACGAGTAGTTTTAATGCACCTTTGCTTTGAATTTGCAGTACAAGTGAGCCACTCATTTTGAGCGTTGCGGTTAGTAATGCACTAGCAGCCATTAGTTCACCAAGCGCACGTTTTAAACCCGCTGGTAAATGCTGTTTATTGAGCGCTAGTTGTAGCGTACTTGTTAAATTAACAAGGTTGCCGCGTATTGGTGTGTTTTCAAATACAAAGCGTTGGAGAGTGTCTGGTAATTTATTCATCCCCGCATTTTAACAGTTGCGCCGATGATATAAAAATATTTGCTTGGGATTATTTAATTAAGAACTTGCATGGGTAGAGAGGCGATGAAAATTACGTGTTTTAGTTAGAGTGTAGATTGTTGTTAATTATTTGAATGGAATAATAGTGTTAGAACGTTTAATAAATAGTTTTAGTAGATAGCTAACTTAAAATTTACTATTTGTTTTAAACGACTATTGAGACTTAGTGATGAACTTGGCCCAACCATTCTCTTAAGATGGTTGGGCCAATTTTTAAAGAAATATTACTTTTTATAACTTAGAAGCTATAAATCATCGTTGCTCTACCAGTGATTGGAGAGCCCGGTGTGATGTTGTTGTTGTTATGTGCATACAGCGCATACTCTTTATTAGTTAAGTTTTCCAAGTTGACTTGTAAGCGCAGTTTTTCACTGAATTTACCGTAAACTGCTGCGTCGAAACGAGTATAGCCTGGCAGAATTGTACTGACTGAGCTGCTTGGTAGTTGTGCGTACATATCTGAGCGAGTAATGACACCTAGTGCCACTCCCCATGTGTCATTAATGTTGTAGCGATTCCATAGTGAAAAAGTATGGTCAGGCGTTTGCGCAAGTGCAGTGCCAGCCAATATCGCGGTAGCACCAGCGCCTTGTTGCTTGGTGATTTCGCCATCTTGGTAGGCGTAGCCACCAAAGATGCTCCATTTATCTGTAACGTTGCCAGATACGCTTAATTCAATACCTTTTGTTTCTTGGCCATCAATCAAAATTGTTCTAGTGTTATCGGCAGGGTCTGTAGCAGCTACTTTTTCACGCTCTAGTTTGTATACTGCAGCAGTGAATGATAAGTTAGGATTTGCATCCCATTTTGCACCAACTTCATAGTTAATGAATTTTTCAGGGTCAAAGCTACTGTTTGTCACTGTGAGGGAGGTGAGCTGATCTCCTGCACGTGGTACATAAGAGATACTGTAGTTACCATATAAAGAAACAGCTTGAACTGGTTTGAAAATCAAACCAGCACGTGGGGAGATAAAACTATCGCTTACATTAATGTCTTGATTGGTGAGTTTGTTAGTATGGTCAGTTGCGAACTTATCGTGCCTTAAGCCTACAATTGCTTGCCATTTTTGCGATAACAAAATTTGGTCTTGCAAATAAAAAGCAGCAACATCTACATTACTTTTTACGTTGGTTGCTAGGGCGGCAAAAGACGTAGCAGATATAAATGGATCGCTAGCTGACACTACGGTTGCAATGTTGGTTGAGCCAACCGTCGGTTGGTAACGTTTCCCGTATGTTTCTTGGTTAGCTAATTCCATACCCAATAACATTTTATGTTCGATAGCGCCTGTTTTTATATCAAACATTAAATCCGTTTGGTTGATTAAGTTTTTACGGTCAGTTTCATCACGGTAAGCGCCAAACTGAATCGTGTCAGCGTTGGTAACTGAGTTTCTTGCAAAAACGTTTTGATAGAATTTATCGTAATCTGCATAACGTAAGCGATTACGTACAGTTAGGCCGCTGTCAAAAGCATGTTCAATCATTGCGTTGAATGCTTTGGTCTCTGTTTCGTTAGGGCTTAGTGCTGCGTTACCAAAAAATTGGTCAGTATTACCAATTTTATAAGGGCGGTTTTTCAATGTCGAGTTGCCTGCACCGTTCATTGATGGCACGCCACGATCACTGGTGTGTTCATCTTTAAAGTATTCAACACCTAAAGTGATTTTAGTTTTATCGGTTGGCTTAATGGTGATGGTTGGCGTCACGCCATAACGTTTAAGTTCTACGCCGTCACGGTAAGAGTTTGAGTTCTCATGAACCGCATTGATACGGAAAGCTACTTCATCATTGATCGCTTGACCAAAATCAGCTTGAACACGTCTTTGGTCATACGCACCGTAGCTCGCTGTCACTTCGCTGATAGGGTCCCAGCCCGCTTCTTTTGATACACGGTTAATTGCACCACCGGCTCCGCCACGGCCAAATATCATACCGTTTGGACCTTTTAGCACTTCTACGCGATCTGTGTTGTAAACGTCGCGATAAGTTTGCACGTCATCACGTACGCCGTCTAAAAAGAAGTCACCTGTTGTTGCATTGCCACGGAAGATCAAAGCGTCGCGATTACCTTCGCCCTGTGCTGCTTGTACACCAGGCACGTAACGAACAGCCTCCGCAATACTTTGAACTGATTGGTCTTTGATTTGGTCTTGTGTGATGACTGAAATTGCTTGTGGTACATCACGTAGTTCTGTATCAGTTTTTGTTGAAGCTGAGCTACGTTTAGCGTTATAGCCTTTTACTGGGCGTGTGTCGCTTAATGATGGTGCAACGACATCAACTACTTCAAGTGTGATTTCTGCATTGGGTTCTGCTGATGCAATTAAAGGATTCACCATTAATATAGCGCTAGTGCCGATCAAAACACTATGAATCGCTAATTTTAATTTAGATACTTTAAATCCATCGTTAGGTTGTTCATTTGCAGGAATCTGCTTACCAATAAACTGCATTGCTATCTCCGTGTGATTTTATATTTAATATTCTGCAAATTTTAACACAAATGAGAATTGTTTCTATTCATAAAATAAACAAAATGTGCAATGTCTTTGATTTTTATCAAATATTAATGGATGGTTTTTGACTGATTTTCGAAAGTTGCCAATTTGTGATTGCCCATTCCCAGATTTCTGAGAGGGTACTTTGCTTAATTGATAAAGGAGGATTTTGTCCTAAAAATACAAGTGCATCAAAGATTAGCTGAGGTGCTTGCTCTTTCTTAATTGGCTGCGCAAGGTTTTGCTTACTAAGTTTATCGCCGCTCTCATTTACCACAAGAGGAATATGTGCATAATCTAACTTATTAAAGCCCAATAATTGTTGTAAATAGATTTGCCTAGACGTTGAGTTGAGTAAATCTGCACCGCGCAAAATATGGGTGATGTGTTGTGATGCATCGTCTACCACCACAGCAAGTTGATAGGCGAATAAGCCATCAGCACGTTTTAAAACAAAGTCACCAATGTCACGACTCAGAAGTTGCGATTGGTGGCCTTGTATTGCATCATTAAAGCTTATCATTTCGTCAGTCACTTTGACACGCCAAGCATGCTGACTGCGTAATTGAAGCATGCCATTTCTACAGGCGCCTGGGTAAACTAAGCCTTCAATGCCATTGTTTGCAGAGTCGGCGATCTCTTTGCGTGAGCAACTACATGGGTAAATAAGCCCCTCACTTTGCAGTTGCTCAAATGCTTCTTGATATAGTGATGTACGCTGACTTTGGTAAACCACTTCATCATCCCACTGAAAACCAAAGGCGACTAATGTGTGTAGGATGTCATCAGCGGCACCTATCATTTCGCGAGGTTTGTCTAAATCCTCCATGCGGACTAACCATTGGCCTTGGTTAGCTTTTGCTTCGCAGTAGCTCGCAACAGCGGCTACCAGTGAGCCAAAGTGCAGCGGGCCGGTGGGCGAAGGGGCAAAGCGACCAACGTACATAAATCTGGCTTAATTGACTGCTTGTAGATAAGGCGGAATATGCCAATAGCCTAGTTGATTACCTAGCAGCATAAGATGGCAATGGAGGCGATCATTGCCGCTGGCACTTACATCAAATTCGTAAGTGCGCAAAAACTGTACATGTCCGCGACGGTTGCGCCCAAGCCAGATTCTGCTGCAGGCAACTGACTCATCCAATAGCTGCAGATTAAACCTTGCCGCAAGTTCACTGCCCAATAATATTGCGCGCTCGCGTTTATTTAAACTATCGATCCAAAACCAGCCGATGCCTAACAATATAACAATTAAAATGGTTTCCATTAATTCGTGCTCATTCTATAAAGGTTCTATTTCCGATTCTTTAGGTTCATCTTCATGTAACGATAGGCTGTCAAAATTTGATGAGTTGTTTGTTGCCCCTGCGTGCTTACCATGCAATTTGAATCGAAGTCTTAATTCATTGATAGAGTCAGCATTACGCAGAGCATCATCTTGAGTAATGCGGCCTTCTTCGCATAAATTAAAGAGGGCTTGGTCAAATGTTTGCATGCCAAGTTCTGTAGATTTAGCCATGACATCTTTAATCATGTTTGTCTCACCTTTTAGGATAAGGTCAGAGATTAGGGGGGAGTTGAGTAAAATCTCAATGGCTGCACAACGGCCACCACCTGTTCTTGAGACTAAACGTTGTGAAACAAATGCACGTAGATTGAGTGACAGATCCATATGCAATTGTGCGTGACGCTCTTCTGGGAAGAAATTAATAATGCGGTCAATCGCCTGATTGGCGCTGTTCGCGTGCAAAGTGGCCATACACAGGTGGCCAGTTTCTGCAAACGCTAAAGCAAACTCCATCGTTTCTCTATCGCGAATTTCACCAATTAAAATAACATCGGGTGCTTGGCGTAATGTATTTTTGAGCGCATTAAACCAACCGTTAGTATCTCTGCCAACTTCTCGGTGTGTGATTAAGCAGTTTTTACTTTGGTGCACATATTCGACTGGGTCTTCAACAGTAATAATATGCCCATAAGTATTTTCATTTCGATAATCAATCAATGCAGCCAATGTTGTTGATTTGCCTGAACCTGTGCCTCCAACAAGAATGACCAAACCACGTTTTGTTAACATGACGTCTTTTAATGTGCTAGGTAATCCTAAATCATCAAATTTTGGGATTTCAGTTGTAATGGTGCGTAGCACCATGCCTACTTTTTCTTGCTGAACGAATACATTGACACGGAAACGACCTATCTCTTTAGGCCAAATGGCAAAGTTACATTCTTTCTCAATCACAAACTCTGATCTTTGTTTATCGTTCATCAATGCATCAGCAAACGCTTTGGTGTGCTCTCCTGTCAGTTTCTGTTGCGTGACTGGAGTCATTTTCCCATCAATTTTCATCGCAGGAGGAAAATCTGCAGAGATAAATAAGTCTGAGGCTTTTTTATCAAGCATGCCGCGTAGAAGATTGTGCATGTAATTAAGCGCTTGTTCGTTTGTCATTCAATAAACCTTATCTATTGGGGTTACAATATGCCACGACTTAATCCATAATTAAACAAGTCTTCAAGACCGAATTAGTTGTTGAGCCAATTGTGTTTAGCTCAATTGTAAGCGAACATTCGTATCATCTTCCATTGTTTCATATGATTAATGATAAGAGCCACCACTGAATGAATGAAATGCGTGAAAAAGAAGCTATCGATGCTTATCTTAAATTGTTGCAAACTAAAGGTGCCAGCAGTGGGTTGTTGCATAAACGATCCTTATTTTTAGACCAATTGGCAACAAATCTTAGAGGCCATGCGCCAGATGGTGAGTCTTATCGAGATGTAGTTGAAACAGTGATGGAGTCAGTTCCTGCTGATTGCTGGCATGATAGTCTCACTACAGCTCGTGAGTTTTATCCGTTTTGGGTGAAAGACTTTAAAGCGATAGCAGCGATCAACATTAATCCTGGATTTGACGTGAAGCCAACTGATTGGAAGCCTGTTCAAGCAACATTAAAGTTATTATCAGATAGTTTGGAAACAGAAAAGTTTGAAGCTTCAGAGAATTGGCCATTAAAAGCCTATACCCAAGCGTTACGCTTTGAGGGGGCAGAACAGTCCTTAGTCGATACTCGTATTAAACTGGCGAAAATTATACTAATTCGTTTGCGTACGGCCCCAGATAAAGATAATAAAGCCTATCGTGTAGCAGTTGATCTTACCTTGCCGCTGTTCACGATTAAACATAGCCGACGCTTATTTTTAGTGGTTGTGCGTGAGTTCTATCATTTTTGGTCTGGCAATCCTAATGCTGCTAGCATGGTTTTTAAAGAAGGCTCTGGTAGCACACTCATATAAATATCTACTCCCAGCTCAAAGTGATTTTTGCACAAAGTTAGTGCAATGCACTCGAGTGTGCACGTATTGTGTGCACACTATTCTGTGTATATGATTTGATTCTTATATAAAACAATAAGTTATGTTTTGGCTTGATATTTGCTTATTGTGCGGGGCTTAAAATATTAATAGGTGATTGAAATGGAAGCATTAGTCTCAGCAAATGATGTTTTATTTGTATTGCTTGGCGCCATTATGGTGCTTGCAATGCATGCAGGTTTTGCCTTTTTAGAAGTCGGTACAGTTAGGCATAAAAATCAGGTCAATGCATTAGTGAAAATCATGGTGGATTTTTCAGTATCTACCATTGCATACTTCTTTATTGGCTATAGCATTGCTTATGGCGTAGATTTTTTTAGTGGCGCCGAAGTATTGGCCGCAAAAAATGGTTTTGATTTAGTTAAGTTTTTCTTTTTACTGACATTTGCAGCAGCGATTCCTGCGATTATTTCAGGCGGTATCGCAGAGCGAGCAAAGTTTAACCCTCAAATGTTCGCGACTTTTGCACTTGTTGGCTTTGTATATCCGTTCTTTGAGGGAATTGCTTGGAATAACCACTACGGCTTGCAAGATTGGTTAAAGGTGACAGCAGGCGCGTCATTTCATGACTTCGCTGGTTCTGTTGTAGTACACGCAATGGGTGGTTGGATTGCATTGGCTGCTGTTGTATTGTTAGGTGCACGTAATGGCCGTTACAGTAAAGATGGCCGTTTGCACGCTTATCCACCATCAAATATTCCATTTTTAGCACTAGGTGCATGGATACTGACAGTAGGCTGGTTTGGCTTTAATGTAATGTCAGCGCAATCTATTCAAGGTATTACTGGACTGGTGGCAGTGAACTCCTTGATGGCAATGGTGGGTGGCACGTTAGCTGCCTTGATTATGGGTAAAAACGACCCAGGTTTTGTACATAATGGTCCATTGGCTGGCTTGGTCGCAGTATGCGCTGGTTCTGATTTAATGCACCCTTTGGGCGCATTAGTGACTGGCTCTATTGCCGGGGTGTTATTTGTTTGGACATTTACATTAACACAACAACGCTGGAAAATAGATGATGTATTAGGTGTGTGGCCACTACACGGGCTATGTGGAGCTTGGGGTGGTATTGCTGCGGGTATTTTTGGTATGAAAGCGTTGGGCGGTATGGGTGGTGTTAGCCTAACTTCTCAGTTGATTGGCACGGCTATAGGTGTTAGCGTCGCGCTGATTGGTGGCTTTATTGTATATGGATTATTAAAAATGCTTGTTGGTATTCGTCTAACTGCAGAAGAAGAGTATGACGGTGCAGATTTGACCATACACAAAATTCCATCTACGACAAATGACTAGTTTTAATTAAAATGTAATAGCACTAAAATAGAAGACAGGCTTTTAGTAAAAGCCTGTCTTTTCACCATAAAAGAGAGTATTGCCTACTAAGTACAAAGTTGGTTAACAACTATTTTATAAAAAATCTGTAGTGGATGTATTTCTCTGAGCAACCTCTCTTTAGCTAAGAAAAATCATAAATTTATCGTTCGCTTGATGCTGATATTGGATACATATTGGGTTTAATCAAATCTTTATCTCAAGTACTATGGCAATTGCTATGCATAGTTTTTGGTTTGCTAGTGCACAGTAATCAAGTGCTTGCGATAGACCTGCAGCCAGGTGAGATTCGCGCTCCAAAACCTGATAGTAATGTGCTGATGCTTTCTTATCAGCAAAGTGAACGAGGTGATCGCTATCTGGATGGAGATAAGCAAGCAGGACACCCTGAAATACATACGTCACAATTACAAGTGCGAGTGGGTCACTCTTTTGAAGTAGCAGAGTATCCTGCGCTTTGGTACGTACAAACACCAATTGGATATGTGCACCCAGAAGGCTCACTTTCAAAACAACAGGGTGATAGTGGTGTTGGTGATACCACTTTTCTTTTGGCTTTTTGGCCTTATACTAATCACGAGTCAAAAACATATTTTGCTACCGGCGCTTACCTTACAATTCCTACCGGTAGCTATGATCATGAGCGTACTTTTAATGCTGGACAAAATCGATATGTAGCAGCGTTACAGGCCGCTTATCAGGCCCCTCTCATCGGCAATTTGAATTGGATGGCAGCATTCGATACCGCTTGGTTTGGTGAGAATGATGCATTTGGTGCCCAGCGTAAAACGCTTTCACAAGCTGCGATGCATACGACACAAATAGGGTTGCAATATATACTAAGCACTCGTTACTCAGTTGGGGCAACTTATTTTTATACCGCTGGTGGGGAAACGAGAGTTGATGAAGTTAGACGTAATGATAGAGCGGAATTGCAACGTTATCAAATGACTGCGGCAGCCAATTTTTCTTTTGGGCGAATCACTTTGCAATATGGCGCTGATATTAAAACTAATAATGGTTTTATCGAAGATTGTCGCTACATATTAAGATACACCAAAGTTTTTTAGTGTTAGTTATCTCTTTAGTATCCGTGCTTTATTTTCCAAATCAATTAAGGCGGCCATGTTAAAATCTGCGCATGATTTATAAATTATTCACAGATTAATATGGCACGCTTTCACATCGTTATTCCAGCAGCTGGCATTGGTAATAGAATGGAAACGGCAATTCCTAAGCAATACTTACCAATTTCTGGTAAGCCTATGATTTCTTACAGCATTCAGACTTTTTTTGCATCACCTCGTATCGCAAGTATTCATTTAGCCCTAAGTGCAGAAGATTACTTTTGGCGTAATTTAGAACTGGCGGCTAACAGTCGGTTACAGTTGCATTACACAGGTGGAGAAACGCGCGCGCAAACTGTATTGAATACCTTGTATGCTATGAAGTCGCAAGTTGATGTAGATGATTGGATACTTGTGCACGATGCAGCTAGGCCTGGGCTAACATTAGCGTTGTTAGATACATTGCTCGATAGCTTAGAAAACGACGCGGTTGGCGGGCTACTTGCGTTGCCGCTAGCTGACACATTGAAGCAATCTAATGCGGATGACCGTGTAAAAACTACGATTCCTCGTGATGGTTTATGGCAAGCGCAAACGCCGCAGATGTTCCGCTATCGTTTATTAACCAATGCATTAGAAAACTTTGACGGTGTCCCCACGGATGAGGCACAGGCGATAGAAGCGCTGGGTTTTGAACCTAAGTTAGTGACAGGGTCACTAAGAAACATGAAAGTGACCTATCCCCAAGATATGGCATTGATGGAACTATTCATACAAAAGGAAATAGTCTGATGAGAATTGGTCATGGATTTGATGTACACGCCTTAGTTGTCGGTCGAAAGTGCATCATTGGTGGCGTGGATATCCCCTTTGATAAAGGGTTGGATGGGCATTCAGATGCAGATGTATTGTTACATGCAATTTGTGATGCCTTACTAGGTGCGGTAGCGCTTGGTGATATTGGTAAGCACTTTCCGCCTACAGATATGCGTTATCAAGGCATTGATTCTCGTCAGTTACTTAAGCATGTAGTGAGCTTGGTTAAAAATAGTGGCTATGTAGTCTGCAATATTGATGCTACTGTGATGTGTGAAGCACCTAAGTTGGGACCACATACTGCAACGATGTGTGAATATATTGCCGCAGATTGTGGTGTTGAGGTCTCACAAATCAATGTTAAAGCCACCACCACTGAAAAGCTTGGCTTTACTGGGCGTGGTGAAGGTATTGCAGCTGAAGCAGTATGTCTGTTGCAGTCTATTTAAACGCAGACCGAAAAGAATCCTATGCTGCGCTGGTTTGAAAATCTATTAAATCCATTCCCTAGTAACGAAATAGCTCCTCCACCTAACGCGCTATGGCCATTTTTATGGTCCTGCACTCGTGGTTCGCGGTTGTTTATTCTGGTCATGACATTCTTCACCGCAATGATTGGTGGCTTTGAAGCAATGCTGTTCGCTGTGATGGGTAAGGTCGTTGATTGGCTGAGTAAAACCTCACCAGAGCTGCTATGGCAAACAGAGAAGCATCGATTGTTGTTATTAGCTGGCTTACTGATGTTTAGTGCCATATTAATTGCTGTGCAAACGTTGATTAAGCATCAAACTTTGGCAGGAAATTTTCCAATGCGTCTGCGTTGGAACTTCCATCGTTTAATGCTCGGTCAAAGTATGAGTTTTTATCAAGATGAGTTTGCTGGCCGAGTGTCTGCGAAAGTGATGCAAACTGCTTTGGCGGTGCGTGATGTGTGGTTTATTGTTGCGGATATCTTAGTATTTGTGGTGATTTACTTTGTCACCATGGTAGCAGTCGTCGGGCATTTTAATGCGATTGTCGTTTTGCCATTTTTGGTTTGGGTGATCTGCTATGTGATTTCACTCAGCTATTTTGTGCCACGTTTAGCTAAAGTTTCACAAAATCAGGCAGATGCTCGCTCCTTAATGACTGGGCGTATTACTGATGCATACACCAATATCAGCACAGTTAAATTGTTTTCACATGCAGGGCGTGAAGCCTATTATGCGAAGTCTGCCATGAGCGAGTTTTTAGGCACGGTGCACAAACAAATGCGTTATGTGTCGGGTGTGGAATTTACCAATCATATTCTAAATATGCTATTGGTGATTGCAACTTCAGGTGTCGCATTATGGTTATGGACAAAAGGTGAAGTGAGTGTTGGTGGTGTTGCGGCCGCAACTGCTATGGCATTACGTTTAAATGGTATTTCACATTGGGTGATGTGGGAGCTTACTTCACTCTATGAGCATATAGGCACAGCACAGGATGGCGTTAACACACTTTCGTTAACGCAGCAGATTGTCGATAAGCCCGATGCAAAACCTTTAAAAATCAGTACGGGTGAAGTTAAATTCGATCAGGTAGATTTTGCGTATGGTATGCAGAAATCTGTATTGAGCGCACTAAATCTTACCATTAGGCCTGGCGAGAAGGTGGGTTTGGTAGGGCGTTCTGGTGCTGGTAAATCTACGATTGTTAATTTGTTATTACGTTTTTATGATGTTGAGCACGGTCGCGTATTAATTGATGGGCAGGATGTGCGTGATGTGACGCAAAATAGCTTGCGTAGTCAAATTGCCATGGTGACACAAGATACATCGTTACTGCATCGTAGTGTGCGCGATAACATCTTATATGGACGCCCAAATGCGACTGAAGAGGAAATGGTGAAGGCTGCAAACCGCGCAGAAGCGCATGAGTTTATTTTGGGATTACGTGATGCTAAAGGGCGTGTAGGATACGATGCACATGTCGGTGAGCGAGGCGTTAAACTGTCTGGTGGTCAACGTCAGCGCATTGCAATTGCCCGCGTGATATTGAAAGATGCGCCAATTTTACTGTTAGATGAAGCAACTAGTGCGTTGGACTCTGAAGTGGAGCAGGCGATTCAGGCTAGCTTATATGATTTGATGCAAGGGAAAACTGTTGTGGCAATTGCGCACCGCCTATCTACCATTGCCGCGATGGATAGACTGATCGTGCTGGATGAGGGCAGAATAGTAGAAGAGGGTGACCATCAAGCGCTGATTAAACAAGGCGGCCTCTATGCAACTTTATGGGCACACCAGAGCGGTGGTTTCCTAGGAGATAGCTGACTTATTAAACTTTAGGTGATTGGTATGACTGACTGAGCATTTGCAATCAATATGCAAATGCTCATTTCATGGACACTTTAGAACTATTGCGTCTGATTTGATACTAGAAATCTGTTTAAGCGCGTTCTCTTACTACTAAGCCCTGAAGTCTGCCTAGCGTTTTTGAAAAAGCTAACACCTCTTCATTAGGAATTTGTCTAATGGTTTTTTGCGTAGCCGTATCAATCACTTTTACAATCATGCGCCCAGCTTCTTCATCCATCGAGAACTGAACTGTTTGTAAAGCAGGTGCCACTAATTCATTTAGTTTATTTACTGCGGCAGTCAACATTGCTTTGTTCGCTTCAGTTGAAGTTCTATTCTCTGTAGGCTCAACTGACTTTAGTGCAGGGCGATTAACGCTACTGTTTTGAGCAACAGCTCTGGTTTCTGAAGTTTGTTGAGGTGCGATTGGCATTTTTATGCCGCCGTAAGCATCTAATGAAGAATTGAACATGGGTTAGCCCTTAATATTGCGTCTTAAATCTTTATTGGTTAATAAATTAAGTTAAATCTTGCCGTATCTCATAGGTCTTTATCGGCAGCGAATTTGGATAATTTAGGGTAAATGCAAAAAATAATTAAAATAATCTCAATATTTTTTTAATTTATTTACTATTCAATAGGTTACGACTTGAATATTTTTCATTTAATTTTGTTTTTATATATTTTATTTGATGAAAATGACTAAAACGCTATAATTTCCTAATCAAATTACAAAAAATACTTCGGAATCTACCCTTGTAAGTTTCAGATACCCTCACTTGGTTTTTTAAAAATCTTAGTTTTTTAAACCTCAATACGTACAGGCAATATTTCAAAAATTTTACATATTGGATCAGCACTAGAAGACCAAGGACGCTTACGTAGCTATAAAATCACTGGGCAGGTTTTTTTGCTTCAGCAGACCAATTTATTAATGCATTCGAATATAAAGCTGATTGAGAAAGTACGTATTGACGTGAGTCGTGCACATTTTTGGGATGTCACAGCCGTCAGTGCACTAGATAAAGTGGTGATTAAGTTTAGGCGAGAAAATATGCAGGTTGAAGTGATTGGCTTGAATGAAGCGAGTGCCACCATGGTTGATCGATTTGCTGTACATGATAAACCTGAAGCTGTTGAACAATTAATGGGGCATTAAACTAGTATATTTATTTAGTTAAGATAAGATTGGTTATCTTGATTTTATCACTAGGAAGCTATGAAACTTTACGAGCAACTTGCTAACTCTATTGCTCAATCGATTCAGGAGGGCGTGCTTTGCCGTGGAGATAAGCTTCCTTCTGTGCGGCAGGCAAGTGCAAGTCGCAACGTGAGTGCTGCTACTGTACTAGAGGCTTATTATCTTTTAGAAGCACGAGGATTGATTACTGCACGCGATCGCTCTGGATATTTTGTCACTAGCGGTACTATGAATATCCCATCTTCGCCAGCGCCAGCTATTCTGAATCAACTAGAATCAACACAAGTCGATGTCAGCGAACTCGTATTTGAAGTGCTGGAATCCATTCGACTTAAAACCGTTATCCCTTTGGGGTCAGCGTTTCCAAGCCCGTTATTATTTCCGAGGGCTAGTTTGGCCAAAACCATGGCGTCAAGTGTTCAGGTGATGGATCCTTGGGCAAGTGTAGATAATTTAAGTGCTGGTGATATTAATCTTAGGCGTCAGATAGCATTGCGCTACATGATAGATGGTCTGCATGTGACTACTGACGATATTGTGGTGACTAATGGTGCTCTAGAAGCATTGAATCTATGTTTGATGGCGGTGACGCGCCCTGGTGATACCGTTCTGATAGAGTCCCCCACTTTTTATGCAGCATTGCAATCAATAGAGCGAATTGGCTTGCGTGCTGTAGCAATCCCCAGCCATCCCAAGGATGGGATTGATTTAGCCGCCATGGAGCGTGCTATTCAGCAGCATCAGCCTAAAGCCTGTTGGTTGATGACTAATTTTCAGAATCCGTTGGGAAGTTTGCTCTCTGATGAGAAAAAGCAAGCATTGGTGGCGCTTATCACGCAATACCAAATTCCTTTGATTGAAGATGACGTGTATAGCGAGCTATATTTTGGTGAGAAACGTCCAATACCAGCCAAAGCGTTTGATACAGAAGGCTTGGTGATGCATTGCTCGTCATTTTCTAAATGCCTTGCGCCTGGCTATCGCGTTGGTTGGGTTGTTCCTGGTAGGTATACAAAAGCGGTCGCGCGTCTTAAATTAACCACAACCATCTCTGCATCTGTGCCAGCACAGGTGGCAATTGCCAAGTATCTCCAAAAAGGTGGGTATGACAAGCATTTGCGTAATTTACGCCATACCTTATTAGTGAATCAAATCAAGTTTGTAGAAGCGATTGAGCGTTACTTCCCTGAAGGGACTTGCTTAACTTTACCGCAGGGTGGTTATTTCTTATGGGTCAAGTTACCAGATGAGATTAATGCACTTGAGCTGCATAAGCTTGCACTTAATAATGGCATTAGTATTGCACCAGGCCCCATATTTTCTGCTCAAAAGCATTTTACTCATTACATTAGGCTGAACTATGGGCATATTTGGGATGCGCGAATTGAGGCGGCATTGTCTACGCTAGGTACTTTAGTCTTTGGGTTGATGAGCTCGTCATCGTCATAGCGTCACAGACCATCTGTTATGCTTTTTTTCTCTGCATCTGTCTCTGTTATTAATTGTTACCAAACCTTAAGCTTTAGTCACTGTTAAAAATAATCATTTGGCGATTTATCAACGCTAAATTTTTAAGGTGATTAAATGTATATCTATGATGAAATAGATCAGAAGTTGGTGGAGCAGCGTGTTGCCCAGTTTAGAGGACAGACACAACGATTCCTAAATGGCCAGCTTACTGAAGATGAGTTTCGGGTTTTGCGTTTGCAAAATGGTTTGTATATTCAACGACATGCGCCAATGCTACGCGTCGCGATTCCCTACGGCATGCTAACCTCAAAGCAACTGCGTACTTTAGCGTATGTTGCTCGGCGTTGGGATAGAGGTTATGCCCACTTAACTACCAGACAAAATATTCAGTTCAATTGGCCTAGGCTAGAAGATGTGCCAGAAATCTTGGCTAAGCTTGCAACTGTGCAGATGCATGCGATTCAAACCAGTGGTAATTGTATTCGCAATACGACAACAGATCATTTTGCGGGTGTTGCGCATGATGAAATCATCAACCCCCTTATTTGGTGTGAAATCATTCGGCAATGGTCAATGCTGCATCCTGAATTTGCGTTCTTACCACGTAAATTCAAAATTGCAGTGAGTGGTGCAGAAGTAGATAGAGCCGCGATTGGTGTGCATGACATAGGATTGCAAGCAATTGAGCAGGATGGTGTTTTTGGCTTTATGTGCTTTGTGGGAGGTGGCTTGGGTAGAACGCCTATCATAGGCAAGCTCATCAATCCATTTGTTGCTTGGCATGATTTGTTAACTTATTTGCAGGCGACACTACGTGTGTACAACCTTCATGGCAGACGAGATAACAAATATAAAGCACGAATTAAAATTCTTGTAAAAGACCTTACGCCAGAAGTGTTCGCGCAACAAGTGAATGATCAGTGGGCGCTGATTAAGGGTGGTGCTGACACGGTGACTGAAGAGTTTGTAAGTAGTATTGCCAATAAGTTTTCATGGCCTACCTATGAAACGGTGAGTGAAAATGATAACGCAGTCATGGCACATCATTTGACAACTAATACTGCGTTTGCAAGATGGTTTCGCACTAATGTTCATCATCATAAAGTTTCAGGATACTCTGCAGTGACAGTTTCACTGAAGGCAACGGGTTCTCCGCCTGGTGATATGACGGCTGACCAGATGGAGGTACTTGCTGAAATGGCTGATAGCTATGGGTTTGGCGAGTTACGTGTGTCTCACGAGCAAAATATTATTCTGCCAGATGTGAAAACAGAGGCGCTTTATGCTTTATGGCAAGAGCTCAATGTGCTTAATCTTGCAACGCCAAATATTGGGCTAATTACCAATATTATCGCTTGCCCAGGCGGTGATTATTGCAGTTTGGCGAATGCCGTTTCTATTCCAGTCGCAACTGCGATTCAAGAACGGTTTGATGATTTAGATTACGTGCACGAAATTGGTGAGCTTGATCTTAATTTATCAGGATGCATGAACTCATGTGGGCATCATCATGTTGGTCATATCGGAATTTTGGGGGTGGATAAAGCAGGTGAGGAGTGGTACCAAATCACCATCGGCGGCAGGCAATCTGGTGCACTCCATTTAGACAAAAAATCCAGTCAAGACAACGATGAACGTTCAAGATGTGGCGCAAGTGCGGCAATTGGTCGGGTGATTGGACCTTCATTTGCTCGTGAGCAAGTGCCCGATGTGATTTCACGTTTAATTCAAACATATTTAACGCTAAGGGAAAGTGAAGCTGAGCGGTTTATCGATGTGGTTGATCGAGTTGGTATTGAACCTTTCAAAAAAGATGTTTATGCGGACCCTTTACTTTCGAAGTATTCAAACTTAGTGAGGGAATCTAATGTCTGAACGTAACATGAACCTAATACGTGGTGGCCAACTTGAGGTGAATCATGTGCAATGCTTTGGCGTTGCACATGAAAAAGCATGGTCGGTTCCGCCTGATGAGTCAAACTGGATGGTGACATTAGATACTTGGTTTGAGCATCAGTTGTCATTGTCTAATCGTCAATTTCCTATCGCTATATTAATCCCATCAGATGCTGAATTTGATGATGACTCTAATCAGCAGATAAAAGAATTATGCCAAGCAAATATTGCGTTTATTGCGATAGATTTCCCTACTTATACAGATGGACGTGGATATTCATTGGCGCAGTTACTAAGAAATGTCTATGGATGGACTGGCGAGTTAAGAGCTGTGGGTGATGTGATGATTGATACTGTCTACTACTTGGCCAGGTGCGGTTTTGATAGCTTTCTGGTGAAGCAAGGACACAATGCTCAATTGGCATTAGAAGCTTTAAGCACATTTACCGATACCTATCAAAAATCATACCGTCAACCGATTCAGAAGTTAAGTTAGCGAAATTAAGCAGTTATTACCAAGTAACCTTGAAAATAACTCTTGATAATTTAAACGTGAGTCATTTAATTGTAAGTAAGGACCTCAAATGACAGATGCTAAAACCACATCTAAAAAAATAATCCCCATTGTCAGTGACCATGCAAAAGGTGGGTTTATGCCGATGTATGAAGCGCAATCTAAGATATACCCACGCAATACTTTTGGGTTCTTCAAGAACTGGCGCTGGGTGATGATTTGGATTACACAAATTGTGTTTTATGGTGTGCCATGGTTGCAGTGGGGTGAACGGCAGGCGATGTTGTTAGACATTAGTACGCATCGTTTTTACATTTTTGGCTTGGTGTTATACCCGCAAGACTTGATTTACTTAGTCGTCATCTTAATTATTTCTGCATTAGCTTTATTCTTATTTACAGCGGTTGCAGGCAGGCTTTGGTGTGGGTTCTCTTGTCCTCAGTCCGTGTATACGGAGATATTCTTATGGATGGAACGTAAAATTGAAGGGGATAGAGCTGCTCGTATACGTTTGGATGGTATGAAGTTTGGCTTTAAAAAACTTTACATAAAGTCGCTAAAACATTTTGCTTGGATCAGTTTCTCAATGGTGACTGGTTTTACGTTTTTGGGCTATTTTTCACCCATCCGTGATTTGTTCGATAGCATTATTCAGATTCGTTTAAGCCCTTGGGAAACATTCTGGATTTTCTTTTATGGCTTAGCGACTTATGGTAACGCAGGTTTTTTGCGTGAGCAGGTATGTAAGCATATGTGTCCATACGCACGTTTTCAAAGTGCGATGTTTGATAATGACACGCTAATTGTCACTTATGATCAGGAGCGTGGGGAGCCACGTAGTGGTCGCTCTAGAAAAGTAGATGCAAAACAAGAAGGTTTGGGTGACTGTATTGATTGCAACTTTTGCGTGCAAGTATGCCCAGTAGGTATCGATATCCGTAATGGTTTGCAATATGAGTGCATTAGTTGCGGGCTATGTGTAGATGCATGCAACAGCATTATGGATAAGATGAACTATCCGCGTGGTCTGATTCGTTTCACTACTCAAAACGGCCTTGCTCAGCATTGGACAAAACATCAAGTCATACAAAAGATACTACGTCCGAGAGTGCTTATCTATAGCGCGCTATTGTTGCTTCTTTCGGCTGGTTTGGTTGCATCATTAGCCATCCGACCAGCGTTTAAGGTAGATGTGAACCGCGACCGTGGCGTAATGTCTAGGTTGGTTGCTGGCGGTAAGATAGAGAACGTCTATCAATTACAAATCACTAATGTTACGGAAGTAGCTGAATCCTATCATGTCACTGTGAGTGGTTTAGAAGGCCTGGCAATGGCATCAAAAAATCAATTCACTGTAGACCCTGCCAATGAGCGATTGGTGGCAGTGAGCTTGCAATTACCCGATGGCGCGGTACGAAGCGGCACACATCCTATTATGTTTGAAATTGAAGCATTAGGTAGTAAAGAGCGAGTCACGCAAAAGTCTATTTTTTACATGCCAAGATAGAGGTTGGCTTTAGGTTGAAATCAAGAGGTAGCTCATTGCCTCTTGGTTGGCGCGCAGTCTGAATAATATTTGGTGTATTTAAACTATTTTCAGTATTTGTAATACAGTTTGATTTGTCATTATTTTAGGCTTTTAACAGCACGATTACTGCGCCACTGCCGCCATCTTGTCTGCGTGCTTCTGCATAGGCAATCACCTCATCACGCTGCATTAGCCAGCCGCGTAATTTATGTTTAAGCACGGGCTCGCGGTTCCTTGAGCCTAAGCCTTTGCCGTGCACAATACGTACACAGCGGATGCCACGTTTTTTGCAGTCGTTTAAAAAAGTGGCAACGTAAAGCCTTGCTTCGTCACTGATTAAGCCGTGCAGGTCAATAGCCGCTTGTATTACCCAATGGCCGCGTCGTAACTTGCTTAAAATGTCAGGAGCATGGCCATCACGTAGGTAAAGTAACTCTTCACCAGTTTCTAAATCATGCGCTGGGATGTAGTAGTCACTTAACGAGTCAGCTAGTGCCTGTTGCTCATCGCGAATGAATTGTTTTGGGATTGGTTTCGGGCGTAGTGGTGCGTGGTGAATGCGTTTTGGTTTGAGTGGTCGCGCATCTTTAACTGCTTCTAAAAACAGTTCAACTTCGTTGTCGTTAGCGTCTTCCACAATGTTGATAGCTCTATTGAGTAAATGAGCGCGGTAAGGTTACCGCACTCATCATACTTATTTCAAATAATCACTTATTTAGCGTGATCTAAATAACGCTCTGCATCTAGTGCTGCCATACAACCTGTGCCTGCACTCGTCACTGCTTGGCGATAAATATGGTCTTGCACATCGCCTGCGGCAAAAACGCCTGGCACGCTAGTGGCTGTTGCGTTACCAGCACGACCCATTTGCGTCACAATGTAGCCGCCCTCCATCTCGAGTTGGCCTTCAAAGATATCAGTATTTGGCTTATGGCCAATTGCAATGAATACACCCTGTAATGCAATGTCTTTAGTGCTACCGTCATTCACATTTTTAATGCGCATACCAGTCACACCAGTGTTGTCACCAAGTACTTCATCTAGCGTAGCAAATGTTTCTAGTACGATTTTACCTTCAGCCACGCGCGCCATCAGCTTATCGACCAAAATGGCTTCTGCTTTGAATTTATCGCGGCGGTGCACTAGTGTTACTTTGCTTGCAATATTCGCTAGGTATAAAGCTTCTTCAACTGCAGTGTTGCCGCCACCAATCACAGCGACCTCTTGGTTTCTGTAAAAGAACCCATCGCAGGTTGCACATGCAGATACACCTTTACCTGAGAATGCTTCTTCACTTGGCAGGCCTAGGTATTTTGCAGAGGCACCAGTCGCAATAATTAGCGCATCACAAGTGTATTCGCCACTATCACCCACTAAACGAATTGGTTTTTCAGTTAAGTGTGTCGTGTGAATATGATCAAAAATCATTTCAGTGTTAAAACGCTCTGCATGCTTTTGAAAACGCTCCATCAGCTCTGGGCCTTGTACGCCATCTGCGTCAGCAGGCCAGTTATCAACCTCAGTGGTGGTCATCAGTTGGCCGCCTTGAGCAATGCCGGTAATTAACACTGGTTTAAGGTTGGCGCGTGCAGCGTAAACAGCAGCTGAGTAGCCTGCAGGACCTGAGCCCAAAATGAGTAGTTTGGCGTGACGTGTTGCCATAATGTATTGCTTTCTTGATTAATATTGAGTTTTATACGTTGGGTGTGTCGGTCTGTTTTTCAAGTAAACAGCATAAAATCCAAGTGCTTTTTAAACTTCGGGCCAGCTAAACAGTTAACATTGTGCTAGTTAGCTGGGATTGTATCCAAAAGTGCTGAAAATGCTTTGTTACTTTTCTAACAAGCTACGTAACATCCATGCGGTTTTTTCATGTACTTGTAAACGTTGCGTGAGTAAGTCAGCAGTTGCCTCGTCCGATGCTGCATCTGCACTAGGAAACACAGCGCGTGCTGTGCGACAAACTGCTTCGTGACCAGCGACTAATTCAGCAATCATGTCTTGTGCTTTCGGCACTGAATCAGATTCTTTAATAGAGCTTAGTTTAGCAAAATCTCGATAGGTACCGGGTGCGTATACATCAAGCGCACGGATACGCTCAGCTACTAAATCTACCGCGAGTGCTAGTTCAGTATATTGCGTTTCGAACATTAAGTGTAGCGTGTTAAACATTGGGCCAGTGACGTTCCAATGAAAGTAATGTGTTTTTAAATATAAGGTATAAGTATCTGCTAAAAGATGTGAAAGGCCTTGTGCAATATTTTTTCTATCTTCTTCTTTAATGCCAATATCCATAGTGAACTCCTGATGTGACCTTTGTTCAAGGTCTTACAACGTTTTATGATTCAAATTGAGAATGATATTCTAATCCCTACGCAGCGACTTTGATACTGCTATAATTAAATCTGACATTCAAAATACGTTAAAGGTTTATCTTGTTTTTCAAAAAATCTAAACCAGTTAATGCTCGCCGTGAAGCTGAAGTAATTAAATCCAATGCCCTGGCTAATACGCTCATTAAAGAAGCTTGGTGGTTGGGTTTGGTGCTCATCGGGCTGTATATTACTGTCATTCTTTTTACTTACAATCCTAATGACTCGTCTTGGTCGCATATCGCACCAGATGGCGCCATCATCCAAAATAGTGGTGGTAGTGTAGGGGCTTGGATTTCTGACTTATTACTCTATGTGTTTGGCTTTTCAGCTTGGTGGTGGGCTGTCTTAGCTTTTTATGCCATGTGGTTTGTCTATTTAGCGCTAGAAGCAGTGGATCAGAGCGAAAAACCATTCCTGCTATTTAATTTTTTTGGCTTTGCTTTGTTGCTGGTTGCATCAAGCGCACTAGAAGCTGGGCATCTGGTTAAATTACCTGCACTATTACCTGATAGTTCAGGCGGTATGTTAGGGGTTGCTGTTGACGCAGGCTTACGTAGCTTATTTGGCTATACCGGTTCTAGCATGTTGTTATTGCTCATGTTTGTGGTTGGGTTTAGTTTATTCACTGGTTGGTCTTGGATCATGATCACCGAGAAGTTTGGTGCATTTTTGATTGCTAGCTATGAGTTCATCAAACTTAAATGGCAAGATTGGCAAGATAGAAAAGCAGGCAAAGCAGTAGAGCAAGAGCGCATGGAGTACGTAAAAAGTGAACGTAAGCGTGTGGTGGATCGTGAGCCTGTACAAATTGAAACACCAGTGCTTGAAATCGCACAAAGTGCTCGCGTTCAAAAAGAAAAACAAGTGCCATTGTTTGATACACATCCAGATACCCCATTGCCACCGATACACTTGCTGGATGAGCCATCTGGTACTGTGGAGTTGCCATCTGCTGAAACCTTAGATTTCACCTCGCGTTTAATCGAACGTAAGTTGATGGACTTTGGTATTGAAGTGAAAGTGTTAACCGCTTTGCCAGGGCCTGTGATTACCCGGTACGAGCTAGAGCCTGCTGCGGGCGTTAAAGGTAGCCAAGTGACTAATTTGGTGAAAGACTTAGCGCGTGCTTTATCTGTGGTCAGCGTGCGTGTAGTAGAGACGATTCCAGGCAAAACTTGCATGGGTTTGGAGATTCCTAACCCTAAACGACAGATTGTCTATTTATCTGAAATCATGGGTAGTCAAGCGTATGCCGATGTACATTCACCATTGGCGATTTCTTTAGGTAAAGACATTGGCGGTAAACCTGCCGTGGCTGATTTGGCCAAAATGCCGCACGTACTGGTGGCTGGTACTACTGGTTCTGGTAAGTCTGTTGCCATTAATGCGCTGATTTTAAGTCTGCTATATAAAGCAGATGCTAGCCAAGTGCGTATGATTTTGATAGACCCTAAAATGCTGGAATTGTCAGTTTATGAAGGTATTCCACATCTATTAGCACCTGTTGTGACTGATATGCGTCAGGCGGCGAATGCCTTAAATTGGTGTGTGGCTGAGATGGAGCGGCGCTATAAATTGATGTCCATGCTTGGTGTGCGTAACTTAGCTGGCTATAACCAAAAGATTAAAGAAGCCGACAAAGCTGGTGAAAAAATCCCGCATCCATTTAGTTTAACGCCAGATGAACCTGAGCCGTTAGAAGAGATGCCGTTAATTGTTGTCGTGATTGATGAGTTGGCTGATTTAATGATGGTCGTAGGTAAAAAAGTAGAGGAACTGATTGCGCGATTAGCACAAAAAGCCCGTGCTTCTGGTATTCACTTGGTGTTGGCAACGCAACGCCCATCAGTTGATGTGATTACTGGCTTAATTAAAGCTAACGTGCCAACGCGAATTTCTTTCCAAGTGTCTAGCAAAATTGATTCACGCACGATTCTTGATCAAATGGGTGCGGAAGCCTTGTTAGGGCAGGGCGATATGTTGTACATGCCACCAGGCACAGGTTACCCAACACGTATTCATGGTGCTTTTGTATCAGACCAAGAGGTGCATAAAGTGGTTGATTATCTTAAAGCCCAAGGTGAACCGAATTACATTGATGGCATTCTAACGAATGAAGCCGAAGAGGGTGGTGGTGACTTTATCGCTGGCGCTTCTGGTAACAGCGGCGCAGAGGTTGATCCGCTCTATGATGAAGCCGTTGGTATTGTGCTTAAATCGCGCCGAGCCAGTATTTCTTCTGTACAGCGCCAACTGCGCATTGGCTATAACCGTGCGGCACGTTTAATTGAAGATATGGAACGTGCTGGCTTAGTTTCCGCCATGCAGAGCAATGGTAATCGCGAAGTATTAGCGCCGCACCATGAGCCTTAGCCTTAAAACTTTCAGTTTTAGAGCCTAAGTTTTGAGAGCCTTAACTTTATAAAAGAAACGACACTTTGAATTTAATGAATTTGAATTTAATGAAAATGATAAAACCCCAAAACCTTACCTCTTTGTACCCTAAGCTGATAAAAAGCCTGCTTGTATTGCCAGTTATGCTAGCGGTGCAAACTGTACAGGCAGATGGTATGGACAGTGTGAAGATGTTCTATGAAAAAACACAGGCAGTTCGTGCAAATTTTCATCAAACGGTAACCGATAGACAAGGGCGTAAAGTGCAGGAAGTACATGGCACTATGCAACTTAAACGACCTAATAAATTCAGGTGGGATTACAACAAACCGTATGAACAGCAAATTATCAGCGATGGTAAGCAGGTGTGGCTATATGACACCGAACTAGCGCAGGTCACCGTACGTGATACGACTAAAGCCCTTGGCTCTAGCCCTGCAGCTTTATTGGCGGGCGGAAAAGCGATTGAAGAGAGCTTTACGCTGACCAATACAGATAATAAAGATAGTTTAGATTGGGTGAACGCACAACCTAAAAATAAAGAGTCTGGCTTTGAGAAAATATTGTTAGGGTTTAAAGACAATCAAATTCAAGAAATGACATTGTTAGACAGCTTTGGACACCATACAAAAATAGTCTTTACAAATGTTGAGGTCAATCCGTCACTCAATGAAAAGTCATTTTTATTTAAAGTGCCTAAAGGTGTTGATGTGGTGGGCGAGTAATACGTGGTGAAAGATACCAATTTATTTTGAATAGTTTATTTACACCCAACACACCAGAAGCACCATTAGCTGAGCGGCTCCGACCTAAAGCCTTAGATGAGGTTGTGGGGCAGTCCCATCTGCTTGGTATTGGTAAGCCCTTACGTTTAGCGTTTCAGTCTGGCAAGTTGCCCTCGATGATTTTGTGGGGGCCACCAGGGGTGGGTAAAACCACTTTGGCGCGGTTGATTGCCAATACCGCAGATGCTGAGTTTATTCCAATTTCTGCCGTGCTATCTGGCATTAAAGATATTCGCGAAGCTGTAGAGCGTGCAGAACTAACCTTGCAGCAGCATGGGCGTAAAACGATACTTTTTGTAGATGAAGTGCATCGCTTTAACAAAGGTCAGCAAGACGCATTTTTGCCTTTCGTTGAAAGTGGCCTGATTACCTTTATTGGTGCGACTACTGAAAATCCATCTTTTGAGGTCAATAGTGCGTTGCTGAGCCGAGCACAGGTGTTTGTGCTTAACTCGCTTTCTGAAGCGGAGCTGTCCTTATTGCTTGACCGCGCACAACAGTTAGTAGCGGCAGAGTTAACTATCGCACCAGAAGTACGTGAGCAAGTGTTGGCCTATGCTGATGGCGATGCAAGGCGATTGCTCAACTTTGCAGAAGGTTTATTTAACGCGGCACAAGGTGCAGGCATCTCGGAAATTGATGAAGCATTTTTGCAAACCACGATGGCAAGTAAGTTGCGTCGGTTTGATAAAGGTGGTGAAGCATTTTACGACCAAATTTCTGCATTGCATAAATCGGTACGTGGCTCTAATCCAGATGCCGCTTTATATTGGTTTTTACGTATGATTGATGGCGGTGCAGACCCACTTTACCTTGGGCGACGTATTGTAAGAATGGCGGTTGAAGATATTGGGATTGCGGATCCACGTGCACAGACCATGGCGCTAGAAGCTTGTCAGATTTATGAACGCCTTGGTTCGCCAGAGGGTGAGTTGGCATTGTCAAATGCAGTCATTTACTTGGCAGTCGCCGCAAAAAGTAATGCCGCTTACATGGCTTATAACCAAGCTAAAGCCTTTGTTGCACAGGATAAATCTCGCTCAGTGCCACTGCATTTAAGAAATGCGCCCACTAAGCTGATGAAAGCCTTGGATTACGGTAAAGAGTATCGTTACGCTCACAATGAACCAAATGCATATGCTGCTGGGGAGAGTTACTTTCCCGATGATTTACCACCGCAACAGTTTTACTCTCCCACACCACGTGGTCTTGAGGGTAAAATAGCGGAAAAATTAGCGCATTTACGTGAGCTTGATAAAAAAGCAAAGAAATAAGCAGCGATAAGGCAGTTATCTTAGTCAACTATTTAAGTGAGGCCTTTTGAGTATCATCATTCAAAAGCCTCTTACATAGCGGCCTTAGTCAGCATGCAACAGCATAAATAAGGGATTCAAATGTTAGACATTCAAGCATTAAGAAATGATTTAGATGGCGTAGTAAGCCAATTACAAGCGCGTGGTTTTGAGTTTGATGCGGCTAAATTCAGTGCGTTAGAGCAGGAACGTAAAACCGTTCAAACCAATACGCAAGATTTACAAGCAAAGCGCAATAATGCATCTAAGCAAATCGGTTTTGCAAAGTCTAAAGGTGAGGATGTTAGCGCCATCATGGCCGAAGTGGCTGGTTTGGGCGAGCAGTTAAAAGCGGGAGAAACACGTTTGGCAGAGTTGCAAGCCGAGCTGCAAGGTATGTTGTTGAATGTGCCAAACTTGCCACATTCAAGCGTCCCTGCTGGTAAGTCAGAAGCAGATAACGTTGAAGTGCGCAAAGTAGGCATACCACGCTCTTTTGATTTTGAAATTAAAGACCACACTGACGTTGGTTCTCCACTTGGTTTAGATTTCGATACTGGTGCTAAATTATCAGGTGCTCGCTTCACGTTAATGCGTGGACAGATTGCCAAAATGCATCGTGCGCTTGCGCAGTTTATGCTGGACACTCAAACCGAACAGCATGGTTATGAAGAGTGTTATACCCCATATCTCGTCAATGCTGAAACCTTGACTGGCACAGGCCAATTGCCGAAGTTTGAAGAAGATCTATTCTCTTTAGCGCATAATGACAGCAAGTTGTATCTGATACCAACCTCAGAGGTCACACTAACCAATACGGTGCGCGATGAAATTGTGCCGTTTGAATCCCTGCCGATTAAACTCACTGCACATACACCTTGCTTCCGTTCTGAGGCTGGCTCTTATGGGCGAGATACCAAAGGGATGATACGCCAGCACCAATTTGATAAAGTTGAAATGGTGCAAATCGTTCATCCAGAAACAAGCTATGACGCGCTAGAGGAAATGGTCGGGCATGCTGAAAATATCTTAAAAGCCTTAGGGTTACCTTACCGTGTGGTGTCATTGTGCACGGGTGATATGGGCTTTGGCGCCGCTAAGACTTATGATTTAGAAGTATGGCTGCCAGCGCAAAATACGTATCGCGAAATTTCATCCATCTCTAATTGTGAAGCTTTCCAAGCACGCCGTTTGCAAGCAAGATTCCGTAATGAAAGCGGTAAGCCTGAGTTGGTTCATACCTTAAATGGCTCTGGTTTAGCAGTAGGCCGTACGCTGGTTGCTGTGTTGGAAAATTACCAGAATGCAGATGGTAGCGTGACCATACCAGAAGTATTAAGACCGTACATGAATAATCTTACAGTGATTAAAGCTTGAGTTTGGTGTAGTAGTTATCCAGTCTTAGTTTCAATACCGTAGAGCTAATACCGTACTTAAGTGGAAATCGTTTACGTATGTGGACGCCTGATATTTTCTCTGGCGTCCAATGTCTATCAGAAAAAGCTTTCACATCAGGGCTTGCATCCGTTTTACATCGTTGCAACTACCTATTGTGTCCTCAGCTTGTTAGCAGCACCTTTTCTAGGTGTGATTGAACTCAATCATTTAACCTACAACTTCTTGGTAAATGTATCGCTAGCCTCATTGTTTGATGTGGCTGGTTGGATGTTTTTGGTGCTTTCGCTCTCTAAAACAGACCTTTCAGTGTTTGGACCATTAAACGCATATAAAGTGGTCGTCTCCATGTTGCTGGCGATGCTATTTCTTAATGAGACACCGAGTGTTCAGGGATTTTTAGGGGTGTTGATTATAATTGTCGGTAGCTTCTTTTTGATGCCGCCAGTACGTGCGCACCAAGCAAACAGGTTGATAAACTTGCTTTCAGACAAAGGTGTTCGAGCACGTTTTTTGTCTATTGTATTATTCTCAGTAGGAACGATTTTTCTTAAGAAATCAGTGGGTGATGGTGGCGCTCTAGCTACCATGATTTTTTGGTCATTAATCGGGCTTCCACTTATCCTAATTAGTAATTACTTTTTTCTTCCTCATAAAATTCAACAAGAAATAAAAGCGACTAAGCCCCATTTGTATAGTATCTTGCTAATTGGTCTTATGGTGTTTTTCATGCAGTATCTGACGTTGTTATTACTTGAACATATGCTGGTAGCTTATGCTTTAGCACTTTTTCAATTGGGCATGGTGATGCAAGTCTTCATTGGCTATCGAGTATTCAATGAAAAAAATATTCTCAGAAAATTGCTGGCCAGTATCGTGATGATGCTTGGAAGCCTCTTGGTATTGGTTGCTTAGCGCTCCAACTATCATGCATTTAGCCTGTTTGCCTAAATAATCACTATCTGAATCAGTAGGTCTAACTCTATATTGTTTGCTTAGTCCATATGCAAAACAGGCTAATTACGAGCAATCCTAAACTTATCCAACTCAGGGTTGTGGCTAGGCTGATGTTTTTCTAATATACGCTGATAACTACGTACTGACTCTACAAAAATAACGGGGGCACCGCCGCTGGCGTAGCCGTATTTGAGTGTGGTGTAGTACTCAGGGTTTTTCAATAGCACTAATGTTTTTTTCACATCCGCCCAACTATCTGGGTTTAATCCTAGTCTTTTTGCCAGTACCCGAGCGTCTTCAACGTGTGCATAGCCAATATTGTAAGAGGCGAGTGCCATGTAGGTCCTGTCTGGTTCTGGGATGCGTTCAGGGATAGTGTCGATTAGTTTAAGTAGGTACTTAGCACCCGCTGGTATGCTTTGCTTGGGGTCTAGTCGATCCGTCACGCCCATCAGGTCTGCCGTGCCTTCTGTTAGCATCATCAGTCCTCGTACATTGGTTGGTGATGTGTTGTAGGTATCCCAATGTGACTCTCTATAACTCACTGCCGCGAGTAATCGCCAATCTATCCCTGTGATATCTTGAGCTTGTTTAAATAAATGAATATATTTAGGTAGTAGGCTATTGGTACGTTTTAGGAACGTGGTCACGTCTAGTGAATTAAGACGTTTGTTATGACCATAATAGCGATCAAGGAGATTGCGTAAGGTGCCATTTTCTTTGATTTTTGAAAAAAACGTATTTATCTTCGCAATGAGTTGTGGGTCAGAGTTTTTAGACATCGCCCATGCAATTTTATCTTTAGTGCCGATAGGCATGGCCACATCAAGATTAGGGTGGTAGTTTTGCATTAAAGCCGCTAAATGGCTGTCTGCCACAGTGTAGTCTAGCAAGCCGTCTGCGACTTCCTCTAGCAAAGACTCAGTGTTGGTACGTTTTGCACTATGCCATTTGAGTAAGGTATGTTTCTTCTGTAAAGCAGCTAGATGTTCCTCGTAACTTGTTCCTTCTGGCACGCTAATTTTCTTGTCGAAGATGTCGCTGATATCTTTTGGTTTTTTATTGACTTCATTGTTGAAAATGAGTTGTTGTTGAGTTTCTTGATAGGGGGTTGAGAATATAACGAGGTGCTTACGCAGGTGAGTGACACTTAGGTTGGCGGCGGCAATATGTGCCTTACCTTTCAGTAAGCTAGGAATAACATCACTGATACTGTTTACTAATAAAAAACGAACTTCATGATCAGGGAAGTAGGTTTTAACAAATAGCGAGGCTAGATCGTATTCAATCCCTGCTGGCTGGTTGTCGTTATTTAAATAATAGGTAGATGGGCCATTGTGGGTAACAAACACAATTTCCTTTTTATTGGGGTCGATAGCCGGGGCCTTGTCGACTTCATCTGCCGGTTTACAGCCAATAAAACAAATACAGAAAAGTGCGATAGAGATAGATCGCATCCACTGCTTATTTTTTAAAAAAGCTAACAAGCTTAGCGCTCGCTCACCACGCCATCTTGGGCGATTAATACAAGGTCAGTGAGTTGATGGAAAATTCCGTGTTCAACTACTCCTGGCGTGTTGTTGATTAATGCGTTTAATGTGCTGGCATTAATACTAGCATCAAATCTCATGTCAAGCACATAGCTACCATGAGAGGTAATCCAAAATCCATCTTTTGCTGCATTTGGACGTAAATCACCTATTCCGCCTACTGCTTCTAAATTCTTTTTTGCCATTTGCCATGCAAAGGGAATGACTTCAATTGGGATGGTGAAATTTTGCCCAATATAGCTCACCAGTTTACTTGCATCTGCAACGGCAATAAATTGCGTAGCAGCTTTAGCTAATAATTTCTCTTTCACAAGATCACTACCACGGCCTTTGAGCAAGGTGTTGTCAGGCGTGATTTCATCTGCACCGTCGACATATAGGTCAATGCTGCTGACATGCTCAATTGCAACGATCGGTAATTGTAATGACTGTGCTTTTTGCGCGCTAATGGTAGAGCTAGCGATGGTTGTAAACTTCAGGCCTTGTTCTTGCTGTAATCTTGCAAGCTCTTCAATGAAAAAATTTGCTGTTGAACCTGTACCTAGACCAACTAGCATGCCATCTTTGACGTATTTAGCAGCATGTAGCGCGACTAATTGTTTGTCATTCATTTTGCATCCCCATGACTTTTGTACTTATTATTTGACTATATTAACGCGATTTACTTTCCTTAGTCATAAAAAAAGGGAGCTAGTTGCTCCCTTTTAAAATTATTTTACTATTTTTTAGATAGTTAAATTATTTCATCACGCGGTTTTTGTATTCGCCTGTACGTGTGTCAATTTCAATTTTGTCGCCTTGGCTGCAGAATAAAGGCACTGGTAATTCAAAGCCTGATGCAATTTTAGCTGGTTTCATTACCTTACCTGAAGTGTCGCCTTTAACTGCTGGCTCAGTGTAAGTGATTTCACGCACAACAGTTGTTGGTAACTCAACTGTAATTGCTTTACCGTCGTAAAAGCGTAAGTCAGCCGGCATGCCGTCTTCTAGGTATGGTAACGCATCTTCCATAAACTCTGCGTCTACATCGTATTGGTTGTATTCAGCATCCATGAATACGTAAGTTGGGTCAGCAAAGTAAGAGTAAGTGACTTCTTTTTTCTCGAGTACAATCACGTCAAACTTATCACCAGCACCGTAAATGCTTTCGCTTGGTGCTTCTGTTAATAAGTTTTTGAACTTCATTTTTACGACCGCAGTGCTACGGCCTGATTTGTTGTATTCTGCTTTTACTACAACTAGTGGAACGTTATCCACCATAATCACGTTACCGGCGCGGAGTTCTTGTGCTGTTTTCATAGGTTGCCTTAAATTCTAAATGCGTAAAATCGCGCATTATACCTTATTTTCTTCGATATTTTTTATCATTTTTTCACTAAAAATCACTAACTTAGTAGCAAGGTCAGTTTGCTGCGAGTGTGTGTAGGATTGTTGTGCGGCATATTGTTTGATTTTATCCAAATGGATTAAATATGCTTGCCATGTTGAGTTTGAGATTTCTTGAGATAGCCATGCGTCATGTAAAGCGAATATTGATTCTTTGCTTGTTGGTGGGCAGTCTGAATAATATAAGTTTAAGAACGCATGCAGTTTTTTAATATGTGTTTGTTCCGTTTGCAGGTAGGGTTGCCAAATAAATGGTTTTCCCGCCCAAATGGCGCGTATCCAACTATCTTCACCGCGCACAAAATTAAGGTCGCAGCTGCTGAGTAGTTTGTCGTAATCATCTTGGCTTAAGAATGGGATGACGTGTAGGGTCAGGTTTTTATATGTAAGTTGATCGCCAGGGTGTAATGATTCTCGCTCAAAAAACTTGGCTACACTAGATAAAGTATTGCTGTTAGGTACATAACAGCTTACTTGTTGGTTTGAGTTTACTATGGCTGTTAACAGTGAGGCAATAGGTGCGTGCGGATAACAAAATAACGATACTTTTAAGTGGTCATGGGCGGGTAATGTTGAGCTTTTCAGAAGGTGTTGTTGCTTAGCATTAACAATATCATGTTCTCGCAATAGTCCGCCAGTCTTGGAGGTGAAGCCAGGAAAGAAGAAGTGGCGTGTTAATTGACCTCGTTTTGAGTTTTTTGCATGAAAATCATCGACCCAAGTTTCGGCTGATAAGTATTCTAAATTAATCCAGATGGTATCAGGATGCATTAATGCTAAATATGGCGGTGGTAATTCGCAGGCAAAGCTTTCAATCACAACCTGTGCGGCATTGGCAAATTTGGTGTCTGTATGCCATGCAATAATGGTGATGTTTTGAATCGTTTGCTGCGCTAGTGAGGTGTCTAGCGTTGGAATCAGGTGTTTAGCAACATGGAGATCATCAATGAATAAACGGATTGTTAATTGGTGCTCGTTCTGTAATTGCTTAGCAAGACGCCAACAAACGCCAATATCACCGAAGTTGTCGACTATTTTGCAGAAGATATCCCAATGTTTGTTGGTTGCCATTTGAATCTACAGCAAATGAATATTAAAAACTTTAAGCAATTGGGCGTACCCATAAAACAGCACTACAGTCAGTAAAATGCAGGCTGTTAATGTAGGCCAGAATCCAAATTTTGGTAAGAGTAGTGCAAAGACTGGGAACATGGGTAATGTTGGTATCACATACCAAAACGTATAGTAAGCGTGGTTAGCGATTTTAGCTGTGGGTTGGTGTTCAGCGTATAACCAAATTAAACTGATAATTGTGATAATAGGTAGTGCAGCTACTAAGCCGCCAACTTTATCGCTGACTTTAGCGATTTCGGAAATAAGGACGATAGCTAAAGCAGTTAGCAGATATTTGATAATCAGATAGGTCATGGTTTTAGATATTGAATCTCGATGATTTCAAATGTTTCTTCACCTTTAGGTGTCGCCGCACGGACCGTATCACCTATGGATTTGCCTAATATAGATTTTGCTAGTGGTGAAATCCAGCTAATATAGCCTTTGCTGGGCTCTAACTCGTCTTTGCCTACGATACGGTAAGTATGCTCAGTATCGTCATCTAAACTATATAAAGTGACCCATGCGCCAAAATATACTTTTTCTAGGTGCTGTTGTTGGCTTGCGTCCACAATTTCTGCTAAATCCATACGCCGCATAAGGTGGCGGCATCGGCTATCGATTTGGCGCAGGCGACGCTTTCCGTAAATATAGTCGCCATTTTCGCTACGGTCACCATTGCTTGCAGCCCACGAAACAGTGCGGACGACTTCTGGGCGTTCAATTTTATAAAGTTGATGAAATTCTGCTTTAAGTGCGGCAAAGCCTTCAGGGGTAATGTAGTTTTTTTCGTCGGTAGCAGCCATGAGGTAATTATTGCTTAGCTTTAGTTTCGCCTAGCAATTTCACATCTTTGATGTAAAAGCTGGTTTCACCAAAACAAGTGGTAGGCACGCCTTTGTGTTCTTCGTAAATTAATCGAACGCGATCACCAACAGTTGCGTTGATTTTTTTAGCGACATTTTCATCTCTGACGGTAAAAAAGAACTTTTCAGCTTGCGTGCCTGGCATGGATACTAAGATGAGCTCACCTTCATAAGTTTTGCAAATCCAGCCTTTTTGCGAGAGTTTTTGTACATAGCCTGCACGCTCGCCAGAGGAGTATACCCAGCTCAATGAAGCCCATGTATAAAGTGCGGCCAAGCCAGCAGGTACTAGCAATAACAAGATGAAATAAGTAAGAATTTTTTGAAATCGATTGACCATGATTCTTTTCAGGCTTTCGTTTGTGAATGAAGCTATTTTATTTGCCTATTACAAATAATCCAATAGAATTGTGAAATGACTTTAAAGCCTCTTATTCTTTGCCCATCAGCCCGCTTGGCACGCAGTATTCAAAACGACATTGCGAAGCAGCAGATTGAGGCACAGAAAAGCCAATGGCTTAGTCCAGAAGTACAGACTCTATCACAATGGTTAGATCGTATCATTGAAGAGGGCTTGCTAACAGGTGAGATTGTAGCGCAATCATCTCCCTATGCTTTAAGTGTATTTAACGAGCAGTTGTTGTGGGAAGAGGTGATTACACAGTCGCTGAAGAAAAATGCATTTGGCGAGTTGTTTGATGTTTCTGGTTTGGCAAAAGCGGCGATGGAGGCAAACCGTTATGTGGTTGCCTGGCATTTGCATGTGTCGCGCGAACACCAGGCAGAGGAGTCGCGCCAATTTATGCTGTGGCAGCATGCTTTTCAGGTGCGTTGTGGCGAACTGAATGCATTGGAAAGTGTGCGTTATTTAGATTGGCAGTTATCGCATTTGGCTAATGTTAGTAGCGCGTTGCCATCTCGTATTGAGTTTGCAGGGTTTGATCAAACCGCACCACAAGAAAAACGATTGCGCGATATTTTGATGCAGCGCGGTGTGGAGGTGGCTGACTATATCACGATAGCAAGTGAACCTGCGCAAACACACCATGTAGGCTTAGAGCATGGTGATGCAGAATGTAGAGCCGCAGTAGCATGGGCAGCGCAATATCTGAAAGAGCATCCTAAAGCGACGATTGCTATTGTCACACCCAGATTAAGCGAGATAAGAAACCAACTAGCCGATTTGCTGGATGATGTTTTTTACCCTGAAAGCGTGCGCCCTAGCTTGGCGGCTATGCCACGACGTTATAACTTTTCTTTAGGTACACCGCTAGCTCAACAGCCTGTGATTCAGTCAGCACTGAATCTGTTAAGGTTAGTGACAGCGTATCAGTTAGCTTATGCTGATGTGTCTGCCATGCTGCTTTCCCCGTTTTGGTCTGCGAGCCAGCAAGAAGCAGATGCAAGAGCCTTGCTTGATGCAAAAGTGCGTGAAAAGCTACCTATGCAGTTTACTTTGGCGCATTTTATTGAGTTTCTACAAAGGCAGCATGACGATGGGCTGAACTTAGCGCAGCTATTGCATGATCTTAAATCAGTAATTGCAGCCATTCCCACCAAAGTCGTGTATGCGTCACAGTGGGGGAGTTTGTTAGACGGCTTGCTTGACCATTTGCGTTGGCCAGGTGAACGCAATATTAGTAGCCTTGAGTATCAAGCGATGAACGCATGGCAAAAGGCATTACAGCAATTAGCGCAGTTGGATGTGCTGGGAAAGCGTATTTCAGCAAAACAAGCGGTGGCTTATTTGCAGCAAATTTGTACTAATCAAGTATTTCAGCCAGAAACTGAGCAAGTACCCGTGATTCAGATATTGGGGATTATGGAAGGGCTGAGTCAGCCAGTCGATGCCATTTGGTGTATGCATATGAATGACCATGTTTGGCCGCCTCCGGCGCGTCCTAACCCATTGTTACCTGCTTTTATTCAGCGCTTGGCAGGGTTGCCGAATGCTGATGACAGTGTTCAGGCAACGTTTGCGGCAACCATACATCAGCGCCTTTTGCATTCTGCTCGTGAGCTTATATTCTCAAGTAGTCGTACTGAAGGCGAGAGCCAGTTACGCGCATCACCATTGATGCAAAATATTCCAGTATTGAATAGTGAGCTACCGTTGGCCGAGACTTTAGCCGAACAGTTAAGCGCTAAAACACATGAAACCCTAGCATATGAAACTTTGGCTCACATCGATGACCATATGGCGCCGATTGTGAATGAAGGTGAGCACGTTTCTGGCGGCACAGGCTTGCTGAAAGCGCAGGCGGTTTGTCCTGCTTGGGCTTTTTACCAATATCGCTTAGGGGCGAAGGCACTCAAAGTGCCAACCAGTGGATTAGATAATATTACACGTGGTTCATTGGTGCATGATGTGCTGGAGCGGTTTTGGCGTCAACGTCATTTTGCAGATTTACGCGATATGAGTGTGGATGACTTTACCAAAGCGTTAACGCAGGCGGTGACGCTTACTTTAGAGGCTTTTGTATCAGAAAATGATGTTGCATCACCAGCGATACTTGAGCTGGAGCATGAGCGGCTTTTTAAACTGGTTGGTGATTGGCTAAAGTTTGAAAAAGAGCGTGGTGTTGTATTTAAAATAGTGGGTTGTGAAGTCACTAAAGTCGTGCAAATTTGCGGGATTGAAGTGACTTTGAAAATCGACCGCATTCACCAGTTAGAGAGCGGTGGTTTAGAATTTATTGATTATAAAACTGGGCAAACACCCAAAACCAAGAACTGGGGTGAAGACCGCATTACAGAGCCACAGTTGCCGATTTATGCCAGCTTTTATCCAGATAACACGCATCCTGTTGCTGGCATCTATTTTGGCATGGTGAAAACTGCTGATCATGAATTTTCTGGCGTGGGTGAGGATAACTTCGAGACTGAGCAAGCCAAACGTAAACCAACTTTCACACAAAATTTTGTAGATTGGCCGCATTTGTTAAACCATTGGAAAACGTCTATTGAAGAAATTGCACTGGAACTGAGGGCTGGCGAGGCTGCTACACGTTTCAATGATGAGGCAGACTTGATGTACTGCGAAGTGACCACTTTACTCAGGTTGCCTGAGCGACAATTACAATTTGAGCGGTTTCAGGGTAGTGATGCACAAGGTGGATTGTATGAGTGACCAAGTGAATCACATGGCGTCAGACGCTTTAGCGGATGATGCACAAAACCGTTTACGCGCACTCGACTTAACTTCATTTATTGTAGAAGCGCCTGCTGGCGCAGGTAAAACTGAATTACTCACACAGCGATATTTAAAATTATTGCAAACCGTAAAAGCACCAGAAGAGATTATTGCCATTACTTTTACCAATAAAGCGGCGGCAGAAATGCGCCTGCGGATTTTGGATAGTTTATTAAAGGCAGCTAGCCAAGATAAGCCTGTAGAGCCACATAAACAAATTACTTACCAGTTGAGCTTAAAGGCGTTGCAGCAGTCTGAGCAGCACAATTGGCAATTGATTGAAAATCCATCTCGGTTACGTATTTTTACCATTGATAGTTTATGTGCGCATTTAGCCAGACAAATGCCGCTGATGAGCCGCTTTGGCGCACAGCCTGGGGTAACGGTTGATGCTGGTGTTTTGTATGCACAAGCGGCAGAACAGGCGCTTGCTTTGGTAGATAGTGCTGAGCATAGTGAGTTGGTCAAAACAGCGTTGCGTTATGTCGATAATGATGCAAATCAGCTTAAAAATCTGCTAGTTAAGATGCTGGAAAAACGCGATCAATGGCTGCATCACGCGCAGCATGAGGTCGATGCAGAGGCATTGCAGCAAATTTTGCGTGATTTGGTAGAGCAGGAAATTGAAGCAGCTGCGCTTGCCTTGCCATTTAGATTGCAGCATTTGTTAATGCCGATTGCACGTTTTGCCGCATCTCACTTGCCATGCGACCATGCGATTGCTTTATTGATAGACTGGGAAACGCCAATCGTACAAAAGCAAGAAGCGCTACCCATGTGGTGTGCTGTGGCAGAGTTGTTATTAACTGCTAAAGGTGAGGCACGTAAAGAGGGCGGCCTTAATGTGAAAATTGGCCTTCCCACTACCGATGAAGGCCGCGCCCAAAAGAGTGCATTAGTAGAAATTATCAATGCCATTGAGGATGTTGATGCTCTGCATCGTGTGCGTTCATTACCAAATTTAAGTCATGAAAACACTGGTTGGCAAATCATTACGACGCTTTCTAAGCTGCTGACGCTTGCAGTTGCTGAGTTGTGGTTGGTGTTTCAACGTGCAGGCGAAGTAGATTTTGTTGAAATTGCACAGCGTGCGACCCATGCATTGACTGACCATTTTGGTGAGCCTACAGAATTAGCGCTAAAGCTTGATTATCAAATTCAGCATTTGTTGGTAGATGAGTTTCAAGATACTAGCCCTAGCCAAGTAGCGTTGATTGAACAGCTAACGCTTGGCTGGCAGGCCGATGATGGGCGCACCTTATTTGCGGTAGGTGACCCGATGCAGTCCATCTACCGTTTCCGTAAGGCAAATGTAGGGTTGTTTATCGATGCGTCTGTCAATGGTATAGGCAGTATCTATTTGGAACGCTTACAGCTTTATCGTAATAATCGCTCATGTCCTGAAATTGTAAACTGGATTAACCAGACCTTTGCCCCGATATTTCCACAGCATGATGAAGTGATGCAAGGGGCGATTCATTACCGGCCATTTATCGCGACAAAACAAGCGCTACCAGATGCGGGTGTGGAAGTGCACCCTATCATTAAACAAGCCGATGAAAGCTATGACACAGCTGCGCAACGCGAAGCCGAAGCGGTGATTCGTATTATTCAAAAAGAGCGAACAGCTAATCCTAATCAAAAAATAGCGGTGCTCGTGCGCTCTAAAAAACACTTGGCAAACTTGGTGAGCCAACTGCGCCGCGATTATAAAGAGATTCCTTTTCAGGCGGTAGAGATTGAAGCGCTTGAAGGCCGCCAGATTGTGCAAGACTTATTATCACTGATGCATGCATTGCATCACCGTGCGGACCGTGTGCATTGGCTGGCGATTCTGCGCGCCCCTTGGTGCGGCTTAACCTTGCATGATTTATATGCTTTGGCTGGGCACGACCATCTTCAGACGATTTGGTCACTCATGCAGGATAGTGAGGTGGTTGGTCGCCTCTCTACTGATGGGCAGGCGCGTTTACTTCACTTGCGTGAAGTGTTACTAGAAGCTTATGCAAACCAAGGCCGTATGAATGTAAGCAGATGGATTCGCGGCGTGTGGTTAATGCTAAACGGCCCAGATTGCTTATGGGAGCAGGCTGATGTGGTTGATGTGCAAGCATTTTTTGCTTGTTTAGATAATCTCGACCTTAGTAACCAATTTTCACCAGAGCGCATGCAAAGTGAAATCACTAAATTGTTTGCCGCACCTGATAGCCACGGTGAGCATCTGCAAATGATGACCATCCATAAATCTAAAGGCTTAGAGTTTGATACGGTGATTTTATTAGGGCTAGGGGCATCAACAGGTGGTAATAATAGCGACCAGCCTTTAGTGCTATGGGAAGAAGTTAAAACACCACATAGCCATGAGTTGCTTGCTGCGCCGTATATTCCTAAAGGTGCGCGCGATAAAGAGTCGGTCAGCCCTTATGATTATTTGGCATCGCGTGAGAAAGCGCGGGATGCTAATGAATCTGCACGGGTGCTTTACGTGGCAGCAACGCGCGTAGAGCGTAAACTGCATTTGGTCGGTATTGCTAATCAAACTGCGAAGGGTGAGATTAGCCCCACCAAGAATACTTATTTAGATTTATTATGGCCTACGGTTGCCCCGATATTTGAAGCTGATTTGCAATTGGAGTCTGGTCATCAAGAGCAAGAAGACATTACTAGCTTTACACCACAACTGGTCAGGCTTATTCAGCCTGCTGTGCCGTCAATTCTCCAGACGAACAAGGCGACAGCACTATATTCAAAACCTAACACAAAACCCAGTTACCAGAGTAGCCTAGAGGCCGATATTGGTACATTGGCTCACCGATATATGGAGATGATTGCGCAACAGGCGTTATCTCACTGGACGGTAGCTCACATTGAAACACTTAAGCCAGCTATGCAACATTGGTTACGTCAGCAGGGTCATACTGAGCAATTGGCTAACGATGCGGCGGCTACCGTGCAGCGGATACTAATACAAACCCTTAATAGCGCTGATGGACAGTGGGTGTTAAAAACAAGAGCCGATGCTGGGGTTGAGTTAGGTATTACTCGCTGTCATCATGATGTAGTGAAAAGTTATGTGATAGACCGTACGTTTATTGAAGATGGCATTCGTTGGATTATTGATTACAAATCGGTGAGTTTAGAGAGTAATCTGGCCGATAGTGAACTGAAGATCATTGCAGAACAATATCATACTCAGTTAGAGGACTATGCAACGCTATTTGCAGATCAGGCAACCCCTATACAAAAGGCGATTTTATTTTTAAGTTTAGGGAAACTAGTCATCCTCTAAATGACTGTTAATAAATATCAGTGTATTAAACACCGTGTAATAAACAACAGTGCAATTAGGTTGAGCAAAGTTTAGCCAGTGCTAGCGGTGCTGGTACTGTACCAAATCACTGTAACCACGCTCTGTAACCCAAAAATGATGAAGGAGTATTTGCTCATGCTCATTGGTGTGCCTAAAGAAATAAAAGTACAAGAATATCGAGTAGGCCTAGTACCTGAAAACGTACGTGAGCTAGTATCACGAGGTCATGAAGTGTTGGTAGAGACGGGTGCTGGTGTTGGCATTAGTGCCACAGATGAACACTATCTGGCGGCTGGCGCAACCATTGTTCATTCTGCACAAGCGCTATTTAAAACCGCGGAATTGATTGTTAAAGTCAAAGAACCACAAGTTGTGGAGAGGCAGTGGTTACAATCAGGCCAGATGCTATTTACTTATTTGCATTTGGCACCAGACCCGCAACAAGCGATTGACCTCATTGATTCGGGTGCAAGCTGTATTGCTTATGAGACAGTAACGGGTCGCGGTGGTTTGCCACTATTAGCGCCTATGTCTGAGGTGGCGGGTAGGCTTGCTGTGCAGGCAGGAGCGTATTTTCTTGAAAAAGCACATGGTGGTTTAGGCATATTGCTGGGCGGTATACCAGGTGTGGAACCTGCCATGGTTACCGTGATAGGTGGCGGTGTAGTAGGTGTGCATGCAATTGATGTTGCACTGGGTATGGGGGCTAATGTCACCGTGTTAGACCGCAATATAGATGTATTGCATAAGCTTCAAAAGCAGTTTGGTCATCGACTGCATACCGTTAGCTCAACAGCCGATGCGATTGAACAATACTGCGTGATGGCTGATTTAGTGATTGGTGCGGTTTTGATTCCTGGCGCATCTGCCCCTAAGCTGATTACCCGTGAAATAGTGTCGCGTATGAAATCTGGCAGTGTGATTGTCGATGTGGCGATAGATCAGGGCGGGTGCTGTGAAACCGCGCATCCCACCACGCATGATGCCCCGACTTATCTTGTGGATGGCGTGATTCATTACTGCGTCGCAAACATGCCTGGCTCTGTACCCCGCACTTCTACGTATGCGCTCAATAATGCCACACTGCCTTATGTAATTGCGCTGGCGGATAAGGGTTTACAAGCGTTACGAGATGATGAGGATCTGAGAAATGGCTTAAATATTCATCAAGGGAAAGTGACTAATCTACCTGTAGCCACTGCTTTGGGGTTTGCTTTTCATGCGCCAGCAGAAGTATTAGGTATACTGTAAATGCCCGATGGAAAATGTGTTTAATCGCTATGTTTAGTGCATGATTTTTAGCGCTTAACTTAAATAATGCCATTCAATTTTTGAAACTCAATAAGGCTATATTGCACTTTTCAGGTACTATTTGACCTCAACAAATTAAGACATAAAGTACCTAATGCAAAAAGAAGTTAAAGAGCGTTCAAATCTCGCGCTGGTCGCGGCTGTTCAATTGCCTAACGTCAGTGATGCCGAGTTTGAAGCCTCGCTCACCGAGCTACGCGAGCTAGCAAAAACCTTAGGTTACGATGTGGTAAAGACCTTTGTGCAGAAACGTGCAGGGTTTGATATCAAAGCTTATCTCGGTGAAGGTAAGCGTGAAGAGATTCGTGCTTTTGTTAATCATGAATCATATGAAGTTGAGTTTGATAAAGCGCCACCCAATATCAACGATTGGGAAATAGATACTGTACTAGTCGACCATGAAATCTCGCCATCACAAGCGCGTAATCTTGAAAAAGAGGTGGGCTGCGAGGTGATGGACCGCACCATGGTGATTTTGGAGATTTTTCACCGTAATGCCCGTTCTCGCGCAGCACGCGCACAAGTTGAAATCGCACGTTTAGGCTATATGGCGCCACGTCTGCGTGAAGCTGCAAAACTAGCTGGCCCTCAAGGCAGGCAGCGTAGTGGTGAAGGTGGGCGAGGTGCGGGTGAGTCACATACTGAGTTGGATAGACGTAAAATCCGTGATCGCATTGCTGAATTGCAGCAAGATATTCTCGCGATGGAAGCAGAACGTAAAACACAACGTGCGCGCAGGCAAGAGCGTCAGGGCTTGGCGGGTGTTGCACTGGTTGGCTACACCAACGCAGGTAAATCTACTTTAATGCGAGCACTGACAGGTAGTGAAGTACTAGTGGCCAATAAATTATTTGCTACACTCGATACCACTGTGCGTGCGCTTTACCCAGAGAGTATTCCACGTATTCTGGTAAGTGACACAGTTGGCTTTATTAAGAACTTACCGCACGGTCTTGTCGCTTCCTTTAAGTCAACGCTAGATGAAGCATTGGATGCGTCGCTATTGCTACACGTGATTGATGCTAGCGACCCTGGATTTGAGCGTCAGCTTGAAGTGACCAATGAGGTGTTGAGCGAGATTGGTGCAGATGAAGTGCCGCGTATTCGTGTGTTCAATAAAATTGACTTTGTGGGAGACGCAGCAGCACAGGCTGAGCTAGAAATCACCTTGCAGAGCCGTTATCCTGATTGTGTGGTGATGAGCGCTAGACGGCCTGAAGATGTAGCGATGCTACATAAAAAAATAGTCGAATTTTATCAGCAGGATCAAGTTGAGGCGGAACTGTTCTTACCTTGGGAAGCACAGCAGTTACGTAAAGATATTTATGCGACTTGCCAAGTGTTAGCCGAAACTTCTGACCATGAAGGCGCGTTTTTTAAAGTACGGGGAGAACCCAGTGCCATTAATAAGCTCACTGAAAGCGTTAAGTTAAGCCAAGGTATTAAATCAGTCTAATGAAAAATTTGATTGCGTAGCGTCCAGAAGGCTTTCGAATTGGTCGATAGTCACTGGTTTAGAGTATAAATAGCCTTGTGCAAAGTCACAGCCAGCGCTACGTAACAAATCGCGTTGCTCATTAGTTTCTACGCCCTCAGCAATCACTTTCATGCCAAGTTTGTGTGACATTTCGATAATCGCTTCGCACAATACCATATCGCTAGAGTTGGGAGCGATATTAGAGGTGAATGAGCGGTCAATCTTAACGAAATCAATATCGAACTTTCGTAGGTAAGCTAGTGATGAATATCCAGTTCCAAAATCGTCAATCGCGATTTTCATCCCAGCCTCTCTGAATGCATTCAGTTGGTTAATCACAGAATCCCTAGCATCCAGTAACAGACCCTCTGTAATCTCAACAATAAAACTTTCACCAGATAAACCTAGTTGTTTTAACTGTTCTATCCAATTAGTGCAATTATCGTGCACACTTCTAAATTGCACAGGTGATTTATTGACGCTTACTTGCAGATTAGGATAGCGTTGTTTCCATTTTGCAGTTTGACTGGCAACTTCATTAAAAAGCCAATCACCAATATCTACAATTAAACCAGTATCTTCAGCCACCGGAATAAACTCATTGGGGCTGACTAAGCCTCGCGTTGGGTGTTGCCAGCGTATGAGTGCTTCTGCTTTAAAAACAGCACCTGTTGCAAGATCCACAATGGGTTGATAGTACACTCTAAACTGGTTGTCATTTAAAGCACCCCATAAATCGCTGATTAGGCGCATACGTTTTAATGCTTCTTCTTGCATAATCGGTGTGAAATACTGAAAACGGTTCCTTCCTTGCTCCTTAGCTGCATACATGGCTTGGTCTGCATTTTTGAGTAGCAGTTCTACCTCGTCTCCATCTTTAGGATAATTGCTAATGCCAATGCTGGTTGAAACGTGGATTACTTCATCGCCAAGATGAAAGGGTGTAGTCATCTTTTCTAAAATATCTTGAGCAATACGCTCGATATTGATTTGGCTATTGATATCACTCAGAATAATTGTAAATTCATCTCCGCCCATCCGTGCCACAGTATCAGATTCACGTACACAACTTTCTAAGCGTCGCGCAACACCTTTTAACAGCATGTCGCCGATATCGTGCCCAAGTGAATCGTTTACTTCTTTGAACTTATCTAAGTCCAAGAACATCAGCGTCACGCTTTGTCCAGTCCGTTGTGCTTTTTTAATGTCTTGTCTTAGGCGGTCAAGAAACAGCACGCGGTTTGGTAAACCGGTTAATTGATCATAGTGTGCTAAATGCGTCACTTGAGCTTCTGATGTTTTGCGGTTTGTAATGTCGGTATGAGTGCCAATCATCCTAATCGGTTTTCCGTCTTCAGACCTAGTGACGACCATGCCACGGCTTAATGTCCATTTCCATGAGCCATCTTTGCAGCGTAGACGGAACTCTGAAACATAGATATCTTTGTCCCCAGTAAAGTAGTCTTGTACATCAGCTACTTGCGTGTTTAAGTCGTCTGGATGCACCAGTTCTCTGCCAGCACTTGCTGTAGGCGCTATTTCGTTTTCAGTGTAGCCATAAATTTCATGCCACCGCGCAGAGCGAAAAACGTGGTCAGAAGGAATATCCCAATCCCACACACCATCGCCAGAACCTTCAAGCGCAAATTTCCAGCGCTCTTCACTTGCTTGTAGTGACTGTTCAACCAGTTTTTGTTGCTGTAGGGTTCTACGGAATAAAGAATATAGGATTACTGCTGTGACCAAAATAAAGGCGACACCTTTATAGGTGTTAAACAGTGAGAGTTCTTCATGATTAGCAATGAGCTTAAATAGTGCTGAGTCAGAAACAAATATCCAAAGCAAGCCTAACGCAAGGTAGATGCCTACGATGCGCAAGACGATTAAATCTAGCTTAGATATTATTTTGTTGAACAGCTGATTCACTACTGAGCCTTTTTAGACATATATACTGCATTGTAGATTGATTTTATATTGTGACAAGGTTTGGTTTTACGCAGTGATATTAAAGTAGTTGCAATGTTTGGTAGCGTACAGATTAAATATTGAGATGTAGATAAATTATGATAAGGATTGGTAGCCTACACACATTGCACTTAAGCGATTGATGATACCAACAGTATTAAAGCTGTGCTTTTAATTTCAATGTGAATCAGTACATTTATAGAGAATGCTATCACATTCATCGGAAATAATGATGACGGTTGTCATTTTGGCTAAGTTGTTGATATGTCTTAAATAATATCTAATCTCCAAAAAACCATAGGCAATCACTGAGTAATAGCACTGAGGAGTAGCATATGAAAACCAGAATAGAATTTATGATGCCAAATTTGGAAACATCTATTCAAGTCAGAAGTGCATTGCTTGCTGGGTTGGTCGAGAATAAAGACATTCATTTCTTAGCAAACCAAGAGACTAATTTAGCTGATTTAAATAAGGCAAATGCAGCCGAGGGTAGTAACTTTCTTCATGAGGGTGAAAAAGGAATACTGTATGGCATGGGGTTTGGTTTGTTAGCCGGTTTATATGTCTTGTTTGTGCCAAGTTGGCTGACCTCTTCACCCACTTGGTATAGCCAATCACCTTGGTATATTGTGTTAATGGTCACTATATCGTTAGGTGCTATATTGACTGCGATAGGTGCGGCATTCTTGGGGGTTAATATTTTTAATACAGATCTTAGCAAATATAAAAATAGAATCGCAAAAGGTGAGATATTGATGATTGTTTCAACTGACTTGTATACGATTGCTAAAATTCGTAAGATTGTAAAAGACAGTCTAAAAATGCAGACGCTAATAAAACTAGAAAAAGGCCTAAGCTGAATTAAGCCGTCTTGTAGTTTACTCATGTTGAATTGCAGTGACTATCTCAGCGGGTGTCATGCAGCGATCTTTAAACAAACTCCTTTAGTAAGCTTTTTACAAAGTCTGCACGCAGATTAATTGCTTCAAATTCTACTGAAACTCTGAGCTTATCTGGCCCATTCATGCGGCATCTTCTGTCACGTTGTAAAAGATTAATTAACTTGAGCGGGTCTATATCGGCTTTAGGGTTAAATTGTAGTTGAATCGCTGCATCCGAGGCGTCAATCTTAATGATACCTAATGGCTTTGCGGCAATACGCAGGCGGTGGCAAGCGATTAATGCTTCGCCCTGCTCAGGCAGTAAGCCAAAGCGATCAATCAGCTCTTCTTGCAAGTTATCTAAACTATCGTCGTCGTTGCAGTTAGCCAAGCGTTTATAGATGACCAAACGTTCATGCACGTCTGGACAGTACTCGTTGGTGAGCAGTGCAGGGGTATGTAGATTGATTTCTGTGGTCACGCCTAATGGTGCGTTTAGGTCTGGTTCTTTGCCAGCTTTCAGTTGTTTCACAGCGTGGTTCAACATATCAGCATATAAATTAAAGCCGATTTCTTGCATCTCACCGCTTTGTGAGTCGCCAAGCAATTCACCTGCGCCACGAATCTCTAAGTCGTGCATCGCAAGGTGGAACCCCGCGCCAAGGTCTTCCATCAATTGAATTGCATCTAGGCGTTTTTGTGCCTGTACTGTGATTTTACGGCCAGCTTCCGTGAGCAGGTAGGCGTAGGCTTGATGATGCGAGCGTCCTACACGGCCACGCAGTTGATGCATTTGCGCTAGGCCAAACATATCTGCTTTGTTCATGATGATGGTATTAGCCGTTGGCACATCAATACCAGTTTCGATAATGGTGGTGCAAAGCAATAGATTGTAGCGTTGGTGATAAAAGTCACGCATCACATGCTCTAGCTCACGTTCGCGTAACTGTCCGTGGGCAACGGCAATGCGTGCATCTGGCAGAATACGCTCAAGTTTTTCGCGCATAGAGTGTATGGTATCCACTTCATTATGCAGGAAGTAAACCTGACCGCCACGTTTAAACTCACGGGTCACCGCTTCGCGGATGATGCCTTCTGAATATTCGGTATGGAATGTTTTGATGCTTAGGCGTTTTTGCGGTGGTGTGGCAATCACACTAAACTCACGCAAGCCTTCCATTGCCATGCTTAATGTACGCGGAATAGGGGTTGCTGTCAGTGTCAGTACATCAACCTCTGCACGTAATGCCTTGAGTTGTTCTTTTTGGCGCACGCCAAAACGGTGCTCTTCATCCAGAATCGCTAAACCCAGATTTTTGAACTTGACGTCTTTTTGAATTAAACGATGAGTGCCGATAATAATATCAATTTCACCAGCCTCTAGCCCACGTAAAGCTTCAGCCTGTTCTTTTGCTGTTCTAAAACGTGATATTTCTGCGATTTTAATCGGCCACTCGGCAAAGCGGTCACTGAAGTTATTGAAATGCTGTTCTGCCAGCAGGGTGGTCGGTACGAGCACCGCAACTTGACGGCCACCCATCACGGCAACAAATGCTGCGCGTAGTGCAACTTCGGTTTTACCAAAACCAACATCGCCACATACCAACCTATCCATCGGACGGCCTGATTGCATGTCTTTAATGACGTTTTCAATCGCTTCCAGTTGGTCTGGCGTTTCTTCAAACGGAAAGCCCTCGCTGAATGCTTCGTAATCTTGCAGGCTTAAAGTGAAAGCATGGCCACGTCTTGCAGCACGTTGCGCATAAAGATTCAGTAATTCCGCTGCAGTGTCGCGGATTTGTTTCAGTGCTTTTTTCTTGGCTTTTTCCCAACTACCACTGCCTAAACGGTGTAATGGCGCGGACTCTGGGGGGCCACCAGAGTAACGTGAGATGATAAATAACTGTGATACTGGCACATATAGCTTATCGTCACCGTAATACTCTAACAGTAAGAATTCAGTTTCACCTTCGCCTAGGTCTAAGTTAATTAAGCCTTTATAACGACCTACACCATGTTGCTCGTGCACTACTGGGTCGTTGATACGCAATTCAGATAAGTCTTTGAGCATGCCTTCTGTACTGCGGGCTTTTTCTTTCTCTCGACGACGCTGTTGGCGCACGGTGGCAGCATATAATTCTGCCTCAGTAATGATAGCAATCGATTGTGCGTGGTTATCTTTAAAAGCGACACCACTGTGTAGTGCGCTAACACCCAACATCACATGTGCATCACTGGCTTGAAACTCAGCCCAAGTTTCGCAGATGGCAACTTTTAAGCCATGTTCTGCAAATAACTGGCTCATGGTTTCACGACGACCAAGGCTTTCAGCCACAATGAGGATGCGGCCTTTAAATTCAGTGATAAACGTGGTTAATTTATGTATTGGTTGCTCTGCACGGCGCTCAATATCAAGTGCTGGCAACGTGCTAGTGGTTTTTCCGGCTTCCAAAGTGCCGCTAGTGAGTACCACTCTGGCAAAGGTATGTGTTGCACTGAAAAAGTCTTCAGTTTTAATAAGCAGTTTTTCTGGCGTTAGTAGTGGGCGCTCAGCATCGTGGGCTAATGTACGGTAGCGAGATTGTGCCTCCCGCCAGAACTGTTGCGCACTTGAGTCTAGGTCGCCATGCAGGCATAGCAGACTGTCAGTTGCCAAATAATCAAGCAGTGTGGCGGTTTGTTCAAAAAATAGGGGTAAATACCACTCAATACCACCAGAGGCGATACCTTTGCTCACATCTTTATAGATTTTTGCGCGTTGCGGGTCGCCTTCAAATGTTTCGCGAAATTGGCTACGGAACAGCGCAATCCCCGTTTCATCTAGTGGAAACTCACGTGCTGGCAGTAAACGTATTTCTGGCACAGGGTAAAGGCTGCGCTGTGTGTCTACGTCAAAAGTGCGGATGGATTCAATTTCATCGTCAAACAGATCAATCCGGTATGGCAGTGCAGAACCCATCGGGAATAAATCCACTAAACCACCGCGCACACTGAACTCACCGTGAGAGATTACCTGCGTAACATGGTGATAACCCGCTTCTGCACATTGCATACGTAGTGCTTCAATATCTAGTGTCTGCCCTTTTTTGAGCATAAACGTATTGGCACTTAGATAAGCCTTAGGGCTTAAGCGAATGAGCGCTGTTGCCAACGGCACAATGACGACATCACATGCGTTTTGCGCGATATGGTAGAGCGTGGTGAGGCGATCTGAAATTAAGTCTGGATGCGGTGAAAACTGGTCATAAGGTAATGTTTCCCAATCCGGTAGTAAATGCACGGATAAGCTTGGTGCAAAGTAAGGGATTTCCTCTAATAGCCTCTGCGCATCAAATCCGCCCGCAGTGATTATCACTAAGGGTTGATTAGGTTTCTGCGTTTTAGATTGCATGGCCAACATAGCTAGTGCAAAAGCATCTTCGCCACTGTTTTTGAGTGTTAGCCGATTTGCTTGGCCTTTATTAGGGATTGGCAGGGTGTTCTGCGTCATGGGGTTATGATTTTGTTGCGATGAGAAAGGGCAGATTATAACGGCTGTTAGGGAATCTCCGTTATAAATTCTGCGTTATAAATTCTATGTTAATTTAAGCAGTGCCACCTACCGTTAAGCCGTCAATCTTCAAGGTTGGTTGCCCAACACCTACTGGCACACTTTGTCCTTCTTTGCCGCAAGTGCCCACGCCCGAGTCAAGTGACATGTCGTTACCAATCATGGAAACACGTTTCAGTACATCAGGGCCATTGCCAATGAGTGTAGCGCCTTTTACTGGGTAGGTAATTTTACCGTCTTCGATCATATAAGCTTCTGCGGCACTAAATACAAACTTGCCGCTAGTAATATCGACCTGACCACCACCAAAATTAGCCGCATATAAGCCTTTTTTGACAGATTTGATGATTTCTTCAGGCGGTAGCGTGCCATTAAGCATGTAGGTATTGGTCATGCGCGGCATTGGAATATGCGCATAACTTTCGCGGCGTGCATTGCCTGTAAGTGGCATGTTCATCAGGCGTGCATTTAAGGTGTCTTGAATATAACCACGCAAGATACCATCTTCAATCAATACAGTTCTGTTAGTAGGGTTGCCTTCGTCATCCATGCTAAGTGAACCACGACGGTCTGCAATCGTACCATCATCTACAATGGTAATGCCTTTTGCAGCGACTTGCTGCCCAATCATATTGCTAAAGGCAGAACTGCCTTTGCGATTAAAGTCACCTTCTAAACCGTGACCAATTGCCTCATGTAATAAAATGCCAGGCCAGCCAGCCCCTAAAACCACTGTCATGCTACCAGCTGGGGCAGGGCGCGCATCTAAATTAACCAGTGCTTGATGCACTGCTTTTTGTGCGTATTCGTGTAGGACTTCATCCGTGAAATAACTGTAATCAAAACGACCACCACCACCAGCTGAACCTTGCTCGCGACGACCGTTGCTTTCAGCAATGACGTTAATGCCAACGCGGACTAGTGGCCGAATGTCTGCAGCCATTACACCGTCATGACGTGCCACCATGACCACTTCATACTCACCAGCAATCGATGCAGTGACTTGCGTGATACGTGGATCTAGTTTTCTCGCAATTGACTCTAAATGCTCTAAAAGTTTCACTTTTGCATCTGCTGATAGAGAAGCAATCGGATCTTGCGGAAGATATAACTGTGGTGCTTGTGGCTTAATAATTGAGCTGGCCGTTTGTTCATTACCCAAGCTGGAAATCGATTTCGTCGCTTTAGCTGCTTCTACTAATGCTTTTAAATTAATATCATCCGAGTAGGCGAAGGCTGTTTTCTCACCGCTCACTGCACGGACACCAACACCTTGGTCGATTGAGAAATTACCAGATTTCACCTGACCTTCTTCTAGCCCCCAGCTTTCACTGCGGCTATATTGAAAATATAGGTCAGCATAGTCAATTTGATGAGACATCATGTCTGCGAGTACATTTTGTAATTTCGCTACATCTAAGTTTGCTGGTGCAAGCAACGCTTCTGTCGCGGCATCAAAATGCGAACCTTTGATAAGGTTGGAGTGCGGTAGTGATGATTCAGTTTTCATGAGTTCATTTTCAAAAAATATTCGGTAAGCAAAAGTAATGAGTTGAACTGTTTTATAACAAGCGTTTACTTTTAGTAAGCACTTTTTTATCAACACATCTAGGCAAAAAATCTACTCAGCTATTTAATATACACTAGTACACAGCGTACAGCATTCAAGCAGGGCTGCACGTGATTCAGATATTTAGCTAGATGAAATTTGAGTGTAACGTCGCCAGCCATATTCACGCGTCAGTATCGCTAGCGCAACAATCACGCCTAAAATATTGATGCGTACCGTTATCCGACAACCTTAATGGTGCGATGTTTCAATGCAGGCAAACTTTTTCTTAAACTTTCCTGATATTTCGGGTTCATGGTTGCCATGACAACGCCTGAGCCGCGTGGTAAACGATCAAGCACAACACCCCATGGGTCTACAATCATACTGTTGCCGTGTGTTTCACGTCCTGATATGTGGTAACCACCTTGTGCAGGTGCAATCACATAGCTTAGATTTTCTATCGCACGTGCACGAATCAGGCTTTCCCAGTGGGCCTTACCTGTCGTATCGGTAAAAGCAGAAGGTACGACGATGATGTTGACCTCGCCCATTGCCCTGTATAGTTCAGGGAAGCGCAAATCATAGCAAATCGATAAGCCAATTTTACCGAACGGACTGTCGATCACTTTGATTGTGTCGCCAGCTTCAATCGTTTTTTCTTCGGTGTAATGTTCATTGCCAAGCTTTAGACCAAACAGATGAATTTTATCGTAGCGCGCAACTTGCTTACCTTTGTCATCAAACACCAAGCAGCTGTTGCGCACTTTGTTTGGAAAGTTACTGACTAAGGGCACAGAGCCGCCAATTAACCAGACTTTATGTTTTTTTGCAGTTTTGCTTAAAAAATCCTGAATCGGACCTTTACCTTCTTCTTCACGGGCAGCCACTTTGTCAGATTCTTTTAAGCCCATAATGGCAAAGTATTCCGGCAGTACAATCAGCTTTGCGCCTTGGTTTGCTGCAATTTCAATCAGGCGCTCTGCTTCACTTAGATTGGCACTGACATAAGGACCCGATGCCATTTGAATGCCAGCCATTTTAATAATACCTTTAGTGGTATTTTGGCTGCTGAGTTTAGCTTTGGTAGTTGTTACGCGAGAAGTAATGGCCATGTCATATCCAAACAGTTTTTTAAATTCTTTTTATAGCTAATAAGCACTTATTTTTTAATTGATTAGTGGGTTATCCTGATTACTTTTAGGCTCGTTTTCAGGTTTTACCTCTTGAGGATTGTCCCAAGAGCCTATGATTTCATAATCAGTTGATACAATTTTGTTTAAAGGGTCTTTTAGCACTTTTTGGGCTAAAAATGCCACAGCACCAGCTAATGGACCACCAGCCAAAGCGGCAAGCGAAATGCTATCACTAATCCTAGGCGAAACGTTAACAAAAAGATGTTGCGTCTCTTTTTGGAGATTGGTTTCACCTTTAATGCTGACATCAGCCGCAGGACCTGCCATTTTAAAGTTGTCGCTACGCATGATGCCCCGATCAATTTTAACGGTTGCATTGATTTTGTCAAAAGCAAAGCCATTGCTAAACAAATCTTTAAAATCTAATGACAGACGTCTTGGTAAGCTTTGCAGGCTGAGTAAGCCCAGCAGTCTACCTACGCCTGGTTGTACTTGTAAAATCTGGCCTTTACGCACGTCAAACTTCAGCTCGCCACTGAGGCGTGTTGTATCAAATTGATGGGGGCTGCCAGGCCAATGCAGTTGTCCGCTGAGTTTACCTTCGCCATCTTTAATCGTATCGGCATAGCCTAACCTGCTCAGCGTTTTACCTAGATCTTTGATATCCCATCTAATATTAAGATAGGTGTTTGGATTTCTTACCCAGTTATTCCATTGTCCTTCCGCACTAATAGTACCTTCAGGGGTAATGAATTTTATTTTCTGGATATCCCAGTTGTCATTTTCTGGATAAGCAATCACCTCTAAGCTTCCAAGGTTCTTTTTATGAAACTCAAAGTTATCCGCAATAATGTCGAGAGCAGGATAGTCTTGCTCCAGTTTGGTAAATTGTTTTACATTAGTCATGTCTGCAACATCACTAGGCACTGATAGCTGGTCTGGTGCAGTTTCTGGAATGGTGAAGTTGCTTAAACGAGCGATCAACTTGCCATTTTTCTGATCTATCCATTGCAAGTTACCCGTAATCTCTTTACTTTGAATAGTAATTCGCAAATTGTTTGTATTGCTAAGTTCAGTAATATTGACTTGGTTAAGACGTCGATTAAAGATGTCGAGTGCCTTAATCGATAGCGCTACTTTTTGAATGGGGAGTTTAGGCTGTTGTTTTGTAGTGTCTGATAAGTTTTTTACGACATAACGCCATGCATCTGCGTTTAGGTAATCTAAGTTGCCTGTTAAGGAAATGCCTGTTGGCTTGCCTGATTCATTAGAGACTGAAGGCTCAACTTTAATATCACCCCCTAATTGAATGTTGGCATTATTCAACTCAAACTTGCCGTCATTTAATACGCTGGTGATTTTTGCACCAGCTTTATTGCCAATGTTGATAAAAGTGTTGCTCACATTAGGTTCTTGTCTTTTATCAACACGCAGGCTTAGGGCTTGGCTTGCAGATTTATCGAATGGCGCGGGTAGGCGAGAAGTAATACCTGTTAAATCTGAGCGGATGCTAATACTAATGCGTGGTTTCTGAATCAGAATGTCGCCAATCCAATCTGTGCCACCGCTAATGTAGTCGCTCGCTTTTGCTAGCGACTGTTCTTTTAGCATTTGTTTGATACTGCTGTCGCTCAGCTTGCCTCTTGCCAGTATACGTATGGATTTGTCTTTAGCTGTACTTAAGTTAAAGGCAAGTGGAGAACCAAACGCTAATGCTTTAATATTTTTGGCACTTAAGCTATTTTCTGTGAACTCCAGATTACCGTTAATTTGGGTGAGCGTTGGGATATCTTCACTTTCCATTTTTCCGTTAGTAATCTGATATAGCCCTTTATATTTAGAGGCGTCTAAATCTTCTAATGGAATACTTAACCCTAAGCTAAGCTTGCCTGTACCACTTGTTTTGAGATTGTCAGTAAACCCCTCTGTGAGTGTATGTACTGGGCTTTTATTCACAAAAACAATACCTTCGCTGACGGGGCCTTGTAGCTCAGATTGGATGCTCAGGATAGGGTAGTCCGCATCTAATTGAGCGATGGTTGTTTTACTTTTAATGATTTGATTGCCAAATATATGCCCAGTATGCGCATTGAGCTCCATGCGGTTACCCTCAAATAAGAGATCTAGGCCTAATTTCTCGATGACAGGCCAGTCTGTACCATACTCTAAAAGAGCATCACTGACCTTCGCCGTTACCCTGAACAAGCCTTGTTTGGTATCTAGATTATTTTTGCTATCTACAAATGGAAAGTCAGCTAATCGGCCTTTTACGATTAAATTAACATCGTTAGCGGTGCCTTCTAATATTGAGGTGTCCAACCAATTGAGAGTGGTTTCACCCAGCATGGTTGGATAGTAAAACTTGGCATACTTCGCATTGCCATGATTAAATTTACCTTTTAAATCAAGGAATCCACCTTTTTTTCCATCCATCAGATAACTTGCATCAACAGTGCCAGATAAATGCGGACTATTCATCTTTAATGAATTGACATTGATTTCTGTTTGGTGGTCATCAATGTTCCAAGTGACTTTACCCTCAAGCGTATTGAAAGGGATCGGCCAACGTAATATGCCTTTCATTTCTAAATTTGCTTGATGTGTATCTAGTCGTAAAGAGCCTGATTTTTGGTTTGCACTAAGCTCGCCAGATAGGTTGTTAAAGCCAGGGATATTTTCGTATGCAGTTAAATTTAAACGATTAAACTTGGTATTTAATTGGTAGGTTTTTGTGACATTGTTTTGTGCTTCCCATACGATATTCAGGTCTTCTAACTCACCTTGCGGATTTGCCGCATTGATAAATGCCAGAAGCTTTTCAGGAATTGGTAGTTGGGATAAGGTTGTTTGAATGTTAGTCAACCCTAAGCCTGGCATGCTCAGGTTGAAGTTTTGTTCACCTTTAATCGTTTGGCTGTAGTTCGCTGAAAGCGCTTTGATGTTAAAACCGTTGGCGGTGCTTGCATTAAGCGCATTCACACTTAAAGAATGACCAAACTTGCTTGCAGTGCCTAGTAGCTTACTTTTGTTTAGGTTTTTCCAGGCAATGTTTCCAGATAGCTTGTCTAACATTAATGGTGCAAGATCTGGTTTTGTTTGTAGTTGTATATTTTCTAATGCAACATGACTGTTGATTGATTGTAATTGGTGATTGGAGAAATTAATCGTTACATCTGTACTGCCTGTGCCTGCACTTAAATTGATTGGGTAATCTACCCATGTTTTGTATGCGGCTAGATCAGCATTTTTAAGTTGCAGACGCACTTTACCATCCCAGTCTTGGGTTTTGCTGACGTCGCTTCCATAAAAGCTACCACTGAGCAGAATTGGCTGTATGCTGCCGACTGATGGTGAAGCGCTAGCGCTGAAGCTGTGATTTCTTATGAGGCTTCTCCAAGGTGGGCTTAAAATCTCCAAATTGAGGTTATTTAAACTTAGTTCAGGCGCGTTTCTGAGTTCGTCTAACCAGAGCACTTTAGCATTGGTGATGGCTAGTTTGTTTTGCCTTAACAACCAATTGGCTAAGTCAGGTTTTGATTCTCCGGCGGTACTAATGCCTGCGACAAAAATTTCGCCCTTGGTATTGCGGCGTATGGTGAGCTCTGGGTCATGAATAATGAGCTCGGCTAAATGTGGCTCTAGCAGCGGAACGCTTAGCCATGACACCGCAACCTCAATATTTTTTAACTGTAGCGCTGAGCGATCTTGCGCATCGAATATATCGATATTACTTAACACTAAATGAGGATTAATTCCTTGCCAGTTGGCTTTGATGTCACCAATGACGACTTTTTGATTTGCAGATTTGCTGGCAAAACGGGCAATTTCATCTTTATGTTGGCCAATATTCGGCATTAGCCAGAAATGAATAGTGAGTGCGATAGCAAGCACGATGATCGCTGAAACGCCAGCTACCCATAACATTGCTCGATAAACCCAAAGTAGAGATTTTTTAACCATTGATAATGTGGGTTTTATTTTTAATATATTAGTCCTGCATTTTACTTGAATATTGTGTATATAGATTGATAATCACGGTGCTGCGACTGTAAAACTGCGTAAATTTTCACAAATCTATCCTAAAAGTAAAAGAGTGTTTAAGCGTATGCATAGTAATCATTTAGAATAACAAACTTGTCAGCTTGGTGATAAGTAATAGTTGCGCTTTCATTATGCTAACAATGACTGAGTGAAGCTTATGTAATTCACCAGTTTTGTTCAATTTAATTCATATGGTTATCTCTTGATTCAATTTAAACAACTTACTTTAACGCGCGGCCTTAAAATTTTAATCCAAGGCGCATCCATGCAGTTTCATCCTGGCCATAAAGTTGGCTTAACAGGCGCTAATGGGGCGGGTAAATCTTCTCTTTTTGCCATGTTGCGAGGTGAAGTGCACCCTGAGCAAGGCGATTTGGAAATGCCAGTAAGCTGGGTGGTGGCACACGTTGCACAAGAAACCCCCGCTTTAGCCATGCCTGCTATTGAGTTTGTGCTGGATGGCGATGCAGAATTACGTGAAATTGAAGCAGGATTAGTGGCTGCGGAGGCGAATCATCAAGGTGAACTCATTGCAGAGTTGCACCAGCGTTTAACCGATATTGATGGCTACAGTGCAAAGGCACGAGCGTCTGAGTTATTGAATGGTCTAGGTTTTAGTCAAGTCGCGCTACAGCAGCCTGTCTCAACTTTTTCAGGTGGCTGGCGCGTTCGCTTGAATTTAGCACGTGCTTTGATGTGTCGTTCCGATTTATTACTGCTTGATGAACCAACCAACCATTTAGACTTAGACGCAGTCATTTGGCTTGAAGGCTGGTTGCAGAGTTACCGCGGCACGTTGTTATTAATTTCGCATGATAGAGACTTCCTAGATGCCATTGTGAACCACATTGCGCACATTGAGCAGCAAACATTAACGCTTTATCGCGGTGGTTACTCTGATTTTGAGCGCCAACGTGCTGAAAAACTGGCATTACAGCAAGCCATGTTTGAAAAGCAACAACGCAAAGTTGCCCATTTACAGAGCTATATTGATCGCTTTCGTGTACAGGCTACTAAAGCGCGCCAGGCGCAAAGCAGAATTAAAGCGCTTGAGCGTATGGAGATGATTTCTGCAGCACACGTAGATTCACAATTCGGATTTGAATTTAGAGCGCCAATTGCAGCGCCTGACCCTTTGCTAGTGCTGGATGGCATGAGCGTGGGCTACCAGCACAAACCATTGATTAGCAATATTGAACTAGCCATTAGGCCAGGTGAACGCATTGGATTACTAGGAAAAAATGGCGCAGGTAAAACCACGCTCATTAAATTATTAGCGCATGAGCTTGCACCACTTGGCGGCAAACGGGTAGAAGGCAAAGACCTTAATATTGGCTACTTTGCACAGCATCAGCTTGAGCAACTGCGTCCTGACGACTCGCCGTTGCAACACATGATGAAGCTGGACCCACTCACCCGCGAGCAAGAGCACCTTAATTATTTAGGTGGTTTTGACTTTAAAGGGGAGATGGCTAGGGCTCCTTGTGCTAACTTCTCAGGCGGTGAAAAGTCACGCTTGGCATTGGCTTTATTAATTTGGACTAGGCCTAATTTGTTATTGCTAGATGAGCCAACTAACCATTTAGATTTGGAAATGCGTCATGCGCTGACGCTTGCTTTACAAGACTTTGAAGGTGGCGTTATCTTAGTGTCGCATGATAGAGCCTTGCTGCGAGCCACCTGTGATGAGTTTATTTTGGTGGCAGATGGTAAAGCCGTGCAGTTTGATGGCGACTTAGAAGATTACAGCCAATGGTTAAATGAACAGCGTATCAAAGAAAAGCAGCTGAACCAGGCAGTTGCAACAGATGACCCAAATAAAAATGCTAATAAAAATAATCGTGCAGCCAATAAGGCGGAGCGTCAGGCTAGAATTATAGAGCGCCGACCACTGTTAAAAGAGCTTGAGCAAATTGAGCGCAATATGGCACAGTGGCAAACTGATAAAAAACTGTGTGACGAGCAGTTGAATGATGCAGACCTTTATACCAGTGCTGATAAGTCAGTATTGCAACAGCTTTTAAAAACACAAGCGACACTGACCACTCAATTGGAAACCGCAGAAGAGCGCTGGTTAACCTTACATGAGATGTTAGAGGCAATCCCTGCATTGGACTAATGAATGATTCAATTAGTAATGAGTGAGCTGCCGGATTAATACCCGTTATATTTAAGATAATTAAGGACTTCAAAAATGGAAATGACGTATTCACAACGCTTAAAGCTCATGCATGCTTTATGTTTAGCGGCAACACATCGTGATGATGAAACCCCTAATACTAATTTAGATGAATATGATGCATTGAATGCGGCTGACTATTTAAGCTGTTATGTCACTTTTAAGGCGATTCAGTCTGCAGACCGATCACCACTGGCTGAGCGTAGTGAAAACTTTGATATGTTGAGTGTTTATCAAGCATTTTCCTTGCTTACTTATGCGTTTTTTACCTCACCATTAGTGCAAGAAGATATCAAACCTGAGTTACAAACCGCACAAATTACCATTGCGAAAACGCTATTTGCAGGCTTGCCAGATGCTGAGTTAATTGAAATCGTAGAGTCTGGCTTAAGTAAATTTCAATTAATCGCGGATGCAGAAGCAGAGCATTGGACCCAGTTTAGAGAGAATCTGGATAAGCTTGTGATTGCACTAGTTGTTGCTAGTACGGACGACGATAGCCCGCATACGATGGAGGAAGTGTTACCAATTTTTGGTCAGTTGTTAAGCCAATTATGTGAGGCGTTTGAAAGTGCTTAGTAAACAGTACGCAATCTCATGGTATTTTAATGCTGGGATTGCGCTAGGTTTTCAGCACTGACTATTTTTCCTTCTAGGGTTTTGTGAATTTGCTCCATTAAGAAACTTGCAGATTCACGCCCCAGTTTGGATTCACGCATTGCCATGTGCCAGCTTGAAATCGTTTGCCTTAAATTATGCTCGTTATCGCAGCTTTCAATTTTGGCTTTAATACCTCGCCCCATAATGCCAAGGTAATCATCAGCAGCCTCGATTAAAATAGCCTTCACTGTCGCCATTTTTGTTGGGCAGATTGGCTCTGTTTTGGTGGGGGTGTCCTGTAAAGAAAGCTGATTTTGCAGTGAGCTTGCAAACTCTGGCGGCCTTTGTTGCCTTTGTTTCCTTTGTTGCCTTTGTTGCCCTTGTGGCAATTGAATATAGCCTTCCGTTTCAAGTTTTTTAATGGTGTCTAGTAATAAGTCCTTTTTAAAGAACTTATTCAATTCATCTAAATTACGTACACCATTCACCAGTAGCAAAACCTGACGTTCACGCACACCTAAGGTACGATTGTTATTGGTAAACTCATTAAAACCGAGCGTGGATTTTTCATACACCATGGTCGTTGTCTCATCTGGGCTCAATGATTTTTAATAAAATCTTATCTGAGCGTGATGAAAGCAATACTACTTAATCAATATGAAGTTAACGTGACGGTTTTATGACGAGTGACTTCATGATGTCATCCTAATGAATCCTGTTGAAACTTAAATTCAGTTAGCAAAAACTATTTTAGGGCTAATGCTATGTTTTTAGTATGCATGATAGTTTAAAGCGTTTAAATGATAAGCTTTGTTAGCGTACTTACTATGGTGATGATGTATACCATAGTCTATAGCACCTCAAGCTAAAACCTCATAAAATAAGAGGCGACTTGTAAATATTTGATATTCATCAAAATAATAACTTTTGTGAAGTAATGATAAAGCCTTATGCAAACCTCAATCCAGTTAAAAGAAATTTGCACGATTAATCCAATGTGCGTATCGCAAACTGCGATATTGGCAGATGTGTTAGAAATGATGGCTAATCATCGTATCAGCTCGATAGTGGTGGTTGAGGGTAAACGCCCAGTTGGTATTTTTACGGAACGTGATGCTTTACGTATTATTCCTGAGTTATTGAATACTAAAACCACCTTCATCGGTAGTGTGATGAGCGATGTTCCTGTGGCCGCACCAATGCATTTAGATTTATTTGAGGCATATCACCTTTGCGCACAAGAAAACCTACGCCACTTAATCGTGGTGGACAGCACAGGTGACTTATACGGCATTGCAACAGATAATGACTTCATGAAGCTGCTGGGCTTTGATGTTCTTTCTGGGCAGGAAGTCGTTGAAAATATCATGCATAAGAATATTCATACCTTAGCCAAGCATGACACACTGCATGATGCAATTACTTTGATGATGAAATCTAACGCAAGCGGAGTGGTGATTACTGAAGCTGATAAGCCAATTGGCATTGTCACTGAGCGAGATTTGGTGAGATTAGGGCGAGATCATGCAAATGGCAATATGGCGTTAGCAGAGGTGATGTCATCCCCTGTTATTTGTGTTAATAGCCAACGTTCAATTTACTTTGCGATAGAACACATGCGTGAGCAAAAAGTGCGCACTTTGGTCGTTGTGAATAATCAAGGCTTGTTAGATGGCCTGATGACTGAGCATGACATAGTGAAGAAAATTGAGAGTCACTACGTACATATGCTTAATAAGATTATTAAAAGGCAGGCGGATGATATTGTCCGTATCCGTAAAGAACTGGATGAGCGACATGTACTATCTGCCGTGTTGCATGAGTCACTTGGGGTAAGTTTGATTATTGCTGACCCTGATAAAAAGGTACGATATTTAAATCCTGCCGCTTCACTGTTATTTGGTATCGCGCATGAGAATATCGATGGTGAACAACTGGAGCTGTTATTTAACAAGGCGAACATGCCCGTTGATCACTTACTGATTGCCTTAGATAAAGTGGAAGCAGGGGAAAGTTATGAGTATGATTTAGCACATCAGATGAAAGACGAAATATTTGAACTACACGTGCGCATGGCACCGATTCAAGATCAAGACAATCACTTATTAGGTTTTGTACAAACCATACAGGATGAAACCGACAAGAAACATTCTGAGCGTAAGTTAAAGCAGGCGGCATCTATTTTTGACAATACAATAGAGGGCATCATCATCACAGATGCTAACGCTAATATTTTGTCAGTAAACCCTGCATTTATGAAAATTACCGGTTATGAGGAAGATGAGGTTCGTGGTAGAAATCCAAAAGTGCTGAGTTCTGGTCGGCAAGATAAAGCTTTTTATGGCCGTATGTGGGATTCACTAAACGCCAGTGGATATTGGCAAGGTGAGTTGTGGAATCGGCGAAAAAGTGGTGAAACTTATGCCGAGTGGCTGACAATTAGTGCTATTTTAGATGCTAAAAAGCAGGTGAAAAATTACATTGCGGTGTTTGCTGATATTACTTCTTCTAAATTAGCACATGACGAATTTGAGTTTTTAGCGCACCATGATCCTTTAACGAAGTTACCAAACCGACTTTTGTTTAATGCGAGGTTGAGTCACTCTTTATCTCGTACAAAGCGCACTGGAGATTTAGTTGCTGTCCTAATGATCGATCTTGATGGATTCAAGTTAATCAACGACCATTATGGACATCAGGCCGGTGATCGTGTGCTTGAAGTAGTGGCTGAACGTTTAATGGCTCATACACGTGGTGAAGATACTGTTGCTCGCTTGGGGGGAGATGAGTTTGTTGTTGTGCTAGAAGATATGTCAGATTATCAAGGAGCGATGGATGTCGCCAATAAGTTGATCGCATCTATTTCGCAACCTATTCTGCTGATAGAGAGTACAGTATCTGTGACAGCGAGTGTAGGCATTGCATTATCATTTAATGCAGGAGATAACCCAAAAATACTGGTGGCTAGTGCAGATGATGCTTTATATCAAGCAAAGAGTGCCGGTAAAAATACAGCGATTTGTGCGCAACTTCAATCTTAAATAAAAACGCTTATACACTGGTCGCTAATGCATAAATCTTTATTTGGTGTGGTCATTAAAAAAACGCGCTTGGATCTTGGACTTACACAGGAAATGTTAGCTTCACTTTCTGGTCTAGAGCGTACTTTTATTTCTATGTTAGAGCGTGGTGTTAAACAGCCCAGCTTAAAAACTGTAAGTAGTATTGCGCATGCATTGCAGTTGAAAAGTTATGAGCTACTACATATGGTTGAACAGCAGATTCATGCGGATAATCCGCAAAATCAACTCAGTACAGACCTTGAACTAGAGCAGCGCCGTTTAGATGCGCTGGAGTCTGAGCGTGAGAAATCACGTATTGGTGAGATTGTGAACACGATTCCAGTCATCTTTTTTGCCAGAACACCGATGCCAGAATATGCGATGACTTTCGTAAGCAAAAATATTAGCCAGTTATTGGGTTATGACAAAGATAAATTCATGGCTCATAGTGGGTTTTGGCATGCGCATATTCATCAAGATGATCTGCCAAAGGTGATGGAGCGCTTGCAAAATATAAGCGCAAGTGATTTGTTAAGACACGAGTATAGGTTTTTAACTGCTAGTGGGGCATGGTTACTGGTAAGAGAGGAGCTTAAATTAGTGGTGAACGAATCTGGTCTAGCAAAAGAAGTGATAGGGTCAATTGTTGGTGTTAGTCGATATGTTGGCGAGTAGCATGGCGATTTCTCTGTGAAATACTGCTTGTCTAAACTTACTTAGGTTGCACACTAATTGAGTAAGCTTCTTAAACAAGCGTCACTTTAATCCAAAATGAAGCATCGCTAGACTCAATAAACAAGTCTCATTAAAAAAGCTCAAATCAGTTTTGCGGTTTGAGTTTTTTAAGGCATGGGCTAAATGGTAATGAGCGTGCGGTTTATCGCTGGGTTATGCGTTGTGTTATGTGCTTTTTTAGCTATTACTGATGATCACCGTTTAAGTAATACCAGTTTGCGTGAATACGTTCAAACTGGCTAGTTTCATGTAGTCTTTCAGCTTGGCCACTTAGGTTGTCGGCATGCTTATAGCGCGCAACAAACTCAACTACTGCGTGATTCTCATCAATTTTTTTGTACTTTTTTACCTGTAAACCTAACCATTTAAGTGGATCTTGGTTCAAGTTTAGGTCGGCAGGGCGCGTGTCTGGATGCCAAGTCGTAAGTAAATATGCCTCAAGTTTCAATACATATGCACTGTAACGCGAGCGCATCAACGCCTCAGCATTCGGTGCGGCAATACCTAGATGATATTGTTCACAGCAAGCTTGGTATGCGTTGCCACTTCCACATGGACATTCAGACATTTTTTGCTACCAAGTACCAGCAAGGTCAGCAATGGCTTGCTGGGCTATGTGGCTTGATAAGTTATGCAATTTCACGCGTTTCTAAAAATTGAATATCTGGGTATCGCTCTTGTGCCATTTGTAAGTTAACGCGGTTAGGCGCTAGGTACACATAGTCATCTGCGCCATCTAACGCCACGTTAAAGCCGTATTTATCTGCAATGGTTTTTAAGTCCGCATCCGAGCCGCGTAACCAGCGTGCGGTATAGCAATCATATGGCTCAAACACCATATCTACGCTGTATTCATGCTCTAATCGATGGGCGACTACCTCAAACTGCAACATACCAACTGCACCTAAAATCAAGTCGTTTGAAAGTAGAGGGCGGAACAATTGTGCAGCACCTTCTTCTGCCAATTGTTTTAGGCCAATTTGTAGTTGCTTCATTTTCATCGGGTTTTTAATGCGCGCACGGCGGAAAAATTCAGGCGCAAATGATGGAATACCAGTGAATTTAAGGTTCTCGCCTTCACTAAAGGTATCGCCCAATTTCACTGTGCCATGGTTAGGAATACCGATAATGTCACCCGAGTAGGCCTCATCCATGGTGGTACGGTCTTGCGCCATAAAGGTAATGGCGTTGTTCACGCTTAATATTTTGCCAGTAGCAACTTGCTTCACCTTCATGCCTCGCTCAAAACGGCCTGAACACACACGCAAGAACGCGATTCGGTCACGGTGTTTTGGGTCCATATTCGCTTGAATTTTAAACACAAAGCCTGAGAATTTACCCTCATTGGCTTCTACAGGGCGGCTTGCCGTGTTGCGAGATTGTGGTGGTGGAGATAAGTCTACCACGGCATCTAGCAGTGATTGCACGCCAAAGTTGTTGATGGCAGAGCCAAAGAACACAGGTGTTTGTTTACCATTTAGATAGCGCTCTTTATTAAACTCATGGGATGCACCACGCACCAACTCAATATCAATACGCAATTCTTCAGCTTGGCGGCCTAATAACTCATCTACACGTGGGTTATCCAAACCTTTAATGGTTTCTGATGTACCTTTTTCTGCACGTGGATCAAAGAACGAGATTTCATCATTATACAAATGATAAACGCCACGGAAGCCTTTGCCCATGCCGATTGGCCATGTCATTGGCGCACATTCCATTCCCAGCGTGGTTTCAATCTCATCTAACAACTCAATCGGTGGACGGCTTTCACGGTCTAGTTTATTAATGAACGTAATAATTGGCGTGTCGCGCATACGGCACACGTTTAACAGTTTAATGGTTTGTGCTTCTACACCGTTTACAGAGTCGATTACCATCACCGCAGAGTCTACTGCGGTTAATGTGCGATATGTATCTTCAGAAAAGTCATCATGGCCTGGGGTATCGAGCAGGTTAACCATGTGTTCGCGGTAAGGGAACTGCATCACAGATGAGGTGACAGAAATGCCGCGTTGTTTCTCAAGTTCCATCCAGTCTGACGTTGCATGACGTGCTGCCTTACGGCCACGTACTTCACCAGCTACCTGAATTGCACCACCAAACCAAAGTAATTTTTCGGTCAGTGTGGTTTTACCAGCATCGGGGTGAGAAATAATAGCAAAAGTACGGCGGCGGGAGATTTCGTCTTGAAGCGATGACATGTTTTGATGGATTTGATTTAAAAGTGCTATTTTACCTGAAATATGGCTTAACTCGAAAAAAGGGAGATTAGGCGACCAGTCTTTGCTGTCTGCGTGGTGTCGTATGCCTAATATATGAAATGGCTAGATTAGCGTTAGGCTTTGATTCAGCACTTTGATCGACATTATTTAAGAGTCATCTTTCGCCCCGTCGAGCCTCAATATGCAATGCTCTGATATTTGACGCGTTACTATTGAAAATATTAACTCTTAAACTCCATACGCTACTAATGACTGCTACCAAGCCAGTAAGGCAGTGTCGTGGATGTTTTTCTTATGTGATGTAGAATACAAACAGCGGTTAGTGATACGTGGTATAACAGGCTATAGGTTTTAAGTGATTTAATACAATCAAGGAGAACACCATGAAACATTTAAAGCAAATCGTCACAGCTACAATCGTTGCGCTAGGGCTATCCCTCTCGATGACAGCATTAGCGTACACAGACATCCCTGAAGAAATGATCCCCGAAGATTCAGCAGAGCCAGACATGAGCGCAGTCACTCCTGTTACTGTTGGAGAAGTTACCTACTTATCAGGTGGAATTGGCAGGGCAGAGTCTGTCGCCATGCGCCAGAATGCTAAAAATTATCCACTAGAAATCGTCTTCGTAGAGAAAGCTGGCACCTTAGAAGAATACCTCTCAGAAGTAACGCTACAGATTCAAGATGTGAGTAAAAACAATGTGTTAGAAATTGCCACAGAAGGCCCGTACTTTTTAGCAAATCTACCACAAGGCAAATATTTCGTCAGTGCAGAATATAAAGGTGAAGTTAAAACACAGTGGGTTAACGTGAGTAAAAAGAAACACGCAAAATTAGTGTTCTGGTGGCGTGCTCAGTAGATACTTATTTTAGACTAAGTATTGTTCTAGAGTAAGTTAAGTATTAAGACTTAACTCACCATATCAACCTGCCGTAGAGTTGAATGAAACCCACCAGCACAGTTTGTGGGTTTCATTCAGCTGTATTTTATTGAAGTAATTGGCTGAGCGGGCCACAAGTCCTCTTTAATTCAATCTTGTTATCAATTAAATATCATCCTCTTATACGGATTGACTTTTAGGGCAGGGAGTTATAGCGTTGTGTGAGCATGTTTTGTGTCACCAGCGCCAAATGTAAAAGCCAGCAGTGATGATCATCAGTAAACACAAAAATATAATGCTTGCCCATCCCGGGCGCAAAAGCAGACTCTTGCGCGGGCACTTAGGGTTGTAGTGGACGATAACCTTTCCAAAAGCGTCTGCCTGGACTTGCTTTGGCAATAAATACGCTGCATTCTTGAGCATACCAGAGGCCGACATCTTCCAAACCGAGATATCCTGACCCTCGTAATAGTTCCCGTTTACCTGATACTCGTATAGCGCAGCAGGAACATAGTCTTGGTGATTCGTTTGCAAATCTGGCGTACCCAGTGGACGAATACCAATCCGAAGTAATTGACCTTCTGTGCTTGGCCATGTTCGTACCCGTAGCACGTGCCATAGAGAACCCATTAGCACGAAGAGCACATAGAGTGTGGCCCAGAAGTGAATTCCTTGAAGCTCCTTACGAAGTACTAACTCGAGCATGCTGTGAAGATATTCAATCATGGTGGATATTCCATTTGCGGCGCTAACGTTTTAATTAAAAGCAGGTTTAGGCATCCCGCTTGAATGTTGAATGAGCCATGTGCCGAAGAGTGCGAACGATGACTAATATAAAAGCGATGAGTAAAAAACCAACTGCTGGAAAGCACCATACAAAACCAGCATCTGTATAGATAATCTGATTTTCCGCATCGTAGTAGCGGCCTAGTTCGTTAAACTCGAAGCGTAGATACTGCTCATACCAAAGCCAAAAGAAAAACGCGGATGCGGCCACCAAAATGATTACGCTGGTTGATATGATGCGTTTCATGCGGCTAACGTAGAGCCAATCAGCGCTGCGCGGCTTTATCGCGCAGCGTCCAGCGACTGAAAGGAGCGAGGTTGAGCGCCGAGTTAGCGCCCATTGCTACCACCCAACCACCTCGCCAGTTTGCGACACAGTGAGTAGACGAATGCCAGAGCGCTTGACGAGCGGTGCCTCGCGCCAACGCGCCACCAGTGTGATGAATCGCTCACCATGTGGAACTGCAACAGCGAGTACCGCATTTTCCGGAACTGCTTCGAGCGTGAGCAACTGCCCGAGAGCTTCGCGTAGCAGAGGGTATTCGCTCGAACTCTTGCATTTGGTAATTGCTCCCTTCTTCGCCTCCACCACCAACGACTCGCCGGAAGAGAGCGTAGCCGTTACATCGCCTCGCCCAGACTGAGAGTGGACGACAATGCTTTGGGCGGCCGATGGGTTCATGTATTTGCACTGCCAGCGTACCGATTCCTGCTCAGGCATCCAGCCAAGTGAACCCAGAAACCCCGAAACATCGAAGTGCTGCGTTTGGCCAACTTTCACTTGTGCGCCATCAAGCGCGACCGCAACATCGGACTTAACTCGACCAGACATGACCAAGTGAACCGCCAGTCGCAGGCTTACTTCAGCTTCAGACATTCGAGTGGATGACATATGGGTGCTAACGTTTGAATTAAGGGGCGCCGTTAGGCGTCCCGCTTGAATGATGGGTTAGGCTTTGAAAAATAGGGAATGCCCAAATTTTGTATAAAACCAACAATAAAACCTAACTGTATTTAAAGGTTATAAAACATAATAACGCAACAAATGACAACATAGTAAACCAACCTAAATATGTTTCAATTTGCTTGGCTTTAACCTCAGAGTAACCAAGTTTTTTTGCAATCACATTAATAGCCATGCTTGTTAAATCTGCTATTGCACCAAAAATCGCTTCGTGAATTGCCATGATTGCCTAACGTAAAGTAGGCATCCTATTTGACGGTTTTAAATGCGTCATTTGTGAATCCTAATAAAATTTTATAAATTAAATATATAATAAAACCATGATGTTAGTATTTTTAGTGGTGCCTAAAATTAACACCAAAATACGGCAGATTGATGAAGGTATCATCCACCGTATTTTCTTTATTTCACCACTTCTTTTAACTGATCCAAAATGGCTGGATTATCTAATGTAGAAATGTCCGAAGTAATTTCTTCACCTCTTGCTAATGTACGTAACAATCTACGCATAATTTTACCCGAGCGTGTTTTCGGTAAGTTGTCGCCAAAGCGAATTTCATCAGGTTTAGCAATTGGGCCAATTTCTTTACCCACCCATTCGCGTAGCTCTGCCACGATTTTCTTCGCTTCATCACCCTCTGGGCGCGCACCTTTTAGTACCACGTAAGCCACGACAGATTCGCCTTTTACATCGTGTGGCTTGCCAACTACGGCGGCTTCAGCAACCAAGTGGTTTGCTACTAACGCAGATTCAATTTCCATAGTGCCTAGACGGTGGCCAGATACGTTTAATACGTCATCGATACGGCCCATGATGGTGAAGTTGCCTGTTTTAGCATCGCGGATTGCGCCATCGCCTGCTAGGTAAATTTTGCCGCCTAAATCTACTGGGTAGTAGCTGGTGATGTAGCGCTCTGGGTCGTTGTAGATAGTACGTATCATGGAAGGCCATGGTTTTTTAATGACTAATAAACCACCAGTGCCCCAAGGTACGTCTTTGCCTGTTTCATCTACCACATCAATATCAATACCAGGGAAAGGTAATGTGCATGAGCCAGGCACTAGTGCCGTAGCGCCTGGTAGTGGTGTAATCACGTGGCCGCCTGTTTCTGTTTGCCAGAAAGTATCAGCAATCGGGCAGCGGCTGCCGCCAACTTGTTCAAAGTACCACATCCATGCTTCTGGGTTGATTGGCTCCCCTACTGAACCTAGCAAGCGCAGGCTAGATAAGTTGTAATTTTTTGGGGCGACTTCTGGCGTGGTTTCAGAAGCTTTAATTAATGAACGGATGGCTGTTGGCGCAGTGTAGAAAATAGAAACTTTGTGTTTTTCTATCATTTGCCAAAAACGTCCAGCATTTGGATAAGTTGGAATACCTTCAAAAATGATTTGTGTTGCACCCATGGCAAGCGGGCCATATGCAACGTAAGAGTGGCCTGTAATCCAACCCACATCAGCCGTACACCAAAATACATCGTTTTCATGAATATCAAAGGTCCAGCGCATGGTGTTCATGGCATGCAGTAAATAGCCAGCAGAGCTGTGTTGTACACCTTTTGGTTTACCAGTAGAACCTGAAGTGTAGAGTAAAAATAGTGGATGCTCAGCGCTCACCATCACTGGTTCACATGTGTCTGCCACATCGGCAATCAAATCATGCCACCAAATATTATTGCTGTTCCATGCAATATCTAGCCCAGTTTTTTTCAGTACAACAACATTCTCAATGGCCTCACAGCCGCCCATTGCAATGCCTTCGTCAACTGCTGATTTTAATGGCAATGTTTTACCACCACGGAATTGTCCGTCGGAGGTGATGACAGCTTTAGCGCCAGCATCAATAATGCGCTCGTTTAAGCTTTTAGCAGAAAAGCCGCCAAATACGACAGAGTGAATCAGGCCGATGCGTGCGCAAGCTTGCATGGCAACAACAGCCTCAATGCCCATTGGTAAATAGATAATTACGCGGTCACCCACACTAAGGTTGAGCTTTTTTAAGCCATTCGCGAATTGGCAAACTTGATGATACAAGTCTTGATAGGTGACTTCTTTAGTATTGCCGTCATCACCTTCAAAAATAATAGCGACTTTGTTTGGGATAGTGTTTAAGTGTTTATCTAAGCAGTTGGCAGAAACGTTAAGTTCACCATCTTCAAACCATTTGTAAAATGGTGCGTTTTCTTCATTCAGTGTTTTGGTAAAGGGTTTGCTCCATACCAGTAATTCACGCGCTAGCTTTGCCCAAAAACCTTCATAATCAGCGGCAGCTTCTGCACAGAGCTGATGATAGGCAGCCATGCCGGAGACGTTAGCTTTTTTAACAAAGTCTGCACTAGGCTCAAAAACGCGGTTTTCGTGAAGAACTGATTCGATTGACATGCTTAAAATCCCCTTAAATCTTTGTGACCCGTTTATAATTTGGTTCAAGGATATCTAAATAATAAAAGATAGATAACCATTAAAAGTAAGTTGTTACGTATTTGTAACTACGCCATATTACATGAAAAATCTTATGCTAACACTCGATAATTTATTATCTCTAAACCCCGTCCCTGCTAGCGGTGAGGCGCATGTATTACATGCGCTTGCTTGTAGTCCGTTTGTTGAAAGATTGTTCAGAAAAGATGCGCTATTACTACAAGATTTGTTACAAAATCTACATCAAGCCTATCTTTTAAGTGAGATGCAAAATTTTTTAGCTTCGCAGCTAATTTCTGATGAAAATAGTTTAAAAAAATCTCTGCGTTTACTGCGTAGCCGAGTGATGGCAAGGATGATAGTAAGAGATTTGAACGGTTTAGCCGACTTGCAAGAAGTGATGACCACCACTTCTCATTTGGCTGAATGTACGATCAATATCGCGATTAAATACTTGCATGAGTGGCAGGCCGCACTTTACGGTCAGCCTGTGGATGCTGATGGTAAACTGCAACAACTGATTGTGATTGGCATGGGTAAGCTCGGAGGTGGTGAGCTTAATGTTTCATCCGATATTGATTTGATTTTTGCATATGAGTCAGATGGAGCAACGCAAGGCGCTAAATCCGTCAGTAATCAGGACTTTTTTGCACGCTTAGCCAAAAAGCTGATTGCTGCGATAGATGAAATTACTGAAGATGGGTTTGTCTTCCGCGTTGATATGCGCTTACGTCCGTTCGGTTCTGAAGGCGCTATCGTGTGTAATTTAGACGCTCTTGAAGATTACTACCAAAACAATGGGCGCGAGTGGGAGCGTTACGCCTGGATTAAAGGGCGTGAAGTAACGGGCGGGGATGCCGTATCACGATTATTAAAACCTTTTGTGTTCCGTAAGTATTTGGATTTTGGTGCTTTTGCCAGCATGCGAGATTTAAAAATCCAGATTCAGCGCGATGTGAACACTAAAGGTATGCACGATAACATTAAGCTAGGTCGTGGCGGTATTCGTGAAATTGAGTTTATTGCGCAAGTGTTTCAATTAATTCGTGGCGGGCAAGATGTTAGCTTGCAAATTAAGCCAACCTTATCAGTATTAAATTTATTAAAAAACAAAGGCCTACTGCCAGAAAAAACAGTAATAGAACTCAGTGAGGCATATGTCTTTTTAAGAAACCTAGAGCATCGCTTGATGTATGTTGATGACGTACAAACCCAAGAACTACCGAAGTCGGATGAAGCTAAAGCACGCATCGCAAAAGCGATGAACTATGCAAACTGGGCAACATTTTTACAAAAGTTAGATGAGTATCGCGCGCAAGTGCAGCGTCATTTTGACGCCACCTTTGATGATGCTGATGCCAGCAAAGATGCACTAGATGCAGAAAAGTCTATTTGGAATGCTTCTATTAGTGAAGTCGATTCAATCAAGGCATTAGACAACATAGGCTTTGCAGAATCCCATGAAACATATCGCCGTTTAAATATTTTGCACCAAAGCAGTCGGTATAAACAATTGCCTGAGTTAAGTCGTCAGCGCTTTGATGCTGTGATGCCACATGTGATTTCACAGGCAGGGCAAATGCAAAACTCTGATATTACCTTAAGCAGAGTGACAGATTTGTTAGAAAGTATCTGTAGACGCGCAAGCTATTTAGCACTGTTAGCAGAGCATCCTAATGCTATGCAATTGCTAGTTAAGTTGTGTAGCAGTAGCCCGTGGCTCGCTAATTATTTAACAAGCCATCCAATATTGTTAGATGAGCTTTTAGATGTGCGGACATTACATGCTGCCCCTGATTTTGTGGCGATGCGCGCCGAGTTGCTCGAGCGGTTAGCAGAGGTAACTGGTGATGTAGAGCGGCAAATGGATGTAATGCGCCATTTTAAACATGCGTATATCTTTCGCTTTGCGGTGCAAGACATTAACGGTGAGTTACAGTTAGAAACGATATCAGACTACCTAAGCGCACTAGCAGATTTAATTTTAAGCGTAGCGTTGGAAATAATCTGGCCAAATGTACGCGGTCGTCATTTAGATGTCCCTAAATTTGCAGTGATTGGTTATGGAAAGCTGGGCGGTAAAGAGTTGGGCTACGCTTCTGATTTGGATATTATCTTTCTTTATGATGATGAATCTCCCGAAGCGAGCGAGGTGTATGCACGCTTTGCACAGCGTATTAATAACTGGTTTAACAGTTTGACTTCAGCAGGCTTGCTGTATGAGACAGATCTGCAGCTTAGGCCAGATGGTAATAGCGGTTTACTGGTAAGTCGGGTAGATGCGTTTAGAGATTATCAGTTGAATAAAGCATGGATATGGGAGCATCAAGCGTTGACACGCGCTCGTTTTGTTGCCGGTGATCGCGCCATTGCACAGACTTTTGATGACATTAGGGTAGAGGTGATGACGCAAGCGCGCGATGCTACCATCCTTAAAGCTGAAGTGTTAGCGATGCGTGAAAAAATGCGAAAAGCGCAGCATACACACGAAGGAATGTTTGATTTAAAACATGGGGTAGGCGGCATTATCGATGTGGAGTTTTTAGTGCAATATTTGGTATTGCTACATGCACCTACGCATCCTGAGCTTACTGTGAATATCGGTAATATCGGGTTGTTGAAGTGTATGTCAACCTTGAACATCATAGATGCAGCGCTGGCCGAAAGTGTTGCCAATGCTTACAGAACGTATCGCCACATGCAGCACATGCTTAAGTTGCAAGGTGCTACGCAGTTGAATATCAAAGCAGAAAGTATTGCAAAAGAAATTTCGCAGGTGAATGCATTATGGCAGCAAGTGTTTGCGTAAAATGAGTTTGGTTAATGAGGATTGTTTAGTGTTGTAAGCTACAACACATCTTAATTCCAAGCTGAGTGACTACAAACTGTCTGCTTAAAACAGTTCGATTTCGCCTTCTTTTTTATTGTCTTGCAAACGACCATCGGCGACCAATAACTCGTATGAATCTACACGATTACGCCCATGATTTTTTGCAAAATAAAGCGCCGTATCCGCTCGGTCTATAATCTGGCTTGAGGTGTCAAACGGTGAAATTTCAGTATAGCCAGCACTTACAGTCACTTTACCAACTTGTGGAAATTCAAAGTTAGCAACTTTTTGTTTAAATCGTTCAAAAATGTTTTGAATATCAGGTGTGCTGTTACATTCAAAAAAGCCAACAAACTCTTCACCACCAAAGCGAAAAAGAGGGTCGTCTTCTCTAAAGCTTTGACGCATCAGCTGTGAAAACATCAATAGCACTTCATCACCGATTAAATGACCAAACTTATCGTTAATTCTTTTAAAGTGGTCTATGTCAAAAATTGCCAGGAAAAAAACTTGGTCAGTTTTATCTTCTTTCCGGTTTGTATTGCTGTGCATTTGAGCCAGAATTTTATTGATTTTGTAATCAAAAGTTTTACGATTTAGTAAACCAGTGAGCGTGTCACACTCGTTTTCATTATTCAGTAAAACAAAGTTCTGATAGATTTCTAATATCATACAAATCGACACGTCTAGATGTTCATCGGAATGGTCGCTATCAATCGCGATCACCGTGTCGATATGTCCCATCGCGCTCCTCAGTGGGTGAAGCTTAATGGTGTGAGTTTCAGATTGATAGGTTTTGCGACTATCTGTTTGTATACATTTAATCACTGCTCGTTTTAACTCTGGAGCTACAACAGTGTTGTTATTGTTATTTTCAGCCGTTAATATTGTGACTGTTTGTTTTTTAAAGTCTTTTAGATGATAAATAACGACTGATTTTTTAGCTTCATCATGATCAGAGTTAATGAAGTCAGTGAGTGTTTTGATTAGGGCAACTTGCAGGGACAAATCATCGCGCTCTTTAGTGAGTGTTACTAATTTGCTCAACAATGAATTTATGCAGTAAGTTTGCAAGGATTGGTTAGATTTATATGATTACTTTTGAACTAACATTTAATCATTTTAAATTAATTTAGTTTATTGAAATTTAATCATACTATATAACCCTGATGTTAGGTAGGGTTAGAAAAATGGCTTTAGTCAATTGTTTAAATTAATGGTTTTGGTTAACCCCAACGGGTTAATTTTGCGATTTTTGTTGTTTGAATGCCCTACCTAGACTCCCCATCTAAGCGCTGCCGTATGAACTGGGCTATCCCAGTGCTGTTTGATTTCATCATCTAACAAACATAAGGTAATGGACGCACCAGCCATATCTAAAGCTGTAGTGTAGTTACCAACTAATGAGCGCGTAATATTAATACCATGGTGATTAAATAACTTAGCAGCGGTATTGTAAATAATATATAGCTCCATCAGTGGCGTGGCGCCAAACCCGTTAATTAGCAATAAAGCCTCACTATTTGGCGAGGGTTTTAACGCATCAAGTATGGCACTGACTACCTCTTGGACAATAGCATCGGCTTCTCGCATCACTTCTCGTTTCCGGCCTGGTTCGCCGTGTATGCCCACGCCCATCTCAATCTCATTGTCTTCAATATCAAAAGTAGGGCGGCCAGCCGCAGGTACCGTACAGCTTGTTAGGGCAATGCCCATGCTTGCAGTGAGGCCGTTTACTTTGTCACCCAATGCCTTACATGCTTGTAGTGTTGCGCCTGTTTCTGCCAAGCTGCCTACGCACTTCTCTACGATGACAGTGCCAGCTACACCACGTCTCCCTGTGGTATACGTGCTATTAATGACAGCGCAGTCGTCACTAGTCAGAACTGTAGCAGATTCAAATGGCAACATCTCTGCCGTCATTTCAAAGTTCATTACGTCGCCTGCATAATTCTTAACAATAAATAAAATACCTTTGTCGGCATGTACTTCCTCCGCTGCCGCCAGCATTTGGTCTGGTGTCGGTGAGGTAAATACATGACCAGGGCAGGCAGCATCCAACATGCCATATCCAATATAGCCTGCGTGTAACGGCTCATGCCCAGAGCCGCCGCCTGATATGATGGCTACTTTCTTAATGGCTTTTTGTTGGCGCGTTAAAAAATTAGGGTCTAGGCTAAGTTTGACCAAATCATGATGTGCACCAGCAAAGCCACTCAGGCTTTCAACTAAAACATCGTCAATTTTATTAATAAACTTTTTCATTACCAGACCTTTTTTAAGCTTGGATGCGTATTTAATTTTGAATTAATAGTACTTGTTTACAAACTGCTTCAATCATCAATTGGCAGCTCTTTGCGCCAGGGTCTATATGCCCGATGGCGCGTTCACCTAAGCCTGCGGCGCGCCCTTTTGTTGCGATAAGTGCTTTTGTAGAGAGCATACCTTGTTCTGCAGTATGCATAAGTGCTGTGCAGATATCTTTTATATTTGTATTAGATGTTGCCAGCGTTGAAAACTGCTGCGCGACAGGAATAAGCACATCCAGCATGGTTTTCTCACCTAATCCAGCTTTTCCGCGTTGTTGAATAGCCTCTACGCCAGCAACAAAAGCAGCGGCATAGCTAGGAGCACTATCATCTGCATTTTCTTTGAGTATTTTGCCCATACTCATAAAAAAGCTTGCGAGAAGTGGGCCTGAGGCGCCACCTATTGTACTGAGTAGTTTCATGCCAATTTTATTTAGCGCAGCGTCTGGTGTGAGTGACTCGAGCTCTGCACGAATCTCGACAATGGCATTCGCACCACGTTTCATATTGATGTAATGATCACCGTCACCAATCGCGCGGTCTAGTGATTCCAATTCGGATTCATGGTCTAGAATGGCGTCGCGAATGGATTCTGACGCTGATAATATAAATGATGTTTTCATGAATAACACTATATAGCGAATTGATTAAAGTTGTTAAACTCTACACATGTCATCAAGTGATTTCAACTCATGAGCTTACGTTTCCGTCTAAATTTACTGATTACCTTATTGTCACTTGCATTTATATTGGTGGTAGGTTCTATATTAGTGACAGATACCCGTATTTCAATCCGCGAGCGGGTAGAAGCTGCTAGTCGAGTTACCGTCCAGTTGTTAGATACTGTCATTATTAGTTCAGCATTAAACCCAGAAATGGGGCCTACGCATGTTGTTTTGCAGGGCTTTTTAGCTTCTTTGGGTTATGTGCGCAGTAGCCATATTACACTTTACGATTATCAAGGGTACGAGCTGTATAGCTCGCCAGAGTCAACTTTCAAATCTGATGTTAATCCACCGGAGTGGTTCGTCAAACTGGTGAAGCCAAAAGTTGAAAGAGTTGAACGTAGAATCCGATATGGCACCTTGGTTGTAGAGTCAAGCGCTGCAGGGTCTATTCGTGAAGCTTGGGCAGGATTTAATCAATTAATGTTGGTTGGGCTGGCATTTTTTATCATACTGAATACTTTAGTTTACTTATTGCTAAGCCATTCATTAAAGCCAATCGGTAGGATTTTAGGCGCAATCAATCGTATGGAACAGGGGGATTTAACTACCCGCTTACCTGAATTTCCTCTACCTGAGTTTGATACAATTGGACATAGCCTTAACCGTATGGCGGAGTCTTTGACTGCAGAACGTTTGTTAGAAGAGAATCGTCAACTCACGCATTTGATTCAAAAGCATATAGAAGAAGAACGTCGTAGCTTGGCGCGTGAGCTTCACGATGAGCTTGGTCAGTATGTGACCGCGATTAAAACCTTTGCTGTTGCCATCGCGAATAAAGCAAAAGCAAATAGCACAGGCACGGGGATGGCAGACATTGCATCAAGTGCACAGGTGATTGTTTCTGCAGCTAACCAAATCTATGACGGCATGCATAATATCGTCCGGCAATTACGCCCTGGCTCCCTTGATAATTTGGGGTTAGCTGAAACTTTGAAAGATTTAGTCAGCACTTATCAGGTGCAACATCCAACACTAAATATTCAACTTTACTTGTCAGAAAACTTGCAATCAGGAAACTTGCATAGCTTGGGTGAAACTATCAGCATTAATCTATATCGAATAGTGCAGGAGTCGTTAAATAACGCATTAAAATATGCGCAGGCAACGACAATAGAGATAAGACTCATTAAGATTTCTAATGGTGAGCTGCAGTTAAGTATCAAAGATAATGGTGTCGGTATGAATATTGATGCGGTTGATCAGAGTCGGCACTTTGGTTTGCTAGGGATGCGTGAGCGAGTGCAGGCGTTACACGGTAGTTTTACCATAGAGTCTGCACCCGGCCAAGGTACCTCTATCTGTATCAATGTGCCAGATAGTCCTTTGGGTTAATGTAATTTTTGTGCCCGATAACGGGAGAAGGTAAGTCAATGAGCCAGATTAATGTGATGTTAGTAGATGATCACGCAGTGGTACGTATGGGATTCAAAATGTTACTTGAGTCTGACGCAGATATTAAAGTGGTGGCAGAAGCCGAAAGTGGTGAGTTGGCGATTCAGCGCTATGTTGAACATAAGCCCAATGTTGTTGTGATGGACATTACAATGCCTGGTATAGGCGGCTTGGAAGCGATAGAGCGCATTTTGGCTAAAGATAATACTGCAAAAATATTAGTATTATCCGCACATGAAGACTCAGTTCACCCTAAGCGAGTGCTAAATGCAGGTGCGATGGGTTATCTAACTAAACGCAGTGCAGCAGAAGAGCTGATTAAAGCGATACGTACTGTTGCCAGTGGAAAAAAATACCTAGAGGCAAGTGTCGCGCAACAAATGGCCATTCAGCAGTTGTCTGGTGATCAAAATCCTGTGGATGTGCTGTCCCCTCGAGAGTTTGAAGTATTTATGGCGTTAGCTAAAGGTAAAACAACCAATGAAATTGCAGAAACTTTATTTTTAAGTCCGCGGACAGTAGGCACACATTTGTACAATATCAAGCAAAAGCTGAATGCTAACAACTCCGCGGAAATTGCGCTGATTGCGATGCGTAGCGGCTTACTCGACGCCTAATATTACTAATATTGAAGTTGCTTAATATTTCTCAATTACCATTAGTTAAAGTGGAGTGAGGGCATCAGCTGTTTCTTACGTCATTTTCTATCATGGCATTGATAGAGTTAAGCGTTAATTCTAACGTGTTGTACGTATGCTGATAATGCCACTTAAAATAATCAAGCCGATGGCAATCCATGCATCTAAGCTCAAATGTTCCTGCCACCAAATCACGCCAATGATACTTGCCAGTAATATAGTGACATAGGCAAGGCTTGCCACTACTAGGGTATCCCCAGTGCGGTAAGCACGTGTCAGCGCAAGCTGTGCAATTGTGGCAGATACACCTAAGCCTATTAGTATGGGCAAATCTAGCCAGACCAATGCATGGAAGTGGTCAAACAGCATCCATGCGCCAGCGCAGACCGAAGAAACCAGCGTAAAGTAAAAGACAGTACGCCAGTCAGGCTCGTTAGCCTGCCCTAGTTGTTTGACATGCACATAAGCCAGTGCTGCACCTATGCCTGACAGCAAGCCTAAAAAACCAGCTAGCCATTGCGATTGATTGATAGTGGGCTTCAATAATAAGCTCACCCCAACAAAGCCAATCGCCAATGCAATGAGTAATGTCTTTTTTGGTTTTTCATGCAAGAAGAAAGGCATGAATATCGCTAAAAACAAAGGGGATGTGTAATTGAGCGTGATGGCTGTTGCTAATGGTAAATGTGCGATGGCGTAGAAGAATAAAATCAGTGCGGTGAAGCCAACGCCAGCTCGCGACATTTGTTTGTACATCACTGGTGAGGCTAGTGGTAGTTTCTTATAAAAAATGAACAAGCCGATAAACACTAACCCGAACAATGAACGATAAAATACGAGTTCCGCACTACTGAATTTTTGGGCGCCGAGTTTAACAAGCGCGCCCATGATAGCAAACCCCAAAGCGGCTACCAGCATCCATAGGCTACCTAAATTAGGTAGGGCGTAGCCAGATTTTTTCATGTGCAATGATTCATAGACGGCGCTCAGCTTGAATCAAGCTTAAGCTGATGGAATATGCTGTTGCATTTGCTGGCGGTACCATTGATGAAAATGCTCCATGCCAGTTTCCATCGGGTGTTGATATGGGCCGCGCTCATCAATACCTTGTGCAAATAGGGCGTGGCGACCATCATGCATGCGTTGACAAATGTCATTGTCTTCTACCGCGGTTTCCTCATAGGCGGCTTGTTGTGCGGCAACATATTCGCGTTCAAATAAGCCAATATCTTCTGGATAGTAAAATTCAACCACATTAGTACATGCGTTAACGCCTCGCGGAATAATGTGCGATACAACTAATACGTTCGGATACCATTCAATCATCAGAAAAGGATAATACACCATCCAGATTGCGCCATATTTGGGTGTTTTATCTGAATGGTATTTTGCTACCTGTTCTTGCCAAGCTTGGTAAGTTGGTGAGCCAGCTTTGTTAAGTGACTGTTTGAAACCCACAGTTTGTACGCTGTAATTGGCAGCAAACTCCCAGTTTAGCTGTTCGCAATTAACAAACTGATTGAGTCCAGGGTGAAACGGGCCAACATGGTAGTCTTCTAAGTACACTTCAATAAAAGTTTTCCAGTTGAAGTTATACTCTTCAACCGCCACACGGTCTAGCATGTAGCCTGTAAAATCAAAGTCTTGTTTGCATCCTAAGTTTGCAAGGTCTTTTGCGATATCTCGTTTGGTATCAAACAGTAAACCCTGCCAGTTTTGTAAAGTTTTTTTATCAAGATTCAGGCAGGGATTTTGCTCAAAGTGAGGTGCGCCTAAGAGTTTTCCTTCAAGGTCATAGGTCCAGCGATGTAGAGGACAGACTATGTTTTTTGTTTGACCTCTGCCTTTTAGCATGAGTGCTTGGCGGTGCCTGCACACATTACTAATGGCATTAATGCCATCTTGCTGGTGTACCAAGCTTTTTGCTTGTCCCATCCAGTCTAGTACGTGGTAGTCGCCGACATTTGGTGCCATTAACTCGTGCCCAAGATAATGTGGTGCATGTGAAAATAGATGCTGTTGTTCAATAGCATAAATTTTTTCATCCACATACCAGGCGACTGGAAGTTGAGGGCTTGTGTCTTCTTGGGAAACCAAAGTTAAAGATGCCATATGAAAATATGATTGGCAGTTAAAATTTCAGGGATGGCGATTTTTGCCTAAATTGCTATTTTTATCAAGTCATTATTATATAATTATCTATAAGTTTTGTGCTGTAAAACTTGCCAATAGTGAGGTTTTCAGCTACTCTCGTGAGAGTTTCTTTACCCTCAGTAAAAATATAATCGTCACTGTTTTTTAATTAATAAACCAAACATGTTGTCGCGATTCTTCATTCATTGATGAATTGCGGGATTTTATTTTTTTTGGGTTTCCTGCGATCAAGTTAACGTGGGTTTAGCCTTGCTTAATCATTTGTATTTGAGTAAATAATAATGTCAGACCATTTAATGAACACCTATATGCGTCAGCCAGTTACCTTTGTAAAAGGTGAAGGCGTGTGGCTATGGGATAACCAGAACAATCAATATCTTGATGCACTATCAGGCGTTGCAGTCAACGGCTTAGGTCATGCACACCCCAGATTGGTAGATACAATTGCCAAACAGGCTGCTAAGTTAATTCATGTTTCCAATATCTACAATATTGCTGAGCAAGAGGCATTGGCAGATAAGCTGTGTGAAGTGTCAGGCATGGATAAAGTGTTTTTTTGCAACTCAGGCTGCGAAGCCAATGAGGCTGCCATTAAATTAGCGCGCCTTTACGGACACAATAAAGGTATTAATACGCCAGAAATTATCGTCATGGATCAATCGTTTCATGGCCGTACATTAGCAACGCTTTCTGCAACAGGTAATCGCAAAGTTCAGGCTGGATTTGATCCATTAGTGAGCGGCTTTATACGTGTACCTTATGATGATGTGGAAGCTGTTAAGCAAGTGGCGCTACACCACCCTAATGTTGTTGCTATATTGGTTGAGCCTGTACAAGGCGAGGGTGGTATCAATATTCCTAAAGATGCCGGTGCATATTTAGAACAACTGCGTCAGATTTGTGACGCTAATGGTTGGTTGTTGATGCTGGACGAAGTGCAGACAGGCATTGGGCGAACAGGTACTTGGTTTGCTTTTCAGCACACTGCTATTAAACCTGATGTCATGAGTCTTGCCAAAGGTTTAGGTTCAGGCGTGCCGATTGGTGCTTGTGTAGCAAGTGGTAAGGCTGCAGATGTATTTACCTATGGTAAGCATGGCTCAACCTTTGGCGGCAATCCTCTAGCGACCGCTGCTGGGCTTGCGACCTTAAATATTATAGAAGAAGAACATTTACGTGAAAATGCTGAAAATATTGGCAATTTGATACGTGAAGGATTTATTGCTGAGTTTCAAGGTACCCAAGGTGTTGTAACGGTGCGTAACGCTGGATTAATGATTGGCATTGAGTTAGACCGCCCATGTGCCGAGTTAGTAAAAATGGCCTTAGAGTCAAAATTGCTGATTAACGTAACAGCTGAAAAGGTGATTCGTTTGCTGCCTCCACTTGTCATGAATGAAGCTGAAGCAAAAGAGTTAGTACAACGTTTGTCTGTGTTAATAAAAACATTTTTATCACAATAAATCATTTATAACATAACTAAACTGTAGTCAGTTTTAATAAAACTTGAACTACCAACTATGATGGCAATAAAACATTTTTTACAATTTAATGATTTAAATCGTGACGAGCTTGAGTATGTCTTTGAGCGTACACGTTGGATCAAAAGTCAATTTAAGGATTACCAACAGTACTGGCCATTGCAAGATCGCACATTAGTGATGATTTTTGAAAAAGCTAGTACACGTACACGCTTGTCATTTGAGGCTGGGATGCAGCAACTTGGCGGCTCTGCGATTTACTTAAATACCAGGGACTCTCAGTTAGGCCGCGGTGAGCCAGTAGAAGATGCTGCACAAGTGATTTCTCGTATGAGTGATTTAGTGATGATTCGTACTTTCGAGCAAGAAATCATCGAGCGCTTTGCTGCAAATTCTCGCGTTCCTGTGATTAATGGCTTAACGAATGAATACCATCCATGCCAGATTCTTGCAGATATTTTTACTTATATCGAACATCGTGGGTCCATTAAAGGTAAAACGGTCGCTTGGATTGGTGACAGTAATAATATGTGTCACACTTGGTTACAGGCAGCGGAGTTATTAGATTTCAATGTACATGTTTCTACGCCACCAGGTTATGAAGTAGAGCCAGAGCGTGCCAATTTGTACGGTACAGATCATTTTGAAGTATTTTCTGACCCGATGGATGCGGCGCGCGGTGCTGACTTGGTGACTACCGACGTATGGACAAGCATGGGTTTTGAAGCGGAAAACGAAGAGCGTATGCGCGACTTTGCCGACTGGCAAGTAGATAGCGACATGATGCGCGTTGCAGCTAAAGATGCCTTATTCATGCATTGCTTGCCAGCACATCGTGGTGAGGAAGTCTCTGCAGAGGTAATTGATGGTGTACAAAGTGTGGTGTGGGATGAAGCTGAAAATAGGTTACATACCCAAAAAGCATTGATGGAATATTTGTTATTAGGAAAAGTTTAATTAGCAACTGACAACTTGAGTTGAAGTTGATGTTTGTGAATATCGGCATTTAACCTAGGTTAGTAGTGAATTGCTAAATATCTATAGATAGAAAGAGATCATGAGTAAAGTAAATAAAGTAGTGTTGGCCTATTCAGGTGGTTTAGATACTTCAGTTATTTTGAAATGGCTGCAAGATGAATACAAATGCGAAGTAGTGACTTACACAGCCGATTTGGGTCAGGGCGAAGAGTTAGAGCCTGCGCGTGCAAAAGCAAAAGCTGCTGGTGTCAAAGAGATTTTTATTGATGACGTGCGAGAAGAGTTTGTACGTGATTTTGTTTTCCCAATGTTCCGCGCTAATACTGTGTACGAGGGTGAGTATTTATTAGGGACTTCTATTGCCCGTCCGCTGATTGCTAAGCGTTTAATTGAAGTGGCGCGTGATACTAATGCCGATGCAATTTCACATGGTGCCACCGGTAAAGGTAATGACCAAGTGCGCTTTGAACTTGGTGCTTATGCGTTAAACCCAAATATTCAAATCATTGCACCATGGCGTGAGTGGGATTTGCTCAGCCGTGAAAAATTAATGGCTTATGCTGAAAAGCACGGTATCCCGGTGGATATGAAGCATAAGCAGGGTGGTAGTCCATACAGTATGGATGCAAACTTATTGCATATTTCTTACGAAGGTCGTCATTTAGAGAACCCGGCTGCAGAAGCTGAAGATTCTATGTGGCGCTGGAGTGTTAGTCCAGAAAAAGCACCTGACGCTGCTGAATATTTAGATATTGAATACGTAAACGGTGACCCTGTGAGCTTAAATGGCGAGCCGATGAAAGCGCACGACTTGCTCGCGCATCTAAATAAAATTGGCGGTAAGCACGGAGTAGGCCGTTTAGACCTAGTTGAAAACCGCTATGTAGGCATGAAGTCACGTGGTTGCTATGAAACGCCAGGCGGTACTATTTTGCTTAAAGCGCACCGTGCAATTGAGTCCATAACCTTAGACCGTGAAGTCGCTCACTTAAAAGATGATTTGATGCCACGTTACGCTAGCATGATTTACAACGGATACTGGTGGAGTCCAGAGCGTCTTGCATTGCAAACGCTAATTGATCATACACAACACACTGTGAATGGCTGGGTGCGCGTTAAGCTATACAAAGGCAACGTGATTGTGACTGGCCGTGATAGTAAAACTAACTCATTATTCGACCCTAACATCGCAACTTTTGAAGATGACAAAGGTGCATATGACCAAAAAGATGCAGGTGGCTTTATTAAGCTTAATGCGTTGAGAATGCGTATTGCAGCCAATCTAAGAGATAAAAAGTAAGCGATTGATCAAATCTTGAAAAGTATTTTTGTTTAAAATACTCGAACTGAAAAGCACCTGATGACTACTAGGTGCTTTTTTATTATAAGCTTGTAGAGAGTTGAGTCACCTCATGGATGAGGGTAATTAGTTCAATCAACAATGAGGCGACCATTCAGTGCTTGTAAGGGACGATTGTTTTGTGGCGTTATTTCAGCTATCGCTTCTATTTGCGCTTTGGTTGCTGTGATTGGTGTTTTAATTAAAATCCAGCGTATACCTTCAGTACAAGGCGGTGTGGTGAGTGAGCCGCTAAACCGATAGTAGTCTTGATTACTTGGCATCATTTCACTCGCAAGCACTCTTGATTTTAGTGTGGCCGGTTTGTCACTCTCGGTTGGTAATTGTTTTAAGATTTTTTCTAATGCAGGGTTAGCTTTTCCCTCTCTGAAAAGAACGGCAACAATTGCAGTGTTGCCTTTGGTGTCAGTATGAAGAAATTGCGCTTCGAGAGGAAAGGACTTTCCTTTGATACTGTGTTCGCTAGGTGTGTGAAAGTTGATCTGTTTCAACTTAAAGGTCATATTGTCTATCGCTACAATATTGCCATCCCTAAAGTTTAGCTGTAAAGAGTGATTAGTTTTCAAAATATCTTTCACTGGGAACTTCTGTAGCAACTTTAAAGGCTTTAAATTTGCATCTAAGCTTTCTTCTATATCAATAGGTGATTGACTGCTGCCAGCATCACACATTGAAAATTCGCTACTTAATTTTCCCCAGTTACTTGGGCCTTCTTTTCCCTCGTAATTCCAAGTAACAGGCTTTTTGATGCCTTCATTTTTTTTATTGATAGGTTTTGCTGTATTTTTATCAGCTGGCTTAACTTCTGTCGGTTTGCTATCTATTGGCTTGTTTTCTACTGGCTTATCTTCTGTAGGAGCAGGCTTGGTACTAGCATTGGTTTCAGTTTTCGTGTCTGCTGAAGGAGTCTTTGGGGGTGTCGGTGTTGCCGCTTTTGTACCTGGACTTTTGTTTGCTGAGCATACGTACTGCATTGCACGATCAAAATCAGATTCTGGCACTGGTTCGATAAATTTAGCGTCTTTAACGTTATCAATCGCAGCAGAGTTCACAAGTTCAGTATTTAAGTACTGGAATACCTGTGTAGCTGCAGATTTTTGTGCCGGGCAATCAAAATACCACAGTAGTTTTGAAAGATTATATTGTGTATCCGGCGACTCTAAATTTTTCTGAATAGTTTTGTATTCAATTTTTACCCAGGCACGCTTTAGTTTATCTTTCTCTAAGATAGATTGTTTATCTATCATTAATTTTGATGTGCTGTTCTCATTAAGCTTAGCCCAATTGGCGGCCGAGCTTGTACCTATACTTATAAAAAAACAAATGAGTGATAAGGTGAAATAAGTGACCGCTTTTTGCATATTACATTCCGACTTTATTATTGAAACTTATCGTTAATTAACTTTATAGCTTAAAATTTTGTACTCAATTAGTTTTGATTAACTGGTATTAAATTCATATATATTCAGTTAACGGCTGAATTACGCATTTGTTTAATAAATATTACACATCTTTGCCATGGAGATTTCTGGCACATATTTTTTGTATTAAATTGATGCTGTCTGCATCAATATTTAACTCTATTAAAGGTACTCGGCGCTGTGATGTTCTATAATCATCATTAATTGATGAATAATGTGAAATTTGATTGATGACAACAGAAGTAGCAGCTAAACGTTCTACCGTAGAAATTTATGCAGATGGTGCATGTAAAGGTAACCCTGGCCCTGGTGGGTGGGGTGCTTGGATTAGTTACGATGGGCATGAGAAAGAACTGTGTGGCGGTGAGTTGCTAACAACAAACAATCGCATGGAGCTTACTGCAGTGATCCGTGCTTTAGAGGCATTAAAGCGTGCTTGTCATGCAAAAGTGTTTACTGATTCTGTGTATGTGCAGAAAGGTATTTCTGAATGGATCATTGGCTGGAAAGCACGTAACTGGCGCACAGCCGATAAGAAGCCAGTGAAGAACGATGACTTATGGCGCATTCTGGATGTGCTGGCACAGCAACATACAGTTGAGTGGGTGTGGGTCAAAGGACACGCTGGTAACGTAGGAAATGAGCGTGCTGATATGCTCGCTAACAAGGGGGTAGAGCAAATTTTGCAAAAGGGAGTTAGTGCGCCATGAGGCAGATTTTCTTAGATACTGAAACCACAGGTTTGTATCATGCTCAAGGGCATCGTGTGATTGAGATTGCAGCCGTCGAGGTTGTCAATAGACGTTTAACCAAGCATCATTTTCATTATTATTTAAATCCAGACCGTGAAATTGACCAAGGTGCACAAGAGGTGCACGGTATTTCACTTGAGTTCTTGCAAGATAAACCACGTTTTGCAGACATAGCGAATGAGCTGATTGCATTTATTGCGGATGCTGAGCTGATCATGCATAACGCGCCATTTGATGTGGGTTTCTTGAATTGTGAGTTAGGTCTAATAGGGCAGAAAAAGGTTGAATCGATTACTGCCAAAATTACCGATACCCTTAAAATTGCAAAAGAGATGCGGCCTGGTCAGCGTAACAATCTAGATGCGTTGTGTAAGCATTTTGGTATTGATAACTCTAGGCGAACTTTGCATGGCGCGTTACTCGATGCCGAGCTGTTGGCTGATGTATATATGGCGATGACGCGCGGCCAAGAGAGTTTGATGATTGGATTAGATCAGCCTAGCCAAAGCGTTGCTGAAATGAGTGCGATAAGTCATGCTCCACTCATAATCAAGCATGCGACTACTGATGAACTTGCTGATCATGAGGCATATTTGGCCGGTCTTGCAAAATCAGGTAACTGCGTTTGGAATAGTTGAGGTCTAGCTTAATTAAGTAGGGCTAAGAATGAGTAAATTTAAGAAAGTAATAAATGATGAATAACACAATTCTTGTGACTGGCGGAGCAGGTTTCATAGGCTCGAATTTTGTATTGGCGTGGGTAAAACAAGGTTTAGGTCATGTGGTTAATCTAGATAAATTGACCTATGCGGGTAATCTGGAAAACCTAGTTTCTTTGGAACATAACCCTCATCATCTATTTGTGCATGGTGATATTGGTGATCAGCATTTAGTCGCAAATTTGTTAGCCGAACATAAACCATGTGCGGTAGTGAATTTTGCGGCTGAGAGTCATGTAGATCGCTCAATACATGGACCGGAAGACTTTATTCAAACGAATATTGTAGGAACATTTCACTTGCTTGAAGCGGTTCGTGCTTATTGGGGTACCTTAAATGCTGCTGATAAAGCAGGCTTTCGTTTCTTGCATGTGTCCACCGATGAGGTTTATGGTTCATTAGGTAAAGATGATGCTGCGTTTACAGAAACTACACCGTATGCGCCCAATAGCCCTTACTCAGCCTCAAAAGCATCATCTGATCATTTAGTGCGTTCGTATCATCATACTTATGGCCTGCCTACATTAACGACCAATTGCTCAAATAACTACGGACCTTATCACTTTCCTGAAAAGTTAATTCCGCTCGTTATTCACAATGCATTGGCGGGTAAGCCTTTGCCTGTTTATGGCAATGGGTTGCAAGTGCGCGATTGGCTGTATGTTGAAGACCACTGTGCAGCCATTAGGCGTGTACTGGAGGCTGGTAAAGTTGGCGAGGTTTACAACGTTGGTGGCTGGAATGAAAAAACCAATATTGATATTGTACGAACACTATGCCGCATGCTCGATGCTAAACAACCGCGTGCGGATGGACAGTCTTATGCAGATCTTATTACATACGTGACTGATCGTCCCGGACATGATCTGCGTTATGCGATTGATGCGACAAAAATTGCTACTGAACTTGGTTGGAAACCTGCGGAAACTTTTGAAACTGGCATAGAGAAAACTGTGAACTGGTATTTGGCACATCAAGACTGGGTGAACAACATTACTAGTGGTGATTATAGAAACTGGATTCAAACACACTATTCAGAACGTGGTGAGGAAATGGCATGAAAGGTATTATTTTAGCGGGCGGTTCTGGTACACGGTTGCATCCAGTCACACAGGTTGTCTCGAAACAGTTATTACCTGTTTATGATAAGCCGATGATTTATTATCCGTTAACGACGCTAATGCTAGCGGGCATTCGTGATATTTTGGTGATCTCTACTCCAGAAGACACGCCACGCTTTCAGCAGTTGCTTGGTGATGGTAGTCAATGGGGCATTTCAATCAAATTTGCGGTACAACCATCACCAGATGGTTTGGCACAAGCGTTTATCATTGGTAAATCGTTTATTGGCAATGATAGCTGCGCGCTAGTGCTTGGCGATAATATTTTCTACGGACATGAGTTAGCTGTTAAAACGCAGGCTGCTGCAGCCATCAAGAGTGGTGCTACTGTTTTTGCATACCCTGTCAGTGATCCTGAGCGCTATGGTGTGGTGGAATTTAATGCGCAAGGGCAAGCGGTTAGTTTAGAGGAAAAGCCAGCTGTACCTAAGTCTAGATATGCTGTTACCGGCTTGTACTTCTATGATAACGACGTGATTAGTATCGCTGAACAATTGAAACCATCACCAAGAGGTGAGTTGGAAATTACTGATGTGAATAGAGCGTACCTAGAACGTGGTGATTTACAGGTAGAGGTGATGGGGCGCGGCATTGCATGGCTTGATACCGGGACGCATGAGTCACTGCTGGAAGCTTCATTGTTCATTGAAACCATAGAAAAACGTCAGGGTTTAAAAGTCGCAAGTCCTGAAGAGGTAGCTTATAGAATGCAATATATCGATGCTGCAGCGCTAGATCAGTTAGCTAATCGTTATATTAAGAACGCATATGGCCAATATTTAAAAATGCTACTGACTGAACAGGTGTATTAAATGCAAGCGATTCAAACTGCAATTCCAGATGTGTTGATATTGGAGCCTAAAGTATTTGGTGATGATAGAGGGTTTTTCTTCGAAAGTTTTAACCAACGTACGTTTGAGCAGTTAACTGGCGTTAAAACACAATTCGTGCAGGATAATCATTCAAAGTCTGCCGCTAATGTGCTGCGTGGCTTACATTACCAAATTCAGCAGCCACAGGGTAAGTTAGTGCGCGTTGTTGCAGGCGAAGTATTTGATGTTGCTGTGGACTTACGCAAACAATCTAAAACTTTTGGTCAATGGGTAGGTGCTGTTTTATCTGCTGAAAACAAACGTCAAATGTGGGTGCCTGAGGGTTTTGCACATGGATTTTTAGTGTTGAAAGATAATACTGAGTTCTTATATAAAACGACGGATTATTACGCACCTCAACATGAGCGCTGTATTAGGTGGGATGATCCATCACTTGCTATTAAATGGCCCATGTCTGCTTTGACAGGCCATTTTAGCCCTGCGTTGTCTGCTAAGGATCAGTTAGGCTTAAGTTTGGCTGATGCCGATGTGTTTGAATAAAAACTGTTATTTGCAAAGTATTGAATGTACAAGAAAATATTATTAACTGGTATCAGTGGTCAAGTTGGGCATGCGTTGCAGCAAGCGTTTTCTGAGCGTCATACCTTATTTGGCGAATTAGTCTGCCTTGATAGAAACCAGTTAGACTTGTCTGATCAGCAAGCAATACGCGATGTAGTGCAGGCTATTAAGCCTGATTTGATTATCAACCCAGCAGCCTATACCGCTGTAGATAAAGCCGAAACGGAGCCTGGGCTTGCTTATGCGATTAACGCAGTAGCACCTGGCGTGCTAGCTGAAGAAGGGGCCAAACTTGGTGCTAGGCTCATTCATTTTTCAACAGATTATGTCTATGCAGGCAATAAGGTTGGTCTCTACGTTGAGGATGATGCTACCGCACCTTTGAGTGTTTATGGGAAATCTAAACTGGCTGGAGAAGAAGCTATTCGTTCAGTCGGATTGCCACACCTTATTTTTAGAACCTCATGGGTGTATGGTGCCTACGGTAAGAACTTTCTCAATACGATTCTGCGCTTAGCTAAAGAGCGTGACCAACTGAGTATCGTGGGCGATCAGGCTGGTGCGCCAACCAGTAACCATAGTATTGCTGATACGATTGTTCAGGTGCTGGGTCAATGGCATGGGGATGTGTCTGGTGTATATCACCTTGTGAATGCAGGTTTTACCACTTGGCATGGGTTTGCTACTGCAATCGTAGAAGAATACTCGCATTTGCGGTCAGTAAAGGGCTGGCAGCCGCTTAAAGTACAGGTAGAAAACATTCAGGCAATTACCACAGCAGAGTATCCAACCCCGGCTGTGCGCCCGGCTAATTCATGTTTAGATTGTCATCGATTGCATAGAGACTTCTCAGTCACTATTCCTAACTGGCGTGATGCGCTAATCGCTGAACTTAAAGCAATGCCAAGCAATTAAGTCAGACAGTTAAGCCTTAATTAGCCTAATGCGTCTGCCCAGCTGTTTGGTGTTTCGTATAAACGCACTTTTTCTAACTTCAGATGATTACCATATGTGTCCTGATAACGTGCTTTTAGAATTCTAAAAGCTTCTGCGGCCATATTTTCAGCAGTAGGGACAGTTGGAAATACAACTGTTTTATGATTTTTAAGTGTGTTTAAGAAGTTTAAAACTTCTGTATCGTGTTGGTATACTAAAAATGCATGATCCCAAACGTTAACAACAGCATCTTTTGCAATTGCCTTTACATCTGAAAAATCCATCACCATCCCGTTATCAGAAGTATTTTCTGCAGTGATAATATCGCCAGACAGTGTAATTTCGATAGCATATCGATGACCATGCAAGTTTTTACACTGACTCTTGTGATTGGGAATACGATGGCCTGCGTCAAATTCTAGGCGAGTAGTAATATGCATATTGGATTATCATTAAATAGAGATTTTAATAGTACGCTCAGCCATGCTAAACGTAATAAACAAACGCTATTATACCCTCACTCTTTACTGTTGTTGGTTCAGAGATTGATTGCCTATTATTTGAGCTGAATATTGGTAAAGCTGACTAATTAAGAGGTACTTGTTGGCTTTCAAAGTTTGGAAGCCATACGTTGAAATCATCTAGTGACATTGATTTTGAGTAGTAATAGCCCTGGATTTTGTCACATTGCATTTCACTCAGTATATTAAGGCAATTCAAATTTTCAACCCCTTCTGCCACCACGGTTTTACCTAAACTGTGGGCCAATTGAATAATAGAGAGCACTATTTCTCTATCTTGGCTGGATTGTTCGATTTGTTTCACAAAGGATTGGTCGATTTTAACTAAGCTAATCGGCATGTTGCGTAATCGCGTCATAGATGAATAGCCAGTCCCAAAGTCATCTAACGCAAATGAACAGCCAAGTTCAGAAATTCTATGAATGACCGACATTGCTTTCTTTTCGTCTAGTAGTAAATCACTTTCTGTTATTTCAATCACAAGAGACTTTGCTGGAATGTCCCATAATGCAATGGATTGTGAAATGAGTTCTGGGAGGTCAGCATCCAATAAGTCTGGAGAAGATAAGTTGACTGTTAGTGAAAAGCTCTTTTGATGTGTCGTGACAATTTCTGCGATACGCTGACATGCCGTATTAATTAGCCAGCGGATGAAAATTTTGCCAAATCCTTTTTTGTAGATCGTATCGATGAGACGCATCGGTGAAACACCAACCCATTCAGGGTGATGCCAGCGCAACAACAGTTCAGCACTGATACAGCTTGCAATTTTAAGATCATGATGAGGCAAACTTACAATTGGTTGTAAGTAAACTTCTAACTCGTTATTCTGTAAGGCTTCAATTATCGCTTCTTCAAGTGAGTGTGTGCTGGAAAACACACTAGTAATGTGCTGGTCATACATTTCAATTTGATAATGATTAATCATTGCATGATGCAATGCTAGTTTTGCACACTCATACAGTGAGTGTGTTTTTGAAGTGTGTTTGAACGTCGTCACTCCACCAAAGTATGGTTTAACGATGAGGCTATTATTGACTAATGGCAATGATGACTCAAATGCGTGAATGAGCTCTGATGCAATTAAACTCAACTGTGCAGGGAAGTGCAAATTCTCAATCAGAATTCCGAACTCGTTCGGCCCTATGTAAAACAGCCTAGTATCTTGGCTCAGATGTTGTTGAATTAAATCGACAGCCGCCAATGAGAGTTTTGATTGGTCAGCGTTTATCTTTCTCTCTTTTTCAGAGTTAATATTCAGATTTAGTAAAAGTAAACCTAGGCTTATGTGCTCAGCTTCTGCTTTTTTAATGAGCGTTAGCATTACGTTGTGGTTTGGTAATCTTGTCGTTACATCAAAGCTCTTTGAGTAGTCGCGCTGATATTGATCAAACTGGTTGGTAGCAATCGCGAGTAGATGCACTAGTACAAGGTGAAATTTATCGTCACAGACTGGAGTAGTCGAATCTGTGTTGATTTCAGACTGCAGCTTAATACATTGGCTGAGCACCAATGCGTCTTGAAGTTGTGCGCCAGTTTTATAATCTTGCAGCCAACTATGTAGTAACTCATCAATATATTGGTTGAGTTGCGACCAATTTAATTGCTGAGGCCATTGTTGTAAAACATTTAGGAATCTATTTGGCGTATTGTTGGCATTAAAGTTATCTTTAGCAATCTGTTCTAGTGTGATTGCTTCGTAATGATAAGGGCCAGAAAGGTCAGTAGGGCCTAATCGGTAACCCTTCATGATGGTCAGTAAATAGTTGGGTGAAATGTCTAGTGTAAATTCTTGATCTATTATGCTGTAGATTTCTTCTTGGTTTTTCATATTGAATCGTTGGTAGTTTAGCTAAAGTAGTTGTTAATATTGAGACCATAGCTATCAGGCGGTAATCCCCTGACAATTTTGTAAGGCTCTCCGCTTGGCGTTAATGGTAGGTTGATTAAGTTTAGTGTTGGTGGATATTCGTTTTTTGTTTTATCTGGGTTGAGTAAAACCATGACCTTGGGTAGTAGGCGACGAACGCTGTTCTGTTGAATGACCACACCAACCTCGCCAGAGTTTAGCTCAACTAAAGAGCTGACAGGATACATGCCTAAGAATTGTACTAATTGATCAATCAAGTGGCCATCAAACTTGGTGTCTCGCAGTGCATGTATTTTTTCTAGCGCAAACTGGTTATAAACACTTTTTGCATAGGCTTTGTTGCTAGTAAGCGCACAGTAAGTGTCGATAAGTCCTGACATTTGCCCCGTTAGGCTAATTTGTTTACCTTTAAGCTGATACGGATAGCCACTGCCATCAATCCGCTCATGATGTTGTGACACTGTAATCATGGTCGTGCTAGAAATATTATTAGTCACTTCTAGCAGTGCTAAAGCATGGTCTACATGTTTTTTAAACACCTCATATTCTTCCGCAGTGATTTTTTCCTTTTTTTGTAGCAGGTCTTTAGGGATTTTAACTTTCCCTATGTCTTGTAATAAACCAGCTAAACCTAAATCTTTAATTTGTTTCTTTGGCAGTGCCATAAAGTTTGCGAGTGCCATCAATGTAATCGAAACATTGAGTGCGTGATTATAAGAGTAATCATCAGTTTGCTTTAAACGAGCCAGCCATACTAATGCATCTGAATTACGCTCAATACTATCTACCATATCATTCAGCGCCTCATCTACTTTACTTAGATCTACCAGCTGGTTTTCTGCCATCGCATTGAAGAACGCTTGAGTAGCTAATTGTGTTTTTTCATAAACAGGGTAGATGGTGGCAATTTCTTCTTCTACGGGATATTTTTCTTCAATCGCCATCTGTTGCAAATAATCGGCTTTGTTTGCATCTGAGATTTCTCTACCTTGTGTTACTGATGACTCAGTTTGACGACTTTTCTTTTTCCATGACTGACGCCAGCCTTTTAAACCAAGTACAAAGTTTGATAAATCAGTCTTAATTTGTTTAGACAAAGATAAACCTGTTGGTGCGCTCTCTGTATTAATTGCTGCTTCTTGGCTTAAGTAGCTTAAGTTGAAATTTGCATTGTTCTGGTTAGATGTTTGTTGGGTAGTCTGATTGAAGTCTTGAATTTCTCTGATGATATTAAAGAAGGAGCGCTGTTCTTTATTGCCGTCTATCTTTTTATCCCCTGCATGTACTGCATGGCTGGTAGTGTTTAACACCATAGACTGATGGATCGGTGCCGACGCATTGTGTTTAATAGCGACTGATTTTTTAGGGGGAGCCAAATAGTGCTGACCAAGCGAAACGGTGCGGTCAATATAGACAAACTCACATAAAGCCGCAATCGTGGCAATTTGTGACTCGTCTTCAATTAACACGCCTTCCAGTAGAAACGGTGTGCCAAGCCATGGTCGATCAAGCTCACAGACAAACATACCCAACCCTAAAGAGGATACGGGAATTTGTTCTTTACGAATATCAATCAATTGGTTTGATCCTTGATGCTGTTGCACCTCATTGATGTTAGTCTCATTTTACATTCTCTAAACTCACGGTATAGAGATTTTGTTGTGTAATCCTGACTATTTATTACTTTATCTTTGGATAATTTTCCCACTCATTATTTCGTTAGAAATTTGCATGCTTTACGTCTGCAAAATTTACGTAAATACTTCATTTATGCCAACATGAGTGAAGTGATATGAGCACTAGCGGCTTTGGCTAGTGCTGGAAGGTGGTACCCACCTTCCAGTAAGGAAACGATTCTGCCTTGTGCATGTTGTTTCGCTACTTGCTTAATAAATTCTGTCATCCATATATAGTCCTGATCGATTAAGTTCATCCCAGCAAGCGGATCATCAACGTGTGCATCAAACCCTGCAGATACATAAATGATTTCAGGTTTAAATTGGTTAAGGGCGGGCAGAAATTCATGACTGAATGCTTGCTGATATTTTTTCCCATCTGCATTGGCTGCTAATGGTACGTTAATCATGGTCTTGGTTCGGCTATCAAATCCACGATGTGGATAAAACGGATGTTGAAACGTGGAGCAAAGCATCACCTGTGGGTTATATTTAAAGATATCTTCAGTTCCGTCTCCATGATGTACATCAAAATCAATAATTGCAACACGTTTAACTTTGTATTGCGTTAAGGCATGGGCAACGCCAACAGCAATATGATTGAAGATACAAAAGCCCGCACTGTTTGCGCGTCCAGCATGATGGCCTGGTGGCCTGGTACAGCAAAAAGCATTGGCGGCCTTTCCCTGCATCACCAGATCTGTCGCTAATATTGCGGCACCACTAGCATGCAGTGTCGCAGATAAGCTCATAGGCCCCATCGCCGTGTCTGGATCTAACCTTACTAATCCAGCTTTTGGCGATAGTGCGCGAATACGCGCGATGTAATCAGTGCTATGAACTTTCGCCAATTGAGCATCTGTCGCCACTGGTGATTCGTAGATGGCTAAATGATTATAAACATCTTGTTTAATGAGACCGTTTTTAATTGCTGTGATGCGTGCAGGCGATTCCGGATGATTACCATCCATAATGTGTAATAAAGTGTCAGGGTGAGTAATGAATGCCGTTGTCATACCATACCTGTGATGAATTAATGTGCTGAGTGAGTAATCTCAGTACGTAACATTTTATAAATTGCCAATCTTTCTGCCGATATTGTATTCTGGGCTAGTGCCTCTGTGATTGCACAGTCAGGCTCTTGTAGGTGCTTACAGTTATTAAATCTGCATTTTCCAAGTAATGGTCTGAATTCGATAAATGCGTGCTCAAGTTCATCTGTGCTCAAATGATGCAATCCAAACTCTTGTAAACCTGGAGAGTCAATTAGCCGGCTATTCTCATCAAGATGGTAAAGGTGAGCAGCAGTCGTTGTATGCTTGCCGCTGTCTAGCACTTGGCTTACCTCTTGAGTCCGTACTGCTTCATTAGGTAACAATGCGTTAATCATGGTTGATTTCCCCATGCCAGATTGACCCACCAAAATACTGACTTCATTCTGCAAATACGGTCTAAGACTTGATATATCTTCTTTTGCTGATAAGGGTAGTACTTGATAGCCTAATTTAGTATATAGCGCCAGTTTTTGTAACGCATCGTGGTTATCGGCTAAATCGCACTTGTTGAGAACGATCAGCGCTTTAATCCCTGCTGCTTCTGCTGCAATTAAACAGCGATTGAGCAATGCCTCGTAGAAACTAGGCTGTGTCGCCAATACAATAATAATCTGTGTGACGTTTGCTGCAAGCATTTTGCTTTTAAATGCATTGCTCCGAAACAGTAAAGTTTTGCGTGGCAGAGTGGATTCGACAACCCCCTCATGCTTATCAGTAAGTTTGAGGGTGACCAAATCACCACAAGCGAGATCAGTCTTTTTACCACGGGTAACACAGCTGATTCGTTGCTTGGTGTCAATGAGTTCTACTTGATAGCGTTTGCCATAAGCGGCAACGACGGTGCCTTGCAAGCTTGTTTCATCTTGCGCATTTTTAGAGATACTCACGTGCTCACTATTCTGTAAATTTATAGTATTGTTGATTAAGATATTTTGCAACGTTAAGCTCTTCATCTTCAAACCACTTCAAGCCCAACATCGTATTGCAATTACGAACTTGTGTAGCTAAAGCCTTGGAATTCTTTACTTTACGTAGCTCACGTGTATATATGCCAGAGCCATCACCACCATAACTAGATGCGTGGCAGCGGATGCAATGCTGATTAACCAGTATTTTTCCAGCTGAAGCGTCTGCATCTTGAAAAGGTTCAGCAGAAGCACTACTAGTGATGAGCAGCAATACTATATATCGCAATAACTTCATCTGGATTACCTTTTCAATAATGATGCTAACTAGTATACGCCGCTAATTTCGAAATTCTAATACTTGCTGGTGGGTGAGAGTCATAAAAAGCAGAATGCAATGGGTCAGGCGTTAATGTAGACGCGTTGTCTCGATATAACTTCACTAAGGCTTCAATTAAATATTGAGCATTAGCATGCTTAGCAGCGTAGCTGTCAGCTTCAAATTCATTTTTGCGTGAGTAGCTTGCCATGATTGGTCTTAATATGAACAAGAATACAGGTGAAACCAATAAAAATAAAACCAATGCCATATAGTTGCTCATTTGGCTTACACCTAGGCCTGAATAAAACCAAGGCTGATTCATCAACCAACCAAGCAATGCTAAACCTAGGAAGCTCACAAAAAACATCATTGCAATACGTTTAATCACATGGTGATGTTTGAAGTGTCCCAGTTCATGAGCGAGTACAGCTTCAATTTCATCTGGGTTAAGTCTATCAAGCAGAGTATCAAAGAACACGACACGCTTTGACGCACCAAAGCCAGTAAAGTATGCGTTACCGTGGCTACTGCGTGCTGAGCCATCCATTACAAACAAACCTTGCGATTTAAAGCCACATTTAGTTAGTAATATTTCAATTCTTTGTTTCAAGTTTTGATCTTCAAGTGGTGTGAACTTGTTGAAGAACGGTGCGATAAAAGTTGGGTAAATTGCAAGCATCAAAAGATTAAATACACTCCAGATTACCCAAAGGTACAACCACCAGTACTGACCAGCACCTTGCATTAACCAAAGCGCTGCAAAAAGAATTGGTGCACCTAAAATGATGCCGACTACACTTTGTTTAATGAGGTCACTAAAAAACATTGCGGGTGTCATTTTGTTGAAGCCAAACTTCTCATCTACAACAAAGGTCTTGTAATATTCAAATGGTAAGTCGATTACACTACTTACAAGCATAGCGCTCACAATGACGAGTGCGCCGCGTGCAATTTCATGGTCAATGATGAGGTTACGCCATACTTCATCAATCCACTGTAAGCCACCACCGATTGTTAACACAGCCAACAATATAGCCTGCATAGAAGCTTCTATGAGCGCTAGTTTTGTTTTGTCGGTGGTGTAATCTGCCGCTTTTTGGTGTGCTTCAAGCGCGATGTTCTCGCTGAATGCGTTAGGCACTTGATTGCGATGCGACTGCACGTGTGCAATATGTCTATTTCCAAGCCATATGCGCACTAATGTGGTTGCAACCAGCAATGTAATGAAAGTGATTGTGAGTGTTTGAGCCATTTTATCGTTCGTTTAAAATTGAATTAAGTTAATATATGTATTGTGAAGCATTTTAGATATGATGGTTCACCAAGTTTACTTAATAATACTCATTTTAATGGAAATCATGATGACAGCTTCAGACAATACGACAAATCAGAATAATTTAATTTGGCTTGATATGGAAATGAGCGGTTTGCTCCCAGATTCTGACCGTATTTTGGAGCTGGCGGCAGTGGTAACCGATGCGGATTTGAATGTAATCGCTGAGTCCCCAGTATTCGTTGTACATCAGACTGATGCAGTATTAGATGGTATGGATGCATGGAACAAAGGCGCACATGGTCGTTCCGGCTTGATAGATAAAGTAAAAGCCTCTACATTATCTGAAGCAGAAGCTTCAGCGCAGATGATTGAGTTTCTGAAAGCACATGTTCCTGCTAATAAGTCACCGATGTGCGGTAACTCTATCTGTCAGGATCGGCGTTTCATGGCGAGATACATGCCAGAGTTAGAGAGCTTCTTTCATTATCGTAATTTAGATGTGAGTGTTTTTAAAGAGCTTGCACGCAGATGGAAGCCGGAGATTTATTCCGGTTTTAAAAAAGCTAGTCGCCATGAAGCGTTGGCGGACATTTATGAGTCAATCGATGAGCTTAAGTATTACCGCGAACATTTTATTGTGAAGTAATTACCGCAAGGCAATATAAAAAAGAGGGCGCCTATCAAGGCGCCCAAAGGGGAGAAAATCGGCTTAGGAGATATATGTAAGCTTGATTTTATATAAGCATCAAGCATGCCAACTTTCATCCCCTGCTTTTTGATGTGGTTTTAAATGAGTGATTGATACAAAGCCAGATATTCCTGTGCGCTTTTATCCCAACTCAGATTTTGTGACATTCCATTTTTTTGTAACTGCTTCCAAGTTTTAGGTGAGTTCATGAACATATCCAATGCTCGGTGAACGCTAGCAATTAAACCATCTGCACTTGCCTCAACCATGACAAATCCATTAGCAGTGTTATTTGCCAAGTGCGCCGTATTAGCATCGATAATCGAGTCTGCAAGGCCGCCTGTAGCATTAACGATAGGTGGTGTGCCGTAAGCTAATCCATATAGCTGATTCAAGCCGCAGGGCTCAAAACGTGAAGGCATAATAAACATATCGCAACCAGCCATAATCTGGTGAGATAAAGGTTCGTTATAACCTATTGTAGCGCTGACGCGATTTGGATTGTTCGCTGCAACTTTTAAGAAGGCTGATTCCAACTCAGTTTCACCACCACCTAGCAATGCAAACTGGCAACCTTGATCAATTAAACTCTGCAGGTGTGGGAGTAGCATGTCTAAGCCTTTTTGATGTGTAAGGCGACTAACTACGCCCAATAATGGTGCGCCTGCATCAGTATCGAGCCCAAGTTTTTGCTGCAACGCTTTTTTAACCTGTTTTTTACCAGCTAGTTTTGTTGCACTATAGTTCTTGATTAAATATGGGTCTGTTTCTGGATTCCACTCATCAGTCTCTATGCCATTTAGTATCCCTTTAATTTCATCTCCTCTTTTACTGAGTAGTCCCTCTAATCCAAAACCAAAGGCGGTTGTCTGTATTTCTTGTGCGTAGCGTGGACTAACGGTTGAAATCCCATCAGCATAGAATATTCCAGCTTTCAAAAATGATAATTGGTTGTGATATTCAAATCCCTCGATACTGAACCCTGCGCTAGGTAAACCTAAGCTCGTCACCCAATGAGGAGGGTAGCAGCCTTGAAATGCCATGTTATGCAAACTAATAATAGATTTAGCCTGAGCATGTTCTGTGAGCTTCATGTATGCGGGAGTGAGTCCTGTTTGCCAGTCGTTGCAATGAACAATATCAGGTTTCCAGTCGGCCATTGGAGATTGGTTGCTTGCTAAAATAGCCGCAACTTTTGACAATACGCCAAAACGGATTGGATTGTCCTGCCATTCCAGTCCTTGTGTATCTGCATAAGGGCCACCATCTCGCTCATAAATATTAGGGGCCTTAATCACCATTACTTTGACTTGCGTTTCTGCAATCGTGCCACTTTGTAATTCTGCCTGACCAATATGAGGCAGGTGGTCTATGTGTGCCACTGTTTTTAGGTCTTGCAATGAGTTCAATACAGCTGGGTAGCCGGGAATCAGTATGCGAATATCAACCCCCAAGCCTTGTAGGGCGTTGGGTAAAGAGCCGCTAACATCCGCTAATCCACCTGTTTTTATCAGTGGAAAAACCTCGGAGCTCACAAATAACACTTTCATTGCCATGATTTTCTCGCTAAAGTTCTTATGTTTATTCTAGTATTGGCTATATTTATTAGAAGATTTTACTATACGACCATACTAATCTGGGTTTAAGAATATGAATTCCGCAATAAATTTTACAAATACAGTTGCTGTAGGTTTAGGCGCCGCGTTAGGCGCATGGAGTCGATGGGGCCTAGGGATTGCGTTTAATGCAATATTGCCAAATTTGCCACTTGGAACACTGATCGCTAACTTAAGCGGTGGCTTGTTAATGGGCGTTGCGATGGGTTTAATTGGCCTAGGTAGTTTAGATCACCCAAGCTTGCGGTTATTTGTTACGACAGGTTTTCTTGGAGGGCTCACAACATTCTCTGCTTTTACTGGGGAAAGCTTATCATTGTTGCATAGACACGAGTACCACCTGGCCACTTTCCATGCGTTTACTCATATGTTCGGCGCATTGTTGATGGCGGCATTAGGCGTTGCTGCTGTGCAGTATGTTAAACATTAATCGTATGATATTGAATTTTCTGTTGAAAGCTTAGTCACAGCATCATCTACTTTATTGATATCCTAAGTGAGTAAAATGCGTTTATTAACAAGAGCTTCAAAAGTAAGCTTATCAGCGTTACTTTCAATGATTATTTTATCGGTGGCTAATATGGCAAATGCGGCTTGTCCTGATTTATACAATCATCAATTTTCAACCTTACAAGGTGAGAAAGTTAACCTTTGCGATTATCAAAACAAACCAATTTTAGTTGTTAACACGGCAAGCAGGTGTGGTTTTACACCACAGTTTGAAGCGCTGGAGGGGTTGTATAGTCAGTACAAGGATCGTGGTCTCTTAGTGATTGGTTTTCCTTCAAATGACTTCAAGCAAGAGCTAAGTGATGATAAGCAGATTGGTGACTTTTGTAAGTTAACTTATTCAGTTAAATTTCCGATGATTACAAAATCCTCTGTCACTGGAAAAACGGCAAACCCGTTTTATAGGCAATTAATTGCAAAAACTGGTCAGTCGCCAAGTTGGAATTTCTTTAAATACGTTATTTTGCCAGGGGGCAATGATGTTTATGCCTTTAGTAGTGATGTGAAACCTAATGCAGCAGAAATTATGAGTAAAATTAAGCCTAGTTTGAAATAGTGATGGCTTAAGCGTCAATACAATAAAAAAAGGTGCGATAAGCACCTTTTTTTATTGTATTCAAGAGGATGGCTAGCTATTTGCTAATCGCAGGGTGTCTCATTTTTTCCAGAATAATTGCAGAAAGTTCTTCAACAGAGCGACTCGTGGAGTCAGCCCAAGTGATTCCTGCTGTACGCATTAAGTTTTCAGCAGTTGCAATCTCTTGACGACAGTTTTCTAATGAAGCATAAAAGCTTCCAGCCCTGCGTTCATTCCGTACTGCATGAAGCCGTTCTGCTTTGATAGTTAAACCAAAAATCTTACCTAAGTGTTTATGTAATACTGCAGGTAAAGTGCCGCGCTCGAAGTCTTCAGGGATCAGCGGATAGTTGGCTGCCTTAACCCCAAACTGCATGGCAAGGTAAACGCTAGTCGGTGTTTTTCCGCAACGTGATACACCAACGAGTATCACTTCGGCTTCTTCCAAACCATTATTGGTCATGCCATCGTCATGATTAAGCGTAAAGTTAATTGCTTCCATGCGCTCATTGTAGCTACTGCCCATAACGCTATGGGCAATACCAGCACCGGTAAGTGGTTTTTGATCCAACTCTAAGCCGAGAGGGTCAATAAATGTATTAAACAAGTCAATAAAGTAGGCATTACATTGCTTTAATGAGTTACGTAAAGCAATGTCGCCTAAGGTCATAATCACCACTGGACGACCGCCATCTTCTTCTGTCGCTAGTGCAATCGCCTCTTGCGCAAGCCTTATCTTCTCAAGCGTGTTGGTAAACGGGAGGCGCACTTGCTTAAAGTGAGTGCTAGGAAAGTGTTCTAGCAGCTTACCTAGAGCGCCTGCCGTAATACCTGTGCCGTCCGAAATGAAGAACGCGGTACGATTGATCATGACAGTTTATCCATATTGACTAGCTTTTGTTTTTGGTCAGAAGCTGCCAAGTTGCCACGACTGTATCAGGGTTAAGTGAAATAGACTTAATGCCTTCATCTACTAACCATTCCGCAAAGTCAGGATGATCTGAAGGCCCTTGACCACAAATGCCCACATATTTACCTAAGCGGTTGCAAGTACTAATGGCCATTTTCAATAATACTTTTACCGCATCGTTACGCTCATCAAAGCCATCTGCAAGGATGCCTGAGTCACGATCCATCCCTAACGTTAGCTGTGTTAGGTCATTAGAACCAATTGAGAAGCCGTCGAAGTAAGCTAGGAACTGCTCTGCAAGTAGCGCGTTAGACGGAATCTCACACATCATAATCAGGCGTAAACCATTTTCACCACGTTTAAGACCATTTGCAGCCATGATTTCAGTCACTGCTTTTGCTTCAGCAATGGTACGAACGAAAGGAATCATTAACTCAACATTGGTTAAACCCATTTCATCACGTACTTTTTTCATGGCAACACATTCCATTGCAAAGCACTCTTTAAAGTCTTCTGCCATGTAACGTGCTGCGCCACGGAAACCGATCATTGGATTTTCTTCATCTGGCTCGTAGATCTCGCCACCTACTAATTTTTTGTATTCGTTAGATTTAAAATCTGAAGTACGCACAATAACTGGTTTTGGATAGAACGCAGCTGCAATAGTAGCTACGCCTTCCGCTACTTTGTCGATATAGAATTGTTTAGGTGAAGCATAGCCGCGTGAGCGATTTTTAATCGTGGTTTGAATCGCGCTTGGCATTGCATCCATGTTCAAAATCGCTTTTGGATGGATACCTACCATGTTGTTAATCACAAATTCTAAACGAGCTAAGCCTACGCCATCATTTGGTGTTTTAGCAAAGCTGAATGCCATATCTGGGTTGCCAACGTTCATCATAATCTTACATGGCGCTGGTTTAAGAGCAGCAGCAGCTTGCGTGCTTACGTCATATTCGATCTCGCCGTGGTACACAAATCCTGATTCACCTTCAGCACATGATACAGTAACGATTTCACCTTCACGTAATACATCCGTAGCGTTAACAGCACCAACAATTGCAGGTATACCTAATTCACGCGCGATAATCGCCGCATGACAGGTACGACCACCACGATTAGTGACTAAAGCACTTGCGCGTTTCATCACTGGTTCCCAGTTAGGATCTGTCATGTCAGCAACTAATACGTCACCTGGTTGCACTAAGTGCATATCTGCTGGGTCAAGCACGATACGTACAGGGCCCACGCCTACTTTTTGCGTAACAGCACGACCTACCACTAGTGGTTTCTCGCTATGTTTGTTAAGTTTGAATGTCTCTGTCACGTTGTTCACTGCTTCTTGTGACTTTACGGTTTCAGGACGTGCTTGCAAGATATAGAGCTTATTGTCTACACCATTTTTACCCCATTCGATATCCATTGGACAACCGTAATGTTGTTCAATGGTCATTGCATAACGTGCTAGCTCTAACACGTCTTCATTTGATAATGAGTAACGGTCGCTATCAGCTGGATCCACGTCGATGGTATGTGTACTTTTGCCAGCACGAGTTGCATCACTGAATACCATTTTAATCAATTTAGAACCCATGGTGCGGCGTACAATTGATGGTTTACCTTGCGCCAACGTTGGTTTGTGTACGTAGAACTCATCAGGGTTTACTGCACCTTGTACGACAGTTTCGCCTAGGCCGTAAGATGATGTGATAAACACAACATCTTTAAAGCCAGACTCTGTGTCAATCGTAAACATGACGCCTGCACAGCCAATATCGCTACGCACCATCTGTTGAACACCAGCTGAAAGTGCAACGTCAGCATGTACAAAGCCTTTGTGTACACGGTATGAAATCGCACGGTCGTTATATAAAGAAGCAAATACTTCTTTAATAGCGTGCAAGATGTTATCTAAGCCTTGAATATTTAAGAACGACTCTTGCTGGCCCGCAAAAGATGCATCTGGTAAATCTTCTGCTGTTGCTGATGAACGAACAGCAAACGTAGCGCCGTTGCCTGATTTGGCAGTCAAGATTTCATAGTTTTCAGCAATTGCTTTTTCTAAAGCTGCTGGAAATGGTGCTGCCATAATCCACTCACGTACTTGCTTGCCGCAAATTGCTAACGCTTGTGTGTCATCGACGTTTAATTTATCAAGTTCAGCATTGATTTTGGCATCCAAGCCATTTTGCGCTAAAAACTCACGATATGCATCTGCTGTAGTCGCAAAGCCAGTAGGGACTCTTACACCTTTTGCAGTTAGCTGAGAAATCATTTCGCCTAATGATGCATTCTTACCGCCGACTGAAGGTACGTCTACGTTGCGTAAATTTTCAAATGGAATAACGTGGGCTGACATGATAGTTCCTTAGATGTTTCTAACAAATGATTAATTTTCTAACTTTAAACTCGCGCTTCATTTAAGACTTAAATTCATTCCGTTGAAGAGCCTTTTGAACCGAAGGGAGATGAAATGCGTTAGATTATTTTAGTAATCCCTTATTTTGCCTAATTATGTTGGGGTTGTCACCTGAAAAACTACACATTGAATAAATTCTTTGATTTTTAAATATGCTTTAACCCTAAATGTTTGGGACATCATGTTGAGAATTATGAAAATTGCTTAGGCTAAGCTAAAATATGAATGGAAACTAAATAATCATCATTAATACATTCATTATGCAATCTTACAGAGTACAAAACGGCCTAGCTAATGGCTGTCTCACTAAATCTAACTTTAGTAGGCATTATCAATGACCGCAAGTATTGAGGTGTCAACCAGTGCTCGTTTGCATATGGGGTTTTTTGATTTGCATGGTGGCTTGGGTCGAAAGTTCGGTAGTATTGGCTTGAGTCTAGCTGAGCCAAACTTGGTGCTAAGTGCAAAGCCATCAAAGGTATTGAATGTATCTGGCACAGACTCGGTACCTGAGTCTGTGATTTTAAGGGTTACTGCAGTTGCGCAACAAATTTTAAGTGCGATGGGTATTGCAGAGGCCGTTGAAGTTAATGTTAGTCAATCTGTGCCTGAGCACTCAGGTTTAGGCTCTGGAACTCAAATGGCACTAGCTACTGGTGCTGCGATTAGTTATTTGTATCAGCTTAACTTAAGTACGGTGCAGATTGCTACGATGACAGGACGAGGTAGACGCTCTGGGGTTGGTATTTCTGCATTTGATTATGGTGGTTTGTTGATAGATGGTGGTCGTGCGCTATCTTCAACCCATTCAACGCCACCGCCGATGCTGGCAAGATATGATTTTCCCGAAGAGTGGGCTATATTACTAGTTTTCGATACAACTGAGCCTGGTATTCATGGTGAGCAGGAGAGGGCGGCGTTTAATGAGTTGCCCGCATTTTCAGAAAGTTTGGCAGCACATTTGTGTCGACATGTATTAATGCAGGCTATGCCAGCATTAGTGGAGCGAGATTTATCAGCCTTCGGGCAAAGTATTCAGGTGTTGCAGCAGCATGTAGGAGATTACTTTCTGCCTGTTCAAGGTGGACGCTACGCAAGTCATTTGGTAAGTGCTGTGCTCGAGCGCCTAGAAACAATGGGGGCGCAGTGTTTTGGACAGAGCTCTTGGGGGCCAACAGGCTTTGCTATATTTGCCAATCGACATGAAGCAGATATGCATTTGCAACAGCTAAAAATAAGTTTTACCGACCATGCGCTTTCATGGAAAATTTGCAGTGCATGCAATCATGGTGCAAAATTCAATAAATTCGACATAACCGTATAATTTTTAAATTGGTTAGGTTAAAAAATTAATACAAACACACAACCTTTAAGGAAAGTAACAATGGAAAAAGCCAGCATTTTGCATGTATTCACAGCCGCCAAGAACGCTAGCCCGTTTGATGTCAACATGGCTTTTGACGCCGGTTTTGATAAAGTTGTACCGTATACGAATGTTGAACTCTCTGAGGTAACAGGTCTAACACAAGATGCAATTTTCTCACGAGGTCTCTCTGGCGTGAAACGTGAAGGCATTTTTATCGGTGGTCGTGATATCGACTTAGCGATGGATATGTTGAGTGCTGCCAAGAAGGCAATGTTCGCACCTTTCGCCTGTTCTGTGTTTGCTGACCCATCAGGTGCCTTTACTACAGCAGCTGCGATGATTGCAAAAGTAGAAGCCCATCTTAAAGAAAACTTTGGTGAGAGCTTGAGCGGTAAAACATTAAGCGTGTTTGGTTCTACAGGCCCAGTTGGAAGTTGTGCATCAATTATTGCAGCGCAGCAAGGTGCTAATGTGCAGATGGTTGCGCATAGTTCAGTAGCTTCGGTTGAGCCTAAGGCTGCCGCTTGGAACGAAAAATACCAAGTGAGTATGAAAGTGGTGGACGGTACAACAGAGGCTAAAAAAGAAGAGATTCTTGCTCAGTCTGATATCGTGATTTGCTCAGCTGCTGCTGGAGTACAAGTGATTAGCAAAGAGCAGTTGGCACTTGCAAAAAATCTAAAAGTTGTTGCTGATGTGAATGCTGTTGCGCCACTTGGTGTGCAAGGTGTTAATGTAAGTGACGACGGTGTTAAGATCGAAGGTACTAATATTTACGGTATCGGTGCAATTGCTGTCGGTCAGTTGAAGTACAACACACAGCATCAATTGCTTAAACAAATGATGCCAACAGATCAGCCATTTGAAAAACCTAAGTATTTGGAATTTGCTGCGGCGTTTAAATTGGCGCGTGAGTTATTAAAAATTCACTCTTAATTGTTGCCCTATCAGCGCGGCCCTTTGTTGAGGCGGCAGTCAACGCTGGATATAATGTTGTTGCTATTGATGCATTTTCCGATGAGCAGACTGTTGCCTTGGCAGAAAAAGTGCTGACTGTTCGTTGTGATGAGCTAGGATTTATCGCTGATGATTTACTGCAAACGCTCCATCGCCTAGATAAAGAAGGGATGGAGCTACGCCAGTTTATTGGCTTGGCATATGGGAGTGGGTTTGAAGCGCAGCCTCATTTGCTGCAAAAAATTGCTGAGTTAATTCCTGTAATAGGCAACACTTCAGTCAGTTTAGCGGCAGTGAAAAATGCCAGTATTTTTTTTGCTACCATGCAAAAATTGAATATCAAGCACCCTAGAACTTTTGATCAATTACCAGCGAATGTTGATCTAAGCTTGTATGTACAAAAGTTCTCTGGTGGTTGCGGTGGTGTACATATCAAACCTGCACAGTCGATACAAAATCATTTATCAGAGAATCACTACTTCCAAAATGTAATGGAAGGGTTACCTGTTTCATTGTTGTTTATCACTAATGGTAATGAAGTCGAGGTTGTAGGATTTAATGAGCAGTGGTTGAGCGTTAATGCACAGACTCCATTTCGCTACGGTGGCGCAGTAAGTCATGCTGATTTGTCTGTGAGTGTAAAGCAGCAATTGTTAAGTGCAGCACAGCAGCTCACAGTTGCATTTGGCTTGGTTGGTCTGAATAGTCTGGATGCTATAGTACAAAGCGCCAGTCAAAAAGTGAAAAGTGCGGAAGAAAAATGTCCGGAAGTACAAAGTGCAGAGCATGTGTATGTGTTGGAAGTCAACCCCAGATTAAGTGCTACTGTTGATTTGTATGCAAATGAAGAAAAGGCGTTATTTTATCGTCATGTTGAGGCTTGTTTATCCAAACAATTGATAGGAGCCATCGGGTATAAGTCACAAGAGATAGTATCAAGTATCTCTAAGGCACATGCTGTTGTATATGCAGATATTGATGTAACCTTAATACTTGGAATAGATTGGCCTAGTTGGGTGACAGATACACCTATCCAATTGGATAGGCCATTAAAAATAATGGCTGGTGCTCCAATTTGCAGTGTGATTGCGTATGCTGATAGTGCAGATGCAGCAAAAAAAGAAGTGCTGACTAGAGTGCAGCAGATTAAAAATTTATTACAATCTTCTCATTAAAAAACCTTGCTTCCATGAGGCAAGTGAGTAGTGCAAAGGAAAAAAATGCAAAATACCACTTCACCACAAACGTTGGCAAGTCAACCTAGTGTTAATCAGCTTAGTGCTCCTTTAGTAAAAAGACTAATAGAGCAGGCGGATACTTTACATGTTGGGGTCTCTAAACACGCCTCTGGCTGTACGATCATCGATGCAGGTATCCAGTTTCCTGGTTGTGCCGAGGCTGGTCGTTTAATTGCTGAAATCTGTATGGGTGGCTTAGGTGTGGTCAGCCTGCAGGCTGACGACCGTTTCGCAGATTGGCATGATGCAATTGCAGTGACTTCAACACAGCCAGTGTTTGCTTGCTTGGCCAGTCAATATGCTGGTTGGGCATTAAGTCATGAGAAATTCTTTTCATTAGGGTCTGGTCCTGCACGTGCACTGGCGCAACGCGAAGATTTGTTTAAAGAGCTTGAATATGTAGATAGTGGTGCCAGCACTTGTATCGTTTTAGAAACAGATAAAGTGCCACCTATTGAAGTTGTTGAGAAAATTTTACGTGATACTAAAATGTCACCAGAGCAGCTAACTATCATCTTAACGCCAACAACAAGTGTTGCTGGCGTAGTGCAAATTGTTGGTCGAGTGCTAGAGGTGGCGTTGCACAAAGCACATACTTTACATTTTCCGCTTGAAAACATTGTGAGTGGAACGGGTTTGGCTGTGTTGCCACCAGTAGCAAATGATTTTATGACCGGTATGGGTCGTACTAATGATGCTATTTTATTTGGCGGCTTTGTGAGCCTGCAAGTGAAAGGTGATGATGCCGCAGCCGCTAAATTAGCGCAAAATTTGCCAAGTAGTGCGTCTAAAGACTACGGTAAAACATTTGCTGAGGTATTTAAATTTTACGACATGGATTTTTATAAAATTGATCCAATGTTATTTAGCCCAGCTAAAGTGGCTGTGACTAACATTGATACAGGTAATGTGTTCGAAGCTGGTCAATTAAATGCAGATTTGATTAATTTATCATTTCGTTAAGAATCTTGAATTAAGCCCTGCCTTTAAGCCCTGAGTTAGTTTAATTTTTAATCAATTGTTCATTTGAAAATACCTATTTTTACCGATGATGCTGGTTGGCAGGGCAACCAGCTAAAGCTTGCATTTGCAAAACGGGGTGTCGAAACCACGTTCGTATCTCTGCAAGATTGCGTAATTAATTTAGCGCAACAGCGTCCACATATCGAGATTCCACATTTTGATACTAATCCGCCAGCTGCATTTGTGCGCGGAGTGGCTGGTGGTACTTTACCTCAGGTCATTACTCGTTTAAATGTGTTGCATATGCTTACGATGCAAGGCGTTCGTGTTTACAACCAAGTACGCGCAATTGAACGTACTGTTGATAAAGCGATGACGAGTTTTTTGTTGCGAGAACATGATGTGATGACACCTGCTACTTGGGCTTGCGAATCTAGATCGCAAGCAGAGATGGTGCGGGAACAAGCTCAGAAAAATCATCAACAGCTAGTATTAAAACCGCTTTTTGGATCTCAAGGTCAAGGTGTGCGTCAACTAAGTGCTGATGAACCTTTACCTGTGCCGATGCAGCAGTATGTAGATGGTATTTATTACTTTCAGGAGTTTATTGAAACGGCAGATACCCCACACGACTATCGCGTATTTGTGGTGGCTGGCAAAGTAATTTCAACCATGCGAAGGCTCGGTAGTGGTTTTGTCAATAATGTCGCTGCTGGTGGGCGCTGTGAGGCTGTGCAAGCTAATCATGCAATGATAGAAATTGCCTTGAAAGCAGCTGAAGCAGTTGATATAGATTATTGCGGTGTTGACGTTATTCAGGCTGTCACTGGTGAGTATTTTGTGCTGGAAGTGAATAGTATTCCTGCTTGGCGAGGTCTTCAGAGCGTTACCGATTTTAATATTGCTGAAGCACTGGTCGATGATTTTTTGCGAAAAATTGATTGAATGTCTTGAGCGATGACAGGTATAACTAACAAGACAGATACAATTCGTAGGTTAACGCAAGATCAATTAGCGCTAGCCTATAAAAACGCATGCATGGGGGAGTTGCAGGCGTTAAAGCCAGGTAACGTGCATGCATTTTCAGATGGGCATGGTATGACGATTCAGGACTTTATTCAAAGTGCTGATGTAACCGCAGACCCTATTACTAGAGTAGGACTCTCTGTCGGTGAGCGTGTATTTTACTCAGTAGAGGCCACAAAAAATGCGGTTGGGCAAAATACTAACTTAGGGATGCTTTTGTTATGCGCGCCACTAATGCAAGCTGCATTGAGTTTGTCAGAGGGCCAGTCTTTATGGAGTCAATTGAATCGAACATTGGATCAGTTAAGCATAAGTGATGCCATTCTAGTTGCTAAAGCCATTGTTCTGGCTAATCCAGGTGGTTTGGGAGTGTCTAATCGGCATGATGTGCATGAGGCACCACAAGTTAATTTGCTTGAAATGATGCGTTCAGCGCAAGATAAAGACCGTATTGCTTGGCAATATGCTAATACATTCCAAGATGTAGTAAGTTTGGGTGTTAATTTATATGCGGATGCTTTGCTTAAATGGGAAAATTCTGCGTGGGCAACAACTGGATTATATTTGGGATTTTTATCTCAGTATGCCGACACCCACGTACAACGCAAGCATGGCGTAGAGATTGCGAATACCCTCATGCAAGAGGCCAGAGAGCTTGAGTCTGACTATTGGGATGCACACAATCCTAAAATAATGCAGAAACGCTTGCTTGAATGGGATGCGTCACTTAAAGCAAGAAAAATTAATCCAGGAACAAGTGCTGATTTGACGGTAGCAACTCTGTTGGCAAGTCACTTGGTGTTGATGACATAAACATTATTATTGCGGTGCATTACGTTCAATCTAGCTATTGATTGGTATCGCTTCAAAATATACGTTTTAAGTATGATTAAGTGCTTCAGATATTCAGAGTATCTAGGCAATGGGCGTTAACAATTTGGAATAAAAAATATAAATGAAAATAGCGCTGTTGGAAGATGACCTAGCATTTGCCGAAATATTGATTGAGTGGCTACAGGAGGCTAACTTTGAGGTCGATAATTTTAAAACCGGCATAGATTTTTTGCGCAGATTTCCACATGAGCAATATGATTTATGTATATTCGACTGGGCGTTGCCAGATATGGAGGGGCCCGATGTGATGGTTAGCATTAAGCTTAGAGCCAATAAGTTACCTCCAATTATCTTTTTTACAGGTAGATCTGAGGAGCAAGATATTGTTCGCGTGATTGAGGCAGGGGCCGACGATTATGTTGTTAAACCAGCCAGTCGACCTTTGCTGATGGCGCGCATTAATGCGCTGCTTAGACGTACATCGAATCAGCTTTTGGATGAGACTAGTTACGAGTTTGATGCATTGAAATTTGATGTGAAGTTAAGAGTTGTAACACTTGCTGGGGAAGAGGTTAAGCTAACAGATAAAGAGTTTGATTTGGCATTATATTTCTTGAAGAATGAAGGCGCTTTGTTATCAAGAGTGCATTTGATGAACGTGGTGTGGGGTACTAGTTCTGATGTGGAGACACGTAAAGTTGATGTGCATATTAGTCATCTACGATCAAAACTAAAGCTTATGCCAGAATATGGCTGGAAGCTAACATCAATATATCAGCAGGGCTATCGGTTAGAACGCAATTGCTAGTGAATTGCAATTATCAGCGGCAATTAGTTTACAAAATTTAACATGTTTGCGCTGCTTGTGTAGCGCAATTTTAACGATGTTCATGGTATTTTGTTCACCACTTCCCGTTTGAAAATTAACTTGCATGATGACAAAAAAAATAGAATATTTCTCTTGTAGGATATTTACATTATCCCAGCACTTCTATGAGCTAGAACTGCAGCAATCTAATCGTATCGCTGTTGTAAGTCACTAATGCAAATGAATGACAGGCTCTTTACAGCAATTGCACTTGCCTTAATCGCCTGCGTGGTGGGGATTAGTGAGGTGTTGGTCCGATTTGATCATTTATATTATGATTTAGGACGGCACTTTAGTTTCAAGCGCGCACCAGATAATATCGTCATTGTTGCAATCGATGAGAGAAGTATAGAAGCGATTGGGAGCTGGCCTTGGTCTAGAAGGTTCCATACTGAGCTTATTAATCATTTAATTAACGAAAAACCAAAAGCAATTGGATTCGGTATCACTTTCTCCGATCCAGAGCGTGATGCTACGGAAGTCGACTATGCTTTTGCCGAAGCAATTCAACGAGCAGGAAATATTGTACTACCTGTTTTGCTTGAGGCGCCTTATGTAGGGGCTTCTGTCAAGCAAATCTTCCCAACTCCATTGTTGGCTTCAGCAGTAGCAGGCTTAGGCCGTTTACATGTTTCGTTAGATGCTGATGGCGTAGCCCGTAATCTTTATTTGTGGGAGGGCTTGTCAGTAGGTGGCTCACCCGCACTAGGGTTGCCGCACTTTTCACAGGCCATATTGCAAGTGGCTAATTTATTGCCTACTAATATGAATATTATTCCACCTACTATTCATTTAGCTAAGCCCAGTGTTAACCCTAGTAGTGGCTATGAAGCGCAACGCTTGATTTCTAACTCGCCGCGTAAAATTAATTTCTTCGGAGCACGTGGGCACTTTCATCAAATTTCTTATGTTGATGTGCTGGCTAATAAATATTCATCAGGATTTTTTAAAGATAAAGTTGCATTGATCGGTGTCACAGCACAGGGGGTAGGAGATGTATTACTCACGCCTGTTTCAAGCGATTCGGAACCAATGTCAATGATTGAATTTCAAGCGAATGCGATAGCCACGATGCAAAGCTCATCATTGGTGGTGGATGCGCCAAAGTGGATTGTCAGTTTGTTGTGTGCATTATTAGCGATATTACCGCTGTTATGGCTGTCTAGACTTCCTCCGTTGAAGTCTGTGTTATTGATTACAATATACTTGATTGTGATTATCTTGCTTTCACTCTCTATCGTTCACTGGTGGGGTATTTGGGTTCCTACGTCGGGAGCCTTAATCGCGATATTGTTGGCATATCCAATCTGGAGTTGGCGCAAGCTTAATTCAGCACAATTATCTTTAGATCGAGAGTTACAAAGATTACGTGATGAGTTATCAGCCTTAGGTATGGTGACTGAAGATAATGTGGATGGGGGTAATGTAGATCCTTTAGAGTCGAGAATCCTGAAGGTGAATCTGACCGCACAGCACTTACGCAATTTGCACAAAAGTAGAAATGATACTCTAGCGTTTATTTCACATGATATCCGGGCGCCTCTTGGCGCAGCAATGATGTTGCTAGATAAATTTGAGGCTAACAAATACTCCGAACGGATGAGTAAAATGCTCATCCGTGCGCATAGTATGGCGGAAGGGTTTTTACAGGCGTCACGTGCTGAAATGGCAAATGTGAATAGATTTCACGAGTTAGATATTGTTAGTCTGACGCAACAGGCGATTGATGATGTATATGAAATATCGATGGCTAAGCAGCTCAAGATACTCACAGACTTTCCTGAAGAATGTGTATGGGTGAGAGGTGACTTTGGTTTGCTCTTGAGAGCAATTTCTAATATTTTATTGAATGCTGTTAAATACTCACCAGAACGAAGTGAGATAAACGTAATCTTAAGAAGTGATACGCAATCGATTGTTTTGAAAGTGATCGATCAGGGACCTGGAATACCTGCAAAGAAAATCACAAAAGTATTTAGGCGATTTAGTCGCGCAGAAGGTGAGCATCAGGCACAGGAGGGTAGTGGTCTAGGCTTGTATTTTGTGAATGTGACCATCAAAAAGCATCGGGGTAGTGTTGCTGTTCACAGTGAAGAGGGGGCTGGAGCAACTTTCATCATTTCACTACCTATAGAGCGCCGTAAAAGTGATAGTCCAGTTGAGAGCGATCGAAGAAAGCATCATGTATCGCCATTTAATGACACCATATAGTTTTTAACATCACCACTTTTAAGATATAATCTTGCACTTGATTTTGTATAAGACTGTTGTATTCAGATAATTTTACGGAGGCATGTAATGGCTACTTTATTAGACCAATTAAAAACTATGACCACTATCGTGGCAGATACTGGTGATGTTGAAGCGATCAAGGCAGTTAAGCCTGTTGATGCAACAACAAACCCATCATTAGTGCTAAAAGCAAGCCAATTGCCACAATACGCACCTTTAATTGAAGCTGCTATTGCATACGCAAAAGCACAAGGCGGCACTAAGGCTGAACAAATTGACAATGCTGCTGACAAATTAGCAGTATTGATCGGTACAGAAATCACTAAAGAAGTGCCAGGTCGCATTTCAACAGAAGTTGATGCACGTTTGTCTTTCAATTTAGATGCAATGGTGGCTAAAGGCCGTAAATTGATCAAACTTTACGAAGATGCAGGCATCAGCAAAGATCGCGTGTTAATCAAATTAGCATCAACATGGGAAGGCATTAAAGCTGGCGAAATCTTAGAAAAAGAAGGCATCCAATGTAACTTAACATTGTTGTTCGGTTTTGGCCAAGCGCGTGCTTGTGCTGAAGCTGGTGTATTCTTGATTTCACCATTCGTAGGCCGTATCTTAGACTGGTACAAAGCTAAAAACCCAACAACAGAGTACACACAAGAAACAGATCCAGGTGTGGTTTCAGTACGTGCTATCTACCAATACTACAAAGAGCATGGCTACAAAACAGTGGTAATGGGTGCTTCATTCCGTAACACTGGCGAGCTAATTGCTTTGGCTGGTTGCGATCGTTTGACTGTTTCACCAAACTTGCTGCAAGACCTAGCAGCTACTGAAGGTACATTGACTCAAGTGTTGAAAGATACTGGCGCGACTAAAACACCACCAGCAAAAATGACAGAAGCTGAGTTCCGTTTTGAATTGAACCAAGATCCTATGGCAACAGAAAAACTTGCTGAAGGTATTCGTGGTTTTGTAGTTGACCAAAACAAACTTGAAGCAGCATTAAGCGAAAAACTTTAATACTTTGGTATTAATTTTGTAATTAAAGCGTAATCATGTCGCTTTAGAATTGACATAATTCGGCTGGGCATTTAACATAAGTGTCCAGTTTTTTATGAGGCCGAATTTAGGCACTTAAATTCGAACTAGTGAAAGTCGAAACACAGTCAACCTTAGTTGAGTATCTCGTAGTAAATTGCGAATGTTAGTTAAGTGTGATGTGGGACGAGTTTCGCAAAATAGCAATAAATTGTAATTCTTAAAATTATTAAACGGAGAAACACCATGGCTTTAACCCAAATGGCATTAGATTCATTAGATTTCGACGCAACAGTTGCATTAGCAACTACAGTTGCTCCACACGTGGACATTCTTGAAATCGGTACACCATGCATCAAGCACAACGGTATCAAATTGCTTGAAACATTACGTGCTAAATTCCCAAACAACAAAATCTTAGTTGACTTGAAAACAGCTGACGCTGGTTTCTACGAAGCTGAGCCATTCTACAAAGCTGGTGCTGACATCGTTACTGTATTGGGTATCTCTGATATGGGTACAATCAAAGGTGTAATTGATGCTGCTAACAAATACGGCAAAAAAGCACAAATTGACTTGATCAACGTTGCTGACAAAGCTGCAGTTACTAAAGCTGCTGCTGCTGCTGGCGCACACATCATTGGCGTGCACACTGGTTTAGACCAACAAGCTGCTGGTCAAACACCATTTGCTGACTTAGCATTGGTTGCTGCTTTGAACCTAGGCGTTGAAATCTCAGTTGCTGGTGGCGTTAAAGCTGCTACAGCTAAACAAGTTAAAGATGCTGGCGCAACAATCATCGTTGCTGGTGCTGCAATCTACGGCGCTGCTGACCCAGCTGCTGCTGCTGCTGAAATCACAGCTATCGTTCACGCTTAATTTAAGCTCTTTTCAATAAGTTTTTATTGAAATGAACGATTAAAAAATCCTGACTCAGTAATGGGTCGGGATTTTTTTTGGCATTTTTAAGTATTCTCTAAAATCATTGATTCGATAAGGAAATATCATGAGTAGTAGTCAAAAATTAATTTTAGACAAATTAACAAGCATCCTAGCTGAAACAGACAACTCTAAATCAGCTGAGCTGTTAAAACTGGTTGAAGGTGCTGGCCGTACATTTATCGGTGGCGCTGGTCGTTCTTTACTTGTATCACGTTTCTTTGCAATGCGCTTAGTACACGCTGGTTACAATGTAAGCATGATAGGTGAAGTAGTAACACCAGCAATTAAAGCAGGTGATTTGTTGATTTTGGTTTCAGGTTCTGGTGGTACAGAAACTTTATTACCATTCGTGAAAAAAGCAAAATCAGTGGGTGCTAAATTAGTGGTGATTTCTATGAAGAAAGCTTCACCAATGGCTGACGCAGCTGATTTAACAATTCAAATTGGTAATGACAGCAGCTTCCCATTAACTAATGGTATGCCAATGGGTTCACAATTTGAGCTTTCAACACTACTTTTCTTAGAAGCTACCATTGCAGATTTGATTTTTGCAAAAGGCTTAACTGAAGAAGGTATGCGCGCTATCCATGCAAACTTGGAGTAGTCGTTAGCTGTAGTTGTTTCAGTTGTATAAAAAGCCCGATTAGTCGGGCTTTTTTATTGTTTAAGTAATGCTAGTTGTTGGGGTGAAAGCTGCTTCCCATGCAGGGCAGTGGCGATTAGTGCACCATGAATTCCTAATGATTTTAGCGTATTTAAATCTGTTA